>LUMT01000002.1_pt2 | contig 1162215 bp, 1042 predicted proteins | sample 729741 | NCBI WGS metagenome assembly LUMT01 (sample SAMN03860299, study PRJNA289734) | marine metagenome | biome: seawater column; feature: ocean; material: water; isolation source: Red Sea water column Station 192 - depth 50m | place: Saudi Arabia: Red Sea | collected 2011-10-15 | depth 50 m
GCAAACCCCGCATTATGAAGGCTGGCCCGGCCTGCTCGTCCGCTTCGCGCCCGCCGATCCCGGCCGCGTCGCCGACGTCATCCGCCGCGCCTGGTGGGATCGCGCCAAAAAGGCGCAGCGCGCGGCGTTCGGGCCGCGGCCCTGACATGCACTGGCGGGCGTTTCTCGTCGCAGCCATAGCGCTCACGGCGACGCCGGCGCAGGCCGCGGACGCCGGGGGCGATCTCAATCGCGCGTGGGCGGCGGGCTATCGCGCCGCCTTCACCTGCTCGTCGCTTTGGGACGGCGCGGGCAAGGCAATGGCCGATATCGAACGCGACGAACTGACCGGCATCTATCCCGAAGTTGAGGCCGACGTCCGCGCGTTGACTGCCGATGTCGATCAGACGGCGCGCCGCGTCCTTGTCCGCTATCGCGACGACATGCTGCCGCGCGTCGCGCAATGGACCGGGCGGGACGGCTGCGTGACGCTGCCGATCGGCGCCGATCCCGCGTCGGGGCCCGGCGTTTCGCCGCAGAAGCGCGCCGACCTTGACGCCCGGGCATGGCCGCTCGGCGATCAGGGTGCGCGCGCGCCGATCCCGCGCGGTCTGACGCCCTATGAAGCGGCGGTGATGAACATTGCCGGCTTCGGCGGGCGGACAAGCGCGCTGCTGATCGTCAAGGATGGCCGGATCGTCGTCGAGCACTATCAGGCCGGGCACGACGTCCATACCGCGCAGCGGACCTTTTCGGTCGCAAAGTCGCTGGCGGCGACGCTGATCGGCAACGCGGTGCTGCGCGGCAAGCTCGACGTGGCCGCGCCAGCGGCGATCGCCGAATGGCAACCGGCGGGCGATCCGCGCGCCGTCATCACCACCGAACAGCTGATGCGTATGGCAAGCGGGTTGACCAGCGACAGTGCCGGCAACCGCACCGATGCGATCTATATGGGCGGCGCATCGGTGCGCGCGTGGACGACGCAATGGCCGCTGCTCAACCCGCCGGGCAGCCGCTATCGTTATGCCAACAACGACACGCTGCTCGCGACGCTGTCGCTGAAGGCCGCGCTGGCGAAGCAGGGTGAGGTGCTCGATCCCGCAGCCTTTTTCGACCGGCTGGGCATGACCCGCACCTTCGTCGAACATGACAGGGACGGCGATTTCATCCTGTCGAGCCAGGTGTGGACGACCGCGCGCGACCTTGCCCGGCTCGGCCTGCTCTATCTGAACGATGGCATGGCGGGCGGCGAGCGCATTCTGCCCGCCGACTGGCGGCGCTTCGTTTCGACGCCGAGCGGCCCGCAGCCGGACGGGCCGTTTGGTTATGGTGCGGGTTTCTGGCTGCTCGACAAATCGGCGGGCGTGCCGTCCGATGCCTTCGGCGCTTTCGGCAATCGCGGCCAATATGTGATCGTCATTCCGTCGCGGCGGCTGGTCATCGTCCGGCAGGGCTATGACGATGCGGCGCAGCGACTCGACATCGCCAAACTCACCGCTGCTATCGTCGCGGGCGACGACAAGGCCGGCGCCCGGAAATAAGGCCTCACTCCATGCCGGGATAGCGCGCGAAGCTGGGCATCTCGTCCAGCTTTTCCATCCAGCCGATCCGTTCGGCGACCTGGATCTGCGCGCCCGCGGGAATCAGGTCGGGATCGTCGAGCGTCCCCGACTGTACGTCGATCTTGCCGGGGAAAATCTGGTCGTTGGTATAGAAGAGGCCGGTGCCGCAATCGCCGCAGAAATGGCGCCGGCCATGCTCCGACGAGGCGTAGATTTTCGGCGTGCCGCTGAGCTCCAGATCGGCTTCTGCGACCAGCGCCCAGCCGACCATCGGTGCGCCGGCGTGGCGTCGGCAATCGCTGCAATGACACAGGGCGTGATGTTCGACCGCTGTCGGCATCGAATATCGGATCGCACCGCAATGGCACTGGCCGGAAGCGCGGGCAGGGGAATCGGTCATGTCTCTCTCCTTGTCTGAAAGGAGAACATACCATAAACATTTTTCTAAAAGCAATTACGTCGGCGGGCAGGCCGCGCGGTTACTCGCCCAGATCGACCTGGTGCTTCTGGGCCCAGTCGAGATATTGCCCGCGCGGGTTGGCGGCCGGGTGGGCGAGGATCGCCGGGACATCGCGGCGCAGCGCGCCAAGGTCGAGCGAGCGGATCATCGCCTTTACCGGACCGACCCCCGCCGGGGTGATCGACAGGCGTTCGATCCCGATGCCGAGCAGCGCCATCGCTTCGAGCGGGCGGCCGCCCATTTCGCCGCAGACGCCAAGCGTGACCTTCGATCCCGACACCATTTTCACGACCCGCGCCAGATAGCGCATCACCGTCGGCGATAGCCAGTCATAGCGCTCGGCGAGGCGCGGGTGCGCGCGGTCGGCGGCGAAGAGGAACTGGGTCAGGTCATTGGTGCCGATCGACAGGAAGTCGAGGTGCGGCAGCATCAGATCGAGCGTCTCGATCAGACCCGGCACCTCGAGCATCGCGCCATAGCGGATCGCCGAGGGCAGCTTCTTGTTATGCTGTTTCAACCAGGCGCGCTGGTTGATGAACAACTGGCGCGCCGCCTCATATTCCCAGGGTTCGGACACCATCGGGAACATCACGTTCAGCGTGCGTCCCGCGGCCGCTTCCATCAGCGCACGCGCCTGGACTTTCAGCAGGCCTTCGCGTTCGAGCGCGAGGCGCAGCGCGCGCCAGCCCATCGCCGGATTTTCTTCCAGCGCATTTTCGTCGACATTCATATAGGGCAGCGCCTTATCGCCCCCGATATCGACGGTGCGGAATATGACGGGACGGTCGCCCGCGGCGTCGAGCACGTCGCGGTAGAGCCGCTGTTGCCGTTCGCGCTGCGGCAGCGTCGCCGACACGAGGAACTGGAATTCGGTGCGGAACAGGCCGATGCCGCGGGCGCCGGTGAGGTCGAGTGCGGCGACATCCTCACGCAGTCCGGCGTTGATCATCAGCTCGATCGGCACCCCGTCCTTGGTGACGGCGGGCAGATCGCGCAGCGACGCCAGGCTCGCGCGGCGCTTTTGCGAGATGACGAGCTTGGCATCGAAGGCGTCCTGTACCGCCTGCGTCGGGCGCACGTGCAGCGTGCCCGCGGCGGCATCGAGGAGCAGCATGTCGCCCTCGCGGATAGAGGTCCGGACGTCGCGGACCCGGCCCAGCACGGGGACGCCCATCGCACGCGCGACGATGATGACGTGCGCGGTCAGCGACCCTTCTTCCAGGATCACGCCCTTGAGGCGGCGGCGATCATATTCGAGCAGCTCGGCGGGGCCGAGGTTGCGGGCGACGAGGATCGAATCCTGCCGCAGCCCCACTTGCGCCGCCGTCCCCATCTGCCCCGACACGATCCGGATCAGCCGGTTCGACAGATCTTCCAGGTCGTGCATGCGGTCGCGCAGCAGCGCGTCGTCGATCTGTCGCATCCGCATCCGGGTGCGTTGCTGGACGCGTTCGATGGCCGCTTCGGCGGTCAGCCCGCTGTCGATCGCTTCGTTGATCCGCCGCGACCAGCCCTCGTCATAGGCGAACATCTTGTAGGTTTCGAGCACCTCCTCATGCTCGCCGCCGACGCCGAATTCTGCCTGGCTCGCCATGCGGTCGATCTGTTCGCGCATCTTGTCGAATGCGGCGTAGACGCGGTGGCGCTCGGCCTCGATATCGTCGGCGACCGTATGTTCGATATGGACGCGCGGTTGATGGAAAACCGCGATCCCGGCGCCCATGCCGTCGACCAGTTTCTGGCCCGACAGGCGCTGCATCGACTGGTCGGTTTCGCCCGCATCGATCCGCGCCGCGGTATCGACCAGATCGGCGTTGGCGATCAGTTCGGACAGCACCATCGCGACCGTCTGCAGCGTCTCGATCTCGATCTCTTCATAACGGCGCGGTTCGGCATGCTGGACGCACAACACGCCCACCGCCCGTTCGCGCCGGATGATCGGCACGCCGGCAAAGCTGTGGAACAGCTCCTCGCCCGTTTCAGGACGATAGGAAAAGTCGGGGTGCGCCGCCGCTTCGTCGAGGTTCAGCGTTTCGATCTGCTCGGCAATCGTGCCGACCAACCCTTCGCCGAGGCCCAGCCGCGTGACGTGCACCGCCTCCTGCTTCAACCCGCGCGTGGCATAAAGCTCGAGCGCGCCTTCGCGCAGCAGATAGATGGAACAGACCTCGCTATCGAGGCATTCGCCGATGATGCCGACAACCTGGTTGAGCTTCGACTGCGCGTTGGTGCGCGCCGCCATCACCTCGTGCAGCCGCGTCAGGATCGTGCGGGCCGACTGGGCGGCGGAAGTCGGCGGGGGCGGGGCGTTGGTCATCGTGCAAACCTGCTAACAGATGCACGGCGCCAACGCCATTGCCCGGCACCACTTTTATCCCGCTATTCTGGCGGTTTCAGTTGCCGCCGACGGGTGCCCCGGACGGTCCCGACACCGCTGTCGCGGCGGGCGCGGTCATCACCGGCGGGGGCGGGGCATATTTTGCGTCCCACGCGGCGACATCGGCCTGATATTTGGCATAGGCTTCATAGAAATCGACGAAGGGCTGGTCGAGCTGCGCAAGCTGGGCGGGAGCCTGCGGAATTACCTGTGCCGACGGGGTCGACGAGACGAGCTGGGCGACTTCGTTGGCGCGGGCGCAGAAGGCACGCTGCGCCGGCGGCTGCGCGAAATAGTTGAAAAGCTGCGTCGACAGCTTGTCGCGCGCGGCGATGCCGTTGGTGCGCGTTTCCTTGCCCAGATCGGCGATGACCGTCTTTTCGGTAGACCGGATCTGCTTGGCATGCGCCTTGATGATATTGTTGTACGCCGACACCAGCGTCGCTTCTTCGGCGCCGCGGCAGCCGATCGCCGCGACGTTGAGCGCAATCTTGAGCTGCCAGAAGGCGCGGTCGCCGCTGATGCCGCTGTTCGCGGTCATGAACCGGCCGTCGATACCGCGCGCGGGTAGGATTTGCGTCAGCGAGGCATTGCCGGGGGGCAGGGGGCGCGGCGGAATGACCACGGCTACCGCAAAGATGCGATGATCTCGGCAACGCTCTCTTCCTGCGTTACCATACCGACAGATTGCCCTGCCATTAACGAGCCGTTTTCGACGTCGCCGTCGATCACCGCGCGGCGCAGCGCGCCGGCCCAATAATGTTCGATTTCCAGCTGCGCCGCCGCCATGTCGACGGTGCCCCCGTCGAGCAGATTGGCAACCTCGCGCTGCTTGGCGGTAAAGGCTTCGGTGCCTGCATTCTTCAGCGCACGGACCGGGATGACGGGCAGGCGCGGATCGATCTGGACGCTGGCGATCGCGTCGCGCGCGGAGGCGCGGATGAACGCCTTTTTGAAACTGGGATGCGCGATGCTTTCGGTGGCGCAGACGAAGCGCGTGCCGAGCTGGACGCCCGCCGCGCCCATTTCCAGATAGCCGGCGATCGCCTCACCGCGGCCGATGCCGCCGGCGACGAAGATCGGCACTTCGGCTGCGAGCGCGGGCAGGATTTCCTGCGCGAGCACGCTCGTCGACACCGGGCCGATATGCCCTCCCGCTTCCATCCCTTCGATCACCAGCGCATCGACGCCGGAGCGGACCAGTTTCTTTGCGAGCGCCAGCGTCGGCGCGAAGCAGATCACCTTGGCGCCCGACGCCTTGATCGCCTCGAGGCTGCCCTTTGGCGGCAATCCGCCCGCCAGCACGACATGGCCGACGCCATGCTTGGCGCACACCTCGATCAGCTCGAAAAGCTGCGGGTGCATGGTGATCAGGTTGACGCCGAAATTGCGGGTTGCCAGCGCTTTCGTCGCCGCGATCTCGGCATCCAGCAGCTCGGGCGTCATCGCACCGCAGGCGATCACACCAAAGCCGCCGGCATTGCTGATCGCGCTGACCAGATTGCGCTCCGAGACCCAGCTCATCGCACCGCAGAGAATGGCGTAGTCGCTGCCCAGCAGAGCCGTGCCGCGCGCCATGAGTTCATTCAATTTGCTCATTGCTGCGCCTTTGCCAGCAGCGGCGCGCGCGCGCAATCCATTGCCGTGCGCAGCCCCGAAAGCGGCATGGATTTCGCGGTTCGGCTGGGCGCGGGAAACTCTCCTTTGGGCGCCCAAAGCAAAACAATCATTGTCAACTAAAACAATTGGGATAGTCTCGGCGCCGAATCCACCAAAGGGGAAAGGAAATGCCATGACGTCGTCCCAAGACCCATCGCCCGGCGAGCGCGAGCCGCCCTCGCGCGCGGTTCAGACCGTGCTCGATGCGCTTGAAAAGCTCCGCTTCGGCGCCATCCAACTGACCGTCCACGAAGGGCGGCTAGTGCAGGTCGATGTGACCGAACGGCACCGCTACCCCAACTGATTCTCAAGCTCCCAACGGGGATATTCCCCGCCACCTGCCGCAGACCGGACCACCGGATGTGGCAATTTCTTGCAACAGGAAATTGTCATGATCCGAAAGTCATCGTCTCGCCGCCGGCTTGCTCCGGCCGCCATCCCGCTTACCCTTCTGCTGCTTCTTGTCGCCGATCCCGTCTTGGCGGCCGAAGGTGCCGCTGACGACACCGCAGCCGCAGAATCCGTCGCGGGCGAAGGCCCGCAGGCCGCCTATGGCAATGAGATCGTCGTCACCGCCCGCCGCCGCAGCGAAACCGCGCAAGATGTCCCGATCGCCATTTCGGTCGTCGGCGGCGACCAAATCGACAGCACCGGCAGTTTTAACGTCGGCCGCCTCCAGCAACTCGCGCCGACGCTGCAATTCTACACGAGCAATCCGCGCAACTCGGCGGTCAATATCCGCGGAATCGGCGCGCCGTTCGGCCTGACGAACGACGGTATCGAACAGGGCGTCGGCATCTATGTCGACGATGTCTATTATTCGCGCGTCGCCTCCGCGACCTTCGACTTTCTCGACGTCGCGCAGATCGAAGTGCTGCGCGGGCCGCAGGGCACGCTCTATGGCAAGAACACCACCGCCGGGGCGATCAACATCACGACGAACCAGCCAACCTTCGATTTCGAGGGCAAGGCCGAACTCAGCATCGGCGACCTCAATTTCAAACAGGCGAAGGCGGCGATTTCGGGGCCGCTGTCCGACCGGCTGGCTGCGCGCATTGCGGTGTCCGCGACGAGCCGCCGCGGCACCATCTACAATGTCACGACCGACCGCTGGATACAGAGCCAGGACAATATCGGCCTGCGCGGGCAATTGCTGTGGAAGCCCACCGACACGCTCAGCATCACGCTCGTCGGCGACTGGAACAAGCAGGACGCGGTATGCTGCGGTTCGGTGTTCGTGCGAACCGGCGCGACGCAGCGGCCGCTCGCCCGCCAATATGCCGCGCTCGCGGCGGCGCAGGGCTATATAGTGCCGAGCACCAATCCCTTCGACCGGCTGACCGACCTCGACGCCAATCTCAATGCCGGGAACGAGATCGGCGGCGTGGCGCTGCGTGCCAAATGGGATGTCGGCCCCGGCACGCTCACCTCGATCACCGCGTGGCGCTATTGGGACTGGCAGCCCGAGAACGACCGCGATTTCACCGGCCTGCCGATCGTCACCAAGTCGCAGAACCCGTCGCAGCAGAATCAATACACGCAGGAAGTGCGCTACAATGTTTCGGGCGACCGCTTCGATTTCGTGCTCGGCGGCTTTGCCTTCCACCAGCGCATCGACACGCAAGGGACCGAGGCGCATGGCGCGGCGTCGAGCCGCTGGACGCTCAATCCGACGAGCGCGCTTGCCAATGATCCGACCGTGCTCGACGGGCTGACGGCGCGCAACACGCAATATCTCAAGAATACCAGCCTCGCCCTTTTCGGGCAGCTAAGCTGGAAGATTACCGACCGGCTGACGATCCAGCCGGGCGCGCGGATCAACTATGACAAGAAGGACGGCTATTATCAGCGGCTGGTGTTCGCGGGCGACGGATCGCCCGTGACGCGGGCGCTTACCGGCCCGGTGTCGGTCGCGCGACTGGGCGTGTTCGCGCCGCAGGAATATGCGCCGAGCTTCAGCGGCTGGAACTTCAGCTACGACCTGACCGCGACCTATAAGCCGGCGCGCGGCGTGCTGGTCTATGCAACCTATGCCAAGACGTTCAAGTCGGGCGGTATCAATCAGAATGGCGTGCCGACCGATGGCGCCGGCAACCCGTTGCTCGGCGCCGCGACGATCAGGCCGGAAGCGGTCGACCATTACGAGGCAGGGTTGAAGACAGAATATTGGGACGGGAAGGGGACGTTCAACGTGGCGATCTTTCGCACCGATATCGGCGATTATCAGGCCAATGTGAACAACGGCCAGTTCGGGGTGCTGCGCGGCTATCTCGCCAATGCGGACAAGGTGCGTACGCAGGGGATAGAGGCCGACGTGGCGATCCGTCCGAGCGAGCGTTTCAATGCCTATGTCAACGGCGCCTACACCGACGCCAAATACCGGCGCTTCGTCGATGCGCCATGCCCGCCCGAATTGTCGGGCGGCACGAACAGTCCCGCGAACTGCGACATATCGGGCGCGCGGCTGCCGGGCGTGTCGAAATGGGCGCTGTCCTTCGGCGCGGAAGCCAATGTCCCGGCATCGCTGTCCGGACAGGAGGGGCAGGTCTATCTGGGCTATGACGGCAGCTATCGTTCGAACTTCTCGTCGAACGCGAGCCCGTCGATCTACACCTGGGTTGAAGGCTATTCGCTGTCGAATATCCGTGTCGGCTTCCGGGCGGAGCGCCGCCTCGATGTCTTTGCCTGGGTGCGCAACGCCTTTGATCGCGATTATATCGATCAGCTTTTTGTCGGACCGGGCAATACGGGGCTGATCACCGGGCTGCCGGGCGACCCGCGGACGTGGGGCGGGACGATCAAATTCGGATTCTGACGGGCATCGGAGCGCAAAGCCAACGGAAAAGGGGCCGCCCGATGGGCGGCCCCTTTCATATGCCGGCGGCGTTAGCGCTGCTGGCCGGGATTGCGCTCTTCTTCGCGGCGCTGCTCGCCCGGCTGGCGGTTCTGGCCGCCCTGCTGTTGCTGCTGACGGCGCTGTTCTTCTTCGCGATCCGCCTGCGGCTTCTGCTGGTTCTGGTTGGGGGTATTAGCCACTTTCCTTCTCCTTGCAGTCCGGCTGCAAGTATCGCGGCCGGACCTATGAAAAACCCTTGGCGAATAGGCGATGTTCCTCGGTTCGTCGCATCCGCGCCCGGTCGTGGCGGCGGGGCGACGAGCGGCTGATCCGGATCGTCCTCCAAGCGTTAATGATCGGAAGGGTCGATCACTGAATACAGCTTATTCGGTTATGTCGATGGGAACGCGCGGCCTATCCTCGAACCGTCAGAAGGAGAGGATAGCGTCATCGACTCGGTGCAATGCCGGTCGGCCCGACTTTGCCCGTCACGCGTCCGTCATCCTGCCGCGTCACGATCCGATAATCCAAAAGAGGAGAGATTGCATGAACGACCAGACCCCCATCGACGCCGCAGGAGGTTGCCCCGTCCACAAGGGCGGCATGCGCGCGCTGCTCGGCCGCACGAACAAGGATTGGTGGCCGGACATGCTGGCGACCGACATCCTCACCCCCAACGGATCGTCCAACCCGATGGGCGAAGATTTTGATTATGCCGAAGCGTTCAAATCGCTCGACTATCAGGCGCTGAAGGCTGACCTGACCGCGCTGATGACCGACAGCCAGCCCTGGTGGCCCGCCGACTATGGTCATTATGGGCCCTTCTTCATTCGCATGGCGTGGCACGCGGCTGGCACCTACCGCACCGCCGACGGCCGCGGCGGCGCCAACAGCGGGCAACAGCGTTTCGCACCGCTCGACAGCTGGCCCGACAACGGCAATCTCGACAAGGCGCGGCGCCTGCTTTGGCCGATCAAGCAGAAATATGGCAACAAGATCAGCTGGGCCGATCTGTTCATCCTCACTGGCAATGTCGCGATCGAAAGCATGGGCGGTCCGGTCTTCGGTTTCGGTGGCGGCCGCGTCGATGTCTATGAACCCGAACGCGACATCTATTGGGGTAGCGAAGATAAATGGGTGAACGAAGGCGTGCAGACGCGCATCGACCCCAAGCACGGCTTCGAAGTGATAGAAGGGCCGCTCGCCGCGATCCAGATGGGGCTGATCTACGTCAATCCCGAAGGGCCGCAGGGCAATCCGCACGATGACGAAGGCATGGCACGCGACATGAAGGAAACCTTCGCGCGTATGGCGATGAACGACGAGGAAACCGTCGCGCTGACCGCTGGCGGCCATACGTTCGGCAAGGCGCATGGCAATGGCGACGCCTCGACGCTGGGGGCCGCGCCCGCGGGCGGCGATCTCGCTGCGCAGGGATTCGGCTGGGTCAGCGGCGAGGAACATGGCGGCATCGGCGAACATGCGGTGACGAGCGGCATCGAGGGCGCTTGGACGAACACCCCCGACAAGTGGACCGAAAATTATTTCCGGCTGCTGTTCGACTATGACTACGAGCTGGTGAAATCGCCCGCGGGCGCAAACCAGTGGCAGCCGATCGGCCAGAAGGAAGAGGATATGGCGCCGGCGGCGTGGGATCCGAATATCAAGGTGCCCACGATGATGACGACCGCCGACATGGCGCTGAAGCGCGATCCGGCATACCGCAAGATCAGCGAGAAGTTCCGCAGCGACCATGAGGCATTCAAGGACGCTTTCGCGCGCGCGTGGTTCAAGCTGACGCATCGCGACATGGGTCCGAAAACCCGCTACCTCGGCCCCGAAGTGCCCGCCGAAGACCTGATCTGGCAGGATCCGATCCCCGCGGGCACCATGCCTTCGGATGCCGAGGTCCAGGCAGTGAAGGACAAGATCGCCGCGAGCGGCCTGACCGTCAGCCAGCTCATCAAGACGGCATGGGCCTCCGCCAGCACCTTCCGCAAGTCGGACTTCCGCGGCGGCGCCAACGGTGCGCGGGTTCGCCTCGCGCCGCAAAAGGACTGGGAGGTCAACGAACCGGCGATGCTGGCGAAGGTGCTCGATACGCTCGACGGCCTGCGCGGATCGATGTCGATGGCCGATGCAATCGTGCTGGGCGGCGTCGTCGGGCTTGAAAAGGCGATCAAGGACGCGGGCTTCAACGTCGCGGTGCCTTTCACGGGCGGCCGCGGCGACGCGACGGCGGAGCAGACCGATGCCGACAGCTTCGCGGTGATGGAACCCGAAGCCGATGCCTTCCGCAACTATCTCGGCAAGAAGAAGCTGGCGGTGAAGACCGAGGAAATGATGCTCGACCGCGCGTCGCTGCTCGGTCTGTCGGTGCCCGAAATGACCGTGCTGATCGGCGGCCTGCGGGTGCTCGGCGCCAATCATGGCGATCGCGGCCACGGCCATTTCACCAAGCGTTCGGGTCAGTTGACGAACGACTATTTCGTCAACCTGCTCGACATGACCAATGTGTGGAAGGCCGTCGATGGATCGGATGACCAGGAATATGTGGCCACCGATCGCAAGAGCGGCGGCGAAACCTGGCGCGCAACCCGCGCCGACCTCGTCTTCGGTTCCAATTCGGAGCTGCGTGCGGTCGCCGAAGTCTATGCCGAGACGGGCCACGAGGAAAAGTTCGTGAAGGACTTTGTCAAAGCCTGGACGAAGATCATGAACGCCGACCGCTTCGACCTCGCGTAACCGGGCGGGCACCGGTCCCGAACATGCTTCGGGACCGGCCGCCAACCCTCATGGCGACGGGTCGCGACCCGCCTTCCGGGGACATGGGCCTGGAAGGCGGGTCATATTTTATGCGGAGGACAAGGCCGAAGGCCTTAAACGGTCGGCCGTTCGCCCGGCGACGGAGGTGCTAGAAATCGACGTCTTCGTAATATTTGGGCGGCGTCACGATTTCCATCCGCTCGGCGAGCAGCGGCCGGAAGCTCGGGCGCGACTTGAGGCCCGAATACCAGCCCTTCGTCTGCTCGTGCCCGGTCCAGTCGATGCCGCCCAGATAGTCGGCGACGGAGATATGCGCCGCGGCGGCGAGATCGGCGAGGCTCATCGTCGCACCGGCGAGCCAGGTGCGGTGGTCGATCAGATAGTCGATATAGTCGAGATGCTGGTTCGCCGCCTTCATCGCCTCGCGTAGCGCGCCGCCGTCGGGTGGCTGGCGGTGGACGATGCGCTTCTGCATCCGTTCGAAGAGCAGCGGGCCTGTGACTTCGAAATAGAATTCCTGGTCGAACCAGGCGACCAGTCGGCGGATTTCGGCGCGGTTGGCGGCGGTGCCGTTGATCATCGCCTTGCCCTCGACCGTCTCCTCGAAATATTCGGCGATGGCGTTGCTGTCGATGAGCACCTGTCCGCGCCCCTCGTCGACCATCACCGGGGTACGCCCGGCGGGGTTCAGGTCGACGAATTCGTCGCGGCGCTCCCAGGGCGATTCGCGCACCAATTCATAACCCACGCCCTTTTCGCCGAGCAGCAGCCGGATCTTGCGCGAGAAGGGACAGAGAGGGAATTGATAGAGTTGCCACATGACCATCCGCATAGCGGCAGCGAGGCGGCTCGTCCAATGGCTATGGCGGACTTATCAACCGGGTCGGTTCGGGGGTGTCCGAAGGCAGCGTGCTATCGCCGAGCGGCGGCGCGTTCGGCTTCCCATTGCGCCAGAAGATCGCGCGCCATATCCTTGATAACGGGCGCGTAGGCGGCGACCGCGGAAGCGGCGTGGCCAGCCATGCGCGCGCTCGCGCGAACGTCGCCGCCCATGCGCTCGGCATAGCCGGGGTCGCGCCCCGCGACGTCGCCGACGGTGGCGTCGGGCGGAATGCGGGCCGCATCGGATGACGGATCGATCCGCGCGACAGCTTCAGCGAGCGGGCCGACGGGCATCTGCATCATCGCGCCGACTAGTGCGGTAATCGTGTCGGCCATCCGCTCCTGCGTCGCCGGATCGTTCAGCACCGCAGCAGCGTCGCGCGCATCGGCCGCCGACGCGGGGACGGGCGCGACAAGCGCGAGGAGGGGAAGGGCAGCGCAGACCGGCCGCATGGCATCATCCTTTCGGGACGCGAAACATCGGTGCCGCACATAGCGGCCCGACGCTTTCACGCGGCTGAATGACCTGTCGTCTTGCGGCAGACCGGGGCCGCGATGCGGCAAGCGTCCCCGGCGAAGACCGGGGACACCAGCTATTCGGCGGCGACCGCCTCTGCAGCGCGGTCGCTGAGCGGATGCGCGAGACGGCCGATCATTTCCTTGGGGCATACCTGCCAAAAACGCGTGCGCCAGCGATCCCAGTCGGCAAGCACCTCGGCCGACCATTTGCTGCCGGTTGCCGCCGCATGCTCCTCGACGAGTGCGCGCAGCGCGCCCTCCCAATGTGCGCTGTCGAGCCGTTGCCAGACGATCGATTCGGGATTGGCGCGGCGTTCGAAGCTGTCATCGACGTCGAGGACGAAAGCCATGCCGCCGGTCATGCCGGCGCCGAAATTCGACCCTACCGCACCCAGGATCACCGCCGTGCCGCCGGTCATATATTCGCAGCCATTGGCGCCGCAGCCTTCGATCACGACCTTCGCGCCCGAGTTGCGGACGGCGAAGCGTTCGCCCGCCTGACCCGCGGCGAGCAAGGTGCCGGCGGTCGCGCCATAGAGGACGGTGTTTCCGACGATGCTGTTGTGCTGGCTGACCAGCGGGCTCGACACGGTCGGCCGCACGATGATGCGCCCACCCGACAGGCCCTTGCCGACATAGTCGTTGGCATCGCCGAACACTTCGAGCGTGATGCCCTGGCAAAGGAATGCGCCGAGCGACTGCCCGGCGGTGCCGCGCAGACGCACCTGCACATGGTCGTCGGCAAGCCCGGTCATCCCGAAACGGGCCGTGACCTCGGCCGAGAGGCGCGTGCCGACGGCGCGGTGGGTGTTCCGGACATTGTAGGTGAGCTGCATGCGCTCGCCGCGCTCGAACAAGGGCTTCGCATCGTTCAATATCTGCGCGTCGAGGCTGTCGGGCACCGGATTGCGGAAATTCGGTCCCTGCGATCGGCGCTGCTCGTCGGGCGCATCGACCTTGGCGAGGATCGGATTGAGGTCGAGGTCGTCGAGATGCTCGGCACCGCGGCTGACCTGGCGGAGCAGCTCCGTGCGGCCGATCACCTCGTCGAGGCTGCGGCAGCCGAGCTTGGCGAGGATTTCGCGCACTTCCTCGGCGATGAAGGTCATCAGATTGATGACCTTTTCGGGCGACCCCGTGAACTTCTGGCGCAGCTTTTCGTCCTGCGTGCAGACCCCGACGGGGCATGTGTTCGAATGGCACTGGCGCACCATGATGCAACCCATGGCAACAAGGCTCAGCGTCCCGATGCCATATTCCTCGGCGCCCAGAATGGCGGCGATGACGATGTCGCGCCCTGTCTTGAGCCCGCCGTCGGTGCGCAGGCGGATACGATGCCGAAGGCCGTTGAGCGTCAGCACCTGATTGACTTCGCTGAGGCCCATTTCCCAAGGCGTGCCGGCATATTTGATGCTGGTCTGGGGGCTCGCGCCGGTGCCGCCGGTGTTGCCCGAGACGAGGATGACGTCGGCATGCGCCTTTGCCACACCCGCCGCGACGGTGCCGATGCCCGCCGAGCTGACGAGCTTTACGCAGACGCGCGCCTTCGGATTGATCTGCTTCAAATCGTAGATGAGCTGCGCCAGATCCTCGATCGAATAGATGTCGTGGTGCGGCGGCGGCGAGATCAGCATCACGCCCGGCGTCGAATGGCGCAGCCGCGCGATGAACTCGGTGACCTTGAAGCCCGGAAGCTGGCCGCCTTCGCCGGGCTTGGCACCCTGTGCGACCTTGATCTCGATCTCGTCGCAGGCGCCGAGATATTCGGCGGTGACACCGAAGCGGCCCGACGCGATCTGCTTGATATTGCTGTTGGCATTGTCGCCATTGGCATAGGGGCGGTAGCGTTCGCTCGCTTCGCCGCCTTCGCCCGACACCGCCTTCGCGCCGATGCGGTTCATCGCGATGGCCAGCGTTTCGTGCGCTTCGGGCGATAGGGCGCCCAACGACATGCCCGGGGTGACGAAGCGCTTGCGGATTTCGGTGATCGCCTCGACGCTGTCGAGCGGTATGCCCTGCGCGGGGAAGTTGAATTCCATCAGGTCGCGCAGATAGATGGGCGGCAGGTCGGCGACCCCGCGCGCGAATTGCAGATAGGTCGAATAGCTGTCGGTCGCGACGGCGGTCTGCAGCAGGTGCATGAGCTGCGCCGAATAGGCGTGCGCTTCGCCGCCCGCGCGCTGGCGATAGAAGCCGCCGATGGGGAGCGTCGTGACGCGCGCGTCGAACGCTGCCTCATGCTTCTCGGTCGCGTTGATGAACAGCGACTGATAGCCCTCGCCCGAAATCTTGGCCGGCATGCCCGGGAAGAGGTCGTTGACGAGCGCGCGGCTGAGGCCCACCGCCTCGAAATTATAGCCGCCGCGATAGGAGGAGATCACCGCGATCCCCATCTTCGCCATGATTTTGAGCAGGCCGTCGTCGATTGCCTTGCGGAAGCGCTTCAGAGCATCGGCCAGTGCGAGCTCGCCGAACAGGCCGCGCGACAGGCGGTCGGCGATCGCCGCTTCGGCCAGATAGGCGTGGACCGTGGTCGCGCCGACGCCGATGAGCACCGCAAAGCCGTGCGTGTCGAGTATCTCGGCCGAGCGGACGTTGATCGAGGCGTAGCTGCGCAACCCCTTGCGCACGAGGTGCGTGTGGACCGCCGCAGCGGCGAGCACCATCGCGACCCCGACGCGATCTTCGCCGATCGTCTGGTCGGAAAGGAACAGCTCGCTCCGCCCAGCGCGCACGGCGTCCTCTGCCTCGCGCCGGATGCGCGCGATCGCGTCGCGCAGCGTCGAGGCGTCGCCGCCGGTGGGGAAGGTGCAGTCGATCTCGGCCACGGCATCGCCGAAATAGGCGCGCAACCGGTCCCAATCGTCGCCGACGAGCACCGGCGAGTCGATGACGAGCACGTGCGGGCTCTGGCCCTTTTCGTCGAGAATGTTGGCGAGGTTCGAAAAACGCGTCTTCAGGCTCATCACATGCCGTTCGCGCAGGCTGTCGATCGGCGGATTGGTGACCTGGCTGAAGTTCTGGCGAAAGAATTGCGCGACATGGCGCGGCTTGTCGGAAATGACGGCGAGCGGCGTGTCGTCGCCCATCGAGCCGATCGCTTCCTTGGCATCCTCGACCATCGGAGAGAGGATGAGTTCCATATCCTCCATCGTGAAGCCGGCGGCGACCTGGCGGCGCAGCAGTTCGGCGCGGTCGAAGCCCGGCAGGCTCGACTTGCCGCCCTTGGGCAGGTCGGCCATCGTGCGGAAACCCTTCACGCGCGCGGCATAATCGTGCGTCCCGGCGATCTTGTCCTTGATCGCGCGGTCTTCGTAGAGAGTGCCTTCGTCGAGATCGACGGCGATCATCTGGCCGGGGCCGAGGCGGCCCTTCTTGCGGATGCTTGCCTCGGGCAGCAGCACCATGCCGCTTTCAGAGCCGACGACGAGCAGATTGTCGGCGGTCAGCGTATAGCGCAGCGGGCGGAGCGCGTTGCGGTCCATCCCCGCGACCGCCCAGCGGCCATCGGTCATCGCGAGCGCGGCGGGGCCGTCCCACGGCTCCATCACGCTGGCGAGAAAGCTGTACATCGCCTTGTGCGCGGCGGGCATGTCCTCGTCGGTGGCCCAGGCTTCGGGGACCAGAATCAGCTTTGCGGTCGGCGCATCGCGGCCCGCGCGGCATAGCGTTTCGAACACCGCGTCGAGCGCTGCCGTGTCGCTGGCGCCGGCCGGGATCACCGGCTTGATGTCTTCCGAATGCTCGCCGAAGGCGAGGCTCGCCATCTTGATCTCGTGGCTCTTCATCCAGTTCTTGTTGCCGCGGATCGTGTTGATTTCGCCATTGTGGGCGAGGGTGCGGAACGGCTGGGCGAGCCACCATTGCGGGAAGGTGTTGGTCGAATAGCGCTGGTGGAAGATCGCGACCCGGCTTTCGAACAGCTTGTTCGCAAGGTCGGGATAGAAATCCGCCAGACTTTCGGCGAGGAACAGTCCCTTGTAGATGATCGACCGCCCCGACAGGCTGCAGATATAGAAATCGGCGATCTGTGCCGCGATCACCTTCTTTTCGATGCGGCGGCGGACGAGATAGAGCTGCTTTTCGAATTCGTCGATGGACTGGTCTTCTGGCAGGGGCCCCGCGATCATGATCTGTTCGATTTCGGGGCGCGTGCGCTGCGCCTTGTCGCCGATCACCGACACGTCGACCGGCACCTGGCGCCAGCCGTAGATGGTGTAGCCCGCGTCGATGATTTCGGATTCGACGATCGTGCGGCATGCTTCCTGCGCGCCCAAATCGGTGCGCGGCAGGAAGATCATGCCGACGGCGAGGCGGTTCGGCAGCACCTTGTGCCCCGATGCCGCGATTGCATCGTCGAAAAAGCGTTCCGGCAGGTCGACATGGATACCCGCACCATCGCCCGTCTTGCCGTCGGCATCAACGGCGCCGCGGTGCCAGACGGCGCGCAGCGCCTCGATCGCCGCCTCGACGACGCGGCGCGAGGCCTTGCCGTCGGTCGCCGCGACCATGCCGACGCCGCAGGCATCGGATTCGAGGTCGGGGCGATACATGCCGTCTTCGGCAAGCCGCTGGTGATCGGGGGTCGGGTAATAGGTCATGTCGTGGTTCCTGCCGGAATGGGCGTGGGTCAGGTCGAAGGCTTGAGCCGCTTGCGCGCGTTGGCGACGGCTTCCTGTTCGGCGTCATAGGCGGCCGAGGATGCCTTGTCGGCCTCGGCCTCCAGATCTTCGACCTTCTGCAGATCGGCGGTCGACCAGTTGCTGCGGTCATACGCCTCGTCATAGTCACCGGCCGCGTCGGCCGCCGCTGCGGCTGCATCCGCGGCGTCAGCGGCCGCGTCTGCGGCATCGCCCGCTGCATCGACGGCATCGACCGCGGTGGCGTCCGTCGTCATGTCGTCGTTCCACATATCGCGGTTCTTCTTGAGCGTCTTGACGTCGACTTTCATCAGCTTGGCAAGCTTCGCCAGCTCGGCGTCGGTCAGGTCGCTCATCGCCTTTTCCTTGGGCAGATCCTTGAGCTTGCCTTCAAGCTCGGGGCCGCGGTCGATGAACTTGTTGATCAGCGGCGGCACGGCCTTGACCATCGCGATCATGACTTCGGGATCGGCCTGCAGCGACATCCATTCGGCGCCATAGGCCTGGCCCGTCGGGGTTGCGAGAAAGGCGTTGAGGTCGCCGAGCTGCTGCGCGCTGAACTTGCGGGCGTAAGCGCGCGCGAGGCCGTCGCGCATCGGCGGCTCGAGATCGCCGAGCGCCTCGCTGATCAGCGGCTTGATCACCTTGTTGATCTGATCCTCGCGTTCCTTGCGGTGCGGGTCGAACATATCGGCGATCGCGGTCTTGCTCGTCGCATCGAGCGCGGCGATCTTTTCGCTATCGACGCCCGTCTTGATCGAGAGCATCAGGTCCGACATGCTGCTCGTCTGATCCATGAAGGCGCGGAACAGCTTGCCGTACATATTGTCGAGCATCTTCTCGATGCTTCCCGCCGGGATCAGCGCGTTCGTCGTCTGCTGCGCCAGCGCAAGCTGCGCCGGATCGACCGGCGGCAGCTTGTCGACCTCGAAGATTTTTTCGATCAGCGCGATCGCCTGATCGATTTCCTTCTGCATCTTCGCCTTGGCGTCGGCGAGCGACTGCGCGCTGTCGGGCTCGCTTTCACTCTCGGCGGGCATCGCGACGGTGACCGCCTCGGCGATCGGCGCTTCCTTGGGTGCCGCATAGGCGTGGGCCGGTGCCATCGCCATTGCACCGGCGAGCAGCAGATTTTTTAGTTTCGAGTTCGTCATGCCTTGGGCTCCTCGACTGGCTCTGCCAGAGCGTTTTCCAATTCGTTCACCAATGCTTTGATTTCGTCTGGATATCTCGCAAAGCTTTTGGTCATCAGATTGCGTTGCCATTCGACGATGTCGGGATCGGACAGGATTCCGGAGGATTCCCGCGCGTATAATTGTCCAGTGGGCGTGTCGAAAAATGCATGCAGTTCTGCAAGCTGTGGTGTCGTAAAGCGCCGTGCATAAGCACGTGACATTGCGGTGAGCATGCCCGGCATCTCGGCCTTCAGTTGATCTGAAGCCAGCTGTCGCTGTCTATCGAGAAACCGGTTGAATACTGCCTCCACCTTCGGCTGTTCGAGTGCTGACGCGATCTCTGGCTGGCCTTTTATGCTGGCAATCATCGTCGACATTATGGACTGCATCATCTGATCGACCATCGCGTCGCGCTGCGTTGCGGGTAGCATCAGGCTTACCAATTGTGTGGCTGCGGCAAGCCGGTCGCTTTCGACTTCAGCCGAAGAAGCTGTTCCGCCGGTGCCTTGCGCATGTACTGCGACGGGGAATGCAATTAGCACGGCGGCTGGCAAGGCGAATTTCCAGTGTCTCATAAGCATGTTCCCTTCCCTGTTGGTCAGGCTGCCTTCTTTTCGCTTTTCGCTTTCGCCTTCAACCATTTCGACATCTGTTCGCTGACATCGCGGCCGTCCCGGATGCCCCAGACGACCAGGCTGGCGCCGCGGACGATGTCGCCGGCGGCAAAAACGCCGGACAGGCTGGTCATCATCGTCTGATGATCGACGCGCAGCGTGCCCCAGCGCGTGACCGACAGATCGGGTGAACCGAACAGGTGCGGCAATTCCTCCGGATCAAAGCCCAGTGCCTTGATCACCATGTCGGCGGGCAAGTCGAAGGTGCGGCCCGGATCGGGTTCGGGGCTGCGCCGGCCGCTTGCGTCGGGGGCGCCAAGGCGCATCCCGGCAACCGCAACCTCTTTCACATGCTTGTCGGCGGCAAAGCTTGCGGGGGCGGACAGCCAGACGAACTCGACGCCTTCCTCTTCGGCGTTGGCGACTTCGCGCTGCGATCCCGGCATATTCTCGCGGTCGCGGCGATAGAGGCATTTCACCGATTTGGCGCCCTGACGTACCGCGGTGCGGACGCAGTCCATCGCGGTGTCGCCGCCGCCGATGACCACGACATGCTTGCCTTCGGCATTCAGGCTGCCGTCGTCGAAGGCGGGGACCGCGTCGCCAAAGCCCTTGCGGTTCGACGCGACCAGATAATCGAGCGCCGCGATCACCCCCTCGGCGCCGTTGCCGGGGACGTTGATCTCGCGCGCCTTGTAGACGCCGGTGGCGATCAGCACCGCATCGTGCCGTCGGCGCAGCTCGTCCAGCGTCGCGTCACGCCCGACCTCGAAGCCTTGGTGGAAATGGATGCCGCTTTCGGCGAGCCGGTCGACGCGGCGCATCACCACATCCTTTTCCAGCTTGAAGCCGGGGATGCCATAGGTCAGCAGGCCGCCGGCGCGGTCGTGCCGGTCGTAGACATGCACCTCATGCCCCTCGGCGCGCAGATATTCGGCGGCGGTCAGGCCTGCCGGACCCGCGCCGACGATGGCGACCGACTGGCCCGTCGCGGGGCCGACATGGACGGGTTCGACCCAGCCCTCGGCCCAAGCGGTGTCGGTGATATATTTTTCGACGCTGCCGATCGTCACCGCCCCGTGACCCGAAAATTCGATCACGCAATTGCCTTCGCAAAGGCGGTCTTGCGGGCAGATGCGGCCGCAGATTTCGGGCATGGTCGACGTTGCGTTCGACAGTTCATAGGCTTCGCGCAGCCGCCCCTCGGCGGTCAGGCGCAACCAGTCGGGGATATGGTTGTGAAGCGGGCAGTGAACCGAGCAATAGGGTACGCCGCACTGCGAACAGCGCGATGCCTGATCGTCGGCCTCGGGCTGCGCGTAGCGCGCCGCGATCTCGTTAAAATCGCGCGCGCGTTCGTCGGCCGAGCGCTTATCCGGATAATGTTGTTCGCGCCCCACAAATTGGAGCATGCGTTCGGAAGCCATGCAAAATCCCCTTCGTCGAAGCGCGGATGCATGGCGGGAGCGCCGCTGTCACGGACATATTGGGCATTAGGACAGTCAGACTGACCTAAAAATATACCACTTCCGTCGTTCGAGGAGAGGGTGCGCAATTAAGTTTCGCAATTAGTAAAATATCGGACCTATCTCATGGTGAGCCAGATGAGCGCCGCGCCGCCGACGATGATTCGATACCAGGCGAAGGGCGCGAAGCCATAGCGGGTGACCACGGCCAGAAACGCCTTGATCACCGCCCAGGCGACGACGAACGACACGGCGGCGCCGAGCGCGATCAGGCCCATGTCGTTCGAGGTGATGGCATCGCGATGCTTGGCGAGTTGCAGCACCGTCGCGCCGGTCAGCGTCGGAAGCGCGAGGAAGAAACTGAATTCGGCGGCGGTCTTGCGGTCTACGCCCATCGCCATCGCCCCCATGATCGTCGCGCCCGAGCGGCTGACACCGGGGATCATCGCGAGGCATTGGACCAGCCCCACCATGATCGACTGGCGCAGCGTCAGCTTGGCAACGCCGCCGCTCTCCTTCGGCTTGGCGAGCTTTTCGATCAGCAGGATCGCAAAGCCGCCGATCACCAGCGCCCAGGCGACGACGACCGCATTCTCCAGCAACGTTTCGATATAGTCGCCGAACGCGAGCCCCAGCACCACCGCCGGAATGAAGGCGACGAGCAGGTTGCGTACAAAGGCGATCGCCACCGGATCGCGCCGGAAAAAGCCGACGAACATGTCCCAGAATAGTTTGCGATAAAGCACGACGATCGCAAGGATCGCGCCGGGCTGGATCGCGATGTTGAAAATTGCCCATTTCGACGCGTCATAGCCGAGCAATTCGGTGGCGAGGATCAGATGCCCGGTCGACGAGACGGGCAGGAATTCGGTCAGCCCCTCGACGATGCCGAGGATGATCGCGGTCAGCCACAGGCTCATCGTCCGGCCTCCGCGCGCAGGAGGAGGGCGGGGCGGGGCGATGCGGCAAACTGGATCATGGATTTCCCGAAGCTGAAGACGACATGCGAAGGGGCGCCCGAGCGGTGCCGGACGCCCCTGTCCTGATGTTCAGACCTACGCAGCGCGGACGGATTTATCCAGCCGCTAATTGCGCCGTTCGTCGCGCGCGCGGCTCAGCGAGCCATCGCGGCGAACCGGCCATGGCGGCGATACTGGACGAGCCAGCCATCGGCAACGTCGGCCAGCGCGGTGGGGGCGATGCCCAGTGCGGCAAGGCCGCTGGTGCCGCTGACGACATTGTCCTGCTGCAGCATCAGCCATTGATCCTTGGTGATCGGGGCGCCCGGCGCCCAGCCGAAACCGCTCGCCAGAAAGCCCGACACGGCATCGGGAACCTCAATGAACAGGCGGTTCCGTCCGGTCGCCTTTGCAATCCAATGCTGTAGCTCCAGCATGGTGAACTGCTGCGGCCCGCCGAGCTCGAGCGTCTGGCCCGGGGCATCAAGCGCCGCGACCACCGCATCGGCGACGTCGCCGACATAGACCGGCTGGAACTTCGCCTTCGGCGCGATGACCGGCACCGCAGGCAGCGCGCGGATCATGCCCGCGAACCGGTTGATGAACTTGTCCTCGCGGCCGAACACGATCGAGGGGCGCAGGATCGCCGCGTCAGCGAAAGCGGCCCGCACGGCGGCTTCGCCATCGCCCTTGCTGCGGCCATAGGCCGACGCGCTGGCCGGATCGGCGCCGATCGCCGAGACATGGACGAGCGCTTTCGCGCCCGCCGCCTTTGCTGCGGCCGCGACCTGGCCGGCGCCGACGGCCTGGACCGCCGCCATATCGGCAAAGCTGCCGACGAGGTTGATCACCGCGTCGCTGCCGGTCGCGGCGCGGGCAACGCTGCGTGCATCGCGCACATCGGCGGCTACGAACTGCGTCTGGCCCAGCCCGCCGAGCGGCTTCAGAAACACCGCTTGGCGCGGGTCGCGCTGCGCGATCCGCACGCGGGCGCCGCGCGCCAGAAGGCGCTGGACGACATAGCGGCCCAGAAAGCCGCCGCCGCCGAACACCGTGATCAATTGCCCGCTCAGATTCTGCATCACCCTTGCCTGTCTTGCCGATTCTCGAAGCCGGACGCCGCAGCGTCCCTCGCGTCCCCATGCCGCGAAGCGCCCGAAGGGGCAAGCGCGAAGGGAGGGGCGGCGCGCGCAAGGGCAACAAATCCGCGACTTTGAAATAAAATTTGCCGCGGGGCGGGCCGACGCGGTTGACAAGCCCGCCACCCGAATTGGTAGACGCACCAGCTTCAGGTGCTGGCGATCGCAAGGTCGTGGAGGTTCGAGTCCTCTTCTGGGCACCATTTACTTCCAAGCCTCTGGCTCGGCTGGAAGTAACTACAAAACCCAGCGTTTTTCTCACCCATCTGTACCATGTGTAACGGTGGAATGCGCTAGGCGTGAGTATGACGCCAAATTTTGTGCCATCTGCTGTTTCCCGCGTGTCGGCGGTTAAAATCCCGGAGGGTAGGATAATTTGCGCCAGCGCGGGCTTGAGGTCTTGTGCAGAAGCACTTTGATGCTTTCCGCCCGACGCTATATGGGGCCCAGATCGATTGCGTCACTCGTCTCGCGGTCGGCCGCCGCGCGCAGAACTTCATGGAAAAGCAGATCGCAGAGCTTTGAATTCTGATGAATTATCGTCATTCCTTCCATGCAGGCAACAGCGCCGATGTCGTGAAGCATAGCCTGCTGATCGCTCTCGTGCGGGCTTTGCAGCAAAAGCCCGGCGCGCTGACCCTGATCGACACCCATTCCGGTTGCGGGCTGTACGATCTCAAGGGCGATCAGGCGCAACGCACCGGGGAGGCTGCGCAGGGTGTGCTGCGGGCCTTTGCCGACGCGAATCCCTTGCTCGACGACTACCGCGCCGCCGTACAGGCAGTGAATGCAGGGGGTGACCCGCACCTCTACCCGGGCTCGCCGCGCATTCTGGAGCAGCTATTGCGGCCCCAGGATTTTCTGATCCTCAACGAAAAACATGCCGAAGACGCCATGGCCCTGCGCAGCGCGATGCGCGGCACATCTGCGGCCGTGCATGAGCGCGACGCCTATGAGTTGTGGCTGGCGATGCTGCCGACCCGGACATCTCGCGGCGTGGTGGTGGTCGATCCGCCCTATGAGCAGACGGATGAACGCGCCCGGATCGCAGCCACCCTCGCCGCCGCTCACCGCAAATGGGCGCATGGCGTGTCGCTGATATGGTATCCGCTGAAAGACCGCGCGGCGCATGTGCGATGGAAGCAGCAGCTCAGGCGGCTGGGCATCCCGAAATTCCTGTGGGTCGAACATTGGCTGTACGATGCCGATCAGCCGGGCATCTACAACGGCGCGGGCCTTTTCATCATCAACCCGCCATACGCCTTCACGCAGGCGCTGCCCCCGCTGCTCGAAACCCTTCGCGCCGCGCTGGCGCCGGAAGGGCACAAGGGCGAGATCGCGGCGGATTGGTTAGCGGACTAAGACAACCCCCGTCACCGATTTTTCGGAAGAGAGCGCGGGAGGCTCTGGCTTCCGGCGTGTCCCGGACTTGGTTGCCAAAATCAAAGGGTAGGCGGCAAACTGTGACGCGACGCTGCCAAAGGCGTCCCAGACAGGACCCAATCAAGCGCACAGGCAAAGGGCCCTTCGGCCGCATGTGACGGGTTTGCCTTGGGGGGAAAGTGGTGCCGCTTACAGGACTCGAACCTGTGGCCCCATCATTACGAATGATGTGCTCTACCAACTGAGCTAAAGCGGCAACGATGGGCGCCTCTATCAGCGTGCCGGGGCGAAGACAAGCGTCCTTGCGAAGAAACTGTTTCCGGCGATTTCGTGCGCCTGCGGGGGCGATGCGTGACGACGATAGCCGCCATTTCTGTCCGGCCGCCGCATCGGCGCGGAACGCTACTGGCTTCGACCAATGTCAGGGCGCTGACCGCGCCGCGACGGCGGCGCGGACGATCGCGGGTACCCCCGGATCCTCGATCGTCGGCGGGCATTCGACATGCTGGCCGTTGACGATGCTGCGCAGCAGGTTGCGCAGGATCTTTCCCGACCGCGTCTTGGGAAGCTGCGGCACGACGTAGGCGGTCTTGAGCGCTGCGACCGCGCCGAGTTCGGCGCGCACCGCGGCGATGACCATGCGTACCAGCGTGTCGGGATCGGCGGCGCCGGCGCGCGGGACGACGAAGGCGACGGGGATCATCCCCTTGATCGCATCGTCGGCGCCGATGACCGCGCATTCGGCGATGCCGTCCTGCTGCGCGACGATCTGTTCCATCTGACCCGTCGACAGGCGGTGGCCCGCGACATTGATGATATCGTCGGTGCGGCCCATGATGTGGAGGAAACCTTCGGCATCGAAATGGCCCGCGTCCCCCGTCTCATAATAGCCGGGGAAGCTTTCGAAGTTGCGCGCGAAGCCGACCGGATTGTTCCACAAGGTGCGAAAGGCGCCGGGGGCAAGGGGGGCCTTGATCGTGATCGAGCCGCTCTGCCCATCGGGGACCGGCTGGCCGTCCTCGCCGAGCACGACGAATTCATAGCCGGGTACGGGAAAGCCCGCGCTCCCGCGCTTGCGCCGCAGGTCGCCGAGCGCAAAGCAACTGGCGATTGCGGGCCAGCCGAGCTCGGTCTGCCACCAATGGTCGATCACCGGCAGGCCGGTCTTTTCTTCCAGCCAGGCGATGGTGTCGGGATCGGCGCGCTCGCCGGCGAGGAAGATGGCTTCGAGATCTCCGGTTCCGATGTCGGCCAGAAAGGCGGCGTCGGGGTCTTCCTTGCGGATTGCGCGGATCGCTGTCGGTGCGGTGAAGAAGGTCTTGACCCCGTGGCGGACGATCGTGCGCCAGAAGGTGCCGGGGTCGGGGGTACCGACGGGCTTGCCTTCGAACAGGATCGTCGTCGCGCCGACCAGTAGCGGGGCGTAAACGATATAGCTGTGGCCGACGACCCAGCCGACGTCGGATGCCGCCCAGAAACAATCGCCCGCGCCGATGCCATAGATATTCGCCATCGACCAGGCGAGCGCGACGGCATGTCCACCATGTTCGCGCACCACCCCCTTGGGCGTGCCCGTCGTCCCCGAGGTGTAGAGGATATAGAGCGGATCGTTCGCCGCCATGACCGCGGGTTCGGGTATCGGATCGCCGGCACATTCGCTGCGCAGCGTCATCCAGTCGATATCGCGCGGCGGCTGGAGGTCGGCGGCAAGCGCATCGCGCTGGACCAGCACGACATGCTCGACGCGGTGACTGGCGAGCGCGAGGGCTTCATCGACCATCGGCTTGTAGGCGATCAGCCGGCCCCCCTCGATCCCGCACGAGGCCGTCAGGATCAGGCGCGGCGCGGCATCGTCGATGCGCTTGGCAAGTTCGAGCGCCGCAAAACCGCCGAAAACGACCGAGTGGATCGCGCCGATGCGGGCGCAGGCGAGCATCGCAAACACTGTTTCGGGGATCATCGGCATGTAGATGACGACGCGATCGCCCTTGCCGACGCCCAGCCGCTTTAGCATCGCCGCGACGCGGCCGCTTTCTTCGAGCAATTGCGCATAGGTGAACCGGCGCACCCGCCCGATGACGGGACTGTCATAGACGAGCGCGGGCGCATCGCCGCGCCCCGCCGCGACATGGCGGTCGAGGCAATTGGCGGCGGTGTTGAGCGTGCCCCCGGCAAACCAGCCCGCATCGGCATCATGGATGCGCTGCGGCGGCGCCACCCAGTCGATCGCCCGCGCGGCCGCGCCCCAAAAGGCGTCGCGGTCGGTGATGCTGTCGGTCCAGGCCTGCCGGTAGGCGTCGCTCATCTGTCGTCCTTTATCGAAATGTCTTGGCGAGAACCACCAGCGTCGGATCGCCGTCGAACGCTTCGGGTGCGAAGCCCTTTTCGCGCTCAAGGTCGATGGCGGCGTGATTTTCGCGCGCCTCGATCGCGATCGCGCGCCGGACGCCGCGCCGTTCGGCCTCGCGGCTGACGAAATCGAGCAGCGCCCAGCCGACCCCCTTGCCGCGATAGTCGCTGCATATCGACACCGCGATTTCGCCAGTGTCCATCGCCGCATCGCAGGCGAGTAGCGCCGATCCGATCAACTTGCCGCTTGCCGCGTCGAAGCCGAGGAAGCTTTCGCTGCGATAATGGTCGGCGTGGATCAGCGGTTCGAGCTGGCGGTGGTTGACGTGGGCGCCGGCCGAAAAGAAGCGGAAGCGCCGGTCCTCGTCGCTGACGCGGTCGAAGAAATCGACGAGCGCGGCCTCATCGGCCTCGGTGGCGGGACGCACCAGCACGTCGATGCCGGAACGGGTGGGAAGCAGAAGCGTCGTGTCCATGGGAGAGAGCCTTTCGTTCAAGAGCCTGTGCCTCTTGCGCCCCCGCGGGCGATCATGCCTTGATCCAGCGCAAAGCCCCGAAAAATCGGGGGCGAAAAAATCCGGGGAGGATGCGCGACCTGCCATCCTCCCCAGTCCGTGCCGAAAGGCCCGCCTATGCGTCGATATTGCGGCGGAAGGTTTCGGGCAGGAACAATAGCCCCACGATCACCGTCAGCGCGGCGATGACGATCGGATACCAGAGGCCGTAGTAGATATCCCCCGTTGCCGCGACCATCGCGAAGGCCGTCGTCGGCAGAAAGCCGCCGAACCAGCCGTTGCCGATATGATAGGGCAGCGACATCGAGGTGTAGCGGATGCGGCTCGGGAACAATTCGACCAGCATCGCGGCGATCGGGCCGTAGACCATCGTCACGAGCAGGACGAGATAGGTCAGGATGGCGATGACCATCGGCTTGTTGATCGCATCCGGATCGGCCTTCGCCGGATAACCCGCCTTGGTCAGCGCATCCTTGATCTGCCCCTGGAAAGCCGTGATCGCGGCCTTGCGTTCGTCGCCCGTTACCTTGGCGGGATCGGGAGCGGTAAAGCTTTCGGTGCCGATGCGGACGACCGCGACGCTGCCTGCCGGCGCGGCGACATTTGCATAGCCGATCGCGTTTTTGGCGAGGAAGGCCTTGGCGATGTCGCAACTCTTGGCGTCGAACTTGTTCTTGCCGACGGGGTCGAACTGCAACGAACAGTCGGCGTCGTTCGTCACCACCGTCACCGGCGCCGAAGCCTCTGCCCGGGCAAGCGCCGGATTCGCGGCTTCGGACAGCGCGTGGAAGGCGGGGAAATAGGTCACGACGGCCAGCGCGCAACCCACCAGGATAATCGGCTTGCGCCCGATCTTGTCCGACAGCCAGCCGAAGAAGATGAAGAAGGGCGTGCCGATCGCCAACGCGATCGCGATCAGGATATTGGTCGTCGCACCATCGACGAGCAGCATCTTTTCAAGGAAGAACATCGCGTAGAACTGGCCAGTGTACCAGACCACCGCCTGACCGGCGACCGCGCCGAGCAGCGCGACGAGAACCCATTTGGCATTCTTCCACTGGCCGAACGCTTCGGTCAGCGGCGCCTTCGAGGTCGTGCCTTCGTCTTTCATCTTCTGAAAGACCGGGCTTTCGGAAAGCTGCATGCGGATCCACATCGACACCGCGAGCAGGATGATCGAAACAAGGAAGGGCACGCGCCATCCCCAGTCCTTGAACGCCTCTTCGCCGATCAGCGTGCGCGTGCCGATGACGACGAGCAGCGCCGCGAACAGGCCGAGCGTCGCGGTCGTCTGGATGAAGCTGGTGTACAGGCCGCGCCGGTTGTTGGGCGCATGTTCGGCGACATAGGTGGCCGCGCCGCCATATTCGCCGCCGAGTGCGAGGCCCTGCACCAGCCGCATGACGATGAGCATGATGGGCGCTGCAACGCCGATCGTGGCATAGGAGGGAAGAAGGCCGACCACGAACGTCGAAAGGCCCATCAAGCCCATCGTCACCAGAAAGGTGTTCTTGCGGCCGACGAGATCGCCGATCCGCCCGAACACCAGCGCCCCGAAGGGACGCACCGCAAAGCCCGCGGCAAAGGCTGCCAGCGCGAAGATAAAGCCGGTCGTTTCGTTGACGCCCGAAAAGAACTGCGCCGATATGATCGTAGCCAGAAGGCCGTAGAGATAAAAATCATACCATTCGAAAACGGTGCCCAGCGACGAGGCGGTGATGACGAGCTTTTCGCTCTGCGTCGCCTCGTGATGCTTGGGCAAATGGTCATATGCCGTTGCCATGAAACCTCTCCCTGTCCCTGTTCGGTTTAGAAACTATATTTTGCGGCAAATTCAAAGCGATCGAGCTGGCCCTTGGCGCCGCTCACGATTTCGCGCTCACCGTGGCGATATTCGATGCCAAGGTCGATGCTCTTGACGGGTGACCAGAAAAGGTTGGCGGCCGCGCTCCACGCCTTGTCGTTGAACCCCGACAGGGTCGCGAGCGGGATCGAACCCGCATAGTCGACATTCTGATAGCTGCCCATCAGGTTGACCCGGAGCTGCGGCGCCAGGGCAAGGCGCACCGCCGCGAGCGCCGCGAACTCGCGAACATCGGCAAGGGTGCCGGTCGCCGGGTCGAACACCGAATCGGGCGCGAAGTTGAGGCCGATATAGCGGCCGGCATTGCTGCCATAGGTCGCCATGAAGCGGATATCGCTGCCCTTGTCGGCGGCAAGATAGATTTTGCCCGCGGCGCTGACGCCCCAGCCGAAATTATTTGCCGAGACGCCGGCATTGGCAACGCGCACTTCGCGCGCGAGGCCCGCGAGCGACAATTCGCCAAGCTTGCCTGCATAGGCGATCCGCGCCGCGAAGTCGGGGATGCTGTCGTCGCCGTTTTCGACCAGCGCCGGGGCGCCGAGGGTGGCGGTTCCCGATTCGGCGTTTTCGATCGATGCATGGAGCGTCACCCCGCCGCCGAGCGGCGCCGAGTAGCGGACAAGCGGCTGGCGGACGAACACCGTGCCTTCGGTCGCGCCGACGAAATCGGTGCTTTCGGGCAGCGCGCCGACATATTGGAAGGTCGACCAGTCCTGCCCGAAGGTGAATTTGTCGACTTGGATATAGGCGCGGCGCAGCGCCAGATTATAGCCGTTGGTGGTGCGCTGCGACCCTTGCGTGCCGGGCGAGGTCTGAAAGTCGGTTTCGACATAGCCCTTCACGGCATGGCCCGCGACATCGGTCGACAGATTGAGCCACAGTCGCGATTGTTTGGCGCTGAAATCCTGCACGCGAGCGGCCGGACCGGATCCGACCGGGATCGATTGCGGCAGATAGAAATCACGGCCGAGCGAGTTGGTCGCGACTTCGCCTTCGCTGAACCGGCTGTTCGTGGCGGTAAGCTTGATGAAGCCGCCGATCTTGATCGTCGTTGCGCCCGAACGGAAACCGTCGGCGGGCGCCGCTTGCACTGCCTGCGGCTGCAGCGCCGCGACCTTCGTAGCCGCGGCGTCGCTCTTCGCGGCAGCTTCTTGCGCGACGGCGGCGGTCGCTGCCTGATCGCTGCGCGCGCTCGCAAGATCGGCGCGCAGGCTCTGCATTTCGGCCTCGAGCTTCGCCAGCCGGGCCTCGAGCTCGGCTTCGCGCGGCGTCGATTGGGCAAAGGCCGTCCCCGGCGCGACGAGCGCGGTGGCGGCCAGCAAGAGATGGAGGGGTGTTGTAATTCGCCTTTTCATCCGACGTCTCCCTGTTCCCGATGTTTGCCTCGGGATCGGGGCAGAGTGCGGCGCGCGCCATCGCGGCGCCATCCTGACGATGGTCGTAGACCTACGACCTTTGTCTAACAGCGCGGCGAGCGATGTTTGCGCTAGGCAGACCGGCAAAAGTCCACGCGGACCAAAAGGAGCAAGCGATGGGAGAGACGATTTATCCGGTGCCGTCCGCCTGGGCGGCCGATGCGCTGGTCGACGACGCCGCCTATCGGGCGATGTATCGGCAATCGGTCGAGCAGCCCGATGCCTTCTGGCGCGATCAGGCGAAGTGCATCGACTGGATGCGGCCCTTTACCCGCGTCAAGGAGACGAGCTTCGACGAAGGCGATTTCGGCATCGCCTGGTTCTCCGACGGCACGCTCAATCTTTCGGCCAATGCGCTCGATCGCCATCTCGCCGAACGCGGCGACGCGATCGCGATCCTGTGGGAACCCGACGATCCGGCCGATGCGCACCGCGCGATCAGCTATCGCGAGCTGCACGCGGACGTCTGCCGCTTCGCCAATCTGCTGAAGGCGCAGGGGGTGCGCCGAGGTGAGCGCGTCACCATCTATCTGCCGATGGTGCCCGAGGCTGCGGTGGCGATGCTCGCCTGCACGCGGATCGGCGCGATCCATTCGATCGTCTTTGCCGGCTTTTCGCCCGATGCGCTCGCCGGGCGCATCACCGACTGCGACAGCCGCATCGTCCTGACCGCCGACGAAGGGCTGCGCGGCGGCAAGCATGTGCCGCTCAAGGCCAATGTCGACGAAGCGCTGGCCCATTGCCCCGGCGTCGAGCGCGTCATCATGGTACGGCGTACCGGCGCCGATGTTTCGATGGTGGAGGGCCGCGACATCGACTGGCACATGGCGGTCGCGGCGCAGAGCGACGATTGTCCGGCCGAGGAAATGAACGCCGAAGATCCGCTGTTCATCCTCTATACCTCGGGATCGACGGGCAAGCCCAAGGGCGTGCTGCACACCACCGGCGGCTATGCGGTGTGGACGGCGGTCACGCACCGATATGTCTTCGATTACCGGCCGGGGCAGATATATTGGTGCGCCGCCGACATCGGCTGGGTCACCGGGCATAGCTATGTCGTCTATGGTCCGCTGATGAATGGCGCCACGACGGTGATGTTCGAAGGGGTGCCCAATTTCCCCGATCCGTCGCGTTTCTGGCAGATCGTCGACAAGTTCGGGGTCGAAATCTTCTATGGCGCACCGACCGCGCTGCGCGCTCTGATGCGCGAAGGCGACGATTGGGTGACGAAAACCAGCCGCAAGACGCTGCGCCTGCTCGGCAGCGTCGGCGAGCCGATCAATCCCGAGGCTTGGGAATGGTATCACAAGGTGGTCGGCGAAGGGCGCTGTCCGATCGTCGATACCTGGTGGCAGACCGAGACCGGCGGCGTGATGATCAGTCCGCTTCCGGGCGCCACCGCGCTCAAGCCCGGTTCGGCGACGCGGCCCTTCTTCGGCGTTCAGCCGGCGCTGGTCGACAATGACGGCGTCGTTATCGAAGGGGCCGGCGACGGCTGTCTTGTCATCACCGACAGCTGGCCGGGGCAGATGCGCACCGTCTGGGGCGACCATGCGCGCTTTTTCCAGACCTATTTCACGACCTTCAAGGGCCGCTATTTCACCGGCGACGGCTGCCGCCGCGATGCCGACGGCTATTACTGGATTACCGGCCGTATCGACGATGTCATCAACGTGTCGGGCCACCGCATGGGCACTGCCGAGATCGAAAGCGCGCTCGTCGCGCATCCCAAGGTCGCCGAAGCAGCGGTCGTCGGTATGCCACATGACATCAAGGGGCAGGGCATCTATGCTTTCGTCACCACGAACGCCGAGGTCGAACCCGACGAGGCGCTGCGCAAGGAGCTGGTCCAATGGGTGCGCCACGAAATCGGTCCGATCGCGACGCCCGACGTCATCCAGTTCGCGCCATCGCTGCCGAAGACGCGGTCTGGCAAGATCATGCGGCGTATCCTGCGAAAGATCGGGGAGAATGATGTGAGCAATCTGGGCGACACATCGACCCTCGCCGACCCGGCGGTGGTCGATCATCTGCTCGCGCACCGGCCTTTGCTGGCGGAGGCGTGACAGGCACCGTCCTCGTCGCGGACGACCATCCGCTTTTCCGCCAGGCGCTGCGCCTGGCGGTCGAGAAAATATTGCCCGAGGCGTCGATTGTGGAGGCCGGAACGCTCGCCACGGCGGTCGCCGCGGCCACCGCCGCGCCCGATCTCCGGCTAATCTTGCTCGATCTCAAAATGCCCGGCGCCACCGGCTATTCGGGGATTGCGCTGCTTCACGCCGAATGTCCCGACGTGCCGATCCTCGTCGTATCGAGCGCCGAAGGCGCTGCGGCCGCCGATGAGGCGCGGGCGTTCGGCGCGATCGGATTTTTGCACAAGGGCAACGACCTTGGCGCGATCGAAGCCGCGGTTGCGGCAGCGATCGGCCGCCGGCCGGCGCCGCGTTCCCCCGCGCCGGATTCCGCCACCGAGGAGATTCGCGAAACCGTCGCCAGCCTGACCCCGACCCAGCTTAAGGTCCTGCTCGCCGTGCTCGACGGCCAGCTCAACAAGCAGATCGCGCATAATCTGGGAATTAGCGAGGCGACGGTGAAGGCGCATATGACTGCAATCATGCGCAAGCTCGACGTTCGCAACCGCACCCAGGCGGCCCTCGTCGCGCGGTCACTCGGGCTCGATCTCGCGCACTGACAGCGCCGCCAGAAACGCCTCGATCGCGGCCGCCGCGACGGGTTTCGCAAGGATCGTTACCCCCAGTTCGGCCGCGCGAGCGCGCATGGCGGCGCCATTCTCCGCCGTCACCAGAAGCGCCGGCAGACCGGGGTGCCGCATCCGCAACTGCGCGATCAGGTCGAGCCCGTTGGCGCCGTCGTCAAGCTGATAATCGACGAGTGCTGCATCGAAACGTCCCGGTGCCGCGAGAGCATCGCCCGGTCCGCGCGCGCCGACCGCGTCATGCCCCATGCGCGCGAGCAGGGCGAGGCTCGCCTCGACGATGCGCTCGTCATTGTCGACCGCCAGAACACGCAGCGACTGCGGCGCCCGGTCTTCCGTCGCTGTAATCTTGGGGGAAGCGATCGGCACCTCTCCGGTCTCGGCGGCCGGCAGATAGAGGCTGAAACGGCTGCCGCGTCCCGGCGCCGACCGCACCTCGATCCGCCCACCGAGCAGCCGCACGATGCGGCGCACGAGAGCAAGGCCGAGCCCCAGGCCCTCGACCTCCACCTCGCCGAGCCGCACGAATTCGGAGAATATGTCCTCGATCTGCGCATCGGCAATACCGACGCCGGTGTCGATGACGTCGATCCGCCAATCGCCGCCGCGCCGCCGCACCCCGACAAGGACGCCGCCGCGTGCGGTGTAGCGAACCGCATTGCCGATGAAATTCTGCATCACCGACCGGAGCAGCCCGGCATCGCTTTCGACGGTGCCCGGCATCGCGCCGATGCGCAGCCGGAGGCCCTTGGCCTCGGCCATCGGACGGAAGGTTTCGGCGAGATCGCTCAAAAAGGGTGCAAGCGCGATAGCGGCGGGTTCGGGCGTCACTCCGCCCGCATCGAGCCGGCTGATATCGAGCAGCGAGCGCAGCAGGTCTTCCGCCGCCACCAGCGCGCTTTCGACGCGGCCGATCAGGTCGTGCTGCGCTGCGCTGGCGTCGCGTCCGAGCGCGGCGGTGAACAGGCGCGCGGCATGGAGCGGCTGCAGAAGATCATGGCTCGCCGCGGCGAGAAAGCGCGTCTTGTCCTGATCGGTCCGCGCGAGGCGGCGGTTGGCATCGCTGAGCTCGCGCGTGCGATCGGTGACCCGCTGTTCGAGCTCCTCTAGCGTGCGGCGCAATTCCTCGCGCATCCGGGCTTCTTCGCTGATGTCGGTGAAGGACATGACATAGCCGCCGCCGGGCATCGATCCGCCGACTATCTTGATGACGCGGCCGTCGTTGCGGTGCCGTTCGACGCTGTGCTCTTGCCCGCGGCGCAGATGTTCGAGCCGCTTTTCGACATGATGCGCGACATCGCCCGGTCCGAAATCGCCCTGTTCAGCGTTGTGCCGGATGAGATCGGCGACGGGTACGCCGACGCGAACCAGACCGGGGGGGTAGTTGAACAGTTCAAGATAGCGGCTGTTCCACGCGACGAGGTTGAGGTCGGCATCGACGACGCTGATTCCGGCGCCGACATTTTCGAAGGTCGCGGCGAGCAAGCGGCGCGAAAAGCGCAAATTCTGTCCGCCTTCGTCGAGCAGCCGCGTCACTTCGTCGAGGCTGAGCTGACCGCCTGCAAGCGCCGAGGCGACGAGCGCGCGCGCCGAGGAGGCACCCACGACCTGCGCGATCAGTTCGCGGGCGCGCCGTGCCGCCTGCCGGTCCACCGGATGGCTGCGATCGGCGCCCGGAAAGGCCTTGCCCGCCTGTTCCTCACCGACGAAGCTTCCGGTGAGCTGCGCAAGATCGGCGAGGTTGGTGATCGGTCGCTGCGCGCGGACGAAGCGCGGCAACGGCGGCGTCTGCACCTTGCGCGCGGCAATCGCGGCATAGACGATCAGATTGGCGCCGACGCTCCAGATGACGCCGTGCGAGAGCGGCGCGGCGCCGCCAATCCCGAGCAGGCGCAGCGGATCGATAGCGGTCCCTGCCAGCGCGTCGAGCCACGCGGTCGGGACGACCGGCGGCAATGCGAGCGTGTAGAGCCAGAGCGCCAATCCCACCGAAAGGCTGGCGCGTGCCGCGAGTGAATCGCGCCCCTTGCCGGTTGCCGCGAGGATGAGATGCGGGGTGAACTGCGCCATGGCGGCAAAGGCGATGAGACCGATGGAGGCGAGCGAATCCTGTGCCGAAACGAGCAGCGCCCAAACGAGTCCCATTGTCAGGATCGCAAGGATCGACAGCCGCCGGATCGTCAGCATCCGCCGCCCGATCGCCCCCGATTCGGTCGTCGCCGGCCCGCGCATCAGGGTCGGGAAGACGAGGTCGTTCGATACCATCGTCGCCAGGGCGGTCGAATCGACGATCGCCATCGACGCCGCCGCGCTGACCCCGCCGAGCAGCGCCGCAGCGAGGACGAAGCCGAAGCCCTCGGCCGCGGGCAGTTCGAGCACATAGACGTCGGGGGCGATCGCCGGGCCGAGCACGGTCAACCCCGCGAGGGCAATCGGCAGGACGACGAGCGCCATCGTGCCGAGATAGGCGGCAAGGCCGAAGCGCGCGCGCACGAGGTCGTCGGGCTGGCGCGCTTCGACCAGTCCCATGTAGAATTGCCGCGGCAAGGACAGGATGGCGGGCATCGCGATCAGGACGATGATCGCGACATTGAGCGTCAGCCCTTGCGGCTCGAACCGCGATTGCAGCGCCGAAAAGCCCTCGATCACGCGTTGCGGCGGGGTGGCGGCGAGTACGGCCACCGCCACGCCCGCAACCGCGACGAGCGCAAGCAGCTTGATCGCCGATTCAAGGCCGATCGCGTAGAGCAGCCCTTCGCTGCGGCCCGCGAGTTCGAACCGCCGCGCCCCGAACAGGATCGCGAACAGCGCCAGCAGCGGTGCCGCAACCAGCATCGCCTGCGCCGCGACATCGGCGCCCGACACGATGCTGAGCGCGGCGCCGATAGAGCGAAGCTGCAACGCGATATAGGGAATGGTGCCGAGCAGCGCGATCACCGTCACCAACCGCGCGACGACGACATCGTGGCCGAAGCGCGCAGCGATGAAGTCCGATACGGTCGTCGCCTGCTCCTCGTGAACCGCCTCCGACAGACGGCGCAAAAAGCGCGGCGCGGCGAGCAGCAGCAGCATCGGCGCCGCATAGATGGGCAGATAGCTCCACCCGTCGCGCACCGCGCTGCCGACCGCACCATAGAAGGTCCAGCTCGTGCAATAGACGCCGAGCGCCAGCGTATAGGCGCGGTGACGCAGGGTGGGACGCCGCGCGAGCGCCGCACCACGCGTCTCGACCAGCGCCGCAATGACGAACAACAGCAGGATCATGGCCAGCGCGAGCAGCGCCGCGGACTGCAAACTCATCGTCGGCTCCTGCCTCGGGCAATCCGGGGGATCGTATCGGGGAAAGCGAGCGGAGCAAGCGGCTTTATCGTGAAGGCGGCGCGCGATGCCGATAAGCGCCGCGCCGATCGAGAGCCTCGCCGACTGCGGACGCAACGCTTGTCCTACTCCTTATCACCGCGGCACGGGCCTAACCCGAGCGCTTCCGGCGATGAAATGTCGCGTGGCATCGGGGGCGGGGCGGGCCGGGCATCGATCTTCGCGGCCCATGTCCGCTTTTGCATCGCCGTCTCGTCTAACGGATTGTCGGATCGCTGCGCATGCCTTGTGCCGCCGGTCCGACAAGAGGACGGGATGGGAGGAAGACGATGCAGAACTGGGTAAGGCCGGGATATTGGACCGCATTGGCATTGGTTGCCGCGCTTGGTTCGGCGCCCGAATGCCGCGCACAATTCGCCGCAGCGAGCGAGCCACCCGAAGATGAATCGGCGCAGGCGAGCTCTCCGAACGGGCCGGTGGCGGCGCCGCGCCGGGCAATCGGCGTCCCCACTGTCGCGGCACAGCCGACTACGATATTGCAAGGCTCCAATCGTGCTGCGCGCGCGGGGAGCAGGCAGACGCCGGAACTTTCCGCAGATTTGGATGCACGCGATGGCAATCGGGATGCCGCAGCCTTGGGCAACGGGTCAGGTCGGGCTTTGCCGGGCGCGGGCGGGCCGCGCAGCGGAGCCGCGGGCGCGCCCCAATCCCGTCTTGGTGGCACCGGCGGGGCGTCGGCCGCCGATGTCGAGCGTGGCTATGATCGTGCGGTCGGCACGCCCGATAATGGCAATGGCGGACCCACCGGCGGCGTCGGCCTTAATTCTGCGGGCGACGGCAATTTGGGGGCCAGTGCCGGTCTGCTGAATTCGGTGGCGGGGCTGGGGGGCAACAGCAACGGCGGCAGCGGCGGCAACTCGGCGCAGGGCGGCACCAATTCGGGCAGCACCGGGATCGAGGGCGCGCTCAACTCCTTCGGCGGCGCAAGCGGCGGTCGGTCCGAAAACGCCAATGGCAACGGCAACCGGCGCTCGAACGGCGGTCCCGCCGAAAACGGAAATGTAGGCGGCGGCCGCGACACCACCGGCGGGTCGGCGAGGAATCTTCCCCCGCGGGGCAATTCGGCGGGCTCGGGATCGGACAGGTCGGTCGATCGAAACCAGAATGAGACGCCCGCAAACAACTCGGGACGCGAAGCCCCGAACAGCCAGAAGGACAAGTCGGGCGCCGATGGCGAAGATCGCTCGGCCAGCAACGACAGCAATGCCAACGACAATGGCGGATCGGATCGGAGCAATCGCGACGCGCCGCCGGAAGGCAATTCGGATGGCGCGGCCAAGGCGGGCGCCCCCGATCGCCCCGAAGAAGAAGGCTGGTCGGCAGGCAGCGACCCGGTGGGTCAGGCGGCGGCGCGGCGGCGCTTCGGCGATCTGGGCGCGGCTGCGGCGGGGCGTGATTTGCTGGGTGAGAAACGCGACGCGGAAGCGGTCGATGCGGAGGAAGGCCTGCGCCGGATCGGCGACCGGGTCGACCCGCTGACCGGCGCCGTGGGCATCGAGGCGCCCGTCGCCGGCGGCGTTTCGCCGCTGCTGCGCGCGGTCGTCGAAACCGCAAAGAAAAGGAAGCAGAAGAAATGAAATATCTTGGAGCAATGATTTTCGCGCTCGCGCTTGCCGCGCCCGCTGCGGCGCAGACCGGTCCCGCGACCGACCTGTTCGCCTTTTCGCAAGGGGCGCGGCTGGTGCAGGTTCCGGACGACGCCGAATTTACGGCGATGGACAGCAGCCCGCTCAACCTGATCGACGGATCGGCGACGACCGACTGGACGGGCGAAGCGGGGCGGCCCGCCGTGTTCGTGCTCGAACTGGCGGAGCGAACCGAATTGTCGCGCATCGCCTTTGACACCGCCTTCCTCAATCGCGACGAAAAGTCGCCGCACGCGATCCGCGTCGAACTGTCCGACACATCGGCGCGCAGCGGCTTCGTGCCGATCCTGGCGGCCGATCTGAAGATGAAGAAGGATGGTCAGAGCTTCGGCTTCGACCCCGAACATCGCCCCGTCGGCCGCTGGGTGCGGCTGACGATCGCGAGCAATTATGGGGACGATTATACCGATTTCACCGGCTTTCACGGCTATGGTCGCCAGCTCACCGCCACCGCGGCGCTGCCCGATGTCACCGGACGCTATGAAGGATGGAGCGGCTGGGGCACGCTCAACCTGACGCAGAGCGGCGATACGGTAACCGGCTGTTACGAATATCAGGGGGGGCGCGTCACCGGCCGGGTCGACGGCCGGGTGTTGACGCTCGACATGGTGGAGACGGGCCCCGACGGCGCGCCGCGGCGCCTGCGCGGTTATTTCGGGCTGACCCCCGACGGTGGCAAGCTGATCGGCTTTGCACGCGGCCTCACCGAGTCCGACCGCCTTGGCTATGCGACCTATATGAGCGCGGACCGGCGGGCGAACCGCCCCGGCGCATGCCGCTGACATCATTTGCGAACGAAAGGATTTTGGGGATGAGCAGATCGATCATGCTGGTTGCCGTCGCGGCGTCGCTGACGCTTGCAGGATGTGGCGGCGAAGCGGCGGACAAGGGCGATGGCGCGGGTACGGCTTCGTCGGCTGCGGCGAAGAGCGGGACGGCGCCGCCGCACGACTGGAATGCCGCCGACGCCTGCACCGTAGTCGACAAGGCGGCGATGTCGGCGATCCTTGGACAGGCGGTCACCGAAACCCGGCTCGGCAATGTCAGCCAAAGCGACGGCGCGACCGCGGTCACCTCCGAATGCAGCTATCAGCTTGCCGATGGCGGTTCGGCCACCCTGATGCTGCGCTGGTCGCCCATCGGCGACAATAGCGAAGGATCGATCAACCTGACCCGTAATGGCCTGGAGCAGACGCTCAAGGGTTTTGGCGGTCATGTCGAGACGATCGACGGGCTCGGCAAGGCGGCCTTTTGGGCTGGGATGATCAAATCGCTCAATGTCTTCATCGGCGAGGATAAATTCGCGATCATCACGGTGCCGGCAAGCGAGGCGTCCAGGGAACAGGCCGTGGCGCTCGCACGCAAACTTGGTGCTTGACGACCGCCGCGCGGCGGTGCTGCTTCGTACCGAAGCGTGATGATGCGTCGGGGGAGGGGCGATATGGTACGGCAGCCGAGCCGGTCCGAATGGAGCCATATTCAGGCGCTGTTCGCCGAATTGATCGATCTCGACCCCGCGGCGCAGGAGCACCGGCTGGCGGCGGAGGACGACTTCATTAGCGGACAGTTGCGGGCGTTGCTCGCCGCGTCGCGCCATTCGGGGATATTGGACGGCGCGGCGCCGTCGTCGTTCGAAACCGCCCCGCGCCGCGCGTACAGCTCGCTTTCCGAAGGCGCCGTCATCGGCGGCTTCACCATCGACCGCCTGATCGGGCGCGGCGGGATGGGCGAGGTCTATGCCGCGCATCGCAGCGACAGGATGTTCGACCAGCAGGTGGCGATCAAGCTGCTACGTCCCGAATCGGTTGCGCACAGCGAGTTGTTCGACCGCGAACGCCGCCTGCTCGCCGGACTCGAGCATCCGGGGATTGCGCGGCTGATCGACGGCGGTGTCGCCCCCGACGGGCGGCCCTATATGGCGATGGAATATGTGACCGGCGAGCCGATCGACGCGTGGTGCCGGACCCATGACGCCGATCTGGCGACGCGATTGCGGCTGTTCTGCGATGTCTGCGAGGCGGTGGCCTATGCGCACAGCCACCTGATCGTCCACCGCGACCTCAAGCCGTCGAACATATTGGTCGATAGCGACGGCCGCGCGCGGCTGCTCGATTTCGGCATTGCGCGCCTTGTGGAGATCGAAGGCGAGAGCGAGGCACTAACCACGATCGCGCTGATGACCCCCGATTATGCGGCGCCCGAACAACTCGGAAATGCCGCCCCGACCGTTGCCACCGACGTCTATGCGCTGGGCGTATTGTTGTTCGAACTGCTTACCGGTCGCAGCCCGTGGCGCGAGCCGGGGTCGGCGCTGCCGTCGGTGATCCGGCGTATCCTGAACGACGATCCGCCCTTGCCCAGCGCGCTCGTGCCGCCCGGCTATCCGTTTGGTCGGCGCGAGGTCGCGGGCGATCTTGACGCGATCGTGCTCAAGGCGATGCGCCGCGCGCCGCAGGACCGTTATCGCGGCGTTGGCGAGCTGGTCGACGATGTCCGCAGTCATATGGCCCTGCGCCCCGTTGCGGCGCGTTCGGGTTCGGCGGGCTATACGATCGGGCGCTACCTGCGCCGGCACCGCGTCGCGACGGCAGCGGCAGGCGCCGCGCTGCTCGCCATCGTGGCGGGGGGCGGTGCGGCGGCGTGGCAGGCGCGTCAGACGGCGATCGAGCGCGACGTCGCCTTGGCCGAAGCGCGGCGATCGGAATCGATCAACCGCATGCTGACCGTCATGTTCCGCGACACTGCCAGCAGCGCAGTCGGCGAAGAGGCCACGGTCAAGCAGATGCTCGATCAGACGGCGGCGCAACTCGTCGCATCGGTCGACAGGAGCGCCAAATCGGCAACGCTGATTACGACGCTCGCCGATCTGTACGTCAATCTGGAGGACGCGGCGGGCGCCGACGCGCTGCTCAGTCAGGCGCTTGCGCGCGGGATCGGCGCGGGCGATCCGGTTGCGACCGCAGAGATCAAGCTTCGCCTCGCCTCGACCGCCGCGGCGATGGGACGGACCGATGACATGGCGCCGTTGCTCGATTCGGCCGATGCCGTCTTTGCTGCCGACCCGGCGCGTTTCCGCAAGGAACGGCTCGAAAGCATGAGCGGCCGGGCGCAGCTCGCCCGGCGCAAGGGCGATTACGACACGGCGATCCGGTTGCTGCAATCGAGCCTGCCCGACGCCGACCGCGTCTATGCCGAGGATCATCGTGAACTGCTGACCCGATACAACAACCTGCTCGTCTATATGGTCGAGGCGAACCGGCTCGATGCGATGCCCGCGGTCTTTGCCGCCGCCGACGCGGCGCTCGCACGGACGGGGCAACAGGGCAGCGCACAGGGGCTGGCGATCGAGCAATTGAAGGGCGTGCGGCTGATGAAGCTCGACCGGCTGGCCGAGGCCGAGCGCCTGTTCCGCGGCGTCGCCGACCGGCGCCGCGCGGTGTTCGGCAAATCGGCGGCGCTGGCGGTCGATCTGCTGCAACTGGGGCGCGCCGAACTGGCGCTGGGGAAATTTGCCGCAGCGCGCGATGTTCTTGGCGAAGCGCGGCCGATGGCGATCGATAATCTTGGCCCCGATGCGGTGCCGACGCTCGTCATCACGCTGGGCCTTGCCGAAGCCTTGGCCGAGGCGGACGACACCGGGCGGGCCGAAGCGCTGCTTGCCGAAGCCGCGCCGCGGATCGCCGCGATGGGACCGGTCGGCCTGCCGCAGGGGATTGCGGCGCGGACGCGGGCGATCATCCGTCTGAAACAGGGGCGGACAGCCGAGGCGCGGCGCGAGGCCGACCGGTCGGAGCAGATATTCAGGACGCTCGGCGCGCCGGGCGAATCCTATCTCAAATCCTTCGCGGCATTGCGCCGGCGTCTGGCAGCCTAGCCCGCGTCCATTTCCTTGTGCACCCAGGCCCGCGCCTGGAGCCACCAGCGGCGCACCGTCCGGTCGCTGACGCCCAGGACCTTTGCGGTCTCCTCTTCGGTCATCCCGGCGAAGAAGCGGCAGTCGATCAGTTGCGCGAGATTGGGGTCGAGGCGCGCCAGCCGTTGCAACGCCTCACCCAGCCGCACGACCTCCTCGTCCTCGGGCGCCGCCGCGGCGAGCGAATCGAGGCTTTCGGTAAAGGCATAGTCGCCCGCGCCACGCTTCGCCGTCATGCGGGCGCGCGCGGCGTCGATCAAGATGTGGCGGATGGCGGTCGCCGCGCAGCCGAGGAAGTGGCGTTCGCTTTCCCAGTCGTTGCGTTTGCTCAGTTTCAGATAGGCTTCCGAAACCAGCGCCGTCGTTTGCAGTGTCTGTCCGCCGCCCGCGCGATAATGTTCGCGGCGCGCGATGATCTTGAGTTCGTCATACAGCGTGGCGATGAGCGCGTCGGCGTCGCCGTCGATGCTGCCCGCACGACCCGGTTCCTCGTTGATCGCCCATCTCCCCGCATGACGCGCCATGTGGCACGCACCCTAGATGCCTGATTTATTTGCGGTCGGCGAGATAATTTCCGCTTTTTCGGAGGCGAAGCCTGTCCGGATCGGGCGACCATTCCCGTCTTTCCAAATGCTGCACCCGCGGCGCCGCGTTCGGCGGCGTCGACGAGGTGACCGCAAACAAGGCGCCACCAAAGGTCGTCGCGAGGGGTCGCCCGGAAACCGATCGGCATTGCGCCGATCCATAAGGAAAGATCGATATGAAACGCATGATCACCCTCATTGGCGCGACCGCGCCCCTTGCGATCCTTGCTGCCGTCGGCGCCGCGCCGAACGCCTATGCACAGGCGACCGTCCCGTGCGTTCAGAACGCTGGCGCCGATGGCATTCTCGGCACGCCCGACGACCCCGAAAATACGCTGGAGTGCGGGCTTGGCGCCGAAGCTTCGGCGCCGGGCGCCACCGCTTATGGAAGCGGGGCCAAGGCGACGGCCAACGAAGCCATGGCGGTCGGCTTCATCGCCGCTGCCGAAGAAACGCGCTCGACCGCTATCGGCACGGGCAGCAGCGCGACCGCGGACCAATCGGTTGCGCTGGGCTGGGGATCGGTCGCGGACCGCGGCGCGACCGTATCGGTCGGTAACGCCGGCCTCCAGCGCCAGATCACCAATGTCGCGGCAGGGACGCTGGTGTCCGACGCCGTCAATGTGGGGCAATTGAATACCGCCATGGGTGCCGCGGCGCTGACCGCGATCGCCAACTCGGCGGTGCGCAGAGGCACCAGCGGCGATAGCAGCCTGCAAAGCGACGGCAGCACCGCAAGCGGCAATGGCGCCGTCGCGCTGGGACAGGGACAGACTGCCACCGGCAACGGCGCCGTCGCGATCGGCGATCCGAACGTTGCGACCGGGACGGGCGCTGTAGCGATCGGCGCCGACAATCAGGCGATCGGCGACGGCGCTGTCGCCTTGGGCAACGCCTCCAACGCCTTTGGCTTGTCGGCCATCGCCATCGGCAACAATGCGAATGCGCTGGCCGATGGCAGCATCGCCATTGGTCGTGACACGATCGCGTCGCCGGCATCGGTGGCGATCGGCGCCAACGCCGCGGCAGGCGGGCAAAATGCGACCGCAGTCGGTCGCGACAGCCTTGCCAGCGGCCTTGCAAGCGCCGCTTTCGGCCAGGGCGCGGCTGCCGGGGGCGATTTCTCGACTGCCACCGGCTATGGCGCGCGCGCGATCAAGGAGGGTGACACGGCGACGGGGTCCGGGGCCTTCGCCAATGGCGGCTATTCGGTCGCCTTGGGCGTGAACAGTCAGACCACGGCCCTCGGGGCGACGGCACTGGGTGTGAACGCGAAAGCCTCGGGTGCAGACTCGGTTGCGATCGGCTCCAGCTCGGTTGCCGATGAAGCGAATACCGTGTCGGTCGGCTCGGCGGGCTTTCAGCGGCGTATCGTGAACGTCGCCGCGGGCACCGCGGCGACCGATGCGGCAAATGTCGGTCAGGTCCAGACGGTCGCGACCGCCGCTGCCGCAGCACAGAGCACCGCCGATGCTGCCGTGTCGCGAAATGTGGTCCAGGATACGCAAATCGCTGCGATCCAGACGGTGAACAGCATGCAGGACAATCGGCTGATGTCGCTGGAAAGCATGGCCGGAACCGCGCTTCCCGCGCTCCAGTCGCTCGCCGCGACGCACAGTGCGCAGATCAGCGATCTTTATGCGATCACCGACCGCGACCGCCGCGAGGCGCAGCGCGGAACCGCCGCCGCGGTTGCGCTCGTCCCCGCGCCGATGCCGTCGGAACCGGGCAAGACAAGCTACACCTTCAACCTCGCCACCTTCCGCGGCGAACAGGCGGTGGGCGCGTCGATCGCGCACCGGTTCGGTACCGACAACCCCTTCGCCTTCACGGCAGGCGTGTCCTATGCAGGCAGCCGCAATACGGCGGCGCGTGTCGGCATCGCCGGCGAATTCTAGCTTGGCACGGGCGGGAGGGGGCGGTCCCAAGCGCGCACCCTCCTGCCGCCTCGTCTGCGCTGGGCCCCGACCCTAAAAGGCGATGCCCTGGCGGGACAGCGTTGCCAGCTTTTGCTTCACGAAGGCGGGGTTGGGCGACGCGACGATCGTGCCGTCGGCGAACAGCGCCGTCGGTTTCGATCCCCCGAACATGCCGCTCAACGTCTCGAAATAGCGACGGTCGTAGCGACAGCTTCGCGATGCCCGCGGCGGGAGGGCGCCGGTGCTGATGGCGCGCCGCCACGTCGCGGCACGATCGGGGCTGCACCAGATGTCGGGCAGGAAGGGCTTGTTCGCGGTACCGATCGTGCTGGGTATGATGGCATAGCGCGTCCCGGCGGCGGCAAGGGCGGCCTCCAGCTTCTTCGAAAAGGGACAGTCATAGGCGGATAGCAGCAGCATGCGGAGCGGGCCGTTTCCGCCCCGCTGGATCAGATCCGAATAGCGGATCTGGTCGCGCCAGCGCAGCACCAGTGCGCCCCATTCGGACCCCGAAAGCGGCGCCCCCGTGTCGCCGTGCTGCGCGCCGAGCTTGCCGTTGTTGAAGCTGTATTCGCCATCGCGCGTCACCAGTATCGGCGCGGTTTCGCGCGGCGAATAGGGGATGGGGCGATCGATCTGATATAATCCCGCAAAGGGTGTCGCGACAAAGCGTTCATTATACAGACGCTGCAGCGTTTCGATGTCGGCGCGCTGCGTCGCGGCGGGCGATGCAGTTTCCGCGGCCGCCGGCGCGGTCGCGGTCAGCATGGCGCAAAGGCCGGCGAGGGTCAGGACGGCAATTTGGCGCATAAGGATCATCCCTGCGAATAGCGGAAATGGGGAGGGCAGGCGGGATATTGGCGCTTGCTGTTGCGCACGGGCTGGAAGCCGGGGATGCAGCGGCTCATGTTCGGCATGAGAGCGGCGTTGTAGCGGCCGTCCGACTGGAACACCCAGAAGTTGAGGAAATGATCGCTCGGCGGATTGAAAAACAGATAGTTACGGATCGTCTTTGCGTCGCCATAGGACTGCCCCGGCGCCAGCGTGATACTGCCGTGATCGCTGACGCGCCCCGCATAACCATCGGTCTGGCTGACCAGCACGACGCTGACTTCGCGTCCGCATTTGTTGACGAACCGGAAGTAGACGAGTTTCTGGTCGGGGCTCTTGTGCCCCGGCTTGGCGATCGTCTGGTGACTCCATTCGACACAGCCACTCGTCTGGCCGCCGCTTTCGAGCGTCGCCGCAACGCCCGATTGCTGCGCCGATGCCGGTTCCGCAACCATAAGCAGCAGCGCGCCGAAGGCGATGCAAAGGCCGCGGCTCATGGCTGCACCGTCACGGTTTCGCGGGCGATCCGGCTATATTCGGAAGGCTCCAGATCGAACCCGACAACCTCGGCCTCGATCGTGCCGCCGTTGCCGCTGGGTCGCGAAGCGACGAGGCGGGCCCGGATGACGAGGCCGAGATTGCCGAGCCAGCTGTCGGCCTTGAGCGCCGCAGCCTTGTCGGCGGACATTTTCCATACGCGCGCCTTGTCCGCGTTGCGGAACTTGAGCGCGATCTGCATCGCGCCGTCGCGGAAGGGATAGAAGGCGTCGGGCGCGAAGGCACCTAGCGGGATGCCGCCGAGGCCGGGGTCATAGTCTTTCGGATCGGCGCGGGTGCGCAGGGTGACGCAGCGGACGTCCTTGATCGCATTCCACTGCGTATCGACCTGCGCGTTCGCGCGCTTCCATGCTTCCTCGGCACCGAGGCCCCGGTCGAGGCCGGACAATGCCTCGTCCGCCCATTTTTCGCGCGGCGGGGCAAGGCCGGTCATCGCATAATAGATGATCGCCCAGTCACGATCGGTGAGGTCGTCGGTGTAGCTGTCGCATTTTGCCGGCGGTGCGGCGGCAGGTTGGGCGGGCTGGGCAGCAGTGGTCACCGGCTGGCTGGAAGCCGAAGTCGCGGTGCCTGCGTCCGTGCCGCCCGCGGCCTGCTTGTCGCCGCACCCGCTTGTGGTGAGCGTGATGCAAAGCGCCGCGGCCGATGTCAGAAATATCCGGCGCATCAGAATTTGCCTCCCTGGTTGGCGCCGGCATCGGCGGCTTGCGACGCGCGATAGGCATCGCGCTCTTGCGGGAAGCGGTTGACCTCATAATCATAATAGGCGGCGGCATCGATCATCGCGACACGAACACCCTGCGCCAGTTGCGGATTGCCATAGGCCGGCTCGATCATCGCGACGATGGTCAGCCCGCAGTCGGGGCGCCAGTTCATCTGCGTCCCGTAGATCGATATGCCGGCACTGCATTCGCGCAGCTTTTCGCGGTCGAATTCGGGTAGCGGCTTGCCATCGGGGCCGCGCAGCCAGAACATCTCGCCGCGATCGCCGGTGAGCGATGGTTTGCCATATTTCTGTTCAAGCGCCGCCTGCTGCGAAGCGATCGTCGGCTCGCCGCCCTTTTGGAAGGGCTGGGTCAGCCACAATGCATAAAGCTTCTCCTGCCCCGGCATACCGTCGGCATAGAGGCTCCATTCGGCATCGACCTGTTCCAGCCGGTTGCGTGGGTCATAGTTCAGCACGTCGGTCGAGTTCCACCGCGCCTTGTGCTGGCCCGTGGCGACGCGCACGAAGCTGCGGATCTTGAGGCCGGCCTGATCGCGCGACAGTTGCGGACCGTCCCCTTCGAGGAGGATGCTGTCCGCTTCCTTGCCGTCCGGGCATTGGACGAAGCGCACTGCGGTATCGAGTGGGACCCCGAGCCGGAGGCCGCGCAGATCGTCGACCGCGCTTCCTTCGGGGCGCGGCGGTATCATGGTGCCGCCGCAATCGACCTCGATCTTCTTGCCATAATAGGTCATCGCACCCGACGGACCTTCGCCCGCGGCGAGGTCGCGCGTTTCAGACGGCTTGGGATCGCCGCCGCCGCAGCCAGCGAGCGACAAAGCAGCAGCGGCAACCAGAAATTTCGTGGCATGGGGCATCGTGTCAGTCCTTTGCGAGCGGGTTGCGCAATTTTCCGAGTCCGGCGGCAATCAGCGCCGCGCCGGCGAGCAGCAGCAGCCATGTGCCGATGCCAAGGCTGATCCCGTCGGCCATCCGGTCGCGGACGAAATCGGGGACCATCGACAGAATCGCCGAACGGAGCATGACGACCATCAGGGCTGCGACGATCGATGCGGCCCCGGTTACCAGCATGGGCAGCCGTTCGGATTTGCCCGACCATGCGGCCCAGATCAGCCACAGCGCGGTGAGCGGTGCGGCGAAGCGCAGGATGAGCAGCGTCTGGACGGTATCGAAGCCCGATTTGCCGCCGCCGAGCATTTCCTGCGCCGCGGCAACGCGGCCCAGATCGTCCATCGCATTGCCAAGGCCGATCAGCGTCGCGCTCTGGACCGGTGAGGTGAGCGCGGAGAGGAAACAGGCAAAGAGAACGAGAAGCGCCAGCGGAACCGCAAGCGAACGGGTCATCAACGCGGCGATCCGCGCCCCTTGTTCGGACTCGGTCAGCGCGCCGAGATCGGCCCCGATTGTACCGAGCGCGGCCATCGCGGAACCGCCGACGGGATAGATTTCGCGCGCGCCGCCGTTTTCGCTTTCGAAGTCGACAACGAGCCCGGGCGCCGGCGCCTTGTCGCCGCCGCGCCAATCGGCGCGATCGAATTTGTGGCGCGTGCCATCGTCCGCCGATATCGCGCCCTTGCCGGTCGCCTCATCGAACCCGAGTATCTTTCCCTTCATATACCGCCCCCGAAAAAGGCCGGCGGACAATCCCGTGGGACCGCGCGCCGGACGCTTGAAAAGCGGAAGCACCTGCGAAGGATGCCTCGCGTGATGGAACGGCTATTCCGGTGCATCCTCAAAGTCTTGAAGCCGCTCTAAAGAATTTCTAAAGTCGGCCGGACAGGGGGTCGCCATGACGCAATCAAGCTCTTCCCGACGGAGGCGCAGGCTCTGGAAGTTCGCGGGGGCGGAGTTCGACGAAGCCAGCTGGACGCTGCGCGTCGATGGCCGTGCCGTAACGCTTGAGGGCAAGCCGCTCGAAGTGCTGCACGAGCTGCTTCTGCGCGCGGGCGAGGTCGTGACGAAGGATGAAATCTTCGATGCTGTGTGGCCGGGCGTCACCGTGGTCGAGGGGTCGCTGACCACGGCCATATCGAAATTGCGCAAAGCGCTCGGCGAAACGCACGAGCAGATTGTCGAGACGGTGCCGCGGGTAGGATACAAGCTCGCCGCGACGGTTGCGATCGAAAGCGTCGAGTCTCCGCTGGCGCCGCGCTTTGCTTTTGCGGCCGGCGACGCGGTCCCCGGCCGCCGGCAATGGCGGCTCGTCGAAGCGCTCGGCGACAGCGGCGCCGAAGACGTCTGGCTGGCGCGCCATGACAAGACCGGCGAGACGCGCGTCTTCAAATTCGCCGACGCGCCCGACCGGCTGCGCAGCCTGAAACGCGAAGCGGCGCTGACCCGCCTGCTCTTTGCCGGACTCGGCAAATCGGCCCCGCTTCCCGCGCTGCTCGAATGGAATTTCGACGCGTCGCCCTTCTTCCTCGAATATAGCTATGGCGGCCGCGACCTGACGGCGTGGGCGGCCGAGCGGGGCGGGCTGGCGGAGATTGCGGTCGAGACGCGTATTGCGGTCGCGGCGATGATCGCGCGCGCGGTTGCGCGGATGCACGATCTGGGCGTTCTCCATAAGGATTTGAAGCCCGCGAATATCCTGATCGCGACCGAGGACGGCGGCGCAACGATCCGGCTGGCCGATTTCGGCAGCGGCCGCCTTCTCGACGATAGTGTGCTCGCCAGCTTTCAGATTACCGATCCGGGGTCGCTCGACCCCGATCTGGCGCGCGACGAGCCGCGGTCGGGAACGCTTGCCTATCGCGCGCCCGAGCTGACCGGCGATGCGATGCCGACGGCGAAAAGCGATATCTATGCGTTGGGGATGATCCTCTATCAGCTCGTGGCCGGCGATTTTTCGGCTTCGCTGGCGCCCGGCTGGGAAGGCCGCATCGCCGATCCCCTACTACGCTCGGACATTTTGGCCGCGGCCGAGGGCGATCCGGCGCTCCGCCTTGCCAGCGCCGCCGATCTCGCCGACCGGCTCGAGACGATCGACCGTCGGCGAGCCGACGCATCGGCGGCGGCGCGGCGGGCGGCGGCCGCCGAAGAAGCGCGACGGGCCGAGGAAAAACAGGCCGCGCGGCGTCCGTGGATCCGCGCCGCCATCGCGAGCCTCGCGGGCGGCTTTATCGCGTCGAGCGCGCTCGCTGCCTATGCCTGGCATCAGCGCGGTGCGGCACTGGAGGCACGCGATCAGGCCGAGACCAGCTATGCCTTCATCGCCGAAGATGTGCTGTCCAGCCCCGATCCGGCGAAGTCGAGCACCGACGAAACGGTCATCGAGGCGATGAAGCGCGCGAGCGCTAATATTGACGCGCGTTATGCCCGCTCGCCGGGCACCGCCGCGCGGCTCCATCTCGCGGTCGCGCGCGCCTTTTATCAGCGCAGCGATTTCGATACCGCCCGCGCCGAATATGCGCACGCCGCCACGCTGTTCGGCAGGGCCGGGGAAGCCGACAGCGAGGATGCCGTCCTGGGCCGGCTCGGCAGCATCCATATGGACGCAACCTCGGGCCAGCCGGGGCGGTTGGAGGCGGCGGGCGCCGCCATCGCCAAAGAGCAAAAGGCGCTCGGCGACCGGGCGAAAAGCGGGCGTATCGGCTTCGCGCTGGCGCAGTCGGAGGGGGCTTATGCCTACACCGCCGACATCGAGCGGGCCGAACGTGCAATCCGCCGCGCGGTGGCGATCGGTTCGGCGCCGGGGTCGCGCGTTTCGCCGACGCAGTTGCTGAAGGCGCGGTCTTCGCTCGCGCTGGTGATGCTACGCGAGGGCAAGGTGAAAGAGGCGGAACCTGTGGCGCGAGCCATCGTCGCCGACTCGACCCGGATACGGGGGGCGGATAATCCGGATACGCTTGTGACGCGGCAGCATTGGGTGACGGCGCTGTCGATGCTCGGCGAACATGAACGTGCACTGCGCGAAAGCGGTCCGCTGCTCGCCGCGCTCGAACGGCGCTTCGGTCGCGATCATCGCTTCACGCTGGCGATGCATTCGACGCGGTTCGAAAGCCTTGCCGCCCTCGGACGCTATGACGAGGCCGCGGTTGAAGCGAAGCGCGTTTGGGAGGGGGCGGCCACGCAGGCCGGATCGCTGTCGCATCAGGCGCTTGTCGGCCAGAATGACTATGCGTCGGCGCTCTGCCAGACGAGCCGACGTCGCGATGCCTTGCCCATCCTGGCGGATGCGGCGGCAAAGGCCCGCCAGGCGTTCGGCGCCGATTACGGCCTGACCCATACGATTCAATTCTATCTGGGCGAGTGCGAGCTTGCGAACCACCGGTTCGCCGAAGCGAACCGCAGCTTTTCGCTTGTCGATGCGACCAAGGTTGCCGAATTGACCGGGCGGCCCGATTTCGCCGCGACACTGGCCGCGGCACGGGCCGAGACGATGCTGGGGCTGGGCGACCGTGCCAAGGCCGGTACGCTGCTCGATACGGCGCAGGCTGCAGCAAAGGCTTCGGAGGATGCCGAACTCAAACAGCGGTTGCAACGGCTGCGCGCGCAATTGCGCGGGTAAGGCCTGAGCGCAAGGCGGTTCTGGCTTGAGATAATCTTTAGAACGGCGTGAAGACTTTGCGGCATCGCGCTCGCTAGCTCTCTGACGAAACCCGGCGGACGGGCCGGGTCGATAGAGAGGGAGCGATCATGCGAGCGCAGTCAGACCATCGGTGCGTTATGATGGCGGAGGGACGCCCATGATCCGCCCGTTGATGACGGCATCATCGATGCTGCTGCCGCTGTTCGCGCTGGTCCAGTCGCAACCGGCGGCGCCGCCGAAGGTCTGGCCGCGCGAGGTGCAGGCGCTCTATGACAGCCTGAAACAGGAATGCCGGGCCGATGGCGGCAAATTCATTCCCGATCGCGCGCATTTCGCGGTCGAGACCGAGGTGACGGGCGACGGCAAGCCCGACTGGGTCGTGGATTACAGCAGCGCGCGATGCTCCAACGCGGGCTATTCGGCCTATTGCGGTACCGCCGGGTGCATGATCGCCATCTTCGGGTCCGACCGCAACGGCTATCGCGAAATCTTCAACGACAACGTCCGCGACTGGCAGGCGGTGAAGCTCGACGGAAAGGGGCGCACCGGGCTGGGCCTTTCGGTTCACGGGACGGTGTGCGGAAGCGTCGGGGCCGATATGTGCCTGGAAGTTCTGCGGTGGGACGGACGCAAATGGGCGGTGGTGGAACGGCGCCGCGGTACCGATGCGGACCTGCCGCCGCCAACCGGCGAAGACGCCGGGCCGCCACCAGCCTTTCACAGCGCGCGCTGGCAGGTCGCGGGAAGCGGTGCGGGCACCGTCGCCGCGGTAACGGGGCATCCCGAATTCAGCGCGGTGGGTCTTCGTTGCCAACCGGGCGGCGGCATAGCGATGACGGTCGTGCCGGCCAATGGGCTGCGCCTGCCCCCGCCGGGCAAGCCCTTGCTGATCGGCTTTCGAAGCGCCGGCGAAGGCAGCGAGGCAACGCAAAGCCTGAGCCCCGAAGCCGGAAAGCCCGATTTCAGCGGCGCGCTCGATCCCGTCGCGCGCGGCCTGCTGATGGGCGCCGACAGCGACCTTGCCCTCTATGCAAGCTACGACGGTGGCGATGAATGGACCGAATTGACGGCGCTTTCGCTTGCCGGATCGACGGCGGCGATCCGGACGCTGGAGAAACAATGTCCGCGCGGCGCTGCGGTTGGTGCCGGGGGAGCGACGAGTTCGGGCCAATCGCGCGTTCTGCCGCTGCCGGTCGGCTATTATGTCGATGCACGCATGTCGACCTGCGAAAAGCCCTTCGCCGACATCGCAATCTATCTGGCCGAGGACCGGATCGTTCAGCGCGGTAGCAGTTGCAAGTTCACGAGCCTGAAGATGACGGGCGCAAACGCCTTTCGGCAGACCGAGAGCTGCCCCGACATCGATGGACGGCCGATGTCCGCCACGCAGGATTACAGGATCACCGGACCGCAATCGTTCGAGCTTGTCGGCTTCGGCGACGCATGGACCTTCTGCTCTGCCAACCGCTTACCGGCCAAGGCAAAATTTTACAGGGCAGCGAAGTAGGCGGGCTCGGCGGGACTGCAAAAGGGCAGGTAAGTGTGACCATTTGCCGGATATCCTTCGGGGCCGATCGCGCGACATAATTAGAGTCCGGGTGGACGGAACCGGAAAAGCATCGCCGTTTTCCAAACCGGCGAGACGCCTCCTGAGGTCGCTGCTTCATGTCAGCGGTCTGCCTGGTCGGGCAGCGCCGTCGATAATGCCGTTCTTCGCAGCAGATTTCTGTTCGAAGACAGGAGGGGCCAATCAAATATGCAAAACGGACAACAGCCGACATTCCCGCCCATCGCGGCATGGCGGGTCAATATCATCCGCCTCGTATTCTTGCTCATGGCGGGGTTCATGGGCAGCTTCGTCTGGTACCGGCTGATATTCGAGTCCGCGGACATTCCGGTCCAGCAGGGACTGGCCCGATCGATGTTGGCGGCGCTTGCCCTCCTTAGTCTGCTCGGCGTGCGATATCCGGTCCAGATGCTGCCCTTGATGATCTATGAGGTCGCGTGGAAGACGATCTGGCTTCTGCTGATCGCCTTTCGGGCGTGGCTGGCGGGAAAATGGACATATGATATCGAAGCGCTTTTCCAGGACTGCATCGGGATCGTGCTGGCCTATATCTTCATGCCGTGGCGCTATGTCTGGGCGCGTTACGTGATCCAGCCGATGGAGCCGCTACGTCGGCTGAAGTAGCCGCGAACGAATATAGTCGCCCAGCTCCTGGCGGGATGACAGGCCAAGGAGCAGCAATATCCGCGACAAATGATTGCGGACGGTGAAATGCGAAATGCCGAGCTGGCGGCCGATGCCCTTGTTCGACAGGCCGCGCATGACGCCCAAGGCAATTTCGAATTGCCTTTGCGTCAGACCGTCCTGCAATCCTTTCATGGTAGGCACGGCGGTCGACGTCGTGGAATATGAGCTCGCATCGCCACGATCGTCGATTTCGACGCAGGCGGACGCGAGCGCCCGGATTTGCGCGATCGCACGCCGGTCATCGACGACCACGATGAGAAGTCTGGAATCTGCCTTGGCTCGAAGCGCGTCGGGGAGCGACGCCGCGTGGGGCGTGTCGCAGGGCGCATGTCGATCGCGTCCGAATTCGCCTCGCTTGTCGAGGGCGCTCATCGACCTTGCTCGGGCAGAATAGCGTCGGTCTGTACTCGCATGCTACGCCTCGCGCTCGTGAATGCCGAACGCCAGCAACCATAGCGCGAGCGCCAGCTCGCCGAGCAGGGTCGGGAGGGTGAAATATTGCGGAAGATGCGCCGCCCAGAGCGGCGCTCCGAGCCAGGCGAGGCTGTTGACGAGGTTGCATGCACCCGCCGCAGCGACGAGCAGGCCGACAGCTCTCGGCATGGCGCGTCCGCGCCAGATGAGCCAACCCAGCAGCAGGCAATAGGCGCCGAAGAAGACGAGGCTGATCTTGTAGCCGTCGCCATGCACGCGCAGCAGCAGATAGACCCAATCTGCGAGCGATGACGACGGCTGCCCCAAATCCGGCAGCCGCAATATCATCGCCGGCAGCAGCGTATCGCATGCGAGCACCGCGATGCCGATCAGGCTGAAAGAAGCGGCTGTTGCCGAGGCCAGGGGCGCTCTTTTGCGGAAGATGCCATGCAAAAGAATGGTAACGCCGATATAGCAACCCAGCATCGCGAGATCGGCGATCATCCCGAGCCGGAATGTCGATCCCGATGCAAAGATGGCCTGGGCCGTCGCCGCGGAGTCGCCGCGCACGATCAAGGCGCCGCGGGCGACGACTTCTGCGTAGACGCCAAAGCCTATCGTTCCCAGATACAGGAATCCGGCAAGGCGGGCATGGGAAGCGTCCGCGTTCATTCCGGGCCTCCTTCGGTGGTCGCCCACGCCCAGGCGGCGATGACGATCGCGGCGGTGAGCGCCATTTCGATAACCGCCAGAGTGATGTAGAATGGCGCGGCGCCGGGCAAGGTGATCGCCATGATGGCGGTATACAAAAGGCCGAAGACGATATTGCTCCAGCGGCAAATTGCTGCCGGGAGATAGAGCGTCGCCGCGATCAGCAGCGCGGGGATCGCCATCATCAGCGAAACGGCAACCAGCGTTCCAGGGGTTGCGGGTCCAAGCGGCCCGATGTTTCCCTGCGCCATCGATGCCAGCTTGTTATCGGTATAAAGACCGAAATAATCGCCATAGACGTAACAGAACATTGTCGCTGTCCAGAGCGTCGACAGTTTGAGGCGGGTAGGGACCGGGGCGTCGGTGAGGCTTTTCATCGTATGACCTTGTTATGTCCAGAAACGGGCGGCTGCGGATCGTCGGGACGTTGCAAAGAGGCGGTCCAGTCGGCCATCCCTCCTTCGTCCCAGTTTCCGCTCGGGCCACCCGCCGGATCGGTCATTTTGGCGCTGCTCGTCTTGCCGGTTTGGAATTCGGCGATGTTTTTTGTGTCGATTGCCTCACATTGCCGATGGAATTTCGGCATCGGATCCGCCGCACAGGCTAGCGGGTCGCCGAATATGCTTGCCGATCGCCCCCCGCGGTTTATTTGTTGCAGGGTGCGATTGCCGATGGGGGGCATGCGAGGCCAACCGACCCGGTGAGCGTCGTGATTTCTGTTCGGAGTCTTTAAGGGTTCTGCGTTGATGGCGTCGATTTTGCAGCCTGGCATTCGTTCGCAGCGACCGGACCCGATGAGGATCGACATTTCGCTTCTCTACGGCGCGGCTTTTTGTTGTGCGTCGCTCGCATTCTGCCTCAAGTCCGTGCTGGCATCGCGGCTGGGTATGGCTGTCGATGCTGTTGCGATCCTTGGCAATGCGACATGCGGATGGTCGTGGCTGGCAACCCGATCGCTTTTCCGGCGTGAATCTCCGTCCCGAGGCGACTGGTGGCCGATCGCCGCGGTGCTGATGGTGATGATCGCATCCGCTGTGACATCGCTAGTGCCGGCAGACGGCATGCCCCTCAGGATCCTGGATAATCTTGCCAGATTAGGCAGTTCCGCCATGCTGCTTATGGCGGTGGCCGCGCCGTTGCTTGATCTGCGCGAACAAAGCGACAAATCCGAACGGCGCTTCCGCATCCTCTATTCAGGCATCTACGCCGCCATATTGGCGGTTGCGGTGCTGGCCGTCGACGGGGCGCCCGACGGGTCGGCCGCGTCCCAACTCAGCGTTCCGGTCAAGGTCGTTTGCGCGATCGCCGCGGTGTTCGGTTATGGGTTGGCCCTCGGCCATCGGAAGCGGCATCCGCTCGTCGATCCGAAGGCGCGCGTTTCGCGGAAGCCCGTTGCGTCGGATCCTCGGCTCGAAGCGCAGCTGATCATGCTCATGCGCGACAAGGGGCTCTACGCGGAGGCCGATCTGCGCGTTGCCGATCTCGCAAGGCTCACCGGTGAACCCGAATATAAGGTGACCCAGTGCATTACCGGCGCGCTCGGCTACCCCAATTTCAATCAGATGGTGAACGGCTACCGCATCGAAGAGGCAAAGCGCCGCCTGGTCGATCCGGCGCTCGCCCACTTGCCCATCCTGACGATTGCACTGGATTGCGGATTCGGATCAATCGGCCCGTTCAATCGAGCCTTCAAGGCCGACGCCGGCATGACGCCGCAGGAGTATCGGCGGCAGATTCGATAGGCGGGACGCACCCGGGGCGTGATGCTGGACGAACATCGGCTGTCGTCCGGTTCGGCGTCCCACTTCAGCGATTAAGTGAATGGCTCCCAGGGTGGCCAATTTTTTACCATTTTAAGGCGTCTCAGGACAGGTCGTTGTCCATGATTTAGTGTCTGATTTTGTGATATAATTCTCTCACTACGTTGCATTGTATCTCCTTACAGCGCAGCCGTAGTGTGGGAACAAAATGTGGGGACAGAAATGATGGCTTCACATGGCGAACTTGACATCTCTAAAGGTAAAAAATGCCCGCCCGGGAACATACGGGGATGGGAACGGCCTCTATCTGCGTGTAAAGCCTAGTGGTTCCCGGTCATGGATTTTGCGGGTGCAGCATCAAGGTCGGCGGCAGGACATTGGTCTGGGTTCAGTCGATGATGTAAGTTTGGCTGAGGCTCGAGACTCTGCGTCTCGATTACGTCGAATCGCCCGACTGGGCAAAGACGCGATCGCGGAACGCGACCGCGGGAAGATCCGTGTCGTGACCTTTCAAGAAGCCGCCGACCTTGCGTATGCGGAGCTTGGTAAGGGATGGTCTGAGAAGACCGCTCTCCAATTTAAGGCTTCGCTAGACCTCCATGTCGTCCCTCTCCTCGGGAGGAAACGCGTTGGCGAAATTGAAACGGCACAGATTTTGGCCGCGCTAGGTCCAATTTGGACCGCAGAGCCTCAGATCGCCCGGAAAGTTCGACAACGTGTTCTCCAAGTTCTTGCTTTCGCCAAGTCGCACGGATGGCGCACTGCCCCCTTGCCCGAGCTTGCAGATATTAGTCGTGGTCTAGCTAAACAACCCAAGTCTAAAGGATATTCGGCACTTCCATTCTCGGAATTGCGGGGCCTTTATGCAGCTGAGCGAGTGAAAGATGCATCGCCCGCCCGCTTGGCATTGATATTCACAATCTGGACCGCTGCCCGAAGCGGGGAAGTCAGAAGGGCTACCTGGGATCAGATCGATTTCAAGGCACGAGAGTGGCGGCGACGCGCGTCGATAATGAAATCCGGCGAACCCCATGTTGTTATGCTTAGCTAGCAGGCAGTCGACCTTCTCAAATTGGCGAGAGACCAATTTAGCGATGAAGATCTGATCTTTCCGTCGCACCATGGAAAGATACTGGCGGACATGAGCTTGTCCAAAATGATGAAGCCCGCGGGAAGATCGGAGACCGTTCATGGTTTTCGCTCCAGCTTTCGAGACTGGGCTGCCGAGAAGATGCCTCACGTACCTGCAATGGTTCCAGAAATGGCGCTCGCTCAAAGTGTGGGCACCGCGGTAGAAAAAGCATATCTACGAAGCGACCTTAAGGTACTCAGGATGCAGTTGATGTCAGACTGGGGAGCATTTGTCGCATCGGCGTCACAAAAGCTTCCCCCAGCAAAACGGACCAAAAATAGGCCAAAATTGGCTGTTAAGCAGCGCAGCCTCAAATGAGTGCCCACTGGCGGCGGCAGCCCGTTCGACAATAGAGGGCAGTCCCTCACCGGCCAAAGAATGCGCCGGCACGACGGCCGGCGCATTCCCCCTTCGGGATCGGGAGGTCTCAGTTGTTGTGGTTGTCGACGCGCTCGGCGCGTTGGCCCGCCGGTGCGCCCTGCGAAGCGGCCTCGCCCTGCGACTGGCCGCCGGCATCTTCCTGCCGTTCGGCCGTTTTCTTGAGCTCGCCCTTGGTCATCCCGGTGACGAGAACGTCGCCCGATCCGGTAAAGCCTGCGGCGGGGATCGTCGCGACACGGTTGCCCACCTCGACGGTCAGCGCCTGCACAACACCGCGGCCGGTCTGACGGATATCCTGAACATAGCCGATCACCTTGCCGCGCGCGTCGGTCACCGCCATGCCGGGTTCGACCGCGAACACGCCCGCGCCCGATGCGGCACCGCTGCCTGCGACGGCCAACTGACCAAGGCTGCCCTGAAAGCCGCCCGCTACCGAGCCCGCGCCGTTCGCGGCACCTGAAAGGCTCGAAGCCGCGCCACCCGCCCGATCGCGGACGTTGCCGACCGCGCCGCGCGCCGTTCCGGTGACGGTCGAGGTGGTGCCTTGCGCCGTGCCGACGGCGCCGCGCGCGGTCTGGCCGACGAAATCGGTTCCGACGGCCTGCGCGTCGAGGCTGCCGTTGCCCGAAGCACTGCCGGAGCCATCGACCGTCCCGCCGATCGGGTTGCCCAGAAGATTGGCGTTCCCGTTCGCCGTGCCCTTGCCGCTTGCCCCTGCATTGCCCTTGCCCTGCACACGGCCCGAGCGGCGGTCGATATTCGCGTCGCCGCGGCCGGTGCCGCCAAGTTCGCCCGCGCTGCCGAGCATGCCGCCGATGGGACCAGCCGGATTGCCGAGCGTACCGCCCAGCGATCCGCCGAGGCCGCCGGTCAGTCCGCCGCTGCCACCCAGCAGCTGCGCCGAAGCGGGCGCCGAAAATGCCATGGCCGTGGCGGCGAGCGCGATGGCCGGAATGAAAATGCGATGTGCCATTGTCCTACTCCTGAATGTGCGACCCGAGGGGGTGGGGTCTGTGGAGAGAACGATGGCGTGTTCGACTTTCTTCCAGAAAATGTCGAAAAAGGGTCAGCGGCCGCCGCAGGCGCCGCAAATCAGTCCGTGGCCGTAGACTTTGTCGCGCCCCTTATGGCCAAGGTCGCGCGCTTCCATCACCAGCCCAGTGACGGCCGGACCGATGCGGTCCACCGATGGAGCGGGATAGCGAAGGGCGAGCCGCCCCGCAACGAGCGGTGCGGCAAAGGAGGTTCCGCGCAGCCGGTCGGTGCCTGCGGTGCCCGTCGCCGCCAGCACCGCATCGCCGGGTGCGGCGAAATCGACGTGCAGCGCGCGGCCCGCCTCGGGTAGAACGCGCCCTTTCGCGTCGACGCCGGTCACCGCGAAAACACCGCGATAGGAGGCCGGATAGGCGGGCGGCGCTGCGGGCCCGTCGTTGCCGACCGCGGCAACGATCAACATTCCGCGCTGTTGGGCACGCCGCACCGCGGCCGACAGCAGCTTGTTGTCGGGGCCGACGAGACTGATCGTCGTCACCGCGACGCGGCTTTGCGCAAGCCAGCCGAGCGCGCGGGCGATCGCGCTCGCGTTCCCGCCGGCGGGATCGGTGCCATAGACATCGGCGGCCAGTAGCCGCTGTCCGGCGGCGGCGCCCGTTATCGCGCCGCTGCCGACGAGCAGCGAGGCAACCGCCGTGCCGTGGCGGCTTGCCGTCGGGGCGCCCCTTGCAAAGCCGCGCTGCTCGACACGCCCCGCCAGCGACGGATGCGCCGCGATCCCGCCGTCGATCAGGCCAAGGCTGGCCTTGCCGCCGCCCGCAGTCGTCGCGAGCGCCGACCTGGGCAGTGCGCCGCCGGGGCCGCTCGCGAAATAGAGATTGTCGGCATCGACCGCGGCAGCGGGCAGCAGCTTCGCAAGCTGTTTGCGCGCGCGGGCCAGGCGGCGCCCTTCGGGCACAGCAAATCGTGCAAGATCGAGATCGAGTCCCTCGATACGCTCGCGCTCGATCAGGGCGAAACCCGCCTTTGCTGCGTGCCCGATCATCGCGTCGTCGACGCCGGTGGCGATCAGCACGCCGCGCACCGCGGGCTCGCCGCGATCGTCGAGTTCGATGCTGTCGCGATGGCTACGCACCAGCGCGCCGATGCGGTCAAGCCGAAGCTGCGTCAGCCGCTCGCTCGTCTCGACCAGCGGTTCAAGGACGCCGGTGTCGGGCAGCGTTGACAGGACGCGCCCGGCCTCGGGCAATTGCGCCGACGGCAGCGCGACCTGCGCCGCTGCACGCGGGCCAGCACCGCCGATCGCGAGGCAGATTGCCACCAGCCCTGTTGTCCAGATTCGCATCGTTACTCTCGCGCCCATCGTCTTGCCGGAAAAATTTAGCAGGATGTGGAAGAAACGATAGAAGGTCATCGTTTCTTCCTCAAACAACCGAAAAGAGAGCGATGCGCTTCGAAGAGGAACTGGTCGAGCTGTTACCGCGCCTGCGTCGCTTTGCGCGCGGGCTGGCGCAGAACGCCAGCGATGCCGACGACCTGTGTCAGGCGGCGATCGAGCGCGCCTTGAAATCGTGCGAACAATGGCAACAAGGAACGAGATTGGACAGCTGGATGTACCGGATTACCCGCAACCTCTGGATCGACCACCGCCGAGTTGCTGGCCGGCGCGGCGTCCATACCCCGATTGACGACGCGGTCACGCAGATCGCCGGCGACGGGATCGCCGAGGTTGAGGCGGGCGCGCTGCGCGGCGACGTCGACGGCGCGATGGCCCGGCTTCCTGATGAGCAGCGCGAGGTTGTGATGCTCGTGCTGGTCGAAGGCTATGCCTATCGCGAGGCGGCGGACATATTGGAGGTGCCGATCGGCACCGTGACATCGCGGCTCGCGCGTGGACGTGAAACGCTGATGCATTTGCTTGGAGAGGCCGCATGAGCTTCGACCCCGCTACAATCGCTGCTTATGTCGACGGCGAACTCGACGATCTGACCGCACGCCGGATCGAACGCGACGCTGAAAGCGACGCCGCCCTCGCTGCCGAGATTGCGCGTTGTCGCGTGCTGAGCGCCCAGATTTCCGCACATTTCGCACCTGTCGTCGATGAGCCGGTGCCTGATCGCCTGCGCGCCCTGTTGGTCGGGAAGGGCGTGGACACCAGCCTGTCCGAGCGCCGCGAAGCAAGGCGTGCGCGGTTCGCGCCCGCCCATTGGGGCGCTATCGCCGCATCACTGCTGTTGGGTCTGACCCTCGGCCTCCGGCCTTGGGCGCCGGCGCCGGACGTGACCAGTGCTGACGGTATGCTGGTCGCGTCGGGAGGTCTGGCCGAAGCGCTCGACACGCAGCTGGCATCGAACCAGCCGGCCGACGCCGATATCCGCATCGCCCTGAGCTTTCGCGATAGGGCGGGCCGTATTTGCCGCAGCTTCGCGGGTCGCGACTTGTCGGGCATCGGCTGCCGCGAAGACGGTCGCTGGGCGCTCGAACGCACCGCGGCCGGTAAGAAGGCCAGCGCGTACCGGCAGGCCTCGTCGGGCGACCTTGCTGCGGCCACGGCAGCGATGATGGCAGGTGATGCGTTCGATGCCGCAGCCGAACGCGCCGCCCGTGACGCGGGCTGGGACCGCTAAAGCCAGTTGTTGTGCAACGTCGGCTTTACGCACGAAGTCGGTTTAATGCTGCCCGTCAGCAATCGGCCAAGTTAAGAAGTTTACCTACAAGTTGAGGTTCGTCATAAGCTCCAGCTCGCTATGACAACCCACGAGCATATCCCCACTTTGAAGACAGCACGTCTCGATCTGCGAGGCCCCAGAAGCGAGGATTTCACAGTTTATCGTGATTTCTTTGCAGATGCCGCGGCGTCGCACTTCTACGGGGGACCGATGGAAGCGGACCGCGCTTGGCGCGTGCTTGCAACAGATTTGGGCCATTGGTCACTGCGTGGATATGGCCGCTGGTCGGTTGTAGAGCGCGCGAGCGGATTGATGATTGGCGGGTGCGGACTTTGGTGGCCTGAAGGCTATCCGAGATCGGAGCTGACGTGGTGGATTGTTCCATCGGCCCGCCGAAACGGCTATGCGCTAGAGGCTTCTCGTGCAGCCATTGCATTTGGATATGATATGCTGGGTTGGGACTTGGTTGAGACCCACATGAATGATGATAATGTCGCGGCGCGAGCGCTTGTCCAAAAACTTGGTGGCATTAAAATCTTGCGTGAGAAGTTTCCCGACGAACTGGTACGAGACATTTTTGGTCTACCGCGTCCCAATTGAGCGCAATTCCGGGCTACTGCTCCCAGTCGATTGCGAAGAGGCGGATTTCAAGTGCGCGGACCGGGACGATCAGCGAGCCATCCCGGGCCACCGCAAAGGGGGAGGCCCGGCTAAGGTCGGCAGCGTTCCCGATCGCTTCATCTCGGCCGCTCGGTAAGTGGTGACGTCGCAACGTGCCGAAGGGAAGTGCGGTCGGCCGTGCAGCATAGTAGAGATAGTCGCCGTCGATCGCCCAATTGCGCCAGTCGGAGGGCGCGAAGTCTTTAACGAGCAGCCGTTCCCCGGCGGTGGTTGTCGGGAGCGCCGGGGGTAAAGGTTGGCTCCAGATGCCGGCGCGACCGGGATATAGATAAAAAAGCGTGTGGCCATCGGCCGACAAGCGAAAGTCGCCTGGTCCGGGAGGGGTGACAGGAACCGCCGCTTGCGGCCTCGGGTCGGCGGCAAATGTCACGGGCAGCCGCCAAATGCGCGACTGTCCGCCGCGCCGCGACGAAAAAAAGATCGACCGGCTATCGCTCGCCCATTGCGGCCCCGAATCCTCGCTTGCATCCGCTGTGAGACGGCGCAGCTGGCTGCCATCGGCGTTGACGAGATAGAGATCGCTCATTCCGTCCCGCATCGCGGCAAAGGCAATCCATTGCCCGTCCGGAGACCAGACTGGATCGCTGAGCTGCCAGCCATCGCCGTGCGTTAGCTGGCGGGCTGGCGCATCGGAACGATCGGCGGACCAGAGCTGATCCTCGCCCGAGCGCCGCGAAACGAACAGGATTTGTCCGTGCGGGCCGATGCTCGGAAAACGGTCGCTGGGGCCCGTCGAAGCCCGGATGGACTGAAGCCGCCCATCGACCAGCCGCATCAACCTGCTGGAGTCGAGCGCCGTTTCGACGACGGCACGGTTGGCGTCGCGTGCTTGCGAAACGCGTCGATAGTCGAGAAGCCCCGCCGAAATGCGCTGCGGCTGGCCCCCATTCCCGGCTACCCACCACAGGCCGGCATCGCCGCCACGGGTCGATGCGTAGAAGAGGCCATCGCCGCTACGGTCCCAGGCAAGGCCGCTTACGATTCCGCTGTCTTGTGTCAGACGCTGACCCTTGTCTCCGCGCGCATCGAGAGTGAAGACGTCGGCCCTGTTCACGCCGAATTGCCGGGCGAAGGCAATCCGGCCACTCGAAGAAATCTGCGGAAAGTCGTCACCAAATGATCCGGCTGGAGGCTCTGAAAGCGAACGCGTCGCTCCGCTTTCAATGTCCAGAAGGTAAAGGCGGAGAGGATCGTCGCTGTTGGCCGCATCGGTAATCAGCAGGTGACGTGGATCAGCCCATGCAAGTGCCGCAGTGCCGGCGGTAAGGCATCGACCGATCGCGCGCTCTGTTGCAGCTGCAACGGTCATGACATGGATTGTGCAGGGCTTGCGTCCACCGTCCACCGTTCGTGTGAAAGCGATTTCGGTTCCTGCGGGCGACCAGGCGGCATTGTCATCGACCTCGGGCGCGTCGGTCAGGCGTTTCGCCTGCGCCGAGCCGAGCGACAGCATATAGAGATCGACATTGTCGGAAGACCGCGGGCGGGCGGTTAAGATGACCCGGGTACCATCGTTTGACAGCGCTGGCCGACCCGAAACGACAAGATCGGTTTCGATCGGCGAAAGGCGCGCCACGCGCGGCGCCTTCGGTCGATCGATGGCGTGCCAACCTGCCGCCCCTAGCGCGCCGAGGACCAAGAGCGAGGCAATCCAGGGCCAACGCCGCTTGCGGGCGAGGGGTCGCGCCGGGCGAACCATTTCTGAGCCAGGCTGGACCGGTCGCGGCGCCCGGTCGCTGGAGCCGAGGACCGGCTTGCTCTCGGCCTGCGGCGTTCCGCCGGTGCGGCGGCGCCCGGCAATATCTTCGAACAGCGCGGTGGTGTCCGCTTCCGGCTCGACACCGAGGTCGCCTGCCAACCGGCTTCGAAAGTCCTGATAGTGCGCGATCGCTGCAGCAGCCCGCCGCTGTCGCCGATGCCCATCCATGATCGCCCGGTGCGCCTTTTCGTCATAAGGATCGAGCGTAACGAGCCGCAGCGCTGTCGCCATGGTCGATGCGTCGGCCGGCTGCCTCGCGTCCTGCAGATCGAGCAGGCGGCGCAGCGCCCAAATGGCGATGTTGCGCAGCCGCTGACGCTCGATCGCGACCCATTCGTCAAAAGCAGGTGCCTTACGCAAGGCGAAGTCGCTCAGAAAATCGCCGGTGTAGCGCGTGCAGGCTTCGTCGAGCAGCGCCGGGTCGTCGCCAGCACTTGCCACGGCATTTTCGAACATGGCGCTGTCAGCGCTCCAGTTTTGCTCAAGACGGATGCTGTCGACGTCGGCTGCGATCGGCGTTTCGGCATCGAAGCCGTCCAACTGTTTGCGGAGCGTCCAGAGTGCCTTGCGGACATGGAGTCGGCCCTGCTCGGCATCGGCATCCTCCCACAGCAATGCGGCGAGCCGTGCGCGTGCCGCGGCGCGCTCCGGACTGCACGCCAGATACGCGAGCAGCGCGAAACTCTTGCGCGTAGGAAGCATGATGGGAGTCCCGTCCGGCGCGCGCAATTCGTTGCGCCCCAGGAGGGACAAAGTCCAATTCCCCATGGGACGGCACCACTCCGGAAATTTCTTGTTGTTTTGTCGAAGTAACACAGTCGTTCGTCGGATTCCACGGCAATTCCACGCGCCGGGAACGGCTGCGGCACGCCGATCTGGAACTGGCGATCCGTCGGTCCCGGCGGACGACAAGAGATCGAGGAGCAAAAGAGGCATGCCGATGCAAAACCGGCGCGAACTGATGAAAATGGCAGCGGCCATGGGCGCCACCTTGGCCTGGCCTGCGCCTGTGCGTGCGGCGGACGCAGGCGTTGAGGACCGCAGCGCCTATCCACAGGGCGTCGCGTCGGGCGATCCGACCTGCGACAGCATATTGCTGTGGACGCGCCGGCCGCCGACCGCGGGGCGCAAGGCATCGCGTTTGACGGTAGAAGTCGCGGAGACATCCGATTTCGACAATATGGTCGTGTCGGGGAGTCATGCGATCGACGCCGACGGCGACTGGACGTGCCGGATACTTGTCACCGGCCTGCACTCCGATCGCACCTACTGGTACCGCTTTCGCGATGAGCATGGGCGCTTGAGCCGAACCGGTCGAACCTTTACCGCGCCGAGTCCCGACGCCGAGCGCGAGGCGTGCTTCGCCTTCGTCAGCTGCCAGAATGTCAACATGGGCTATGCGACGACCTTCCTGCGCATGATTGCCGAGGACCGCGCGAGGCCTGCGCACGAGCAGCTGCGTTTCGTCCTCCATCTCGGCGACTTCATCTACGAAATGCTCTTCTATCCTGAGGATTTACCCGGCGGGATGCTGCAGGGCCGGCCGATGCGAGGCCATGTCCGGATGCCCGAGGGTGAAAAAATCGGTGTCTATCATGTCCCGCGCGGAGTCGACGACTATCGCGCGATATACCGCGCCTATCTGGAGGACCCAGACATTCAGGATGCGCGGGCGCGTTGGCCGTTCATTTGTGTGTGGGACAACCATGAGTTTTCGAACCGCGGCTGGCAAAGCGTCGCCGTCTATGATCGCGCCCGAGCTGCGCAGCGGCTACGCGTTGCGGCAAACCAGGCTTGGTTCGAATATGTGCCCGCACGCGTGTCGCAGCCCGGCGAGGCCGATCCGATGCGCTTTCGGGCGCCCGCCGTTGCGGATGTACCGCTTGCAGGACCGATTCGCGATAGCGCCGCTAGGGAGCCGAATAATCAGCGCGCCATTCACAGCCTGCGGATATATCGCGACGTGCGCTGGGGGGCGCTGCTTCATCTGCTGCTCACCGACACACGGTCCTTCCGGACGCAGCCGGTCTATGAAGCCGATTTCGCCGCTCCATTCCGCCGCGGGATGCCTCCCTATTTCGCCCCGCAGAAGGTGGTCGAGATTCTTGACGCCGGGAAGAGTTTCGCGGGCGGGAATCCGCCCGCCGAGATTGTTCATGGTGGCATGGCGATCCCGAATCCTGCTGCCAGGATGGAAGCGGGCACCATGCTGGGCGAAGAGCAGAAGCGCTGGTTTCTCGATCGTCTTCGCGGATCGACCGCGCGATGGAAATTTTGGGGTAACTCGGTCGCGATGACCGACATTCGCGCCGACGTAGGCAATTTGCCGGCATCTATGGCGACCTCGGCCAAGCTCGACGGTTTCGCCATTACCAACACCCACGACTGGGGCGGCTATCCGACCGAACGCGCAGAGATATTAGGCGCGGCGCGAGCGGCGGGGGTGAGCAATTTCGTGTCGCTGGCGGGTGATCGACATGCCTTTTGCGCAGGGACGGTCTCGGCGTCGCTGTGCCCCGGAGAATTTGCGCCCGTCGCCGCTGAATTTGTCGTGGGATCGATCGGAACGCCGACGCTCGCCGAAGCCGCGGCGCATGCAGTTCCCGATGATCACCCGCTACGCCCGCTCTATCTGCAAGGCGACGATGCTGCGCCCGCGATCAATATGACCGTCACGCACGGCGTTGCCGCCAGCCTGCAGCTTGCCGAGGATGGCGATCGGAGCGCGGCGCTGGCGCTGCGAAATCCCGACGTGGCGCCGCATCTCGCCTTTGCCGATATGGCCGGACACGGATTTGCCACTGTTCGGGTCACCGCATCTGCGATCGACGTCGAATTCATCTGCGTCCCGGCGCCGATTACCGATGCCGACCCGGATCCCCTCTATCGCGTGACGCATCGGGTGGCCGCCTGGGCGCCGGGCGAGCGGCCTGGGGTCGAGCGTCTGGTTGCAGACGGTCCCGCGCTCGCGGCACGCTTTCTCGATCTTGACCCGACAGGCCGCGAACAATCGACCTCCAACTGACAGGAATGAAGATGATGACGAAAATCGAACTGCGGCCGCTTCGAGCGGCCCTGATGCTCTGCGCGGCCATCCCCGGTGCCGTGCAGCCTGCCGCCGCGGATACGGCCTCGCCAAGCGAGCCCGCCGCGGCGGCGGATGCGGCACTTGATGCCCTGATGCTCGAAGTGTTCCGCGCGACGGTCAAGGAGCAGCCGCAATCGATGACGCTGCTTGGGCTGGACAGCGGCAAGAACAGCTGGGCGAGGTCGGCGCTCGACGATCTTTCGGCTGAGGCGCGGGCCGCCTCGCGTCTGCGCAGTGCAGCATTGCTTGCGCGTCTGAATGCCGTCGTCCGTACGGCGCTCTCACCGCTTCAGAGGCGCAATTATGACGCCGTCATCTTTCAGCTTCGCGTTGCGGGCGAGGGCGAGCAGCGGTTCGATTATGGTGCCGCCGCTTATCCTGCGCCCTATAGCGTCTCGCAGCTCGACGGCGCCTATCGCGACATACCTGACCTTCTCTCCGAGCAGCACCCGCTCGAGACCGAAGCCGATGCCGAGGCCTATCTTGCGCGCCTCGGTGCCTTTGCCACATCACTTGACCAGCAGAGCGCGCAGGTGCGCCGCGAAGCTGCGGAGGGCGCTGCGCCCCCGGACTTCATACTTGCGCGCACGCTTGAGCAGCTGGGCGCACTGCGAGCGGCTGATCCGGCGGCTTCGATCCTCGTGACGGCCTTCGCCAAGCGTTTGGCTGCCGCCAATCTCGACGCGGCGCATGTCGGCCGTGCGGTCGAGATCATGCAGACTTCGGTAACGCCTGCTCTCGATCGTCAGATCGCACTTATTCGGTCGCTGCAACCTGCCGCGACGCACGATGCGGGTGTCTGGCGCTTGCCCGACGGGGACGCCTATTATGACTTTGCGCTCCGCTATTTTACCACCACTGACCTGTCGGCCGAGGAAATTCATCGGATAGGTCTGCGGCAGGTTGCCGAAATTAGCTCGGAAATCGATCGGATTCTCCAATCGCAGGGTATGACGGAAGGCAGCGTCGGCGCGCGGCTGGCAAGGCTTCAGCGCCAGCCTGACCAAATCTATCCGAACGATGCGGCGGGACGGGCGCAGCTGCTCGACGATCTCAATCAGCACGCAGCTGCCATGCGGACGCAATTACCTCCATATTTCGGTGTTCTGGCAAAGGCCCCGCTCGAAATTCGCCGTGTTCCGGAAGCGATCGAGGCGGGCGCGCCGGGCGGCTATTATTATCCGCCGGCACTCGATGGCTCGCGCGGCGGGATCTATTATATCAATTTGCGCGATACGGCCGAATGGCCACGCTGGCGTCTGCCCACGCTCAGCGTGCACGAAGGCGTTCCGGGCCATCACTGGCAGCTGGCGATCGCCGCTGAAACGCCGAAGATGCCGCCGCTGCGCCAGATCATGAGCTATTCGGCCTATTCGGAGGGTTGGGGGCTTTATGCCGAGCAACTCGCCGACGAGATGGGAGCCTATCGCGACGATCCGCTCGGACGTGTCGGCTATTTGCAGAGCCAGCTATTCCGGGCGGCACGGCTCGTTGTCGATACCGGTATCCACCGGATTCGTTGGTCGCGCGAGAAGGCGATACGATATTTCATGGATACGCTGGGCGAGGCCGAGAGCAAAGCAACGACCGAGGTCGAACGTTATGCGGTTCATCCCGGCCAGGCGACTAGCTACAAGGTCGGGCATAACCGGCTAGTCGAGCTTCGGTCGAAGGCCGAGCGCGCGCTCGGCGAACGTTTCGACCTCAAGGCCTTCCACGACACCATATTGCTCGCCGGTGCGATGCCGCTGGCGGCACTGGAAACCGTTGTCGACGAATGGATCGCCGATTGCCTTAAGGGAAAGAACGCATGAAGCGGTCGATGCCCCCCCTTGCCGCGTTGTGCCTCGCTCTCTGCTCCACGCTGCCGGCATGCGCATCTCAAGCAGCAAATGCACCGTCCGATCTTTCCGAGGCCGTTCGCAAGCTGCGTTATCCCACCGCCATTTACGTCTTGCGCGACGATGGCGACAGCGCAGCGGCGACAGGCATGGCCGACGCCGATGCAGGCCGTCCGCTTGGGGTCGACACCCCTTTGCGGATCGCATCCAACACCAAGACGTTCACCGCAGCCACCGTCCTGCGTCTTTGGGAGCAGGGACGAATTGACCTCGACGCGCCGATTGTCGAGCTGATAGCGCCCGAATTCGACAGGCTTCTGCGTTCCGACGGCTACGATCCCGGGCGGATCACGGTTCGACAGTTGCTCAGTCATAGCGCAGGGCTTTTCGACCACGGCAGCGACCCGCGCTTTGCCCAGCGCTTTCTTGCCGATCCGGCGCGGGTGTGGAAACCGATCGAACTGGTCGCGTTGATGACTGAATTTGCCGACCCCCAAAGCGCACCCGGCGCCGAATTTCGCTATTCCGACGATGGTTATATTTTGCTTGGCCATATCGTCGAGCGCATTACCGGACAAACGCTTGCAGCGGCGGTGCGCGAGCAACTCGGCTTCACTCGCCTCGGGCTCACTGATAGCTGGTGGGAAATCATGGAAGTACCGCCGGTGGACGCTCGTCCGCGCGCGCGACAATGGCTTGGCGACCATGACGTAACGGACGTCAACGCTTCGATCGACCTTTACGGTGGCGGCGGACTGCTCATGTCCGCGCGCGACATGGCGCGTTTCTTCAAGGCGCTTTTCGAAGGGAGGGTGTTCGCGCGGGCAGAAACCCTGCGGGAGATGCTGCGTCCGGGGCCGCACAAGGGCAGCGATCAATACCGACTGGGGATATTTGTCGACCATATCGGAGGGCGCGATGTCTATTGGCACAGCGGCTTTTGGGGAACCTACGCTCTCTATGACCCGGCGACGAGAGCCGCTGCTGCGGGTGTGACGACGAACCAAGCGGGGTACGGCGACTTGGTGTCCATCGTGCGCGCGAAAGTGCCCATGCGGTGATTCTCCGCGAATATGCTGCTGCGCTGATCGGCTAGTATTCCGACCATCCGCACCTGACTATTCGTTGTTCCCGTTAGATGCTCGCGAAGGTCAGCTGTCTCAAGCTGACGCCCGGAAGCCGCATGTCTGGAATCGGCCAGTCAAGGCCGAGCGGGCGAGTGCCAGCGACATGCGGATCGAACCGCGCGATCAGCGACAATATGCCGCTAGCTTCCCGAGCTTCGCCACAGGTGGGGGGCGCATTGCTTCATCAGGAGAGGGGCGTCACAAGGGTGTCGAGCCGCTATCCAGACAGGGGATGGGTAGCGCGATACAGGACGTGGCGTCCCGATGGCCGAACGCCTATAGCGGTACGTAGATGCTTTGCGGCACCATATATTCGAGCATGCCGTCCATACCATTCTCGACCCCGATTCCGCTTTGCTTATGGCCCGCGAACGGCGTGTCGGGCCGTAGCACCAGGTTCTGGTTGATCCAGACCGTGCCGGTTTCGAGTCGTCGGGCGACCGCGACGGCCTGATCGATATCCTTCGACCACACCGCACCGGCGAGACCATATTCGCTGGCGTTGGCGCGATCGATGACTTCGTCGAGATCGTGAAAGCGCATCATCGGGAGGACGGGGCCGAAGGCTTCCTCCTGCACTACGGCTGAATCCTCGGGCGGGTTGTCGATGATCGTGACGGGGATGAAATAGCCCCCCGTATCAGGTCCGGTGGGCCCCTCCACAAGCGTCAGCCCGGCGTCCCTCGCGTCTTCGATCAGTGCCGATACCCGCTCGAACTGGCGTCGGTTCTGCATGGGTCCTAGATTGGTACCCTGTTCACTTCCGTCACCCAGTTTCACGGTCTGCGCGATCGCCGCTAGCCGGTCGCGCAGTCCGTCATAAATGCTGTCGTGGACGTAGAGGCGCTTGGTCGCGACGCAGATCTGGGCGCTGTTGAAAAAAGCGCCGAAGAATATTTTCTGTGCCACGTCGTCGAGATCGACGTCTGGCATGACGATCGCCGCATCGTTGCCGCCAAGCTCGAGCGTCAAGCGCTTCAGATCCTTCGCCGCGCTTTCCATCACGCGCCTGCCCGTCGCAGTCGACCCGGTAAAAGAAATCTTCGCAAAGCCCGGATGCGCGGTCATCAGCGGGCCGAGCGCGTCGCCGCCCGAAATGATATTGAGGACGCCTGCGGGGAAGACGTCTTTCAGCAGTTCGCCGATCTTGAGCATGCAGAGCGGGGTGAAGGGCGAAGGCTTGAGCACGATCGTATTGCCGGCGGCGAGGGCGGGGGCGATTTTCCAGATCGAGAGATTGACCGGAAAATTCCATGGCGAGATCGCACAGACGGCGCCGAGCGGCACATAACTCGTCTCGACCCGCTGGCCATCGCCATTGTCGATGACATGCGTGGGCGGTATCATCGCCGCATAGGCGCGGAGCCACGCCACTGCGATACCGATTTCCGACAGCGCACCATCGGTTGGACGGCCCTGTTCGCGCGTGAAAAGCCGCGCGAGCTGTTCCGCATTGGCCTCGAGAATGTCCCCAGCTTTCCGCAGGCAGGCGTGTCGCTCGCCGATCGGCACCGCACGCCATGTCCTGAACGCCCGCCGTGCGGCCGCCACCGCGATATCGAGCTGTTCCGGCGAGCAATCGGGAGCAGTCGCGAATATCTGCCCGTTCGCGGGATTGATCACCTCGATCTGTGCGTCGCCGGTCGCCAGCGCGCCGTCGATGAGCATCGAATATCCGGTCTCGAAATTCATGATGGCCTCTCCTGCGATCCGATTGACTCGGGTTAAATGCGTATTTAAATGTTGATTAAATGAACATTTAAACTGCGTCAAGGAGAGGCGCCGCGATGGCCATCGATCCGCAAACCCCCATAATGGTCGGCGTCGGCCAGATCGTTCGCCATTGGGACGGTCAGAGTATCGAAGACGCACCGGGCCCGCTCGGGCTTCAACTCGCGGCGGCCAATCGGGCGCTCGCGGATAGCGGCGCGGGCGATGCGCTGCGCCGGATGATCGATGGCGTTGTTGTGGTGCGTGCCAATCATGACTCGATCGAGGGCGCCCGCCATCCGTTCGGGCGCTGCACCAACCCGCCTGCTACACTGGCGGCGAAACTGGGGGTCAAGGGCGCGCGCTGCATCTATTCGGTCGTCGGGGGCGATCAGCCACAGGCGCTTGTGAACGAGGCGGCAGAGGCGATCTTTGCGGGGGATGCCGAAGCGGTCCTGCTGGCAGGGGCCGAGGCGACGGCGGCGATGAAGCAGGCGCTGAAAGCGCGACTGACGCTCGACTGGTCGTACAGTGTCGAGGGTCCACGGGAGGACCGCGGTCTGGGGCCGTCGCTCCTGACCGATTATGAGCGCGTGAACGGCTTGGGCATGCCCACGCAGACCTATCCGGCGTTCGAGCAGGCGCTGCGCGCACGGTTGGGCCTTGACCGGTCCGCCTATGTCGCGCTGATGTCCGAGCTGTGGGAGGGCTTCTCGCAGGTTGCAGCGGAGAACCCCCATTCGCAATTCCCGCAGAGCCGCTCGCGCGATTTCCTCGCGACGCCGAGCGATGCCAATTATCCGATCGCCGAGCCCTATCTCAAATGGCATGTCGCGCAGGACGCGGTGAATCAGGGAGCGGCGGTCATCCTGACCTCGGTCGGCGCGGCGCGGCGGGCCGGAATCGATCCCGCCAAATGGGTCTATCTGCATGGTTATGCCGCAGTGAAGGACCGGCCGGTCATGGAACGACCCGATCTGTCGCGCTCGCGCGCGATCGAGGCGGCGCTGCAGGGCGCGCTCGATATGGCGGGGAAGACGGTGCCCGGCATCGACCTGTTCGATCTTTACAGCTGCTTTCCCTGCGCGGTGCTGCTCGCGGCCGAGGCGCTGGGGGTGGACTGGCGGCATACCCGCTGCACCGTCACCGGCGGACTGCCCTTCTTCGGCGGGGCGGGGAATAATTATTCGATGCACGCCATCGCGGCGATGGCCGAGCGGCTGCGCGCGTCGCCCGGCGAATTCGGCCTCGTCCTCGCCAATGGCGGGTTCCTCTCGAAGGAAGCGGTCGGCATCTATTCGACCGAGCCGATCGAACGCTGGCAACCGCGCCGCGACGATGGCGGGCAGCGTGACATCGAGGACGCGCCTGCGCCAGCCTTGCTCGCCGAGACGACCGACGCGGTGATCGACAGCTATACGGTGACATGGAAAAAGGGGCGGCCTTCGCGCGGCTATGTCATCGCGTCGAACGAACAGGGACGTGTGCTGGCCCGGGTTCGTACAGGGCATCGCGCTACGCTGGCGAGCCTTGCCGAACAGGATGCGATCGGCCGGTCGGTTCGCATCGTTCACGAGCAGGGTGTGAACTTCGTCGAACCCGCAAGTCGGCTTTGCGAGCCAGCTCCGGCGATCGGGTTGGCGGCGCGGCGGTTCGGGCATGTGCTGGTCGAACGCCGCGGGCACGTCCTGGAGGTCACGCTCAACCGCCCCGAGGCCATGAACGCGCTTTTCAGCGAGGTGCACTTCGAACTGCACGAGATCTGGGATGATTTCGACCGCGACCCCGACCTGTGGGTCGCGATCGTCACGGGGGCGGGCGACCGGGCCTTTTGCAGCGGCAACGACCTCAAAGTCACGGCGAAGGGCGGGGACATGTCGATCCCGCCATCCGGCTTTGCGGGACTCTGCTCGCGCTTCGACCGGACCAAGCCGGTCATCGCCGCGGTGAACGGCGTGGCCATGGGCGGAGGCTTTGAGATCGTCCTTGCCTGCGACCTTGCCGTGGCCGCGGCGAGCGCACGCTTCGCGCTGCCGGAAGTGAAAGTCGGTCTTTATGCGGCGGCGGGCGGCGTCCAGCGGCTGACGCGTCAGATCGGGCGCAAGGCGGCGATGGAACTCATTCTGACGGGACGGCATTTCGACGCTGCCGAAGCGCGGGAACTTGGCGTCATCAACGATGTCGTCGATAGCGATGCGATGGGCGCCGCGCGGGCGCTCGCCGAACGGCTGCTCGAAAATTCGCCGTCGGCGATCCGCGCCTCGAAAGAGGCGCTCAACAAGCTCGAAAATCTGGAATCGCTCGAGGAGGCGATGGCGGCCAACGGACGCATCTTCGGACGGCTGATGCGCACGCGCGATTTCCGCGAGGGCGTCAGCGCCTTTGCCGATAAGCGCAAACCCGAATGGAGCGGATCGTGACGATTGCAATGGACGGCAGGCCGATGCTGGAGGGGATCCGGGTCGTCGATCTGACGAGCGTCGTCTTCGGACCCTATTGCACGCATATCCTCGCCGAACTCGGTGCCGAGGTGATCAAGGTCGAGGCGCCGGGTGCGGGGGATGCATTCCGCTGGTCAGGCAAAGCCGCGGCGACGCCTGGGATGAGTCCCGGCTTTATGGCGATCAACCGCGGCAAGCAGTCGGTTACGCTCGACCTCAAGACCTCTGACGACCTCGCGTGCATGAAGGCGCTGCTCGACGACGCCGACGTGTTCGTGCTCAACGTGCGTGGCAAGGCGGTCGAGCGGCTAGGGCTCGACTATGCCGCGGTGCGGGCGATCAATCCCGACATCATCTATGCGCATTGCGTCGGTTTCGGGCAAGATGGCCCCTATGCTGACCTGCAGGCTTATGACGATGTGATCCAGGCGGCGACGGGGACGGCAACATTGTTGCCGCGTGTCGACGGCAATCCGCGTGCGCGCTATCTGCCGTCGCTGATCGCCGACAAGGTCGCGGGCCTTCACGCCGCCTATGCGGTGCTCGCCGCGATCATCCACAAGCTGAGGACCGGCGAGGGACAGAAGATCGAAATCCCGATGTTCGAGGCGTTCAGCCATTTCATGCTCCTCGAGCATCTTGCCGGACAGAGCTTCGATCCCCCGAACGCGCCTGTCGGCTATTTTCGCCAGATCGACCCCGACCGACAGCCTTTCCCAACGCGCGACGGCTTCGTCAGTATCGTGCCCTATACCGATGAAGCCTGGCCGAAGATGTTCGGGGTGCTCGGCAATCCGGAGTTTCTGAACGACGAGCGGTTCGCGACCCGCAAGGCGCGGACGGTCAATCTGGCGCTGCTCTACCGCGAAATGGCCCGGCTGACCCCGGCTTTCACCACGGCAGAACTGATCGCGAAATGCCATGCGGCGCAGATTCCTGCGCAGCCGGTGCGCGATATCGCCGATATCATGAACGATCCGCATCTGGCTGCGACGGGTTTTTTCTCGCGGCAGGAGCATCCGAGCGAAGGGGGCTATTTCGCGATGGAGCATCCGGTGCGCTTTGCAAAACCACTCGAATCGGCCAAGCGTCATGCGCCGCGGCTGGGCGAACAGTCCGACCGGATCCGCGCGAGGCTGAAGGGGCAATGACGGGGGCAGCATGGCCGAGGATATGACCGACCAGCCGGCAACGGCGCAGCGTATCGTCGAGGCGGCGCGAAGCCTGATGATCGAGCGCGGGCTGCTCGAGGTGTCGATCGCCGATATTTCGGAACGCGCGGGGACCAATGTCGCGCTCGTTAGCTATTATTTCGGCAACCGCGAAGGGTTGATGATCGCGATCATCGAGGGCGATGCGCGCCGCGCCTCGGGCAATCTCGAACGCCTTCTTGCCGCCGACATTTCGCCAAGGGCGAAGATGGAGGCGCACATCAATGGGCTGATCGAGGCCTATTTCGAGCGACCCTATCTCAACCGCCTGCTCCAGAAACTGCTGCGCGAGGCCTCGCCCGAGGCATCGGCGAAGGTCGGCGATACCTTCGTCCGGCCGGTGGTCGAGGCGCGTCGCGCGATCATCGCCGACGGAATTGCGCGTGGCGAGTTTCGGGCGGTCGATGCCAATCTGGTCAGCTTCGCCATCGACGGCGCCTGCGCGCATCTCTTTTCGTCGGTGCAGTCGCGGCGCACGATCCTTGGCGACGGCTCGCTCGCTCACGACCTCGTCGAACGCTATGCTGCGACGGTAACCGAACTGATTGTCGGCGGATTGCTCGCACGTTAGTCGGCCAGCGCAGCCTGCGGGTTAAAGCCGAGCGTCGCCGAATAGCCGCCATCGACCCCGATCGACTGGCCGCATACGAACGACGCAGCGTCGGACAGCAACCAGACGATCGCGGCGGCGCTCTCTTCGGGCGTACCGAACCGGCCGATCGGGTGCATCTTCGCAGCGCCGCGCATCGCCTCTTCATTGCCCTGCAGCACGCGATGAAGCATTGGAGTTTCGGTGCCCGCGGGCGCGATCATGTTGATGCGGATTCCGCGCCCGGCATTCTCGACCGCCGCCGAACGGGTCAGCGCCCAGACGGCATGTTTCGACGCGGAATAGATCGACTGGCCGGCCAGCCCGGTGAAGGATCCGACCGACCCGACATTGACGATCGCGCCGCCGCCGGCGCCCATCGCGGCGATCTCGGCACGCATCGCAAAGAAGATGCCGCGCGCGTTCACGTCCATGATGTCGGCATAGTCGGCGTCGGTGAGATCATGCATCGGTGCCATGCGGCCCTCGATACCTGCGTTGTTCACCGCGCCGTCGAGACGTCCGAAGGTGTCGGCGGCGGTCGAGACGAATGCATCGACCGCGTCCGACGTGCGCACGTCGACCGGCAGCCCCAGCGTCCTGGGCGCCCCGGCGCGCGCAGCTTGGCCGGCGACCGCTTCCGCTTTTGCGCGGTCGCGAGCGCCAACGACGACTGTCGCCCCGGCGCGTCCGCAGGCGATGGCGGTCGCGCGTCCGATGCCCGTCGACCCGCCGACGACGAGAATGACTTTGTCCTTGAGCATGGGTGCGATCAGGCGGCGCGGGCGATCTGCGGGCGCGATACGGTGTCGCCCAGATAGACGCCGGGCGTCGCGCCCACCGGGCGGTCGCGTTCGAACGTCTGCTCGCCGTTCACGAAGATGTGGCGATAGCCCCCGGCGCGCGCCTTGCGCCGCCAGTCGCCGCCGGGCTGGTCATGGACGACGTCGAACCGGTCCTGGTCGAAATAGAGTTCGTCGAGGTCGTAGACGAGGATGTCGGCCGCCATGCCTTCCAGTAGGGCTCCGCGGTTCTTGATGCCCATGGCGCGGGCGGGCTGGTAGGAGAGCCGGTAGTGCATTTCCTCGAGCGAGAGGAAATCATTGTCGCGCACCAGCCACAGGATCAGGTCGGTGGTCCACTGGCCGCCGCTGAAATTCTTGGTGTGCGCCCCGCCGTCCGAAGCCCCCGCGAGGACCCGGCCGTTCGAAAGCAGGTCGGCGACCTTCGCCGGATCGATCGCGATGCCGGGGGTCTTGAGTTCAATTCGCAGGTCGCTTTCGAGTGCGGTGTCGATGAACGCGTCAACCTCGCTCTTGCCTTCGGCCGCGGCGATCTCGCCCAATGTCTTGCCGAGATAGTCCATGGCGTCGTTCGAGCCTTCGCCCATTCCGATCACGGTATAGTCGGCAAGTCCCCCGGCGGTCGCCTCGAACATCACCGGGTCATAGCTTTCATTGAAGCGGCGGCGGAATTCGGGATCGAGCAGCTTTGCGCGCTTGTCGGCCGGATCCTTGCAGAAGGTCAGCTCGCGATAGACGTCGAGCGCGTCGAGCGAGCAGCCGGGCGAGTTGAAGAGCTCGGTCTCGTTCCACGCGCGGCAGATGACCGTCGCGGCGTACATCTCGACGCCCTCTTCTTCGTTCATCGCGTCGAGCCATGCCATGCTCTGGCGGTGGAGGTCGGGGGTGTATTCGCTGACCGAGAATACATTGTGCAGGATCGGCCGGCCGGTTTCGCGGGCGAGTTTTTCGCTGATCCTCCGGTCGCCGACCGGGCCGATCTGCGAAATGACCTGGATGATCCCCTCCTGCCGGTCCTTCAGCGCGCACGCCATTGCGACGGCATCGTCGGGATGCATGATGTCGGTCGGCATCGGTGATCCGTCGACGTCGACATGGTTGTTCTCGTGCCCCATGAAGCTCAGCGAGAGGCCGCACGCGCCGGCGTCCATCGCCTCGTGTATCAGCCCCTTGATCGTATCGACCTCGGCCGCAGTCGGGCGGCGGTGCTTTGCATCCTCGCCCATCACATAGAACATCACCGCGTTGAGCGGCAGGAACATGGTGAGGTTCACCGCCTTGGGCGTCCGCCGCATCGCCTCGACGAGTTCGGGGAAGGTCTCCCACGACCAGGGGAGAGCGGTCTGCATCTGGATCGCAGGAACCTGCTCGGTCGTTTCCATCATAAGCATCGCGCGCTCGCGGTCCCTTACGTGAACTGGAGCAAAGCCGAAGCCACAATTGCCGGTAACGACGGTCGTGATGCCGTTCTCGCCGGCGTTCGAGCAGGTCGGATCCCAGAAAATCTGCGCGTCATAATGGGTGTGGGTGTCGATATGGCCGGGAGCGACGATTAGTCCAGCGGCATCGACCACGCGCGCGCTACCGGGATCGGCGATGTGCCCGATCCGTGCAATTTTCCCGTCCCGGATCCCGATGTCGGACCTGAAGCGCGGAAAGCGCGTGCCGTCGATGATCGTCCCGTTCTTGATGACGAGGTCGAATCCGTACATGACAAATCTCCCGGTATGTCGCTATGCGGGAAGAATATGACAAATGTTGATTTTTGTCAAATTTAGGGATTTTCTGTGAGCTATATGATGGACAATGAGCTTGAAACCGACGTCGCGCGCCGGACGCAGGCCCGCATATTGGACGCTGCGAATCAGGTGATCGCGAAGGTCGGATACAAACGGTTGCGGATGGAAGCCGTCGCGAAGGGCTCGGGGATCACCCGCCAGACGATCTACAATTACTTCCCGAACAAGCAGCAGCTCGCGACCGCAGTACTGCTCCGCGAGGGCGCGCTGGTGAACGAGCGCGCGAAGGAAAATATTCCCGATGACCTGGAAGGCGAGGCGCTGCTGTCCGCCGCGGTGCTCGCGCTGGTCGACGCCGCGCGCGCCATGCCGATCTTCGAGGGACTCTTCGAAGAAGGCTCGATGGGCTATGTCAACGAACTCGCCGAGCATTCACAGGTCATCGAGCGGATGATGCACGACTATTGGGCGCCGGTGATCGAGCGGATCGCCGCGACAGGACGGGTGCGAGGCGATATTCCGGTCGAGCGGATCGAGTGGTGGCTGAGCTTCGTCTATCGCGCGCTGCTCCAGCGGCCGACCGAGGACCTCGACGATCGTGCCGGAATGGATGCCCTGGTCCGCGACTTTCTTGCGCCGACGGTGATGGCGCGCTGATCAGGCGGCGATCGGCGTCACCGTTACCGGGATGCCGTCGATGAACGTCGTTCCCGAGACGAGTTCGACCGCTTCCGGCCCCAGCCCGAGCAACAGGTTGATGTTCGCGCCGGGCAGCGTGTTGGCATGGCGCCAGCCGCCATTGTGGCCCCATCCGTGCGGATAGCAGACCGCACCCTCGACCACATCTTCGGTCACTTCGACTGCGACTTCGACGGCGCCATGTTCGTTCGCCACGCTGGCCTGACCGCCATCGCTGAGGCCGTATCGCGCTGCGTCGGCGGGGTGGACGAGTAACGCCGGCTCCTGCGAGCGCGCCAGCTTCTCCGGATTGTGCATCCAGCTGTTCATCGACTTGAGTTTGCGCTGGCTGAACAGCTTCAGCATTCCATCGCCGCCGGTCGGGGCCTGCTGCGCCGCGAAGCGTGCGAATTCGTCGGCGACGATCGGGTGCCAGAGGCGGATCTTGCGATTCTCGGTCGCGATGTGTTCGGCCCAGCCATCATAGGTCAGCGGCAAGTCGAGCATCATGCCGTGCGGCATCTCCGCCAGTTTCGCGAAAGTCAACGCCTCGTCGCCGCGCTGCTTGCCGAGCGGCCCGTTCCGGAGCGCGAGTTCGACCAGGGTCAGCGGCGTGATCGACATACCCTGCCGCTCCAGCCAGCGCAGGCCCGGGGTCGGCGCGATCGAACCGAGCCCCATGCGTGCAACGAGGTCGTCGAAAATCGCCTTTTCCTCGCGCGCTTCGCCCATCGGCGGAACCGCGGCGCGGGCGTACTGGATATAGGGCCGCACCATATGCGACAGCCCGATCAGCGGAATATCGTCCTTTTCGAGGAAGGTGGCGGCGGGCAGGACATAGTGCGCGAAGCGGTTCGTCTCGGTCACATAGAGATCGACCGAGAAGAAGAGGTCGAGCGACTCGAGTGCCCTTTCGAGCCGTTCGCCCCCCGGCGCTGACAAGACGGGATTGCCGGCGATGACCATCATGGCGCGGACTCGGCCGTCGCCGGGTTCCAATATGTCGTCGGGCAGCGCTGCAGCGGGCATCAGGCCGGCCACGACGGGCAGGTTGCCGATCCGCGTACGATGCTCGCCATAGCCGGATAGCGGTTCGGTGCCTTCGGCGAGCGGAAAGGCGCCGAAGGTCGACCCGCCCGGCTTGCCGAACTTGCCGCCGGCGATGTTGATCGCGTCGAGCAGCAGGTTGGCAATCGTCGAGAAGCGGCCACGGCACAGGCCGACGCGGCCGTATATCGCGGCACGCGGCGCGGCGGCGAAGTCGAGTGCAAGTTGTTCGATGGTGGCGCGCGGGACGCCGGTGGCCGCTGCCGCCTCGTCGATATCGACCTGCATCACGGCAGCGCGCAGATCGTCCCAACCGGTGCAATGCGCCGCGAGGAAGGCTTCGTCGACGACCTCCGCGCGGATCATCACCTTGAGCATTGCTGCGTGAAGCCACGCGTCGGCATCGGGCTGGATCGCGACATGTTCGTAGCGCTTCGCGGTTTCGGTCCGGCGCGGATCGATCACGATCACACGGCCGCGTTCGGCAATGGCATCGAGGTCGTGTCGCATCCGCGGCGCGGTCAGCAAGCCGCCGTGCGATATCAGCGGGTTGGCGCCCGTTATGATGAGCAAATCGCAGTTGGGCAGGTCGGGGATCGCGTTGCGAAAGGCCACCCCATAGAGAATCCAGCTTGCGAGGTGCCGCGAGGTACTGTCCTGCGATCCCGCGGCATAGAATTTGGTGCTGCCGATCCGCTGCAGGAACCACTGGCTCGACATGAATGTGTCGGTCGAAAAGGCGCCGGGATTGCCGAAATAGGTCGCGATCGCCTCGGGCCCGTCGGCGTCGAGGATTGCTTTCAGCCGCGCGGCGATATCGTCGAGCGCCTCGTCCCACGTCACCTCGATAAACTCGCCCGGACCGCCAATGCGTTTGAGCGGTCGCAACACGCGGTCGGGGTCGTTGGCGATATCGACGATCGCCGCGCCCTTTACACAGATATGTCCCCTTGCGTGCGGATTGTCGCGGTCGGGGGAGAGTTTGACCGGGCGGCCGTCCTCAACCGAGATCACGGTGCCGCAGAAGGCTTCGCACAGGCGGCAGAAGCTAGTCGTCTCGGTTCGAATCGGGACTTCGCTGGCCAATTTTCTCTCCATTCATTCGCCGAAAGCCCGTGGAATCACCCGTTTAAATGAGCATTTAAAATCCCGGTTGACAGAACAAAATACGACGAATATCTATTTTTGTCGTGTCTGGATATGCGCTACTGTTGCGCGGACTGGCAAGCAGAAAGATGGAGCGAAAAGCTTCGCGATCTGGAGGGAGACGAAGATGCGTAAGGCTGTTCTGATGGCCGGTTTTGCCATCGCCACTGTGAACCCTGCGCCCGCCTGGGCACAGGCGGCTGCGGAAGCCGGGGAAACGGCGACCGGCGAGAGCGGCGGACTGGTCGATATCGTCGTGACCGCGCAGCGGCGTTCCGAAAGTCTTCAGAAGGTTCCTGTGGTCGTCACCGCAGTCGAACCCGAAGTGCTGGAGGCGCGCAATGTTTCGACGCTGCAGGATCTGCCGAAGCTGACGCCGTCGCTGACCGTCCAGAATCAGGCGAGCAATGTCACGCCCTTCATCCGCGGCGTCGGTTCGACCGTCACCGGGGCGGGGCAGGCGGCCAGCGTCGCGACCTATGTCGACGGGGTCTATATCTCGACGCTGACGAGCGCTGCCTTCGACCTCGACAATGTCGAACAGGTCCAAGTGCTTGAAGGCCCGCAGGGCGCGCTTTATGGCCGCAACGCGACTGGCGGTGCGATCGTCGTGACGACGAAGACGCCGCAGCCGGGCGCTCCGATTTCGGGGCGCTTCCGTGCCGGGTACGGCAATTATGACAATCGCGAAGCGTCGGCGATCATTTCGGGCGGGCTTGGCGACATGTTCGCTTTCTCGGTCAACGGGTCGATCCGCAAGCGAGACGGCTATGTCAGGAACCTGAATGCGCCAGGCGTCGGGGCCACGAACGACGACTTTTACGACCGCGATTCCAAGTCGATCGGGGCAGTTCTTGTGTTCAAGCCGTCCGAACAGTTCAATCTGGTGCTGCGCGCGCAGCATTTCGAATCCGACGACCGGTCGGGGCAGGGCTATCAGGCGGTCGGGTTGGACATCGACGTTGGCGGCACGGGGCTCAACGGGTCGCAGCTCTATTATGCCGGCCTGCTTCAAAGCTTTGGCGTTTCCGTTGGCGACGCGATGGCCGCGGCAGCAAATCTGCGTTTCAGCACGGAGCACGGCGCGACCTATGACAATGAAGCGAATGGTTCGACGCGCGGCATCCTGCGTCCCGGTCCAGCCGGCTCGTTCGTGCAGCTCAATACAGAGACTTATTCGGCCAAGGCCACGCTCAACCTCGGTTCGGTCGAACTCAGCTCGCTAACAGCCTATCAGACGGCGAAATCGCTGTCGGCAACCGAAATCCTGTTCGCCGATCCGACCAGCTATCCGGTCGGCTTCCAGGGCGGCTCGGTCGGCTTCACAGGGGATTTCCCCTCGCGAACCTGGCAGCAGGAGTTCCAGATCGCATCGGTGGATTCGCCAGTTCAGTGGATCGCGGGCGTCGTCTATCTCGACGCCGCGGGCGATGTGCTGCTCACCGGCGACCTGCCGCCGCTGTCGGCGCTCACCGCCGACAATCGCTGGCAGAACAAGTCGATTGCCGGTTTCGGCCAGATCACGGTGCCGATCACGGAGCGGCTCAGCATTACCGCCGGCGGTCGCTACACTGACGAGAAATATACCAGCAACGACTTCATCTCGCCGACCGACCCGCGCAACGTCTTCGGTATCCCGAACCAGGGGCGGCAGGTGCTGAAGGGGTCGAAGTTCACCTATACCGGGCGCGTCCAGTACGACACCGGCGACCTGCTCCTCTATGCGGGGGTCTCGACCGGGTTCAAGGGTGCGACGCTCTCGAACACCAACCTGCTCAGCCCCGGCGTCACGCCCGAGACGATCACTTCGTTCGAGGGCGGTGCCAAGATCCGGCTGTCGCCCGACGCGCGGCTCAACCTCGGCGCCTTCCACTACGACTATGGCAATATCCACATCGCCTATACCGACTCGGCGAGTGGATCGAATATCCTGGTCAACGGCACCGGCGCGAAGATCACCGGCGCGCAATATGATCTGCTGTGGCAGGTGTCGCCGATGTTCACGCTTCGTTCAAACGGGCTGGTGCTCGACACCAGCTACGACCGCGATGTCCAGTCGGCGGGCGGGGCAGGAGTGCTCTTCATCAAGGGCAACCGGCTCGCTGGCGCCCCGAAGTTCGTGCTGTCGATCGGCGCCGACGTTAAATATCCGGTCGGCGACGGCGAATTGAAGCTGTCGATCGATGCCTCGCACAACGACGGCTATTATTTCGACGCCGAGAATCTGACCGGTACGGGCGGCGCGACGGCGCGCAGCATGCAACTCGTCGACGCCAGTCTGACCTATACTGCGCCCGACGATCGTTGGCTCGTATCGCTGTTCGCGGCGAACATCACCGACGAGAAATATTTCGACAGCGGCCTGCCGATAAGCGGACTCGTCCGCAATGCGCGTGCGGCGCCGCCGGCGACATACGGAATTCGCGTCGGGTTCAACTTCTGATGGCCACAATCGCGCCGCCTATCGACGACGATGCGATCGTCGCACCCGCGACCTACTCCGATCCGGACGCCTATGACCGGCTCTTTGCCCGGCTGCGGGCGGAGGATCCGGTCCACTGGACCGAGCCCGCGGACTATCGTCCCTTCTGGAGCGTCACCCGGTTCGCGGACATTCAGGAAGTGGAGCGGAATGCCGCGCAATTCCTGAACGCGCCGCGGATGATGCTTCGGCCGGTCTCGGTCGAGGAGCAGGTGCGCAAGCTTACCGGCGGCAGCGCGTTGATGCTGCGCGACATCGTCCATATGGACGGCCGCGATCACATGGCGCACCGCAAGCTGACGCAGGCATGGTTCATGCCGGGGAGACTGAAAGCGCTCGAAGAGGATCTGCGTGCGCTCGCGCGGCATTTCGTGGGCCAGATGATCGAGCGCGGCGGAGCCTGTGAGTTTGTCGACGACGTCGCGGTCTGGTACCCGCTCCGCGTCATCATGCGCATCCTCGGCGTGCCCGCCGAGGACGAGGCGCGGATGCTCGTGCTGACGCGCGATATTTTTGGCCCCGACGATCCCGATATTCGCAAGGGGCCGAAGCCCGATCTGGCGACGACGATCAAGGGTTTCACCGACTATTTCGCTGAGCTGACCGAAGCACGGCGCCGCGATCCGTCGGACGATATTGCAACCCTGCTGTCGACTGCAGAGGTCGACGGAGAACCGATCGGCACGCTCGAGCTGATGTCCTATTACATCATCATCGCGACCGCGGGACATGACACGACCAGCTCGACGATCGCGGGCGGGCTGCTCGCGCTGCTGCAGAACCCGGCAGAGATGGAGCGACTGCGCTCCGATCCCGCGATCCTGGCCGCGGGCGGGGTGGACGAGATGGTGCGCTGGGTGACGCCGGTTAAGCATTTCTTCCGCACTGCGGCTCAGGATTACGACTTGTGCGGAAAGACGATCAGGGCAGGCGACCATCTGATGATGTGCTATCCTTCGGCCAATCGCGACGCCGACGCCTTTCCCGACCCGTTCCGTTTCGACCTGTCGCGGCCGCCGAACCGGCATCTCGGTTTCGGCTATGGCCCGCACCTCTGCCTCGGCCAGCATCTCGCCAAGATGGAAACCCGCATCTTCTTCGAGGAATTGCTCGCGCGCGTCGATGCGATAGAACTTGCGGGCGATCCGGCGTGGGTCGCATCGAATTTCGTCAGCGGCCTGAAGCGTTTGCCGATCGCCTACAAGGCGCGATAGGGTCGCCCGATGATCCGGATGCTCTTCTGCCTTCACCGGCTGCCGTCGCTCAGTCTCGACGAGTTCCAGACCTATTGGCTGGAAACACACGCGCCGCTGGTCGCGCGCCATGCGCCGACGATCGGGCTGGCGCTGTACCGCCAGCACCACCATATGGGCGATCCTGTGCTCGGGGCGCTGCTCAAGGGGCGGCTGGCCGATCAGCCCTTCGATGGCGTCGCCGAACTTGGCTGGAACAGCGAGGCCGACCTGCTCGGCGGCGGCAGCGATCCGGCGCGGCGCGATGCCAATCGCGAGCTGTTCGAGGACGAGCGGCGCTTCATCGACCTTGCGCGCTCGCCGATCTTCTTCGCCCACTCGCACACGATCGTTGGCGACTAGGGTTTTTGCACGTCCTGAAATGCTTGCACGCGGTAAAGTCCGTTCGCGGGCGAGGTGCCGAACAGCATGGGCGGCTGGCCGGTTCCACCGCGCGCGTTGAACATCGTGCTCAGATGCACGCCGCCCGTGCGGCCGTTCCAGTGCCCGCGTGCCGGCATCCCGACCTCGAGATAGCGGCCGCCCATGCCGAGCAGGACATTGCCCAGACCTTCCAGTTCGACCGTGTGGGTGCCAAGTCCGCTGGCGTCAAACGTCACGCGCGCGTCGCGCATCGTCATCCCGTCGAGCGTCACGCCGAAGTGCGCATCCTGCGTGATCGGCCGGGCGAGCTCGCCGCCCTGGATCACGAAGCCGGTGCGGTTGCGCATGCCCGAAAAGGTGATCGACTCGCTTATGCTGAAAATGAGATCGCGACCGAACGAGCCGACGAGCCAGAAGAAGGTCGCAAGCGCGGCCTCGGGATCGTCATGCTTGCGCACTCCCCAGCTGTGGTCGCGATGGCCGAAGCCATCGAGCGACCAGGTCCGGTCGCCGATCCGCATGGTTCCGCGCACGCGCCCCGCAACCTCGGTATGCATCGCTGCGAACTTCTCGCGAAAGCCGCCGGTCAGGCCGGACAGCGCCCAGGCATCATAATGCGGATGAAGATTTTCGACGTGCAGGTCGAGCGCGCAATCGCCGTCTTCTGCGACCCAGTGATTGGACGCGCTGTCGAAGGTCGCGGTCAGGAAGCCGTCGATCGAGAACCCGTTCGCGAAGCGGTCGCCCGCGCGCATCGGCACATCGATATGTGAGCGGTTGTAGCCGAGGCCCGGCGCCACGACGCCGAAGGTGCAATTGCCGGTGCCGAGATTCGGGTGGTGCCCGATCCGGATGAAACCGCCCAATCCCTGTTCGATATCCTGAAAACAGAGTACGACGCTTTCCTGCCAATGCGGGTCGGATTCCGGAGCATGTGGCCACTCGTCTTCGACCGGCAGGACGACGATATCCTCGGCGGCGATCATTCGCCGATCCCCGGAACCAGCGCCGCGAGCCGCTTGCGCGAGGCGGTCCAATATGCGCGCTCGACCTCTTCGAGTTTGGGCGGCAGGCGGCTCATTCCCATCGAGGCGAAGACAGCGAGGCGCCATTCGCCGAGCACTTGTGCGAACTCCCAGTCATCGAGCTTGCCCCGCGCCTGGGTATAGGCTGCGATCATCTCGTCGGGGTTGGGAATGCCGTCGACGGGGGGCGCCAGCAGAGCGAAATGGGCGATACCGGCGATTTGGTAGGCCAGGTCGGCTTCGCCTACGCCGAGATGCGACAGCTCCCAGTCGAGCAGCGCGGCGACCTTGCCGTCGTCGCCATACATGAAGTTGGAGATGTTCGCATCTCCATGTGCGAGCTCGGGTGCGCGGTGGCGCGGCGCGTGCGCCGTAAGCCAGTCCGCGACCGTCTCCAGCGTTTCGCGAATGTCGCGATAGAAATCCGCCTTCGCATCCGATCCTCCGGGCGGGATGGTCCGCCGCAGTTCGACCAGGTTCCAGGCAATTTCGCGGTCGAGATAATGGCCCTTGCCCCCCCGCTGCGCGAAATACTCGTCCGCCAATCCGGCTGGCGGCGTCGCATGAACCAGCGCAAGCGTCCGCGCGGCCTCCAGCAGCATCGCGTGCCGGGTGGCGGCATCGACCGCCATATAGGGGCCTTCGTTGAACGGCATGGTGCTGGGCGCGATTCCGTCGATCCGGTTCATGAAGAGCCCGGGCTTGCCTGTGATCTCGCCAGTCGCGTCTAGCCAGAGCGCGTTCGGCACCGGCAGCCCGCGGGCGTAGAGACGCTGCATGATCGAGAACTGCGGCGCCAGCGCATATTGGCTGAAAAAGGCGCCGCCGAGGTCATAGCGAAAGACCAGTCGCCGCGTCCGCCGGTCGTCGCCCGCGACGATTGTTGCATCGAACAGGATCGTGCCGCTCGACGCGCCCGCGGACCGCCGGCCGCCGTCGATTGTGATCGCCTCGACGCGCCCGCCGAGGTCGGGCTGGCGCGATATGAAAGCCGCGAGCCGCTCTTCGACGCGGTCGTTGTCCCGCCCCTGGGTCGCGCCCGTTATCGCCCGGCTTGCTTCGAGCGCGTGATTATTCGCCATCATTCTCTCCCCAGCGTTCGCTTTACGGCCAGATCACGAAATGTGACGAAAGCACATTTTTGTCAAATTATTGAATCTGGATCGCGGGTTGCGGGGATCAGGCCTGCGGGTTTCTCGGGCCGGTTCGCAACAGCTTCGGTATATCCCTTGCTGAGCAGCATGTTGCGCCTGTTGATCCGGCTTGGCCGACCGCCTATCGCGCTGACATAGAAACGTGGGCCTCGCAGTGCCTCCGGCACCACCGACCATTCGTTAATCCAATCGACGAGTTCGTCCTGCCGTCATAGTCCCTACGGTAGCCAGGGGGTATGCAACACGTCGGAGAGATCTGCTTCGCGACGCCAGTGGAAGACGAATATCAAAAATAATTCAAAGATTATGAATTTTTTTTCGGTTCTCTCAACAATTTACTCGCCCTATCCCTGCTTTCGATCAAGCCGGGCAGCTGTCCGCACATAACGCGACAGAATAATTGTCGGTATGGGGAGGGGATTTTATGAAGAATGTGCAAACTTGTGGCCGTGCGCTGAAGCTTGGTGTCGCTGTTGGCGCTTTGATTCTGGCCGGTGCCAATCCTGCATTTGCGCAGGGAAGCGGTGCTGAGCCGAGCGAAGGTGTCGTGCAGGATGGAGACCAGTCCGACGGCGCTTCGGATCAGGGAAGCGGAATCGTCGTCACCGGAACGCGCGTGAAACGCGATGGCTTTTCCGCGCCGACGCCTGAGACAGTGCTATCGGCTCTCGAAATCCAGACCAGCGCGCCTGCCAATATCGCCAACTTCGTCAATCAACTGCCGCAAGCAGCGCCGTCTGACACGCCGCGGACGAACACCGTTCAGGTCGGCACCGGGACCGCGGGCTCAAACTTTCTCAATCTCCGCTCGCTCGGTGCGGCGCGCACGCTGGTGCTGCTCGACGGTCGGCGCATGGTGGGCGCGAGCACCGAAGGACTGGTCGACGTCAATACGCTCCCAAGCTCACTGATCTCCCGCATCGACGTCGTCACTGGCGGTGCTTCGGCCGCCTACGGCTCAGACGCTGTTGCGGGTGTCGTCAACTTCGTGCTCGATACCAAGTTCAAAGGCCTCAAGCTGTCGGCGCAAAACGGCATCACGACCTATGGTGACGGGTATAATTGGAAGGCCGATATCGCTGCGGGAACCGACTTTGCCGGTGGACGCGGTCATATCCTCGTAAGTGGTATGATATCGAAGGATGAGGGGATCGGCGAATCGCGATCGCGCCCCTGGTTCAACGGCCAGAAGATCATCCCCAACCCCGTCACGGGTGCGGGCCAACCGACGCAGATTGCGGCCGAGAACGTGAAACTGTCTCGGTCGACCCTTGGCGGCATCATCGTCTCGGGGGTCCTCAGAGGCACCGAATTCGGGCCGGGCGGCGCGGTTAGCCAGCATCAATATGGCACCGTCAGCGGAATTTTCCAGATTGGCGGCACGGGTCTCGACCTTGCCGAATATTATGGCCTGTCGACACCGGTCGAGCAGCGCACGGCTTTCGCGCGCCTGTCCTATGATTTCTCCGACGCCTTTAACGTCTTTGCCGAGGGCAGCTACGGCTATGCGCTCGCGCGGCCTTTTTCTCCCTTCAATTCATACATGGGCAACCTCACGCTTCGTAGCGACAACGGGTTCTTGCCCGACGACTTGCGGACCATACTGACAGCTGCCGGGCCGACCTTCAGCTTCGGAACGTCGAACGGCGATATCGGGCGCTACGACACGCGAAATCGGCGCGAACTGTTTCGCGGTGTTCTTGGCGCGCAGGGCGAGATCGGCGGCGGGTGGAGCTATGAACTCTATGGGCAATATGGCCGGACAGACATTTCCATTTCTGCAGGCAATAATGTGAACATGGCGGTGTTCCGCCAGGCGACCGATGCCGTTCGTTTGCCGTCGGGCCAAGTCGTTTGCCGTTCCACGCTGACCAACCCGAACGATGGATGCATTGCGTATAATCCGTTCGGCACCGGGGTGAATTCGCCCGAAGCCATCGCCTATGTCACGGGGACGTCGCGCACCGATTCGGTGCTCGAGCAGAAGGTTGTCGCCGGAACCATTCAGGGCATGCCGTTTGACACTTGGGCCGGGCCAGTCTCGATCGTCGTTGGCGGCGAGTATCGTTCCGAAGAAATCTCGGGAACGGGAGATCCCGTTTCGGCGGTCAGCGGCTACCAGGCCGGCAACTACAAGGCGACGAACGGCAAATATGATGTCCACGAGTTTTTTGGCGAGGTCGTTGTGCCGCTCGCGAAAGACATACCCGCGATCTACGAACTTGAATTCAACGGTGCCGCGCGCCGCACGCACTACAGCACCAGCGGCAGCGTCACGACCTGGAAGGCGGGGCTTACCTACTCCCCGATCCGCGACCTGCGGCTGCGCGCCACGCGCTCTCGGGATATTCGGGCACCTAACCTGTCGAACCTGTTCCTCGGCGGAACCGTCCAGAACAACCAGACCGCGCGCGACCCCTTCACCAACGGGTCGTCGCCGCTGTTTCGTCTGACGACCCAAGGCAATCCTGATTTGACGCCCGAAATCGCGGACACGCTCACCGTCGGTGGAGTCTATACCCCCGGCTGGCTGCCGGGTCTTTCGCTGTCGGTCGACTATTATGATATCAAGATTAAGGACGCCCTTTCCGTCCTGACACCGCAGCAGATACTCGACCGCTGTTTCGGCGGCAATACGGCGCTGTGTGGCAACATTACCCGGACCGGCGGCGTCGTCACGGCGATTACCACGAGCCCCTTCAACGTCGCGGTCGAGCGCGCCCGCGGCCTCGATATCGAGGCAAGCTACCGCCGTCAGCTCGGAAACGGCGGCAATCTGAACCTGCGGGTGCTCGGCACGCACGCGATCACCCGCTATGTCTTCGACGGTACCAATACCGATTATTCCGACGGTGAAAACAGCGGCAGCTTGCCGCGCTGGCGTGTACGGACATCGGTTGGTTACAGCGACGAAAAGTTGCGTGCGGATGTCACCGCACGGACAGTCTCTTCGGGGGTTTATGACCGTGCCTTCACGCCGGCAATCCTGGCAGATAACAGGATACCCGGCGCCACCTATTTCGACCTCGCGCTCGGCTTCAAGGTGCCGGCATTCACGGCCGATGGCGAAGGGGAATTCTTCATCAACGTCGATAATGTCTTCAATAAGGACCCTGTTCTCGTCTTGCCTACCAACCTCCAGCAGATCACGGCGCCCGTCAACGCCGCGCTCTACGACACGGTGGGTCGCGAGTTCCGCATCGGCTTTCGGGTAAAAATCTAGAATTATTCAGGGCAGAGATATTATGACGATATCGGCGACACGGCGTACGGCGCTTCTGGGAATGGGGGCGCTGTCTCTCGTATCGCTTGGTGAAACGACAGCGGCGGCGCGAGTGAGGCGTCGCCCCAATATCGTCTTCATTCTTGCTGACGATATGGGTTATGCCGACGTTGCATGCTACGGCCGGACCGACGTTCGCACCCCTGCAATTGACAGCCTGGCGCGCGACGGCATCCAGTTGCTGCAAGGCTATGCCAATTCGGCGGTCTGTTCGGCGACGCGCACGGCGCTCATGACCGGACGCTATCAGTATCGGTTGCCAATCGGCCTTGAGGAGCCATTGGCGGGGTCGAGCGGGAATGTCGGGCTGCCGCCAGAGCATCCCACTCTGCCCTCCATGCTACGCGCTTCGGGCTATCGTACCGCGTTAATCGGCAAGTGGCATCTTGGCGAACTGCCCGATTTCGGTCCGCTCAAGAGCGGCTATGAAGAGTTTTTCGGCTTTCGCGGCGGCGCGCTCGATTATTTCTCGCACAAGGGTGCTCGCGATCAGGATGATCTTTGGCGTCAGGATCAGAAGATCGAGATGCCGGGATATTTCACGAACCTGGTCGGACAGCAGGCCGTCGACTTCATCGACCGCAGCGCAGCGCTCGACCGCCCGTTCTTTCTCAGCATGCACTTCAACGCACCGCATTGGCCGTGGGAAGGTCCCCACGATAGCGCTGAAGCTCGGCGTATCGCGGGGACAGGACTTCGCCACCTGGATGGCGGAAGCCGCAAGACCTATCTCGAAATGATCGAGGCGATGGATGCCGAAGTTGACCGGGTGCTCAAGACGCTCGCGCGCCATGGGATCCGCGAGGATACGATCGTGGTGTTCACGAGCGACAATGGCGGCGAGCGCTTTGCCGACACCTGGCCGTTTAGCGGTCAAAAGACCGAGTTGCTCGAAGGAGGGCTGCGGGTTCCGTCTCTCATTTCCTGGCCCAATGGACTGCCCCGCGGCCAACAGAATGACCAGGTTTCGATCACGATGGACTGGGTTGCGACCTTGCTGTCGGCAGCGGGCGTTGCTCCCGATCCTGCCTATCCACTCGATGCGATCGATCTCTTGCCGATATTGCGCGGAGCCGAACTCCAGCGGCGCACGCTCTACTGGCGGTACAAGGCGAACCACCAGCGGGCCGTCCGCGACGGGAATCTTAAATATTTCAAGATTCTGAATAATACATTCCTGTTCGATGTCGTGGCGGACCCGCTTGAACGGGCAAATCTGAAGACGCGCCAACCAGAAGACTTCGCGCGCTTGGAAGCCATGTGGAAAGACTGGAATTCCACCATGTTGCCCGAGCAGGACAAAACGTTCACGGAAAGCGTCCAGGGCAAGGATCAAGCCGATCATTTTGGGTCCGGGCCAGCGATCAAAACCGCCGATCCCGGCGACTGAACGTCGGCTGTGGCAGACGCTCTAATCATCGATCCCGCTGGCGGGCCCCAAATGTGTCTCCCGAATATGCGTCGCCAGCGCCGCTGCCCAACTCGAAGGACGCCGACCAAGCGGGGTATAGAGCGTCATGGCACGCATGATCGTCGGATTGGTCAACTCGCATTGCACAAGCCCCATGCGGCGAGCGAGCCCGGCAAGGTAGGCGGGGCTGCAAGTGAAGCCCATGCCGGCAGCAGCAAGGCCCAGAGCGGTAGTCACATTGTCGACGATCTGTGCCGACTTGACCGTGGCGGCGATATTATCCGGAAGGCGCGGGAGGACGCTGTGTTCATGATCGCGTCCCGCAGCGACGAGCGGCCATTGCAGAGCATCGGCCCAAGCGAGGTGTCGGTGCGCCGCCATCGGATGGTCCGGCGCACACCAAGCAACCCAGGCGCTGGGATAGAGCGTTTCGACCATCACGTCGGGCGAGGCAATTCGGTCAGGGCCCAGCGCCATGTCTGCCTCGCCGTTGGCGACCCGGTCGGAAAGCCATTCAACCCCGGTGTCGAGGATGCGCACTTGGACTGCCGGGCGATGCCTAACGAAGTCGGCAATGACGCGGGGCAGGATTTCGGCGGCGACGGTGAGGGGGGCGGCCACACGCACGATGCCCACAGCGCGGTTGCGAATATCGGACGCTATGTTGGCGGCTGCTTCCAGTTGCCGACGAATTGCCAGTGCGGCCGGCAGAAACTCGCGTCCCTCGGGCGTGAGCGCAACCTTGCGCGTCGTTCGCTCGAACAGCTGAAATCCCAGCAATCCTTCAAGTTCTGCGATCTGGTTGCTGATGGCCGACGCCGTGAGATTAAGGCGGCGTGCGACTTGCGTGAAATTCCCGAGTTCCGCTGCCGTGACGAACGCGCTGAGCTGGCGCATGGTGAAGTGCGGCGCGGATTTCATGACCATTCCTTGGTAATTTAGCGAATTCAATCGAACTTTGCATTAATCGAGAACCGGCGCAAGCGGTGGCAGACAGGAGCGGACCTTGAATACACTCGATGAACAGGATGCTGGACGCGCCTTGCGCCCCGCCGAGAGCGAAGACCAACTCGAATTTTCGGCGGCGGCGGCGCTGGAGACGTCGCGCTGGTCCCTTTATCAAAAGGCGATCCTTGCGCTGACGGCGTTGGCGGTGATCTTCGACGGGCTGGACAACCAGCTCCTCGGCTTTGCAGCGCCCGCTCTGATCCGAGACTGGGGCATAAGCAAGGGCGATCTCGTGCCGATCATCGCATCGAGTCTGATCGCGATGACGATCGGGACGAGTATCGCGGGCTTCGTCGCCGATCGGGTGGGCCGTCGTCCGACGTTGATCGCCAGTGTCGCGCTGTTCGGCGCGTCAAGCGCCGCCATCGCGTTTGCGCCGAGCCTGGCAGTGCTGTTTGCGCTGCGACTGATCGCCGCGCTCGGCCTTGGCGCCGCGATGCCGATCGCCACCGCGTTGCTCGCGGAGTTTACGCCATTGCGCCAGCGGGCCTTCGGCGTGACGCTCGGCATCGTGTGCATCCCGCTTGGCGGGCTGCTAGGCGGACTGTTATCCGCGAACATTCTTCCCGACCACGGGTGGCGCGCCCTGTTCCTGGTCGGCGGACTGCTTCCGCTGGTCGTCGCCTTTCTGTTCCTCTTTTTCCTGCCCGAATCCCCGCAATTGCACTTGGCGCGCGGCGGCGACCCAGCCGCGGTGCGCAAGACGCTGGCGCGATGCGGCATCAAGGTGCCCCCGGGCGCGCGGCTTGTAGCCGAAACCGCGATAACGAATGTCGGGCAAGGCGGGCTGCGTGCGCTGTTCGCGGGCGGTCTCGCGCGCGAAACCCTATTGTTGTGGTTGTCCTTCTTCACATGCCTTCTCGCGGTCTATAGCGTGTTCAATTGGGCGCCGACCCTGCTCGCAGAGCGCGGCCTCGATCTCAGGATTGCCAGTGCCGGCCTCGCCGGCTTCAATTTCGGAGGGATTGCGGGCGCGCTCATCGGTGCTTGGCTGATCGATCGCCACGGATCGCGCGGGCCGCTCGTTACCTTAAGCGCAGTGGCCGTTGTCACCGCGCTCGCCGCCATTTTGAAGCCGCTCGATGCCGGGGTGAGCGAAGCGTATCTGATCGCCCTATTCTCGCTGCTCGGCTTTTGTATCAACGGTGTCCAGACAACCTTGTTCGCTGTCGCGGCAACGGCCTATCCCACCAATGCGCGCGCGACCGGCGTCGGCATGGCGCTTGGTGTCGGGCGGCTCGGAGCCGTTTTGAGTTCGGCAGCCGGCGCGGCGGCGATCGCGGCCGGCGGGGGCGCCTATTTCCTGATGCTGGCAGCGGCGATGGCTGGCGCCATGATCGGACTGTTATTGCTCAAGGCACATATCTCGGCGGCGGCGCCTCAGGCACAGGTTGCCGCTCACGACAATTAATCAAAATATGTTGATGATTTGTGAGATAGTTTTGTTTCTGTGGAAAATTGAGCTGCGCTAGTCCTTCCGGGGAGGAGAGCGGAATGGACAGACAGGTCTGCGTGGCGGAAGCGAAGATTTCCGGCTTGCATTATATCAACGGCGTGCGCGTGGATTCGTCTGAGGCGTTCGAAGTCTTCTCGCCGATCGACGGTCAGATACTGGGTGAAGTGGCGCTTGGAACACACGCTGATGTCGGCGCCGCCGTTGCGGCCGCCGCCGACGCCTTCGCGTCCTGGGCGGCACTCGGTGCGCATGGGCGTTTGCCGTATCTCGAGCGATTTGCGGACGAAATCCTGGCGCGGACCGATGCGCTGGCGGCAGCCGAATCTGCGGACGCAGGAGTATTGCTCTCCCGTCTGCGGCACGGCTTGGTGCCGCGGGCGGCTCTCAACGTCCGCTGGTTTGCGCAAGCAGCGCTGACGCTTCAGGATCGGGTGATCGAGACGAAGCAGGCACGCCATCTGGTGCGTCACGATCCAGCGGGCGTCTGCGCGATTATTACGCCGTGGAACTCCCCCCTGATGCTCAGCACATGGAAAGCGGGGCCAGCACTCGCCGCAGGCAATACGGTCGTTATCAAGCCGCCGGAATGGGCGCCCTTAAGTTGCTCGCTCCTGGCTGACGCGGCGCATGCCGCAGCGCTTCCGCCGGGAGTATTCAACATCGTCCAGGGAACGGGTGCAGTTACAGGGGCGGCGCTCGTCAGCGATCCACGCCTCTCGCGAATCTCGTTCACCGGGTCGGTTCCCACGGCCAGGAGTGTCGCGACTGCGGCTGCTGCGAACCTGGTTCCGTGCAGCCTCGAGCTCGGCGGGAAGTCGCCTTTCATCGTGCTCGAAGACGCCGATCTCGATGCGGCGGCGGCGACGGGCGCGCTGATGTACCGCAATGCGACCCAGGTCTGTCTCGCCGGAACGCGTTTTCTGGTTCACGCGAGCGTTCGCGAAGCCTTCATCGATCGAATGCGCGCGATCGTCGACAAGCTCACCATTGGCGATCCGCGCGACGAAGCGACCGAGGTCGGGCCGATCATTCATCCGCGGCAGCTGGAAAAGGTGGCCGGCTATGTCGATCGTGCCAAGTCGGCCGGGGCGCGTGTGCTGTGGGGCGGCGGTCGTCATGCTTATGGTGACCTTTATTATCAGCCCACCATGCTGACCGACGTCGCTCCCGATGCCGAAATCGTCCAGGAGGAAGTTTTCGGACCCGTTCTGGTCTTGCAGACCTTTGCTGATGATGCCGAAGCGATCCGGCTGGCGAACGACACCGACTATGGTCTGGGCGGCGTCTGCTACGGCGAGGAGGCGCATGCCACGCGCATTGCCGAGGCGGTCCGCACTGGTTTCATCTGGATAAACTCTTTCGGCATCCGCGATCTGGAGGCGCCGTTCGGCGGGCGAGGCCAGTCCGGGGTCGGCCGCGAGGGCGGCGAGTGGAGCTTTGATTTCTTCAGCGACGTCAAGGACGTCGTCATTCCCAAGCAGCCGTTTACGGCCAGCTTCAGCCATCGATAGAACGGAGCGGAAAATGGGGCAGATTGTCGGTGCGGCGCTTGTTTCGCATCATCCCGGGCTGATGCAGACGCCCGAATTTCGGATCAAGATGGGCAACGGCGCGGATAGCGATCTAGTCGCCGGCTTCGATCGGCTGCGGGCCAAGATCGATGCCGTCCGCCCGGATACGGTCGTCATCTTTGACAGCCACTGGTTCACGACCGGATATCACCTTTACGATGCCGGCGCGCACTATTCGGGCAGCTATGTTTCCGATGAGATGCCCTGGTATCTGTACGACCAGAAATATGACTATCGCGGCGCGCCTGATCTGGCCCGGCTGGGCCAGGCCGTCGCCGAGGAGCGGGGGGTGATGGCGATGGCGATCGATGCGCCGCTGTTGCCGCGCCAATATGCGACCGTGAACGTGGTGAATGCGCTGCGCATCCGCGAAAAGGTGCTCACGGTCGGCACGTGCCAGAACTGCAAGAGCGAGCATTTTCTGGAATCGGGCGAAGTGATCGGCGAGGCAATTCGCCGCAGCGACGAGCGCGTTGTGTTGCTGGCGAGCGGCGCGTTAAGCCACAAGTTCAACGGGATCAACTGGAAGCAGAAGCATCCCCGCATGTATCATCCGGACAATGTATCGAGTCCCGAGAATGTCGCCAGCGATCGCGAGGCGATAGAGCTCCTGGCGGAGGGGCGGCACGACGTGATTATCGAGCGGTTCCCGGGCGTGTATCGCAAGATTCCGTGGGAAGGGCTCGGTGGCCACTATCTCCAGATGCTGGGCGCGATGGGGGGGGCGACTTGCCGTTCACGCGGAGAAGTTCTGTCCGAATATGAAAATGCCCGCGGCACGGGCAATGTCCATATGTGGTTCGATCCCGAGAATGTTGCGATGGAGCCCGCCCGATGAGCGTTCTCGATGGTCCGCGGATCGAACGCCGCCGCGTTGTCGTATCCGGCAGCGCTTATTGGGGTACGATGCAGGATGATGGCGGGCTGCAGCTCGACGATGGGCGTACCGTCGATCCTTCGGCCCTTGTTCACCTGCCGCCATGCGCGACGCCGCCCTCGAAGATCATCGCCGTCCATCTGAGCTATTCTTCGCGCGGTGTCGAAACGCGCAATAATCCCAAGCCCACGGAGACGCCGACCTATTTTACCAAGCCCTTCACCAGCCTCAACGGCCATGGCGGCGAACTGGTCAAACCCGAGGGAATCCGCTATCTCAATTACGAAGGTGAATTCGCCACCATCATCGGACGTACGGCGCGCAATATATTGCCTGAAGAGGCATGGGATTATATCGCCGGCTTCGCGCCCGCGCTCGACATGGGTGCCCAGGATTTCCGTGACACCGACCAGGGCTCGATGTTGAGGGTGAAGGGGATGGACGGCTTCTGCCCGATCGGCCCCGGCATCGTGTCGGGCATCGATCCGCGCAAGGAAACGCTGCGCACCTATCGTAACGGCAAGATGGTGCAGGAAGCGCAGATCGGCGACGAAATGATATGGGGCCCCGATTATATGATCGCGGATATCGCCCGCTATATCACCCTGCTGCCGGGGGACATCATCCTCACCGGCACACCAGCGCATTCGCGCTCGCTCGATCCGGGCGACATGGTCGAGGTCGAGATAAGCAATATGGGCCGCCTCGCCAGCCGCGTCGTCGCAGGGCCGCGCCCGCGCGCAGACGGGATCGGACACCCGCCGATGGATACGCCCGAGGTTCGCCGCGTCGCCTTGGGCTTCGACGAGCGCGTCCGCCCGGACCTCCTCGATAATTATCGCGCGGCGGCCGAGGCTTCAGGCGCATGATGGGAGTGTCGCTCGGCATGATGTTGCTCGCGCTGGCTACAGGGTCGGCACAGCAGCAGTCGGACGCGCATCGCGCGGCGGCTCGCGACCTCGCAGCGCGGAGCGGTTTTTCGGTCACTTATGAGTTGCAATGCCGCGAGGCGGGCGGCTTGCCCGCCGCTTTGTTTACGCCGGGCGCCCCGCCGGCCACCCGATTGTTCGACAATTTCTTCTATGTCGGGCTTAACGGGGTGGGTGCCTATGTCCTGCGCACCGGCGACGGACTGATCCTGATCGATACGCTTAACAGCACCAAGGACGCGCAGACCATCATTGTCCCTGGGATGGAGGCGTTGGGGCTCAATCCCCATGATCTGCGCTATATACTGATCTCCCACGGTCATGGCGATCATTATGGTGGAGCCGCTTGGCTTGCCAAGACCTATGGCGCCCGGGTGATGGCAAGCGAGGCAGACTGGACGTTGATGGAGCGGGCCGGATCGCGGGGCGGCGGGAGGTTTGATCCCCCGCCGGCGCGCGACCTGGTCGCCAGCGACGGCGAGATACTCAAACTTGGCGACACCAGCATAAGGATCGTCGCAACGCCCGGGCATACGCCCGGAACATTATCGTTTCTAATCCCGGTAACCGACAAGGGGGTCCCGCATATGCTCGGCATGCTCGGCGGAACCGGCATACCTGCCGAGGCGGCTGCCCGAGCAGACTATGTGCGGTCCCTCGACAAATTCGCTGACGCCGCTTTCGCTGCCGGGGCCGATGTCGAATTGAGCAATCATCCTTTCGTCGACGACAGCCTCGCCCGGATGGCCAAGCTGCGTTCCGCGCCCGACGCGCCCAATCCCTTCATCATCGGTGAGCAGCGTTATGCTGATTATGCTGCTATCCAGAAGCATTGCGCGCTTGCCCGTGATGGCGGGACCGCCGCCGCCGCAAAATGAGCTCGTCGACACTCGAAGGCGCATTTGATGGGCGCCTACTGACCGACCCCGCCGACATGGCGCCCTTCCTTGAAGACTGGCGCAAGCTGTGGCGCGGACGAGCGCTCGCCGTGGCGCAACCGAACGACGCGGAGGGCGTGGCGGCCGTCGTGCGATGGTGCGCAGAATCCGGTACTCCGATCGTTCCGCAGGGCGGCAACACAGGCATGTCGGGCGGGGCGACGCCGGATGACAGCGGCCGTGCGATCCTGCTGTCGCTCGCCCGGCTCAATCGGGTGCGCGCGATCGACCCGACCAATGATACGATTACGGTCGATGCGGGGTGCGTGCTCGCACAGGTGCAGATGGCCGCCGACGAAGCGAACCGTTTCTTTCCGTTGAGTCTGGCTGCTGAAGGCAGTTGCACAATTGGCGGCAACCTTGCCACCAACGCCGGCGGGACCGGCGTATTGCGCTACGGCAATGCGCGCGACCTTTGCCTGGGTTTGGAGGTTGTAACAGCGCAGGGCGAAATCTGGGACGGGCTGACGGCGCTGCGCAAGAACAATAGCGGCTATGACCTGCGCGACCTGTTTATCGGTTCGGAGGGAACGCTCGGCATCATCACCGGCGCGGTCCTGAAACTGTTCCCGAAGCCCGCTGCGCGCGTCGCCGCCTTTGTCGGTGTGGACAGCGTCGCGGATGCGCTGACGATTTTCGAGCGCGCACGCGAGACGGCGCACGCTTCGCTCACCGCTTTTGAATTCCTCTCAAGCGCCTGTCTCGATCTCGTCGTCCGGCACATTCCAGGCGCGCGCTCGCCCCTCGATGGTGCGGCCAAATGGTATATATTGATCGAATATTGCGGTTCCTCCAGCGAGGATGCGCTGCGCGATTCGCTTGAGAGCCTGCTTATGGCAGCGCTCGACGCGGGACATGCGGTCGATGCCGCCATCGCCCAATCCTTGGCGCAATCGCGTGACTTCTGGGCGCTACGGGAAAATATCGCCGAGGCGCAAGGCGCTGAGGGCAAGACCATCAAACATGATATTGCGGTGCCGATTTCGGCGGTTGCCGGCTTTCTGCGTGAATGCGATGCCGCAGTTGCGGCGCGCTGGCCCGAGGTCCGCTTCGTCACCTTCGGTCATCTGGGCGATGGCAATATTCACTATAATTTTTCGCCGCCAGAAGGGGGTGACCCGGCGGAGTTCATGTCTTGGCAGGACGACATGAACCAGCTCGTCCACGACTTGGTCGTCGCGCACGGTGGCACGATTTCGGCCGAGCACGGCCTGGGGATGCTGCGCCACCTCGAGGCGGATCGTTATCGCTCGCCCGTCGACCGTCGATTACAGCAGGCGGTCAAGTCGGCGCTCGATCCGGCTGGCCTGCTCAACCCAGGAAAGCTGCTCGCATGAGCGACCATCATAATCTGATCGGGGGTGTTTGGACCGCGGGCGATCCCGCCGAAAACCGCAACCCGTCCGACACGAGCGACGTGATCGGTACCTATCATCAGGCGACACCGGACGATGTCGCGCATGCGATCGCTGTGGCGCGCAGCGCGTTTCCGGCATGGCGGCGCTCGGGCGCGCAGACGCGGATGGAGCTGCTCGATCGCATTGGTGCCGAAATTCTGGCGCGCAGCGACGAGCTCGCCGACCTCTTGGCGCGCGAAGAAGGGAAGACCAGACGCGAAGCGCTTGGCGAGGTCACGCGCGCGGGCAATATCTTCCGCTTCTTTGCCGGCGAATGCGTGCGAACCGGCGGCGAATTGTTGCCATCGGTGCGCCCCGAGGCCGAGGTGTTGGTGACGCGCGAGCCGATCGGTGTCGTGTCGGTCATCGCGCCCTGGAATTTCCCGATCGCGATCCCCGCTTGGAAGATCGCGCCGGCTCTCGCTTATGGCAATTGCGTGGTGTTCAAACCGGCCGAGTTGACGCCAGCTTCGGCCTGGGCGTTGGCCGAGATCATCCACCGCGCGGGCGCTCCGGCGGGCGTCTTCAACCTCCTAATGGGACGCGGCTCACGCCTGGGCGATAGCCTGTTGCAGGGGGTGGATGCCGTCAGCTTCACCGGCTCGACCGGAGTCGGTCATCGGATCCGCCGCGACGCGACCGAACATGGTCTCAAGGTCCAACTCGAAATGGGCGGCAAGAACGCGCTGCTTGTCCTCGCCGACGCCGATCTTGATACCGCGGTTCAATGCGCCCTCGACGGCGCCTTCTTTTCCACCGGGCAGCGTTGTACCGCCTCGTCGCGCCTGATCGTCGAGGAGGCGATCCACGATCGCTTTGTCGCCGCATTGCGAGCCTCGATGCAGCGGCAAGTCGTTGGCGACGCGCGCGATCCCGCGACCACCATCGGCCCGGTCGTCGATGAAAGGCAGCTTGCGACCGACACGGACTATATCGAGATCGCATCGGCTGAAGGCGCGCAGCTGATCGAAGGTGGCCAGCTCGTCGACGCTGGCAAGGCCGGCCACTTCCTGCGTCCTGCACTATTCGTCAATACAACCGCGGCCATGCGCATCAATCGCGAGGAGGTCTTTGGCCCCGTTGCCTCGGTCATTCGCGTGGCCGATTATGATGAAGCGTTGAGCGTCGCAAACGATGTCGAATTCGGTCTGTGTGCCGGGATTTGTACGACCTCGCTCGCCAAGGCCTCCCATTTTCGCCGCGAAGCCGAAGTCGGCATGGTCATGGTTAATCTCCCCACCGCAGGTGTCGATTACCATGTCCCGTTCGGCGGACGGAAGGCATCGAGCCACGGTCCGCGCGAACAGGGCCGCTATGCTGCGGACTTCTACACCACCATCAAGACCGCCTATGTCGCCGCAGGGGAGCCATAATGGAACCGACATTGGACGCCGCCACAATCGAAATGCTGGCCGAGCGCCTCGACCGCGCCGAACAGAAGCGGGAACCGATCGGCCTGTTGTCGCTCGAATATCCCGCAATGACTATCGACGACGGCTACGCGATCCAGCAGGCCTGGGTCGCGCGCAAGGTCGCGCGCGGCAATCCGCCGATCGGTCACAAGATCGGATTGACGAGCCGGGCGATGCAGCGCGCTGCAAATATCAGCGAGCCTGATTACGGCGTGCTCCTAAAGGACATGCTGTTCCATTCGGGTGCGACGCTGCCGCGCGAGCGATTGATCACGCCGCGCGTCGAGACCGAACTCGCTTTCATCCTGAAGGATGATCTTGGCGGCCCAGACTGCACGCTCTTCGATGTACTTCGGGCCACCGACTATGTCGTGCCGGCGCTCGAAATTATCGATGCACGGGTGATGCGAGCGGACCCGGCGACCGGCACGACGCGCAAGGTGTTCGACACGATCTCGGACAATGCCGCCAATGCAGCGATCGTGCTGGGCGGGCGGCCGGTCAAACCGGATGCTGTCGACCTGCGCTGGGTGTCGGCGCTAGTCTATCGCAACGGCGGCATCGAAGAGTCGGGCGTGGCCGCCGCGGTTCTCGACCATCCTGCAAATGGCGTGGCATGGCTCGTCAACAAGCTTTGGGTACGCGGCGTCTCGCTGAAGGCAGGGCAGATCATACTTGGCGGATCGTTCACCGCCCCGATCGACGCACGTCCCGGCGACGGCTTTCATGTCGATTACGGTGCGCTAGGTTCAATCTCGGTGCAATTCGGATGACCCTGCTCACCAACCCGTTCAAGCGCGGCATTGCCGAGGGACAACTTCAAATCGGCTTTTGGCAGGCGCTCGCCAACGCATACACCGCTGAGCTTTGCGCGACCGCGGGGTTCGACTGGCTTCTGTTCGATTGCGAGCATGCGCCCAACGACGTGCCGTTGTTATTGACCCAGCTGCAGGCGGTCGCGCCTTATCGAACGCACCCAGTCGCACGCATTCCGAACCAGGACCCTTCGCTTATCAAACGCTATCTCGATGTGGGCGTGCAGACTTTGCTCGTTCCCTATGTCGAGAGCGCAGCGCAGGCTGAAGCGCTGGTGCGCGCGACACGCTATCCGCCGGCGGGTATCCGCGGTGTCGCGGGCGGCCTGGTGCGCGCATCGCGATGGGGCGCGATCCCCGACTATCTTGCCCGCGCCGACGACGAGATTTGCCTGCTCGTCCAGGTCGAAAGTCTTCCAGGGCTCGCAGCCGCGGCCGAGATTGCCGCGGTCGATGGGGTGGATGGCGTTTTCATTGGGCCGGCCGATCTCAGCGCCGCCATGGGCTATCGCGGTCAGCCTGGGCATCCCGACGTTTCGGTGGCCGTGACCAAGCTGATCGAGACAGTGCGCGCGGCAGGCAAGGCGGCCGGCACACTCACCCTTGACGAGGCGCTGGCGCAGCGCTGGATCGAGGCAGGCTGTTCGTTCGTCGCCGTTGGTACTGACGTCGCGCTGCTGCGCGGAGCAGCGCTGGCACTGGCGAAGCGTTTCGGCTGCGAAGGCAGCGGCCAAGCGGGATATTGACCATGCGAATTGCAGTTGTGGGGGCTGGTGCAATTGGCGGATGGCTGGGCGTCAAGCTTGCCGCTGCAGGCAATCCCGTCAGCGTGCTGGCGCGCGGAGCGACGCTTGCCGCCCTGCAAAATGGTTCCTGGTGCCTCAAGAGTGCCGCTTCAGAAATCGAGGCGCGCGTCACCGCGAGCGAGGATCCTGGCGCGCTCGGCAAGCACGAACTTGTCATCCTGGCGGTTAAGGGGCCGGCCATCGCGACGGTCGCGTCTGCCGCCGCACAGCTGCTGGGCGCGGAGGGCATATTATTGCCGGCCATCAACGGTGTACCGTGGTGGTTCACCACGATTGCGTCGGGGCGGCTTGACGCTCGCCCACTCGCCAGCATCGATCCCGATGGCGCAATTGCCCGGCAGCTGCCGGTCACCCGTATCATTGGTGCGGTCGCGCATGTATCGGCGGCGGTCGAAGCGCCGGGGCTCGTTCGCCAGGTCGGCGGCAACGGACTCATCATCGGGGAGCCGGGCGGCGGCGCGAGCACGCGGGTATCCGAGGTGGCCTCCGTCCTTGGAGCTGCTGGAATTGATGTCACGATGTCTTCCGCCATCCGCAATGACATTTGGTACAAGCTTTGGGGCAACATGACGATCAATCCGATCGCCGCGCTAACCGGCGCGACAGCTGATCGGATCCTCGACGAGCCGCTCGCCGAAAGCCTCATCTGTGAGGTCATGGAAGAAGCGCGCCGGATCGGCGAAGAGATCGGATGCGTGATCGCCGAGGATGCGAAAGCGCGCAACGCAGTGACGCGCAAGCTCGGGACGTTCAGACCGTCCATGCTGCAGGATGCAGAGGCGGGACGCCCCATGGAGGTCGCCGCGCTGCTTGAAGCGCCGCGCGAAATCGGAGGAATTCTTGGATTGTCGACACCGGCCTTGGATGGCTTGCTTGGTCTCATGCGATTGAAAGCAGCTTAATTCACCTGACCTGTCGCAGCTTGAGCCATGCCTATTTTAGCAGCGCAGCATCGGTATTCGCGGCGAGTATTTTGCTCACATTGACAATGTCGACGATCAAATGCCCGCTTCTCCATCGGCGCACCCAAAAGCCGCCTGACCGCTAACGGCCACGAGTGGTCACTTCTCCGCCCCCTGCTCGTATGCGCCTAAGACGACCGAAGTCGATCCCGCACGGCTTCAGCCTGCGCCATGATATTCTGCACCAGCTCGGCGCAGGTCGGAATATCGTGGATCAGCGCCTGGCTCTGACCGCTCGTCCAAATGCCGCCGTCGACGTCGCCGTCGCGCAGCACATTCTCGCGGCCCCGTACGCCCGCCATCAGGTGGCGGACATCGTCGAACGTCTTGGTCGGATCACGCTGGATCTCGGCGACCTCGAGTGAGACGGCATTTCTTGCGACGCGCGCGGTGTTGCGCAGGGTGCGGCCGACGAGCACTGTGTCGAGTTCGCTCGCGTCGACGATGCGCTGCTTCACATTATTATGGATCTGGGCCTCGACCGTTGCGCAGAAGCGCGTGCCCATGTTCACCGCATCGGCACCAAGCGCGAGCGCGGCGATCAGGCTGCGGCCGTCGGCCATCCCGCCCGAAGCGATGATCGGGGTGTCGGGCAACGCATCGACCGTCGCAGGGAGCAGCACGACCAACCCCACATCGTCCTCGCCGGGGTGGCCCGCACATTCGAAGCCGTCGATGCTGATCATGTCGACGCCCTTCTTCACCGCCGAGACCGAATGGCGCACCGATGTGCATTTGTGGATCACTGTAACATCGCCGTCCTTGAAGCGCGGAAGATGGTCGGTCGGCGCGCGGCCCGCGGTCTCGACGATCTTAATCCCGCTGGCAATGATTGCCTCGCGGTAATCATCATAGGGTATGGGGTTGATCGACGGCAGCAGGGTCAGGTTAACCCCAAAGGGCTTGTCGGTCAGCCTGCGCGTTGCCTCTATCTCGTCGAACAGCGCTTGGCCGGACGGATACATATGCGCAGTGATGAAGCCCAGAGCGCCGGAATTGGCGACCGCGGCGACCAGCGGGCCATAGCCAACGCCGGTCATGCCGCCCATGATGATCGGGGTGTCGATGCCGAATTTCTCGGTAATGCGCGTCTTGATACCCATGTCGGCCGTCCTCCAATATGTCGTTCAGCTTCGCTTGGCGGGCTCGGCGCCCGATAGCGAGAGCAGATATGCACCGCCGATGCGCTGGCCGCGCGGCGGCAGCATGCCGAATTGGCGCATCATGTCGGTAATCTCATATTGCGCCATATAATCGGACAGCAGCCCGTCGCGGAACCCCAGGAAGATGTCGCAGCCATAAGTGGTGGCATTTGTATCCTTGCCCGAAGCTGGCGGCGCGCTCGACGTCTGCTCGAACAGATAGAGTGCGCGCCCGGATTCGATTGCAACGAAGAGCTGGACTTCGCGGAACTGCACGTCGGGCATGACGGCCCAGATCTTGTCGACATAGGCGCGCATCGCATCTTGGCCGCGGATGACATCGGGCCAGAATATCGTGTCGTTCCAGCGGATGTCCGGGTGGATAAGTGCCATCACTTCGTCGGTGTCGTGCGAATTCCATGCCGCTTCCCAGCGGTTACCGAAATCGCGGACGAAGTCGTGGGTGACTGCATCGGCCATCGGCAAACCTACATAGGTTTCGCGGTTCGCACCTGCGGTATCGCTTGCATGCATAATATCTTCTCCGTGACGGTCAGGCGGTGATCGGCGCCGGCCGCGGCTGCTTAAACAAAGCGGTAGCTCTGGCGATCTTGCCCGGCGATCCGACTACCGATCCGGTCACGAACATCAGACTGCGGGTCGTATGCTCCAGGTTGACGCGGCTCTCGATCCAGTCGCCCATGGGGGCGCCTTGCAGGAAATCGACGCTGAGATTGATTGTAGGTCCGCCCCAGTCGTGGCCGCAAATCTCGATCGCGCAAACGCCGAGCGCGATATCGAGATAGGTCGAGAGTAGCCCGCCGTGACAGAAACCCAAGCGGTTGCACTGATGCGGCTGCACCTCGAGCCCGAAGCGGACCGGTTCGGCTCCGTTGCCCGTATAGAGCATCTGCATCCCGCCGACATGCGCGCAAAATGGATCATCGAAATTGAGTGGACGCCAATCGCCTTGCGTGCGGTTCATCGTCACATGGCCAGGCCCATCAGGCGCGCAGCAACCGGATCGGCCTGCACCTGGGCTCCCATCCGGTCGCGCAGGGCCAGCATCGCAGCGGGCGGCCTCGCGAAAATCTCGATGCGCGCAATTCGCCCCTCGCGGTCGAGGCAGACAATATCGACCCCTGAAAAATGCCTCCCTTCGATTTCTCCTTCGAAGCGCAGCGTATAGCGGTCGCCGTTGCACCAGCTATCAGTGTAAACAAGCCCGCCGAACTCTCGCGATGCAAAGGCGAGCAAACGGCCAACAAGCTCCTTGCCGGTCCACGACTTGTCATAGGTGGGTGGACGAAGTTCGACGTCGTCGCGGAGCCAGACGTCGATGTCGGGCGCGAGCCGCTCGAACAAGGCCTGAAAAGCCGCAACCGACGGGGGTAGGCTCCAGAGCATCAGCCTGGCTCGACCAGCTTGCGAGCCACGTCGGCGAAGATCATCACGTCCGCGTCGGGGCGAACTGCGTAAAGCCGATCGACATCCGCGGATCGTCGTTCGCGTACGACACGCTGCGCCACATTCCCTTTCACGGTCACTTCGCCGGTTTCAAACGACGGCGGCTCGTCGAGGATCAGGGCCGCGCCAATCCGGCGCGCGGCGCCGCTTTGCGACGCGTTGAAGGTGGCGATCGCTGAGGCGATCGCAGCGCGTGTTTCGGTGCCATTCTCGCCCGCCCCGAGCCACAGCAGCGCCGATGGATAGGGGCGGTTGAGGCCGCAGATTACGGCCTCCGAAACATGCGCGCCGCAAGCCGCCAGCAGGGCCACCCGGAGTGCCTCGACCGTGACATAGGTGCCCGAATCAAGCTTGAAATCTTCCGATAGCCGGCCCGCGAAGACGAGCCCGGCCCGCGGCTCGTCGGGGTCGGCGAAGCGAACGGCGTCGCCGGTATGGAAATAGCCCTCCTCGTCGAACAGCGATGCGGAGGCTTCGGGCGCGCCGATATAGCCGCTTTGCGGCATCATTGTCGGCCCCTTGACGCGCATCTCGTACCGCCCGTCGAACGGAACGAGCTTGAGGTCCGTGGCGGGGAGCGGAAGCCCGATCACGTCGGTCCCGCCTTCGGTCCAGTATTTGAGCGTCCCGAACAGATATTCGGTCGCGCCGTAGAAGGAGAAGATCGGTACCGCCTTCCCGCGCGCGGCGATCGACAGCGCGGTCAGCCGGTCGCGGACATCTTCGGCGAGTACTGCCCCTCCGAAACCGAGAAATTTGAGGCGCGAGAAGAAGTGGCGGCTGAGGTCAGTATCTGCCTCGAGCGCCTGACACAGCATCGTGTAGCCCAGCGGCACGGTGATGAAATAGGATGGCGGGACGTCGCGCAGATTTTCGAGCGTCCTGGCGAACAGCTCGGGGGTGGGCTTGCCGTCGTCGATCCATATCGTGCCGCCAGCGGCGATCGTGTTGTTGAAGTTGAAGTTGCCTGCCATGATGTGACTGAACGGCATTGCTTCGAGGATCTGTGGCGGATCGTCGCCAAACTCGAGCAGTCCGAGCGCGCGATTCTGCGCGATGGTGATGTTGAGATTGGCGTGCGGCTGCGGCGTCGCCTTGGGGGATCCGGTCGAACCCGACGTATAGATGATCCGCGCGATATGCTCGGCGCGGATCGCGTCCATCCGCTCGGTCACCTCATGGCGTGGCGGTGTCGCGACGACTTCGGCCCAGGGTGTGATGGAGAGCCCCTCGACCGTTCCCGACGCCGCGACAATCGTCACCCCGAGCGGCGCGAGCGCGCGCAGCGCAGCGGCGTAGCGTGCCGCGTCGTCTACGATGACGACCTTCGCGCCGACCACCGAGACGCATTGGCGGAGCTGGGCATGATCTCTCGACATCAACGAATAGGCGACGCTGACGGGCGCGATTGCTGCGCCGCTCCGCTGGACGCCGACGGCGGCAATGCCATGTTCGATCGAAGGCTCGGACAGAAAGGATATAATGTCGCCGACACCGATCCCCCGATCGATCAGCCATTGGGCGAGGCCATCGGCGGCGCGGCGCGCGTCGCCATAGGAAATGCTGCGCCATGCGCCGTTCGCGCCGCGCTGGCGCATGAAGATCGCATCTGGCGTGCGTCCGGCCTGTTCGTCGAAGACATGCGCGAGCGATTTGGGGACCGGGCCGAGCGGGAGGCCCGAGCGCAGGATGATGCTGCCGTCGTCGCGGCGGTCGAGCGTTACGCTCGGGGCAGGGGGACTCGCAAACTCCATTCACGCCATCCTGTACATCGTCCGCGGGTCGCCAAGTGCGGCGCCCAGCGAATCGGCGGTCGTCTCCGGCAGATCGAATTCAGGGCCGAATGACGCCGCCGCCACCCGATCGCCCGCTGCTCGCTGCCAACGCATCTGCGCGCCCCAGCCGCCGCCACATTCGACGATTTCGCCGGTGCGCGTCGACAGGGGATCGAGCAGTGCGATCAGAAAGGGCGAAATCTGTTCGGGACGCAAGCCATGCTTCATACGGTCGGAAAAAACGCCGCCGGTCATCTCGGTCAGAGCCATCGGCGCGATGGCGTTAGCGCGAATTCCGACCCTTTCGCCTTCGATTGCCAGCGTTTTCATCAGGCCGATGATACCGGCTTTGGCCGCCGAATAATTCGCCTGCCCGAAGGCGCCGTGCATGCCCGCGCCCGAGGTGGTGAATATGATCGAGCCCCGTCCCCGGGCCGTCATCGGCTCCCACACCGCCTTGGCGCAGGCGAAGCTGCCGCCGAGATGGACGTCGATCACCTCCGACCATTCTTCTGCCGTCATCTTTGCGAAGCTGCGGTCGCGGACCACGCCCGCGTTGACCACCAGCCCGTCGATTGCGCCATATTCGGCGAGCGCCGCTTCGACGAAGGGGGCAGGATCGCGGATGTCGCATTGCACCGCTATGGCGCTTCCGCGACCTCGCCGGATGGCGGACGCGACAGCATCGACTTCGTTGCCGCGCCCTGTGAGGACAAGGCGCGCGCCGGCGCGCGCGAGGTCGGCGGCATATTGCCGCCCGAGCCCGCGGCTCGCGCCGACGACCACGATGGCCGATCCTTCTAAAGCGGCGGAGGGGAGGGGAGGAGAGCCGGTCATCGTTCGCCCGTCAGCGCATTCCCGACCCGACCTTGGCGCGTGCGGCTAGCATGCGGTTCGAAATCGCCGGGTTCCAGTGGACGTCGCGATACTGGACATGGCCGTAAACATAGGCTGCCATGGGATCCATCGCCCAGCTGCGGCGCAACATTTCGGTGGTGCGCACGACGGTCGGCACAGTCGTCGAGGCGATCTCGCCGGCCATGGCCTGTGCGGTGTCGAGCAGTTTGCCTTCGGGCGCGATCTCGTCGATCAGGCCGATGCGCAGCGCTTCCTGCGCGTCGATACGGCGGCCGGTTAGCACGAGCAGTTTCGCCTGGCTCTGCCCGACGATGCGCTGCAGCGGATCGACGAAGGGGGTCAGGCCGAAGCGGATCTGCGGAAAGCCGAATTTGGCGTTGGGGCTGGAAATGCGGATGTCGCAGAAAACCGCGATGTCGCAGCCGCCGCCGAAGGTCGGTCCCGCGACTGCGGCGATCGTCGGCTTGGGATATTCGAGCAGTTCGAGATAGCCATAATAAGTTGCGTCGTACCAGCGTAGCCGCTCCTCCTCGCTCTTCCAGTTCATCGTGTCGAGATCGAGCCCGGCCGAGAAATAGTCCTCGGTACCCGTGATAACGACCGCCGCGACGCTGTCGTCGCGCCGCCATTGCTCGAGCGTTTCGACGAGGTCCTCGAACAATTCGGTGCTGAGCGCATTCTTCTTGTCGGGGCGGTCGAGGAAGATGGTGGCCACTCCGCCCTTCACCTCGCCGCGCATCGTGCCGTGCTTTGCCATTATATTCACTCCTGGGTTTCGGGATTTCGGATCAGAGATTTCGGGCGATGAGCAGTTTCATCACTTCGCTCGCGCCGCCGTAGATGCGGTGGATGCGGCTATCGCGGAACATGCGCGCGATCGGATATTCGAGCATATAGCCATAGCCGCCGAAGAGCTGGAGGCAGCCGTCGACGATCTTCGTCAGCTCCTCTGACGCCCAATATTTGGCCATCGAGGCGAGTTCGGCGGTGAGTTCGCCGCGCACGTGCAGGTCGGTGCAATGATCGACGAAGACCCGGCAGACGACCGCCTGCGTCTTGTATTCGGCGAGCTTGAACTGGGTGTTCTGGAAATCGGCGAGAGTCTGGCGGAACATCGGGCGTTCGCGCGTGTAGCGGATCGTCTCGTCGAGCGCGCGCTCGATCATAGCCATCGCCTGCCACGCGATGATCAGCCGTTCCTGCGGCAGCTTTTCCATGAGCTGCGGTAGCCCGCGACCCACGGTTCCGCCGAGCAGCGCATCGTCGGGCACGAAGAGGTCGTCGAAGAAGAGTTCGGACGTATCCTGCCCCTCCTGACCTACCTTATCGAGGTTGCGTCCGCGCCGGAAACCCTCAGGCTCACCGCGCACATCGACAATGAACAGCGAGATCGATCGACTGCCACCCGCAGGGTCGGTCTTGGCCGCGACAAGGATGACGTCGGCGATCTGGCCGTTCGAGATGAAGGTCTTTTGACCGCTTAACCGCCAGCCGCCATCGCATTTGCGCGCGGTCATCTTCATGCCCTGCAGGTCCGACCCTGCCGCCGGTTCGGTCATCGCGATCGCGGTCAGACATTCGCCCGAACAGAATTTGGGTAGCCAGCGGCGCTTCTGAGCTTCGGTCCCGAAGCTCGAAAAATAGGGGAGGATCACAGCATTGTGCAGGCTGATCGTCAGCGCGTCGGCGCCGCGATGTCCGATCGCCTTGGTGATGATCGCCTCGAACCGGAAATCGGCGCCCGCGCCGCCATAGGTTTCGTCGACCGAAATGCCGAGCAGGCCGGCCTCGGCCGCGGCAGTCCATGTTGCGCGGTCGACGCATTTGCCGACGCGCCAGCGGTCGATCGCCTCGGGCGCGGCGTGCGCCGCGAGAAAACCGTCGACCGAGCGCGCGAACTGTTCGCACTCTTCGGCTGCAAAAATGTCGGAGGCGACGACGTCGAGGGTCATGGCTTTCCGGCGCGTTCGATAGCGACGCTGTTACCGGCCTTGAGCCGGTCGAAGCCGCGCGCGATGCGCTCGCGGAAAATGCCGCGCTGGAGCAGGTCATGGGTTACGGTCAGCTCATATTGCAGCGCGCCAAGATGATCCATGTTCGACGCGCGCAGCGCGACGCCCTTGAAGATCTTTGCCAGTTCGGGACCCATTTCGGCAATTTGCTTGGCAAGCGTCAGCGACCGCGATCGAAGTTCACCAACCGGCGTCACTTCGCTGACGAGGCCGATCCGCAGCGCTTCGTGCGCGTCGATCGGGTCGCCGGTGTAATAGAGGCGGCGGGCATGCTGTTTGCCGACGCGCGCCATGATGCCGTGATAAAAGCCGTTCATCGCATATTTGACCTGCGTCGATCCGAAGAGGGCATTTTCGGACGCAATGGTGATGTCGCACATATTGGCGACGTCCATACCGTAGCCGGGTGCGACGCCGGCGACGGCCGCGACCGACGGTTTGCCGAAGTCGTAAATCGCTTTCATCAGCGCGAGCGCGAGATCGTTGAAACGGCGGCGATCGTCGTCGCTCGCCGTGTTCAGGATGTCGACGCGCCAGCCGGCACAGAAATATTCCTCATTGCCGATGAACAGCACGCACGACACCGTGTCATCCTCTTCCCAGGCGCGCAGCGCGGCGATGATGTCCTCGTGCAACTCCCAGCCGAGCGCGTTGCGTACCTCGGGATGGTTGAGCTGGAGGATACCGACGCCGTCCTCGACGCTGGTATTCAGATAACGGAAGTCGGCCATCGCATATCCTCTTATTACCTACTAGTCGGTAACATTGTCATATGCGCGTCGAAAGGAGCTGTCAACTCGCGGTTTGAATGGCCGCGAGCTGCACGGGAATGCAGATTTTTGGATCAGCTCAGGGCTTGCCGATGCCGTCGAGAATCATGGCGACGAACTGGTCGGATACCGTGCGGGGCTCGATCAGCAGCGCCGCAGATTGCCAGTGCGTCATCCAGTTAACCATGCCGAAGATGCCGAACGAAATGATGCGCGCGTCGTCGAAGGCTAGCGATCCGTCCTTGCGTCCGAGTTCGAGCCGATCGAGCAGGTCGCGGTTCAGCATCCGCTTGTAGTTGCGCGATTTGGCCTTGCCGGCGTCGCTCATCACGCGTTCGTCGGCGACAATCATCGACAGGACATTATCCTGCAACAGATCGACATAGCATTCGATGAAGATGCGGACGCGTTCGCGGCCGGGGAGGCGGATATCGTCGCGATCGGCTATTTTCTGCTGAAACAGGATATAGCCGCGTGCGATGCATTCGAGCAGGATATCCTCCTTGCTCGCGAAGTGATAATAAAGGCTGGGCTTGGTGATCGACAAGCCCGCGGCGATATCGTCGAGGCTCGTGCGATCATAGCCCCGCTCGCGGAACATGCTGGAAGCGACCGCCATGATCACTTCCTTGTTGACGCTGCCCCGCTTGCGCCCCGGCCGCGCGGTCGCAGCCGAACCCGGTCGTTTCTGGGTGGGCGTCGACGCCGCCCCTGTCTTCTTGGATGCTTCCGCCATTGCTTTCCTATGTGCCGGACGCCCGCTCCCTGCGGCTTTCCTGCCTGCCCCTGAGGGCGAGGCATAGGTCGGTCACGACCTACTGGTCAATAGGTGCCGCCCCAATTGCCGATTTGACAATGATTGAAATCAATATTACCGACCGGACGGTAACAAAGATCTGAGCGCTCTTTCCCGATCGGAACCTGGCGTTACAGATTGTCATCGGGAGGGAAATTATGGCGCTTTCAAAGATGCATAGTTCGTCGTCGGTCGCGGCCCTGCTGATCGCGTTGCTCGCGAATCAGGCAGCGGCGCAAGAGGCCGCGCCTGCCGGCGATGAGGAAACGGTCGGTACGAACGAAATTATCGTGACCGCGCAAAAGCGCAGCGAGAACATCTACAGTGTGCCGCTCTCGATCACGGCGGTGTCGGGCGACGATCTGCAGGCGCAGGGAGTGACCGACGTCGCGGGCCTGGCGAAGGTGACCCCGGGCTTCAACGCGATCAACAGCGGCTTCGGCACACCGGTCTATTTCCTGCGGGGCATCGGCTTCTTCGACAGCAGTCTCGCGGCCAAGCCCACGGTGACCGTCTATACCGATGAGGTTCCCATCCCCTATTCGGTAATGGCCGCGGGCGCCTCCTTCGATCTCGAGCGGGTCGAAGTGCTCAAAGGGCCGCAAGGCACCCTTTTCGGATCGAACGCCACCGGCGGCGCGATCAACTATATTTCGGCCAAGCCGACCTGGTCGCCGGAAGCGGGGCTGGCGCTGTCCTATGGACGCTTCAATCGGTTCAGCGCCGAAGGCTATGCGAGCGGGCCGCTGTCCGACACGCTGGCAGCCCGTATTTCGCTGCGTCATGAGGGCGGCGGCGACTGGCAGAAAAGCTACACGCGCGATGCCAGCCTGGGCCAGCGTGCGTTTACGCAGGGGCGCGTTCAGCTCGCCTTCCGGCCCGCCGACACGGTGCGTCTCAACCTGATGGTCAACGCCTATCAGGATCATGGCGATACGCAGGCGCCGCAGTTCATCGCGCCCTTCCAGCAATCCGCCGGCTTCTTCGATCCACGCCTGCCGACCTATCCGGTCGCGCCCGAGGACAATCGCGCGGCTGATTGGGGCACCAGCTTCCCGCTGAAGAAGGACAATTGGCAGGCGCAGGCGGCGCTCCGCGGCGAGATCGACCTCAGCAACGACATCACATTGACCTCGATCTCGGCCTATACGCGCTTCAAGGAAGCCTATGGGCAGGAATCGGACGGCACCACGTTGCGGCTTACCGACGTCTTCCTCGAAGGCGACATCAAGTCCTTCAGCCAGGAATTGCGGCTCGCGGGGTCGTTGATGGGTGACGGTTCATGGATCGTCGGCGGCAATTATGAATGGGGCAAGACGCACGAGCTGCTCACCCAGCGGCTCAACGACCAGTCGTCGGCGCATGTGTTCGATCGCTTCGGCTTCCCGTCGATCGAGGTGGTGCCGCAGCTCGGCGACACAAAATATCGCAGCATCGCGGCCTTCGCCGATGTGAGCGTGCCGATCGCCGACACGCTGACCCTGATCGGCGGCGTGCGCTACACCGATACCAAGGTCGATTTTTCGGGCTGCACGCTCAACGCCGGTAACGGCACCTATGCGCGCGGCTTCGAGCTGATCTTCGGCCTGCCGTCGGGGACGATCCCGCTCGGCGGCTGCGTGACGTTCGACGACGCGGGCCGCCCGGGCAAATTTACGGGTAGCCTGCCGGAAGACAATCTGTCCTGGCGCGGCGTGTTGCAATGGAAGCCCGCAGCGGGTCAGCTCTTCTATGCCAGCGTCAGCCGCGGCTACAAGAGCGGCTCCTTCGCTACGCTCGCGGGCAATCGCTTCTCGCAATACAAGCCGGTGCGGCAGGAGCAGGTGACGGCCTACGAGCTTGGGTTCAAATCGGCGCTGCTCGACCGCCGCGTGCAGATCAACGGCGCGCTTTTCTATTATGATTATCTCGACAAGCAGTTGAAGGGCCGCACGATCGTGCCGGTGTTCGGCCCGCTCGAGGCGCTGGTCAACGTACCAAAGTCGCGGATCAAGGGGGCGGAATTGCAGCTCGTCGTCTCACCGGTGGAGGGCCTGCGTGCCAATCTGGGCGCGACCTATATCGACAGCAAGGTCACGCGGTCCTTCTCCAACTACACCGCATTCGGCGCGGTCACCGACTTCAATGGTTTCCGCTTCCCCTACACGCCAAAGTGGCAGGTCAACGCCGACGTGGAATATCGCTGGGATGCAGGCGGATCGAAGGAAGCGTTCATCGGCGCCAACTATACCTACCGCAGCTCGACCTATGGCGATTTCAAACCCGACGCTCGGCTGTTCATCGACGACTATGGCTTGCTCGACCTGCGCGCCGGAATCGGCGACGCCGACGGCGCGTGGACGGCAAGTCTTTATGCGCAGAATGTCACAAACGAATATTACTGGAATACCGCGACGCGGCGCGGCGACGCCGTGATCCGCTTTACCGGAATGCCTGTCACCTACGGCGTCAACGTCGGCTTCAAGTTCCGATAGTCGTCGAACGCCCGCTTTCCTGATCCGATGCCCGAGAAGCGGCTTTTCCGCTTCCGGGCAGGGCCGGTCCAGCCAAGTCTGACCGTTTCCGAATTTCTGCCTCTGAAAGCGGGCGGGGAGCTATGGCCGGCCACCTGAGCATGTAAGCGACAGATTGCCGGAGCCGGCCTGGTACAGGACCGGATGGAAGCGGACCGGCAATGGTTCGCGATATCGCGTGCCGTAAAGCGCGGCGACGACCCCTCCGCCGGCCGGAGGGGCCGCTTCCGCGACTAGGCCGACGCGCCGCCATCGATGTTCAGCGTTGTTCCGGTGATGTAGGTCGCATCTGGGCCGGCCAGAAACGACACCGCTCCTGCGATCTCCTCGACCCGGCCGTAGCGACCGAGCGGAATGGCACCGATCATCTGCTTCGCGAACTCGCCGTCAGCGGGATTCATATCGGTGTCGATGGGCCCCGGCTGCACGGTGTTGACGAGGATATTGCGCGACGCGAGATCCTTTGCCCAGCCGCGCGCCAGCGCCGCCACTGCCGCTTTGGTCGCGCTGTAGATCGCGGTCGCGGGGAACGCCTTCTCGCCCGAGATGCTGCCGATCAGGATGATCCGCCCCCCATCGCGCAGGTGCGCCAGCGCCGCGCGCGTGCCGACGTGCAGGCCCTTCACATTGACTCCGAATTGACGATCATAGCTCTCGTCAGTGTCGTCGGCTATGGTAGCGAATTCGGCGACGCCGGCATTGTGGACAAGAATATCGATCCCGCCTAGCGTGGCCGCTGCCTGTTCGACGCCCGCCCGCTGTGACCCGGGCTGGGAGGCATCGGCCTGAAAGGCAAAGGCGGTGCCGCCCGCGCGTTCGATCGCCGCCACGGTCGCGTCGGCCGCCGCCTTATTGCCCGAATAGGTGATCGCGACCGCCGCGCCATCGGCCGCGAGGCGCCTGGCGATTGCCGAACCAATACCGCGCGATCCGCCGGTGACGAGCGCTTTTTTGCCCAGAAGTGACATGTGAATTCTCCAATTATGCCCGCGATCACGGCGTCGTGCGCAGTCGGCAAGGCCCAAGATGGAACGTCAATCCAATAGTTCAATATTACCGAACTATTAAAATTGCGTCGCGGGCCTATACTGCATCTATGCCCCGCTTCACCCATCCCAGGCTGGAAGACGTGCCGCTCGAGCTGGCGCTCCATGCGCTCGCCGATCCCAACCGTCTGGCCATGGTTGCGCGCCTGGTCGGCACCGAGCAGTTGAGCTGCACCAACGCAGCGCCGTGCGACTCGATTCCCAAGAGCACGCTGTCAAACCATCTCAAGTTGCTGCGGGCCGCAGGACTGATCGAGACGACGCAGGTCGGCCGCGAGATGATCAACAGGCTGCGCCGCAAAGAATTCGAGCAACGCTTTCCCGGCCTTTTGGATGCAATCCTCGCCAACCGGCCCGCCTAGTAGAAAGCAAGGCGCTAGTGATCGTCGTCGGACGCTGTCGAACCGCTCGCTCGGAATTGCCAGTCTCACTTGTACGTTCGCTTCATGCGCGGGACGGAAGCGACCATTCAGCGGCTGGCCAGCATCGAGATTCTCCCGTAAAGCTTGGCATGCTGATTTATGGTGAACCCTTGGTCGACAGAGTCGCTCTCGGCGCGGGGCCGGCATCTGGATTTCGCACGATCCAGCCGTGACCGTTGCGCAAGTCGAGCGGGATGAGCCAGTCGTACAAAAAAAGCATTCCGAGATCGCCGTCCATAATCATGTCCGCGGTGAACAGGTGGTCCACTGGAGGTCAACGTCTTCGGTAACTTGGAGATGCCCCGACTGCGGCCCTTCTGCATCCGCCTGCAAGCCGAACATGGCCGCATTATGCTTTGCGACCAGCACCGTGCCCCCATTTCCTGAACTAAGCTCCATCCATATCGGCCCGCGTGGGCTGGTCACATGGGCCCTGACGGCAAGAGACGTGCCCTGCTTTCTTCCCCTGGATTGCTATCGACTATTATTCGCCCATGTTTCGTCGGAGAGGCGCAGAGAGCGTTATCACGGTGAGCGAGAGAACCAGCCAGCCGAGCGCTGCGTACACCGCTTTGGCGATCCGCCAGGGCCTTGCCCATGCATCGGAGCGAATTGAACAGATGCCTTCTTCGCGCAGGTCCAGAAGCGGGATGAAGACATCGGTGGCATAAATCCAGGTGTCGATGGCTTGACCGCAAGGTATGCTCGTTCGCACCGCTGAGCCCGGCACCACCTCGATGCCCAGAGAATTCTCGCCTGCGACCGCAACGCCCTGTACAGGCGTGAGAGACAGTTCGAGGGCAGGGGGACCCGAGCCGCTGAAGTCCAATCCGAGCATTGGAAGTGGCTGCCCGTGATTGGCTGCTTCGACGCCGATCCAACCGACAAGGAGGAAGGCGGCGCAAGTCGCAAGCGCTCTTGTCGGCGACAGCCCGTAGCGGAACAATCCACCCCAGAAAGTGACCAGCGCGGCTTCATAGATCGGGCCGAACAATTGGCGAAGCCCCGGCCACATGCGACTTCGCTGCTTCTTGATGTCGCGGCGGGCCTTTTCGGCTAGCACAATATTCGCCTCATCGGCAAAACCATGCAAGCGATAGACCCGCGCAAATGCCTCATAGGGCTGGGGCGACCAGTCCTGGATGCGGCTCTGGACCTGGCGGCCGAGCCACGCCACCCTGGCATTAGCGCCCGACTGGCTGTCCCGCATCCCGGACAAGCGGCGCGACCTAGAATTGCCTAGCACGCGCCCACGCATCTCGACAAATCGCCGAACCGAAATGCCTTCGAGCAACAGTCTCGCATCCTCACCCCAGAGAGAGCCGTCCTGATCGTTCAGAGCAGCGCAATCGAGACCGCTCAGATCACTGACGGGAAATGCTGCGGACATGCATTGTCGCACCAGCAGATCGCGGCGAACGACATCGAGCGAAGTCCAATCGGCGTCGAAAAGCGGAGCAAGAGCGTTTGCCCGGTCCGCAAATCGATGCCCGAGCGGGCCTTTGAACTCTCCGGCGCTCGACTGCTCGGTCATTTGGCTGACGGACTGCTCGGAAAAGGAAAGCTTGCCCGACTGGTCAATCCTGGCCTTGCAGTCGATGCGCGCGCCGCCATATGCGAGCGCTAACCTGACGTCCCAAGCGCGAGTGTCAGCCACCGGCGGGTCTTGTTCTATGATCCGCATCCGGCCCTCGCTGCCTTCAAGCATTCCGGTCAAAAAGGCGACATATGCCGGCACGGTGTCCAGGGTTAGGCGCGGCGGGCAGAGATATTCGTTGAAATTGTAGATTTCGGTTGCCGTGCCGCGCAGGAAGACGATCGCGTTGTGGCTGTCCCAGAGCAAGGGCGTGGAAATCGCCCGGCCGCTGCGTTGCCAGATAATGTCGGCGCAGGTCCAGCCGGGATAGAAGGGCAGCTCCGCGACCCGAACATCCATGACCGAGGGCGTGCCATTCTCATCGCAAAACAGCTCGATCGCATAGCTCATCCGGCCATAGAGCCGTATCTGCCCGCCGATCTGCCCATCGGCCAGATCGATGCGGGTAGGAGCGGCGAGCGATGAAATCCGAAGGCCTTGGTCTCCGGCTACTCGCTCGCCTTGCTTGCCGAAGATGATGTCGCCCCTGACCTGCGCGCGGCGCAGGTTCAACGATCCCGCAACCCGGCCCGTGACGACGATATTTCGGCCGATTTCGAGATCGGGCGCGTTCACGGCCTCGGGGATGCCGCGCTCGAGATGCGCATTGGTCATGTCGCCTTGTGCCATCACATAAAGATTGCCGCGAATGCGCATCCCGTCGAGCTGCGCCGTGGTGCCGGGGTCGCGAAGCTCGAGGACCATGTCCTGATCACAACTGAAACCGGTTGCCTGGACAGCGGGAACCCAGTCCCGTGACGGGCCGAGTGACAGCATGGTGCTTCCGGTTACGATCCCCGATCGCAGATTGACGCCGCCTTCGATCTCGCCGCTTATCCACAGGCGGCCGCCGACTTCGACACCTTGCGCTTCGACAGGACCCGTCGCACGGCTGCCGTCTTCGATGCCGAGCTGGATGTTGGCGGCACATTTGAGCTGTTCCAGGCATAGCGTCGAATTGAAGCTCAAATTGCCAAGTGCGAGTTCGCCCTCGATCTGCGCCGAGCGAAGATCGGCGGCCGGTTGCCACGCACTGCACCGAAAGCTGGCGCCGTTCAGATAGACGTCGGCGCCGGCGCGAAGCAGGGGCGCTCTCAACAGCGGCAGCGCGTCTCGATCGAACGGCTGAGCGTCGACAAGTCGAATGTCGCTGAGGTCGATGTAGGCCGATACATTCATGCTGGCCAGATCGAGCGCCATCCGGCGGCGGCCGGCCCGGACGCGCAAGCGGGCGGCCGAAACAGCGCCATCGATGCGCGCATCGGTGAGCACCACCGGACCCGCGGCGACCGTCTTGTCGATCCACAGGCCTGATGCGCGCAAGCCCTCGCCGTTGAGAGCAAGGCCTTCGGCGCCGGCGGCCAGCCGGGCGTCGGTCAGATCTATCGGTGCGCCCACCTGCAGAAATTGCAGGCGGAGGCCGCCCCTGGCGCGCAGACGTGATGCCAATATCCCGCCCGCCACATGCGCCCTGTTCAAATGCAGTGCGAAATCACGTCCTGTTTCGCCCCGAACACCGCTCAATTGCGCCGCTTCGGCATTCAGCGCGCCTCCGATCGTCGCCTGGCTCAATCGGATCATGCACTCTTGACCGGTGGAGGCACACACCGAGGCGAGGTGGACATTGCCAAGGGTCCGCAGACCGATCGCATCGAGCAGCTGCAGCTGCGATCGCTCGAGCGAGAGGCGCAGGATATTGGCGTTAGTGAGGATGATCGGCGCGTCGAAGTGGCAGTCTTCAAAGACAAGTTCCAACAGGCGGCTCTCGCCCTCGCTCTCGCAAAGACCGGCGAGGTCCAGCGAACCGCGAACCGCGACGCCCGAGAGCTTCACGACGCTCGTCTCACCCGTTTCGCCGCGCGCTCTTTGCCGGACGAGCGCCGCGAGATCTGCGCCCGGGACGGTGGGACGTCTGCGCGCGCCGCTGACGAAACTGCCATATTGCCGGAGCGCAGCGATTACGCGACCGCCGGGCTGTTCACTGTCGCTGACCATCCTCAGTTTCCCTCTCGCAACGATCTGCGAATTGACGAAGTCAGATTTTTAGCGGTCATATATGCCTCGTGGCTCTCTCAAGTCGCAATCGAGCGCAATATGCGCACTGCCATGTCGGCGTGAAGTTTCGAGGGCTCGCCGACCGACTCCCACAGCGCCAAGGTCGGACGCGCGGGCGGGCGCGGCGGACGTATATATTCGGTGAGCGGCGTTCGCGGCAGGCCCACCGGGTCGATCGCAGGGTTATGGAAGGGATTGTCGTCGAAGCAGTTCTGGAAGGCTGCATCGAAGCGATAATTGGGCAGCTTGGCAATGACCGCTTCGTCACCGGCGACCTGAAGGAGCATTTCATCGGGTGGCAGCGCCAGAATGCCATTGGGATCCTCGTGCCCGACGAGCCCGCTCATCGTGGTTGCGGCGAGCATCGTATTGGCTCCGAAACATTGCACGACCTTGGAATTATTGACCATCGTCTGCCAGTCATTCGGATACAGAAATTCTAGCTGCGATGCGTCCTGCCAGAAGCTCCAGGTCTGCAGGCCATAGCCGCGAAGCAGGGTGACGGCCTGGCGAAGTTCGTTGAACGTGCCAAGCTGTGCCGCTTCGTCGAGGATGAACAGCGTCGAAAGCGGAGGCCGGGCGCGCCGGCGCATGATCGCCGTCATCAGCGACCCGACCCAGAGCCGCAGCAGGCGGCCGTGCGATACCAGCATGTGAGGAGGCACGACGATGTAGATCGTCATCGGGTCGCCGCGCGTGATCGCATCGAAATCGATGCTCGAACGATCGGTCGCCAGTTGCAGCGACGGCCCGCGCAGGAAGTCGATCGCTTCCTGCGCAAATGCGACGATGCCGCCAAGGGTTTCCGGTGCGCTGATCTTGAAGAGCTGGCCGGTATTGCGCGCCTCGGGATGGCGCGAGCCTTCCAGGGCCTCGACGAGTAAAGCCCCGTTGCTCTCGGCGGCGCCGTTCACAATCTGCCGCAGCCGCCCCAGATTATGGCCCGACTTGGGCATATCGGTCAGCAGGTGAAACAGCGCCCCGACGAGCAACTGGCGCGCGCGCCCCTGCCAGAATTTGTCGCGGTCATTGGAAAATGCGAGCAATTGATCGATGAGAACATGCGCCTCGTCGACGGCCGTCGCCGAATACGGGTCGATCAAATCGAGCGGGTTGAGACAGTCGCCGGGAAAGGATGTAATTCCGATCGGATCGAGGACGATAACCTGCTGCCCGAGCTCGCGCCGACGGCGTGCGGTAATCGCTGCATTCTCGCCCTTGGGGTCGATGACGATCGCGGGTCCCTTGTGCCGAAGCAGCGCCGGGACCACGCAGCCGATGCCCTTGCCGGCACCGGTCGGGGCGATGGTGATCAAATGTCCCTCGCCTTCGAGAAGTATGGGGCGCGCAGCAAGGTCCGGCGCGCCTGCGTCGGCGCCGAAGCTGAATCCGATGGGCCGCTGCCTGGGACGGGTCTCGAGCGACCAGCCGACGAGCAAGCCATCGCTTTCAATGGTTTCGGGCAATTTGAGCGTGGAGGGGGTCTTTGCCCCGAACTGGTCGGCCAAGGCGCTCATTGCGATGATCCTGCGCCGGTCTGGCGATAGAATATCCCGTCGAACCGGATAGGATGATCGGGAAGACCGTCGGTCAGCAGCTTGTCGTCGATCATATCGACGAGGCCGTAGGTCGAGATCAGAAAGGTCGCCTCGAACAGCGTAGCGCCGAAAAGAACGAGCGCGTGAATTTTCCATCCATCGCGCTGTCGGACGGCCTCCAGCGGCCTCGCGAGCGGGACCGCGCTTTCAGGCAAGTCGAACGGGTAGATGAGCTGCTGGAGCCGGCCGGGCGACTCGATGATATAAAATGGCTTGTCCTCCATCCGGACGGCGCTGCAGAACACCCGCAGATAATCGCACACGGCCTCGGCCTTTTCGATCCGGATCGATATGAGATCGTTGACATCGTGGAAGATGCGCGATGTGCCATCGAGTATGTGCGGACCGTGAGGGCCATAGAGAAAGGATATGACCTTCGAGGCTGCATCGGTCTCCTCGATCAGCGCATCCACCCACATCCAGTCCGGCCAGAAAAGCAACGGATGGACGCGAAACGCGCCGATCTCGCCGGGCGGACATGCCGCGCTTGCAAAGCTGCCATCGCTCTCCAGCACCCCGCGAAACGCATCGGCCACATCTTCGGCGAGTTCGTGCCAGGGCCCGACCAGCGGCGGCGTCGGCCAACGCATATCCAAAATCATGCGAACTTCATCCCCTGCAAATGGCTTCGCCTTGATCGACCCGCGCGCATTCAGAAGGGACCCCATGGCACCTACGGGCGTCGCGGTTCATTAAAGTTTCTGCCATTCTTCATACGGACAGTCGGACGTCCTTGCGCAAGTTTCAAGGATTTCTAAAGGCATGATCCGTCCCGTCCATGCGTCGGGCAGGTGGCATGGTATCCGGGTAATGAGGGCAAGTTGGAAGGGGCGAGAGCGCCGCGATCGCCCGCGCGGTACGGGTGCCAATGATTGCCAACGAGGCTGAACCGATCCTGCGCGCAAGATCGGGGCGATCGAGCGTCTGCTTGAAGAAGCGCGGCGCGCTGACGATGCTGTTCATCGTTGGCGCCGGGACGCCTGCCTGCTGCTGTTCGATCTGGAACTGCCGGACATCCTCGGCGCTAGCGGTGTGGGGCGAGCGCCCGAGCCGGCTCACGCTGCGTCTCCTTCCAGCAGCGCCGCATGGTCATATCGTCGATCAGGCGCTGGCACATCGGGCTGATCGGGCCAATCTGGATAAGCTCGTTCATCGTTCCACTCCTGAGGTAGAGGAGCGGAAAGGGTCTGCCTGCGGCAGCCCACGTTCAATCAGGCGCGGTGTTCGCTCGGCCGCTTTACATCGAGGCTAGCACCAATCCGCGAAGTGGTTTGTGCAACGGCCAAAACCGGCGGAAACGCCACACTAATTCCGGGTCTGGAACCGAGATGGGGATCGGCGAGTATTCTCGCCGAGCTTCAAAACACACAGGATTGAACGCTTTCCACCGGGCCGCGCTCTCGCGCGGTCCGGACTAACTTTGCCACGATATCGCATCCCTGGATGGATGTGGGTGGGCGGACTCGGGGACACCGGCCAGCCTGCCTGCGTCGAAACCACGTCTTCCTTCCGCGCGTTGTCGATCACTCGACTTCTACATTGCGAAAGGAGGACAGGCATGTCGCTGGAAGAGCAGCTCTTCGAAATTGAGCGCGGCTGCTGGGTCGAGGGACCAGAATATTGCGCCGCTCAATTGGGCGAGCGATGCTTGCTTTCCTTTCCCCAGTCCGGTGAAATGTACGGGCTGTTTTCGCTCGACGAAGTAGCGGCGACCGTCGCCGGCGCCAATCGGTGGCGAGATATTGAGGGGAGCGATCGGCAGCTTTTGAAGCTTTCCGACGATGCGGCGATGATCAGCAACAAAGTCGATGCCACAAGGGCGGATGGTGTCCCCTATCCCGCGCTGATCGGATCGACATATGTGAGGAAGTCGGATGCCTGGCTGCTGGCTTCGCACCAACATTCGACCGTAACCGCAGGTTGAGAAAACGCCTGCGTCAAGGGCAAGCGTCGGTCAGTGACGTCTGACGTCGTCGGTTTTCGTACCCGCTTCTAGCGTTGGGCTCGCGGTGATTGACCGCTCGAGGCGAGGGCACGGCATTGTTTCAGTCATCAAAAGTCCGCTTGTTTTATATCGGAGTTGAAAGCCGCGAGGCCGCGATCGACCCGAGTTCGTAAGTGCGGCACGGCGCCAAGCTCGAACCCCGTCTTGTCATGCAGTCCAAGTTTGTCGTTGATATCGGCGCCCGCACAGTTGTAGCTGATGACCTCCAAAGTACGGCTCTTGCGAGGCAAGCCGGCGATGATCTTGCCCAGGGCGCCAATACCCGAGATATCCCAGAATTGCGCGGAGATTCATCGATTAGGATGTCCGGCGCGCTTTCGTCGGCCTGAAAGCTCCGCGTGAAGCGATCGACCGAGGCGAAGAAAATCTGGCTGGCTACGAAATGGGTTGCCCGGCTTCCGTCACGAGCGACCTCCCGCCTCGCTTCGAACATACTCTGTACTTTGGCCGCAAAGAAGATTCCTGACACCAGCACGCCCACCAGCACGCCCACCAGCACGCCCACCAGCACGCCCAGCGAGGGGGCGTGCGTCGCCACGACACCGGCGACGGTCGTCACGATGGCGGTAGACGAGGTCGGAGGATGGCGGCGAATGTTGCGGATCGAGTTCCAGCTGAACGTGCCGATCGATACGATGAACATGACTGCGACTAGCGCGGGCATCGGCGTACGGCCCACATTGGGGCCTCGCGCCGCGAGGGGAATGAGCAGAGTGGCGCCCGCGGCTAAGATCCCTGCGAGTTTCCGAGGATATCGCGCGAGCAATATCGTTCAAGGCGGGCCCTTTGGAAAGCGATTGAAAAGTGGTTTACAGTGGCAAGGCGAAAAATTTCGCGGCCACGCGAAGAAGCGCAGCAAGATTATTTTGTGGGGATGAATGTGGGGCCGACACATCGACGCCGCTAAAAAATTATCTAAATTCAATTATTTAGACGTTATAAGTGGCTCCCCGGGTAGGATTCGAACCTACGACCGATCGATTAACAGTCGATTGCTCTACCGCTGAGCTACCGAGGAGCAGCCCGCCGAGGCGGGCAAGGCGGCCCCTTTGCCGCCATGCGGATCATTTTGCAAGGGGGTTGTACGGCAATTTTTACGGATCGTTCAGAAGCCCGTCCGAAATTTTTCGCGCACCCAGCTTTCGGGCGTCGGGAGGACGGGCGAGAAATAGTCGGAGCGGCCGCAAACCGTGTCGACCATCTGCCGCAGGACCGATCCCGACTGCGCGGTCGTCGTGTCCGAGGGGCCTGCTTCGGTATCCAGATATTTGCCGGCCACGTAGAAGCTGCTGTCGCGCATGAACGACGTGTTCGAACCGCAGTCGGCCTGCCGCGTGGTCATCGTGCGGTCAAAATCGCGCGTATCGGTCGTGCGTTCGTAGACCGTCTGCTGGCGAAAGGTGACGGTACTGCCCGACCGCTGCACCGAATCGATATCGACGAGATAGGCAAGCTGCGGCGCGTTGTTGGAATAGGCGGCGAGCCGCCACGATTCGGCAAAGGCCGGCTGCGACGCGAGCAAAGGCAGAAGAGCAAGCATGGTCAGACGCATGAAATTCCCCCAATCATGTGAAGTGGCGATGCTAGCCGCGCCCGGCGGCCGCGCAAGCGGTCAAACGATGAATTGTTCCATCGCGATACGTTCGTCGAGTCCCTGATCGGGATCGAAGAGCAGGGTGAGCGGCCGGCTGCGGTCGGTGGTGACGAGCACGGTCTTCACGTCGCGGATTTCGCGCTGGTCGGCGACCGCGCTGACGGGCCGCTTGGCGGCCTCGCGGACGTTGAAGCGGATGCGCGTCGATTCGGGAACCAGCGCGCCGCGCCAGCGTCGCGGACGGAACGGGCTGATCGGGGTCAGCGCGAGCATTTCGGATTCGAGCGGCAAGATGGGGCCGTTCGCCGACAGATTATAGGCGGTCGAACCCGCCGGCGTCGCGACGAGCACGCCGTCGCAGGCGAGTTCCTCGAGCATCTGCTTTTCGTTGATCAGCACCTCGAGCTTCGCGGCCTGCCGCGTTTCGCGCAGCAGCGAAATTTCGTTGATCGCCGGCAGGATGTGCCGCTCGCCGCTGATCGTGGTGATATCGCCCTGCAGCGGGTGGATCAGGAAGGGGCGGGCGCTGGCGATGCGGTCGAGCAGGCCCTCAACACGAAATTCATTCATCAGGAAGCCGATGGTCCCGCGATTCATCCCGAACACGGGCAGGCTGCGCCGCTGATCGAGAAGCTGGTGCAGCATGTGCAGCAGGAAGCCATCGCCCCCGAGCGCGATCAGCATGTCGGCTTCGCCAAGATCGACGAAATCGTAAAGCGGGCGAAGCTCGGCCTCCGCCTCCATCGCCGCGGGCGCATTCGACGCGACGAGCGCGATCTTGCGTTGCATCTGGTCCCCCTGGGGCGTGATCTAACCGCCCGTTGCACTCATATGACGCGCGACCGCCGGTGTGGACTTTCGTTCGATCTGAAAGTCATGCGCGCGGGGTTTGCCAGCCAATGCGGCATCAATCAAGCCATCGACATCGCCCCCTTCGCGCAGCGCGGCGCGCAGGTCGACATGGTCGTCCTGGCCGAGGCACATGTAGATGCGTCCCTCGACTGTCAGGCGGATGCGGTTGCACGTCGCACAGAAATTGTCGCTGAGCGGCGTAATCAGGCCGAGCGTGACGGGGCTGTCCTCGATCCCGAAATAGCGCGCCGGGCCGCCGGTGCGGCGATCGACCGGAAAGATAGCGCGATCGGCGCGCAGCGGCGCGATGAAATGGTGGAGCGGAATATAATGATCGCTGCGATCGTCCGCGACCTCACCCAGCGGCATGGTTTCGATGAGGGTCAGATCGCAGCCGTTCGCCGCGCACCAGTCGAGCATCGGAAGTAGCTGATCTTCGTTGAGCCCCGCCAAGGCGACCATGTTGATCTTCACCGCCAACCCGGCGGCCCGTGCGGCGGCGATGCCGCGCAGCGCCGTAGCGAGTTCGCCGATGCGCGTGATGTGGCGAAAGGCATCGGGGTCGAGCGTGTCGAGGCTGACGTTGATGCGGCGAACGCCTGCTTCGGCAAGCATCGGAGCATGGTCGGCCAGCCGCATGCCGTTGGTGGTCAGCGTCAGTTCGTCGAGCCCGCGGCCCATGAGCGCGCCGAGCCGCGCCGCGAGCAGATCGATTCCGCGCCGTACGAGCGGTTCGCCGCCGGTCAGGCGGATACGGCGGACGCCGCGCGCAACAAAGCGTTCGGCAAGAGCGCCCATTTCTTCTATACTGAGGACCGCGGATCGAGGCAGAAACTGCATCTCCTCGGCCATGCAATACCGACATCTGAGGTCGCAGCGATCGGTTACGGACAGGCGCAAATAGGTGATGCGCCGACCGTGACCGTCGGTGAGTGGAGCGACAGGCGGGGCGGAATTTGCGGCCATCGCCTGAATGATGGTGCAAAAGGGAAGAGATTGGCAAGCAAAGCCTGCTAGGGGGCGCCAATGAATCGCACAGTTGACACGAACGCACAAAGCGTTCGGCACCTTGAAAATCTCCACGGTCGGCATGGCGCCGATGCGGGCGTCATTCTGGTCCAGGTCGACCAGCTCGCCCGAATCAACCATAGCGCCGGTACTGAGACCGGAAACGCGCTGCTCGACGAAGTCGCGCGCCGGCTCGAAACCTTTGCCGCCGATGAATTCGGTCATGGCTCGTTCGTTGGCCGGCTCGAGGGGCCGCGCTTCCTGATCGTGCCTGCGGTACCCTTGTCGCTCGGAGCGCTGCGCGCGCAGGAGCGGGCTTTGCACGTCGCGCTGGCCGAGCCGATGGTGGGCGATCCGAATGGCCGGCTTGCGATTCGCATCGTCACGGCGCTGATCACGCGCGACGAGCCCGTCGAGGAGCAGCTTCGCGCCGCGGCCGACCAGCTTGCTCGTCCCGCGTCGGCGCGCGACGGCGTGATGGTCAAGTCGGCGCTCGCCAATGACGAGGTCGCGATTTTTTACCAGCCGCAATATGAGGTCGCGACGGGGGCGATGATCGGGGTCGAGGCGTTGCTGCGGTGGCAGCATCCCGAACTCGGCCTGCTCGGCGCCGGGCCGCTGGTTACCGCAGCGCGCGCGGCGCGCATGGAGCGCGAGCTTACCGAACATGCGCATCGCGTCGCGCTGGCCGAGATCGCCGGCTGGCCGCGCGCGCTCGGCAAGCTTCGCGTGTCGCTCAACATCACCGCCGCCGACCTCGGCGATTCCGATTTCGCCGACCGGTTCGCGGCGATGGTGAAGGCGGCGGGGGTCGATCCCGACCGGCTGACTCTGGAGCTGACCGAACAGGCGATGCTCAGCGATCCGGCCAGCGCAGCGGCGCAGCTTGCGCAAATCCGGGCGCTCGGCTGCGCAATCGCGATCGACGATTTCGGAACGGGCTATTCCAGCCTGTCGCTGCTTGCCCGGCTGCCGATCGACTATCTGAAGATCGACAATGGTTTTACGCGCACGATCGACGGCAGCGACCGCGACCGCATCGTGGTACGCGCGATCGTCGACCTCGCGCGGGCGCTTGGATTGCTCGTCGTCGCCGAAGGGGTCGAGAATGAGCGCCAGCTTGAGCGGCTGCGCGAACTGGGTGTTGCAACGTGGCAGGGCTTCCTGAAATCGGGGCCGGTACCGGGAAGCGAACTGCCGGGGCTGATGGAATAGCATTTCGTCATTGCGAGCGGAGCGAAGCAATCGAGAGCGGTATAGGCTACTCTGGATTGCCGCGCGGTTTCGCCGCTCGCAATGACGGTGGTTTTCAGCCCGCCTGCTTCGCCAGCTTCCCCAAACCTTTCGACAGTTGCAGCGCGCCGTTGAGCCGCGCGCCCGCGCTGCCCCAGTCGCCGCTCACCGACAGCTTGTTGTCGGGCCGGATGCGCGCGCGCCCTTTCAGTCGCTCGACATAGGCGATCAGGCCCGGGACATTGGCGAACTGGTCGCCGTGGAAGCTGACGAGCGCGCCCTTGGTGCCGACATCGAGCTTGGCGATCGCCGCCGCCCTCGCATTCGCCTTGATCTCCATGAGCTGGATGAGGTTCGCGGTTTCGGGCGGCAGCGGGCCGAAGCGGTCGATCATCTCGGCGGCGAAACCGTCGAGCCCCGCGCGGTCCTCGGCCTCGTTGAGGCGGCGATAGAGCGCCATCCGCAGCGGCAGGTCGGGGACATAGTCCTCTGGGATCAAGATCGGCGCATCGACAGTGATGACGGGCGATAGCGCCTCGCGCGGCGGCGCGACGCCGGCACCTTCGGCCTTGGCGACGAGGATCGCCTCTTCGAGCATCGATTGATAGAGTTCGAAGCCGACCTCACGGATGTGTCCCGACTGTTCGTCGCCGACAAGATTGCCGGCGCCGCGAATGTCGAGGTCGTGGCTCGCAAGCTGGAAGCCCGCGCCCAATGTGTCGAGATCGCCGAGCAGCTTGAGCCGCTTTTCGGCCGTGTCGGTGATCGCGCCGCCCTCGGGCGTCGTGAGATACGCATAGGCGCGCGTCTTCGACCGGCCGACGCGGCCGCGCAGCTGGTAAAGCTGGGCAAGGCCGAAACGGTCGGCACGGTGCACGATCAAGGTGTTAGCGCTCGGAATATCGAGTCCGCTTTCGACGATGGTGGTCGATACGAGCACATCATATTTGCGATCGTAGAAGGCGCTCATGCGCTCTTCGACTTCGCCGGGTGCCATCTGGCCGTGTGCGACGACATATTTGATTTCGGGGACGCGGGTGCGCAGGAACTCCTCGATGTCGGGCAGATCCTTGATGCGCGGCGTCACGAAGAAGCTTTGCCCGCCGCGGTCATGTTCGCGGAGCAGCGCTTCGCGGATCACCACCGGGTCCCACGGCGCGACATAGGTACGCACCGCCAGACGGTCAACCGGCGGCGTCTGGATGACGCTGAGCTCGCGGAGGCCCGACATCGCCATTTGCAGCGTGCGCGGGATCGGCGTCGCGGTCAGCGTCAGCACATGGACGTCGGCCTTGAGCTGCTTCAGCCGTTCCTTGTGGACGACGCCGAAGCGCTGCTCCTCGTCGACGATGACGAGGCCGAGCCGCTGGAACTCGACGGCCTTTGCGAACACCGCATGCGTGCCGACGACGATGTCGATCTGTCCGCTGGCGAGGCCGTCGCGCGTCCTTGCTGCTTCGGCTGCCGGAACAAGCCTCGATAGTCGGCCGATATTGATCGGGAACCCTTTGAAACGATCGACGAAATTGGTGAAATGCTGGCGCGCGAGCAGCGTAGTCGGACAGACCACCGCGACCTGCACCCCCGCCATCGCGGCAACGAAGGCGGCGCGCAGCGCGACCTCGGTTTTTCCGAAGCCGACGTCGCCGCAGACGAGGCGGTCCATCGGGCGGCCCGATGCCATGTCGGCGAGGACGTCGCCGATCGCGCGGTCCTGATCGTCGGTTTCCTGATAGGGGAAGCGGTCGGCAAACGCCGGGTAGGCGGCATCCTGCGCCAACATTTCGCCGGAGCGGAGCGCGCGCTGCGCCGCGGTCGCGAGCAGTTCGCCCGCGATTTCGCGGATGCGCTCCTTCATCCGCGCCTTGCGGCGCTGCCACGCCTCGCCGCCGAGCTTGTCGAGCGCGACCCCCTCGCTCTCGCCGCCGTAGCGCGACAGCACGTCGAGATTCTCGACGGGGACGTAGAGCTTGTCGCCGCCCGCATAGGTTAGTGCGACGCAATCGTGCGGGCTGTTGCCGACCGGGATCGACGTCAGCCCTTCATAGCGGCCGATGCCATGATCGAGGTGGACGACGAGATCGCCGACGCTGAGCGTCGCGAGTTCGGCGAGGAAGGCGTCGGCGCTTTTGCGGCGCTTTTGACGACGTACCAGCCTTTCGCCGAGAATATCCTGTTCGGTGAGCAGGCTGATCGCGTCGCTCGCGAAGCCGTGGTCGAGCGGAAGGACGACCATTGCGGTCGCGCCGCCGGCATCGGCCGAAGCGGTGCCGAGTGCTCCCTGCCAGCTGTCGGCGGAGGCAAGCGCGCTGGCGCCATGGTCCGTGAGCAGCCCCGACAAGCGGTCGCGCGCGCCCGCCGAATAGCTGGCGATAATCGTCCGGCGGCCCTTGCGGCGTTCGTCCGACAGATGGTCGGCAACCTTGTCATAGACGTTGAGGTCGGCCGCGCGCTCGGGCGTGAAATCGCGGGCGGCAAAGCTTTCGAGATCGATGACGCTCGGCGCGGGCGGGACATCGAAGGGGGAGACGACATGCACCGGCCGGTCGCGCTCGGCAGCCGCCCACTCGCTCGAGGTCAGATAGAGCGTGTCGGGGGCGAGCGGGCGATAGCTGCCCGCCTGCTCGCGCTCGGCGGCGACGCGGTTCGCATGATAGTCGGTGATGGCATCGAAGCGCGTCTCCGCCGTCGCGTCGGTGCGGTGGCCGCGCAGCACCGGGGTTGCGGGGTCGATATGGTCGAACAGCGTCGCTAGCCGTTCCTCGAACAGCGGCAGCCAATGGTCCATCCCCGCCTGCCGCCGGCCCTCGCTGACCGCCTGATAGAGCGGATCGCCGGTTGCCTGCGCGCCGAACATCTCGCGGTAGCTCGACCGGAAGCGCTTGATCGTGTCCTGATCGAGCAGCGTTTCGGCCGCAGGAAGCAGTTGCAGCGACTTGGCGGGGCCAAGACTGCGCTGGTCGGCGGGATCGAAGCGGCGGATACTCTCGATCTCGTCGCCGAAGAAATCGACGCGCAGCCCCGCGTCCTCGCCGGCGGGGAAAAGGTCGACGAGGCTGCCGCGCACCGCGAATTCGCCCTGATCGGCGACGGTATCGACGCGGTTGAACCCGTTGGCGACGAGCAGTTCGGCAAGCGCGTCGCGATCGATCCGCTGCCCCGGTGCGAGCGTGGTCGCGAGCTGGCGGATGCGGAAGGGCGTGAGGGTGCGCTGGGTGATCGCGGCGACGGTGGTCAGGATCAGTTCGCCGCGCTTCGGCGGCGCCTGCAGCGCCGACAGCGTGGCGAGCCGGTCGGCGCTGACGCGCATCGACGGCCCGGCGCGGTCATAGGGCAGGCAGTCCCAGGCGGAAAAGCGATGGACGACCAGGTCGGGCGCAAAGAAAGGCGCGGCATCGGCGACCGCCTGCATCGCGGTATCGTCGGTCGCGACATAGACGAGCCGCTTGTCGCTGGCGCGCGCCAGATCGGCGAGCAGCAGCGGCAGGAAGCCGTCCGCGGTGCGTGCGAGCGTCAGCGGTGCCGACGCCGACGCGATGGCGGCGAAAATGTCGGCGGAGGGACGGGTCATGGCAGCGGAATATAGTCCAGCCGGCGCATTGCAGCGATCATTGCCGGCCGGTCGAGATGCGCGGGCGGGTGCCCGGTGCCGAGCGCCCACGCCATGATGTCAACGTCATCCTCTTCGACCACGGCTTCGAACCACGCGATTTCCTCTTCGCCCCACGCCGCCGCATAGCGATCGAAGAAGCCGCCGATCATATAATCGGCCTCACGCGTGCCGCGGTGCCAGGCGCGGAATTTCAGGCGTTTCAGGCGGTCTTGCATGGCGGGCCTTTTAATCGCGCAAGCGATGAAGTGAAAACGGACATCGCCCCCACTCACCGTTCGCCCTGAGCTTGTCGAAGGGCTGTTCTCTCTTTCCGCCGCTGGAAATAAGGACGGTGCTTCGACAAGCTCAGCACAAACGGAAGAGAGGTTGGGTTTCCTTCGCTCGACACGAACGGAAAGACGAGGCTAGACACGCCCTAGCCATGCGACCCGAAATCCTCAACCCGCTCTTTGCTGCGCTAACCGACCTCAAGGGTGTCGGTCCGCAGCTTGCCAAGCCGCTGGCGCGCCTGGGGCTGGAGCGCGTCGTCGATGTGCTGTTCCATCTCCCGACCGGCCTCATCTCGCGCGTGCCCGTCGACCGGCTCGATCAGGCGCAGGCGGGACAGACGATCATCGTCGACCTGACCGCACAGGATTACCGCCCCGGCCGATCCCCGCGCGCGCCCTTCGGGGTCGAGGCGTTCGACGCGGCGGGCGACCATGTGCGGCTGGTCTATTTCGGGCGCACGTCGGGTCTGGCGCGCAAGCTGTTCCCCCTGGGGGAGACGCGCCGGGTGTCGGGGCGGCTCGATCTTTATGGCGATATGCGCCAGATCGTGCACCCCGACCATGTCGCCGAACCGGGAGACGAGGCCGGGATTGCGGAACATGAGCCGGTCTATCCGCTGACCGAAGGGCTGACCAATGCGCGGCTGTCGCAGCTGGCGGCGGTGGCGCTCGAGCGGCGACCCGAACTTGCCGAATGGATCGACGCGCCGCTGCTGGCGGTCGTCACCGTGCTGCGCCCGCTCATCGTCCTGCTCAACGCGGTCGCCAACCGCACGCTGCGGCTGCTGGTCGTGGAGCCCAAGGACGAGCTGTCCTCGGCGTACCGTTCGGCCTGACCGGTGCGCAGGAGCGCGTCGGGCGCGAGATCGCCGGCGACATGGCGCAGGACACGCCGATGCTGCGCATGCTGCAGGGCGATGTCGGATCGGGCAAGACGCTTGTCGCGCTGCGCGCGATGCTGGCGGCGGTGGAAGCGGGAACGCAGGCGGCGCTGCTCGCGCCGACCGAGATTCTGGCCCGCCAGCATTATGCGACCTTGCAATCGATGCTCGCCGGGCTCCCCGTCAATCTCGCCATCCTGACCGGCCGCGACAAGGGACGGGCGCGCGAATCGACGCTGATGGGCCTTGCCGACGGCAGCATCGACATATTGGTCGGAACGCATGCGATCTTTCAGGACGCGGTAAACTACCGCGACCTCTCGCTCGTCGTGGTCGACGAACAGCATCGTTTCGGCGTGGCCCAGCGGCTGATGCTGACGAACAAGGCGGCGCGTCCGCCGCATCTGCTGGTGATGACCGCGACGCCGATCCCGCGCACGCTGCTGCTGGCCAACCATGGCGAGATGGACGTATCGCGGCTCGACGAAATGCCGCCGGGGCGGACGCCCGTCGATACGCGCGTCGTGTCGGTCGACCGGCTCGACGAAGTGATCGACGGCCTGGCCCGGCATCTGGCGAGCGGCGCGCAGGCCTATTGGGTGTGCCCGCTGGTGGCCGAGAGCGAGGCGAGCGAACTGGCCGCGGCCGAAGATCGCGCCGCGCTGCTCCGCGCCCGTTTCGGCGAGGCGCGCGTCGGGCTGGTCCATGGCCGCATGAAAGGGCCAGACAAGGATGACGTCATGGCGCGGTTCGAAGCGGGCGAGATCGGCGTCCTCGTCGCGACGACGGTGATCGAGGTCGGGGTCAATGTCCCCGCCGCCAGCCTGATGATCGTCGAGCATGCGGACCGCTTCGGGCTGGCCCAGCTCCACCAGCTCCGCGGCCGCGTCGGACGCGGCACGGCGAAGTCGGTGTGCCTGCTGCTGCGATCGCAGACGCTGTCCGAAACGGCGCGCGAGCGGCTCGCGTTGATGCGCGACACGAACGATGGCTTCGTGATCGCCGAAAAGGATCTGGAACTGCGCGGCGGCGGCGAATTGCTGGGGCTCAAGCAGTCGGGCGACGCCGACTATCGGCTGGCGACGCCCGAGCAGCTCGTCCGCCTGTTGCCGGTGGCGCATGACGATGCGCGGCTGTTCGTCGAACGCGACGGCGGGATGGAAGGCGCGCGCGGCGAAGCGGTGCGGCTTTGCCTGTATCTGTTCGAGCGTGATGCGGCGGTGCCGCTGCTGCGCAGTGGGTGATTTCTCCCCTCCCGCTTGCGGGAGGGGCAGCGAGGCTTGCGAACTTGTTCGCTAGGCGGGCGCCCATGGCGCGGATCATCGGCAGATAATCTTCGGCGGTGATCGATTTTTCGAACTGCACACCGGTCTTGCCGCCGAGCGACCAGACGACCTTTGCCGCCGTGCGGCCGATGATGGGCATGCGGAACACGACCAGATCGCCCGGCTCCAGCCCGCGTTCGTAACGCATCAGCAAGCCGTCGGCGCTGATGTTGACGCAGGTGCACATTTCCTGCCGCCCGTCCGGCAGCACGAAGGGCAGGCGACAATAAACGTCGCTGCGCGGAGCAATTCGCTGGTCGAGCCCGACATAGTGGGCTTTGCTCGTGTCAATCTTACGCATACGTCCCGGACCTTTGTGGTTTGCCGGAGAAGATCATCGCGATTGCTGAAGAATCCGTAAACGCTTTTTTGCGGATTCAGCGCGTGACGAGCCCGTGCTTCTTTGCCCCCAAGCTGACCGGCACATCGTTTTCGCCGGGCACGACCAGATAATGGGGGTCGCGGATCACCGTGCCGTCGACCTTCACCGCCCCCTCGTCGAGCTTGCGGCGCGCCTCCTTGTTCGACGCCGCAAAACCCATTTCGCGCAGCGCGTTCAGGATGCCGATCCCTTCGGCCGGGGCCGCGACGCGCGGCAGGTCGCCGCCGATGTGTCCCTTTTCAAAGGTTTGCGTCGCGGTTTCCGCCGCAGCCTTAGCCGCATCGGCGCCGCGGCACAGCGCGGTCGCTTCGTTGGCGAGGATCTTTTTCGCTTCGTTGATCTCGGCGCCTTCGAGCGCTTCGAGCCGCGCGATCTCGGCAAGCGGAAGGTCGGTGAACAGCTTCAGGAAGCGGCCGACGTCACGGTCGTCGCAGTTGCGCCAATATTGCCAATAGTCAAAATGGGACAGTTGATCGGCATTTAACCAGACGGCGCCGGCGGCAGTTTTGCCCATTTTGGCCCCCGCAGCGGTCGTCAGCAGCGGAGTCGTCAGCCCGAAGAGTTCGGCGCCGTCCATGCGGCGACCGAGCTCCATGCCGTTGACGATATTGCCCCACTGGTCCGATCCGCCCATCTGGAGCCGCACGTCCATCGCCTTCGACAGATGGCGGAAGTCGTACCCCTGAAGGATCATGTAGTTGAATTCGAGGAAGGTCATCGGCTGTTCGCGTTCGAGCCGCAGCTTGACCGAATCGAAGGTCAGCATGCGGTTGATCGTGAAGTGGGTGCCGACTTCCTGAAGCAGTTCGATATAGCCGAGCTTGCCCAGCCAGTCCTGATTGTCGACCATCACCGCGTCGGTCGGCCCGTCGCCGAAGATCAGAAAGGGTTCGAAGATCGTACGGATCGACGCGATGTTCGCAGCGATCGTTTCGTCCGATAGCATCTTGCGGCTCTCGTCGCGCCCCGTCGGATCACCGATGCGCGTCGTCCCGCCACCCATCAGCACGACCGGCTTGTGCCCCGTCTGTTGCAGGCGGCGCAGCATCATGATCTGGACGAGACTGCCGACATGCAGGCTGGGCGCGGTCGCGTCGAAGCCGATATATCCCGGGACGACCTGTTTGGCGGCAAGCGCATCGAGCCCTTCCGCGTCGGTCATCTGATGGATATAGCCTCGCTCGTCGAGCAGGCGCAGCAGGTCGGATTTATAGTTCGTCATGGCGGGCGGGCGCATAGCATGCGTCCTATCCGATGAAAACAACCCAAACCCGTTCGCCCTGAGCTTGTCGAAGGGCCGCCCTTCCTTCTACATCGGGCAATGCGCTTTTGGACCTATATGTTGCACTGTCGAGGCGGCGCTTTCTATATCGGCCACACTGATGATCTGGAACGGAGGGTGGCGCAGCATGCATCGGGCGCGGTAGCTGGATTTACTTCCGATAAATTGCCGGTCGCGCTCGTGTGGAGCCAGGACTTCCCGACACGGATTGAGGCGTTGGAGGCCGAGCGTCGCATAAAAGGGTGGAGCAGAGCGAAGAAAATGGCACTCATTCGTGGCGACTGGCTGCAAATTTCGCGGTTAGCGAAAGGAAAGAACGGTCCTTCGACAAGCTCAGGACGAACGGGAGAGGGCTGAATGGCGGTGCAGTCCGGTGAACGGCGTCACTTGATCTGTCACCCCGCGACGCCCGCGAAGGCGGTGCGCGCGGTGTGGGCCGAAGTGGCGCTGTCGTTCGAAGACGGTTTTTCGCTCCGCTTCGGGGTCGAGGGCGATATCGGCGCCTTGGTGCTGCCGCCCTGCGAAGGGCAGCTCGTCATCGCCGACACGGCGACCGACGGGCTATGGCAGAGCAGCTGCTTCGAGGCGTTTCTGACCGAAGAGGGGCAGCCCGACTATACCGAGTTCAACTATGCGCCCGATGGCCGCTGGGCCTGCTACCAGTTCGACGATTATCGCTCGCTCTTGAAAAGCGACGATCTGGCGCCGTGGGACATGACGTGCGAGCGCGGCGCCGCGCTCTATATCCTGCGCATCGAACCGGGCATCTATCCCGACCGCGGCAGCAGGCTCGCGCTGTCCGCGGTGATCGAGGAGCTGGACGGCACCAAAAGCTATTGGGCGCTGCGGCACCCGCCCGGCAAGCCCGACTTCCATCATCCCGATTGCTTTCAACTGACGCTTGGGGCACCCGGCGCAGCATGACCGTGACATTTGGCATCGACCGCCTGCTCGCCGATCCGGCGCTTCGCAAACCGCTCGAGGGGCGCCGCGTCGCGCTGCTCGCGCATCCCGCGTCGGTGACGGCCGACCTGACGCACAGCATCGACGCGCTGGTCGCGGCGGGGGTGAATGTCACCGCGGTGTTCGGGCCGCAGCATGGCGTGCGCGGCGACCTGCAGGACAATATGATGGAGTCGCCCGACTTCACCGATCCGACCTATGGCATGCCGGTGTTCAGCCTCTACGGCGAAGTGCGGCGGCCGACCGGGCAGGCGATGCACACGTTCGACGTGATGCTCGTCGATCTTCAGGATCTGGGTTGCCGCATCTACACCTATGTCACCACCTTGCTCTACATCCTCGAGGCCGCGGCGGCGCACGGCAAGGCGGTGTGGGTGCTCGATCGGCCCAATCCCGCGGGGCGCCCGGTCGAAGGCACGCTGCTGCGCGCCGGGTGGGAAAGCTTCGTCGGTGCGGGGCCGATGGCGATGCGCCACGGGCTGACGCTCGGCGAAATGGGGCACTGGTTCCTTCGCCACTTCGGCCTCGACGTCGATTATCGCATCATCGCGATGGAGGGGTGGCAGCCCGATGGTCCGGGTTTCGGTTGGCCCACCGACCGCGCATGGATCAACCCCAGCCCCAATGCGCCGAACGTCAATATGGCGCGCGCCTATGCCGGGACGGTGATGGTCGAGGGCGCGACGCTCAGCGAGGGGCGGGGAACGACGCGCCCGCTCGAACTCTTCGGCGCGCCCGACATCGATGCGCGGGCGGTGATCGCGGAGATGCACCGGCTCGCCCCCGAATGGCTGACGGGCTGCAAACTGCGCGACATCTGGTTCGAGCCGACCTTTCACAAGCATAAGGGACAGCTTAACAGCGGCATCCATATCCACGCCGACGGCCCCTGGTACGACCATGCCGCCTTCCGCCCGTGGCGCGTGCAGGCGCTGGGTTTCAAGGCGATCCGCGCTCTCTATCCCGATTATCCGATCTGGCGCGGCAAGGATTTCAAATATGAATATACCGACGATGTGCTCGCGATCGACGTGATCAACGGCGGGCCGGACTTGCGCCTGTGGGTCGATGATGCGGCGGCAGCGCCGGGCGACCTCGACGCGCTGGCGCTGCCCGACGAGGCGGCGTGGCGTGACGAGACTGCGGATTTGCTGATTTACCAGGGATAAGGGGATGGCGATGCAGCGGCGGGAATTTCTGGGTACGGCGGCGCTGACCGGATTGGCGGCGAGTGTGCCGATTTCCGCGCTCGCTGCCGACACCGCGGGCCTCTCCAACCTCGCGGCGAAGGCCGTCCCGATCGGTGCCGACGAGCGCAAGGCGCGGATTGCGAAGGCGGCGGCGCTGCTGCGCGCGAACGATATCGGCGCGCTGCTGATCGAGCCGGGGTCGAGCCTCATCTATTTCACCGGGGTCGAATGGTGGCGGAGCGAGCGGCTGACGGCCGCGGTGCTGACGCGCGAGGGCGAGGTGGCGATCGTCACGCCCTTCTTCGAGGAACCGTCGGTGCGCGAAAGTCTGGGCGTTCCGGCCGATGTTCTGACATGGAACGAGGATGAAAATCCGCTGCGCTTCGTTGCCGACTGGCTGGCAAAGCGCGGGCTTGCCAAGGGCAGGATCGGCGTCGAGGAGACGGTGCGCTATTTCGCGGTCGACGGACTGCAAAAGGCGATGCCGGAGGCGCGCGTCGTAAATGGTGCGCCGGTCGTGCGCGGTTGCCGGATGATCAAGTCGGCGGCCGAACTCGCGCTGATGCAGGTCGCGAACGACATCACCATCGCCGCCTATCGCCACACCGCGCCGCGGATCGAGGCGGGGATGACCCCGGCCGATATTGGCGCGATCATGCGCGCCGCGACGCGTGCGCTGGGCGGCAACAGCGAATTCGAGCTGATCCTGCTCGGCGAAGCGAGCGCCTATCCGCACGGATCGGGCAAGCCGCAGGCAGTGAAGGCGGGCGAGGTGGTGCTGATGGACTGCGGCGCGACCGTGCACGGCTATCAGTCCGACATCTCGCGCAGCTTCGTCTACGGCAAGGCGAGCCCGCGCCAGCGGCAGGTGTGGGACGAAATGCGCAAGGGGCAGGACGTCGCCTTCGCCGCGGCGCGGATCGGCGCGGCGGCGGGAACGGTCGACGATGCGGTGCGCGCCTATTACCAGAAGCTCGGCTGGGGGCCGGGCTATCGCCTGCCCGGCACCTCGCATCGCACCGGCCACGGGATCGGCCTCGACGGGCATGAACCGGTCAATCTGGTGCGCGGCGAAACCACGAAGCTGGCGGCAGGCATGTGCTTTTCGAACGAGCCCGGCATCTATATCCCCGGCGAGTTCGGTATCCGGCTGGAAGATTGCTTCTACATGACCGACAGCGGCCCGAAATGGTTCAGCGAGCCGCCGCCCTCGATCGATCAGCCGTTCGGTTAAATCCCCTCCCTGTCAGGGAGGGGGTAGGGGGTGGGTTGGCGAGCGTAGCTCGCCGCTCTATCTGTCGATCATGCGCCGCATTCCGCCAGAGATGACTGATCGAGCCCGCCAGTTACGGAATGAGGCGACACCTGCGGAGCGGATCATTTGGCGGCTTCTTTCGAGTTATCGACCTGCCTTCACGCGGCAACTCGTCATCGGAAATTATATTATCGATCTGGCATGCCGCGAAGCGAGGCTCGGAATCGAGTTCGACGGCAGCCAGCATCTTGAACAGCAAAGCTATGACGACCGCCGAACGGCATTTCTCGAATCTGAAGGCTGGCGCGTTTTGCGTGTGTGGAACAATGATGTGCTCGCGAATCCGGAAGGCGTCGCACGGCTGATTTTGGAAGAAGCCGCCGAGTGCCTCGGCGGTACCCACCCCCAGCCCCTCCCTTGCAGGGAGGGGAGAGTCAGGCGGCCGCGTTATGAGTGATCGGGCGCCTTCGGCCGCTGGACCAGGCTCACCAGCACGAACGATATGATCATCAGCAGATACCAGCTGCCGAGCTTTTCGACCCCGACCATGTGCCAGCCATCGGCTTGGCTGGGATAGGTCCAGGCGCGCGCGAAGGTGCCGATATTCTCGGCGAACCAGATGAACAGCGCGACAAGGCCCCAGCCGACGAGCAGCGGCATACGGCGGTGCGTATGCAAGGGGCGGAACCACACCTGACAACGCCAGAAGAGCAGCGCGGTCGCCGCGAACAGCAGCCAGCGGATGTCGGGCAGCCAGTGGTGCGCGAAGAAATTGACATAGATCGCCGCAGCTAGCGCGTAACTCGTCCACATCGGCGGATAGAAGGTGTAGCGGAAGTCGAAGATACGCCACACGCGCGCGATATAGCTGCCGACCGCGGCGTACATGAAGCCCGAAAACAGCGGCACCGCGCCGATGTGGAGCAGGCTGCCTTCCGGATATTGCCATGACCCCGCGGCGGTCTTGAACAATTCCATCACCGTGCCGACGATGTGGAACATCAGGATGACGATCGCTTCCCGCGGTGTCTCGAGCCGGAAGGCGAGCATGCCGAACTGGATCAGCACCGCGCCGATATGATCGCGTCATAGCGGTGGATCGGCGCGCTATCGGGCCAGAATAGATGGGTGCCGAGCAAAAGCGCGAGCATCAGCGCGCCGAACAGGCACGCCCAACCCTGTTTGAAGCCGAACACCAGAAATTCGAGAAACCAGCCGCGCGGCCCGGGCTCGACCGCCATTGCCTCGAGCCGCGTGCGGACGGCGTGAAAGCGGCTGTGCCGCATCGGCGCGTCAGACATGCACGGAAACGTAGGCGATGAGCGTCGCGGCGGGCAGCAACAGCGCCTGCGCGAGGATCGTGCCGGCGAGCCGGCTCAGCGAGATGAAGGTGATCGCGCGGCGGAAATCGCCCTCGTCGACTTTGCCCTCGACCGCGTCGTCGGTCATCACCGACAGCTGCGGGTCGATGAAGGCGAAGAGCAGGATCGTCGCGAAGCCGTTGATGAGCGCCGACAGCTGCGAAGCGGTAACGCGGAATTCGGGGGCGAGATAGCCCGCATAAAGCGACGCGACGACGCCGACCGCGAGCAGCGATTGCGCGAGGCAGTTGGCGATCAGGACGCCCCAACCAATCCCCTTGGGCATGCGCCAGACCTTGAGGTGGCCAAGGCTGGGCAGTCGGAGCGACTGACGCATCGTGCGCAGGCCGCCCGGGCTGACCGCCTTCATCGCGAGCCGCGTCGTCGAGCGGTTGTTCTGGTACCAGCCGATCGCCGCGGCGAACATGCGCTGGCCGGTGGGGACGAGCAGGATGCCGATCAGCGTCGCGACGCTTGCCGCCGCCAGCACCAATTGCATGTCGAGGAACAGCGAGGCGCCGCTGCCGTCATGGATGCGCGTTTCGATCCGCTTCGCGAGGAACGGCCCCAGAAAACTGTTCGAGGTGCGCGAAAAGAGCACGAGGATGTTGAACAGCGCGAACGACATCGCGATCCGCCGCGTCCGCACGCCGGCAATGCGCGCGGCATAGGCCAGCGCACCGATCAGGTTGATGAAGCCGGTGAGCAGAAGGATGGTGACGAGGGGGAGGTCGATCATCGTCGGGGATTAACCGGGGGAGCGGAGGATTTCGAGCGGTTTCACACTCCGCCGGGCATTTCGGTCGGCGCAAATTCCCCGGTTTCCCAATTACGCAGGAAAGCGCTGCCCACGGGCGCGTCGATCAGTTGCAGCCAGCTGTCGTCCGCGTTCAACACCTTGCCGATGGCGATGTAGCTGAAGCTAGGATTATCATATTCCGCGTTGGTCAGGCCGCGTGTGTCGCATCGGAAGCGCCAGCCGCTGTTGGGATATTTGTCGCCTTCGCGCGGCGGATCGGGCTCTTGGCGGTATAGAAATTCGACCTTCAGCCGGCCTTCGAGAATCTGGTCGTCGACAAAGCAGCGCTCCCAGTACCAGCGCCGTTCGGGTGCGGCTGGCGGCGCAGCCGCGCGATCGTCGGCCCAATCGATATCGATGATGTGCCAGCGCTGGAACTGCACGATGTCGCCAGCCTTCAGTTGCGGGATGTCGGCCGGTTCATTGTCGAGAGTGCCGGTAAGCTCCTCGCCCTCGACCTTGGTTACGATGACCCACATTCGCTCGGCGTCCCATTGGGGACTCGGCGGAATCGATTCGAAGATAATCTTGACGAGATCGCCCGGCGCGACCGAAAGCAGCTCGTTCTCCGACGGAAGGTAGAAGGTATAGGGCGCGTCGGCGGCTATCGGGCGCGGGTCTTCGATCCGGTATTTTCCGAACCAGCCGCGCAATCTGTCCCTGAAACCGGCCAAAGTCCGCTCAATGCTTGCGCGTCAACTCGCGCATCGCGTCGTCGAGCCCCGCCAGTGTCAGCGGGTACATGCGGTCGTTCATCAACTGTTTGATCAGCTTCACCGACTGGGTGTAGCCCCATTGCGCCGAAGGAACGGGGTTCAGCCAAACGGCGGCGGGATAGACGTGCGTCATGCGCTGCATCCACACCGCGCCCGATTCTTCGTTGAAATGTTCGACGCTGCCGCCCGGATGGGTGATTTCATAGGCGCTCATCGACGCATCGCCGACGAAGACCAGCTTATAATCATGCCCATATTTGTGGAGGATATCCCACATCGGCGTGCGTTCGGACCAGCGGCGCTTGTTGTCTTTCCACACGCCTTCATAGGGGCAGTTGTGGAAATAGAAGAATTCGAGATTCTTGAATTCGCTCGTCGCGGCGCTGAACAATTCCTCGCACAGCTTGATGAACGGGTCCATCGATCCGCCGACGTCGAGGAAAAGCAGCAGCTTGACCGCATTGCGCCGTTCGGGACGCATACGGATGTCGAGCCAGCCCTGCCGCGCGGTCCCTTCGATCGTGCCCGGAATATCGAGTTCGTCGGCGGCACCCTCGCGCGCGAATTTGCGCAGGCGGCGCAGCGCGATCTTGATGTTGCGGGTGCCAAGTTCCTTGGTGTTGTCGAGATTGGCGAACTCGCGCTTTTCCCACACCTTCAGCGCGCGCTTGTGCTTGCTTTCGCCGCCGATCCGCACGCCTTCGGGATTATAGCCCGAATTGCCGAAGGGCGATGTGCCGCCCGTGCCGATCCACTTGTTACCGCCCTGGTGGCGTTTTTGCTGTTCTTCGAGCCGCTTCTTCAGCGTCTCCATGATCTCGTCCCAGTCGCCGAGCGACTTGATCGCCTCCATCTCCTCGGGCGTCAGATATTTCTCGGCAACGGCCTTCAGCCATTCCTCGGGGATGTCGACGGGGTTCTGGCCGTAATCGGTGAGCAGCCCCTTGAAGACCTTGTTGAAGACCTGATCGAAGCGGTCGAGCAGCCCTTCGTCCTTCACATAGATGGCGCGGCTGAGATAATAAAATTGTTCGGGACTGCGATCGATCACCTCGCGGTCGAGCGCCTCCAGCAGCATCAGATGCTCTTTCAGGCTGGCGGGAATGCCCGCGGCGCGAAGCTCGTCGAGGAAGCCGAAAAACATGGCATATGCCTATCGCGTCGCGGCGGCCCGCGCAATCACTTTACGTTTACGGAAAGTGCGGGGTTACACCAACCACTCGACCCACGCGCCATGCGGGTGCGCGCGCGCCAGCATCACCGGCGCCGCGCCGCCCGGCCAGTGGCGCACGACCAGTTCGTGGCCGTGAACGGTGCGATTCGCTTCCAGTGCCACCCAGGCGAGCGGCCGGTCGGCGGTCGCGCGCGCGGCGGCCGCTTCCATCGCGGCGGTGACGCGCGCCTGTTGGTCGGCGGGAACATATTGCCAGACGATCGAGTGCATCAGCAGGCGCGTCGTCCCCGCGGCTTGCGGCTTCGCCAATTCCTGTTCGACGAAATCGGCCGCGGTCATGCGCACGAGGTCGGGCGGCCGCGCTTCGGCGGCAGCGATCGCCGCCTCGATTCGCGCGAAGCGAATGGCATGTTCGGGCCAGACGAAGGCTTTAAGGCGCAGCGCCTGCGCCGGATCGGTGAGGTCGACCGGGGCGACATCGCAGCCCATTGTCGATGCGATTTCGATCGCATGCTGCGGCGGATGACGGCCCTGCCAATCGGGGGTGAAGGCCATGACGCCGGGCTGGGGGCCGACCTGAACGCCGCCGAGGTCGTAATGATAGCGGTCGAGCATCAGGTTGATCCCCGCGCTCGACCCGATTTCCAGGCACTCGAAACGCGGCGGAAGGCCCTGATCGGCGAGCCACAGCATCGCGGTGATGAAATTGGCCGACCGGCCCGCCTCGTTGGTCTGCGGCGGGCCGTCGAGCCATGGCAGCAGCGCCGCCTCGTGCCGTCGCACCACGCCCGCCACGATGGCGGCATCGTTGATGTCATCGGCGTCGGCATAGATCGGCGCGAGATCGTCGGCGGCGCCCGAGAGGTGCAGCGCATGGAGCCCCCCGGCGGCGCGCAGCGGCAGCGCGTCGGCGAGCGGTGCGCCGGGCCAGTCCGCGATGCGGCGTGCGAAGCCGGTTTCGGGCCGGTCGAGGAGCGTCGCGACGGCGGCGACGATGCGCGCCGTGATCGGCGCTTCGGCCGCGCGGCAATAGGCGACCTGATTGGCAAAAGCGGTGCGGACGGCGCCGGGTCCGGTTTCGTTCATGTCGACGAACTTGTACCGCTCGCTCATTGCCCTTTCTCCCGCTGGCGCTTATGTGCGCCCTCGCTTATGCCCGAACCGATCATCTTTGCCATCCCCAAGGGACGCATCCTCGACGAGGCGCTGCCGCTGCTCGCCCGTGTGGGCATCGAGCCGGCCGCCGACTTCTTCGACAAGAAGAGCCGCGCGCTCGTGTTTGCGACGAACCAGCCGCACATCTCGCTGATCCGCGTCCGCGCCTTCGACGTCGCGACCTTCGTCGCGCATGGTGCGGCGCAGCTCGGCATCGTCGGGTCGGACGTCGTCGACGAGTTCGACTATTCGGAGCTCTATGCGCCGGTCGACCTCGGCATCGGTCATTGCCGCCTGTCGCTCGCTGGCCCCGAAGGCAGCGCGCCGCCGGGGCTGGGCGAAAGCCATATCCGCGTCGCGACCAAATATCCCGCGACGACGCGCCGCTGGTTCGAAGGGCAGGGTATCCAGGCCGAATGCATCAAGCTGAACGGTGCGATGGAGATTGCGCCGAAGCTGGGGCTGGCGTCGCACATTGTCGACCTTGTGTCGACGGGGCGGACGCTGGTCGAAAATGCGCTCGCCGAACAGACGATCATCAGCGAGGTTTCGGCGCGGCTCATCGTCAATCGCGCGGCGTTCAAGCTGCGCTCGGCCGAGGTGCCGGCGCTGGTCGAGAAATTCCGCGAGGCCGTCCGCGATGCGGCGGCTTGACGCCTCCGACCCGGGCTTTGCCGCCGCGTTCGACGCGCTGGTCGACGACCGGCGCGAGAGTGCGTCGGACGTGTCGGCCGATGTCGCGGCGATCATCGCGCGGGTAAAGGCCGAAGGCGACGCGGCGCTGACCGATTATACCGCGCGCTTCGATTGCTTCGACCTCGACAGCAGCGGATGGCGCATCACCGCCGAGGATTGTGCCGCGGCCTATGCCGCGCTGGCACCCGAATTGCAGAGCGCGCTCGATCTCGCGGCGACGCGCATCCGGGCCTATCACGCCGCGCAATTGCCCGAGGACCGCGATTATCGCGATGCCGCCGGCGCCCGGCTCGGCGCGCGCTGGCGTGCGGTCGATGCCGCGGGCGTCTATGTCCCCGGCGGCCGCGCGGCCTATCCGTCGTCGGTGCTGATGAACATCCTGCCCGCCAAGGTCGCGGGGGTCGAGCGGATCGTGATGGTCACGCCGACGCCCGGCGGCGAAACCAATCCCGTCGTGATGGCGGCGGCGCATATCGGCGGAGTAGACGAAATCTGGCGCGTCGGCGGCGCGCAGGCGATCGCGGCGCTCGCCCATGGCACCAGCCGGATCGCGCCGGTCGACGTCGTCACCGGCCCCGGCAATGCCTGGGTGGCCGAGGCGAAGCGCCAGCTTTACGGCGTCGTCGGGATCGACATGGTCGCGGGGCCGAGCGAGATCGTCGTCGTCGCCGACAACCGCAACGCGCCGCACGTCATCGCCGCCGACCTATTGAGCCAGGCCGAACATGACCCGACGAGCCAGTCGATCCTGTTCACCGACGATGGCGCTTTTGCCGATGCGGTCGCCGACGCGGTCGCCGCGATCATCCCGACGCTGAGCACCGCGGCGACGATGCAGGCAAGCTGGGCCGACAATGGCGCGATCATCGTCGTGCCGAACCTGACCGATGCGATCGCGCTCTGCGACCGGCTGGCGCCCGAACATCTGGAACTCGCGGTCGATCCCGCCGAGGCCGACGCGCTGTTCGCGCGCGTCCGCCACGCGGGCTCGGTCTTCCTTGGCCGTCAGACGCCCGAGGCGATCGGCGACTATGTCGCCGGGCCCAACCACGTCCTCCCGACCGGCCGCCGCGCCCGTTTTTCGAGCGGGCTTTCGGTTACCGATTTCATGAAACGCACCAGCTTCCTGGCGCTCGACGAAGCGAGCCTTGCGGCCATCGGACCCGCAGCGGTCGCGCTTGCGGGTGCCGAGGGACTTCCCGCGCATGCGCTGTCGGTCAGCCAGCGCCTCAACTGAAACGAAAAGCCATGAACAAACGCGCCCAATCCCGTTCCGCCGCCCGCCTTGCCGCCGTCCAGGCGCTCTATCAGCACGAGATGGAAGGCACCCCGGTCGCGCAGCTGATCCACGAATTCCACCAGCACCGCATCGGCGCGATCATCGAGGACGCCGAATATGCCGAAGCCGACGTTCCCTTCTTCGACGATATCGTGAAGGGCGCGCTGGCGCGGGCGGAAGAGGTCGACGCGGCGATCACGGCGCGGCTGGCGAGCGGCTGGACGATGGACCGGCTCGACCGCACGATGAAGGCGATATTGCGTGCCGGCGCCTATGAACTGATCGCGCGCGGCGATGTGCCGGTCGGTGCGGTCGTGAGCGAATATGTCGACGTCGCCAAAGCCTTTTTCGACGGCCGTGAGGCGGGCTTTGCCAACGGCCTGCTCGATGCGATCGGCAAGGATGTGCGCGCGAAATAGCGCATAAGACATCCGTTCGCATCGAGCGAAGTCGAGATGCCTCTCGACCTCGTGCTATCTTGACGGGTGTCTCGACTTCGCTCGACACGAACGGACACGAGGTGCCCTTGATTGACGAAAGGGTAGTATGACCGAAGCCGATTTCATCGCGCGTCTGCGCACGATCGCGACCGATCCTGCGGCGCGCGGGCTGGCCGATGATACGGCGCTGCTCGGCGACCTTGTGTTGACGCACGACATGATCGTCGAGGGCGTCCATTTCCTGCCCGACGACACGCCGCAGGACATTGCGTGGAAGCTGGTTGCGGTGAATCTGTCGGATCTTGCGGCGAAGGGCGCAGCGCCGCTCGGCGTGCTGCTCGGCTATAGCCTGTCGGGCGATGCGGCGTGGGACGCCGCTTTTGTCGCGGGAATCGACGATGTGCTGCGCCGGTTCGATGTGCCGTTGCTCGGCGGCGACACGGTGCGCCCACCCGCGGGGGCGCCGCGCAGTTTCGGCCTGACCGCGATCGGCCGTGCGCCCGCGACGGGAGCGCCGGCGCGCAGCGGAGTAAGGCCGGGCGATCAGATCTGGGTGACGGGGACGATCGGCAACGCGGGCGTCGGCCTGGCGATGCGGCTCGGCGAGATCGAACCGGGCGCAACCTGCATGGCCGCCTATGCCCGGCCTTTGCCGCAACTGGCGCTGGGCGCGGCGCTCGCGCCGCATGTCCATGCGATGATGGATATCTCCGACGGCCTGCTGATCGACACCGAGCGAATGGCGACGGCAAGCGATTGCCAGATCGCGCTGATGCTGGAGGCGGTGCCGCTGTCGGCGGCGCTGCTTGCGGTGCGTCCCGACGTTCTCGACACGCGGCTCGCTGCGGCAACGGCAGGCGACGATTATCAATTGCTCTTCGCGGCGGACCCGGGGCAAGCCGAAGCAATACGGTCGCTTGCGGCCACCGAAGGCGTCGCCGTCACGGCGATCGGCCATGCCGCCGTCGGCGCCGGATTGCTGCTGACGCACCGGGCGCAGCGCGTCGCGCTGCCGGAGCGTCTCGGTTTCGCGCACTAGGCGCGGAAAAGGGCGAAAAAACCGGGCTTGCCAAAGGGCGAGGTTTCTTCCCATAACGCGGCGTCCAGAATTTGGGGCGGTCGCATCAGGGGAGAGAGCGAACCGGCATCAATAAGTCGGACGTTCGACGGCTATCCTGTGTCCGCCCCCTTCATTGGGGAAGGAACAGACACGCATGAATCCGGTTTTGATCGCGATAGCGTGCGGCCTATTGGCCGTGCTCTATGGGTTCATTACCTCGCGGCAGGTGCTCGGCGCCTCGGCGGGGAATGACAAGATGCAGGAAATCGCCGCCGCCATTCAGGAAGGCGCGCAGGCTTATCTGAAACGGCAATATAGCACGATCGCCATCGTCGGCGTCGTCGTCGCGGTGATCATCGCCGCCACGCTCGGCGGGGTTTCGGCGACGGGCTTCGTGATCGGGGCGATCCTGTCGGGGGTTGCCGGATTCATCGGCATGAATATCTCGGTCCGATCGAACGTCCGCACCGCCGCCGCGGCGCAAAAGGGACTCCAGGCCGGGCTGACGCTGGCCTTTCGCGCCGGCGCCATCACCGGCCTTCTCGTCGCCGGGCTCGCGCTGCTTGCGATTGCGGTCTTCTATTGGGTGCTGACGGTCCAGATGGGCAAGACGGTGGGCGGCGACGACCGCACGGTCGTCGACGGGCTCGTCGCGCTGGCCTTCGGCGCTTCGCTGATTTCGATCTTCGCGCGTCTCGGCGGCGGCATCTTTACCAAGGCCGCCGACGTCGGCGCCGACCTGGTCGGCAAGGTCGAAGCGGGCATCCCCGAGGACGATCCGCGCAACCCCGCGGTCATCGCCGATAACGTCGGTGACAATGTCGGCGACTGCGCGGGCATGGCGGCCGACCTTTTCGAAACCTATGTCGTTACCGTCGGCGCTACGATGGTGCTGACCGCGTTGCTGCTCAAGAGCGCGGGCGACCTGCTTCCGGGGCTGATGGCGCTGCCGCTGCTGATCGGCGGCGTGTGCATCATCACCTCGATCATCGGGACCTATTTCGTCCGTCTCGGTTCGTCGAACAATGTCATGGGCGCGATGTACAAGGGCTTTCTCGTCTCGGCGGTGCTCGCGGTTCCGGCGATCTGGTTCTCGACCGCGCACGCGCTCGGCAGCATGGAAACGGCGATCGCGGGCACCGATTTCAACGGTCGCGCGCTCTTCTATTGCTCGCTGCTGGGCCTGGTCATCACCGGCCTGATCATCTGGATCACCGAATATTATACCGGCACCAACTATCGCCCGGTGCGCTCGATCGCCAAGGCGTCGGAAACGGGCCATGGCACGAACGTGATCCAGGGCCTTGCGATCAGCCTCGAAGCCACCGCGCTGCCGACGCTGGTCATCGTCGCGGGCATCATCATCGCCTATCAGCTCGCGGGCCTGATCGGCATTGCCTATGGCGCGACCGCGATGCTGGCGCTGGCCGGCATGGTCGTTGCGCTCGACGCTTATGGTCCGGTGACGGACAATGCGGGCGGCATCGCCGAAATGGCGGGGCTGGACGACAGCGTTCGTGAAAAGACCGACCTGCTCGACGCGGTCGGCAACACCACCAAGGCCGTGACCAAGGGTTATGCCATCGGTTCGGCGGGCCTCGCCGCGCTGGTGCTGTTCGCGGCCTATACGACCGACCTTCGGGAATTCTTCCCGAGCCTGACGGTCAATTTCAGCCTCGAAAACCCCTATGTCATCGTCGGGCTGCTGCTCGGCGCGCTGCTTCCGTACCTCTTCGGTGCGATGGGCATGACCGCCGTCGGCCGCGCGGCGGGTGACGTGGTAAAGGATGTGCGCGATCAGTTCGCGGGCGATCCCGGCATCATGGCGGGCACGTCGAAGCCGAACTATGCGCGCACCGTCGACCTCGTCACCAAGGCGGCGATCAAGGAGATGATCATCCCCTCGCTGCTGCCGGTGCTGGCGCCGATCGTCGTCTATTTCGTGATCTCGGCGGTTGCGGGTCAGGAGAACGGCTTTGCCGCGCTCGGCGCGCTGCTGCTCGGCGTGATCGTCGGCGGCCTGTTCGTCGCCCTCTCGATGACCTCGGGCGGCGGCGCGTGGGACAATGCCAAGAAATATATCGAGGACGGCAACCATGGCGGCAAGGGCAGTGAAGCCCATAAGGCAGCCGTGACGGGCGACACCGTCGGCGATCCCTACAAGGATACCGCGGGTCCGGCCGTCAACCCGATGATCAAGATCACCAACATCGTCGCGCTGCTGCTGCTCGCGGCGCTGGCGGGACACGCGATGTAAACATCGCGCCCGTCAGGGTGAAAGAATGGCCCCGCCGGCGCGATCCGGCGGGGCCTTTTTCGTTTCTCCGGTAACGTTCGGCAGTTGTTTTCGTCCGCCGCCTTTTCTACTCTGGCCTAGGGATGGCGCGGCATTCGATCCGCTTGCCAAGGGGTTGCGCCACATGCCGTGGTGCGAAAACGGAGACTGAAATGGTCAAAAAGATGTTTGCCGCGGCGTTGCTCGCATCGGCGATGATGATGCCTGTGGCGGGGGGAGCGCAAACCAGCGACATTGTGGTGGTCGCACAAAAGGGGCGGGTAGATACGGCAGTTTTCGGGAAAAGACCGTTCATGCGCGATCCGCGATTGTCGCCGGACGGTACGAAGATCGCCGTTATGCTGAGCCGCGATGGCGTCGATAATCTCGCCTATATCGATCTTGCTAAACCCGGAAATCCTTCGACCTTGATTGCGAAGGCCGAAGAATATCGTGAGGCAGGCGACCGAACCATGGGGACATGGCGATGGGTCGGGAACCGGACCCTGTTGGTAACCTTGCTCTCGCGCGAGAATATTTTCGGTCAGCGCGCCGATCTGCGACGGCTGGTTGCCTATGACCTTGAAACCGGAAAGCTCATGCCGCTGGCGTGGACGGATGCCGGAGCCGATGCGGGTACGATCCTGCACATCGACGATGAAAAGGAAACGATCCTGCTGCAGCGCGGAACGTTCAAGGACGGCAGCTTCTCGCCGGGCCCCGAGGTTGTGGAAGTCGATGTACGCACGGGCAAATACAAATCGGTGATGCGGCCCAACCCCGAAGTCGACAGCTGGATGGTTGACGGCAAGGGGGTCATTCGCGCCGCTGTCGGGTCGGATTCGAAGGGCAACCAGCGGCTCATGTATCGCTCGAACGGGTCGGAAACACTCAAGACGGTGTCCAACGAAAAGGATCCGACCTTCACGCAGTCACAGATCGTCCCCGAGATTTTTCTCGATGAGCCGGACATGGCCTATGCTACTAGTAACAAAGACAATTTGCGGCGCGTCTACAAGGTGGACATGAAGACGCTGGAAATTGTGGGGCCGCCGGTCTTCCAGCTCAGTCGCTACGATGTCGATGGCCTTATCGCCGACGAGTCCGAATCGAAGCTGTTAGGCGTCGCTTTCACTACCAACAAGGAACGCCGGAAATGGATGGATCCGCGTCTCGCGCAGATCCAGGCCTTCTTCGACGAAGATTTCGGCGAAGGCAATGCGATGATCACGTCGACCAACGACGGCGACACCAAGTTGATCGTGCGCGTATCGGAAACGAGCGATCCCGGCGGCTACTATCTCTACGATACCGAAAGCGGGAAGATGCAGCTTCTCGGCTGGACCCATCCGATCTTGAAGGGGGCAAAGATGAACCCGACGGAATCGGTTCGGTACAAAGCATCCGACGGTCTCGAAATCGAAGCGGTGATTACCTATCCCCGCCACCGCAAGAGCCGCAAAAACTTGCCCGTCGTCGTCATGCCGCACGGCGGACCATATGGTATCCGCGACGAAGAGGGCTTTGGCTTTTTCCCCTGGCATCAGGCGCTGGCCGAGTTGGGCTATGTCGTAATTCAGCCGAATTATCGCGGTTCGGGCGGCTACGGAAAAGATTTCGTCAAGGAAGGGCGTAAGCCCGACGGTTACGGTAACCGGATGCAGGACGATCTGAACGACGCCGTGACGTGGTTCGGGAAGCAGGGGCTGATCGACCCGAAACGAGCGTGCATCATGGGATGGTCCTATGGCGGCTATGCGACAGCACGCGGCGCTCAGCGCGATGGCGATTTTTGGCGATGTGCCATAGCGGGGGCGGGCGTATATGATTTCCCGATGATGAAATCCTATGACACCAATGCGTTCGGAAGTTTCGGCGCGAGCTTCCAGGCGACTGCGAGCGATCTTGTCGATATTTCTTCGGCGCGTCACCCGGAAGGCAAGTGGGCACCGATCCTCATCGTGGCGGGTCTTCGCGACGCGCGCATTCCGATCGAGCAATCGCGAACGCTCGTTTCGCGGCTCAAGGGTGCTGGCAAAAAGGAAGACATCGATTTTCGATATGTCGAACAGCCCAAGGGCACGCACAACCTTCCTTATGAAGATGTGCATATCCAGTGGCTGGAAGAAGCGGCCAAGTGGCTCGATCGCTTCAACCCGGCCTATGTTCCGACGGACGCCGACAAACCGGTGCCTGTCGCGGTGACTGTCGACACGAAGTAGCCGACTTTCCGATCCGGCCGACCGGTTCAGTCCGGTCGGCCGGCGCCCATCTGCTGGGCATAGCCCGCCTGCACCATGGCGTTCATCCGGTCGAACAGCGCGTTCGGGTCGCTGCGGCGAAGGGCGGCGATGGCGGCTTCGGCGCCTTCGGCGACCACCAGTTCGCGCGTTCCGGCGTCGACTGCGGCGAGCATCTGTGCCGCAGCATCGTCGGGCGACAGGCCGTTGTCGATTGCCGCATCGCTTGCGCCGCGGACGCTGCCGTCGGCGTTGAGCGCGTTGCGGCTGACGTTGGTGCGCACTGATCCAGGTTCGACCACCAGCACCTTCAGTCCCAGATGCTCGTTTTCGGCGCGGACGCTGTCGTGATAGCCGATGATGCCGTGCTTGGCCGCCGAATAGGCGCTGCGCAGCGGCACGCCGGCGACCCCCGCGACGCTCGATATGGCAATGATCTGACCACCGCCGGCCGCGATCATGCGCGGAAGCAGCGCCTGGGTGAGGGCGATCGGCGCGAGCAGGTCGACCGCGATGATCTTTTGATAGACCGAAAAATCGGTTTCGGCCGCCAGGCTGCGCTGCGAAATACCGGCATTGTTGACGAGGCCATCGATGCGCCCGCCCCAGGCCCAGGCCTGTTCGACCAGCGCGGGAATCGCATCATAGTCGGTCGCCTCGAACGGCAGGATCATCGTGCCCGCGCCGCAATCCTTTGCCACCGCTTCGAGCGCAGCCACGTTGCGGCCCGACAGGATCAGCCGCGCGCCGCGCGCCGAAAGGCCGCGCGCCAGTGCCGCGCCGATACCCGAAGAAGCCCCCGTAACCCACCAGATTTGATCTTTCATCTTGGCATCCCCATCTATGATTCCGTCTCAAGGTGAAACGCGTTTCGGGGGGCGTCAAGCCGCCGACCCGCGGATTTCCGTGCGGGGGTGGCAATTTTGTTGCGAATCTGATATAATAAATATCAACGCGTCGACAGCTTGCCACTTTCCATCGCCGGAAAGGCACCCTGCGGCGTCCTGATGGAGCCATATCCCTTGTCACTTTGACTGGCTAGCGCCGACCGCCTTGCTTCGATCCCCCTCCGACGAGGGCGGACGTACCCGGCCTTTTCGCGCTTTTCCGGTCCCGACGGGGCAAATGAAAGGAACCTGCATGTCCGCAAACACGCTCGTCTTTGAAGTCGGTGACTATGTCGTTTATCCCAAACATGGCGTGGGGCGCGTCATTGAACTGCAAAAGTCGGAAATCGCCGGCATGCAGCTCGAACTTTATGTCCTGCGCTTCGAAAAGGAAAAAATGACCCTGCGCGTCCCGACCAACAAGGCCGAGGGCGTGGGGATGCGCAAGCTGTCGTCGGACAAGACGCTGAAGGAAGCGCTTCAGGTCCTGACCACGAAACCGAAGGTAAAGCGCACCATGTGGTCGCGCCGCGCCCAGGAGTATGAAGCGAAGATCAACTCGGGCGACCTCGTGTCGATCGCCGAGGTGACTCGCGACCTGTTCCGCGCCGACGATCAGCCCGAACAGAGCTATTCGGAGCGTCAGATCTTCGAAGCGGCGTCGAGCCGCCTCGCGCGCGAACTCGCTGCGATGGAAGAAAGCGACGAAAAGACCGCGCAGGCGAAGATCCTTCAGATCCTCAACGAGCATGCGCCGCTCTATTACGCCGAAAAGGCGCTCTGAGCCGTTCTGCCGAGACGTGAAGAGGGCGGTCCGCAAGGGCCGCCCTTTTTCGTGGGTCAGGGATATTTTGCTTCGATGAAATAGAGGCCGTCGGGCGGTGCGTTGAGGCCGAGAGCCTGCCGGTCGGCGGCGTCGAGCGCGGCCTTCAAATCGGGCGCCGACCATTTGCCTTCGCCGACGAGGGTGAGGCAGCCGACCATCGATCGAACCTGATGATGCAGAAAGCTGCGCGCCGCGGCTTCGATGACGATTTCGTCGCCATGGCGGCTGACCGACAGACGGTCGAGCGTCTTCACTGCGCTTTGGGCCTGGCAATGCACCGATCGGAAGGTGGTGAAATCATGCCGCCCCACCAGCGCCTGTGCCGCGCCGTGCATCGCTTCGGCATCCAGCGGCTTCGCAAATTGCCAGGCGAGCCCCTTGTCCCAGGTCAGCGGCGCGCGGCGGTTGACGATGCGATATTCATAGGCGCGGCCGACGCACGAAAAGCGCGCGTGCCAGTCGTCGGCGACCGTCTCGCACGCAAGGATCGCCACCGGCGCGGGGCGAAGCTGGGCGTTCAGCGCTTCCATCAGGCGAAAGGGCTGGATCGCCTTTTCGATGTCGACATGCGCGCGCATCGCGATCGCATGCACCCCGGCGTCGGTGCGCCCGGCGCCGTGAACGGGCGCCGTTTCGGCGGTGATGCGCGTGACGGCTTCCTCGATCGCTTGCTGGACGCTGGGGCCATGCGACTGGCGCTGCCAGCCCATGAAGGGGCGGCCGTCATATTCGATGGTGAGGGCGAAGCGGGTCATGCCAGCCGCGTCCCCGCAGTTATGGGCCGACCGCGCAGCAGTTCGGCGGCGTCCATCGCCGGCTTGCCCGCGCGCTGCACCCGGGTGGCGCGGATCGCGCCGGGGTTGCAGGCGATGGTCAGCGCATCGTCGAGCGTGACGCCGGGCGCGGCGCCGGCGACGGTGTCGGCGGGATGCACGACATCGGCCGCGAGGATCTTGTATCGCTCGCCCTCCAGCTCGAAAAAGGCGCCGGGCACCGGGTTGAACGCGCGAATCTGGCGTTCGGTCTGGGGCGCGCTGACCAGAAAATCGAGCCGCGCCTCGCTCTTGTCGATCTTGGCGGCATAGGTGGCGCCGTCATCCGGCTGCGGCACGGGTGGACAGGCGGACAGGTCGGCCAGCACCTCGACCATCAGCGCTGCGCCCATTGCGGCGAGTTCGTCGGTCAATTCGCCCGCACTCTTGCCCGCGACCGGCGTGCGGCCGATCAGGCGCATGCCGCCGGTGTCGAGCCCGGCATCCATCTGCATGATGGTGACGCCCGTTTCGGTATCGCCCGCGAGAATCGCGCGCTGCACGGGCGCCGCGCCGCGCCAGCGCGGCAGGATCGAGCCATGGACGTTGAGGCAGCCTTCGCGTGGGCTCTCGAGGATCGGTTGCGGCAGAATGAGGCCGTAGGCCGCGACCACCGCGACATCGAGGTCGAGGGCGGCGAACTCGGCCTGCGCCTCTTCGGTCCGCAGGCTCTTCGGCGTGCGGACGGACAGGCCGTGCGCCTCCGCCCAGAGGTGGACCGCGCTCTGCTGGAGCTTCTTGCCGCGCTGCGCCGGGCGCGGCGGCTGGGTGTAAACCGCCACGATCTCATGCCCCGCCGCGTGGAGCGCGGCGAGCGTCGGCACCGCAAAGGGCGGCGTTCCCATGAAGGCAATGCGCATGGGCAGCGCCTTTGGAGGAGGCAGGCGCGACATTCAAGCCCATCAAGCTCCAGTGCCCCTGCGAAGGCAGGGGCCTATCTCCGCCGGTTCCAACTTGCACCGTCCGGAGATGGGTTCCTGCCTTCGCAGGAACACGGGGAATGTTGTGCATATCTTGCACACCCATTACCACCGCCGCATGGCGTCTACCGAAATCGAAGCCCTCGTTCAGCAACTCGCCCGGCTCCCCGGCCTTGGCCCGCGGTCGGCGCGGCGCGCGGTGCTGCATCTGATGAAAAAACGCGAGAGCAGTTTCGCGCCCTTGCTCGCGGCGCTCCAGACGGTGTCCGAGCGGCTGGTGACGTGCGGCATCTGCGGCAATGTCGATACCAGCGACCCCTGCGCGATCTGCGCCGATCCGCGCCGCGACCCACGCAGCCTGTGCGTGGTCGAGGAAGTGTCGGACCTGTGGGCGCTCGACAAGTCGCGGCTGTTTCCCGGCAAATATCATGTGCTGGGCGGCCGCCTGTCGGCGCTGGAAGGCGTGCGGCCGCAGGATCTGAGCATCGACGCGCTGGTGGCGCGCGTCGCGGCGGGCGGCATCGACGAGGTGGTGCTGGCGATGAACGCGACGCTGGAGGGGCAAACGACGGCGCATTATCTCGCCGAGCGGCTGGAGGGCTATCCGGTGCGGCTGACGCAGCTTGCGCATGGTCTGCCGGTGGGGGGCGAGCTCGATTATCTCGACGAGGGGACGCTGGCGCAGGCGCTGCGGGCGCGGCGTCCGGTAGGCTAAGAGCAGACTGTAAACAACTGACACTTGACGTGGCCCGGATTGTCGCTTATTAAATAGATGCTCGCAGTGCTGCGAGCGCTGGTCGCGAAAGCGGCCTTTTTTGTTGTCACGACGTGGCATCTCCATGAACGACAAAGGAACGGCGCAACCGTGCAAGAACTTGCATGGGTGCTGGCCCGCTCTTTGGCATATGTCGTCAGCTCGATTATTGAAGCAATTGCCTCGCGCAACTGCGTGCGCCGGAAAAGCGCACTGCACCTGCGTTTGGGCGATTGGTTCGAGCTGAGATCGACAAAAGCCGAAGAGTTCGACCGCATCCGCTGAACTCGGATAATCGCATCCTGCTTACGCGATTCCGAGAGAGATGGCGTGTGCCCATAAAATTGGCTCATCTGCGACGCCAACTCGACCCCTTGACCGGGCGCCCGCGCGATCATACCTCGCACGCATGGCCATCCTACCCATCATAGAGACCCCCGATCCGCGGCTGCGCGTCATTTCGAAGCCCGTCGAGACGTTCGACGCCGAGCTGAAGCAGCTGGTCGCCGACATGTTCGAGACGATGTACGACGCCCCCGGCATCGGGCTTGCCGCGATCCAGGTCGGGGTGCCGAAGCGCATTCTCGTCATCGATCTGCAGGAGCCCGATCCCGAGGACGAGAAAGGCAAGAAGGTAATCCGCGAGCCGCGCGTCTTCATCAATCCCGTCTTTTCGGACGAGAGCGAGGAACATAGCGTCTATCAGGAAGGCTGCCTGTCGGTCCCCGAGCAATATGCCGATGTAACGCGCCCCGCCGAAGTCACGGTCGATTGGCAGGACGTGGACGGCAAGCATCATCAGGAGCGCATGACGGGCCTGATGGCGACGTGCATCCAGCACGAGCATGACCATCTGGAGGGCATATTGTTCATCGACCATCTGTCGCGGCTGAAGCGCGAGATGGTGTTGAAGAAGCTCGCGAAGCTGCGCAAGGCGGCCTGAGCCGAAATTTTGTGACCTGTTCCCCCGCGAAGGCGGGGGCCCATCACCGGCCGTTTCGGATTTCCGCCATCGGATGATGGGTCCCCGCCTTCGCGGGGACACACGCAATGGGTGTAGGGCGGAAAATCAATCCGCCTTCTTGGCGACTCCCACCATCGCGGGGCGCAGCAGGCGGTCCTTCATCATATAGCCAGCCTGCATTTCCTGTACGATCGTGCCGGCGTCCTTGTCGCTGGGGATTTCGAGCATCGCCTGATGCTGGTTCGGATCGAGCGGCAGGCCGATCGCGGCGATGCGCGTGATGCCGTGGCGTTCGAACACGCTCATCAGTTCGCGCTCGGTCGCCTCGAGCCCGGTGAGCAGCGGCTTGATCGCCTCGTCGGCGCGCTGTTCTTCGCTGAGCGAAGCGAGCGCGCGGCCGAGATTGTCGGCGACCGACAGGATATCGCGCGCGAATTTCGTCGCTGCATAGGCGTGCGCGTCGGCGACTTCCTTTTCGGCGCGGCGGCGCACATTCTGCGTTTCGGCGCGCGCGTAGAGCAGATCCTGCTGCACCGCGGCGAGTTGTTCGGCAAGCTTTGCCGCTTCGTCCTGAGCGGGGGCTTCGGCAGCCGCAGCGGCTTCGGTTTCCGGGGCCTGGCCGTCTTCGACCGGCGTTTCGTTTTCGATGTTCGTCATAAACCTATCGTATCAGTCTTGAGAGCGATTGTGCTGTAAAATCCACCATGGGAACGATGCGCGCATAGTTCAAGCGGGTCGGGCCGATAACCCCGACGACGCCGACCACCCGTCCATCCGATCCGCGATAGGGCGCGGCGATAACCGACGATCCCGACAGCGAAAAGAGCTTGTTCTCCGACCCGATGAAAATGCGCGTCGCGCTACCTTCGCGCGCGCTGTCGAGCAGGCCGGCGATGTCCTGCTTGGTTTCGAGTTCGTCGAGCAGCTGGCGCACCCGGTCGAGGTCGCCGACGGCGCTGTCGTCGAGCAGATTCGCCTGCCCGCGCACGATCAGCACCGGCCGGTCGGCGCCGTCGACCGACCAGATGGCCAGCCCGCGCGCGACCAGATCGGCGGCGGCGCGGTCGATCGCGATCCGTTCGTCCTCGATCTCGCGCCGCACCCGCGCCATTGCCTCGCCCAGCGTCAGGCCGCCGAGCATGGCCGAGATATAATTGCCTGCCTCGACCAGCGCCGACGGCCCCAATCCGGCGGGCAGGTCGATGACGCGGTTTTCGACCGATCCATCGCCCGCGACGAGGACGACGAGCGCCTGACGGTCGGCCATCGGAACGAAGGCGACCTGCTTGAGCACGCGTTCATGCTTGGGAACGAGGACAAGGCCGGCACAGGCCGAAAGCCCCGACAGCGTGGCCGTCGCCTGCGCCAGTGCGCTTTCGATCGGGCCGCCTTCGGCAAGGCTTGCCTCGATCTGCGCGCGATCCTCGGCCGAGGGTTCGGCGACCTGCATCATCCCGTCGACGAACAGGCGCAGCCCCTGTTCGGTCGGCAGGCGCCCGGCGCTGGTGTGCGGGCTTGCGAGCAGGCCGAGTTCTTCGAGATCCTGCATGACATTGCGGATCGACGCGGGCGACAGGTTGAGCGTCGCCAGCTTCGACAGCGTGCGCGATCCCACCGGTTGACCATTTTCGAGGTAGGCGTCGACGACGAGCCGGAACACGTCGCGCGCGCGCGTCGTCAATTCGGTGATCGGCGGGGTCGTCATGGCATGGATTTAGGGATGCGAAGCGGCGGGGGCAACCATCGCGCTGCCCGCGGCTCCGTCCGGCCGGGCCTGCGGCGGCGGCGCGAGGATCGCGCGATAGAGGCGCGCGACGCTCTCGGATGCGGCGTGCCAGGAAAAGGCGGCGCTTCTTGCCCGCGCGGCGGCGCCCATTGTGCGCCGCGCGTCGCCGTCCGCAATGAGCCGAACCAGCGCGTCCGAATAGGCGCGGCGGTCGCCGGGCGTGCATAGATGACCCGTTTCGCCCTCCACGATCAGCGCGCTCGCGCTCGGCGCATCGGCGCTGACCACCGGGAGGCCCGATGCCATCGCCTCGAGCACGACATTGCCGAAGGCTTCGGTCGTGCTCGGGTTGAGCATGATGTCGGCGCTGGCAACCGCGTGGGCGAGTTCCTGTCCGTCGAGATGGCCGGTAAGCACGGCGGACGGCAGCGCTGCAAAGGCCTCGGCCGCCGGTCCTGCGCCGACCACCAACGGCGTGACTGGGTGGCTGGAAAGCAATTCGCGCAATATCGCGACATATTCCTCGACGCCCTTTTCCAGCACCAGGCGGCCGAAGAACAGGATAACGATCCGGTCGTCGGCGATTCCGCGCGCGCGGCGCCATTCGAGGCTGCGATGCGACGGCGCGAAAAGGTCGCGGTCGACGCCGCGACTCCACAGGCTGACCCGGTCGTCGCCGCGCAACGTCCGCATCTCGTCGACAAGGCCCGGAGTCGGGGCGAGAACATGATCGGCGCGGCGATAGAAACGATGGATGTGGCGGTCGACCACCGGCCGCAGCCAGTCGAGGCCGTAATAGCCAAGGTAGGTTTCGAACCGCGTGTGCAGGCTGACGACAAGCGGCGTGCCGCGATCGAGGGCGAAGGTCTGCGCGCGGGTGCCGAGAATATCGGGGGTCGCGACATGGATGATGTCGGGCGCGAACCGCGTCAGGTCGCGGCGGGTGGCACGGGGCAGGCCGAGCGCGAGCCGAAATTCGCTGCGCACCGGCAGCGCGATCGACCGCACCGGGACCAGGTCGCCCGCCGGTTCGAACGCCGGCGTGTCGGTGACGGGAGAATAGACCCGCACCGCGGCGCCCGCGTGCTGCTCGAGATGCGCGACAAGGCGGTTGAGCGCCTGGTTCGCGCCTTCGCGCACATAATTGTAATTTCCCGTAAATAGCGCGATCCGCACCTTACACCTGTCGAAAATTGAGCACCGCGTTGAGCACGAACATCGCGAGCCCGGCAAAGACGGACACGATCACGCGGGCGACGAGATAGTGGATGGCGGTCCATTTCAGCAAGGCGGCAAAGAGCAGGATGGTGATCGCCATGCCCACCCCCGCGTTGACCAGAAAGATCAGATAGCCCGACCCGATGGCGCGATCGGTGCCGCGAAATATCCACGAACGGCCGAGCGCATAGTGTAGGCTGTTCGAGGTCAGAAAGCCGATCGCCGCCGCGGGCACCGCTTGCATGCTGCCCCATTGCACCAGGCCCCAGAGCACGGCGAGACCGACCAGAAAGACGGCGCTGCTGACCGCCGTGTTCTTGAGCAGCATGCCGCCGACGCGGCGGTTGAACAGGCGCGCCAGCCCGGCTGCGCGTGCCGGAGCCTCTCCGCTGACGGGCAATTCCGCCCCTGCACTAAAGTCGGTCATGCAGCGGCGTGGGCCGCGAGCGGGCGATCGCCATAGGCTTCATCATCGCGCGCATCGGGCCAGGCGGTGCGGCGCCCAACCCACGGGTTGAGGAAGAGCCACGGCAGCTTGATGAACAGCAATTCGGAATGGATGAAGGCATCGATCGCGCGTTCCCACCAGCGCGGGCGGCGGCGACCGTGGGCGACCAGCCAGGCTTCATAAGGAGCCCAGTGGCTCGGTTCGTCCTTGTGGATGATCCGGAAAATCCGCGTGAGGATCGGATCGTCCAGCACGAAGCGGTTTTTCAGCAGGATTTCCACCTGCTTGTAGCCGCGCCGTTCGGTCAGCGCGATGACGCGGCAGAGGCGTTCGAACAGCTCGTCACGATCGATGACCGCCTGCGTATCGAGCTTGTCGATCGGTGTGCGAAAGACGATTTCGACGAAGCGGTCGATATGCCCGAAGGTGCGATCGACATCGAGCGGCATCGAGCCGCGCCGTTCGAACCAGCGACGAAACATCATATAATGTTTGCGCTCGTCGCCGCGGTGGCTTTCGATCGCGGCGATCAAGGCTAGATCGTCGGGCGTCCGCGCGCGAACCGCTTCGATAACCCGGTCGATCGCGGTATAGCCGCGATGTTCGTTATAAATATAGATCGACCCGAGTACGAGCAGATAGCGTTCGCGCAACCAGCGCAGCATAGGCATCTCCCACCAAAGCGACTGATTATCACCCTTCGCGGCGCTAGTCGAATGGCGTGATGCCGCTTTGTCGCCCTGCTTTGCCGAAATCGGGCCGAGCTGTGCGACGAAAACAGGTGCATCGGATGCATCTTCTGCCTAGCCTTCGTCAAGGTTGGAGCGGCCTGGGCCGCGGGGAGAGAACAGCATGACCACACGTCCGCTCGATCGCGACGATCCGCTCGACGATTTCGACCGGCGCACGATCCGCCTGCTCGGCACCGACCGGCTCGTCTTTGTGACGGGCGGCGGCCCGGCGGTGATCGTGATGACCGAGATGCCGGGGATCAGCCCGCATGTCGCGCGGTTCGCGCGCTGGGTCCGCGATGCGGGCTTCACCGTCTATATGCCGCATATCTTCGGGAAGGACGGCGCGGTGCCGCGCATGCCGGGCGCATTGTTCACGATGATCGGCGGGTGCATCAGCCGCCAGTTCCGCGCCTTTCAGGCGAATGAAAGCTCGCCGGCGACGCTGTGGCTGCGCGCGCTCGCGGCGCTGGCGCACGACGAATGCGGCGGCAAGGGCGTCGGGGCGATCGGCATGTGCTTTACCGGCAATTTCGCGCTGTCGATGATGCTGGAGCCCGCGGTGCTGGCGCCGGTGCTCGCGCAGCCGTCGCTGCCGCTGAATGATCCTGCTGGCATGCATATCGCACCCGATGAACTGGCGGCGGTGAAGGCGCGGATGGAGGCCGAGGATCTGACCGTGCTCGCCTATCGCTTTGCGGGCGACAAATTCTGCAAAGCGGCGCGCTTTGCGGCCTATGAGGACGCGCTGGGCGAGCGCTTCGTCGGCCGCGTCCTGCCCGACGAGGCGGCGAACCCCGACAGTCCGATGAAGAACCCGCACAGCGTCGTCACCATCCACCTGATCGACGAGGCAGGCCAGCCGACGGTGCAGGCGCGCGACGAAATCCTCGATTTCTTCAAGATGCGGTTGAGCGATTGAACGCGACTTCGGGCGTCAATCGGTGAGGTACAGGTTCTTGGGCGCAAGCAGCTCTGAGAGGTTCGGCGGCAGCGTCATCTTCGCCGGCATGAGCGTCACATAGGGCGCAAAGGCGGAGTCGATCATCGCGATGTTCCGGGTCTGAACCGCCTCGCAAGCCTGCCCGGCGCGCTGGGCATCTTGCGCGCCCAGAAAGCTCAATGCCGCAGCCAAATTGTCGGCGCTCTCTACAATCAGTAACCGTTGGTCATCGTTGCCGACGCCGCTGTCGCTGTCCGCCAAGTGGAGATCGCAGCCCGGCGACACAGTCGGCGGAAACGCCAAATCCTCGATAGTGCCCCATTGCCGTTGCCACCGAAGCCGCGCGATCGCGCTTCGAAGCGAGTCCCTTTGGTTCGATGTGAGCCGCAGCGACGATCGCGCCGCAACATGGGGCGCGGCCGGCTCGGACGCCCGCGAGCCATCTTCAAAATCATTGATGGGCATGCACAAGCCATTCTGGCGGCGCTGAAGGTACCAGACCGACAGCAAAGCGCCGTCCTCTTCGACCGTGATCCACTGCAGCAATGGGCAATCGCGCAGTCGCGCGGGTTGGCCATGGTCTACATATCGGATGTAGGTGACCTTCGATATGGCCGGCGCGCTTGCATCGGCCGATCCGATCGACGCAGCCAGCGCAACGCCGATGGCAAGCAAAATGGCGAGCGATATGGCGGCGAGCGGTCCTGAGCGCATGGCCGATCATAACCCGTCGACTATCAAAGTCGATGCCCGCGAAGACTCGCCAATCCTGTCCGACCCCGCTAAGCGCCGCCGCACACATTCACAGGAGAACCCCCATGCGACCCTCCGGCCGCGCGCCCGACCAGATGCGCCCCATCGCCATCGAAACCGAATTCACCATCCACGCCGAAGGCAGCGTGCTGGTGAGCTTCGGCAACACCAAGGTACTTGTCACCGCCAGCGTCGAGGAGAAGGTGCCGCCCTTCCTGCGCGGCAAGGGGCAGGGCTGGGTGACCGCCGAATATGGCATGCTGCCCCGCGCGACCCACACGCGCGGCAGCCGCGAGGCGGCGAAGGGCAAGCAGTCGGGGCGGACGCAGGAAATTCAGCGGCTTATCGGGCGCAGCTTGCGCGCCGTTGTCGATATGAAGAAGCTCGGCGAGCGCCAGATCGTGATCGATTGCGATGTGATCCAGGCCGACGGCGGCACGCGCACCGCATCGATTTCGGGCGCGTGGGTCGCGCTGCGGCTCGCGGTCGACAAGCTGATCGCGGCCAAGGCGATTGCCGAAGACCCGATCGAGGACAAGGTCGCGGCGATTTCGTGCGGCATGTATCAGGGCACCGCCGTCCTCGACCTCGATTATGACGAGGATTCGAACGCCGAAGCCGACGGCAATTTCGTGCTGACCGGCAAGGGCCAGATCGTCGAAGTGCAGGCGAGCGCCGAAGGCGCGACCTATGACGAGGAAGGCCTGCTGCGCCTCCTCCGCCTCGCGCGCATCGGCTGCGGCGAGATTTTCGCGGCGCAGGCGAAGGCGGTGGGTAGGTAGTTTCCTCTCGTCACCCCGGACTTGATCCGGGGTCCACGCGCTCATGGATGCCGGATCAAGTCCGGCATGACGAAAAATGAGGTTGTCGAATGTCACATCGAAAACTCGCTCCGGGTAAACTCGTCATCGCGAGCCATAATGCGGGCAAGGTGCGCGAGATTCGGGCGCTGCTGTTGCCTTATGGCATCGAACCGGTGTCGGCGGGCGACCTCGGCCTTCCCGAACCCGACGAAACCGGGACGACATTCTGCGAAAATGCGCTGCTCAAGGCACATGCGAGTGCGTCGGCTGCGGGTCTTCCCGCGCTTGCCGACGACAGCGGGCTGGCGGTCGCGGCGCTGGGTGGACGGCCGGGTGTCTATACGGCCGACTGGGCCGAGCGGCAGTGGTTCGAGGGCGAAAAGGGGCGCGACTGGTATATGGCGATGGGCAAGGTCGAGGGGCTGCTCGCCGAGCAGGGGCCGGGCGTCGACCGTAGCGCCTGCTTCGTCTGCACCCTTGCGCTTGCCTGGCCCGACGGTCATGCCGAGGTGTTCGAGGGGCGGGCGCAGGGCAGCCTGACCTGGCCGCCGCGTGGACTGCTGGGCTTCGGTTATGATCCGGTGTTTGTTCCGACCGGTAACACACTGACTTATGCGGAAATCGATCCGGCAGAGAAGCATGCGATCAGCCATCGCGCCGATGCGTTTGCGAAACTGGTAGCAGGGGCGTTCTGAGATTTTATGACAGATTTGCTCATAGAAGTCTGGCAAGATGACGAAGGCCGCCAGTCGATGGGGCCGGTCATTGAATTCAACGATGTTCGCCATCCTCCGAAGGCCATTCTCGTCCACAGCTTTCGAGCCAGATCGTGGGTGGAAGCCCAGCATATGTACGATCTATGGTGTGGAGTTGATTCCATCCTACCGGACGATGCGTTTGACGAACCGTTCACGCTGGCAGAGCGCGAAGTTCAGGACGAGTATCTTCAGCGCAGGATCACGCGGGTCTAAGCTGGTATTGCATGACCGAACCGCTCGCCCTCTATGTCCATTGGCCGTTCTGCGTCAGCAAATGCCCCTATTGCGACTTCAACAGCCATGTGCGCGAGAGCGTCGATCAGGCGGTTTGGCGCGATGCGTTGCTTGCCGATCTGCGGCACGAGGCGGCGCTGCTGGCGGGACGCCGAGTGTCTTCGATCTTCTTCGGCGGCGGCACGCCCAGCCTGATGCCGCCCGCGACGGTGGCGGCGGTGATCGCCGAGGCGGCGGCGCTTTGGGGCCTGACCGACGATTGCGAGATCACGCTCGAAGCCAACCCCAACTCGGTCGAGGTTGCCGCCTTCGCCGATCTGGCGGCCGCGGGGGTCAATCGGGTGTCGATCGGCGTGCAGAGCTTCGATCCGCAAGTGCTTGAATTTCTGGGGCGCGCGCACAGCGGGGACGAGGCACGGCGGGCGATTGCGGCGGCGCAGGCGCATTTCCGCCGTGCCAGTTTCGACCTTATCTACGCGCGGCCGGGGCAGGGGCTTGCCGACTGGGAGCGCGAGCTTGCCGATGCACTGGGGTTCGGCACCGGGCATCTTTCGCTCTATCAACTGACCATCGAACCCGGCACGCGCTTCGCGACGCTCGCCGCCAAGGGCGAGCTTGTCCTGCCCGACGGCGATGCGGCTGCGGACCTGTTCGACGCGACGCAGGCGATGACGCGCGCGGCGGGGCTGCCGCGTTACGAAGTGTCGAACCATGCAAGGCCGGGCGAGGAAAGCCGCCATAATCTGACCTATTGGCGCTACGGCGATTACGCGGGGGTCGGGCCCGGTGCGCATGGGCGGCGGCTGGCGCAGGCGACCGAGCGCCACAAGAAGCCCGAGAATTTCATCGCGGCGGTCGAACGCAACGGCCACGGCCTGAAGGTCGAGACCGACCTGCCACCGCACGAACGCGCGACCGAGGCGCTGCTGATGGGCCTGCGGCTGACCGAAGGCATCGATCTGGCGCGGATCGAGGCACGGAGCGGGCTGGGGCGCGCCGCGTTCGTCGATGCCGATGCGGTGGCGCGGCTGGCCGGGCAGGGGCTGATGCGGCAGACCGGCGACCGGCTGGGCGTGACCGACGATGGCATATTGCTGCTCGACAGCATCCTTTCGGAAGTGGTGCGAACAGGCTAGATGACTGCAAAGCCCGTTCGCCCTGAGCTTGTCGAAGGGCCGTTCTTCCCTTTTGGAGGCTGAAAGAAAGGACGGGGCTTCGACAAGCTCAGCCCGAACGGAGTGGGTTTTGTTTGACGTCCTGATCCGCGACTGGGACGCCCATCTGGCGCATGAAAAGCGCCGGTCGGACCATACGCGGCGCGCCTATATCGCGACCGCCGAGCGCTTTTGCGGCTTTCTGGCGCATCATCGCGGCGGCGCGGTCGATGCGCGCATGCTCAAAGGCCTGACCCCGAACGACCTGCGCTCTTACCTGGCCGATCGCCGCGCCGACGGGCTGGGCAATGCCTCGGCCGCGCGCGAGTTGTCGGCGCTGCGCAGCTTTCTGCGCTTCGTCGGCGGGTCGAATGCCAGCGTGCCGCAGATGCGCGGGCCGCGCGTCAAAAAGGGGCTGCCGCGCCCGGTCGCGCCCGCCGAGGCGATGCAGCTTGCACAGGATGTCGAGGATAATGCCCGCGACGCCTGGGTCGGCGCACGCGATTTTGCCTTGCTGCTGCTGCTCTATGGTGCGGGTCTGCGCATCGGCGAGGCGCTATCGCTGACCGGCGCGGCGCTGCCGCTCGGCGAAACGCTGCGCGTGACCGGCAAGCGCGGCAAGACGCGGATCGTGCCGATCCTGCCCGCGGTCGCGGCGGCGGTCGCACGCTATGCCGCGGCCTGCCCCTGGCCGATGGGCAAGGACGCGCCGTTGTTCGTCGGCGCGCGCGGCGGGCCGCTGAAGCCGGGTGTGGTGCGGGCCAGCGTCCGGCAGGCGCGCCGCGCGCTCGGCCTGCCCGAGCGCACGACGCCGCACGCGCTGCGCCACAGCTTCGCAACGCATCTGCTCGCGGGCGGGGCCGATTTGCGCAGCCTGCAGGAACTCTTGGGCCATGCGAGTCTGGCGTCGACGCAGATATACACCGCCGTCGACGCCGCGCATCTGCTCGACGTCTATCGCAGCGCTCACCCGCGCGCCGGCTAGTCGCGACGGTGCTTGGGTTTCCAGGTGAAGACGCGCCAGAAATAGAGGAGGACCAGCGAGCCGATTGCGACGAGCGCGAGCGGGCCGACGAACTGTTCGATATCGGCGAACTGTTTGCCGAACCAGTTGCCTGCGCCAGCGAGCGCGGCGATCCAGATCGTCGATCCGGCGGCGGTCCACAGCAGGAATTTCGCCTGATTCATATGGACCATGCCCGCGGGCAGCGACACCATCGTCCGCGCGACGGGCATGAAGCGCGCGACGAAGACGATGCCCGGACCATATCGGACGAAGCCCGCGTGCAGCCGCTCGACCTCGTGCCAGTCGAGCGTCAGCCAGCGGCCGTGGCGGTCGATAAAGGGCTTCAGCCGCTTGTAGCCGATCCAGCGCCCGATCGCATACCACACCCAATTGCCCGCCGTGGTGCCGGCGACCGCGACCGCGACGAGCGTCCAGAAGTCGAAGCGCCCTTGCGCGACCGCGATGCCGCCCAGACCCATGATCACTTCGGACGGAACGGGCGGGAAGACGTTTTCGAGGAACATCAGGACGGCAATGCCCCAATATCCCCACGCCTGAATCAGATCGAGGATGAATTCGGTCATGGATGGCAAACGCGGTGGCGGCTCAAGCGATCCGGCGTTCTATCGCATCCCAGATCATGCCGGCCGTATCGCTGTTGTTGAAACGGTCGATCGCAACGATGCCTGTCGGCGAGGTGACGTTGATTTCGGTGAGCCATTCGCCGCCGATCACATCGATGCCGACGAAGATCAGGCCGCGTTCCTTGAGCTGTGGGCCGAGCGCAGCGCAGATTTCCTGCTCGCGCGGCGTCAATTCGGCCGCTTCGGCAGAGCCGCCGACGGCAAGGTTCGACCGGAATTCGCCTTCGCCGGGTTTGCGGTTGATCGCGCCCGCCACGTCGCCGTCGACCAGCACGATCCGCTTGTCGCCTTTGGACACGCTGGGCAGGAATTGCTGGACCATGAAGGGTTCGGGCCAGACCTGACCGAAAAGTTCGACCAGCGCGCCCAGATTGCTGCCGTCGGCGTCGATGCGGAACACCGCCTTGCCGCCGTTGCCGTGCAGCGGCTTGACGACCACGGCGCCGTAGCGCGCCTGAAAATCCTTCACCGCGTCAAGATCGCGCGTGACCATCGTCGGCGGCATGAACTGCGGGAAATCGAGCACGAAAACCTTTTCGGGCGCGTTGCGTACCGACACCGGATCATTGACCACCAGCGTCTCGCCCCGAATGCGTTCGAGCAGCCAGGTGCCGGTAAGATAGCCGAGGTCGAAGGGCGGGTCCTGCCGCATCAGCACGACATCGACATCGCGGCCGAGGTCGATCGTTACGGGATCGCCGAAGCGGTAATGTGCGCCGGCCTCGCGCTTGACGTCGAGAACCGGGTGCGCCCTTGTCGTCAGCCGTCCCGCCTCCCAGGTCAGCCCGCGCACATCGTAGTGATAGAGGGCGTAGCCGCGTTCGAGCGCCTTCAGCATCAACGCGAAACTGCTGTCGCCGCCGATGTTGATGCCATCCATCGGGTCCATTTGAACTGCCGCGCGCAGGGTCATTCCGTCTTCCTTCAGGGCTGCCAGACGTGGACCAGATGGCGAGGCAAGCGCCCCGGCGCAAGGAGCATCACGTCGATGCGAATATCATCATCGGGTCGCGCAAAGCGCGCGCTGAGCATTTCTGCGGCTGCGGCGACGCGGCGCAGGCGAAATTCGTCGATCGCCATATCGAGATCGGCGGCGCGGTCGCGCCATTTGACTTCGACGAAAGCGAGTGTGCGGCCGCGCCGCGCCACCAGATCGACCTCGCCCGCGGGCACGCGCAGCCGTTCGCCCAGGATACGCCAGCCATGCAGGCGCAGCCACCAGGCGGCGCGCCGTTCGGCCCGGCGTCCGCGCGCTTCGGCGGCGGCGCGGTTCAAGCACGATCCTTAAGCGCGAGTGCGCGCGCATAAACGGCGTGACGGTCGAGCCCGAAGCGTTTGGCGACGGCCTTGGCGGCTTTGGCCACCGGCTGCTCGTCCAGCGCCTCGCGCAGCGCCGCGTCGATTGCGTCGTCGTCGGCAGCTTCGACGGCCTGCTCCTGGGGCGGGCCGACCATCACGACGATTTCGCCTTTTGGCGGTGCGTCGGCGTAGCGCGCGGCGAGCGCGTCGAGCGGGCCGGTGACGCATTCTTCGTATAATTTGCTGATTTCGCGCGCGACCGCCGCCTCGCGATTGCCGAGGCCGGCGGCGAGCGCGGTCAGGGTCGCGGCGAGGCGCGGCCCGCTTTCGTAGAAGACGAGCGTTGCGCGCAGAGCGGCGAATTCGGCGATCGTGTCGGCGCGTGCCTTGGCCTTGTTCGGCAGGAAGCCCGCAAAAAGAAAGCGATCGCTCGGCAGGCCCGACAGGGTGATGGCGGCAATTGCGGCGCAGGGGCCGGGCAGGGTGGTGATCGCCCGTCCCGCCGCGCGCGCATCGCGCACCAGCTTGTAGCCGGGGTCCGAAATCAGCGGGGTTCCGGCGTCGGACACCAGCACGACGACTTCGTCCGCCATCCGGGCAACCAGCGCCGCACGGGCGCGTTCGTCGCTATGATCGTGATAGGGGGTCATCGGAACACGCAAGCCCAGATGCGCGAGCAGCTTTGCCGTGACGCGCGTATCCTCCGCCGCGATCACGTCGGCGCGCGCAAGCACCGCCGCGGCGCGCGGGGTGATGTCGCCAAGGTTGCCGATGGGCGTCGCGACGATATAGAGACCGGGCAAGGGAGATATATAGATGGTCGAATCCGGCATGGCGGCAGAGATGGCAGAAACGACGCGCGAGCGCCAAGGGAATGCGTCGCCGCGGCGGCAATTGCTGCGCGGTATCGCGACGCTGGCGCTTGGCGGGCTGCTCGCCGCATGCCAGGTGGTGCCGAAGACCAACGGCCCGGCGACCCCACCGCCGCCCGACAAGCCCACCGACAATGTCGGCCCCGGCCTGCCGACCGATACCGACCGCCACCGCGTCGCGCTGCTCGTTCCGCAGACGGGAACCAACGCCGATGTCGGCATGGCGATCGCCAATGCGACGACGATGGCGCTGCTCGATACCAAGGCCGACAAGGTCCGCATCACGACGTATGACACCGCGCTGGGCGCCGCCGCGGCTGCGAAGCAGGCGGTGGCCGACGGCAACAAGCTGATCCTCGGCCCGCTGCTCAGCGAGGATGTCACCGTGGTGGCGCCGATCGCGCGGGCGGCGAAGGTGCCCGTCATCAGCTTTTCGAACGACAGCAGCGTCGCGGGCAACGGCGTCTTCATCATGGGCTTCGTTCCCGGCCAGTCGGTCGAGCGGGTCGTGAGCTTTGCCCGCGCCAAGGGGCAGCAGCGCTTCGGCGCGCTGATCCCCAAGAATCTTTATGGCGAGCGTTCGATGGCGGCGTTCAAGGCGGCGGTCGCCAATGCGGGCGGAACGCTCGTCGCGACCGAAACCTATGACCGCAGCGCCGCAGCGCTGACGGGCGCGGCGCGCCGTCTGGCGAGCGCGGGTGCGATGGACGCGGTGCTGATCGCCGATGTCGGCGGCAATGCGGTGCGCGCGGTTCCGATCATCAAGGGCGCGGGACAGCGCCAGATCCTCGGCACCGAATTGTGGAACACCGATGCGACACTGGGCGGCAACCCGGCGATGCGCGGTGCATGGTTCGCCAGCGTTTCGGACGGCCTCTACGGCCAGCTCGCCACCAAATATCGCACCCGGTTCGGCAAGGCGCCCTATCGTCTGGCCAGCCTCGGCTATGATTCGGTGCTGCTGACGGTGCGCATTGCGCGTGACTGGAAGCCGGGGACCAACTTTCCTGCCGGGCGCCTGATGGCGGCGGACGGGTTCGGCGGCATCGACGGCATCTTCCGCTTCAACGACCGCGGCATCGCGATCCGCGCGCTGGAGGTCAGCGAGGTGGGGGCGGGCGGCTTCCGCGTGATCGATCCCGCGCCCGCCAAATGGTAGGGTCCGGATCCTAGGGTTGGCGGGCGTGGCATAGCCGCCACAGTCGGACGAAAACCGCCGGTAAATTGCGCACGGCAACCTTTACGCCGCGCCAATGTTCATTATATGTGCACCACGCGCGCGTTTGCGCGCCCTCTGCGCATATGAACTGAAACGACACAGGAGATACAGCTATACGCCCGCCCATGACCCGCCGCCCGCTGGCGCCAATGCCGCCGAAGAACGGCCCGCGATACAATGAATTCATCGCCTCGCCCAAGGTCCGTGTGATCGACGAGGAAGGCGAAAATCTGGGCGTAATGCTGACTGCTGAAGCGATCGAACAGGCGGCCGAAGTCGGCCTCGATCTGGTCGAAGTATCCCCCAACGCCGATCCGCCGGTGTGCAAGTTCCTGGATGTGGGCAAGTATAAATACGAAGCCCAGAAAAAAGCCAATGCGGCCCGCAAGACGCAGAAGACCCAGGAAATCAAAGAGATCAAGATGCGTCCGAACATCGACGATCATGATTTCGAAGTGAAAATGAAGAAGGTCTTCGACTTCCTCGAGGAAGGCGACAAGGTCAAGATGACCATGCGCTTCCGCGGCCGCGAAATGAGCCATACCCAGCTCGGCCTCAACGTGCTGCAGCGCGTGGCGGAAATGACGGCAGAGATCGCCAAGGTCGAGGCGCATCCGCGCACCGAAGGGCGTCAGATGCTGATGGTGCTCGCACCCAAATAGGATTTGCGGCTCAGCCGATACGAAAATCGAGGGCGGTCGTTCCGGCGGAGCGGCCGCCCGCTTCGTATCGGCGTTCGGCCATGCGGACATGGCCGCTCGCGCCGATCATGACCAGCGTCGAGGCGCGCGTGCCGTAGACGTCGCCGCGCAGGAACAGCGCCGGGTCTCCTTCGGCGGTCAGCGTATCGAGCAGCCCTTCGGGATCGGCGCCGGCCTCGACCGTGGCGGCCAGCGCAGCGCGCAGCCGTTCGGCGCGCGGGCAGGGTCGGTCGACGGGTTCGTTGGCGAGGGCGTGAACGCCGTCCGCCAGCGCCGCGATCAGCGGCTGGGGCCGGTTGGTGAGCAGGCGGGCACGTCCATCGGCGGCGAACAGATTGAAGGCATTGAACCGGTCGAGATCGGCTTCGGACGGATCGCCGAAACGCCCGTCGCCGCGCAGCATGTCGACGACGAGCGCGCCGCGCGATTCCTTCGCCGGATCGGGCATCGCGCCGCGGACATTGGTCACCACGACGACGCGTCCGCTCGGTCGATGCACGCCAAGCCATGTCCCGCCGGCTTGCAGGTCGCGCCCTGCGACGATGCCGCTGTCATCGTCCCATTCGGCGAGCGCCGCCGCAGGCCGCGCGTGAAACTCGTCACGGTTGCCGATGAGGATCAGCGGCCAGTCGGGATGGACGCGGCGGGCAAGGGCGACGACACACATGCGCTGCCTATCGGAGAGCGCGGCGGATTTGCCAAGCGTTTACGGTGTGTTGCGTGCCTAAATCACCAATTGTCCAGCGAGCGAATGGATGATAGTCTGCCCCCATCTTTCTGGAGGGGGAGATCAACATGAACGTAGCCGTCAAAACGCCGTGGCACCTGTGGGTCGTCGGGGCCGTATCGCTCGTCTGGAACGCTTTCGGCGCGGTGGACTATGTGATGACCAAGATCCAGAATCCCGATTATCTGGCCGCTTTCACGCCCGAGCAGCAGGCGTGGTTTACAGGCTTTCCAGTGTGGGCGAACGCCGGATGGGCGCTCGGCGTTTGGGGATCGGTGCTCGGATCGCTTCTGCTGCTCGTCCGCAGCCGCCATGCGGTCACAGCGTTCCTGGTATCGCTCGTCGGGCTGGCCGTCAGCTGTATCTACCAGTTCGGTATGCATTATGGCGACCTGATGCGGATGTTCGGGACCTTCCCGATGATCTTCACCGCGGTCATCTGGGTCATCCTGATCGCACTGTTTCTCTACGCACGCAAACAGGCCGCGGCCGGGGTGCTGCGTTAGGTAGTGCGGATAAGCTGAGAACCGTCGCCCCCGCGAAGGCGGGGGCCGCTATCGGCCTTTTCCTTCGGCGCTGCGTAAGCCGACGGCGGCCCCCGCCTTCGCGGGGGCGACGGTTTTTCACCTACCGCGCGCGAATGAATGCCCGAACGTCCTCGGACAATTTGTGGCGATCCTCGTCGCGGATATACATCATGTGGCCGGCGTCATAATATTTATACTCGATCCGATCCTGCGGGATGCCGGTGCGCGACAGCGAATATTCGGCGGCGAAAAAGGGCGTCGCGAAATCATAATAGCCCTGACCGACAAAGACGCGCAGTCCGCTGTTTTCGCGCAGCGCCTGCCCGATATAGGGCGCGACGTTGAGATAGGCGTTGGTGTCGCGGCCTCCGATGCGCCAGTCCCACTGGCCGCCGATGCCGCTGATCGATTGATATTCGCGGTCGGTCTTGAACCCCAGCGTATCGCGCGCCCAGCTGTTGATCGCGGCGGTGTAGCCCGCGTCGATGCCATAGAAGCTGGGATCATTGTCGGGCGCTTCGCCCGCATTGTCATAGTCCTTGCCCGTGTAGCGGCTGTCGAGCCGGCCGACGGTCAGGCCGCGGTCGCGCAGCAATTCCTTGTAGAAGCGGCCGGGTGTCACGCGCAGATCCGCCTGTTCGAGATAGGCTTCGGACAGGCCGGTGAAGCGGGCAAGCTCGCGGCGGATCGCGGCGCGTTCCTCGCCCTGCAGCTTCTGCCCCTTGAGCAGCGCCGCGGCATAGGGCCCGATCGCCCACTGGCGCGCCTCTTCTGCGAATTGTTCGACCGACGGCGCGCTCGCCTTGCCGTGATAGAGGGCGGTCGTCGCCATCGAGGGGAGGTTGGTGATATAGCTGAGTTCGTTGCCCGGCGTATCGGACCCGGCCGCGAAATCGAGCACGGTCGAGATGAGGATGATGCCGTTGAGGCCGACATCGTTGAAGGTGACATTCATCAACTGGTTCGCGACCGCCGCCGAGCGCGTGGTGCCATAGCTTTCCCCGCCGAGGAATTTGGGGCTGTTCCAGCGGCCATTGTCGTTGAGCCAGCGCCGGATGACTTCGGCGACGGCCTTCGCATCCTGCGTCACCCCGTAATAATCCTTGGGGTCGGCCTTGCCGATCAGGTGCGAGAAGCCGGTGCCGGGCGGATCGATGAACACGATGTCGGTCACGTCGAGCAGCGAATCGGGATTGTCGACGATGGGGTAGGGCGGGGCGCCGTCATCCTTGGCATCGCTGGGGATCGCGACGCGCTTCGGCCCGAACGCACCCATCATCAACCAGACGGTGCCCGACCCCGGCCCGCCGTTGAACAGGAAGGTCACCGGGCGGCTCGGATCGCGCGGCTCCTTGATATAGGAGGTGGTGACGATCGCCGCTTCGGGTACGCCATCCTTGTTCTTGAGGATCGTCTCGCCGATCGTCGCAGCATAGCCGATCTTCTGCCCGCCGAACGTCCCGGAAAGGCGCGTCGTGTGCACCTGCGGCACGACGTCCTCGGCTTTTTCCGGCTTGGCTTTTTCGGCCGGCGCGTCCTGCGCGGCAAGCGTGGCAGGAACCGCAGCGGCAAGCGCCAGCGCGATCAGCGACAGACCCGTTTTCATAGATATTCTCCCCGTTTGTGGCGCGGACGCTAGGCCGCGCGTAAAGGGGAGACAAGGCTACTTGTCGGTTACAATCGGGCTTTGGTCGAAGGGGGCGTTACCGCCCCCACTTCGTCTTGCTCTGCTTCCCGAAGCGCCCCTTCCTCGTTCCCGGCTTCCCTTCGTTGCTGCGGCCGACACGCGGTGCCACCTGTTCATCTGCGGGCAGGCCGAGTTCGTCGGCTTCGAGGCGGCGGATTTCGTCGCGCAGGCGGCCGGCCTCCTCGAATTCCAGGTCGGCGGCGGCGTCGCGCATCTTCTTTTCCAGCTCCTGGATATAGGCGCGGAGATTGTGGCCGACCATGTGCTGCGGCTTGTCGTCGCCAAGGTCGATGGTGACCTGATCCTTCGACGCGACATGCGCGATGATGTCGCCGATGTTGCGCTTGATCGTCGTCGGCGTGATGCCATGTTCTTCGTTATACGCCTGTTGCTTGGCGCGGCGGCGGTCGGTTTCGCGCAGCGCGCGTTCCATGCTGCCGGTGATGCGGTCGGCGTAGAGGATGACGCGGCCGTCGACGTTACGCGCGGCGCGGCCGATCGTCTGGACGAGGCTGGTTTCGCTGCGCAGGAACCCCTCCTTGTCGGCGTCGAGGATCGCGACCAGCCCGCATTCGGGAATGTCGAGGCCCTCGCGCAGCAGGTTGATGCCGACGAGCACGTCGAACACGCCGAGCCTGAGGTCGCGAATGATCTCGATGCGCTCGAGCGTTTCGACGTCGCTGTGCATGTAACGGACCTTGAGCCCCGCTTCGTGCAGGAACTCGGTCAGATCCTCGGCCATGCGCTTGGTGAGCGTGGTGACGAGGGTGCGGTAGCCCGCCGCGGCGGTCTTCTTCGCCTCGGCGATCAGATCGTCGACCTGCTCCTCGACCGGCTTGATCTCGACCGGCGGGTCGATCAGCCCGGTCGGGCGGATGACCTGCTCGGCGAAAACGCCCTGGGTGCGGTCCATTTCCCACGGCCCCGGGGTTGCCGACACGCTGACCGTCTGAGGTCGCATCATGTCCCATTCGGCGAAACGCAACGGCCGGTTGTCGATGCAGGAGGGCAGGCGGAAGCCATATTCGGCGAGGGTGATCTTGCGGCGATGGTCGCCCTTCGACATCGCGCCGATCTGCGGAATCGTCTGGTGGCTTTCATCGACGAACAGCAAGGCATTGTCGGGGAGATATTCGAACAATGTCGGCGGCGGCTCGCCGGGCAGGCGGCCGGTCAGGAAGCGGCTGTAATTCTCGATCCCTGCACAGCTTCCGGTCGCGGCGATCATTTCGAGGTCGAAATTTGTCCGCTGTTCGAGCCGCTGCGCTTCGAGCAGCCGGCCTTCGGTTTCGAGCTCCTTCAGCCGCTGGGCGAGTTCGTGGCGGATCGCTTCGGTCGCCTGCTTCAGCGTCGGGCCGGGCGTGACATAGTGGCTGTTGGCATAGACGCGCACATAGTTGAGGCTGGCGATCTTCTTGCCGGTCAGCGGATCGAATTCGGTGATCTCCTCGATCTCGTCGCCGAAGAAGCTGACGCGCCACGCCATATCCTCATAGTGCGAGGGGAAAATCTCGAGACTGTCGCCGCGGACGCGGAAATTGCCGCGCGCGAAGGCCTGGTCGTTGCGCTTGTATTGCAGGGCGACGAGCTTGCGGATGATCTCTCCGCTGTCGACGACCTGACCCTTCTTCAAATCGAAGATCATCGCCGAATAGGTCTCGACCGATCCGATGCCGTAAAGGCACGATACCGAGGCGACGATGATCACGTCGTCGCGTTCGAGGAGGGCGCGCGTCGCCGAATGGCGCATGCGGTCGATCGCCTCGTTTACGCTGCTTTCCTTCTCGATATAGGTGTCGGACCGCGGCACATAGGCCTCGGGCTGGTAATAGTCGTAATAGCTGACGAAATATTCGACCGCATTGTTCGGAAAGAAGCTCTTGAACTCGCCATAGAGCTGCGCCGCGAGGATCTTGTTGGGTGCGAGGATCAGCGCCGGGCGCTGCAACTCCTCGATCACCTTCGCCATGGTGAAGGTCTTGCCCGAACCGGTGACGCCCAGCAGCACCTGATCGCGCTCGCCCTCCCTGGCGGTATCGACCAGCTCGCGGATCGCGGTCGGCTGATCGCCCGCCGGGGAATAGTCGCTGACCAGTTCGAACCGCTTGCCGCCTTCTACCTTGTCGGGGCGGGCGGGGCGGTGCGGCACATAGTCCTGCGCCGTGTCGATTTCGTCGAGCGAGGTGCGAATCTGAATTGCCATCGCTGCCAATATGGTGAGGATGCCGCACATCGGCAACGGCGGGAGTCCGGATGATGTTCAAGCGCAATATTCTGTTGGTGACGGGCGCGCTACTCGCGCTGTCCGCATGCGACAGCGGCAAGGGCGTATCGGCCAAGAATGAATCGGTCGAATCGGTGCAGAACAAGGTGGCCGATGCCGTCGCGTCGGGCGAGTTCATGAAACCCGGCCAATGGGCCGGCACGGTGAAGATCACCGACATGACGATGCCCGGAATGGAAAAACTGCCGCCGCAGATGCAGGAGCAGATGAAGGCGCGGCTGGCACAGGGGCATAGTTTCGAAAACTGCCTGACCCCGGAAGACGCGCGCGACCCTAAGGCGCGAATGGCGGAAAATTCGGGCGGCAAATGCACCTATGATCATTTCGAGATGGCGCATGGCGTGATTGACGCGAAGATGAGCTGCACCAGCGAAGCCGGTCCGCGGACGATGACGATGAAGGGCACCTACAGCGGCGACAGCTACCAGATGGAAATGGCGAGCACGGGGCAGGGCGAAGGGCCTGCGGGCATGTCGATGAAGATGCAGATGTCGGCCAAGCGCACCGGCTCCTGCAAGGCCGGCGACGTCTGACGCGACGAGCGCAGACCCCGGCCGACGGCCCCATCTGGATCGCACTGGCCTGACGCTTGGGAGCGACCATTCTGTTGAATAGGGTAAGTGCGGACTTGCCGGGCGAGGTGCAGGTGGGGCTACAATCCCGCCCGGCGAAGTCACTTGTTCATGAGGTCTCGGGATATACCGGAGTGCGCCAGGGACCAGCTCGCGCGCTTCGATCCTGAAACCTCAATTGCCCGGCAGGCAAAGCCCGAACCGGGCCGTGACCGCGCAAGCGCGCATCACGACAATCGAACGATCTCATGGCGTCGGGGAAGATGACAGTAACATGGGGTCACGTTGCGGCATGTCGCCCAAAATTAGGATTTTCTTAATCTTTTCGTCCTGTCCTTTCACCCTTCCGGGAGGGGTTAAACCCGGTGAAATATGGCCAATCCGGGCTGTTACCGTTACATTGAAACAAATATGGCTGGCCGCATTCGTCGATTTGCGTATCTAGCGGACACACCCCGCCAGAGGGTATAAGAGGGTTGCATGGACCGCGCGAAAGCGAACAAGACACTCGAGGCCGGCGAAACCGACCAGATCATCGCCGAGGAGTTCGAGAGGCTCCGCGAGTCCCAGTTGTTCCTGCGCTCGCCGGTCTTGTCGCGCCTGCTGCAATATCTGGTTGAACACCGGCTTCGCGGCGGCCGCAGCGCTCCCAAGGCCTATGCGATCGCGACCGAGGCGCTGGGGCGTAACGCCGATTTCGACCCCGCGGTCGATAGTTATCCGCGCGTGATGGTCGGCCGCCTGCGCAATCTGCTCGACCGCTATTATGCCGAAACGCCATGGGTTCATCGCCTGCGCGTCCCACAGGGCAGCTACGAGATCGTGGTGCAGCACCGCACCGCACCGCCGGCACGTAGCGCTGCTGTAACCCCCGGCGTCGGCGAAGATGCGGCGGCTGAGGAGGCGGGCGGGGCCGGTGTGACGTCAACGCGTCATCCCGGCGTTGGAGCGCCATCGTCGCGGGCGCGCTGGTGGACGGTGCTGGTCATCGTCGCGGTTGCCATGCTTGCGGGCGGTTGGTGGCTTGCCGGCAATTGGCAGCGGATGTTCGCGCCTTCGGCGGTGCCGCCGCCGCTGCTCGAGATTGCGCTTCCGCAATCGGGGAGCACTCCCGTTTCGCGCGCGCTGGCCCGGGCGCTCGACGCGCGGCTGCGCGACGGTCTGCGCCGTTTCGACCTCGTCGACCTCCGCAGTGCAGCGTCAGCGGGCAAGGTCGATACCACGCAGCGTGCCGACTATCGCCTCGATGTTTCGCTCGTCCGCACGCTCGCGGGGCCGGCCGATGTCACGCTGGTACTAAACCGCGTTTCGGATCAGCGCACCATCTGGTCGCAGCAATTTCACCTGACCCAGGATCAGATGCCTGGATTCGAGACGATCGACCCTGCCATTGCCCAGATTGCGGGCGATTATGGCGTGGTCGTTCGCGACCAGTTGGCGCGGCAGCCGGAGAATTTTGCGCCCGGCTATCCCTGCCTGGCGCAGTTCAACCGGCTGCGGCAGTTGCGCGACAAGGACACCGCAAAAAAGATCGATGCGTGCCTGCGCGCGACGATCTTTCGCGAACCACGCAACGCCGCGGCGCTGGCCGCGCTCTCGCTCGTGCGCTTCGGCGATTGGCAGCCGCTGCGCGGAACCCCGGCGGGTGACAAGGCCTATGCCGAAGCCGTCTCGCTCGCGCAGCGGGCGTATGACAGCGGCGCCGAAACCGCGACGGCGACCTTCGCGATGGCGCGCGCACAATATTATGCCGGCAATTGCCGCGGCGGCGTCGGCATCGGCGATGCGGCGGTGCGGCTCAACCCCTATGATGCCGACACGGCCGGCTTCCAAGGGATGTTCAAGATTGCCTGCGACCAGCCTATAGAAGGTATCGCGCTGCTCGAACGGTCGCTGGCGCTCGACGCGTCGGCGCCAGGCGTCCCGGCGGTCACGCTCGCCTTCGTCTATTCGCAGCAGGGGCGGCAGGACGACGCGCTGGCTGTCCTTGATCATATGCCATCGCCCAGCACCATGGAGCCGCAATATACGATGGTGCGGGCCATCGTTTTTGCGCGGCAGGGCAAGGTCGACGAAGCGCGCGGCCTGTGGCGACATCTGCTCGATTACACGCGCCAGCCGCAGGATGCGCCACCCGAAAAGGTGCTGCGCCAGTTCATGATAAATCCCGCGGTCATCGGCCGCGCGTCAAAGGCGCTGCGGGAATCGGGGGTGGTGGCACCGCAGCCGGTCGCGCGATGAACGGTGCGCCTGGCGCTTGAAGGCCGCGGTGCCGTTTCCTATTTATGCGGCGGTTGCCCAAGGGACGAAAGGGGGAGGCGTCTGGACCCGCCGCGCGGCAGGAAAGGGCGGGTTGATGCGAGCTTTGGCGCCCACAACGCGCCAGCCCTCTTGCCAGCCCCGCCGACGGACACTAGGGCAAATCCCAACATTCACGAGACAGTCAGAAAAAAGGAACTGTGCATGAGCGATTCGGCCGAAAAGGTTAAAAAGATCGTCGTCGAACATCTGGGCGTCGAAGCTGACAAGGTCACCGAAGAAGCGAGCTTCATCGACGATCTGGGCGCCGACAGCCTCGACATCGTCGAACTGGTGATGGCGTTCGAAGAAGAATTCGGTGTCGAAATTCCCGATGACGCGGCGGAAAAGATCGCCACCGTCAAGGACGCGATCGACTACATCGAAGCGAACAAGGGCTAAAGCGGTCCGGTCCGGCCCAGCCGGACGCGGCGGCGACGCTGCCCACGCGTTTCCGGCTTCCCGGTCCCGAGCGCTCGCGCGCAGTGGCCGGGAAGCTTTTTTTATGGGCATGCCCCTGATGGATCAGGCTCAGCACAGCGCCAGATCCGTCATCCCGGCGAAGGGTGTTCAGAGGCGCGTGACTCTGAAACACGATCTCGCCGGTTGGTTGGTAGCAGGGCGAGAGGGCGAGGCCCCGGCCTTCGCCGGGGTGACGAATGTAAATTACATGAAGCGGCGACCTGCGGCGGCAGGGGCCCGACGAAAGGAAAGTCTATGCGCCGGGTTGTGGTGACGGGTTTGGGATTGGTGACGCCGCTGGGCGGAGACGTCGAAACCAGTTGGGCCAATCTGATTGCCGGGAAGTCGGGCGCGGGAACGATCACCCGCTTCGACGCCTCCGACCAGAAATGCACGATCGCGTGCGAGGTCAAGCCGACCGACCATGAATATGGCTTCGACGCCAACAAGCGCGTCGACCACAAGGTGCAACGGCAGGTCGATCCCTTCATCATCTATGGCATCGACGCCGCCGGACAGGCGCTCGAAGACGCCGGGCTGACCGAGATGGACGACGAGACAAAGCTGCGCGCCGGCTGCTCGATCGGGTCGGGCATCGGCGGCCTGCCGGGGATCGAGAGCGAAAGCCTGCTGCTCGCCGAAAAGGGACCGGGCCGCGTCAGCCCGCACTTCGTCCACGGCCGCCTCATCAATCTGATTTCGGGTCAGGTCAGCATCAAATACGGCCTGATGGGGCCGAACCATGCGGTCGTCACCGCCTGCTCGACCGGCGCCCATTCGATCGGCGACGCGGCGCGGATGATCAAGGATGGCGATGCCGACATCATGCTCGCCGGCGGATCGGAATCGACCATCTGTCCGATCGGCATTGCAGGCTTTGCACAGGCGCGCGCGCTCAACATGAGCTACAACGACCGCCCCGAACAGGCGAGCCGCCCCTATGACAAGGATCGCGACGGTTTCGTCATGGGCGAAGGGGCCGGCGTCGTCGTGCTCGAGGAATATGAACATGCCAAGGCGCGCGGTGCCAAAATCTACGCCGAAGTCGTCGGCTATGGCCTTTCGGGCGACGCCTATCATGTCACTGCGCCGCACCCCGACGGCTTCGGCGCCTATCGGTCGATGGAAATGGCGCTGAAGAAGGCGGGAATGACGCCCGCCGACATCGATTATATCAACGCCCATGGCACGTCGACGATGGCCGACACGATCGAACTCGGCGCGGTGAAGCGCCTGTTCGGCGACGCGATCGGCGATGTATCGATGAGCTCGACAAAATCGGCGATCGGCCATCTGCTCGGCGGTGCCGGCGCGGTCGAGACGATCTTCTGCATCCTCGCGATCCGCGACCAGATCGTGCCGCCCACACTGAACCTCGACAATCCCGACGAGGGGACCGAGGGCGTCGACCTGGTGCCGCACAAGGCGAAGAAGCGCGCGGTGAAGGCCGCGCTCAACAACAGCTTCGGCTTCGGCGGCACCAATGCGAGCGTGATCGTCAAGGCACTCGATTAAATCTCTCTGTCGCGCCGGCCTGCTCTCCGGGCAGGCCGGCTGACGCATGAACGAGGTGGGATTTTGGTGCGTACCCTTCTGACCATCTTTCTCGCGCTACTGCTTGCGGCCTGCTCCGGCGGCGCGCCGCGCGATACCGTGGTCGTTATTCCGCCGGGTGCCAGCATCGCCAAAGCGGGCGAAATATTGGAAAAGGCGGGCGCAACCTCGGCCACCGGTTTTCGCAACCGCGCGCGCCTCTTCGGCTCCGACGCTCCGATCAAGCCCGGCGAATATGAGGTGAAGAAGGGCATGGGCGCCGGCGACATCCTGCGGATGATGCAGGAGGGCCGAACCGTCCAGCGTTTCGTGACCGTCCCCGAAGGCATGCCGTCGATCATGGTGTGGGAGCGGCTGATGGCCGAGCCGCGCCTGACGGGGACGGTCGCCGTACCCGCCGAGGGCAGCGTGCTGCCCGACACCTATGCCTTTACCACCGGCGAGAGCCGTGCAGCCGTGGTCGCGCGGATGCAGGCAGCGATGACCAGGACCTTCGACGCGCTCTGGGCCAAGCGGAGCCCGCGCACTGCGGCAAAGGACCGCAACGAGGCGATCACGCTGGCGTCGATCGTCGAAAAGGAAACCGGCGTTGCGGCGGAGCGCCGCACGGTCGCCGGCGTCTATACCAATCGGCTCGCCATCGGGATGCGGCTGCAGGCCGATCCGACGATCATCTATCCGATCACCAAGGGCAAGCCGCTCGGCCGTCGCATCCTGCGCTCCGAAATCCAGGCGGTGAACGGCTATAATACATACAGCATGGCCGGGCTTCCCAAGGGGCCGATCGCCAATCCCGGCAAGGCGTCGATCGCCGCGGTGCTCGACCCCGAGCCCAATGAGTATCTCTATTTCGTTGCGAAAGGCGACGGTGGCCACGTCTTTGCGCGCACCTTGTCCGAGCATAATGCCAATGTGCAGAAATGGTATGAACTGCGCCGCGACAGGGGGGAGATGTAGCGATGACCGGGGGAATGACCGCAAAGCTTTTCCTGCACGGCGTTCCCGACAGTCCGGCGATCTGGAGTCCGCTGCTGGATGCTCTGGCGCTGGGTGATACGCCGATTGCCGTTCCTGCGCTTCCCGGCTTCACCGGGCCGCTTCCCGCCGGTTTCGCTGCAACGAAGGAGGCCTATGCCGATTGGGCGACCGGCGAGGCCGCGGCGCTGGCGGCGCAGCATGGTCCCGTCGATATCGTCGGTCACGACTGGGGCGCGCTGATTGCGCAGCGCGTCGCGATGCTGCGCCCCGACCTGATCCGGAGCTGGGCGGTTTCCAATGCGGTGATCGATCCCGACTATCGCGGTCACCGGGTCGCGCGCATCTGGAACACGCCGCTGCTGGGCGAAGCCTTCATGGCGATCAGCCGTCCCGGCGCGCTTGCCCGCGGACTGATCGACCAGGGCGTTCCGGCCGACATTGCGCAGGAAGAAGCGGCGCAATGGGCGCTCAAGGACAAAAGGCGCGCGATCCTGAAACTCTATCGATCGGCGCACGGGCTCAGTTTCGCGCACGACTGGGCGCTCGACCTCGATCGCTTGCCGAGCTCGGGGATGCTCGTCTGGGGGGCGGGCGACCCCTATGTCGAGCTTTCGGTGGCGCAGCGGTTCGCGGCGAATCGGGCGATGCCGCTGACGATCATCGGGGATGCGGGACATTGGGCGATTGCCCAGCGGCCGCACGCGGTTGCGGCGGCGCTTCACGCTTTCTGGAACAGCCTGTAAGCGCACGCGATTTTTCCTGATCGTTTCGGGCGATCATTCTGAACCAATTAATCGATTGGATGCCGGACGCGCTTGGGCGCAGAGGCTGCGGCAGCGAGAAAGGGCGTCCCATGGACGACAGCGAACTCCCCTCCCGAGCTCTCCGTCCATCCCATCTCGCAAGCGGCGGCGCGGACACCCCCCCTCCCGCTCGCGTCGCTGGCGCCGCGCCCATCGTCATCACTGGAACGATGGGCGCGGCCGATCAGCGCTACTTCGATGCGCTGCGCCGCGCGCATTTCCCGCCCGAGCGCAATTACCTCTCGGCGCATATCACGCTGTTCCATCATCTGCCGCCGTCGCTGCTTGAGGAACTTGCGGCTCTGTTCCGCGCCATCGCCGCCGATACGCCGCCGCCGCGCGCGGCCGTGTCGGCTGTTTATTCGCTCGGGCGCGGGGTTGCGTTTCGGATCGACAGCCCGGACCTGATAGCGATCCGGGCGCGCATCGCTGATCGTTTTGCGGGACTGTTGACGCCGCAGGATCAGGCGACGCCGCGTCTGCATGTCACGGTGCAGAACAAGGTTGCGCCGCCCGAGGCGCGCGCCTTGCTCGCCGAGCTTGCACGCGACTTTCGTCCGCGGCCGGTCGAAATCACCGGAATTGCGGCCCATCACTACCGCGGAGGCCCGTGGGAGGCCGCCTTTGCGAGGAATTTTCGCGGGCCGCGCACATGATATTGACCGGACGCATGGCGCATCCTATAGGCGCCGCTCGCCCACGGGCGGCCTTTCGGGGCGGAGTAGCTCAGCAGGTTAGAGCAGCGGAATCATAATCCGCGTGTCGGGGGTTCGAGTCCCTCCTCCGCTACCAACCCGGATTGTCCACCAGTGACCCACTGAGGCCACTGGCAGACATTTTTCGAGGAAAATCAAATATTTTTCGCGTCCCGTTGCGTACGCCGGCGTCCCGGTGCGACCGGCTGCGGCCACCCACGGCGATTTGGATTGGGGGTATTTTGGGGGTATTTTTCGGCTGTCCCCAAAACAGGCGATACCCCCAGATGGCTTTGAAAGAACTTGAGGTCAAATACGCCACCAAGCGGCAGCGCCCCTACAAGCTGTCCGATGGAGAAGGCCTGCACCTGCTCGTCCAGCCGAACGGATCGAAGCTCTGGCGCCTGAAATACCGCTTCGACGGCAAGGAAAAACTGCTGAGCTTCGGCAAATATCCGACCGTCACGCTGGCGATCGCCCGCGAGAAGCGGACCGAAGCCAAGCGGCTGCTCGATCAGGGTGAGGACCCCGCCGAGGCCAGGAAGCGGGCGAAGAAGCAGAGGGCCGCGCTCAAGCTGTTCGAAGAGATTGCGCGGGCCTGGCACGCCAATCGTATTGAAGGGCTGGACTCGGCCCATGCCCTGCGCGTCATCAACCGGATGGAGCGCGACGTCTTTCCGGTCATCGGGAAGCGTCCGATCACGGAAATCGACCCGCCCGAGATTCTCGAGATGATCCGCGCGGTCGAAGCGCGCGGCGCCCTCGATATCGCCCGTCGCCTCAAGCAGAACGTCAGCCAGATCTATCGCTTCGCGATCGCGAGCGGCTGGGCGACCATCGATCCGACGCTCGGCCTCAACGATGCGCTCAAGCCCAAGCCGCCCGTCAGGCACATGGCGCGCGTGCCGCTCGCGGAGTTTCCGAAGCTGGTGCGAGCGATCTTCGCCTATGACGGCGAGGACACGCCGCGCCGCCGCGAGATCACCCGTGACGCGCTGCTGTTCACCTTGCTCACATGGGTCCGAACCAGCGAAACCCGCTTCGCGGCCAGGGACGAGTTCGAGGATCTCTATGGACCGAACCCGCTATGGCGTCTGTCGCCGGAGCGCATGAAGATGGAACGTGAGCATCTTGTTCCGCTGTCCCGCCAGGCCGCAATGATCGTTCAGCGCCGCTTGCAGGCGACGAACGATGCGTTCCTCTTTCCCGGAGCCAAGCCTGGAAAGTCTATTTCCGAGAACACCATGATCTATGCCTGTTATCGGATGGGGTATCTCCATCGGCAGACGGTACATGGGTTTAGGGGGCTCGGCTCGACCTGGGCGAACGAAGCCGAACGCTACAAGCCGGATTGGATCGAGATGGCGCTCGCTCACGAGGACGAGGATGAGGTGCGCGGCGCTTACAACAGTGCGCTCTATCTCACACCGCGAAGGCGGATGCTCCAAGACTGGGCCGACGTGATCGACGCGGCAACCGCAGTGTCGAATGTCGAGAAGAATCCTATCGAGTTCTCACAATTCATGCGCTGTTCCGCTCCCATCCAGCACCTGCCACCAAGCGACCAGAGACAGCCGTATTGGCAACGCCCCCTTCGGGCGGCTTCGCGATGAGCCTCAAAAGTCAGAACCGCCGATTTAGAGGCGCGGTTTTCTGCCATAGTTGTTAGAAATATCAGCTACTTAGATGCATCCGCGAATAGTAGAATGAACTCCAAGAAACCGTATCTCACTACATCTCATCATAGCTGATTCCCCTTGCAACTCGACAAGGGAAACCGCCGGGACCGCCAATTACGCCGATACATCGTCTGGAAGGGCTCGATTGGGGCGAGCAGAACGCGCGCATCCGTCCCGATGGACGCGCTCAGCGTGACTAATTCAATGAAATATATGGGGTTATTTGCGTCGCCACGAAGCGTCAGCGGTGCAGGCTCATCAGTCCTTAATCAATGAGTGGGAGGAATAGTTCGCCAACAAATTGAATTGGACGATGAGCCCCAAGGCGCGGCAAATGGCGCCAACTCAAAAAATGCCGTGGGGAGGACAGTCATGGTCACAGCCTTTAGGACAAATTTGCTTTGTGCCACCGCGCTATCGATCGCGTGTGCGCTTGCAGTGCCGGCACATGCCCAGGACGCTGCATCGCAGGGCGAAAAGCCCGAGGCGCAGGAAGGTGGCCTTGAGACAATCGTCGTCACGGCGCAGAAGCGCGAACAGAATTTGCAGGATGTTCCAGCCGCCGTTTCCGCCATAGGCGGCGAGACGCTGCGCACGCGCGGCATCACGGAGACCTCAGACTTGATGGGCGCGATCCCCAGCCTGCAAGTCACCACTCCCTATGGTCGCACCCAACCGAATTTCTCGCTGCGCGGGATTTCAGTGGCGAACGAATTTTCCGCCTCCACTGCGTCGCCGGTTGGCGTCTATGTCGATGAAGTCTATCAGAGCTTCCGGGCGAGCCATGGCCTGCAACTCTATGACATCGACCGGGTCGAGGTACTGCGCGGACCGCAAGGAACACTCTACGGTCGCAACACCACGGGTGGCGCGATCAGCTTCTTCACGCGCAAGCCGGATCTGGGAGAGGCCAATGGCTATCTGACCGCCGGCTATGCCAATTACGACACTTTCACGGTGCAGGGCGCCGCTGAAGCGACGCTGGTTCCCGACATCTTGGGCGTCCGCGTCGCCGGTACTTTTGCAAAAGGGGATGGTTGGCAGCGCAATGTACTGCCTGGGAATGAGCGCGACCTAGGGACCACCGATACGATCGGCGGTCGCATCTCGATCCGCTTCCGGCCCGATCCCGATCTCGACATCAATTTGAAGCTCTATGCCGCGAAGGACGATCCATGGGGCACCGCGCCCTATGCAGGTGGTCAACTCGCGGGCGGGCAGGATGCGCTCGGCTATTCGCGTTACGATCCGCAACCTTTCCTAGGCGGGCGGTTGCTGCGTGACAATGAGGTCGCAGTTGATCGGGTAGGTAAGAACATCAGCAAGTCGAAAGGGATAGCCCTCAACATCAAATGGGATGTCAGCGACCAATTCTCCGTCACCTCGATTACCGGCTACGACACCGGCGACTATATCAACAATCCTGATGATTGCGATGGCGGCCCAGCCGATCTCTGCTCGATCGGCTACACGTCGACGAGCAAGAATTTCAACCAGGACCTGCGTTTCAGCTATTCGAACGACCGCCTCGATATCATTGCCGGCCTTTATTATGGCAGGGACAAGGTCAAGACGGTCAACTACCCGGACTTTTTCGGGGCGCTGAGGCCGCTGCTGCTTGGCGCCGGTCTTCCGGGCAGCTACAATAACGCCGCAATCGGAACGCCCGACGCGATCCGCTATATCCCAGCCTTTGCCGCCAATCCGGCGTTGGGGCCTGGCGATGCCGGATTCTGCGACGCGATCGAGATCAATCCCAACGGCTTCCTTGATGCACGCTCGCTGATTGCACTCCAGACCGACATCGCGATCAATAATACGGGCAATGGCGGCATGGGGGGTAGCTTTTCGGCGGGCTGCGCCGGGGCAGGCGCGCCTCCGTTCACCCCGATCCTCGGCGAACAGCGTTTTGACGTGTCGCGCCCCTCGAAGGCGATCTACGGCGACGTAACCTGGAAAGCGACCGAGCGGCTGACCGTGGCGGTGGGTGCACGCTACACCCAGGATAAGGTCAATTACCTTAACGGCAGCACTTTCCTCTATGCGCTCGACGGTACGACGCCGGTTGTCAACCTGATCCCCTACAGCAATCCATACAACCCCAATCTCGCGCCGCTTGAGCAGCGCGAAAAGGCAAACAGGCTAACCGGCCGTATCAATGTCAGCTATGAGTTCGCCGATGATATCATGGGCTATCTCCAGTACAGTCGCGGTTACCGCAGCGGCAGCTTCAACGGGCTTGCCTATCAGGGCGTCAATCAAGTCTATTATATCCAGCCTGAAAAGGTGAATGCATATGAGGCGGGGCTCAAAACCCGGCTGTTCGATCGCCGCGTCCAACTTAACCTCGCGGGCTTCTACTACGAGTATTCGAATCACCAAGTAACGCAGGTGGTCGGCGCTACAACCTTCACGCGCAGCGCCAATGGTCGCCTGTTCGGTGGCGAGGCCGAACTCGCCTGGCAGGTGGCCGATACGTTGCGTTTCGATGCTTCGCTGGGCTATCTCAACAGCAAGTACAAAGGCAATGTGATCGATCCGGCAAACCCGGCCAGCCCGACATTGAACGTCAACGGCAATCCCTTCCCGAACGCGCCGGAGGTTACGTTCCAGGCCGGATTCGACTGGGATATGATCGATGACGGCACCAACAAGCTGACCTTGCGCGGTGATGCGTCCTACATGGGCAAGTACTATTTTGATCCGTTCAAGAATTATGGGCAGACACCGTGCGATACACCCCCAGCGGGATCGAACATAACGCTCGCGGGTAAGGCGATTACATGCGCAAATCCGGGCTACTGGCTCGCCAATGCGCGATTAACCTATGCGCACGACAATATGTCGGTTAGCTTGTGGGCGAAGAATCTGTTCGACAAATATTACTACACCTACGGCCTCAACCTCAACGTGTTCGGCTACGATTATCTGAACCGCGGCATGCCGCGCACTTATGGCGTCGAAGCGACAGTCAAGTTCTGATCGCTGCTGCGACGGGGGCGGCGGGCATCCTCTCCCGCCCGCTGCCCCCGATTTTTTCGACCTGACTTTCAGACCGAGGAGTATCCATGATGCGTTCCACCGGCAACGGTCCCTCATTCATCGGCACGGCGTACAGAATCGAGCGCGCTGTGATCACTGAGATCGGCGCAGCTGAAAGCACCGCCCAGGCGAGCAGCGCCGAGCGGCCAGCGCGCCTCCGGACGATTTAACGTGGATGCGTCTCGGAACAGAACTGAGCTGGAACGAATTTTCGCGACCCAACGCGAAGGGACGCGTGAGCAGGTTTCGCGCAGCTACGAAGAACGCATGGACCTGCTCGGGCGCCTTGGCCGGATATTTGAGCAGCACAGAGACGAATTGGTCGATGCCGTTGCCGCCGATTTCGGCATTCGATCCCGCTACGAGACTATCCTGCTCGACCTGATGCTTGGCATATCGGAAATTAAATTTGCGCGCCGCAATCTGAAGACGTGGCTGAGGCCGCGGCGGGTGAAGACTGACATCTTCGGCCTTCCCGGTTCATCGCGCCTGGTCCCCCAGCCCCTAGGTGTGGTGGGCGTTCTCGGCACGTGGAACTATCCGCTCGGCACCATATTCGTTGGCGCGGCCGGTGCATTGGCGGCCGGCAACCGCGTGATCGCAAAGCCGAGCGAAGTTTCCGCCAACGCCGCCGAAGCCAGCGAGCGGCTTGTGCGCCGGTATTTCGCCGAAGAGGAATTCGCGATTGTCCAGGGCGGGCCCGACATGGCACAGGCGATGACGGCCCTACCTTTCGACCATATTCTCTTCACCGGTTCACCCGCGGTTGGCCGCAAAGTCTATGAAGCGGCGGCTGCCAACCTTACACCTGTTACTCTGGAACTTGGCGGCAAATGCCCTGCCATCGTGGGCAAGGGTGCATCGCTTGCACAAGTCTGTGAAAGCTTAGTGTTCGGCAAGCTGCTCAACGCCGGCCAGACCTGCATCGCCGCTGACTATGCCTTCGTCCATGTCGATCAGATGGAAAGCTTCGTCGCCGCACTCCGCGCTCAGGTTGCCAAATGCTACCCCAACGCGGCAAGCAACCCCGATTTCACCAGTATCATCAATGACCGACAGTTCGCGCGGCTCCAAGGTTTGCTCGATGATGCCGAAGCCAAGGGCGCGACGGTGCTCAACCTCTCGGACAACGGCGATGGAACGCTTCCTGAACGGCATCGGATCGTGCCGTTGGCGGTTCTCGACGTTACCGATGACATGGCGATGATGCAGGAGGAGATTTTCGGACCGATCCTGCCGATCATGCCATATCGCTCCGAAGACGAGCTCATTCGCTACGTAAACCGGCATGAGCGCCCGCTGGCGCTCTATTATTTTGGCGACGAAAGTGAGGAACGGCGCAAGATCATTTCCGAAACGCACGCTGGCGGCGTGACTCTCAACGGCACGGTCATGCACGTCTTCCAGCGCCGGCTGCCTTTCGGTGGCATCGGACAGAGCGGCATCGGTGCCTATACCGGCGTCGCCAGTTTCGAGCGCTTCACTCATTACAAGCCGGTGTTCTCTCAGCCGAAACTCAGCCTGCTTGGTCAACTTCTGCCACCCTATTCGAGCAAGACCGAAGGACTACTCAACATCTTCGAAAAGATCCTCTGACGTGGCTGCGGCGGTTGATGCTGGCATGTTGCATGACGCCGGGTCGCCAGCATGGGTCGAATGACAAGGGAAGCAAATGGCTGACTATGTAATTATTGGAGGTGGGTCGTCGGGCGGCGTTATCGCCAGCCGGTTGTCCGAGGACCCCGATGTCACCGTTTGCCTGCTCGAGGCAGGCGGCCCAGGCACCTCGCCGCTTGTGTCCACGCCCGGCGCTTTTGCGGCGCTGATCCAAGACTATCGGATCAATACGCTCAACTGGCGGTTCAACACCGACCCTTCAAAGGCGCTCAACGACCGCCGCCTCTACAATCCGCGCGGGAAGATGCTGGGTGGATCGAGCGGTATGAACGGGATGGTCTATATCCGCGGCGACCGGTCGGATTTCGACCACTGGGCCGAACTCGGCAACGACGGCTGGGGTTACAACGATGTCCTGTCCTATTTCCGCAAGGCTGAGAATAATGAGCGCGGTGAGGATGAGTTTCACGGCTCGTCGGGACCGCTTCACGTATCCAACGGCAAGCGCGAATTCGATGTCTATGATGCTTTCATCGAGGCGGCGACTGGACTGGGCCATCAAGCCAATCCGGACTTCAATGGTGCCAGCCAGGAAGGTGTCGGCATCTATCAGTTTACCGTGAAGGACGGGAAGCGCGCCAGCGTGAAGGCGTGTTACCTTGATCCGGTGATGGGCAGGCGCGGCAACCTCCGCGTCGAAGTACATGCCCGCGTCCATCGTATCAGGTTTGAGGGCAACCGCGCGGTGGCAGTCGAGTATTCCCAGGACGGGCAGTTGAAGACGATCCCGTGCGAAAAGGAAGTCATTGTCAGCGGCGGCGCCTATAATTCGCCCCAACTGTTGATGCTTTCCGGTATCGGACCGCGTGATGAGTTGGAGAAGCATGGAATCGAAGTGATTCATGATATTCCCGGTGTCGGCCAGAATCTTCACGACCATCCTGACCTGATGCTGGTCTACCAGTCGAAGAAGCGGCTCGGGATCGCACTCAATGTCGTTGGCGCGCTCAAGACCGTGCGAGACCTATTCCAGTATCTCACGCAAAGGAAAAGCTGGCTGGCATCGCCGCCCACGGCTGCAGGCGGTTTCTTGCGATCCGCGCCGGGGCAGAACCGGGCGGACTGCCAGGTCCATGTCGTGCCGCTCGCCTATCGCGACCATGCGCGCGACTACAAGCTGATGACGAAATGGGGCTATTCGATCATTCTCAATATTGGGCGCCCAAAGAGCCGCGGCTGGGTTGCCTTACATGACTCAAACCCCGAATCCGATCCCAAGATGGACCTCAATCTCTTGAGTCATCCCGACGACCTCAAGACGTTGCGCAATGCCTTCCGTGTCGTGCAGGAGATCCTGCATTCGGATCGCATGAAGGCGATGATGAAACGGCCTCTCTATCCTGACCGCTACCTTGAAACTGATGAAGAGATCGACGCCTATATCCGGGCAGAAGCCAATCATGCTTATCATCCGGTGGGAACATGCAAGATGGGCACCGACGAGATGGCGGTGGTCGACAACCGCCTGCGCGTTCACGGCCTCGCAAATATCCGCGTGGCCGATGCCTCGATCATGCCATCAGTCGTCAACGGCAACACCAATGCAACCTGCATCATGATCGGCGAGAAAGCCGCCGACATGATCCGGCACGATAATATGAGCAGCAAGAATAGCATCGCAGAATATTGAATTGGACGATTGGATCAATGCTGCAGACACAGATGCTTACGAAAAGAAGTCCGGAGAGGCCTATCGCATGTCAGTTTATTATGTGTCGACTGCGCCATTGTGGGCGAGCGCCTTAGAGGAGCGCGGCTGATGGACGTCCGTACGCAAATACGTCGCGCCGCACGTTATTTCGCCCAGCAAGAGGCTCTCGTTCACGGCCACAGGCGGTTGACTTTCTCGGAAGCCTGGTTGCGCGGCGTGAAGCTCGCAAATGCTCTTGCGGAGTGCGGCCTTCAACCGGGTGACCGGATTGCTACGCTGGAGAAGAACTCCATCGAGGCCGCCGACATCATACTGGCGGCTGCCATTGGAAACTATACGCGTGTTCCTCTCTATGCGCGCAACCGATGTGAAGCGCACGCCCATATGATCGCGAGTACCGGATCTCGGTTGGCGCTGGTCGATGAGGCATTGGCTTCGGAGTTGGCGGGGCTGGATGCCCAAGCTCCGACGCTTGAGCGGATCATTATCCGCGATCACAACTATGAGAATTGGTTGGCGACAGCCTCGGACCGGGATCCTGATCCCGTCGTCGCGCCGGAGGACTATTGTGTCATCCGCCACACCGGCGGCACGACGGGCAAACCCAAGGGCGTTGCCTATCGGCACCGTTCATGGATGACGATCTCCGCCGCATTTTTCAGCATCGGCCCCCAAGTGGCCCCAGGGGATGCCATTCTGCATGTCGGCCCGTTGTCCCATGCATCGGGCTTCCTGTTCGTGCCGGCCTGGTATTGCGGCGCCCGCAACGTGATGATGGACGGCTTCGATCCAGCGTCCTTTCTTGACACTCTCGAGCAGGAACGGATCAGCCATGCCTTTGTAGCCCCCACCATGCTCAATGCCATAGTGCATCACGACGGGGCATATGGCCGCCACTTTCCGAATTTGAAGTTTCTGCTGAGTGCTTCAGCGCCGATCTCCGAGCCGACGCTTCGCAAGTCGTGCCAGATATTCGGGAATCATGTTCTTCATTCGGGCTATGGACAGACCGAAATCCTGCCCATCGCGTCTATGGGGCCCAACGAGTGGTTCGGCGAATTTGAAGGTTCTGCCCCAATTCGGGCGGTCGGACGTCCCATGAGTGGCGCCGATATCGAAATCCGTAACGAGGACGGAAAGGTGCTGGGACCAAACGAGCCCGGCGAGATCGTCGCACGGTTCGAAAATGGCCAGATGGAGGAATTCTGGAACGATCCGGAGGAAACCGCCCGGCGCATGGAAGATGGCTGGGTCAAAACCGGCGATGTCGGCATGATCGACACAAACGGATTTTTGTATCTGCTCGATCGCAACAACGACATGATCGTGTCAGGCGGCTTCAATATCTATCCCACCGAAATCGAAAACGTAATTGCCGACCATCCCGGTGTACTCGAGGTCGCGGTCTTTGGCGTGCCCCATGAAAAATGGGGTGAAACGCCGCTTGCAATGGTGCGTGTCAAGCCCGGAGCACAAATCACGGAGACCGAGATAATAGATTTGGTGCGCCAGCGTCTGGGCTCCGCAAAAAAGCCAAGCAAGGTCGTTTTTACCGCCGAGCCACTGCCGTTGAGCAATGTCGGAAAGGTGCTTCGTTCAAAGCTTCGAGAGCCCTATTGGGCGGGCCAGGACCGGCGCATTTCGGGGGCATGACCGACGCAGCCATCCTAGCCACATCCTCTATTCCGGTGACCGCCTGCCGGCGCGCGGGAGACTGCAATGGACTATGAATACATCCTGGTTGAGCAACGCGGCCCAGCGCTTTGGGTGACCCTCAACCGGCCGGCAGCGTTGAACAGTCTGTCGTTGGCTTTGGCCGAGGAACTCGCCGCAGCGATCGAGGCAGCGGAAGCAGATGCGACGGTGCGCGCTTGCATTCTTACCGGCGCCGGACGGGCGTTTTGCGCTGGCGCGGATCTGCTCGCAATTGGCGATGGAACAGGCGGACAAACTCTCGCCGAACGCTTAAATCTGTTTCTGCCGCCGCTCGGTCAGGCTTTTAACAGGATCGAGACGTCGCGCCTTCCGATAATTGCGGCGGTCAACGGCCTTACGCTCGCCGGCGGCTTGGAACTGGTGTTGTGCTGTGATCTCGTCATTGCCGCGCACCCGGCCAGATTTGGCGACGCCCATGCAAATTACGGCCTGTTGCCCGGCGGTGGAGGGTCGGTTCGACTCCCTAGGAAGATCGGCGAAGCGCGTGCGAAACATCTGATGATGACCGGCGGGACCATCTCGGCTGCCGAGATGAAGGAAGCCGGACTCGTGACCCAACTGGTTGCTCCCGAGGATCTCATTGCGGCAGCGCAAGCGCTGGTAGAATCTCTTGCAGAAAAGAGCCGGCCAGGGCTCGCCTACATGAAGCAGCTAGTCCGCGCTGCGCAGGATAGCTCGCTCGAAGTCGGGCTGCGTCAGGAACTCGAAACCATGGCTGCTTACGCCTTGTCCAACGACATTGTCGAAGGACTGGCGGCATTCCGGGAGAAGCGGAAGCCCGATTTTTCCGACCGGTGAGACCTGATCGGATGCGGAACACATTGGAAGAATGGATCAACGAATGACCGACATATTCGTCATGGGGGTTGGGATGACCCCGTTCGGAAAACAGTTCGACAAGAGCCTGAAAATGCTCTGCGCCGAAGCTTCGTCGCAGGCCTTTTCCGACGCAGGATGCACCGCCGGCGATGTCGAAGCCATCTTCTTCGGCAATTGCGTCCAGGGGCATATGGAGGGCCAGGACATGATCCGCGGCGAAATCGTGGCGCGAGCGATGGGCATCTCAAGCGTTCCCGTGGTGAATGTCGAAAACGCATGTGCGACGGCTTCCACGGCCTTGCACATGGCCGCCGCCTATGTTCGATCGGGGGCAGCGGATGTCGTACTCGCGCTCGGCGCGGAGAAGATGTACTCGCCCGACAAGGCGCTCATGTTCAGTGCATTCGATGGCGCTTGGGACGTGCATGAAACCGAGTCGGGCCGCGCGCAGCTGCTGGCCATGGGCAATGGCGTCGATGTTCCGGAAGGAACGACATCGAGTCAGCCTTACAGCGTTTTCATGGATGTATACGCCGCGATGGCACGCGCGCACATGAAGACCTACGGCTCGACGCAAGCGCAAATCGCGGCCGTCTCGGCGAAAAATCACATGCATTCGACGCGCAATCTGCTTGCCCAGTATCGCCTCCCATATACCGTCGAAAGTGTACTCGCTGCGCCTCCGATCGTTTACCCGTTCACACTGCCGATGTGCTCCCCGATCAGCGACGGCGCCGCCGCTGCGATCATCTGCAGCGAAGCCGGTCGGCGCAAACTGTCGGCAGCCCCGGACAGGGCGCTAAGAATCCTGGCGTCTGTGCTGCAAACCGGCGCCGCGCGCGATCCCTTTGATTATGACCACCATGTCAGCCGCCTTGCGGCGAACCGGGCCTATGCGATGGCCGGCGTGGGGCCAGAAGATATTGGCGTCGCGGAGGTGCATGACGCCACGGCGGTTGGCGAGATCATTGAAATCGAGGCGCTCGGCCTGACGCCGCCTGGCGAGGGCGGACTCGCGGCAGAGCGCGGTGAGACGGCGCTGGGTGGGCGTATTCCGGTAAACACGTCGGGCGGGCTTGAATGCAAGGGACATCCGATCGGCGCCACCGGGCTCGGCCAAATCTACGAGCTTGCGCTGCAATTGCGCGGCGAGGCGGAAGATCGACAGGTTCCGAATGCCCGGTTCGCGATCGCGCAGAACGGCGGAGGTGTCATCGGGGTGGAAGAGGCGGTGGTCGCCGTCACGATCCTGGGCCGGTAGTTGTCAGAGCGCGCCTAGGGAAACACGGGGTCACGATATGAACTTTGAGCTGTCCGATGAACAACGCATGGCGGTGGAAACCGTCCGCCGCTTTCTCGACAACAAGCTTGAGCCGGAAATCCGCCGGCATGGGGAGCGATTCATCCCCAAACCGCTCATGAAGGAATGGACTCAAGCACTGACCGGCTATGGCCATATTACCGCACCGCATCAGGAGCAATGGGGCGGGCTTGATATGGGATGGCTCACTCATCTGCTCATTTTCGAGGAGATCGCCTATTCCTCGCTCGATGTGGCCATACCCGGCTTCATCAACGCGGTTGGCGCAGAACTCATCCGCCGCTTCGCCCCGGAGACGATCAAGCAACGCTATCTTGCCGACCTCGTCGCGGCCGAGAAGTTCGTTTCGCTCGGCATCTCGGAGCCCGATGTCGGCTCGGACGTCGCCGCCATCAAGACACGCGCCGTACGAGACGGCGATTTCTGGGTCATCAATGGCGAAAAGACCTGGATCACCAACGGAGCCTACTCGGACATCTTCATCTGTACGTGCAAGACTGGCGAAAATGAAGTCACTCACATCCTGGTCGATCGTGACGAGAGTGAGTATGAGGTGCGCGATATCCAGAAGATGGCGCTCAACGGCCAATCGACTGCACAGATATTCCTGTCCGATTGCCGCGTACCGGTGGCAAACACGATCGGCCGGGTCGGCGATGGATTGCGCAATACGTTGCAAGTGTTCGAGATTGCCCGCTGCCATATGGCGATGTGGAGTATCGGCATCGCACGGCGAGCAATGGATGAGGCGATCGCGTACGCTCGCGATCGCGCGCAGCATGGCAAGAAGATCGCCGGCCATCAGCTGATCGCCGACAAGATCGCCATCATGGCGACCAAGATCGACGCAGCCCGTCTGTTGACGCACCGGGCAATATCCCTCGTCCAGGCGGGCACGCGCGCAGAGACGGAATGCTCGATGGCCAAGTGGTACGCCACCGAAATGGCGATCGAAGCGACGCGCGATGCGCTTCAGATCCATGGCGGCAACGGCGTCACCCGCGAATTCATCGTTGAGCGGCTGGTGCGTGAGGCGATCATTTGCCCCATCCCCGATGGCACGACGGAGATTCAAAAGCTTGTTGTTTCGCGCGCCCTGACCGGCATTCAAGCCTTTCGGTAAGGCTCAGACGAAAACGACAGCGTCGACGGAAATGGAGCCGCGTGCCTGACTCGCACAGGATCAAATGCGCAGATGCGTCGCTCAGGTAAAAGAGGCAGACAAGCGATGGACGAAGAGCTTCGTTTCGATGGCAGGGTAGTGGTTGTGACCGGAGCCGGAGGCGGACTTGGGCGCCAGTACGCGCTGATGTTTGGCGGGCGCGGAGCCAAGGTGGTGGTGAATGATCTGGGTGGCGACGAGAAAGGGAGCGGCAGCTGCTCCACAGCCGCTGACAATGTGGTCGACGAAATTCGAGCCACGGGCGGTCAGGCGGTGGCAAATTATGCGTCGGTCGAGGAGGGCGCGCTGATCATCCAAGCCGCGGTTGACAACTTCGGAACCGTTGACGTCGTCATCAACAATGCCGGCATCCTGCGCGATGTGAGCTTCCACAAAATGACCGACGAAGACTGGACACTGCTTCAGCGGGTCCATCTGAATGGGACGCGGGCAGTGACGCAGGCAGCATGGCCGATACTGCGCGACAAGGGCTATGGCCGCATCGTCATGACCACGTCTGCAGCCGCAATCTACGGCAACTTCGGTCAGGCCAACTATGCCGCAGCCAAGCTCGGAATATTGGGGCTTGCGAACGCGCTGGCGGAGGAGGGGCGGTCCAGAAACATCCAGGTTAATACGATCGCCCCAATCGCCGCATCGCGTATGACCGCGACTGCCTTTCCACAAGAGTTTCTCGCCAATCTCAGAGCGGAAGCGATCAGTCCATTGGTCGGTTGGCTTGCGCACGAGAATTGCAGCGAAACCAAAGGGCTTTTTGAAGTTGGAGCCGGCTATATCGCCAAGCTTAGGTGGGAGCGCGCGCTTGGGCACGCCTTCGGAGCGGACAGGGCGTTCACGCTCGATGATGTCGCCCGGCACTGGGGTAGAATTGTCGACTTCACGGATGCCGAGCACCCGCTCGGGCTGAATGACAGCCTTGAGGCGGTAGAACGGGCGCTGAGAGCGTAATCAACCCGATGAATTACCATGATATTTTTGAGCGGCCGTCGGGCTGCCGATGGCGTCGTGCTGCCGCCAGATATCGATGAGCAGCAGGAATAGTTCTGCAGCGAATTGAATTGGACGACGGCCCTCAAATGCCGCCAAACGGCATGAACTACACAATATCTCCTGGGAAGAGAGGATCAGCCATGAGAGGATGTCTATTGGCTTCTGCCGCGTTGTTGTGCTCGGGAACAGCATTTGCCCAGGAAGCAACGCCCCAGGCGAACGACCAAACCGGGAGCGCCACGGAAGCGCTGGCTGAGGACATTGTCGTTACCGCCACCAAAAAGGGCTATGGCGAAAGCGTGCAGAAAGTACCGATGGCGGTCACGGCTTTTGGTGAAGCGCAGCTGGATGCCAAGTTCGTCCAGAATCTTCAAAGTCTGAGCTACGACGTTCCCAACGTCCAGCTCGAGGATGTGGGTACGGCACCGGGCTATGCCAATTTCACTATCCGGGGCCTCGGCATCAACAGCACGATCCCATCGATCGACCCCACCGTAGGCGTTTTCACTGACGGTATTTACCTCGGCATCAACGCTGGTGTCGTGCTGGACAACTTCGACCTTGAGGGGATCGAAGTTCTGCGTGGACCGCAAGGCTTGCTTTTCGGTCGCAACGTTACCGGCGGTGCCGTGGTTGTGCGGACCACGCGGCCCAGCTTCGATTTTGGAGCCAAAGCCAAGCTATCCATTGAAACGGGACTGAAAAAGACCGTAAGCGGCACGGTTACCGGACCTATCGTCGATGACGTTTTGGCTGCCAAATTGGCCGTCTACTACAGCGACGACAATGGCTGGTTTCGCAACCGCTTCGACAATCGCAGCTTCGGTAAATCACATGACCTTATCATTCGCCCGGCACTTTCGCTCAAGGGTGGCGACCGCTTCCGAATGGATCTCCGCTATGAGCATGGCGATGTCGAAAGCGATGGAGCCCCTGTCCAGAGTCACGCGCTGTTTCCCCGCGACAGCTTCAGGTTTTCGATCAATTTCCCAGGTTTCTATGATGCCAAATGGGACCAGGCGATCGTGGAAACCAACATCGATGTCGGTCTGGGCGAAGGCGTCTTCACCAACATCGCTGGCTATCGGAAATTCCGATCCTCCGCGGGCGCTGATATCGATGGAACACCACAGTCCTTCTTTCATGCCTTTTTCGAAATCGACCAGGATCAACTCAGCGACGAACTTCGTTATGCCGGAAGGTTCGGTGACGTCGAATTGACAACCGGTCTATACTATTTTTCCCAGGATCTTCGTTACGCCGAGCTGCGGAATCTTTTGGGCGGTGCTCGGATCGTTTCCGGTGGGGGTACGCAAGACCAGACAACATGGGGCATTTTTGCTTCGACCGACTGGCATTTCACCGATACGCTGACCTTGAATCTCGGCGCGCGGTATAGTTGGGAACGCAAAGCCGTTCGGGTCTCGGCCTTACGCGCAAATGGTTGCAATCTAGACACGCTGATCTGTGCAACCAATTTCGCCGACGCGGCAAAATGGCGAGGGTTTACGCCGAAAATCGGCCTTCAGTGGAAGCCGGATGACGACACGCAGATTTATGGCCTTTACACGCGCGGGTTCCGCAGCGGCGGATATAATTTGCGCAACACCGATCCCGCTGTGCCGCCGGGGCCATTCAATCAAGAGACCCAGGACAGTTTCGAACTCGGCGCCAAGAAGCAATTCGGGCGCCACCGGATCAACCTGGCGGCCTTCTACAATCGCATGAAGGACCTGCAGCGCGAGATCAACCTGCCCGGACCGCTTGGCCTCAGCCAGGTCATACGGAACACCGCCGACGCCACAATCAAAGGCGTCGAGGCCGAGGGGCAGTTTTTTCTTTTGTCCAACCTCGTGATTTCGGGTCAGCTCGGCTACGTGAATGGCCAGTATCGCAACGTCCAGTTCGACCTCAGCGGTGATGGCGTCATCAACGATGTGGATCGTGCGCTCAAATTGCCAAGGCTGTCGCCATGGACCTATGGCGTGGGGCTGACTTATGATCAGCAGCTTGGCGAATTGGGGACAGCAACGGCGCGTGTCAGCTTCACGCATCGCGACAAGGCGGCATTCACCGACAACAACGTCGGCTTCCTTCAGGGCGCCGATATGCTCGATGCGAGCCTCACATTGGCGACCGACAACAAGCACTGGCGCTTCTCCATCTATGGCCGAAACCTCCTGAATGAGGTGACGATTGGCGGCGATACACCTTTGCCGGCGGCCTTCGGGGGCACGGGTGCAAGCCTTTCACCGCTAAACAGGGGGCGCGTCATCGGCGGAGAAGTGGCGATTAGCTTCTAGGCCATTTTCGAGGCGAGTGGAATCACCCGCCAACTCGGAAAATGCCCAAGATCAATTTGCTAGAGCATTTCCTGCCGGAAAGCCGGTTCCCACTTCTGCGCGAAATGCTCTAGCTGATCGCGACGGATGCAGCGGATTTCCGATCGCACCCCGCCCCCTTGCCGTTAATCCGATGATGCGGTGCGCCATGCCTGACGAACAAGGCTGACGAGCGCACGGCCAGCCGGTTTTACCTGCCAGCGGCTACGCACAGCATAACAAAGCGTCAATGGATCGAATAAACCGATTCCCTCCAAGGCCACGAAATTGGCGCGAAACCATGAGTTCTCGGTGAACTGTTTTGCAACCATCCCGATAGCATCGGATGTGGCAACGATCCGTCGAACCAATTGAAAATAGTCTGTCATGTGGATCCAGTCAGCGGGACGCTTACCGCTTTTTTCGTACATCTGCTGAATGATCGATGTGTAGGGTTCGGAAGATGAGGGCACTACGAATTCGAACTGGACCAGCGGCTCCTTGCTGGTCGGGTTTATCCCCAGAATGGGATGATTGTTCCGCACAAAAGGCAGTATTTCGATCGAGGCGACCCGCTCGCACTTGAATTCCGGCCAGCGTGCAAAGGCCGCTTCAAGTCCAAAGGCGACATCGATATCGCCGCGCGACAGGAGTCGCACGCCCCTTTCGCTGTTGCCCGAAACGACTTCGACGCGCACTGCCGGATGGCGCCGCAGCAAAGAAACCAGAGGTTGGGTGAGCAACCAGTCGATTGACCCTGGGAACAGTCCGATTCGAAGCGGGCCCGCATAGGCGTCGGCGCGGCGGGCTGTATCTCCGAGTAGTTCAGCTGCGTCGGCAAGCAAGCGCGCTGCGCGATCAATAAATTCGCGTCCCTCCTCTGTCGGCATCGCGCCCCGTGAGGTCCGATGGAAAAGGGAATAGCCAAGATGCCGTTCGAGTTCAGCGACACTCTTGGTCACCGCCGACTGCGTGACACCAACCGCATCCGCTGCCCTGGAGAAGGAACGAAGCTGACCAACCGCGACGGCATGCTTGAGGCGAGAATCGAGCATGGACATGCCCCACAGGAATAATTGCTCCAGAGAATGAATTAGGCGAATCAAGGTCATTTTGCCAATCTTACTTTCGACACTGCCGCCCAGCACGACTGCAACCCGTCTCGAAATCTGGAGCGGCGAAACGGCCTGGATCAAAGCGCCAAGGTCTCAGACGCAGGTATGCCTGAATGACGAAAACTGGTCCGCTTGCAGGCCTCAAAATACTCGAAATTGCGGGCATCGGCCCGGCGCCGTTTTGCGGAATGCTGTTGGCCGACCTTGGCGCCGATGTCGTCGTCATTGAACGCGTAAGCCCTAACTCCGAAAATATCGATCTTGGCAGCGGCGCCATTGTGAACCGCGGGAAACGTGTAATTGCCTTGGATCTGAAGTCCCCCGAAGGCGTCGCGCATGTCCTGGATCTCGTCCAAAGGGGCGATGTACTGATCGAAGGCATGCGGCCTGGGGTGATGGAGAGGCTCGGCCTTGGTCCCGAGGTTTGCCTAGCGCGTAACCCCCGCCTTGTATTCGGTCGCATGACGGGTTGGGGGCAGCAGGGACCTCTCGCCCAAGCGGCCGGCCATGACATCAACTATATCGCGCTGTCAGGAGCCCTTTGGTATGCTGGGCATCCCGGTGAACCGCCAATGGCGCCGCCAAGCCTGGTAGGCGATATTGGGGGTGGAGCGCTCTATTTGGCCATCGGCGTCCTCGCAGCGGCAATGCACGCGCGGGATACCGGGAATGGGCAAGTGGTTGACGCCGCGATCGTCGATGGGAGCGCTCACATGATGAACTTGCTCCTGAGCCTGAAGGCCGCCGGCCAGGTTGCCAGCATACGCGGCTGCAGCATCCTTGACGGCCCTCACTGGTACTCGACCTATCGGTGCGCCGACGGGAATTTCATCTCAGTCGGATCACTCGAGCCCAAGTTCTATGCGCTGCTTTGCAAAAAGCTGGGGTTGGCCGGCGATAGCAGTTTTGACGACGGCTATGATCGTGATGCCTGGCCCGAGCTCAAGCAGCGTTTTAGCGAGATATTCGCCATGCGGACACGGGAAGAATGGCGCACACTGCTGGAAGGCAGCGATGCCTGCTTTGCCCCCGTGCTTGATCCGGACGAAGCGGCGCGCCATCCTCATATGGCAGCGCGAGGCGTCTATCGGGAGATCGACAATATCCTCCAGGCAATGCCGGCGCCACGTTTTTCGGGCTCGTCACTACCGATCCCCGGACCGATCCCGCTGCATCATGAAGATCCGAGTACAATTCGGCGGGGCTGGAGCAAACCGGACCGCTGCGGGATTACCGCCAGAACCGACTGTTGCGAGTAGTCGGTTGGCATGGTGGGCGGCCAGCGGCCCGACACGAACGGTGATTTCATAACTATGAACCAATGCGACGCTCCGCTTCGCTGCGCTGCATTCAAATCAAAGGAGACAACGACACACAGGCACGTCAAACTATCCGATGATTCCTGTACGCCACGCCGGAACGGCGATTGCGGACGTGTCCACGGGACGTTGTTCGCATCGTGATTCGCTCGGCGCTTGAAATCAATGCTCGCCCCGGATGTGACGACGCCGATGGGATTTCCACTGCGGCGTCCACGGCCAATGTCCTGGCGTGAGGGCTTCGGTCATCGACCGATTCGACCGTCCGAATGCGGTCTTTTGGCGCGCCTGAGAATCCGCATCAGAGTTGAGTGCGCGTTGTTCGGGAATCTCATTTAAATATTTGTAAAAACGTAATAATATAGATAATAACTCCAACCTGTATCCAGTGTGGAGTAATGGTCGCAGGGCGTGAACTTACGCCCTTATGGATGCGTCGAAGTCCTTCAGTTTGAATCTCAGGAAATTGCGGCTTGCGATGCGCATCACGCAAGAAGCGCTCGCCCATGATGCGGGCACGAGCAGCTCTTATCTGAGTGCGATCGAAAATGGCCGGTCGAGCCCGACGCTGAAAGCAATGGAGCGGCTCGCGAAGGCACTCGGCGTTAATGCCGTCTATCTCTTGTCCGGCCGGATATCGATCTCGATCGTTTCGGACGACGAACTGGAAATCGGCGCGATACTGGCGCGCCCGGCGGTGACGCTCCGGCGCCATCCGCACAAGCCGACGGGGCGGCCGAGCAAGACCAAGTAAATCATCGGGGGCTGCACGCGCGTGGGCTGGAACCACGCGCCCGATAGACGCGCCCGCAACGCGCGCGTCGAAAGGAGTGCCCCTCGGTGCCGTTTCGCGACCTCGATGCCTATATTAAGCAGGCCAGGCGCGCGAACAGTGATCGCGAGCTGTTCAGTTGCAGCGAGGCCGCCGCACGCCAGCTCGGCCTCCCATGGCTCGCGATCGTCCAGAGCATGGCCTTCTTTCAGCCCGGTGGGCGATATTTCCGCATGGACAATTTCCAGAGCTGGGGCGACGTTTTCGTCGCCGAAGGCTATTACCGCGACGATCCCGCCTTGCTCGCGGCGCGCTCGACAAGCCGGGCGTTCTGCTGGCACGAAATGGAGCGACTGCTGGGCGGCTTCACGCGGCGACAGGCGCGCATCGTGCGCGAAGCCGCGCGTCATGGCCTGCGCAACGGCCTCACCGTTCCGATTGGCGTCGCCGGCGAGCCGCCCGGATGCTGTACGTTCGCAACGCGCGACGGGCAATTGCCGCCATCGCATATCTGCCGGATCGCGACGCTGATGGCGAGCGAGGCGTTTACCGAGGCGCGGCGCTTGCACGGCTTTCCGGCGCGCCCGCTGAAATTACCCCATCTCAGCCCAAAGCGGCTCGAATGCTTTCGCTTGGCGGCGATGGGCAAGAGCGACGTCGAGATCGGGATCATGATGAACATCGCCCCGACGACAGTGCGCACCTACATGCGTGACCTGCGCGAACATTTCGGAATCTATTCCCGCGCGCAGCTCCCGGCGATCGCGCTCGCCTGCGGAATCGTCTGCATCGAGGAGATCGTCCCGCGGTTCTGAGCGGGATCGCCGCATCCTCAATATTGACGACTGTTTGAGCCCTTCATCTCTGCTCCCTTCGCGACTGTTCAATTTGAACGGGAGCTACTGCCATGATCCATATTGTCAAAGGGTGCTCGCTTACCGATGCGCGCGCCGCCTCGATGTTCGAGGACCGCAAGACCCTGTTCGTCGATCTGCTGGGCTGGGATGTTCCGGTCGTCGGCGGCCGCTATGAAATCGACAGCTATGACGGCGACAAGGCGGTCTATCTGATCGCCACCGACGATGGCTGCATTCACCAGGGGTCGATGCGGCTGCTATCGACAGAGGGCGCACATCTTCTCGCCGATCGTTTCGCGTCGCTCTGCGAGTGCGATGCGCCCCGGGGGGAGCAGGTTCGCGAGATTACGCGACTTTGCCTGCCGCAACGATTGGGCGCCCCCGGACGCCTGCGTGTCCGCAACCGGCTCATCTCGGCGATGGTCGATCATGCGCTCGGCAGCGGAATCACCATGCTAACCGGCGTCGTGACCGCTGCTTTTCGCGAGGAGGTTTTGGCGATGGGCTGGCGCGCAGCGCCGCTCGGCCCCGCGCGCCGCATCGATGGCGCGTTCCTTGGAGCGTTCCGCATCGAGATCTGCGCCGGTACGCCTGCGCTGCTGGCGTCGAACGGCATCTATGTACCGGGTGCGATCACTCCCGATGCGGCGGCAAGAGCCGCGTGAAGGGAATGGCGATGCACGACCCCGCCCGCCTCGCCGCGATGCTGCTCGCCGACGGTTATGTCATTGTCGATAACGCCGTGCCGACCGAGCTAATCACCGCGCTCGAAGCCGAACTCGCACCGCGCTTCGTCGCCACGCCCTTTTGCGAAGGCGGATTCTACGGAGCCCGCACCAAGCGCTTTGGCGCGTTGTTGCGGCGTTCACGGCATATCGCCGGCCTTGTGCTGCACCCGATCATCCGCGGTATCGCCGAAACGGTGCTCGGGGAATGGTGCGATCGTATCGTTCTCAACCTCACCCAGGCGATCGAAATCCATCCCGGCGCGCTCGCGCAGGTGCCGCACCGCGACCAGGATCTCTGGGGCGGCGTCAAGACCGGGATGCACTATCAGATCAACGTCATCTGGCCGATCGATCCGTTCACGCTGGAGAGTGGCGCGACGCTGGTCTGGCCGGGCAGCCATCACGATGCGGCATCGCAACCGGGCGATGCACGTCCGGTCGCCGCCGAAATGCCACCCGGCTCCGCGCTGCTGTTCCTCGGATCGATCCTGCATGGTGCCGGCGCTAACCAGTCCGATCATGTGCGCCGCGCGGTCATCACCTCCTATTGCCTCGGATGGCTGCGGACGTTCGAGAATCAGTATCTCGTCTATCCGCCCGCCATCGCTCGAGCGTTCGATCCCGATCTGGCCGCGCTCATCGGCTATGCCCAGCATCGCCCCAATCTCGGCAATGTCGAAGGCCAGTGCCCGTCCGTGCTGCTTCACCGGGACGATATCGACGGCCTCCCTGCGATCGACGCGCTGCTCCCCGGCCAGGCCGACATGCTGGATGCCTATGTCGCCGAACAGGAAGCCGCGCGTGCGGGCCTGATCGGCGGGTAACGCGGGTTCGTCGGACCGGGCGCTGCACTCATGACACACGATCCAAACCCCGAAGCAGGCGGCGGCGCGCGAACACGGATCGAGGCGGATTCATCCGCTGTGGACGGTGGAGCCACGGCGTCGTCGGCCGCGGAGCGCGCTCGGCGGGCACGCGAGCATTGCCCGTTTCTGACAACCAAGCAGGCCGCGTTCCATCTCGGTCTCGCGGGGGACACGCTCAAGAAGATGCGCCGGGAGCGGCGCGGCCCGCCGTGCCGAAAGCATGGCACCGTCTGGCGCTACCATATCGACGATATCGAGGCCTGGTCGCGCGCGAACATGCGGGAGGGAGGCAATGGCTAGGCTGCTACCCTCCCGTCTGCCGGCTAAACCCACCGCGCTGATCGGTCTCGGCGCGGCCGCGCTGGCGACCACGATCGCGCTGCCGCCAACGCCGTGGCTGGTCTGGAACGCATCGGCCAGCGCGCCGATCGGTCTCTATGCCGTCAGCGGACGGCAGGACATCGCATCGGGCGACATGGTGCTGGTCCGGGTGCCCGACCGCTGGCGCCGGCTCGCCGCCGAGCGGCGCTACATTCCGATCAATATCCCGCTGGTCAAGCGCGTCGCGGCCGCGCCCGGCGATCGCGTCTGTGCGCGCGGGCGGGAGATCTATGTCAACGGCCACCCGGTGGCCGAACGCCGCGAAGCCGATGGCCGCGACCGTCCGATGCCGTGGTGGAATGGCTGCGTGATGTTGCGTTCGGGCGCATTGTTCCTGCTGATGGACAGCCCGGATTCGTTCGATGGGCGTTATTTCGGACCGACATCGCGCGGCGACGTCATCGGCGAGGTGCGACTGCTGTGGCTGGGCTGAGGGTCGCCATCACCGCCCTGGCGCTGCTGGCGGCGGCACCGGCTGACGCGCAGTCGGTCGTTCACTGGCGGCCCTATATCGAGGCAGCCTCGGCGCGTTTCGGCGTGCCGGTAGAATGGATCGAGCGCGTCATGCGCGCCGAGAGCGGCGGGCGCACGGTGCTGGACGGGCGCCCGATTACCAGCCACGCCGGCGCGATGGGACTGATGCAGCTCATGCCCGGCACCTGGTCCGAAATGCGCGCGCGGCTCGGGCTCGGACGTGATCCCCATAGCCCGCGCGACAACATATTGGCGGGGACGCTCTATCTTCGTCTGATGTATGACCGCTTCGGTTATCCCGGACTGTTCGCAGCCTATAACGCGGGACCGGCACGCTATGCCGAGCACGTGCGGACCGGCCGCGCGCTGCCCGGTGAGACCCGCGCCTATCTCGCGAGCGTCGCCGGAGTGCCCGTCAATTCCCGGTCGGCTGTCACGGCCGCCAGTGCAACGCCGCGTACCGTCAATGCCATCTTCTTCGCGATCGGCGACCGGCCCCCTGCCGGCCGGAGCGAAGCCGGTGCGGCCACGCTGTTCGTCGCGCTGCGATCGACGTCGCCCGAGAAGAACGCGCCAGACCGCCCATAGTGCGAGCCGATCGGGGCTTCATGCCGAATCGTGTTTCTGCTATGTTCCGAGCCTATGGAGTTGGTCGTGATGTTGCTCGGTCTGATCCTGTCCGCCACCGGCATCGTCCTCTTCGCCTGGGCGATGTTCCGGCTCGCCGTCTTCGCACTCCCGGTCGGGCTCGGTGCGGCCGCATTTCTGTGGGCGGGGGGTGGCGAACTGGGGCCGTTGCTCGGTCTGCTTCTCGGCCTCGTCGTCGGCGTCGCGGTCTTGCTGATCGGACGCATGCTCATCGCGTCGCGGTTGCCCGTTCCGCTTCGCGGAGCGATCGCGCTTCTCTTCGCCGTGCCCGCCGGGATCGCCGGCGGCAGTGTCGTCTCCAGCCTGATGCAGCTCGGCGGTGCGGGGCCGACCGCGACCGGCATCGCCGCGGCGGTCGGCGCGATCATCATCGCCGGTGCCGCCATGATGAGCCTGTTGCCCGCGATGACCGCTTGCACCGGTTCGAACGGATCCCCGCTGCACGGTTGATCTGTTGGGGCCAGTGGGCCGAGTGCTCGCTCCTCGTGTCACCGCGCGCATGGCGACCACGACGAGAGTGCTTCAAGACGGCAGGGTCTGACCTGACGCATCCGGGTTTTCAGGCGCCTCGCGCCTGCGGCGCGACCGCCGCTCTATTCCGCTAGGCTCACATCCGTTCGCCAAGCTCCACCGGGCCACGCTTCGCGCGTCCCGGCCAAAGGTGACGATCGGACTGGCGGGATGCCGGAGCCTTGCTCCGGCCTGTCGTCGCCGCGCCTGACCGGCGCGGCGGCATTTTTCGTTGGGCCTTCCCCTCGTCGCGCGGGTGGGCGGCGCTCCCTTCTGGGCCCGGCCCGGCGTCCCGCAAGCCGGCCTTCGACTGCGCTCGGGTCCGGCTCCTCCATTGCATTTCGGCCCTGCGGGTGCGGACCGCCTCCTGGCCGCGCCCGGCAGGTCGCAATTCGCCGCCCACCCCCGCTCCGGGGGAGGCCCTGGGGTTTTTGGGGCGGCATTGGAGGATAGCCATGCACCAGACCGGCAGCCAACGCGCGCGCGCAGAGGGCAGCAAACGCCAGCCCCCGGCGGAGCGCGCCAATCTTTACGACGAGGTGACGGGCCGCATTGTTTCCGAACTTGAGGCGGGCCGCTTCCCTTGGGTCCAGCCTTGGGGCCGCCCCAATGGTCAAGGCTTCTCCGCCGCCCCCGGCCTCCCGCGCAACGGGCTCACCAGCCGCAATTACAGCGGCGTCAATGTCCTGATCCTGTGGGGAGCAGTGATCGAGAACGGCTATCCGTCGCAATCGTGGCTGACCTTCCGCCAAGCCTTGGAGGCGGGCGGCAATGTCAGGAAAGGCGAGCGCGGGACAAGGGTTGTCTATGCCGACCGCTTCACCCCCGAAGCCGAGAAGGAACGCGCGCGCCAGACCGGCGGCGAAGCCCGCGCGGTGCCGTTCCTCAAACGCTTCACCGTGTTCAACGTCGCACAGTGCGAAGGCTTGCGCCCCGGCCTTGCCACCGACCCCGCACCGCTTCCCGAACGCCAAGTCGTGCCGATCGCCGAAGCGGTCATTGCGGCATCGGGCGTCGATTTCCGCATCGGTGGGGACAAGGCCTACTATGTCCCGAGCGCCGACTATGTGCAGGTGCCCCCGCAACCGGCCTTCCACGAACAGATCAATTTCTACCGGACGGCGCTGCACGAACTCTGTCATGCCAGCGGCCACCCGTCGCGCCTCAATCGCAATCTGCGCAATGCGTTCGGCAGCAAGGACTATGCGCGCGAAGAATTGATCGCCGAGATGGGATCGGCCTTCCTTTGCGCCGCGCTCGGCATCGTGCCGACCGTTCGTCACGCCGATTATCTGGCATCATGGCTCGACGTGCTGCGCGAGGACAATCGCGCGATCTTTCGCGCGGCCAGTCAGGCGAGCAAGGCCGCCGATTGGCTGCTTGCCCGCTACGCCGAGACGCAGGACGAAGGGAGGGAAGCGGCATGATTACGCTCCCCCATGCGATCCTTTCGGCGCTGCGCGCGAATGCGCGCGCCAGCCGCCTCCACGAGCAGCGCGACGAACGGTTCGACCCGTTCCCGGTGGTCAAATTCTTCAATCCGGTCGGCGCGGCGACGTGGATCGCCACCGAGCTTTACGACGATGGAGACACGCTGTTCGGCCTCGCCGACTTGGGGTTCGGATGCCCGGAAATGGGCGTGTTCTCGCTTACCGAGATTGCGGGCGTCCGCTTGCCCTTCGGCCTGTTCATCGAGCGCGACGAGCATTTCGAGCCGCTGGCCCCGCTTTCGCTATGGTCCGATACCGCGCGGCGCATGGGTGCAATCGTTCTGGCCGAAGCCGAACTTCGCCGCATCACCGATAGCCGGAACGGCAACGAGCTTCCGCCGCCTCTTGATGATCGAGGGGCCGGATGACGCGCGGCGCGTTTCGCCGCATTGAGTGCCGGTCCCGCCCATCCAGCAAGACAAACGGGACCGGCGCTCCAGAAGGAGCAGACCAATGAAACTCGACTTTATCGACCATAGCAAGCTGGTTCCGTCCAAGGTGAACATGCGGCACGGACCCAAGCCCCCGGACGTGGGCGACATTCTGCCCTCGATCCGCAAGCGCGGTGTCATCGTGCCGCTGATCGTGCGCCCGCAGGCGGGCAACGATAATGGCGTCCACGAAATCGTCGCCGGGCGGCGGCGCTGGACGGCGAACGCCATCGCGCTTGTCGAGGGCATCGACCACGGCCCGCTTCCCGTCGCCATCCTCGACGCCGGGGACGACGCCGACGCCATCGAGGCATCGCTTCTCGAGAACACCCGGCTCGATCCCGACGAGGTGACGCGATGGGAAACCTTCGCACGGCTGGTCAAGGAGGGCCGCGACATTGCGGATATCTCCGCGACGTTCGGCATTCCCGAGCTTGGCGTGAAGCGTATCCTAGCGCTCGGCAACCTGCTTCCGCGCATCCGCGATCTTTACCGCAAGGAGAAGATCAACGCGGCGACCGTCCGGCATCTGACGCTGGCGAGCAAGCAGCAGCAGAAGGCATGGCTGGCGCTCTACGACGATGACGACGCCTATTGCCCGACCGGCCAGCAATTGAAGGCATGGCTGTTCGGCGGGCAGTCGATCAAGGTCGAACATGCCCTGTTCGACGTCGATGCGAGCGGCCTTGCGATCGTCGCCGATCTGTTCGGCGAAGACCGCTATTTTGCAGATGCCGACGCGTTCTGGACCGCGCAGAACGCCGTAATCGACGCGCGCAAGGAGGACTATCTGGATGCCGGATGGTTCGACGTGGTGATCGTCCCGCCCGGCGAATATTTCTACCGCTATGAGTTCGCCAAGGCACCCAAGCGCAAGGGCGGGCGCGTGTATATAGATGTGCGCGAAAGCGGCGAGGTCGAGGTCCACGAAGGCTATGTGACGAGCAAGGAGGCCAAGCGGCTCGAACGCGGCGAGGCAATCGAAACCGGCCCCAAAGTGCCGCGCCCCGAAGTGACGAGCACGATGCAGACCTATATCAACCTGCACCGTCATGCCGCTGTCCGCGCCTCGCTGACCCGTCATCCCAAGGTCGCGCTGCGCTTGATGGTCGCCCATGTCATCGTCGGGTCGCCACTGTGGACGGTCAAGCCCGAGCCGCAGACCGCGCGCAACGACGATGTGCGCGAAAGCGTCGAAACTTGCCGCGCGGAAACCGACTTCGACGCGAAGCGCCGCGCCGTATTGGACCTTCTCGGCTTCTCGCCCGAGGAACCGACCGTCACAGGCGGCAACGGCGACGACTTCGGACTGGTCGGCGTGTTCCTGCGCTTGCTCGACGTGCCCGACCGCGCCGTAATGGACGTGATCGTCATCGTCATGGGCGAAACGCTCGCCAGCGGCAGCGCCGCCATCGAGGCGGTCGGCGGCGAGATCGGCGTCGATATGGCCCGCTACTGGCAGGCCGACGACGCCTTTTTCGAGTGTGTCCGCGACAAGGAGGTGCTGACCCGCATCGTCGCCGAGGTGGCGGGCGAACCTGTCGCCGCCGCCAATGCGAAGGAACCGGGCAAGGTCTTGAAGCGCATCGTCCGCGACCATCTGGAGGGTGCGAACGGGCGGCCCAAGGTCGAGGGTTGGGTGCCGAAATGGATGGCGTTCCCGCCCGCTACCTATACGGCGCGCGGCGGCGTCGGCACCGTCGCGGCTCATGCCAAGGTGCTCGCGGCGCGCCCCGACCGCGAGCCGGAACCGACCGGCCCCGGCGCGGTGATTGCGCTTCCGGCCCCTGCCAAGGCCGAGCCGCAGGAACAGCCCGAGCGCGAAGCCGCATGAAACTGGACGGGCGGCGGCGCACCCGCCGCCCGTTCCGTCCCCCATAAAATCGCCGCGCCGCTCGGCCGCAAGCGGCCCTCGCGGCGCGGATTTCAGACAGGAGACTTGTCATGGCCGACCGTGTTTCGGCATCCATCACCATCGGCGGGACGCTCCCCGCCAGCCAGCTTCCCGCCTTCGCCGAGGCCATCGCGAACGAAGGGCTGTCCACCGAATGGGACGGCGAACCCTTCGCGCTCGGCGATCTGCCCGAGGGCGAGCCCTTGGCGCTCATGGCGCACGAGGTCGCCTGGGGGCGGTTCGAGGGACTCGAAGCCTTCTGCATCGCGCATGGGCTTTTCTTCGCGCGCTGGTCGGGCGCCTATGCCTGCCAGTGGGGTGCGGAACGCACCGTGTTCACCGGCAGCGGCGAACCGCAAAGCTACGCTGCCGACGAGGACGACTATATCCTCATGGGGCGCTGCACCGCCGAGCGATTGGGCAGCTATGCGGCGATCATCGCGCATTTCGATGCGGCCGACTTCGCGGTGCCCCCGCTTGTCATCACGCCCGAACGGGAGGAGGCGAGCAATGGCTGACATCTGGATTCAGGGCAGCTTCGCCTTTCGCTGCACCGCCGCCGAGTGCGCGCTGATCGAGGAAGTCGCAAACGCTGGCTACGCGCTAGCGAATGACGACGCGCCCGATCCGCCGAGCGCGGCGCTGCTCGCAGCCTTTCCGCCGGACGATGCGAACGCGCGGTGGAGCGGGTTTCGCGAGGCGTTCAACGATCCCGAATTTCCCACCATCGGAGCCGATTTCATCGCTGAAACCTGCCCCGACGATCCATCCGCGCGGATCGTGTGTTTCGCCAGCATGGACGATTTCGATGCCGCTGCCATCGCGGTGGTGATCCAGCGATGTTGCCCCGAAACGCTCGCCAAGGGGCCGATCGGCTTTGAATGGGCCATGACCTGTTCCAAGCCCCGCATCGGGGAGTTCGGTGGCGGCTGGTGCGCGATTTTCGCAGACCGCATCGAGATCGACGCGACCAACGAGGCGCTGTCGCGCGCGCTCGCGGGCGACGGCAACTAGCCCAAATCGCGCCGCACTGCGCGCTCGCGTGCCGAAAACCCCTGCCGCCTGACCTACCGGGCGGTGCGGCGGATCACCGTCCGGGCGCTTCCGCATAACGTGCATTCGTCCTTCTGCCGCTCGAATCCGCGCGTGCCGCCGAGCGCGCAGGTGACGACATTGGCCTGTGCGGTAACCGACAGGTTGAGCCGGTCAGTCACGCAGGCATCGCACACCGCCGCGCCGTCCAGCCGCACGATCAGCCGTTCGATCTGCCCCGCAATCGTCGTTCCTTCGTTCATCGCCGTGAGGCTATAGCCGCGGCCTCGTGGCCGCGAAAGCAATCATGGCTTCCCGGAAAGACGCCGGACTGGGCTTCCTGTCCGCGCGCGCATCTCGTCCTTTCGTGTCTCACCAACCCGTCGCCGGCTCCTTGGGCGCATGACCTGGGACGGCCGCGCGCCTCGCGAAACCATCGCGCGGAACTGATTTCCCCGCGCCGCTTTGGCGGCGCTCCTCGCGGCCGCTTCGCTCCAAATCAGCCCCGCGCTTCCGGTCCTCCGCTTCGCTTCGGCCTGCGGTTCGCAGCGCGCTCAAGGGCCGTCCCTTCGGTCCGCCCATCGCCCGGCATCGGGTCGGGCGAATGTGCAAGGAGACGAGAAATGCCCTCAATCGGTCATGTCCAGCGCCAGAACGACGGTTCGTTCCGGGGCGCCTTGAAGACGCTTTCGGTCAATGCCGAGATCGCCATCATCCCCAACCGCAGTAAGACCGGGGACCAGCCCGACTACCGCGTGCTGTCGAACGGCGTCGAACTGGGCGGCGGCTGGATCCGCACCGGCGAGGTGAGCCAGCGCGAATATGTCCGCCTCGCCATGTCGGCCCCCGAACTTGGCGGCCGCACCCTCTACGCCAATCTCGGCCGCGCCGCCGGGCAGGACGACGACGACGCGTTCGCCGTTATCTGGAACCCCGGCGACTGAGCCGGATCGGCCCCGCGCCGGTCACCCGGCGCGGGGCTTTCCTCATGCCTTGAGGGCTTGGCGTGGGCCTTTTCCTGCACCGGAACGCGCTTGCGGGCCTGCAGAGAGGAAGAAATCCGCTCAGCAAGCACCGAGTATCCGGCGGCGAACGGACCGCCTCAACCATCGACGGTTCCCCCAATTTTCACGCCACCTGCGTTCCGCTTCGCTCCACTCCGGCGACGAGAAAATCGGCTCCCCCGTCGCCCGCTTCGCGGCCGCTGCGCGGTGGTTGACCCCGCCCGCTCCCCGCCGGGCGATGGCTCATCTTTCGCTTGTATCAGGAGGATGAGATGTCGGTTGAACAACAGATCGAGGAGCTTCGCGCGGAGCTTTCATGGTGCGATGACGCGGGAGAACGGCGGCAGATCGAAGCCGAATTAAGGGCCGCTGAGAAGAGGCTGAAGCGGTGCAATCGGGCGCTGCGTCAGGCCGAACAGGCAGGCTGGCAATAAGGCGATGCGCTGTTGAAGGGGCAGGTTCGCGGGAGTGGTGCCGCATGGCGCCGCTCCCCTTTTTTGATCGGGAAGGCGGGAAGGCAAAGCGGGCGTCTGGGGCGGCAGGTGGCAGTCGGGCTCGATGGCAAGATAGAGGCAAAATCTCGCGATTTTGTAAGTGTTTGTCTGCACATCGTTTTTTGAAGGCTTTTGCGAGACTCGCCCTTTGAGTGCGAGACAGGGTTACCAGGAGTGGCGGTTTTCTGGGCTTTTCCGATCCCAATCGCGAGACTCCTTGCGCTCTGGCGAGGACGCGCCATTCTTATCGGCGGGGAGCGTCATTCCGGCATGGAAGGACGCCGCTATGCGCGATGATGAGTTCGAACCGCAGCTGGGCCGGATGCGCGGCCGGGGCAAGGAGCAGCGCTACCTGAGCCGCGTCGTGAAAGCGGCAAAGCGGGCCGGCATGAAAACGGGCAGGCGCGGCCGTTTCGACGGCAGCCGGATCGGGCGCGGCGCGAGTGTTGCGCGGGTGCTCAGATCGCGCGACCGATTGGGCGCGTTCCGGTCGCGCCGCGTGATCGTCAAGATACGGCCTGTCGGCCTTGGCGGGAAAGGCATGGGCGGTGCGAAGGCGCACCTTCGCTATATTCAGCGCGACGGCGTGACCCGTGAGGGCGAGGCTGGTGCGCTCTACTCGCCCGACAGCGACGTCGCCGATGGCAAGGCGTTCCTCGAACGGTGTGACGGCGACCGCCGCCAGTTCCGGTTCATCGTGTCGGCCGAGGACGCCGACCAGTATCCCGACTTGAAGCCGTTCGTGCGCCGGCTGATGACGCAGATGGAGCAGGATCTTGGGACAAAGCTCGATTGGGTGGCGGTCGACCATTTCAATACCGGCCATCCGCACACGCATATCGTGGTGCGCGGCGTAAACGATCGGGGTGAGAATCTGCTGATCGCGCGCGAGTATATCTCGCACGGGAGCCGGCAGCGGGCGATCGAGATCGTCAACCTCGACCTGGGGCCGCGCACCGACCTTGAAATCGAAGAGCGGCTTCGCAGCGATACGGGTGCCGAGCGGCTGACCGCGATCGACAGACGGCTGATCCGCGACATGGATACCGCGCGGCTGGTCAGCGCGAGCGATGGCGATCCCTTCCAGCAATCGCTTCGCGTCGGTCGCCTGCAGAAACTCGGGCGCATGGGACTCGCCTCGCATGTCGGCAACGGCACCTGGCGGCTTGAGCCCGACCTTGCGAACACACTGCGCCAGATCGGCGAGCGCGGCGACATCATCCGCACCATGCAGCGCGAGCTGACCGCGCGGAAGCTCGATCGTGCTGCGGTCGATCGCGTCATCTACGACCCGGTCGCGAAGGAGGCGACGCCGATCATCGGCCGCGTCGTGATGCGCGGGCTCGCCGACGAACATGAAGACCGTCATTATCTGCTGGTCGACGGCATCGACGGGCGCACCCATTATGCCGAGATCGGCAAGGGCGAGCTGGTCGACACGATCCCCGAAAATGCCATCGTCCGGATCGCGCCACGCGAGGGCGGCATTCGCGCCGTCGATCGGACGATCGACGAGATCGCGGCGGCGAACGGCGGGCGCTATTCGATCGACGCCCATCTGAAGCACGATCCGACCGCCAGCGAACGCTTCGCCGAAACGCATGTCCGGCGGCTTGAAGCGATGCGAAAAATCTCGGGCGTCGTCGAGCGCGAGCCCGACGGAAGCTGGATCATCGCGCCGGACCATCTCGCCAGGGTCGAGAGGTTCGAAGCCATGCAGTTCCGCGACCACCCCGTTGCCATTGAAACCCTGTCGGCGATCCCGCTCGACAAATTACCGGGAACCGATGCCGCGACCTGGCTCGATCGCGAGCTGGTCGCCGAAGCGCCGGTGCCAGTGCGCGATGCTGGGTTCGGGCACGAGGTTCGTTCAGCGCAGGCGATGCGACGGCAATGGCTGATCACCGAACAGCTTGCAGACGAACAGGATGGGCAGACGGTCTATCGGCGAGGGATGCTCGCCGCGCTCCAGCGGCGAGAATTGCTGCGTGTCGCCCGCCAGCTCTCCGACAAGTTAGGCGTTCCGTTCGCCGAGGCCAGAGAGGGGGAGGCTGTTCAAGGCAGGCTCGTGCGCGCAGTCGAGATGACGAGTGGTCGCCATGCGCTCATCGAACGGTCGCGCGATTTCACGCTGGTGCCGTGGCGCTCTGTTCTCGATCGCCATGTCGGTAAATCGGTCTCGGGCATCATGCGCGACGGCGGGATCAACTGGACACTCGGGCGGCAGCGCAGCGGGCCGAGCGTCTCCTGATCCGGAGGATTCGGGCTTTCTATTTTCATGAAATTATGTTTTCATGGATTCATGAAAAATATCGCAGCGCAAACCGATGTCGGCGACGAGCATCTTCAGGTGCAGATTCCTGCCGTTACGAAACGCGATCTCGGTCAACGGTCGCTCGATTCCCGCGAGCCGATCCGGATGATCGTACTGCGGGCACTTGAAGCCTATGGCGTGAGCGTCCCCGCAGACGCGATATCGGATCGCCGGAAGGGCAGGCGATGAGCGAGGATTTCGAAGCTCTCACTGTTGCGGATTATGCGAAGCAGGCCGCGCGGACTGATCAACGCAGCGGTGGCCGCGCACTGGGCTTCTCGATGCTTGGCCTTTTCGGCGAAGTCGGCAGCTTGCTCAGTGAGGCCAAGAAAAAGCAGCGCGACGATGCCTCCTACCTGGGTTACGCTCACGCCGTCGCGGAAGAGCTTGGTGACGTCCTTTGGTATCTGGCGGCGATCGCACGGCGCAGCCGCATGGCGCTCAGCGACATCGCTGCCGCCGCGGCGACAAACGGCGGACAATGGCAGACGGGCGGCAACGAAACGCTCAGTTTCCATGCGCTGCAGCCGCAGCACATTCCGCTTGCCAAGGCACCGATGCCGCAGTTCGAGCATAGCCTGCTCGCGCTGGCAGGCGACGTTGGGCTGCTCATCAACGATTTCCAGGCGGGCGGTCTTGCGAAGGACCGCGAAGCACTCGCGGGCCGGCTGGTCGCGGTCATGCGCCGGTTGATCCAGGCGGCAAACGAATCCGGTGTTACCATCGAGGCTGCCGCCGTGAAGAATCTTCACAAGATCTTCGATCGCTGGCCGCGCGAGCGCATCTATCCGGCGCCGACCGATGCGGCGCTCGACCCAGAAGAGCAATTGCCGCGGCGGATGGCGATCGACGTCTATGAACGCACCGTTCGCGGGCAGACATTCGTGTATCAACGCTCAAGCGGTGTGTATGTCGGCGACCGGCTCACCGACAACGCGCTCGAACCCGACGACTATCGTTTCCACGATGTCTTTCACTACGCTTATGTCGCGGTGCTTGGCTGGTCGCCAGTGCTGCGTGCGCTGCTCCGTCTCAAGCGCAAGAGCGATCCGAAACTCGACGACGCCGAAGACGGTGCTCGGGCGATTCTCATCGAAGAGGGCATAACTTCCTGGATTTTCGGACAAGCGCAGCAACTCCGGTACTTTGAAAACGTGAAGCGCGGTGGCCTTCCGCTGGACATGCTGAAGCATGTCCGCCAGTTCGTCGCCGGCTACGAATCAGAACGCTGTCCGCTGTGGCTTTGGGAGGAAGCGATCCTCCAGGGCTATACGGCTTTCCGCTTCCTTCAGGAGCATCGGCGCGGCCGCGTCCTGATCGACTTCGCCAATCGCCGCCTGCGTATCAAGGAATTGCCGTCATGACCCCGAAATCCTTTGTGTCCACCCTGGCGGCGACCGAACTTCCCTCAGTGTTCAATCCCTGGCGCGATCGCTGCACGGTCCATGACCGCAGCGACGCCGCCGCCCGGCGCCGCGACAATCTCGAAATGCTGCTCACCGCGGCGCTTGATCATCGCGTCGAAACGATCTGGATCGCGCGTGATCTCGGCTATCGCGGGGGGCGGCGTACGGGCGTACCGCTGACCGACGAAATTCACCTCGGACATGCCGGCACGCTGATGGGCGGCATCGCATTTGAACGTGCGACGCAGGGACCCGCCGTGGCGGAGCGCACCGCGGCGATCGTCTGGCGTGTGCTAGAGCGGATCGGTCAGCCTGTCATGCTCTGGAACGTTTTCCCGTTCCATCCCCATGAAGCGGATGATCCGATGTCGAACCGATGCCACACGCGAAGCGAGCGCGAGGCGACCTGGCCGATATTGCAAGCCCTCGTGTCAATGATCCGGCCCCGCCAGATCGTCGCGATCGGGCGCGACGCTCACCTGGCGCTGGACGGTCTCGACATTCCGACCACCGCGGTCCGCCATCCGAGCTACGGCGGGCAGCGCGAGTTCATCGAGGGCATGTTCAGCCTGTACGGTGTCGCGGATGACAACGATGAGCCGCTAGAACTGCCGTTGGGCGCGCCTCACGCCGCAGCACGGAGATGTGCGCTCGCCTGATCGCAGCGTTCAAAGAGTTGCTTAAGATCGCCGCGGTTCCAGTTGGCGGTGTCGACCGTGGCGTTGGTCGAGACGATCGTGAGCGGACCCAGCGCGACCCCGCCTTCCTTGGCGATGAATTCGAGCAGACGGCCGAGGCCGATCAGATTGCCGAGCAGTTTTTCGATATAGTAGTGATTGCGGTAGAGCGCGGTCATGCCGAGGCGACGATCGTCGCCCTTGCCGATCAGCTTGAGACTGGCAAAGCTCAGGCACTGACCGCCGTAGGGCGAGTCATTCACGTCGCGGGCGGGGTCGAAGATCAGCAGTTCGAATTTGTTGAGCGCTCGGACGTTCGGGTTGCGCAGGCGCTCGACGATGCCCCAGATTTGATTGATTGGCTGGCCGTCGGCGCGGGGCAATTCCATCATCCGTTCGAAATAATAGCCCGACCAAGCGCCCGACCTCCGGACCTTCGGCAGCACGTTGTCGCGAAACCGGTCGAAGAATTGCGGCGCGCCGTAGCGCCTGTACAGCGCTGCCGGAAAAATCGTGTTGGCGACCGTCTCGATGGGCTTCTTGCCATGGCCCGAAAGGAAGGCATCGACTTCCGCCACGACGGGATCGGCGAGTGTTGCGCGCGCAGTCGGCTCGGCCACGGAGATGACGACATTCTGCGCCTGGTGTCCGGTGGCGAGGTCGACGAGCCGGACCGCCTCGCGCCAGCCAGCAACGCAGTCAGGCTGCGGCGGTATGGGAAGATACATCGACTTCCTCCGTCAAATTTGCCGTGGCGAAAAGGCGCGGCGCTAGAAAGCGCTCAGTAAGCCAGGCGTGGCCTTCCAAGCCCCAACCTGGTCCCCAGCTGTTGCGGATGAGAATGGCCGGGGTGCCGTCCACGGTTCCATGCCCGACCGCGACGACCGCGTGCCGTTGCGCTGGCTCGGGGAGTTCGTCGTTCGCCGGATCGACGACGCCATCACCGCGCGGCTGGAAGAAAGACCGTGACAGCATCGTCAGCATGAGCACCGGCGTGTCACGATCCAGCGCGGCAAGGATGGATGACAGGTCGGTTCCATCCCTCTGTCCGTTGCGGCCATAGAGCGGGCCAACGGTCGCCGGCGGCGTCCACAGTCGATGATCGGCTGGAACCGCTGCCAGATACGGCCAGCCTTTCTCGTCGGGTTGGCCATCGAGCCGTAGCGCGTCCAGCATTGTGGATAGCAGTGCGCCGCTCGTCGGCGGTCTGCCCGCCCGTTTCTGCGCGGCATAAAAGGCGAATTCACACGACAGCGGTGCCCAGCCGTCGCGAAGCCCGGCGTGGGTGTCGCTCGCGGCGAATGCGAGGCATGTCGGCCGCGCGCCTTGATCGCGCGCAGGCCCGAACAGCGGCCGAAGGTCACGGACGATATCGATCATGGGGCGTCAGGCGGCCTCGAGCAGGTGCCGCCGTTCGGCGCGCGACAGGCCCGTCTGTTCCGGGCCGGTGAGGTCGAAATCGAGCGTCAGGCTGGTGAGGGCCGGCGCAGGCTGCCACGGCCGCCGCTCGTCGAGCGACATGCGGCCGCGCCGCGGCGCATCGGGCGCCGCGGTGACACGGCGGACAACGGGACCACCGATGCCATCGCCGTCGATTGCCTCACGCTCGTCTCGAACGACGGCGAAGCCGCTGGCGATCAGTTGGTCGAGATCCCAGAGATACCCACCGCCGCTATGTTCTTCGAGCTGCAGCACGAAAAGATCATTGCGACTGCCATCGATCCGCGAGCCGGCATCGCGCTCGGTCAGCAGCCAGACGTCGCCGCGATAGTTGTCGGGCCGATAGTCCTTGAGGAGATCGACCTTCAGGCTGCGCGGCTGCGTCCGGAGCAGGTCGGTCATCACCGATGGCGAAATCAGATTGTAGCGAACCAGGGTGCGGCACGTCGCCTCATAGCTGGCGCCGATCCGCAGCGAGAGCTGATAGACGACATTGGGGCGCCGGAAATGATCGATCTGCCATCCTTGTCGCGCGCTGTGCGCGAGCACCAGCCATTTCGGCATCATGAAGGCGATCGCAAAGGCGTCGGCTTCGGTTTCCTCGAAGTTGTTTCCCGGTTCGGGCGACATCGGCATCCGGCGCAGGATGCTCTCATCGTCGAGGCTCGGCTCGTGTCGCATCGAAAAATGCCCGAGTTCGTGCGCGGCCGTGAAGCGCTGGATGCTCATCGGTCGTTCCGTCGTGACGAGAACGCCAGGAGCAGGTGCGCTGAGATAGGCGCCGAGCAGGCCTTTCAGAGGACGAAGCAGCAAGGGTAGACCCACGGCATGGATCGCGCCGAAGACATCGACGCTGCCGCCTTGGGTCTCGATCAGTGCGCGCGTATCGAGTTCGCGATGCAGGCGGCCCGCTGCCATCGTACCAGCGCGAACCGCGCTCGCATAATCCGACGCCATCGATCAGCTCCGTTCGCCGCCAGACCGCGAGCGGAGATATTCGGCAAACCGGCTCAGCTCGGCCCGGTCCTCAGTCGACAAGGCCGCAACGCGTCGCGCCAGATGGGCGACATCGGCGGGAAGGCTCGCGGAGGCCTCGTCTTCGCCGGTAAAATAGGCCACCGACTGGCGGTAAAGACGGGCAAGCCGCGTCAGTTCGATCGCTTCAACGCGGCGCTGGCCATTCTCGATATCGGTAAGCGCGGTCCGGGGAATCTTGAGATAGGCAGCAACTTCTTCCTGCTTGAGGCCGAGATATTTCCGTGCTTCGCGCAGACGGTCGCCCAAGCGCCGCCGCTCCTGCTCGTCGCCTTCCTGGCGGAGTGCGAGATTGGTCATGGCTTCGACCCTTTCTTCTTAACCCAGACGCGTTCGATCTTAGGGAGGAGGTCGTCAATCGCCTTCTCGATCGAATTGTAGCCGCCGGTGCGGACGATGCTGTCGCGAAGCTCGATGTCGAGGACCTGCTCCACCGCGCAAAGCGTGTCGACCACGGACAAGGAGTCGAGTGGCACGGGCGCCTGGATGATCTTCGGGTTTTCCGGAGGCAGGGCAATTCCGCGCACCTGTGCCTCAGCCCTGGCCACTTGCAGCAGTTCGTCGACCAACGCCCTAATGGCGTCGGCTTTGGGAAACGCGGTTGCCGCGGGCTGCGGAGGAGCGATTGTCGCCATGCATGCCTCGCACGATTTCACTACATTAAATGCGATATAATGTCTGATAATCCGACACGCAAGCCCGAATTTGCAGCTCGGATTTTTGCAGGGTGTAGCGGGTCATCGGCGGTGCGGTGTGGTGGTCAGTGCCACCTCGAGGGACAACGACAGGGCAGAATCATCAACTCGGGTCATAGCTCGATCAAAAGAACAGAGCTGGAATATTGAGTCAGTCGCCGACGAGTGATCTCCTTCGGTCACCCACCAGCCCCCAGCGGCTCCGTTCATTTCGGGCGGCCCATAGCCGAGTCTTGAAGCCGCGCCCCGACCGCATCCGGCGGTATGGGCGGGAGCTTCAACGTGACCCCGACCAAATTGCTCATCGGCCAGATCCTTGTCGTGTTCGCAATCGTGATCGCGGGCCTCTGGGCGGCGACCCAATGGGCGGCGGCGATGCTCGCCTACCAGCCCGAACTTGGTCCGGCCTGGTTCATGGCTGGAAGCACGCCGGTCTATCGTCCCTGGGCGCTCTTCCCCTGGTGGTATCACTACGATGCCTATGCGCCGCATGTTTTCGACAAGGCCGGCGCGCTCGCCGGCGCGAGCGGTTTCATCGGCTGCGGCGCGGCGATCGCAGGCTCGCTCTGGCGCGCGCGGCAGTCGCGTCACGTCACCACCTATGGTTCGGCGCGCTGGGCCAGGCCGAACGAGATCGAGCGGGCCGGCCTTTACGGTGATGCCGGCGTATTCCTGGGCCGCTCGCGCGGCCGCTATCTCCGGCATGACGGCCCCGAACATATCATGGCGTTCGCGCCAACCCGTTCGGGCAAGGGCGTCGGGCTGGTCATACCGACACTGCTTGGCTGGACCGGCAGCGCCGTGGTTCACGACATCAAGGGCGAGAACTGGCAGCTCACCGCCGGCTGGCGCGCGCGCTTCTCCCACGTCCTGCTGTTCAATCCGACCGATCCCGCTTCCGCCAAATACAACCCGCTGCTGGAGGTCCGGCGCGGCGAGCATGAGGTCCGCGACGTCCAGAACATCGCCGACATCCTGGTCGATCCCGAAGGCGCGCTCGAACGGCGCAACCACTGGGAGAAAACCTCCCATTCGCTCCTGGTCGGCGCGATCCTCCACGTCCTTTATGCGGAGGAAGAAAAGACGCTCGCACGGGTAGCCACATTCCTGTCGGACCCGCAGCGGCCGTTCACCGCCACGCTCCGGCGGATGATGACCACCAATCACCTCGGCACGAAGGATGCGCCGCAGATCCATCCCGTCGTCGCCTCGGCGGCGCGCGAGGTGCTCAACAAGAGCGAGAACGAGCGCAGCGGCGTCCTCTCCACCGCAATGTCGTTTCTCGGGCTCTATCGCGACCCGACCGTCGCCGCGGTGACATCGCGCTGCGACTGGCGGATCGCCGATCTCGTCGAGGCCGGCCATCCGGTCTCGCTCTACCTTGTCATCCCGCCATCGGACATCAGCCGCACCAAGCCGCTGGTGCGGTTGGTGCTCAACCAGATCGGCCGCCGCCTCACCGAAAAGCTCGATGCCGATCCCGCCAGGGCGGGCAAGCACAAGCTCCTGATGATGCTCGACGAGTTCCCGGCATTGGGGCGGCTCGACTTCTTCGAGACCAGTCTTGCCTTTCTCGCGGGCTATGGAGTGCGCGCCTTCCTGATCGCGCAGTCCTTGAACCAGATCGAGAAGGCTTATGGCGAGCACAACTCGATCCTCGACAACTGCCATGTCCGCGTCGCGTTTGCGACCAACGACGAGCGCACGGCGCGGCGGATTTCGGACGCGCTCGGCATCGCCACCGAACAGCGCGCGATGCGCAACTATGCCGGCCACCGGCTCGCGCCCTGGCTGGCGCACGTCATGGTCAGCCGGCAGGAGACCGCCCGGCCACTCCTGACCACCGGCGAGGTGATGCAGCTCCCGCCCAAGGATGAGCTTGTCCTTGTCTCCGGCATGGCCCCGATCCGCGCGAGGAAGCTGCGCTATTACGAGGACCGCAATTTCCGCGAGCGGATCGCACCGCCGCCGCAGCCCGCGCCCGGAGACTATCCCGACCGGCCGCAGGCACGCCCCAACGACTGGAGCGGACTGGTCCGCGCGCCCGATACCCGGCTCGGCAAGCCCGATGACGATGCGAAGGCGGATGAGGACGGCGGCTTGCAACAGCAGCGCCACCCCGGCCTCGGCGAAGAACCCGCCAAAAAACCCGAGCCGCCAAAGCAGCTCGACCTGCTCGGCCTGGACAGCGACGACACCGACACGATCGCCGACAAGCACGCGATGGACCGCGCCGGCGCCACCGGCACGCTGATCCGCGCTCACGCGATCAATCAGGGTCGCAGCGCCGACATGCTGCCGGACTTCTGACAATGGCCGCGATCAAACCCAACCGCGTCCGCTACCAGCTCTTCCTGCCCGAAGATCTGAGCCACCGCTTCGAGGCGCTGGCGAGCCAGCCCGGCGCGTCCAAATCGGCGATCCTCACCGACGCGCTCACCGCCTGGCTCAACCGGCAGGCGGCGAGCGAGCTGGAGAACAAGTTCAGCCAGCGGCTCGATCGCATGTCGCTCGCGCTGGGGCGTGTCGAGCGTGACGGGCATGTGCTGCTCGAGAGCCTGGCGCTGTTCATCCGCTATGAACTGATGGTGCAGGCCCCTTTGGCCGAAGCCGACGAAGCGGCGCGTGCGATCGGCCGAGACCGCTTCGAGGCGTTCATTGCCCGCGTCGGCGAAGCGCTCGCCAGCGGCCAGCGCACGCTTGCTGCCTCCGCGAAAGACAATGGAGGTGGGCGATGAGCGACACGCTTTTCGGCTCCGATAATTCCGCAGGGCGTCGGCGCGCGATGCTGCGCACCGCGATGGGGCCGACCATCGCCGCAGCGCTGGCCGATCCGGTGGTCATCGAGATCATGGTGAACCCGGACGGCGTGTTGCGCCTTGATCGACTCGGCGAAGGCCGGATCGATACCGGCACCAAATATGAGCCCGCGCAGGTCGAGCGGATCATCCGCCTGGTTGCCAGCCACGCACGGACAGAGGTTCATGGCAATGCGCCGATCGTGTCAGCCGAGCTGCCACCGCACGGCGAAGGCGCGGGCGAGCGGTTCGAGGGTATCCTGCCGCCGGTCAGCCTCGCGCCGTGCTTCTCGATCCGCAAGCCCGCGGCGCGCATCTACACTTTGCTCGACTATGTGCGGGACGGCATCATGCCCGCCGACACGGCGCGACTGCTGTCGATGGCCGTGGTCGAGCGCAAGAACATCCTGGTCGCGGGTGGCACCAGTTCGGGCAAGACGACGCTTGCCAACGCGCTGCTCGCCGAGATGGCGCACCTCGACGAACGCGTCATCATCATTGAAGACACGCGTGAGTTGCAATGCGCCGCGCCCGACGTGGTGGGGCTGCGCACGCGTACGATTGGCACTGCCGGAGCCGGCGGCGTCACGATGGCTGATCTTGTCCGCTCGACATTGCGGCTCCGCCCCGATCGCATCGTCGTTGGCGAGGTGCGCGGGCGCGAAGCGCTCGACATGCTCAAAGCCTGGAACACCGGGCATCCGGGCGGCATCGCAACCGTCCACGCCAATTCGGCAGTGTCGGCGCTCTACCGGCTCGAGCAGCTCGTGCAGGAAAGCGTCGTCACCGTTCCGCGCCGGCTGATCGCCGACGCCATCGACATGATCGTGTTCATCGCCGGGCGCGGCCTCGCGCGCCGCGTCGACACGATCGCGCGCGTCGCCGGCCTCGATCCCGACGGCGGCTACGCCGTCCTCGACCTTACTCCCGACCACGCCCTCGAACCCCAAGGAGAATGACCATGCGCTTGTCCCGTATTCCTGCCCGTATTCCCGATCGTCGGAGCATCTTCCTCACCGGCGCCGCCATCGGCCTCGGGCTTGCGCTCGCCGCCACCGCGCAGGCCGCCGGCTCGGGCATGCCGTGGGAGGAACCGCTTCAGCAGGTCCTCGAATCGGTCCAGGGTCCTGTCGCCAAGATCGTCGCGGTGATCATCATCATCGTCACCGGTTTGACGCTCGCGTTCGGCGAGACGGCAGGCGGGTTCCGGCGCCTCATCCAGATCATCTTCGGCCTGTCGATCGCGTTTGCGGCGTCGAGCTTCTTCCTCAGCTTCTTCAGCTTCGGCGGCGGGGCGCTCATCTCGTGAACGCGCCAAATTCCTATGGCGCCAGCCATATCGAGGGGTTCGAGGCGCCGATGCACCGCGCGCTTGCCGAGCCGATCCTGCTTGGCGGGGCGCCGCGAGCGATCGCGATCGTCAATGGTACGATCGCGGCCGCGCTCGGACTCGGTCTCCAGCAGTGGATCGCCGGGCTGGCCATGTGGGCGTTCGGGCACACTCTCGCGGTGTTCGCCGCCAAGCGCGATCCCGACTTCGCCCCGGTCCTTGTCCGCCACCTTCGCCAGAAGGGGCATCTGTCATGCTGAATCTGCGCGAATACCGTCAGAAGGCCGACCGGCTCGCCGATCATCTTCCATGGGCGGCGCTTGTCGCGCCCGGCGTGGTGCTCAACAAGGACGGCAGCTTTTTGCGCGTCCTCAGGTTCCGCGGCCCCGATCTAGAATCCGCCACCGAAGCCGAGCTTGTCGCCGCCTGCGCGCGGGCGAACAATGTCCTGAAGCGCTTCGGCTCGGGCTGGGCACTCCATTTCGAGGCCGAGCGGCGCGAAGCGCTGGGTTATCCCGACAGCAGCTTTCCCGATGCGGCGTCGTGGCTGGTCGATGAGGAACGGCGCGCGGCGTTCGAAAGCGCGGGCGCGCATTTCGAGAGCCGCTATTATCTGACGCTCACCCTCCTGCCTCCGCCCGATCAGGCGGACACGGCGGGCCGAGCGCTGATCGAGCGCAGCGACGACGCGAAGGGCCGCGACTGGCGACAAGCGCTTGCCGGCTTCATCGCCGAGACGGATCGTGCGCTTGACCTGTTCAGAGGCTTCATGCCCGAGGTGCGCGCGCTCGGCGACAGCGAAATGCTGACCTTTCTCCACGGTGCGATCTCCGCGCGCCGCCATGTCGTCGCCGTGCCCGAAACGCCCATCTATCTGGACGGGCTGCTCGCCGACACGCCGCTGACCGGCGGGCTCGAACCGATGCTCGGCGACGAGCATCTGCGGACGCTCACCATCCTCGGATTTCCGAACGCGAGCCGTCCCGGCATCCTCGACGGACTCAACCATGAGGATTTTGGCTATCGCTGGGTGACGCGCTTCATTGCGCTCGACAAGACCGACGCAACCAAAGCGCTCACTCGCCTGCGGCGGCAGTGGTTCAACAAGCGCAAGTCGATCACCGCGCTGCTGCGCGAAGTCATCTACAACCAGCCGGTCCAGCTTCTCGACAGCGATGCCGACAACAAGGTGGTCGATGCCGACCTCGCCTTGCAGGCGCTCGGCGGCGATCATGTCGCGTTCGGCTATCTGACGACGACGATCACCGTTGCCGATATCGACCGCGCCCGCGTCGAGGAAAAGGTCCGCGCGGTCGAGCGCATCGTCAACGGGCTCGGCTTCACCTGCATCCGCGAGGGCATGAATGTGGTCGAGGCGTGGCTGTCGAGCCTGCCGGGCCATGTCTATGCGAACGTCCGGCAACCGATCGTCCACACCCTGAATCTCGCGCATCTCATGCCGCTGTCCTCGGTATGGGCAGGACCGGCGCGTAATCCGCACCTCGACGGTCCGCCGCTGCTTTATGCGGAAACCAGCGGCTCGACGCCGTTCCGTCTCAGCACGCATGTCGGCGACGTCGGTCATATGCTGATCGTCGGACCCACCGGGGCCGGAAAGTCGGTGCTGCTCGCAATGCTCGCGCTTCAGTTCCGGCGATATCCAGACTCCCAGGTCTATGTCTTCGACAAGGGATTTTCGGCGCGCGCGGCCGTGCTGGCGATGGGCGGCGCGCATCACGCGCTCGGGCTTGGCGGTGAGAGCGGTCATGCCGATGACGTGGGCGGGCGAACGATCGCCTTCCAGCCGCTGCGCCACATCGATCGCTCCAACGCACGCGCCTGGGCGACCGAATGGATCGGCGCGCTGCTCGCCCATGAGAAAGTACTGGTCACACCCGAGATCAAGGAGGCCGTCTGGTCGGCGCTCACCAATCTCGCGACCGCCCCGATCGAGGAACGCACGCTCACCGGCCTGTCGCTGCTGCTGCAATCGGCACCGCTGCGATCGGCGCTCGCGCCCTATACGCTCGAAGGATCGTTCGGCCGCCTGCTCGACGCCGCCGAAGACGATCTAGCGATCGCCGACGTGCAGTGCTTCGAGACTGAAGCGCTGATGGGGCAGGCGGGCGTCGTTGCGCCCGTGCTGACCTACCTGTTCCATCGTCTCGAGGAGCGCTTCACCGGGCGGCCGACGCTTCTCGTACTGGATGAAGCCTGGGTGTTCCTCGACCACCCGCTGTTCGCCGCGCGCATCCGTGAGTGGCTGAAGGTGCTGCGCAAGAAGAACGTCAGCGTCGTGTTCGCGACACAGAGCCTAGCCGATATCGCCGACAGCACGATCGCGCCGGCCATCATCGAAAGCTGTCCGCAGCGCATCTTGCTGCCCAATGATCGGGCGATCGAGCCGCAGGGCCAGACGGTCTACGTCCGCTTCGGTCTCAACGCGCGCCAGATCGAACTGGTCAGCCGCGCGACGCCCAAGCGGCAATATTATCTGCAATCAGCGCGCGGCAACCGGCTGTTCGAGCTTGGGCTAGGCCCGATCGCGCTGGCGTTGTGCGGCGCGTCCGATCCCGACAGCCAGAAGCGCATAGACGCGGTGCTGGCCGAAAAGGGCCAGGCCGACTTCGCCGCGACCTTTCTCTCCCAAGCCGGCCTCGATTGGGCGGCCGACCTGCTTGGGCGTCACCCTGCCGCCCGCCCCCCAGAAGACAAGGAGTAATTTCCCGTGCCCCGTATCCCTATCCGCAAATATGCGTGCCTCTCCGCTCTCGCGCTCGGCGCCGTCGGCTCGCTCGGTATCGGCATCGCGTTGACCTCGACGCCCGTCGCGGCCCAGCTCAGTGTGTTCGATCCATCGAACTATTCGCAAAACCTGCTCACCGCCGCGCGCACGCTTGCCCAGATCAACAACCAGATCCAGAGTCTCCAGAACGAAGCGCAGATGCTGATCAACCAGGGCAAGAACCTGTCCCGGATCGATTTCCCGCAACTTCAGGAGCTTCGCCAGCGCCTCCAGCAGATCGACCAGCTCATGGGCCAGGCGCAGGGCGTCGACTTCCGCATCGATCAGCTCGACGAGCGCTTCCGCCAGCTCTACCCGCAGGAGTTCGATCAGGTGTTCCGCCGCGATCAGCGTGTGGCTCGCGCACGCGATCAACTCGATACCGCGATGTCCGCGTTTCGCCAGACGATGGGGGTCCAGAACCGCATCGTCGACAACGTACGGAGCGACACGCAGGCGCTCGCCGACATCGTCGCGCGCAGCCAGGGCGCGGAAGGCTCGCTTCAGGCGCAGCAGGCCACGAACCAGCTTCTCGCGCTCACCGCCAAGCAGCAGCTCCAGCTTCAGCAAATGATGGCGGCGCAGTTCCGGGCGGAATCGGTCGAGCAGGCGCAGCGGGGCCAGATCGCGCGCGAGGCACGCGAGTCGACGCGCCGCTTCCTCGGCGACGGCAAGGCTTACACGCCACGCCAATGAGCTGAGGCAGGCGAGGACCGCGCCCCCAGCTCCCCCCGGGTCCGAACCTGTCTCGTCGCGGGGGCCGTAGGGCTTGCCCCTCTCATGGCCGCCGGTCCCCGCGACACCTTTCAACTTCAAGCAGGAACCCGCCCATATGGATGACCTGAATGTCATCGATCAGTTCATGGAGGCCTTCGCCTCCTACATCGACAGCGGGTTCGGCCTGTTGGGCGGTGACGTCGGTTTCCTGACCACGATCCTGATCGGCATCGACATCACGCTCGCCGGGCTGTTCTGGGCGCTCGGCGGCGAAGACGACGTCATCGCCAAGTTCCTCAAAAAGATCCTCTATGTCGGCGTCTTCGCCCTGATCCTCAACAGCTTCTCGACACTGTCCGATATCATCTTTCGCAGCTTCGCCGGCCTCGGCCTCACCGCAGGGGGCAGCGCGATTACGGCTGACGATTTATTGCGACCCGGCAAGCTGGCCGGGACCGGCTTCGAGGCAGCATGGCCGCTCCTCGAGCAGGCGAAGGAGTTGGTTGGCCCGATCGCCTTCTTCGACAATTTCATCGAGATCGCCGTGCTGGTGATCGCCTGGGTCGTCGTCATCGCCGCCTTTTTCATCCTCGCGATCCAGCTTTTCATCACAATCCTCGAATTCAAGCTTACTTCGCTCGCCGGCTTCGTGCTCGTGCCCTTTGCGCTGTGGAACCGCACGTCGTTCCTCGCCGAACGGGTGCTCGGGAACGTCGTCAGTTCGGGCATCAAGGTCATGGTGCTCGCGGTCATCGTCGGCATCGGCTCTAACTATTTCGCCGACTTCACCAGTGCGATCACCGGCGACGAGGTGTCGATCGAACAGGCCGTGTCGCTGATGCTCGCGAGCCTCGCGATCTTTGGCCTCTCCATCTTCGGCCCGGGAACCGCATCCGGCCTCGTCGCCGGCGCGCCGCAGCTCGGCGCCGGATCGGGGATCGCCACTACCGTGCTTGCCGGCGGAGGTCTTGCGATGGCAGGCGCTGGCGCCGTCGGCGCGGCACGCGGTCTCGCGGGGGCCGGTCTCGGCGCGATCCGCGCCGGTACATCGATGGGGTCTGCCGCATCCACTGCCTACAAGCTCGGGCAGGAAACCTCGGGCTCGACCAGCGTCGGCGCGGGCCTCGGCGGCGTTGCGACCGCCATGCGCGGCGCGGCTGCCAACCGGATGAGCGGCGGTCTCGGCGTTAGCGCTGCCGCCGATCGTGGGCAGCGCGCCGCATGGGAAGCAGGAAGCACCCGTGCCGGCGGCGCCGCCCCCGCAGCCGCGCCGATAGGCGCAGCTGAAGGAACACCCGCCTGGGCGCAGAAGCTTCATGCCAGCCAGAATGCTCGCCACCGCCGCCAGATGGCGATCCACGCAATCCAGGGCGGCGACCGCGGCGGCGCTGGCGCCACTCCAGACATCAAGGAAAGGGACTGAGCGATGAAATTTCGACGCGCATTGCAGCGCTATGGGCGAACGCCCGAACCCGAGACACCCTACCAACGAGCGGGCCAGCTTTGGGATGAGCGTATCGGCTCGGCTCGCGCACAGGCGAAGAACTGGCGGCTGATGGCCTTCGGCGGCCTGTTCCTGACCACTGGTCTGTCGGGCGCGCTGGTCTGGCAATCGATGCAAAGCCGCGTCGTGCCCTATGTGGTCGAGGTCGATGCACTCGGGCAAGCACAGGCCGTCGCGCCTGCCGCCAAGGACTATCGGCCGACCGATCCGCAGATCGCATGGTTCCTCGGCCGGTTCATCACCGGCGTTCGAGCGCGCTCGCTCGATCCGGTATTGATGCGTGAAAACTGGCTATCAGCCTATGATTTCGCGACCGAACGTGCGTCACTGTTCCTCGGCGAATATGCCCGCACCTCCAATCCGTTCGCCGATGTCGGGCGCAAGACGGTTTCGGTGCAGGTGACGAGCGTCGTCCGCGCGTCGGATACGAGCTTCCAGGTCAAATGGACCGAGCAGCAATATGAGCGGGGAAGCCTCGCCAGCACGTCACGCTGGACGGCGATGCTCACGGTGAAGATCAAGCCGCCGCGCTTGGCCGATGTGCTCCGAAAAAACCCGCTCGGTCTCTATGTTGACGCGATCGACTGGAGCCGCGAACTGGAAACGCCTCAGGACCGGCCGCCTTCGCCGCAACCATCGGCCGTGCCCGATCCCGCACAATCACTCCCGGTCGCGCCGCCCACCGACATTCCGCTGGGCTCGCCGCTCGATCCGACCCTTGCTCAACCCGCAGCCGCACCATCCCCCGAAAGGACCGACCAATGATCCGTGCCCTCATCCTGGCGGCGAGCGCGATGGCGCTTGCCATGGGCGTCGCTGCGCAGAGCCGCGAACCCGCGTCACCCACCGCGCGCGTCACTGCCGCCAACCGGGCGGCACTGCGCGAGCCGTCGAGCGCGGGATATATATATGCCGTCCAGGTCTATCCCTGGGCGGAAGGCGTGCTCTACCGGCTCTATGCCGCGCCCGAGCGCATCACCGACATTGCCTTGCAGCCGGGCGAAACGATTGTGTCCGTCGCCGCCGGCGACACCGTGCGCTGGACTGTCGGCGATACCACCAGCGGCATCGGCGAAAGCAAGCGCGTGCACATCCTCGTCAAGCCGTTTTCGGCGGGCCTACGCACAAACCTTGTCATTGCTACCGATCGCCGGACCTACCATCTCCAGCTCGAAAGCACGCCCGCGACCGCGATGGCGGCGATCTCCTGGACCTATCCACATGACGAGCTGATCGCGCTCCGGCGTCAGCGCGATGCAGCCGTGGCGGCGACGCCGATCGCGTCGGGCCTCTCGGTCGAAAGCCTCAACTTCAACTATGCGATCTCGGGCGACAAGCCGGCCTGGCGGCCGCTGCGCGCGTTCGACGATGGGCGGCAGACCTACATCGAGTTCTCGCCTGCGATCGCCGTGGGTGAGGCGCCCCCGCTGTTCGTGATTGGCGAGGATGGCGAGGCCCAGCTCGTCAACTATCGCGTCGCCGGCCGCTATTATGTGGTCGACCGCCTGTTCGGTGTCGCCGAGCTGCGCCTTGGCGGCAAGAAACAGCAGATTGTCCGTATCACCGCCGCCCAGCCGAAGAGCCGGCAGCGCAAGGCCGGGAGGGGCGCGTGACCGATCCAACCGCTTCTTCCGCGCCGATCGCGGCGCCCAAAGCCGACCCCGAAACGCTCGTTCTGCGCGCGGCGCCGGGCCGCGTCACCCGTTTTCGCCGCGGTGCGATCGTCGCCATCGCTGCCGCCGGCTCGACCGCGATCATCGGCGTCGCCTGGCTGGCGCTCAAGCCCGCGACCCTGAGCCTGATCGCACGAAGCGATGAAAAGCTGGTTGGCGCGAAGGCGCCGCCTGATGCGCTCGCGGGCGCGCCGACGAGCTATGGCGACGTGCCGAAGCTCGGGCTACCGCTTCCCGGTGATCTCGGGCGGCCGATCCTCGAGCGCCAGCGGCAGCTTGGCGGGATGGTTCCCCCTGACCCCGCTGCCGATGCGGTGAGCCGGGCCGCGCAGGAAGCCGAAGCCGAGCGCCAGCGCATCGCCGCTGAGCAGAAGGCCGCACGCGAGTCTGGCGTCATGCTGCAATTGGCGGGCGGCGGTCGCGCCGCCGCCCCTGCACCGGTGACTACCGATGCAAGTGTTCCGCCAGCATCGGCCGAGACTGCCAAGCCGCTCCTCGACCCTGACCGAGATCCTAACGCCCAGGGGCGCAAGAACGAATTGGTCGGCCACGCCAATCGCGACGACGACATCAATCCGCACGCGCTGGCGCAGTCCGTATCGCCTTGGACCTTGCAGGCCGGCAGCATCATTGCCGCGAGCCTCATAACCGGGCTCAACTCGGATCTTCCCGGGCTCGTCACCGCGCAGATCACGGAGAACGTCTATGACAGTGTGACCGGGCGCGGTCTGCTCATTCCGCAAGGATCGCGGCTGATCGGCAGCTACGACAGCGTTGTAGCGTTTGGGCAGAGCCGTGCGCTGGTCGTCTGGCAGCGGATTATCCTGCCCGACGGCTCGTCGATTCGTATCGACAATGTGCCGGCGACCGATACGCAGGGCTATGCGGGTCTGTCCGACCGGATCGACCGGCATACTTGGCAACTTCTGAAGGGCGTCGCCCTGTCGACACTGCTGGGCGTCGGCACTGAATTGAGCTTCGGCAGCACCGAAAGCGACCTTGTCCGGGCGATCCGCGAGTCAGCGCAGCAGAGCGGCGCGCGCGCCGGCGATCAGCTCGTCACGCGCAATCTCAATATCCAGCCGACCTTGCGCGTGCGTCCCGGCTGGCCGCTACGGGTGGTCGTGCACAAAGACATCATATTGCCCGGACCCTGGGGAGGCCGTCATGGCTGATTTGAAGCTGCCAAGGCTGCCCGATCGGACGCCGGCTAAGATCACGATCAACGTCATGCCGGATCTCATCGAAGCGCTGAACGACTACGCCGAGGCCTATGAGGCGGCCTACGGCCGACGCGAGTCCGTACCGGACCTCATTCCATTCATGCTTAGCGGCTTCCTGGCGAGCGACCGCTCGTTCAGCCGGGCACGTAAGAAATAGTCCGATGTCGGCCCGGCAGCCTGCAACGAATGGCGACGACGCGCCCCCGATTGGGCCGATAAGCGTTCGCATTCCCGACGCAGTACGGATGACGGGGCTCAGCAAATCCAAGATCTACCAGCTCATCGCTTCCGGCGACATCGAGGCAGCCAAGGTCGGCCGTGCAACCGTGGTGTTTGTCGATAGTCTGCGGTCCTTTCTGCGATCACACTGTAAACAGCCGCGTTCTCGGGCGTAGCAGGGATCGCGCATGTCGGCCTGTCGATATTTCGGCACGGCCTGTCGCGAAGGGGTAAAATTGGGGGTGGATTGAGCGGAATTATCGGCACGACGATCAAGAACGTTGTTATAAATCAGTATCTTATGTTTTTCGTGTGAATCCCTCCTCCGCTACCAGGTTCGAGTCCCACTTTTGTGCGCTTGCGTCCGCATGGGTCCGGATTTTTGACCCAAATCTCTGATTACAATCACAGATGAGCTAGCACGCCAATCCGCTTGGAGCCGTATGCGTCCGCATGCGTTCGCCTGAAGCTGGAGCAATTCTGGGGGTATCGTGGGGGTACTTCTGGCTTCCGTGGAATCGGGCGATACCCCCAAGTGCGGACTTGCGGCGAGAAGCGGAATTTCTCCCAACTGCAAAGGCTTGTCGAAGCGATTTCGAAAAGGGATCATTCAAAGGGTCCCGAGATCACCGTTGCGTTCGAGTCCCTGCCGGGGAATCGAATGCAAGAAAGCATGCAGGGGCGGGAGATGGCATCTGTTCCTTGTTCGCAATGACAGCTTCGCGCCCCAATTTAAGACCTAGGAGTCCGATTTCTTAATTCGCAAAAGCGGACCTTCTCTGTGGCGATTCCGGCCAAGGAGAATGAAGATGACATACTCTCAATACGACCCATCGGCGCAGAACCGTGTGCCATGGAATTTTGGAGCCAAGATCGGACCCAAGCGCCCATTTAATCAAAAACAGATTAGGGCCATCCGGTTCTTCCTAGATCTCGAGAAGCGCATTCGAAATCGAGCCCTGTTTGATTTGGCGATTGATAGCGAGCTGCGAGGCAGTGATCTCGTCGAGTTGAAGATCGGCGATCTGGTAAGTGGTCCAGAGAGCAGAAGGCGAGCAACAATTACTCAGCGGAAGACAGATCGCCCAGTGCAGTTTGAGATTGCGGCAGACGCCAGGGCCAGCTTGTTCGCTTGACTCGAACGCCGAGCTGGTGACGTCGAGGACTTTGTCTTCCCTAGCCGAGTTGATCCTGATCATCACCTGAGCACACGACAATACGCTCGGCTTGTTGATGAGTGGGTTGCGGCTATCGGCTTGCGGCCTGAGGAGTACGGCACTCACTCACTCCGCCGAACCAAGGCTTCGATCATCTGCAAAGCCACGGGCAACATCCAGGCAATCCAGATATTGCTCGGTCACTCCAAGATCGAAAACACGGCGCGTTATCTTGGTGTCGATATAGAAGACGCTCTTACACTTGCCGAGAAGACTGAGATCTGACTGGGGCTGGACGCTGGCTTCGAGAGAGCCAGCGTCCACTTTTGGGGGTGAAAGCAGATTCCGCTTAGATCCAATCATTCGACTGCCAAATTGGCCTGCATAGCGTCAATCACCTCTTGCAGGATCCCAATGTTCTGAGCCGGAATGCCCTTGAGTAACCGGCCATAGACCGCATCAGCCTCCTTCCGTAATTGAGGCAGAAGATCGATCGCAGCTGGGAGCAGATGAATTTTCCAAACGCGACGGTCATCTTTGGCGCTGCGCCTTTCGACGAGGCCAAGACCCTCAAGCTTATCGATCGCCTGACCCACGCCCGCGCGTTCAAGCTCAAGCTTTCTGGCCAGTTCAGTCTGCGTCATTCCAGGGGTCCGATAAAGATAGGCAAGCGCTCGCCACTGTGTGCGGGTGAGACCGAACTGCTCTACCGAAGAGTCGAAGGTTTTTCGCAGACGCCTCGTTACCTCTTCCATCAAGAACACGACACGGTCCGTATCGTTCAGAAAGGTCGCTGCCGCTGCGTCGGCATCTTGTGCGATCTGGGTTGACATGCCTTGCTGTACCATAGCCCGCGTCTAATCAAACCTATTTACTGTAAAGTGTAATACAATATACTGACACACATATGAGTGTCGATCAAATCACGATAAAAGGAGCTGGAGGGCTAAGGCTTGCTGCAGAGAAGCTCGGCGATGAAAAAGCCATGCCAGTCCTCCTCGCTCACGGCGGGGGTCAGACCCGGCGAGCATGGAAGCGTGTCACTCACGACCTGGCCGAAGCCGGCTTCTGCGTTATCGCGATTGACATGCGCGGCCATGGTGAAAGCGATTGGTCTCTCGACGGTGCCTACGAACTTGCAGATTTCGCCTCCGACCTCGTTGCGATTGCAGCAGGTTTGGATAGCAAACCAGCAGTGGTCGGTGCCTCGCTGGGCGGGCTCGCTGGGATGATCGCTGAAGGTGAGCTTGCGCCTGGCAGTTTCGCTTCCTTGACCTTGGTCGATATTGCCCCTCGGATGGAAACGAGCGGCGTCATGCGCGTGGTCGGCTTCATGGACCAGCATGTCGAGACTGGCTTTGCGTCACCCCAGGAAGCGGCCGACGTTATTGCACGCTATTTACCACACCGGCGCAAGCGGGGAGCGGGAGGAAATCTGCGCCATTATCTTCGCGAATCAGACGATGGACGCTTCTACTGGCATTGGGACCCCCTCTTCATCCGCAATGTCATGGGATCGAACCGGCTCGATCCCGAGCGCCACGAAAAGCAGTTCGAGATGCTGAGCCAGGCCGCTTGCCGACTAAGGCTTCCACTGCACCTCATTCGCGGAGGTTCGAGCGATCTCGTTTCTGAAGAGGCGGTGGCCCATCTGCGTGGACTGGTGCCGCATGCCGAATACACCGACATTGCGGACGCGACACATATGGTCGTGGGAGATTCCAACGATGCATTTTCCGCGACGATCCTGAAGTTCCTCAAGCACCATCATCAAAGCACGGAGGCCGGATCGTGAACGGCGAGACATCAATGATCGATCGAGATCGACTGGAACACATGCTCACTATTGCGCCGTTTCATCAATGGCTCGGCTTAACTGTCAAACACTTTGAGCCGGGGAAACTCCAACTCGAAATGCCATGGCGTGACGAGATCGTCTCCAATCCGGTAATTGGCTCCGCTCATGGCGGCGTGCTCGCTTCACTGATCGATCTGAGCGGCCTTTATGTGCTGCTTGCTATGGGGCACAAGGCCAAGGCGACCGTCGATTTGAGGGTGGACTATCACCGCCCTGCGACACAGGGGCCCCTTCTCGCCAGCGCAACGGTTGTAAAGGTCGGACGGCAGATCTCGGTTGCGGATACCCGAATTACGGGCCCCGACGACAAGTTGGTCGCCAGCGGCAGAGGTGCCTATGCATGCTGAGAGCGCCCTCCCATGTCGGTCTGGTTGATATCCGCGCGCCCTTTCATCCGAAAACCGAAGGGCAGGATCGAGCGACAGACACCCGAATATCGGCGCTCGCAGCACGGCAAGCTCGCTGCCTGAAACCAAACCCAGACGAGGTCCACACTCCCCAAATTTACTCCGCAAGGTGTGCCAGATGTTCTGACGATAGAAATGATTGGAAGCAGCGTCCTTGATAAGCTGCTCCAACATTCGCTCGTGTGTGGGAGTGAGGCCAAGCGCATGGGCCGATCGGCAAGTATTTCTCGCTCAGCTCCGTTGATCTCGACCATGATGATGGTGGTTCGATCGTCGTTGGGGAGTACGCTGTCGAGCGCAACGGTCTCTTCCTGGGCATCATGATGTGAGCCCTTAGGTTCGGACGATCATAGTAAAGGACTTTCATAATTGGTCCGGGTCGCTATATCGCCCGCGTCACGGCTCGAACCGACGCGAGGAGCAAGGATTTTATGGCAGAAGAATCGTCAGGCGCTACCGGTGAAGAGGTGCGCCTGAAAGGTTTGTCCAACCCGCGACTTCGTTTGGGCCTCTTGATAGCCGGGATCATGCTCCTGCTTGCTGGAGCATATTGGTACTACAACCATCAGACAGTCGGCCGATTCCAGCAATCTACCGATAACGCCTTTATCGCTGCGGAAAGCGTTATCATCTCGCCCAAGGTCGCAGGATATGTCGAACGCGTACTGGTGGCCGAAAACGAAACAGTCGCTTCGGGCGATGCACTGGTCCAACTGGATACGCGGGACTACCGCGCCCAGACAAATCAGGTCGAAGCCCAGATCGCTGCTACGCTTGCCGGAGCCGACACGGCTCGTGCCCAGCAAAGAGAGCAAGAGGCAGCAATTGCGCAGGCTCGTGCGCAACTGGCCGCAGCATCCGCTCAGGCCAGCCTCGCTGCTGAGCAAGTATCCCGCTACCGACCGCTTGCCGCTTCGGGGGCAGAGCCGCGAGAGAAGCTCGACCAGTTGCAGGCTCAAGCCAGAGAGGCGCAGGCTCAGCTTGCGGCGGCCCGCGCCGCTCTTACAGGCGCGCAGCGCCGGCAGAACACGCTGGGCGAGCAGATAGTCCAGGCCAATTCGCAGGCCAACGCCGCCCGTGCCCAGCTCGACGCCGCGCGTAGTAACCTGTCATCGACCACACTTCGTGCCAGCATTTCGGGGCGGGTTGGAGACCTTACCGTTCGATCGGGACAGTTTGTCCAGCCTGGCCAACGTTTGATGAGCGTCGTGCCGACCGACCGCCTCTATGTAACAGCGAATTTCAAGGAGACGCAGCTCGGCCTCGTCCGGCCGGGTCAACCGGTTACTTTGGAAATCGACGCACTTCCGGATCTCGAGCTGAAAGGTAAAGTCGAAAGTATCGCACCAGGAACCGGCGCTGAGTTCTCCATCCTTCCCCCGCAAAACGCGACCGGTAATTTCACCAAGATTGTGCAGCGCGTCCCCGTCCGGATATCCCTTCAGGCCCCGCCAGAGGTCCTGCGACTACTGGTTCCGGGGATGTCTGTTGTCGCGACTGTCGATACCCGCGCGGCCCGGGACGAACTCGATTCGATCCGCAACGCGGCCGAGGATTGACCAATGGCAAATGCCGCTACCGCGGTTTCATCGCCGGTCGAGAAGGCAGATGCTACTGCTTGGATTGCCGTGGCTGCCGGTGCGCTGGGGGCGATGCTGGCGACGCTCGACATCTCGATCGTCAATTCGGCGCTGCCGACGATACAGGGGGAGATTGGAGCGACCGGTACCGAAGGAACCTGGATCGCGACGGCCTTCCTCGTGGCCGAAATTATCATCATTCCTTTGAGCGCATGGCTGGAAAGACTGCTTGGCCTTCGAACGCTGCTTATCGTTGCGGTTTCTGCCTTTACGGCTTTTTCGGTGCTTTGCGGCGTTGCGACCGACCTTACAACGATGATCATCGGTCGAACCGGGCAAGGGTTCATGGGCGGCGCCCTAATCCCCACCGCAATGACCATCGTTGCAAAGCGTCTCCCTCCATCGCAACAGCCGATTGGCATGGCGCTCTTCGGGATGACCGTCGTCCTCGGGCCGGTAATGGGACCCCTGGTCGGCGGCTGGCTCACCGAAAACCTGAGCTGGCATTACGCTTTCTTCGTCAACGTGCCTGTCTGCGCGCTACTTCTTGCCCTGCTCTTCATCGGGCTACCCCATGAAAAGCCGGACTGGGTTTATCTGCGAGAGGCCGATTGGGCGGGCATAGTTGGCATGATCCTTGGCCTCGGCGGGCTGACCGTCGTGCTGGAAGAAGGCCACCGTGAGGAGTGGTTCGATTCCACGCTTATCGTGCAGCTCACTCTGATGACGGTCGCCGGCTTCGCGCTTCTGATCTACGGGCAGTTGTATGCACGCAAGCCGGTGCTCAAATTGCGCCTGATGCTCAGCAGGCAGTTTGCCAGCGTCGTGGTGATGGCACTGGCGCTTGGCATGGTCATGTATGGCTCGACCTACGTGATCCCGCAATTTCTTGCGATAATCTCCGACTACAACGCCCTGCAGACTGGGTTCGTAATCTTCTGGATGGGTGTTCCGGCCTTCCTTCTGATGCCCGTTTTACCATTCATGATCCGAAGGATCCACATCCGCATGGCAGTCGGTACGGGTATGTTCGTCATGGCGCTCAGCTGTTTCGTGACGATCAATCTGACGGCTGATTCAGGGGGCGGTGTGTTCACCGAAAGCCAGTTCCTGCGTGGTATCGGCATGATCCTGACGATGATGTTTCTCAACCAGGCGACAGTCGCTTCGGTTGCGAAAGAGGATGCCGGAGATGCCTCGGGCATCTTCAATGCAGCGCGGAACCTTGGGGGCTCTTTCGCGCTCGCCGGACTTGCCTCGTTCCAAGATCAGCGTCTGTGGCATCATAGTCGACGTATGGAGGAAACTCTAAACGGCAATAGCCTCCGGCTACAAGAATACCTCGATCACATGGCACTCTCGCTGGGGAGCCCCCAAGCCGCCCTCGAGATGCTTTCCGGCATCATCCGGCGCGACGCCTTCGTAATGACCTATAACGATGTGTTCTTCGCCATGGGCACGATTACTCTGGCCACAGTGCCGCTGGTATTATTCCTCAAGCCTCTCCCAAAAAACGCGTCCCTGTCGATGCACTGAGATTTCTATGCGCAAGATTCCCCTTCACCTCGCACTTCTTACGCTTCTGGCGGGGTGCATGTCTGGACCTGACTACGTTGGCCCGCCAGGGGTAGCGAGTGTATCGGGCGAGTCTTTCTTGCGGGCCGGCCCCGAAATCGACCCGCAGGCACCGCATGTTGCCGACTGGTGGACGTTGCTCGGCGATCCGGTTCTGAACGAGCTTGAAACGCGCGCGCTGGCTCGAAATCCGGGCGTGGCTGCAGCACGGGCGCGCATCGAGCAGGCCCGGGCTTCCGCTCGCCAGGAGCGGGCCAGCCGGCTACCCGCCGTAGCGGCCCAAGCCACTGTGGTTGAGGCGAAGGTTCCGGGGCTCGATATCGGCAGCGGCCCGCCTGCCGGTTCGCCCGGTCCTTCTCCGGACAACGAGGAACGAGATAGCCTGGGCGTTTACAATGTTGGTCTCAATGCGAACTGGGAGATCGATTTCGCCGGAGGCCAGGCACGGCGCGTAGAGGCAGTCAACGCACAGGCCGCAGCCTCTGTCGCCAACGCCGAGGACGCGAAAGTTCAGCTCGCGGCGGAAGTTGCGCGGGTTTATGTGAGCCTGAGATATGCGCAGTCACGGCTCGAACTGGCCCTGAGCGAACGCGAGCTACAACAGCAAACTCTCGAACTCACGTATCAGCGCTATACTCAGGGCGCACTCCCACTTTTTCCAGTCGGGAATGCTAACGCCGAGCTTGAATTGCTCAAGGCACAGATCGCCGAGGCCCGGGCCGACATCGCAGTGTTCAAGGACACTCTTGCGGTTCTGACAGACGAAGCGCCGGGTGCCCTGGACGGGCTCCTGGACGAACAGGGCGACATACCGCTTCCTCCCGAACGGGTATCGGTTGGAAACCCCGCGGCGCTCATTGCCCGGCGACCGGATGTTCGGGCCGCCGAACGCATGTTGGCGGCGGCAAATGCACGCATCGGCGTGGCTGAGGCTGCTCGGTTCCCCAAGCTTTCCTTTATGGGGATTCTCGGCTTGGGCGGATCGCAGCCCGACGACATCCTGGATCCAGGCAATTTATCGACAATCGCCTTGCCGCGGCTGCAATGGAACCTGCTTGACTTCGGCCGCACGGCGGCATCGATCGATCAGGCTGTGAGCGCCCGCGATGAAGCTGAAGAGCGCTATCGCGAAATCGTGCTTGGCGCGCTGCGCGATGCCGAACAGGCGCTTGCCCGGTTCGGGCAACAAAGGGCCAACGTCGCCGCGCTGGCGCAAATCCGGCGACAGGCCGACACCGCAGCAGAACTCAACGAACAACGCCACGCGGCAGGAGTCATATCCCTGGGCGATCTCAATAACTCAATTCGCCAGCGCCAGCAGGCTAGAGCCAACCTCGATCGAGCAATCGCCGCCATGACAAACAGCTGGATTGCGATTCAGAAGTCCCTTGGATTGGGATGGGTCGATCTGCCTCGCGACGACTAGACGACGGTTGAGCCAGCTCTAATCGACCAAAAACCAATCATGGATGCGAGGTGGAGTTTGGATTGACATCTTGAAAAACCGAGCCCGATCCATCTTCCATTCTTTCGCAATGGCCCGGCTCGTTTGCACAGCTAATATTCGGCGAATCACCACGGTCCAAGGTGTCCCCGTCAGCATCCATGGCAAAGATTTGGGGCTGCAACTTAAGGAGGATTTGGACTTCGGCGTAGTGACGAAGCAACGAAGATTAAGCCCAAGTTTGCCAATGCAAAATCGCATGCCGACCGAATAGCGAAGGAATCTGCCGTAAGACCCGATGGCAATTGTCGCCAGTCCTATCGCGTGTACGACCGTAACCCTGGAGGTGGGCCTCAAGCACGGGCAGACCGTCCATAAGTGCCAAGCCTCATATTAAACAGGATCGCGCCAGAGGTGAAGGACCAAATCGTCGAGACGGCGCTGGAGCAGGCCGAGCTGGCCCCTCGCGAACAGCCTGTGCGATTTACTGATGAGAGGTGTTTCTTGGTGTCAGAAGTGAATGTCCATAGCCTGCTCGATGAGCGCGATCTGATCACCGGTCTCTCCCACCTGGTAGCTGATCTGGTCGATCGAACCCCGCATTCAGTTTCTCCAATAGCGAGAAATCAGCGAGCGTTTGCGCGTTCCCAGTGCTCGAGAATATAGCGGGAGCCGGTGCATGAGCCTGTAGGACAACCCAATGGAAACTCAAATGGCGGATATGTCGACTGAATACGACCTCGACGACAAGGATGAGATTCTCTATATTCTGGAGGAGGTTAACAGAACCGCTCGGCGGAGGTTCGACTCTCTGGTTGCTGGGCTCGATCTCAATCAGACCCAATGGAGGATCATCGCATCCCTGTTACGGGAGCCTTCTCTGACACAAACCGAAATTGCACGGCAGCTCGAACTTGAAACGGCAACGATTGGTCTGGCCGTTGCCGGCTTGGTCGGAAAAGGCTTGATCAAGAGAGAGCGCGCGGCGCACGATCGAAGGGCGTGGCAACTTCACCTCACGGAGAAAGTTAGAATTATCTGGCCGGAACTGCGCGAGGCCGCTGACAAGCTTCACGGAATTCTCTGGAAGGGGATGTCTGCGTCTGAGATCCACCTCCTAGGAGAAATGCTCCGAAAAGTTGCGGAGAACCAGAGACGGGCTGACAATTGCGAAGGAAGCCCATGAATCAAGATCGAGAAAACACCGTCGGTGAACTTACCCGGCTGGCTGAACTCGGCCAGATTTTCGCTCGGCATGGTTTGAAAAATCTCGGAAGCGCGCTCGGCATTAGTCCGGTTTCAAAGGAGGCGCCCGATCCCAGGGACTTGCGTCCCGCATCTGTGGTGGCGTTACTGCGCGATATTGGCCCAGTGGGGATCAAGCTGGGCCAGCTCATGGCGACCCGAAGCGATCTGTTTACAGAGCAATGGATCACCGCGTTCGGCACTCTCCATGACCAGGTGGAACCGCTGCCGTTCGATCAGATGGAACCGGTGATTGTCTCGGCATGGGGCAGCGACTGGGAATGTGAATTCGCCGCTTTCGATAGGTACCCGATCGCCTCAGCTTCGATTGCGCAGACATACGTCGCAACCCTGCTGGATGGAAGCGAAACTATCGTGAAAGTCCGCCGACCCAGCATGGCGGCCAGGATCGAGGCGGACATGAGGCTGTTGATACGGCTCGCGGGCATTGCCGAGCGTCGTTCAAGTGACATTGCCCGCTATCGACCCGTCGAGTTCCTACAGACATTCGGCAAGAATTTAGCGCGGGAAATGGATCTGGCGGCAGAGGCGCGCGCCTGTGAACGCATTGGCGGTTTCCTGGAGATGCTTGGGGTCAAAACGCCAGCAATCCACTGGGAACTCACCGGTATCACGATCAATGTGCAGGAGGCGATGACCGGAATGCCCGCCTCGCGGTACCCGACAGCCGATCCGGAAGAAAATGCCCGGTTCGCGAAAAACTATGCTGACGCCGTGCTCCGAATGATCCTTCTCAACGGAGAGTTTCATGGCGATCCGCATCCCGGCAACGTCTTCTGGATGGAAGGGAGCCAGGTAGGTTTCATCGATTTTGGTTCGGTGGGTTTTCTCAGCGGCGCACGGCGTCAGGAAATTGTCCGCCTGATTTTCGCCATCGCAAATGAGCAGACAGACAAAGTGGCTGACCTGCTGCTCGACTGGGCGGGCAACCCGATCGTGAACCGCGCACAATTGGTGGTGGATTTGGATGAACTCATCGGGGAGTTTCGTGGTACAGCCCTTGCCGGGATCGAGTTGGCGGCCATCTTCGATCGGGTCTTCAGATTGTTGCGCGATTATCGGCTAGTATTGCCGCCCGATCTCGCCATTTTGCTGCGCACCTTGCTGACTGCAGAAGGATTCGTTCGGTCCTTGGCCCCGGACTATAACATCGCCGAGGAAACGAGGCCAATCGTGATGCAATTGTTTGCGGAGCGATTTTCCATCGGAGCCGCGCGGGACCATTTCACGAAGGTCCGCAGTGGTCTGATTGATGTCACCGCATCCTTACCAGATCTCATGGAGAATGTTGCCTCGATAGCTCGATCAGGCACGATCCGGGTATCTCTAGATCCCGCCAGTCTCAACCACCTGACGCGGGAAGGGGACCGCACCACATCCGTCAAGGGCCCGGTAGTCGCCGCATTAATTGTTTCTGCCGCAATTTTGGCTGACCAGTCGCTGGTTCTGTCAGGAATCTGTTTGGCGCTCGGGGCGTTCGCTTTATTTCGTGAATGGGATTAGACGGGTCACTTTCTGGGAACCTCTCGTCCGCGGGCTTCTGGCCCTTGATTCAGAGAATACAGGGAGAGTGGAGATGACCGAACAGAAGCCTGCCGAAGTGATGCCTGCCGCAACCATTCTTTTGGTGCGCGACGAACCGGAGTTCCAGGTTCTCATGGTGAAGCGACATCATCAGATCGACTTCGCATCCGGAGCTCTGGTGTTCCCGGGCGGGAAACCCCATTTCGAAGATTCATCAGGGGAATGGGCAGCCTACTCTGATGGCTGGGAGCGGGTCGATGCGACCCAGAGGATGTTGAAGATCGCTGCAATCCGCGAAGCATATGAGGAGGCCGGCATCTTACTGGCGGCCAACCGGGATGGCAGTCCTTTCGAAGGAGGCTGTGATCCGGACAGCCGCAGGGCAGTCGAACAAGGAGAGCGATCTTTTCTGGATGTTGTCCGTGAAGCCGATGTGATCTTGCGGCTCGATTGTCTCAGCGAATTTGCCCGGTGGATTACCCCGGTCTTCATGAAGAAACGCTTTGATACATGGTTCTATGTCGCTCACGCGCCGGCACGCCAGATTGCCGCGTGTGACGGCTACGAGATGGTGGATGCCGAATGGCTTTCACCTCATGGCGCACTGGAGTTGGGGAGATCGGGTGAGCGCACGATAATTTTCCCCACGCGGCTCAATCTCGAACTGCTGTCCCAGGCTAGCAGTGCCGCGGACTGCGTAGATCGCGCGCACGCGCGCACGATCGTGCCTGTCATGCCGCAGGTTTTGCAGCGAGATGGCAAGAATATCCTGACCATTCCTGAGGACGCAGGATACGGCCCGGCGAGTGAGGTTATAGGATGAATATCGCGCCGATGTGATCGATCATCCTGCAAGAGCAGACCATATGCCTTCGATATTATCGATAGGCATGCATGACGACTGGCGAACTGGATGCTAGTAGTCTGACAGTTTCGCGAAGCGATCCTTGAGCCAACCGGACGATCCGACGCTTGCCTCGAGCACGCGGGCGCGCTTGAGGTAGAAGCCGACGTCGTATTCGTCGGTCATCCCGATGCCGCCGTGCAACTGGATGCCCTCGTTGCTGATGCGGTGCATGACGCGGTTGGCCTCAGCCTTGGCGATCGTCGCCGCACGCGCCACACCGAAGCCGCCATCGACGGCCTGCAGCCCTGCCTCGACAGCCGAACGCATCTGCGCAAGATCGGCGAAGAGGTCGGCCATGCGGTGCTGCAGCGCCTGGAAGCTGGCGAGCACCTGGTTGAACTGCACGCGCTGCTTCAGATAGGCGAGCGTATCGTCGCACACCTGCTGCGCCATGCCAAGCATCTCGGCCGCCGTCAGCACGCGCGCCCGGTCGAGCACGTCGTCGAGCAGGCCGTCGCCGCCGTTCGCAAGCTTGTCCGCGGCCGCGCCGTCGAAAGTGACATCGGCATGGCTGCGCTGGTCGGTCAGCTTGCGCGTGGCGAGCGACACGCCATCGCCCTTCTCGACGAGGTAGAGCCCGTCCTTGGCCGCGACCACGAACAGGTCGGCACCATGCGCTTCATGGACGAAAGCCTTGGAGCCGCTGATCTTGCCGCCGGACACGCTGGTTTCGATTGCCGAAGGATCGTGCTTTGCGCCTTCATCGACGGCGAGCGTTGCGATCATTTCGCCGCTTGCAAGCCTGGGCAGATACTTCGCCTTCTGCTCGTCACTGCCGCCGAGGATGATGGCGGAGGCGGCGATGGTGTTCATCACCAGCGGTGACGCGGTCAACGTCTTGCCCAGTTCCTCGACCACCAGACCGGCGGAAAGCCAGCCGAAGTCCGAACCGCCATGTTCTTCCGGTATGACGACCCCGGTCCAGCCCATCTCGGCCATCGTCGCATAGGCGCTGCGGTCGAATGCTTCCGGCTCTTCGCTCGCGCGGACCTTGCGGAATTCGGTGACCGGACTTTCGTTGACCGCCCATTCGCGCGCCATGTCGCGCAGCATTTCCTGTTCTTCGTTGAGAACTGCCATGATGAAGTCCTCCCCTCTCTTACTGGTGGTCGAGCATGCCGAGCACGCGCTTGGAAATGATGTTGTTCTGGATCTCGGTCGAACCGCCATAAATTGTCGCGGCCTTGCCAAAGAGCCATGCGCGTACCGCTTCGATCTCGCTGTCGGAAAAGCCTTCGCCCTCCCAGCCGAGCCCTTGCAAACCGCGAATCTCGATCAGCAGTTCGGAGCGTTCCTGGCTCAGCTGGGTGCCGAGCTTCTTGAGCACCGAGCTGATTTCGGACACACCGCCTTGCGCCTTGCTTTCCTCTACGGCACGCCGTGCGGTCAGCAGGAAACTGTTCCAGCGGATTTCGAAGTCGGCGATCTTGGCGCGCAGCACCTTGTCGGCAAGTTCGCCGTCCGCATCGGTTTCGCAATGCTTCTTGGCGAAATCGCCCACACTCCCGCCCATCATGCTCGCCAGCCTGCCGCCGCCGGCAATGTTGGTGCGCTCGTGCTGGAGCAGGCGCTTGCCGATGGTCCAGCCCTGGCCTTCCTCGCCGACGAGGTTTTCCTTGGGCACCTTCACATCGGTAAAGAAGGTTTCGCAGAACGGGCTCGTGCCGCTGATCATGGTAATCGGGCGGACCTCGACGCCGGGTGCGTCCATGTCGATCAGCATGAAGCTGATGCCGCGGTGCTTGTCGGACTTGTCGGTGCGGACGATGGCGAAGCACTTGTCGGCCCATTGACCGCCGCTGGTCCAGGTCTTCTGACCATTGACGATGTAATGGTCGCCCTTGTCCTCGGCAAAGGTCTGCAGGTTGGCGAGGTCGGACCCTGCATTGGGTTCCGAATAGCCCTGGCACCAGCGGATCTCGCCTCGGCAGATCGGGGGGATGTGTTCCTGCTTCTGCGCTTCATTGCCGTATTCGAGCAGGGTGGGGCCGAACATCATCACGCCCATGCCGCCGATCGGGTTGTAGGCGCCCGCCTTGGCGAATTCCTGGTCAATGATCTTGGCCTGAGCCTTGGTCAGGCCGCCGCCGCCGTATTTCTTGGGCCAGGTGGGCGTACCCCAGCCGCGCGCGCCCACTGCCTTGCGCCATGCCTCCTGGGTGGTCGATTCATCGGTCGGACCATCCACCCCAGCGAGCAGATTGCCCTTGTTCTTCAGTTCTTCAGGGAAATTGTCGCGGAGGAATTGTTGCACTTCAGTGCGGAAAGCCTCGTCGTCGCTGGGTGCTTCGGATTGTCGTTGGGTGGCCATCTGCATTTTCCCGAAAGTTGAGGAATGTCATGTTGAACTCAAAATATCGGAGACGGAGAGTTCCGCGTCAGTACTGTTGTTCGGGTACATGCAAAACCAATCCATCCAGCATTGGCTTCATCGGGATCTGGCAGGCAAGGCGGCTGTATTCGGTGGTGCCTTCTGCGAATTGCAAAAGATCGGCCTCCATTCCATCGCTCATCAGCCGGCCCACCTTGTCGATCCATTCGGGATCGACCTGGACATGGCAGGTCGCACAAGCACACACTCCTCCACAATCGCCATCGATACCTGGCACGTCGTTGTACAGTGCCGCTTCCCTGGCTGTCTCGCCTTCTTCGATCTGGACCTGCCGTCGCTCTCCGTCGCTCGACACGAACGTAACATTGATCATCTTGTTCTCCGCATTTCGATCTGGCTGGTCAGCGAGCGTGCAGACGCACCGGCATCCGTGTGATCCCGCGCACGAGGTTTGAAAAAAGGCGCTCCGGTTGACCGGTGACTTCGACACGGGAGAAGCGCTTGTGGATTTCTTCCCAGATAATCCGCAGCTGCAGCTCCGCCAGCCGGTTTCCCATGCAGCGGTGAATGCCATAGCCGAACGAAAGGTGATGGCGCGGATTCTTGCGGTCGATGATGAACCGGTCCGCATGCTCGATGGCGCTCTCGTCGCGATTGCCCGAGAGATACCACATCACGACCTTGTCGCCCTTCTTGATCTGCTTGCCGCCGATCTCCCAATCCTCCAGCGCGGTGCGGCGCATGTGGGTGAGGGGGGTCTGCCAACGGATGATCTCCGGAACCATCGTGCCAATGAGTGAAGGATCCTCGTTGAGTTTCGCATACTCGTCCGGGTTTTGGTTCAGGGCGAGCACTCCGCCGCTGATGGAATTGCGGGTCGTGTCGTTTCCGCCCACGATCAGCAGCATCAGATTGCCGAGAAACTCGAGGAATGGCATGTCGCGCGTTGCGGGAGAATGAGCCATCATCGAGATGAGGTCATTCTTCGGTTCTTGGTTTATTCGTTCATCCCACAATGCCTTGAAATACATTGCGCAACCGATGAGTTCTTCGCGTCGCGCCTCGTACGATTCGACGATTCCGGTTTCAGGCGCCGCAGTTGCGACATCGGACCAGCGTGTGAGCTTGCGCCGTTCCTCCCAGGGGAAATCGAACAGTGTCGCCAGCGTCATCGTCGTCAGTTCGATCGCAACTTTGTCCACCCAATCGAAATCTTCGCCAACCGGGAGTTCGTCGAGAATCTCTCCTGCGCGTTTGCGGATGACCGGTTCGAGCAGCTGGAGATTGGACGGAGCCACAGCCGGGGTCACCGCCTTGCGCTGCTGATCGTGCTTGGGCGGATCCATCGCTATGAACATTTCCAGTTCCAGCGCGCCCTCCACCGAGTGCATGTCCTGGATCGCAATCCCGCCAAGCTTCGCTTCCGATGAAAAGACTTTATGATTGGTGTCCACCGCCATGATGTCGTCGAACTTGGTGATAGACCAGTAAGGACCGACATAACTCTCGCGGCAGTAATGGACCGGTTCTTCGGCGCGAAGTCTGTCGAAAAACAGCCCGATCGTATCGTTCTGGAAAAGACTTGGCCGGGCCACGTCGATTTCCTCGATCGGAATTGACGCGATCTCGGCCGCGACATCTGGTGCTGCGGTCTGGATGTTCATAAGCGGCGATCCTCATTCACGATTCAGGCTCGATCGGCCCGTGGCGATACATAAGGCAAGCATTTCAGGCGGTCAATAAACCGTATACTCTTTTTGCATCTTGCCTCCGCTAGAGTCGTCTCATAGTGTAACGGACGAGCGATCGGCAGGCATAATGATTATACTGTTTAGATGAGTGGGTTGAGGTGTGCAGATGAATGGCAGATGCCAATGGTAAAGAAGGCCAAGCGTGCCCTTTCTCTTGCGCAGAGCATTGTGCGGGACATCGAGGCAGGCTCTCATAATCCGGGTGACAGGCTTCCGCGCGAAGATGAAATGCTGGCGCGCTACGAGGTTGCGCGCGCGACCTTGCGAGAAGCCTTGCGGTTCCTGGAGTTGCAAGGAGTCATCCATCTCCAGCTAGGGCGTGGTGGAGGTCCTGTCGTCGCCCGGCCGCAGACCGGCGATTTCGCCAGTAGCCTATCGCTGATCCTGCATTTCATGGAAGCCGATTTGCGTGGCTTACTTGAGCTGCGCGAAGCAATTGCTCCCGATGTGGCGGCTTATGCGGCGCAGCGTGCAACGACCGCCGATCTCAGTGCGCTGGCCGGGTGCCTGGCGGATCTGAGGCAACATGAAGCTTCTGACCAGTTCGAGGAACTCAATCGCAGGTTTCACGACCTGTTGGGTTGGGCGAGCGGCAATCCGCTTTTCGGTCTCCTGACGTCTGCGATGCATCTGCTGACGCGCGAGTTTTCCCATTCGCTAGGCTATTCGGCGCAGGAACGGGCGTTGCAGATAAAATTTCTGGGTCGGGTCCTCGAGGCGGTGCGGACTGGGGACAGCACCGCGGCACGCCGGGCGATGGGCCAGTTGGTAGCAGGCTCTGCCGAGTATCTTTCGGAGCGCAGTCCCGAGCTGGTTTCGCAGCGGGTGAGGTGGGGGCAGCTATAGAATTTCAGATGGTTTCGAGAGTGCCTGGCGGCACAGGTTGGAGAGGAAAAACAATGGCGTTGAACAGCCGAATTTGCGAAATGTTGGGTATCCGTTACCCGATCCTTCTTGCCGGAATGGGCGGGGCGAGTGTACCGGCACTGGCGGCCGCAGTGTCGAACGCCGGAGGCCTCGGGGTTTTGGGCGCTGCCGCATGTTCTCCCGATCAGTTGCGCGAATGGATCCGCCAGACCCGGGAATTGACCGACAAACCATTCGGCGTGGATACGCTCCTTCCCGCCTCGGTCAGACGCGGTACTGCCCCCCAAAGCGGTTCTGCACCCCAAAACCCAATGGATCTGATGGGCGAATATCAGCAGTTTACGCGTGACTTCATGGATCGTGAAGGGCTTCCGCAGGTCGATGCCGCCGCCGCCATGCGGGCGGCGGGCGCGCCCGAGATGGGCAAGGGCGGCCCGCAATTGTTTTCGAAGGAATTCTTCGAAGCGCAAATGGAAGTGGTGATTGAGGAAAAGGTGCCAGTCTATGCTGCCGGCCTCGGTAATCCCGAGCCCTGGATGGATCGGCTCCACGCCAATGGGACCAAGGTCATGGCGGTGATCGGCAAGGTCAAGCACGCCGAGCAGGTCGTCGGATCGGGCATCGACATAATAGTCGCGCAAGGTCACGACGGCGGCGGTCACAACTCGCCGATCGGAACGATTTCATTGATCCCTCAGGTGGTCGATGCCGTTGGCGACCGTGTTCCGGTTCTTGGGGCTGGCGGCATCTCGGATGGCCGGGGTGTTGCTGCTGCGATGATGCTGGGAGCAGAGGGTGCATGGGTCGGCACGGCATTCCTCGCTACCGAGGAAGCGGGAATCGAGCGCTTCCAGAAAGAGGCGATCACTGAAAGCGGCGATGCCGATACGGTCGTCAGCCGGTCGCTCACCGGCAAGCCGGCGCGCATGATCCGTAATAAATGGGCCGATGCCTGGGTGATGGCCGGCAAGGAGCCTCTGCCCATGCCTTATCAGTCGATGATCTCCGGTCCGGTCATGGCCTCGGGGATCAAGGCAGAGCGCAAGGATGTCATCCCAGGCTTTGCCGGCCAGGGCATCGGTTTGATCGATTCGATCCGGCCGGCCGCCGAAGTGATGCGCGACCTGGTCGACGGAGCCGAGAAGGCGTTGGCTTCTGCCGGTACCTACAGGTGAAGCGAAGGAGGCAACGTTATGGCTAACGCCAGAGGACATGAATTGCGCCGCCGGAAACCTATCACAGGGTGCGCGCTCTGTCTGAACAGCTCGAACGCGATTACCAGGCGGTGAGGCAGGCATGAGCTTCAGCGACAAATCGGCTATCACCGGCGTGGGCGAAACCGCCTTCGTGAAAGGCACCGAAAAAACCGCAGTCGATATGATGCTGGAGGCATCGCGCAATGCGATTGCGGATGCGGGACTGAAGCCGTCCGATATCGATGGCATGGTTCCTCCTCCGATCTACACCACCTCGGAAGAGATGGCGGCCAACCTCGGCATCGATGTTCTGCGCTATGCCTCGACAGTCCATATGGGCGGTGCGAGCCCGACCACGGCCCTCCAGAACGCCGCGATGGCCATCGCCAGTGGATTGTGCGATCACGTTCTGGTGACGCTCGGCTGGAACGGTTATTCTGCCCTGCGACCCAAGCCCGGCGCACCCCCGACGCGGCCGATGAACATGAACACGCTGACGAACACGATCCAGGGTTATTACATACCCTATGGCGTGTTCCTGCCGGTGCAGATGTATGCCTGGCTCGCTACACGGCATTCGAAGATCTACGAAATTGGCCCGGAGGCGATGGCGGCTGTCGCATTGGCTTGCCGTCGCCATGCACAGCTCAATCCGCAGGCCTTCACATATGGCCGGGAACTGGATGCTGAAACCTACCATTCCGCGCGCTGGATATCGGAACCATTTCGCCTTTATGATTGCTGTCTTGAAACCGACGGAGCCTGCGCGGTCGTTGTCTCGCGGATGGACCGTGCCAGGGACATGCCGCATGTCCCGGTGAGCATTGCTGGCGCGGCGGAAGGGCATCCCTATCCTGCCGATGACATCCCTTCGCGTCCCGATCCCTTCAAGATTGGCCTGAGCTATGCCGCGCCGCGCGCATTCGAAATGGCCGGGGTCAACCGCGAAGACATGGATTTCCTGCAGATATACGACTGCTTTACCTATGTCGTCCTCCTGCAGCTGGAAGCAATGGGCTATTGCGAACCTGGCGGCCAGGCAGAGTTCGTCGCCAATGGACAGATCGAGCTGGGCGGGCGCTATCCCGTCAACACCCATGGTGGCCTGCTGAGCGAAGCCCATGTTTGGGGCCTGAACCATATCGTGGAGGCAGTGCGCCAGTTGCGTCACGATTGCGGAGAGCGGCAGGTCGAGGGCGCTCAGACCGGCTTGGTTACCGGCTGGGGCGACCTGGGTGATGGCAGTATCGCGATTTTGAGGAGGTTCGCGTGAGCGACGAAAAGGATCTTCCACCCAAAATGCGCGCCTCGGCGCAGGCTGCCCCACCAAAGCCACTGCCTCGCCCGCAGGATCCGGTGGAACAGGAATTCTGGAACCGATGTCAGGACGGCAACCTCTTCTTTCAGCAGTGCGAAGGGTGCGGCAGTTTTCGGCATCTGCCGCGCTACATGTGCGCCCGCTGCGGCTCACCCGAATGGTCGTGGGAGCGCAGCAGCGGCAAAGGCACGCTGTTTTCCTGGACGGTGACCCATCAGGCCCTGCATCCCGCATTCGCCGCCGAGATTCCCTTCATCGCCGCAGTAGTGGAACTGGAGGAGGGTGTACGAATGGCCACGCGGCTGATCGATTGCGCGCATGACGAGCTCACACTCGATCTGCCGGTCACGCTCGATTTCGAACCGATCTCCGACGATTTTCGCCTGCCGGTATTTCGGCCCGCCAGAACTGCGTCCGCCCAAGGATAAACCAAAATGGACCTCGACTACGGACCCCGATATGACGCGTTTCGCGAGAAAGTGCGTCAGTTCCTTCAAACCCATGGTCACCGTGCACCCGGTGGACAAGGCCGCGCCGCACGACCATCCCCCGAAGCAGTTGCATGGCAAAAGCTGCTGATCCAGCATGGATATACCGCTCGCACGGTCCCCGAGGAGTACGGCGGATACGGGGCCGAGCCGGACATTCTTGAATCCCGGATCATCGCCGAGGAATTTTCGCGCGCCGGGATACCCGGAGGCCTTGCGAACCAGGGAATCTCCATGCTCGTTCCAACACTGCTGGAACTCGGAACCGAAGCCCAGAAAAGGGAATGGATCAAGCCAACCCTCGAAGGCGAGATAGTCTGGTGTCAGGGGTATTCGGAGCCCGGGGCCGGATCGGACCTCGCCGCTCTCAAGACCAGCGCCCGTGTCGAAAATGGCGATTTCGTGATCAACGGGCAGAAGATCTGGACCAGCACCGCCAAGCAGGCGGATATGATCTTTTGCCTGGTGCGGACCGAACCGGACGCGCCCAAGCATGGCGGCATCTCATACCTGATCTTCTCGATGGACACACCCGGGATCGAAGTGCGTCCGCTCAGGACCATGACCGGTCATGCCGAATTCAACGAGACATTCTTCACCGATGTTCGCGTTCCCATGGACCAGATCGTGGGACAGCGCGGGCAGGGGTGGTACGTGGCCAATGCAACGCTGGGCCACGAACGCGGCATGCTAGGCGATCCCGATGCGCTGGAAAGCCGGCTCCAGGCGCTGGTCAGGCTGATGCGGGCAGAACAGGTCGGCCAGGGGTGCGCAATGGACAACGCGGTCCTGCGTGACCGGCTGGTTGCATTGCAAGCCGAAGTCGCGGCAATGAAGTTCAATGGCATGCGCATCCTGTCGAACAGCCTCAAAGGCGATCCCGGAGGCATGGCGAAGCTGATCGTAAAGCTGCAGAGCTGCGAACTGGCCCATCAGATATCCGCGCTCGCGATCGATGCGATGGGCGAGATGGGCATCCTCTATCATGGCAGCGAGCGCGAACGTGAAGGCGGCGCGTGGCAGTGGAACTACATGTTCCAGCTGGGACTGATCATTGGTGGAGGCACGGCCCAGATCCAAAAGAACATTATCGCCGAACGCGGACTGGAAATGCCGCGAGAACCCAAGCTGGCAAAGCCGGCTGCGGTTGAACAGGCCACCAAGGTTGCCAGCGGGTACGAAAAGGGAGCAGCCTGATGGATTTCGGACTTTCGCAAGATCAACAGATGCTGCGTGATGCGATCAGTCGCACTCTAGCTGATACCTGTCCGCTCGATCATGTGCGCGAATGCACGGAGGGCACGGCTTCCTTCAGCGACAAGGTGTCCTCGGCGCTGGGCGAACTTGGCATTTGGGGAATGATGGTTCCCGAGCAATATGGTGGCCTTGGCATGACAATGCTCGATGCCGCCGTCGTGGCCGAGCAACTCGGCTACGCCGTCGCGCCGGTGCCCTTTATCGGTTCCCATGTTCTGGCGCCGCTGGCGCTGGCACAGGGCGGTAGCGAAGAATTGAAAGCGCACTGGCTGCCGAGGATCGCGAAGGGTGAAGCGCAGGTCGCGGTCGCGATCGCGCAAACGGTCGAGATCCGGGACCAGGCAAGCGTGGACTTCGACGGCGAGAAGCTCGATGGAACAGCGTTGTTCGCGCTCGATTTCCTTGGGGCAGACGCGTTTCTTGTCGCGGATACCGCCGGTCGCATGCACTTCGTAACTGGCGATGCTGCGGGTCTGGAGATGGCCCATCTCACCACGATCGATCGCACCAGGAGCGTGGGGGAATTGCGATTTTCCGGCGTAGTGGGCGAAGCTCTCGCGGACGATGATGACTCCACATCCAGCCGGCTACGCGATGCCGGCCGGGTGATACTGGCCGCCGATAGCCTTGGTGCAGGCCAGGCTATGATCGAAAAGGCGGTCGACTATGCCGGGCAGCGCGAACAGTTCGGGCGTGTGATCGGCAGCTTTCAGGCGGTCAAGCACATGTGCGCGGAAATGGCTGCTCGTCACGAACCGTGCCGTTCGCTCGTATGGTATGCCGCCCACGCGTTCGATACGGCGCCCGACGAGGCTCCGCTCATGGTCTGCCATGCGAAATCGCACACGGGTGAAGTCCATCGCTTTGTCGCCCGAACCTCCACCGAAGTGCATGGGGGGATGGGCTTTACCGATCTTCTCGGCCTGCATTTCTGGTTCAAGCGGATTGGTTTCGACCGGCAGATTCTGGGCGGGCCTGAAAAAGTCAGAGCCGAAGCGGCTGCCATGCAGGGGTGGACGCAGGCCGCGTGAGATAATGAAACCGGCGCACGCAGACCGGGAAAAGCGTGGCCACGGAGGAGAGAGGACCTTTAGACGTGATCGACTGGAACCTTGGCGATATCCTCGATGCAATCGAGCCCGTGGTGCCGGGCGATGCTCCGGCGCTGATTCACGGCGATCGGATCATTACCTGGCCCGAAATGTCGAAGCGCTCGAACAATCTGGCGCGCAATCTGCGCGCGCAGGGCACCGGCGACGGTGCGAAGATAGCCTTCTACATGCGCAATTGTCCCGAATACGGGGAATTGATGGCAGCGTGTTTCAAGGGCCGGCTCACGCACGTGAACATCAATTATCGTTACCGTCCCGAAGAGGTTTTCTACATCTTCGACGATTCCGATAGCGAGGTAATCGTTTACAGTTCCGAGTTTCGCGCCTGCATTCTTGAACTGAAGGAGCGATTGACCAAGGTCCATACCTTCGTGGAAATTGGCGATGCCTCGCAGATCGCTCCCTTCGCGCTGCCTTACGAAAAACTCGTAGAAGGGGAAGGCGCACCTCTCGATATCCAGCGGTCTCCCGATGACCTGCTGTTCATCTACACAGGCGGCACCACCGGCATGCCCAAGGGCGTGATGTGGCGACACGACGACATGCGCAAGGCTCAGCTCGATGCACAAAAGCTGCTTGGTCCAGTTCCCCAGACCATGGAAGAAATGGTGGCCCTGGTGAAGCAGGGCGAGCTTTCTCGCATCACTTTGCCAGCGTGCCCGCTGATGCATGGAACCGGGTTCATTACCGCTATCGGCACGCTCATGTCGGGTGGGGCCATCGTCACGCTGTCCGATCCGTCCTTCGATGCGGAAGAATTGTGGGATATGGTGGACCGGCACAGGGTGCAAAGCATCGCCATTGTCGGTGACGCTTTCGCCAAGCCCATGCTGCAGGCGCTGGACGCACAGCCGAAGCGCTGGGACACGAGCAGCCTGATTTCGATCATTTCGTCCGGCGTTATGTGGAGCAAGCAGGTAAAAGAGGGTCTGTGCAAGCATATCCCCCAGGTCATCCTCATGGATAGTTTCGGAGCTTCGGAAGGGTTGGGCTTCGGCTTGTCCGTGACGACCGCACAGGGCGGCACCAATACAGCGAAATTCGGGATCGGGGAATTTTGCGACGTGTTCGATGAAAACGACCGGAAGGTCGAGGCGGGGAGCGGCGTACCGGGCTATATTGCCCGCAAGGGCGCAATTCCTACGGGGTATTACAAAGACCCGGTAAAGTCAGCCAAGACTTTCAGGACGATCGACGGCGTGCGTTACTCCATCCCGGGCGACTGGTGCCGGGTGGAATCCGATGGCAGCCTGACCTTGCTTGGCCGCGGCAGCGTTTGCATCAATACTGCAGGCGAAAAGGTCTATCCGGAAGAAGTGGAAGAGGTGCTCAAGACCCATTCCGCCATCGCCGATGCGTTGGTCGTCGGGGTTCCTGACGAAAAGTGGGGCGAAGCCGTGACCGCTGTGGTGCATCTGAACAAGGATGCTGAATTCGACGAGCAGGGGATCAAGGATCACGTGCGCGCACAACTGGCAGGCTACAAAACCCCTAAGGCGATTTGTCCCACGCAGGCCGCCTTGCGCGCGTCCAATGGCAAGGCGGATTACGCGACTGCCAAGCAAATCGCAAAATCAGGTGCCGTAGTGTCGTGAAGGAAACCTGCTCTTCGGATTACGATGCTGTCATCGTCGGGGCCGGGTTCAGCGGTATATATCTGCTTCACAAGCTGCGCCAGGCGGGGTTCGATGTGCTGCTGATAGAGGCAGCGAAGCAACCGGGAGGGATCTGGTACTGGAACCGCTATCCGGGAGCACGGGTCGATTCCCAGGTCCCGCTTTACGAATTTTCCATACCGGAACTATGGCAAAGCTGGGAGTGGAGTGAAAGATTTCCCGGCTGGGAGGAACTGCGCGCCTATTTTCGCCACGTGTGCGATACGCTTGACCTCTGGCGGGCAATGCGAATGGAAACGCGGGTCGAAAGCGCGCAGTTCGATGAAGATACCAACCGATGGCGTTTGGATCTGGGCGATGGCGGAAAGGTCAGTGCGCGTTTCCTTCTACCGGCCCTGGGGTTTGCTTCGAAACCCTATATTCCCGATATCCCGGGCTTGGGCGATTTTGAGGGCGACTGGTGCCATACCGCCCGCTGGCCGCAGGAAGGCATTGACCTTTCTGGCCGCCGGATCGCCCTGATCGGCACTGGAGCGAGCGGCGTGCAGGTAGCCCAGGAGGCTGCAAAGTGTGCGAGGCAGCTTACGCTATTCCAGCGCACGCCTATTCTGGCTCTACCCATGCGGCAGGAAAAACTGGACGCCGATCGTCAGCTTCGCGAGAAATCTGATTATCCGGCCGTCTTTGAAAAGAGGCTAACGACGAGTGGCGGTTTCGAATGCCAATCGCTGGACGTGTCGGCGCTTGCGGTGACAGAGGAAGAGCGGACTGCGCATTTCGAGGAACTATGGCAGCAAGGGGGATTGCGCTTCTGGTATCATAATTTCGCCGACTTGCTGACCAACGAGATCGCCAATCGCCATGCCTATGATTTCTGGCGTGACAAGGTCCGCGCTCGGATCTGCGATCCCGACCTTGCCGAGAGACTTGCCCCCTCTGAGCCGCCGCATCCATTCGGGACGAAGCGACCTTCGCTCGAACAGAATTATTACGATATCTTCGCACAAGACAATGTGACGCTGGTCGATTTGAAAGAAAGCCCCATCACGCGCATTTCGGCTGTAGGTATCGAAACCGGACAAGGAGAGGTTGAATGCGATCTGATCGTCTTTGCGACCGGTTTCGATGCCGGTCGCGGCGGGCTCATCGACATGAATATCGCTGGCCGCGGTGGGCTGACACTGGGGGAAGCATGGAAGAGCGAGATCAAAGCCTATCTGGGCATGGCCGTGGCCCGGTTTCCGAACATGCTGTTCGCGTACGGTCCGCTTAGCCCTTCAGGCTTTTCAAACGGCCCGACAAGCGCCGAAATTCAGGGAGACTGGATCTGCGATTTCCTGATCTGGTTGCGCGATAACGGGATCGACCATTTCGAAGCCGATCCGCAGGCAGAGCGGAGCTGGACCGATATGGTGGCTCAAGCAGGGTCGATGACGCTCTTTCCTAAAGCCGAGTCCTGGTACATGGGCGCCAATATTCCCGGCAAGCCCCGACAACTCATCAATTTTCCCAGCGTATGCGGTTACGCGGCAATGTGTCACGAGGTCGCAGGGCACGACTATCGTGGTTTCATAAAGACCACCCTATCCGGTACGGAGGATGCGCCGAGATGAATGAAATTACTGCAATCCACGAACTGGCAAAAGATATCGATCCCGTCTGGGCGGGCGATGGAGCGCATATCCCCGAATGGTTCGCCTGGGCGCTCAGCGTACCTCGTGAGGAAGGCTTCGTAGTGGTTAATGGCGCGCGCGTGCATTATTTTCGATGGGGAATGCGTGACAGGCCAAAATTGCTCGTGACTCACGGGTTTCTCGCCCATGCCCGCTGCTTTGCATTCATCGCTCCGTACCTCGCCGAGGATTACGACGTGGTGGCGTTCGACCTGGCTGGCATGGGCGATAGCGAGATGCGCGGCTTGGCTGATATAGCGGCGCGCGGAAGTGAATTCGCCGAAATCAGCGAGGCGCTCAATATGTTTGCCGGCGGTGCCAAGCCGACGATTATCGCCCACAGTTTCGGCTCGGGCGCAGCGCTGACCGCCGTGACCCAATCGCCGGATGCCTTCGCAGGCGTTATCGTCTGCGATCTCATGGTTATGCGGCCCGAAAAGCTGGAGAAATACTGGACCATGGGCAGATCGAGCCCCGGTTCGGGAAATCCCGACAAACCAGTCCGGCGCTATCCGAGCTACGAAGCGGCGCGAGAAAGGTACATCCTGTCGCCGCCGCAGCCAGTCGGTGAACCTTTCCTGCTGGACTACATGGCCTATCACTCTCTCCGCCGCGATGGCGAGGAATGGACATGGAAGTTTTCTCCCGAAGTGTTCCGGCGCAGCAACAAGCCCGACGAATGGTTGACCGTAGGCAAGAGGTTGGTCGGTGCGCCAGGGCGCAAGGCAATTGTGCACGGCGCCAAAAGTCAGCTCTTCGATCGCGATTCTGCCCGCTATATCCGGGAGTTGGGCGGGGAGGACATACCAATTATCGCAGTACCCGATGCGCGCCATCATCTCATGCTGGATCAGCCGCTCGCGTTCGTTGCTGCGCTTCGGGCGGTGCTGGCATTCTGGAGCATCTGATGCCTCGTCTGAACGAGACGATCTGTACTTGTGATCATCGTTTTTAGGCCCGTCCCGCCAAAATGGCGTCTGGTCGCCTCGCACCGAACGATCTCATTTCGACATGCGCAAACTCCATGCCGAGCTGCTGGATTGGTCGGTACGGTGTCTATATTTCGTCATGAAAGGGGCTTTCGCCAGACGATCGTTATCATGTTGACTGCGTTCCTGTCTTTCTCCGGTGCCTACTTCCTGACGTGGGCGGCGGGACAGGAAATGACCCTGATTGCCCAGATCGGACTTATCGCCTTGATGGGGATCGTCATGAAGAACGGCATCCAGCTGGTTGACTTGGCAAACCGGTATCGTGAGGCGGGGATGGACGCGGCTAGGGCCATGCGCAAAGCAGCGCCGGAGCGACCGCGACCGGGTTTGTTGATAGCGCTCGCGGCTGTTTTGGGATGATGCCGGTCGCACTCACGCAATCCGGCGCAGCCGAATGACGTAACGCAATTGGCTATATCATGGACGGTGGCCTCACGATATCCTCACTCCTCACCTTGTTGGTAATTCCGGCTGCGAACCAGACCTGACACAAAAGGTTACGCGCGGTAGAGTCTGTTCGCAGCTTTCGGGGGCCTACGCCAAAGCCTCAGTCCAGGCCTCACTCGCGCATCAGGTTCGATAGCGGGTCGTGAGACCACCAACGGCTCTTTACAATGGAACCGCTAAACCCGGATCTTCTGCGGTGGGTCCAGTTTCGTTCGATTTGACGGCGCCCGATCGGTTGCTCCTCGGATCCGGAGGAGGTTAACCGCACATCTGTCACGACCTAACGCAAATTTCAGGCGCTGGGGGTACCGATGGGGGTATTCCCACAGGTGAACGCCAAATTAAGATTGTATTTCAGATATATATCTAATGGCTGTATGTGCCTCCTCCGCTACCAGACGCTAACCCCTTCAAAACCTCGCATTTTCGGCAGTTTTCTGCCAATCATCGAGGTTGTTCCAATGGTGACAAATACCTGTCCAGAAGTGAGTTATTCGGACAACTCACGTCAGATTTGGACCCGTTTGGACACAGGTTTCGCGAGAATTTTCGCGAGTGTTTCACGGCCTCGATCGGTTCGAGGTAATTCTGACCAAATGTGTAATCCTGATCCCATCTCGCATCCATCGGCTGCGGAGCGGCACGCTCTCAGACCGCGAAGTACCGGGACTGTCGATCATCGTGTGGGCACTCGATCGGAAGCGCTAGCGCTTCAGGCGCATCGTCGCGGGCACCAGGACGATCGTCGAATTGATGCTGGTGTTATTTCCCGATAACTCAATCGGCAAAGCTCGCATCTGGTCGGCGCCAATCCCGTCTTCGTCAGCACGCGAAGAACCTGAATCCCATATTCCTGGGGTCGCTGTTGTCAGCGAAAGAGAAGCCGTGATGGGCGTCGATCTGACCGCCTTGGTGACGGCCACGCGCGCCGCGATCCCTGAACTGGATCATCTATTTTCTCCTGTGGTGGAGCGCCGCCGCGATGGCGACGCTCCAACCTGTCGTTATGCTGCGTCAACGAGGACGATCTCGCTGTCCTCGATCGCTGTCACGCGCAATACGTCCATATCGCTGATCGCGGCGCCATCGCGTGCATTCACGCGGAGGTTGTCGATCTGCACCGCGCCCGTCGCCGGGACGAGGTAGGCCTTGCGGTCCTTGCCGAGCGGATATTCGGCCGTCTCGCCGGCCCGCAGTGTCGCGCCGACGACGCGCGCGTCGGTGCGGATCGGCAGCGCGTCATTGTCATTGTCGTAGCCCGAGGCGAGCGTGACGAACTTGCCCGAGCGTTCGCCCTTGGGGAAAGGCTTGGCGCCCCACTGCGGCGCTTCGCCGCTGCGGGTCGGAACGATCCAGATCTGAAAGATCTTCGTGGTGACATCCTCGAGATTATATTCCGAATGGCGGATACCCGTTCCGGCGCTCATGACCTGCACGTCACCGGCTTCGGTACGGCCCTTGTTGCCGAGATTGTCCTGATGCGTAATCGCGCCTTCGCGGACATAGGTGATAATTTCCATGTCGCGGTGCGGATGCGGCGGGAAGCCGGTTTGCGGCTGGATCGTGTCGTCATTCCAGACGCGCAAATTGCCCCAGCTGGTGCGCGCGGGATCGTGATAGCCCGCGAACGAGAAATGATGCTTGGCGTCGAGCCAGCCGTGATTGGCGCCTCCAAGGCTGTCGAAAGGGCGAAGTTCGATCATTTTGTGTCTCCAGGGCGCGCCGGGGTGGCTGCCGTTGAGAAGCTTTTAGACATTGCCTGTCATTTGGTTCAGTGGGATAAATTGCATCGAACTGTTCGAGGAAATGGAAAAGTGAACAATCCCGGTACCCCGACGCTGGACCAGCTTCGCATCTTCCTTGCTATCGTCGACACGGGCAGCTTCGCGGCAGCGGGTCGTCAGCTCAATCGCGCGGTTTCGGTGATCAGCTACGGTATTTCCAATCTTGAGGCGCAGCTCGGCCTCACGCTCTTCGAGCGCGAGGGAACGCGCAAACCGCAACTCACCGTCGCGGGCCGCGCGCTGTTGTCGGAAGTACGCGCGATTTCCGTCGGAATCGATGGCCTGCGCGCCAAGGTAAAGGGGATGCTCGACGGCTTGGAGGCCGAGGTCGATCTCGCGGTCGACGTGATGCTGCCGTCCGAAAGGCTCGGCAAGGTGCTGCGTGCCTTTGCGACCGAGTTCCCGACGGTGCAACTCCGGCTTCATGTCGAAGCGCTGGGGGCGATTACCGCAATGGTTCTCGATCGCAAGGCGATCCTTGGCATATCGGGGCCGCTGGCCGCCGGGGTCGAGGGGGTCGAATGCATAGCGGCGGGATCGATCCCGATGGTCCCGGTCGCCGCGCCCGACCACCCGCTTAGCAGGATGGAACGTATCCCGCCGGGCGCGGGACGCGACTATACGCAGCTTGTCCTGACCGACCGATCGCGGTTCACCGAGGGGCGCGACTATTCGGTGATGAGCCCCAAGACCTGGCGACTTGCCGATCTCGGTGCCAAGCACGCGTTGCTGCGCGAGGGCATAGGCTGGGGCAATATGCCGTTGCCGATGATCGAGTCCGATCTTGTCACGGGAACGCTGATCCAGCTTGCGATGCCCGATCATCCGGGAGGAACCTATCGCTTTGCGGGCGTCTGGCGCCGTGATACGCCGCCTGGTCCGGCGGCATTGTGGCTGCTCGAACAATTTGTCGAGCTCGGACAGGATGACGCTGAGCTAGCCGGGATGATCGATCTTTAGAGTTTCAGCATTGCCTCGGCTCCAACCATATGGATCGTGCGGGCTGGTCCGGTGTCGCGGATATAAGGGCCGGGGCGAAAGGCGGAGAGCGAGGCGGCGAAGGACAGAAGCGTCGTCGCTTGCCAAGCAACCGAAATTTCCAGCTGGTCACCGATGTGGCGCGCTTCGCTGCCGCCAGCGGAACGGATGAGGCCGCCCGGTATGTCGTAGATGCCGTCGCCGCGGCTTTCTCGCCAGAAGCGCGCGGCGACGAGTTCGAGCGACGCCCCATCGCCAAGGTCGAAATCGACGCTGGGATGGAGGTTGATGATGTTGCGCGGCCCGATCGGCGACAGTTCGCCGAAATATTTTCCCTTCGGGAAAAGCGCATTGAAGGTGCCGAGTCTGTCGTCCGTGGCATCGCGGTCGCCGCTGGCGATGTTCGCGCGAAGGCGCAGGCGCGGCTTCAGGGCCGCCTGCGGAAAGCTCCAGCTGGTTTCGGTCGCGAGCGACCAGGCGCGAATATGGTCGCCCGCGAAGTGGCCCCGCTGCAGCATCGCTTCCCAATTCCAGCTCAGGTCGCCGCGGCGTCCGAAGAAGCGTAGCCCGAAAGTGTCGCGCATCTCGCGCCCGGTGCGACTGGCAAAGCGCGCGGCTTCATTAGTATATTCCAGCCAATAGGCGTCGACCCCGATGTCCTTGGCGGGCGTGACGGTCAGGTAAAGCCCGTCGAGCCGCCGGGTCGTGGACGTGCGGTCGTCGAAATCGCCGGCACCGATCGCCACGGGGCGGAGGTGAAATGCGTCGAGGCGGACCGGGCCAATATCCGCGATTGCGCGCACGCCGTCGAAGGCCTGCGGAATATTGGGGCCATAGCGGATGCCGACAAGCCGCTCCGACCCCAGCGCGACGAGTTCACGCCCGCCGCGCAGCGTCACCTTGCCGGCTCCGCCCAGCGCGACGCGGACGTCGGCAAAACCCTGCAACAGGTCGATCCCGCTTTCGTCGGCCGGGCCCTTGCCCGCGCCGACACCGCGCGCATAGCCGGCGATACCCTGCACGAAGACGCGCGCCGGGCCGGCGTGCAGATCCGCATGCGGCATGACACGCAGCCAGAGATAGCCGTCGTCGGGTGCGGGCGGATCGCCCCAAAGATTGTTGCCGAAGCCCTCGAAGCGCGCCCGTGCTTCGGCGCCAAGGCTCAGATAGGCATCGCCCGTGTCATCGAGCGGCACATATTTGGGCTGCCGCCAGCCTTCGCGCGGCACGTCGCGCAGAAGCGACCAATCCTCGTCGTAGCGCAAATTGGTCTGCTCGACCGATTGCGCAAAGACCGTTGCGGGCGCGAGCGCGGCGAGGAGCAGGAGGTGGCGCATCAACGGGTGACGAAATGGCGCACGACCGGTGCCTCGCCGTTCAGAAAGGCAGCGAGCGCGTCCTGCTGCACGCGGTCGGCGTTGGTGACGCGATCATGCTGGCGCAAATGTTCGAGCCAGCTTTCGACGGTGAAGGTTTCCACCACCGTGCCGGGCGCCGCGGTATCCTCGTAAACACCCCAGTGGATCGCGCCGTCGCGGCGGCGAATGCGGCGCATCGCCTGCATTGCGGTGAAGAAGTCGGACAGCTTCGCCGGGTCGACGTGATATTCGATCGTCACCAGCACAGGCCCGCTGTCATGTTCGACCGCGCCGTCGACAAGCGGCGCAGGCCAATGCGACGAGGGCGCAAGATCGAGCGCGCTCGCGCGGTCGAGCGGAAAGCGCAAGGCGAGGATCAGGCTCGCTACAACGAGCAAAGTGGCGGAGGCAAGCAGGGTCGATGGCACGCCGATGCGCGAGGCGATCGATCCCCACAAGGTCGAGCCCGCCGCCATCGAACCCTGGAAAATGAGCAGGTAGATGGCGAGCGCGCGCGCCTTGACCCAGCCCGGCGAGGTTGCCTGCGCGCCGCCGTTGAGCGACGCCATCATTGCGATCCATGCGAGTCCCGCGACGAACAACGCCGCCGCGGCGGTCGCGAATTGCGCCGTCTGGGACAAGCCCGCCATGGCGATGGCGAGCAGGATCGAGGCGGCGAGGGTGATCGCATTGGCGCCCATTGTGCCGCGCAGCTTTGGCATCAGCATCGCGCCGCCGATCGCGCCCAATCCCATGAAGGTGAGGAGGCCGCCATAGCCAAGCGGGCCGAGCCCGAGGTCGCGGCGCGCGATGATCGGCAGCAGCGCCCAGAGACCACTGGCGAAGAGGAAGAAGCCGACCGAGCGGACGAGCACGACCTTGAGTTCGGGCGCGCGCAGCGCATAGCGCAAGCCGGCGCGCATCGCGCCGACCATATGCTCGGCGGGCAGGTGCCGATCGGGGGCGACGCGCCGCCAGCGCGCGAGCACCGCCAGGATGCCGAGGATGGAAAGAGCATTGACGGCGAATACCGCGCCCGGCCCGGATGCTGCGATGATCAGGCCGCCGAGCGCGGGGCCGATCGCGCGCGCGATGTTGACGCCCAGCGAATTGAGCGCGACCGCCTGTTGCAGTGCGGGTCCTGGCACGAGTTCGGGGACGATCGCCTGAAAGGCGGGCGCCGAGAAGGCCGCGCCAATCGCGATGGCGGCGGTAAAGGCGAGCAGGATCCGGGCGTCGGTCAGACCCGCGAGCGTCAATGCCGACAGAATTGCCGCGCCGGTTAGGCCGAACAGTTGCGCCCCCATCAGCAGCTTGCGCCGGTCGACGATATCGGCGAGCGCTCCTGCGGGAAGCGCGAGGACGAACATCGGAAAGGTTGTCGCGGCCTGCACCAATGCGACCATCAGCGGATCGGGCGACAGCGAGGTCATCAGCCAGCCCGCTCCGACGTCGTGCATCCAGGTGCCGATGTTCGAGACGACCGTCGCAATCCACAGCGCGCGGAATAGCGGGCTTGCGAGCGGACGCGGGGGAGGGGAAGCCGTGTCGGTCATGATTTTTGCGTCCGCAGGATCGCGGCGAGCATCAGGCCGCCGATCAGTCCGACATGTTCGAGGAAAGTATTGCGTTCGTGGAAGCGCGCCATCGGGTCGGCGACCTGCCAGAAGGGATGCGCGATCAGCGTCGCCGCGGCGGTGAACACGCCGAGCGCGCCCGCGCCGAGCCACGCCTGGCGGCCAAGGATGACGAGCAGCGATCCGCCGATCTGGACGAATATAGTTGCGATGACGGTGAGTATCGCAGGTTCGAGCCCGAAATGCCGGGCCTCGCCGAGCGCGCCGTCGAGGTCGAACAGCTTGGCGATGCCGCTCGTCCAATAAGGCAAGGTAAGAAGCGCTGCAGCGAGGGTTGAGAAGCCGCGGGTGCCGAGCAGGCGGGCGATGGGGGCGGGCGCGCTCATCGGTCAGACCGCCCAGCAACCGCAGCCGAACGCGCCCCAGAAGCTCTGGACGTCGGCGGCGGGGATATTGGCGCCGAGCGCCGCCGCATGGTCATGGCCATGGACGTTGCACGCGTTGGTGCAGCCGCACGCCGCCGCCATCTTTTGCGCGCCTTCGGGCCGACGATAATGGCCGCCGAAGGTCGCGACCGGCGACCAGTCGGGCATCGGCTTGGGCAGCGCGGGGGCGATCGGGCCATAATCGGCTTCGCCATGCACGATCTTGCCGCCGAGAATGGTCAGCACCGAACGCAAATGCACGATCTCGCTTTCAGCGACGCTGAAATAATCGTCCGACAGCAAGGCGAGATCGGCAAGCTGGCCGGCCTTGATCTGTCCCTTCTTGCCGACCTCGTTCGAGAACCATGTATTTTTTTCGGTCCACATGCGCAGCGCGGTTTCGCGGTCGAGGCGGTTGCGGACGGGATATAGCGTCGTGCCGCCGAGCGTCTTGCCGGTGACGAGCCACGAGAGCGAGACCCACGGGTTGTAACTCGCAACGCGCGTCGCGTCGGTGCCGGCGCCGACGGGGATTCCTGCCTCCATCATCCGCTTGATCGGCGGGGTCGCCTCGGCGGCCTTGGCGCCATAGCGTTCGATGAAATATTCGCCCTGGAACATCATCCGGTGCTGGACCGCAATGCCGCCGCCGAGAGCGGCGATGCGGTCGATGTTGCGCTCACTGATCGTCTCGGCATGGTCGAAGAACCAGTTGAGGCCCTGAAGCGGGATGTCGCGGTTGACCTTTTCGAAGACGTCGAGCGCGCGCCCGATCGTCTGGTCATAGGTCGCGTGGAGCCGCCACGGCCACTTCCGTTCCGCGAGCAAGCGGACGACGGGTTCGAGGTCGCTTTCCATATTGGCCGGCATGTCGGGCCGCTCGACACGGAAATCCTCGAAGTCGGCGGCTGAATAGACGAGCATCTCGCCAGCGCCATTGTGACGGTAAGTGTCGTCGCCGTCGCCGGGTTTGACCTGGGTCGACCAGGTCGCGAAATCCTTGAGCTCTTCCTTCGGCTTTTGCGTGAAGAGGTTGTACGCGATGCGCAGCGTCAACTCGCCATCCTGGTGCAGTTTTTCGATGATCTGGTAATCGTCGGGATAATTCTGGAAGCCGCCGCCCGCGTCGATGACGCTGGTGACCCCCAATGAATTGAGCTCGCGCATGAAGTGCTTCGTCGAGTTGAGCTGATACTCCTCGGGCAACTTCGGACCCTTGGCGAGCGTCGCATAGAGGATCGTCGCATTGGGCTGCGCGAGCAGCAGGCCGGTCGGGGTTCCGGCGGCGTCGCGGACGATTTCGCCGCCCGGCGGGTTCGGTGTGTCCTTCGTATATCCCACCGCACGCAGCGCCGCGCCGTTGAGCAGCGCGCGGTCATAGAGGTGGAGGATGAACACCGGCGTCTCGGGCGCCGCGGCGTTGATCTCGTCGAGCGTCGGCAGGCGCTTTTCGGCGAACTGATGCTCGGTAAAACCGCCCACGACGCGCACCCATTGCGGCGGCGGGGTGTTTTCCGCCTGGCGTTTCAGCATCGCCATCGCCTCGGCGAGGCTCGGCACGCCGTCCCAGCGCAATTCCATATTATAGTTGAGCCCGCCGCGGATGACGTGGATGTGGCTGTCGATCAGTCCCGGGATCAGACGGCGGCCTTTGGCATCGATGACGGTTGCATCGGGCCCGGCGGCGGCACGGACCGCCTGCTCGCTGCCGACGCTCGACGAGATCAACGCCGCGGCGCCCGAGGTGCCGAGCACTTGGGGGGCACAATCTTCGCGGACGAAGCGAGCCAGTTCGGTGGTATCGGCGAGCCGTTTTACGACGGGGACGATCTGTTCGCCGAGCAGGATTCCGGCGAGGCCGACGAGCGCGACGACCGGAGGAGCGGGAGAACGGACACCGAGCAGGCTGTAGACAAGACCGGCGAGCAGCCCGGCGCCCAGCGAGACGAGATAGATTTTCACGGGGTCCGTCCTCCCTTATTTGCCTCAGGCCTGCACGAAGGCGAGCAGGTCAGGGTTGATGACGTCGGCGTTGACGGTCAGCATGCCGTGGCTGAAGCCCTCATAGATCTTGAGCGTCGCATTGGGCAGGATTTCGGCCTGGAGCACACCGGCATTCTTGTACGGCACGACCTGATCATCGTCGCCGTGCAGGACGAGCGTCGGGACGTTGATCGCCTTCAAATCGTCGGTTTGGTCGGTTTCCGAAAAGGCCTTGACCCCGTCATAATGCGCCTTTGCGCTGCCCATCATGCCCTGGCGCCACCAATTGTCGATTACGGCAGGAATGACGTTCGCGCCGTCGCGGTTGAAGCCGTAGAAGGGGCCCGAGGGCAGGTCGCGAAAGAATTTCGACCGGTTGGCCGCCAGCTCACTGCGGATGCCGTCGAACACTTCGATCGGCAGGCCGCCGGGATAGCGGTCGGTCTTCAGCATGATCGGCGGTACCGCCGACACCAGTACCGCCTTGGCGACGCGGCCCTGCGGAATGCCGTAGCGGGCGACATAGGCTGCGACTTCGCCGCCGCCCGTCGAGTGCCCGATATGAACCGCGTTCCGCAGGTCGAGATGCTCCATCACGGCCGCCGCATCGGCAGCATAATGATCCATGTCATGACCCTCGCTCACCTGCTGCGACCGGCCATGACCGCGGCGGTCGTGCGCCACGACGCGGTAGCCCTTGGCGAGGAAGAAGAGCATCTGGTTGTCCCAGTCGTCCGACGACAGCGGCCAGCCGTGATGGAAGACGATCGGCTGCGCGTCCTTCGGACCCCAGTCTTTGTAGAAGATTTGGGTTCCGTCCTTGGTGGTTACATAGCTCATGACAAATTCCCTTCAGCATTTGGATGGAGTGGACCGGAACCAACAACCCTCCGGTCCGGCGGGCAAAATCAGTGGCTGCCCTCGGAGGCGCCGAACATCGTCTTGGCATAGGTGATCCCAAGGCCGTAGGCGCCGCCCCATTTGCGAGCGATGCCGGTGGTCAGGTCATAGGTTTCGGCGCGCGCCCAGTCGCGCTGCAGTTCGAGCAGATATTGCAGCGAGGTGATCGGCTTCGCGCCGGCCTGCACCATGCGCTCGACGGCGCGCTCATGCGCTTCGGCCGAGATATCGCCGCTCGCGTCGGTGATGACGTAGGCGTCATAGCCCTGTTCCAGCGCCGAGAGCACGGGGCCAACGATGCAGACCGAGGTCCAGAGGCCGGCGAACACGAGCCGCTCCTTTCCGATGCGATTGACTTCGCCGATCACGGCAGCGTCTTCCCAGGTGTTCATGCTGGTGCGATCGAACAGTGCTTGCCCCGGAAATGCATCGGTGATCTCGCTGAACATCGGGCCCGAGAAGCTCTTTTCGGCAACCGTGGTCAGGATGGTCGGGACATTGAAGCCGGCGGCGCTATTTGCAACCAGTGCGGCGTTGTTGCGCAACAGTTCGGGCGCGATCGACTTGGTGGCGAACGCCATCTGCGACTGGAAATCGATAAGGACGAGCGCATGATGGCTGGGATCCAGCAGCGCCTTGGCGGGGGTCGGGGTAGCTTTGGTCGACATGGGTGGCACTCCTTCTCTGGAAGATCGGTGATCCCGATCGTTCGGGGTGCAGTCGATCTACGCCGGAGCGACCCTCCTAAACAGTGAGATAAAATTGCCGCTTCCATTCTAAAATATAGAAAAGCCAATCATCGGGAAAGCCGGCATTCTCCTACCGGCCACCATCAGCAAGACTGCGTACGCCCCCAAGCCAGCGACTGCAGGACCGTTGCAACGCCGGCGAGCGCCAGCCCGATTGCCACGGTCCCTGGCCATCCGAAGGCGAGCCAGGCGGGGGCAGCAGCAGCTGAACCGGCCGCGCCGCCAAGAAACATGGTGCCCATGAAGATGGTGTTGAGACGCGCCCGGGCATCGGGGCGGAGCGCGTAAACGAGGTGCTGGTTGGAAACGAGGGAAACTTGCACCGCGAAATCGAGCAGGATCACCCCGACGATCAGCCCTGCCAGCGAGGTCCAGAGACCGAAGATCGCCCAAGAAGCGAATGTCAGCGCTGTGCCTGCCAAAATCATCCGGTGCGGTCCCTGCCGGTCGGCGATGCGCCCGGCGAGCGGCGCCGCGAATATGCCGACGGCGCCGACAATACCGAATAGGCCAGCGACATCGGCACCAAGCCCGAAGCGCGGTTCTTCAAGATGAAAGGCCAGGATCGTCCAGAAGACAGTGAACGATCCAAAAACGAGCGCCTGCGTTACGGCGGCGAGCCGCAAGGCAGGAAATTCGTTCCACAGATGGGTCAGCGAGCGCATCAGCGAACCATAGGTCAGGCTCGCCTCCGGCCTGCTTAGGGGCAGTTTGCGGGAAATCCACGCGCCGCTTAGCAAGGCGACTGGCGCGGCAGTCCAGAACATGCCTCGCCAGCCCGCAGTCGAGACTATGAAGCCGGCTATCGTGCGGCTGAGCAGGATACCGCATAGGAGGCCGGCCATGACCCGGCCGATGATCGCTCCGCGCCGCTCGGACGGAGCGAGATGTGCAGCAAAAGGTACTATTTGCTGCGCGACCGTCGCCGCGGCGCCGAGAAGCAGCGATGCGAGGACGAGCATCGTCGCTCCCGGCGCGATTGCAGCGGCGGCGAGCGCGAGGGCCAAGGCTCCAAATTGGATGGTGATAAGCCGCCTACGCTCGACAAGATCGCCGAGCGGAACGAGCAGGAAGAGGCCGGCGGCATATCCAAGCTGGGTCGCGGTCGGGACGAGTGCTGTAAACGGTCCGGGCAGATCGCGCTCCATTATCGCAAGCATCGGCTGGTTGTAATAGATGTTGGCAACCGCGATTCCGGCGGCAGCGGCCATCGAAAAGGTCAGCGCATTATCGATCGATGGACGACGATCGTTGGTCATGGGGATCTCCTGTTCAGCAACTTTGGTCATCTTCGCGGAACATGATCGGCCGGACATGGCGGGGTGCGGTCATGGTAGAATGCTTTCGCGATGAGGGAGAGGCGAGGGTGGCTCTCCGGATTGCTGCGGAGGCTAGGCAGCGGCGGACGAACCGCCAATCATACGAAGATATGCAAACCTTTGTTTGGATTGGATGGGGCATTTCCGCCTGTAAATAAACCTCCGCCGGACGGCATAGGGCCGCTCCGATCAGGAGAAACAAGATGGCGGATCAACACCAGCGCGTCTCGCTCGCAGAGCGCTTCCTTGGCACCCCGACAGATCTCGGCACCGAAGCCACCCGTGATATCTCGGCGGGTCTGGCGGGTCTGCTTGCCGACGTATTCGCGCTCTATCTCAAGACCAAGAATTTTCACTGGCATATGAGCGGGCCGAATTTCCGCGACTATCATCTCCTGCTCGACGAGCAGGGCGATCAGATTTTCGCGATGACCGACATGATCGCTGAACGCGCGCGCAAGATCGGCGGCACGACGATCCGCTCGATCTCCGACATCGCTGGCCGCCAGCGGATTCTCGACAATAACGCCGCCTATGTCGATCCCAAGGACATGCTCGCCGAACTGCACGGCGACAACAAGCAGCTCGTGGCCGAGATGCGCCGCGTTCACGAGCTATGCGACGAATATGCCGACGTCGCCACGGCGAGCCTGCTCGAAGTGTGGATCGACGAGACCGAACGGCGAAGCTGGTTCCTTTACGAGAGCTGCCGATCGCCGAAGATTTTCTGAGGACTTCGGCCGCGGCGACCCGCCCGTCTTCCGCTCTCCCCCGGCGGGTCGCCGCATCCTCCAATCGAGATATCTGGCAGAAAAATGCGCCCTTTTGCAGTCGGTCTCATCTTGTTGATCACCGGCGACCGGAATAGCCATCGGCGCGGCGATCAGCGGCTTGCCCGCGTGCGACGCGGCGGCGGATGCGAGCGATATCGCATATTTCCTGTTGCGATCGATTCTACGGATGTGCCTACGGAACGACCGATCACTGGGCTTCGCAAGGCCCCCCGCCACCTTCCGCACCCGGATTGACGCGCCGCTCGGCGACAAAAACCTCTTTTAGAAAGTCCGTCGTCGAGGTCGTCGCGGCTTCGGCGCTCCTCTATCTGATCGCGTCTTCGATCGCGTCGAGCAGGCGATCGGGGTCGACCGGCTTCGTCAGGAAGCCGCAAGCGCCTGCCCTCGTCGCCTGGTCGCGGGCGGCGTCGGTTGGATAGGCGGTCACGAGAATGACGGGCGTCCGCCAGCCGCGCGCGCCCATTTGGGCCTGCAGCTCCAATCCTGTCATCCCGGGCATGTGCAGATCGGTCACGATGCAGGCGAGCCCTTCATGTCCGCCGCTCGCCAGCATCTCTTCGGCACCCGCATAGCAGCGCGGCGTCATGCCGGCCGAACGGAGCAGACTGTCGAGGCTGCCACGGACATCGGGATCGTCGTCGACAATGGCTATGATGGGGGAAGAAGACACAAAAGTAATTCCAACGATATAGCGGCACGGGGGCACGGGGGACTTTCTGAATGCGCCCGCCCACGCCGTTTTTCCATCATACTCAGATGTTAAACCGGTGGATGCTGTCGTCACGTACCCCCAGCTGTTCGGCCATGCGGACCAGGTCGGCGAGCGACTGGGCCGCCATCTTGCGCATCACATTGCCGCGGTGGATCTTGACCGTGATCTCGGACAGATTCAATCGCGCCGCGACCTGCTTGTTCATCAGGCCCGTAACGACCAGCGCCATGACCTCGCGCTCGCGCGGGGTGAGCCTGTCATGGGCCTCTTGCACAGCAATAGCTTTGGCGGCTTTGGCGCGCTGCGTCCGGCTGGCTTCGATCGCCGCCGCGACCGCCGTCAGCATCTGATCATCGCTGAACGGTTTGGGGAGGAAATCGACCGCGCCCGCCTTCATTCCTCGCACGGTCATCGGAATATCGCCATATCCCGTCATCAGGATGACGGGTATCCGAATTCCCTGCTCTGCCAATCGCTCCTGGAAATCGAGTCCGCTTTCGCCGCGGAGCCGGATGTCGAGAACGAGGCAATCGGCCCTGTTCGCTTGCCCGGACGCGAGAAAATCGTCCGTTTCTTCATGAAGCGCTACGTCATGGCCGGCAGAGCGCAAAAGGCTTCCCAAGGCCCCGCGCACCTCGGCATCGTCATCGATAACATGGACGCGGGCCGTGCTGCTCATATCGTTTCGCTTCCCTCGGGCGCGATCGGCAGACGAAACCAGAATGTCGCGCCGCGATCGCCATTGTTCGCGGCGCCGAGCGTGCCGCCATGCTGCTCGATAATCGAGCGACAGATCGAAAGGCCCATGCCGAGGCCGGTCGTCTTGGTGGTAAAGAAAGGCGCAAAAAGGCTTTCCGGATCGGTCGCGATACCTGTGCCCGCATCGCAGACCTCGATCGTCACCGCGTCGCCATCGCGGCGCGCTTTGAGGTCCAGTGTTCGACGCTCGACCGGCACCTCGCCCATGGCCTGCTCCGCATTCAGCATCAGGTTCATCAGGACCTGCTGGATCTGGACCCGGTCGCCCACCACGCGGGGAAGATCGTCGGCAACGGTAAGCTTGATGGCGACCCCATGCGTTTGCAGATCGCGTTGCAACAGGGCGACCGTTTCCTCGATCAGCGGCGCAAGCGCTATGGCCTCCCTGCGCGGGTCGGCCTTGCGCGCGACATCGCGGATTCGCGCGATCACATCGGCGGCGCGTGTGCCGTTGGTGGCAATATGATCGAGACAGTCGGACACCTCGGGGGCATCCGGCGCCTCGCGCGCGAGCCATCTTTTGCCCGACTTGGCATAGGTCACGACCGCCGACAGCGGCTGGTTGACCTCGTGCGCGATCGAGGCGGCAAGCTGGCCGAGCGTGGTGAGACGCGAGACATGGGTCAACTCGGCCTGTGACTGCGCAAGCCGCGCCTGCGCGCGTTTGCGTTCGGTAATATCGAGCGCCATCACAAGAACCCGTTCCCAGCCATCGCTGCCAGGCGGGATGGTAACACGCAGCAAGACGTCAACGGGCTCACCGGATGCGTCTCGGAACTGGGTTTCCTGCTCGATCGTCTGATTACCCGAGGTCAGCGCCCGCGCGATATCGCCAAAGGTCGCCTCGGCCGCGGGGGTGTGGTGCGGCGTGAGCGTCTGACCAACCAGCGCGTCGCGGCCCTTCAAACCGAATAGGCGCGCCGCCGCTTCATTGGCGTCGCGTATGACCGCCGCTCGGGCCGCGCGCTGGATCACGGGGAGTTCCGGCTCATCAACGTCGGCCAGAAGGCTGTGGGCCGCCGACCAGTCACTTTCCCAGATCGGCAGGCCGGCAGCGTTGAAGATGGTGCGATACCGTGTTTCCGAGCGCCGGCGCGCTTCGGCCAGTGCCTGATGACGCACGCACAGCAGGGTCGTGATGCCGATCGCGACAAGGCTGACGGCGAGGCGCATCGCGGCCGAATCGAGCGGTTCGCCCCAATGGCTGATGTAATAGCCCGTTACCGCGAGCAGGATCGTCAGGCTCCCGGCCGCCCATATCAGCGCGCGCATCTGACTGCGCGATGCGACAAGTACAACGGTCGTATATAGCACCGCTACCGCACCCTGCAGCGGGCTCAGAATATCGAGCGCGAAAATCACGAGCGCGAGCGTCGCCGCCATCGCGCCGTGCAACCGCGCGCCCAGCCTCCTGGCGTCCGCATCCCCGCGCATCAAAGCCTCCCGCAGCTGGCCCGGCGAGGAGAGCCGGGACCAGGGGAAGCTGGACGAGCCAGGGCGCAATCGCAACAGCGAACGCGGCCCTAGACCGAAATTCAGCGTGGTTCGACGCATAGTGTGAACCGGGTTCCTGGTGCGTTATCATGCCACCTATGCGCCGCCCGCAGCCGCTGCGCCATTATCGCCACGAGTTGCGAGCCGACACCGGTGCCTCGGGACGGCTGGCCGCGCACCATGCCGCGGCCGCGGTCCGAAACCTCGAGCCAGTAGCCGCCGTGCGGCAGATCGCGCAGGACGATCCTGACGAGACCCGGCGCGTCCGGAGCATAGGCATATTTGAAGGCGTTGCCGACCAGTTCCGAGACGATGATCCCGACCGCGGTCGCATCTTCGGCGGGGACATCGACCGCAGCCGGCTCGACCCGGATCCGGCTTCCGCCTTCGATAGCGGCTGCCGCCGCATCAAGCTCTTCGGCTAGCTCGCAAAGATAGGCGCCGAGGTCCACGAAGGCCTTGTCAGGTGCAATATAGAGCTGGCGGTGGACATTGGCGATCGCGCCGATGCGCCGCTGCACGGTGGCGAACCAATCGCGCATCTCGGGGTTGGATACCCGACGGGCGTCCAGGGAAATGAGCGCACTCAGCAACTGGAGGTTGTTGGCGATGCGGTGATTGGCCTCGTCGGCACGGGCCGGTTCCCGCAGCGGCGGCAGGACCGCGACAGGGGACGGCGCAAAGATCGGCACTTGATGTTGCTGTGTCATCGGGCATCCTTTCGGTCCGCCGCCAAGCGGCATGCCCCCCTTGTTTCCCGATCGCGCGTGCAGGCGCCATCATACCTAGGTTTGCAGGAATCAACCGGCGACCCGAAACCTGCGTATAATATCGCTGCGGGACCGCAGCGCCGATGGTTCGATCACCGGACGGACACGTCTTGCCGTCCACTGCATCCACAGGAGACGATCATGGCTTTTGTTACCACGCCCGACGGCACCGAAATCTTCTACAAGGACTGGGGTCCGAAGGACGCTCAGCCGATCATGTTCCACCACGGCTGGCCGCTGTCCGCCGATGACTGGGACGCGCAGATGCTCTTCTTCCTTGCCCATGGCTACCGTGTGATCGCCCACGATCGCCGCGGACATGGCCGGTCGGCGCAGACCGACATCGGCCATGATATCGATCATTATGCGGCGGACGCCTCGGCAGTCGTCGAGCATCTCGATCTTCGGCGCACCGTGCACATCGGGCACTCGACCGGCGGCGGCGAGGTCGCGCGCTATGTGGCGCGGTTCGGTCAGCCGCAGGGGCGCGTCGCCAAGGCCATTCTGGTGGCTGCGATCCCGCCGCTGATGCTGCGTACCGACGCGAACCCGGGGGGAACTCCGATCGAGGTTTTCGATGGCTTTCGCGAGGCACTTGCAGCCAATCGTGCCGCCTTCTTCCTCGATGTCGCCGCCGGGCCCTTTTACGGTTTCAACCGTCCCGATGCCGCCGTATCGGATGCGGTGATCCGTAACTGGTGGCGGCAGGGCATGATGGGCAGCGCGCTGGCGCATTATGAAGGCATCAAGGCCTTCTCCGAAACCGATCAGACCGAGGACCTCAAGGCGATCACCGTGCCGACGCTGGCGGTGCAGGGCGATGACGACCAGGTGGTGCCCTACACCGACGCCGCACTGCTTCAGGTCAAGTTGTTGCAGAAGGGAACGCTGAAGATATACCCGGGCTTCCCGCACGGCATGCTCACCACCCACGCCGATGTCATCAACCCCGACCTGCTCGCCTTCATCACGGAATGAGCTTGGCATGAAGGGGCGGCGCGCGGCGCCGCCCTTCCCCATCCAGGGAGATGATCATGACCGACCCCGATACCCGCGCGCCCCAGATGTTTCCCGTTCTGAGCCGTGCGCAGATCGAGCTTGCGCGGCGTTTCGCCAGCGGTCCGGAGCATCGCTTTGCAGCCGGTGAGACCGTCTATGCGATCGGCGAGCGCGGCGTGCCGGCCTGGCTCATTCTCGATGGCGAGATCAAGGTGACGCGCGGTGACGGTCTCGATCGTATGGCGCCGATCACCGTCCATGGCGCGGGGCAGTTCACCGGAGAGGTCAATCAGCTTGCCGGCCGTCCCTCGATAGCCGCGGGACACGCAGGCGACGAAGGATGTACGGCGCTCCCTTTCGATCCCGCGCATCTTCGGGCCTTGATGATAGGGTCTGCCGAGATCGGCGAAATCATCATGCGGGCGCTGATCCTTCGGCGCGTCCGGCTTATCGAACATGGAGGCGCCGGCACGATCCTGATCGGCATTCCAGGGAGCTCGGAGATTATCGCGCTGCAGGAGTTTCTGACCCGCAGCGGCTTGCCCAATCTTGTTCTCGATGTACGAGTCTATGGCGAGGGGCGCGCGCTGGTCGAACAGGCCGGGGTTTCGTCCGACGAGCTGCCTCTTGTCGTCTGCCCCGGCGGGGCGCTTCTGCGCCGGCCGACGAGCGCGGAACTTGCCGCCTGCCTGGGGATCATCCCGGACCTTGATCCGGATCACCTCTACGACGTTGCGGTCGTCGGTGCGGGGCCCGCAGGTCTCGCGACTGCGGTTTACGCCGCCTCGGAGGGGTTATCGGTCATCGTTCTCGATGCGCGCAGCATGGGCGGACAGGCGGGCGCGTCGGCCAGAATTGAAAATTATCTGGGCTTTCCCACCGGCATTTCGGGACAGGCGCTTGCCGGACGCGCCTTCAATCAGGCGCTCAAGTTCGGAGCCGAAATCGCGATCCCGGTCGCCGTCGAGCGACTGGTCTGTGACTCAGGTCCGCTGACGCTGGTCTGCGCGGAAGATCGCCGTGTAAACGCCCGGTCGGTCGTGATCGCCTCTGGCGCACAATATCGCCGGCCCGACGTCCCCGATCTGGCGGCTTTCGAAGGAAAGGGTGTCGCCTATTGGGCGTCGGCGATCGAGGCGCGGCTGTGCGCAGGCAAAGACATCGCCCTTGTCGGCGGCGGCAATTCGGCGGGACAGGCGATCGTATTTCTCGCGCCCTTTGTGCGTACGCTCCGCCTGTTCGTTCGGCGCGATCTTTCGGAGACTATGTCGCGCTATCTGATTGACCGCATCGCGGCTCTCCCGAATGTCGAAATCCATTCCGGCGAAGAATTGTCTGGCCTCGAAGGGGATGAGGCCGGAAATCTCGCTGCGGCGACGTTTCGCAGAGCGGCAGACGGCGAGGCCCGCCGCTACGCGCTGCGACATCTTTTCCTGTTCATCGGTGCCGACCCCAATACCGGCTGGGCACGCGATTGCGTGACCACCGATGCCGATGGGTTTATCGTAAGCGGTGCCGGCAGCCGATCGCTCGAAACGAACCGCGCCGGTGTTTTTGCGATTGGCGATGTTCGTGCCGGATCGACGAAGCGCGTTGCCGCCGCGGTCGGCGAGGGCGCGGCGGTCGTTTCGCAGATTCATTCGTTGCTCGCACAATCCTGAAGGAATTCGCTTTGTCTGGATGTTCTCACCTGTCGCAGGTTCACGACGTTACACCGAGTGCAAGGGGCTGCGAGGAATGCCTCAAAATCGGCAGCCCATGGGTGCATCTGCGGCTCTGTCGCGAATGCGGCCATGTCGGTTGCTGCGACCAATCGCCAAATCGTCATGCCCGCTCGCATTTCGAGCGTTCGGGCCATCCGATCATCGAGGGATATGATCCGCCCGAAGGTTGGGGCTGGTGCTACGCTGATGAGGTCCAGGTAGCGCTTCCTGATCAGACCAGCCAAGTCGGGCCCATACCCAGCTTTATCTAGCCCTTGTTTCTGACACCGGGATTGCATTGCAACTGTCCGCTATTCTCGATTTTCACTGAAAGCTGTCAGTCTCAAACCGGCCATTCCTTGATCTGCTCCGTTGTTCGGGTACCCGTTGGGCTCACCGCCTGCTTCCATGCTGTCAGCATCTCGTCGGGGGAGCCCGTCCCGAAAACATAGTGGTCTGAGCGAACCAGCACGGCCTCTGCCTGATGATTTGCCAGCCAGTCGCCGAGCGGTTCTGCGAAAGGTCTCAGCCGCGCGTCGTCCAGATCGGAGCGCGAAATCAGCCAGGAATCGGCGCCAAGAACGTCGTCGAGCCGAGTGCCGTCGTCTGCGATCGCTTGCGGGAAATAGCTGCCCGCGGCGGAGTTGCCTGGCAGGATTACGCCGGCCGCGATCGGAGGGTAGGCCGTAGGCCCGTCCGGCAGTTTCCGCAGCAGGCGGGCCAGCCGGAACATCAGATCGCGCCGGAAGGCCGACCATTTGCTGGTCGTGCAAACCATTCGCCCCATCATGATCGCCATCTGGATCGTCGCACGCAGATGCGGTGCGCGCTCGGGCTGATAGCTATCGAGCAATGCGTCGGGCGCGCCATCCTTGATCATGGCGGCCAGTTTCCAAGCAAGGTTCGCGGCGTCGCGCAATCCCGAACACATCCCCTGTCCCGCGAAGGGCGGTGTCTGATGCGCGGCGTCGCCTGCGAGCAGGATATTCCCTTTGCGCCATTGCTCGGCGATCCGCGCGCGAAAGGTATAGACGGCTTTGCGTTCGATCCGCACCGCCCCTGCTACATTCCAGGGCGCCAGCAACTTCTCGACGAAGGCATCGTCGCTGACTTGCTCCGCGGTTTCGCCGGGTTTGATCATGAATTCCCATCGATGCCGCCCTTCGCCCATCAGGACGCAAGTCGTGGGTCGTTCGGGATTGCAGATTTGCAGATTGGCATCCGGCAGCCGAGAGTAATCGCTGACCAGCGCATCGACCACGAGCCAGGGTTCTTCGAAGGCAAGATCGTCGAAGGCTATCCCGGCGGCCTCGCGGACCGGCGAACGCGCGCCATCGGCGCCGACGAGATAACGGGCGCGGATCGTTCGCTCTCCGTCTGGCGTGATGATGCAGGCCGACACGCCTTCGCCATCATAGTCAAAGGACTGGAGCTCCCACCCAGAATGCAGCTTGGCATCTTCATATCCGGCCAGTGACCGGCGCAGCGCTGTTTCCACCGAGGGCTGGTGGATCATGTTCGCTGCGGGCCAGCCGCCAGCACCAATCCTGTCGGATCCGTCGAAGCGCAGCAGCACCGCGCCCTTGGCGTTCAGGAAATCGTAGCGGGCGACGCGGCGGCTTGTAGCGAACACCGCGTCCGCGGCTCCCGCCTCCTGCAGGATGCGCATGCATTCATGATCGATATGCGCGGCGCGCGGCAGTGGATAAATGTCCGCTTCCTTTTCGGCGACGATCACCTTGACGCCGCGCTTTGCCAGGAGGATCGCCAGCGTAACGCCGGTCGGGCCGCCGCCCGCTATCAGGACGTCGCAATCGAAGGAACTCATCGCGTGCGTCTCTGAATGCGCGGAGCCGACATCGGTCACAGCACGATCAGCATGCCGTCCTGCCCGACGGTCAGCTTTCCCTTGTAATGATCGGCCATTCCCTCGGTATACATGCGCCGCACGATGAAACTGTCGGGGTAGGGGATCAGGTGGGTGAGCAGTAGATGTTTGACCCCGGCGGCCTGCGCTTGCTTCGCGAGCGCGATGTTGTCGGCGTGATAGGGAATGGTGCGCGTCGCTACCTCGGCCTCAAAGTCCATCCCCAGCTTCTTCATCTGCGGGATCGCGCGCCGGACCATATGCGCAGCATAGGATTCGTGAACGGCAAGGTCGGCGCCCCGCATTGCGTCCATATTTAGCGGACTGACCTCGGTGTCGCCGCTGATGAAGACTTTTTTGCCGCGATGTTCCAGAATATAGCCAAGCGCTGGCTTGACCGGGTCGTGCGCCACCAACGTGGCGTCGATCGTCACGCCGTCCTTGTCATAGACGCGGGTCGTCCGTTGCCCTCCTGCGAATGACGCCTCCAGCGGCTTGCCGAAGGCGACTTCGCGCCGTTCGGCAAGGTGCGGCATATTGGCGCTGCGATAGCTTTCATCGAGCGCATAGCTTTGCGCGAGGCCGGCGAGGACGCCGCGCATGCCGACGGGCCCCTCGATTTCCAGCGGCGTCTTTCGTCCCCAGATCCAGCCGGCATTGATCAGTGTGCCGAGGTCGTTGAAATGGTCCGAATGGAAATGGGTGATGAACACGCGTTCCAGCCTGCCCACAGGTACCCGCGATTGCTCCAGCGACCGTACTGCACCGTCGCCAACGTCAAACAGGAACATGCGTCCGCCCGCGGACACGAGGGTGCAGGCCTGCGCCCTTGCGGCGCTGACCTCCGGCGAGCCGGTGCCGCAGAGAAGGACGCGGATATGCCCGTCGTTCGCAAGGAAGGTCGGGTCGGGTTTTTGCCGCAGCTTGCCGCGGATTGAGGCGTCAATCAGGCTGTCGCGATTGAAATAGGCGAGAGCGAGCAGAAGGATGGTGAGCGCCAGCACGGCATAAAGGATCTTGCGAAGCATGAGTCCCTCAGTCTTCGGCAACCATGGTCGCTTCGATCGCGCCGATTCTTTCGATTTCGCAGCGCACGACATCGCCGGCCTGGAGGAACTTACGTGGATCCATCGCGGCGCCGATGCCGCCCGGCGTGCCGGTAAACAGTATGTCGCCAGGCTCCAGTGTCATTCCTACGGACAGGTGTTCGACCTGTTCCCAGACGTTGAACACAAGGTGCTCGGTGTTCGAATCCTGCCGCTTCTCGCCATTGACGAAGCAGCGCAGGCCCAGTGTGTGCGGATCTCCGATTTCGTCCGCGGTGACAATCCACGGCCCCATCGGCGCATGCGTGTCGAAGCTTTTGCCGAGCGACCATTGCGGCACCGCATGCTGCCACATCCGTTCGGTGACATCGTTGCCGACGCAGTAGCCGAAGATTGCAGCGGGCGCGTCGGATGCGGCGATATGCTTCCCGCCTTGGCCGACGATCGCCACGAGCTCGACCTCATAGTCGACGGTCATCGTACCTTTGGCGATTTCAATCGGGTCGTAGGGGCCGTTGACGCTGGTTTGGGCCTTGGTGAACCAGACCTGCCGTTCGGGCGTCGCCATTTTAGATTCGGCGATATGGTCGGCATAGTTCAGCCCGACGGCAAAGATCTTGCCGGGGCGCTGGACCGGCGCCTCGAGCTTGACCGACGACAGCGGCACACCGCCTCCCGCGGCGGCCTTCGCCTCCAGCGCAGGTTTCAGCCTGTTCCAGTCACGGATCAGGTCGATCATCGTGCCGTCGATCCCGGTGTCGATGACACTGTCCCCGACGACAATGCCGGTGCGGGTCTGGCCGTCGGCGCTATAGGTGGCGAGTTTCATGCGGATAATTCCTTGGACTGGCGGCCGAACAGCCGCCGGAGGCGGATTTGCAGGGCGGTGAAGAAGGCGATGAGACCGGGCGGGGGTGGGCGTTTGCCGGCGAGCATCGGGTGCGGGCTTCCCCACTGCACAGCGAGCAATGCGCTCATCGGCTGCTTTTGCGGCGGGTCGTCGGCGATAAACAGGTCGCCATCGGTCCAATGTTCGAGCTCGTTGCCGAACGGGTCCTTCCAATAATCGAAGATTTGGCTGCCCATGATGTGGCGCCCTACGCCCCACACAGGCTGCCGCTTCTTCGCCTTCAGATATTGATGACCCAGCATCAGATCATCGAGATTGGCGACCTCGAACGCCGCGTGTAGCAGGCCGAGTTCGCCCGGCAACTGCGCCAGAAAGATCGTGTGGTGATCGGCGGGCTTGTCGCCGCGGTCGCAGCGCATGAAGGCGCCGAGCGGGACGTCTTTAGCAGCTTCTACCTCATCAGAGGTCAGGAAGCCGAAACGCTGTTTGTACCAGGCTTCGGACGCGCGAAAATCGCGCACCTTGAGCACTGCATGGCCGATACGACGCACATGCGCGGGCGCGGCATCGAGCCGCACGGTGAAGCGAAAGCGCGACTTCGCGGCGGCGGTGTTGCGTGGCTGGTCAGAGAATGGAAAACTTGCCTCGCTCTTCGCTTGTCCGGCCACCACCTCGACGCCATAACCATCGGGGTCGGTCAACCGCACGATTTTGCCGCCGCCGGGTTCATCGAGATTTTCGACCATCATCCCCTCGGAAGCCGCGAGCCGGTCGAGGTCGCCGAGCGTTTCGGCGCGTAATCCGACAGAGAGAAACTTCGCCTCGCCGGGTTCGGTGACATGGACGAAGGGGCGGCCGTCGCTGCCTTTGCCGTAGAGACGCCCGCCGTACTCAAACACCGTCATCCCGAAATCTTCGAGAAAGCCACGCATTGCCGCAAAGTCAGGCGCGGCAAAGCGCACGTGCGCAATGTCTTCCACCTTGATGACGGGCATGATCTCTTCCTTGCGACTCGTTTATGACTATCTGGTCAAATAGGTTGAATCTGACCATATAGTCAAGTATGGGGGGGCATGGCCGCACAACCCGTTCTTTCCCCCCGCGCTGCCCGAACCCGTGCCGCGCTGATCTCGGCAGGTTTCGATCTGCTCGCCGAAAAGCCGATTGACGCCATTCCGATCGACGAGGTCGTCGCGAAAGCCGGTGTTGCAAAAGGCAGTTTCTTCAACCATTTCGCCGACAAACAGGCTTTTGCGGAAGCTATTGCGACCGAGGTCAGGCTGGAGTTGGAGGACCAGATTGCCCGCGCCAACAGTGGTATCGCGGATCCGATTGAGCGCATCGCTGGTGGCATGCGGGTCGGCGCCGAATTCGCTTTGTCCAATCCCAAGCGTACTGCGGTTCTTCTGCGCAGCCACGGCAGTTCGACCGCGCGCGCGCACCCGCTGAACAAAGGGGTGCTTGGCGATTTCGAGGCTGCCTGCGCTCTCGGTCTGCTGCGGCCCGAGGCGAAGAACAGTGGTGTTCTTTATTGGCTAGGCCTCTGTCAGGTCTTGATGACCAATCTCATTGAGCGACCGTTTGGTACAGCGGAAGCAAACCGGCGTATGGCGGATATGCTGATACTCGGGTTATCGGGCCTGGGCGCCAGCGAAGATCATGTCGTCCGGATAGCGTCCAGACTCCTGAACGAGGACCGAGGCAGCTAAGGGGAACTGGCCCAAGAGTATCCCGGTCGACAACATGCCGCCGTTCAGCGCTGAGGTGAACCCGGAAGAGCCTGCCAATCACGCCTGTGCCGTAGGAATGTCCGTTGCTGCAATTAGAAGCCTTAAAGTGGACCGACCGCTATCGGGAAATCAGCTTGACTCGGGCGTTGCCCCTTTTGGCTATTTTGGCCAGAGGAGAACGATCATGGGTAAGTCTGAATTCGACTATTTACCTCCACGCCCGGCGTGGAATGCCGGTCGAAAGGTTGGGACAAAGAAGCCGTTGAAACCGCGGCAGATATGGGCAATTCGCTTTCATTTGGATCGCGAGCATCGGCTTCGAGACAGGGCGCTTTTCGATTTTGCGATCGACAGCAAACTGAGGGGCTGCGATCTTGTAAAGATCAAGATCGGTGATCTCGTCGTCGGCGGTGAGTTGAGAACGCGGGCGATGGTGATCCGGCAAAAGACGAATCGACCAGTTCAATTCGAAATCATGACGGATGCTCGCGGGAGCCTCTTGGCATGGCTTGAGCGGCGTGGTGGATCAATCGAGGATTTTGCGTTCCCCAGCCGGGTCGACCACTCCGCTCATATGAGCACGCGCCAATATGCACGTCTCGTTGACTAATGGGTCACCGCGGTTGGCCTGCGAAGTGAAGATTACGGAACGCATTTGTTGCGGAGGACAAAGGCGTCGATCATCTACAAGGCGACCGGCAACCTACGTGCTGTCCAGATTCTGCTTGGTCACACCAAGATGGAAAATACCGTGCGATATCTCGGCGTCGACGTTGAAGACGCGTTGACTTTGGCGGAAGGCATCGAAGTCTAACGATCAAATATCGATAACCTAGAGAGCGAGCGCTCTGGATTGCCTTGGACGTCCGCTCTCTTTGTTTGGTCCCTGAAAGCCGACTGTCTCCAACCGGCCAGATCGATCCACTCGCTGCGCCAGATTGGTGCCTCCAACAAAACCCAGGGAAAGCGCGGTGGCCTGCGGTTCATCTGGATCAAGTGCCCCCTACCGTCTCGGCGCTAGCAATGGACACCGTGCGCCGGAGCACATGTTCGATGCTCGGCGCGCCCGCGTTTTCGGCTGCGCTGGCGGGCCCAGGGCTGGCGCTCCGGTCGCTCTTGAAAGTGTGGGGTCGAGGTTGGCGCGGACGGCGCCTAGCGCGCGGTCAGCTGCTTGCGAAAGAACGACACCAGTGCGGCGTTGAGTTCGGTATGGAAAGCCATGCGATCGAATCCCGGCTTGTCGGTGCAGATCGCGGGCATGACGCTCGGATCCGGACAAGGCGCCAGGAAGGATAGATGACCCGCACCGGGGACTTGGCGATACTCCGTCGACTTGGGCAGCAGGGCACGGACGTTAGCGGTGTTGCTGGCATAGGAGACAATCTCGTCATCGCTTCCCGCCCAGAGCTGCACCGGCGCCTTCACCTTCGCGAGGCTATCCGGCCCGAACAGGAATCCCAGCCCCGGCGCCGCGATGGCCGCGGCCGCTATGCGGGGGTCATGCGACCAGGACGGGGTTTCCACCGCGGCGTCCGAGGCTGGGAAGAGGCGGCACGCGAACTCGGGTTGCTTCGCACAATGCGGCGCAAGACGCCCAAGGTCGGGTTCGCCGCCAATGGCGATGAGCGCCGTCATGGCTCCAGCCGAAAAGCCGAAGATTCCGATCTTGCTCTTGTCGACGCTCGCTGCTCCGCGCCAGTCACCGGTCATGAAGTCGATCGCGCGCACGACATGGCGAGAGCGGTCGGCGAACCAGGCCGGCTTGCCGACATTGCTTTCGTCCTGAAAATTGTCGCCGCTGTGAGTGGGTGTCACAACAATGAACCCCGCCTCGGCCAGCGCTATCGCCGTGTCGATATGGCTTATCGCCGCCGCGCCTGTCCCGTGCGAGATGACGATCATCGCCAAGCCGGGTTTCGCGATGGGGGCGTCCGGAGCTGCCTTGATCGCGACTGGACCGAGCCGAACGTCGCGTGCCTCGGCGGTCGTAGGGTACCAGATTATCGCTGAAATCGGGGCATGGCCGGGATCGGGTATGGCCGCGTGTTCGAAGCCGACACGATAGTCCGGATCGGCCGCGACCGCAGCCGAGGGCATAACGGCAAAAATCAACGCGGGTGCGGCGACTGCCAAGAGCAACGGTGCGAACAACTTGTTTCTCTTATCCATGATCGTCCTCCCAGCCATGTTTCGAATTGATTCCGAACTGCCTTGATCCTTGATGATGTCATTACCCTAGGCTCCTGCCGCCGTGGCGGAAGGCGCATCACTTGCATTCCATTCGTGCGTCTGACGCCATGTATCGCGTGGATTTACCCGCCGGGAGCGACTTGGAGGACATCGATGCACGCTTTTCGTACCAGCTGACGCAGCCAGCGGTGCGCAGCATCCCCTTCCATGCGGGGGTGCCAGAGCAGCGAAATCGTAAATGCGTCGGTCTCCACTGGTAGCGCGAACGTCTCCATCCCGTCGCGTAGGCCGATCGTATGTCGCTCTGGAACCGTAGAGACGAGATCAGAGCCACGCGCGAGCGCAAGCGCTGCGGCGAAGCCATCGACGGTGGTGACGATCGTTCGGGCGAGGCCAATCATCTCAAGCGCGTCGTCGATCGCACCGAGTCCGAGTCCCTGACGAGTGACGAGGACATGCCGCCCTCCGGCATAACGCTCCGCACTCATTTTGCCTCTCGCAAGCGGATGGCCTGCGCGTACGACACCAACATAGCGGTCTTCAAATAGCGCCTGCGCGCGTACCTCGGGTCCGATCGAAGTCCCGACAACGCCGGTTTCGAGATCGATTTCCCCTTCGCGGAGGCCTGCGCTGTCCTTGTCGAGCTTCCGGATGAAACGGATGCGAACGTGCGGCGCCTCTTCGGCGACGCGTTGTATCAGGGATGGCCCAATCGCTTCCGCAAAGCCGTCGCTGGTTCGCAGCACAAAGGTCCGGTCGAGGCGATAGAGATCGACGGTGTCGGCGGGACGCAGGATGGCGCGGGCATCCTCCACGAGCCGGTGGACCTCGTCGCGCATTGCCTCGGCGCGAGGGGTTGCAACCAGCCCGCGACCAGCGCGGACGAGCAACGGATCGCCCGTCACTGTCCGGAGGCGGGCAAGGGCCCGGCTCATCGCGGAAGGACTGAGGCCGAGCTTGCGTCCTGCACCGGCGACGCTGCCTTGCTGAAGCAAGGCATCCAAGGTGAACAGCAGATTGAGATCGGGCCCGCTCATGGTCGGGGCAATAGCACAGGCTGAACCTATGACATAGCGTCAAGCGCAATAATGGAGTGCGAATGCTGCGTCTTCCGCCATGCCTCAGCCCATCTATCTTCGGTCTCGATTACAACGAGACAGGAGTTTGTCATGACTGGAACATCTCTCGACCTCTTCGCTGGCCGCGTACGAGACAATTGGGGGGCGTTGACCTCCGAGTTTGTTGCCGACTGCAGCGCCCGCCTCGCCGAGTTGCTCCAGGCACCGCAGACCGAGGGGTGGCTTGCCGACCTCTGCCACGAGCGCCCGGAAAGCCGCGAGCTTTATCGCGATCCGGTACATGGCTTCGTGCTGCTGGCCCACACCGAGGCTGAAGGACGCTATCGCGTCCCGCACGACCATGGCGAGAGCTGGGTCATCTACGGCGTTCTGGACGGCGAAATGGAAATGGGAACTTACGCGCGTGTCGAAGGACCCGGCGAAGCGCCTCGTCTCGTCAAACGCGGATCGACGCTGGTCCGGCCGGGCGACGTGCAGGTCTATCTGCCCGGCGATATCCACGACACCCGGTGCGTTAGCGGACCGGCAATCCAGTTTCGCTTTACAGCGCGCGATCTCCGCCTCGAGACGACGATGGTCCGTTATGCCGACCAAGGCGGCGTCTGGGTTCCCTCGGTCTAAGACCGTCACCGTGTCAAGCCGCTCCATCCCGTCTGCCACGTCGCGCCGCCGCGCCGCCATCGCGAGTGTCCTTTTCGCGATGGCGGCAGCGGTGCTCGATGCATCGAGCGTCAACATCGCGCTCCCGTCGATCGCGGGAGCGCTTCGCGTCGAGCCCTCGTCTGTGGCTTGGCTCATGATCGCCTATCAGGGCGCGCTCGCCGCCGGCCTGCTACCACTCGCGGCTATCGGCGAGCGCTTTGGCTACCGTCCGACTTTTGTCGCGGGTGCGGGTCTATTCGCGCTCTGCGCTGCGGGATCGTCGCTTGCGCCCGATTTCCCTTCGCTCATCGCTTTCAGGGTTGTTCAGGGGGCTGGCGCCGCGGCCATCATGGCCCTGGGTGTAGCCCTGCTCCGCCAGACGGTCGCGGAAAAGGAATTTGGCCTCGCGATCAGTTGGAATGCCATGACGGTCGCGCTTTGCTCGGCGGCAGGTCCGACGATCGGAGCGTCGCTTTTGGGGCTCGGAAGTTGGCGGTTCGTTTTCGCAGCTAGCGTGCTGCTGGCGGGCATCGCGCTGCTGACGGCCTCTTCGCTGCCGTCGCGGCGCAGTGTCAGTAAGGAAATCGACAGTGTCGGGCTGCTCGCATATGCAGGCATTGTTCCGGCTTTCATCATTGCAGTCGGCCTCGCGCGTCAGTCGGGACCGGCCGCTGCAATTATGTTGGCGTCCGGCGGCACCGGGCTCTGGCTCCTCATCCGCCGTGATGCCCGCCGCCACACTCCATTTTTGCCGTTGCCGCTCTTTCGGTCGCGCACCTTCACACGGTCGGTGCTGGCGTCGGTCTTGTGCTTTATAGCAATGAGCGTCGCGCTGCTGATGTTGCCCTTCGCCCTGCATGACCGGCTCGGAATATCGGCCCGGGATATCGCCCTCATCATGACGCCTTGGCCAATCGCCGTACTGCTGACGACGCCGATCACTACTTGCCTTTTGGAGCGGGTTCGGCCGGCGCTGCTGTGCGCCGCAGGGGCTTTAGTGCTGGCATGCGGATTCGCCGTGCTTGCGGCGGCTCCACCCAAGTGGGGCGCGGTCATGCACATCCTCGGCGTCATTCTCTGCGGGATCGGGTTCAGCCTGTTTCAGACGCCTAACAACCGGACGCTGTTCCTATCCGTACCCGTTGACCGTGCGGCATCGGCCGGCGGCGTACAGGGAACGGCCCGACTTGCGGGGCAGGTCACTGGCGCTCTATCCGCATCGATTTTGCTTTCGGCAGCTGCGGTGAAAATGGCTGCGCCGCTGGCATTTGAGATTGCCGCGCTTGCCGCGTTCGCATCTGCTGCGATCAGCTGGTCGAACGATCGCTGAGAGGGAAGCTTTTCTTCTAGTCAGCCTGAAACCGGACTGTACGAAATCCGGTGCGCGCTGTCATCGCCGCCCCGTCGTTTTCGAATGTCCGCTTCTCTAGGTTCGCCACCTAGAAGCTGCCAGTCCGCAACCGGTCATTAGTCGTCGGGCTCTTTTGGATGGTCTGGGCAACGGAAAGAAAACCTTGCTGCCGGCGGATAGGCGTAACGACCACTACGGACCTCCGCTACCATTTTTCTGTTTGACGGTGGTCGTCAAAGGTTGAAAAATTTCCTAACTTTCGCTGGTTTATGAACAATCGTTGATTGTCAGCACATTTGAATGCAGCGAAGAAGGCCTCGTTGGCCGCGATTAAGAAAAGGACTGCGCCAAAGTCCGCGCAAGGCCAATAATTATTCAATAAACTCAAAGCATAATGGTGCGGTCGAGAAGACTCGAACTTCCACGGCCTTTCGGCCACAACGACCTCAACGTTGCGCGTCTACCAGTTCCGCCACGACCGCACATCATGATGGTCCGGATCGGGTCCGGCACCAGGTAGGAGCGGGCGCCTAGCAAAGCTTTGTTGGCGATGCAAGCGAGCACCGCGCAATTATTTTTCGGGATCGCGCAATCGGCGCGGCGGCGCAGAGGCGCGCGTTCGCGCCATGTCATCGAAACGACTCCGAAGAGTCACTCAACTGTCACGGCTCTACCGTCAGACCGTCATCGAATCACCCTAGTGGCGGCGTCACCGGGGGCGAGGGGCGATTCCTTTTCTCGTTCGCGGATGAATGTTCAGCAGCGTGCCGAGGGCGCGCACACGGGGAACGGAGATTTTCATGGCGGCTTTTGCGCGCGTTCGTTTGGTCATGCTCAGTGGCGTGGCCTGTTCTGTCCTGGCAGCCTGCGGCGCCGACAATATCGCGTCGCCGGGTGAGGGCGGCACCATCATCATCAATCCGACGCCGACCCCGACGCCGACCCCCACACCGACGCCGACCCCGACGCCCAGCGTGACCCCGGCCGCGGGCTGTCCCACGATTTCCGATCCGCAGGGCCTGACCGACAGCGGCACGATCAAGAATCCGACCGTCGGCGAATTCCGCGTCTGCACGCTGCCGGCGCGCATCAACAAGAGCGTCACGCTGCCCAAGATCGCCGGTCTCGTCTATCGCATGAACGGCCGCGTCGATGTCGGCACCGATCAGGGCGCGGCGACGTCGGGCACGACCAACGTCGTGCTGACGATCGAGCCGGGCGTGATGCTGTACGGCGAATCGGGTCCGTCGTGGCTCAACGTCAACCGCGGCAACTCGATCCAGGCGGTCGGCACCCCGACGCTGCCGATCATCTTCACCAGCCGCGACAACGTCCAGGGCCTGAACACCGAAAATTCGTCGGGCCAGTGGGGCGGCGTCGTGCTGAGCGGCCGGGCGCAGATCACCGATTGCGGCACCAGCGGTGCGGCCCCGGGCACGACGGCGTGCGAACGCCAGACCGAAGGCGCCGTCGATCCGGCGCTCTATGGCGGTGCCACTAATGGCGAAAGCAGCGGCCGGATGAGCTATGTCCAGATCCGCTATTCGGGCTACATCCTGTCGGCGAACAGCGAGCTTCAGTCGCTGACGCTGCAAGGCGTCGGTTCGGGCACCCAGCTCGACCATATCATGTCGTACAACAGCTCCGACGACGCAGTCGAAGTGTTCGGTGGCCATGCGCACATGAAATATTTCATCGCGGTCGGCGCCGAGGACGATAATCTCGACACCGACGTCGGGACCAAGGCGAACTTCCAGTACGGGATCGTCGTCCAGCGCGCGAACATCGGCGACGCGATGATCGAAGCCGATACCGACAATGCGCTCGACGGTGACAATCCGCGCCAGAACACGCGCGTCGCCAACTATGTTTTCTACCAGAATTCGCCCAACGCCTCGTCCGACCAGGCGTCGATCCTGCTGCGCGGCGGCACCGACTACGGCATCTACAACAGCGTGCTGCTCAGCCCGAACAACCCCTGCCTGCGCATCAGCCGCGCGCAGACGGCTTCGGCGACGCAGAATGCGGCAATCGACGAATTTGGCGCGCCGGTGTTCCAGTCGGTGCTCATGCAGTGTTCGGCGACCAAATATATCGGCAGCGGCGTGACCGCGGCCGAGGTGCAGGCGATCTTCGGTGCCGGCAGCAACGGCAACAGCGACACCTATGTTCCGACGCTGACCAGCCTGTTCGTCAACGGCGCGACCGAAACCGCGGTGACGCCGTTCGATATGTCGACGCTGAACGGCCAGACCTTCAACAGCATCGAACTGACCCGCGCCGGCTTCTTCGACAAGACGACCTATATCGGTGCGGTCAAGGACGCCAACGACACCTGGTACCAAGGCTGGACCTGCAACAGCGGCACCGCCAGCTTCGGCACCGGCAACAGCGGTCTTTGCACCTCGCTGCCGACCAGCTGAGATTGAAACGTCGACCGGGGAGGGGGCGGCGCGTGCCGTCCCCTCCCGCATATCTGATCCGGATTCTGGGGAAACCGCCATGTCCAAGCCGTACCGGCTCGCCAGCCTGCTTTTGATCACCACGGCGCTCGTCGCGCCCGCCACGGCGATGGCGCAGACCGACCCCACTCCGGCCGAACCCGCGGCAGAGGCTGCCGCGGACGCGGCGCCCGCGGATGCCGCCGAACCGGCACCGCAGGACGATACCGACATTTCGATCCCCGGCGCGGAGATCGTCGTCACCGGCCGCCGCAGCGCCAATATCGAGCGCACCGCGCCGCAGGTCGTCTCGGTGCTCGGCGCCGCCGACATCGCACGTACGGGTGAAGGCAATATCGCCGGCGCGCTCGGCCGCGTCACCGGCCTCAGCGTTGTCGGCAACGGCTTCGTCTATGTTCGCGGCCTTGGCGATCGCTATTCGCTCGCACTGCTCAACGGTTCGCCGCTGCCGAGCCCCGAACCGCTCAAGCGCGTCGTCCCGCTCGACATTTTCCCCAGCAGCATCATCGCCTCTTCGCTGGTGCAGAAAAGCTATTCGGCGAATTTCCCCGGCGAATTCGGCGGCGGCGTCATCAACCTGACGACCAAGGCGGTCCCGCGCGAGCCTTTTCTGACCATCGGCGGCAGCATCGGCGGCAATTCGGAAACCACCGGACAGCTCGGCTACACCTATTATGGCACCGGCAGCGACTGGACCGGCTTCGGCGACGGCGGCCGCAACCTGCCGCCCGCCTATGCGGCGTGGCGCGCATCGGGGCTGCGCATCAACGATCCCAGCGTCAACCAGCAGGCGATCGCCGGCCAGTTCGTCAACGCCAGCAATGCGGTCCTGCAGCAGAACAACAATATGCCGGTCAACTGGGGCGTGAACGTCACCGGCGGCAAATCGTGGACGATCGGCGATGCCGAACTCGGCCTGATCGCGACCGCGGGCTACACGACCAAATGGCGCACGCGCGATATTGCGCAGCAGACTGCGAACGCGCTCGACCTGTCGTCGCTGAATACCAATGTCCGCCGCGTCGTTACCGACAACCGTGTCGTTGCCAACGCGCTGCTCGGTCTCAGCCTCGAATTCGGCGATAACAAGATCCGCTGGACCAACCTTTATATCCGCGACACGATCAAACAGGCGCGCCTCGGTGCCGAAGACCGGCCCGACACCGCCGATGCCAACCCCGGCGTCAGCTTCCAGTATCAGGACACGGCCTGGTACGCCCGCCAGCTGATCGACACGCAGTTTGTCGGCGAGTTCAAGCCGATGGACGGCCTTGATGTCGATATCCGCGCCGGCTACGCCAATTCGCAGCGCGAGGCGCCGTTCGAGCTGAGCTTCATGTACAGCCGTTCGAACAGCCCGACCGATCCCTATGGGCAGTTCTTCACCAACACGCTGAACACGGGCCAGCGGCCGGGCAGCGCGACGATCGCCTTTTCGGACCTCAACGAAGATCTCTATTCGGCCGGTATCGACGTCACCTACGATCTGGCGGCGCGGGTCAAGCTGATCCTCGGCTATGCCTTCAGTGATACCAACCGCGTCACCGAACGCCGCGATTTCCTGTTCCAGGGCAACAACAACATCCCCCTCGGCATTTCGCTGCTGCGCCCCGACCTGCTGCTCTCGCAGGCGGTGATCTGCTTCCCCGGCGTCGATGCGACGGTTGCGCCCGATTGTCCGGCGAACCCCGTTGCGACGGGGATCGCGCTCGTCGACAGCACGGGGTCGAACCCGACCTTCAAGGCGACGCTGCGCAACCATGCGGGCTATGTTCAGCTCCAGGCCGATCTGACCGACCAGCTCAATCTCAACATCGGCGCCCGTTACGAAAGCGCCAATCAGGGCGTGAGCGCGGTGCAGGTCTATACGGTCAACCCGACGCTGCCGCCGGCGACCAACCTCAAGCGCGACTACCTGCTGCCTGCCGCGACGCTGACCTACGAAATCTCGCCGCAGCTGCAATTCCGCCTGAGCGGGTCGAAGACGATCGCGCGGCCGCAGTTCCGCGAGCTGGTATTCCAGACCTATTATGATCCGGACAGCAACCGTACGTTCCAGGGCAATCCGCAGCTCGTCGACAGCCAGCTCTATAACGCGGAAACGCGCCTCGAATGGTATTTCGCACCCGAACAGCGCGTGTCGCTCGGCGGCTTCTGGAAAAAGATCAAGAATCCGATCGAAACCTACGCCAGCTTCGACGGCAACAGCGTGACGACGCGTTTTGCCAACGCGCCCGAGGCGACGCTTTATGGCGTCGAGTTCGAGGCGCAGAAATATTTCGACCTCAGCGGCATGAATGGTGCTTTCTGGGCGAGCCGCCGCGCGGTGCTGATCGGCAACTATACCTGGTCGCAATCGAAGCTGAAGGTCGGGCCGAACGATCCGGTTCAGGCTTATCCGTTCACCGGTGCGACGCTGGCGAGCCAGTTCTTCCGCGACGGCGCGCCGCTGACCGGCCAGTCGGATCATCTGGTCAATCTGGAATTCGGCCTCGAAGACACCGACAAGCTGTCGCAGCAGACCTTCCTGATTTCCTATGCGTCCGATCGTGTCACGCGGCGCGGCCCGTCGGGTCAGCCCGACATTTTCGAGCGGCCGGGCATCCAGATCGATTTCGTCGCGCGCCAGGGCATCCCGCTGTTCGGCAAGGAACTCGAACTCAAGTTCGAGGCCCGCAACATCTTCGGCACGAAATACAAGGAAATGCAGGAAAGCGGCGACAACCGCATCTATTACAACTTGTACAAGACCGGCACGACCTTCTCGCTGGGCGGGTCGCTGAAATTCTGAGGCATCCCTTGCCTGCCGCCCCGGCCGCAGCGCCGGGGCGGCAATGGCGGGTGCCGGCGCCAGCGCGGACTCGCCCCTCTGACAAAAAACTGTAATCTTCCCGTCAACTGATTGTCACGGACGGCGCCTAGGCGATTCGCGAGACAGGTTTCAGCTGGGGGACAGATAGGGTCATGGCGACGCTGATGAGGGGATCGGCCGTTCGGCTGCCGCGCTGGCTGCGTGCCGGCAGGCGGTCGCCGCGCGATGCCGCGCCGCTGATTGGCGTCGTCATCCTCGGCGCGCTGCTGATCTGGCAATGCGTCAATCTCCTCTGGGCGCTGATCGTTCCGCTCGCCCCGCTCGGCGCGTGGCAACCGCAAACCGCCGTCATCGCGTCGCCAGCCGAACGCCGCGCGATTTTCTCGAGCTTCGACCCCTTCTTCCGCAGCGGGCCGCAAGGGCCGGTCAGCGCGACGGTCACGTCGCTCGGCCTGACGCTGTTCGGGATCAATCTCAACGAAGCGACCGGCGGGGGCTCCGCGATCATCGCGGGCGATGACGGTCTGCAGAACAGCTATGCCGTCGGCGACGAGATTGCGCCGGGCGTCAAGCTGGTCGGCGTCGCCTTCGACCATGTGCTCCTCGACCGCGGCGGCACGCGCGAAAGCCTGTTTCTCGATCAAAGCGGCGACGCGCCGGTCGCCAATCCCGCGACGCCGCTGCCCGCCCCGACGCCCGAGGTCGGATCCCCCGGCGCGGCGGCCAACGGCACCACGGCGAGCGGCGAGATGTCGCCCGCCGCGCTCAAGGCCGGCATCGGCTTCGCGCCGCGCACGGAAGGCGGCAAGGTCACCGGCCTTTCGGTCCAGCCGCAGGGCGACGGCGCCGTCTTCCGCGCCGCGGGCTTGCGCCCCGGCGATGTCATCCGTTCGGTGAACGGCCGTCCGATCGGATCGGCCGCCGATGCCGCCGCGCTCGCCAGCCAATTTGCGCCCGGTGCGCGCGTCTCGCTCGAGGTCGAGCGCGGCGCGAGCGTCGTTCCCGTCGCCCTGTTCCTTTCGAAACAATAGGTTTTATGCGCCTCAAACTCTCTCTCATGCTGGCCGCCGCCCTTGTTTCGGCGACCCCCGTTCCCGTGCTGGCCCAATATACGCTGAACGTCCGCGACGCCGACGTTCGCGCCTTCATCCAGGATGCGGCGCGGATCACGGGGCGGACGTTCGTGATCGACGGGCGTGTCAACGGCAAGGTATCGGTCGTCACCGACCGGCCGCTGTCGCGCAGCGAATATTTCGAAATTTTCCTCTCGACGCTGCGCGCCAACGGGCTGGTCGCGGTGCCCAATCCCAACGGCAGCTATCGCATCCAGCCGATCGACGGCGCGGCGACGCAGCCGACGCGCATCGGCAGCGGCGGTGCGGCGCAGAACCAGTTTGTCACCGAAATCATCCGGCTGCGCCATATCGACGCGATGGCGGCTGTCGAAACGCTGCGCCCGCTGGTCAGCCCGCAGGGCTCGCTGACCGCAAACCGCAATGCGAACAGCCTCGTTGTCGCGGATTTCGCCGACAATATCCGGCGCATTCGTGCGCTCGCGTCGAGCATCGACCGCGATACCTCGACCAGCGAGGTCGTTGCGCTGAAAAACGCCGGCGCGCGCGAAATCGCCGCCGCGCTTCAGGCGCTGGTCCCGGCGGCGGGTGAGGGCGCGCAGGCGCCTGTCGCGATCGTTCCGATCGACAGCAGCAACGCGGTGGCGCTGCGCGGCGATCAGGCGATGGTTGCGCGCTTCGTGTCGATGGCGCGCGACCTCGACATGCGCGCGGCGGGCGGGACCGAATTGCGCGTCTATTGGCTGGAACATGCCAATGCCGAAACGCTGCTCCCGACGCTGCAACAGCTTGTCGGCGGCGGCAGCGACCCGGCGCAGAAGGCGGGATTGCCGCCGGCATCCTCATCGTCTTCGTCGGGTGGCAGCGGCGGCACTCCGGCCCCCGCGGCCACGACCACCGCCAGCGCCGCGCCGACCACGGTCAGCGGGGCAGGCGGCAGCATTGCGACGCGCGGTCCGGCGATCGTCACCCGCTACGAAGGCGCGAACGCGATCATCGTCGCCGCCAATGCCGATGTGCAGCGGATGCTCGGCGAACTGATCCGCCAGCTCGACGCGCGCCGTCCGCAGGTGCTTGTCGAGGCGATCGTGGTCGAAATCGGCGACGATGCGGCAAAGCGCCTCGGCGTCCAGTTCCTGCTCGGCGGCAAGAATATCCCCTTCGCCGCGACGAGCTATGGCAATGCCCAGCCCAATATCCTGACGCTGGGGGGCGCTTATGCCGCGACCAAGCTGACGCAGGATTCGACGACCGTCGACGGCACGACCGTCGTCACCCAGACGTCGAGCGCGCTCGGCAGCAGCCTGCAGGAAGCCGCGGCGGCGTCGCTGCTCTCGGCAACCGGTGGATTCGCCGGCTTCGCGGGCGATATCGGCAAGAACACGGTGTTCGGCGCGATCATCAATGCGGTGAAATCGGACACGACGTCGAACCTGCTCGCGACGCCGCACATCGTCACGCTCGACAATCAGGCCGCGAAATTCCTGGTCGGGCAGGAAGTTCCGATCACGACCGGCGAGGCGCTGAGCAAGAATTTCGACAATGCCTTCCGCACCGTCCAGCGCGAGGAAGTCGGCATCAAGCTGGAAGTCACGCCGCAGGTCAATGGCGCGGGCGAGGTCAAGCTGTTCCTGCGTCAGGAAGTGTCGAGCGTCGCCGGCCCCGTGTCGTCGCGCAACAGCGACCTCATCCTCAACAAGCGCTCGTTCGAAACGACGCTGACTGTCGACGACGGTCAGATCCTCGCGATCGGGGGGCTGCTCAACGACGACGAACGCAAGACGATCGAGCGGATTCCGCTGCTCAGCGACATCCCGCTGATCGGCGAACTGTTCAAATCACGCAGCCGCAGCCGTGCCAAGACCAATTTGATGGTCTTCATCCGCCCGACGATCCTCAAAAATGCCGAGGACAACGCCGCACTGACGGCGCGCCGCTATGGCTATATCCGCGACTTCCAGTTGCGCCGGAATCCGGGCGAGGAACCCGCGATCGACACGCTGGTGCGCGATTATATGGGCACGACGCCGCCGCTGCCGAGCGCGGCGACAGCCGCCGACGTGACGGTCGGGCCGGGCGAGCAGCCTGCGCTGCGCCGTCCGGACGGCAGCGTCACGCCCGTCGATGTGCCGCCGTCCGAGGGAGGCCAACCGTGACCGACGCTGTGCCGGCCGCCGCGCCGCAGACGGTGCCGGTCGACATCCCCTATAGCTTCGCGCGCGGTCACGGCGTCGTTATCGCACCCGATGGCGAAGGCTGGCTCGCGACGCTGCGCGAGGGGAGCGACCCGGCGGTGCTGATCGAGGTGAAGCGCTACCTCGCCGCCCCGCTGCGAGTCGTGACGGCAAGCATCGCCGATTTCGACCGGCTGCTCTCGGACCATTATGCGGTTGACGCGTCGGCGGCGGCGATGGCGGGTTCGCTCGACGGCGGCGACATCGACCTGATTGCGAGCGGCATGCCGAGCGCCGAGGATCTGCTCGACAGCGCCGACGATGCACCGGCGATCCGCCTCATCAACGCGATCATTGCCGAAGCGGTGCGCCAGGGGGTCAGCGATATCCATATCGAGCCCTATGAAAGCGGCCTTGTCGTGCGGATGCGCGCCGACGGCGTGCTGCGCGAACATCTGCGCATGCCGCCGCACGTCGCGCCCGTCGTCGTCAGCCGCATCAAGGTGATGGCGCGGCTCGACATCGCCGAACGCCGGGTACCGCAGGACGGGCGCATCGCGCTGACACTGGCGGGCAAGGCGGTCGATGTCCGCGTGTCGACTCTTCCCAGCCGCGCGGGCGAGCGCGTCGTGATGCGTATTCTCGACAAGGATACGGCGGGTATCGATTTCGACGTCCTCGGCCTGTCGGGCGAGGCCGATCGCATCCTGCGCGAGGCGCTGGCCGAACCCAATGGCATCATCCTCGTCACCGGGCCGACGGGGTCGGGCAAGACGACCACGCTCTATGCGGCGCTGAAGCAACTCAACGACGGCCAGCGCAATATATTGACCGTCGAAGATCCGGTCGAATATGCGGTCGAGGGCGTCGGCCAGACGCAGGTCAACGCGAAGGTCGGGCTCGATTTTGCGGCGGGGCTGCGCGCCATCCTGCGCCAAGACCCCGACGTCGTGATGGTCGGTGAAATCCGCGACCGCGAAACCGCCGATATTGCGGTCCAGGCGTCGCTCACCGGCCACCTCGTCCTGTCGACCGTCCACACCAACGACGCGGTCGGCGCGATCACGCGCCTCAAGGATCTGAAGGTCGAACCCTTTCTGCTTGCCTCGACGCTGCGTGCCGTGCTCGCGCAGCGTCTGGTGCGCAAGCTGTGCCCGACGTGCCGTGAGCCGGTGCAGGCCGACAATGGCATCGCTGCGATGCTCGGCCTCGACATCGGCACCGTGATCTGGCGGCCCAAGGGCTGCGACGAATGCGGACATACGGGCTTCAAGGGCCGGATTGGCGTGTTCGAAGCGATCAAGGTCGATGAGACGGTGCGCCGCTACATCTACGCTGGCGGCGACGAGTCGATGATCGCGAAGCACGCCTTTCTGAAGGCGCCGACGCTCGCCAGCGCGGCACGCGCGATGGTCGCAAAGGGGATCACGACGCCCGAGGAAGCGATCCGCATCGCGCGGCGCGAGGATGTCGATGCCTGATTATCGCTATGTGGCGATCGATCCCCAGGGCCGCGAGCGCAAGGGACGATTGACCGCCGCCAACGACGACGCTGCGCGCGCCAATCTTGCCGCGCGAAAATTCCATATCGTCGCGGTCGAGGAAGCGGGTACGCGCGCCGCGCCCGCGCGGTCGCTTTTCGCCTTTCGCAGCGCGCGGTTGAGCGCGAAGGAACTGGCGCTGTTCACGCGCCAGCTTGCGACGCTCGCCGAAGTCGCGCCGCTCGAAGAGGCGCTGCGCACGTTGACGCGCCAGAGCGAGGCCGAAAGCGCGCGCGCGGTGATCGGCGACGTTCACGCAGGCCTGCTCGAAGGACGCCGCCTTGCCGACGCGATGGCGCGGCAGCCGGCCAGTTTCCCGCCGCTCTACCGTGCGATGGTCTCGGCGGGCGAAACCACGGGGAGCTTGACGACCATCCTCGCGCGGCTCGCCGACCTGCTCGAACGCCAGGCGCAGGTGCGCGGCAAACTGATCGCCGCGCTTGCCTATCCAGTCGTGCTCGCGATTGTCGCGGTAGGGGTTGTCACGGCGCTGATGATCTTCGTCGTGCCGCGCGTTGTCGAACAATTCGACGACGTCGGGCAGCAACTGCCTTTCCTGACCCGCGCGGTCATCGCGGTTTCAAGCGTTGCGGCAAACTGGTGGTGGCTGATGCTGCTGCTGATCGCGGGCGCGATTTTCGGCTGGGTCAGCGCGATGCGCCGCCCGGACTTCAAGGCCGGGGTCGATGCCCGGTTGCTCCGCCTTCCGCTGCTCGGCCGCCTGCTGCGCGACCTCTATGCCGCCCGCTTCGCCCGGACGCTCGCGACCATGGTGTCGAGCCGGCTGCCGCTGGTCGAGGGGTTGCGGCTCACCGTGCCGACAATCCGCAACGCCGCGCTTGCCGGCGCAACCGACCGCATCGTCGATCAGGTGCGCGCGGGCGGCAGCCTGTCGTCGGCGCTGCGCGATGCCGGGGTGTTTCCGCCACTGCTCGTCTACATGACCGCAAGCGGCGAAAGCGCGGGTCGACTCGAACAGATGCTCGAACGCGCCGCCGATTATCTCGAACGCGAATTCGACCGTTTTACCGCCGCTTCGATGGCGCTACTCGAACCTGTCATAATTGTCATTATGGGGTCTTGCGTCGCGCTTATCATCCTTTCCATCCTGCTTCCGATCCTCCAGTTGCAGAACCTTGCAGGGCTATAATAGATGTCGCTGATGCAGCTTTTCCTTCGCCTGATGCTCGATCCCTCACGCCCGCCGCGGCGCCGCCGCAAGCGCGACGAGCGCGGCTTCACGCTTACCGAGCTGATGGTCGTCATCTTCATTATCGGGCTGCTCGCAACGGTCGTGCTGATCAACGTCCTGCCCAGCCAGGACAAGGCGATGGTGACGAAGGCTAAGGCCGATATTGCGACGCTGGAGAATGCGCTCGAACAATATCGGCTCGACAATCTGACGTATCCGGCGACGACCGACGGGCTGAACGCGCTGTCGACGCCGCCGCCGTCGCTGGCGCAGCCCGAACGCTACCGCCGCGGCGGCTATATCAAGAAACTGCCGAGCGATCCTTGGGGACGCCCTTATAATTATCAGGCGCCCGCCGCGAACGGAAAGCCGTTCGACGTCTGGTCGCTCGGCGCCGATGGCGCGCCCGGCGGGACCGACGAAAATGCCGACATCCACGGGGACAGCTGACCGCGGTCGCCTTCGGCGCGGCAAGGCGCGCGGCTTCACGCTGGTCGAACTGATGGTCGTGCTGACGATATTGGCGCTGGCGGCGACGGCTGTCGTGCTGACTATTCCGGGCGAGGAGCGCAGCGTGCGCAGCGAGGCCGACCGGCTGGCGGCGCGGCTCGCCGCGGCGCGCGACGTCGCGGTGGTCGAGGGACGCAGTGTCGCGGTCAATTTCGCGCGGTCGGGCTATGGTTTCGAACGCCGCGTCGACGGCGCCTGGACGCCCTTGCCCGGCCGGGCCTTTGCGCAGCGCAATTGGCCCGTCGATATCCGCTTCGCCGCTGGCGACGGGCAGGGCGCGGCGCGCATCCTATTCGACCGTGTCGGTACCAGCCCGACGCCGCAGGCGGTGGTGCTGGCGGGCGGCGACGCGCGCGAAGTGGTGCGCGTCTCGGCAACCGGAGAGGTCAGCCGTGATCGCTAGACCGTCCATCGCCGGCCAGCGCGGGTTCACGCTGCTCGAAATGCTCGTTGCGCTCAGCATCATCAGCATTGCGGCGCTGACGCTTGTCCGGCTCGATGCCTATGCGGTGCGAACCGCGGGCGATCTCGACGAAAGCACCGTCGCGGGCATCGTCGCGCAGAATCGCGCCGTCGAACTCTGGACCGATCCGGCGCCGCCGACGATCGGCGCCAGTACGACCAGCGTGACCAATGCCGGGCGCAACTGGCGCATCGAACAACGCGTTGCGTCGACCGCCGACGACAGCCTGCTGCGTATCGACCTGATCGTCCGGCCCGAGGCGGGGCGCGGGCAGGCGGCGCTGACGATCATCCGGGTAGCGCGATGAGGCGCATTCGCATTTCTTCTCCCTTTGCCCTGAGCTTGTCGAAGGGTCGCCCTTTCTTCGGCGTCAAAGAAAAGAGCGGTGATTCGTCAGGCTCAGCACGAACCGAGGTTGCGATAGGTCAGCACGGCTTCACCCTCGTCGAAATGCTCGTTGCGCTCTCGCTCTTTGCCGCGATCGCGGCGATGGGGGTGAGCCTTCTACGCAGCAGCGTTGACACACAAGAGGCGGTACAGACGCGGCTCAAGGCGATGAGCGGGATGAACCGCATCCGCGCGGTCATGGCGAACGATCTGGCGCAGGCGGTGCAGCGGCCGACGCGCGGCGCGGCGGGCGAGGCGGTTCCGGCCTTCACCGGCTCGGCGAACGGCTTCGCCTTCGTTCATGCGGGTACGGCTACGATCGAGGGGGGCGCGCGGCCCGATGTCGAACGCGTCGGCTATGCCCTGATCGGAGGTGAGTGGCGCCGCGCGGTGCAGCCGACGCTCGACGGCACGACGCTAGGCGACGGTGACCGGCTGGTCGGCGACGTTTCGGCGGCTGCGGTGCGCTACCGCGACGAGCGCGGCAACTGGAGCGAAAGCTGGTCGAGCGATCCCGACGACCGTTTGCCGCGCGCGGTCGAGGTGCGATTGACCCGTGCCGGGCGACCGCCGCTGACGATGCTGTTCCTGACCGCGCCGACGCTCCCACCGACGCTCCCACCGCCGCTGCCTTCGCCGACTGGGGCGACGCCATGACCGGGCCGAGACAGGACGATCGCGGGGCGGCGCTGCTCAGCGTGTTGCTGCTCGTCGCGGTCATGGCCGTCATCGCGGCGACCGCGCTCGACCGGCTGACGCTTGCGACGCGGATTGCGGGTAGTGCGGCGACGGTCGATCAGGGACGCGCCTATGCCTTTGCCGCCGAACAGATTGCGCTGCGGCGCGTCGCCAATCTGGTGGCGCGCGATCCGTCGCGACTGTCGAATGACGGCGATTGGCTCGACCGCGATTTTATCCTGCCGCTGCCGGGCGGGCAGGGGAGCGCGCGGCTGAGCGATGCCGACAATTGCTTCAATCTCAACAGCCTGGCCGCCGAAACCGCGCCGGGAAAGCTCAGCCAGCGGTCGGGCGCTACCGCGCAATTTACCGAGCTGATGGTGCTGCTCGGTATCGACCGCGGACAGGCGATGGCGATTTCCGGCGCGGCCGCGGATTGGATCGACAGCGACGGCAACGACGGGCCGCTCGGCGCCGAAGATGGCGTCTATCGCGCGCTCCCCGGCGCCTACCTGCCCGCAAACCGCAAGATGGCCGATGTCAGCGAATTGCGCGCGGTGCGCGGCGTGACGCCCAAAATCTATGCGCGGCTGAAGCCGTGGATATGCGCCTTGCCGCGCGCCGAACCGGTGAAGCTGAACGTCAACACGCTGCGTCCCGAACAGGCGCCGCTGATCGCGATGCTGATGCCGGGGCAGATCAGCATCGCCGATGCGCGGGCGGCGCTGGCGGCCCGACCCGCTGGCGGCTATGGCAGCAGCGTGCGATTCTGGGAGGCGCGCTCGCTCACCCGGCTTGATCCGCCCACCGACGTGGGCGAACAGGCCGCGGTGACCAGCCGGTGGCTCACGCTGACGACGCAAGTGACGATTGGGGACGGGTTTTTGACGGCACATTCGCTTATCGACGTCAATGGCGGCGCGCCGGGCGCCGGTCAGGCGCCGCCGGTCATCGTCCGCCGGGACTGGGGCGAGGCCGACTGACGTGGCGCGGACGCTGATCCTCTGGCTGCCGTCGGCGGCGGCGCTCGGTGGCGACGAAGCCGCACGGTCTGCCTGGCTGCGCGTCGACGATGGTGTGATCGTCGACAGCGGGCAGGACGACGGCTGGGTCGACGCTTGGGAAAAGCCGCAGGACGACGCGGGCGACGATCGGCTCATCGCACTCGCCCCTGCAGGCGACGTGCCGATCCATTGGCGCGCCTATCCCGATGCTGCCCCCGCGCAGGCGGCAGCGGCGGCGCGGATCGACGCGCTGCGCGACAGTCTGGGCGACGCGGCCGGACTGCACATCGTGGCCGGTGAACCGGCCGAGACCGGACAGGCGGTGCCGGTGGCCGTCACCACCCACGCCGCGATGACGGCCTGGACCGGCTGGCTCGCGGCAGAGGGGCTGACCGCTGCGGCGATCCTTCCCGCCGCCGCCATCTTGCCGCCGCCCGACGCCGATCATTTGTGGACCGCCGAACTTGGCGGCGAAGCGATCCTGCGCTCGGCCGATCGGGCATGGCGCTCCGATCCGGAAATCGACGCGCTGGTCGCGCAGGAGCGGACGATCGTCCCGCTGGGCGCCGATGCGGTGCGCGAAGCACTGCTGCTCTCGCTCGCCGCGCCGCCGCTCGATCTTTTGAGCGGAAGCTGGAAGCCGAAGCGCCGTTGGGCGGTCGATCCGGATTTGGTGCGGATAGGCAAGCGCCTGCTCGCGGCGTTGCTGATCGTCAGCCTGCTGGTCCCGGTCGTTTATGCGGTGCGCCTTGCCGCCGACACCCGCCGCGCCGATGCCGCAGTTGTTGCGGCTGCGGCAACGCTGGGGATCGAAGCTCCCGATGCGACCGCGGCGGAGGCCGAAGTCGATCGCCGGCTGGCCAGCGCAGGGGGCGGCCCGCTTGCCTTTTCGGTCCCGGCGTCGGCGCTGTTCGATGCGATGCGCGACACGCCGGGGGTGACGCTCAAGACGTTGTCGCACCGCACCGACGGGACGCTGACGACGACGCTGGCGGGGCCGCGCGTCGATGATCTCAACAAGGTGCTGCTGGCGCTGCAGGCACGCGGCTATCGCGTGACCGCGCAGCCGATGGCGGGCACCGATGGCCAGCAGATGGCAAATATCACGGTTCGGGCGGTGCCATGATCGACAGGATGCGCAATTGGTGGGCGGGTTTGTCGCGGCGCGAGCATTGGCTCGTCGGCGTTGCCGCGGCGCTGGCGCTGACGGTGCTCGTCTGGGCGCTCGCCCGTCCGGCCTATGCGGCGCTGGTCGATCTTGGCAGCGACCATGCCGCGGCAATCGAGCGCGAAGGGCGCGTCGCGGCCAAGGTGCATCTTTTGTCGCAGCGTCCGGCGAAGGCGGTCGCTGCCGCCACCGATGCGGTAGCGATCGACCAGTTTCTGGCGCAATCGGCGGGCGAGATCGGCCTGACCCTCGACCGTAACGAAGCGCGCGGAACGGCGCAGGCAACCATCGCCATCGCGACCGCGAAGGCGCCCGTCCTCAACGACTGGCTCGCGGCGCTCGAGACGCAGGGGTTCGTTGTCGATCAGCTCACGGTCACCCCCGCTGCCGACGGCACGGTGGGCATGACCGCCGAACTGCGCAAGGGCGGACAGTGATGGCCCGCTTGCACCGCCTCTGGATCGCGGCCGCGGCGCTGTTCGCGCTGCTGCTGATCGCCGCGACCTTTCCGATGCGGCTGGCGCTGTCGCTCGCCGGGGTCTCCGATGCGGGCTTCAGCGCGCGGACGGTGCGCGGCTCGGTCTGGTCGGGCGAACTTGTCGACGCGCGATTGGGCGCGCTGCCGCTCGGCACGGTCAAGGCCAGCCTGTCGCCGCTCGCGCTGCTGACGGGCGGCACCGAACTCGCCTTTGCGCGCCAGGACGATCGGCTGGGCGCCTTGTCGGGCCGACTCTACGGCACAAACCCGCGCGGCGCCGCCGACGTCAACGGCGTCACGACGCTCGCGGGCGGCCTCGGCGCGATCCCCGTCGACACCATCCGCTTCGAAGGCGCCACCACACGCTTCGACAATGACGGGAAATGCGCGGAAGCAAGCGGACGGGTGCAGCTTTCGATCGCGGCGCCGATCGCCGGTCTGGATCTGGCGCGCGGGCTGTCGGGCCCGCTGAGCTGTGCGAACGGGCGTGCACAGGCGGCGCTGAGCAGCCAGTCGGGGATGGAGCGGCTGACGCTGGGGTTTGACGGTCGTGGCGCGTGGCGCGCGCAGTTCGCGATCACCGTCGACGACGATCCGACGATGGCGGCGGCGTTGACGATGCTCGGCTTCCGTCCGGCGGCGGACGGCTACGTGCTGGCGACCACGGGTCAATTCTGACATGGCGGCGCTCGACGCCTTGCCCTTTGGCATGGGCGTCGGCCTGGCCGCGTTGGCGGGGTTGCTGCTCGGTAGCTTTCTGGCGACGCTGGTGCTGCGCTGGCCGCTGGGGCGGTCGGTGTTGCGCGGGCGTTCGCTGTGCGATGCATGCGGCACGGCGCTGACCGCGCGCGACCTTATACCCTTGCTGTCGGCCATCGCGGCGCGTGGTCGCTGCCGTCATTGCGGCGCGCCGATTGGCGCGCTGCATTGGCGGGTCGAATTGTTGTCGGCGGCGATCGGGGCAGCGGCGCTCGCGCTGATGCCCGGCACGGCGGGCTGGTTATGGGCGTTGTTTGGCTGGCTGTTGCTGCCGCTCGCGCTGCTCGACGCGCGGCATATGTGGCTGCCCGATCCGCTCAACGTGGTGCTGGCGCTCGCCGGACTGCTGCTCGCCGGGCCGCTGCTCGAAGTAAGTCTGCTCGATCGCTGGATCGGCGCGGTGGCGGGTGGGCTGGTCCTTGCAGCCATCGCTGCCGCCTACCGGCGCGTGCGTGCGAGCGAGGGGATGGGGGGCGGCGATCCCAAGCTGGTCGCGGCGATCGGGTGCTGGATCGGGTGGCAGGCGCTGCCGCTGCTGTTGCTGCTCGCCAGCCTGGGCGGGCTGGTCTGGGCGTTTGGCGCGCAACGAAAAGGGGACGGCCCGCTGTCGATGCGGGCCGTCCCCTTCGGTGTGTTCGCTTGCACCGCCGCTTGGGCGACGGTGCCGCTTTGGCCGTTGATCAGCGGCCGATAACGACCGTCACCGCACGGCGGTTCTTCGCCCAGGCTTCCTCGTTCGATCCGAGTTCGGCCGGACGTTCCTTGCCATAGCTGATGACATTCATGCGGCTCGGGTCGATGCCGAGCGAGGCGAGATAATTCTTCGCCGCATTGGCGCGGCGTTCGCCGAGCGCGATATTATAGTCGCGGGTGCCGCGTTCGTCGGCGTGGCCCTCGATCGTCACGCGCACCGCCGGATTGCGCTGCAGCCATTGCGCCTGGCTTTGCAGCGTCGCCATATCCTCTGCATCGACATTATACTGGTCGAAGCCGAAGAAGATGCGGTCCGAAGCGACGTTGGCGATGAAATCCTGCTGCGAACCCGGAACGACCGCATTGGGATCGGTTCCCGTGCCGGTCCCGGTGTCGGTCCCTTCGGGGGCCGGCGGCAGCGTTTCGGGGGCTTTCTTCGAACAGGCACCCACAGTCAGCATGGTGATCGCCGCGATCATCGCGGTGGTTTTGCGTATCGTCATGTCGTCTGTCCTTTTTGTTGCGTTTTCAGTCGTGGCGAAATGCGATGAACGTCAATTTAACACAGGATTGAACCCCGCGGTTTTCCTTTGGTTCCGCGCGCCAGCGCGCCTCAGGGCAGGATCGGGCCCCAGCTCGGGTCGGACCCGTCCTGCGGCGTCGGCAACCGGCGCAGGTTCACGCCGGTCAGGTCGACCTGCCAGATCGTCGATTTGCCCTCGCGGCCCGATGTGGTGCGGAAGAACTGGATCACGCGGCCGTTGGGCGACCAAGTCGGCGCTTCGTCCTGCCAGCTGTTGGTCAGCAGCCGCTCGCCGCTGCCGCTGGGGGTCATCACGCCGATGCGGAACTCGCCGCCGCCCATTTTGGTGAAGGCGATCAGGTCGCCGCGCGGCGACCATTCGGGCGTCGCATAGCGACCACCGCCGAAGCTGATCCGGCGCTGATCGGACCCGTCGACATTCATCGTGTAGATTTGCTGGCTGCCCGACCGGTCGCTTTCGAAGACGATCTTCTTGCCGTCGGGCGAAAAGCTGCCGCCGACGTCGATGCCCGGTGCGTTGGTCAGCCGCACCGGCGTGCCGCCTTCGGTCGAGATGCGATAGATGTCGGTGTTGCCGCCGACCGCCATCGAAAAGAGGATTTGCCGGCCATCGGGCGACCAGCGCGGCGCGAAGGTCGCGTTGCGGCTTTCGGTCACCAGCTTCTGCGTGCCCGCATTGACGTCATAGATGAAGACGCGGACGCGGTCGTTCAGATAGCTGACATAGACGATCTTCTTGTAATCGGGCGAGAAACGGGGAGACAGCGCCAGCGCCTGGCCGTTGGTGATGAAGCGGTGGTTGCCGCCGTCCGAATCCATGATCGCAAGGCGCTTGATCCGGTTCCCCTTCGGCCCGCTCTCGGCGATATAGGCGACGCGGCTGTCGAAGAAGGGCGATTCCCCCGACAGACGCGAATAGATGGCGTCGGCGCATTTGTGCGCGGCGCGGCGCCAGTCGCCCGGCTGGATTTCGAAACCCTGCCGCACCAGCTCGCTGCCGAGCTGGGTGTCATAGAGATAGCAGCCGACGACGAAGCCGCCGGTGCTGTTCGTCTGCACGAAGCCATGGACGACATTTTCGGCGTTGCGCGCCTGCCAGTCGGCGAAGCGCGGCGCGCGCACTTCCGCCATGCTGATCGCGCGAACGCTGCCGGGGCCGAGCGGCGCGTAAAGCCCGCTGCGTTCGAGGTCGGCGGCGATCACATCGGCGATCTGCCGCCCCAGATTGTCGGTGCGCAGCCCGGCGACGGTGGTGACGGCAGGCGTGGCGAAAGCGGGAACCGCGATGACCGTGCGGTCTTGGGACAGCGTGCCTTCGATCGTTTCGCGCGGTTCGGTGGGGATCGCAGGGGCGGGTGTGGGCGATGCGACCTGCGCCAACGCCGGGGCGACGGACAGCATGAGCGCGAGCGGGAGGGCGATGGAGCGAAGCGGCATCTCTCTTACCTCTTGATGAAATCGAGCGTGTAATTCTGCCAGAAGCTGTAATTTTCCTCGGGCAGGTCGAAGGGGGCGGCGAGTTCGATGGCACGCTTGGCGCATTCCTGATGCCGCTGGACCTGGAATTTGTTGCTGTCGTTCTGGCCGCTCGTCTCGACGCTGGTAAATCCGGCGAGCGCCCCCGACTGGGTCAGGCGGAATTTGACCACGGTCTTGAGTTGATCGACATCGACGCCGCTGATGCGGCATCCGTTCCAGCGCGGACCGACGGCGGCCTTGATGCTGACGTCGATCGAGCGCTTGACCTCGGCCGCCGTCGCGGCGGCCGGTGCGCCCTTGGAAGCCGATGCCTTTGGCTGCGAACGGCTCAGCCCGTCGACGATGCCGTCGAGACGGCCGGTGGGGCGCGACGATTGTTTTTTCGGTTCGGCTTTTGGTGTCGGCCGCGGCGGCGCCTTTTGGGCCGCTGGCGGGGATTTCTTGGGCGTGGCCGGAACGGGCTTCGCGACCTGCTTTGGTGCGGGGGCGGGCGTCGGGCGGACGACGGGCTCGGGCAGCGGCGGCGTCGGCACCGGTTCGGGCGGCGCGGCGATATCGGCCGCATCTTCGTCGCCCAGCCGTGCGGCGGGGGGATTGGCGTTGATGACCGGCGCGGTCGATTGCGGCGCCGTCTCCGCGATCAGATCGACCTCCATCGGCGGATTGTCGAAACGGCGCTGGCCCGCGGTCCATTGCACTGACAACAGTACGATAATCACGACATGCGCGGCGACGGCCACGGCGATGCCGCGTCCCTGTGTTGCCCCATATGCCCGCGTTTCGGCCATGATCTTGACCCTATGGCCGCGTTTCTGAACCGTCCGTGACCGCGCTTTCGGCGGCAGCGGCGGTATCGGTGTCGGCGCCCGTCGTCACCAGCGCGATGCGCGACAGGCCGGCGCGGTTGAGTTCGCCCATCACGCGCATCACCCGGCCATAGTCGAGCCCCTTGTCGGCGCGCAGCATGATCTGGCGCGGCTTGTCGCCGTCCTTCGTTTCGCGCGCGATGGTATCGAGGCGGGCCGGCAGTTCGGCTTCGGGGACGACCTGGTCGCCGATATACAGCGTGTCGTCGGCATTGATCGACAGTTGCACCGGCTCCTGCTCCTCGGTTTCGATCGGCTTGGCCCGGCTTTCGGGCAGGTCGATCGGCACCGCCGAGGCAAGCAGCGGCGCGGTGATCATGAAGATGATCAGCAGCACCAGCATAACGTCGACGAGCGGGGTGACGTTGATCTCCGACATCGGCGCCCGGCGCCCGCCGCGCCCGCGACGCCGGCCGCCGACGCCGCCCGAAGGTCCGGTCATCGCCATCAGGCTTCGACCTCCAGTTCGCGGCTGAAGGTCGCGTGCAGGCCATCGGCAAAGCGGCCGAGCCGCGATTCGAGCCGATTCAGCCGCTGCGAAAAGGCGTTATAGGCGATCACCGCGGGGATGGCGGCGAACAGGCCGATCGCAGTCGCGAACAGCGCCTCGGCAATCCCCGGCGCAACGACGGCGAGGCTGCTGTTGTTCGATGCGGCGATCGCGGTGAAGCTGCGCATGATCCCCCACACCGTTCCGAACAGACCGACGAAGGGCGCAACCGAACCGATGGTGGCCAGCGTGCCGATCTTTTCGGCGAGCCGATCGACCTCGCCGGCGACGGCGCTGTTCATCGCAATGCCCAGCCGTTCGCGCGTTCCTTCACGGTCGATGACCTTGCTCCGCGTCGAACGGCGCCACTCGCCGATCCCCGCAGCCAGCACCTTCGCGCTCGGCAATTCTTCATTGCCATTCTTGTCATAGAATTTGTCGATATTGTCGGCGCGCCAGAAATCGCGCTCGAAGCTGTCCGACGCCTTCATCATTTTGCCGACGCCGCGGCCGTGGGTGAAGATCACCGCCCACACATAGATGGACGCGGCAAGCAACCCGATCATTACCGCCTTCACGATGATATCGGCCTGCAGGAACAGCGCGATGGGGGACAAGGTCGCCGCGTCGGCGGCCAGCTTGATATTGTCTAGCAAGGGATGGTCTCTCCATTCATGATCGCGGTAAAGCGGCTGGCCCACCCGGCGGGCTGGCGGCGCGGCCGGCCCTCGGGCGACAGAAAGGCTGCGGTAACACGCCCGTTGGTTAACTCGTCCTGACCGCGAAGGATGCGTTGCGCGATAATCACGCTCGCGCCGCGCACCGCCTCGACGGTGCTGATAACCAGCAAATCGTCCTCGAGCTTGGCCGGGCGTACATATTTGATCGCAAGGTCGGTGACGGCCCAGGCGCCTTCGCCCGCTTCCATCGCCGCGCGCTGGTCGATCCCGGCGATGCGCAGCATGTCCGATCGGGCACGCTCCATATAGCGCAGATAATTGGCGTGATAGACGATGCCGCTGAGGTCGGTGTCCTCGAAATAGACGCGCAGCCGGTAATGATGCGCGGCCCCGACAAAGGCGCCGGGGATGAAAGGAGGCGGAACGTCAACCATAGTTGCGAGCGATAGCGATGCTTCGACTCGTCGCAAAGCCCTCTTGAACGGTTCGTCGCAGCGCGGGGCCGGTTGACGGATTCAAAGCCGCACTTTTCCGTCCTATTTTGCCGCGCCGCCGCCAGAATCGAATAGTCCGTCCTGCACGCCCGCGGGCGGATTGAGGCCCAGATGCTTCCACGCGCTGGCGTTGAGGCAGCGGCCGCGTGCGGTGCGGGCGATCAGGCCGATCTGGAGCAGATAGGGTTCGATCACATCCTCGATCGTGTCGCGCGGCTCGCTGAGGCCCGCCGCCAGCGTTTCGACCCCCACGGGGCCGCCGCGATAGATGTCGGCGATCATGGCAAGGTAGCGGCGGTCCATCGCGTCGAGGCCCAGCGCATCGACCTCCAGCCGGTTGAGCGCCGCGTCGGCGACCCGTGCGTCGACGATCTGCGCCCCCGCCACTGTCGCAAAATCACGCACGCGGCGGAGCAGGCGCCCGGCGATGCGCGGTGTGCCGCGCGAACGCTTCGCGATTTCGAGCGCGCCGTCGGGCGCGATGCCGAGGCCGAGCAGGCGCGCGGCGCGGCCGATCACCTGTTCGAGTTCGGCATGGGTATAGAAATTGAGCCGCACCGGGATGCCGAAGCGATCGCGCAGCGGCGTCGTCAGCAGCCCCTGCCGCGTGGTGGCGCCGACGAGAGTGAATTTGGGCAGATCGATCCGCACGCTGCGCGCCGACGGTCCTTCGCCGATCATGATGTCGAGCGCGCGGTCCTCCATCGCGGGATAGAGGATTTCCTCGACTGCGGGCGACAGGCGGTGGATCTCGTCGATGAAGAGGACGTCGCCATCCTCCAGATTGGTGAGCAGCGCGGCAAGGTCGCCCGCCTTGGCGATGACCGGGCCGCTGGTCGACCGGAAACCGACGCCCAGCTCCTTCGCAACGATCTGTGCCAGCGTCGTCTTGCCCAGCCCCGGCGGGCCGAAGAAGAGCACATGGTCGAGCGCATCGGCGCGCGCCTTTGCCGCCTCGATGAAGATGCGCAGATTCTCGCGCGCCGCCGCCTGACCCACGAACTCGGCGAGCGACTTCGGCCGCAGCGCGGCGTCGGCATCCTCGGGGGTGCGGATCGGCGTCGTCAGGGCGGGCTCAGTCATAATGCTCTATTGCCTCGCCGGTGATCGAAACCCAAGGCTCCTTGCGCTCCTCATACACCGAATAGTCGGGAATGAAGCCGTGGCCGGGCGCGAAATTGCCGAGCGGGATGGCGTAGGCGTCGTGATACGGGCGTGCGCGATACCAGACGCCCGAACCGCAGGTGCCGCAAAAGAAGAAGTCGGCGGTGTTGCCGCTGTCGCCGGTATATTGCCACATCTTCGCGCTCGCTTCGCCCTCGATGCGGACCTGCTCGGCGGGAAAGCGGACCTGTGCGGCAAAGGCGCTGCCGCTGCGCGCCTTGCACTCGCGGCAATGGCACACCGACACGCGGATCGGCTCACCGGTGCAGGCAATTCGGATCTGGCCGCAGCGGCAGGAGGCGTGGCGGGTGAGGGCGGTCATTTCGCCGCCTTTTTGAGCGCGACGCGAACCAGCGCATCCAGAGTGGCGCCCGCGCCCAGTTCCTCGCTCGCCGCGGCGACGGCGGCGCTCGCTTCGCCAGGTTTGAAGCCGAGGCCGGTGAGGGCGGTCACGGCATCACCGAGCGGGCCGGCGGCCGGGACGGCCGCGGGACCGGTGCCGGCGATCCCGCCCAGTGCGCCCGCCTTGTCCTTCAGTTCATGCGCGATGCGTTGTGCGAGCTTCGGCCCGACGCCGTTGGCGCGCGCGATCATCGCGCTGTCGCCGCTGGCGAGTGCGCGCTGCAGGTCGGCGACTTCGAGCGCGGAGAGGATCGCGAGCGCGACCTTTGCACCGACGCCCTGGACGCTGGTGAGCAGGCGGAACCAGTCGCGTTCCTCGGCGCGGGCGAAGCCGAGCAGGCGCAGGAAATCCTCGCCCACCAGCATTTCGGTGTGGATGGTGACATCGCCGCCGACCGGGCCGAGCGCGTCGAGCGTGCGCGCCGATGCCTCGACCAGATAGCCGACGCCGCCGACGTCGATCACCGCATGGCCTGCGCCGCTTGAATCGAGCCGTCCGGTGAGTTTTGCGATCATGCCCCGTGCCTAGCGCGAGGAGAACGAAAAGGGAATCAATTTCCCGTCCTCGCTGTTCGCGTGACCACTTTCGTCATTCCGGACTTGATCCGGAATCCATTCTTGCGTCGTCGCGATGGACCCCGGATCAAGTCCGGGGTGACGAATGACTAGGCACGCGGCCTGTGGTTCGCGTGGCAGATCGCGACTGCAAGTGCGTCGGCGGCATCCGCGCCCGCGACCTTCGCGCCCGGCAGCAGGATACGCAGCATCGCCTGCACCTGCTCCTTCGCCGCGCCGCCGGTTCCGACGATGGCCTTCTTGACGAGGCGCGGCGCATATTCGGCGACGGTCAGCCCGCCGCGCGCGCAGCCGAGCAGGACGACGCCGCGCGCGTGCGCGAGCTTCAGCGTCGATTGCGGATTGTCGTTGACGAACACTTCCTCGACCGCTGCTTGCGCCGGGGCGTGATCGGCGATCACGGCCGCGAGCGCGGTATCGAGATACGCCAGCCGGTCGGGCAGGGGGGCCTTTGCGTCGGTCTTGATCTGCCCGTTGGCGATGTGGCTGATCCGGCTGCCCTCGACGCGGATAACGCCCCAGCCGGTACAGCTGAGCGAGGGGTCGAGACCGAGGATGATCATGTTAGAAACCCCTCCCGCTTGCGGGAGGGGTTTGGGGTGGGCAAGCGGCGCGCCGTGCATCGGCCCACCCCCGGCCCCTCCCGCAAGCGGGAGGGGAGGGGTTTGTCATCCGAGCTTTTCCATCACCGCGTCGGGGATTTCATAATTGCCCCACACGGTCTGCACATCGTCGTCATCGTCGAGCGTGTCGATCAGCTTGAACAGCGTCTGCGCGACGCTTTCGTCGGCGACTTCGCTTTTCAGCGTCGGGCGCCACGCGAGTTTCACGCCTTCGGCTTCGCCCAGCTTGGCTTCGAGCGCCTTTGCGACTTCGTGCAAGGAATCGACGCTGGTCCAGATGTCATGGCCATCTTGGGTCGATTCGACATCGTCGGCGCCCGCATCGAGCGCGGCTTCGAAGACCGTGTCGGCGTCGCCCGCGCTGGCGGCATAGCTGATCATGCCGAGCCGGTCGAAGCCGTGGCTGACGCTGCCCGACGTGCCGAGGTTGCCGCCATTCTTGCTGAACGCGGTGCGGACGTTGGTCGCGGTGCGGTTGCGATTGTCGGTCAGCGCTTCGACGATCAGCGACACGCCGCCGGGGCCATAGCCTTCGTAACGGATTTCCTCGTAATTCTCGCCATCATTGCCTGCGGCCTTGTCGATCGCGCGCTGGATGTTGTCCTTGGGCATCGACTGCGCCTTGGCGGCGTTGACCGCCGCGCGAAGGCGGGCGTTGGCGTCGGGATCGGGCAGGCCCATCTTTGCCGCCACCGTGATTTCGCGGCTCAGCTTCGAAAAGAGGCTGCTGCGCTTTTTGTCCTGCGCACCCTTGCGGTGCATGATGTTCTTGAATTTGCTATGGCCGGCCACGGCCTACCTCCCTTAACGGAAAAATCTGGGGCCGCCCCTAGCGCGAAGCGCGGTCGCAGACAACTACGGGCGGCGCCGCCGATCAGACAACTACGGCGGTTCCCGAAGCGCTGACCATCAGCATCGACCCGTTCTGGCCGAGCACTTCATAGTCGAGATCGACGCCGATCACGGCGTTGCCGCCAAGGCGCGCGGCTTCGGCTTCCATTTCCCCAATCGCTTCCTTGCGGGCGCGCGCAAGGACATCTTCATATTTGCCCGAGCGGCCGCCGACGATGTCGGTGATGCTGGCGAAAAGGTCGCGGAACAGGTTCGCGCCGACGATCACCTCGCCGGTGACGATGCCCAGATATTCGCGGACCGGATGGCCTTCGACAGCGTTGGTCGTGGTGCTGAACATCGTCACTCTCCTTGGCTTGGGCGGGCTCAGACGATGCCGAGCGCCGATTTGTAAACGTCGAGGATCGCTTCCATTTCCTTGCGGTCGTGGACCGGCATTTTGCGCAGGCGCACGATCTGGCGCATGATCTTGGGATCATAGCCCTGCGACTTCGATTCCAGATAGACGTCGCGAATGTCGTCGGCGATGCCCTTTTTCTCTTCTTCCAGCCGCTCGATGCGCTCGATGAAAAGGCGCAGTTGTTCGTCGGCAGTCGTGGCTTCGCTCATTTTATGCTCCGATGGATTGGAATGGTTGTGGCGAGAATCGCCTCGGGCGTCCGATTAGCGGGGTCAGGGATTCTTGGCCATGCTTTCTTCCATGCGGGCAAGCTGTTCGGGTGTGGCGGCGACGTGAAAGCGCGCCTTCCATTCGGCGGTCGGCATGCCGTGGACGATGGCGCGGGCGCTTTCCTTGTCGAGGTCGCCCGCTTCGGCGATCCAGTCGCCCAGGCAGTTGCGGCAAAAACCCGCGAGGCCCATCAGGTCAATATTCGCCGCGTCGCTGCGGTGGCGGAGCAGGCGGACAAGGCGGCGGAAGGCCGCGGCGGCGACGGCATCGTCGATGCTGTCGAGGGGGTCGGCGGTCATCGGTTGGTCATCGCTGCACGACATGACATTCTCCGGTCTGTGGATGAATAGCTATACGGCGGTTGCGCTTCGGCAGGCAACGCGCCATGCCACGCGGCCGTAGCGATATTGTAGATCAAGAGACAAGCGGAGCAATCGTGGTCCAGAGCTTTACCCCCCGCCAGCGCAAGGTGCGTATTCTTGCCACGCTCGGTCCCGCGAGCGCCAATGCCGAAATGATTGCCGCGCTGCACCGCGCCGGCGCCGACGCCTTTCGCGTCAACATGAGCCACGGCGACCATGACGGCCATGCCAAGGTCATCGCCGCCATCCGCGCGCTGGAAAAGGAAACCGGGCGGCCCACGACGATCCTCGTCGACCTGCAGGGGCCTAAGCTGCGGGTGGGAACCTTCCGCGACGGGCCGGCCGAACTGGCGACCGGCGCCACCTTCGTTCTCGATACCGACAAGGCGCCGGGTGATGCGACCCGCGTCCACCTGCCGCATCCCGAATTGTTCGCCGCGCTCGAGCCCGAAACGCGCCTGCTGGTCGATGACGGCAAGCTGGTGCTGCGCGTCAAGAGCGTCGCGCCCGACCGCATCGAGACGCTGGTCGAGGTCGGCGGCAAGATTTCGGACCGCAAGGGCGTCAACGTCCCCGACGTGGTCGTGCCGCTCGCCGCGCTGACCGAAAAGGATCGCCGCGACCTTGCCTTCGCGCTCGACCAGCATGTCGACTGGATCGCGCTTTCCTTCGTCCAGCGGCCCGAGGATGTTGCCGAGGCGCGGCGGCTGATCGGCGGCAAGGCGGCGCTGCTCGTCAAATTCGAAAAGCCCGCCGGGGTGGCGCGGCTGGAGGAAATATTGGAGATCGCCGACGCGGCGATGGTCGCGCGCGGCGACCTGGGCGTCGAATTGCCGCCCGAGGCGGTGCCGCCGCTGCAAAAGCGGATCGTTGCGGCGGCGCGGCGGATGGGCAAGCCGGTCGTGGTCGCGACCCAGATGCTCGAATCGATGATCGTCTCGCCGACGCCGACCCGCGCCGAAGTGTCCGACGTCGCGACCGCCATCTATGACGGCGCCGACGCGATCATGCTCTCGGCCGAGACGGCGGCGGGCGCCTGGCCGGTCGAGGCGGTGACGATGATGGATTCGATCGCGCGCTCGGTCGAAAGCGATCCCGACTATTACCGGCGGTTGCACTTCACCGAGACGCAGCCCGATGCGACCACCGCCGATGCGCTGGCCGAGGCCGCGGGCAGCATCATCGAGACGATCGCCGCCGATGCGATCATCTGTTTCACCGCATCGGGATCGACCGCGCGCCGCGTCGCGCGCGAGCGGCCGAATGCGCCTTTGCTCGTGCTGACCCCGAAGCGCGATGCGGCGCGGCGCATGGGGCTGCTGTGGGGGGCGCATGCGGTGCCGACCAAGGATATTGGCAGCTTCGAGGAGATGATCGCCAAGGGTAAGCGCATGGCGCTGCGCCACGGCATCGGCAAGGCGGGGGCCAAGCTGGTGATGATGGCGGGGGTGCCCTTCGGGACGCCGGGTTCGACCAATGTGCTGCACGTCGCGACGCTGACCGGCGACGAACTGCGCGGCTATAGCTGAACCGGACGCCGGCGCGGCCGAGTCGATTCAAATCGAGACAAGAGTTAGCGGCGGATTCAGAAAATTTTCGGGCTGATTCAGTTCGAGACGCTTTAAAATGGTAAATGGACTTTGCACCATTGACCGTGCGCGGCATAGTCGCTGGAACGAAGGCGACGGCGCACCGCGGTGGGGGCGCTTCTGCAAATCCGGAGGTTGAGCCCGCGTGTCCGCACCGTTCCGTTTTCCGCGCTTTTTCGTGACCAGCCCGGCGCCGTGCCCCTATCTGGCGGGCAAGACCGAGCGCAAGGTTTTCACCGAACTGAGCGGCAATAATGCCAATGAACTGAACGACGCACTCGGCCGGATCGGCTTTCGCCGCAGCCAGTCGGTCGCCTATCGCCCGAGCTGCGCCGATTGCACCGCCTGTGTGTCGGTGCGCGTCTGCGCGGGCGAGTTCAAGCCGAGCGGATCGCAGAAGCGGACGATCCGCCGCAACAGCGATCTGGTTGTCACCGCGTGCAAGCCCTGGGCGACCGAAGAGCAATATGCGCTGCTGCGATCCTATCTCGGCGCGCGCCACCCCGATGGCGGCATGGCCGATATGGACGAACAGGATTTTGCCGACATGGTCGAGCAGACTCCGGTCGACAGCTATATGATCGAATATCGCGAGCCGACGACCGATGGTTCGCGCGGCCGGCTCGTCGGCTGCTGCCTGACCGACCGTCAGGGCGACGGCCTGTCGATGATCTACAGCTTCTTCGATGCCGCCCATCCGCTGCGCGAGGGGCTGGGCACCTTCATCATCGCAGACCATATCCGCCGCGCGTCCAAGGCGGGGCTGCCTTACGTCTATCTGGGCTATTGGATCGAAGGATCGGCCCGCATGGCGTATAAGGCGCGCTTCCGCCCGCTGGAAAAGCTGGGCCCGGAAGGCTGGACGCGGTGCGAGCCCGTGGCGTCCGATCGCATTGCCGCGATGTTCGAGATCGCCTGACCGACCAAGACGCGTCTTTAGCGCTTCAATATCATGTTCGCCGACCGCGGTGCGCGCGTCGCCGGTCGACCTTTTCCCGCATTGACCTTTTCCCGCATTCAAGGGCATAGCTACGCCTTCCAGGACATAAGTCCGGGTCGCATCCGTAAATTGATCGCCAAATGGGGCCGGCGAGAGGGGGAAGGGATGCTGGTGCGCATGGTCATCTGCAGCGACGGCGACGGGCGCGACGACGGGTCGCGGAGCGATCGCGCATGAGCGACGCGGTCAAGGTCGCGGTCATCGGATCGGGGCCCGCCGGCCTGAGCGCCGCGGCGCGCGCGGCGCAGCTCGGGCTGGCGCATGTGCTGCTGGAAAAGACCGACCATCTTTCGGATACGATCTTCAAATATCAGAAGGGCAAGCGCGTCCTTGCGACGCCCGAACGGCTCGATTTGCGGTCCGACTGCCGCTTCGCCGAGGGGGCGCGCGAGACGATCCTGGGCAATTGGGATCAGGATGCCGCGAACAACGGGGTCAATGTCGCCTATCAGGCCGAGGTCGTCGAGGTATCGGGGCAGAAGGGCGCCTTTTCGATCAAGACCGCCAAGGGCACGGTGATCGCGGCAGAAAATATCGTCCTCGCCATCGGCACGCAGGGCAATCCCAATCGCCTGCGCTGCGACGGATATGATCTGCCGCACATCATCTATCAGGTCGACGATCCCGAGGATTTCAAGAACCAGCATATTACGGTCGTCGGATCGGGCGATGCGGGGATCGAGAATGCGCTCGGCGTTGCCGAGGAAGCGCTGGAAAACACCGTCACCATTCTGAACCGGTCGAAGGATTTCGCGCGCGCCAAGGCGAAGAATGTCTCCGACATGATGGAGGCGGGCGAGAACGGCTTTCTGTCGATCCGCACCGAAACGCAACCCAAGCTGGTCGAACCCGGTTGGCTGACGCTGGAAACGCCGAATGGCGACGAGCGGATCGAATGCGACGTGATCGTCGCGCGGCTGGGGTCGGTTGCGCCGCGCGGCTTTGTCGAATCGATGGGAATCGAATTCACCGGCCCGGACCGCGAAGCCTTTCCAAAATTGTCCCCGACCTTTGAATCGACGGTGCCCGGCATCTTCGTGATCGGCGCACTCGCGGGCTATCCGCTGATCAAGCATTGCATGAACCAGGGCTATGACGTCGTCGAGTTCATCAACGGCAACAGCGCGCTGACCCCGGCCGACGAAAAGGATCTGGCGGCGATCTTTGCCGATTTGCCGCAGAAGAAATCGGTCAGCGAATGGCTCGACTATCTGCGGACGCGGGTTCGCATCTTCGCCGATGTGTCGCCGCTGCAGATGCGCGAATTCATGCTCGATTCGAAGGTCGCCTTCTATCGCCGCGGCGAGGTGGTGTTCGAAAAGGGCGAGCCGGGATCGTCGCTGTTTGCGATCGCCGACGGTCATGCCGAGGTGGAAGTGGCGCCCGGCGTCACGGTGCCGATCGAACAGGGGTCGATCTTCGGCGAGGTCGGGCTGATCTCGGGCCGCAAGCGCGGCGCGACGATCCGCGCCGGCGAGGACAGCATCTTCGTCGAGGTGTCGCGCACCGCCGCGCTCAAGCTGATGGCTGCAGTGCCGGGGGCGAAGCGCGTCATCAACCGCATCTCGCTCGAACGCCAGTTGCTGCAAATCTTCAAGGGCGGCCTGATCGTCGATGATCTGCAGGAGGTCGTCGACCAGGCTGAGGTCGTGCGCGTGCCCGCGGGCAAGGTGGTCGTGACCGAAGGCGAGCAGGGCGACGATGTCTATGTCATCCGGTCAGGCTCGATGGTCGTCGAAAAGGATATCGGCGGCAAGCCGATCTTCCTACGCTATCTGCCCGCTGGCAGCTATTTCGGCGAGATGGGCGTGCTCAGCGGCGAGCCGCGCAATGCGACGGTCAAGGCCGCGGTCGGCAGCGAGGTCATCAAGCTGACCGGCGAAAGCTTTCGCAAGATGCTCGCCGCGCGGCCGCAGGTGCGCGCCGCCACCGAGGCGGCGGTCGCCGAACGCGCGGCGATGAACGCCTTCATCGAATCGCGCAAGGCGAGCTATTCGAGCGCGGTCGACCTTTATTCGGACACCGCCAGCTTCATCATGAAGGAGGGGCTGGGCGAGGCGACCGATGCGCTGCTGATCGACGAAAATCTGTGCGTCGGCTGCGACAATTGCGAAAAGGCGTGCGCCGACAGCCACGAGGGACTGTCGCGGCTCGACCGCGAGGCGGGCAAGACCTTCGCGCATCTGCATGTGCCGACAAGCTGCCGTCACTGCGAACATCCGCATTGCATGGCCGACTGCCCGCCGAACGTGATCCACCGTGGCCCCGACGGCGAGGTATTCATGGAACCGGGCTGCATCGGCTGCGGCAACTGTATGCGCAACTGTCCCTATGGCGTGATCCGCATGGAGGCCGCGCCGCCGCCGAAGCCGGGGCTGCTTAGCTGGCTGCTCTTCGGCAAGGGGCCGGGGCCGGGCGAACCGTCGCCCAAATGGACCAAGAAAAAGCTCGGCGACGAAAAGCCCAAGAAAATCGCGGTGAAGTGCGACATGTGCAAGGGCATTGCGGGCGGGCCGGCCTGCGTTCGCGCCTGTCCGACGGGTGCCGCGATCCGCGTGTCGCCCGAGGAGTTTCTGTCGATCGCGCGGCTCGAGGAGGATGCGGGCTGATGGCGAGTCTGTTTCCCAGAAGGCTTTTGGGCCGCCGCAACCGGGGCACCCAGACCGAACGCGTCCGCGAGCGCAAGCATGAGGGCTTTCTGCGCTACGCCAATTTCCGCTGGGCAAAGATTTCGGGCGGCCTCTGCCTGCTCGTCATCACCTCCTATGCGCTGATCGATGTGACGCCGCGGCCCAATGGCGGAAGCTGGTACGGCTATACGCTCGGCACCATCGGTGCGCTGCTGATCCTCTGGCTCACCGCGCTCGGATATCGCAAGCGCAAGATGACGCGCGACGCCTGGTCGCTGAAGGCGTGGACGTCGGCGCATGTCTATCTGGGTCTGAGCCTGGTCGTCATCGGCACCTGGCACACGGGTTTCCAGCTCGGCTGGAACGTCCACACGCTCGCCTGGGCGCTGATGATGCTGGTCATCCTGTCGGGGCTTTATGGCGTGATCGTCTATGCGACGCTGCCCGCCGCTCTATCGAACAATCGCGACGAGATGACGCAGATGCAGATGCTGGAGGCGATCCGCGCCTTCGACCGCCAGTTGCACGCCGCCGCGCAGCCGCTGTCGCCGGAGGACACGGCGCCGGTGCTCGCCTCGCTCGACGAAGATCCCTTTGCGGGAGGTATCAGGGCGCGTCTTTCCGGGCGCTATCCGAAGGACGCGACGGCGGCGGCGCTGCGCGCGCTGTCGCTCTCGCACGGGGGCAACGCCGACGCGCGGCAGAAGGTCATCGGACTGCTTTCGCAGAAGGAGGCTGCGCTGGCCCGCCTGCGCGCCCACCTGCGCATCCGGGCGATGCTGGAAATCTGGCTCTATGTGCATGTGCCGCTGACCTTCGCGCTGATCGCGGCGCTGTCGGCACATATCATCAGCGTCTTCTTTTACTGGTGAGGCGGGCATCATGAGCTTCATCCTGCGCCGCATCTCGACGACCAAGACGGGCAAGCAGATCGTTCGCGATCAGCCGCTGCCGGGCACCAGCATCACGCTGGGCCGCGACGGCGGCAACACGATCCACGTCGCCGATCTGGCGGTGAACCCGCAGCATGCGACGATCAGCAGCGCCGACGGCCGCCATGTGCGGGTGCAGGCGAGCGAGGGGCTGGGGTTCGACCTCAACGGCCGGACGCTCGACACCGCCGACATCGACAGCGCGGCGGGGGCCGAGCTGCGCTTTGGCGGCCACCGGCTGACAATCGCGCGCGAAGGGGAGAATATCATCCTTCTCGTCGAGCGGATCGACGAACTGTCGCAATCGTCGAAGGATGTCGACGAGGCCCGGGCCTTTTCGCTCGCCGCGGTAATGCCGGGGCGCCGCATGGGCGCCTGGGCCTTTGCGCTGGTCGTGCTGCTCGCCTTTCTGGTCGGGCCGATCTGGGCCTGGCACAGCTATCGCAGCGTCGATGTCCGGCCGCAGGGCTATCATGCCGACAAGGCGTGGCTGTCGGGGCCGCTGTCGAGCGCGCACGCCAGCCTGAAGAATGATTGCCAGGCCTGCCATGTCGATGCCTTCGTCGCAGTAACCGACAAGGCGTGCGTCGGATGCCACACGGGCGAGCATAAGGCGATGAGCGCGAGCCATGCCGATGCCTCGACCGCGATGCTGCTCGCCGCACGGCACCCGCCGGGTGTCGGCGAGAAAGTCCTCGCGGGCTTCGCCAAGGCGTTCAACAAGCCGCAGGGGCGCTGCGTCGAATGCCATACCGAACATGAAGGCGCGGGGCCGATGCCGCCGACGCCGCAGAAATTCTGCGCCGATTGTCACGATGGCATGGCTTCGCGGCTCAAGGCGGCGGGGTTCAAGGTCGATGTCGCCGATGCCGGCGATTTTGGCACCGCGCATCCCGAATTCCGCCCGCTCGTCCGCGCGGCGCCGGGCGCCAAGCTGGCGCGGGCGATGCCCGGCACGGGGCCGCTGGTCGATTATGACGGCCTGAAATTTCCGCATGACATCCATCTCGCCGCGAACGGCGGGGTGGCGCGGATGGCGGCAAGTTTCCGCGGCCAATATGATTTCGGCAAGAAGCTCGAATGTCAGAATTGCCACCGCCCCGACGCCGACGGGGTGCGGATCAAACCCGTCGTGATGGAACGCGACTGTGCGATGTGCCACAGCTTGGCCTTCGAAACCGTCGGCGGCGTCACCCGCACGCTGCGCCATGGCGAGCCCGATCAGGTGGTGGCGGACCTATACGCCTATTATCGCTCGACCCCGCCGAGCCGGCCGCTGCAACTCGGCGGCATGGAACGGCGGCGACCCGGCCAATATGCCGAGGGTCAGCTTTACAATATCTATTTCCGCGAGGTCGCGGTGCGGCCCAATCGCGCCGCCGATGCGGTGCGCGCGGTCTTTTCCAAGGGCGGGGCCTGTTACGACTGCCACACGATTTTCGCGCCCGCATCGGGCAACAATTGGCGGGTGATGGCGGTGAATCAGACCCCGCGCTATCTGGAAAAGGGCTGGTTCGATCACGATGCGCACAAGGCTACGAAATGCGCCGACTGCCACGCCGCCGCGCCGGGTTCGAAGGCGGCCAGCGACCTGCTGGTGCCGGGGCTGCGCCAGTGCCGCGACTGCCATGTGGGCGAGGGCGGCGCGCGGCTGGTGAAGGTCGAGACCGCGACCGAATCGCCGTGCGCCATGTGCCACGAATATCATTCGGACGGCGGCAAACCCTGGATGCCCGCCCGTCAGCGGAAGGTTAACAGCGCGGCAATCACGCATAAACCTCTGGCTGCTATCTATGATGTGAGCCTGATCACAGGCACCGAGGGGCGGGGCCTTTATGATGTGACGTGGCGCACACCTTCCTTGCACGGGGCAAGGCGGGGCGGGTGAGATATTGAAGGCCGCCAGAGGCCCAGCAGGGGACGGATATGCTGATCGCCCAGATCACCGATATCCATATCGGGTTCGATCCGGACAATCCGGCCGAATATAACCGCAAGCGGCTCGACGATGTGCTCGACGTGCTCATCGAGGGCCCGAACCGGCCCGACCTGTTGCTCGCGACCGGCGATATCACCGATCGCGGCGATGCCGACAGCTATCGCCGGCTCGCCACCGCCTTTTCGCGCTGCCCCTTTCCGGTCTGGCCGAGCGTCGGCAACCATGATTTGCGCGACAATTTCCACGCGCAGTTTCCGGGCTTCGACGACGGCAATGGTTTCGTGCAATATGCGATCGAATTGCCCGACGTGCGGCTGGTCACGATCGACACGCTGGAGGAAGGGCGCCACGGCGGCGCCTTTTGCGACGCGCGCGCCGCATGGCTCGACGCCGAGCTCGCGCGCGATACGACCAAGCCGACCTATATCGTCATGCACCATCCGCCGGTCGAGAGCGGCATCGAGTGGATGAACACCCATCCCGACGAACCGTGGGTGCATCGCTTCACCGATGTCGTGCGCGGCCATCCCCATGTCCGCGGCCTGATCTGCGGCCATTTGCATCGCAGCGTTACCGTTGCGTGGGAGGGGCGGACGGTCGCGATCTGTTCGTCGACCGCGCCGCAAGTGTCGCTCGACCTGCGCCCGATCGACGAAAATCATCCCGACGACCGCCCGATGATCGTGGCCGAGGATCCGGCCTATGCGCTCCATCGCTGGAACGGCCGCGAGCTCGTCAGCTTTTACGACCATGCCGGCGCGCACACGATGCTCGCCAAATATGACGCGCGGTTGCAACCGCTGGTGCGCGAACTGAAGGCCGAGCGGCCGGTTTAGACGAGCCCGGCAAGGGCAAGCACGCCTTCGATGCCGCGGCTGGTGATCGCCGGTTCGACGCCCAGCGGTTCGGCGGGGACGCCGAAGCGGTTGACCCAGGCGGTGCGATAGCCGAACCAGGTCGCGCCCACCGCATCCCACCCGCCGAATGCCGCAAAGCCGATCTGTTCGCGCGGAATGTCCCACGCATCGAGCGCCATGGCATAGGCCTTGGGCGACGGTTTGAAAGCGCTCACGCGGTCGGTGCTGAGCGGCGCGTCGAAATAATGGGCGATGTCATTGCGCCGCATGTTGGCGGTGAGCGAGTCGGCGCCGAGGTTAGACAGAAAGGCAAGGCGAATTCCCGCGCCGCGCAGCGTTTCGAGCGCCGGACGAACATCGGGCCAGACGTCGAGCGCGTCGTAAGCGCCGACAAGCGCCGCGCGTTCGGCGTCGCTCAGCGTTACCTGCATCGCTGCGGCGGTGTGCCGCAGCGCCGCGTCGGCGGTCGTGCGGAAATCGCGGTAACGGCCGGCGGCGGTTTCGAGCCAGCTATAGCCGAACAGCTTGGCCGACCATTGGGCCGAGAAGGCCTCTCCCTTGTCACCCACGATGGCTTTGACGCGCGCCGCAACGCCGCGCGGATCGAATATCGGAAAACCGTCGAAGCCGATCGCGCGGATCGGCGCGGCCGCTGCGGCGCGCGCGGGAAGGGCGGCCGCAACGGTCGAAGCCGCGGCGCCGATCAGCAAGGTGCGGCGAGGAAGAACGGGGAGCATGGCAATCCTTTGCACGATGGGAGAGATTTCTTCCCATTCGCGCGAAAGGATCGAAAGGTGACGGTGCGGGCGATCAATAACCCAGGGTCAGGTCGACCTGCGGTTCGACGGTTTCGCCCCTGTGCCACCGGTCCAGATTTTCGAGGAAGCGCTGGGCCGAGCGGACGAACATCTTGTCCTGCGCACGGCCCGACAGGTGCATCGTGACATGCGCATTGTCGAGGCTCCACAGCGCATCGTCGGCAGGCAACGGCTCGGGAGTCGTCACGTCGAGGAAGGCGGCGGCGATCTGCTTCACGTCGAGCGCCGCGACCAGCGCATCCTGATCGACCACGCTGCCGCGCGCGATGTTGACGAGCGTTGCGGTCGGTTTCATCGCGGCAAGTTCGGCAGCGCCGATCATGCCGTCGGTTTCGGGCGTCGCCGGAACCGCCAGGATCACCCAGTCGAAGTCGCCCAGTTTCGCGCGCCACTGGTCCGGCGTGAGCGTGTTGGGGCCGCCTGAATCTTTGGGGGGCGACCGGCGCACGATGGTCACATCGACCGCGAAGCCCTTCAGCCGCTCGTCGATCAGCTTGCCGATCGCGCCATAGCCGAGCAGCAGCGCCTTCGATCCGAACAGTTCGACCTTGCCCGGCGAATCCATCAGCCATTCGCGGCGATCCTGCGCCCGCACGACCTCACGATAGCCCTTGGCCACGGTCAGCATTCCCATCACGACATATTCGGCGATGGTGATCGCGTTGATCCCGGCGCCGTTGGTGACGACCGTCCCGCGCTCCGCGAGCAGATCGAGCGGCATGCCATCGACCCCGGCATAGATGGAGTTGAGCCATTTCAGCCGAGTTGCGGCGGTGATCGTTTCCGCCATGTCGTCCTTGTCGTACATGTCGAACCAGCCGATCTCGGCCTCGGGCGCCATCGCCATCGCTTGGTCCTTCGTCGTGAAGAAGCGCGGCTCGACCCAATCGGGCAGGCGGCCTTCGACCAGCGGGCGGATCAGGCGGGACAGGACGGTGACGGTCTTGGTCATAAAAATCTCCCCTCCCGCTTGCGGGGGGGGCCGGGGGGGGGGGCGGGCCCTTCATGCCCACCCCTAACCCCTCCCGCAAGCGGGAGGGGGACTTAATTTTCCAGCCGCCAGTCCCAACCGAGCGGATCGCCGTCCATCACCTCGACGCCTGCGGCGATCAATTCGTCGCGAAGCTGGTCCGAGGTAGCAAAGTCCTTTGCCGCGCGCGCTTCCTTGCGGCGGAGAAGAATTGCTTCGATCTCCTTCTCCATGATCGCCGCCGCTTTGGGGCGGATACGCAGATCCTCGCGCGGCAGGTCCAGAACACCGATGCCCAGAACGGCGTCGATTGTGGCGATGGCGGCGCGCTTTTGCCCGGCATCGATTTTTTTCATCGCGATGACGTCTTCGAGCAGCGTCAACGCGACCGCGGTATTGAGGTCGTCCGAGATGGCGGCGTCGAATTTGTCGAGCAGGTCGGTCAGTCGGCGATCTTCGACCGCTGCGGCGGCAATGTCGCGCACCGGGGCGACGCCCATCACCAGCCGCTTTAGGCGGGTAAATGCCGCGCCCAACCCCTCCCACGAAAATTCCAGCTCGCTGCGATAATGCGCCTGCAGGCACATCAGGCGGTAGGCGAGGGGGTGGTAGCCCTTGTCGATCAGCAGTTGCAGGCGCAGGAATTCGCCCGAACTCTTCGACATCTTGCCGCTGCGTTCGACGAGGAAATTATTGTGCATCCACATCCGCGCGCCGCTGTCGGCCGAGCAGCTATGCGCCTGATTCTGGGCGATTTCGTTCGGGTGGTGGATTTCGCGATGATCGATGCCGCCGGTGTGAATGTCGAACGGAAAGCCGAGCAGCGCCTCCGACATCACCGAACATTCGAGGTGCCAGCCCGGCGCGCCGCGGCCCCAGGGTGAATCCCATTCCATCTGGCGCGTTTCGCCCGGCGGCGTCTTGCGCCAGATCGCAAAATCGGCCGGGTGCCGCTTGCCGTCGACGGGATCGATACGGCTTTCGCCCTCGTCGGTGCCGTGGCGCGCGAGGCGGCCATAGTCACTGACGCTCGTGGTGTCGAAATAGAGGCCGCTGTCGAGCTCGTAGCAATGCTTGTCCGCGATCGCCTTCGCGAAGTCGATCATCTGGGGCACATAGTCGGTGGCAATCGACCAATGCGCCGGCTGGCGGATGTTCAGCGCCTTGATGTCGGCCCAATAGGCCTCGGTATAGTGGCGCGCGATGTCCCAGATCGACTGGGCGCGTTCGGCCGCCGCCTTTTCCAGCTTGTCCTCGCCCGCATCGGCGTCGTCGGTCAGGTGGCCGACATCGGTGATATTGATGACGTGGGTCAGCTTATAACCCTTGTAAGTCAGCGTTCGGCCCAGCGTGTCGGCGAAAACATAGGCGCGCATGTTGCCGATATGCGGATAATTATAGACCGTCGGCCCGCAGGAATAAACGCGCGCTTCGCCGGGGTGGACGGGCGCGAAGGGCTCCAAATTGCGCGTCAGGCTGTTGAATAGCCGCAGCGGTGCGCCGGAGGCGGGGGCGGGGGTGTCGGTCATGCCCGCGCCCATGCCCCGGCCCGCCCGTCGGCGTCAACTGTGCAGACGCGCGTCAGGGCGTCGTCGGCGTCCACAGATCGTCGTTGCCCGCGCCGGTAACGGGATCGTCGAGCAACGGCGCGCCGCTCAGCGGATCGATGCCGCGGATCGTGATGAGCGGTACGGGCAGCCCGGTGCCGCCACCTTCGCCATCCTCGTCGCCGCCGACTTCGTCCTCGACGACATCCTGCACGGGGAACTGATTGCCCGGATCGACAAAGGTGCAGCCGCCGGTACTGATGATCAGACAGCCGTTGAAGGTCGAGCGCATGTCGATCGTGCCGCTGGTCGGGGCCGAACCGTTGACGGTGAGGAACGGGATGGTGTCGAGCCCGGTGACTTGCCCGTTGGCGCCGAGCCGGACGCCGTTGATGACGATCCGCACGCCCGAAGAGGGCGCATCCACGTTCAACCCGCCCGCGGCGAAGGTCAGCCCGCGCCGCTGTGCGTAGTCGGTCCCGGCACCGCTGTTCTGGACATAGAAGCTGCGGGACGTCGTGACGTTGATGCCGCCGGCGAACAAAGCGCCTTCGTCGCTGGTGACGCCGTCATTCTGTGCGAGGCGCGTGTCGATCGCGCTGGTCGAGGTCGCTGCTTCGACATCGGTGATGGCCGCCGCGGTGGCGACGAAGATATCGTTTCCGCGCAGATCCAGCACGCCTTCGGCAGCGCCATTCGCCGAAAGACGGATGCTACCCTGACCCAGAATGATCTCGACACGATCGTCGCCCGAAAGCGTCAGCCGGTTCGCGCTCGTCAGGCCGGTCAGTTCGACCGCGCCGATCACGCGTGCCCGCCCCGGCGTCTGCAGCGTCAGCGAACCCGCCGCGCCCAGATTGGAATTGCCCGCCAGCGTGAAGCTGTCGACGATCAGGTCGGTCGCCGCTGCACCGTTGGGTGCGTTGACGGTGATGTTCGTCGCGAACAGCCGCGTCATCTCGGTCGCGTCGGCGTGATAGCCGTTCTGCGTGCCGCTGCCGCCGACGAAGGTGGGCGTGGCGCCATTGTTCGTCAGCGTCAGGCTCTGCGTGGTGCCGGCGGTTCCGACGCGGCCCTGTCCGCCGATCACGATGTCGTTCGATGTCAGCGCGATACGCGGACCGCTGACGATGCCATCGATCTGAATGGCGCCGCTTGCGGTCGCGTTAAGGTCACCGCCGGCCGACAGGTCGGTGAGGGCGATGCTGCCGCCTGTCGCCGCGAGATCGGCGCTGCCCGCCACGCTGCCGCTTGCGATCGAAAGATTGCCGGTCGAGCGGATCAGCGCGTTGCCGACATTGGCGGTAAGCGACGCAAATTGCATCGCGCCGCCGCGAATGTCGATGCTGTCGCCGCTTGCCGTGATCGGCCCGGGGGCGTTGAGCGCATCGACGCCGACCGCGCCGCCGCTGCTCGTGAGGATGGCCGTCCCGCCCACGGTGATAGCGCCGAAATCGATAGCATCGACGGCCGTCAGCGCGAGATTGCGGCCCGCAGCGATGGCGTCGCCGCTGATCGCACCCGCCGAAGTCGCGACGATGTCGTCGAACGCGTCGAGGTTGGTGAGGACCGTATCACCTGCCTGCGTGCGGATGCTGCTGTCGCCGCCGGTGATGCCGAGGCCCAGTGTCGTGCCGCCGTCGAGGGCGAGTGTCGTTGCCGCCGACAGCAGGATATCGTCGCCCGCCGACAGGTTCGCCGCGTCGATCGACGCCGCCGACGACGTGATGTTGATGTCCGACCCGTCGATGCTCGACGTGCCTTCGCCCTGACCGATGGTAAAGCCGTTGCCTGGCACATAGTTGATCGCGAAGCCGTCGAGCCCGGCGCCGGTCGCGTCGAGCCCGTTCGCGATGATCGCGCCAGTGGCGCGGACGTCGATGTCGTCACCCGCCGCGACGTTGGTCAGATTGGCGGTCGTACCGGCAAGGACGAGCAGATCCTCGCCGGCGGTCGCATTGGTGACCGTGGCCGCCTGTCCCGCGTTGACGCCGAACATGCGCGCCGCACCACTGTCGGTCAGCGTGGCGTTGCCCGCCGCATCGGCGAAAACATTGCCGTCGGCGATCGCGCCGGTTGCCGGATCGGTATAGCCGCCATTGGCCGTCGCCGATGCGTTGATGTCGGCGTCCGAGGTGAGCCGGATGTCGCCGCCCGAGACATAGCTACCGCTGATATTGCCCACTGCGGCGACGACGATCGACCCCGCGACATCGGCATCGCTGATGCTTACCGCGCCGCCGGTGCCGGTCGCGAACAGCGGCCCGGCGCCAGTGACGGGACCGGTGAGTGCGATGCTGTTGCCGGAGAGGCTGATCGTGCTGCCCGCATCGATCGACCCGCCGGCGATCCCCTCCGCCCCCGGCGCGGTGCCCGAGGCGTTGAGCGTGACGAAGCCGCCCGCGCCGATATTCGCGAACTGGATCGACTCCCCGTCGACCGAGACATAGCCGCCCGCGGTGGAATTGCCGAGATCGACCGCGCCGGGCGCGGTGACGATGATATTGCCGCCGGTGATGATCGAATTGAGCCCGGTGCGGAAACTTGCCGCGCTGGCGATGAAATCATTGTCCGCTTCGGCATGTTCGACCGATCCCGCACCGCTTGCGGTCAGGAAAATATTGCTGCCCTGCAGGCGATCGACGCCGATCGGGCCATCGGTCGCGGTCAGCGACAGGTCGCCGCCCGCAACCAGGAACGAGCCGATGGCGCCGCTGATGCTCGATCCTGCGGTCGCGGTGAAATCGCCGCCGGTGCGGATCGTCGGGGGTGTGCCTTCGCCGAAATCGTGGCGGATATCGATCTGGTCGCCGGCTTCGATGGTCAGGTTGCCCGTTATGTCGAACAATCCTGCGGCCTGCCCATAGACGCCGACCGAGCCGTCGCTGCGCAGCGATGCGTTGCCGCCGACATTGATGGTGCCATCGGTCGTCGCGACGAAGATACCGCTTGTCGCAACGTCGGTGTCATTGTTCGTCGGATCGGAGATGCCGTAGGTTTCGGCATCGAGGCTGGCGAAGTCGATCGTGCCGTCGGTGCGGATCTCGATCCGGCCAGCGAGCGCGCCGCTTGCGACCAGCGTCGTGTCGCCAAGGTCCATCGCGCCGGGGCCCGATTGGGTTGCCAGTGCCTCGATGACGATACGCCCGCCGCGGTCGGCGAAGATCGCGCCGTTCGCGCCGTTGCCGCCGTTGCCGCCCGCGTCGACATTGCCGTCGCCGCCGATGCCGCCGTTGCCCGATGTGCCCGCCACGCTGATGTTGACCGGCGCACCCGCCGAACTGACCGTGCCGCCATTGGCAAGCAGATGGACGACGCCGCCCGAGCCCGCCCCGCCATCGCCGCCATCGCCGCCGGTGCTGCCCGGTATTTCACCATTGAAGGCGCCGTTGCCGCCATCGCCGCCGGTGCCGCCGCTCGCCAGCGTGACCGGCGCGCCATTCGCGCCGGCGAGGGTGAGCGTCGCATTTTCGCTCGCGATGGCTTCGATCGTGCCGCCGGTGCCATCGCCGCCCTTGCCGCCATCGGGGCCGACGGGGTTCAGGAAGAAGGTGGAATTGCCGTCGCCGCCACGTCCGCCGGTGCCGCTGGCCAGGAAATTGGCCTGGGTGATCGACGCCGCGCCGTTGGTGCCGGTCGCCTCGACGCGCGCCGTGCCGCCGGTTGCCGCGCCGCCATTGCCGCCCGCGCCGTCAGAGCCGGTTCCGCCGCCGCCGCCGAGCGCCGTTGCGTCGAGCACGACACCGAGCGGCCCGGCGTCGAAATCGGTCACGATCAACTGGGCGAGACCACCCGTCGCCGCGCCGCCGTCGTTGCCGACCGAGCCATAGCCGCCAAGCCCGCCCGACGCCGCCGCGCGCGCGGCCAGCGTGTTGGCGACCCCGACCGCCGAGGCGAGGTTGATCGTCGCCGTCCCGCCGGTGCCCGATCCGCCGCGGCCGCCGACGCTGATACCCGCGGGCGCGCCGAAGCTGCCCGAATCGTAACTGTTGCCGCCGTTGCCGCCGATTCCGCCAGCGTCGGCAATCAGGTCGCCGGTGTCGATCGACCCGTCGGTGACGGTGATCGATGCCTGACCACCCGTGCCCGCACCGCCATCGCCGCCGTTGCCGACCGTGACGCCGATGCTGCTGAAATCGCCGCCACTGCCGCCGCGGCCACCCGCATAGGCCGCCAACGTGCCGGTATCGATCGCGATCGGTCCGTCGATGACGATCGTCGCGGTGCCGCCCTGTCCATCGCCGCCGTTGCCCGCGGGCTGAACCGGGTTCGAGAAATCGTCATAGCCATAGCTGCCTTCGCCGCCGAAACCTTCGGCATAGGCGGCTGCGGTCGATGCGCCGAAGCTGCCGCCCGACAGGGTCATGGTCGCGGTGCCGCCGATGCCGTTGCCGGTGCCGGTCAGCGTCGAGCCGCCATAGCCGTTGGCGGTGATCGACATGTCGCCGAAGCTCGCGTCGCCGCCGGTCTGCGTATAGCTGATTGTGCCGCCCTGGCCGGTGCCGCTACCGGACCCGGGTTGGCCGCCGAAACCGTTGGCCGACAGGGCGAAGCGGCTTGCGCTCAGCGTGCCGTCGCTCAGCGTGATGACGACATCGCCGCCGACGCCATTGGCCGCGCCAGTGCCCGCTCCGCCGGGCGATTCGACATTGCCATAGCCGCGCCCCTCAGCATCGGCCGCAAAATCGCCGAGGGTCATCGTGCCGCCATTCAGCACCTCGATCAACGCAGAACCCCCGAGGCCCACCGGGACCGCGCCGCCAGCGGGATCGGTGTTACCGCCCGAATAGCCGCCCATCGACAGCCGGATCGTTCCGGCAAGATCAATCGTGCCGCCGTCGGCGTGAAGCCCGATGAAGCCGCCGAACCCGTTGGCGCCGCCGACGCTGTAGCCGCTCTGCCCATCGGCATTGAAGCTGCTGAACTGGCTCGGGTCGGTGGCGCTGATGCTGCCGCCGCCCAGCGCAAAAAGGTCGATATTGCCGCCCTGCGCGGCGCCGGTGGTGCCGGCCGAATTGGCCGAGCTGCCGTTGGCGGTCAGATAATAATAGCCGGCACCCACCGATCCGCCGTCGGCGTTGATGAGGATGTTGCCGCCGTCGCCCGTTCCGCCGCTCGTCGCCACCGTGAAGCCGCCGAAGCTGCCACCGTCGGCGGTCATCTGCAGCATGCCATCGGTGGTGATCGACCCGCCGCTCGTCGCGTCGATGCGGACGCCGCCGCCCTGGCCGTTGCCGATATTCTCGCTGCTCGAAACGATGCCGCCGGCGTCGAGCTGGATATAGAAGGTGCTGTCGATCGTTGCACCATTGCTGGCGGCGACGGTGACTGTGCCGCCTAGCGAATCGCCCGACACGCCCGTATCGCCGCCCGAACTCGACGCGCCGCCATTTTCGCCGTTGGCGAGAACGATCAGCGAGTTGAGATCGAGCGTGAAGGCGCCATCGGCCGAAACTGAAGCGTCGCCGCCGGTGCCGTTGCCGCCCTGCGGGCCCGTGTCCGCATTGGCGCCGCCACCGAGGCCGCTTGCCGACAGATAGAGGTTCCCCGGCGCGATCTGGGTCGAATCGTCACCGTTCGCGCTGAAGGACGCGGTGCCGCCGACGCCGTTTCCGGCGGAAGCGGAGAAGATCGATCCGCTGGAACTCGACTGGCTTCCGCCGCCAAAACCCTGCGCATTGATGTCGGTCGAACTCGATATGAAGGTCGTGCCGGGCCCGCCAGCGGTGATCCGCGCCGTCCCGCCTGCGCCGTCGCCCGAGCGGACAAGGCCGGTCTCGCCCTGACCATCGGCGGTCACGCGAACGAAGTTGCTGGCCTGAACCGTGGCGCCGTCGGATATATCGAGCGTGGCTGTGCCGCCCTGGCCGTCGCCACTGTCGTCGGTGACGGTAGGACCGCTTTGCCCGACATAGGCGCCGCCGCCGAGCGCGCCAGCATCGACGATCAACGAGCCGACATTCATCGCGCTTCCGGGACCGCTGACGCTGATGCTCGCGGTTCCGCCGATGCCGGTTCCGCCAGCGCCGCTGTCGGTAAATCCGCCGAGGCCGCGCGCGCTGACCGTCACGCTATTGGCCGACACGCTGCCGCCGTTAAGGACGGTCAGACTGGCATTGCCGCCCTCGCCAACGCCGGTCACGACATTGGCATCGCGCGAGGCCGACACGAGGATGTCGGTACCCGCCGCAAGCTGTCCGCCGTCGACGGTGATTGCCGAGGCCGCTTTCGAACGGACGATGAACTGGCCGGTCGCGCCGACGGCCTGAACCGCGCCGACGTTGATCGTCGCGCTGTTGTCGCCCTCGAACAGGGCATTGCCCTCCACGAGAATCCGGCCAAGCTGCGGCGGCGGGACGAAGGCTCCGCCGACCGGCGGAATCGTATCGATGGGCTGGCCCAGAAAATCGCCGCTGGCGTGCGCGAAGGTGCGGCTGCGGAACAGCGTGTCGTTGACCGTGATATTGGCGCCGACGCTGCTCGCCGGCGCGGTGTCGATCGCCCCACCGGTAATGTTATAGCCCGCCGACAGGACGACTGCGCCGTCGGAATCGGTCACAGCCGAAACGGCGTCCTGATAGCCGATCTGGCCCGACACGAGCATCGATACGGCGTCATTCTTGGGAATGGCGACCATATAGATGCGCTGGGCGCCGCCACTGACCTGCTGTTCCGGTCCCGTGGTGATGCCGCTGTGGCTGATGACCTGACCGCCCTCGGCGCCGGTCAGGACGTTGATGTCGAACAGGCCTGCGTTGATGCGGATGTCGGCCTGTTCGGCGGCGACATAGGCCGCCGACCCGTTGACGTTGACGATGCCGTCCTGGACGATGCGCGGGGCGACCAGCGCGACATAGCTGCCGCCCGCCGCGCCCATATCGGCAGTGATCGAGGCGCCTGCGTCGATACGGATCGCAGCGGTGCTGCCCGATGCGCCGCGAAAGCGAATTTCGCCCCCCGGTCCGAAAAGACCGCCCGTCGTGTCGATATCGTTGGCGGTGAGGACAAGGCTGCCGACGTTGATCGCGCTGCCGCTGTTCAGCAGGATGCCGCCGGCGTTGTAGAACCAGATGCTGCCGCCCGGCGCGCCCGTCGCGGTGTCGGTGCTGTTGATGGCGCCGCTCAGCGCGATCTGCCGGCTCAGCGATCCGCCCGATCCGTTGACGAAGCGATTGAGCACCACATAATTGCCGTTGCCGCTGAAATTCCAGGCGTTGCCGGCCGGCAGGAAGTCGATGTCGCCGCCGGTGGGAGCGTTGTCGGTCGGAACCCAATTGATGATCGTCTGCGATCCGCCCGTGGTGACGGTTGTCGCACCGGGTCCGGGCGGCGAGATGGTCGCACTTCCGCTGACGACGGTGCCCGTCCCGGCGACCTGCGCCAGCGCCGGCCCGCCGTAGGCAAGCGCGGCAAGGCCCGCGGCAATCGCGCAGCCCTGCAACAATTGGCGCTTCGCCGTCCGTGCGGCGGGAAGGCTGGTGTTTGCGGTTTTGCGCATGGCGGTCGTTTCCGGTTCGAATTGCATGATCAACGAGCCCTCACACCGAATTGCGTCGTCAGGGACAGCAGGAAGCGCGGGTCGGGCTTTTGCGCCATCAGCGCTGGTCGGTTCAGCGGCACCGCGACGGTCATGTCGAGCCGGCCGAGCGTGCCGTAGGCAAGCCGCACGCCGCCACCGGCGGAGAACAGCTTTTGCGGATTCAGGCCGTTGAAGCTGCTGTCCTTGTTCCAGACCCATGCCGCATCGAAAAAGGCGAAGGGCTGGATGGCAAGCGCCTTGGTATTGGCGGGGACGAACGAGCCGTAGCGGGCCTCGGTCGTCACCGCGACCCCGCTGTCGCCGATCACCGTGCCGGGGTCGAAACCGCGTCCGACGGTGAAATTGCCGCCCGAAAATTCTTCATAGGCGACGAGCGGATCGCTCGCCCATTGCGCGCGCGGCGCCACCGACAGGGTGAATTTGGGGGTCGGTCGCCAGTCGGCCTGTGCGTTGGCGCGCAGCACGAAGGCGTCGGGTTTCGCCTCGATACGGGTCAGCGGAACCGCGCCGGGCAGGAAGCAGGCGGTGCCGCCGGGGCCGCAGTCCTTGCTGGCGCCCAGGAAATCGACGCCCTGGCGCGCTTCGAGCGAGGCGCCGAAGGCCCAGCGCGGTTCGGCGGGGGTGTAGCCGTGCCGGCCCGCGATCGATGCCGGATCGGTCCAGTTGCCATCTATGTGAAGGTTGAATACGCGCACGCGATCGCGGTTGAGGGGGACGCCGCCGATGGCGATGTCCTGATCGATGATGTCGAGCCCGCCGCCGATCTGAATTCGCTTCGCCTGCGTCAGCACGAGCGGATAGCCGGCGAACAGGCTGATGATCTGCGTATGCGATTTCAGGGGCAGCGTCGCGACATCGGGGCGCGTCCATGCATAGGTATAGCTGCCGCCAAGCCGCAGACCTTCGCCGCCGACACGCATTTCGTGCGACAGTTGCAGCACCTGCTGCTCTTCGAAATCGGCGGTCGAATACAGGCTGACGGTCGTCAGGTCGCCCAAGCCGGTCAGGCCGGCGGCGCGCGCGCGGACCATGCCGCCCCAGCGGCCGACGTCGTGCGATCCGAAATTCTGGATATTGGCGTCGAAAGCGAAAGGTGTGCGCGTGACCGTGACCTCGCCGATCACTTCGCCGGGCGCATTGCCGGGACGCAAGGTCAGCCGGGCATCGAGGCCGGGGATGTCGCGCGCGAGCAGCAGATAGCGCTCGGCATCCTCGACGTTGAAGATCGGCGCATCGTCGAGATGCGCGAGATAGCGTTGCAGCAGCCGCTCGTTGCTGCCGGCATCGCCGCGCACTTCGACGCGCGCAAGGCGTGCCGAGAGAATGTCAAAGCGGACGATGCCGTCGCTGATCGTCTGAGGCGGGACGCGCACCGCGGCGAGATAGCCCTTGGCGCGCAGCAGCGTCGCGGCGCGGTCGCGAATGTCGCACACGACCGCGATCGGCAGATCCTGGCCGACCTTGTCCGACCAGGCGGGCGCCAGCATGGCGGTGTCGATCCCCGGCGCGGCGGAGAATTCGGCGCTACGCAGCGTCACCCGGACATTGGCGAATTCGGGCGCGGCGAGCGGGCAGGGGGCGTGTTCGATACTGTCGTCGGCCGACACGACGCGCTCGCCCGTCGGTGCAATCGGCGGCGGCGCGCTGCGGTCAATTTCCTCGCGCGTCGGGACCGGCGGCGCGCTTTGCGCCGATGCGGCGGCCGGCGCCATCAAGGCGGCGATCGCCACCGAACCGGCGAGCGCCGCACCGAAACCTGTCCTGTCGCCCTTGACCGTCATATTACCCCCAACCCCGAGCGCAGGCGTTTTCGAACGCGCTCCAGCGATCCTGCCGCCCCCACGGGCAGCTAGACCAATTTATCGACCCAAGGAAAGGACTTGCGGCTCTATCCGGCCGCATAGTCTGCAACAAATATCAGACCGGCGCGGCCCCTTCAATGCCCGCCAGCCGTGCGTTCAGCCGCCGCTCGCTTCGGCTTCCGCCATCGTGTCGACGAGCCGGTTGAGCTGCGGGGTGCAGCCCTTTGCCATCAGCGCATCGACCGACGCGTCGGGGGTCGCGGGCACCTCTCCCATCGGCTTGAAGCGGATGGTGACGGGGGCGCTGAGCCCACCGCCCGACAGGCGATAATCGACATCATATTTGACCGGCATCGCATCGGACGGCCATTTGCGGAAATTGGCGCCGACGACGAAAGCAACGGTCTGCGTCTTGCCGTCCTGTTCGATCTTCAGAAGCTCGTCGGTGTCCATATAGGGGCGCCACAGCATCAGCGTCGCGGGATCGGCGACGCAGAAGGTGCCGGCTTCGCGATAGTCGATGAACCACAGGTTCGGCGCACGCAGTTCGGCGGGCTTGGGTTCGTCGGGACCGCGCGAAAACCCGCCGCGCGATCGCATCGACGGGCCGCTGGCGAGCATCCGCGTCACCGCGCTGCCCATCGTCTGGTTCGACTGGATCGGGCCGCTGGCGCCATAGGTGCCGGGCCCCGACAGGGTGCGCGTCTTGCCGCCCTGCATCAGCACGATCTTGTCGCCCGCCACGAGGGTCAGCTTGTCGCTGGCCTTCAGCTTTGCGCCGGTCGGATATTTGGACGCCGACGGACCGGTCGATCGCACGACCATCGATTGCGCTGCGGCGGTGCCGGCAACCGCGAAGGCAATGGCGGCTGCGGCGGTGGTCAGGCCCAGGCGGCGGGTCCGGAAGTCAGGAAAGGACATAGCTTTCTCCCTTGTCGGTATCGTTCAGGCGTTCGATCAGGAACATGATGGACAAATCCTTACCCCATTCGGCCGCCAATGCTGTGGCGCAGGTCACATAGGCCTTTTTATCGCCCGCCGCATGCGCGGCAACCAGCGCGGCGATCGCGGCGCGCTGATCGGGGCTGAGGTCGGCGCGCGGGGTGAAGACGTCGACCGGCTGCGCCCGCCCGCGCAGCGTCACCCGGCCCATCGGCACCAGATCGTCGCGCCCCGAACGCTCGGCGGCTTCGGCCGAGATGAGGACGCCGGTCTTCAGGCTCTTGTTCGCCGCCTCCAGCCGCGAGGCGGTGTTCATGCTGTCGCCGAGCGCGGTATATTGGATGCGGTCCTCGCCGCCGAAATTGCCGACGATTGCGTCGCCGACGTGCAGGCCGACGCGCGTCATGCCGATCGGCGGCACGCCCTCCGCCATATCGACACGAAAGGCTTCACCCGCCTGGTACATGGCGACCGCCGCCGCCGCGGCGCGCGCGCCATCGTCGGGGCGGCTGATCGGCGCGCCCCAGAAGGCGACGACCGCGTCGCCGACGAACTTGTCGATCGTCCCGCCATGCTCGAGGACGATGTCCGACAGGCGGTCGAGATATTCGTTGAGCAGCCGCGCCACCGTCTCCGGCGTCACCGCATGGCTGAGCTTGGTAAAGCCTTCGAGGTCGGTAAAGACGCAATAGATGTTGCGCCGTTCGCCGTGCAGCGAAAGCTGGTCGGGATCGCGCATGATCTGCGCGGCGACATCGACAGGCAGATATTTGCCGAGCGCCGACTGCGCGAAGGCGCGCTGACGCGAGCCGATGGTGCGCGCCGCGGTGCCGACCGCGGCATAGCCGAGCAGCCAGCCGACCGCCCAGCCGAAGGCGGGCAGGGTCGTCGTGTCGATGCCGTGGCGGTGCAGCCAGAAAGGGAAGGCGACGAAGAAGGCAAGCTGCCCCAGAAAGGCGAGCGCGACCCAGCGCGCACGCATGTCGATCAGGCTGGTCAGTCCCCCGGCGACGACGACGAGGATGGCCAGCACCCACAGCGACGGCCCCGGCACCGGCGCCGGCCAGTCGCCGTCAAGCTGCTGCGCCAGCATATGCGCATGAACCTCCAGCCCGATCATCGTTTCGTGAAGCCCGGTGATCGGATCGACAAAGCGGCTCATTGGCGTGTTGAACTGGTCGTTGTCGATGATGTCGCCGCCGATCAGGACATAGCGTCCGCGCACCAGCTCGGCGAGGCCGGCGAGCATTTCATCGTCCATCGGCACCGCAAATGTGTCGATCGGGATATTGGCGAAGACCGGCTCTTCCTGTCCGGCATTGGCGCGGGCGGGCAGGAGGAAGCGGATATTGCCCTGATAATCGGCGTGGGCAGCGTCGACCGGCGCCAGCGCATTCGCCATCAGCGGCGGCAGATTCTTTGGCCGGTCGGGCCAGCGGCGGATCACGCCGTCGCCGTCGGTGCGGAACAGGACGCTCGTCGGCCGGGTCTTGCCGGTGCGCACGTCGGCGATGAAGGACTGCAGGAATTTCTGCTGTTCGTAGAAGATGGTGTTCGGATTGCTCGCTTGCTCGGCATAGGCGAGCCAGGTCGGCGTCGTCATGGCGCGCAACTGCGTCTTCAGCAGATCGTCGTCGGGGCGCGGCGAATCGAAAGCGATATCGATGCCGATCGCCTTCGCGCCCATGCGGTCGATATTGGCGAGCGCGCGCGCCAGCAGCGTCCGGTCGAGCGGCGAGCGGATGCCGGTATTGAACAGCGTTTCGTCATTATAGGTAATCATGACGATGCGCTGATCCTGCGCGACGTGCGGCGCCATCAGCGTCGCGCGCGCATCGTAGAGCGCGCGTTCGGCATCGTTGACGAGCGGCATGTCCCAGCTGAAGCGCGCGAACAGTGTCGCAACGATCAGGAAGAGGATCGTCGCGGCCATCCGCGACGGGCCGAGCTGCATGACCAGCCGCCGGATCCGCTTGCGCAGCGGGATCGTCGCCGGGCCGTTGGCGGCCGGCATTGCGTCGGGCGCGGCGTCCGGGGCGATGCTCGCGGCCATCGGGTCAGCGCGCCGCGCGTCCGGTCGAAACTCCGGCGACGGGGGCGGTGGCGGTCGTCGTGGGGAGGCCGTGCAGCAGCGGCTGCGCGCCATCGCCGATGATCGCGAACCCGGCCCAATAATAGGGATGCGAGGTTTGCTGGTCGTTCATCAGCTGGCTTTGCGTCGTCCACAGCGCGTCTGCGACGCTTTCGCCTTGCGGTGCGGCGAACAGGCCGCCGATCAGCCGCTTGGTTGCGTCGAAATCGTCGGGCGCCGGCCAGTGGCTTGCGATGACCGAACGGCCGCCGGCACCGATGAACGAGCGGACGAGCCCGTCGAGCGCGCTGCCGCCGCCGCTGGCGACGCCGGCCTCGCGCGTTGCGGCGACCGAGGCGGCGCCCGCGGTATCGCACGCCGACAGGATCACCAGGTCAGCGTCGAGCTTCAGGTCGAAGATTTCCTGGAATGTGAGCAGGCCGTCCGAATCCTTGTCGCCGAACGAGGTGACAAGTGCGGGGCGCGCCGGGCAGGACGGCTTCGGCGCGGTGACGAGGCCGTGGGTTGCAAAATGGATGATGCGATAGTCGCTAAGGTCTCCGCGTTCCTTGACCGCGGTATCGGTGAAGGCACCGCCGGTGAGCAGGGTCGAGCTGTCGCGCCCGATGGTGCTGCTTGCGGTCACGAGTTCGGCGGCCGAGATCGGACGCGCCCATTGCGAGGCGTTCCACTGGCAGGTGCCATCGACGCTGTCGCTCGCCGCGCCGCGGGTGCCGAGCGAGGGCAGGACACCGCCGGCGAGCGGCAGATTTTCGCCAAGCCCGAAATATTGCCGCCGTGCGGTCGATGGCGGCGCCTGGCGCGCGTTGCGGAAGGCGAGCGCCGATACCGCGGTGCTTGGCCGGGTCGAGCGCCCGAGCCAGGCGATGCCGCGCATGTCGAAGGGGTCGGCGGCGGGATCATTGACCCGCTGTTCATAGGCGGCGAGCCCGGTGTCGGAGGTGATGAGCAGGTTGACGGGAAGTTTCAGCATCGCGCCATCGGGTTCGAAGACAAGGTGCTTGACCGCCGGCAGGTGATCGGCGGCCGGGCCGAACAGCTGGACATAGAGTTTGCGCGCGGTGGCCGCGTCGAACGGATAAGTGACGCGGCGTCCGTTTTCGACCGTCGAAATCGTCGAGCGGATCGCATCGACCGCATTTTCCAGGCCGTCGGCGTCGATGTCGGCGCGCCAGAGCTGCGCATTGCCCGGCTCGATCAGCATCGCATAGACGGCGTCGCCGACGACCAGCATCTTCAGATAGGCTTCGTCGGGGCGCAGTACCTGCTGCAATTCGCCGAGATCGAGCTTGCCCGACGATACGACGCGATATTGCGGGAACGCCGACAGTTTGGCGACGGTTTCAGCCTGCTGGAACGACAGATTGTCGATCTGTGTCTTCACATCGGTGAGCCGTGCGGCGACCTCGCCGGTCGCGGGGAGCTGGATCAGGCGCGCTTCCTCGATCCGCGCGCGTTCGATGTCGCGATTGAGCGTCGTCGCCTGACGGAACAGCCGGGCGCCGTCGCCGTCGCCGCCCGACAGTTCGCGCGCCAGCACGGCCTGCGTATCGGCGACGCCGGGACGAACCTGGAGCTGGCTGGCGACGAAGAAATCGGCGACGGCGGCGGGATCGGTCGGCGCGCGTGCCGCAAGCAGGCGGTAATAGGGCGCCATGATATTCGCCATGCCGGTCGACGACCGCTGCGTGTCGGCGAGCGCCTTTACCACCGCGTGATAGAGGGCGAGCGCCTCGTCGTCGCGGCCCTGGCGGGTCAGGAAGGCGGCGTAGCGCGCGCGCGCCGAGGCGAGCGCATTGGTTTCGGGATATTCGATCGCGAGCGCATCGACCGATTCGCGGAAACGCGCATCCGCTGTGCCCATATCGCCCAGCGCCTCTTCGGTCAGTGCGAGCTCGCCCAGCATCTGCGAACGCAGCCGGACGATCGAGGTGACACGCCCCTGCCGCACGGCCAGCGCGTCGGTCAGGCCCTTGAGCTGGAGCTGCTTGGCGGTATTCGCGTCCCCGCGCAGGCGATCGACTGTGCCGAGCAGGTGCGTCGCCTGTGCGTCGATGATCTGCGCGCGCTCGAGCGGGCTCAGCCGCTCGCTGTCCGATGTCTGGCGGATGGCGCGGGCGTTGCTGCCGCTGTTGACCCCGGCGGTGATCGCTGGGGTCAGCGTGACGCTGCCGTCGGCGGTTTCGATCGATGCGGTGGTCGGCGGCACCGGACGCTGCAGGATTTCGGCGGCGCGCGCATAGTCGCGCTGGTTGAGCGCATCGATCGCCTGAAAATTGCGCCGCAGGCGCAATTGCACCGGATCGCTCGTCGGGATCGCATCGACATCGGCGAACAGGCGCGCGGCTTCGGCAAATTCGCCGAGGTTCGATTTCTGAAGCGCGCGGTTAAGCGTGAATTCGCTCGGATCAATGTCGCCGGTGGAGGCGTCGTTCGCGGTGCGGCGCGACAGCGCTTCGAAAAATTCGGCCGCTTCGGCATAGTCGCCGCTGTGATTGCGGCGATAGCCTTCGGCGAGTGCACGGTCGAGGTCGATCGTGCCGGCGAGCGTGCGCGCGAAGCCTTCGTCGCCGCCGCCAACCGATGTGGTTGCGACCTTGATGACGCCCGGTGCGACCTTGTGCTGGCGGATCGATTGGAGCGCGAGCGTCAGTGCGTCGCCATAAGCGGCAAAGCCTTCGGCGGTGTAGGCGGTGGCGCCGTCCATTTCGATGCGGCTCGCCCATTCGACGCTGCTGCCCTTGATCGTGCAGCGACCGTCGGCACCGCAGACGATGTTCGGATCGCGCGCCGCTGCCAGCCGCTGCGCCGCGTCGGCTTCGCTGGCACGCAGCGCGCGGATATAGCCGACGGGCTGGCTCGCATCGCGGCAAACGATCACCCAGGCGCGGTCGAACATGCCCTTGACGACGGCGTCGCGGACCGTCGCCTGCACCTCGCACAGCGAGCCGCCCTGGCTGCCGATCGAAAAGCTGTCGCGGAGCGTCGGGTCTTCGCCTTGCGCCCAGGCCGGGACAGGCGCCGATGCGGCGAGCAGCGCCAGCAAGGACAGGCGAAACGCAGGTCGTACGGTCATCACGATATTCCCCCAGGGTCACGGCATCGGGCACCTGGCCATCTGGTTGGCGGCAAGGCGCAGTCTGTTGCTGCGGTACGACCCATTCCCGTTGCGGCGGACCCTAAACCCCTTGTGGCGAAAAGGGAAGTGATCTGCCGCACAGGCGGCTTGCGCGCCGGGGCGCGGCCACCTATCTGCCATCCCGACAGGGTCAATTTCCAAAAGAGGGTGAAATGAGCGGATTCGACGATCGTGAACGGGCTTTCGAGGCGAAGTTCGCCCGCGACCAGGAGGTGCAGTTCCGCATCACCGCACGCCGCAATCGCCTGCTCGGCGAATGGGCCGCAGAGCGCATGGGGCTGACGCCCGAGGAAACCGACGCCTATGCCAAGGCGGTCGTGCAGGCCGATTTCGAGGAAGCCGGCGACGAGGATGTGATCCGCAAGCTGGCTGGCGACCTGACCGCCGCCGCGGTCGAGATCAGCGACGCCGAAATCCGCTCGATGCTCAACGAAAAGACGGCCGAGGCGCGCCGCCAGTTCATCGACACGCAGAACTGATCGCGGAATCGGGCAGGACATCCGGCATGGGCATGCGCGAATCCGATTTGCGGGCGATGATCGAGGCGGCGCTTCCCGACGCGGAGGTGACGATCACCGATCTTGCCGGCGACAATGATCATTATGCGGCGCATATCGTCAGCGAATCCTTTCGCGGGTTGAGCCGCGTCGCGCAGCACAAGGCGGTCTATGCGGCGCTTGGTGGGCGCATGGGCGGCGAACTTCACGCCTTGCAATTGACCACCGCCATCCCTTCATAGGGGTATGACCCCAATGCGGCGCGCCCGCGCCCGTGCCGGAGACCTGTTATGACCGAAGCCACTCACGACCGCATTGCCAAGCTGGTCGCCGACAATCCCGTCCTGCTCTTCATGAAGGGCACGCCGCTTTTCCCGCAGTGCGGCTTTTCGTCGCGCGCCATTGCGATGCTCGACCGGCTTGGCGTCGAATATGCCAGCGTCGATGTGCTGCAGGACATGGAAATCCGGCAGGGCATCAAGGAATTTTCGGACTGGCCGACGATCCCCCAGCTCTATGTGAAGGGCGAATTCGTCGGCGGCAGCGATATCATGATGGAAATGTGGGAAGCCGGTGAGCTGCATCAGCTCGTCAACGGTCTTCCCGCGCGCGCCGACTGACATGACGCAGACCATCGGCTGACCGGCCGGGCCGGCGGTATAGACCGCGCGCCCGGCTCGACCTTGCCTATTGCCAGTCGAAACGCAGCGGCGCTTCGCGAAAGGCGAAGCGGTCGAGATGACGCGCGACCGCGCCCTTCAGTGCCTCGAGCTGGCCTTCGGCGCTCGCATCGATGCGAACCGACAGCGCGGCTTCGCCGGCGTCGAAGGTGACCAGCCCGTCGCCGGGCCAATCCGCTCCGCGCGCGTCGCGCGGAAAGGTGACGGTGCCGTGATCGGCGGTGAAGGCGACCGCCAGATTATGCTGCCAATGCTTGCAAAGCTGCTGCAGATATTTGCTCGCATGCGCCGTGGGGACCTGCGCGGTGGCGGTATGGGTCATCTGAGCCTCCATCAAAGCCGCTCGATCTTCTGTGCCGCTTCGTCGATCCGCGCCACAATCTCGTGGAGCGTGGCTTCGTCGAGCTCGCGGTCGCGCAGCCGGTTCATCAATACGGCACGCAAATTGCCCATCGCCCGGCGCACTGAAGCGCTGTCGGTGCGCTGCTGCTCATCGCCGACTTCCGCCAGCCGCGCCAGCAGTTCGTCGACGAGCGCGGCATTGGCGTCGAGTTCGGCCTGACCCTCCGGCGTGATCGCGAAGAGCTTCTTGGCGCCCTCGCTGTCGGCGGCGGCAATCTGGCCCATGTCGTCGAGCAAGGTGAGGGTAGGGTAGATCACGCCGGGGCTGGGCGCGTAGGCGCCGCCCGTCAGTTCCTCGATCCGCCGGATCAGGTCGTAGCCGTGGCGCGGTTCGTCGGCGATCAGCCGCAACAGGACGAGGCGCAGTTCGCCGCTGTCGAACATCCGGCGACGCCGGCCGCGGCCCTCGTCATCGTGGCCGTGACGGCCGCCAAAGCCGCGCCCGCGGCCGAAGCCGGGTCCGAATCCGCGCCCGCCGTGGCGCATGCCATAGCGCATGCCGCATCCGCGATCGCCTCTATGTCCATGAAAGTGCATGTCTTTATCCTTCAGACTGTTTTTAGATAGCTCTAAGATATATCGTAAATAAAATTGCGCAAGGGGTTTTGCGATTTTGTGCGCGAGCGCTCTGTGGCCGGAGCGGCTATTTCCCTTGACTCGCTGCGGCTCGCCGCTATTAGGCGCCCCCGTGTTGTCAGGGTTCCGATCCTGGCAATTCCGTCCGAGACAGTTGGTGCGGGGGATTTGCTCCGCTTAATTTCCAGCCTAGACGGGGAACAGTCTTTTTCGGTCGCCCGCCTGTATCCAGGCGCCCGCGGCTTGACCGACCCCATCGGACATCGCCACGCAACGGACAGACGGGATGCGTCCTTTCTGGCCTTTGCGTTCGTTAGCCGCCCGGCGGCGCGCCCTGTTGCGCGCATCCGGGCACAGAGTGGAGAAACAGGCATGGATCGTGCTCAAAAAGCCGATGCCGTATCCTCGCTGAACGCTACGCTGTCGAATGCGGCTTCGGTTGTGATCGTTCGCAACCTTGGTCTTACCGTCGCCCAGTCGACGGTGCTTCGCCAGCAGATGCGCGACGCGGGCGCGAGCTTCAAGGTCGCGAAGAACCGCCTGGCCAAGATCGCGCTCGAAGGCACGCCCTACACCGGCATCAGCGATTATCTGACCGGTCCCACGGCTATTGCCGCTTCCACCGATGCGGTGGCGGCTGCGAAGATCGCCGTGGAATTTGCCAAGACCAACGACAAGCTTGAAATCGTTGGCGGCGGCATGGGGGATGTGGTCCTCGACGTGGAAGGCGTGAAGGCGCTCGCTTCGCTGCCGTCGCTCGACGAGCTGCGCGGCACGCTTATCGGCCTGCTTCAGGCTCCGGCCACCAAGGTTGCCCAGATTGCGGCAGCCCCGGCTGGTCAGCTGGCGCGGGTCTTTGGTGCCTATGGCGCCAAGGAAGCAGCATAAACCCTACCTACCCTTACCAATTCACCGGGCTATCCCGGTTTTGATGGAGAATGAAAATGGCTGATCTTGCTAAGATCGTTGAAGACCTGTCGGCGCTGACCGTTCTGGAAGCTGCTGAACTTTCGAAGATGCTCGAAGAAAAGTGGGGCGTTTCGGCCGCCGCTGCTGTCGCCGTTGCCGCTCCGGCTGCCGGCGCTGGCGCTCCGGCTGCTGAAGAAAAGGACGAATTCGACGTCGTCCTGACCGGCGACGGTGGTCAGAAGATCAACGTCATCAAGGAAGTCCGCGCGATCACCGGTCTGGGCCTGGGCGAAGCCAAGGCGCTCGTCGAAGGCGCGCCGAAGGCCGTCAAGGAAGGTGTCAACAAGGCCGAAGCCGAAGACATCAAGAAGAAGCTGGAAGCTGCCGGCGCGACCGTCGAACTCAAGTAAGTTCGCTGTCGTTCGTAGCGGTTTCCGCCGGTTCCCGGCGGAACCACGGCGACAAGAAAAAGGGCGGTGCCTTGCGGCGCCGCCCTTTTTCCTTGCGCGACGAACGAACCGGACGCGCGCGGCTGGTCAGCCTCTGGCTCAGCCCTTGGCGAAACCGGGGCGCAGGCCCGCGCGCGCGGGGCGGGTGTCCGGACGATGCACGTCCTGCTGCGCCGGGGCCGGTTCGGGACGCTGGGCGATATCCCACGCGCTGGCCGGCTGGCGGCGCATATCCTTCTGTTCAGCGAGCAGCGCATCATAGTCCATCCGTTCGCGGCGGTCATAGAAGCGCGCGCGCTTCAGTCGCTTCTTGAGCGTCAGGAACGGATTGTCCTCGCTCGGGCCGGCCATGGCCAGCGCCTCATGGCGGCCCATGCTGCCGTGCGGCGCGGTGGCGAATGCGGGCGCCGAACGCGGCTTGGCGGGCGGTGCCGTAATGACAGGCGCGCGATAGGCTTCGGGCGCCGGAGCGACGTCTTCGTAGCGCGTGTCCTCGACAATAAAGTCGGTGCGGCGGCGACGCATCAAGGCGAACGCTGCGCCGCCAGCGAGCAGCAGCGCTGCGGCACCGCCTGCGATTTCCCAGGGGAAGGCGTCGCCGCCCGCGTCGGCGCGCTGTGCGACCACAGGATCTGCGGGTTCGGCGACCGGCGCCGCGAGCGGCGGCGTCAGCGCGCTATCTTCGGCGAGCGTCGATGCGGTTGCGCTAGTCGGTGCGGCCGGTTCGGTTGCCGGGCTTGCCGGGGCGGCCGCGGGCTCGCGGGTCCGCTCGGCCGGCGCGGCTTTCGCCTGACGTTCGGCGCGCGGCGCGGTAGCTGCCTCCGCCTGCGGTTCCGCCACCTTCGGCGTTGCTTCGGTAGCTGGGGGCGCGACGTCGAGCGGCACGCGGATGACCGGCGCAGGTGCGGGCGTCGCAGGCTGCGTCGTCTGCGGAGCCGGTGCGGCGACCGGTGGCACCATCACAACCGGCGGCGCGACGGGTTCGGGCGCCATCGCGGGGGGCGTGGTTTCGGCCGGCGCGGTCTGCGCAAAGGCGGCCGGGGTGGACAGGACCAGGAACGCGGCCATCGCGCTCGTGGCAGGGCGGAGGAGGGGGAACTTCTTCGTCATAGTGAAAGGAAAACGAACCGCGCGTGAAAAGCGCTGCCAAATGACAGCGCTTTTCACGACGAGCCGTGGCGGCCCGGCGATTGGACGAAGAATTTTGGCGTCTAGTGCTGGTCTTTACATGTACGACAAGCGCCATTTGCCGCTTCTCTGCTTAATCTCCTGCGGCTTTGATCAAGCGCGCGGACTGCAGCATTGCCTTACCTATCCCGGTTTCGTCTGCCGAGAGGGTCAGGCAGTTGCCCTTGTATTTAGGCTTATCGCATACCTCCCAGACGTCGCCGGGAAAGACGGCTATGCTGCCGACAAGGAAATCATGCCCCAAGCTGGGATTATCTTTGGCGATGCGATAGGATTCGCCGTCGAACTTTTGACCCTTGAAAAGGGTGAGCGTCCCTTTGAGCGTCTTCGCATTCTCGTCGGCCGCGACGGGCGACGAGAGGAACGCCAAGACGGCAAACGCGGCTGCAAAGTGCTTCATGTCTGTCTCCTTTCCCCAATCAATGTGGAAATGACTCCGCCGCGTCAACCGCTGGCCGTCCTAATCGGCGACCCAATTGCCGTGAAAGCCGGGCGGGATCCGGTGCGGCAGATGGATCACCGCTTGCGGCGCGCCGGTAAAATCGTCGGCGTTGAGGATGACGAGCTCGCTCGTCTCGTTGGTCATGTCGACCACCAGCCCGATCAGCCAGCCGTCATCTTCGGCCCCGGCGGCGCTGCGGGGGACGAAGACAAACTCGCCGGGATGGCGGCCGGGGCCGAAATCACGCGCCTCGGTCGCGCCCCTTTCCAGATCGTGGCGGAACAGCCGGGTATCGGCGATCGCCATTTCGACCGCGTCACCGCCCGGAATGGCGACGCTGTAGATATAGCGATAGGGGCGGGTGGTCAGGCGCTCGTCGTAGCGCGGAAATTCCTGCGGATGATCGTGTACAACTGCGCGCGTCGTGGTCCCCGCCACCGGGTCGATGGTCCAGCGTTCCATGCGCGACCGTTCGCTGTCGGGGCCGCGCTTCGAGCGCGCGAACATCGTGTCGTGCGCGACGACATCGACCACCACCTTGCCGTCGGTGGTTTCGAACGCATTGGCGGGGTGAAAGACATAGCAGGGATCGACCGGCACCCACACCACCTCGTCGCCACGGCCTTTCCTGGGGAGGAGGCCGACGCGCGCGGGATGGGCTTCGTTCCACGCATAGGGAAAGCGATAGCCGGCGAGCAGCGATTTCATCGAAAAGGTGACGGGCAGATCGAACACCAGCACGTAATGTTCGGTTATAGCGCAGTCGTGAATCGACGGACCGTCGCTCACTGCAACCGCTTCCTCGCGGATCACCTGCGCCTTGTCGTCGAGCACGACGTGCCAGACCTTGTTCATTTCGTCGCCGCGGTAGGTGATCGCATGCGTCTCGCCGGTGAGCGGGTCATGATGCGGGTGCGCCGTGTAAGGGCCAGCGAGGGTGCCGTCGAAGGGGTTGTGGGCGATCGTCATGAGTTGATCGTCGAGTTCGACGGGCTTGCCGCCCGCCTCGACGATCGCAAAGGTACGTCCCGCCAATCCGACGACATTGGTGTTGGGGGCATCGAAGCCGTCGGTGCGCGGGCCCGGGGGGATCGGCTCGCCGAGCTTTGCGCACGCCTCGGTCCCGCGCACCCAGCGGTTGCGATACCAGTGCGCCTTGCCGTCGCCGATGCGCAGCCCGTGGACCATGCCGGCGCCCGTGAACCAGTGGTAGCTCGCGGGATCGGGGGGGAGAGCCGGGTTGGGGCCATTGCGCAGATAACGGCCCGAAAGCGCCGCGGGAATGTCCCCGTCGACACGCAGGGCCTCGATCGTCAGTTCCTCGGTCATCGGCGTATGGATGCCGGTCAGATAGGGATGCGCGTCGGTGGGGCGGGGCAGGCGCTTGCGGTTGAAATCGGCGACCTTGCCGATGCCTTTCGAGACCGTGCCGCGGATCAGCGTTTCCATATTGCTCGCCATGCCCTTCTCCTTTCGCTTGCGCGACCGACTCGCGATGTTTACAGTGCAAACATGATCGATGAAGATAACAGTGTCAACATGGAAAATGCCGATGCGGCGGCGACGCCGCGTGGCAAGGGTTATCATCATGGCGACCTGCGCGCCGCGGTGATCGCCGCCGGGATGAAGCGGCTGACCGATGGCGGCGATGCCGAGCTTGGCCTGCGCGCGCTGGCGCGCGACGTCGGCGTCAGTGCGACTGCGCTTTACCGGCATTTCCCCGACAAGGAGGCGTTGCTTGATGCGCTGGCCGATGAAGGGCTGCGGCGGCTGGGGGCGTTGCAGGCGCAGGCGTGGCTCAAGGCGGGCGGCGGCAAGGCCGGCTTTCTTGCAACTGGTGTCGCCTATGTCCGCTTTGCGCACGAAGACCCGGCAATCTTTCGGCTCAGCTTCACCCGGCAGATGCCCGAACGCTATCGCGAAGCGGGAACCGATGGCGGCGAAACTGCCTTCAACTTGCTGCGCGTCGGGGTCTCGCAGGCACTGCCACAGCTTGAAGCGCCCGACGTTGCGGCGCTCCACGCCTGGTCATTGGTGCATGGGCTGGCGATGCTGATTCTCGACCGCCGGATCGAATGGGACGAAGCGCGGGTCGAACAGGTCGTCGCAATGACTTTCGGCGGGTTCGACTAACGCGATGATTTGCAGAGATTTCGCGCCCGTTCCCGGCTAAACAGGTGGCGATGTTAGCCATTTGTTTTCCAGTTTTTGCCAGATAACGGGCATGACGCGGACACTCCCCCCACGAGTAGAAGCGACGTTCTGGTCGCTGCTGATGGCGCTTGGCTATTTCATGCTCGCCAGCCTGTCGCTGCATGCGACGAAGGGGGAGGACAATATCGCCGCAATCTGGCCGCCAAGCGGCTATTTCCTGGCGTTGCTGCTGTTGATGCCGGGGCGCGCGCGGCCGGCGGCAATCGGCGCCGCGGCGGTGGCCAGTGTTGCCGCGAACATGCTGAGCGGTGCGCCCTTCCTGATGGCCGCGATCTTTACGCTCGCCAATTCGGTCGAAGCGGGGCTTGCCTTCTGGATCGTCCGCCGCCGCGAGGGCGAGGATCTTTCGTTCATGGTGCCGCGCGCGGTCGCGAGCTTCTGCTTCGCGGTGATCGTCGCCAGCATGGCGAGTGCCGCGATCGCGGGCGGCGGTACGATGCTGGCTTTCGGCGGCATCGGCCTCGATTTCTTCCTGTCGTGGATGACGACCGTGGCGCTCGGCATGCTGATCGTGGCGCCGCCGTTGATCATGCTGACGCGGCTTGTCGCATCGAAGGCGCTCGACAATGCGACGACGCGAATGAAGGTCGAAGCGATCGCAGTGCTCGCGCTCGCGGCGCTGATCACGGCGGTCAGTTTCGAACAATCGCATTTTCCTGCGACATTCCTTCCGGTCATCGCGGTGATCGTCGCCGCCTATCGCATCGGTCCGTTCGGCGCCGCGGCCGGCATGCTCATCATCGCCGGCATTGCAGCATGGCTGACCGGGCAGGGGCACGGGCCGATCGCGGCGATGGAGGCCAGTGTCAAGGAACAGGTCTTCTTCCTGCAATTCTATCTGCTCGCGCTTCAGTCGACCGCGCTGCCCCTCGCTGCATCGCTCGTCGTCCAGCGCCGGCTCGCCAAACGGCTCGAGCAGAGCAATCGCTGGCTGGTGCAGGCCGAAGCGGCTGCGCTGGTGGGCCATTGGCGCGTCGATCTGATGCGCTGGACGATCCACTGGTCGGACCAGACCTATCGCATCCACGGGCTGGAACCCGGCGCGCCGGTCAGCGTGACGACCAGCGTCGAGCAATATGTCGAAGAGGATCAGCCCGCGGTGAGGGCGATATTGGAAGAGGCGGTGCGCACCGGCGAACCCTTCGAATATCAGGGACGGATCATCCGCGCCGACGGCGCGATACGCTATGTCAAATCGCACGGTTCGATCGAGCGCGGGCGCGGCGGGCGCAGCGTCGGCATTTTCGGTACGGTGCAGGATGTCACAGCAACGGTCGAAAATGCCCGCAGCCTGGAAGCCGCGCGCAGCATCGCCGAGGAAGCCGCGAACACCGACATGCTCACTGGGCTGCCCAACCGGCGCTCGACACTCGCGCTGCTCAATCGCGCCTTGCTGGCGGCAGGCGAGGGGCGGACGCAGCTCGCGGTGGCGATTTTCGACATCGATCATTTCAAGCAGATCAACGATCGTCACGGTCACGCAGTGGGCGACGAGGTGATCCGCTGGGTCGGGCAGCGCGCGAAGGCGACGCTGCGCGAGGAAGATGTCGTTGGCCGTTATGGCGGCGAGGAATTTGTGTGCATCTTTCAGGGGCCGAGCGCCCGGTCGGCGGAACTGGTCGCCGAGCGCATTCGGGCATCGATCGAAAAGGCCGATGTCGAGGCCGAAGGCCCGGCGCATGTCACGATCAGCATCGGCCTTGCGGCCTATGCCGCCGACGCCAGCGTCGAGGAATTGCTGCACCGCGCCGACAAGGCGCTCTATCTCGCCAAGCGCGAAGGGCGCAACCGGCTGCGCATGGCGGCCTGATCCGCGGACAAAAAGAAGGGCGCGAGGGATCTTCCTCGCGCCCATCCTTAACCAATCGCGCTGCGATCAGTTGGCTTCTTTTGCCGTTGCTTCCGCGGGCGCCGGATCGGCTGCCGCTTCGGCGGTCGCCGCGGGCTGCGCTGCAGCCTTGGCTTCGGCAATCGCCGCCGCAAACTGCTCGGCGGTGAAGCTCGTGGCCAGACCCTGCTGCGACTGAAAGAAAGCCGACTTCGGCAAGCGCATGTCGCCTTCGGCGGTCGTCAGCACGACGGCGTCGGCTTCGACAACCTTGACCTTGCCAACGATAGCGGTGCCCTTGGCGCTGCGGATGTCGGCGCCGGGGACGAGCGCGGCGTTCAGCGCGGCGGTGGCGGCGGCGGCCTGCTGGTCGAGCCAGGCGGTGAGCTGTTCGAGGGTCAGCGTGATCGCCGGGCCCTTGTCGGTTTCCATGAACGACGTCTTGGGCAGTGCGACCGACTTGCCATCGACAGTGATGACGACGTTGGGGTCGGCGACACTGGCAATCGGGCCGATCGCCTTGCCGGCCGAGTCATAGACCGTCGTGCCGGGCGCGAGGTTGATGGTCGGCGCCGCGGCGGGCGCGCTCTGCGCGAATGCCGGCGCGCCGGCGGCCATCGCGAGGCCGAGAGAGAGGGACGTGACAATGCCTGCGATCTTGCGCATAGCTTCTTTTCTCCTTGGTGGTTTTCGGATTGACATGGACCTTGAACGCATGCCGTGACGCGAAGGCCATGCCAAAGCTGCCGAACCGTGGCAGAGCCGGGACGAAGCGAGCCGCGGCGCGCAATCGGCACGGAATATTCGCTGATGGGCGACGTCATGGAGCCGGCGGGCCTGATGCAACGCTTATATTGGGGGACGACAATTGACAGTGGCGGGCCCCGATCCTATATCCGCCTCACACCTTTCCGTCCGGGAAGCGGCCTGACTTTGCGCAGCAGGCGGCACGAATAGGGCGGTCGGGATTTCGAGATGCGTTGGAAAGCTGCGGTAAACCGGCAACGGTTGCCTGCGGCTTTTTTGCGTCTCTATCGCGCTCGCGAGTCGAATTTTTACAGGCGAGACAATCCTTTATGGCGACCAAGGCGAAGTCGGTGGGCAAGGCCCTCGAAGCAACCGCAACCAAGCGAATCCGCAAGCTGTTCGGCAATATCCACGAAGCCGTGGAAATGCCCAACCTCATCGAGGTGCAGCGCGAATCCTATGAACAGTTCCTGCGTTCCGATCCGTCGGTCGGTTACGTCTCGGGCCTTGAAAAGACGCTGCGCAGCGTGTTTCCGATCCGCGACTTTGCCGGGACCGCGGAGCTGGACTTCGTCCATTACGAGCTCGAAGAGCCCAAATATGACGTCGAGGAATGCCGTCAGCGCGGCATCACCTATGCAGCGCCGATGAAGGTCACGTTGCGCCTGATCGTCTTTGAAGTCGACAGCGAAACCGACACGCGTTCGGTTCTCGATATCAAGGAGCAGGACGTCTACATGGGCGACATGCCGCTCATGACCGAGAACGGCACCTTCTTCATCAACGGCACCGAGCGTGTCATCGTCAGCCAGATGCACCGTTCGCCGGGTGTGCTGTTCGACCATGACCGCGGCAAGACCCACTCGTCGGGCAAATATCTCTTCGCCGCGCGCGTGATCCCGTATCGGGGTTCGTGGCTCGATTTCGAATTCGACGCCAAGGACATCGTCAACGTCCGTATCGACCGCAAGCGCAAGCTTCCGGTGACCAGCCTGCTGTATGCGCTGGGCATGTCGGGCGAAGAAATCCTGAACTTCTTCTACGACCGCATGATCTTCGAACGTGCGGCCGATGGCTGGAAGATTCCGTTCGTCCTCGAAAACTGGCGCGGCGCGAAGCCGGCGTTCGATATCGTGGACGCCAAGACCGGCGAAGTCGTGTTCGCTGCCGGCCACAAGATCAGCCCGCGCCTTGCCAACAAGGCGGCGAAGGACGGTCTTGAAACGCTGCTGATCCCGACCGAGGAAATCTTCGGCCGTTACAGCGCCTATGACCTGATCAATGAATCGACCGGCGAGATCTACATCGAAGCCGGCGACGAAGTGACCGCGGAAAATCTGGAAAAGATGGACGCCGCTGGCATCGACAAGCTGGTGCTGCTCGACATCGACCACAACAACACCGGTCCGTGGATCCGCAACACGCTGAAGGCCGACAAGGCCGAGGATCGCGATCAAGCGCTGAGCGACATCTATCGCGTCATGCGCCCCGGCGAACCGCCGACGCGCGAAACCGCCGACGCGCTGTTCGCGGGCCTGTTCTTCGATCCCGAACGCTATGACCTGTCGGCGGTGGGCCGCGTTAAGCTCAACATGCGCCTCGGCCTCGATGCAGAGGACACGGTGACGACGCTGCGCAGCGAGGACATCCTCGCCGTGGTCAAGGAACTGGTGAATCTGAAGGACGGCAAGGGCGAGATCGACGATATCGACAATCTCGGCAACCGCCGCGTCCGTTCGGTCGGCGAACTGCTCGAAAACCAGTATCGCGTCGGCCTGCTGCGCATGGAGCGTGCGGTCAAGGAGCGCATGTCGTCGGTCGACGTCTCGACCGTGATGCCGAACGATCTGATCAACGCGAAGCCGGCGGTTGCTGCGGTGCGCGAATTCTTCGGCTCGTCGCAGCTTTCGCAGTTCATGGACCAGACCAACCCGCTGTCGGAAGTCACCCACAAGCGCCGCGTCTCGGCGCTCGGGCCGGGCGGTCTGACCCGCGAACGTGCGGGCTTCGAAGTCCGCGACGTCCATCCGACGCACTATGGCCGTATCTGCCCGATCGAAACGCCGGAAGGCCCGAACATCGGTCTGATCAACAGCCTCGCGACGTTCGCACGCGTCAACAAATATGGCTTCATCGAAACCCCGTATCGCCGTGTCGTCGACGGCAAGGTGACGAGCGAAGTCGTCTATCTGTCGGCGATGGAGGAATCGAAGCACACGGTCGCGCAGGCGAACGCCGATCTCAACCCCGACGGCAGCTTCGTCGAGGAGCTGATCTCGGCGCGTGAAGCCGGCGAATTCCTGATGGCGCCGCGCGAACAGATCACGCTGATGGACGTGTCGCCGAAGCAGCTGGTTTCGGTTGCGGCCTCGCTCATTCCGTTCCTGGAAAACGATGACGCCAACCGCGCGCTGATGGGATCGAACATGCAGCGTCAGGCCGTGCCGTTGTTGCGGGCCGAAGCGCCCGTCGTCGGTACCGGCATGGAAGGCACCGTCGCACGCGATTCGGGCGCGGCCATCGCGGCACGCCGCGGCGGCATCATCGACCAGGTCGATGCGACGCGTATCGTCATCCGTGCGACCGACCTTGTCGAACCCGGCAAGTCGGGCGTCGACATCTATCGCCTTCAGAAGTTCCAGCGGTCGAACCAGAACACCTGCATCAACCAGCGTCCGCTGGTGAAGGTGGGCGACGTGATCCGCACCGGCGACATCATCGCCGACGGTCCGTCGACCGAGCTTGGCGAACTGGCGCTCGGCAAGAATGTGCTCGTCGCGTTCATGCCGTGGAACGGCTACAATTATGAGGACTCGATCCTCATTTCCGAACGCATCGTGAAGGACGACGTCTTCACCTCGATCCATATCGAGGAATTCGAAGTCACCGCTCGCGACACGCGCCTCGGGCCGGAGGACATCACGCGCGACATTCCGAACGTCGGCGAAGAAGCGCTCCGCAACCTCGACGAAGCGGGCATCGTCTACATCGGCGCCGAAGTCGGCCCGGGCGACATCCTGGTCGGCAAGATCACGCCGAAGGGCGAAAGCCCGATGACGCCGGAAGAAAAGCTGCTGCGCGCCATCTTCGGCGAAAAGGCCAGCGACGTGCGCGACACCTCGCTCCGCCTGCCGCCTGGCGTGTCGGGTACGGTCGTCGAAGTCCGCGTCTTCAACCGTCACGGCATCGACAAGGATGAACGCGCGATCGCGATCGAACGCGAGGAAATCGAGCGTCTGAAGCAGGACGCCGACGACGAGCGCGCGATCCTCAACCGCGCGACCTTCTCCAGCCTCAAGGAACTGCTGGTCGGCCAGGCCACCAGCGCAGTACCCAAGGGCATGAAGAAGGGCGACGTGCTGACCGAAGATCAGCTCGCCGAACTCGATCGCGGCGACTGGTGGAAGCTCGCGGTCGTCGACGACAAGGCGCAGGCCGCGCTCGAAGCGATCAAGGCGCAGTATGACGACGCGATCAAGCGGATCAACGCGAAGTATGAAGACCGCGTCGAAAAGCTGCAGCGCGGCGACGAACTCGCGCCGGGCGTGCTCAAGATGGTCAAGGTCTTCGTTGCCATCAAGCGCAAGCTCCAGTCGGGCGACAAGATGGCCGGCCGTCACGGGAACAAGGGTATCATCAGCCGCATCCTGCCGATCGAGGACATGCCGTTCCTCGAAGACGGCACGCATGTCGACGTGGTGCTCAACCCGCTGGGCGTGCCGTCGCGCATGAACGTCGGTCAGATCCTCGAAACGCACCTCGGCTGGGCATCGCGCGGTTTCGGCCGTCAGATTACCGCGGCGCTCGAAGATTGGCGTGCGGCAAACCCGAACCCCGAAGCGGGCGCGCCGCCCGAAGCGGTACGTGAGGCGCTGCTCACCGCCTATGGCGACGATTATGCCGACGACATCAAGGGTCGCAGCAATGATCAGATTGTCGAGATGGCGGGCCACCTGTCGCTCGGTATTCCGTTCGCGACGCCGGTGTTCGACGGCGCGCGCGAAGGCGATGTGTCGACGATGCTGGAACGTGCCGGTCTCGACCGGTCGGGTCAGGTCGATCTGTATGACGGCCGCACGGGCGATCGTTTCGACCGCAAGGTGACGGTGGGATATATGTATATCCTGAAGCTCCATCACCTGGTCGACGACAAGATCCACGCGCGCTCGATCGGGCCGTACAGCCTCGTCACCCAGCAGCCGCTGGGCGGTAAGGCGCAGTTCGGCGGCCAGCGCTTCGGTGAAATGGAAGTGTGGGCGCTCCAGGCTTATGGCGCCGCCTACACGCTGCAGGAAATGCTGACGGTGAAGTCGGACGACGTGATCGGCCGCACCAAGGTTTACGAAGCGATCGTCAAGGGCGACGACACCTTCGAGGCAGGCATTCCCGAAAGCTTCAACGTGCTCGTCAAGGAAATGCGCTCGCTGGGCCTCAACGTCGAACTGTCGTCCTATACGGACGAAGACGACAAAGATGGTCCGGACGCTCTTCCCGAAGCCGCCGAATGATTTTCCTCACCCCCTTCCGCCGGCGGTGGAGGGGGAAGAGTGGAGCTAGAATATGAACCAGATTACCAACTTCATGAACCCGGTCGCGAAGCCCGAAACCTTCGACATGATCAAGATCGGCATCGCGAGCCCGGAGCGCATCCGCTCGTGGTCGTTCGGTGAGATCAAGAAGCCCGAAACGATCAACTACCGCACGTTCAAGCCCGAACGCGACGGCCTGTTCTGTGCGCGCATCTTCGGTCCGATCAAGGATTATGAATGCCTGTGCGGCAAGTACAAGCGCATGAAATACAAGGGCATCGTCTGCGAAAAATGCGGTGTCGAAGTCACGGTGACCAAGGTCCGCCGCGAACGCATGGGCCATATCGAGCTCGCCGCGCCCGTCGCGCACATCTGGTTCCTGAAGTCGCTGCCCTCGCGCATCGGCCTGCTGCTCGACATGCAGCTCAAGCAGCTTGAGCGCGTCCTCTATTTCGAAGCCTATATCGTTCTCGAACCCGGCCTGACGCCGCTCGAGAAGTTCCAGCTTCTGACCGAGGACGAACTGCTCGACGCGCAGGACGAATATGGCGAGGACGCCTTCTCGGCCGGCATCGGCGCCGAGGCGATCCGCGTGCTCCTCGAAGGGCTCGACCTCGAACAGGAACGCGTCGATCTGATGGAAGAGCTGGCGACGACCAAGTCGGAGCTGAAGCCCAAGAAGATCATCAAGCGTCTGAAAGTCGTCGAAAGCTTCATCGAATCGGGCAACCGTCCCGAGTGGATGATCCTCGAAGTCATTCCGGTCATCCCGCCCGAACTGCGCCCGCTGGTGCCGCTCGACGGCGGCCGCTTCGCGACGTCGGATCTCAACGACCTGTATCGCCGCGTCATCAACCGTAACAACCGTCTGAAGCGCCTGATGGAGCTGCGTGCGCCGGACATCATCGTCCGCAACGAAAAGCGCATGCTGCAGGAAGCCGTCGACGCGCTGTTCGACAACGGCCGCCGCGGCCGTACGATCACCGGTGCCAACAAGCGTCCGCTGAAGTCGCTCAGCGACATGCTCAAGGGCAAGCAGGGCCGCTTCCGTCAGAACCTGCTCGGCAAGCGCGTCGACTATTCGGGCCGTTCGGTCATTGTGACCGGTCCGGAACTCAAGCTGCACCAGTGCGGCCTGCCGAAGAAGATGGCGCTCGAACTGTTCAAGCCGTTCATCTATGCGCGCCTCGACGCCAAGGGTCTGTCGATGACCCTCAAGCAGGCGAAGAAGTGGGTCGAAAAGGAACGCAAGGAAGTCTGGGACATCCTCGACGAAGTCATTCGCGAGCACCCGGTCCTCTTGAACCGCGCCCCGACGCTCCACCGCCTCGGCATCCAGGCGTTCGAACCCGTGCTGATCGAGGGCAAGGCGATCCAGCTTCACCCACTGGTCTGCGCCGCGTTCAACGCCGACTTCGACGGCGACCAGATGGCCGTGCACGTCCCGCTGAGCCTCGAAGCGCAGCTGGAAGCGCGCGTGCTGATGATGTCGACCAACAACATCCTCAGCCCCGCGAACGGCAAGCCGATCATCGTTCCGTCGCAGGACATGGTCCTCGGCCTCTATTATCTGTCGATGGAACGCGAAGGCGAACCGGGCGAGGGCATGCTGCTCGCCGACATGGCCGAAGTACACCAGGCGCTCTACACGGGCGCGGTTACGCTGCACTCGAAGATCACCAGCCGCGTTCCGCAGACCGACGAAGCCGGCAATGAATATCTGCGCCGCTTCGAAACAACGCCGGGCCGCATGCTGATCGGCGAATGCCTGCCGAAGTCGCACACCGTGCCCTTCGACGTCGTCAACCGCCTTCTGACCAAGAAGGAAATCGGCGACGTGATCGATCAGGTCTATCGTCACACCGGCCAGAAGGAGACGGTGCTGTTCGCCGACGCCATCATGGCGCTGGGCTTCCGCCACGCGTTCCGTGCCGGCATCTCGTTCGGCAAGGACGACATGATCATCCCCGACGCCAAGGAAAAGCTGGTCGACGAGACCCGCGCGCTGGTGAAGGATTTCGAGCAGCAGTATCAGGACGGCCTGATCACGCAGCAGGAAAAGTACAATAAGGCGATCGACGCCTGGTCGCAGTGCGGCGACAAGGTCGCGAACGCGATGATGGACGAAATCCGGGCGACGCCGAAGCTCGACGACGGCCGACTTGCTCCGGTCAACTCGATCTACATGATGGCGCACTCGGGCGCGCGTGGTTCGCCGGCGCAGATGAAGCAGCTTGCCGGCATGCGCGGCCTTATGGCCAAACCGTCGGGCGAGATCATCGAAACGCCGATCATCTCGAACTTCAAGGAAGGCCTGACCGTTCTCGAGTATTTCAACTCGACCCACGGTGCCCGTAAGGGTCTGGCCGACACCGCGCTCAAAACTGCGAACTCGGGTTACCTGACCCGCCGTCTGGTCGACGTGTCGCAGGATTGCGTTGTGATCGAGGATGATTGCGGTACGACCCGCGGCATGGAAATGCGCGCGATCATCCAGGGCGGTTCGACGATCGCCTCGCTGGGCGAGCGTATCCTGGGCCGCACGACGCTCGAGGATGTTGTCGACAAGGACGGCAATGTCATTGCCCCCGTCGGCACGCTGCTCGACGAACCCACGGTCGCCAAGATCGAGGAAGCCGAAGTGCAGGCGGTGAAGATCCGCTCGCCGCTGGTCTGCGAAGCCAGCCTGGGCGTCTGCGCCAAATGCTACGGCCGCGACCTTGCGCGCGGTACGCCGGTGAACATCGGCGAAGCGGTCGGCGTCATCGCGGCGCAGTCGATCGGTGAACCGGGCACGCAGCTGACGATGCGGACCTTCCACATCGGCGGTGCTGCGCAGGTCAACGAACAGTCGAACCTTGAAGCGATTTCGGACGGCACGATCGAATATCGCGACATGGAAACGATCGTCGACCAGCGCGGTCGCCGTCTGGCGCTGTCGCGTTCGGGCGAAATCGCGGTCATCGACAGCGAAGGCCGCGAACGTGCGACGCACAAGCTGCCCTATGGTGCGCAGATCATGCACAAGAACGGCGAGAAGGTGAAGAAGGGCGACCGGATTGCCGAATGGGATCCGTTCACCATGCCGCTCATCACCGAAAAGAACGGCATCGTGAAATATCAGGATCTGGTCGATGCCAAGACGCTGACCGAACAGGTCGACGAAGCGACAGGTATCGCCCAGCGCGTCGTGATCGAATATCGCACCACCGGTCGCGGCAAGAAGGAAGACCTTCAGCCGCGCCTGACCCTGCTCGACGATGCGTCGGGTGAAGCCGCGCGCTATCTGCTCGCGGTCGGCACGATGATCTCGGTCGAAGACGGTCAGGAAGTGAAGGCGGGCGACGTTCTGGCCCGTGTCACCCGCGAAGCGTCGAAGACGCGCGACATCACCGGCGGTCTGCCGCGTGTTGCCGAGCTGTTCGAAGCGCGCATTCCGAAGGACAATGCGGTCATCGCAAAGCTTTCGGGCCGCATCGAATTCGTCAAGGATTACAAGGCGAAGCGCAAGATCGCGATCGTTCCGGAAGAGGGCGATGCGGTCGAGTATCTGATCCCGAAATCCAAGGTGCTCGAAGTGCAGGAAGGCGACTATGTGAAGCGCGGCGACGCGCTGATCTCGGGCTCGCCGAACCCGCACGACATCCTCGACGTGATGGGTGTCGAAGCGCTGGCCGAATTCCTCGTCGCGGAAATCCAGGAAGTCTACCGACTGCAGGGCGTGAAGATCAACGACAAGCACATCGAGGTGATCGTTCGCCAGATGCTGCAGAAGGTCGAGATCACCGACGGCGGCGACACGACGCTGCTGCCGGGCGAACAGCTCGATTATCTGGAGATGATGGAATATAACGCCAAGTTGCCGAAGAACGGCAAGCCCGCCGAAGGGCGCCCGGTTCTGCTGGGCATCACCAAGGCGAGCTTGCAGACGCGCAGCTTCGTCTCGGCGGCATCGTTCCAGGAAACGACCCGCGTCCTCACCGAAGCATCGGTGCAGGGCAAGGTCGACTCGCTGATGGGCCTCAAGGAAAACGTCATCGTCGGCCGCCTTATCCCGGCGGGTACCGGCGCGGCGATGAACCGCATCCGCGTCACCGCCTCGTCGAAGGACGCGGCGCTGCGTGCCGCCATGCGCGCCGCCAATGAAGCGCATCTCATCGCGCCGCAAACCGCGGCCGAAGAGCATGCCGCCGAACTGGCGCAGGGCCCCGAAGCGGCGATGGGCGACGATCCGCTCGGCGCGGTCGAAGGGGAAACCCACGGCACCGACGCCGATGCCGGCGATTATCTGATCCAGAGCGACGAGGACTAAGTCCTCGCGCCCTGGGGCTGCAGATACGCCACCGAAGAAAAGCCCCGCCGGAGCAATCCGGCGGGGCTTTTTCTTTATCCTTGAGGGTTTAGGCCGGGTGCCGCCTGCGCCGCTATCAGCTCGCGCCGACCTCCAGCCCGCGCTGGACGGCCGGGCGCGCAAGGCCGCGGTCGAGCCATGCCTGCACATGTTTGAAGCGATCGAAACCGACGATGTCGGCCGCGTCATAGAAACCGATCAGGTTGCGCACCCAGCCAAGCATCGCGATATCGGCGATGCTGTAATCGGCGTCCATCACCCAGTCCCGGCCATCGAGCCGCGCGTCGAGGACGCCCAGCAACCGCGCCGATTCCGCCGCGTAACGATCGCGCGGGCGCTTGTCCTCATAGTCGCGGCCGGCGAATTTGTGGAAGAAGCCGAGCTGGCCGAACATCGGTCCCATGCCGCCCATCTGCCACATTACCCACTGGATCGCTTCGTAACGCCGGTTCGCCTCGGCGGGCAGGAACTGGCCGGTCTTGTCGGCGAGATAGATCAGGATCGCTCCCGATTCGAACAGCGCCAGCGGGGTGCCGTTCGGCCCGTCTGGATCGTAGATCGCGGGAATCTTGCCGTTCGGATTGAGCGCCAGAAAGGCCGGGTCATGGCTTTCGTTGGCCATGATGTCGATGCGATGCGCTTCATGGGGCAGGCCGCATTCCTCGAGCATGATGCTGGGCTTGACTCCGTTCGGGGTCGGCGCGGTGAAAAGCTGCAGCCGCTCGGGATGCTGTGCGGGCCATTTGGCGAAGATGGGATGTGCAGCGGTCATGCGCCGGCCTCCCGCTTCAGATGTTCGTGGTGGCGGATCACCTCGTCGATGATGAAGCGCAGGAATTTTTCGCTGAATTCGGGATCGAGGTCGGCCTCGCGCGCCAGCGCGCGCAGCCGTTCGACCTGCCGTGCCTCGCGGTCGGGGTCGGCGGGGGGCAGGTCGATCTTCGCCTTGAGTTCGCCGACCGCCTTCGTCACCTTGAACCGTTCGGCGAGCATATAGACGAGCGCCGCGTCGATATTGTCGATGCTCTGGCGGTAGCGGCTGAGTTGATCGTCCATGCGCGGCTCCTCTTGCGTCGGGCACGCTTGGCACCGGCGGGGGGCGGGTGGCAAGCCGAAAGTCGTTGCAAAATTGCAGGCGCACGGCCAAGGCAGCCCGTGTCATGACTGCCGAAATCCATCAGCTCCACGGCGACCGTCCGCCCTCGCTCGATCCGATGATGGCGCTTGTCGCCGCCGACATGAACGAGGTGAATTCGGTCATCCTCGACCGAATGCAGTCCGAAATTCCGCTCATTCCCGAACTCGCCGGCCATCTGATCGCGGGCGGTGGCAAGCGGATGCGCCCGATGCTGACGCTCGCCTGCGCGCAGTTGCTCGACTATCCCGGGCGCCGCCATTGCAAGCTCGCCGCCGCGGTCGAATTCATCCATACCGCGACCCTGCTCCACGACGATGTCGTCGACGGATCGGACCTGCGCCGCGGGCGCAAGACCGCCAACATCATCTGGGGCAACAGCGCGTCGGTGCTCGTCGGCGATTTCCTGTTCGCGCGTTCGTTCGAACTGATGGTCGAGGACGGCTCGCTCAAGGTGCTCAAGATCCTCAGCCATGCTTCGGCGGTGATCGCGGAAGGCGAAGTGAACCAGCTTTCGGCGCAGCGCCGTGTCGAAACCAGCGAGGACCAATATCTCGCGATCATCAACGCCAAGACCGCCGAACTGTTTGCCAGCGCGTGCAAGATCGCCGCGGTCGTTGCCGAGCGCGACGAGGCGACCGAGGCAGCGCTCGACGCATACGGCCGCAATCTGGGCATCGCCTTTCAGCTTGTCGACGATGCGATCGACTATGTTTCGGACGCCGAAACGATGGGCAAGGGCGTCGGCGACGATTTCCGCGACGGCAAGGTCACCCTGCCGGTCATCCTCGCTTACGCGCGCGGCAGCGCCGAAGAACGCGAATTCTGGAAGCAGGCCATCGTCGGCCACCGCGCTTCGGACGACGATCTCGCCTATGCGACCTCGCTGCTGCTCAAGCACGACACGATCGCCGACACGCTGGCGCGCGCGCGGCATTATGGTCAGCGCGCGGTCGATGCCATCGGGGGCTTTCGCAGCAGCCAGGCCAAGGCGGCGCTGACCGAAGCCGTCGCCTTTGCGGTCGCCCGCGCCTATTGACGCGGCGATGACGACCGCCGGGCCCTTCCTGCCCATCGACTCGGTGCTGCCCGACATCATGGCGGCGCTGCTCTTGAAGCCCAACGCCGTCGTCGTCGCGCCGCCGGGCGCGGGCAAAACGACGCGCGTCGCGCCGGCCCTGCTGCGCGAGCCATGGTGCAAGGGCGCGGTGTGGCTGCTCTCGCCACGGCGCCTCGCGGCGCGGGCGGCGGCCGAGCGCATTGCCGAGGAAATGGGCGAAGCGGTCGGCGGGACGGTCGGCTATGCGACGCGCCTCGACAGCAAGCAGTCTGCGGCGACGCGCCTTCTGGTGATGACGCCGGGTCTGTTCCGCAACCGCATTCTTGCCGATCCTGAACTGCAAGGCGTGTCGGCGGTGTTGTTCGACGAAGTGCACGAACGCAGCCTCGACGGCGATTTCGCGCTCGCGCTCGCAATCGATGCGCAACAGGGGCTGCGCGACGATCTGCGGCTCGTGGCAATGTCGGCAACGCTCGACGGCGCGCGCTTTGGGGCGCTGCTCGGCGATGCGCCGGTGGTGAGGAGCGAAGGCAAGAGCTGGCCGCTCGATCTGCGCCATATCGGACGCCGCGCCGAGGATCGGCTGGAGGCGAGCGTGCTCGCCGCCGTGCGTCAGGCGCTGGCCGATGAGAAGGACGGCGACATGCTCGCCTTTCTGCCCGGCGCCGCCGATATCGAGCGCGCGGCGGCGGCGGTCGAGGCGGCGGGGCTGCCGCTTGTCGTCCACCGGCTCCATGGGCAGATCGACCCTGCGATGCAGCGCAAGGCGCTGGTTCGCGATCCCGGCGGCGCGCGCAAGCTGATCCTCGCGACGAGCATTGCTGAAACCAGCCTGACCATCGACGGGGTGCGAATCGTGATCGATGCCGGCCTGTCGCGGCGTCCGCGCTTCGACAAGGCGGCGGGTATCGCGCGACTGGTCACCGAACGCGCGAGTCAGGCGTCGGCGACGCAGCGCGCGGGGCGCGCGGCGCGGCAGGGGCCGGGGGTTGCCTACCGGCTGTGGGAGGCGGCGGCGACCGCCGGGATGCCCCCCTTCGATCCGCCCGAAATCCACGAGAACGACCTGATGCCCGTGGTGCTCGACTGCGCGAGCTGGGGGATCGTCGACCCGCGCCAGCTCGGTTGGCTCGATCCGCCATCGCCCGCTGCGATCGCAGAGGCGAAGGCGCGGTTGCAGGCGATCGGTGCGCTGGGTGAGGATGGGCGAATTACCGCGCATGGCAAGGCGCTCGCGGCGGTGCCGCTGCCGGTCCCGCTCGCGCATATGCTACTCGACGCGGCGGCGGCGGGCGAGGGCGATCTGGCAGGGGAACTGGCGGTCCTGCTGACCGAGCCGGGCCTCGGCGGCCGCGGCGCCGATGTCGAGGCACGGCTGGGGCGCTGGCGCGGCATCAGGGGCGAGCGTGCCGAGGGTGCGCGGCGGCTCGCGCGACGGCTTGCCGGGGTTGGCGGGCGATTGGCGTCCGGTCCGCGAACGGACGAAACACGCTCGATCGGCGGCTGGATCGCCACCGCCTGGCCCGACCGCGTTGCGCGCCAGCGCGCCGGCCAGCGCGGCGAATATCTCAGCGTCGGGGGACGGGCCTACAAGATCGATCCCGTCGACCCGCTCGCCAATGCCGAATGGCTCGCCATCGCCGATGCGCAGGGCCATGCCGCCGGCGTCCGCATCCTCGCCGCTGCGCCGATCGCGGCGGCCGAGGTCGAGGCGATCTTCGCCGATCGCATCGTTCAGCAGAGCGCAAGCGTCTATGATGCCGCGAGCGACCGCGTTGATCACCGGCGCGAGCGGAGACTGGGCGCGATCGCGCTGTCAAGCGGCAAGGCCGGGCGCGATGCGGGGGCGGAGGATGATGTGGCGGTCCGGCTTGCCGCGGTTCGCGACAAAGGGCTGGGGCTGATCGGCTGGGGGCCGGCGGCGCAGGCGCTGCGCCAGCGCGCGTCCTTTGCCGCGCTCGACGCGTTGTCGACGGGCGCGCTCGCCGACAGCCTCGACCTGTGGCTCGAACCGTTGCTCGATGGCGCGCGCGGGCTGCGCGATATTGGCGATCGCCGGCTTACCGATGCGCTGATGGGATTGCTCGACTGGCCGGCGCGGCAATTGCTCGAAAAGCTCGCTCCCGCCGATTACACCACCCCTGCCGGCAGCCGTCATGCGATCGATTATGGCGCCGAGGGCGGCCCGACGGTCAGCGTGCGGGTGCAGGAAATGTACGGGCTGGCGCGCCATCCGACCGTCGGCGATCCGCCGATACCGCTTATCCTGGCGCTAACCTCGCCCGCGCACCGTCCGATCCAGACGAGCCGCGACATCGCGTCGTTCTGGAGCGGAAGCTGGCGCGAAGTCGCGAAGGAAATGCGCGGTCGCTATCCCAAGCATAGCTGGCCCGACGATCCGGCGACCGCGCGCCCGACGTTGCTGACCAAGGCGGCGCAGGCGCGGCGCGATGCGCAATAGCCCCCTTTTCGCGGCGCGACAGAGCCGCTAAGGCGACGGCATAGCAATCCAGTCAGGGACTCTCCGATGAAAGCGCGTATTTTCCAGAAGCCCAAGAATGCGATGCAGTCGGGCCGTGCCGGCACCCAGCGCTGGTTCCTGGAATATGCCCCCGCCGAAGCGCGCAAGGCCGATCCGCTGATGGGCTGGGCGGGTAGCGGCGATACGCAGCGGCAGCTTCGTCTGAGCTTCGCAACGCGCGACGAAGCGATTGCCTATGCGGCGAAGAACGGGATCGAGGTCGAGGTCATGCCGACCCCGGTGCGCACGCTCAAGATCCAGGCTTACGCCGACAATTTCCGTTGATCGGTCGTCGTCCCCGGGTTTGCGGGGGCGACGCGGGCCATTCGCCTGTCGGCGGTTATTCCGCGTCGGGCTGCAACAGCTTGTGCAGGTGGACGACGACATATTTCATTTCGGCATCGTCGACCGTGCGCTGCGCCGCGGCGCGCCAGGCCTTTTCGGCCGACTTGTAATCGGGAAACAGGCCCACGACGTCGAGGTTCGACAGGTCGACGAAATCGAGGCCCTGCGGATCGCTGACGCGCCCGCCGAACACCAGATGCAATTTGCTCATTTTCAGGTTCCTTGCCGCTACGGCGTGGGGAAGGGAGAGGCCGAGGCCCCTAACAGCACCGCGCCGTCCGGGCAAGTAGGCCCGGCATAGGCTTTAGTCGGATTTGCGACCCTTCGGAAGCAGCGAACCGAGCAGTGCGCCGATCGCGGCGGCACCGGCGAGCAGCGTCAGCGGCTGGTCCTTCGCGATGTCCTTGAGCTTGCCGTTGGCGCGGGTCGCCTGCGCCTTGCCCTTTTCATAGGCGTGACCGGCGGCTTCGCGCGCGGCGTCGGCCTGTTCGCGCCCCTTTGCGGCAAGCTCGCTCGACGCAGCGCGGGTGCGGTCTGCGAGGTCGCTGGTCGCGGCGCGGGCGCGGCCATAGCCTTCCTGGATGCGCGCCTTGGCCGCCTCGGCGGTGGCACGCGCATTTTCGGCGGTTTTCTCCGCAAGTTCACTCGCTTTTGCCTGCGCGTCGCGGGCGGTTTCACCGAAGGGCTTCATCATCTTCCTCCATTTGTTCGATATCTTCGGCCGCGCCCGCGGTAGCGGGACGCAGCCGGTCGGCAAGATCGCTCGCCACATTCTGGATGCGCCGCGCGAGGCGGGGGGCATGCTCCTTGATCGGCTCGCGCAGGAGCCACAGCGTACCGGCGACCGCGGCCAGCGCGATCGGCAGGCGGTTGCTGCGAAATTCGTCACGGACCGCCTGCGCGGTGTCGTCGACCTTTGCCTGCAAGCGATATTTGCCGCGATCGATGAGCGCGCGGGGTTTGAAGGCGGCGCGCGCCGTGTCGGCCTGACGCCGCAAGGCCGTGCGCTGCAGCATCGACCGGCGCAGCGCGTTGACGAGGCGGTTGCGGGCGGCGGACATCAGTCGTCACTCCCTTGCGGTGACAGGTCGCTGCGCAGGGCAAGCTTCACATCGCCCGCACTTCGCTTTGCGCGCCAGCCGGCGAAGCCCGCGAGCCCGATGAGCGCCGCGACCACGATCAGCGTCGCGAGCAGCGGGCCGACGTGCGGCGCGAGCACCAGGATCGCGCCGAAGGCAACCGCGAGCAACGCCACGAGCAGCGCGCAGGCCGCGACGAAGCCCCACGCCGACGCCCATTTGACCCCGTGCGAGGCCAGCGCACCGCGCGCTTCGAGAAGCGCCAGTTCGGCCTGCACCGTCTGCTTGGCATCGTCGACGAGATCGCGAACGATATCTTCGAGCGGTACCGGCGGCGGCGTGCTGGGCGGCCCGTCGGGCGCATAGCCATGGCTGACGCCGCCGAAGCCGTGCGGATCGGACGCCGATGCAGAGGTCGGTGGAGGGGTCGGTTTCTGTGCGGGCAAGGGGCGATCAGTCGTTGCTCGACCCGCCCTTGAGCATACGGGCCAGCACAAAGCCGATCACCGCCGCCGCACCAACCGCGACCGCCGGGCTCTTCTTGACGAAATCGCGGGTCGCGCCCGCCAGTTCGTCGAGATCCTTCTGATCGAGGGACGAGGCAAGGCCGGCCACCGTGGTCGCGGCGGAGCGGGCATAATCGCCATATTGCTTGCCGAATTTCGAATCCACCGTGTCGGCGCTATCCTCGAGCATCTTGGCCAGGCTGCCGACGGTTTCAGCCGCCTTGTCCTTGCCCTTGGTCGCGGCTTCGCGCGCCTTTGCCGATGCCTGATTGGCAAAGCTCGTCGCATCTTCCTTGATCGACGCGGCCTTCTTCGACGCTTCGGCCTTGATTGTGTCGCGGGTCACGGCGAGCTGGTCGCGGATCGGATGATCCTTTGCCGCCGCCTTCGCCTTCGCGGCTGGTGCTGCCTTGGTGGCGGCGGGCTTTGCGGGTGCCTTGGGGCGGGGAGCTGCCTTCTTGGTCGCGGGAGTAGCGGCTTTGGCCATCACATCGTCCTCTTCATTCTTGTTGGGGGCGCGCACGCGTCGCGCCGTCCGCGGTCCTACCTCAATCTATATAGCAAGCGCGGCGATTTGGTTCCATAGCGCGCCGAAAATCCCGTGAAATTCCTATGCGACGTGTTGCTTTGGCGGCGGGGCGCCGATAACAGGCGGGCGCCTTTCCAACCGGCCGCCCTTCGGCCCCGCAGCAGGACCCGACCCATGACCGCCATCATCGACATTCACGGCCGCGAAATTCTCGACAGCCGCGGCAATCCGACCGTCGAAGTCGACGTGCTGCTCGAAGACGGCAGCTTCGGCCGCGCCGCGGTTCCTTCGGGCGCTTCGACCGGCGCGCACGAGGCGGTCGAACTGCGCGACGGCGACAAGGGCCGCTATCTGGGCAAGGGCGTGACGAAGGCGGTTGCCGCCGTAAACGGCGAGATTGCCGAGACGCTGATCGGCCTCGATGCCGAAGATCAGCGTGAGCTCGACATGGCGATGATCGACCTTGATGGCACGCCCAACAAGGGCCGCCTCGGCGCCAATGCGATCCTCGGCGTCAGCCTGGCGGCGGCCAAGGCCGCGGCCGACGCGCGCGGCCTGCCGCTCTATCGCTATGTCGGCGGCGTGTCGGCGCGCACCCTGCCGGTGCCGATGATGAACATCATCAACGGCGGCGAACATGCCGACAACCCGATCGACGTCCAGGAATTCATGATCATGCCCGTCGGCGCCGGCAGCATCGCCGAAGCCGTGCGCTGGGGCAGCGAGATTTTTCACACGCTGAAAAAAGGCCTGTCGGCAAAGGGCCTCGCCACCGCGGTTGGCGACGAAGGCGGCTTCGCCCCGAACCTCGCGTCGACGCGCGCTGCGCTCGACTTCATCGCCGCGTCGATCGATCAGGCAGGCTTCAAGCTCGGCAGCGACGTGGTGCTGGCGCTCGACTGCGCCGCGACCGAGTTCTTCAAGAACGGAAAATATGAGATCAGCGGCGAAGGCCTGTCGCTCAGCCCCGAACAGATGGCCGACTATCTTGCCGCGCTGGTCAAGGATTACCCGATCAAGTCGATCGAGGACGGGATGAGCGAAGATGATTTCACCGGCTGGAAGGCGCTGACCGACCTGATCGGCGACAAGTGCCAGCTCGTCGGCGACGATCTGTTCGTCACCAATCCGGTGCGGCTGGAGGAGGGCATCAAGACCGGCCTCGCCAACTCGCTGCTCGTCAAGGTCAACCAGATCGGCACGCTGTCGGAAACGCTCGACGCGGTCGATATGGCGCACCGGGCGCGCTACACCGCGGTGATGTCGCACCGTTCGGGCGAGACCGAAGATGCGACGATTGCCGACCTCGCGGTCGCGACCAACTGCGGCCAGATCAAGACCGGCAGCCTTGCGCGTTCGGACCGGCTTGCGAAGTACAACCAGCTCATCCGCATCGAGGAAGAGCTGGGCGACATGGCCCGCTATCCGGGGGCTGCGATTTTCGGGTGATGGCTTGGGTGGGGTGACCATGTATGTCGGAAGGAATTATTCGCAAGTCGCTACTCGACATGTTGAGGGCGGCAGTGAGCAGGGGCCTTCCGCAAGGTTGGGTGTATCTTCCTGACGGCGAAATTACCGTCGCGTCCGATTGCGTCCTGATTGCCGATGAGGCGTATCAGGATGAAGAGGAACTGGGGGTTATTGGGCGTCAGCTCGGGTTTCCGAGGGAGGGGCTGGACACGCAAACAGTTGAAGATGTTTGCGATGCAGCTGCTAGGTTGTCCGCTTCTCCCGACGATGAAGTCTACGTTCAGGCGTTCGTATATTATTGGAAGTTTGACGCGTATCTTCCGTCCCTTGGCGCACCTGATCCGCTCCCTGCAGATATTGTTCTTCGAGAGCTGGATAGGGAGTTTTACGACTCTTTGGGTGAGGAAAGGGCGGCATCTCGTTGTCGTCGTGAAGGATGCGAACGTGGCGCTGTTAATATGAGTGCTTTCTGTCGGAAGCATCATTTTGAGATGGTTCGTCTGCGACCCTGCATTTTCGAATAGCAAATGATATTGGAAAACTACGTTTTGCCGCCTTGACGCCGCGAATCAACTCTGATTCAAGAACCGAAATGACGCAGCGCCACAAATTCCGTAAATCGATGAGCCGGGCAGTCGGGCCGACGGTGGCGCTGATCGCGGTGCTGGCGATGATCGGCTATATCATTTTCGGGCCCACCGGCCTTTATGCGTGGGGCGATTACGGTCAGTCGGTCGAAAAGAAGCGCGTCATCCTGTCCGAGCTCACCAAGAAGCAGAACGAGCTGCAGAACCGGGTGAACCTGCTCGGGCGGCAGCGCGTCGATCCCGATCTGGCCGACGAATATGTTCGCGAAAAGCTGGGCGTGATGCACCCCGACGAGATCGCCATTCCGATGGACCCCGCGGAAAAGCCCGCGGCCCCCGCGCCCAAGGCCGACGGCCAGCGCTGACCGGCGCTTTCCCACCGATAAATGCATAGGTAGCCACGCAGTCGCGCCATGCCCGCGGGGCGTTGCCAAGCGGGGCGTCGCTCTCCTATAGGGGCCTTGCCGTAACGGCCAAACGCAAAGGATATCGCCTTGGCAAAAGCACCCGCGCGCAAGACTGCCGCGCCAAAAAAGACTGCATCCACCCCAGCTGCCGCGAGCAATCGCGAAACTCCGCGCGAGCCCGTCCCCTATGCGGCGACGCCCGAAGAGCTCGAGAAATTCTATCGCGAGATGCTGCTCATCCGCCGCTTCGAGGAAAAGGCGGGCCAGCTTTACGGTCTTGGCCTGATCGGCGGCTTCTGCCACCTTTATATCGGGCAGGAAGCGGTGGCGGTCGGTCTGCAGTCGGCGCTCGATGGCGACAAGGACAGCGTGATCACCGGGTATCGCGATCATGGCCACATGCTCGCCTATGGCATCGATCCGAAAGTCATCATGGCCGAACTGACCGGGCGCGCGGCCGGCATCTCGAAGGGCAAGGGCGGCTCGATGCACATGTTCAGCGTCGAGCATAAATTCTACGGCGGACACGGCATCGTCGGCGCGCAGGTCGCGCTGGGCACCGGGCTTGCCTTCGCGCACAAATATCGCGGGGACGGCGGCGTTGCGATGGCCTATTTCGGCGACGGCGCCGCTAACCAGGGCCAGGTGTACGAAAGCTTCAACATGGCCGAGCTGTGGAAGCTGCCGATCATCTTCGTGATCGAGAATAACCAATATGCCATGGGCACCAGCGTCAACCGTTCGTCGGCCGAGGACCAACTCTATCGCCGCGGCGAAAGCTTCCGCATTCCGGGCATGCAGGTCGATGGCATGGACGTGCTCGCGGTGCGCGGCGCGGCCGAGGCGGCGCTCGAATGGGTGCGTGCGGGCAAGGGACCGATCCTGCTCGAACTCAAGACCTATCGCTATCGCGGCCATTCGATGTCGGACCCCGCCAAATATCGCAGCCGCGAGGAAGTGCAGGCGGTACGCGACAAGAGCGACGCGATCGAGCATCTGAAAAAGGCGATGATCGACGCCGGCATCGGCGAGGATCGCATCAAGGACATCGACAAGGAAATCCGCGCGGTTGTCGCGGAATCGGCCGACTTCGCCGAAAGCGCGCCCGAACCCGATCCGTCCGAACTTTATACCGACGTGCTGGTGGAGCAATATTGAGATGGCCATCGAATTGAAGATGCCGGCGCTGTCGCCGACGATGGAAGAAGGCACGCTCGCCAAGTGGCTCGTCAAGGAAGGCGACGCGGTCAAATCGGGCGATATTCTCGCCGAGATCGAAACCGACAAGGCGACGATGGAATTTGAAGCGATCGACGAAGGCACGATCGCGCAGATCCTGGTTCCCGAAGGTACCGACAATGTGAAGGTCGGCACCGTGATCGCGACGATTTCGGGCGAGGGCGAAGAGGCGGCTCCGGCGCCCGCGCCTGCCGCCGCTCCGGCACCCACCGAGGCTCCGGCTCCGGCCGCCACTCCCGCTCCGGCGGCCGAAAAGCCGGCGCCGGCCATGCGCGCCGCCGATCCGTCGATCCCCGCGGGCACGGCGATGGTCAAGCTGACCGTTCGCGAGGCGCTGCGCGATGCGATGGCGGAGGAAATGCGCGCCGACGACCGCATCTTCGTGATGGGCGAGGAAGTCGCCGAATATCAGGGCGCTTACAAGGTGACGCAGGGCCTGCTCGACGAATTCGGTCCGCGCCGCGTGATCGACACGCCGATCACCGAATATGGCTTTGCGGGCCTAGGCGCCGGTGCGGCGATGGGCGGGCTGAAGCCGGTCATCGAATTCATGACCTTCAATTTCGCGATGCAGGCGATCGACCACATCATCAACTCGGCGGCCAAGACCAACTATATGTCGGGCGGCCAGATGCGCTGTCCGATCGTCTTCCGCGGCCCCAATGGCGCGGCGAGCCGTGTCGGGGCGCAGCACAGCCAGAATTATGCGCCCTGGTACGCCAGCGTCCCCGGCCTGATCGTGATCTCGCCCTATGACGCCGCCGACGCCAAGGGGCTGCTCAAGGCGGCGATCCGCAGCGAAGACCCGGTTGTGTTCCTCGAAAACGAGCTGCTCTACGGCCGCAGCTTCGAGCTTCCCGACGTCGAGGATTATGTCCTGCCGATCGGCAAGGCGCGGATCATGCGCCCCGGGACCGACGTCACCATCGTCAGCTATTCGATCGGCGTCGGGCTGGCGCTCGAGGCCGCCGACGCGCTGGCCGGCGAGGGGATCGAGGCCGAGGTGATCGATCTGCGCACGCTGCGCCCGCTCGACACCGAAACCGTGCTCGCCAGCCTCAAGAAGACGAACCGCATGATCGTCGTCGAGGAAGGCTGGCCGACCTGCTCGATCGCCAGCGAACTTGCGATGGTGGCGATGGAACAGGGCTTCGACGACCTGGATGCGCCGGTGTTGCGCGTGACCGACGAGGACGTTCCGCTGCCCTATGCTGCCAATCTCGAAAAGGCGGCGCTGGTCGATGTCCCGCGCGTGATCGCGGCGGCGAAGACGGTTTGCAATCGCGGCTGACATCCCGAACCTGCCCGAACTCCGCTCGTGCTGAGCCTGTCGAAGCACCGTTCTTCGTTCGCAACGTCGAAGTGAAGAACTGCCCTTCGACAAGCTCAGGGCGAGCGGTTCTTATTTGGCGCCGTCTGTTCTATCGCGCGATCGCATGACGACCGAAACCTCGCCGATTCTCTACGGCTACCCCGACATCCGCGACCCGCGCGTGATGGTCGCGGTGCCGCGCGCGCGGCGCGAGGCGCTGGCGGCGCTGTGGGCGCTCGCGGAACGGTTGACCAAATTGCTGGCAGACGCGCGCGAGCCGATGATCGGCCAGATCAAGCTTGCCTGGTGGCGCGACATGGCGGGGCTGCTCGCGTCCGATCCCGCCGCGCTACCGAAGGGTGAGCCGCTGCTCGCCGAATTGCAGCGGAGCTGGGCAGGGCGGGGCGGGCTCGATGCGCTGGTCGATGCCGCCGAAGCGGTGCTGCTTGCCGAAGACGCCGAAGCGCGGACCGCGGCAGGCGCAGCGTTCGGCGAGGCGCTGTTCGCGCTGTCGGGCGGCGCGGGCGGGGCGCGTTGGGGGCTGGTCTGGCTGGCCGGGCAGCAGGAAACGGCGGACGCCGCGGCGCAGCTTTTTCACGATGCCTGTAACCGGGCGGCACCGCCGCGCGGATTGCTCGGCAGCAAGGCTTTGCTGATGCTCGATCGCTGGTCGGCGGCCATCGCGGCGCGCGGCGGCGAACGACGCTGGCGCAGCGAAGGCTTGCTGCTTTTCCGGATCGGCCTGACTGGCCTTTGACGGGCCTTACCGGCCTTTGACCGGAAAATGTTGTGGCGGGGGCGGGCTCGTCGCCTATCTGGACTCGATCAAGGCGCGCGATCCCGCGCCGCGTTCGCGCTGGGAAATTCTGCTCTATCCGGGGCTGCTCGCCGTCGGCATGCACCGCATTGCCCACTGGTTGTTCGAGGCGGACCTGTTCTTCCTCGCGCGCTTCGTCAATCATCTGTCGCGCTGGCTGACCGGCATCGACATCCATCCCGGCGCCACGATCGGCCGCCACCTGTTCATCGATCATGGCTTTGGCGTCGTCATCGGCGAAACCGCCGAGATCGGAGACAATGTATCCATCTATCAGGGCGTGACGCTGGGCGGCACCGACCCCGCGAACGGCATCGGCGGCAAACGCCACCCGACGCTGTGCGACGATGTGATCGTCGGGTCGGGCGCGCAAATTCTGGGCCCGGTGATCGTCAATTCGCGCGCGCGCGTCGGCGCCAATGCGGTGGTGACGAAGGATGTGCCCGAAGGCGCGGTGATGGTGGGCATCCCGGCGCGGTCGACCTTGCTCGACGCGACCGAATATGCGCGCGACTTCGTGCCCTATGGCACCCCGTGCAATGAAGCCTTCGACCCGGCGACGCAGAAGCTCGAAATCCTGCAATGTCAGCTCGAAGTGTTGCAGAAGCAGCTCAAGACGCTGCTCGATGAGCGCGCCGCATCGGGTGAGGGCGATGATGCGCCGCGCCGCAAGGGAGGCCGGAAAAGCGCCTGATGGGGACGGTGACGCCCCTTCCATATGCGGGGCGGGCATTGCCGCAACAGACCGGCTTCGACCGCGACGAGCTGATGCGCATCCTCGATCTCTATGGCCGCATGGTCGCAGCGGGGAAGTGGCGCGACTATGCGATGGATTTCCACCGCGACGTCGCGATCTTCTCGGCTTTTCGACGCACAGCCGAACGTCCCGAATATCGCATAGAAAAACGCCCCGCCTTGCGGAGCCGTCAGGGCATGTGGGCCCTTGTCTCCGAAGGCGGGGCAGTGCTTAAGCGCGGGGACGAGCTTTCTAACGTGCTCGCCCCCGTCGAGCGCAAGCTTATGAAGCTGGTTGGGGACGGATCGTAGCGGGCAACTGGTTCGCCACGTCCGCCGGCAGCATGCCGACAACCACCGCCCGGGCATTCTGCCAGAAGGCCGACAGCATCAGCAGCGCCGAACCGATGACGAAGGCCGTGAGCGCGACGTTGAGTTCGACCGCGCCGAAGGTGCGGAACAATTCGGTCATTGCGAACAGCACATAGGCGAGTGCCGAGACGAGTAGCGCGCGGCGATCGATCGCAAGCGCGATCAGCCCGAAGACGATATAAATGCCCACGACCATCACCGCGGCGCCGCTGGTGATATTGTCGCCGCTCGTGACGCCGAGCAGATGGAACACCGGGTGCGCGATCATCGGCGCGGCGAGCAGGTGAAGCCAGAAGGCAACGTCGCTGCGCCGCGTCGTGCGCGTCCGGTCGCTACGGTCCCACCACATCGCGAGCGTGAAGACGCCCACACCGGCGACGAGGATCAGCGCCATCAACAGCGTCTGCGACGGATCGGGCATCCCGACGACCGAAAGGATCAGCGCAACCGCCGTGGCGGCAAGCGCGGCGGTGCCGGCAGCAACCGTCACGGGCACCATGAACCGCTTCCAGTGCAGCCATGTCGCGCCAGCGGTGACGAACGCGATGCCGCCCGCGATTAGCGCGCCGGTCGTTTCGCTCAGATGATTGCCGAAGATCGCCTCGCCATGCTTGACGAGGAAGCCGATCATCGTTGCGGCAACGCCGCCCGAAAAGGCGAGGACGAGCAGGATGCTGGGCAGCGCCATGCGGCGGCGGCGGGTGAAATATTCGGCGAGCAGCCACGCCGACCCGGCGACGAAGACCCCCGCGAGCGCCGGATGGATCGATTCGCCGATCCACGCCACGGCGACCAGCAGTATCACCGCGGCAATGCTGACGAAAATATCGTTGAAACCGGTAATGAGCCGGAAGGATTCCTCATCCGCTCCGGGGGCGTCGCGCAGCGATGCAATATGCGTCCGAAAGGCGGTGGCCGCCTCCGGCGTAAGAACTTTTGCATCGACCGCAGCTTGCAGGTCGCTTTCGCTATACATCGGGGTCGTCCTTCTTAGACCGATCCCCTTGCCCCACGCAGGGTATAGCGAAAGCGTATTGCTGTGTCAATACAGTGAGGCGCCATATCCTCCTTGTCGCGAAGCGATGGGGAGGGGGACCGCCCGAAGGGTGGTGGAAGGGCCGATGCGTCCTCGCCCCTCCGCCAGCCCTGTGGGCTGCCACCTCCCCACCGCTGCGCGGCAGAGAGGAGCAACCACTCAGCCGAGCGCCTGCAAGGCCTTCATCACCACCATCGACTGTTCGCTGCCCGACTGGGGCACGATTTCGCCGGTGCGGTCGATGATCTTGTCCCACGCTGCGGCAACGCCTTCGGGCGTGCGCTGGTCTTCGGGCAGGGCGACGCCGGGGGTCGCGGTGATATAGGCGGCGTGATAAGCGCCCGCGCCCGCGCCGACGATCATGTTCGACGGAGCATCTTCGCTCACCAGGAACAGCGCGGCCGGCGCGACATTTTCGGGGGTGAATTTTTCGAACAGTTCGGGCGGGAAAATGTCTTCGGTCATGCGCGTGCCCGCGACCGGCGCGATCGTGTTGCAGCGGATGTTATATTTCGCGCCCTCGAGGTGCAGCGTCTTGGTCAGACCGGCGAGGCCGAGCTTCGCCGCGCCATAATTGGCCTGGCCGAAATTGCCGTAGAGGCCGGTCGACGAAGCGGTCATCAGGATGCGGCCATAGGCCTGGTCGCGCATCAGATCCCAGCATGCCTTGGTGACGTTGGCGCTGCCGAGCAGATGGACCTGCACGACGAGGTTGAAATCCTCCATCGTCATCTTGGCAAAGCTCTTGTCGCGCAGGATGCCGGCGTTGTTGATCAGGATGTGGACGCCGCCCCATTCCTCTTTCGCCTTGGCCACCATTTCGACCATATGCTCATATTCGGTGACGCTGCCGCCGTTCGACATGGCGGTGCCGCCCGCGGCGCGGATTTCCTCGACGACCTGCAGTGCGGCGTCCGAATGGCCGGTGCCATCGCGCGCGCCGCCGAGGTCGTTGACGACGACCTTCGCGCCGCGCCGGGCGAGTTCGAGCGCATAGGCGCGGCCTAGGCCGCCGCCGGCGCCGGTGACAATGGCAACGCGGCCGTCAAATTTGATCGTCATGCTGATCTCCTATCGGGGGCATCCCGCAAAAGGTTGCCCAAGAAAACTGGCACGTCCTTAACCGCTCGCGGCGGGCAGGCAAGGGGGGAGGGGCAATTTTGGCGGGTGCAACAAAATGTCATCTGTCATCGAAATGTAACCGAAATGACGTGCGACTGTCATCTGACCGTCATAACAGCGCCACCGGATCGTCACCTTTTCGCAATGGAGCCTTCTGCATGCGTCCGACCCTGACCGCCGCCCTGTTGGCGACGACGATGTTCTGCATCCCCACGACCGCGCATGCGCAGGCGATGAGTGCGGAGGAAGCCGCCGCGCTGCGCGCCGAACTGGCTGCCCTCAAGGCCCAGGTCCAGACGCTCGAAGACCGCCTCGATGCCGCGACCGCGCCGGGCGCCGTTCCATCGGGCACGGTGACCGCAGCGACGCCAGCACTCGCCCCGGTAACGGCCGCGGCAGCCCCCGCGAAACCCGGCCCGGACATCGCGTGGAAGGGCGCGCCCGAGATCAAGACCGCCGATGGCTGGAGCTTCAAGCCGCGCGGCCGCATCCAGCTCGATCTTGCCAGCATCGACGCGCCGCCGGGCGTCACCGACACGCATGGCGGCCTGGCGACTGAATTTCGCCGCGTCTATCTGGGCGTCGACGGCAAGATCCCGGGCGGCATCAGCTACCGCGTCGAGGCCGATGTCGCGAACAGCTCGGTCGAACTGACCGACGTCTATCTGACCTATGGCACCGGCCCGCTCTCGATCACCGCCGGGCAGATCAAACCTTTCTGGTCGCTCGAGGAAATGACGAGCGACCTCTTCACCAGCTTTGCCGAGCGCGCCGCCTTTACCCAAGCGTTCGGATTCGAGCGGCGCGTCGGCCTGTCGGGCCAGTATAAAGGCAAGGCGCTGCTCGTGCAGGGCGGGGTGTTCGGCGACAATGCCAACGACCTGCTGAGCGATTCGGATAATAGCGTGAGCGTCGACGGCCGGGTGGTGTGGATGCCAAGCTTTGGCGATACCCAGCTTCACCTCGGGGCGTCGGCGCACTGGCGCAAGGCGAACGACGGGCCGAGCGCGGTGCGCTATGCCGCGCGGCCCTTTGTCCACACGACGAACAGCCGGCTTGTCGACACCGGCACATTCACCGCGACGAGCGAGCGCGGACTGGGGCTTGAGGGGGCGCTGATCGCCGGCCCCTTCCACGTCGCCAGCGAAGGCTTCTGGCAGACCGCGCGCCGTCCGGGCCTTGCCGACCCGACCTTCTTTGGTGGCTATGCCGAAGTCGGCTATGTGCTGACGCGCGGCGATCGCCGCGGGTATAAGGACGGCAGTTTCGACCGGCTCGCACCGTCGCGCCCGATCACCGCGGGCGGCCCCGGCGCGATCGAGATCAACGCCCGGTACGACCATCTCGACCTCAGCGATGCCGGCATCGCCGGCGGGCGCCAGCGCACGCTGGGCGTCGCGGTCGTGTGGGCACCGATCCCCTATCTGCGCCTGACCGCCAATTACGGCCATCTGATGTACGACGACGCCGCGATCGGCAGCACGAGCGGCGACCGCAACTATTCGGCCGACGCCTTCGGCCTGCGGACGCAGATCGACTTCTGATTGGGGGAGTCTGCTTTGGGGAGGGAAGCTGCCACCCGCTATTTTCGTCATCCCGGCGAAGGCCGGGATCTCTCCGGTGCGCTATTCCGTTAGGTAGAGATCCCGGCCTGCGCCGGGATGACGATGAAAGAAAGATCGGCCGACAGCCGCAAACGGCCGTTAGCCGTCAATCACAGAGCCGCCCCGCAAGCGAATCTTCTGCCCGATCAGACGCTTTTCCCCGCGTCGAGTGCATAGCCTGCGGAGCGCACGGTCCGGATGATGTCGGCGGTGCCGGGCAGATTGATCGCCTTGCGCAGCCGCCGGATATGGACGTCGACGGTGCGCAGTTCGATGTCGCTGTCCTGGCCCCATACGCTGTCGAGCAACTGTCCGCGCGAAAAGACGCGGCCGGGATGCTCCATGAAGTGGCGCAGCAGGCGAAATTCGGTCGGCCCCATGCTGACCACCTGACCGCTGCGGACGACCTTGTGCGCCACCGAATCGAGTTCGATGTCGGCATAGGCCAGGATCTCGCCGGCCAGCGCCGGGCGCAGGCGGCGCAGCACCGCGGAAACGCGCGCCACCAGTTCGCGCGGGCTGAACGGTTTGGTGACATAATCATCGGCACCAGTTTCGAGGCCGCGGATGCGGTCCTCTTCCTCGCCGCGCGCGGTCAGCATAATGATCGGCACATTCGCCGATTTCGGGTTGCGGCGCAGGCGGCGGCACACCTCGATCCCCGGCAGGCTTTCTATCATCCAGTCGAGCAGGACGATGTCGGGCACGCGTTCCTCGACGAGGACGAGCGCCTGCTCGCCATCGGGGGTCTGGCGGACCGAAAAACCTTCGCGGGCGAAATGCCAGACGATGAGTTCGGCGATCGCCTCGTCATCCTCGATCAGCAGCAGGTCGGGCTGTGGCATCAGCCTTGCTCCTTCTCCGCCGTCGCGCTGTCTTCGGGCGTTTCGCCGCGTTCGCGCTCCTCCATCCGCTCACCGGTGACGACATAATAGACCATCTCGGCGATGTTGGTCGCATGGTCGCCCATGCGTTCCAGATTCTTGGCGACGAACAGCAGATGCGCGCTCTCGGTAATATATTTCGGATTTTCCATCATGAAGGTGACGAGCGTGCGGAAGATGCTGTTGTAGAAATCGTCGACATTCTTGTCGCGCACCGTGACCCGCACTGCGAGGTCGGCGTCGCGCGCAGCGAAGCTGTCGAGCGCGTCGTGGATCAGCTCCGCAACGATGGCCGACATCGACATCAGCACCGGGATCGATTCGATCGATCGCGTCTGGTCCATCAGCGCGACGCGCTTGGCGATATTCTTCGCATAGTCGCCGATCCGTTCGACGACCGACACGATCTTGAGCGCCGCGATCATCTCGCGCAGATCGTCGGCCATCGGGGCGCGGAGCGCGATCGTCTGCACCGTGAGCTGTTCGACTTCGGCTTCGAGCGCGTCGATCTTCTTGTCGCCTTCCACCACCTGTGCCGCGAGGGCAAGATCACCCTTGCTGAGCGCGGTCATCGCCTGGAGGAGCGCCTGTTCGGCGCGCCCGCCCATTTCGCTGATCAGGCCGCGGAGGCGATTGATGTCCTCGTCGAACGCCTTGACCGTATGATCGTTCACAACTGCCATCGTTCTCGTTCCTGTCCTTCTTCGCCCGCGCCTTAACCGTAGCGGCCGGTGATATAATCCTTGGTGCGTTCCTGCTTCGGGTTGGTGAAGATGTCGGTCGTCTTACCGTATTCGACCAGCGTCCCGAGGTGGAAAAAGGCGGTGCGCTGCGACACGCGGGCCGCCTGCTGCATATTGTGCGTGACGATCACGATAGCATATTTGCCGCGCAGTTCGTGGATCAGCTCCTCGATCTTGGCGGTCGCGATCGGGTCGAGCGCCGAGCAGGGCTCGTCCATCAGGATGACTTCGGGGTCGACCGCGATCGCCCGCGCGATGCACAGGCGCTGTTGCTGGCCGCCCGAGAGCGCGGTGCCGCTTTCACCCAGCCGGTCCTTGACCTCGTCCCACAGTCCGGCGCGGGTCAGCGCGCGCTCGACGATGACGTCGAGGTCGGCCTTGTTCGCGGCAAGCCCGTGGATGCGCGAACCATAGGCGACATTGTCATAGATCGACTTGGGAAAGGGGTTCGGCTTCTGGAACACCATGCCGACGCGCGCGCGCAATTGCACCACGTCCATCGACGGCGCATAGATATCTTCGCCGTCGAGTTCGATGCGGCCCGTAACACGCGCGCTGGCGACGGTATCGTTCATGCGGTTGAGCGACCGCAGAAAGGTCGACTTGCCGCAGCCCGAGGGGCCGATGAAGGCGGTGACGAGGTCGGTGCCGACGTCGATCGACACGTCCTTGATCGCCTGCTTGTCGCCATAGAAGACGTTGACGCCCTCGGCGCGCATCTTGGGATCGGCGATGATCAGGTCGTCGTTGGTCATGGTCAGGGAGCTCATTTTCACCAGCGTTTTTCGAACTTGTTACGGAGATAGATGGCAAGCGCGTTCATCGACAGCAGCACGAACAGCAGCACGATGATCGCCGCCGAGGTCTTTTCGACGAAGCCGCGGTCGACCTCGTCCGACCAGAGGAAAATCTGCATCGGCAGCACCGTCGAGGGCGAGCAGAGGCCGCCCGGAACGTCGCCGATGAAGGCGCGCATCCCGACGAGCAGCAGCGGCGCCGTCTCGCCCAGCGCGCGCGCCATGCCGATGATCGTGCCGGTCAGGATGCCGGGCAGGGCGAGCGGCAGGACATGGTGGAACACCACCTGCACGGGACTGGCCCCGACGCCCAGTGCGGCGTCGCGGATCGACGGCGGCACCGACTTGATCGCGTTGCGGCTGGCGATGACGATCACCGGCATTGTCATCAGCGCCAGCGTCAGCCCGCCGACGAGCGGGCTGGCCTGGCAGAGGCCGAACCAGTTGATGAACACCGCGAGCGCGAGCAGGCCGAAGATGATCGAGGGCACCGCGGCCAGATTGTTGATCGACACTTCGATCAGGTCGGTCCAGCGGTTCTTCGGCGCATATTCTTCCAGATAGAGCGCCGCGAGCACGCCCGTTGGAAAGGCGATCAGAAAGGCGATGAAGATCGTCATCAACGATCCCTTGAGCGCCCCCCAGATCCCCGCGACGGCAGGATCGGTCGCGTCGGCATTTTTGAAGAAGGGCGTGTGAAAGCCCGTCGACAGCTTGCCTTCCTTTTCGAGCGCATCGACCCGTTCGCCCAGCGCGCCCTTCGCGCCTTCCTTGGCCGCGATGTCGACCGCGCTCGATGCGGGGAGCTCGAACAGCGACTTGCCGTCGAGCAGTTCGGGATCGGCCTTGATCCGGGTGCGGACTTCCTTCCACGCATTTTCGCTGATCAGCTGCGATCCGTCCTTGCCCAGCGCCTCGTCGGCGGCAAAGGCGACGATGTCGGCGAGCCCGGCGTTGGCGATCACCTGATCGGCGTCGGCGTCGGACAGCCGCGCCTTGTCGACCGTCAGCGGCATCGCCTTGAAGTCGATCGGCACCGCGACATGGGTGTAGGTAAAGCCGCGCGCGCCATTGCCGACCATCACGAACAGCAGGAAGGCGAGGAAAAAGCCCGACAGCAGCACCGCGCCCAGCCCCATCGCCTTGAACCGGCGCTCGGCGGCGTAGCGGCCCGCGATGCGCTTTTGCATCGCAGCGCCTTTCCAGTCGGTCGGGGCCGTGGAACGGGAAGAAGCGTCTCTATTCATAGGCTTCGCGATACTTTTTGACGATGCGCAGGGCGACGATGTTGAGCAGCAGCGTGACGATGAACAGCACGAGGCCGAGCGCGAAGGCCGCGAGCGTCTTGGCGCTGTCGAATTCCTGGTCGCCGGTCAGCAGCTTGACGATCTGCGCCGTCACCGTGGTGACGCTGGCGAAGGGGTTGGCGGTAAGGTTGGCGGAGAGGCCCGCGGCCATCACCACGATCATCGTTTCGCCGATCGCGCGGCTGACCGCGAGCAAGATGCCGCCCATCACGCCCGGCAGCGCGGCGGGGATCAGCACCTGGCGGATCGTCTCGTTCGGCGTCGCGCCGAGCGCGAGGCTGCCGTCGCGCATCGCCTGCGGCACCGCGTTGATGCTATCGTCGGCCATCGACGAGACGAAGGGGATGATCATCACGCCCATCACGATACCCGCGGCGAGCGCGCTTTCGGTGCTCGCATTCGGTACGCCGAGCATCACCGCGAAATTGCGCAGCGCCGGCGCAACGGTCAGCGCCGCGAAATAGCCGTAAACGACCGTCGGCACGCCCGCGAGGATCTCGAGGCAGGGCTTCACCCATTTGCGCACCGTCGGCGCCGCATATTGAGTGAGGTAGACCGCGGTCATCATCCCGATCGGGATCGCGACGATCATCGCGATGATCGCGCCGATCAGCACCGTGCCCCAGAACAGCGGGATGCCGCCGAAGGTGCCGGGCTGCGGCGCGCCGCTCTGCGGGTTCCAATAGGTGCCGAACAAAAGCTCGGTCGCGGGGACGAGGCGGAAGAAGCGGATCGATTCGAACAGCAGCGACAGCACGATGCCGAAGGTCGTCAGGATCGCGACGAGCGAGGCGATGAGCAGCAGCGCCATCACGATCCGTTCGACCCGCGTCCGCGCCCGGAAATCGGGCTTGATCCGCGTAAAGGCATAAAGCCCGCCGGCAAGCGCCAGCGCGAGCATTGCCGCGATGCCGATCCATGCAAAGCGGTGCGTCGCATCGGCATAGGGTTTGACGAGCGGCGCCGCCTCGGCGATGCGCACCGCCGCCTGCTTGCCCTGCGCGACGGCGCGCGCGTCGGACAGCATCGCGCCGCGTTCGAAGCCGAAGGCGGGCAGGCTCTGCGCCTCGGGGCTGGCGAGCACCGCGTTGGTGATCAGCGCCGGCGACATGCTCGACCAGACGGCGAGGAAGATCGCGGCGGGCGCGAACAGCCACAGCGCGACATACCAGCCATGATATTGCGGCCGCGAATGCAGCCGGGTGCCCGCGCGGCCCGCGAGCAGCGCCGAGCGTGCGCGGCCGGCGAGCCAGCCGATCAGCGCAAGCCCCCCGATCAGGAGCAATAAGGCGGCGGCGTTGAAAGTCACATCGTCCCCGTTATCGTCTGGCCCGCCGCAACCCAAAGCGGCCGCGCGTGGCAATTTGATGACTCGGCGTCATAATTTCCGATCCGCCCGCATTCTGGTCCGTTCGCATCGAGCGAAGTCGAGATGCCCCTCGACCATGCGCTGACCCGACGGGTGTCTCGACTTCGCTCGACACGAACGGGATGGGAGCGACCCAAAAAGCGGCGGCCGGGGGCAGGGGGATGTGGCCCCCCGCGTCCCGGCCGCCGGCGGGGGAGATTATTTAAGCTCCGAACCGTCGAGCGGCGTCATGTCCTTCGCCGCGGCGGCGGCCTTCGCCGACACGTCGGGGGGCGAGATCACCAGGCCCTTGGCGGCCAGATAGCCGTCCTTCGCCGCACCCTTCAGGAATTCGGCGACATATTCGGCCAAGCCGGGGATCACGCCGACATGCGCCTTCTTGATATAGATGAACAGCGGGCGCGCGCCGGGATAGCTGCCGCCGGCGATCGTGTCATAGGTCGGGCTGACGCCCTGCACCGGAACCGCCTTGATCTTGTCCTTGTTGGCATCGAGGTACGAAAAGCCGAAGATGCCCAGGCTGTCGGGGTTCTTGTCGAGTTTCGAGATGATCAGATTATCATTCTCGCCCTGTTCGACATAGAAGGGCGCGCCGCGCAGGCCGGTGCACACCGCTTCATGCTTGTCCTTGTCGCTGTCCTTCAGCGCTTTCATCGCGGGGTCGGCGTCGCAGCCCTTGCCCATGATCAGTTCCTTGAACGCGTCATAGGTGCCGCTGGTCGACGGCGGGCCGAAGACCGAAATGCCGACCGCGGGCAGCGCCGGGTTGACGTCTTTCCACGTCTTGGCGGTGTTCGGCTTGCCATAAGGGTTCGCCGCGAGCGCCTTATAGACATCTTCCTCGGTCAGCTTGAAGCCGGGGCCGCGCTGCGCTTCGCCCAGCGCGATGCCGTCGATGCCGACCTGGATTTCGACGATGTCCTTGACGCCATTCTTGACGCAGGTGTCGAATTCCTTCTTCTTCATGCGGCGCGAGGCGTTCGAGATGTCGGGGGTGTCGCCGCCGACGCCCTGGCAAAATCGTTCGAAGCCGCCGCCGGTGCCGGTCGAATCGATCTTCGGCGTCTTGTTGCCCGTCGCTTCGGCAAATTTTTCGCCGACCGCGGTGGCAAAGGGATAGACGGTCGAGGAGCCGACGGCGCTGATATAATCGCGCGCGGCGCCGCCCGAGGACGCCTGATCCTGGCACGCGGAAAGCGCCAGCGCGGCGGTCGCGGCGCAGGCGAGCAGGCCGGTGGTGCGGGCAAATTTCTTCACCATGAAATGATCCTGTCGGGGGTCGTTACCGAACCAAGCCGCCACCCCCGCGGCGACTCGCTGAGGGCCATTTGGGGGTTTTGTGTGACGTGTTTGTGACAGGGGGTGTCATGGAAGTGTCATGTCAGGCTGAGCAATCTAGCATCGCCTTGCGAACGGATTTCGGAATGGTCCTGTTTACAAAATCTTGCTGAGAGGCGTCAAGCTTGGGTAGAACTTCTCTTAGAAATACAAATACCAGTACGCTTATTGAGTGCATAGTTTGAGTAAATGTGCTTATGTTCTCCTGAAATTCTTTTTCTTCATGAAAAATAAGGCTTCCAAGCGGAATTTTTTGTGCCATAAAATTTATATCAACGGTGTGTATGGTTGAGCACAGTTTTGTATATAGCTTTTTCATTTTCTTGAAACTATCTTCTCCGAGCGATGTTCTATCTAGCGACTCCACCGCGTTGAAGAGATTTGTAACTGAGATGTTTTCAATCGAAATCCCTTCCGAGTTAGAAAGGAACCTAAGGGAGTTTTCGATGGCGCCCCGAAGTGATAATCTTGCTGGTTTGTACATTCCTACAATTGAGAGATATAGTGCATAAGATGCATCCGACATGCATTCATCAAAATATTTTCTTGATTCTTCACTGATAACTATCTTTGTTGATGCATGTCGTATCAAGAGCAAAGCTAAGTAATTTTGATAGCCAGCTTTGAGTGGGCCATTTAGCGAAATAAATGGAGCGGTGAGCTTCTGACCGTCGACGAAACTGGCTATCGCCTTAATGTCATCATCAATATTCAATTTGCCACCAGTGATTGAATTACCTCGTTCCACGAGGCTCCGCCTTGTCGCTGCTTTGCGATCTGCCGCGTTAGAATGTCGCGGTCTGCGACTAACGACTCCAAAGCCTCTGCTAGTTTTCGGCGACGGATCGGCGGCGCAAGGTGCGTGTGACACACAATATGGCCAATAAGCTCATATTTCGATTTCTTTGACCACCTCGGTATGGCGATATCGAGAAGCGACGATGCAAAATCTGCAATATCTTCGTTCGTCGGGAACAGCGTTTCGTCAACCAAAATGCCCGGGATCACGCCGACGAGTGCGTCTTCTTTTCCATTGGCGGTACGATGAGAAAGCGAATTCCTCAGCGAGGTGGCGCTCATATATTCATCAGAGAGCTTTGCCAGAGCCTTAAAGTCGGTGCCGTCGTAAGAGGATAGCAGCCAAGATAGCTCTTCGATAAAGCGAAACAGTGCTTTCGGGTCACTGCGCTTCGGCGGGCGCCGTTTAGGCTGGCTCACTTGTTCTGCCATCACTCTGTCCGCTCTAGAAATTCTTTGGTGATCGTAGTCAGGGCGGTCTTGGCGGCTTCCTCGCTGGTATCGAGTATCAGCTGCTGACTTCCTTGTCCCCGGGCCACCCCGGTCCTTTGCGGCAAAACGCCTCCATAACGCAAGCCCTTCCAAGCTGGGTTTCCGTCTAGATATGCCACTGCATCTTGATAAACCTTGGTCCTGCGATCTGCTATCGTGAGAACGACGCCAGCGCATTCGATGTCGTGAGCATGATTCTCAGACACAGTTTTAATGACGCCGCTTAACAAATCAATGCCAACCCGTGATAGAGGCTCTGGCTTTACCGGAACGATATAGTACTCACTGGCGAGGAGAGCCGAGTTCATATAGTGAGATGGTGTAGGAGGTGTATCGACTATCACGTAGTCATACGTATCTTTTGGAATATTTTGCAGATATCGCCGCAATCTTAATTCTCGTCCTTGGCCGTTACCCATATCTATTCGATAAATTCCAAGATTTCCAGGGATAATGTCAAATCCGTTGCGGAAGGTCCAAGGCTTTACGCTTTTGAAGTCTTTGTTATTCTTCTTCTTTACTCCTTCGACGGGATCTACAATTTCAGATGCGGTGTCTCGAAATATGTCGATAATTGTATCGGCTCCGTTGGATACGCGATCCACATATTCTTCACCACTGTATATGCATTGTGTGGCATTAAATTGCGGATCTAAGTCGACTAGCAAAATACTCAGATCATGGCGTCGATTGAGCGCATCGGCAACATTGACGGCCAAGGTTGTCTTGCCTACGCCGCCTTTCATGTTGACGAATGAAACTATGGTCATATTCTTTCCCCCGACGATCTAAATCACTTCGAATGAATTGATGTCGAATGTCAAGATTATGATAGAGTAATGATTTGATCCTCATCACCGGCCACGTCATCCTCACCCCCGAGCATCGCGAGCGCATGATTGCGCTCGGCGCCGAGCATAGCGCGCGGTCGCGCGGCGAGCCGGGGTGTCTGGCGCATCATTGCCATATCGATGTGGTCCCTCGACAGGCTCGGGATGGCTCGGCTTATGAATGTCTGACGTTCGTCGAGGAGTGGGAGAGCGTTGATGCGGTGCGCGCTCATTTCGCACTGCCCGCCGCGCGCGCCTTCGTCGCCGACATGCGCGCCCTCTCGCCGCAGCCGCCCGCGATCCGCATCTATGCCGCCGACGACATCACCGCGACGCTGATGGGATAAATCTCCCCTCCCGCTTGCGGGAGGGGTTGGGGGCGGGCCGCGCGCCGGTGCGCGCATCCGATGTTGATTGCCCACCCCGCTGCGACTAGCGAACGGGTTCGCAAGTCTCGCAGCCCCTCCCGCAAGCGGGCGGGGAGAGATCAGGTCGGGGGCATATGACGGGGTTCGAATTCAGCTTTTCCTTTTTCGGCCTGATCCTGGGCCTCGCGCTGGCCGAGGGGCTGGGCGGGCTGGCGCGCGCGCTCAAGGCCAGCCACCGCGTCCGCATCGGCTGGCCGACCGCGCTGCTCGGCCTGTTCGTGTCGTGCGATGTCGTCACCTTCTGGATGTACGGATGGAGCCTGCGCGAGCTGTTGCCGCTGAACTGGCCGATCCTGTTCGGCGGCTTCGTCGTCACCGCCATCTATTTCGTCGCGGCGAGCCTGGTCTTTCCCGACGATCCGGAGGCGTGGGAAGACCTCGACGCCCATTTCGACAAACAGCGGCGGCTGGTGATCGGCGGCGTGTTGCTGGCCAATATCGCGCTGGTCGCCGTCACCTGGGCCTTTGTCGGACTCCCCAGGGCGGGCACCGTGCGCACCTTCGTCCTCTCATGGTCCTTCTTCCCCGTCGCCGCGCTCGCGATCGCGGCAAGGGACCGCCGCATCGTCGTCGCCTGCCTGATCTGGCTCCTCGCGCTCTATCCGCTGTCGGCGGTGTGGCATTGATTTCTCTCCCTCTTCCGCTTGCGGGAGGGGCAGCGAGACTTGCGAGCTTGCTCGCTAGTCGCAGCGGGGTGGGCATAGGCAAGGGCAAGGCTTGCTTCGCTCGCACCCACCCCTAACCCCTCCCGCAGGCGGGAGGGGGACTGGTCATTTCGCCAGCAACGGCGCCAGATACTGCCCGGTAAAGCTGCGCGGTTCCTTCACCACCTGCTCCGGCGTCCCCGCCGCGACGATTTCGCCGCCCTTGACCCCGCCCTCGGGGCCAAGGTCGACGATCCAGTCGGCGGTCTTGATAACGTCGAGGTTATGCTCGATCACCACCACGCTGTTGCCCTGATCGACCAGCGCCTGCAGCACTTCGAGCAGCTTGCGCACATCCTCGAAATGGAGGCCGGTGGTCGGTTCGTCGAGGATGTAGAGCGTCTGTCCGGTCGAGCGGCGCGAGAGTTCCTTGGCGAGCTTCACCCGCTGCGCCTCGCCGCCCGACAAGGTCGTCGCCTGCTGCCCGACCTTGATATAGCCGAGGCCGACGCGGACGAGCATCTCCATCTTGTCGCGGATCGCGGGCACCGCCTTGAAGAACTCCGCCGCATCCTCGACCGTCATGTCGAGCACGTCGGCGATGCTCATCCCCTTGAACTTCACCTCGAGCGTTTCGCGGTTGTAACGTTTGCCGTGGCACGTCTCGCACGTCACATAGACGTCGGGCAGGAAGTGCATCTCGATCTTGATCAGCCCGTCGCCGGTGCAGGTTTCGCAGCGCCCGCCCTTGACGTTGAAGCTGAAGCGGCCGGGCTTGTAACCGCGCGCCTGCGCCTCGGGCAGCCCCGCGAACCAGTCGCGGATCGTCGTGAAGGCGCCGGTGTACGTCGCGGGGTTCGAGCGCGGGGTGCGGCCGATCGGCGACTGGTCGATGTCGATCACCTTGTCGCAATGCTCAAGGCCGGTCAGGCTGTCGTGGGGCCCGGCGACGAGCCGCGCGCCGTTGAGCGTGCGCGCCGCGCTGGCGTAGAGCGTGTCGATGACGAGGCTCGACTTGCCCGATCCCGACAGGCCGGTGACGCAGGTGAAGGTGCCGAGCGGGATCGTCGCGGTGACATTCTGGAGGTTGTTGGCGCGCGCGCCCTTCAGCACCAGGTCGAACCCGTTGCCGGGGCGGCGGTGCGTCGGCACCTCGATCTTCTTCGCGCCGGTGAGGTAGGCTGCGGTCAGGCTCTTCTTGTTCGCCAGCACCTGTTTTAGCGTGCCTTCGGCGACGATTTCGCCGCCATGGACGCCCGCGCCGGGGCCCATGTCGACGACATAATCGGCGTGGCGGATCGCATCCTCGTCATGTTCGACGACGATCACCGTGTTGCCGAGGTCGCGGAGGCGCTTGAGCGTCGCGAGCAGGCGGTCGTTGTCGCGCTGGTGGAGGCCGATGCTCGGCTCGTCGAGGACGTAGAGCACGCCCGACAGGCCGCTGCCGATCTGGCTGGCAAGACGGATGCGCTGACTTTCGCCACCGCTCAGTGTGCCGCTGGTTCGGTTGAGGTTGAGATAATCGAGCCCGACATTGTTGAGGAAACCGAGCCGTTCATTGATCTCTTTCAGGATCGCCTTCGCGATCTGGCGCTGCTGATCATTGAGCTTCTCGTCGAGCGTGCTGAACCAGGCGAGCGCGTCGGCGACCGAGCGCTGCGCCGACATGCTGATGTCCTCGCCTGCGATCTTTACCGCGAGCGGTTCGGGGCGCAGGCGCGCGCCGTGGCACGTCTCGCATGGCTGTGCGGTCTGATATTTGCCCAGTTCCTCGCGCATCCACGCGCTTTCGGTCTGGAGCATGCGGCGATTGAGGTTGCCGATCACCCCTTCGAACGCCTTGTGCGTCGTATAGGTGCGCCGGCCGTCTTTGAAGGTCAGCTCGACCGGCTTGCCGCCGCTGCCGTAAAGAATGATGAGCTGTACCTCGCCGGGCAGATCCTGCCACGGCGTGTCGAGCCCGAAACCATAGGCTTTGCCCAGGCTTTCGAGCACCTGCATATAATAGGGCGAGGGCGGGTTCGATTTCGCCCATGGCACGACGGCGCCCTTTTTCAGGCTGAGCGCATGGTTTGGAACGACGAGTTCGGGGTCGAATTCCAGCCGCTCGCCGAGGCCGTCGCATGCCGGGCAGGCGCCCTGCGGTGCGTTGAAGCTGAACAGCCGCGGTTCGATCTCGGCGATGGTGAAGCCCGAAACGGGGCAGGAAAATTTCTCGGAAAAGATGATGCGGTTGGCCGGGATGCCGGCGCCTTTCATGGCGCCGCCGACGTCGCCGTCGCGTCCCGGAACGTCGCCGTCGGCAAGGTCGACATAGGCGAGCCCTTCGGCGAGTTTCAGCGCCGTCTCGAAACTGTCGGCAAGCCGCGTCGCGATCCCCTCGCGCACGACGATGCGATCGACCACGACCTCGATGTCATGCTTGTATTTCTTGTCGAGCGCGGGTGCGTCCTCGATCTCGTAAAATTCGCCGTCGACGCGGACGCGGGTGAAGCCGTCCTTCTGCCACTGTGCGAGTTCTTTCTTATACTCGCCCTTGCGCCCGCGCACGACGGGCGCGAGCAGATAGGCGCGCGTTCCTTCGGGCAGGTCCATTACCCGGTCGACCATCTGGCTGACCGTCTGCGCCGAAATCGGCTCGCCCGTCGCGGGCGAATAGGGAATGCCGACGCGCGCCCACAGCAGGCGCATATAGTCGTAGATTTCGGTGACGGTGGCCACCGTCGAGCGCGGGTTACGGCTCGTCGTCTTCTGTTCGATGCTGATCGCCGGCGACAGCCCGTCGATATGTTCGACGTCGGGCTTCTGCATCATTTCCAGGAACTGGCGTGCATAGGCCGACAGGCTCTCGACATAGCGCCGTTGGCCCTCGGCATAGATGGTGTCGAAGGCGAGGCTCGACTTGCCGCTGCCCGACAGGCCGGTGATGACGATCAGTGCATCGCGCGGCAGATCGACGTCGACGCCCTTCAGATTGTGCTCGCGCGCGCCGCGCACCGAAATATGGGTGAGACTCATGGGATGGGTATGTTCCAGATTTGTTCCGGCCGCGCAAGAGGGCGCCGCTCGCTCGAACGCCTAGATAGGAAGCGGTTGCTTCACGCGCAACGGGGCGGTGTTTCCACCAACGAACCAGTGCCTTCGACCAGCGGCCTGCATCTTGCTTGACCTGCGATTGGCGCGGGCGGACAAGTCGCCATGGCCTGCGGCGGATCGGCCCTTGAACCGTGCGCGGGGGTAGGAGACTGGGGAATGAAGATGTTTTTGGGCGGCACCGCTGCCGTCGCTATCGCCGCCGCGCTGATCGCAGCACCTGTTCTGGCCCGCAATGCTGGCGCCGACGCCCACTTGGTCGCTGCGACCGATGCTGCGGCCGGCGCCGAAGACGGGTCGCTCAAGCCGCTGACCTTCGGAAGCTGGGGCGTCGATCTGGGCGCGCGCGACACGTCAGTAAAGCCGGGCGACGATTTCGACAAATATGCCAATGGCGCATGGTTCGCGCGCACCGAAATTCCGGCCGATCAGGCATCGGCCGGCGTCGATTACGATGTCTATAATCTGACGCAGCGTCAGCTCCGCCAGCTCGTCACCGGCGCACCCGCGACCAGTCAGGTCGGTGGGCTTTATCAAAGCTTCATGGACGAAAAGCGCGTTGCACAACTCGGCACCAAGCCGCTGATGGCGGATATCGCAGCCGTCGCGGCGATCAAGGACAAGAGCGAAATGGCGCGCTTCATGGGCGCATCGCAGGGAAGCTTCGGCGTCTCGATCGTGGGCGGCGGTCCCTATGCCGATCCCGACACGCCGACGGTCAACGTGCTGTGGCTCGGGCAGGGCGGGATCGGGCTTCCCGACCGCGATTATTATCTGAACGACAGCTTCAAGCCGCAGCGCGATGCCTATCGCGCCTATATCGCGCGGTCGATGAAGATGATCGGCAACCCCGATCCCGAAAAGGCGGCCGATGCGGTGCTGGCGTTCGAGACCGAGATCGCCAAGGTGAGCTGGGCGATCGCCGAGCGCCGCGATCTGGGCAAGATCAACAACCCGATGTCGTCGGAGGCGCTGGCCGCCTATGCGCCCGGACTCGACTGGAGCGCCTGGTTCGCGGGCGCCGAAATTCCGGCGCAGAAGCGCATCATCGTCAACGAAAATACCGCGATCCGCGACATCGCCGCGCTCTATGGCAAGACGCCGCTCGACACGCTGAAGCTGTGGCAGGAATTCCATGTCGCCGACAATGCAGCCAATTATCTGTCCGACGACTGGGTCGACAGCCGCTTCGAATTCTCGAAGGCGCTGAGCGGCGTGACCGAGATGCGGCCGCGCTGGAAGCGCGGGCTGCGCCTTGTCGACGGCAGCCTAGGTGAGCTGGTCGGCGAGGAATATGCGAAGCAATATTTTCCGCCGAGTGCCAAGGCGAAGATGGAAACGCTCGTCGCCAATCTGAAGCTGGCGATGGGCGACCGCATCCGCGGCAACAGCTGGATGGCGCCCGCCACCAAGGAAGCGGCGCTCGCCAAGCTGGACAAGATGGACGTGATGGTCGGCTACCCCGACAAGTGGCGCGACTATTCGGGGCTCAAGATCGATCCCGCCGATCTCTACGGCAATGTGAAGCGCAGCGCGGCGTTCGAATATGCCTATCAGCTCGCCGACCTCGACAAGCCGGTCGACCGCAAGAAATGGTCGATGAACCCGCAGGAAGTGAATGCCTATAACGGCGGACTCGAAAACAAGATCGTTTTCCCCGCCGGTATCCTGCAGGCGCCCTATTTCAGCGAGACGGTCGACGATGCGGTCAACTATGGCGCGATCGGCGCGGTGATCGGCCATGAAATCACCCATGGTTTCGACGATCAGGGGCGCAAGATCGACGCGAGCGGCGCCGTGCGCGACTGGTGGACCAAGGAAGATGCTGCGCGCTTCGATGCGCAGGCCAAGGGCTTCGGCGCGCAATATGCGACCTATGAAGCGGCACCCGGTGCTTTCATCAATCCCGATCTGACGATGGGCGAGAATCTCGCCGACCTTGCGGGGCTCGAGGTCGCCTATGACGCTTATCACCGGTCGCTGAACGGCAAGGAAGCGCCGGTGATCGACGGGTTGACCGGCGATCAGCGCTTCTTCCTGGCCTTTGCGCAGGCGTGGCGCGACAAGGCGCGCGAGGATGCGACCAAACAGCAGGTGGCGAGCGACCCGCACAGCCCGGCGCGCTGGCGTATCATCGGTCCGCTGCGCAACGTCGATGCCTGGTACAAGGCGTTCAACGTCGCGCCGGGGGCCAAATATTATCTGAAGCCCGAGGATCGCACGCGCATCTGGTAAACCGGCGGCGCCCCTTTTATTCCTTCCGCGCAATGCCGCTGGTCGCGGAACGCAACTTGCGGCAAAGCGTTGGACGGGCAGGGTGCTCGGTTTAAGGAGATTTCTCGATGACCAGATCGATTTTTGCCGCCACGGTCGTCGCGGCGCTGATGAGTTCGGCGCCGGCGATGGCCCAGAAGCTGCCAGATGGCACGACCGTTCAGGAACGTGCGGATACTGCGAAGCTCAATGCCGAACAGCTTGCGAAGGCCGATGCCGAAACTGCGCGCTACCAGCAGAGCGTTTCGCAATATGAACAGCAAAAGGCCGCGATCGCCGAGCAGACGGCGGCCGCGCAGGCGAAATATGCCGACGAAACCGCCGCTTATGAAGCGGAAAAGGCCCGCGTCGCGGCGATGGCCGCCGAAGAACGCCAGAAGTGGGAAGCCGATGTCGCGGCCTGCAAGGCGGGCGATACCAGCCGCTGTGCCAAGCCGCAGCCCAAGGAATAAGGCCGCCGACCGGCACGCGATCTCGCGAGATTGAAAGGGGCTCCGACGACAAGTCGGGGCCCCTTTTCTTTGGCGCGCTTGCGTTCGTCCGTTGGTCGCCCTTTGTAGGCGTTTGATCTGTCGATCGACGAGCTGGTCGGGCTGATCGAAGTCCGCATGTCTGGCGCGGAATAATGGCGCATTCCTTGGGTGCGGGATACGAGGCGACCAGACTTCCCCGGTTACGGCGCAGCGTGTCCCGCATCCCATAACGGATGAGAGGACTCCCCCATGTCAGCCCGTATTGCCAAATATTTGCTCATGACAGGCGCCGCCGCATTGTCGGCAGGCGCCGTTGCCCCCGTCGCGAATGCCGCCGAGGCGGGCGGCGCCGATCCCGATGCGACGCCGACGATGATCGTTCCATATGGCGATCTCAATCTGGGCAGCGAAAAGGGGCGGGCGCGGCTTGAAATGCGCGTGCGCACCGCCATTCGCGGCATGTGCCGCACCGATCCCCGGCCGACCCTGTCTCAGCGTTCGCAGGAGCGGGACTGTGCCGCTAACGCGCGCCGCAGCGCCGAACCGCAGATGGCGGCGTTGTTCGGTGGCAGCGATATGAAATTGGCACTTGAACGTCCGGCGGAGGTTGCCGTTCGCTAACCGGCGGTAGAGGCGGTCATGCGCCGTGCATGATCGCCTTTACGTCGTGCAGGTAAGTGCGACCGATCCGGTGCTGTCCGCCTTCGCCCAAGTCCACGCTCCACGCCCCGTCGCCATGATGCTTGAGGCCGACGATGCCGTCGCGCCGGACCATCTTGGACCGGTGAATGCGCATGAACTGATCGGGGTTCATCCGCTCTTCCAATGATTTGATCGTCTGGTGGATCAGCCAGCTTCGGCTGCCGACATAGAGGCGCATATAGTCGCGCTCGGCCTCGATCAGATCGACTTGCGCCGCATCGATGCGCAGCATCTCACCGCGGTTCTGAACCCAGAATTCGTTGATCCACCGGCTCTTCGGCGGGGCAGTTCGCCCAGCGCTGCGCCATTCGCGCACGCGCGCCAGTGCCTTGGCAAGACGATCGGGCGACACGGGCTTGAGCAGATAGTCGACCGCGGCGACGTCGAAGGCTGCGACAGCATAGCGATCGAACGCCGTGACGAAGACGATGGCTGGCGGACAATCGAGCTTTTCGAGCGCGGTCGCCACCTCCAGCCCGTCGAGGTCGGGCATGGCGATATCGCAAAGCAACAGATCGGGCGCGAGCGCCTCGACCATGCGCAGCGCCGATGCGCCGTCGCTGGCGGTACCGACGAGCGAAACCCCGTCCTGCTGCCCCGCCAGAATCTGAAGCCGTTCGATCGCCAGCGGCTCGTCATCGACGATCAGGGTGCGCAGCGTCTGCAGCATGTCAGTGTCCTTCGCCCGCGATCGGCAGCCACAGCGATACCGCGAAGCCGCCGCTGTCCGACCGTCCCCATTCGCAGCCTGCCACCGGGCCGTAGCGTGTGATCAGCCGTTCGCGGACGTTGCCGAGCCCGAGGCCGGTGCCCGATTCGGGGGTCGGTGCGGCGGGGTCGATGTCATTTTCGATCCGGATCACGAGCAGCCCATATTCGCTGCTCGCCGACAGGCGGATCGCAATCCTTCCCTTGCTGGGAGCAACGCCATATTTGATCGCATTTTCGATGATCGGTTGCAGGATCAGCACGGGAACGCGCGCATTCTCCAGCGCTTTCGGCATCGTCACCTCGACCTGCAGGCGGTCGGGAAAGCGCGCCTGCTCGATCTGGAGATAGAGGCGCTGGAGCGCCATTTCCTCGTCGAGGCTGACGAGCTGTTCGGGATCGATCGCGAGGCTCGATCGCAGGAAGGACGACAGATTCATGATCATCGTCTCGGCCTCCGCCTGCGATCCGCGCATGACGAGCGTCGACAGCGAATTGAGCGTGTTGAACAGGAAGTGCGGGTTCACCTGATAGTGGAGCGCGCGCAGCTGCGCCGCCTGCGCCTCGACCCGGTAGCTGTTGGCGCGGCGCTCGACCGCGCGCATTTCGTTGGCATAGCCGAAGGCGACATAGAGCGCTGCCCATACCGCGAAGAAGAAATACCAGCGGATCGAGCTGTCGAGGATCAGCACCGTTTCCCAGGCAATGGGGAATTTGGACTGCACCTCTTCGATGATCTTCTGGGTATCGCCTGATGGAAACCAGTAGAAGAAGACGAGCAGATTGATGCTCGCGTAGATGACGACAAGCGGCACAGCGGCGCCCATCGCGACGGCAAGCCGCGCGCCAAAGCTTTTCGGCTGAACCCGCTGGATCAGCTGATAGAGGGCGAAGGTGCACAGGATACCGGCGATGACGACGATCGCGCGGCGGCCGATCGCACCCCATTGCTCGGCGGCCCCGGCCAGCAATGCGAGGCCGGTCGTGATCAGGAAATAGATCAGCCACATCGCGATGATCGAACCGATCGCGACGCGGGGATTGACGCGGGCGTCCGACGCGCGCCAGCCCGGTGATGCGGCCAGCATGTGCGCACGCTGGTCGCGCAGCGTCTCTTTGCGGATGGTCATGTTCATTGCCGTCGCTTTTGCGCGAATATGGCGTAAAAAACTAGGTGCGCGCGCTGCGTCAGTCGAAGCCGCGCGCCTTTTGGTCGAAACGCGGCCGGTCAGGCGACGCGGGGTTGCGGAAGCGTACGGCGCCAGTTGCCGCGGCGATAGACGATCCACGCCATCGTCAGCGACGCGAACGAGGACAGCGGAAAGCTCCACCAGATCGCATCGCCGCCGAGCGCCGGGTAACCCAGATAATAGATGCCGAGGCGGATCGGGAACATCGACAGGAACAGGATGACGAGCGGTGGCACGACCGATCCGTTGGCGCGGAGCGTTCCGATCAGCACGATCGTCGTGCCGAAGGGCAGGAAGGTCCAGGTCGCGAGCAACTGGATATGGCGCGCGGCATCGATTGCCGCGGTATCGCTACCGAGGAAAGGGGCGAGCGCAGCGCGGTCGAAAAGGAGCAGCAGCGCGATCAGCACCCCGGTCATCATCAGGTTGATGGCGATGCCGCTGTTGGTGATCGTGGTGACGCGGTTCCACTTTGCGGCGCCGATATTCTGCGCGACCATGGCGCTGACCGCCGCGCCGACCGCGAGCGCGGGCATCTGGACATAGTTCCACAATTGCAGCGTCGCGCCATAGGCAGCGGCGGTGACGAGTCCTTCGCGATTGACCAGCCCGACCATCACCAGCCCGGCGCCCGAAATGACGAGCATCTGTGCGCCCATCGGCAGCCCCTTGCCGATGATGAAGCGCAGTTCCTCCATATTGGGGAGGAGATATTTGAGTTCGGGTCCGCGCAGCCGCAGCACATGGTCGCGGGCATAGAACCAGCCGAGCATCGCGATCAGGCTGATCGTCCCGGCAATCGCCGTCGCGAGCGCGCTGCCCGCGATGCCGAGGCGCGGGAAGGGGCCGATGCCGAGGATCAGCAGCGGGTTGAGCGCGATGTCGAGGACGACCGACAACAGCATGAAGCGCAGCGGCGTCACCGCGTCGCCGGCGCCGCGCGACGCCATCATCAGCGTCACCGCCAGCATGCTCGCCGGAATCGCGATGAAGGTCACGCGCAGATAATCGTGCGCAAGGTCAAAGGCTTCGGGCGGGGTCTTGAGCCAATGCAGGATGGTGGTCGAGGCGAACCAGCCGACGACGGCGATGACGAGCGAGAAGATCAGCGCAAGGCCGACGACGGCGCCGGTGGCGCGGCGTGCCGCGTCGGTATCGCCGCGCCCGATCGCCTGGCCGATCAGCACCGTCGCGGCCATTCCGAAGCCGAAGAAGGTCGCGAACATCAGGAACATGATGATGTTCGCATTGGCGGTCGCGGCGAGCGCGCTGCCGCCGAGGAACTGGCCGACCCACACCGAATTGATCGACCCCGACAGCGTCTGCAGCACGTTCGATGCGAGCGTCGGCAAGGCGAAGAGGATCAGCGTCTTCGCGATCGGCCCTTCGGTCAGGTTCATGCGTCCGGCGCCGCGCGCGGTCTGGCGCGGCGGAACCGGCGCGGCGGCAGGGTCGGCAGCGGCGGCTACCGGCGTAACGGACGCGTCTTCGCTCACCCCAGCCGGGCCAGCGCGGCGGTCAGGCGGTCGGCCTCGGCCTCCTTGGCGGCATGGTCGGCGCGCGCCTTGTCGACCGCTTCGGGCTTGGCGCGTTCGACGAACGAGGGATTGTTCAGCCGGCCCGCGAGGCTGTCGCGTTCCTTGGTCGCGGCGGCGAGCGCCTTGGTCAGCCGCTCGCGCTCGGCAGCGATGTCGATCACGCCTTCGAGCGGGACGGTGATCGTCTCGCCCTCGACGACGAGCTGTGCCGAGGCGCCCGAAGGCGCGGGGTCGAAGCTGATCGCCTCGAGCCGCGCGAGGCGGTCGAGTTGCGCTGCGAGCTTGTCGGTACGGCCCTTGAGCGATGCCGGGAAATGCGCGCTCAGGCGCGCGCCCGGCGGCAGGCCGAGCTCGGCCTTGGCGGTCCGCAGCTCACTGACGAGCTTGATCAGCCAGTCGATGTCGGCGCTGGCGCCGGCGTCCTTCTCGGCCGCCGGAGCAGGCCATTTGGCCGTGATCAGCGGATAGTCGGCGCGGTCGCCGAGACCCGTCCACAGCTCTTCGGTGATGAAGGGCATGAAGGGGTGGAGCATGACGAGAATCTGGTCGAGCACCCAGCCGGCAACGGCCTTTGTCTCGTCGTCGATCGCGCCTCTCTCGACTTCGCTCGAGACAGGCTTAATCAGCTCGAGATACCAGTCGCAGAAACGATCCCAGGCAAAGCTGTAGATCGCGTTCGCGGCCTCGTCGAAGCGATAGGCGGCGAAGGCGCTCTCCATCGCCGCGACGGTGGCGGCGACCTCGCCGATGATCCAGCGGTTGACGGGCAGCGTTGCGGCGGGGGCTTCGAAGCTGGTCGAGGCCGAAATGCCGTTGGCTTCGCAGAAGCGCGCAGCGTTCCAGAGCTTGGTCGCGAAGTTGCGATAGCCCGCGAGGCGCGCGTCATCCATCTTGATGTCGCGGCCCTGACTTTCCATCGCCGCCATGAAGAAGCGCAGCGCGTCGGCGCCATATTGATCGATCAGCCCGAGCGGGTCGACGACATTGCCCTTCGACTTCGACATCTTCGCGCCGTCGGGCGCGCGGACGAGGCCGTGGAGATAGAGCGTCTTCCACGGCACGTCGCCCATGAACTCCATCCCCTGCATCGCCATGCGCGCATCCCAGAAGAAGAGGATGTCGAAGCCCGAGATGAGGACGTCATTGGGGTAGTGGCGTTTCAGAAGCTCGGTGTTTTCAGGCCAGCCGAGCGTCGCGAAGGGCCAGAGCGCGGAGGAGAACCAGGTGTCGAGGACGTCCTCGTCTTCCCAGCAGATCACAAAATCGTCGGCTTCAAATCCGCCAGCTTGCCGTATTGCGCCCATCATCGCATTTTCGGCGGAAGGAGCGACTACGACTTTCTTACCGTAAAACTCTTCCGCTTCCTGGACGCGACCTTCAGGTGTCTCAGCTACGAAACATTGGTCATCGCCGACAGTGGAGTAGCGTAGCTTTCCTTCTTCCCTGACGGGACCGTGTAACGCCGGAATCCGGTGCCCCCACCAGAGCTGGCGCGAGACGCACCAGGGCTGGATATTCTCCATCCAGTTGAAGAAGGTCTTTTCCCACGTCTTGGGGACGATGTTGATCCGCCCGTCGCGCACAGCGGCCATCGGCGGCTGCGCGAGCGTTTCGGCATCGACATACCATTGGTCGGTCAGCCAGGGTTCGATCACCACGCCGCCGCGGTCGCCGAACGGCGTCTGGATCGTGCGCGGCTCGGCGTCATGTTCGCTCCCGTCCTTGTCGACGTGCGGGATCAGGAAGCCAAGCTCCTTCATCCGCGCCACGACCAGTTCGCGCGCGCCATCGATACCATCGCGCTTGAAGCGGTGGAGGCCGAGATATTCCTGCGGCACCAGACCGTCGGCGGTCTGGATGACGTTCGCATCGCCATCGAGCATGTTGAGCATTTCGGCGGGCTTGAAGCCCGCGCGCTTGCCGACCTCGAAGTCGTTGAAATCATGCCCCGGCGTGATCTTCACCGCGCCCGAACCGAGTTCCGGATCGGCATGTTCGTCGGCGACGATCTTGAAACGGCGGCCGGTGATCGGCTGGAGGATGTCCTTGCCGATCACGCTCTTGTAGCGCGCGTCATCGGGATGCACCGCGACCGCCATGTCGGCGAGCATCGTTTCGGGGCGCGTCGTCGCAACCTCGATATAATCGCGCCCGTCGTCGAGCGTCACGCCGTCGGCGAGCGGATATTTGAAGTGCCAGAAGCCGCCCTTCACCTCGACCGTTTCGACCTCGAGGTCGCTGATCGCGGTCTTGAGCTTGGGGTCCCAGTTCACCAGCCGCTTGTCGCGGTAGATCAGACCCTTTTTGTGCAGGTCGACGAACACCTTGACCACGGCGCGGGTGAAGTGCGGGTCCATCGTGAACTGTTCGCGCGACCAGTCCATCGAGCAGCCGAGGCGGCGGAGCTGGCCGGTGATCTGGCCGCCGCTTTCCGCTTTCCACTGCCAGACCTTCTCGACGAAGTCCTCGCGGCTGTAATTGGTGCGCTTGTCCTGCCGCGCTTCCATCTGGCGTTCAACCACCATCTGCGTCGCGATGCCGGCATGGTCCATGCCGACGACCCACAGCGCATCCTTGCCGCGCAGCCGCTCATAGCGGACGAGAACGTCCTGCAGCGTGTTGTCGAGCGCATGGCCGATATGCAGCGCGCCGGTAACGTTCGGCGGCGGGTTGACGATCGTGAAGGGCTGCGCATCGGGGCGGGCGGGGCGATAGAGCCCGCGGCTTTCCCATTCGTGAGACCATTTCGCCTCGATAGCGGCGGGATCGAAGGTTTTTTCCATCGGCATAGTGGCCGCGCTTTGCCAGCCATGCTGCGACGCGGCAAGGGGGTGATCGCTTAATCGGCCCCTATCTCTTTCGTCATGCCGGACTTGATCCCGCATCCCGCTTTTGCTGCCTGAAGGAAGAGGCGGGACCCCGGATCAAGTCCGGGGTGACGAAGAAGGGGGAATTGGGCCTATTTCTTCAAATAGCTCCCAAGCCAGTTGAACACCGTCTGATGCCACTGGACGCTGTTCGCGCCCTTCAGTACCCAATGGTTCTCGTCCGGGAACACCAGCAACTGCGACGGAACGCCGCGGCGCTGAAGCGCGGTGAAGGCGGCGAGGCCCTGCGTATAGGGAATGCGGAAATCCTTCTCGCTGGTGATCACCAGCATCGGGGTTTTCCATTTGTCGACATGGTTCACCGGGTTCCATTTTTCATATTCTTCGGGAACCTTGAAATAGGGGCCGCCATGCTCCCATTCGTCGAACCACAGCTCCTCGGTTTCATAGGCCATCGCGCGTGCGTCGAAGACGCCGTCGTGCTGGACGAGGCATTTGAAACCGTCGGTCCATTGGCCGGCGATCCAGTTCATCATATAGCCGCCATAGGACGCGCCGAGCGCGCAGGCGTTGGCGATGTCGAGCTGTGCATCCTGCTTGCCCGCCGCCGCGAGGCCGAGCTTCAGATCTTCGAGCGGCTTGCCGCCCCAATCCTTGTTGATGCTGTCGGTGAAGGCTTGCCCGTAACCCGTTGATCCGTGGAAATCGACGGTGACGACGCCATAGCCCTGCTGCGCGAACAGGCGGGGGTTCCAGCGCGTTGACCAGCTGTTGCCGAAGCTGCCCTGCGGACCGCCATGAACGATGAAGGCGACCGGCAGCTTCGCGGCGGCGGCGTTCGCGGGCTTGAGGATCATTCCCCACACCTTGTCGCCCTTGGCGCCGGCAAACTGCATGCGATCGAGCCGCACCGGGTCGAATTCGGCCATGCGGTCGGCGTTGACCGCGGTGAGCTGCGTCACCTTGCCCTTGGCATCGCGGACATAGACGTCGGTGGGGGTAAGGGCGGTGTTGCGCGCATAGAGCAGCGCGCCGCCGGGCAGCACGCTGACGTCGCCGATATTGCCGTCGAAGGCTTCGTTCGACGCCTTCAGCCGTTCGACCTTGCCGCTCGCCGCATCGACGCGGAACACCGGGTGATCGAGGACATCGTCGGCGGTGACGTAGAGCGCTTTGCCGTCGGGCGCCCAAGCGATCGAGGCGACCGAGCGATCCCACGCATCGGTCAGCTTCTTCGCCTCGCCGCTATCGAGGTTGCGGAGCATCAGCACCTGCCGGTCAGCCTCATAACCCGGCCGCGCCATCGCGACATAGGCCAGCCATTTGCCGTCGGGCGACGGGGTGGGCAGGGTGTCGGTCGCCTGATTGGCCTCGGTCAGATTGACCGGCATCATGCGGCTGTCGACCAGCCAGCGATAGATGTCGAGGTTGGTCGAGGTCGGCTCGTGGCGATCGGCCTTGCGCAGCGTGAAATAGACGGTGCGGCTGTCGGCGCCCCAGGCAAGCTCCTCGCCGCCGCCAAAGGGTTTCGACGGCGTGTCGCCGACCAGTCCGGCCGCGACCGGTCGCGCCGCGCTCGCCTTGCCGTCCGCCAGATTGAAAACAAAGGGGCGGCTGTGGGTACCGGGGGTTTCCCATGTGTCCCAGTGACGGACGAAGCCGGTTCCGTCCTTGTAGAGGCGCCCGCTGCCGGGGCCGACAAGCGCGCCCTTGTCCTTTACATCCTTCGCGTCGCAGCCGAAATCGGCGCACTCCATCGGAATGTCGCCCCATGCGAGCAGGCGCGCGCCATCGGGCGAAATTTTGAAGCCCGCGACATCGGCCTTGGTATCGGTAACCTGCGTCGCGGGCGTGGCGGCCTTCGGATCGATCCGCCAGACCTGATCGCTGCCCGAGGCGTTCGAGATGAAATACAGACTGCCGTCGGGCGCAAATGCGGGCGACGCCTCATTCTTGCCGGGGGCATCGGCGATTCGTGCGGGCTTGGCGTCCTTGGCCTTGCGATCGACGAGCCAGAGCCCGGTCGAGCGCTTGTAGGTTTCGGGCGCGGTCTCGGTCATCTGGAACACGACCCATCGCCCGTCGGGCGAAGCCGTGGGCGCAGCGACGCGGTTGAGCGTCGCAAGATCGACCTCGGTCATCGGCCGGGCGAGAGCGGGCGTGCAAAGGGCGGCGGCGAGCGCGAGCGCGCTGGGGATAAGAATGTTACGCATGCCGTGGGTGTAGCGCTGCGGCGGGCGGGTTCAAGTCCTGATGGCGGTGCAGGTAGTCAGACGCGAACCGCTCTCTGCTCAATATTCCCTGATCCTCGGGATTTAACAGCGAAGACCGCCGATTGCCGCCTTTCGGCTGCGTGGGAGAGTATCAGAAGTGTTCGAAATCCGACGTTTTAACAACGGAATTCCCTAATTTAAAAACAGGGAATTTGCGTCGCCAGAACAGCGAATTCCTCCTCATTCGTCCGCAGATCAGCGCAAAATTTCTCGCCGTAATTTCCAAAAATGATTGATTCCATATCCCCGCGATGTATGGTTCCGGCGTCTTTTTTGACGCAGAATGTTTGGGCCGGGTCCCGAGCGCAGCACGAAAAAAGGCAACGTTCATTCGGCCACGCGCAAGCGGGGCAGGTTGTCTGTTGTCCAGCTGCTCGGCGTCAACTTCGCATCCTGCTGCTCTTGCTGGCCTAGCCAGGAAGCAGACATGACTTACATCGCTACATTGCCTCAGGCGCAGACGCCGTCGCTGGTCAATTTCGATCAGAGGCTTGGCCCGATCGAATATCGTCGACCGGCCTCGCTGAAGCCGTACGCAAATAATCCGCGTAAACACCCCGAGAAGCAAATCGTGAAGCTTATGGCTTCGATAAACCAGTTTGGATTCGCGTTGCCGGTCTTGGTCGATGGTCACGGAACGATTATCGCGGGCCAAGCGCGGGTTGAAGCCGCGTCGCGTTTAGGCCTTGCTGAGATTCCCGTTCTCGTCGCTGACAAATGGACTGCGTCGGAAGTTCGGGCATACCGTCTCGCCGACAATCGTTTGGCAGAATTGTCATCGTGGGATGAGTCTACTCTCGCGATTGAGCTCGCCGAAATTATCGAAATTGGCGATGTGAACGTCGAGATGATTGGCTGGGAGACGGCTGAGATCGATGTCATGATGGACCATCGCGATGAATCGACCTCAGAATCCAATCCAGTCGATGTAATACCCAGCCTTCCAAAACAACCGGTCAGTCGTGTCGGCGACCTGTGGGGTCTTGGCGTCCATCGTCTTCTTTGCGGCTCTAGCTTGGATGCAGCTAATTGGGATCGACTTATGGCCGGCGAAACGGCCCAAATGCTGTTCACCGATGCGCCATACAACGTCCGCATCCAAGGCAATGTGTCCGGGCTGGGGAAGCATCAGCATGCCGAGTTCGCGCAGGCTTCGGGGGAGATGTCTTCAGAGGAGTTTTCAGCCTTCTTGGCGACTGCCTTTAGGTGCGCGGCCGTGCACCTCAAAGACGGCGCCGTCCTCGACCTATTCATGGATTGGCGCCATCTTTCTGAACTCTTCGAAGCGGTCCGGATTAATGGATTGACGCCGCTCAACCTTTGCATCTGGAACAAGAGCAACGGCGGGATGGGGTCGCTCTATCGTTCGAAGCACGAATTGGTGCTGATAGCGCGCAAGGGTAAGGCGGCCCATACCAACAATGTGCAGCTCGGAAAGCATGGCCGCTACCGCACTAATGTGTGGGATTATCCTGGTGCCAACAGCTTCGGGGGATCGCGTGACGAAGATCTCGCCGATCATCCCACGGTCAAGCCTGTCGCTCTCATCGCTGATGCGATCCGAGACGTGACCCACCACCGCGAGATAGTTCTGGACGGATTCATGGGGTCAGGAAGTACCATCCTTGCCGCTGAACTTACAAAACGCCGCGCCTACGGAATCGAACTGGAGCCAGGCTACGTCGATGTAGCGATCCGGCGCTGGGAGGAAGCTTCCGGTCAGCAAGCAATCCTTGTTGATACCGGTGAAACGTTTGCGGACGCTTCCGCAGCTCGCCTGCCCGCAGGCGCGCCGTCTGAACGGTGCCAAGACTGACCACTCTCCGCTCCGTTGCAGGATGGAGCGAACAGAAATTCTCCCAGGAGACGAAACATGAGCAAAGTTGATGACGGCCAGCGATCTGCCGTAAATCCGCCCCCGCGCCATCGTCCAATTTCGACGTCGAGAGCACCCGATTATAGAGCACCCGACTATGAGGTGGGATATAAGCGACCACCAAAAGCTAGTCAGTATAAGCCCGGGCAATCGGGCAATCCCAAAGGCCGGCCTCGCGGCGCGAAAGGAATTAACACACTCGCTCGCGAAACGCTTACAGCCAAGGTTCGGGTGCGAACGCCGGACGGCGAGAAGCGAATGAGCAAGATGGAGGCGGTTCTCCAGAAGACCGTCGAGCTGGCAATGAAGGGTAATGCCCGAGCAATAATATTGCTGCTCAATCTTTACAGGCCTGCGGTGCCCGATGCTCCAATGGCGGAACAAGGCACAGGAAGCGGGGATGACCTCTCCCAGACCGACATCGAGATTCTCGAGATGTTCCGCGAAGATATTCGCCTCCAGCTGGGACGAGAATCATGAGGATCGGCCCGAAGGAGCAGGCAAGGCTCTCGGCGCTGCGCCGAACAAAACTCCTTCTTTTCCTGATGAAAGTCTATGAGACGCTGCATCCGGGAGACCCGCCGCTCCACCCTGCGTGGTACATCCAAGCCATGTGTCACGAGCTTGAAGAAGTTCGCCGAGGGCGAAAGACGCGGCTGGTAATCACCGTGCCACCGCGTCACCTGAAATCCATAACCGCGTCGGTTGCGTTCGTGGCGTGGCTGCTCGGCCATGATCCGGGATTCAAGATAATCGTAGCGAGCTACAGCCAAGATCTTGCGCGTCAGCACTCGAACGACACGCGCCGGATCATGGAGAGCGAATGGTATAAGCGCGATTTCCCGAACACTCGCATCAGCGATCGCGGCAATCGCGCCCTCGAACTCGAAACGACGTGCGGTGGATGTAGGAAGGCGGTTTCCGTCGGTGGTGCGGCTACGGGGTTTGGCGCCGATCTCATTATTGTCGATGACTGCATGAAGGCTGACGACGCGCGCAGCCAAACCATGCGAGAAGATGTGCGGGCTTGGTTCGACGGCACGCTTCAGAGCCGCCTCAATGACAAGGCCAATGGACAAATCATTTCAATCCAGCAGCGACTTCATGAAGATGATCTTCCTGCCTACATGCTCGAGAAGGGCTATCCACATCTGAATTTGCCGGCGATTGCAGTGCGAGAAGAAGTCATACCGATCGGTGAGGGAAGAATGCACCGACGCGAGATAGGTGATGTGCTGGATCCAACGCGCGAGACCAAGGCCATACTTGCAGACCTCCGGCGCAACCTGGGGCCAGCGGTTTTCGAGGCGCAGTATCAGCAGAATCCGGTTGCGCCAGGCGGTAACCTGATCCGTCTTGAATGGTTCGGTACCTATCATGAGATTCCCGAACGCCACGAGTTCCTGAAGATCGTTCAGAGCTGGGACACCGGAATGACTGCCAACCCAAGCAGCGATCCATCAGTTTGTCTGACTTGGGGGTTCCACCGCAAAACCTTCAAATGGTACTTGCTCGATGTTTTTCGTGAGCGCCTCGACTACCCCGATCTCAAGCGCGCCGTGCTCCGCCTCTGGAAAAAATATGCATCGGATGCAGTAATCATGGAACGGGCGGCCAGCGGATTGTCATTATATCAAGATCTGCGGGCCACGAGCGAGCGCCGACTTATAATGATCCAACCGGTCGCGTCTAAGGAAGAGCGGTTCGTCGGTTGTCTGGGTGAGGTAGAGGCAGGGCATTTCCTCTTGCCCGCGGAAGCTCATTGGCTTGAGGCCTTCCGGAGCGAACTCAAGGCTTTTCCTGCCGGGCGTCACGATGACCAAGTCGATAGCTTCAGTCAGTTCGTAGCCTATCAGCTCCGTATCTGGCGCTGGCTTCTGACCAGCCGCAACGGCAACAATCGACCTATCCGAAGAGTCCGCATGGCAAATCGACCTTGGTGACCAGCGCGGCAAATCATAATTCTAAGCTTGGTCGGTCGGTGCCTTTATGCACATTTCCTTCCAGACCTCGGTCATTTCTGCCTTTGACCCGAGATCGGACTCGAGGAAGACCAATTTGGTCGAGCCCGCAGCCACGAACCGTTCATAGCCGGAATATCCTCCAAAGCTGTTCTTGGCGTTTACCTCGCCGCACGCGACTGCAGCTTTTCCGCCCGAGTAGAAATGCACGTTCCGGAACTCTGCGCTGCTGGGGTCTTTCAGCCGCTTCTTGACCGAGATCTGCGCCGCTGCGATCCAGGCTTCTTGCTTTCCTCGGTCAGCATAGGGCTGTGTTGCTTCGGTTGTCGAAGAACTGTTCGCTGTGCGGCCTTCGCCGGAGGTTAAGTGATTGAAGAGCATCACGCCACCGATGAGGAGTCCGAAGCATCCCAGCGCTGAAATCGGACCCGTTTCGTCTGATTCAGGTCGCTGGGACGGTTGTTCCACAATTTCACCATCGTCGAAACGTTTGCCGCAATATTTGCAGAGATGAGCCGACTTTGAGATGGTGCTCCGGCACTGGGGGCAATTGCGCTCATTTTTCTTCATTTTTCGTTCGTGTCCCTCCGTTGGATCATCAGTGTCGACGATAAGTGACGTTTCCCTGATGCTTCCTGTAACCATGATGTCAACTGCAATGTGACTGATCGTCTGTAGATCAATCAGTCACATCCGTCTCTTTATCGGGCTGTGGATATACGCGTTCGCCTCGGCCGGAATGTGCGCAGCCTGCGGGAGGGGAAGGGCTGGAGCCAAGAGGATTATGCCGATCGGGCGGACATTCATCGTACCTATGTCAGCGACATTGAGCGTGGTCGGCGCAATCCGACCGCTACGGTGATTGAGAAGCTCGCCAAGCCCTTCGGCATTCCGGCTGGACGGTTGTTGGACTGAACCCGTCAATCGTAATTCTTGTTCAATCGCGCGCGTGGCTAACGCCTTAACGAGCGTATGGATTCAATGGCTTCACCGAGAATTGCTATCCGATACCCCAGCTCAATTAGTTGGGAGACGTCGGCGCCAGCTTCGTCAGCTGGCGGAAACGCCGCAATCGTTGCGGCATCTTCAGCGGCGATCAGGGCGAGGTTGAGCAACCCGCGTGCCGCAGCACATTCGATATGTGGTTCGCGTTGCATTTCATAATGAATGCTCGAATGCTGAATTAAGTCCAGTGACAAGATATTTATAGATGAGAACTGTGATTAAATTTCACACATATTCCGCGCGATATGGAAATAGCTTCTTATTTTGTTTGAAAAGTCTTTTTGCACTCGACTTGTGAGGCGGGGCGAGCGATCGCCTTGTCTATGAAAAAGAGACCGATTGAAAATCATGGACGAGAGAGCGCAACGGATTATGCAGTATATTCTGACCTAGAGTTGCTAGCCGAGATGCCATTGCCTGCTCTGCGCAAGAAATGGCAGGCATCATATGGTGACCCCGTACCGAAGGTGAGTGCTACTGTATTGCGATTGGCGATCGCGTTCGAAATGCAAAAATCTAGGTTTGGAGATTTGTCGCGGGAGGCAAATCGGCGGCTCGATTATCTTGCGCGCGGGAAGGCCATTAGTTTGCCGCTTCAACCAGGAATGCGTCTCGTCAGAGAATGGAAGGGGCGCTTGCATGTCGTTGTCGTGGACGCCGACGGCAGCCTGATTTGGCAGAAGAGCGCTTGGCGGTCACTCAGCGAAATTGCTCGGGCGATCACGGGGACGCAGTGGTCTGGGCCGGCGTTTTTCGGTCTTACTGAGAAAGCGGCAGCTGCATGAAGCGGCTGCGCTGCGCTGTATATACCCGCAAATCGACCGACGAGGGGCTTGGCCAAGATTTTAACTCGCTCGACGCGCAGCGCGAGGCCTGCACTGCATATATCAAGAGTCAGGCGGCCGATGGCTGGGTATTGATACCGCGCTGCTATGATGACGGCGGGTTTTCTGGCGGGTCTCTGGAGAGGCCTGCGCTGCAAGCGCTTCTGGCAGACGTAAAAGCGAAAAGGGTGGACATCGTGGTTGTCCACAAGATTGATCGGCTTACACGCTCGCTGCTGGATTTTGCGAAGCTTGTCGAGGTGCTGGAGGCGTCTGAGGCCAGCTTCGTATCAGTCACGCAATCGTTCAACACGACGACGAGCATGGGACGTTTAACGCTCAACATGCTCCTGTCTTTTGCCCAGTTCGAAAGGGAAATCACCGCAGAGCGAATTCGCGACAAGATTGCAGCTTCTAAGGCCAAGGGAATGTGGATGGGCGGAAATCCACCTTTGGGTTACGAGCCTGCCGGACGTAGCCTGAAGATCGTCGATGCCCACGCCAAGCTGATCGTCGAGATTTTTGAGCGCTATGTGGCAACCGGGAACGTGCGCTTGCTCGAGTATGAACTGGATCGAAAGCAGATACGGTTGCCACGGCGGATAGCTCTCTCAGGTCGAGAAACGGGCGGCGGAAAATTCTCGCGCGGCCAGTTATACAAGATACTTTCTAACCCGGTCTATCTGGGCAAGATTGCGCACCATGAGAAGTTGTACGAGGGTCAGCACGACGCAATTGTCGGGGCTGAGCTATGGAACGCCGCGTATCATTTGCTACGAACGAACCGGCAGGGTTATCACGCGACCAAGCGACCGAATGCGATATTGCTCGCCGGGTTGGTTGAGACCGAAGACGGCAGGCGCTTCAAGTCGAATCATGCCTGCAAGGGACGAAAGCGGTATCGTTACTACGTGGTTGATCAGGCTTCGGATGCGGGCGTGCCAGGGAATCCGATGCGAATTCCCAACGGAGAGCTGGACGCGGCGGTCTCTCAACTAATATGCGAAGAACTTCAGGATCCGTTCGCTCTGCTTTTCAAGGCGGACGTCGAACTGCGCCCGTCTGATATCGCGGGCCTCGAGTCCAGAGCGCAAGCCATGCTAGCCGCGGTCGATCAGCGTGACTATTTCACGGTCAGGTCTCTCATTCGAAAAGTGATCATCGGCTCATCATACGTTGAGGTTCAACTCGATGTGTCGGCGCTCCTAAATGGCCTGGCGATCGCAGGTGTCCCCCATGATGACACGATCGCATTGAAAGCGGCGGCGAGGACAATGCGGACAGGCAAAGCGGTCCGGTTGGTTCAACAAAATGGGCGTTCGCCCAACCGGGCGAAGCCAAATCTCGAATTGGCGCGCCATATTGTGAAGGCTCGCGAATGGTGGTCCGAGCTCAAATGCGGGGATATCCGTATTGCCGACATTGCGCGGCGAGAGGGACTCAACCCTTCCTGGGTTTCTCGGATGGTGCGTCTGAACTTCCTCGCACCCGCCGTTGTGGAAGCAATTTTCGCAGGGACGCTACCAGACCATCTGGGACCCGACTTGTTGCGGCATCCAGACTTGCCGTTATCTTGGCAGAAGCAACTGGAGTTTTTGGCCGTAGCGGCACAAAAAATCTAATTTAATCAAATACTTGGCGGAGCGGGAGTCCGCTCTAGTGGCGTCTACAGCGATCTACAGACGACTACCTTATCCCTTCAAACATAATGAGTTAACGCCGTTTAGTGTCTATCGTTGACTCTTGACGGCTACTCCAATCCGCGCTTTTATGTTGGCCGGTAAGTTGGCCAAAGGGGCGGTTATGCCGAAGCGTGCGAAGGAACTGACGGCAACCGCCGTAGAGAAGCTGAAAGCGGACGGATCGAAGAACCGTCGCATTATGGTTGGACCTAGCGATTGCGCCGGGCTGCATCTTCGCATCGAAGGCGGCACGAAATCGTGGGCGCTTCGGATCAAGATCGGCGACAAGCGCCGCGACATTGGCCTTGGACCTTACAACGGCAAGATCGGCGTGACCGACGAAGAAGCTGCACGATTGGACGGCCTGTCCCTTGCCGAAGCGCGGTTGAAAGCACGGGAACTTCGCCGCGTAGCCCGCGAAACCGGCGTGATCGTGTCGCCCACAGTAGCGTTGCGAGAAACGGTTCGCGTCGAAGCGCAAGCCGCCCTTATCGAAATCGCCAAGTCGAAGACATTCAAGGAATGTGCCGAACTTTGCATCAAGGACAAGTCCGGCGAATGGAAGAACGAAAAGCATTCTAAGCAATGGGCCGCGACGCTGGAAACCTATGCGTATCCGAAGATTGGAAAGCTGCCCGTTGGTTCGATTGATCGCGGGCTTGTGCTGGACGTGCTTCGCGACATTTGGAAGGCGAAGAACGAAACTGCCAGTCGTCTTCGCGGTCGTATTGAAACCGTCCTGAATTGGGCGAAGGTCAACGGATATCGCGAAGGCGACAATCCCGCCGCATGGAAGGGCAACCTAGAGCATTCCCTGTCGAAGCGGCAAAAGCTGACGCGCGGCCATCATGCCGCCCTGCCATATGCCAAGATCGGCGGGTTCATGGCCGAACTGGCGAAGCGTGACGGCGCATCGGCGCGGGCGCTGGAATTCGCGGTCCTTTGCGCGTCGCGGTCGCAGGAAGTGCGCCTTGCCAAGTTCGACGAATTCGACCTTGACGCCGGGCTTTGGGTTATCCCGAAGGATCGGATGAAGGCGGGCAAGGAACATCACGTCCCGCTGTCCGACGCCGCCGTTGCGATCGTGAAGGCGCAGTTGGCGAACAAGATCAAAGGCGTCGAATTTGTCTTCCCTGCCCCGCGCGGCGGCGCAATGTCGGATATGGCGTTGACCGCCGTGTTGAAGCGCATGGGGTATGACGGCCTCACGCAACACGGCTTCCGCAGCACGTTCCGCGATTGGGCTGGCGAGACAACCGCATTCCCGCGCGAAGTCATCGAACATGCCCTAGCGCATCAAATTGCCGACAAGGCCGAAGCCGCCTATCAGCGCGGAACGCTATTCCCGAAGCGTATTAAGCTGATGGACGAATGGGCCAAGCGTTGCGCCACGCCGGACGCAACCGGCGCAAACGTCACGCCGATCAATCAGGCTGCGGCATGACCTATCAAATCAAAAGCGGTATCGGATTTGTCCCTTCGCCTAAAGGTCGAAAGGATGGATCGAAGAACAGGAATACGGCGAACCGTGATATCGCCGTTGAACGTGCTGGCGAATACGTCAATTCCGGCATGACAAAGATTGAAGCGGCCAAACGCATTCGTGATGAAATGAAATTGTCCATAGAACCTGAAACAATAGCGCGTCTAATCAAGTGATTGTCGAACTGTTCGTATTTTCTGATTTCCGTATGAGTTGATCGCAACCCATGCTTTTCATGCGTCGTCTACACGATGACATGGGAAGATACCGATGAACGACCTTTTGCGAGTGCCCGACGTGAAGAAGGCGAGCGGCCTTGCGCGTCCGACGATCTACCGCGACATTCGGCGCGGCGTTTTCCCGAAGCCGGTCAAGATCGGCACGGTTTCGGCTTGGCCTGCGGCGGAAGTTGCTGCGGTCAATGCAGCCCGGATCGCGGGCAAGTCCGATGACGAAATCCGCCAGCTTGTCGCGAACCTTCACGAACAGCGCCAAGCCGCCGCGTGATCCCACAACCCCCAACTGTGGGCACGTTATGTCATTCGAAAACATTCCGCAGGAAATGCGGGCATATCCCCAATGGGTTGTTTGGCGCTACGAACAGCGCGACGGTTCCGACAAGCCCACAAAGAACCTTTATTCGCCGCAATACGGCTATCAGGCTTCGGTCAATGCGCCCGGAACGTGGGGCACATTCGATGAAGCGGTTTCGGCCCATGCCGCTGGCGGCTGCGCTGGCATTGGCTTTGTGTTCACCGCAGGCGATCCCTTCTTCGGGATCGACCTAGACGATACCGAAGGCGACGAAGCCGACTTCGACCGGCAACGCCGCGTCTTCGATACCTTCCCGACATATGCGGAACGAAGCCCGTCCGGCAAAGGCTTGCACTTGATCGGCAAGGGCGCGTTACCCGGTCCCGGTCGCCGCCGATCCAAGATCGAAGTGTATTCGTCGGATCGGTTCTTCACCATGACAGGGAACGTCTACCGAGATGCGCCGATCGCGGATTGCCACGATCAGCTTCAAATCCTTTGGGACGCAATGCGCCCGGTCAACGACCGTGCCGACGACGGTTTCAACGGCCCCGAACGCGAACCGGATACGGCAGTTCTTGAACGCGCCTTTGCTGCGGCGAACGGCGATAAAGCCCGCGATCTATACGAAGGGCGCTGGCAGACGCACTACGCTTCGCAGTCCGAAGCCGACTTCGCCCTATGCGACATTCTCGCTTTCTACAGCGACAATCGCGCCCAAATTGTCCGCATCTTCCGGGCTTCGGCCCTTGGACAACGCGACAAGGCCGGACGCGACGATTACGTTGCCCGGATGCTGGCGCGCGTGTTCGATCAGCGCACGCCGTCAATCGATACCGCTGCGGCCATCGCCAACGCGAAAGCCTTCATTGACGCCCAAATCGCGGCGAATGCGGCGGGCTTGCCGACGTTCGATATGCCAGCCGACGACACATTGCCCACAATGGACGTTGGCGACTTCAACGGTTGCGACGTGACGCCCCGCGCATGGCTTGTCGAAGGCTTGATCCCGGCGGGCAATATCACGCTGATTTCGGGCGACGGCGGTAGCGGCAAAAGCCTGATTGCAGCGCAGCTATGCGCTTCGACGGTTCTAGGCCGCAGTTGGATCGGTTCGGAACCGATCGCGAAGGGAAGCGCGCTCTACATATCCGCCGAAGACGATCTACCCGAAGTCCGGCGACGCATGGCCGATATTGCCCGGCACCATGAAGTTTCGATGCGCGACCTTCGCGGCCTTGCCGTCGTGTCGCTGGCGGATCGTGACGCGCTTCTAGCCGTGCCAGGGCGCAACCGCGCGACATTGGAGCCGACGCCGCTCTACGCTGCCCTAGCGGCCCGTATCGCAGCCCTGCGGCCCGCCTTGGTCGTGATTGACACGCTGGCAGACACGTTCGGCGGCAACGAAATCGACCGATCGCAGGCCCGCCAGTTCATCGCGATCCTTCGACGGCTGGCGATCGAATTCAACATGACCGTCGTTGTTCTGGCGCATCCGTCGCAGTCCGGCATGTCGAGCGGTAGCGGAACGTCGGGATCGACGGGTTGGAGCAATAGCGTCCGATCGCGCATCTACATGAAGCGGGACGAACAGAAGCCGGACGTTCGCATTCTCGAATTGATGAAGTCGAATTACGGCGCGATCGGCGAACGCATCACGGTCCAATGGGACAAGGGCGTATTTTGGGAAATCGACCGGGCGGCGAACGGATTTGCCCACAGGGAAGCCGCGAAGAACGCCGTTGACGATCTATTCCTAGAACTGCTGGCGGACATGACGGCCAAGGGCATGTCGCTATCGCCGTCGCACAACTCGCCAACGCGATATGCCCCGAAGTTGATGGCCGGACGCCCGGAAGCCAACGGCACAACCGAACATGGCTTCAAAGCGGCTATGGTGCGCTTGCTGGCGAATGGCGCAATCGTCGAAAAGACAGAACGCCGCGATCGTCGCGACGTGACAACGATCGCGCTGCCATGATCGGGCGCGCAACTCCCGCACAGCTTCCGAATTTGGCGCGCAACTCCCCGTGCGACTCCCTGCACAGCTTGCGTGCAACTCCCCGCACAACTCCCGTGCAACTGGTGCGCGCACAACCCCCCATACCCCCTATGGGGCTGTCGCCCGCCCTTGGGATTGGGCGGGCCAGCCCTAGCCCTACAGGCAAGCGGATATCGTATCCGCCAATTATCCGCAGAAAACCAAACGTAATCGTCGAAAATCCATAATCGGCCAACATAGCGGCCAACATCGCTTCGTAAGGACCGTCAAAATGAAGCCCGAACCGTTCAACGATAAAGCCCATGCGATCGTATCCGAAGTCTTGGACGCGGCGGAAGCATGGTTGGTCCGAACCGGCAAATGCGAGCCGCCGCAGACCGATGACTATTTGACAATGGCGTATATCAAGGAAAACGGCGCGTTCCTTGAACATGCCGCCGTCTATCTCGAAAGCGAAGGTCGCATAGCTGCCGACCTATTCCTGTGGGCACTGTCGAATGCGCTGAAAGGGACGGCGAAGACTCGCTATATTCGTCATGATCGTAAGTGCGCGATCCAATTGCATTGGCATACGCATATCTATTTCCGAAACTATCATGCGATCCTGCGCCAAACCTATTTGCAGCTTCTGCGGACGCTGCCCGATGTTCGGGCGATCGATCATAACGGCGTATTGAAGTTAGCTGCCGCAACTCTGCCCGGAGTTAGAACCGATATACGTCGGGAACGTCGTCGTCGTGGCGCTGATAGTGATCGCCTCATCGTTCGCGACGACACGATGAACAATCGTATCCGCAATACTCAAATTGAATTGCCAATCGTATTTGCGGGAAACTTAACTGAACGAACGACTATACTTACGCATTCCTAGATTTACGTTTGGCGTTTCATTGCTTGCCGCTATGAGTTGGCACAGGGACATTCAACGTAGGGCTTAGGCGTCGATTTGCGATGGTTCAGGAAACGGCAAATGCTTGGGGAACTGCGGGAAACGCCGCCACCCCCCGTCCTGTCCGCCGCAAGGCATTCCGGGCGAAGCTAAACACGGTTCGCGACGTTCAGGGGCAGCTTGCCCGGCTCTACAGGGAAGCGCGATCGGGCACGATCCCCGTCGAACATGCGTCGCGGCTGGCGAATGTGCTGGCGATCCTTGGTCGCATGATCGCCGATAGCGACCTTGAAGCCCGGATCGCCGCGCTTGAGGAAGCGGCGAAATGAGCCGCGCCCGCCGCATCGCCAAGCTGGAAACGATCGCAGCGCCGCCCCCGCCGATCCCGAATGTTCTTCGTGTTCGTCGCAGCGAAACGACCGCCGACGCGATCCGGCGTTTCACCGCGACCTATCCGAACCCGCCGCGTCGCCATTGCCTGTTGATAGTGCCGGAACGCGACACGACCGCCGAAGATGATGCGGACTTCGAAGCCAAGTTCGCCGCGCAACAACTCAAATCCCAAGCCGACGCACGATCGGCGAAACCGAAGGATCAACGCATATGACCGCCCCGCTTGTCGATACCCCCGAAGCGAACAAGTTTCGCGCCAATGCCAAGCTGTCAACGTGGCACAACATTTGGTTCGGCGATCCGGCGAAGCTGCCCAAGGAAGTGCACGGCTTCATGAAGCGGGCAAGCGACGCGCTGCATACCGGATTGGACAAGGTTGCCGCACTCGCGGACGATCCGACGAAGACGCCGGTTGTGCGGCACGAAACGGCCAAGGCCGTTGCGAATAAGACGATCGCCGAAATCGTTGATGCTAAGGGTAGGATGGAAGCCGCCGGGCGATCCATGATGGCCGATGCGAACGCCGCGATCGATCAGGCGTTTTCGTTGAATGACAGCCGCACGCCGGTTTACGAACGCATCGTCAACTGGATCAATTCGAAGGCGAACGAACCGGCCAAAATCCGGGAAGCGATGAAGCAAGACCCGCAAATCGTGACGGTCCTGTCGCAGTATCCGCCGTATGTGTTCGATCTTGCCGAAGACGTTGCCCGCAAGATCGTGATCGACGGCTATATCCATCATATGCCGGACACGGCGGACAAGCTGTTGCAGGGGCAAGCCCTTGTCGAAACCGCAGCCGGATATGACCGCGCGGTGAAAGGCGTTCAGGGCAGTTTCTATAATGAAACGATGGCCGCACAGGCGGCGAAGCGCGTTGAAGCGTGACCGTCGCGCAATCCCGTCTTGCCGATCTTGCCCGCTGGATCGCTGCATCTAGCGGGCCACGTAGCACGCCGTTGGGCGGCGCAACCGACGTTGGCCGGTATGCGTGCATCGTGCCGTGCTATTTCGACGAAGCGCCGCCGATCGAATTCGACGCCGAAGCCTTGCCGCTGTTCGTATCCGTCGATCAGGCCGAAGGCGTCGCAACCGGGCCGATCATCACGGACGCCCCGGCATCGCAGGACAAGGCGGTTATGCGGCTTTGCCATATATGCTGGAAGACGGGAACGGATTTGCCGCCCCTCGCGATCGTCGGGTTGGACGATCCGCAGGAAGCGATTTCCGGGGCCGTGGAGCGGGCCGGGGCCGATGCGATCAACCCTGCCACCTATCCCGTCGTCGCAGTCCCCCTGTGGGCATTCAGCGCCGCCGATCGCGCCATCATAGCGGCACGCCTGCCCGTGCTGCCCTGAACGTCCTTCCCGACGCTGTGTCGATCCTTCGGCGTCGTGGTTGACCTTCGCAAGCTACCGTCCGGGGCTTGCGAGGGGTGAAGTCCCCGGTCCCCTAGCGCCATTGGGGGCCGGGGCTTCCTTGCTGTTGCGCTACTAGCCCGGTCCCTTGCCATACGGGGGCCGGGCATCTTTTTACGCCTTGCCGGAAGATTGATCGGAATCGCCGTAACCGGCATAAGGATCAAATGGCGAACACGACGGAAAATGCGTGCGGCTTTCTCGAAAGCCTTCAACGCTTCGATTTATCGATGCTGCTGCGGCATTGCCGTGCATCGGTCGAACAATTCGAAACTGCGCTGGATTGGTTTTCGGACCTAGAAGACGAAGCGATCATCGTTCGCGCCCCTGTGCCTATCGCAGAAGCGTTGCGATCCCTGTCGCCACAGGACCGGAAGCGGATCGCCGAAGCTATTTTGAGCGTGCTGCAAGCCAGTCGGCAGCATGAAGATATCCGCGTCGAAACACTGGACGGCCCTAACGCAACCGGCGCGGCTGCGCTGTTGTCGGAATTGTTGATCCATCGCGCAATGATGATCGACGTTGCGACCGGCGGCGCACGCATTCAGGACGTTGACGACTATTATCGGGCGCGAGAAGTCCGCATCCGACAAGCGATCCCCGAAGGCGTCACATACGATAACCCGCACGCCGATCTGTGGGCATGGTATCGACATTGGAGCGCGGAACTACCGCAATACAAGGACCGGCGGTTCTACGTCCGCCAGCTATTCGGTCCCGCTGTCGAAGCTATTGCAAAGCGATCGTCGCTACCATCGGAACCGCGCGAGGCGACGGGATGGGAACGGGTTGACCGCGCATTGTCGAAGGCGCGGACGCAGCTTGAAACCGCATCCGCCGAAGAAGATTGCCAAGCGATCGGCTTGCTATGCCGCGAAGTGATCATTTCTCTGGCGCAAGCGGTCTATGATCCGACGATCCACGAATCGTTGGATGGCGTTCGCCCAAGCGAAACCGATGCGAACCGAATGCTTGAAGCGTATATCGCGCACGTCTTTCCGGGCGCGAGCAACAAAGAAGTTCGGGCGCACCATCGCGCATCGCTGGCGTTGGCGCTGAACCTTCAACACCGCCGAACCGCAACCCGACAACTTGCCGCGCTTTGCGTCGAAGCGACCGCATCAACGACCGCCGTTGTCTCGATCATCGCCCGCGCAAGCCCGGATCAATGATGGCCGGGATGTTGGCCGGTTGGCCAACGCCTCTGCTAAGTGATTGATTTTGCTAGTATTTTGGCGGAGCGGGAGGGATTCGAACCCTCGATACGCTTTTGACGTATACTCACTTTCCAGGCGAGCGCCTTCGACCACTCGGCCACCGCTCCGCATCTTGCACTGGAAGGCGCGCCCTAATCGCTTGGCGGGGCTTTCGCAAGTCGCATGGCCATGGCAGACAGGCGGCATGAAATATCTTCTGCTCGCCGCGGCTGCGGCATCGCTCGCCATTCCCGCTCAAGCCCAGGAAGCGACTGAGGTGCCGTCGCCGGGCAAGATTGCGGCCGCGGCGCCCGCGAAGGACTGGATTGCGATCCCGGCGTCGGACCTGCTCGTGATGGACCTTACGCCCGACGCCAAGGGCAAGGCGCGCCGCGTGGTCATCCAGCTGATGCCCGCGCCGTTCAGCCGGGGCTGGATCGGCAATATCCGCAAGCTCGCCGCCGCTCGCTGGTGGGACGGCACCAGCGTCAACCGGGTGCAGGATAATTATGTCGCGCAGTGGGGGGACGCGACCGAGAAGAAGCCTTTGCCCGAGGGTTTGGTAACGGTGCCGGAGAGTGAATATTCGGTACTGCCCCACATCTTGGTGGCTCATGAAACCCGTAGTCCGGCCTTGCCGCCGTCCCCGCACCGACCGCGCGGCGATGCGTACGCAGAATTCACCGGTTTTGTCGCAGGCTGGCCTGTCGCCTATGATCATCAGAGCGAATGGCCCGTTCATTGCTATGGCATGGTCGGCGTCGGCCGTAACATGTCGCCCGATACCGGTTCGGGCGCCGAGCTTTATGCCGTCATCGGCCACGCGCCGCGCCACCTCGACCGCAATATCGCGCTCGTCGGTCGCGTGATCAGCGGGATCGAATATCTGTCGAGCCTGCCGCGTGGCACTGGACCGCTGGGTTTTTACGAGGATGAAGCCGAGCGCGTCGGGATCCGCTCGATCAGGCTTGTCAGCGACCTGTCGGCGGGGGACCAGCCGCGCTTCGAATATTTGTCGACCGACAGCGACGCCTTTGCCAGCTATGCCGACGCCCGCGCGAACCGCCGCGATCCCTTCTTCATCCGCCCTGCAGGCGGCGCCGATATCTGCAATATCCCCGTGCCGATCCGGCCCATCGCGGCGAAATAGGCGCGCGTGGAAGATTTCACCGTCACGACGCCGCTCTGGCGCTGGCAGTCGGCGACCGCGCCCGCAGCCTGGTTTTTCCTGACCATCGCGGGTGAGGCGGCAGACGGGATCCGCTTCGCAGCGATCGGCGGACAGTGGCTCGACGGCCGTAAGGGATTCGGGTCGGCAAAGGTCCGCGCGACCGTCGGTGATACCTGCTGGAATACGTCGGTCTTCCCGCACAAGGAAAGCGGCGGCTGGCTGCTGCCGGTCAAAGCGGCTGTGCGCAAGGCAGAGGGCTTGGCGGAAGGCGACGCGGTAACGGTGACGGTCAGTCTTTAAGTGCGTCGCCGGACTTTTCGTCGTGCGTCCGGGCCTCGCGCGTCTGCGCCTTGCGCTTGCGCAGGTTCGCGCGCAGCGCTTCCGCAAGGCGGCGTTCGCGCTCCAAATCGGCGGGGGAAGGCGTCTTGGACATTGCCGCGTCCATGCCCGCGAATTCGGCAAAAGGTCAAGCCTCGCACCTTGACAGGCGCGGGCCGCCCCGCCATAGGCCGCGCCTGCCCAGCGAGTGCGACGCCGCTCCGGGCCCGGATGCTGCTGTAGCTCAGTGGTAGAGCGCACCCTTGGTAAGGGTGAGGTCGAGAGTTCAATCCTCTCCAGCAGCACCATTCTACCCCTAGAAATCCCTGATTTATGCCACTATTGGCCTTCCAGTGCTACACAAATATGCTTCATGGAAGGCATGGAAACGACCTACGCGTTGAGCCGTAATAAGCGTTCGTCGAAGTGGCAGTTTCGGAAGCGGTGCCCGTCCGACGTGGCGAGAATCCTCCCTGCCGAGTTCATCAAGTCCGCAGGGGAAGATGACAAGAGAGCGGCGCAGGCGCGCGTCGCCATGATCGCGGCGGAATATGAGAGACGCACAGCGGAGGCCCTTGCGAAGCTCGCGGGGGCGCCGCCGACAACATTTCCTGACGCGCAGGCGCTCGCGATGGCCACGCACTTCTATCGCTCCGCGCTGCCCCCTATCTCTTCACGCAACCCATTGGTCAGCTGGAGCAGCGGCAGCTCCTTCAGGATATTGCCGCTTTCATCTGCCATTGGTCGCCTTATCGCGTTCCTGATATGCCTGCACTGACGGCTATCCCGTAACGAGGCTATGTCCTATCGGAGGAAAATGGACCAAGACGGACTAGAGCAAGCCCAGGAACGGTTTGCGCGAATGAGCATAGCGGCAGCGGTTGTCGCTTCCGAAGCTCCACTGGAAGAGCGGGAGGGCGCGTGGCTGGATGTGGTCAACATCTTCGGCACAATATATTCTAAACTGGAACAGGCAGCAAAGGCGACCCCCGAAGCTACAAAATGGTTTGCGAAGAGGAGAGCCGAACGTAAGTCCGACCCCTTGTTGCAGTATATGCATCAAGCTCGGAACGCCGGTGAGCATTCCATTGTGCGATCTGCCGGGAAGGCGGAGTTCGCTGTGCAGGGCACCGTAACGGGCAGTGGGGGAATGCTAGGATTGGCGTTCGATTCCGCAGGACGTCCCTATGGGGTCAGCGACGGTATGGGCGATGTCAAAGTGTTCGAACAGGAAATCCTCCTTCACGCCGCCCGAAATAGGGGCGTGAACTATCGTCCCCCTCAGGAGCACCGAGGACAGAAGATCGAAGCCCACACGGCGAAGGACATCGCCCCCCTAGTGGTCGCTTACGCTGACGAAATGCTATCCGAAGCTCGAGGCCTTTGTCCGCCCATCGAAGACTAGGCGCTTGAGCTCCCCGCAGGACTGCTACACAAATACCCGCAAGCGGCAGCTCATAAGTAGCAGAAAACTGCGGTTTCTAGAAGTGCATCTGCGAGTTCAGTCCTCTCCAGCGGCACCATTTCTTCCTGAGACTCATAAGTGAGACCCGGTGCAAGCCGGCGTCCGATATATGCCACCTATGCGGGCGACCGCGTCGTCGCTAGGGAAGGGGGAGATGCGGTAGGGGGTGATGGATCATGGCGAGTGAGGGTGAAGGGCGGGGCACGGACGGGCGTTGGTCCTTTCTGGTCATCCTGATCGCCATTTCGGCCGCTTTCGCGCTCGTTCTGTGGCCATTTCTGACGGCCATCCTCTGGGCGGTAATCGCGGCGATCCTGTTCACGCCGGTCTATCGCCGCTTGCTCGCGCGCATGCCCGGCTGGCCGAACAGCGCCGCCTTGTTGACCCTGCTGCTGATCGTCGGGATTGTCATCCTCCCGGCGGCGATCCTGAGCGTGGCGCTGGTCGGGGAGGCGACGACGGTCTATCTGCGCATTCAGTCGGGCGATATCGACATTGCGCGCATTTTCACGACATTGTTTGCCGGATTACCCGGTTGGGCGACGACCCTGCTCGCCAATCTGGGAGTCAAGAATCTCGCCGACGCGCGCGACGTCTTCGGATCGGGCGCGGCCGACGGCGTGCGCGCGGTGCTGGGGCAGGCGCTGCTGTTCGGCCAGAGCATCTTCGGCCTGCTCGTGAAGCTGAGCGTCGTGCTCTATCTCGCCTTCTTTCTGCTGCGCGACGGCGATGCGCTGCAGCGCCGTGTTGCGGCCGCCGTGCCGCTGCGCGCCGACCAGCTTGGTCTGCTCGTCGATCGGTTCATTGTGGTGGTGCGCGCGACGATCAAGGGCAGCATCGTTGTCGCGATCATCCAGGGTATGATCGGCGGGACGGTGCTGTGGATGCTGGGGGTCGAGGCACCGTTGCTCTGGGGCGTGCTGATGGGCGCGGCATCGCTAATACCGGCGGTCGGAACCGGGCTCGTCTGGGTGCCGATGGCGCTCTATCTCTTTTTCAGCGGGGCGATCTGGCAGGGAGCGGTGCTCGTCTTTTGCGGCCTCTTCGTCATCGGCATGGTCGACAATCTGCTGCGCCCTATACTGGTGGGGCGCGAGACGCGCATCCCCGATTATGTCGTGCTGATCACGACACTGGGCGGGCTGCAATTGTTCGGATTTCACGGCATCGTCATCGGGCCGGTGATCGCGGCTATGTTCATCGCGGTTTGGGATATAGCTGCGCAGATGCGCGGCGAAGCCCTGTCGCCGCCGACCTAGCGTCCTGACCCTAGATCTTCGCTTCGAGCAGCCAGTCGTGGAACAGCTTGACCGCGGGCTGGCGCAGCGCGCGGGGGCGGCAGACGAACCAGTAGCTGTACGGGCTGTCGACGTCGAAATCGAACAGGCGCACCAGCCGCGGATCCTGCGCGTCGTCGAAATGATGACCGTGCATGAAAGCGACGCCGATGCCCTGTGCCGCAGCCTCTAGCATCAGCGGTCCCGAATCGAAGAAATCGGTCCCCATCGGTTCGAGATACGGCATGCCGATCGCATTGCGCCATTCGTTGAAGGTTTCAGGCATTTCGCGGTGCAGCAGGATCGTCGCGCGCTGCAGCTGTTCGGGCACCGCAATCGGGCGCTCGCCATCGGTCAGTCCCCGCGCCGCGATCGGGAACACTTTGTCCTGATCGAGCCTGGCTGCATAAAGCGCCGGATCAATTGCGCGGGCAAGCGCGATCGCGGCGTCGATGCCTTCGCCGAGCCGCGCTTCCCCGTGCGACAGCGTGTCGATGTCGATGTGCAATTCGGGATGCGCGCGGCGCAGTTCCGGCAAGCGCGGGAACAGGCGTTGCTGCGCAAAGAGCGGCAGCACATTGAGGTGCAGCCTTACCGACGCGTCGGGACTCCCGACCTGGCCGATAACGCTGCGCAGCTCGTCGAGGATGGGCGACAACTGGTCCTGCAGGTCGCGCCCTGCCTCGGTCAGTCGCAGCCCATGGTGATGCCGATCGAACAGCGGTCGACCGACGGCATGCTCTAGCGTCTGGATACGGCGCGATAGGGCAGGCATCGAAAGGCCAAGCTCGCTCGCGGCGGCCTTCACCGTGCCATGACGGGCAACCTCCAGAAAGGCTTCCATACTGCTGAGGGGAGGAAGGCGTGGCATGATCTGTCTCGATGGCGATGATGACATGCGTGTCAATCCTGCGCCAGACTTTTGTGCAGTGCGGCATGATTGGTCCTGACCCTAGGGGTCGCAAATCGGGAACCGCCGTCCTATCTTCGCCGTTCTGAACTCTTTGTGGGAGATTGGCGTTGGCCGACGCACCGGTAAAAGAAAAGCAGGTCAAGCTTCAGGTGGCGACGCTGCGGGCGGAAGAGAGCGGAGCCGGCATCGCCCGGATTCCGCGCACCGCAATGGCTGAACTCGGGGTGACCGAGGGCGATGTCATCCAGATCAGTGGCAAACGCGACACCGCGGCGCGTGTCGTAGCGCCCTATGCCGAGGATGAGGGGATCGAGGTGATCCGCCTCGATGGTCTGCAACGCGCCAATGCGGGCGCCGGCGCGGGCGATATGGTGCACCTGAGCCGGGTCGAGATGCGGCCCGCGACACGCGTCGTTTTCGCGCCTGCACAGGAAAATCTGCGGCTGCAGGGCTCGGCCAATGCGCTTAAGCGCAGTTTCTTCGGCCGTCCGCTGGTCGCCGGCGATACGGTCGCGACCGCCGGGCAACAGCGCGTTCCCGCAGGCGATATGCCGCCGCAACTGCGCCAGATGCTCAACGCGCCCGCTTATGCGCTCGCCGAGGTGCGCCTGCTTGTTGTCTCGGCGAACCCGAAGGGCGTCGTGTTCATCGACGAAAGCACCGAAGTCGAGCTGCTGCCCGAATATCAGGAACCGCAGGACGCGCGGCGCACCGACGTTACCTATGACGATCTGGGCGGGCTGGGCGACACGATCAATCAGCTGCGCGAGATGGTCGAGCTGCCGCTGCGCTATCCCGAACTTTTCCAGCGGCTCGGCGTCGATCCGCCGCGCGGCGTACTGCTCCACGGCCCGCCGGGAACCGGCAAGACGCGGCTTGCGCGCGCTGTTGCGAACGAAAGCGATGCGCAATTCTTCCTGATCAACGGGCCGGAGATCATGGGCAGCGCCTATGGCGAGTCCGAAAAGCGCCTGCGCGAGATTTTCGAGGCCGCGACCAAAGCCGCGCCGTCGATCGTCTTCATCGACGAGATCGACTCGATCGCGCCGAAGCGTGGCCAGGTAACCGGCGAGGCCGAAAAGCGCATCGTCGCGCAGCTTCTGACGCTGATGGACGGGCTCGAACCGCGCACCAATCTGGTGGTCATTGCGGCAACAAACCGCCCCGACGCGATTGACGAGGCGCTGCGTCGTCCGGGCCGCTTCGACCGCGAGATCGTGATCGGGGTGCCCGATGAGAGCGGGCGCCGCGAGATACTCGCGATCCATACCCGCGGCATGCCGCTGGGTGACGACGTCGATCTGGGCGAGCTTGCGCGCACGACCTTTGGTTTTGTCGGGGCGGACATGGCCGCGCTGACGCGCGAGGCGGCCATCGAGGCGGTGCGGCGGATCATGCCCAAGCTGAACCTTGAGGAAGGAACGATCCCGCCCGAAGTTCTCGCGGAATTGCGCGTGACGCGCGACGACTTTCTGAATGCGCTGAAGCGCGTCCAACCGTCGGCGATGCGCGAGGTGATGGTGCAGGCGCCGAAAACGCGCTGGAGCGACATCGGAGGGCTCGACGCGGCGCGCGACAAGATGATCGAAGGCATCGAACTGCCGCTCAAACATCCCGAGGCGTTCCGGCGGCTGGGTATCCGCGCGGCGAAGGGCTTTCTGCTCTATGGTCCGCCCGGTACGGGCAAGACCTTGCTGGCAAAAGCCGCAGCGCGCGAATCGGACGCGAATTTCATTGCGATCAAATCGTCGGACCTTCTGTCCAAATGGTATGGCGAGAGCGAGCAGCAGATCGCCCGGCTGTTCGCGCGGGCACGCGCCGTTGCGCCGACGATCATCTTCATCGACGAACTCGACAGTCTGGTGCCGGCGCGCGGCAGCGGAACGTCGGGCGAACCGCAGGTGACCGAGCGCGTCGTCAACACGATCCTAGCCGAGATGGACGGAATCGAAGAGATGCAATCGGTGATCGTCATCGGCGCGACAAACCGCCCGAACCTGATCGATCCCGCGCTGCTCCGCCCGGGGCGACTCGACGAGCTGATTTATGTCTCGGTTCCGAATGCCGAGGGACGCCGCCGCATTCTGGAAATCCACACCGCGAAGATGCCGCTTGCCGATGACGTGTCGCTCGACGTGCTCGCCGAGCGCAGCGACCGCTTCACGGGCGCCGATCTGGAGGATCTGGTGCGCCGGGCGGGGCTTGCCGCGCTCAAGCGATCGATTGCGAGCAATCTCGTCACCATGACCGATTTCGAGGCCGCGCTGCAGGATACTCGCGCCTCGGTCACCGAGGCGATGGAGCGCGACTATGAAAAGATTCAGGGCGAGATCAAGCAGCAGGCGATGAGCGTTGATCCGATCGGCTTCTTCGCGCCCGGCATGCTGAAGCCCGTTCGCGAGCAGAAGCACGCCGACGATGCGAAGGGCTGACGCGAAGCGCTGATATTCAATTTGCGGGCTGGTTCTGGCGTAAGGCGGACCAGCCCCAAACAACGAGCCAGCCGCAAAAAGCGGCCATCAGCCCATAGCTGATCATCGGGTGCCAATTGTAGAGCAGCACGCCGATGGCCGGCGAGATGATATAGGCCGATCCGTTGATCGACGCCGTCATCCCGGCGACGCTGCCCTGATCGCGGCGCGGGACCGAGAGCGAGGCGCCTGCAGTAAAGCCGGGGCGGAAGAGCCCGAAACCGAGCGAGGCGAGGGCGAAACCGATAACGATCGCGTGCAGATCCTGCGCCAGCCCGGTCATGAGGATGCCGACGCCCCCAAATGCGGCGCCGTAGAGGACGGTGGTGCGCGGCGTCATCTTGAGCAGCGGGATCAGCCCCCATTGCGAGAGCAGCGTCGCAAAGGCGCCGGCCATCAGCACGATACCCGTAATCGCTGCGCCTTCGTCGGGCCTCAGACGCAGATGCAGCCGGTCGAGAATGAGAAAGCCGATGACGCCGAGCATCATCGCCTGCGCCTGGCCGCCGAAAAATCCCGCGAGCAGCCAGGGGCGCACGCGCCGGTCGCGCCAGCCGAGCGATTCCTGCTCGGCGGGGTCGAGTTCATTCTCATCCTCGGCGGTCGGTTCGCCCGGTCCTGCAGAGAGCGGATAGGAGGCGATCGCACCGCGTGCCGCGAAGCGCGGCATATCGTCGGGAAGCCGCCAGCGCAGCATCACAAGCACCGTGAGGCCGATCAGGGCAAAGACGAGCAACGGCCCCGCAAGGCCGAAGATCGGGAGGATGAAGAAGGGCGCAACCGCGGGGCCGATCACCGTGCCGAGCCCGAAGGAGGAGGAGACCAGCGACAGCGCCTGCGTGCGCTCCTCGGGATCGGTGCGTGCGGCAACATAGGCCTGGACCGCAGGCGGCGCGGCCGAGCCGAAGCCGCCGTAGAGGCTGCGGAAAAGCGCGAAGAGAATGAAGGTCGCGCCCGCGGCGAGCCAGCCCTGGAGCCCGGCCCACAAGGTCACACCGCACAGCGCCATCGACAGGAAAAAACCGATGATTCCGCGCGCCATCAGCACCTTGCGCCCGCGCTTGTCCGACTGGCGCGCCCAATAGGGAGCGGTAAGCACCCAGAGCAAGGCCGACCAGCTGAACGCCAGGCTGACCCAGACATCGGGGATGTGAAGCTTGGCGCCGATGGCGGGAAGAATCGACTGCATCGCGGTATTGCCCGCGGCGGCGACGAGCATGATGGCGAAGAGGACGGCCATGCGATCGGCCGGAATCGAGCGCGTCATATTGCTCAATTCGTCCTCCCCCTGTTTTCCAACCATTTACCGCAAGTGCCTGTTTCCCTACACGCCGCCGGGCGTCTGTCCAGTGTCAAGACAGACTCTTTTCTTGCACCGCCGCCACGATTTTGCCACTCCACCAAGAACCGCAACAACGCGAAAGCCATCATGACCAATCCGCGGGCGCAGGCCCAAGAATCGAAAATCGCGATGTCCCGTCGGATCCGCGAGAGGCTGAAGCGATTTTTTGGCCCTTGGGGTATGTTCGTGAAGGGATTCATCAAGCATCCCGTCATGGTCGGGTCGATCGTGCCCTCGTCACCGACGCTGATCCGCCACATGCTGCGGCCCGTCGACTGGAAGAATACCAAGCTGTTCGTCGAATATGGCCCCGGCGTCGGCACCTTTTGCCGCCCGGTGCTCGAACGGCTGGCGGGCGATGCGATGCTGATCGCGATCGACACGAACGAGGATTTCATCGCCTATCTGCGCAAGGAGATCCGCGACAGCCGCTTCGTTGCGGTGCATGGCTCCGCGGCAGACGTTGAGGAAATCGTCAAGGCGCACGGTTTCGACAAGGCTGATTATGTGCTGTCGGGTCTGCCCTTTTCGACGCTCCCGGCAGGCGTCGGGCCGGCGATCGCGGCAGCGACGCACCGCGTGCTACGCCCGGGCGGGGCCTTCCTCGTCTATCAGTTCCGTGCCCGCGCCCGCGATTTTCTCGCGGCACATTTCAAGCGCATCGACAACGCCTTCGAATGGGTCAATGTCCCGCCCTGTTTCCTGTTCTGGGGCTGGAAAGACTGAGCCCTCAAAGCTCGGGATCGGGTTCGGCGAGCCCGAAATTCAGCCGCCGCGATACCGTATAATCGGCCACACCGACCACGAACCAGGCAAGCGTCCAGCGCAGCCGGGTCAGCCAGCCGGCGCGGGCCTTGTGCGTTTCGGCGGTAATTACGTCGCAATCCTCTTCGAGTCCTGCGACGAAACCGCGCATGCGCTCTGCAAAATGGGGATCCGCGATCCGCACCATGATCTCGACATTCACGAACAGGCTTCGCACGTCGAAATTGGCCGATCCGATATAGACGATGTCGTCGATGACGATCAGCTTCATGTGCAATTTGCACGGCCGATACTCCCAAACCGCCCCGCCTTTGCGCAGAAGATAGCCGTAGAGCAGACGCGAGGCGCCGATCGTTGCGGCATTGTCCGATTTGCTCGCCATGACGAAACGCGCGCGCCCGAAGCGCGCGACGCGCCCGAGCCGGCGCAAAATGCCCTGCGTCGGTGAGAAATAGGCCATCGCCATGTCGAGTTGACGCGCTCCGCCCAAATCGGCGCGCACGGCGCGCGCCCATGGTGAGAGACGCTGCGTCGGTCCGCCGACAAGCCAGGTCACGGCGCCGTTTTCGACCGGCCATTCGCGGATCAGCCGTCGGAGCATGAGGAGTTTGCCGTCGTGGTTGACGGCATAGTCGCGGATTTGCGCGAACCACTCGACGGCGCGCGCGACGCTCGGCCCGCGCAGGATCATCCCCAGATCGAACCAGCAGTCGGCGCGCGGCGCGCTCAGATAGTCGTCGGATAGGTTGAAGCCGCCGGTGATCGCGGTATCGCCGTCGATCAGGATCAGTTTTTGATGGTTGCGGATCAGATAGCTCGAACGCCAGCGGCGCGAGAAATAGGTCACTTCGCCGCCCGCGTCGCGCAGCGGCACGAAGATGCTGTCGGACGTATTCGACGATCCGAAACTGTCGATGACCGCGCGCACGCGGACGCCACGCTGCGCCGCGCGGGCAAGCGCGTCGAGAACGTCGGTCCCTGCGCCGTCGCCCTCGAAGATATACATGACGAGGTCGATACTGCGGATCGCGCCATTGATCAGGGTGAGCAATCGTTCGAGCCGCGCGGCGCCGTCGAACAGCAGCTCGATTCGGTGCCCCGCCACATCGGCGCTCCAATGCAATCCGTCGCGGGCAGGGGCAGGGGGTTCGGTCATCCTGCCCCTGTCATAAGCAGGAGCCGCGAAGCGCCGCAAGCGCCCCGGTTTTGTTGACATATCGGGTGCCGCCTGCTAGCGCGCAGCGCTTGCCGCCATGCCCATCGGGCTGGCCTCTCCTCATCTAAGGAAACAAGATGGCCCGCGTTACCGTCGAAGATTGCGTCGACAAAGTTCCCAACCGTTTCGATCTGGTGCTGCTTTCGGCGCATCGCGCCCGCGAAATTTCGGGCGGCTCGGAGCTGACCATCGATCGCGATCGCGACAAGAACCCGGTCGTCGCGCTGCGCGAGATCGCCGAACAGACGATCCGCCCCGTCGATCTCAAGGACGCGCTCACCGGATCGCTGCAGAAGGTTGTCGTCGACGATGACGATACGCCCGATGAAATCAGCTCGATCGCGCGCTCGGCCGAGGCGCTTCGCCTCACCGCGGCTGCGCCGCCGCGCAGCCCTGCGGGCGGCGGTGCCGATTTCGACTAAGGTCGACGAAAGCATCACCGAAGGGGCCGCGGGAAACCGCGGCCCTTTTTCGTTTTGCGGCATCTCGGTCGGGACGCTCAGGGAAGCTGCGTAAGCTCGGCGACACGGATCGCGCGCGAGGCGAGCATCGGTTCGATAATGATGCCGATGCGCCGTGCACGCGGTGACGCGACCTCGACATTATAGAGGCTGTTCGCGACGACATCGGCGATCTGCACCCCGTCCGAGCGGCGGCTGTCGGCGAGCGAGGCGCGGCCCCAGCCGCCAAGCCCGGTCTGGATCGCCTCGCGGACATTTTCGAGAATTACAGGATCGTAGCGGCCGTCGTCGATCACCACGTCGCTGCACACGCCGCCGGTTTCGGGAAGCCAGCTTCCGATCGCGAGATCGAGAAGCGCCGCGTAGAGCGCAAGATCGCTTGTCGGCTGGCCGTTGGCCGGCGGCTGGAGCTGCGCGCGTTTGGCGACGGCTACCCAGGCGCGTCCGCCCGCCCGGTCGAAAAGTTCGAGGAGATAGGCGCGCTCGGTCAGGCTGATACGGCTGCCCTTGAGTTCGCCGCGCAGGCCCGTCACGGCGCGAAAGCGGGCATGGATTTGCGCCGCGGCTTCGGGGGTAAGCATCACAGCGGCAAAAGTCATCGCGCCGGCGTTGAGGCCGCCCGATTCGTCGCAATAGATGGTCATGCCTGCGCCGCGCCCCGTACGTCGATCATTTGACGCGGCCGAAAAAGGCAACCGAGCGCGATCCGCCTGCCGGAACGGCGGTGCTCCAGAGCCAGCGGACATGGGTCACGTCGGCATCGGTCGCCGCGCGCGGCGACCCATCGGCGCCGGGGAGGGTGAGTCCCGCAAGATCGCCGAAGCTCTTGCCGCCGTCGACCGAGACGCTGAAATCGGCGCGGTCGTCGGTGCCGTCGAAGACCAGCCCTGCGGGGATCGGGTTGACGATGCGAACCCCCGTCGCCGGGCTGGACCCGGGATTGGCGAACAGCAGCGTGACGCGCACGCGGTCGCCGGGAACGACAACGTCCGGGGCGACGTAGGATTGGACGGGCTTGCCGCTGTCGGCGCCGCTCACCTTCTCGAGTTCCACCGTCGAGGTCAGCGCACCCTTTTCCTGTGCGGCGACCATGGGCGCGGCGGCGCCAAGGCCCGCCGCGAGAATATATGCGAAAAGCCTGCCGCGCATCATCTGGTCCTTAGAATGTTGGAAATCGGCTTGGTCACGCGGGGCAGGGATAGCGTTTCCGCATCAACCCGTCGAACGCCATGTTGATCGTCGTGCGGCTGCGGCTCTGCGGCGGATAGGTGCGAAGATGCGCGAGCCATTGCTCGGGGGTCAGCGTGCCGCTTTTCGGCGGACAGCTCGCCGATTTGCGTCCCGCTTTGCGGTCGGCCTCAATCCGCGCCTGATAGCGCTTGCCTGCCGCGATGACCTCGCCCTTGAGCTGGTCCGTCTCGGGCATGGCGAGTGCGAGCGGCCCAAGCCGCTGCAACGCTTCGGCGCGCTGCAGGAAGGTCGCGACGCTCATGTCGCCAGGCGACGCTGCGGTCAAAACCAGCCCGGCGGCCAGAGCCGCCGAAACCAGTCCCATGCGCTGCATCCTGCCGTTCGTCATGTCGCCGAAATTCCTTCGGCGCCCTGAATACCGGCTGAATCGACGGTCGTCACGCGCCCTGCGGATGCGTGTCACCGAAGGGGCGCGGTTTGCGCTTGATCTGCGGCAGGCCGCCGGCATGACCCTGAATGGGGGCGCCGGGCTTGTTCGCGTCGCTGTCGCGGCCGATGTCCTCGCCCTTGATCGCTCGGCGCGCTTCCTCGCCCGAGAGCGTCTCATATTCGAGCAGCGCTCCTGCAAGCAGATGCAGCTCGTCGAGATGGTCGGTGAGCACCTTGCGCGCCGTCTTCTCGCCGTCCTCGACGAGGCGGCGAACTTCGGCGTCGATCAGCTTGGCCGTTTCTTCCGACATGTTCTGCGCGCGCGAAACGCTGTGGCCGAGGAAGACCTCGTCCTGATTGTCGCGGTAGCGCAGCCAGCCGAGCTTGTCGGACATGCCATATTCCATGACCATCGAGCGCGCCATGTCGGTCGCCTGCTGGATGTCGTTCGACGCACCGGTATTGAGCTCGTCCTTGCCGTAGATGAGCTGTTCGGCGATGCGGCCACCGAAGCAGAGCGCGAGGCGCGCCTTCATCTGCTTCATGCTCATCGAATAGCGGTCGCGTTCGGGCAGGTTCCACGTGACCCCAAGCGCGCGGCCGCGCGGGATGATCGTCACCTTGTGCAGCGGATCATTATGCTCGACGTGAATCGACACGAGCGCGTGGCCGGCCTCGTGATAGGCGGTGGCCTTCTTTTCGTCCTCGGTCATCACCATCGAACGGCGTTCGGCGCCCATCAGCACCTTGTCCTTGGCTTCCTCGAACTCGCTCGACGCAATCAGGCGCTTGCCCTTGCGGGCCGCGAGCAGTGCGGCTTCGTTGGCAAGATTGGCGAGGTCGGCACCCGAAAAGCCGGGCGTACCGCGCGCGATGCGGCGCAGGTCGACATCGGGCGCGAGCGGCTTCTTGCGCGTGTGAACCTCGAGGATCTTCTGGCGGCCTTCGATGTCGGGGCGCGGGACGACGACTTGGCGGTCGAAGCGGCCCGGACGCAGCAGCGCCGGATCGAGCACGTCGGGGCGGTTGGTCGCGGCGACGATGATGATGCCCTCGTTCGCCTCGAAGCCGTCCATTTCGACGAGCAACTGGTTCAACGTCTGTTCGCGCTCGTCATTGCCGTTGCCGAGGCCGGCACCGCGATGGCGGCCGACCGCGTCGATTTCGTCGATGAAGACGATACACGGCGCATTGCGCTTGGCCTGCTCGAACATGTCGCGCACTCGGCTCGCGCCCACGCCGACAAACATTTCGACGAAATCGGAACCCGAGATGGTGAAGAAGGGGACGCCGGCTTCACCCGCGATCGCGCGGGCGAGCAACGTCTTGCCGGTGCCCGGCGAGCCGACGAGCAGCGCACCCTTCGGAATCTGGCCGCCGAGCTTGGAAAATTTGCTCGGATCTTTGAGGAATTCGACGATTTCCTGCAGTTCTTCGCGCGCCTCGTCGATGCCGGCGACATCGTCGAAGGTCACGCGGCCCTGCTTCTCGGTGAGCATCTTGGCGCGGCTCTTGCCGAAGCCCATCGCGCCCGATCCGTTGTTTTTCTGAACCTGGCGGAAAACGAAGAAAGCGATGCCGAGGATCAGCATGAAGGGCAGCGCCTGGATCAGCAGATAGACCCAGATATTGCCCTGATCGGTCGGCTTGCCGTCATATTTGACGCCATTGTCGTTGAGCAGCTTGAGCAGTTCGGGATCGCGGACGATATTGGCCGAAAAGCTTTCGCCGCTGTTCAGCTTGCCGGAAACGCGGTCATCGGAGAGGACGACTTCCTTCACGGCGCCTTCCTGAACCTTCTCACGGAATTCCGAATAGGCCATCGGCGAACCGGTGCCCTGCGAGGCGCCGCCGAACATCGACGCGACAAGGAGCATGGCAAGCAGGATGCCGCTCCAGATCATCACGCTCTTCATCCAGGGGTTGCCCTGCGGTTCCTTGTCGTCCTGCATTCGGAGAATATCCCAATCAACGCCAGCATCGCGAGAAGCCGCGACCATAGGCTGCAAGATAGGAATATCCGGTTAAATGACAATGCGCCAAGCGCGATAAATTCAGCTTTTCCGCCGCGGCGCCGAGGAAATGCGCCAGATTGAGCCGTCGCGCTCGCCCGCGGCGTCGATCAACAGGCTGCCGACCATTGCGCGCCGGCCCTCGCGCATCGCCGCAATGACCGTGTCGAGGGTGACGCCGCGCAGCACGAGTCGCGGGTCGGCATGCGACAGGCGGCGCATGACGATGCGGCGGAAAAGCTCGGGCGGATAGCCGAGATCGCGGATGACGGCCGTGTCGTCGACCTCGGGCCAGCTCGTGATCGCCTGGTCGACAGCCCAGTCGAGCGCCTCGTCGGCTTCGGCGAGCCAGCGCGCCGAGCGCGCGGCGGCTTCGGCGTCGATCGTCGACTGATAGCGCAGCGCATGGCGCAGCCGCGCCCGGTCGAAGCGCTCGTCACTGTTCGACGGGTCGTCGACGAACGGAATGTCCTGGTCGAGCGCGAGCCGAGTCAGATCCATGTGCCGCCAGCCGAGCAGCGGGCGCAAAACCTGGCCGTTGCGGGCGCGGATCGATGCGAGGCCGCCGACGCCGCTGCTGCGGTTGAGCCGCATGATCATCGTTTCGAGCTGATCATCGGCATGGTGCGCGGTGACGATGAAGTCGATTCCCTGTTCGCGGCGCCAGCCGTCGAGCAGATCATAGCGCGCCGTTCGCGCCGCGGCCTGCAGCGAGCCCGCGATTGGACGATCCGGCGTCAGCGTCGCGTGGGGAATATGTTCACGCGCGCAGAAGGCAGCGACCATGCGCGCCTCTTCGGCCGAACCGCTGCGCAATCCGTGATCGACCGTTGCCGCCCGGACCTGCCCGGGCAGCAGCGAAGCCATCAGCCAGAGCAGCGCCATGCTGTCGGGGCCGCCCGATACGGCGACGCCATAGTCACGGCGATGCCAGTCGGCGCCGACGAGCGCGGCGAGTTCGCCGCCGAGCCGCTCGACGGCGTCGCTGTCAACAGCCTGCTTTTGCTTTTGCGGCGGCAGCATCGTCGCGGACATCCTTCGGTGCCTTGTCGCCATAGACCTCATCCAGTTCGCGGAAGGCCTTGCAGGCGTCGGCTTTGCGCCCGAGCTTGTCGAGCGCTACTCCCATATACATCAGGCTGTGCGGCGCGCGGGGCCCGCTCGGCCGATCCTTGTAATTATTATAGAAAGCGACGGCGGCGAGGCTGGGCTTGCCTTCATCGAGATAGGCGCGCCCGAGCAGGTTCTGCGCATAGCTTGCCTGGTTGCTCTTCGGCCATTTTGCCACGACCTGTTTGAGCTGCGCCTGCGCCTCGGGATAGAGTTTGGCATCCCACAGGCGGAAGCCGTAGGTATAGGCATCTTCGGCTTCATTGCCGGTCGCCGGAATTTCGACCTTCTTGACGAGCGCGAGCCGGTTGGCGTCGGGTTTGCTCGCGGCGGGCGTCGTTGCAGGTTTCTTGGTCGTCGTGGTCGTCGACGCCTGTGTCACCGTGGCGGGCTTGGTGGTCCCCGATGTCGAGCTGAGCGGCAGGCTGGCCGGCGTTTCACCGCCGATGGCGGGGGCGGCGAGGCGCTTTTCCATTTCGGCCTTATAGGCAGTGAATTGTTTTTCGAGCTCGCGAAGCTGATAGCTGTTCTGCTCGGTCTGGCCGGTGAGCGTTTGAAGCTGGGCTTCGAGCGCGTCGACGCGCGCGGTGAGGTCGATGACGGGGGCATTGCCCTTCGCGCGTTCGCCAGGCGTGTTGTCGGGCGCAATCTCGCCCTCGAAGAAGGCGGGGCTGCCGCCCGGGAATACCGAGCGCTGGACCGCCCGCATTTCCTTTTCCAGTCGCTCGACGCGCTTGTCGATCCCGGCGTCCTGCGCCTGAGCAACAGGCGCCACTGTCAGCGCGATCATCGCCGCGCCGATCAAAGACCCGTGTACCTTCCTCATCTGCCGTGCGGCCCCCACCAGTTAACTATCTTGTCTCTATGCTCTCATAACGCGGCAAACGGCGGATACGCAAACCCATTTCGGCGCGGGGCCGCGTCGATCCGTCGGGAACCGAGGGGAATCAGGGGCGCTCGGGGGCGCCTTTCGCCTTGGGCAGCGGCACCGTCGCGGTGCCGCCGCTTCCTTCGGCGCGTGCCACGAGGTCAGCGGGTTTGAGCGAGATTCCCTTGACGAGCGTATCGGCGGGGCCGGTCGCGCCGACGTCGCGGCCGCCGACGGTGATCTTGAGCGCCTGCGGGCGGCTCGTGCGCAGCGTGAACTGCTCGATATAGGCTGCGGGAACCTCATAGGTCTCGCCGGCGTCGAGCGTGCGCCAATTTTCGGTCTTGCCCGCGGCATCGTCGAACCCGATCCACACTTCGGAAAGGCCGGTAAGCACGACGGGGGCGTTCGCCGGCACTGCCGCGTTCGGCGCGCCCGCCTTGGGAGCGCCTGCCGCCGGAGTAGCGGCTGCAGGAGCTTCTGACGCGTCGGCGTCGGCATTTTGTGCAGCGATCAGCGCCTCGTCGGGTTCGACCGACAGGAAGCGCCACACGCCATAGGCCGAGACCAGCAAGAGCGCGACGATGACGAGCGTCCAGGTCAACCGTGCGGTCGGCAGGCGGGCGGGGTCGGTCGGCTCATAGGCTTCGTAGAGCGGCCGCGCGCCATATTCATCCTCGTCGAGTTCGCGGCGAAGCTCGGCGGCGATTTCGGCCTCGGGCAGATCAAGCGCGCGAGCATAGGCGCGGGCGAAGCCGGTGACATAAGTTCGGCCCGGAAGTTCCGAAAATTCCGAGTTTTCTATGGCTTGAAGATGCCGCTGGGTCACGCGCGTACGCGTCGCGATGTCGGCGAGCGAAAGCCCTGCCGCCTCGCGCGCTAGGCGAAGCCGGTCGCCGGTGCGCGTGATCGCCAACTCGCCCTGCTGCGGGGCGACGTCCTCATCTGCCATTACTGTCTCCGTGCCGGTCGCTTGCAACCCGTTTCGACCGTGTCGCCTCGTTCTCGCATTGTGGACGCGCGAAAGTCAAATGAAGTTCCGCAAACAACAGGCCGAAAGGAAGCGGATTCCGGATTGGCGGAAAAGCCGACGTGCGGACGCGAGGACGGGGCGCGGAACATTCGCTGCCGCTCATTCGTTCAATTCTCAGTTCCCGCGAAACAAAGCGCGCGAATCCGGATGATTAGGTGTCGAAAGGAATTCAGCATGTTCAAATGGGCGTTGATCTTCGCCGTGATCGCATTGCTCGCGGCCGTTCTCGGTTTCTCCGGCGTGGCCGGTGCGGCAGCCGGGATTGCCAAAATTCTCTTCTTTGTCGGCCTTGCGCTGGTCGTTCTGTTCCTCGTTCTCGGTTCGGCCGCGGCGAAGAAGATCAGCTGACAGGTCACGACATAAGCGACAAAAGAGCGGGCGGTTTGAAACCGCCCGCTTTTTTCCGCGCAATTACGAGGGGCGGCTCCTGCCGCCATCCGACGGTGGGCAGCTAGTCGTCAAAGCACATATTTGCTGAGATCGGTATCGCCAACGACATCGGCGAGTTGCTTGTCGACATAGGCGGCGTCGATTTCGAGCGTGGTGTCGGGCATGTCTTCGGCAGTGAAGCTCACTTCTTCGACAAGCCGTTCCATGATCGTCTGGAGTCGGCGGGCGCCGATATTTTCAACCTTTTCGTTCACCTCGGCCGCGAGCCGGGCGACGCGTGCGATTGCATCGGCGGTGAAGCTCAGCGTGACCCCTTCGGTTCCGAGAAGCGCGGCATATTGCTCAGGCAGACCCGCTTTGGTTTCGCTGAGGATGCGAACGAAATCTTCCTCGCTGAGCGCGCCCAATTCGACGCGGATCGGCAGACGGCCCTGCAATTCGGGGAGAAGGTCGCTGGGCTTGGCGACGTGGAACGCGCCGCTGGCGATAAAGAGGATATGATCGGTCTTCATCGGACCATATTTGGTCGCAACGGTCGTGCCCTCGATAAGCGGCAACAGGTCGCGCTGGACGCCCTCGCGGCTGATCGAGCCACCGCGCACGTCGCTGACCGCGATCTTGTCGATCTCGTCGAGGAACACGATCCCATTGGCCTCGGCATCGGCGAGCGCGACGCGCGCGACATCGTCCTGATCGAGCCGCTTGTCCTGCTCTTCCTCGATCAGCCGGGTTGCGGCGTCGATGACCTTCATCTTGCGGCGCTTCTTGGGCAGGCCGCCCATCGCTTTGCCGAGCATGTCGGACAGATTGATCATGCTCATCTGGCCGGGCTGGCCGGGCAGATCGAAGGGCATGCCCGGCGCGTCGGAGACCTCGATCTCGACTTCGCTGTCGTCGAGATGACCTTCGCGGATGCGCTGGCGGAAGCTCTGGCGCGTGGCTTCGCTGGCGCCTTTGCCGGTCAGCGCGTCGAGGAGGCGCTCCATCGCGGCTTCCTCGGCGGCCGCGCGCACCGCGCCGCGGCGGCGATCTTTCTCGAGCCGCACTGCTTCTTCGACCAGGTCGCGCGCGATCTGCTCGACGTCGCGGCCGACATAACCGACTTCGGTGAATTTGGTCGCCTCAACCTTGATGAAGGGAGCATCGGCGAGCTTGGCCAGGCGGCGCGAAATCTCGGTCTTGCCGCACCCCGTCGGGCCGATCATCAGGATATTCTTGGGACTGACCTCATCGCGCAGATCGGGGGCGAGCTGCTGGCGGCGCCAGCGATTGCGCAGCGCGACGGCGACCGCGCGCTTGGCATCCTTCTGGCCGATGATGTGCGTGTCGAGCGCGGCGACGATCGCCTTCGGAGTCAAATCCTTGTTCATGATATTATGCCTGAATTTCGATGGTTTCGAGCGTGGTCTGGTCGTTGGTGTAAACGCAGATCTCGGCGGCGACCTGCATCGCCTTTTTTACCAGCACCTCGGGGTCATTTTCATAATCGGCGAGTGCGCGCGCGGCCGACAGCGCGAAATTGCCGCCCGAGCCGATCGCTGCGGTGCCGCCGAGCGGTTCGAGGACGTCGCCGTTGCCAGTTATGACGAGCGTCACTTCCTTGTCGGCGACGATCATCATCGCTTCCAGATTGCGCAGATATTTGTCGGTGCGCCAGTCCTTGGCGAGCTCGACAGCGGCGCGCAGCAACTGACCATTGTGGCGCTCGAGCTTGGCCTCGAGCCGTTCGAACAGGGTGAAGGCATCGGCGGTCGCACCCGCGAAGCCGCCGATCACACTGCCGTCGTGAAGGCGGCGGACCTTGCGGGCATTGGGCTTCATCACCGTCTGGCCCATCGACACCTGACCGTCGCCGATTACGACAACCTTTTCTGCATTGCGGGCGGAGAGGATGGTGGTTCCGTGCCAGGGCGCGTCACGGTGCGTGATCGATTGGGTCATGCGGCGCGATATGGGTAAAGCGGCGCCGGGCCGCAAGGGGAGGGGGCGATCAGGCGGCCCAGCAGAGCAGCGCGCGGGCGCCGGGCGCCATTTCGAGCGAAGATAAGTCTTCGAGCAGGCCGACTGCCCCGAACGGCAAAGGTTCGTCGTCGATGCTGCAGCCGTCGGCCAGCGGAACGAGCGTCAGGCTTTGCCCGGTCGGTCCGACAAGGTCGCGATCGAAAGGCGCCGCCAGATGCAGGAGATGGAAGGGGGGGCCATCGACAAGGCGCTTGTTCGCCGCCGGGTCGATCGCGCAATGCGGCGCGCCGTGCGACGGCGCAGCGTCGACAACCGCAAGCCCGTCATCGAGGTGCAGTTCGCGCGGCCGGCCGTAATCGAAGAGGCGGTAGGTGCAGTCGGCATTCTGCTGCACCTCCACCAAGGTCAGCCCGCCGCCGATCGCGTGGATCGTGCCCGCCGCATTATAGAAGAATTCGCCCGCGTGTGCCGGCCGCCAATCGATCATGTCGACGATCGATCCATCCTGCGCCGCGGCGCGAAGTGCGGCCACGTCTGCGCGGGCTTTCAGGCCGAGGCCAAGTTCGGCGTCCGGCTCGGCACCCAGGATCAGCCAACATTCGTCCTTGCCGCGCGCATGTCCGGCGGCGCGTGCGCGGACATCGTCGGGGTGAACCTGAATCGACAGCCGCTCGGAGGTGAACAGGAATTTGATCATCAGCGGCGCCGCATCGCCGTCGGGATGCGCGAACCATATCTCGCCGATGCGCCGTTCGCCGAAGTCTCCGAATGCCGCGGGAATGTCGGTCCGTCCCCACGGCTTTTCGACGATATGCGGCGGAAGGCGGGTCAACATCACAATGTCATGTGTCGCGCGCGCGAGGACGTCAAGCGACCGCGCGTATCAAGCGGCGCGATTGAGCCGGTTGGGAGTGCTCCCGCCGGGCTGGTCGAGCCAGAGACCGCGCGTGTCATAGACAATCTTGTCCGACCGTTCTTCGAGCGGGATCGATTTGAACAGGTCGTGATCGACGAGCACGATCAGCAGGTCGCACTTCGCGAGTGCGGTATCGAGGTCGATGAGTTCGGATCCGGTGCCGGCGAAATCGGCCGGCAGGCCGCGCGCATAGGGCTCGACGATGTCGACCTGCTTGCCGAAGCGGCGAGCGAGGGCTGCCGCCACCTCGACCGCAGGACTTTCGCGGAAATCATCGATGTTCGGTTTGAAGGCGAGGCCGAGGCAAGCGACGCGCGCCTGAGGGTGCTGCGACACCAGCATTTCGGCGGCACCGATGACATGCGCGGTCTTCGCGAGATTGACTTCGCGGGCGGTACGGATCAGGCGGCTGTGATCGGGCGCCCCATGAACGAGGAACCAGGGATCGACGGCAATGCAATGGCCGCCGACGCCGGGGCCGGGCTGAAGGATGTTGACGCGCGGGTGGCGGTTGGCGAGGCGGATCACCTCCCAGACATCGACGCCCATTTCCTCGGCCATCATCGACAATTCATTGGCGAAGGCGATGTTGACGTCGCGGTAGCTGTTTTCGACGAGCTTGACCATTTCGGCGGCGCGCGCCGATGTCGTGATGCAGGCACCGCGCACGAACTGGCGGTAGAAGGTCATCGCACGGCGCGCGCAGCGCGGCGTGATACCGCCAATACAGCGGTCATTATCGACCAGCTCAACCAGTATGCGGCCGGGCAGGACACGTTCTGGACAATAGGCGATGAAGATGTCGGCGGCACCGGCGCACGCGCCTGGCACCTTCAGGTCGGGGCGCAGTTCGGCGATCAGCGCGGCGACCTTTTCGGTCGTGCCTACTGGTGATGTCGATTCGAGGATGACAAGATTGCCGGCTTGCAGTTTGGGCGCGATCGCGCGAGCTGCTGCCAGCACATAGCTGATGTCGGGGCGATGATCGGCGTCGTGCGGCGTCGGCACGGCGATCACGAAGCTGTCGCCGGGAGCGACTTCGGTCGAAGCGATGAGTGCACCGCGTGCAACGACGCCCTGGACGAGACCATCGAGATCGACTTCCTCGATATGCACCTTGCCGCTGTTGACCGTTTCAACGACCTTTTCGCTGACATCGACGCCGGTGACCTGGCAGCCCGATCGCGCGATCAGCGCCGCGGTCGGCAGCCCGATATAGCCGAGGCCGAGGACGGTAACTTGCTGGTCGGTATCAATGGGCACGCGCGACAATCTCCGCAATTCGCTGGGCAGCGAGGCCGTCGCCGAACGGATTGTGCGCGCGGGCCATCGCCGAATAGGCTTCGCTATCGTCCAAAAGGCTGAAAATTTCGGTAACGATACGGTCCTTGTCGGTGCCGACGAGCTTTGCCGTGCCTGCCGTAATGCCTTCGGGTCGCTCGGTCGTCTCGCGCATGACGAGCACTGGTTTGCCGAGAGAAGGCGCTTCCTCTTGCACGCCGCCGCTGTCGGTCAGCACGAGATCGGCTTCGGCGAGCAGGCGCACGAAATGCGGATAATCGAGCGGGTCGATCAGCGCGACGTTGGAAAGCGCGGCGAGCAGCGGCTCCATCGCGCTGCGGACCTGCGGGTTCGGGTGGACGGGAAAGATCACCGCGACGTCGGGGCGCGCGGCGATGGCTGCGATCGCCTCGGCGATCGCGCGCATCCCCTCGCCGAAATTCTCGCGCCGATGCGAGGTGACGGCGATGATCCGCTTCCTCGCATATCGTTTTACCAGCGGATCGAGGCCAGCTGCGAGCGACGGGTCTTCGTTGATGCGCGCGTTCGTTGCGAGCAGGGCATCGATGACGGTGTTGCCGGTGATGTGAATCCGCTCGTCCGGCACATTCTCCGAACGCAGCGCAGCGGCGGCGGTCTCGGTCGGGGCGAAATGCAGGTCGGCGACCGAGCCTGTGACCTTGCGATTTACCTCCTCGGGCCAGGGATGATAGATATCTCCGCTGCGCAGCCCCGCCTCGACATGGCCGACAGGTATCTTGCGGAAATAGGCGGCGAGCGTTGCTGCCATTGTTGTCAATGTATCGCCATGAACGAGAATGCGGTCCGGCCTTTCTGTGTCGAAAGTCTCGCCGAGTCCGGTGACCAGTCTCGCGAGAAGGGCATCGAGCGACTGGCTCGGGGTCATGATGTCGAGATCGACGTCGGGAATGATTCGGGCTATTGCAAGAACCTGGTCGAGCATCTCGCGGTGCTGGGCGGTCACGCAGACACGAACGTCGATGCCGTTGGTGCGCTGAAGCGCGTGAATCACGGGAAACATCTTGATAGCTTCGGGTCGTGTGCCGAACACGACAACGATTTTTCGCGCCGCTGAATGCTGTGATGAACGCAATTCCGGACTCATAAGGCAAAGGCTTTCTCGGCGATTCCTTCGCCCGCCTTAGCGCAAAGCTCTTGCCGCTGGCTTAACTTGCCACTATTCGCCCGGCCGTTCGCGGAATTCTGGTTCGAAACGATCGGATACGCCTCCCGTGGGCCGTAACACATGCCATCGAGGGGGGCGGCAGGTGATGCATTTGTCTGTAATTTCAGAGTTCTACTCGTAAAGCCCCATATGTCCTTACTTGGTTTTCTGAAGCGCCGGCGAGGCGAAGAGCGCGGTTCGCGCGCGGCGGAGCCGCGTGTGCCCGCTGGCGAGCGAGTTTATGCGATCGGGGACATTCATGGTCGTGACGATCTGTTCGAGCAATTGTTGGCGAAGATCGAGGCCGACAACGCCGGCCGAGGCCAGGCGAAAACGACGCTAATCCTGCTCGGCGACCTCGTCGATCGCGGACCCGATTCTGCATCTGTCATCGAGCGCGCGATCCGCATCGGGGCTCCGTTCGACAAGGTGACTCTTCTCATCGGAAATCATGAGGAATGTTTTCTGTCCGCGCTTTCGGGCGACTTGCGGCGCGTGCGCTATTTTATCCGGATCGGCGGCGATGCGACCATAAGAAGCTATTGGTGCGACGATGCCGCCTATGCCGCAGCGGACTTTGAAGAGGTTGCCGAGCGCCTGCCGCATCTGGTTCCCCAATCGCACATCGATTTTCTGGGGCGCGGCGAAGATATGGTTCAGATCGGAGATTATGTGTTCGTCCATGCCGGCGTCCGGCCTGGCATCCCGCTCGATCGGCAGCAATTGTCGGATTTGCGTTGGATTCGTGACGAGTTTATCGATGGCGAGCATGATCATGGCGCAACCGTAGTTTACGGCCATACGATTTCGGATGGCGTCGATGAGGCGCGTGGACGCATCGGCATCGACACCGGCGCATATCTAACGGGCCGCTTGACAGCCGTTGGACTGGAGGGAAGCGAACGCTGGTTTCTCGACACGGCGGACGCTGAGCCCCAATAGGAGAAGCTCATTGCCGCCTTCGTCACCTCGATCCGGGCTTGGCTTAGCTGGCTCGAGCGCGTAGCTGATACCAAATCTGAATTTTGAATGGACGCATTGATGAAGCCGAAGACGAAGATGGCAAGGCTGGATGATCTGACCATTCGCCGGGCTATCTGGATGGTTGGCGCCTTTGTGGCGATCGTCGCCCTGATGGGGGGAGGGTCGCGTTATGACATCTCCTCGGCACCGCTTCTTCGCGCCGCGTCGATTTTGTTCGCGGCCGTGTCGATCGCGCTGATGCCGTCCCGGGCCTTGACCGGCCTTCGCGTTCCGCTTGCGCTGATCGCGGCGCTGGCGGTGTGGATGGGCATCCAGCTGACGCCTCTTCCGCCTAGCCTTTGGGCATCGCTGCCGCTGCGTGGGCCGATTTGGGAGATCGACCAATTGCTTGGCGCGCCCGAGCACTGGCGCCCGATCAGCATGGCGCCTTCGCTGACGATGAACAGCTTGCTGTCGCTGTGTGTTCCCTTTGCCGCATTTCTGGTGGCCGCGGCGCTACCGGCAGCCGAGCGAGTTCGGCTGTGGTGGGCGATCTGGGCTTTTGGTCTCGCGTCGGTGGTGTTCGGGCTGTTGCAGATTATGGGCGGACCGCGCAGCGTTTTTTATCTGTATCGGATTACTAATGACACGTCGCCGGTCGGCCTTTTTGCCAATCGCAATCATCATGCGCTTCTGCTTTCTATATCAATCCTCGCAGCTGGATGGCTGATATCGAACGAGATATTGCGCCGAAACGGACGCCCGCTCGTTGTCCCCGCGCTGGCCGCCAGCATAGTGCTTTTCTTACTGTTCACGCTGGTAATCGGCTCGCGGATGGGATTGATATGCGGTGCCGCCAGTACGATCATGGCTTATGCCGTCGTCCGCTGGTCCTATCGCTTTCGGGCCAAGCCGATCAATCAGGCCCGCACGCTGCAGCGGGGGCGTCATCGATCTTCGGATCGTTTCGGCGTTGCGCGGCGGATTGCTCTCAATGTCCTGCCGCTCGTACTTATTGTCGGCCTCGGAATTCTCTTCTACTTTTCCGGGCGCGACAATACGGTTGGGCGACTGTTCCAGGGTGACGGCGTCGAGGAGTTTCGCATTGCTACACTGGCGACGGTCACGGCACTGATGAAGCAGGTCTGGCTGCTCGGCGCGGGTTTCGGATCGTTTGCGCGCGTCTATCAGATCGTCGAGCCCGACGCGCTGCTGCGCGAAGCCTATTTTAACCAAGCACACAATGACTGGTTTCAGATCGTCATCGAGGGCGGCCTGCCTGCCGTGCTGATATTTGCCGGCGGCGCGATATGGATCTTGCTACAATTGGTTTCAGCCGCGCGCGCCCGCGGAGTGCCGTTGCGCGGGGAGATGGCCGAGACAGTGACGGTGGCGGCCACATTTGCTGTACTCATCTCGGGTGCGGCGGTCGATTATCCTCTTCGCGTGCCGTCTATTATGATGGTCGCGGCCATTCTTATCGTCATCCTTGTGCGTCACCGCGAGGAGGCTTTCAATACCAACCGCGGCACTAAAGCTGCTTTCGCCACCTGATGTTTCGCCCTATGGGCGAACGACTTTACCGAAGATTCTCGGCTTGAAAGAAGAATATGCCTCGTTTGCATCGCCTAATCGCATTAACTTTGCTCGGGTTGGCGGCCTGCGCTGGAAAGCAGCCAGTGGCGGTTGTCCCCGCCAGCGGGGTGACGCTTCTGGACGCGCTTCCTCAGCCGACGAGCCGCGATGCGCAACAGGCAACCCGACAGACCTTTGTTGGCTCCTTTACGGAGCTTTCGGTCGACGTGTACGGCATTCCCGATCTTCAGCGCGAGATATTGACCGACGGCGAGGGCAAATTCTCGTTCCCGTTGATCGGAACGCTAGACGGCGCTGGCAAGTCGCCCACGCAACTGGCTGGAGAGATCGAGGATAGGCTGCGTGGGCGGTTTGTTCGCGATCCTCAGGTTACAGTCAACTTCAAGGCCGCGACCAGCCCGCTTCACCTACTGTCGCAGGCCGTCACCGTCGATGGCCAAGTACAGCGTCCAGGCCAGTATCCACTCGTTGGTCGACAGACCCTGATGCGGGCGGTATCGCTGGCGGGCGGGCTGACCGAGTTGGCCAAGCGGGACGACGTGCTGGTGTTCCGCAAGGTCGAGAACCAGCAGTATGTCGGGATCTATAACTTGCAGGCAATCAGGCGCGGCAATTACGCCGACCCCGAGATTTTTCCGAACGATGTGATCGTGGTCGGCGATTCTTCGCAGCGCCGCCTTTTTGAGGATGTGATCAAAGCGGCCACGCTTCTCAGCACTCCGCTCATTGTCCTGACCAATCTCACCAACAACAATTGATCGCGCGATCGTATTTTCTGAACGGATGATAGCGAAGATGGATACCCCAAACACCGCGCGCTCGATCGGAAGTTCGGCGAGTCCCGCCGACCGGCGAGGTGAGGCTGAGCCATATCGCGGCGGGCTTTTTGACATGCATATGGTCGAAAGAGCCTTTGTCGCCCTATTGAATCGTAAGGCTTGGGTCATCGGCAGCATTCTGGCCTGTCTAACGATTGGCTTGGCCATCACTTTCCTGATGACGCCGTTATATACTAGCACGTCGCGGATCGAAATTTCTCCCCAAGCTCCAGTGGAAACCGACGTCGAGGGCGCGCGCGAAAAGACGATTTCCAATGAGATCGCCTTTTTCAATACTCAGTACAGCTTGCTGGAATCGCGCTCGCTTGCGGCTCGTACAGTCCGAGCCGGAAATCTTCTAAACGACAAGGATTTCCTCGCCCAATACGATCTCACCGGGGGTGAGGAGGGCACACCCAACAGTGCCCAGCGCGCGCGTATGGCTGAACGAGCGGAAAAGATTTTGCTCGACGCAGTGAGCATCGAGCCGGTGCGCCAGTCGAGTCTTGTCGATGTGTCCTTCTCGACGCCTTCGGCAACGCTTTCCGCGAAGTTGACCAATCTGTGGGTCCAGCAGTTCGTTGCAGCTAATCTCGATCGCCGTTTCTCTGCAACGAGTGACGCGCGGCGGTTCTTGGAGCAACGTATCGGTTCGCTGCGCCGCAATCTTGAGGATTCGGAGCGCGAGCTGATTACCTATGCGGCGAACAACGACATCATTACGCTCGAGACCCGCAGCGACCCAGGAACAGGACGGACGATCGGTGACCGAACACTTGTTGCAGCCGATGTCGAAAAGATCAGCACCGCGCTTTCAGTTGCGCGCGACGCTCGCATTGCAGCCGAAAGCCAACTGAGCAGTTCAGTTTCGTCGACGGATCTGTCGAGCAACGCCGCAGTGAGCGCCCTTCGTCAGCGGCGCGCTGAATTGATGGCAGATCTTGCCCGTCTGCGGAAGATTTTCGGTGAAGAGTATCCCGAAATTGTCGCCAAAAAGGAACAACTTGCAGCGCTGAATCAGTCCGTGTCGACTGAAACGCAACGCTCGCGTGCGCTCAATCAGGAGAGCTATGCGAGCGCATTGAAGCGCGAGAAAGAGTTACAGGCGGAACTCGACCGGCTGACTGGCAAATATCGTGACCAGCAGCGCCGGTCGATCGAATATGCCATCCTCCAACGAGAGGTCGATACCAATCGCCAGCTTTATGACGGCCTGTTGCAGCGTTACAAGGAAATTGGCGCCGCCGGCGTCGGGACGAATAACATTGCAGTAGTCGATACGGCAACGCCATCGCCTGGTCCGTCGAGTCCCAAGCTAATCCTCAATGTTGCGCTGGCGTTGATCGCCGGGTTCGGACTGGCCGGGGCGCTGGTTTTCCTGCTCGAACAGCTCGATCAGTCGATCCGCGACCCGAGCGAAGTGAGCGACCGATTCGGCCTGCCGCTGCTGGGTTCGATTCCCAAGGTCGACGCGGACACCTTCGAAGAGCTGCTCCTCGACAAGAAGTCGATGATCTACGAAGCCTATTTCGCTGCGCAGACCAACTTGACGTTCCTTACCAATCATGGCGCGCCGCGCAGCTTCATGCTGACTTCCACGCGACCTGCCGAAGGAAAAAGCAGCTCGGCGCTGAGCTTAGCCAGCGTATTCGGTCAAACGGGCAAGAAAGTCATGTTAATCGACGCTGATATTCGCAGCCCCTCGCTCAACGAATTGCTCGACGTCGATAACCGTAATGGCCTGAGCAACTATCTGACTGGATTTGACAAGGTGAGCGAACTGATTGCTTCGTCGCCTGAATTTGGCTTTGACTATATTCTCGCCGGGCCTATGCCGCCGAACGCCGCCGAACTATTCAGTTCGTCGCGGCTCAGCGAGCTTGTCGAGCTATTGCTGCGCGATTATGACCATGTCATTCTCGACGCGCCGCCGGTGCTCGGCCTTGCCGATGCGCCATTGCTCGCGCGGCCGGTGGAGGGCGTCATTTTCACGATTGACGCCTCGAGTAGCAGCGCCCGCGCGATCAAGTCGGCGCTCAACCGCTTGCGGCAGACCGACGCACAGATTTTTGGAGCGCTCGTTACCAAGGTCGGCAGACGCAACGAAATCTACGGCTATGGCTACGGCTACGGCTACGGCTACGGCTATGGCTATGGCGCAGACAAAAGCCGCGGCAACAGCGAGTAAACGGAGCGAACGGCGAAGCGCGGCGATTAATTATGAAGATGTCGGCTAAATTCTCTCTGCTGATCGGTTCCGGCCTGCTGGCGGCGGGCGTGGTCTGGGCTCAGTCGACTGTGATCGTCTACGAGCGTCGGGCGCCCGGCCGCGCGGCTATGATTGGTATCCCGCCGCAAGGATGGACAAAGGCGTCGCTTAGCCACGCGCTGCAGGGGGCACGGCTGGTCAAGAATCCTGAATCCGCTCCAGGGTCGTTAGAGCGCCAGTTAGCGCAGGAGGCGTTTGCCGCTGAACCGCTTGCCACGCCCGCGCTGTCGGTCCTGATCCAGTCGCTGGCTGCGGACGGGAAGCAGCGCAAGTCCGAGCGACTGATCGAGCTCGCGGCGGAACTCAGCCGGCGCGACAATCTCGTTAATGCGATGCAGATTGACGAGGCGTTGAAGCGGGAGCAGACCCAACGCGCGATGGGCCTTCTCGGGCGCGCGATGTCAGTCGATTACGAAGTCCGTTATATGTATCTTGAGCGAATGGCTGCCGGCACTGCCAGCGCTGGGGCTTCCGATGTTCTAGTGCCAATGCTCGGTCGTAACCCGAAATGGAGCCTGGACTATTGGAATGCGGTTCTGAGGGTGCCAAACGCGCTCGTGCGTGCGGGCGAAATTCGGCGTCGGATCGCCGGGACCCCTTGGAATGTCAATAATCCGAGCAAGACTGATTTCGAGTTGATCGCCGAGTTGGCGAAGCGGGGCCACCCGGCGCTCGCGCGTGATATTGCAAGCAGTCTCGGCATGTCGGTGACGTCGAGCGGCGAACTGTTGGCCGGTTCGATGTTCAACCATCAGCCCCGCTTCGTTCCGTTCGAATGGGAATTGCTTCAGACCGGTGACGTGGGGGCGACGATCGACTCCAAGGCGGGCACCCTGGCGATATCCAGCCTGCCGGGCGCATCGGGCGTGGTAGCGCGCCAGCTGATAGAAATTTCCGCTCCCGGCGTCTATCGCTTGCGATGGAGCTTAGCGGGCTTGGCTGCCAATCCCGATGCGCTGCTGAAGTTTCGCCTGACCTGCGCCGAACCGACCCGAGCGGGTCCGCCGATCCCCCCCATCACGATCGGCGAAGGTAACGGCAGTGCTGTTTTGACGATCCCGACCAGCTCATGCGCATGGTATGGCGCGACGTTAGAATTCGGAGCCCAGAGTAGCTCCGTCGGCACGGACATTGCGATAGAGCGGCTCAGCCTGCGCCGTGAGTGAAGCGACTTTGGCAAAAAGGCGCAACCCAGTTCTATTTGATACCCACCCCCATGGAGAATTGCATGCGCCGTAAAATATTCGTGACCGGCACCGCCGGCTTCATCGGATTTCACTTGGCGAAACTGTTGCTCGCCGAGGGGTTTGAAGTCGTCGGGTTCGACGGGATGACCGATTATTATGACGTGGAGTTGAAGCGCCGACGCCACCAGATTTTGCTGCAGAATCAGCATTTCTCCGCTGTCGAGGCGATGCTGGAGGATCGCGAGCGGATTGACGAGTCGATCGATCAATTCAGGCCTGATGTGATCGTGCACCTCGCCGCGCAGGCGGGAGTGCGCTATTCGCTCGAAAATCCGCACGCCTATCTGTCGGCGAATGTTATCGGAACCTTCAATGTTATGGAAGCGGCACGGCGCAACCAGGTCGGTCACCTGCTGATGGCTTCGACCTCGTCGGTCTATGGCGCAAACGACGACATGCCTTTTCATGAAAATGAAAAGGCCGACACGCAGCTGACCATCTATGCCGCGACCAAGAAGGCGACCGAATCTATGGCGCACGCCCATGCACATTTGTGGGACGTGCCGACGACGATGTTCCGGTTCTTCACCGTCTATGGACCGTGGGGACGCCCCGACATGGCGTTGTACAAGTTCGTCGATGCGATCCTCGATGACCGTCCAATCGACCTTTATAATGGCGGCGACATGTATCGTGACTTCACCTATGTCGACGATCTGGTCCGCGGCATCCGGCTACTGATTGACGCTGTGCCCGAACGTCCTGCTTCAAAGGTGGAGATCGAGCCGGGAGACAGCCTGTCGCCGGTCGCGCCCTTCCGCATCGTCAACATTGGCAATAACGACAAGGTGCGGTTGCTCGATTTCGTCGCCGCGATCGAGCATTCGCTCGGGAGGAAGGCCAAGAGCAATCTGATGCCGATGCAGATGGGCGATGTTCCAGCGACCTGGGCTGATGCCAGCCTGCTCGAACGGCTGACTGGATATCGTCCGCAAACGGACTTCCGCGACGGCATTGAACAATTCGTCACCTGGTACAGGGAATATTTCCGCAAATGACGTCCGACCAGATTGCACCGCTTCCCGAATTCGACACTGCGTCCATCGCCGTCATCGGCTTGGGCTATGTCGGCTTGCCACTCGCCGTCGAATTCGGACTCGTCCGGCCAGTCGTCGGTTTCGATATAAACCGGGACCGCATCGCGGCGCTCCGCAATGGGCGCGACGACACGCTGGAGACGACTGCGGACGAGCTTGCTGCAGCAACCGAGCTGGTGTTTTCTGACGATATCGCAGAGCTTGCGCAGGCGCGCGTTTATGTCGTGACAGTACCAACGCCAATCGATGCGCATAAGCGCCCCGATCTGACCCCTCTCGTCAAGGCTTCGGAAACGGTCGGCCGCGTTCTGAAGCGCGGCGATATCGTGATCTACGAAAGCACGGTCTATCCAGGCTGCACCGAGGAGGATTGCGTGCCGATCCTCGAACGGGTCAGCGGTCTTGTCTTCAACCGCGATTTCTTTGCCGGCTACAGTCCTGAGCGGATCAATCCGGGCGACAAGGAACACCGCCTGCCGACGATTCGCAAGGTGACGAGCGGGTCGACACCCGATGTGGCCGAATGGGTCGACCGACTCTATGCGCAGATCATCACGGCGGGCACGTTCCGCGCCGAAAGCATCAAGGTCGCCGAAGCGGCGAAGGTAATTGAAAACACGCAGCGCGACCTCAACATCGCGCTCATGAACGAGCTGTCGATCATCTTCGGCCGGCTCGGCATCGACACGCACAGCGTTCTCGAAGCGGCCGGAACCAAGTGGAACTTCCTGAAATTCACGCCGGGCCTGGTCGGCGGCCACTGTATCGGGGTGGATCCCTATTATCTGACGCACAAGGCGCAGGCGGTCGGCTATCATCCCGAGGTGATCCTGGCCGGGCGGCGCGTCAACGACGGCATGGGCGGCTATATCGTCAGCCAGGTCGTGCGGTTGATGATAAAGCGCGGGCTGCCGGTCCAGGGCGCGCGCGTGCTGGTGCTCGGGCTGGCCTTCAAGGAAAACTGCCCCGATATCCGCAACACCCGGGTCGTCGATGTCGTCAGCGAGTTCCAGCAATATGGCGCCAAGGTAGACGTCCATGATCCGTGGGTCGACGCGGCCGAGGCGCAGCACGAATATGGGATCGCGCTCGTCGATCCAGCCGCGGGCGATTATGATGCGATTGTCCTGGCCGTCGCGCACCGCGAATTTACGGAAGCGAGGGCTGCGGGATTGCGGGCGTTCGGCAGGGACGGTTCCGTGCTTGTTGACGTGAAGGGCATATTGCCGATCGACGAAAGTGATTTGCGCCTTTAACCTGCGCAGATCCGGGGCATCGACATGCAATTGCGTTCCTTCCTGCAACAAGCGGCCGGTGTGGGGGCGGTGAGCCTGCTCGACCGCGCCGTTGCGGTCGGGCTGGGGATCGTTTTTGCGCGGTGGTTGGGGCCTACTGAGTTCGGCGCCTATGCCTTTGTCATAACGGCCGTTGGATTGCTGTTGCTACCCGCGAGGCTTGGATTGCCCGAGCTGCTGACGCGCGACATCGCCGCGGCGCGCGGAACAAACGCTCCGGTCGCGATCCGGGCGACGATTTTGAAGGGCTATTTCCTCGTCGGTAGCGCGGCGCTCGCGATCGTGGCGATAGGCCAGATCATATTGCAATTCCTTCCGCAATCTCACCTCAATCAGCTAATTAAGCTGGGGTTGTGGCTGATCGTCCCCACGGCCGCGTTCGAGGTGACGATCGGCATTCTGCGAGGGCTTGGCCGGACGTTCGCCTTTCAATTTTACGGCACGATGCTGTTGTCGATCGTGACGCTCAGCTCCGGTGCCGCTGCGATGCTGATGCTTGATCGCTATGATGCCGATATTGTGGTCGATGCACGTTTCGTCGCGATCTTGACGCTGCTGGGTATCGCGGGGCTTCATCTCTGGTCGATCGTAAGACATCATCCGGCGGAGGATGTCGCGCAGGCGCGCAGCGCGGCACAGTTGATGCGGACGGGCTTGGGCTTCATGGTCAATGCGCTGGTCTATATGGCTCTGATGCGGGTCGATCTGCTAGTGCTCGGGATGGTAACCAGCGAAGCGTCGGTCGGCCTTTATCGGGTCGCGGTCGAGGGCGGGCAGCTTGTTGCCTTTTCCTATGCTGCCGCTACGATCGTGCTTGCCCCTGAATATGCCCGTCTGCATGCCGCGGGCGAACGTGACCGATTGCGAATGCTGGTGCGGCAGAGCAGCCGCATCATCATGTTGGTCGGTGTGTTCGCGGCGATTCCGCTGACCCTTTTCTCAAGGGAAATTTTGGTCATGGTCTTCGGCCCCGAATATGCCGGCGCGGCGGCCGCGCTTTCGATTCTGGCGGTCGGCAATTTCATCACCTTCTTTTTCGGCGATCCGGTGTTTCTGCTCAACATGACCGGCCACCATAACCGGATCACCGTGCTGGTGGGGATCAGCTTGGTCTTAGCGGTCGTTCTCAGCCTGATCCTGATCCCGCACTTTGGTATCGTCGGTGCGGCGATTGCGTCGGCTACGACGCTGGTCAGCTATCGCGCACTCGCCTTTCGGGAGGTTTACCGGAGGCTTGGCATCAATTGCGCGGTGCTCGGCCGGCACCCGCACTGGCAATCCCGCGCGGCGCCTGACCCCAACGAGGAATTGGCATGACGATACCGCTATTCACGATTTTCACCCCGACCTATAACCGAGCGCACACGCTGCCCCGCGTTTATGCGAGCATCGCGGCGCAGGACTTCCGCGATTTCGAATGGGTGATCGTCGACGACGGATCGACCGACGGGACCGCCGATCTCGTCCAATCATGGGTGGCCGAGGCCCCGTTTCCGATCCGTTACTATCATCAACCAAACGGCCACAAGAAGACAGCGTTCAATCGCGGAGTTCGCGAAGCACGCACCGAACTTTTTCTATGCTGGGATAGCGACGATACGGCACCTCCCCACGCCCTTCGGACCTTTCGGGACCGCTGGCTCGAGATTCCGGAAACCGAACGCAATCTCTATGTCGGCGTAACCGGTCTGTGCATCGACGAAGACGGCAAGATCGTCGGCGACCGTTACCCGACCAGCCCATATGACAGCGACACATTGTCATCGACGCTCGGCGACGGCATCGGCGGCGAAAAATGGGGCTTTCAGCGAACCGAAGTGCTCCGTGAGTTTCCGTTCCCGGAGTTTGTCCAGGGTCTGGTCGGGGAAGGGCTTGTCTGGAACGCGATCGCGCGGAAATACCGGACCCGCTATGTCAACGATGTGGTGCGAATTTATCACGTCGAAACGGACTCGATCATCCACAGTCAAAAGACTGTCGGCAAGATGCGCGCCCTGGCCGAGGGGCAATGTTTCGCGGCGGCGGATTTCCTAGACAAGGATGCGCCGCGCTGGGTGTTTCGCGCGCCGATTGTCGTGGCCAAGATCGGCGCGACCCATACCCGCTTTGCCCTGCATTTGTGGCGATCGGGCCGGACGGTCCGTCACCCGCCAAAGACCGTGGTGGGTTGGCTAATCAAGATCGGTGCGTGGCCCGTTGGGTTTGCAGCCTTCCTTTACGACGAGCTATTGTCGCCGGCACACTGATCGGCGCGCTCTGCGAGCGAGCGGTGGGCGGGTACGCCGTTGCACCGATGCTTTGCTTATCGCGCCGGAACGGCGACGGGGCGCGGGCCGCCCGCTAGGCGCGTTCGCCATTGGCGAGTTGGCCTTCCGGGTCCCGCGCGCCGCCTGGCTTGACGATTTTCGCGAACAGGCCGTCCCACTGCGCCAGAACGGCCTGCTCGGAATAATCTTCGTTCGTTTTGAGCGCTGCATGGCGCAATTCGTCGCGTCGGCCCGCGTCGGCGGTCAACGACTCCAACGCATCGGCGAGCATCTCGACGTGATTTTCATCGGGAAGCAGGACAAGGCGCGTGCCGCCCTTGCTGAGTTCTGCTGGCCCGGTCAGGACGTCGAACGCAATCGAGGGAACGCCATGCGAAAGCGCTTCCAGCAACGTATTTGGGAAGCCCTCGAAAGAGGTCGTCATTACATATAGATCGGCGCGTTGATACCAGTCGCCCAGATTGCCGGCGAAACCCGCCAGGGTGACGCGATCCGACAATCCCTCGCTGTCGATGAGGGCTTTGATCGCTGGCCGCAGGGGGCCGTCGCCGACCAGTGCGACATGCCAGTCCGGCCCGATTAGGCCGGGCCGCGCAACCGTCTTGACCAACAGCTCCGCTCGCTTCGATTCGTCTATTCTGCCCGCCCACAGGATCAATTTTCGGCCCGGGGGCACGAAATCGTCGGGGCGTTTGAAGGGCGCTTGGGACGGCAGCGGATTGACGACGGGGTTCGCGATCACCGTCACCAAGGCTTGCCCCGAAAATCGCCGCAACCATCGGGCGGTGGTTTCGGTTTGGCCGACCAGCGCCGACGCCAGGGGATAGGTGATCCGGCGTCCGATGCGATACATCAGCGGCAGCGGCGGCTTCAGAAGCGGGGGATAGGTTCGCTCGCAGGCTACGACCGGAATGCCGAACCCCGCCGCCGCGATGACGGCCGTGCAGTTTACATGCGGCAGAAATGAAACGATGACATCCGGATGGAAGCTTCTTATTAACCGGCGAAGCATTCTGAGCCGCGTCAGCCGTCCTGCGGCAGGCGGGCAATGGTCGGAGAGAAAGTCCAGATGAACCGATTCTGACAATGGATAGACGCATTCTCCCCGCGCGGAGAATGTCGGCATCAGCGTGACGTTATAGCCGCGTGCCGACCATGCATTGGCGAGCAGCGCTGCAACGCGTTCTGCCCCGCCTCCCAGCATTGAAGATACCAGAAATAATATTTTCATTTCAATGCCTTGAATTAATAATGCGACGATTGGCGCTGTTAATATGAATAACCATCCGGCGCATCAAGCGCTTCTTCCCCGCGACTTCCGATCATATATCATCCCCGCGATATTGGCCGCGGTCATCTCCCTTTTGCCGTGGCCGGATATCATTCTGTCTGGAACGCGCGGCATCCTTCTGGATCGGGAGGTCTACACCTATCAGATTGTTTACAGGGACAATCTTCTTAATTACTTCCATTTTTCTTCAGTTATAGACTATTTCACGTCAGAATATACATGGTGGATGATTCTGAAATTATTGCAAGACGGTAGTATCACTCTCCATTATCAAACATTTTTTCAGATAATAACGACGATATGCGTTATTACTGCTGCTTTGGTCGTATATAGAAACGGTGGAATACTGCCGCTTATATTTTTGGCAAATCCTCTGATATTTGACTTGGCTTATTCTCAGCTTCGATCTGCTCTGGCTATAAGCATTCTCTACATTGTCTATCTTTTCTTTCGCCGGTCGACGGTCCTGGCGTTCGCGCTCTGTCTTTTTGCGGCGACGATCCACACGACAATGGTCATTTTTCTGGCAATCTACATTCTGTGTATCATGACCGCCGACGAAGGCGGGCGTTTGTCGCGCTGGCCGCTGGAAGTTCGCCTTGCCCTCGTCTTGGGCGCCGGCGTCGTCATGGGGCTGGCGATCGGGCCGTTGCGGGAAACTCTCCTCAACCTGATCGGCGACCGCCGCGCCGAGTATCTCGACCTTGCGGCCAGCCCCCTCTATCTCAGCTTCTGGGTCGGGCTCCTCGGCCTGTTTCTTCTCGATTTTCGGCACACCTTCCGTTCGGTCGAAGGCCGGTTTTCGCTATTCATTCTGTCGCTGGTGACGGTGAATGTGTTTACCGGCGGCTATTCGCTGCGCTTTCTGGCTCTCGGATACCCCTTCGTCATCGCCACGATTTCCCTCGCTCGGCCGTCGCTGAAGTCATTCGCGATTCCGGCGCTTTCCATCTACATGGTCGCGCAATGGATCTATTATTTCAACGGCATTGCGGGGTAATCCTGCCCGGTGCGACATGTGCTTCACATCATTACCGGTCTCGGATCCGGGGGGGCCGAGCGGTCGCTGTTCAACCTGGCCGCGGCGGGTCCGGATGCCGGATTTGTCCATAGCGTCGTCTCGCTCGCGGACCACGGTCACTACGGGCCGCTGCTGAGGCAGCGGGGCGTCGCCGTCGCGGCGTTCGACATGCCGGGCGTCGCCGGACTTCCCGGCGCACTCGTCCGCATTCGGACCCTGACACGGCGCAAGCGTCCCGACATCGTCCAAGGATGGATGCCGCACGGCAACCTGATTGCAACGGCCGCCGCCGCGATGGCGGGCCGGCCGGTCGGCCTGGCGTGGAATATCCGCCAGTCGCTTTATGATTTGCGGGACGAAAAGCTGGCAACGCAATGGATCATTCGGGCCCTGAAAGGGCTGTCCGGCCGACCCGATGCGATCCTCTATAACAGCCATCAGGCGCGTGCGCACCACGAGGCACTCGGGTTCGCCCCAGCGCACGGCCGCGTAATTCCTAACGGCTTTAATACCGGGCGATGGAAACCCGACGTGCATCGCCGCGCGGCGCTGCGCTCCGCGCTCGGCATTGGCGATGCCGCGCCGCTGGCGGGATTCGTTGGGCGGTTTCACGCGCTCAAGGATGTGCCCGCCTTCATGGAAGCGGCCGCGATCGCGATGGCAGAGAATCCGCAGTTGCATTTCGTCATGGTCGGCGACGGACTGGCACGCGACAATGCAGCGCTGACACCGCTGTTCGCCGCGCTGCCGCCGCAGCGGTTTCATGCGCTGGGGCCGCGCGACGATATAGAGGCGATCTTGCCCGCGATGGACTTTTTCTGCCTGTCGTCGATAAGCGAGGCGTTTCCGAACGTGGTGGGGGAGGCGATGGCGAGCGGCCTGCCGTGCATCGCCACCGACGTTGGTGATTGTGCGCGGCTGATCGATGGACATGGGCGGATCGTCCCGCGCGGCGACCCTGCGGCGATGGCCGCGGCGATAAGCGACCTGGCGCGGATGGATGTTGCGCGCCGCGCTGAAATCGGCAAAGCGGCTCGGGCGCGGATCGAGGCCGGCTACAGCCTGCGGGCTACTGTCGATGCCTATACCCAACTCTATGATTCGATGATGAAAAGAGACGTTTGATGTGTGGTTTTGCGGGGTTCCTCGACCGGGGCGGATTTGCCGACGGCGAGGCGGTGCTGCGGCGGATGGCCGATACGATCGCGCATCGGGGCCCCGACAGCGATGGCTATTGGGTCGATGGCGAGGCGGGGATCGCGCTGGCGCACCGCCGGCTCGCCATCATCGACCTGTCGCCCGCGGGACATCAGCCGATGGCGAGCCACGACGGTCGCTATGTCCTGAGCTATAATGGCGAGATTTATAACCACCTCGACCTCCGTCGCGAGTTGGAGGCGGCAGGCCCGATCGCATGGCGCGGCCATTCGGATACTGAGACGCTGCTCCAGGGTTTTTCCAAGTGGGGCGTTGTCGGCACCCTCGAGCGCGCGAACGGAATGTTCGCGCTCGCGCTGTGGGATCGGGGCGAACGCAAGCTGTTCCTCGCGCGCGACCGCATGGGCGAAAAGCCGCTTTATTACGGCCTGCAGGGTGGGACGCTGCTGTTCGGTTCGGAGCTTAAGGCGCTGCGCCAGCATCCCGCGTGGCAGGGCGAGGTTGATCGCGACGTGTTGACGCTTTTCCTGCGCCACAATTATGTGCCCGGCCCCTATTCGATCTATCGCGGGATCGCCAAACTGCCGCCTGCGCACTATCTGGAAATCGGCCTCGACGACGACCAGCTGCCCGACCCGGTCGCCTTTTGGGACATTGCCGAAAAGGCGCAGAACGGGCGCGCGCAGCCATTTGCGGGGGCGCCCGACGCCGCCGTCGACGCGCTCGAAGATTTGCTGCTCGACGCGGTCGGCATGCGGATGGCGGCCGACGTTCCGCTCGGCGCCTTTCTATCGGGCGGCTATGATTCGAGCACGGTTGTCGCGTTGATGCAGCGCCAATCGGCGCGCCCGGTAAAGACGTTCTCGATCGGCTTTTCCGAAGAGGAGTATGACGAAGCCCATCATGCGAAGCGGGTCGCGGCGCACCTCGGCACCGATCATACCGAACTTTATGTAACGCCGCAGGACGCGCTCGACCAGATCCCGATACTGCCTCACCATTGGGACGAGCCCTTCGCCGATTCCTCGCAGATGCCAACGCTGCTGGTCAGTCGACTCGCCCGGTCTGAGGTCACGGTCAGTTTATCGGGCGATGGCGGCGACGAACTTTTCTGCGGTTATACGCGCTATACGCAGGGCTACGACATATGGCGGCGCCTCGGCCGAATGCCACGCGCGGTTCGCAAGCTGGCCGCGGGCGCGCTGCGCCTGACCCCGGCGGATCTCATCGACGGCACCATGAAGATGGCCCCCGCGCGGCTGCGCAAGATGGCGGTCGGCGACCGGTTGCTGAAGGTGGCCGACATTCTGGATGTCGAACAGGCTGAGGATTTCTATCGCTCGCTCGTTTCGCATTCAAAGGACCCGGCCGCGCTGGTGCCGGGCGCGCATGAACCACCTACAATTCTCACGACGCCCGACCACGATTGGCCCGCCCAGGGCGATTTTCGCGACCGGATGATGTATCTCGATATGCGCTCCTATCTTCCCGACGACATTTTGGTGAAGTTGGATCGAGCTAGCATGGCGGTCAGTCTGGAATCGCGCGTGCCGCTGCTCGATCATCGCGTCGTCGAATTCGCGCTTTCCCTCCCGCTGAAATACAAGCTGCGCGGCGGTGAAGCGAAGTGGCCACTTCGCCAGTTGCTTTATCGTTATGTCCCGCGCGAAATGATGGAGCGGCCCAAGATGGGATTCGGTGTTCCGATCGAACACTGGCTGCGAGGCCCGCTCCGATCGTGGGCCGACGACATGTTGGCGCCCGACCGCCTGAAGCGCGAAGGTTATTTCAACGCCGATGCGATCGGCCGCCTATGGTCCGATACGCGTAGCGGCCGACGCCGAATGCACTATTATGTGTGGGACATATTGATGTTCCAGGCGTGGCTGGACGCTCAATCGACCGCTTGAAATTCGGTGTGGCATCGTCCGGCTGCATATCCAAACGTTCAGCGGCGGCGATTTTCGGTTTCGCGGTAGATTTCAAGATGCCGCATGGTCACATCGCGGATGTCGAAGAAGGCCTCAGCGTGTTGTCGAGCGGCTTTTCCCATGGCAACACAGCGATCGCGGTCGAGAATCAGCCGTTCGAGCGTGTTTGCAAGCGCCGCGGCATCCTTGGCCGGACTAAGAAGTCCGGTAACCCCGTCGATGATCGCATCGCGGCATCCCGGAACATCGCTCGTTACCGACGCGCGCCCCGCAGCCGATGCATCTATGATCGTCTTGGGAAATCCCTCGCGATAAGAGGGGAGGGCGACGATGTGGAGCGCCGCCAGCATCGACGCAATGTCTCGCGTATAGGGCCGCCATTCAATCGCGCCGTCGGCAACCCAGGCATCGAGTTCAGCCGGCGTCACCGAGGTCGGATTGATCGGGTCGGGATCGCCGATCAAAATGAAACGGGCATTGTGGCCGCGGTCGCGAATTTGCGTGGCGGCTTCGACAAATTCATATACACCTTTGTCGCGGAGCAGGCGGGCCGGGAGGCCCACGATGGTGGTTGAGTCAGCAGGATGAGGGTGCATTGGGATCGCGCCAAGATCAACGCCGGAGCCGCCAATCATGTAAATGGTCGCCTTGTCGAGTCGTGCAAATTGGACCATCCGGGCGTCGTCGCGGTTCTGAAAGATGAAGCTGGCGTCGCGGCGGTTGAGTCCGAGATTCATGAACCGGTTGATAAGGCGGCGCAGCATCGCCTTCGACCGCGTTGTCGCACCCGTATAGACATAGCCGAGCCCCGACACGGCACCGACGATCGGAATACCAAGAATCCGCGAGGCGATTCCCGCATAGAGGATACATTTGAGCGCGATCGCGTGGATAACCGCAGGGGCTGTGCTCCGAGCGATATGAAATGCGCTGGTGAAGGTTCGAATTTCGGCCATTATCGCCATACCGCTGCGATCGATCTTCCACTCGACCCAGCGGGCCCCGCACGCCTCGATCGTCGCCACCGCCGGTGAGGCGGGACAGGCAACGACCGCCTCATAGCCGGCCGCGATCGCGCCTTCGACCAGATTCAACCGGTGCGACACGAAGAAGGGGGCGTCGCCGACGAAGAAGAGGATCGTATTGCGGAGGGGTGTCATCGGGTCAGGGCCGATCAGGCGCCGCGACACGGTCGCCGCCGCCGCGTCCGCGCGCAGTCGCAAGGATGATGCGAAGATCGAGCAGCAAAGATCGCAGCATCTTGTATCGATAGTCGGCCCGCGCCAGCACAAGCGGCTGACTCATATCGATTGCACGTATCTGGGCATAGCCGGTGATACCGGGCTTTAATGTGTAAACACCGAGCGCTTCGCGCGCTTCCACGAGCTCGGTCTGTGAGTAAAGGCAAGGGCGGGGCCCCACGAGCGTCATCGTTCCGCGCAGCAAGTTGATGGCCTGCGGCAGCTCGTCGAGCTTCGTCCTGCGGAGGAAAGCGCCAAGCCGGGTAACCGCGCTCGCGCTGACCTCGTGCGTTCCGGCCGAGGCGGTACCGTGTTTCATCGTCCGGAACTTATACAGGGTGAAAGGTGCTTGCGCGGCGCCAACGCGCTCCTGCGCGAAAATTGCGGGACCCGGGCTATCGAGTCGGATGGCGACCCAGATCGCAGCAAAAACCGGAGCCAAGAGCAGCATGATTGCCAGCGCTACGCCAATGTCCAGCATGCGGGTCAATGCGCGATAGAGCAAAGCATCCGAAAGATCGTCGGTCAGGATTTCGGGATGAGGCAGAGCATGCGCCGGCCCGAGTGCATAATCCGCGAGGCTTTGTGCCGAGGTGGTGGGCTTGAGCATCTTGAACATTGCGAAAAAGGCGCTGCCCACCGCGGGACCGAACGCTGCGAGCATGCGCAGCTTTTCGCCAAAATAGCCGCCATCGTGGAAATATCCGATGTGGACGTTGTCGAGCCGCTTCCCGACCAACTCACGGATCGCCTGTACTCCCATCGCTTTACTCACCGCATAGGGCGACTGGTCGTCTTCGTCGAGCGAGAGGATTGATGCAATATTGAGAAAGCGACGGCCGTTCATGCGTTTAAATTCATTTGCGATCCGCATCGCGAAATCGACGTTTACCTCGATGAAATCGGCGAGCGATCCACGCGTGTCGTTGTTGCGGACGGCGAGATGGACAAGGGTGTCGCACGCAGTCAGTCCCGCGAGCGCGTCATAGCTAGCGACTTCCACGTGAGGCTGATCGGTAAACAACTTACGCAGCGTATCGAGGTCGCGACCGACAGCGAGCACAGTACGGCCCCCGCGTGCGAGTAACGGCACAAGATGCCGACCCACATTCCCAGAGGCTCCGGTGACAATGAAATCATAGGGACGCAAAGAGGCGATTGTCATTATGCTTCTTCGAAGGCTGGACGATCGGAACGGCAGCCGAGGTGACGGGCAATGGGCGTCCAACCAGCCGTGCCGCGGCGTGTCAACCGCTATCGCCTGGCCCGACTATTCGACGCTTTTGACATGATGATCGCCAAGGAGAGTAGCCCACTGGCCGCCTGCGGCGTATTCTGGAACAAGACGACCGATAATCTGCATCGCCGCAACGGCGTCGCCGGTCCCGCGAATGGTGGTGTCGAGTTCCTTCAGCATCGCGTCGAGTTCGGACCATTGCAGCAATCGCTCGCGCGCCCGCATGATCCGGGGGTGGTTCGTAGGTTCGGGATTATTGCCGATCAGTAGCTCTTCATAAAGCTTCTCACCCGGCCGCAGCCCTGTCTCGACGATCTCGATGTCGCCATCGGGGTGATCGGCGTCGCGTATGTTGAGCCCCGAAAGCCGGACCATCGCGCGCGCCAAGTCTGCGATCCGAACCGGTTCCCCCATGTCGAGTACAAACACCTCGCCCCCCTTTGCCATTGCGCTCGCCTGAATGACGAGTTGCGCGGCCTCAGGAATAGTCATGAAATAACGCGTGATTTCGCGGTGCGTCAGCGTCAGCGGTCCGCCAGCTGCAATCTGCGCTTTGAATAACGGTACGACTGACCCGCTGGAACCCAGAACATTGCCGAATCGCACCATGCTGAAGATCGTCCCCACGTCCGGGTTGGCGGCGCGCGCCTGCAGGATCAACTCGCAAACGCGCTTCGACGCACCCATGATATTCGTCGGCCGCACCGCCTTGTCCGTGCTTATCAATGTGAAATTGGTCGCCCCAAATTCTTCGGCCGCCTCGACGCTGTACAGCGTTCCCATAATATTGTTACGCAAGCCCGAAATCGGATTCGCCTCGACGAGGGGAACATGCTTGTAGGCGGCAGCATGGAACACTGTTTCGGGGCGATGCCGATTGTATACGCGACGCATCGCCGAGCGTTCGGAGACGTTCGCCAGTTCAAGCTCGAGCGGAACAGTTTCGCCCAGTGCGCGCATCATCGCATCGAGCTCGCGTTCTATTGAATAGAGTGCGAACTCGCTCTGCTCAAGAAGCACAAGCCGCGCCGGGCGACAGCGAACCATCTGACGACAGAGCTCGCTGCCGATCGAGCCACCGGCACCCGAGACGAGAACGCGTTTCCCAACAATTGTCCGACTCATAAGCAATTCGTTTGCCGCCACCGCTTCGCGGCCCAGCAGTTCCTCTATCTGGATCTCGCGCAGATCGCTGACGGTGATGCTGCCATCGATGACGTTGGTCAGGCTGGGGAGCGACCGGACATAGACGTCCTCACCCTGCAACTCTTCGATAATCTCGCGCCGTCGCGCGCGCGACGCGCTGGGAATCGCCAGCAGAACTTCGTCCGCGGCGGTATCCTGGAGCACTTGGCGCAGCCGGAAAGACCCAAAAACCCGTACGCCGTCGAGCCGCTGGCCGTCAAGCCGGGCGTCGTCATCGACGAAGCCGACAAGATCCACCTTCGGCTCGTGGCGCAGCGACAGCGCCAGCTGCTGGCCGGCGCGCCCCGCGCCGTAAACGAGCATGCGTCGCGCATTAACATCGACGACCTTCAACAAGTCAAGCAATGCGAATCGAATGGCGATGCGGCTTGCGGCGAGCAGCAGCAGGAAGATGATCGGATGCAACACGCTGAGCGTACGCGGCACGTCGGGGAGTCGGAACAGCACGCACACCACGAGAAGCGGAATCATCAGGAGTCCGCACGCGACCGCGAGGTCCGCCACCGTACGCGAGCCCGAATAGCGGATCAGCGAACGATACACGCCCGATCGCCACGCGATAGGATACCAAAAAAGCAACGCGCAGGCGGCGAAGCTCGCAATCGGACGCGAGAACAGTTCCCACACGCCGAGCCGGAGCGAAAAGGCGATCCACACGGCCATGAGGCAAAGTACGCCATCGATCATGACAGCTGCAGCCTGGCGCTGGACGCGCGGACGATCACCGATGAAATTCAGGGCCTGCTTCCGCAGGCGGCGCCAATAGTCATAGTCTCGAAATGTCATCGTACGGGCAAATCCTCGCAGGCGCGATCTCGGGGGGCTGCCAGAGAGGCCCCGACAAAGGTTGCGCGCCGCAAGCAGAACGGCACGACAAATACTTTGGTTCCTGTAAAAGCAATGCCATAGACGTTCAACAAGTGATGCGTTCAATCCACCCTTAGCTCTTTGGAAACTATCGCGTCTGTTCAGGGGGGCGTACGCGATCGGCGCGCGACATGGGCGTTTCCCGAGGCAAGGCGAGGTATGCCACGCGAATCAAATAGGCGGTCGCTCATACTGTTGATGACCTTGGTGCCCATCACCGTTGCGTTTTGCCCGACCGAAATGCTCTTCGCCGCAACAGGCTTGTCGAATTCGATCAGATTCTCGCGCAAATCTGGCGCAGTGGCATCCCATGCGGAGATGACATAGACGGTTGGCGTCGCTACGCGCACAAAAAACTTGTTATTTTGGATACGCGGCGCCTTGCCGCCAAAGTAGGCAGCGCTTTCATAAACGCCAAGTAGCATCATGTGTTCGAACACCGCATAGTCGCCCAAGAAGACAAAAGCGTTGGGGCGGTTGGCCGCATGCAGGTCGATTACGCTATGGCTGACTTGAATCTGCGGCGCATGAGCACCGCAGATGAAGGATGCGCTGCCGTCTGATCGGATCCCGCGGATCACGATGCCCGCGGCGGCACCGCCGTGGACATAGATGCACGGGTGACGGTCGGACGCGCCATTGTCTACGCACTCGAATGCCGGATCGACGATTCGCGTCGGACCGGCGCCATAGCCGATATCGATCGATCCGCGCTTTGGCGGGGCGTCGGCGCGACTCGTGTAGGGTTGGCCCGACCAATTACGGATTTTCGGCCTCATGATTGCCACATCGTCGCCGAAAGATTCGATCGCGGCCCTTTTGTTGTCATCGAATATGCAATCGACGACGTCTATCTCTCGCACCCCGTTGACGCGTGTGATCAATAGTCCCGGTCCCTGATTGCCATCAAAGAGTACATTGCGTATCGCGATGTTGCGTATGCGATCGCGGGGACGCGACGGCAGGTCGTCGGGTTCAAGGTTTATGCCTGCGCAGGGGCCGTTGCCGCTGTCCCAAAGTCCGTGGGTCAGGCCAAAGCGACCGCCCTCGATTGAGGCTTCGACGCTTTCGATAACTGAAAGTCCCTGCCTGAAATTATTCAGCGCCGCACAGTTTTCGAGGCTCCAGCGAGACGGGACGTCGGCCGTGGAGAACGCGCCGTTCGGACCGGTGCCGTTCCCCTCGGTGCCCGCGTAGATCAGGAAGCCGTCGCAGGTTCCATTGACTGCCTGGACATTCCGGAAAGTCCAGCGATGGCATTTGTCGACCACGATCACATGCGCTGGATCTTCCGCCGGGATCCGCTTATCTCGATTTCCGTCGCAGATCATGTCCACAATCAGGAAGTCGTGGCATCCGACGACATAAAGTGCGGATCCGCCCCATCCGGTTGCCGCGCCGTCTGCAAGAGTAATCCGGTAACCGTTGCCGTTCAGCGTGAAGTTCGATTTCCAACGAAGCAGCAATTGTGACGGCACGACATAGTCGCCGTCTAGCTCGCCATCGATGCCATTGCCGAGCGCGTCGAGAAAGCGCTGCAAAAGCTGGAGCGAAGTGTCGCCCCGCTGGCGGAAGTCCGTGGGCCGTATCATCTGTGCGGGTATGCCTTTTGTGGCGTCATAGCGGAGCACGATAGAACTGGCGAGACTGCGGGGTATGGAAACACCGCAGGTTTGACCTTCCTGAGTCGCAGGATTGCCGCTCCCGACGCTGGTATGCTCCGCGCGAAATGGTTTGACATGCATTTCTTTTCAGCGTGATCGCTCGCGAAGGGCGGGCACATCGTCCTTCGCGAACGGATCCTGGACGACATCGCACAACATTATGATGGCGGACAGCGGCGACAGGCTTCAAAGTCTCGCCAAACGAAGCGAAACGCATTCCGCCGAACGAGCTTCTTGTAAAGGTTTAGCCGCTCGACGCAGGTCGGCGGTACGAGCAAATATCGTGACCAAGGGCATATTGCGGCGGAGGGGTGCGCTATCTCGCCCAACGGCGGCTCCGTCATGTCATCAGGTGAGCGCTTGATCCAATCGCATTTAGCCGGCCGACGCGTCGCCATAGCCTTCAATATTGTTAGATTGCCATCGCCAGCTACTGGTGCACATCGCGTCGATATCGAGCGCTGCTCGCCAGCCCAGGAGTCGTTCGGCCTTGGCCGTTGCTGCATAGCTGCTTGCGACATCGCCTGGGCGGCGGGGAGCGATCTGCGCTGGAATATTTCGTCCGCAGGCACGCTCATATGCAGCGACCAACTCCTTTACCGTGATACCGCGACCGGTTCCAACATTGACCACCTCGCAGCATGGTCCCTTCTCGCTGTAGTCGAGAGCGGCCAAATGGGCGTTAGCGAGATCAACGACATGAATATAATCGCGCTCGCCGGTACCATCGCGCGTATTGTAATCGTCACCAAATATTGCCAGGCTGGCCCGGCGTCCGACCGCAACTTGCGCAACGAACGGCATCAGATTGTTCGGTATGTCTCTCGGATCTTCTCCGATTAGGCCAGAATCATGGGCGCCAACCGGATTGAAATAGCGAAGCAGAACCGCCGAGGCGGTGGGGTGCGCTGCTGCCCAGTCCCGGATCAACTCCTCCACTATCGCTTTCGTGCGGCCATATGGATTGGTGGGATGCACAGGATGCTGTTCGTCGAAGGGGAGATACTGGGCCCTGCCGTAAACTGTTGCGGATGAAGAAAAAATAATCCTGTGGCACTCAGCAGCGTCCATGGCCGCGAGAAGGTTCACTGACCCTGCAACGTTGTTAGCGTAATATAGCAAAGGGTTTTCACTTGATTCACCCACTGCTTTGAGGCCCGCAAAATGTATCACGGCGTCTGGTCGAAATTCTGTAGTCGCTTGCATCAACGCGTCCCCGTTGCAGATATCTGCTTCTACCAGGCGGATATCGCGATTCGTCAGTTGGCGTACGCGGGCGAGCGCGACGGGCGAACTGTTCGAAAAATTGTCGAAGACGCAGACTTCATGACCCGCCGCCAGGAGCGCGACAAGTGTGTGGCTGCCGATATAACCCGCCCCGCCGGTGACCAACACTTTCATCGGAATTGTTTACCCTCAACATTTAGGTGGACATATAATTCCATCGGCAAAATCGTCGAGTCAACTGCCTGGCTTTCGCTGCGGTTCTCCAGGCGATGAATATATTCGACTTCAGCGAGAGCTTATTCGCCTGAGCCGCCGCGCTGGACAAAACCCGGGCGGGATGGGACAGCGGCAAGAGAATCAAGTGTCATATTAGAGGACAGGCCGACGCAAATGATAACGCATCAAATTTTGAAGCATTTAAATTTTTCTTGGCGCTCAAGATGTGCTGCGTTTTCGTCGCCCCCAAAAGGCTTTGCGCACGCCGCCTCGATTCTGGAGTTCTCTTGCTGATGCCTAAGCATTTGTCTGCGCAGAATATTGACCAAAAAACGGTTGAAGGGTTTGGAGAAGAATGGGCGGCTTTCGATCAGACGGCGCTAGACGAGGCAGAATGGCGTCAACTCTTTGAAGGATATTTTGCCATTTTTCCGTGGGAGGCGCTTCCCGCTGATGCTTCTGGCTTCGACTTGGGGTGTGGGTCTGGTCGGTGGGCGAGGGGCGTTGCGACCCGGGTAGGAACGCTTCATTGCATTGATCCGTCCAAAAAGGCGTTGCACATCGCCAAGCAGGCCCTTGGCGCATTCATCGGTGTCGAATTTCACAATGCTGGCGTAGATAATATCCCTTTACCTGACGCGAGCCAAGATTTTGGATATTCTCTTGGTGTGCTTCATCACATCCCTGATACCGAAGCCGCAATGCGCTCTTGCGTCGCAAAACTGAAAACGGGAGCGCCGTTTTTAGTCTATCTATACTATGCGTTTGACGATCGTCCGGTTTGGTTTAGAGCTATTTGGAGGGTGAGCGACTTTGCGCGCCAAATTATAAGTAGAATGCCGTTTATGGTGCGAAAGTCTATGACTAATATTCTCGCATGCATTGTCTATTGGCCGCTGGCCCGTATCGCCATGATAATGCAGAAGATGAATTTTGATGTGGAGGCGATGCCTTTGAGCTTTTATCGCGACCAGAGCTTTTACACCATGCGCACCGATGCACTTGATCGATTCGGGACTAGGCTCGAGCAAAGGTTTTCGAGATGTCAAATCCAGCAGATGATGGAGGCGTGCGGTTTGTCAGACATTCGTTTTCGAGAAACTGCTCCATTTTGGGTTGCTTGTGGCATTAAGAAATAAAACGTTCTGATGGCCGTGCTATCGAATTTCAGCTCGTTCTGAAAAATAGATTGTTTTGCAACTCTCATTTGCAAACGAAGGTGTTATCGAAAACACTTCGGGCACATGTTTTATAAATGCCTCGCGAGTGGTGCTCGTTTGCGCTACCATGGCGCCGCTGACCAACCACATTAACGTGTCGGCAAATTGCGCGACCAGCGACAGGTCGTGGAGCACCGCGACGACCGTGCGGCCGTCGGCGGCGAGCGAGGCAAGGCATTCCATCACGCGATATTGATTGGCGGGATCGAGCGCCGCGACCGGTTCGTCGACGAGCAGGACCGGCGTTTCGGCGGCAAGGACGCGTGCGAGGCAGGCGAGAGCCGCCTCGCCGCCCGACAGGCTGGTAACGCCGCGGTGGGCCAGATCGGTGCAGCCGGTGGCGGCCATTGCGCGGTCGACGGCTGCCTTGTCCTCGGCCGAGAGTCGGCCCGGCGCAGCGCCATAGGAAAAGCGGCCGAGCGCGACCATATCGGCGACGCTGATATCCCAGGCGAGTTCGTGCACCTGCGGCAGATAGGCAAGCCGCCGCGCACGTTCGGCGGGGCGCAGTGCGGTGAGGTCGGCGGTGCCCATGCGAATCGTGCCCTGCGTCGGCACGACGCCCGCCATCGCGCGAAGCAGCGTCGATTTGCCTGCGCCATTGGGGCCGACGATCGCGGTCAACTGTCCCGGTGCGAAGCGGGCGCTGATGTCGGCGATGAGGGGGGTACCCTGCGCCTCGACGCGCAGCGCCTCGATGATCAGATCGTCAGTCATGCGCACCTCCACGGCCGCGGCGCAGCACGATGAGCGTGAACATCGGCGCGCCCGCGAGCGCGGCGACGACGCCGAGGCGCAGCTCATTGTCGGTTGGCAGAATACGCACGACGAGATCTGCAAGCACGAGGAGCAGCGCGCCCAGCCACGCCGAAGGCGCCAGGGTCCGCCCCGGATCGTGCCCCGTCCATGGGCGAACCAGATGCGGCGCGACGATCCCGACGAAGCCGACCGCGCCGGCCAGCGCCACCGCGGCGCCGGTCGCAATTCCGGTGCCGGCGACGATCGCAATGCGGGTGCGGCGGACGTCGAGGCCGTGCGCCGCGGCAGCGGTTTCGCCAAGCGTGAGCAGCGACAGGTTCGCGCGCTGGGCGAACAGGAACAGCGCGCCGACGAGGATCAGCGGTGCGGTCATCGCCAGATCGGCGAGCGAGCGGTTGGCGACCGATCCGAGCGTCCAGTTGACGAGATCGGAGAGCGAAAAGGGATTGGGCGCGAAGTTGAGGATCAGCGCCATCAGGGCGCCCGCGAGGCTCGAGAGGCCGACGCCAACGAGGATCAGGCTCGCCATGCCCTGCGTCCGCACCGCCGCCGAGGCGAGGAGCAGCGTCGCGACCGCGGCGCCTGCGATGGCGCCGAGGGGAAGCGCCCAGGGGAAGAGTGCCGCGAGCCCGAAATAGAGCGTCAGCGTCGCCCCGAGCGTTGCCGCCGCCGAGACGCCGAGGATGCCGGGTTCAGCAAGCGGATTGCGCGTGAGCCCCTGTAATGCTGCGCCGCAAAGACCGAGCGAGGCACCGACGACCGCAGCGCTGAGCACGCGCGGCAGCCGGATGTCGGCAAGGATGATCGTCGCGGCGGAGTCATGCCCGCCGAGCCAGCCGGCGAAAAGCGCTGGCGATACGCCATCGGGGCCGGTTGCCAGCGCGAGCAGCGCGGCGAGCAGTAGCATCGCGGCAAGGGTCAGGTTGAGGCGCGTCATCGCATATCCCTTCGCGCATCGGCGAGTGCCTTGACCGCGTGTCCCGTCAACCAATTGCCGCACGAGAGCCAGCCGCCGGGCACCTCGACATCGCGGGCATGGCGCGTGGCTTCGGCCACGACGGGGTGGCGCGAGGCGGTCCAATAATCCTGCCGATAGCGCGCGCTGTCGAAAAAGGCACGGAACATGAGATCGGGCGGACGGCGCACCATCGCCTCGATCGGCAGGCTGCCCCAGCCGGGGCGGGTGCGATAGGGGGTGAAGCCCGCCGCTTCGATGACCTCGGCGACCAGTGAACCGGGGCCGGTCGTGACGTCGCCGGGGGTGATGTAAAGCGCGGTGCCCGCGTGCCCGCCGCCCTGGTGCGCGGCGGCGACCTCGGTATCGAAGGCCTTGACCATCGCCGCGGCGCGCGGGCCGGCGCCGAGCGCCGCGCCTGCCCGGAGCATCTGGCTTCGGACATCGGCGAGCGTGCCCGCATAGCCGAGCTGCACGACCTTTATCCCCATCGCTTCGAGCTGGCGGTCGAGCTTCGCGCTGCCGCCATAGGAGCGCACGACCACCGCGGGGCGCAGCATCGCAATATCCTCCAGCTGCGGGCGCAGCCGCGGCAGGCCCGCGGCGCGCGGCGCGGCAAACGCGCTGTCGCTCGCCGCCTCGAAGGAAACGGCGCGGATGCGCTTCCGGGGCACGAGGCCGAGGAGCATCTGGTCGGCGCAATAATCGATGCTGACGATGCCGTGAAGGGGGGGGAGCGGCGCGCGCGGCTGGCAGGCCGAAAGGGCCGCCAGCATCGCAAGGGCCGCTCCCGCGCGCATCAGAAGGCCCAGCGGACCCCGACATAGGCCGAGCGGCCCGCAGTGCCATAGCCCGCCACAGTCTGATAATCGGTGTCGAACAGATTCTCGATTCGGCCATAGACTTCGATTCCGGCAACGAGCGGGTAGCTCGCGCGCAGATCGACCAGCCAATAATCGTCCAGCGTCACATTGTTCGCGCGATCGTCGAAGCTCTTGCCGGCATAGCGCGCGGCGACCGACAGGTCGGCGCCAGCAAAGGCGCCACCGGGCGTCCAGCCGAGTTCGGCATTGGCAAGATGCTTGGGGCGCCGCGCCAGCCGGTTGCCATCGTAGACCGAACCGGGGGTGCGGTCGGTGGCGACGACGAGGCTGTAGTTGGCGCTAAAGCGTAGGCCCGGCGAAAGCTGCACCGCGCCTTCGACCTCGACTCCTTGGCCGCGCGCGCGGTTGATATTGTCGTAGGTGCCGAAAGGGCGGTTGCCCGTCGCGCAGATGGGGGGCAGGGGATTGGGGCCGGCGGGGCAGCTCACGAAATCGATAAGATTGCGCGTGTCGCGGCGATACCAGGCGATGTCGATGAACGCGAGCGGTGCGGCAGTGATGCGGACCCCGACTTCATAGGCGCGGGCGCGCTCGGGCTGCAGATCGGGATTGCCGTAGGCGCCTGCGGTATCCGAAAGCTGGAACAGCGTCGGCGCCTTGAAGCCTTCGCGGTAGCTCGCGCGCAGCGTGACATGATCGCCGAGCTTCTGCCCCGCATCGAAGGCGAGGCTGGTCGCGCCGCCGAAGTCGCGGTGATCGTCGCGGCGCACCCCCGCGGTCAGCGACAGCGTCTCGGTCGGCTTGCCGACGACCATCGCCCACAGTCCGGTGGTCGCGGTTCGGCCGCTGTCGCTCGAAAAGGCGTCGGCGGTCTGCGAGCGCGTCCATTCGCGTTCGGCGCCCGCGATCAGCCGGATTTGCTGTCCGCTTACGTTGCCCGCGGTCAGCCAGTCGATGCTGTACGAAAGCCGTTCGCTGCGTCCGCGCGCCTTGAAGCTCGGATCGCTGCCCGCCGCCGGGTCGTAATTATCGCGGTTGATGTCGGCAAAACCAAAGGCGAGCTTGTGCGAAAAGCCGGTCGTGCTGCCGTTGCCGCCGGGGCGGTGCTCGACCGAGGCGGCCGCATAATGTTCGCGCGTCTTTTGATATTCGGCGGTGTCGCCGAAGCTGTAGGTCGGGGGCGCGAAGCCGTCGAGATCGACGCGGCTGTCGGCATAAAGGCCGAAGGCGCGGACGGTCAGCGTATTGCCGATCTCGGTCCGGTTGGTGAGGTTGAGCGCATATTGGCGATAGCCGTCGCGCTCGGTGCCGACCGCGGCATTGCTGATCCCGTCGGTGCGGACATAGCCGCCGCCGAGACCGAATTGCGATGCGCCGAGATCGGCGCGGAGCTGGCCGTTGACCCGCGCCGTATCGCGCGCGCCATATTCGGCGCCGATCCGGCCGCTCGTGCCGCCGCCGACCGTGTCAGGCTCGGTGGTCGAGATGGCGACCACCCCGCCGATCGCCTGGCTGCCCCACGGCAGGCTGTTCGCGCCGCGCAGCACCTCGATGCGGTCGATCGCGCCGAGCATCAGATTGGCGAAGTCGAAGCCGCCGCCCGGCGAGGAGGGGTCGCCGACGCGCACCCCGTCGATGACGACGAGCGTCTGCTCGCCCTCGGCGCCGCGGATCCGCACGTTCGATACGCTGCCGAGCGTGCCATATTGGGTGATGCTGACCCCGGGCAGCCGTGCAATCAGATCGGCGGCGGCGCCATTCTGGGCGCGGCGGATGGCGGCGGCGTCGATGACCGAGACCGATGCGTTGCTTTGGTCGGCGCCGAGCAGATCGCCGACGACGGTGATCGTCGAACCATCGGCGTCAGCGTCCTGCGCCCACGCGGGCGAGGCCGTGGCAACGGCCACGAGCGACAAGGTGGATTTCCAGAAAAATGACTTCACGAGTACCTCCAGCGTAACGGCTTGCCGTCACGCGAGGATCCTCGCCTGCGCCCGGTACACCCCGCCCGCGTGCAGATAACGGCGACGCCCTGGCAGGTCTCCTGGCTCGCCGGGTCAGCGGTGGGATGCGGCCTTCCCGGAAGACAAGCTTCCAGTGGCATGATTGCATCCACCTCGCCGGACTACAGTTGCGGGGGCAGCGCCGGATCGACCGGTCTTCCCTTTTCATGCCCGTCACCGGGCAACCCGAGGTCACGGTGCGGGCCGCTAGCAAAAGCGCGGCCGCGCTGCAATCGCCAATTCGCAGGCCGAGGTTGGACCGGCGCGCCGTGTTTCAGGTGAAGTCGGGGCTGGCCGCGGCCGGCTCGGTGGCGGGCTCGGCCGGGGCTTTCCTGTCGGCGGCGGCTGAACGGGCGGCGCGAACGGCCCGGGCGACGAGGAGGGTCGCGAGCGGCCAGACGATCGTGTTGAACAGGTCCATACGCGTGTCGGGCCAGTTCCAGTTGCCGAGATTGATCCGGTCGAGCACTTCGTTGCCGCAGGCGGCGATGATGACGATGCCGAGCGGCAATATGTCATCGAGGCCCCGGCGCATCACGAGCGCGGTCGCTAGGAAGATGAGCATCCCCGCATGCAGGTGCAGCATCGCATCGGGGAGGCCCGTCGTCGCCCCGATATCGAGAATGAGGCCGTGATAATCGGCGGCGGCTTGCTGCAGAATTTGCATTGATCTCTTTCAAATTGCGCGGGATTTCGAATCGGGCCGCTGCCCTTTGGCGCGCGCTGCCTGAACCTCGCTTGTATGCATCGAGCTTGCGCGCATTGGCAGAAAAGTTGAAGGCCCCGCCATCCGGCGGGGCCTTCGAGGCTGGTGCAGTCCTATCCACTGGAGGTGCCCGGCCCTTGTTCAAACTTCGATCGGCCAAGAGCTTTTTCACCGCTACAAATATTTGTCAACGAACGATAATTTATTTCGAGCCAAATTGGATGCTATTGTGCATTCGTCGATGGACAGGGATTCAGCATCGCTTGCCCTCATGCGGAAATGAATTCCGTTTCAATATACTATCTTTTTTTGCGATCGCTGGCGTTGCTTTTGCCATGCCCTGCGAAGATTGAAATCCGCTGCGCGGCGAGTGGACGCCGCTTCGCGATATATCGATCGCAGCGCGGATAATGACGCTAACCTTGACTTGCTGTGGGTTGCAATCGTTGGCGCTTCGACCGACATTGCTGCCCTAGGGAGCCGGGCATGGATTTTGCGTTCGACAATAGTTTTCACGACGCGATGCCGGGCTTTTACGCGCCCGCGGAGGCGGCGAAGCCGTCGGCGCCGACGCTGTTGATCTTCAACCATGCGCTTGCCGACCGGTTGGGGATCGATGCGGCGGGCGCGAGCGATGCACAGCTCGCCCGGATCTTTTCGGGCGAGGAAATGCCCGGCGGCGCCAATCCGCTTGCGCTCGCCTATGCGGGGCATCAATTCGGGCATTTCTCGCCGCAACTGGGCGACGGCCGCGCGCTGCTGCTCGGCGAGATCGTCGCGCCCGACGGGGCGCGGTTCGACGTGCAGCTCAAAGGGTCGGGGCCGACGCCTTTTTCGCGCAACGGCGATGGCAAGGCGGCGATCGGCCCCGTGCTGCGCGAGTTCCTCGTGTCCGAGGCGATGGCGGCGATGGGCATCGCGACGACGCGCGCGCTTGCCGCGGTGGCCACCGGCGATCGCGTCCAGCGCGAGCAGGCGCATCCCGGTGCCGTGCTGACGCGCATCGCGAGCAGCCATATCCGCGTCGGCACCTTTCAATTCTTCGCCGCGCATTTCGGCGCCGACCATGTCGCGCAATTGTCGGACTATGCCGTGCGCCGCCATTTTCCCGAGCTTGCCGAGGCGGCCAATCCGCATCTGGCGCTGCTCGACCGGGTGATCGGCCTGCAGTGCGATCTCGTCGCAAGCTGGCTTGGCGTCGGCTTCATCCACGGGGTGATGAACACCGACAATGTCGCGATCAGCGGCGAGACGATCGATTATGGCCCTTGCGCCTTCATGGACCGCTTCGCGGTGAACACGGTCTTCAGCTCGATCGACGCGAACGGACGCTATTCCTATGGCCGCCAGCCGCAAATCTTGCACTGGAACATGGCGCGCTTCGCCGAAGCGCTGCTCCCGGCCATCCACGCGGTAAGGCCGGACGATGTCGAAGAGGCGAAGGCGCTTGCCAACGCCATTCCCGAACGCTTTCGCGCGGCCTGGTTTGCGCGGATGCGCGCGAAGCTCGGGCTGACGCAGCCGGGCGAGGGCGATGCCGAGCTGATCGACGGCTTGTTCGATCAGCTCGAGACGCATCAGGTCGATTTCACGCTGTTCTTCCGTGCGCTCGCCATGCTGCTCCGCGGCGAGGGCGATATGCTGCAGGCGCTGCTCCCGGCGCCCGACGCCATGGCGCCGTGGATCGCCGAGTGGTGGGCGCTGATCGAGCGCGAGCCCGCAGGGCCGCTCGAATGCGCCGACGCGATGGACCGGGTCAACCCGCTCTATATCCCGCGCAATCATCTGGTCGAGGCGGCGCTGGCCGATGCCGAGGCGGGCGATATGACGGCGTGGCGCGAACTGCTCGATGTCGTGCGCCAGCCTTTCGTGCCGCGCAGCGAATGGGAGGCGTTTGCCCGTCCGGCGCCCGAAGGCTTCGGACCCTATACGACCTTTTGCGGAACCTGACCGGCGTGCCGGGCGCTGTTGAGCGGCCGCCCGGCACTTGCTAGAGCGGCCGCCAACCCAATCGAGGATCGCATCTTTGTCCCAGACCGAATCGGCGGCAGCCAGCTCGCCCAAAATCACCGTGGTCGGTACCGGCTATGTCGGCATATCGAACGCGGTGCTGCTCGCGCAGCGCAACCGCGTCGTCGCGCTCGATATCGATCAGCAGAAGGTCGACCTCATCAACGCCTGGACCTCGCCGATCGCCGACCCGGAGATCGAGGAGTATCTGGCGAACCGTCCGCTCGATCTGGTCGCGACGACCGACAAGCAGGACGCCTATCGCGACAGCGATTTCGTGATCGTCGCGACGCCGACCGACTATGACCCGGACAATAATTATTTCAACACGAGCACGGTCGAAGCGGTCATCGCCGATGCGCTGGCGCTCGCGCCGCGCGCGCTGATCGTCATCAAATCGACGATTCCGGTCGGCTTCACCGACCGCATGCGCGCCGAATTCGGCAGCGACAATATCGTCTTCTCGCCCGAATTCCTGCGCGAAGGGCGCGCGCTTTATGACAATCTCTACCCCTCGCGGATCATCGTCGGCGACACGAACCCGCGCGCCGCCGATTTCGCGCGGCTGCTCGAGCAGGCATCGCTCAAGGACAAGACCGATGTGCTGCAGACGGGCAATACCGAGGCCGAGGCGATCAAGCTGTTCGCCAACACCTATCTTGCGATGCGCGTCGCCTTCTTCAACGAACTCGACACCTATGCCGCGATGCACGGAATCGACAGCCGACAGGTGATCGACGGGGTGGGGCTCGATCCCAGGATCGGGCAATTCTACAATAACCCGTCCTTCGGCTATGGCGGCTATTGCCTGCCCAAGGATACCAAGCAGCTGCTTGCCAATTATCAGGACGTGCCGCAGAATTTGATCCAGGCGATCGTGGCATCGAACACCACGCGCAAGGATTTCATCGCCGCCGAGGTCGTTCGCCGCAAGCCGCGCGTTGTCGGCATCCACCGGCTCGCGATGAAGGCGGGATCCGACAATTTCCGCGCGAGCAGCATCCTGGGCGTGATGAAGCGCGTCAAGGCCAAGGGGATCGAGGTTATCGTCTATGAACCGCTGATCGAGGAGGATCGGCTGTTCAACTCGCGGGTCGTGCGCGATCTTGATGCCTTCAAGGCCGAGGCCGACGTGATCATCGCCAATCGCGTCGCCGACGAACTCGCCGATGTGGCCGACAAGGTCTACAGCCGCGATCTGTTCGGCGCCGATAGCTGAGCGGTTGCCACGGGGCCGCCTTTTCGACGGACCGAGCCGGTTTCCCCGAAAACCGGGTTGCGTGCGTGCGGCGGGCAAGCCACAAGTGCGCATCGGTTGTGGACAGATGGCCAGCGAAAAAAAGCGTCACGAATTGAACGGCTTTGGCGTCGATGCTCGGCGGCGGTGGGGACTATTGTCCGCGTCGCTGCTCTCGCTCGCCTGCGCCCATGCGGTCGCGGCGCAGGAGCGCGAACCGGCCGCGCCGCCGGCTGCAGAGGCTGCGACCGCGGAGCCCGCTGCGGCCGATGCGCCTCCGCCTGACGATGATACCCCGATCGCGAGCCCATCGCCGCCGCCCGAAGGGGTCGTCTTGCCCGAGGTGGCGCCGATCATTCCCGATGACGAATTCAGGAAGGCGATCCCTCCGATCAGTGCGGAGGACGATCCCGAGCTCGACAAGCCGCTCGAATCGATTGCCGATTTCGAAAAGCGCGTCGCCGATGCGGCGAAGCAGAAGGCGAACGGTACCGCCGACGCCGTGCCGCAGGTCGACGGCGTGCCCGTTCCCGCGCTCGCCGACGGGCAGACGGTCGAGCCGATCGGCGATGCGCCGATAACCGATGCCGAGCTCGCCGCGCCCTTGCCGCCGCTCGAAAGCTTTGACGTTCAGCCCGTCCAGTTCGTCGATGCCGAGCCCGAGGGCGAGAACCGCCAGGTCGCCTATTCGGTGCAGGTCAATGGTCTTGCCGCGGCCGACGACAGCACCGATGCCGACCTCTCGGGGTTGTTCGGCGACCTCTCGGCGCTCTATGACGGCGATGGCAAGGCCGACAATTTCGCGATGCTGCGCGCCCGGCTGAGCAACGATGCCGAGCTGATGCAGCGCATCTTGTCGTCCGAAGGCTATTATGACGGCAGCGTCGATACGCGTATCGATCGCGCCGGCCGCGAGCGCGGGCAGCCGGTTTCAGCGGTGATCGATGTAAAGCCGGGTCCGCGCTACAGCTTTTCGGACATCATCCTCGATGCCAAGCCGACGGTGCCGCCGGGGCTGATCGCCGACAATTTCCCGCTCGCTATCGGCGAGCCGATCGTCGCCGAACGGGTTCAGGGCGCTGAAGCGGCGATCTCGCTCAAACTTCCCGAGGAAGGCTATCCCTTTGCCAAGGTCGGCCAGCGCGACATCCTGCTCGATGGCGACAAGGCGACCGGCGTCTACACGCTGCCGATCGACATCGGCCCGCGCGCGCGTTTCGGCGGCTTTGCGAGTAGCGGCAAGGAGGCCTTTGGCGCCGACCATGTCGCGATCATGGCGCGGTTCAAGCGCGGCGACCTTTACGACAGCCGCAAGGTCGACGATCTGCGCCAGGCACTGGTCGCCACCGGCCTGTTCGCGACCGTGTCGGTCGAACCCCAGGCGACAGGCGAGAGCGCGGGCGACGATACCGAATATGTGACGATGCTGGTCAACCAGCAGGCGGGACCACCGCGCACGCTCGCCGCCAGTGCCGGCTATGGCACCGGTGAGGGGATCCGCGTCGAAGGAAGCTGGACCCACCGCAATCTTTTCCCGCCCGAAGGCGCGTTGATCGTGCGCGGCGTCGCGGGGACGCAGGAACAGGGGCTGGGGGTCACCTTCCGCCGGTCGAATGCGGGGCGGCGGGATCGCACCTTTGAACTGGTCGGTGAGGCGACGCGGAGCAATTATAACGCGTTCGAGGCGCTGACGGGGCGCGTCGCGGCGCGGGTCAGCTATGACTCGACGCCGATCTGGCAGAAAAAGCTGACCTATGCCTATGGCGTGCAGCTTATCGCGACGAGCGAGGACGATTACAGTTTCCTGCTCGCCGATCGCGAACGCGACCTATATTATATCGTCGGCCTGACCGGACAGATCGGGATCGATCGCACCAACAGCCTGCTCGATCCGACCAAGGGATTTCGCGTCACCACGCTGATCGAGCCCGAAGGGTCGATGAGCGGGCGCTTCTCGCCCTATGCGCGCGCTCGCGTCGATGTCAGCGGCTATTATCCCGTGGCCGAGAATATCGTGCTCGCGGGCCGCGTGCGCGTCGGTTCGATCCTCGGCGCCGCGCGCGAGCGGCTGGCGCCGTCGCGGCGCTTCTACGCCGGCGGCGGCGGGTCGGTGCGCGGCTTCGGCTATCAACAGCTTGGTCCCAAGGATCCCAACAACGACCCGATCGGCGGGCGCAGCGTCAACGAGGCGGCGTTCGAGGCGCGCTATCGCTTCGGCAATTTCGGGATCGTCGGCTTCGTCGATGCGGGGCAGGTCTACACCGGATCGACCCCCGATTTTTCGAATATGCGCTTCGGGGCCGGCATCGGCGGCCGCTTTTACACCAATTTCGGCCCGATGCGGCTCGACGTCGCGACGCCGATCGACCGCAAGCCCGGTGAATCGCGGATCAGCGTCTATGTCTCGATCGGGCAGGCTTTCTGATGGCCGGGGGCGCAGCCGAGCCGATGGATGACGCGCCGCCGCCGCGGAGGCGCAACCCCTGGCCGCGCCGCGTGCTGCGCTGGACGGGAATCGCCCTCGGCGGGCTGCTTGCGCTGATCGCGCTGTTCGTCGTCGGTCTCAACAGCGACGCCGGGCGCCGCTTCGTCGTCACCCAGATCGAGAAATATGAATTTTCGAACGGGATGAAGATCGGCATCGGCCGGCTCGACGGATCGCTCTATGGCGCGATGGTGGTGCGCGATTTCACGCTTTCGGACCCGAAGGGCGTGTTCCTGCGCTCTCCCGAGGTCAGGGTCGACTGGCGGCCCTTTGCCTATCTGAAGAGCCATGTCGATGTCCGTTCGGCGACCGCCTCGACGATCGTGCTGCAACGGCTGCCCGCATTCCGTCCGACGCCCGACACCGGCGAACCTCTGCTTCCCGACCTCGATATCGACATCGGGCGGCTGCGCGTCGACCGGTTCGTCGTCGAGCCTGCGGTGACAGGAGCGCGGCAGGAACTCCGCATCGACGGCAAGGTCGCGATCGCCGACCGGCGCGCGCAGGTGACGGCGAAGGCCGAGGCCATCGGCGGCAAGACGAAGGGCGACCGGCTCGCGCTGCTGCTCGACGCGGTGCCCGAAAAGAATCGCCTGGCGCTGACGCTCGACGTCAATGCTCCCGCCGGTGGGGTGCTGGCGGCACTCGGCGGGTTCAAGGAGCCGCTGACGGCCAAGCTTGCCGGCCGCGGCGACTGGACGCGCTGGGACGGGCGCCTCGACGCGACGCTGGGCGCGGCGCCGCTTGCCGGGCTGGCGCTGAGCGCGCGCGACGGGACGTTCGCGGTCAAGGGTACGACGCAGGCGGCGCGCCTGTTCGCGGGCACGCCGGCGGCGCTGCTCGGCCGCGAGACGGCGGTCGATGTCACCGCGCGGCTCGCCCAGCGCAAGGCCGATCTCGACGGACGGCTTTCGTCCGATGCGATGCGGCTTGGGATCAGCGGCGGCCTCGATCTCGGCGCCAATCGTTACGATGGCCTGCAACTGGCGTTCGTGCTGCTGCGCCCCGCCGCGATCGCGCCGGCGCTTCGGGCGAGCGGCGGCCGGGCGTCGGCGCGGCTCGATGGCGCCTTTGCGACGCCGACGGTCGCGTATAGCGTCGATGCGGCGAGCCTTGCGGTCAATGATATCGTCGTCGAGGCGCTGAACCTGTCGGGCAAGGCGCGCGTCGATGCCGATCAGATCGTCATCCCGGTGGAGGGGCGCGCGGCGCGCATCCGCGGGCTCGATACGGTAGCGGGCGGAACGCTCGTCGCGGTGCGGCTCGACGGCGATCTTGCCTATAAGAATGGGCGGCTGCTCAGCGACAACCTCCGCCTGCGGTCGCCGCGCATCGACGCCAAGGCGATCATCGTCGCCGACCTCAACCGCGGCTTCTACACCGGCGCCATCGACGGGCGGGTCAATAATTACCGCATCGAAAGCGTCGGCATCTTCGACATCGGCACCGATGTCGATCTGAAGCGTGTCGGTACCGACGGGTTCGAGATTGCCGGCCGCATTCGCGCGCGATCGACCCAATTGTTCAATTCGGGCGTTCGCGACCTGCTCGGCGGCAATGCCGTCGCGACGAGCGATATTCGCTATGGCACCGACGGCATCGTGCGCTTCGCCAATCTGCGCCTCACCGCGCCGCGGCTGCGCGTCACGAGCGGGCAGGGCAGCTATGCGCCGAACGGCCAGCTCCAGCTCGCCGCGCGCGCCACTTCGGTCGATTACGGGCCACTCGGCGTCGAGGTGGCGGGCACGATCAGCGACCCGCGCGCGACGCTGCGCGCCGAGCGCCCCGGTCTCGGCATCGGCCTCGCCAATCTGGAAGCGCGGTTGACGGGCGCCCCCAACGGCTACCGGCTCGCGGCGAAGGGGGAGACAGATTACGGTCCGCTGACCGCGGATGTCGTGCTGCTGACCGCCGCCGGGCCGCTGACCATCGATGTCGAACGCGCCGACCTGTCGGGGATCGGCTTCAAGGGACGGCTGCAGCAAAGCGCGGCGGGGCCGTTCGTCGGCCGGCTCGACGCATCGGGGCAGGGGCTGGGCGGGATCGTGCGGCTGAGCGCCGATGGTCAATGTCAGGCGGTTGCGGCGAACATCCGCGCGAACAATGTCGTGCTGCCCGGCGCCGCGCGGCTCGCGGTCGGCAGCGCGATCGTCGATGCCGACATGATCCTTTACGACAAGCCGCGGATCATCGCCGACATCCAGCTCGCCGACACGCGCATCCGCGATTATGACATTGCGGTCGGGCGCGTGAAGATCGACTATCGCGACGGGCGCGGCAAGGCGCAGGCGCTGGTCGAGGGGACCAGCGGCGTGCCGTTCCGCATCGCCGCCAATGCCGACCTGACCCCCGAGCTGTGGCGCGCATCGGTGCAGGGCCGGGCGAGCGGGATCAACTTCCGCACCGCGTCGCCGGCGCGCATCGTGCCGCATACCGACGATTATGAACTGCTGCCGACGACCATCGACCTCGGCCGCGGCAGCAGCGCGCGCCTCGCGGGGCGCTTCGGCGAGGGCATCGTCGTCCAGAGCCGCCTTGAGCGCGCAAATATGACGATCCTCAACGCCGTCTATCCGGGACTGGGGCTCGGCGGGCGCGCGACCGGCAGCCTCGACTTCGCGCAGGAAAATTCCGACGCTTTCCCGCGTGCCGACGCGCGGCTGACGATCAACGATTTCACGCGCACGACCGCGGCGGCGGTGAGCCAGCCGGTCGACGTCAATTTCGCGGGTAAGCTGCTCGCCGACGGGGGCGAATTGCGCGCCGTGGTGCGCAAGCGCGGCAGCGTGATCGGACGGCTGCAGGCGTCGCTGCGCCCGCTCGGGCCGGGCGCGGGCGACTGGATGACGCGCCTGCGCGCCGCACCGCTCGGCGGCGGGCTGCGCTATAATGGACCTGCTGACACGCTCTATTCCTTCGTCGGTCCCGCCAATCAGGGACTCGCGGGTCCGGTCGCGGTGGCGGCCGACTTCAGTTGCCAGCTTGCCGATCCCTGTCTGCAGGGCGTGCTCAAGGGCAATGGCATGACCTATGAGAACCAGACCTATGGCACCAAGCTGACCGACATGGTGGTCAGCGGCCGCTTTACCGGCAACCGGCTCGAAATCGATCAGCTTACCGCCAAGGCCGGCACGGGAAGCGTCGCGGCGAAGGGCTATGTCAGCCTGTCGTCGGCCGACGGTTATCCGATGAACATCGTCGCCACGCTCGACAATGCGCGGCTGGCGCGCAGCGAGAATATCGGCGCGCGCGCGACCGGCACGCTGACGCTCGCCAAGACGGCGGGAGAGGCGGCGCTATTGTCGGGCGACCTGCGCCTGCCCGAAACGCGCTATCGCATCGTGCGCGAGGGCGCGGCGAGCGTTCCCGTGCTCACCGGCGTTCGCCGCAAGCCGCCGAGCGGGCGCCGCCGGATCAGCGGCGACGGGCTGGCGGCGGTCGGCGGCAGCCTGTTCGACCTGATCCGGCTCGACATCCGCCTGCGCGCCGGCGAACAGATTTATGTGACCGGCATGGGGCTCGAATCCGAATGGCAGGCCGACGTCACCTTGAAGGGAACCACCGTCGCGCCGCGCGTGACCGGCGAGATCGAACTGGTGCGCGGCACGCTCGACTTCGCAGGGCGCTCGTTCGAGCTCGAGCAGGGCAAGGTGACTTTCCCCACCGGCGATGCCTATGATCCCGCGATCAACCTGCTCGCCACCGACACTTTCGACAATGTGACCGTCAATGTCGCGGTGACCGGGCGCGCGAGCAACCCGCAGGTCGCCTTTTCGAGCGTGCCCGGACTGCCGCAGGACGAAATCGTCTCGCGCATCCTGTTCGGCGATTCGATCACCTCGCTGTCGCCGCTTCAGGCGGTGCAACTGGCGGCGTCGCTCAACACGCTGCGCGGCGGCGGCGGCGGGCTCAGCCCGCTCGGCGCGCTCCAGTCGGCGGCGGGGATCGACCGCCTGCGCATTCTGGGGCCCGACGATACGACCGGACGCGGCACCGCGCTCGCGGCAGGGCAATATATCTCGAAGGACATCTACCTTGAGGTCATTACCGACGCGCGCGGCTATACCGCGACCCAGCTCGAGATCAGCCTGACGCGCGCGCTGTCGATCCTGAGCCAGGCGGGCGGGTCGGGGCAATCGAACTTCTCCGTCCGCTACCGCAAGGATTATTGATGCACCGCGCGCTGATGCTCTTGCCGCTGTTCGCGCTGGCGGCGTGCAAACAGCAGCCCGATTTCGACCAGCGGTACGACAAGGCTGCATCCGACATCGAAGCGCGCGCGCAGGCGATGGACAAGGATCTGTCGGAGGCGGACAAGGCCGCCGCCGCGGCCGCACCAGGCAATGGTTCGCAGACGAAGGGCTTGCCAGCCGCCTCGACCGCGTCTAACGCACCCCCGTCATCTGGGGAGTAGCCAGCCGTCCTGCCGGACGGGCCGCAGCGTCAACATACTCGGTCGAGAGGCCGTGGCGCCGCGGAAGCGCGAAAGCGTTTGGGCGAGACCAATGGCGTCGCACCTTCGTCCGGGCCGGGCGGCGGGCGTGATCGCTGTTGGAGTTCGCTTGCCGCTCGGCCCCGGAGTAACTCATGGAAGCCTTGTTCACCTCGACCGCGGTCGTCGCGCTCGCCGAGATCGGCGACAAGACGCAGCTCCTCGCGATTCTGCTCGCGACGCGCTTCAAACGGCCGCTTCCGATCATCCTCGGCATTTTGGTCGCAACGCTCGCCAATCATGCGCTCGCCGCGCTGCTGGGGGCGCAGGCGGCCGCCTTCCTCGACAGCGATATCTTCCGCTATGTCATTGGCGCCTCGTTCGTCGCGATGGCGGCGTGGACGCTGATTCCGGACAAGTTCGAGGATGATGATGCGCCCAAATCGCATGCGGGCGCGTTCATGACGACGCTCGTCGCCTTCTTCCTCGTCGAGATGGGCGACAAGACGCAGGTCGCGACAATCGCGCTCGGCGCGCGCTTCCACGATGTCTTCACCGTGACGGCGGGTACGACGCTGGGGATGATGATCGCCAATGTGCCCGCAATCTTCCTTGGCCACGAACTGCTCAAGCGCGTCGATCTGAACAAGGTCCGCATGATCGCTGCGGCGCTGTTCCTGGTGATCGGCCTGTGGGTTCTGGCCCAGACCGCGGGACTGTTCGGCGCAGGCTGAACGCCGCGATCAGAACGGCTTGCAGGGCTTGCCGTTGTCGTCGAACCGGGCGGCGAGATCATATTCGCGGCCGTTCCAGCGCAGATAGGGGAAACAGAAGCCGGGAAGGCCGACCTGGATATCGGGATAATTGTCGACGCCGTGGTTTTTGAGGAAGTTTGCGAAGCCCTGGGTGGTCAGCATCACCTTCCAGCTTCCCGCCGGCGTCTTGGTCAGGACGATCGAATTGACGCCGGCCGATCCGTTGCAGAAGATGCCATTGTCGTGGATCATCGCTTCGGGTCGGCCGTCGCCGTTGACGTCGCCGATAAAATCGACCTGTGCCTCCGAATGGCCGCTGTCGTCGTCGGTGCAGGCTGTCCAGCGGCCGCCCTTGACCGGCTTGATCTCGGCGGCGCGAAACAGCGCGAGGCGCTCGGTCGCCGGAAGCGCCTTGGCTTCGGGGGTTTGCGAGCCGTCCCAATCGAACAGATAGTCGCGCGAAATCGGCATCGGGCCGCTACGCGGCGGCGCGGCGCTTGCCGGGGCGGCTGCGGCCTTCCCGTCCTGGCTGCACGCCGTCGGCGCGCCGTAGCTGCCGCCCGCGAAATGGCGCGTGCCGGGGCAGGCCGAATAGCGCGCCTCGAGCGTCAGGTCGCGCCAGCCACCGGTACGCGTCTTGGCGAAGCCGACGATGCCATCCTCGGCGATCAGACGGCGCCAGCGCCCGTCGGTGCCGAGCGTCAGCACCGCAAAATAGGCGCCGGGCTTGCCATAGCATTTGGGATCGACATCGGCGACATGCGCCTCCGCCCGTCCGTCGCCGTTGAGATCGGCAAAGGCGACGCGCGGGTTCGACGCGCCGCCGCAGCGGTTGATCGCGCGCCCGTTCTCGACCCGGAAGCCCGCCGCTTCGAACAACTGGATGCTCTGTTCCCTGGTCAGGCGCGGCTGCGCCGTACCCTGCGCCGCGCTCTGTGCCGGACCGGCAAGCGGCAGCGCGGCCAGTGACAAACCCAACAGCATCCGGATGTTCGACATGGTGGTCCCTCCCGTCGCGGCGAAGGCTAACACGAACCGCCCCCGCCTTGCCAACCAAATCGCGGGCGGTGTTCGCCCGCCCTCGCTTGCAATCGGGTGCGGTTTCGCGGATGGCTGAAAGCGGCAAGGCAAGCGACGACCCGCCCGGACGAGGCCGGCGCGCTTCGAGGAGAGGCTTATGGACTTCGATCTGGTCGTGCGCGGCGGGCTGGTTTTCGACGGGAGCGGCACCGCGCCCTTCGTCGGCGACATCGGCCTTCGCGACGGAAAAATCGCCGCAATCGGGCAGATAACGGGCCGCGGGGCCGAGGAGATCGATGCCAGTGACCGCATCGTAACCCCCGGCTTCATCGACATACACACCCATTATGACGGGCAGGCGACGTGGGAGACACGCATGGCGCCCTCCTCGAATCATGGCGTGACGACGGTGCTGATGGGCAATTGCGGCGTCGGCTTCGCGCCGTGCCGGCCGCACCAGCGCGACATGCTCGTCAAGCTGATGGAGGGGGTCGAGGATATTCCCGAGGTCGTGATGGTCGACGGGCTGCCTTGGAATTGGGAGAGTTTCCCCGATTATCTCGACGCGCTCGATGCGCGCGAACTCGACATCGATATTGCGGCGCAGGTGCCGCATTCGGCGCTGCGCATCTTCGTGATGGGCGAACGCGGCGCGCAGCACGAGGCCCCGACCGCCGACGATCTGGCGCAGATGCGCGCGCTGGTCGCCGATGCCGTCGCCGCCGGAGCCTTTGGGGTCACGACGTCGCGCAACATGATGCACCGGACCAAGGCGGGCGAACTGGCGCCGAGCCTTTATTCCGAGGCCGACGAGCTGCGCGCGCTGATGGACGGCCTTGGCGATGCCGATGCAGGGGTGTTCCAGATCATCCCGGCACCGGCCAATGATGCCGAGAGCGAATTCGCCTTGCTGCGCGCACTTGCCGAACATGGGCGGCGCCCCTTGTCCTTCACCCTGCTTGATGTGCCCAACCAGCCGGGGGCGGGGTGGCGATCGATGCTCGCGGGGCTCGAACGGGCGCGCCGCGACGGGTTGCAGATGCGCGGTCAGGTCGCGCCGCGTCCGGTCGGCATGTTCTTCGGCCTCGACCTCAGCCTCCATCCGTTCAGCTCGCACCCGAGCTACAAGGCGATCGCCGACCGCCCGCTGGCCGAGCGCGTGGCGGCTATGCGCGATCCGGTCTTCCGCGCGCGCCTGCTCGCCGAGACGGCCGAGGACAGCAATCCGGTGACGCTGGCGCTGATCGATGCGTTCCGCGCCGCGCATGAATGGAGCGACGGCCCCGACTATGAACCGCAGCGCGAGACGCGGATCGAGGCGCGCGCCGCGGCGGCGGGCAAGTCGGTTGCCGAATTCGCCTATGACCTGCTGCTGAAGGACGAAGGGCGGCGGCTCTTCTATCTGCCTGCCGCCAATTATTCGGAGGGCAATCTGAACGCGGTGCGCGAAATGCTGGGTCATCCCGATACGGTGATGGCGCTCGCTGACGGCGGCGCGCATTATGGCTTGATCTGCGACGCGAGCTTTCCGACCTATTTTCTCCAGCGCTGGGTCCGCGATGCCGATCCCGGCGACCGGATCGCGCTCGCCGACGCCATCGCCGAGCTGACCGCGCGTCCCGCCGCGACCGTCGGCATGACCGACCGCGGTCGCATCGCCGAGGGGATGAAGGCGGACCTCAACATCATCGATTTCAACGCCTTGCGCCTGCATGTTCCGACGATCCGTTACGATCTGCCCGCGGGCGGGAAGCGCATGCATCAGGCCGCCGACGGCTATGTCGCGACGATCGTATCGGGCTCGGTCACCTATCGCGACGGGCAGCCGACGGGCGTGCTGCCCGGCCGGCTCGTGCGGCGGGGACGGGATGCGGCGCCAGCCGGCGCGGGCGATCCGGCGATCCCGCGTGCCGCCTAGGGTCAGCATGAAGGACGATACCGACTTCGCCGGAAAGGCGGTGCTGGTGGTTGGCGGATCGAGCGGGATCGGCAACGGCATCGCCCATGGCTTTCGCGCGCGCGGCGCGGCGGTCCATGTCTGGGGGACGCGCGCGCAGGCGGCCGATTATGACCCGGACGATGGCTCCGATCTTGCGGGGCTCGGCTATAGCTGTGTCGATGTCGGCGACCCCGACGCGATCGAGGCGGCGGCGATGCCGTTCGACCGGCTCGATGTGCTGATCCTGTGCCAGGGCACGGTCGTCTATCGGCGCGGCGAGTTCGAGCGCGAAGGCTGGGACCGGGTGATGGCGGTGAACCTCGACAGCCTGATGCATATATCGCGCAAGTTCCGGCCGCAGCTGTCGCAAAGCGCCGGATCGATCGTCATCGTCAGTTCGATTTCGGGGCTGAAGGCGAATATCGGCAATCCCGCCTATGCCGCGTCGAAGGCCGGGGCGATCAGCCTGACCAAGACGCTGGGGCAGGCCTTCGCCGCCGACGGTATCCGCGTAAACGGCCTCGCGCCGGGGCTGGTCGATACCAAGCTGACCAAAGTGACGACGCAGAATCCCGACCGGCTGGAGGGGGCACTCGCGCATATCCCGCAGCGACGGATGGGAACGCCCGAGGACATGGCGGGGGCTGCGATCTTTCTTGCCTCGCCGCTTGCCTCCTATGTCACCGGTCATACGCTGATCGTCGACGGGGGCCTCTCGCTCTGATCGGGCGCCCCATCAATTCCTGCAGGTGACGCGCCGCGATTTTCGCGGCAGGAGAGGGCGGCTACGCGATTTTGCAGAGTCGGTGCGGGAGAGACTATTGTGTTCGACACGCTGGAACCGAGCAGCCTGCCGCCCGAGGATGAGGCGCTGCGCAGCCGCGTCCGCGCGCTCGCCGCGGCGGCGACGGCGGCGCGGCCCGCCGACGTCCGCGCCCGGTCGTGGCAGGGGTTCGACGCCGATTTCAGCCGCAAGCTCGGCGCTGCGGGGCTGCTCGGCCTGACGCTTCCCAAAGCCTATGGCGGCGGCGAACGCGGCCCGTTCGCGCGGTTCGTCGTGGTCGAGGAACTGCTGTCAGCGGGGGCGCCAGTGGCGGCGCACTGGATCGCCGACCGGCAAAGCGCGCCGCTGATCCTGAATTACGGGACCGAGGCGCAGCGCCAATTCTATCTGCCGCGCATTTGCCGCGGCGAATTATTCTTCTGCATCGGGATGAGCGAGCCGGGATCGGGATCGGATCTTGCGAGCGTTCGCACCCGCGCCGAGCGCACCGCGGACGGCTGGCGCGTCAACGGGCAGAAGATATGGACGACCGGCGCGATGCACTGCGACTATATGATCGCGCTGCTCCGCACCTCGGGAAGCGCAGAGGACCGTCATGCCGGTCTGTCGCAGCTTATCATCGACCTGAAGGCGCCCGGGATCACCATTCGTCCGATCGTCGACCTGACCGGCGATGCGCATTTCTGCGAAATATTCTTCGAGGATGTCGATCTGCCCGCCGACGCGCTGATCGGCGCCGAAGGCGAGGGATGGAAGCAGGTCACCGCCGAGCTCGCCTTCGAGCGCAGCGGCCCCGAGCGTATCTACTCGAGCGTCGTGCTTCTGGATGCCTGGGTGCGGCATTTGCAGCATATCGGACGCGACGATGCGGCGGTGCGCGCGCTGGTCGGCGATTTCACCGCGCGGCTGGCGACGCTGCGCGCGATGTCGATCGCCTGCACCGCGCGGCTTGCGGCGGGCGAAAGCCCGGTGGTCGAGGCATCGCTGGTCAAGGATCTGGGGACGGCGTTCGAGCAGCAGCTTCCGGTCGCGATCGGCGACGACCTTGCCGCGCATCCCGATGAACCCGTCTCGGACGAGCTTTACCGCACGCTGACCTATGTCACGCATGTCGCGCCCAGCTTTTCGCTGCGCGGCGGTACGCGCGAAATATTGCGCGGCATCATCGCCCGCGGCATGGGCCTTCGGTGAGGAGACTTAACGGATGACCGATTTCCTCGACCCTTTCGAACGGATGATCGCCGCGCTTTTCACGCCCGCCGCGGTGCGCGCGGCGGAGCGCGGCGCGGCAGACGACACGGCGTGGACGGAACTCGCGGCCTCGGGCTTTCTCGATGCGCTGGTTCTTGAAGACGCGGGCGGTGCGGGGCTGTCCTTCGCCGATATCGTCCCGCTGTGGCTGGTCCTCGGCCGCCATGCGGTACCCTGTCCGGTCGGCGAAACGATGATTGCGCGCGCGTTACTGGCACAGGCGGGAAGGGCCGCGCCCGATGGACCCATCGCGATCGCCGTGCAGGCGCCGGGCGCCGCCGGGCGGGTGATCGGCGCGGCGTTGGTGCGGCATCTGCTCGTCGAATGGGAGGGCAATCTCTATCTTGCCGCCGTGCAGGGCCAAGCGGATGGCGGCGCGGGGGAACTCGCGGCATCGGTGCGCTGGGATAGCGAAGCCGCAGCGCCGGTGGGGCCGATAGTCCCCGGCGGATTGCGCCGCGCGGCGGCGGTGCTGCGCGCCGCGCTGATCGCGGGCGCCGCCGACCGGCTGACCACGATGACCGCGGGCTATGCGAACGAGCGTATTCAGTTCGGCAAGCCGATCGGCAAGCAGCAGGCGCTGCAACAGCAGCTTGCCGTGATGGCGGAGGATATGGTCGCGGCGCGCATTGCGGCGCATATCGGCGGCGCGGGGTCTTTCCCGCCTGCGCTCGCGGCGGCGGCAACCGCCAAATCGGTTGCGAGCAGCGCCGCCGCGCGGGTCGCGGCGATCGCGCATGCGGTTCATGGTGCGATCGGCATCAGCGAGGAATATGATCTTCAGCTCTATACGCGCCGGCTGCAGGCCTGGCGGCTCGCCGACGGATCGGAAAGCTATTGGAACCGTTTGCTCGGCGCCGAACGGCTGGCGGCGCCGTCGGGTTCGGTCGATTTCGTCCGCACGGCACTGGCACCGGCCTGACCGCCTGGCGCCGCCGAGGCAAGGCCGATAGGAACATGATATGAAGCGCCTGCCGCGGCTCGACCTCAATCTGCTCCAGATATTTGACGCCATCTATACCAAGGGCGGCGTGTCGGCCGCCGCGTCGCACCTCAATCTGTCGCAGCCCGCGATCAGCCACGCGCTGGCCAAGCTGCGCGCGATGCTCGACGATCCGTTGTTCATCCGTCAGGGCAATCGCCTCGTCCCCACCGGGACCGCACGGGCGGTCGCCGAACCGATCCATACGGCGCTGCGCGAACTGGTCGCGGCGCTCGACGGGGCGGGGAGCTTCGATCCCGCACAATCGACGCGCGAGTTTCGTATCGGAATCCGGCTGGCGGGCGAGATGTCGCGCTTTCCTGCGCTGGCCTCGCGCGTGCTTGCGGATGCACCGCACGTCCGCCTGATATCGACCGCCTTTCGGCGCCGCGATCTGGTCGCTGCGCTGGCCAACGGCGATCTCGACGTCGCGATCGACGTCGACCTGCCCGTCGAGGACCGGCTGTGCCGCGAGCCGCTCGGTGTCGAGCCGCTGCTGGTGGCGGCGCGGATCGGTAATGACCGCATCGACGGGACGCTCGACCTCGATCGCTATCTCGCGCTCGATCATGTGTTCGCGACACCGCGTCCGCACGGGCCGGGGATAGAGGATATCGCGCTGGCGCGGCTCGGCTTGCAGCGCCGCGTCGCGGTGCGCTGCCAGCATGCGATCACCGCCTGGCAGATCGTGGCGAAGACCGACATGCTCTGCACGCTTCCGCGCAGCCATGTCCGCATGTTGCAGCACATCTGGCCGATGCAGTTGTTCGACCTGCCGATCGCGGTCGCACAGAGCAGCAGCTATCTCTATTGGCATCGCGCGGTTCAGGCGGATGTCGGCCTCGCTTGGCTGCGCGCGATCATCCTCGAGGTGATGCGCGAAGAATAGGCACCTATTCCTCAGGCGAATAGACTTTATTCGAAGTTATCATTTTTCCTGATGCCGCAGGGGCACTAGCCTTGGCCCCAACCAAGGAGAATAGCGATGACGCCGATCGAACTCGAAGCCGAACTCAACGACCTTAGAATGTCAAAGGAAGCGCAGCCGCTGTTCGATGCGGTGAAGCGCCACATCGCCGAAAATGTCGATCCGATCACCGAGGAGCTTTTCCGCCTCGGCGAAGGGCGCGCCGACCGTTGGAGCTGGGCGCCGGGGCAGCTTGAGCTGCTTGAAGGCGCGAAGGCTAAGGCGAAGGCGGCAGGACTGTGGAATTTCTTCCTGCCCCACGGCGATACGGGAACCCCGCTCACCAACCTCGATTATGCCTATATTGCGGCCGAACTCGGCAAATCGCCGCTGGCATCCGAATCGCTCAACTGTTCGGCGCCCGACACCGGCAATATGGAAGTGCTGGAAATGGTCGGCACGCCCGAACAGAAGGATCGCTGGCTGAAGCCGCTCCTCAACGGCGAAATCCGCTCCGCCTATGTGATGACCGAACCCGGCGTTGCCTCGTCGGACGCGAGCAATCTGGAAACCAGCGCGACGCTCGAGGGCGACGAATGGGTCATCAATGGCGAGAAATATTTCATCAGCGGCGCCGGCGATCCGCGCTGCAAGATCCTGATCTGTATGGTCAAGACCAACCCGGAGGCGCCGCGCAAGGCGCAGCATTCGCAAATCCTGGTGCCGATGGACACGCCGGGGGTGCAGGTGCTCGGGCCGATGCGGGTGTTCGGCGCCGACCATGCGCCGCAGGGGCATATGCATATGCGGTTCGAAAATGTCCGCGTGCCGCGCGATAACATCCTGCTCGGCGAGGGGCGCGGGTTCGAGATTTCGCAGATGCGCCTCGGGCCGGGCCGCATTCACCATTGCATGCGCACCATCGGCAAGGCCGAGGTCGCACTCGACCTGATGGTCAAGCGCGGCAATTCGCGGACCGCCTTCGGCCGGCCGCTGTCGCAGCTCGGGAAGAATCTGGAAGTCATTGCGCGGGCGCGCTGCGATATCGAGGCGATGCGCCTGATCGTGCTGAAGGCCGCGAAGGCGATGGACCTGCTCGGCAATCGTGAAGCACGTGTCTGGGTCAGCATGGCGAAGGCGATGATCCCCGAGCGCGTGTGCCAGATTATTGATCAGGCGATCCAGATCCACGGCGCGACCGGCATCTCGCACTGGACGCCGCTCGCCGAGCTTTATGCCGATGTGCGCCATCTGCGCTTCGCCGACGGCCCCGACGAGGTCCACTATATGGTCGTGGGCCGCGACGAACTCGCGCGCCACTAAGCCGCCGAAGGGCGGCGCCGGAGCGCCGCTCGCCCCGCATCCGCCGGCGTTCGTTTTCCGCGCCGCGACCGATCAGCTTTCGAGATAGCGCGCCCAGATGCGCTTGCCCAAGCGATCGTAGCGCGTCATCGCCGCGATCAATGCGGTCAGCGCATCGCTCGGACAAAGCCTTTCGGGTAGCAGCGGATCGCGCATGATGGCGCGGATGGCCTGCCGCCCCAGGAGCAGCGTTTCGGCCGCCGCCGCGGGTAGCCGGCTTTCATCGATGCCCGCCGCGCTCTCGTCGAGACGGCCGGCGAGCCGTCGGTGCGAGGCGCGCAGGGCTTCGCCCTGCCACAAGGTCCGGAAGCGGGCATCGCGGGCGGCGTCCAGCCCGCTCGCCTCGGCAACGAACAGCGATGGGGCGGCATCGAGTTCGGTCAAATGGCGCCGCATCCCCGCAGCCCCATTTTCCAGATTGTCGGGGCGCACCCAGATATTGGCTTCGGCCTCGGCAAATCCTTCGAGGTCGAGCGCGCGCAGCGTTCGGCGCCAGATGGTGCGGTCGGCGCGTTCCTGCGGCCCCGCGATGGCGACCAGCCAGCCCCCCTCCCAAGGCTGCCGCTGTTCGAGCCGGGTGCGCCAGCCCAGAATCCGCTGCTTCAGCACCTCCGCATTCGCGCCGATCGTATAGCGACCGCGCGCGATCGCCTGAACCCGACCTTCCGACTTGAGACGCGTCAACGCCGTCCGGATGCCCGGCGCCTCGATCCCGAAGGCCGCGCCGGCGCGCACCAGTTCGGCAACCGTGAACGCCGGCGGCGCGCCCGTGTCGAGCAGATCGAGGATGAGCATCCGCGCGCTCATCCCTCCGGCATCGGCCGAGTTTAGTATATTGCGTTCTGTGTCCATATCCGACAATATATGCAACAAATAAGATGGGAGAGGAAGATGCTGCCCCTCGACGGCGTGACCGTAATCGATCTTACCAGCGTTGTCGCGGGGCCGCTGGCGACGCAGATCATGGCACAGCAGGGCGCCCGCGTATGGAAGGTCGAGCCGCCCGAAGGCGATCGCGCGCGCCTGCTCGGCGCGGTCGCCGCGCCGGGGTTCAGCTCGGCGCATGTCGCGCTCAATGCCGACAAGCAATCGGTCGCGATCGATCTTTCGCGCGCTGACGGGCAGGCGCTGCTGCGCCGCATGGTGCCGCAGGCCGACCTCCTCATCCACAATTTCCGGCCCGGGGTGATGGAGCGGCTGGGACTTGGCACCGATGTGCTGCATGCGCTGCGCCCCGATCTCGTCATCGCGCGGATCAGCGGCTTCGGTCAGGATGGGCCGATGGCGGCCGGGCGCGCCTATGATCCGATCGTGCAGGCCGAATCGGGGATGGTCAGCTGGACCGCCGAAGGTCCGCTGCTCGCCCCGCAATGGATTTGCGACAAGACCGCCGGGTTGTACGCGGCGCAGGCGGCGACCGCCGCGCTCGTCGCACGGGCGCGCAGCGGAAAGGGGGCGGTCGTCGATATTTCGATGCTGGAGGCCGCGGTCGCTTATGGCTGGATCGACCTCCACGGGGCGCAGGCCTTTCCCGATGCCACCTCGCGTATGCCCGACATCGCCGCCGTCTATCGCCCCTGGGCGACCGGCGACGGCTGGATCGTGGTTGTTATGCTGTCGCAGTCCGAATTCGAAGGCTGGGCGCGCGCGATTGACGCGCCCGAGCTGCTCGCCGATCCGCGCTTTGCCGACATGACGACGCGCTTCCTCAACTGGGACGATCTGCGCGCGATCTCGGCGCCCCGCATTGCCGCGTTGACCACGCGCGAGGCGGTGGCCCGGCTGGCCGACGCGGGCGTACCGTGCGGCGTCGCCAACCGGTCGGCGGCGCTGCCCGGTCACGCCCAGATCGTCCATGACGGCTTCGTCGCGCTGACCGACCACCCGCAGGCCGGTGCGGTGCGCCGGACCCGGCCCGTGGCGCGCTTCGACGGCGCGCGGCCGGGGTTCGAGGCGCATGCGCCGCGCGTCGGTGAACACAGCCGGATGGTGCTCGCCGCGGCCGGCCTCACCGCCGAAGAGATCGAAGCCGCCATCGCAAACGGTGCCGCCTGCTGCCCTGAGGAGACCCCATGACAACCTATCAGACCCTGTCCTATGCCGCCGAAAACCGGGTGGCGACGATCACGCTCAACCGTCCCGAACATTTCAACGCGATCGCGCACGGTATGCCGCGTGAGATCCGCGCCGCGGTCGAGCGGGCGGAGGCCGATGCGGACGTCCATGTCATTGTCGTACGCGGCGCGGGGCCGGGCTTTTGCGGCGGATACGACCTCAAACATTATGCCGAGCGCAAGGGCGAGATCAGCGGGTCGCAGGATATGCCGTGGGATCCGACGCTCGATTTCCAGATGATGTGGCGCAATACGCAGGACTTCATGGCACTGTGGCGCGCGACCAAGCCGACAATCGCGCGCGTTCATGGCGCGGCGGTTGCCGGCGGGTCCGACATCGCGCTGTGCTGCGACTTTCTGATCATGGCCGACGATGCGCGCATCGGTTATCCCCCCGCGCGCGTCTGGGGCGTGCCGACCCCGGCGATGTGGGTCTATCGTCTGGGGCCGCAGATGGCGAAGCGCATGATGATGACGGGCGACCTGATCGACGGGCGCGAAGCCGAACGGATCGGGCTGGCGCTCGAAGCGGTGCCCGAGGCCGAACTCGACGATGCGGTCGAGCGGCTGGTCGGACGGCTGCGCGGGGTTCCGCGCAACCAGCTGATGATGACCAAGACGGTGGTCAATCAGGCCTATGACAATATGGGCCTCAACAATACCCAGATGTTCGCGACGCTGTTCGACGGGGTATCGCGCCATTCGCCCGAGGGCATATGGTTCCGCGACCGGGCGCAGGAGGTCGGCTTCAAGCAGGCGGTTGCCGAACGCGACAGCGGCGATCCGATCGCGAGCCAGGTGTCGAAGCGCCTGCCCGCCGACGATTGAGGAGACGAAGCATGACCGCACTTCAGCCGATCGACCGGCTCGACACGCATGACGTGTTCAACCAGGTGCCGCCGTTCGAAAACAGGAACCTGTTTACCGGCGACCGCGCGCTGGTCGATGCGGTGAACAGCGCAGGCGCGGGCGAACATGGCGCCCGCCTCGCCGCGATCGGACAGTGCTGTGGTTCGGCCGAGGTGATCGAATGGGGCGTCGAGGCGAACCGCCAGACCCCCGTGCTCGAAACCTATGACCGCTATGGCCACCGGGTCGACGAGGTGCGCTTTCACCCCGCCTATCACGACCTGATGCGGCTCGGGCTCGATAGCGGCTTTGCGGCATCGGCGTGGGACGGCAGCGCACGCGGCCATACGCTCCACGCGGCGATCCTCTTCCTGACCGGGCAGGCCGATTCGGGCACAAGCTGTCCGATGACCATGACCTATGCCGCCGTGCCGGCGCTGCGAGCCGAGCAGGCGGTCGCCGACGTCTGGGTGCCGCGCATCGCGGCGGGCCGCTACGATCCGGCCTTTCGTCCGGCGGCGGAGAAAGCGGGCGTCACGATCGGCATGGCGATGACCGAAAAGCAGGGCGGCAGCGACGTGCGCGCCAACACGACGCGCGCCGAACCGACCGGCGAGGCGGGCTGGTACAGTCTGACGGGGCATAAATGGTTCTGTTCGGCGCCGATGTGCGACGCCTTCCTGACGCTTGCCTATGCGCCGAGCGGACTGACCTGTTTCCTTGTCCCGCGCTGGCTGCCCGACGGCACCCGCAATGCGGGGTTCCGCGTCATGCGCCTGAAGGACAAGATGGGCGACCGGTCGAACGCCTCGTCCGAAATCGAATATCATGGTGCGCTGGCCCAGAGGCTGGGCGCCGAAGGGCGCGGCGTCGCTACGATCATCCAGATGGTGCAGCATACGCGGCTCGACTGCGTGATCGGTTCGGCGCAGCAGATGCGCGGCGCGCTTGCCCAGGCGCTGTGGCACACGGCCCATCGGTCGGCCTTTCAGAAACGGCTGATCGATCAGCCCGCAATGGCGGCGGTGCTCGCCGACCTTGCCGTCGAAAGCGAGGCGGCGACGGCGCTCGGTTTCCGGCTGGCGCAGGCGTTCGACGAAGAGGATGCGCTGACGCGGCTGCTGACGCCGATTGCCAAATATTGGGTATGCAAACGCGCGCCGGGGCTGGTTTACGAAGCGATGGAAGCGCATGGCGGCGCCGGCTATGTCGAGGCGGGGCCGATGCCGCGGCTGTTCCGCCAATCGCCGCTCAACGCGATTTGGGAAGGATCGGGCAATGTCATTGCGCTCGACGTGCTGCGCGCCATCGCTCGCGAACCAGAAGGGGTGGCGGCGCTTCAGGATTTTCTGGCGGCGCAGCGCGGACGCGACGCCCTTTATGATCGCTGGGTCGAGGACATCGACCTAACGCGCGCCGATGAGAGTAGCGCACGGCTGCTCGTCGAGCGGCTGGCGCTTGCGGCGCAGGCCGCGGTCCTGATCGGACAGGATAGTCCGATTGCCGAGGCCTTCTGCCGTCTTCGCCTGAGTGCGCGTGGCAGCGTCTATGGCGCGTTCGATGCAGCCGTCGATGCGCGCGCGATCGTCGACCGCGCGATGCCCGCGGCATGAGTGTGCGGATCACCAACGACGGTGCGGTGCGCACCGTCACCATCGACCGCCCCGACTGCCGCAACGCGGTCGACCCGGCGACCGCCGACCTGTTGCGGCAGGCGTTCACCGACTTCGACGCCGACGACAGCGCCGCGATCGCGGTGCTGACCGGCGCGTCGGGCCATTTTTGCGCAGGCTTCGATTTGAAGGCGGTGGGGGCGGGCAACGAGCGTTACCGACCCGAAGGCGTGGGGCCGATGGGGCCGTCGCGCATGTTGCTTTCCAAGCCGGTGATCGCGGCGGTCGAAGGCTATGCGGTTGCGGGCGGCCTTGAACTCGCGCTGTGGTGCGACCTGCGCGTGGCATCCGCCAGCGCGGTGTTCGGTGTCTTCTGCCGCCGGTGGGGCGTGCCGCTGATCGATGGCGGGACGGTTCGCCTGCCGCGCATCGTGGGACAGGGGCGCGCGCTCGATATGATCCTGACCGGGCGCCCGGTCGATGCGGCCGAAGCGCTCGCAATCGGGCTTGCCAACCGGGTCGTGGCGGAAGGGCAGGCGCTGGCGGCCGCGCAGGCGCTCGCCGCCGAGATCGCGCATTTTCCGGCGCTGTGCATGCGTACCGACCGCATGTCGGCCTATCGCCAATGGGATTTCGACCTTGCCGACGCGCTCCGGTTCGAGGGGCGCGAAGGCGCCGCGCCGTTGCGCGCCGAAGCCGCAAAGGGGGCGGAACGCTTTGTCGGCGGGGCGGGGCGGAGTGGGCGCTTCGACTGATCGCGTGACGGTCCGGCGCGTCTGCTATTTCCGGCATCCACAAAGCGACCGCACCGGTATAGATTGCCGCCGACGGTTATTCCGGCGCGGGAGGGTGAGTGATGCGGTTTCGGGTCTTTGCAGGTGCGGCGCTGGGCGCCGCGATGGTTGTGGCGGTGCCGGCGACGGGCAAGGCGCCGCGCAAGGGCAAGGCGGTGACCGACTGCCCCGCCGACCCCGCGCTGCCGCCCGATCTGGCCGATTGGGGGCGGATGAGTTCGGCCAAGACCATCTATGCCTATGGCGAGGCGCGCGCCGCCGACTGGCCGTCGCTCGGCGCGGCGCGAACGGGCCTGTTGCTCCATAAGGCCGAAAGCCTGCGCTACTGGATCGCGCCCGAGCGGCGGCAGGATGTGTTCAAATTCGGCGGCATGATCCCGGTCGAGGTGAAACGGGCCGGGCGGCTGGTGATCGCGCTCGACGCAGGGGCCTGGATCGATCTGGTGCGCGACGGCAAGGCGCAGCCTTCGGCGGCGCACGGCCATGGCCCCGCCTGCTCGGGTATCCGCAAGACGGTCGAATATGACGTGACGCCGGGCCGCTACCTGCTGCAGATCGTCAATGCACCCGAACAGTCGATCCGCGCGATGGCGGTGCTGCGCGACTGATCGGGCATGGCGGAACCGGCGCACCGGGTCCGATCGCGTTTCGCGGGTCAGCGTTGCGGCGCAAGACTTTCGAGCAGCGCGCCGCGCGCATCGTTCGGCAGCGGCTTGACGCCGATCAGGCGCATCAGAAGCGGATAGACTTCGATATTGTCGACCAGCCCGACATCGCCGTGCAGGCCGCTGTCATAGGCGATGAACAAGGCGCGCATGTCGGGGTCGTCATTGTCATATCCATGCGCTCCGCCGGTCACCGGATAGGTGGGTTTGCCCGCGACGATCGTCCAGCCGCTCTCCGCGATGCAGATGATCGCCGCGACGCGCGGGTTGTGCCCATAATGAAGGCGTTCGGGCAAATCCTCGCGGCGGCGGCAGGTCATATGGTCGTGCGGTTTCAGCAGCGCGTCATAGACCCGGTCGTCGGTGCCGGCGGCGGGTTCGATCGCAGCATAGGGGCCGGTCTCCACCGCGATAATACTCTGCAAATCGATCAGGTCGGCAAGGTCGACGATCCGCGCGTCGCTGATCGCGTGCATGCCATGATCGGCCACGACCAGAAGCCGAACGGGCTGGCCGAGGTCTTTCAGCCCCGACAGCAGGTCGCCGATGCGGGTATCCACCTCGGCCACCGCCGCATTGAGTTCCGCCGAGTCCGGGCCGAAATGATGCCCCGCGGTATCGACGGCGTCGAAATAGAGCGTCACGAAGGCCGGGCGGATCGCGCGCGGGCGGCGCAGCCAATCGAGGACCGCGTTGACGCGCTGCACATTGCTGACATTTTCATCGTAGCGCTGCCAATCGGCGGGACGCACCTCGTGGATCGCAACCTCGCTGCCCGGCCAGAACATCGTTGCCGTTCGCACCCCGGCCTTTTCCGCCGTCACCCACGCGGGTTCGGCCTCGTCCCACCAGAAGGGGTCGAGCGCCTGCTTCGCATTGCCCAGGCTGAAGCGTTCGGCGGGACGCCGCGGGTCGATCATGTTGTTGCCGACGATGCCGTTGGTGTCGGGGCGTTTGCCCGTGACGATCGCATAATGGTTGGGGAAGGTCTTGGTAGGGAAAGAAGGGCGGAGCGCGCCCCGCGCGCCCTCGGCGGCGAGTTTCGACAAATTGGGGGTGATTCCGCGGTCGAGATAGTCGGCGCGGAAACCGTCGATCGAAATCAGGATGGTGACGGGCGCGCGCTGTTCGGTGTTCGCTTCGGCGGCATGGGCATAGGGTGACGCTAGCGAGCAAAGTGCGGCGATCAGGATCATCAGGCGAGTCATGGTCATCGCGCTAGGATGACCGCGTGACAACCGCGCGACAAGCTCATTGCGCGTTGCCGCGCCGGTTCGGCCACATCCATGCTTGCAATCGCGCTCTTGCCATGGTGCACCCGGTTTCATCCGAAACCACGGACGAAATGAAGGGGACGCGTTCATGAACAGGGGTTTGATGGCGGCGCTGCTGGTCGGCGCAGCATGTCTGGCCGTGCCGGCGACCGGGCAGAGCGGCGACGACACCAATCGTATCATCGACGAAGGCTATAATCGCAGCCAGGTGATGCAGACGGCACAGGAAATGACCGACGGTATCGGTCCACGCCTGACCAATTCGCCCGCCATGCGCCGAGCCGAAGCCTGGGCGATCGGAAAGTTCGAAGGCTGGGGCCTGTCCAATGTCCGCCGCGATGGCTTTGAATTCGGCCGCGGATGGGAAATCCTGTCGGTCAGCGCGCGTATGGTCGCGCCGCGCCCGCTCGCGCTGACCGCCATTCCGATTGCCTGGACGCCGTCGACCAACGGACCGGTGACCGCCCCGATCATCGTCGCGCCGATGTCGAAGGAAGAACATTTCGCCGAATGGAAGGGCAAGCTCGCCGGCAAGATCGTGCTCATATCGCTGCCGGGCGATGGCGACGAACCCGACAAGCCGGCCTTTCGCCGCCTGAGCGGCGACGACATCGGCAAGCTCGACGAATTTCGCCAGCCCAAATATGATCCCGATGCGCTCAATCGCCGGCTGGAGCGCGTGACGTTTGCCGAAAAGCTCGATGCCTTTCTGAAGGCCGAAGGCGCGCTGGCGATGGTCCGGCAATCCTATCGCGACGGCAAGCTCGTCCATGGCGAGGGCTATAATTACCGCGTCGGCCATTCGCCGACGCTGCCCGGCATCGAACTCGCCGCAGAGGATTATCGGCGCCTGGCGCGGCTCGCGAAAAGCGGCTCGCCGCCGCAGCTCGAGATCGATTCCAACGTCCGTTACGACGACAGCGACACGCGCGCCTATAATATCATCGCCGAAATTCCGGGGACCGACCCCAAGGCCGGCTATGTCATGGCCGGCGCGCATTTCGACAGCTGGGTGGCGGGCGACGGCGCGACCGACAATGGCGCCGGCAGCGCCGTCGTGATGGAGGCCGCGCGCATCATTCGCAAGCTCGGCATCCGGCCCAAGCGCACGATCCGCTTCGTCCTGTGGAGCGCGGAGGAGCAGGGGCTGCTCGGGTCGCTCGCCTATGTCGACAAATATATAGCGGCGCGCCCCGGCCCGACCGAGGGCGAGGACGGCAACGCGCTCTATTATGGCTGGCCGAGCCGGTACCCGATCACGCCAAAGCCCGGTTACGGGGACCTCAAGGCCTATTTCAACATGGACAATGGCTCGGGCAAGCTGCGCGGCATCTATGCCGAGGGCAATGTCGGCGCGGTTCCGATCCTGCAATCCTGGCTCGCACCCTTTGCGAGCATGGGCGCGGGCAAGGTCGTTGCGGGGCCGACGAGCGGCACCGATCATGTCTATATGCAGTCGGTCGGGGTGCCGGGGTTTCAGTTCATCCAGGATCCGCTCGATTATGGATCGCGCACGCACCACAGCAGCGCCGACACCTTCGACCATCTGAAAGCCGACGATTTGCGCCAGGCTTCGGTCGTGATGGCGGGGATGCTGGTCACGGCGGCGAACAGCGACAAGACGCTGCCGCGCTTCCCCGTGCCGACGCAGCCGACGCCCTATGATCCGTTCAAATACAAGGACCCCAACGACTGAGCGACGGGTATCCGCCGGGGTCAGGCCATCTTGATCCCGGCGATGCCGTTGTCGACGACGCCCGTGGCGCGTTTCGAAAGCGTGCCCAGCGGCACCGTCACCTTGTCGACGACCATGAAGTGCGTCTGCCACGCATCGCGGTTCACATCGCACACGACATAGCCGCGCTGGTCATTGGCGAATTTGAGTTCGGGATTGAGCTTCAGAAACTGGTCGGTGCCGGCGCGCAGATCGCTGCCGTCGCCGCCGCTGCTGATCGAGGTGGCGACGAATTCTGCGCCGACGACCTTGTCCTTGAACACCAGATCGCCGCAGAAATTTTGATGCTCGTCGCCCGTCAGTACGACGCAGTTCTTGAGACCGGCGAAGCGCGACAGAATGCGTTCGCGCGGCGCCTCATAGCCCGCCCAGCTGTCGAGGTTGACGATCTTTTCGGGCTCGTCGGCCTTGCGCCGCCGGTCGAGCGACATCATCGTCACCTGCTGCGCGATCGCGTTCCACGTCGCGCCGCCCTGCGCGAGATTTTTGGCGAGCCACTCTTCCTGCGCCTTGCCCAGAATCTGCGCATTCTTTGCAAAGACGTCGGGGCAGGCGGGCTTGAACCCGTCGCCGCACGGCTGGTTGTCGCGATACTGGCGGGTGTCGAGCACCTGCATCGCCATCAGGTCGCCATAGCGGAGCTCGCGGTTCGCGGCGATGAAGCCGCCGCGCGGCAACAGCGCCTTGCGCACCGGCATATGTTCGTACCACGCCTGGAACGCGGCCTGCCGGCGCAGCATGAACACTTCGGGCGGCGGGGCATCGGGATCGTTGCCGTCGAGCCCCATCTTCCAGTCGTCATAGACCGACACCCAGTCGTTGCGGATTTCATGGTCGTCGAAGGTCGAGATGAAGCCATGCGCCGAGCGTGCCGCCTGCATGTCGATGTCGAGCAGCGTCTGGGTATAGGCGGCGCGGAAATCGCTCAGATCCTGAAGCCCGCGGAGCGCATATTTGCGTACCGGTCGGATCGGCAGGCCGCTGTCGTAAAGATAGTCCTGCTGATATTCGTAGATGAAGTCGCCATAATGGTAGACGAAATCCAGCTCTTCGCGCGCAAGATGGCGATAGGCGCCATAGAAGCCCGATTCATAATGCTGGCAGCCGCAAACCCCGAACTTGACCTGATCGGTGCGCGCGCCGGTCGCGGGCAGCGTGCGGGCGCGGCCGCGCAGGCTGCGTTCGCCGCCAGCGGTGAAGCGGTAATAATAGGGGCGGCTGGGCTGCAGCCCGGCAACCTCGACATGGACGCTATGGCCAAGCTCGGGGCGCGCCAGTTCGGTACCGTGCGCGACGACCTTGCGAAAGCCGCCGTCCTCTGCGACTTCCCATTCCACCGGGATATTGACCAACGGCATGCCGCCATGCGGCGCCATCGGGTCGGGTGCGAGGCGGGTCCAGATGACGAAGCCGTCGCTCGCGGGATCGCCGGCCGCGACGCCGAGGCTGAACGGGAAATCGCGAAAGAAACCAGCCTCGGCGCGCAATATCGCCGGGGCGGACAAGCCGGCAAGCGTGGCGGTGGCAAGGAAATTGCGGCGCGAGAACATGGCGGGACTCCGGGGAGAAACGAATCGTGCTTCCCAGATAGACTAGTCATGCGTCACATCAATGATCTTGGCGGCGGGGTCAAAACCAGAAGCGGACCCCGGCGACGAAGCTGGACCGCGAGGGATCGTCGCCCATGGCGCGCGCCAGCCGCGCAGAACGGCCGACCTTGCCTTCCCAGACATAGCCTAGATAGGGCGCGAATTCGCGGGCGATCTCATAGCGGAGGCGGAGGCCCAACTCGGCACTCGACAGCCCGGCCCCGATGCCCTGTTCGCGCACGTCCTGAAGCGCGAAGTTCAGTTCCGCCGATGGCTGGAGGATCAGGCGCTGGGTGATGCGCTGGTCGTAGCTGCCTTCGATGCGGGTGGTGACATCGCCCTTGTCCGAAAGGAACAGCGCCGCTTCAACGTCGAACCAATAGGGGGCGAGTCCCTCGACGCCGAGGACCGCGTAAGTGGGCGAGGGGCCGGGGCCGACATCCTGACGCAGCCCGGTCTGGAGATCGAAATAGGGGCCGATGGCATGGCCCCACAATAGCTGCCCCTCGCCGCGGTCGAACGCGCCGCCGAAGGCGCCTTCGCCCTCGCTTTTGATGACGAGCTTGTCGATGTCTCCCCCGAAGCGGGCTTCGCCGTCCCAGCTATAGGTGGTTTCGCCGGAGCCGACGCGGACTTCGGCTTGATCGAGCATGATCCTGGAAATGCTGCCGCCGCCATGCTCGGCGTAGAGCCGGGCGCGGACCGGTGCCATTGCATCGGCGCCGAAGATCGCATCGGCGGCATCGACGCGCGGCGCGGGCGGCGGCGGCGCGTTGCCGACGGGCGGGGGCAGCGAGGCCGACGCGGGTTCGTCTGGCGTGCAGTGCCCCATGGCGGCGTGCTCGGGCGGGCAGGCGGGGCGCTGGGGCGGCGCAGGGACGGTGCAATGGCCCATCGCCGCATGCTCGGGCGAGCAGGACGGTGGCGGCGGCGGAGGTTCCGCCTTCGGCATCGTGCAATGGCCCATGGCGGCATGTTCGGCGGTACAGCCGGGCGCGGGGGCGGGATGCGCCATCGCGTCGGGTTGCGCGGCCAGCAGGAGAAGGGCGATCGGAATCATGCCACATCCTCCGCCGCGCGCACCGTCACGACCTGCATCATCCCGGCGTGCATGTGATAGAGGAGGTGACAGTGAAAGGCCCAGTCGCCCGGCGCATCGGCGGTCAGGTCGAAGGTTACCTCGCCGCCCGGCTGGACATTCACCGTATGCTTGCGCGGGGCATGGTCGCCCTTGCCCGTGACCAGTTCGAAGAAATGACCGTGCAGGTGGATGGGGTGCGTCATCATCGTGTCATTGACCAGCGTCACGCGCACGCGCTCGCCCAGCGTGAAGGGAATGGGGGCGGTGACCTCGTTCATCTTCATCCCGTCGAACGCCCACATATAGCGTTCCATATTGCCGGTCAGATGGATCTGCATCTGACGCGACGGGACGCGGGTATCGGGGTTGCGATCAAGCGCGACGAGATCGCGATAGGTCAGCGCATCCGCGACATCCTCCAGCCCCTGTCCGGGCTCGCCGGTGCGATCGACCGGCATCGGCGAGATCGACTGGACGGTGGGCGTGTCTTTGACGGTCGGCGCGCTTTTCATGTCGCGCATGCTGTGCCGCATCGGTTCGCCCGGCGCGGTCATCCCATGCCCCATCGCGCCATGATCCATACCCATATCGCCCATACCCATATCGCGCATCGTCGCGAGCGGGCGGGCGCGCAGCGGCGGAACCGGCGCGGTCATGCCGGGGCGCGGCGCGAGCGTTGCGCGCGCCATACCCGATCGGTCGCTGTTCTCGGCGATGATGCTGTAGGCGCGGTCTTCGGGCTCGACGATCACGTCATAGGTTTCGGCGACCCCGATCTGAAATTCGCTGACCCTCACGGGACGGACATTCAGGCCGTCGGCCTGCACCACGGTCATCGCAAGATCGGGGACGCGGATGTTGAAGGTCGTCATCGCCGACGCGTTGATGATACGCAGCCGGACGCGTTCGCCCGCAGCGAACAGCCCGGTCCAATTGTCGGCGGGGCCGTGGCCGTTGACGAGATAGGTATAGGCGGCCGCGGTCACGTCGCTGATGTCGGTCGGGTCCATCCGCATCGCGCCCCAGGCGACACGGTCGTTCAGCGGCTGGTCGCGGCCCGCGATCAACCCCGCAAGCGTCTGCTTGTTGTGGTTGAAATAGCCGCCCATCTGCTTGAGCTTTTTGAAGATCGCGTGCGGGTGCAGCGCGCTGTGGTCGGACAGGACGATCACATGCTCGCGGTCATAGGCGACGGGATCGGGATCGGCGGGGTCGATGACGATCGGGCCGTAATGGCCCATCTGTTCCTGCAGCCCCGAATGGCTGTGATACCAATAGGTGCCCGACTGCCGCACCGGAAATTCATAGGTGAAGGTTGCGCCCGGTGCGATTCCGGGAAAGCTGATGCCCGGCACGCCGTCCATATGAAAGGGCAGGATCAGCCCATGCCAGTGGATCGAGCTATCCTCGCCGCGCAGGGCGTTGGTGACGTGCAGCCGCGCCGTGGTGCCTTCCTTCAGCCGCACCAGCGGCCCAGGAATCGTCCCGTTGATGCCGATCGCATGGCTGGTCTTGCCATCGGCGGTCAGCATCCGGTGCGCGATGGTCAGGCGGATATCGGAGCCGCCGACCGCCGGCAGCCCCGACGCGATCGGTTGCGCCCAGGCGGGGAGCCACGGGACAAGCGCCGCCGCGCCGCCTGCCGCCAATAGCGAACGGCGGCCGATTGCGCCGCTCATGCGATGGCTCCGCGCAGCATCCAGAGCGCCATCGCGATCATCATCAGATTTTCGGTCAGCGAGACGAAGCCCAGCGGCACCTTGCTGCTGCCGCCGACGCAGGCGCATTTGATGTCGCGGCGGTCGATATAGACCGCCTTGAAGACCGACACCGCGCCGATGATGGCGATGAACAGCGCGACCGGGATCGACAGCCAGGGGAGGGCGTGGGCGGTCATCAGAACCCCGGCCAGCCCCTCGGCAAAGGGGTAGACATACGAATAGGGAACCCAGCGCCGCGCGAGCAGGTCATAGTTGAGGAACATCGTCGAGAAGCTCTCGACGTCCTGCAGCTTGAGCAGCGCCAGAACGATCATGCTGAACGAAATGAACCATTCGGCGGCGCGCAGGGTGAAGGGGCTGCCGTAGGCGGCGAAGCTCGCGGCGAGCGCCATCAGCGCGGTCATCGCGAACAATGCGATCACGGGCGTATAGCTCGTCGCTCCCGGATCGCGGACGGCAAGGCCGAAATGGCGGCGCAGATCGTCATAGCCGCCAATCCGGCGGCCATCGATGAAGGTCTGCGGCGTCGTCTTGACGCCATGTTCGGCCTTGAACGCGTCGGTTTGCGCGCGCGTCTCCAGCCAATGATCGTCGACGGTGAAGCCCTTTCGTTCGAGGAGATGCTTCGCTTTCAGGCCATAGGGACAGATATGCTGTGGCATGACCATGCGGTAGAGGGTTGTCTGTGTCATGCCGCCTGTATAACCTCCGTACCATGGTACGGAGTCAAGCGATGCAGCTTTCGATCGGAAAACTGGCGGAAGCGGGCGGCGTCGGGGTCGAAACGGTCCGTTATTATCAGCGCCGCGGGTTGATGACGAAGCCCGCGCGCAGCGGCGGCGAGGGGTGGGGCGCCGGCATCCGTCGCTATGATGCCGACGATGTCCGCCGCCTGAAATTCATCCGGTCGGCACAAGGGTCGGGCTTCACGCTCGAGGAAATCGCCGAGCTGCTGGAACTCGAACAGAGCGACGATCGTGCGCGGGTCCGCAGCCTGGCGCGCCAGCGCATCGCCGCGCTCGACGCCAAGATTGCCCAGATGAGCGAAACCCGCGTCGCGCTCGCGCGGTTGGCGGACCAGTGCGCCGCGACCGACAAGGGCCCTTGCCCGATACTCGCGGCATTCGAGCCCTGATGTCATCGCGCGGAGCGCAGCGACGACGCAATCGCCCGCTGTCGGCCGTGCGCAAGGTCGATGGCTGGAGATTGCCTCGCTTCGCGCGCAATGACGACGTTTCTGGGCGCAGCGCGGCCTAGCTGTGCAGGAAGTGCATGACGTCACCGTCGTGCACGACATAGGCCTTGCCTTCGGCGCGCAGCTTGCCGGCTTCGCGCGCCTTGGCTTCACCGCCCAGTGCGACATAATCGTCATAGGCGATGGTTTCGGCGCGAATGAAGCCCTTCTGGAAATCGCTGTGGATTTCGCCCGCGGCCTCCGGCGCGGTCGCGCCGGTATGGACGGTCCAGGCGCGCGCTTCCTTCGGGCCGACGGTGAAGAAGGTCAGCAGGTGGAGCAGCTCATATCCCGCGCGGATCACGCGCGCGAGGCCGGTTTCGTGCAGCCCCATTTCTTCCAAGAACATCATGCGTTCTTCGCCGTCCATGCCGACGAGCTCGCTTTCGATCGCTGCCGAGACGATCACCGCCTGTGCCCCTTCGGCCTTGGCGCGCGCGAAGACGGCTTCGCTGTGCGCGTTGCCGGTCGCGGCGTTCGCTTCTTCGACATTGCAGACATAGAGGACGGGCTTGCTGGTCAGCAGCTGCGCCTGCCGGAGGATGCGCTCTTCATCGGCGTCCTTCGGATCGGTCAGACGCGCGGGCTTGCCGTCGCGCAGCAGATCGAGCGCCTGGCCGAGCACCGATGCTGCGGCCTTGGCTTCCTTGTCGCCCTGCGCCGCCTTTTTCGCGAAAGCGGGGACGCGCTTTTCCAGGCTTTCGAGATCGGAAAGCAGCAGTTCGGTCTCGACCGTCTCGGCGTCGGCGACCGGATCGACTTTGTTCTCGACATGCTGGATGTCGTCATCCTCGAAACAGCGCAGGACGTGGATGATCGCGTCGACTTCGCGGATGTTGCCGAGGAACTGGTTGCCGAGCCCTTCGCCCTTCGACGCGCCGCGCACGAGGCCGGCGATATCGACGAAGGCGAGCTGCGTCGGGATGATTTTCTGACTGCCGGCGATCGCCGCAAGCTTGTCGAGCCGCGCGTCGGGCACCGCGACATTGCCGATATTCGGTTCGATCGTGCAGAAGGGATAATTCGCCGCCTGCGCCGCCTGCGTCTCGGTCAGCGCGTTGAACAGCGTCGACTTGCCGACGTTCGGCAGCCCGACGATCCCGCATTTGAAACCCATTTTCCTACCCTTTTAATCAAGCCGGCGGGCAAAGACGCGCACCGGCTGCAAATCCCAGTCGAGGCGCTCATAGAGCCCCGCGGCGGGATTTCCATCCCGAACCATCAATTCCACCTTCGGACAGCCCCGCGCCCGCAGCCAGTCGCAGCCGGCATCGAGCAGATCGCGCGCGATCCCGCTACCGCGCCGGTCGGGCTGGACGCCCAGATAATAGACCCAGCCGCGGTGGCCGTCGAAGCCGACCATGATCGTACCGACAATCGCGCCTCCCGCTTCGGCGAGCAGGATCGTCGCGGCGTCGTGGCCAAGCGCGCGATCGAAGTCGGCGTCCGGGTCGTTCCAGGGCCGGGTGAGGTCGCAGCTTTGCCACAGGGCGACCGCGCCGTCGCGATCGGTGGGCGTCGCGGCGCGGATCAGCGTCATGGTTGCAGCCGCAGCGCCAGATCGTTCTGGAACCGTACGTCGTCGCCCTCGGCAAGCCAGCTCGCTTCGGCGGCGATCGCACCGAGCAGGTCGGTCAGCGGTTCGATCTCGGTCTTGTGGTAATTGCCGAGGACATGGCCCGTCACGCGGTCCTTGTGCCCCGGATGACCGATGCCGATGCGGACGCGGCGGAAATCGTCTCCGATATGCTGGATCATGCTGCGGATGCCGTTATGTCCGGCCGCGCCGCCGCCCTGTTTGACCTTCACCTTCATCGGCGCAAGGTCGAGTTCGTCGTAAAAGGCGGTCACATCCTGCGGCGCGAGCTTGTAGAAATCCATCGCGGCGCGCACGCTGCGGCCGCTTTCGTTCATGAAGGTGCCGGGCTTGAGCAGCAGGATGCGGGTCCGGCCGATGCGGCCGTCCTGCAACCAGCCCTGAAATTTCTTGGCGGGCGGCGCGAATTGATGGGTGTCGGCGATCACGTCGATCGCCATGAAGCCGACATTGTGCCGGTTCATCGCATATTGAGGCCCGGGATTGCCGAGGCCGACCCAGAGCTGCATTGCGGTGCCTTTCCCGGGTCCGATGGAAACGCCCCTCCCGCCGGGGAGGGGCGCATCCGGTAAGCGTTAGGCTTCGCCTTCGGCGGCTTCGCCTTCGTCCTTCGTCGTGTCGCCATCGCTCGACTTGAGCGCCGACGGAGCGACGATGGTCGCAATCGTGAAGTCGCGATCGCTGATCGCGCTCTCGACACCCTTGGGCAGGGCGACGTTGCTGATGTGGATCGAATCGCCGACGTCGAAGCCGGTGACGTCGATGCTGATTTCGTCGGGAATCTTGTCCGCTTCGCAGACGAGTTCCAGCTCGTGACGAACGATGTTCAGCACGCCGCCGCGCTTCAGGCCGGGCGAGGCTTCTTCGTTGGCGAACACCACCGGCACTTCGACATGGACCTTGGCGTCCTTCGAGATGCGCAGGAAGTCCGCGTGGATCGGGCGATCCTTGACGGGATGAAAGGCGACGTCCTTGGGCAGGGTGCGGACGGTCTTGCCGCCCACTTCGATCATCACGACCGAGTTCATGAAGTGACCCGTCATCAGCTGCTTCATCAGCAGCTTTTCTTCGACGTGGATCATCAGGGGTTCTTCGTTGCCGCCATAGACGACGGCGGGGACGCGGCCATTGCGACGCAGGTCACGCGAGGCTCCCTTGCCTGCACGTTCGCGCGTCTCGGCCGTCAGCGTCAGCTGATCGCTCATATCATTTCTCCGAGAAACAGTTGCACATATCCGCCACGCCTCCAGGGATGACCATGGCGGAAGCGCGGGCGCATAGCCGGGAACCGGCGGAAAAGCAAGCGCGATGCGGGAAAAGGGGATCGGATCGGCGAAAAGGGGAATGTCGGTATCGCATCTCGTCTTGCCGCCCGGCTATTGCACCCGCACCACCCGGTATCCGGCCGTTTCCAGAGCGGCGGGAACGCCGTCAGCGCCCACCAGATGTCCCGCACCGACCGCGATCAGCACCGTGCCGGGTTTCGCCATGCGCTGCTCCACCCACTTGGTCCAGCGCCGGTTGCGATCGGTGATGATCGCGGCGCGCGCGGCCGGGACCGCGTCGACATCCTCGTTCACCACCTTTTCGAGTGCGGCGACGTCGCCGCGCGCCCAGGCGGCGTTCATCGCCTTCACGTCGGCGACGCCGCTTGCCGAATTGGCGAGCGCGCGCGTCAGCAGGCGGCGCTGCGTTGCGGCGTCGAGCTTTTCGAACAGCGTCAACTGCCCCCGCGCCGTCTCCAGCCCGCCGATCGGCTTTCCGGCGTCGGAAAAGCGCTGCGTCAGCCGGGCCTCGACGCCATTTTCGGGCGACAAATCGGCCTGCTGCGCGACACGCTGGCCCATCAGCACCAGGATTGCCCAGTCGTCGAGCGCATCGCCGCCGAAACCGCTGCCCGCGCCTTCTATCTTGCGATAGGCGGCAAGCGCTGCCGGATCGAGCCGGCGCTCCATCGCCAGTGGCGCGCTGCGCGGTGCAAGTTCGCGGAACACGTCGCCCGCTGCTGCAAGCTGATCGGGCGCCAGTTCGAGGACCAATTCGTCGGCCGCCGCAATCGCCGCGCCGACCTTCCCGCCGTCCCAGCGCGTGCCGGCGGGAAGCGCGTGCATCGAACCGAGCAGGAAGATGCGCGTGTCGGCGTCTTCGACCAGCCACATCGCCGGATGCGCTTCGGTTATCGGCGCTGCGGGTTTGCAGGCAAGCAGCAGCAACGGCAACAGGGCCGCCACGGCGCGGCGACCCCAGGGCCGAAAGGCAAAGGCGCCCCGATGCCTCACTGGATGCGCGTCACCTTCAACCCGCGCTCCTTTAGATAATCCTGCACGCTCTTTGCTCCCGCCAGATGGCCCGCGCCGACCGCGACGAAAACCGTGCCCGGCTGCGCCATGCGCGCCTCGATCTGTTCGGCCCAGCGCGCGTTGCGATCCCACAGCAACGTCTTGGCGACGTCGGGCGTTTCGGCAAGCCCCTCGTTCATCGTTTCGGCGAGCGCCGCCGGATCGCCGGCCCCCCATTGCCCGACCATCGTGTCGAGCTGCGGCCCCAGCTTGTCGAGATCCTTGACCATGACGTTGAGGAAGGCGATCTGGCTGGACATGGGCAGCGCATCGAAAAAGCCGAGCTGTTCGCTGAGCGTTTCGAACCCGGAGATCGGCTTGGCGGCCGCCTTCGCTGCATTGCTCAACTGCTTTTCGGCGCCTTCTTCGGGGTTGTAGCCCATTTTGGTCAGCGGCAGCACCGACAGGGTGATCCCCGCAAACCACGGCTTGAAGCCGTCGAAGCTGGCGGGCGGCAGGCCCAGGCTGGTCATCGCCGCCTGATAGGCCGCAAGCGCTGCCGGATCGAGCCGCGCAGAAAGCGCCGTTCCGCTCTGGTCCAATGCCAGCGCCATAGTTTCCTTCGCCACTTCATTCTGGTCTTCGGGCAGCACGAGTTCGAGTTTGAGTTCGTCCGATTTGTCGAACGCATCTTTGACGGCGCCGTCGAACCAGCTCAATCCGGGCTTCAGCACGTGCACGGTGCCGAACAGATAGACGGTGGTGTCGTCGTCCTTCACCGCCCACAGCGCGGGTTTGATCGCGGTCGTCGTTGCCGCGGCGGGCGCGGCAGCTTCCTGCGCCGCGGCGCTATTGTGTCCCGGCACGACCGCGCATTGGGCGAGGGGAATGATCGCGCAGCTCAGCGCAAGTTTGCGGAAGAAGGAGGTCATCGGGCCTGCTTTCGTTTCAAAAAGGGGAGGGGCAAGAGGTTCGCTGATAATCAACGATATTTGAACCAGAGATAGACGATCAGGTTGACGGCGAGCGTCAGGACAAAGAGCGCCATGGCGTCGACCGGCGGCGCGAGGCTGGCGCGGGCGGCGACCCACCACACGGGGCAGGCGATCACAAAGGCATGAAAGCCGGCGACGCTTCCCAGATAATAGGCATGGCGTTCATGATCGTCGACCGCGCGGAAATAGAAGAGGCTGGCGACACTCATCCCGACGACCCAGATCACCGAGACGATGATCGCCGTTGCGGGGGTCAAGGGCGCGTCGCTTGCCAGATCGCCCGACCCCTGCGCAACCTGGAGGGTCAGTGCGACCCCCGCGCCAAGGCTCATCGACGCGACCATCGTCACCCAATAGAGGCGCTTGCGCGGCGACCAGCCGGCCCAGGCTTCGCGGTTCAGGCGGATATAGAGCGCCATGCCGGCCAGTGCGAGGGCGAGCGCCGCCACCGGGCCCGTCCATGTGGGCAAGGGTTGGCCGCCGGTTTCGGCCAGGCCGTCGCTATAACCGGCGAAAGCGCCGGCAACGGCTCCCGCGATCATGATGATGGCAACCGGCCACAGATAACCGGGACCGGCGCGGCGTTCCTTCGGCATGTTCGTCATCATTCCTGTCCTGCAAAGCCGTCGTCGAAAATGTCTTCGATCGGCATTTCGAATAGTCGGGCCAGCTTGAAAGCGAGCGGTAAAGACGGGTCGTATTTCCCTGTCTCGATTGCATTTACTGCCTGCCGCGACACGTCGAGCCGGTCGGCCAGTTCGGCCTGGCTCCAATTGCGCATTGCGCGGAGGACTTTCAGTTTGTTGTTCATCGGCGCCTCGCCAATAGGATCCCTTCGGGCCTGCATATAGTCACAATCGCTATCCTTTTGTCAGCCGATCGAAACGCGATGCCCGCCCGCGGGGATTTTCGGGATCAAGAGGCTGGAGCGCCGCCGCGTCGGGCCGCGCTCCAGCTCAAGTCGCCTGCCGACACCGGGGAGCATCGACGCGGACGAAGCCCGAGGGAGAGGGATCAGCGGCCGGGCTTGATCATCAGCAGCGCCAGCTGGGTGCCGCCGTCGGCGCGGGCAATGGCGCGTTCAATCTGGGGCTTTGCGGCGGCGAGGGCAGTCGCCATGCAGGCATTTTCCGAATTGCGCGCGGCAAGACCGCGAGCCGAGGTAGCGCAAATCTGGCGGGCAGCGCTGTGAACGCGTGCCTCCAGCCGCTCGCGCCCCTTGGCGCTCGTGAGCTTGAGGTCGTCGATGCGGATGGTGGCGGTGGGCGCTTCATCGGCGGTCGCGGCGAGTGCCGGCGTGCCGGCCAGAGCGAGCGAGAGGGCGAGGATGGCGGTACGAGCGATCATGATGGGTCTCCTTGGATGATGTCTTGGTCACGTCAACCTGTCTTCATGTCAGGTATGCATGACTATATGTCGTGATTCGCTGACTATGTCAACAACACATGACAAAAAGTTTTGTGACCGTGACAGGAGGAGCGATTTGATCGGCAACCAAATGGTGCCGAGCCTTGACCCTGCGCGCCCGCTGCGCCAAGGGCGGCGGCGATTGTTGCACCTGCGAAAGATGTGGACTCGTGGCCGATACGGCAGAAAAGAAACCACTCAGCTTTCAGGACATGATCCTGACGCTTCACGAGTATTGGAGCGCGCGGGGCTGTGCGATCCTGCAGCCTTATGACATGCGGGTGGGCGCGGGGACGTTTCACCCGGCGACGACGCTGCGCAGCCTGGGGCCGGAGCCGTGGAATGTCGCCTATGTCCAGCCGAGCCGCCGCCCGACCGACGGCCGCTATGGCGAGAACCCGAACCGCCTTCAGCATTATTATCAATATCAGGTGATCCTGAAGCCGTCGCCCGCCGACCTGCAGGAGCAATATCTCGGCAGCCTGGCCGCGATCGGCATCGATCCGCTGCTCCACGATATCCGGTTCGTCGAGGATGACTGGGAATCGCCGACGCTCGGCGCATGGGGGCTGGGCTGGGAAGTCTGGTGCGACGGGATGGAAGTCACCCAGTTCACCTATTTTCAGCAGATGGGCGGTTTCGACTGCAAACCCGTCGCGGGCGAGCTGACCTATGGGCTCGAACGCCTCGCCATGTATATCCAGAATGTCGACAATGTGTACGACCTGCGCTTCTCCGACGCGGTCGGCGACGTGCCGGGTTTGAGCTATGGCGACGTCTTCCTCGAAAACGAGCGCCAATTCTCGAAATGGAATTTCGAGGTTGCCGACACCGATACGCTGTTCGCGGGGTTCAAGGCGGCCGAAGACGAATGCAAGCGCGCGATTGCGGCGAATGTGCCGCTTGCTGCGTACGACCAGGCGATCGAGGCGAGCCACCTTTTCAACCTTTTGCAGGCGCGCGGCGTGATCAGCGTGCAGGAGCGCGCCAATTACATGGCGCGCGTCCGCGACCTCGCGAAGGGAAGCTGCAAGGCGTGGATCGACAGCCAGTCTGAGCGCTGGACCGAAAAATATCCGGGGTGGGTGCTGTGACCGACTTTCTTCTCGAACTGCGCAGCGAGGAAATCCCCGCGCGGATGCAGGCGGGCGCGCGCGCCGAGCTGGAAAAGCTGTTCCGCGCGCAGATGGCAGCGGCGGGCATCGACGTCGGCGATCTGACCATCTGGTCGACCCCGCGCCGACTTGCGCTGATCGCCAAGGGGCTTCCGCAAGCGACCGCTGCGGTCAGCGAGGAAATCAAAGGGCCGCGCAGCAGCGCGCCGCCGCAGGCGCTCGAAGGCTTCCTCCGCAAGACCGGGTTGACGCAGGATCAACTGAAAGATCGCGATGGCGTTTACTTCGCCGTCATCGACAAGCCCGGCCGTGCGACGGTCGAGGTGCTCGCCGAGGCGATCCCCGCGATCGTCCGCGGCTTTGCCTGGCCCAAGTCGATGCGCTGGGGCCGCGAAAGTGCAAGCAGCGAAAGCCTGCGCTGGGTGCGCCCGCTGTCGGGGATCGTCGCGATCTTCGGCGACGAACTGGTGCCGTGCGAGATCGGTGGGATCGCCAGCGGTTTCGTGACGCGCGGCCACCGCTTTCATTGCCCCGGCGAAATCACCATCGGCTCGGCGGCGGATTATGCCGAAAAGCTGCGCGCCTGCCACGTTATCGTCGACCATGAGGAGCGGCAGGCGATCGTTCGCGATGGTGCAGCCAAAGCCGCGGCCGACGCCGGGCTGAGCCTTGTCGAGGACGAGGGGCTGGTGATCGAGAATGCCGGCCTCACCGAATGGCCGGTGCCCTTGCTCGGCCGCTTCGATGAAGCGTTTCTGGAGGTACCGCCCGAGGTCATCCAGCTTACCGCGCGCGTGAACCAGAAATATTTCGTCGTGAACGGGACGGACGGCAAGCTCGCGAACGGCTTCGTCTGCACCGCGAACATCGACGCGAACGACGGCGGCGCGGAGATCGTCGCGGGCAATCGCAAGGTGCTGGCGGCGCGGCTTTCGGATGCGCGCTTCTTCTGGGAGCAGGACCAGAAGAAGACGCTGGAACAGCATGCCGAAAAGCTGAAGAACATCACCTTCCACGAAAAGCTGGGCACCGTTGCCGACAAGGTCGAGCGCGTCGCGAAGCTGGCACGCTGGCTGGTCGAGGAAGGAATCGTCGCCCCCTCATGTGTTCCCGCGCAGGCGGGAACCCAGGGCGACAAGACGCCGACCTCTGCGGACGTAAGCTCTGGACCCCCGCCTTCGCGGGGGAACAGGAATGTGTCTCGCGAGGAATTGGCCGACCAGGCCGAACGCGCCGCGCGGCTCGCGAAGGCCGATCTCGTCACCGAAATGGTCGGCGAATTCCCCGAATTGCAGGGCCTGATGGGCGGCTATTACGCCCGCGCCGAAGGCCTGCCCGATGCGGTCGCCGACGCGATCCGCGACCATTACAAGCCGGTCGGGCAGGGCGATGATGTGCCGACCGCGCCGGTGACGGTGGCCGTGGCGCTGGCTGATAAGCTGGATACGATCATGGCATTCTTCGGAATCGAAGAAGTCCCGACAGGATCTAGGGATCCCTTTGCGCTTCGCCGCGCCGCGCTTGGAATTATTCGTATCATACAGTCAAATGCGATCAGGCTTTCCTTGAGCGCGGTGACGTACAATGGAATGATTGTTCCAATTTTTCAGTCTTTTGCAGTACCAGAAGCAATTGATCGGGAGCACGTAAAGCGCGTGCTTGCTCCCGCGAAGAAGTTCCTTTCAGACGAAAGCGCTGCGAGCCAGTCCGTGCTGGAAGATAAATTTCTGGTCGAAGCTGAGCAATCGGCCGCGAGGTACGCCGTCGCTCAGGCATCCATTATAAAATTGCTCGACTTCTTCGCCGACCGCCTCAAGGTCCAGCAGCGCGAAGCCGGCGTCCGTCACGACCTGATCGACGCGGTGTTTGCGCTCGGCGGCGAGGATGATCTTGTTCGGCTGCTCGCGCGCGTGAAGGCGCTCCAGGCGTTCATGGCGACCGAGGACGGCGCCAATCTGCTTGCGGGCTACAAGCGCGCGGCGAATATCCTCAAACAAGCCAGTGTTCCGGCGGAAGCCGGAACCCAGGGTGGACAAGAACCGACGTCTGCGGATGCACGCCCTGGGCTCCGGCTTTCGCCGGAGCACATGACGGAGCATGACGCCGCGCTGCTCGCCGCGCTCGACGCCGCCGAACCCGCGGCGTCCGCTGCGGTCGCTGACGAACGCTTTACCGACGCCATGGCGGCGCTCGCCAGCCTGCGCGCGCCGATCGATGCCTTTTTCGACGGCGTGATGGTCAACGATCCCGACGAAGCGGTGCGCGCCTATCGGCTCGGCCTGCTGTCGCGCTTTACCGGCGCGGTGCATGGCGTTGCCGATTTCTCGAAGATCGAGGGCTGACGCGCCGGCTATCCGCCCGAGCTTATAACGAACGAAGTAAAACTGAATCGACCAACCGCGATTGCATACCTATCCAGCCGCGACCTCCTCCCCGGGGCAGCAGGAGTAAGACATGACGAAGATGGTGCATTTGTTCGGCGGCGCGGCCACGACGGCCGAGCGTTCGAAGGAATTGCTGGGCGGCAAGGGATCGAACCTTGCCGAAATGGCGTCGATCGGCCTGCCGGTCCCACCGGGCTTTACGATCACCACCGACGTCTGCACCGCCTATTACGCCAATGGCGAAGCGTTTCCCGACGGGCTGATCGCCGACGTCGAAAGCGGCATCGCGCATATCGAGGGGATCACCGGCAAGCGGTTCGGCGACGCGGCGAACCCGCTGCTCGTTTCGGTCCGGTCGGGCGCGCGCGTGTCGATGCCGGGGATGATGGACACCGTCCTCAACCTCGGGCTCAACGATGCGACCGTTGCGGGGCTTTCCGAAGCCTCGGGCGACCCGCGTTTCGCGTGGGACAGCTATCGCCGCTTCATCCAGATGTACGCCGACGTCGTCATGGGCCTGGACCATGCCGAGTTCGAGGAAGCGCTGGAAATCGCCAAGGAAGACAAGGGCTTTTTCCTCGACACGGAGATGTCGGCTGAAGACTGGCAGGCGCTGGTCAAGGAATATCAGGCGATCGTCGAGCGCGAGACCGGCGCACCCTTTCCGCAGGAACCGAAGGACCAGCTGTGGGGCGCGATCGGCGCCGTCTTCGCCAGCTGGGAAAGCGACCGCGCGAAGGTCTACCGCCGCCTGAACTCGATCCCCGGCGAATGGGGCACCGCGGTCAATGTGCAGGCGATGGTGTTCGGCAATATGGGCGACACTTCGGCGACCGGCGTTGCGTTCACGCGCGATCCCGCGACCGGCGAGCGTGCCTGGTACGGAGAATGGCTGATCAATGCGCAGGGCGAGGACGTCGTCGCCGGCATCCGCACGCCGCAGTATCTGACGAAGATCGCGCGCGAAAAGGCGGGGGCCAAGCCGCTGTCGATGGAAGAGGCGATGCCCGAAACCTTCGGGGAATTGGGCCGCGTCTTCGACACGCTCGAAACCCATTACCGCGACATGCAGGATATCGAATTCACCGTCGAACGCGGAACGCTGTGGATGCTGCAGACGCGCAGCGGCAAGCGCACCGCCAAGGCGGCGCTGCGCATCGCCGTCGAAATGGCGGCCGAAGGGCTGATTTCCGAAGAGGAAGCGGTCGGCCGCGTCGATCCGGGCGCGCTCGACCAACTGCTCCACCCGACGCTCGATCCCAAGGCGCCGCGCGACGTGCTGACCAAGGGTCTGCCCGCCAGCCCCGGCGCCGCATCGGGCAAGATCATGTTCGATGCCGACAGCGCTGAAAAGGCGGCGGGCATGGGTGAGGCGGTGATCCTCGTCCGCGTCGAAACCAGCCCTGAGGATATCCACGGCATGCACGCGGCCAAGGGCATCCTGACCGCGCGCGGCGGGATGACGAGCCACGCGGCGGTGGTTGCGCGCGGCATGGGGCGCCCCTGCGTCTCGGGCGCCGGCGGGCTGGCGATCGACGGCAATGCGCGCGTGCTGCGCGTCGCGGGGCGCGAGCTTCGCGAAGGCGATGTCATCACGCTCGACGGGTCGACCGGCGAAGTGATGGCGGGCGAGGTTCCGACGCTCCAGCCCGAACTGGTCGGCGATTTCGGCACGCTGATGGGCTGGGCCGACAAGGTGCGCCGCATGAAGGTGCGCACCAACGCCGAAACCCCCGCCGACGCGCAGGTCGCGCGCGATTTCGGTGCCGAGGGCATCGGGCTGTGCCGCACCGAGCATATGTTCTTCGACGCCGCGCGGATTACTGCGGTGCGCGAGATGATCCTGGCCGACAGCGAGGACGGCCGCCGCGCCGCGCTCGCCAAGCTGCTGCCTGAACAGCGCGGCGACTTTGCGGCGATCTTCGGCGTGATGGCGGGGCTGCCGGTCACGATCCGGCTGCTTGACCCGCCGCTGCACGAATTCCTGCCGACGCGCGAGGAGGATTTTGCCGATGTCGCCGCCGCGGCAGGGGTGGGGGTCGAGGCGCTGAAGGCGCGGGCGAACGAACTCCATGAATTCAACCCGATGCTCGGCCACCGCGGTTGCCGCCTTGGCGTCACCTACCCCGAAATCTACGAGATGCAGGCGCGCGCGATCTTCGAGGCGGCGTGCGACGTCGCCGCCGAAACCGGCGCGGCGCCGATCCCCGAGGTGATGATCCCGCTGGTCGCGACGCGCCGCGAATTCGATCTGATGAAGGCGGTCGTCGATGCGCAGGCAAAGGCGGTGTTCGCCGAAAAGGGGCGCGAGATCGCCTATCTTGTCGGCACGATGATCGAACTGCCGCGCGCCGCGCTGATGGCGGGCGAGATCGCCGAGACGGCCGAATTCTTCAGCTTCGGCACCAACGACCTCACCCAGACGACGATCGGCATCAGCCGCGACGACGCGGGCCGCTTCCTGACGCAATATGTCGACAAGGGCATCTTCCTGACCGATCCGTTCGTCAGCCTTGACGTCGAAGGCGTCGGACAGCTGATCGAGATCGCCGCCGAGCGCGGCCGTGGTGCCCGCGCCGGGATCAAGATGGGCATTTGCGGCGAGCATGGCGGCGATGCGCCGAGCATCCACTTCTGCGAACAGACCGGGCTCGACTATGTCAGCGCCTCGCCCTACCGTGTGCCCATCGCTCGTCTGGCAGCAGCACAGGCGGCGCTGAAGAGGGGATGACGCCATGAAGAGCTGGCACCGCTATGCGATCACCCTGGTGGGCGGGATAGCGGTGGGGCTCGGCGGCGCCTGGGGCCTGACCCGTGGCGGGCTCGGCGATGGCGCGATCCGCAACGGCCCGTGGACGACGTCGCTCGGCTATGGGACGAAGGCGACCGATCCGCTGACGCGCGCGATGGTCGCGCGGTCGGGGCTGCTCGCGCTGCCGGCAAAGGAGACGCTCTACTGGATGGCGCGCACCGACGCCTCGGGCGCGCGGCTCGACGGCAATTGCCGCTACCGTCTGTCGGGAAAGCCGCTCGATGCGCGCTGGTGGAGCGTGACCGTTTATGATGCCAAAGGCTATCTGGTCCCCAATGCCGCGAATATCTGGTCGGTCAATGGCGCCAGTGTCCCGCTCGACGACAAGGGCGAATGGCACGTCACCATAGCGCCCGACCGGCCCGCCGATGGCGCCTGGCTTCCCGGGATCAAGGGGCAGCCGTTCGACCTGACGCTGCGCATGTACAATCCGGGCGCAGGCGTCCGCGCCGCGCCATCGGCGGCTGCGCTGCCCGCGATCGTCAAGGAGGGGTGCTGACATGCGCCGCTGGATCGGACCGCTCGCTTTCGGGCTGATCGTCGCGCTCGCGGTCGGCTATGCGGCCATCGCCGCCATCCCCTATGGCATGATGAAGATTGCGATGGACCGGCTTGGCCGCGGCGGCATCAATCAGATGTCGCAGGGGCCGCTCGCGACGCCCGCGCGCCAGCCTGTCGTGCGGCCGAGCCCCGATCTTGCCTATTCCAGCTGTCCGTTCGACCTTGCGGCGGGGCCGCTCGAGATTAGGGTCGTACCGGTCCCTGGGCGCTATTCTTCGCTCAGCATCTTCGATGCCGCGACCGACGTCGCCTTCGTGCGCAATGACGTCGAAGCGGGCGGAAAACCCTATCGAATCATCGTCGCGCGCGAAGGGCAGGCGGTGCCGCCGGGCGCCGAAGCGGTGCGCGTCGGCCACGACCGCGGGATTGCGCTGATTCGCCTGCTGCTGAAGGATCCTGCGGAAATCGGGTCGCTCGACGCAATTCGTCGTCAGTCGACCTGCCGAACCGTCACAAAGTCGAAATAGGGGGTTGCGCGCCCCGCCGACTGCTCCTAAAGGCACCGCTCCACGCACCCGTAGCTCAGCTGGATAGAGCATCAGACTACGAATCTGAGGGTCGGACGTTCGAATCGTTCCGGGTGCGCCATTTCCCTTCGGCATCGAAATTCAGGATTCGCGGGCGCGACCGTGCATAGCTATGCTCTGTTGCATCGCTGCCGGGCCTGCGACATTCCGGACGCGATCCGGCCATGATGGACCGGCGAGGGAGAGTCATGAGCGAAGCCATCGTCACGGTCGATATCGGCGGCACGCACGCCCGTTTCGCGATCGCCGAGGTGGCGGCCGGCCGCGTTGTCTCGCTCGGGCCCGAAACGACGCTGCATACAAAAGACCACGCCAGCTTTCAGACCGCCTGGCAGGATTTCGAGCGGCGGCAGGGCGGTGCGCTCCCGCGCGCCGTCGCCATTGCGATCGCGGGGCCGACGCGTGGCGAGATCATTCGCTTCACCAACAATCCCTGGATCATTCGCCCGGCGCTGATCGGCGAGAAGCTGAATGTCGACCGCTATACGCTGGTCAATGATTTCGAGGCGGTCGGTCATGCGGTCGCGCAGGCCGAGGCGCAATATTTCGAGCGGCTGACAGGCCCCGACGAGCCACTTCCCGCGAAGGGAACGGTCAGCGTTATCGGCCCCGGGACCGGGCTTGGCGTCGCGCATGTATGGCGCGATGGGACCGACTATCGCGTCCAGGCGACCGAAGGCGGACATGTCGATTTCGCGCCGCTCGACAGCATCGAGGACGCCATCCTCGCGCGGCTGCGCAAACGCCATCGCCGCGTGTCGGTAGAGCGCATCGTATCCGGTCCCGGCATCGTCGATATTTATGAAACGCTGGCGGCGATGGAAGGGCGACCGATCGCGCCGCTCGACGACAGGACGATATGGGGCCGGGCAATAGGCGGCGAGGATTCGCTGGCGGCTGCGGCCGCGGATCGCTTCTGCCTCTCGCTCGGAAGCGTTGCAGGCGACCTTGCGCTTGCGCAGGGGGCCAGCGGCGTCGTGATCGCGGGGGGGCTTGGCCTGCGTATCCGCGACCAGCTCGTCCGGTCGGGTTTCCCCGAGCGCTTCGTTGCCAAGGGGCGCTTCGAAAATTTCATGGCGGCGATCCCGGTCAAATTGATCACCCACCCGCAGCCCGGCCTTTTCGGTGCCGCTGCGGCATTCGCGCGTCAGCATCGCTGAAAAAAATCCGCTGGCGCGAGGACGCAAAAGGCGGCAGCAAGGGGGCATGTCCGCGCGCCCCGTCCTCGGTATTATCGCCTGCAACCGCACCGTCGGGACAGAGGTCGCGCAAACGGTGATCAACCGCTATGCGACCGCCGCGATGCGCTACGCCGATTGCGCGGCGCTCATCATCCCGTCGCTTCCCGATCATATGCACGCGCGCGAGATCGTCGGGCGGCTCGACGGCGTGCTGCTCACCGGAACGCCGTCGAATGTCGCGCCGACGCTCTATGGCGATCCGGCGGAAGGCGAGGGCCCGTTCGACCCCGATCGCGACCGGATGATGATCGAGCTTGTCGAAGCGACGATCGCCGCACAGCGCCCGCTATTTGGCATCTGCCGCGGTTTTCAGGAGATCAACGTGGCGCTGGGCGGAACGCTGCGCCGCGATACGTCGGCGAGCGACGAACTGTTGCACCATCACGCGCCCGACGATGCCGCTTTCGACGCGATGTTCGATCATCGGCACAAGGTCGATCTCGTCGAAGGGGGCCTGCTTGCGTCGGCCTATGCTGCGCCCTCGCTTGAGGTCAATTCGGTTCATTATCAAGGCGTCGGTGCGCTTGCCGACAGTTTGGCGGTCGAGGCGCGCGCACCCGACGGACTGGTCGAAGCCTATAGCGCGCGGCCGAACGGCGCGCCGCTGCTTGCGGTGCAATGGCACCCCGAATGGGCCGCCGACGGCAATGATCAGAGCCAGACCTATTTCCACCTTCTCGGCCGCGCGCTAAGAGGCGAACTATGAACCGCCGCGTCACCCGATATGATCGCTATCTCGCGCGGATCAGCTTTTCGCCCTGATTGAAGAACGCCCCTCCCGCTGGCGGGAGGGGGCGGGGGTGGGGGGAGCCACAGGCGAACGTCCATCCTCTCGTCCTTCGGAGCGCGCTTCGCGCGTGCCCACCCCCAACCCCTCCCGCCTGCGGGAGGGGAATTTCAGGATCAGAAACATGCCCCGTAATCACGACATCACCGAACTGCGCCGCCTCGACGTCGCGCATCATCTTCCCGCGCAGGCCGACTGGGCCGAAATCGAAAAACTCGGCGGTAGCCGCATCATCACCCATGCCGAAGGCTGCACGATCGTCGATGGCGAGGGCCACCGTATCCTTGACGGCATGGCGGGCCTTTGGTGCGTCAATGTCGGCTATGGCCGCGAAGAACTGGTCGAAGCTGCGGCGGCGCAGATGCGCGAGCTGCCCTTCTATAATACTTTCTTCAAGACCGCGACGCCACCGACGGTGACGCTCGCGGCCAAGATCGCCCAGCTCACCGGCGGGCGCCTGCCGCATATCTTTTTCAACGCCTCGGGCAGCGAGGCGAACGACACGGTGTTCCGTATGGTGCGCCATTATTGGAAACTGAAGGGCGAGCCAAAACGGACCGTCTTCATCAGCCGTTGGAATGCCTATCATGGTTCGACCGTCGCGGGCGTATCGCTCGGCGGGATGAAGGCCATGCACGCGCAGGGCGACCTGCCTATTCCCGGCGTCGAACATGTCCGCCAGCCCTATTTCTACGGCGAAGGGCAGGGGATGACCGAGGAGGAATTCTGCGATGCCTGCGTGGCGGCGATCGAGGACAAGATTCTGGAAGTCGGTCCCGAAAATTGCGCCGCCTTCATCGGCGAGCCGGTTCAGGGCGCCGGTGGGGTCATCATCCCGCCGAAGGGCTATTGGCCGAAGGTCGAGGCGGTGGTGCGCAAATATGGCCTGCTGCTCGTGGCCGACGAAGTCATCTGCGGCTTCGGGCGCACCGGGAAGATGTGGGGGCATGAAACCATGGGTTTCACCCCCGACCTGATGCCGATGGCGAAGGGTCTTTCGTCGGGCTACCTTCCGATCTCGGCGACGGCGGTGGCGAGCCATGTCGTCGATGTGCTCAAGACCGGCGGCGATTTCGTCCACGGCTTTACCTATTCGGGCCATCCGGTCGCTGCGGCGGTCGCGCTCAAGAATATCGAGATCATCGAACGCGAAGGGCTGGTCGAACGCACCGGCAGCGTGACGGGTCCGCATCTGGCGAAAGCGCTTGCGACGCTGGACGATCATCCGCTCGTCGGTGAAACGCGCTCGATCGGCTTGCTCGGCGCGGTCGAGATCGTCGCCGACAAGGAGACGCGCGCGCGGTTCGGCGGTGCCGAAGGGACCGCCGGTCCGATGGCGCGCGACGCATGCATCGCGAACGGGCTGATGGTGCGCGGTATCCGCGACAGCCTGGTCATGTGCCCGCCGCTAGTCATCACCACCGAACAGATCGACGAGATGGTGGCGATCATCCGCAAATCGCTCGACGAGGTGATGCCGAAGCTGCGGGCGCTCTAGCGATTTCTTGCCATTCCCGTTCGTGCTGAGCTTGTCGAAGCACCGTTTTCTTCTTTAGACGTGAAGAGAAGCACGGTCCTTCGACACGCTCAGGACGAACGGGTTGAGGGCCTACATCCAGTAAGAGGATCGACCTCCATGCCATCCGGCCTTTTTGCGCTGCTCGATGACGTTGCCACCATCGCCAAGGTTGCTGCGGCGAGCATAGACGACGTCGGCGCCGCGGCGTCGAAGGCCGGCGCCAAGGCCGCAGGGGTAGTGGTCGACGATACCGCGGTGACGCCGCGCTACGTCACCGGCTTCACGCCCGATCGCGAATTGCCGATCATCTGGCGGATCACCAAGGGATCGCTGTTCAACAAGCTGGTGCTGATCCTGCCGGCGCTGTTGCTGCTGTCGACGTTCCTGCCCTGGGCGATTACGCCGCTGTTGATGATGGGCGGCGCCTATCTCTGCTTCGAGGGCGCGGAAAAGGTCATCCACGCGCTGCAGAAAGACAGGACGAGCCTGGAGGAAGATGCCGAGATCGTCGCCGACCGCAATCATGAAGAAGTGATGGTGAAGGGCGCGGTGCGGACCGACTTCATCCTGTCGGCCGAAATCATGGTGATCGCGCTCAACGAAGTGCTGGACGAGCATCTCGTGATGCGCGGCGCCACGCTTGCGGTCGTTGCCGTGCTGATTACCATCGCGGTCTATGGCGTGGTCGGGTTGATCGTGAAAATGGACGACATCGGCCTGCACATGGCCAAGCGCGGATCGGCGGCGCGGCAGGCGATCGGGCGGGGGCTGGTTAATTTCATGCCCAGTTTGCTGGCGGCGCTCGCGACGATCGGCACCGCAGCGATGCTGTGGGTCGGCGGGCAGATCGTGCTGCACGGACTGCACGAATATCATATCGGCGGGATTGCCGAAGCCCTCGAAGCCCTGGCGCATTCGGTCGCGGGCGGACTGCCGCTCGAAGGGCTTTGGACGTGGCTCATCAAGGCGACCGGCGACGGCATCTTCGGATTGCTGCTCGGTGGGCTGATCGTCGGGGTGCTGCACTTCGTCCCGGGCAAGAAGGCGGCGCATTAAAAACCCATTGCGTCATCCCGGCGAAGGCCGGGATCTCGCCATAGCATCCTGACGAGATGTTGAGACCCCGGCCTTCGCCGGGGTGACGACTAAAGACGGCTTACCCCAGCAAAACCACCGGGCTGTCGGCGCGCCAGTGCATGCTGACCTTGTCGTCCCAGGTGAAATCCTCCTGGTCGTGGCGCGACAGATTGGGGCGCGACACGCGTAGCCGCGCGCCCGATTCGAGTTCGATGTCGTAAAGGGTGATATCGCCGAGATAGCTCATGCCCTTGATCGTGCCGCGCGCGAAATTATGCCCCTCGGGGGCGTCCTGCGCCGCGGCGCGCACCGCTTTGCCTTCGCCCGGAACGTGCAGATAGATTTTCTCGGGCCGCAGCGCGACCCAGACGTCGGCGCCATGTGGGCCGGTCACGCCATGGTTCAGATAGACGCGCCCCAATCCGGGGCAATCGACCGCGGCGCGATCGGGTTCGTCGAGCGTCAGCTTGCCTTCGAAGATGTTCACCGAACCGACGAAATCGGCAACGAAGCGGTTGGCGGGATATTCGTACAGGTCCGAAGGCCCGGCGAGCTGCGCCACGTCGCCCTTGTTGATCACCGCGATGCGGCTCGCCATCGACAGCGCCTCATCCTGGTCGTGCGTCACGGTGACGAAGGTGATGCCGACCTGGTCCTGCAGGTCGGCGAGCTCGAACTGCATCTGCGCGCGCAATTTGGCGTCGAGCGCCGACAGCGGTTCGTCGAGGAGCAGCACCTTCGGCCGCATGATGAGGCTGCGCGCCAGCGCGACGCGCTGCCGCTGGCCGCCCGACATCTGGTCGGGCATGCGGTCTTCGAAGCCGCCGAGCTTTACCAGCTCGAGCGCTTCGGCAACGCGGTCCTTGACTTCGCCGCCGCGCACGCCAGCGATCTTGAGGCCGTAGGCGACATTGTCGGCGACGCTCATGTGCGGAAAGACGGCATAGCTCTGGAACACCATGTTCACCGGCCGCTTGTTCGGCGGGATACCGGCCATGTCCTGCCCGTCGATCAGGATATGGCCTTCGGTCGGCAATTCGAAGCCGGCGATCATGCGCAGCAACGTCGTCTTGCCGCAGCCCGACGGGCCGAGCAGCACGAAGAACTCGCCCGCCATGATGTCGAGGCTGACGTTATCGACCGCGGTCACCTTGCCGAAGCGTTTGGAGACATTCTGGATCTGGATGATCGGCTTGGGCGCGTCGGTCATGGTCAGTGGGTTTCCGCAATGGCTTTGACGCCCTGAAGTTTCAGCGCGACGGCGGTGAGCAGGATGGTGAGGAGGATGAGCAGCGTCGATGCCGCGTTGACTTCGGGCGTCACCGAGAAGCGGACCATCGAATAGACCTTCACCGGGAAGGTGATCGTGTCGGGGCCGCTGGTGAAATAGGTGATGACGAAATCGTCGAGGCTGAGCGTGAAGGACAGCAGCGCGCCCGCGATCAGCGCCGGGCGCATGTGCGGGATCAGCACATCGCGAAACACCGCCCATTCGCCGGCGCCGAGGTCCTTTGCCGCTTCCTCCTGCTCGCGGTTGAAGGTCGCGAGGCGCGATCGCACCACCATCGTCACGAACGGAAAGCAGAAGGTGATGTGGGCAATGATGATCGCGCCGAGATTGAAGGGCCAGATAAGGTCGGTCGGCCATTCGAGCCATTTGGCGAAAAAGATCAGGAAGGCGACACCCATGCAGATTTCGGGAACGATGATCGGCAGCGAAATCGTTCCGTCGACCGCGCCCTTCAACGGGAAGCGGAAACGCCAGAGCATCACCGCCGCGACCGCGCCGAGGATCAGGCTGATAAGCGTCGCGAGCGCCGCGATGGTGAGCGAGTTGACGAGCGCTTCGACCAGCACGTCGTTGCCGAGCGCCTTGTCATAATATTTGAAGGTGAAGCCGCGCCAGACGACGTTGCGCTTGCTGTCGTTGAAGCTGAAGATCATCAGCACGACCAGCGGAGCGTAGAGAAAGACCATGACCGCGCCGACCCACAGCCGCATCCACAGGGTGCGGCTATATTCCAGCGGCGCGCGCGGGGTGCGGGAAAAGATCGCCATCAGCGCGCCTCCGGCACCTTGCGCCGCATCGATTGCAGCGCGATCAGGATGAACATGGCATAGATGAGGATGAAAGAGAGCGCCGCGCCGAATGGCCAGTCGTTCGCCTTCTTGAACTGGCGTTCGATGACGTTCGCGATCATCTGGCTGTCGGTCCCGCCCATCAGGTCCGGCGTGAGATAGGCGCCGAGCGCGGGGATCAGCGTGATCATTACGCCGGCGACGATGCCCGGCGCGGCCAGCGGCACGACGATGCGCATGATCGTGCGGAAATGCCCCGCGCCAAGGTCGAGGCTCGCCTCAATCAGGCTGCGGTCGAGCCGGTCAAGCGCCGCATAGAGCGGCAGCACCATGAAGGGTAGATGGACGTAAACCAGCCCGAAGACGACCGCGAAATTGTTGAAGAGCAGTTGCACCGGTTCCCATGTCGGAAGCGGCTGCATCCCGACAAGCGTCTTGAGCCAGCTCGCGCCGTCCCACAGCGCGCCCAGCCCCTTGTTGGCGAAGCCCTGGGTGCCGAGCAGCATCATCAGCGCATAGGTGCGGATCAGCAAATTGGTCCAGAAGGGCAGCATGATGCCGAGCAGCAGCCACGGCCGCCATTTCTCGCTCGCGAAGGTGATCGCCATCGCCACGGGAAAGCCCACGATCAGGCAAATCAGTGTGACGAGCGCCGCGACCGCGAAGCTTTTGCCGAAGATCGACAGATAGAGAAATTCGGTCGCGCGCTTGTAATTTTCGAGCGTTCCCGAAAATTCGATCTCGGTCAGGCCGCGGTTCTCGCCGAAGCTGTAGAACCAGACGATCGCCATCGGGATGACGAAGAACAGGAGGGTCCATAGCAGGGTCGGAACCGACACCGCCGCGAAGACCCGCTTGTTCGCTTTCCAGTCCTGCTCGGCCATCCCCCCGATGCCCCTTTCAGACCGTTACGACGCCCGCACCTTCGTAAAGGCTTCCTCGTAGAGCGGCTGAAGCTTTTCGTTGAACTTCGCATATTCGCACTTGGCGAGGACGTCCGCGGGCGGGAAGATGACCGGATTGTTCTTGTAGCTGTCGGGCATCAGTGCCTTCGCGGCGGCATTGGGGGTCGGGTAGAGGATCGTTTCGGTGATCTTCTTGTCGACCTCGGCATCGAGCATATAGTTGATGAAGGCGTGGGCGTTCTTCGGGTGCGGCGCGCCCTTCGGAATGCACAGCGTATCCGAATTGAGCTGGCTGCCTTCCTTCGGCACGACGAAATCGAGATCGGGATCCTCGGTCATCGCCTGCGCGATGTCGCCATTATATTCGAGCACGACATCGACGTCGCCCTTGAGCAGCAGATCCTGCCCGTCATCCTCGTGGAATTTCTTCACATATGGCTTTTGTTTGATCATCATCGCCGAAATGGTCTGAATATCCTCCGGCGTCAGCGAATTGACCGATTTGCCGAGATATTTGCCATAGAGGCGGAACATGTCGCCGGCCTCCGACAGCCAGGCCATGCGGCCCTTATATTCGTCGCTGTCGAACAGGACCTTCCAGCTGTCGGGCGCGGTCTTCACCTTCGACTTGCGATAGCCGATACCCAGAACCAGCCAGGTGTAAGGCATCGAGAATTTGCGGCCCGGATCATAATCGACGTTCAGGAAGCTGGGGTCGATATTCTTCATGTTCGGGATCTGCGCATGATCGAGCGGCATCAGCATGTCGGCGCGCGCCATGCGTTCGACAAAGTCGTTCGACGGCACGATGACGTCATAGCCGGGATTGCCCGCCTTGAACTTCGCGAACAGCGTGTCGTTGCTGTCGAACAGGTCCATCGTGACATCGACGCCCGTCGACGCCTTGAAATCGTCGAGCGTCGTTTCGCCGATATAGGTGTCCCAGTTGTAGAAGTTGAGCTTGGCCTCTTCGCCGTTGGCAAGCTTCTTGTCGCTGCCCTTGCTGCACGCGGCGAGGCCGCCGAAGCTGATCCCGATTGCGGCGACGCCCATCGCCTGAAGCAGCGAGCGGCGATTGCGGCCCTGCGCGAGCAGTTCGTTCAAATCCATGGCTGGCCTCCCTGATTGTGACCGCAAGCTGACTCATTAATGTCGGCTTGAAAAGAGGCTTTTTTGCACCGCAACACGAATCCGTGACATTTTCGTGCGTCGTGGCCCAGGCAGGTCGCTATGCGTTGCGCAGATACCAGTCGTAGTCGATCGTCGGCACCGTCCCGAAATAGCGATCCTGTTCGACCCGCTTCACGATGCTGAACATGTCGACGAAGCGGTCGCCGAGATAATCGCGCATCAGCGCCGAGGCGTGGAAGCGGTCGACGGCCGCGAACCAGTTCGACGGCGGCTTGTCGTCGCCCGAGGCGTCGCGATCATAGCCGTTGCCGACGACCGCCGGACCCGGGTCGGTCCGGCTTGTCATTCCGTGATGCATGCCGGCGAGCACGGCGGCTACCGCGAGATAGGGATTGGCATCGGCGCCGCAGGCGCGATGCTCGACATGCCGGCTTGGCGGCGGCCCGGCCGGGATGCGGAAGGACACGGTGCGATTGTTGACTCCCCACGTCGGCGCTACGGGGGCGTAGCTGTTCGCCTTGAACCGGCGATAGCTGTTGGCGTGCGGGGCAAAGAGCGCAAAGCCGTCGCCGACGCTGCCGATCATGCCGCCGATCGCGTGGCGCAGCGCATCGGTGCCCTCGGGATCGTCGCTCGCAAAGATATTGCCGCCCGCGCCATCGTTGACCGAGACGTGGATGTGCATCCCGCTGCCCGCCTGTTCGGCGAAAGGCTTGGCCATGAAGGTCGCCTCGAGCCCATGTTGCTGGGCGATCGCTTTGACCAGCCTTTTGTACATGATCGCGTCGTCGCAGGCGCGCAGCGCGTCCGGCTTGTGGCGCAGCGTCAGCTCGAACTGGCCCGGCGCAAATTCGCTGATCGCGCTTTCGAGCGGCAGGCCCTGCACGTCGGTCGCCGCATAGAGGGCGTCGAAGAAGGGACGAAAGTCGTCGAGTTCACGCAGGCCATAAACTTCGACATTGCGCGGCGTGTCGCGGCTGTAGCCGGGGCGGGCGGGGCGCACCGACCCGTCGCGCGCGCGGCGCGGGTCGAGCAGGTAGAATTCCAGCTCGACTGCAAGCACCGGGGTCAGGCCGTCGGCGGTGTAGCGGTCGATCACGCGGCCGAGCACATGGCGGGGATCGAGGTCGTGCGGCGTGCCGTCGAGTTCATAAAAATCGACGAGGAACTGCGCGGCCCGATCGCCGCCCCACGGCGTGCGGACAAGGGTGCCGGGGATCGGCTTCATCGATCGGTCGGCGTCGCCATCTTCCCAGACCAAGCCCGTTTCGACGGTGTCCTGTCCGGTGATGTCGACGACAGTGATCGAGCCGGGGAACATGCGTCCGCTTTCATAGACAGCGAGCACTTCATGTTGGCGCAGCCGCTTGCCGCGCGGGACGCCGCCCATGTCGGTATAGATCATCTCGATCGAATCGACGTCGGGATTGGCCCGGAAGAATTCCTCGGCCTCCGACCGCGGCGCGATCACGCCCGACGACTTCGCCATTGCCCCACTACTCCTTCAGCGCCTTGATGCAGTCGGCGAAGCCGCCGACCAGCCGGTCGATCTGGTCGTCGCCGGTCACCGGGCTCACCAACATCATATTGTGAAATGGCGCCAGCAAAATTCCCCGGTTGGCGAGGAAAATGTGGATCGCGGCCTCCAGCGCGGGGTGCATCGCCGCCTTCGCCTCGCCGCCGCTGCGGGGCGGGACGGGACAGGTCAGAAACTCGACGCGGGCGCCGACCTGCGTGACGTGCCAGTCGAGCGACGCAGCGGCGATTTCGCGCTCCAGCCCCGTGACCAGCCGCGCGGCACCGCGCAGCATGGCGTCATAGGCGGTGGGGGTGATGACCTCGCCGAGCATGAAATCCATCGCGGTGATCGCAAGCGCGTTGGCGGAGAGCGTCGTGCCGATGCCGCTATGCCCCGGCGGGCGCGCGCTGTTGAGCGCCGCCATGCGATCCGCAACGTCGGCGCTGAAACCATAGACGGCGCACGGCACGCCGCCGCCGATCGACTTTCCGACGACCATCAGATCCGCCATCGGACCGTGGCTGCGGGCATGGCCGCCATAGCCCGACGAGATGCTGTGCGTTTCGTCGAAAACCAGCAGCGTGCCCGTCTCGTCGCACAGGCTGCGCAGCGTTTGGAGAAAACCCGGCGCGTCCTGCACCATGCCGACGTTGGTCATCACGGGTTCGGCGAGGACGCAGGCGATATCGCCGCCGCGCAGCGCAGCGGCAAGCGCTGCTTCATCGTTGAATTCGATCACCGTCGTCGTGGCGCGAAGATCGTGGACCTGGCCGATCAGGCTCGCGCGCATCACCGGCGCGCCGTCTTTCAGATCGACGAACGCATCGTCGACCGCGCCATGATAGGCGCCGTTGAAGGTGAGGATTTTCGGGCGCCCGCTGATCCCGCGGCACCAGCGGATGACGGCGCGATTGGCTTCGCTCGCCGTGGTCGTCACCTGCCATTGCGGAAAGCCGAACATGGCCGAAAGCTTCGTCGACAGCGGGGCGCCGCGGGCGGTGGGCAGCATATAGCTCAGCCCCTCGGTCGCCTGCCGTGCGAGCGCGGCGGCGAGGGCGGGCGGCGAATGGCCGAACAGGCTGGCCGTGTCGCCAAGGCAGAAATCGTCATAGGTCCGCCCGTCGATACTCGTCAGCGTCGCGTCCTTGGCCGACGCGGCGACGATCGGCACCGGGCTGGGCCAATCTTTCATCCAGTGGAAGGGCACCGACTGGAACCAGCCGGTCGCCGCGGCCTGATGCGCGAAAGCGCGCGGGTTGTCCGCGCGGAAGCGTTCGGCCTCGCGCGCGGCGACGCGGGCGATGGCGGCGTCGGCGATCATCCCAGCCTGTCTTTCAGTGCGTAATAGAGAAGGCCGAGCGTCGCGAGCGGGCGGCGCAGCCATTTGCCGCCGGGAAAGGGGCGCGACGGCAGGTTCGCGAGCACGTCGAAGCGTTCGGCGGTCCCCGCCAGCGCCTCCGCGATCAACTCGCCGACGGTCGTCGTGATCAGCGCGCCATGCCCCGAAAATCCGTGCGCGAAAAAGACGTTCCCGCGCCGTCCGATATGCGGCAGCCGGTTCATCGTCACCGCGACCGCACCGCCCCAGCCATAGTCGATTTCGGCATTGGCGATCTGCGGAAAAACTTCCGCCATAAACGGCCTGACGAAGGCGGCGATATCGCGCGGCGGCATTTGCGAATAACGCTCGCCGCCGCCGAAGATCAGGCGCTTGTCGGCTGAGAGGCGGAAATAGTTGAGCACGAAACGGCTGTCGGCAACCGCGGCGTCGGTCGGCAGCAGCGCGTCGGCGTTGGCGAGCGGCGCGGTCGCGATATTATAGTTCATGATCGGAACCGTGTAGCGCCCGAGGTCGGGCTCGACCTCGCCGATCCAGCTATCGGTGGCGTCGATGACGTAGCGTGCGTTCAAGCTATCGATCGATGCGCGGCAGCCCTCCACGATCCGCACCCCGGCGGCTTCGGCTGCCTTCGCCAGTCCGAGCGCATAATTCAGCGGATGGAAATGCCCGCCCTGCGGATCATAGACACCGCCATTGTAGAGCGGGCTCGCGATGTGAACGCCCATGTCGGCCTTTTCGACCACATCGGTTACATAGCCGTGGCGTTGGCCCAGATAGTCGGCTTCGCGCCGCATCGCGGCGAAATCGGCGGGCGTCCACGCCGCTTCCAGATGACCGGCTTTCAGATCGCAGGCGATGCCGTGCTTGGCGATCCGCGCCTTGACGCGATTGTCTCGCCAGCACAGATCGAAGAGCGCGCCGGCGCGCTCGTTGCCGAATTCGTCCGCCAATTCGGACGCCGTCCAGCGCAGCCCGGGGATGAGCTGCCCGCCATTGCGTCCGGAGGCGCCGAAGCCGATCCGTTCGGCCTCGTAAAGGATCACCGAAAAGCCCCTCTCGGCGCACGCAAGCGCTGCGCTGAGGCCCGTGAAACCGCCGCCGACAACTGCCACGTCGCAGCGGTCGTCAACGGCCTCACCACGCGGCCGCCATCCGGCTGCCGTCGCGGCATAATAGCTGTGGTTCAGCGGATCGGTCATTTTGGTCAGCGACCTCCACTCCCGTTAGCGTCGAGCCCTTCGACGCCGCCTGCGGCGGCGCTCAGGATAAACTTCCGGCTTTGACCGGAAGTCGAGACGCCGTGCACGCACGCGCCGTGTCTCGACTTTGCTCGACACGAACGGGGGAGGGAAGCTGGGGACGACACGCTAAACCCGCATCAGCAGATGTTCGCGCTCCCAGCTCGACACCACCGATTGGTAGTTGAACAGCTCATAATCCTTCACGGCATAGAAGATTTCGAAGAAATCGTCGCCAAGCAGGTTGCGGACCTTCTTGCACGAGCTGAACCGGTCGAGCGCGGCTTCCAGCGTGCGCGGCAGGGTGCGGGCGCGGTTATAGGCGCTGCCGGTGATCGGCTTGGGCGGTACCATGCGATCGACCATGCCGATATAGCCGCAGACGAGCGACGCCGCGATCGCCAGATAGGGATTGCTGTCGGCGCCGGGCAGGCGGTTTTCGACGCGGCGGTTGTTCTTGTCCGACACCGGAATGCGAAAGCCGCATGACCGGTTATCGACGCCCCACTGGACGTTGATCGGCGCCGCGCTGTCGGGACGCATCCGGCGAAAGCTGTTCACATTGGGCGCCCACATGGGCGAGATTTGCGGCATGAAGCGGATCAGCCCCGCGACATAGGATCGAAAGGCCGCGCTGTCGCGGCCGTTGGCGGTCGCGAACAGGTTGCGCCCCGTTTCGGCATCGACGACCGACTGGTGAATGTGCATCGCGCTTCCCGGCTGGCCCGCCATCGGGTTCGCCATGAAGGTCGCGTAGACGCTGTGCTGTTTCGCGACGTTGCGGACGACGCGTTTGAAGAGAAACACCTCGTCGGCGAGCCGCAGCGGATCGCCGTGCATGAAATTCACCTCGAGCTGTGCGGCGCCCATTTCGTGGATCATCGTGTCGATATCGAGCCCCATCAGCTCGCAATCGTCATAGATATGATCGATGATATCCTCATATTCGTTCATGGCTTCAAGGCCATAGGGCTGGCTCGCGGTTTCCGCCCGGCCCGACTGGCCGGTCGGCGGCGTCAACGGAAAGTCGGGGTCGGTGTTCTGCGAGACGAGATAGAATTCGACCTCGGGTGCGATGATCGGTTTCCATCCCTTGTCCTGGTAAAGGCCCAGCACCTTTTTCAGGATCGTCCGCGGCGCGATGTCGACCTCGGTCCCGTCGCCATTATAGGCATCGGCAATGACGAAGGCCGTCGGCGAGGTGAAGCCCGGCGCGACGCAGATGGTATCGGGGTCGGCAAGCAGGATCTTGTCGGGATCCTTGTCCCAGATATCGTCGATATCCTCGGGATAATGGCCGTCGATCGTGCAGATGAAGACGCTGCCGGGGATACGCAGCGACTTGTCCTTGACCGAAGCGAGGAATTTCTTGGCGGGCAGAACCTTGCCGCGCTGGACCCCGTTGATGTCGGGAACGATACATTCGACTTCGTCGATATTATGGTCGCTGATCCATTGTTCCAGATTGACTGACATGCGCCCCCGATTGGGCCGAGGAGCCGGCCCGTTTGTGGAAGGTGCAGCGTATAGCGAAGTCCGCCAGAGCGCCAGAGGGGCCGTTGTCGGTCATTTCTCAATGGAATGTTTCAGGAGGCAGAGTGTCGCGAACCGGCCGATTGCGGACATGGATTGTAGTTGACCAGCCACTTTCTAGCGGCGCCTCATTCAAGAATCCTATTACGACAATGCCTAGCCTAGCGTGCCAAAAAATAGATAATCGCGAGTAGCATCGCTAGCGCTGTCGTCGTGCGTTCAAGGGGGAGCCGGGCGGGAGACTCTTCGGCCCTGAAACCTGAAAACCCGCCCCCATTTTTTCGAACTATTTCTTCGCGGTGAATTTGTGCGAGAACGATACCGGGGTCCCCTTTGGATGCCAAAGGACCGGGCGATCCATAGAGCAGCGGGACGTCAGTCAGCAGGTCCTTATTCAAACCTTTTGCTGCTTCGCCGCGCTGCGTCAGATTCCTCGCAAACTCCGTCGCGCTGTCCAAAGCGAGCCGGTGGCTTGGATCGTCTACTAATATTGTAGCATTGGCTCGCTCGCTACGCTCCTGCTCGTTCGCCAAATCACTTCCCTTCAATATTGTGCTTTCAGTGAATTTAGCGCCGGATAGTAAACGAGAGGTTCTGCGCGCAGGCAAACGGAGCAGAAGTTGCTCGATCTATTAGTCTGTACGCATACCCACCTAGCATGAGGCCGATGGTCTGCTTCCCACCCCAAAGTCGCCATCCCGCCCCCGATTTTTCGCTGTCCTACTTTGTTTGGACGCGATAGCGTCGCACGAAACCTGTCGCGTCGGTTGTGCCGACGCCAGACATGGAGAACGGACAAGGCTGACCTTCGGTGAACTTTGGGACCGACAAAATAATGGCCGCTTGCTGCCCTCGGCAGAGCAGGGAGATGATCGATGCAGGGTGACAACGACCAGCTGGCAAGCTTCTGGATGCCCTTCACCGCGAACCGTTCCTACAAGGCCCATCCGCGCCAGCTCGTCGCGGCGAGCGGGATGTATTATCAGTCGGGCGACGGACGCCGGATCCTCGACGGCACCTCGGGCCTGTGGTGCAGCAATGCCGGCCACTGCCGCCCTGAAATCGCCGAAGCCATCGCCAAGGCGGCGAAAACGCTCGATTTCGCGCCGACCTTTCAGCTTGGCCATCCGCTGCCCTTCGAGCTGGCGCAGCGTCTCGCGGCGCTGATGCCCGAAGGACTCGACCGGATATTCTTTACCAACAGCGGGTCCGAATCGGTCGATACCGCGCTCAAGATCGCACTCGCGGTGCAGCGCGCGAAGGGGCAGGGGACGCGCACCCGGCTGATCGGGCGCGAGCGCGGCTATCATGGCGTCGGTTTCGGCGGAATCAGCGTCGGCGGGATCGTCAGCAACCGCCGCACCTGGCCGGGGCTGCCCGGAACCGATCATCTGCGGCACACGCACGATCTGGCCCGCAATGCCTTCACGCGCGGTTTCCCGGCGCACGGCGCCGAACTCGCCGACGACCTTCAGCGGCTCGTCGACCTGCATGGCGCCGAAACGATCGCGGCGGTGATCGTCGAGCCGATGGCGGGCTCGACCGGCGTGCTGATCCCGCCAGCCGGCTATCTCCAGCGGCTGCGCGAAATTTGTGACCGGCATGGCATCATCCTGATCTTCGACGAGGTGATTACCGCCTTCGGCCGCGTCGGTGCGGCGACCGCTGCCGAGGCCTGGGGCGTGACCCCCGACATCATCACCATGGCGAAAGGGCTGACCAACGCGGCGGTGCCGATGGGCGCAGTTGCGGTGAAGCGCGACCTCCACGACGCCGTGATCGAAAGCGTGCCGGGCGGGATCGAGCTGTTCCACGGCTACACCTATTCGGGCCACCCGCTCGCGAGCGCGGCGGGGCTCGCGACGCTCGATCTTTATGCGCGCGAGGGGCTGTTCGAACGGGCGAACGAACTCGCCGGCTATTGGGAGGATGCGGCGCACAGCCTGAAGGGGCGGCGCCACATCATCGATATCCGCACGATCGGGCTTGTCGCCGGCATTGAGCTCGAACCGCGACCCGGCGCTCCGACGGCGCGGGCAATGGAGCTGTTCCACGCCGCCTTCGACAGCGGCCTGCTGGTGCGCGCAACGGGCGACATCATCGCGCTGTCGCCGCCGCTGATCGTCGAAAAGGCAGAGATAGACGCGATGTTCGGCCAGCTTGCCGAGCTTCTGGACCGCATCGATTGACCGCTCCGCTCGGGTGGGCGCACAAAAAAGGGGCCGCATATGCGGCCCCTTTCTGCAAGCGGTTCTGAACCGGGACAGGTTCCCGGTACCGCCTCAGCGCTTGTCGACGGGGACGTAGGCGCGCTGCGTCGGGCCGGTGTAGAGCTGGCGCGGGCGGCCGATCTTCTGCGCGGGGTCAGAGATCATCTCGTTCCACTGCGCGACCCAGCCGACGGTACGGGCGAGCGCGAAGAGCGCGGTGAACATCGTGGTCGGGAAGCCGATCGCCGACAGGATGACGCCCGAATAGAAGTCGACATTGGGGAAGAGCTTCTTTTCGACGAAATAATCGTCGTTGAGGGCCATTTCCTCAAGCTGCAGCGCGACGTCGAAGACCGGGTCGTTGACCTTGAGCGCGGTGAACACCTCGCGCACGGTTTTCTGCATCACCGTCGCACGCGGGTCGTAATTCTTGTAAACGCGGTGGCCGAAGCCCATCAGGCGGAACGGATCATCCTTGTCCTTCGCGCGCGCGATATATTCGGGGATGCGTTCGGGACGGCCGATTTCGCGCAGCATGTTGAGCGCGGCTTCGTTGGCCCCGCCATGCGCCGGACCCCACAGACAGGCGATGCCCGCCGCGATGCACGCGAAGGGATTGGCGCCCGACGAACCCGCAAGGCGAACGGTCGAGGTCGACGCATTCTGCTCATGGTCGGCATGCAGGATGAAGATGCGGTCGAGCGCGCGGACGACCGCCGGATCGACCTCATATTCCTCGGCCGGAACGCCGAAGGTCATACGCAGGAAGTTGTGCGTGTAGCTGAGATCGTTCTGCGGGTAGATGAAGGGCTGACCCACCGAATATTTATACGCCATCGCCGCGATCGTCGGCATCTTGGCGATCAGGCGGTGGCTCGCGATCATGCGCTGGTGCGGATCGTGGATCTCGGTCGAATCATGATAGAAGGCCGACAGCGCGCCAACCACGCCGCACATGATGGCCATCGGGTGCGCGTCGCGGCGGAAGCCGCGATAGAAGGTCGCAAGCTGTTCGTGCAGCATCGTGTGGCGCGTGATCGTGGTATCGAACTTCGCCAGTTCGTCGCCGCTCGGCAATTCGCCGTTCAGGAGCAGATAGGCGACCTCCATGAAGGTCGAATGTTCGGCAAGATCGCCGATCGCATAACCGCGGTGGAGCAGGACGCCTTCGTCGCCGTCGATATAGGTCAGCTTCGACTCGCAGCTCGCGGTCGAGGTGAAGCCCGGATCATAGGTGAAGGCGCCGGTCTGGCCGTAGAATTTGCGGATGTCGACGACGTCGGGGCCGACGGTGCCCTTCAGCACCGGACTCTCGACAGTCTTGTCGCCCAGGGTGATTTTCGCGGTCTGGTCGGTCATATTTTTTCCCCTGATCTGCGGGCGGGAGAGTGAGTGGCTACGCCCCTGCCGGATAATTGTGCGCTGCGTCAAGTCGCGCCAGGCTCTCGTCGCGTCCCAATAGCAGCAAGACGTCGAAAATGCCCGGAGAAACGGTGCGGCCGGTCAAGGCGGCGCGCAGCGGCTGAGCGAGCTTGCCGAGGCCGACACCGGCCGACTCGCTCGTCTCGCGCACCGCCGTCTCGATGGCATCGTGCGACCAGTCGTCCAGCGCGCGCAGGCGGTCGGTAACATTCGCCAGCAAGCCTTCCGGCGCTTCGGCGATCAGCGCGGCGGCTTTCTCTTCGATCGTCAGCGGACGCACCGCAAACAGGAAGACGGCGCCCTCGGCAATTTCGTCCAATGTCTTCGCGCGCGGCTTGAGCACGTCCATCGCGCGCGCCAGCAAGGCGCGGTCGTCGCTGTCGAGCGCGCGCCCGACCAGCGTCTCGACCCGCGGCGCCACCAGGCCGGCGAGCCGGGCATCGTCGGCCTCGCGGATATAATGGCCGTTCAGATTTTCGAGCTTCTTGAAATCGAAGCGCGACGGCGAGCGGCCGACGTTGGCGAGATCGAACCATTCGACCGCCTGCTCGCGGCTGATGATTTCGGCATCGCCATGCCCCCAGCCGAGCCGGAGCAGATAATTGTTCACCGCCTCGGGCAGATAGCCAAGCTCGTCGCGATAGGCATCGACGCCGAGCGCGCCGTGCCGCTTCGACAGCTTTGCGCCATCGGCGCCGTGGATCAGCGGGACGTGCGCATAAACCGGCTCGCGCCACGCCATCGCGCGGATCAGCGCGAGCTGGCGGAAGGCGTTGTTGAGGTGATCGTCACCACGGATGACGTGGGTGATCCCCATGTCGTTATCGTCGACGACGACGCTGAGCATATAGGTCGGGGTGCCGTCGCTGCGCAGCAGGATGAAATCGTCGAGCTCGGCATTCTGGACCGTCACCTCGCCCTGCACGCGATCGTGGATCGTCACCGCGCCATCTTGCGGCGCGCGCAAGCGGATGACGTGCGGGGCGGCGGGATCGCCGTCGTCACGGTCGCGCCACGGGCTGCGGACGCGGAAGGGGATGCGCTTTTCCTGTGCTTCGGCACGCATCGCGGCCAGTTCATCCTGCGTCAAATAGCAGCGATAGGCCGCGCCCTTGGCAAGCAGCTCGTGCGCAACCTCGGCATGGCGCGCCGCGCGCGCGAACTGATAGACGGTCTCGCCGTCCCAATCGAGGTCGAGCCACTGCATCCCGTCGAGGATCGCGTCGATGGCGGCGTCGGTTGAGCGTGCGCGGTCGGTATCCTCGATCCGCAGCAGGAACTTGCCGCCGTGATGGCGCGCGAAAAGCCAGTTGAACAGCGCGGTCCGCGCGCCGCCGATGTGCAGATATCCCGTGGGGGAGGGGGCGAAGCGGGTGACGACGGCGGCGCCCGTCGCTTCGGGGGTCGCTTCTGCCAATTCGGTTTTGTTTTCGGTTGCCACTCTGGCCTCTTTCACTCAGGCTGCCGGCCGCGGAACAGGGACCGCGGCGGATTTCGGGGCTGCCCCTAGCATGGCGACAAGCACGCTTCAAACGCCCATTGCCGCGCGGACGCTTTCATGGTTCGGCGCGTTTCCGGCGGCGCTCGAGACGCGCCTGGAGACCGAGCGCGAGCGGCTGCCGCTCTGGCTTCCCGTGGCGCTCGGCGCCGGGATCGCGCTGTGGTTCGCCTTGCCGACGATGGCGCAATGGATCGGGCTTCTTTGCGCCTTTTCTGGCGGGGCGGCGTGCGGATTGGCGATCGGCTGGCAGACCCGCGTTGGCCGCGCCCTGACGATCGGTTGCGGGGTTGCCGCGGCAGGGCTGCTGCTGATCTGGGGCCGCGCGCTGTGGGTCGAGGCGCCGGTGCTCGCGCGGCCGGTGACGACCGAATTTTCGGCGCGGGTCGAAGCCGCCGAGCCTTTGCCAGCGCGCGCGCAATTGCGGCTTGTCGTGCGGCCGCTCGCGCGTCCCGATCTGCCACCGCGCCTGCGGCTGACGCTGCGCGGCGACCAGCGGCGCCCAATTGTGCCGGGGACGATGATCGGCGTGCGCGCGCGGCTGATGCCGCCGCCAACCGCGAGCCTGCCCGGCGGCTATGATTTTGCGCAGCGCGCCTGGTTCGACCGCATCGGCGCGGTCGGAACAGTGCTTGGCGATGTCATACTGCCGCCGGGCGCCGAGCAGGCGCGCCAGCCGCTGCGCGCGCGGCTGAGCGAGCATATCCATCGCCAGGTTGCGGGGTCGCCGGGCGGCGTCGCGTCGGCGCTGGTGACGGGCGATCGCGGCGCGATCACGCCCGAGGACGAGGAGGCGATGCGGCGCAGCGGGCTGGCGCATCTGCTGTCGATCAGCGGGCTGCACGTCACCGCCGTGGTCGGCTTCGCGATGCTGCTGGCGATGCGGTTGCTGGCGCTCAGCCGGCGGCTCGCGCTCGCGGGCTATGTGTTGCCACTTGCCGCCGCCGCCGGGGCGCTAGCTGGGGGCGGTTATACGTGGTTGGCCGGCGCCGAGGTGCCGACGCTGCGGTCGTTGATCGCGGCGTTACTGGTCCTGGCGGCGATCCTGCTGGGGCGCGAGGCGATTACCCTGCGGCTCGTCGCCGCCGGCGCGCTGCTCGTGCTATTGTGGCGGCCCGAGGCGCTGGTCGGGCCGAGTTTCCAGCTCAGCTTCGCGGCGGTAACCGCGATCGTCGCGCTCCACGAAAGCAGGGCGATGCAGCGCTTCGTCGCGCGGCGCGAGGAGCCATTTGCCTTCCGCTTCGGGCGCGGCGTCGCCGGCCTGCTGATCACCGGCATCGTAGTCGAGGTCGCCTTGTCGCCGATCGCGCTGTTCCATTTTCACAAGGCGGGGCTTTATGGCGCGCTCGCCAATGTCGTCGCGATCCCGCTGACGACCTTCGTCATCATGCCGGCGGAGGCTTTGGCGCTGCTGTTCGACGCGGTGGGGGCGGGGGCGCCCTTCTGGTGGGTGGCCGATCACGCGCTGCGCCTGCTCATCGGGCTCGCGCATCATGTCGCCGCGGCGCCTGGCGCCGTCACCACCTTGCCCGTGTTCCCGCCATGGGCCTTCGGCGTCGCAATGGCGGGCGGGCTGTGGATATTGCTGTGGCGCAGCGGGTGGCGCTGGGCGGGCGCCGTGCCGCTGGTGGCGGGGATGGCGGTGCTGCTCGCACAGCCGCGCCCCGACCTGCTCGTGACCGGCGACGGGCGGCATATCGCAGCCGCCGTGCCGGGCGGCGGCTATGCCATGCTGCGCGATCGTGCCGGCGATTTCGTACGCGACGCGATGGCCGAAGCGGCGGGGATCGACACGCCGCTCGTCGCGCTTGGCGATCTCGACCATGTCGGTTGCAATCGCGATTTCTGCCGTTGGACCCAAGGCAGGGGCGATGCGCCGCGCGTCATCCTTGCCGCGCATGGGCGCGACCGGATCGCGGGTGAGGAGATGGCGGCCGCCTGCGCAGCCGCCGATGTGGTCATCAGCGAACGCTGGCTACCGCGCGAATGCGTCGCGCGCTGGCTGACGATCGACCGCGACACGCTGGAAGAAAGCGGCGGCCTTGCGCTTTATCTGGGCGCGAAGCCGCGGCTCGTTTCGGCGCTGCGCGCGGGCGATGCGCATCCTTGGCGCCGCCCGCACCAGCTTAGTGGTAACGACGAAGCAGTCCCGACAGCCGACCTTGCACCATGACGCGATCGGCTTCGTAACGCTGCGGCTCATAGGCGCTGTTGGCGGGATCGAGGCGCACCATCCGGCCTTCGCGATGGAAATATTTGAGCGTTGCGTCCTGTCCGTCGACGAGCGCGACGACGATATCGCCCTCGCGCGCGGTACTCGCCTTCTGGATCAGCGCATAATCGCCGTCGAAAATCCCCGCCTCGACCATCGAGTCGCCCGATACTTCGAGCGCATAATGTTCGCCCGCGCCGAGCAACGCGGCGGGAACGGCGAGCCGGTTATAATCCTCGAACGCCTCGATCGGGACGCCGGCGGCAATCTTGCCGTGCAGCGGCACTTCGATAATGTCGTTCGCGGCGATGGGCTTCAGCGCCGGTGCGGGCTTGCGCAGCGGCACCACATTGTCACTGTCGCTCCGCGTTTTGGGCTTGGCCGCATCGGGCAGCTTCAACACTTCGAGCGCACGCGCACGATTGGGCAGGCGGCGCAGGAAGCCGCGTTCCTCGAGCGCGCTGATCAGCCGGTGGATGCCCGATTTCGACTTGAGGCCCAGCGCCTCCTTCATTTCCTCGAACGACGGCGAGATGCCGCTGGCGTCGAGCCGTTCCTGGATGAAGTGGAGCAGTTCATGCTGCTTCGCGGTCAACATCGGTCGTTCTCCATGATGGCGTTGCCGGACATAAGGGGAACGATAGTGGAACAGACCGGAACTTGTCAAGCGATCGCGATATAGTTTGCAAGCTCCCCCGCCGCGCGGGGTGCTGCGCCGATATCGCGGACGATCAGCGCGTTGGCAGAGATCAGCGGTTGCGTCTGGCCGCTGTCCTGTCCGTCGCAGGGGGTCAGCAGCCCCTTGTAGAGGCGCGCGCGCAGATAATCGCGCCTTGCCCCGCCGGGGCCGAGTGACACCGCGAGCGGGGCCTGGCTGACCTCCGGCAACGGCGCGGCCGCCCCGGCAAGGTAGCGGACGAGCGGTAGCAGAAAGAGCGTCGCGGTCACGAACGCCGACGACGGATTGCCCGGCAGGCCGAGCAGGATCGCGTCGCCGATCCGGCCGGCGATCAGCGGCTTGCCAGGGCGCATCGCGATCTTCCAGAAATCGAGCTGCCCGCCCGCATCGTCGAGCGCGCCGCGGACATGGTCGTGATCGCCCACCGACGCGCCGCCAACGGTAACGATGACATCGTGCCGCCGCGCCATATCGCCCAATATATTGGCGAGAACGCCGCGATCGTCGCGCGCGCGCAGCGGCAGCGTGACGTCGGCGGGTTCGGCGGCGAGCATCGCGGCGAGCATCGTGCCGTTGCTGTCGGGTATCTGGCCGGGCGCGAGCGCACGCCCGGGCGCGACCAGTTCGTCGCCTGTCGTCAGGATCGCGACGCGCGGGCGCCCCCCGACGATCAGATCGCCCGCACCGCCCATGATGGCGGCGGCGAGCGCGCCGGGAGAGAGGCGACATCCCGCCGTGAGCAAATGCGCTCCCGCTGCAAAATCGCTTGCCCGGGCGCGGACATGGCGTCCACGCGACGCGGGGCCATCGCCGGTGAGCGTGAGGCGCGCGCCATCGGCGATGACATCCTCTTGCACCACCACGGTATCGGCATTGGCCGGCAGCATCGCGCCGGTGAAGATGCGGATCGCTTCGCCTGGGCCGAGCGCGCGGGTGGGGGCAGTGCCGGCGGCGACTTCGCCGGCGATCGTCCACGGGCCGGGCATATCGGCAAAGTGGATCGCATAGCCGTCCATCGCCGACAGCGCCGCCGCGGGCTGGTCGCGCCCGGCGACGACGTCCTGCGCAAGGTAGCGCCCGGCGCATTGCGCCACGCCGATATTGTCGGCGCCGAGCGGCGGCTTCAGCGCGAGCAGCCGCGCCTGGGCCTTCTCGACCGCGAGCAGCGCGCTCATCCGGCGCGCCAGTCGCCCGACCGGCCGCCGCTCTTTTCGAGCAGGCGGATATCGCCGAGCACCATCGCGCGGTCGAGCGCCTTCGCCATGTCGTAGAGCGTCAGCAATGCGACGGACGCGGCGGTTAGCGCCTCCATCTCGACCCCCGTCGGCCCGGTCGTCGCGGCGGTCGCGCGGACCGAAATGCCGTCGGCTTCCCAGTCGAATTCGACCGCGACGCTGGTCAACGCCAGCGGGTGGCAGAGCGGGATCAGCTCGGCGGTACGCTTGGCCGCCATGATCCCGGCGATGCGCGCGGTCGACAGCACATCGCCCTTGGGCGCGTTGCCGGCGCGGATCGCGGCGAGCGCTTCGGGCGCCATCGCGATGCGACCGCTGGCGACGGCGCGCCGACCGGTCGCGGCCTTCGCGCCGACATCGACCATATGCGCCGCGCCGCTTTCGTCGAGATGGGTTGGTCGGTTCGTCATCGATGCGGTCCTTTGTCAGTGCGCTTCGGACAGCGGAAAGGACACGGACACGCGCGTGCCCTTACCGACTTCGCTTTGAATATCGAGCTGGCCATTATGCCGTTCGCTGATGTGCTTGACGATCGCCAGCCCCAGCCCGGTGCCGCCGACCGAGCGGCTGCGTGCTTCGTCTACGCGGTAGAAGCGTTCGGTGAGGCGCGGGAGGTGATCGGGCGCGATGCCTTCGCCTTCGTCCTGGACCGACAAACGGACGCGGCGGCCCTCGCGCGTCAGTTCGACCGTCACCGGGGTGCCGGGGCGGCCGTATTTCATCGCGTTGGAGACGATATTGTGGACGAGCTGGCCGAGCTGCGCCGCGTCGCCCAGCACCGGCTGCGCTGCATCGCCGAGGCGATCGGCAATGTCCTGCGGCCGCGCCTCTGCACTGTCCTTCATCTGCGCAAGCGTATGGCGGACGATGGCGGCGAAATCGACCGGTGTGGTCGGGCGGCGGAAGCGATCGGCTTCGACGCGCGAGATCGACAGCAGGTCGATGACAAGCTGCTGCATCCGCCGCGCCTCGCGTTCGATGATCGCGAGGAAACGGTTGCGCGTCGGCGCATCGGCCTCGTCGTTCATGTCCTGCAATGTCTCGACATAGCCGAGGATCGCGGCAAGCGGCGTGCGCAGTTCGTGACTGGCGTTGGCGACGAAATCGGACCGCATGCGGTCGGCGGCATCGATCGCCGAGCGGTCGGACAAAAAGATGATGCGGCCGCCGTGCGACAGTGTCGCGATCCGCATCGTCCAGCGCTGGCCGGGCCGCGGATAGTCGGCGAGATCGACGGTCATCGCGCCCGTGTCGACGTCGCCAGCCGACAGCCATTCGGCCGCCACCGGATGGCGGATCGCGGTGCGGATGTCGGCGCCGACGATGTGGCGTCCGAGCAGGCGGACCGCTGCATCGTTGGCGATGGCGACGACATTGTCGATTACCCCCAGCACCGGTTCGCGCTCCTGATCGGCCCAGCGGGTGAAATCGGGATGGCGCAGCAGCAGCGGCGGTTCGGCGGGGACCGGAGAGGCAGCGGCAGGCGGCGTTGCGGCGGGCGGCGGCTGCGCGCCATAGACGATAACCGCGCCGAGCGCCCCTGCGAGCGCAAGGATCGCGATCGAGGCGAGGTCGCCGCCGACAAGCGCCGCGAAAATCGCCGCGACGGCAACGAGCGTCAGCGCCGCAACCAGGCTGGACAGGCGGTCGAACATCGACGCTGCGCCTCGCACGAAGCGGCGCGGCGCGCAAGGCGCTTCGCGGGGCGTTGCATCGGGTTACCATCGCGGCGCATCCTGTCCCAAAGCGGGAAGGGCGTGGGCGTCCGCCGGTCTTTTGCTTTTCCTAAAGGCTTCACTGGTTTAATGCGCGGCTATGGAAGACAGCGACATCCCGACCGAAGCGCCCGCGACCGGCGCCGAAGCCGTTCCCTCGCGGCGCAAGATGCTCGCGCTCGGCGCGGTCGGCGTGTCGGCGGCGCTGACCATCCGCCCCGCCTTTGCACAGACCGCGGTATCGGTGATGAACTGTCAGATTCCGGTGCCCGACGCGTCGGCCGCGGGCCGCTACATCGACGCCGCAGGCAAGCTTGTCCCGCCGGGGACGCAGGGCGCCTTTCCGGGCGCGCCGCGGCCGTTCACCGGCGAGGAAGTGAAGCGCGCCTTTCGCGGCCAGACGCTGCCCGGCACCAGCTACAACCAGTCGCAGGCCTATCTGCAATATATCCGGCGCTTGCAGGCAGGGCAGAGCGGCTTTACCTGTTTCGCATCCATCCAGATGCCGCGCTGATCGTCGCTCCCCCCTTTGCGATGATGGTCCGCCGGCATCGCAGACAAAGGGACAGATGTGAAACTAGCTTCGCTGAAAGCCGGGCGCGACGGCCGGCTCGTCGTCGTTTCGGACGACCTCGCCTGGTATGCCGATGCGACCCATATCGCGCCGACGCTGCAGGCGGCGCTGGACGACTGGGCGGAAACGGCGCCGCGGCTGAAGGCGCTTGCCGAGGATATCAATCATGAGGCGATCCCGCGCGAGCGCTTTCACGAGCGCGACGCCGCTTCGCCGCTGCCGCGCGCCTATCAATGGGCCGATGGCAGCGCCTATGTGAACCATGTCGCGCTGGTGCGGCAGGCGCGCGGCGCCGAAATGCCCGAAAGTTTCTGGCACGATCCGCTGATGTATCAGGGCGGCAGCGATGCCTTTCTGGCGCCGCGCGATCCGATCCCGCTCGGCGATCCGGCGTGGGGCTGCGACATGGAGGCCGAGGTGGTGGTCGTCACCGGCGACGTGCCGATGGGCGTCGATGCCGAAACGGCGCGGAGCCACATTCTGCTCGTCGGCCTGACCAACGACGTGTCGCTGCGCGGGCTGATCCCCGGCGAACTGGCCAAGGGCTTCGGCTTTTTCCAGTCGAAGCCGTCGAGTGCGATGTCGCCGGTGTTCGTCACCCCCGACGCGCTCGGCGACCGATGGCAGGACGGCAAGCTGCACGGCACGCTGTGCGTTGACCTCAACGGCCAGCCGCTCGGCCGCGCCGATGCCGGCGTCGACATGACCTTCGACTTCGGCCAGCTGATCGCCCATGCCGCGAAAACGCGCGACCTGCGCGCGGGGACGATCATCGGGTCGGGAACCGTGTCGAACCGCGACGCCGATGGCGGACCCGGCAAACCGATCGGTGAGGGCGGGCTCGGCTACAGCTGCCTTGCCGAGGTGCGGACGGTCGAGACGATCCGCGACGGCGAGGCGAAAACCCCCTTCATGCAGACGGGCGATACGGTGCGGATCTGGATGGACGACGAGCGCCACCACAGCATCTTCGGCGCGATTGAACAGACGGTCGCCTGACGCGCCGGCGGCAAAAAAGAAGGGGCGGGAATGATCCCGCCCCTTTTTTGTTGGGTTTGCGATGCGGCGTTCGTCAGGGCTTGCCGCCGCCGAGGCTGCCGCCCGACATCGCATCGCTGAGCGAGCAGGCCGCCGGGCCCAGGATGACGATGAACAGCACCGGCAGGATGAACAGGATCAGCGGTACCGTCATGATCGCGGGCAGGCGCGCGGCCTTTTCTTCGGCGCGCATCATGCGTTCGTTGCGGAATTCCGCCGACAGGACACGCAGCGCGCTGGCAAGCGGCGTCCCGTATTTTTCGGTCTGGATCATGGTGGTGACCACGCCCTTCACCGATTCGAGGTTCACGCGATACGCCAGATTTTCGAACGCTTGCCGCCGTTCGGTCAGGAAGCCGAGTTCGATCGAGGTCAGCGCGAATTCCTCGCCCAGTTCGGGATAGGCACGGCCGAGTTCCTTCGAAACGCGGGAAAAGGCCGAGTCGACGGTCAGGCCCGCTTCGGCGCAGATGACCAGCAGGTCGAGCGCGTCGGGAAGGCCTTTGCGGATCGCGTCGGTGCGCTTTTGCCGCTTGTTCTGGATGAACAGGTCGGGCGCCTTGTAACCGAGGATGAGCATGGCCATCGTTGCGGCCGAACGCTTGAACGGCGTCAGGTCGGGCCACATGTCGACCCAATAGATGAGCAATGCCGCGATACCGCCGAAGACGATCGGCAGGACGAGGCGGCCGAAAATGACCGCGACGGCCAGATCCTTCGACCGGATGCCGGCCTGCGCCAGCTTTTGCTGCACTTCCTTGATCTGGCTGTCCTGCAGCACCTGCAGCTTGCCGAGGAAGGTGCGCATCTTGTCGGCGGTATGGTTCTTGCGGACGAGGCGCGCGCGGCGCTTGGCGGTCGAGGCGGTGATCCCCGCCTTCAGCTGTTCGCGGCGATCGTTGAGCGCCTTCACGCGCTTCGCCATCGGGTCGCGAACGGTCAGCGCGCCGTAAATGGCCACCATGACCGCGAAGATGCCGACCGCAACGAGCATGGTCGAGGCCCAGACGACATCGACGCCCAATAGCGTCGGGCCCTGCTGCGATCCGGAGAAGGCGGTGAGGAGGAGGGTGCTGTTCATGCTGCGTCCTTCCTCAGATTTCGAACGAGATCATGCGCGACATGATGAAGGCGCCGATGCTCATCCACACCAGACCGCCCAGGCCAGCGACGATCAGCCGCTGTTCGAAGAAGAAGCCCTGAAGATAGCCGGGGTTCATCGACCAGACGACGCCGAAGACGAAGAACGGCAGGGCGCCGACGATATAGGCCGAAGCCTTGGCTTCCGAAGACATCGCCTTGATCTTCAGCTTCATCTGCGCGCGCTTGCGCAGCACGTCCGACAGATTGGCCAGCGTTTCGGCAAGATTGCCGCCCGTTTCGCGCTGGATCGCGATGGTGATGCAGAAGAACTGGAATTCGGGCGTGCCCAGCATTTCTGCCGATTCCTGCAACGCCTGTTCCATCGTGTTGCCGATGCGAATGCGTTCGACGATCCCGCGAAACTCCTCGCCGACGGGGCCGGGCAGTTCCTGGCTCACCACCTGAAAGGTTTCGGTTACGGGAAGCCCCGATTTCAGGCCGCGAACGAGCAGGTCGATCGCGTCGGGAAAGCGTGCGTTGAATTTGAGGACGCGCTTTTTGATGATCCGCCCGACCACCATATGCGGAAGCCCAACCCCGGCGAGCAGCCCGAACATCAGCGCCAGCATGAAAGGCGCACGCACGGACAGCATGCCGCCCGCAACGACGACGAACAATGCCATCGACGCGAACATATATTTGCTGAGCGTCCAGCCCTTGCCGGTCCGGCGAAGGCGCAGTTCCATCAATTCGCGCCGCGGCATCAGGCTGCTGATGCTGGTGTTGCCGCTATTGCCAGCGGCAGCGATTGTCTTGCGCATCTGGGCCGCGACGACCGCCTCGGTCGAAGCCGCGTGGCGATCCTTCACCGACGACAGGCGGCGGGTCTTGGCCTTGCCGGCAGAAGGTCCGGCAAAAGCCAGCGCCAGCATGCCGACCGCCAGCAACGCGGCGCCGAATGTTAGGATGATTGGCAGGTTCATGATCGCCCTTTGCCCCGTTCCCGCTGTGGTCGCGGCGGGGGCCGGCCTGCGCCAGCCCCCGTCACGTGCTTATTTCGCGCCTTTTTTGACGAGTGTACCCAGACCGCCCAGCTTGCCGAGCAGCGAGCTGCCCGATTTTGCTTTCGCCGGCGCCACCTCTTCGGCTTCGGCATCGGCCCCGTCGAGGATGACGCGCGTCAGATTGGCCCAGACCTGGCCGGCCTTGGTTCCCTTGCACACCTCGGCATAGGATTTGCCGAGCTTGGCCGCCTGCGCGACAAGCTTGGGGTCGAAGGGGACGACGACATCGATCGCGCGTTCGATCGACGATTCGAACTCCTTGCGCGACAATTCGCCGATCGTGGTCTGGAACTTGTTCGCGACGAGCACGACGCGCGCGCCCGGCACATTTTGCTTGAACCACGACAGGAGACGGATCGTATCGCGCGCCGAAGCCAGCGTGACGTCGGTGACGAGCAGGATCGTCCCGCATTCCGACACGAGGTGCGGGAAGGGGATGAGAACCTGACGCGGAATATCGACGATCGTCATCTCGAACGCGTTCCGCAGCTCTTCCTCGAGCTGATAGAAGGCCGAACCGTCGGTCATCACCGGCTGGTGGATCGGCGCTTCGGCCGACAGCAGGCTGAGCTTGTCCGAGGCGCGCACCATGGCGCGTTCGATGAACAGCCCGTCGATACGGCTGGGATTGTCGATCGCGTCGATCAGCCCGCGGCCGGGTTCGAGATCGAGCGTCAGCGCACCGGTACCGAAATGCACGTCGAGGTCGAGCAGCGCGGTCTGGCGGTCGGCCTGTTCGCTGATCGCCCAAGCGAGCGAGGTCGACACCATCGACGCGCCGACGCCGCCGCGCACGCCGACGACCGCCATCATGTGATGCGGCTTGTCGTCATGCATGTCGGCATGCTTGGGGGCCGAAAGGATCGCCTGCGCATTGGTCAACGCGTCGCGGACCTGATCGAGCGACAGCGGTTTCAGGAGGTAATCCTGAATGCCGCTCGACAAGAGATCGCGATAGAGGCGAACGTCGTTGACCTGGCCCGCCGCGATGACGACGGTGCCGGGTTCGCAGACCTCCGCCAGCGCGTTGATGTCGTTGATCGGATCGCCCGACTCGGACATGTCGACGAACAGGATATTCGGGCTCGCAGAGACCGACAGCGACTGCACCGCGTTGCGCAGGCCGCCCTTGTTGCACTTCTCGATGGGCCAGCCCATGTCGGCGGCGGCGACGCGGATCAGCTCCAGCGTATCGTCGTCGCACACAAAGGCGTTGAACGGGTCACGCAGCCCGGCTGCTTTGAAAGGCGCGTTCACTGGCTGCCTCCTGCGTTGTTGCTCGTCGCCTGACCGCGCAGGTCGCCTGCGCCCGTCGGCGGTTTGTCGCGATAGGTCTTGATCGCTCGGGTGGCGGTCGTCGGATCATTGTCGCGCTCGCTGGTGCCCTTGATCAGATCATTGGGATCGGCGACCATCGCGGCCAGATTGCTGTTCGTCGCGCAGCCATAGTTGGCCGAGGTCGCGTTGTTGACGTTGATCGCCGAACGGCTCGACCAATTGGGGCAGCTCGGCACCGAAGCCGAGGCACGCGTCACGATCACGCGAACATAGCCCGGCGCGACCGCGCCCGTCGTCACTGGCACATCGCCGCTGAGCAGCAGGCCGCGGCGTTCGACCATCTCGCGGATCGTTTCCTTCGCGCCGCTGCTGCCATAGGCCGACGGGTCCTCGATCGCGATACGGTCACCGTAACGGACGTTCATGGCATCGAGCCAGCCCTGCAGACGGCCTTGCTCGCTGGGGGCGAGGTCACCGCCTGTCGCCGCGACGTCGAATTGGTAGATGTCGTTGCGCACGACCGGCTGATGCACCGATTCAAGGCTGCGATTGCTGTTCGCGGCACCCGCGCAGCCGGCGAGAGTGGTTGCCAGCGCCAGGACGGTCCAAGTTGCGATTTTCTTCATCACGTTGCTCCTGTTTGCCAGCATCACTTCTTGAGGTTGAAGCCGGGCGCCGCATCGGGCGAACCCGCGCGCGGCCGGTCGGCATCGTTCACCGAGGTGTCGAGGCGCGGCTTGGGACGATCGCCGCCCGTCACGCCATCGGTCTGCTGATTGAGCAGCAGGCGCTGAAGGTCGCTTGCGTCCTGATAGCCATCGGTCGGCAGCTTGATCTCGTTCGCCGACACCGGCTTGACGAGATAGGGCGTAACCACGATCACCAGTTCGGTTTCGCCGCGGCGGAAGCTGTCCGACTTGAACAGCATGCCCAGGATCGGCACGTCGCCGAGGCCCGGCACCTTGTCGATGGCGCCGATCGAACGGTTGTTCATCAGGCCCGCGATCATGAAGCTTTCGCCCGAACCGAGTTCGACCGTCGTTTCGGCGCGGCGGATGGTCAGCGCGGGGATCTGGAAGCCGTCCATTTCGATCGCGCCTTCGGTCGACAGTTCCGACACTTCGGGACGGACGCGCAGGCTGATGCGGCCGTTCGACAGCACCGTCGGCGTATAGGCCAGGCTGACGCCATATTTGCGATATTCGATCGTCGTGCCGGCGAAGTTGCCGGGGATCGGGATCGGGAATTCGCCGCCCGCCAGGAAGTCGGCGGTTTCACCCGAAATGGCCGTGAGGTTCGGCTGTGCCAGCGTCACCACCATGCCCGAGCGTTCGCCGAGATCGAGCGAAGCCATCAGGTCCATGCCGAACAGGCGGCCGGCGGCCCCAAAGCTGTTGGTGCCCGTGGGAACATTGAAATTATAGGCGGTCGTGCCAGGCGCAACCGGCGGTTCGCCTTCGCCGGGATATAGGATCGAGCCCGGCGAGCGGCCGCGCACGATGCTGCCGAGGAAGCCGTTGCCCATCGCCCCGTCGCGATCGCGCGACAGCACGTTGCCGCTGATTTCCTTGACGAGCGTGCGGTTCACTTCGGCGATGCGGACCTGCAGGTTGACCTGCAGCGGCGTCGCGGTGCGCAGGCGCGAAAGCACCTTCGTCTGTTCACCGACAAACGCCTGGACGAGGCGTTCGGCCTCGGCCGCATCGTCGGGCGACTGGACGGTGCCGGTCAGCAGGACGAAGCCGTTCATCGTGTTCGACTGGATCTTCGCGTCAGGCATTGCGAGCGCGAGCATCTGGTCAATCGTTTCGATATTGTTGCCGACGCGGGCAACGGTCGAATAGACAACGCGGCCGTTGCCGTCGGTCGCATAGATGCTCGTTTCACCCGGCGCCTTGCCGAAGATGTAGAGCTGGCGCGCTGAGCGGACCTGAACGTCGGCAACCTGGTCGTTGGCGACGAAAACGTCCGACATGGCGGCCGGCAGGCTGACCAGGCGGCCGCGGCCGACCGACAGGTCGATGCTGCTGCTGGCGTTCTGAATGGCCTGCGCGACGGCTTGCTGCGCCGGGGCGGAGATCAGCGTCGCTGCAACCAGGCCGATGGCCAGGGTGCGGGCGAGGGCCGCCGCCTTGAAATTGGCTTTGCTGTGCATCTTACTTACCCCCAACCGGAACTGCGGTCACTTTGTCACCACGGGTTACGCGAACCACCGGGCCGATCGGCACGGCGGCGGCCTGCGGGCTGCCGGCTGCCATCGGCATGCCGGCGGGCGGACGCGGCGCCGAGACCCGGCCGCTGACGGGAATCCAGAAGCGCGAGACGTCGCCGCCCGTGGTAGCGGTGCGCGACGGGGTCGGACGACCGGCGGCATCGGCCATCATCCGGCGCTCGGCAGCGCTGCCGCCCTTGGTCGGCACGTTCACGTCGCCCGACGCGATTGCCGCTTCGAGTTCGCCGGTGTTTTCGGCGAGCGGACGCAACGCGAGCGATAGCTTGCCCATATTTTCGGCGACCGCGATGCGTTCGGCGATGTCGGGCGTTGCTTCCAGCGTCACCGAGCCGAAGGTGCGCACCGGCGTCTTGCCGGTTTCGTCTTCGGCGTCGTAGCGCTGGTCGGTGGCAAGGACGCGGACGTTCCGCACGATGGTTTCGGCGGTGTAGAGCTGGTCGTCGGGATAGGAGCTGCCCTCCTTGACCGAGATCGTCTGCGCGAGCAGCACGTCGACGCGGTCGCCCGGGAAGACGAAACCGGCGACGCCCTGTTCCTGCGAAACCTTGACCGTGACGGCGCGCATGCCCGGTGCGAGAGCGGCGGCGAGGAAGCCGCGGTCATCGGGATGGACGAGCGAGCCCTGGGTCAGCGGCTGGCCGGCGGTGATCGGGTAGCGCACGACGGTGCCCACCAGCGTATTCACGTCGGTCTTGTCCTTCAGGAAATAGGCCTTCTCGACCAACTCCTTCGGCCACGGCTGATAGCGGAAGCTGTCGGGGCCGATGATCGTGCCCGTCGGCAGCTGCCGCGTCGCGACGAGGATCATGGGGCCGTTGATTTCGGGCGCCGCAGCTGCGCGCGCCGTCGGTGCGGAGGAACCCCGCATCATCTGGTTGACCCCGAACGCCGCGCCGATCGCAATGATCAACGCGCCGACGATCAGCATAATCTTTCGCGTATCCATGACGGTTTTTCGCCTCCTACACCCACCGGACGCGGGGATGCTTGCCCTCAGGTCGATCCGATAAACTGAAACTGGTTAAGATAGTGTTGGTGAAGCGCCCAAAGGCCCCCGGCGGCGATCGCGAGCCCGTAGGGAACCTCTATCGCCTTGTCCGAAGGACGAATTTTGGACTGAATCAGCATCACAGCCGACAGGATTCCGCCCCCGATCGCCATGATGGTCAGCATGGGAAAGTACAAATAAAGTGGAATCCAGAGCATCACGGCGCCGATCATCTTCACGTCGCCGCCGCCCATCGCCCCCAGGGCGAAGAGACCAGCGAACACCGCGAAGACCGCAAAGGCGGCGCCGAACTGCATCGGCATGTCGGGCCAGAAAGCCATGCCCGACGCGATCCAGAAGGGGATGGCGAAGAGGGCAATGGTCGCATTGAGGCCGTTCGAGATAGTGCGCGAGCGCAGGTCGCTGACCGCCGCGGCGATCATCAACAAGGCGAGCAGCCCCATCAGGCCCAATGCGATGATTTTCTGGTCCATACCGCCGCTGTAGCGACTATGGCTTATCAAATAGTAACCATGACCGCGCGCTCGCCGGGTTGCATTCCGCGGGCCAGCGGATATGCGGCGTCGCATGTCCGACCCGCGCCCTTCCTCCACCGACGTGCTGATCGTCGGCGCGGGCATCGCCGGCGCAAGCTTGGCCGCCGCGCTGGCGCCGCACCGCCGCGTGCTGATCGTCGAGGCGGAGGAGGCGCCCGGATATCATGCGACGGGCCGGTCGGCGGCCTTCTGGCACGAAAGCTATGGCGGACCCGGCGTGCAACCGCTGTCCGCTGCGTCGTTCGAGGCGCTGGCGCGGCCCGCACCCGATTTTTCCGACAAGCCCTTCCTGACGCCGCGCACCGCGCTGACGATCGGTCGCGGCGGCGCGGAAGCCGCGGCGGTCGATGCCTTCGTTGCCGAATTTCGCGCCAAGGGGGTTGTGATCGACCGCATGGGTTTCGACGCGATGGCGGCGCTGGTGCCCGGTCTGCGATCCGAATGGACCGCCGCCGCCTATGAAGCGGCGTGCAGCGACATCGACGTCGGCGCGTTGCATGCGGCCTATCTGCGCGCGGCGAAGCGCGGCGGGGCGGTGCTTGCAACGCGCGCGCGTTTCGACGGTGCGCGCCGGGTCACCGGCGGCTGGGAGGTCAGCGTCGGGGGCGAAACACTGCGCGCCGAGCTGATCGTCGATGCCGCAGGCGCATGGGCCGATATGGTCGCTGCGCGCTGCGGGATCGCGCCGGTCGGCATCCAGCCCTATCGCCGGACGGTGGCGCAGCTTCGCCTGGAGGTGCCCATCACCGCCGACTTGCCGCTGATCGTCCACGTCGGCGGCGACTTTTATTTCAAGGGCGCCGGAGAGGGGCGCGTCTGGCTGAGCCCGCACGACGAGACGCCGTCCGAGCCGTGCGATGCCGCGCCCGAGGAGTGGGACGTGGCGGTCGCGATCGAACGGATGCAGTCGGTGGTCGACTGGCCCGTCGCCGCGGTCGAGCGCAAATGGGCCGGGCTGCGCAGCTTCGCCCCCGATCGCCTGCCGGTCTTCGGCGCCGACCCGGCCGAGCCCGCTTTCATCTGGTGCGCGGGGCAGGGCGGTTTCGGCATCCAGACGTCGCCCGCGATCGGCGCACTGCTCGCCGCGCAGCTTGGCGCGCCGGCGCCGGGCGGGGCGATCGGCGCGGTCGATGCCTTCGCCTATGCGCCGGGCCGGTTCGGCGCGCGCTGATACTCGGCGCTTGCGCGCGCAAATCAGGGGTTTAGGATGCGGGAGCCGCGTCGCCCGTGGCGCGGCTGACCAGTGGAGGTACCCGTGGCCCATTATTTCGAGATCAAGAAGAACAAGGCCGGCGAGTTCGTCGCCTATTTCAAATATAACAGCGAAACGATCTTCTGGACCGAAGGCTATAGCAGCAAGGCATCGGCGAAGAACGCCATCGAGTCGATCAAGAAGAACGGCCCTGCCGCGGAAACCCGCGAAGCCGAATGATCCCGGCGGCGCGGGCGCATTTGGCGTCCGCGCCAGCTGGTACGCTCGAGCGAACTACAGCTTGGGCAGCGTGACGCCCTGTTGCCCCATATATTTGCCGGCGCGGTCGGCGTAGCTCGTCTCGCACGGTTCGTTCCCCTGCAGGAACAGGAACTGGCACGCGCCTTCGTTGGCATAGATTTTGGCGGGCAGCGGAGTGGTGTTCGAAAACTCCAGCGTCACATGCCCCTCCCAACCCGGTTCGAGCGGGGTGACGTTCACGATGATGCCGCAGCGCGCATAGGTCGATTTGCCGAGGCAGATGACAAGGACGTCGCGGGGGATGCGGAAATATTCGACCGTCCGGGCGAGCGCGAAGCTGTTCGGCGGGATGATGCAGACGTCGGTTTCGCGGTCGACGAAGCTGTTCGCGGCAAAATCCTTGGGATCGACGACCGCGCTGTCGACATTGGTGAAAATCTTGAATTCGGGCGCGACGCGCGCATCGTAGCCGTATGACGAGAGGCCGTAGCTGATGCAGCCGTCACGCCGCTGCGCCTCCACGAAGGGTTCGATCATGCCCTGCGTCCGGGCGGCTTCGCGAATCCATTTATCGGAAAGAATGCTCATGCCGCTGTCTTGTCGGTCCTCGGCGGCTTGCGCAAGCGGTCAGTCGGGGATCATCCCCAGATCCTTCGGCCCGAAGGCGGCGGGGAGCAGTTCGCTCAGGCGATAGGTGGTGACCGCGCTGCCGTCGCCCGAAGCGCAGTGGACCAGGATATCGGTTTTCGACCGTTCGGCGGCTTCGTTCAATATCTGGCGGCAGCGGCCGCAGGGGTTGACCGGATCGCTGCCAATCAGTGCATCGCCCTCGGGACGCCCGCCGATGATGGCGACTTCGGCGAGTTCGCCGATCCAGCCTTCGTTGGCGATCTTGGCGATTGCGGTGGTCTCCGCGCAGAGCGTCAGACCGTAGCTCGCGTTTTCGACATTGGCACCGGTCACGACATCGCCGTTTTTCAACAGCAGCGCGGCGCCGACGTGAAAGCCCGAATAGGGGGCATAGGCGCGGCTCGCGGCGTCGCGCGCGGCATCGATCAGGGCATCGCGGGTGTCGGTCATTATTCCTGTCCTTCGGGTCGCAGCACGTTCCAGCCCACCGTTCCGCCGGCGCCGGTCAGCCGGACATAGTCGTTCGCCTGCCACATCGCCCAGGGGTGGGCGCCATAATCGGGTTCGAAAAAGTCGCGGCGCAGCCAGGTGGTGCGCGCAATTCCAGCGGTGACGCGATAATCGGCCTCGAAGGCTGGGCCGGGCGCGATCACGCTGCGCTTGCCGGTATGCGCCTCGATCTGCGCGAGGAAGGTCGCAAGTTCGCTGAGCAGCAGCGCGCGCGTCGGCCGGTCGGGGCAGCGGTCGTCATAGTCGAGCCATACCACCGGCGGCAGCGCATCGGCGCGGCGCGCGACGTGGCGGATGAAATTGGCCGCCTGATCGGTTGCCAGCTTGCACAGGCTGTAGCGATGGATCGCGCCCACCTGCACGCCGACGACGCGCGCCTGCGCGGCGTTGCGGGCATATTGCGGATCGATGCCGTCGGCGCCGTCGGTCGCCATGACATAGGCGAAATCGGCGCCTGCCGCCTTTATCGAGCCCCAGTGGACCTTGCCGTTGTCCGCAGAAATAGTGACGCCCTGAATCGGATAGAGCGCGCGGTCGGGCGTCCAGCGCGCCGCCCACCACAGCGCGAGACCGGCGAGCAGCAGGACGAGGACGAACCCGCCGCCGATCCGGCGCGCCAGCCGCGCGGCGCGTGTCCGCCAGTCGGACAGGCCTTTCGCTGCCGTTCTGCCCTTCATTTTTGCCCCCGCGCGCATCGTCATCCCTTGATGTGAAGCACACAGATCAGCGTGAAGAGACGGCGCGCGGTGTCAAAATCGACCGCGATCTTGCCATCGAGCCGGTCCATCAGCATTTCGGCGGCCTCGTTGTGCAGCGCGCGGCGCGCCATGTCGACGGTCTCGATCTGCTGCGCGGTAGAGGTCTTGATTGCCTGATAATAGCTGTCGCAGATCGCGAAATAGTCGCGGATCGGACGGCGGAAGCGCCCGAGGCCGAGGATCACCGCTTCGAGCGGCGAGCCATCCTCGCGGCTGATCTCGAAGATCAGGCGCCCGTCCTCGACGCGGAGCATCAGGCGATAGGGGCCGGCATAGCCATCGGGGTGGCCGCGCTGCGGCACGAACTTGTTGTCCTCGATCAGATCGAAGATCGCGACGCGCCGCTCCTGTTCGACATCGGGGTTGCGCCAGACGATCGAGCCCTCGTCGAGCTCTACCGAGATGATGCGCTGTTTCGATGGGTCGGCGTCGGTCATGCTGTCCGTGCTTCTACTTGGCCGGGCGCGAAGGGCAAGGGCGACTTATTCACAGCATTCCACAGTTATGATAGGTTGATCGATATCGTCGATTGCGCCCGCCGCGCCTTCGACGCATGAAAGCTGCCATGCCCGAGCTTGCCCTTTTTCCTGCCCCGGTTCCGGCCGGGGACGAACGCCAATTGCCCCGCAATATCGAGGCCGAGGCCGCCTTTCTGGGCGCGATCCTGATCGACAACCGAGTCGTCGAGGATTTGCCCGTGCAATTGACTGCGGCGCATTTCTTCGAACCGCTGCATGGCCGCATCTTTGGGCAGGCGATGGCGCTGATCGAGCGCAACAGCATTGCGACGCCGGTGACGCTGAAGCCCTTCTTCGAAAATGACGAAGCGATAAAAGCGGTCGGCGGGGTCGGCTATCTGGCGCAACTGACCGGCAGCGGCGCGGGCCTGATCGGCGCGCGCGACTTCGCCCGGCAGATTTTCGACCTCGCGTTGCTGCGCGAACTGGTCGGCGTCGGACGCGGACTGGTCGAAGGTGCGCTCGACACGAGCGAAAGCGTCGATCCGCACGCGCAGATCGAGGAAGCCGAAACCGCGCTCTATCGCGTCGCGGGCGGCGAGGCCGAAATGGGGTCGGTCAAGAGCTTCAGCACCGCGAGCCTGGCCGCGCTGCAAGCCGCCGAGCGCGCGCTCAATTCGGGCGGCCATCTGTCGGGGATCACGACGGGTATCGGCAGCATGAACGCCAAGATCGGCGGCATGCACAATTCGGATTTAATGATCCTCGCCGGGCGTCCGGGGATGGGCAAGACATCGCTTGCGACCAATATCGCCTATAATGCCGCCGAACGCTGGCGGCGCGACGAGGAGGACGGGATTCCCCCCGAAAAGAATATGGGCGCCAAGGTTGCCTTCTTCAGCCTCGAAATGTCCGCCGACCAGCTCGCGACGCGCGTGCTGGCCGAACAGTCGGGGGTGTCGGGCGAGGCGCTGCGCATGGGCAAGATCAGCAAGGAGCAGTTCCAGCAATTGTCGCGCGCCGCGCAGGCGCTGCAGACGCTGCCGCTGTTTATTGATGATACGCCCGGCCTGACGATCGCGAGCCTGCGCACCCGCGCGCGCCGCCTGCAGCGCCGCCACGGCATCGGCTTCATCATCGTCGACTATCTGCAACTGCTGCAGGGGTCCTCGAAGAGCGGCGACAATCGCGTGCAGGAAATTTCGGAAATTTCACGCGGATTGAAAACGCTGGCGAAAGAGCTTCACGTTCCGGTGATGGCGCTGTCGCAGCTCAGCCGTCAGGTCGAAAGCCGCGAGGACAAAAGGCCGCAGCTCTCCGACCTTCGCGAATCGGGATCGATCGAGCAGGACGCCGACATGGTGCTCTTCGTGTTCCGCGAGGATTATTATGTCGCCGCGCGCGAGCCCAAACGCCCGGTCGAGGGCGACGATATCAAGATCCACGCGGCGCATGAGGAATGGGCGGCCGAGATGGAGCGCGTCTTCGGCCTCGCCGAGGTGATCGTCGCCAAATCGCGTCACGGCTCGACCGGCAAGATTCGCCTGCACTTCGAGGCGAAGACGACGAAGTTCAGCGATCTGGCGGACGATAGCCAGGCCTATGCGGATTATGAGTAGATAGCCGCGCCCAGTGCCCCTGCGAAGGCAGGGGCCCATCACGAGGTTTTGCAATCAAAAGCCTGCGTCTGGCGAAGGGGCAGGAGATGGGCCCCTGCCTTCGCAGGGGCACGCGGGTCTGTTCTCAGAACGCCGGGTCGTTCGCCGGATTATCGTCAATCGGCGTCACGGCTTCGTGGATGCCGCATTCGGTCTTGTCCCAGCCGCGCCAGCGGCCCGCGCGCGGGTCTTCGCCCGGTTTGACCTTCGAGGTGCAGGGCGAGCAGCCGATCGAGGGATAGCCCTCGGCCTCGAGCGGATGGCGCGGCAGGTCGTGCTCGGCGAAATAATCGTCGAGCATTTCGCGCGTCCAGTTGGCGAGCGGGTTGAATTTCAGGCGGCCGGTGTTGCCGTCGAGCTCGAAGCGCGGCAGGCCGGTGCGCGTCGACGACTGGAAGCCCTTGCGGCCGGTGATCGACGTGTCGAAATCGGCGAGCGCCTTTTCGAGCGGTTTGACCTTGCGGATTTCGCAGCAGCCGTCGGGATCGTAAGACCAGCGCAGTTCGGTCGCGTCCTTTTCGGCGAGTTCGGCGGCATCGGGCGTGAGATTGACGAGATTGAGGCCGAGCCGCGCGGCAAGTTCGTCGCGATAGGCCAGCGTTTCGGGAAAATGCTTGCCCGTGTCGAGGAACAGCACCGGCATGTCGGGCGCGACGCGCGTCACGAGATGGAGCAGCACTGCACTTTCGGCGCCGAAGCTCGACACGATCGCAGTGTCGCCGATCAGCCCCGCGCCGATCACGCTCGCAACCGCCTCGCCCGCGTCCTGGCCGCGGAAAAGGTTATTGAGACGGATGACATCGGCCTGCGTGAAACGCGGCGCGACGTCGATCCGGTCGCGGGTGCGGGGCTCGGCCTTCACCTCAGCCATGCCTCAGCTTCCAGATCGGCACGGCGCCGTCGGCGGCGGTCTGATAATGTTCGGGCCAGCGGCTCAGCGCCGCCTCGACATCGGCATTGTTGAGCGGCTTTTCGGGTGCGAAACTGTCGAAGCCGCAGCGCTTCATATAGGCGATCTGGTCGACCAGCACGTCGCCCTGCGCACGCAGCTCGCCAGCATAGCCCGCTTCGCGCAGGATGCGCGCCGACGAATAGCCGCGACCGTCGCGGAACTTGGGGAAAGCGACCTCGATCAGCGTCAACCGGTCGAGGTGCGGGATCAGCGCGCGTGCGTCCTCGTCGGGTTCGAGCCGCACCGCCGTCGCGTTCGATTGCGAAAGGAAGGCGTCGAGCGTGACGCAGGGCTCTTCGCCGTCGGTATGCCACCCTTCCGCTTGCGGAAGGGACTGATTATCGGCGCGTTCAACCATAGATCGCCTCCTTGAAGGGGGCCATGCCGACACGGCGGAAGGTGTCGACGAAACGTTCGCCCTCGCTCCGTTCGGCCAGATATTTGTCGGTGACGCGCTCGATCGCATCGACGATGCCATCCTCGTCGAAGCCGGGGCCCGTGATCGTGCCGAGGCTGACGTCCTCCGCGCCCGATCCTCCGAGCAAAAGCTGGTAGTTTTCGGTACCCTTGCGGTCGACACCCAGGATACCGATGTGGCCGGCGTGGTGGTGGCCGCAGGCGTTGATGCAGCCCGAAATCTTGAGCTTGAGTTCGCCGAGTTCCTTCTGGCGGCCAAGGTCCGAGAAGCGCGCCGCAATCTTCTGCGCGACCGGGATCGAGCGTGCGTTGGCAAGGCTGCAATAATCGAGGCCGGGGCAGGCGATGATGTCGCTGATGAGGTCGAGGTTCGGCGTCGCGAGCCCCGCCGCGTCGAGCTTTTGCCAGATCGCATAGAGATCGGCCTTGCGGACGTGCGGCAGCACGATGTTCTGCGCGTGGGTGACGCGCAGTTCGTCGTGGCTGTATTTCTCGGCGAGATCGGCCATCAGGTCGATCTGCGCCGAGCTGGCGTCGCCGGGGATGCCGCCGACGGGCTTCAAGCTGATGTTGACGATCGCATGGCCCGGCACCTTGTGCGCGGCGACATTCTGGTCGACCCAGACCGCGAAGTCGGGGTCGCTGCGGTCGATTTCGTCGGGCGCCGACGCATCGAGCGCGGGCGGCGCGAACTGCTTGGCGATACGATCGAACTCGGCCTTCGGCGGATCGATGCCCAGCGACTTCACATGCGCGAATTCTTCCTCGACCTGACGACGATATTCGTCGGCGCCAAGCTCGTGGATCAGGATCTTGATCCGCGCCTTGTAGATATTGTCGCGGCGGCCGTAGCGGTTGTAGACGCGCAGGCATGCCTCGGCATAGCTCAGCATATCCTCGAGCGGCACGAAATCCTTGATCAGCGGCGCGATCATCGGCGTGCGGCCCATGCCGCCACCGACGTAGAATGCGGCGCCATGGACGCCATCCTTCTCGACGATCTGGATGCCGATGTCGTGCAGCCGCATCGCGGCGCGATCTTCCTCGGCCGCGATGACGGCGATCTTGAACTTGCGCGGCAGATAGCTGAATTCGGGGTGGAAGCTCGACCATTGGCGCAGCAGCTCGGCCCACGGACGCGGGTCGGTGATCTCGTCGGCGGCGGCACCGGCCCACTGGTCCGAGCTGATGTTGCGAATGCAGTTGCCGCTCGTCTGGATCGCATGCATCTCGACCGACGCGAGATCGGCGAGGATCGCGGGCGCATCCTCCAGCTTGATCCAGTTATACTGGATATTCTGGCGCGTGGTGAAATGGCCGTAATCACGGTCATATTTGCGCGCGATATGCGCGAGCATCCGCATCTGGCGGCTGTCGAGTGTACCGTACGGCACCGCGACGCGCAGCATATAGGCGTGGAGCTGGAGATAGAGGCCGTTCATCAGGCGCAGCGGCTTGAACTGATCCTCGGTGATCTCGCCGGCAAGGCGGCGCTTCACCTGGTCCGAAAATTCGGCAACGCGGGCATCGACCATCGCCTGGTCATATTGGTCATATTTATACATGTCAGATCACCCAGTCGCCGGCATTGGGATCGGCCGGTTTCAGCGTCAGGTCGGGGCGCACGGTCGGGCCGAGCGCGCGGATGCGGTCCTTGATATGCGCGGGGCGCGGACCTTCGGGCGTCGCTTCGCCCGCGATGATATAGGGCGCATTGACACGGCGCGCGCCTTCTTCGGCAGCGAGGATTGCCTCCCCATGCTCGCCGACATCGGCGGCGTCCTCGATATGGAGCGACCAGTCCGCGCCGGTCCACCAGGTGACAAATCCTGTTTTCAGGTCGTTGCCCGTGAGCAATTTCATGTGAAGTCCCTTATCTGTTCGGCGATCCCCGGCGCGCCGAGGCAATCGAGCGCGTCGGCGCGCGCCGCGACCTTGCCCACGACGATCAGCGCCGGGCTTTGCACCGCCTCGCGCGCCACAAGGTCGCCAAGGTCGGTGAGGAGGGTGCGCAGGACGCGCGCATCGGCGGTGGTGCCGCGTTCGATCACCGCGACGGGCAGGCCCGGTGAAACGCCGTCGGCGATCAGCTTGTCGGCAATCGCATGCGCGGTCGCGAGGCCCATGTAGATGACGAGGGTACGGCCGTGGCCGGCAAGGCCCGACCAGTCCTGATCCGAGAGGTCCTTGCACTGGCCCGCAACGAAGCTGACCGCGCTTGCATCCTCGCGGTGGGTGAGCGGGAGGCCCGCCTGCGCGGCGCAGCCCGCAGCCGCGGTGATGCCGGGAACGACCTCGACCGCGATGCCCGCTGCGCGCGCGGCATCGAGTTCTTCGCCGCCGCGGCCGAAGATGAAGGGATCGCCGCCCTTCAGCCGAACGACCTGCTTGCCGCTCTGCGTCTCGCGCACGATCAGCGCGTTGATCAGGCCCTGCTTCATCGTGTGACGGCTGCGCTGCTTGGCGACGCTGATCCGTTCGACATGCGGCGGGATCAGCGCGAGCACGCCCGCGCCAACCAGCCCGTCATGAACGACAAGGTCGGCGCTTGCCAGCAGGCGCGCGGCGCGCAGCGTCAGCAGGTCGGGATCGCCAGGCCCGGCACCGACGAGCCACAGCTTGCCCGCCAAAGAAGGTTGCTTTTCCATGCAGGGTAGATGGCTTTGGGTCGGCGAAATCGCAAAGCAGGGTTTTTTTACGGCGATGAAGCTAAAATTGCCTGCCGTTCGGCATCACGAAGGGCTAAAGATATTTCTTCGTCACCAGCTTCGGCGTGTCGTCGTCGCGCAGGCCGACCCCGATCGAAGCGCGCAGCGCGTCGCTTTCAGAGCTGGCGACCGGATAGGCGCAATAGTCGGCGGCATAAAAGGCGCTCGGCCGGTGATTGCCGGACAGGCCGACACCGCCGAAGGGCGCGGCCGAGGAGGCGCCGTTGGTCGGCCGGTTCCAGTTGATGACGCCGGCGCGCGCATTCGCCCAGAATTGGTCGTAAAGCTGCGGTGTCCCGCCGATCAGCGCCGCCGAGAGGCCGAAGGCGGTGTTGTTCGCCTCGGCAATCGCGGCTTCGAAACTGTCGACGCGGATCACCTGGAGCAGCGGTCCGAACAGTTCGATATCGGGGCGTTCGGGCATCGCGGTGACGTCGATGATGCCGGGGGTAAGGAAGGGGCGGTTCGCATCGGGCCGCGTCATGTGGCGGATCACCTGGCCGCCGTTCGACATCAGGATCAGAAAGCTCTCGGTCAGGCCGTCGGCGGCTTCGTTATCGATCACCGGCCCCATATAGGGGGCGGGGTCGGCGTGGGGGTGATCGACGATCAGCCGCCCCGCGAGCGCCTTGACCTCGCCAAGCAGGCGGTCGGCCATGTCCTGTTTGACGATCAGCCGCCGGGCATTGCTGCACCGCTGGCCAGCGCTCAGGAAAGCGGACTGGACGACGATCGTCGCCGCGGTCGCGATGTCGGCTGTGTCCCAGACGACGATCGGATTGTTGCCGCCCATTTCGAGCGCGACGATCTTCCCCGGCTGATCGGCGAACTGGCGGTTGATCGCGACCCCGGTGCGCGCCGACCCGGTGAACAGCAATCCGTCGATGCCGGGATGCGCGGCCAGCGCCTTGCCCGCGTCGGGTCCACCGATGACGAGCCGCACGACCTCTTCGGGAACGCCGGCGCCGTGGAGCAGTTCGACAAGCCGCGCGCCAACGGCAGGGGTTTTTTCAGACGGTTTGAACAGCACCGAATTGCCGGCGATCAGCGCCGGCACGATATGGCCGTTCGGCAGATGCGCGGGGAAATTATAGGGGCCGAGGACGGCAAGCGCGCCGTGCGGCTTGTGGCGCACCGCGTTGCGCAGCCCCATCGCGCCTTCGATCCGGCGGTTGGGGGTGCGTTCGGCATAGGCCTTGATCGAGATATCGACCTTGTTCGCGACCGATTCGACCTCGGTCCGCGCTTCCCACAAAGGTTTGCCGGTCTCGCGCGCGATCAGATCGGCGAGCTGTTCGCCATCGGCCTTCACCCGGTCGGCAAAGCGGCGCAGCGTTTCGGTGCGGAAGGTGACGGGCTTCGCGGCCCAAGCGGGCCAGGCGGCGCGCGCGGTTGCAACTTCGGCGTCGATGTCACTGATACGGCCGCGCCATAATTCGGCGCCGGTTGCCGGCTCGAAGGACAGAAGGTCTTCGCTCATCCCCGTTCCCCCGTCGATTTGGGCGCACAAAGGCGCCGGTGCGCTCGATCATTGGGGGGCGGAAAAAGCATTGTCGCCCTCTTATCTGCGAAAGCGTACGGCGGCAACCGCGATAGGCCCCGCAACAGCGAAAGCGGGCCGATTGTCACGGGCGCGACAGGGTGGCTTGCACCGGCGCGCGCGGTTCGCGATAGAGGCGGATAGTATCGGCTTAAGGGGACGGGCAATTTTGGCGCGACAGGATGCACAGCGCGAATGGAGCGATCATTACTGGTGGTCGGCCGATGGCGTTCGCCTGCACGCGCGCATCTATGACGGACCCCCGACCGCGGCGGAGGCGCCGCCGATCCTGTGCATGCCCGGCTTGGCGCGCAACGCCCGCGATTTCGAGGCGCTCGCACCGCATATGGCGGCGCAGCGGCGGGTGATCGTGATCGAATTCCGCGGGCGGGGCGAGAGCGCCTATGCCAAGGATCCGATGACCTATGTCCCGCTGACCTATGTCCAGGATGTCGTCGCGCTGCTCGACGAGCTGGCGATCGCGCGTTTCGCGACGGTCGGCACGTCGCTCGGCGGGCTGGTATCGATGTTCCTTGCCGCCAGCCTGCCGGGACGGCTCGTCGGCGCCGTGCTCAACGACGTCGGACCCGAACTCGAGGCGGCAGGGCTCGATCGCATCCGCGACTATATCGGAGCCGGCGGCAGCCAGCCGACGTGGATGCACGCGGCGCGCGCCTATGCCGAGCTCAACGCCGCGGTTTATCCGGACTATGACATTCACGACTGGCTGCGCATCACCAAGCGCACCCACCGGCTGACCCCCGAAGGACGCATCGTCACCGATTACGACAAACAGATTGCGGCGCCGCTGCGCCTTGCCGGCGATCAGGAGGGTATCGACCTGTGGCCCGCCTATCGCGCGCTTGGCGATGCACCGGTGCTGATCCTGCGCGGCGCGCTGTCGGACATTCTCGCCGGAACGGCTGCCGCAAAAATGCAGGCCACGCTGCCCCATGCGACGCTGGTCGAGGTTCCGGGCGTCGGTCATGCGCCGACGATGGACGAGCCCGCGGCGCGCGCGGCGATCGACGCCTGGATCGCGGCGCTTCCCGCCGCGTGACCGAAGTCGGCGCGATCGAGGAGCGGGAGCATCCGGTCCGCATCCTTCACCTTCACTCGAGCTTTTCGCTCGGCGGCAAGGAGGCGCGCGCGGTTCGCCTGATGAACCTGATGGGCGACCGGGCGCAGCACACGATCCTCTCCGCGGTCCCCGATGCGCTCGGCGCGCGCGATGCGATCGATCCGGGGATTGACGTCAGCTTTCCGACCGATGCGCCGCCGCTGGCCGGGCGGCCGTCGCTGGCGCGTTTCCGCGATCTTGCGACCTATATCTACCGCTTCGACCTGGCGCTCAGCTATAATTGGGGCGCGATGGACGGGGTGATGGCGCACCGGCTCTACTGGCATCGCTGGTGGTATCAGATGCCGCCATGCCTGATTCATCACGAGGATGGGTTCAACGAGGACGAAAGCGTCCGGCGCAACTGGAAGCGCAACCTCTATCGCCGCTATGCGCTGCGAAACGCCGCGGGGGTCGTCGTGCCTTCAACGCTGCTCGCCGGGATTGCGGTGGACGAGTGGAAACTGCCGCCCGATCGCATCCATCTGATCCGCAACGGGATCGACGTGGCCGCCTATGCTGCCGCGCCATCGGTGCCCATCCCGGCCTTCGTCCGCCGGCCGGGCGAGGTGGTGATCGGGACGGTAGCGGGGCTGCGCAAGGTCAAGGATCTGCCGCGCCTCGTGCGTGCGGTTGCAGCGCTGCCGCCGCATGTGCGGCTGGTAATCGTGGGGGAGGGGCCTGAGCGCGCGGCGATCGCCGCCGAGGCGGCGGCGTGCGGCATGGCCGACCGGCTGGTGCTTGCGGGATTCATGCCCGAACCGGCGCAATGGATCGGCCATTTCGACCTGCTCGCGCTCTCCTCGCGGAGCGAACAGGCACCGATTGCGGTGATCGAGGCGATGGCGGCGGGCCTGCCCGTCGTCAGTCCGGCGGTCGGCGATGTGACGGCGATGGTGGGCGAGGCGAACCGCCCGTTCATCGCGGCGGATGAGGCGGGTTTTCGCGCCGCGCTGGCGCGCCTTGCGGACGATGCGGCGTTGCGCGCAGCGGTGGGTGCGGAGAATCGGCGCGTTGCCGCCGAGCGCTTCACCGAATCCGGGATGGTCGCGGGCTATCAAAGCCTCTATGCTCGTGCGCTGGAAGGTTATGACGTTTTTACGGGGCGTTTCCTGGGGTCGGACTCCGCCTTCGATTGACAAAGGCGGTCCGGTTCCGCTTACGGAAACGGCAAATGGGGGCTGGCGCGCGGCTGCGCAGCCGGCGGAGAGAAAGAGGTTTATAGTGTTCAAAGGTTTGAAGCCCATCCTTTACGGCGGACGCGAAGTCTGGCCGCTGGTCGAGGGCGGGAAGGGCGTGTCGGCGACCAACCATATGTCGAGCGGCGCCTGGGCCGCGGCCGGCGGGATCGGCACCGTTTCGGCGGTCAACGCCGACAGCTACGACGCCGAAGGCAAGATCGTACCGCAGGTCTATCGCGCTGCGACGCGCCGCGAACGGCACGAAGAACTGGTCCGCTACGCCATCGACGGCGCGGTCGAACAGGTGAAGCGCGCTTATGACCTCGCCAGCGGCAAGGGTGCGATCAACATCAACGTCCTCTGGGAAATGGGCGGAGCGCAGCAGGTATTGGAAGGCGTGCTCGAACGCACCAAGGGGCTGATCACTGGCGTTACCTGCGGCGCGGGGATGCCGTACAAGCTCAGCGAAATCGCCGCGCGGCACAATGTCCATTATCTGCCGATCATCTCGTCGGCGCGTGCGTTTCGCGCGCTGTGGAAGCGCGCCTATCACAAGGTCGCGCATCTGATGGCGGCGGTCGTCTATGAAGATCCGTGGCTCGCCGGCGGGCACAACGGCCTGTCGAACGCCGAAGATCCGCTGAAGCCCGAAGATCCCTATCCCCGCGTCAAGGCGCTGCGCGACACGATGCGCGCCGAGGGGATTTCGGACGAAGTGCCGATCGTGATGGCGGGCGGCGTCTGGTATCTGCGCGACTGGAACGACTGGATCGACAATCCCGAATTGGGCTCGATCGCCTTTCAATATGGCACGCGGCCGCTGCTGACGCAGGAAAGCCCGATCCCGCAGGAGTGGAAGGACCGGCTGCGCACGCTCGACGAGGGCGATGTGTTGCTCCACCGCTTCTCGCCCACAGGCTTTTATTCGAGCGCGGTGCGCAATCCTTTCCTGCGCGATCTCGAAGCGCGGTCGGAGCGGCAGATTCCCTATTCGAAGCAGGAAGCGGGCGACCATGTCGCGCAGCTCGACGTCGGCGTGAAGGGGCGCAATTTCTGGGTGACCCCGCACGACCGCGACCGCGCGCGCGACTGGGTGGCCGAAGGCTATACCACCGCGCTCAAGACGCCCGACAATACGGTCGTCTTCGTCACCGAAGAGGATAGGACGGTGATCCGCAAGGATCAGGCCGATTGCATGGGCTGCCTGTCGCATTGCGGCTTTTCGGCGTGGAAGGACCATGACGATTATTCGACCGGCTACCTCGCCGATCCGCGCAGCTTCTGCATCCAGAAAACGCTGCAGGACATCGCGCACGGCGGCGATGTTGAACAGAATCTGATGTTCGCGGGCCACGCCGCGTTCAACTTCAAGACCGATCCCTTTTATTCCAACAACTTCACCCCGACAGTGAAGGAACTGGTCGACCGGATTCTGACGGGGGATTGATGGACCCCGTCGCCCCCGCGCAGGCGGGAGGCGACGGGCCCTCTAAGCCCACCCCTCCAGCACCTGATCGGGCGGTCGGTGCCCGTCGCACCAGGCACGGATATTGGCGATGACCTTTTCGCCCGACGCCTCGCGGCCCTCGATCGTCGCCGAGCCGAGGTGGGGTAGCAGCACGACATTGTCGAGCGCGAGCAGGTCGGGGTCGACCGCGGGCTCGTGCGTATAGACGTCGAGCCCCGCGCCCGCGATGCGGCCGGTTTTGAGCGCCGCAATCAGCGCCTTTTCGTCGACGATCTCGCCGCGCGCGGTGTTGATGAGATAGGCGGTCGGCTTCATCGCACCGATACGCGCCGCGCTGACCATCTCATGGGTTTCGGCGGTGTGCGGACAGTGGATCGTGACCACGTCGCTGATCCGCAGCAGCGTGTCGACGCTCGCATGATAGCTCGCGCCCAGTTCCTCTTCGATCGTTTCGGGCAGGCGGCGGCGGTTGTGATAGTGGATCGACAGGCCGAAGGCGCGGGCGCGCCGCGCGACGGCAAGGCCGATACGACCCATGCCGACGATGCCGAGCAATTTGCCGCCGACGCGGTGGCCCAGCATCGCGCTCGGCGCCCAGCCCTGCCATTTGCCCGAGCGCATCAGCTTTTCGCCCTCGGCCAGCCGGCGCGGGACCGACAGGATCAGTGCCATGGTCATGTCGGCGGTGTCCTCGGTAAAGACGCCGGGGGTGTTGGCGACCATGATGCCCTTCGCGCGCGCCGCGGCGAGGTCGATATGGTCGACGCCGGCCCCGAAATTGGCGATCAGCTTGAGCCGATCGCCCGCCGCGCCAATGATCTCGGCATCGATCTCGTCGGTCACGGTCGGCACCAGCACGTCGCAGTCGGCGACCGCGGCCTTGAGTTCGTCCTTGGTAAAGGCGTGATCGTGTGCTGACAGGGCGACGTCGAACAATTCGGCCATGCGCGCCTCGACCGCCGGCATCAACTGGCGGGTGACGATGACGCGCGGGCGTTTGGGGCGGGATGAATCGGGCATGGCGCCGATAGAGCGCGGCGGCGCGTGGGGGTCAAGAGGGCCAAGCGTGCGCCGACGCGAAAGCCGCTGTGGATGAACGGGGCCGAGGCTGCGGCGAACGGTTGAAAAGCGCCCCCGATTTTGACAAGGCAGACGGATGACCAGCCGCACGATATTCGCCTTCCTGACGCTGGCCGTGGCGACCGGACCCGCCGCGGCGCAAAGCGACCCCGAACTGCCCTATTGGGCGTCGATCAGCGTCGACGAGGCGCGGATGCGCAAGGGGCCGTCGCCCGATGTGCCCGTCGTGTGGGAATATCGGCGCAAGGATCTGCCCGTCAAAGTGGTCGCGCGCCACGATATCTGGCGCAAGATCGAGGACCCTGACGGGACGCAGGGGTGGATGGCGGCGCGGCTGCTCAGCCGCACGCGCACCGCGATCGTCACCGGCGGCATCCGTCCGATGCGCGAAAAGCCCGACGGCGCCGCGGCGATCGCCTTTCGCGCCGAGGCCGGTGTGGTCGGCCGCATCACCGACTGCAAGGACGGCTGGTGCTTGTTCAACGTGAAGGGCCGCAAGGGCTGGATCGAAACCGACCACATATGGGGCGATTGATCACCCGCAACGCATGACAAAGGGGCCGGCAGTCGCCTGCCGGCCCCTTCTCTCGTCACCATTGGTATTTAGCGCCAGCGGAAGTGGTTATAATAGACGCGAACCACCTTGCCCGTGCGCACATTGACCAGCAACAGGTCGTTATAGTGGCGGACATAGGCCAGGTTGCGGCCCGCCTTCGGGACGCCCCAGCGCACATCATAGTTCAGGCGATAGGTCGGGGCGTAATAGGTCGAACGCAGCGAATTGCCGACCGCGAAGCGGTGATAGCTGAACGGCGCACGCCAGTTCTGGTAGCGATTGTCGCGGCGCCAGTCGCGCTTGTCCTCGCGATATTCGCGCTTCGCGTCGCGCACGTCGCGGTGAGCATCGCGCACATCATGGCGATCGCCATAGCGCTTCGCATGGTTGAGGTCGCGCTGTTCCTGGCGAATATCCTGCCGATCGCGGGCGAGCTCGCGGGTCTGGGCCTGCGCCATGGCGGGTACCATCATCGCGGCGATCAGGCCGGCGGTGAGAATTTTGCTCTTCATAATGCCATTCCTTGTCTTGCCGTCAGGGGGAGGGGATCTGCCCGATGACAGGAAAAGGATTAGGCGAGTCGATTTGAACGGAGCCGGAATGCCGCGTTTATTTTGAGGACATTAGTGTCGCAAAGTGTCGCGCGGGTTGAATATGGCCGCGCGCCGGCGTGGTCACTTTACCAGTCGGATGCGCAGCCGTCCGCCGCTCAGTTCGGACGCCCAGATGCGATCATTTTCTGTCGTTATCACGAATATCGGTTTGCGCGCGGCATAGACCGAGAAGGCGTGGATTTCGGTCGGGGTGGGATCGAGGAGATGCGACACCACAAGCGCTTCGGTCTTTTTGCCGTCCGGTCCGTCGATCGGCAGGTTGAGGCAGGATTTCGAAAATGTCCGTTCCGACAGGATTTTTCCGTCCTTGACTTCGATCCGATGGTGGCCGCCGAGCGGGACGATGCCGGTTTCCAGCTGCGGGGTCAGCAGATAGACGAGATCGGCGCCATCGGCACCGTCGCCGGGCAGGACGACGCGGTTGAAGCGTCTATTGGCGCAATGAAGCCGACCATCGTCGCTTACCGCATCGGAAGCGGCGGCCAGCCTCGTTTCCTCTGCGGTCAGTTCGGCGTCGTTGGCACCGCGCAGCTTGCGGTCGCGGACTTCGGTCCCGGTCCACACCGCCGAATATACTGCGCGATGCGCTGTGCCGGCATCGCCCGAATAATAAGTGACGCGATAGTCCTGATCATCGGGCGTAACGACCCAGCCGCGGATCGTACCGAGTTGGGCCTTCGGTATGTCCGCGGTCAACGCATCAGTCGTGTGCCACGCGGCCTGATCATAGGCATAGATCTGCTCGGCGCGGTTGAGCGCGAGTTGGACCGCCGCCTGCTCGCTTGCCGACATCGGGGCGACCGGCGCGTCGGTCTGCTTCGCATACGCCGACGTCGCCGCGAATGCGGCGAGCGCCAAGGCAAATCCGCGGATCAAACCAGCTCGACCGCGACCGCGGTGGCTTCGCCGCCGCCGATGCACAGGCTGGCGATACCGCGCTTCTTGCCGTGGCGCTGAAGCGCGGCGATCAGCGTGGTGATGATGCGCGTGCCGCTGGCGCCGATCGGATGGCCGAGCGCGGTCGCGCCGCCGTGGACGTTGATCTTGTCGTGCGAAATGCCAAGGTCGTGCATCGCGAACATCGCGACGCAGGCGAAGGCTTCGTTGACTTCGAACAGGTCGACGTCGCCGATCGACCAGCCGGCCTTCGCCAGCACCTTGTTGATCGCGCCGACGGGGGCGACGGTGAAATCCTTGGGTTCCTGCGCGTGCGCGGCATGTGCGACGAGCTTCGCGACCGGCTTCTTGCCCTTTGCTTCGGCGACCGACTGGCGCGTCAGCACGACCGCGGCGGCGCCGTCGGAGATCGACGAGCTGGTCGCTGCGGTGATGGTGCCGTCCTTGGCGAAGGCAGGACGCAGCGTCGGGATCTTGTCGGGGTTGCCCTTGCCGGGCTGTTCGTCGGTGTCGACGACAACCTCGCCCTTGCGGGTGGTCAGCGTGACGGGCGTGATTTCGGCGGCGAAGGCGCCGTCGGCGATCGCCGCCTGGGCGCGCTTCAGCGATTCGATCGAATAATCGTCCTGCGCCTGGCGGCTGAGCTGATAGGCGTCGGCGGTGTCCTGCGCGAAAGTGCCCATGGCGCGGCCGGCGTCATACGCGTCCTCCAGCCCGTCGAGGAACATATGGTCATAGGCGGTGTCATGGCCGATGCGCGCGCCCGAACGATGCTTCTTGAGCAGATAGGGGGCGTTGGTCATCGACTCCATGCCGCCTGCAACGACGAGATCGATGCTGCCCGCGGCGAGCGCCTCGGCACCCATGATGACGGTCTGCATGCCCGAACCGCAAACCTTGTTGACGGTGGTCGCCTGCACCGACTTGGGCAGGCCCGCCTTGATCGCCGCCTGACGTGCCGGCGCCTGGCCGAGCCCGGCGGGCAGCACGCAGCCCATATAGATGCGTTCGACATCGTCGCCGGCGACGCCCGCGCGCTCGACCGCCGCCTTCACCGCGGTCGCGCCGAGATCGGTCGCGCTCGCGTCCGACAACACGCCCTGCATGCCGCCCATCGGGGTGCGGGCATAGGAGAGGAAAACGACGGGATCGGTGGCGGTCATGGCAAAAGACTCCGTAGGGGAAAGGGCATCGGTGGCCCGATTAGCGCCTTTGCTGCACTTGCGAAAGGGGGTGGGGTAGGGGGATCGCCCTAAACGATGCGCGTTTCAACTTGAAACCCGCTGCAGAGCGTGGTCAAACAGGCGCAATCATATGGGGAGACGGGTCATGGCCACCGCCATCAAGGAAGATATCGCCAGCGAAACCGCGCGGATGCAGCGCGCGCTCGAAACGCAGCGCGCCAGCTTTACCGCCGCGATGCCCGAAAGCCTGTCGGTCCGCACCGACCGCATCGACCGCGCGATCGCGCTGCTGGTCGATCATGCCGAGGATTTCGCCAAGGCGGTGAGCGAGGATTTCGGCCATCGCAGCCGCGAACAGACGTTGATGACCGACATCATGCCCTCGGTCAGCGCCCTCAAACATGCCAAGAAGCATATGGCGGCCTGGTCGCGCGGCGAAAAGCGCAAGCCCACCTTTCCGCTCGGCCTGCTCGGTGCGAAAGCCGAAGTCGTCTATCAGCCGAAGGGCGTCGTCGGTGTGGTCGCTCCGTGGAATTTTCCGGTCGGCATGGTCTTCGTGCCGATGGCGGGGATATTGGCCGCGGGCAACCGCGCGATGATCAAGCCGAGCGAGTTTACCGAGAATGTCTCCGACCTGATGGCGCGCCTTGTCCCTGACTATTTTGACGAGAGCGAAATGGCGGTATTCACGGGCGGGGCCGATGTCGGCGTCGCTTTCTCGAAGCTGGCGTTCGACCATCTGATCTTCACCGGGGCGACGAGCGTCGGCAAGCATATCATGCGTGCTGCGGCGGATAATCTGGTTCCCGTGACGCTCGAGCTGGGCGGCAAGTCGCCGACGTTCATCGGGCGCAGCGCGAACAAAGACCTCGTCGGCCAGCGCGTCGCGCTCGGCAAGATGATGAACGCGGGGCAGATATGCCTTGCGCCCGACTATCTGCTCGTCGCCGAGGATCAGGAGGGCGAGGTGATCGACAGCGTGAGCAAGGGCGTCGCGTCGCTCTATCCCACGCTGCTCAAGAATGACGACTATACGTCGGTCGTCAACGGCCGCAATTTCGACCGCCTGCAGGGCTATCTGGCCGATGCGCGCGAAAAGGGCGCCGAGGTGATCGAGGTAAATCCCGCGAACGAGGATTTCGCGAGCGCCAACGGCCACAAGATGCCGCTCCATATCGTGCGCGGCGCGACCGACGATATGAAGGTGATGCAGGAGGAAATCTTCGGCCCGATCCTGCCGGTCAAGACCTACAAGACCATCGACGAGGCGATCGATTATGTGAATGCGCACGACCGTCCGCTCGGCCTTTATTATTTCGGGCAGGACAAAAGCGAGGAGGACCGCGTGCTGACGCGGACGATCTCGGGCGGCGTCACGGTCAACGACGTGCTGTTTCATAATGCGATGGAAGACCTGCCCTTCGGCGGGGTCGGACCGTCGGGAATGGGCAATTATCACGGGCTGGACGGCTTCCGCACCTTCAGTCACGCGCGCGCCGTCTATCGCCAGCCCAAGCTCGACGTCGCCGGGCTCGCCGGCTTCAAGCCGCCCTATGGCAAGGCGACCGCCAAGACGCTGGCGAAGGAATTGAAGAAATAGCTTGGCAAGCGGCGGCGCTTCGCCCTAGGGGGAGCGCCGCGCTTTCGGGCGATGCGCCCGTGGCAGGCCCCTGTGGTGAAATTGGTAGACGCGCTCGACTCAAAATCGAGTTCCGCAAGGAGTGCTGGTTCGAGTCCGGCCAGGGGCACCATAACCGATCATCGACCTTCAGACGCGTAACGGCCCCGGCGGAACCCGCATGGCAGGCCGCGCATTGCATTCGCATTCCGCTATGGAGGTTTGCAGATGGTGCAACGCGCCTATTGGAAGGGTCAGATCCGCCTCGCGCTGGTGTCGATCCCGGTCGAAATCTATCCGGCGACCAAATCGGGGGCGAGCGTCAGCTTCCGCCAGATCCACGAACCGAGCGGCAAGCCGGTCAAATATGAAAAGGTCGTGCCCGGCATCGGCGCCATCGATACCGACGACATCGTCAAGGGCTATGAGGTGTCGAAGGGCCAGTATGTCCTGCTCGACGAAGAAGAGATCGAGGCGGTCAAGCTGGAGAGCAAGCGCACGCTCGAACTGGTCCAATTCGTCGACGCGAGCGACATCGACATCCTCTATTATGAAAAGCCCTATTATGTCGTCCCCGCCGACGATCTGGCCGAGGAAGCCTATATCGTGCTGCGCGAAGCGCTGCGGCGAACGAAGAAGGTGGGGCTGGGGCAGCTTGCGCTGCGCGGTCAGGAACAACTCGTCGGGCTGCGTCCCTGCGGCAAGGGGCTGGTGCTCGAAGTGCTGCGCTATGCCGAGGAAGTGAACAAGGCGGCCAGCTATTTCCGCGACGTGCCCGCGAGCAAGCCCGACGCCGACCTGCTCGATCTCGCCGAAACGCTGATCGACAAGAAGAGCGGCAAGTTCGACGCCGCCGACTATCACAATCACTATGTCGATGCGCTGAAGCGCGTCATCGCCAAGAAAGCGAAAGCCAAGGGCAAGCGCGTGCTCGAGGATGTCGAGGAGCCAGCCGATGTGCGCGAAGGATCGAATGTCATTGATCTGATGGCAGCGCTCAAGGCGTCGGTCGACGGCAAGAAAACAGCCGCCGCTGCGACGAAGAAGAAGGCGCCCGCCAAAAAGGCGCCGGCGAAAAAGCGGGCATAGTCTCGTGAGCGCCGGATTGCCCTCGGCTATTGTGTACCCCTGCGAAGGCAGGGGTCCATCATCCGGCCTCGCGCCATTTTCCTACGGTTCGGCTCGCGTCGCCTACATCGGTGATGGGCCCCTGCCTTCGCAGGGGTACAGACAAGGTGGAACGCGATGACCCGTGCCGACCCTCTCGCCCAATATAACAAGAAGCGCGATTTCAAGCTGACCCCCGAACCCGCGGGCAAAGTTGCGAAGGGGGGCGGCAATCGCTTCATCGTCCAGAAACACGACGCGACGCGCCTCCATTACGACTTCCGGCTCGAAGTCGATGGCGTGCTCAAGAGCTGGGCGGTCACCAAGGGGCCGAGCGCGAACCCCGACGACAAGCGGCTCGCGGTGCGCACCGAAGATCATCCGATGGCCTATGCCGATTTCGAGGGGGTGATCCCCAAGGGCGAATATGGCGGCGGTTCGGTGATGCTGTGGGATCGCGGCACCTGGGCGCCGGTCGCGGGGAAGAGCGCGAAGGATCTGGAAAAGGGCCATCTTCACTTCACCCTCGACGGCGAGCGGATGAAGGGCGAATGGTTGCTCGTCCGCATGAAGCCCCGCGCCGGTGAAAAACGCGAAAACTGGCTGCTCCGCAAGATCGACGACGCCTATGCGGGCGGCAGCGACGACTTGACCGGCCGCTACCTCACCAGCGTCCTCACCGACCGCCCGATGGCCGAGATCGCGGGCGACGAAGGCGGCGAGCAATCGCTGAAGGGCGCAAAGGGTGAAGCCTTCGCGAAGAAGATGGCGGCAGCGGCGGCGCACAATCGCAAGGTCGCCAAAGGCTCAAAAGCCGGCGCCAAGCCGCCCAAATTCCGCAAACTCCAGCTGGCGACGCTCGTCGACACCGTGCCGGCCGGCAACAACTGGTTCCACGAGATCAAGTTCGACGGTTATCGCGCGCTCGTCGCCGCGGCGGGGGATCAGGTCGTCGTCTACACGCGCAGCGGGCTCGACTGGACCGACAAGTTCGCCCCGCTCGCGCGCCATATCGCCGCGCTCGACCTGCCGCCGTGCCTGATCGACGGTGAGATCGTCGCCTATGGCAAGGACGGCAACCCCGACTTCTCCTCGCTCCAGGCAGTCCTGAAACGCGGCCACGGCGCGCAGGACGAGGCGACTGACCTGCATTTCTTCGCCTTCGACCTGCTTGAAGAGAACGGCAAGCCGCTCACCGCGCTCGGCAATCTCGAACGCAAGGAACGCCTCGAGGCGCTGTTCCGCGATGTGGCGCCGCCGATTGCGGTCGCCGATCATGTCATCGGCGCGGGCGAAACGCTCTATGAGGCGATGTGCGGCGCGGGGCAGGAGGGCATCATCGCCAAGCGCGCCGATGCGCCCTATGCCGGCCGCCGGTCGAAAAACTGGGTGAAGGTCAAATGCACCCGACGCCAGGAGTTCGTCATCGTCGGCTGGAAGGAGAGTTCGGCGAAGGCGCGTCCCTTCGCCTCGCTGCTTCTCGCGCAGCGCGAAAAGGGTGAGCTTGTCTACAAGGGCAATGTCGGCACCGGCTTCGATACCGATACGATGGCGATGCTCGCGGCGAAGTTCGCGGGCCGCGCGCGCAAGACGGCGCCGGTCGATGTCGACAAGGCGGCGGCGCGCAAGGTCCATTGGGTAAGGCCCGACCTTGTCGCCGAGATCGCTTTCGCCGAATATACCGCCAGCGGCTCGGTCCGCCACGCAAGCTTCGTCGGGCTGCGCGCCGACAAGGAGGCGAAGGACGTGAAACCCGAAACCAAGGCCAAGGCTCCCAGCCCGGTCAGCGACGTGAAGATCAGCAGCCGCGACCGCGTCATCTTCCCTGAGGCAAAGGCGACGAAGGGCGACCTCGCCGACTATTATGCCGCGGTGGCGCCGGTCATGCTCCCGCACCTCGCGCGCCGCCCGGTCAGCCTCGTCCGCTGTCCGCAGGGGCGCGCGAAGCAATGCTTCTTCCAGAAGCATGATTCAGGCTCTTTCGGCCCGCACGTCCACCACGTTCCGATCGAAGAGAAGGACGGCGGCGTTGAGGATTATCTCTATGTCGAGGATGCGGACGGCATCCTCGCCTGCGTCCAGATGGGGACGATCGAATTTCACGGCTGGGGCAGCCACGTCGATACGCTCGAACAGCCGGACCGCATGGTCTTCGACCTCGACCCCGACGAAGGGCTCGACTTCGCCGACGTCAAAAAGGCCGCGGCGGATTTGAAGCGCCAACTCGCCGACATCGGCCTCGTCAGCTTCGCGATGCTCTCGGGCGGCAAGGGCGTCCATGTCGTCGTGCCGCTCGATCCGGGGCACAGCTGGGACGCGCATAAGGATTTTGCGAAGCGCTTTGCCGAGGCGATGAGCCTTGCCGAACCCGATCGCTTCGTCGCGACGATGAGCAAGGCAAAGCGCAAGGGAAAGATCTTCATCGACTGGCTGCGCAATCAGCGCGGCAGTACCGCGATCATGCCCTATTCGGCGCGGGCGCGGGCTGGGGCGCCGGTGGCGGTTCCCATCGATTGGGACGGGCTGGCCGCCATCGACAGCGCGCGCCACTGGACGATCGCAGACGCCCGCGCCTTGCTCGATCGGGCCGCGAGCCCGACGCTGAAGGGATGGGGATTTGCGCGGCAGGCGCTGCCCGCGATCTGACCCCGCATCGGCGCTGCGATCCTCCCGCTTTCGAGGCCCGCAAAATAACGATGCTTAGCCATTTAATGTTGTAATTCTGGCACCGTTAAAATGAGGAAAATGTGCAAATTATTCATAATCGGGATGCATGCTTATCGGGCGGTTGGGTCAACTTGTTGAAAGCAGGTTAACCTTGCTCGGGACATGATTGAATATTTTACAGAATTCGGATATTCTTGCCCGACCAGGCGTGAATATTCTCCATTAGTTCGATGCCATTTCCTTCCATCGGGATGGCATTGTGGATCAGGAGGATGGAATGATCGAACCCCGCTTTTCGGGCACGGCGCACGAACCCAGGGCCGCGACCGATGGCGATCGTCGTGGGGGGGACCGTTACCGGACGGTCTGGCGGATCGCAAAAGTCGTGCGCGACAATGATGTCGGGCTATGGCGCGTGCGCAATATTTCGGACCGCGGCATGCAGCTTGCGGCCGACGTTCCCCTTCATGTCGACGAAAATCTGGACATCTATCTGTCCGACAGTGTCGTGCTGAAGGGCAAGATCGTATGGGCCGACGGTGGCCGCTGCGGCGTGGCCTTTCACGAAGAGATCGACGGCGCCGGCGTGCTCAAACAGCTTGCTGCCGAACAGCGCGCTTATGGCTATCGCGCCCCCCGCATCCCGCTCCACTCGCGCGCCAAGGCGCAGGTCGATGGGGTCGAAAGCATCATCGAGCTTGTCGACATGTCGCAAAGCGGCGCGGGCTTCGTCCATGGCGGACATCTCGAGGTCGGGCGCCATCTGCACCTGACGCTGGCCGACGGGCTGGAGCGCAAGGCGATCGTGCGCTGGGCGCGCGGCGGCCGCGGCGGACTGTGGTTTACCGAACCGCTGAACCGCGTCGATCTGGAAAGCATTCGCCGTTTCGAGGGCTGAGCCGCTCAGGCGATCGCCTTTGCCTTGCCGTCGCGGACGATCTTCGCCCAAGGGTTGAGATCGGCCTCTGCGACCTTGACCAGCCGGTTGTGGTCGCGGTGGCGGAAAGGCTCGTCGCGGCCATGCACCATCAGCATCGTGTCGGAGACATAGCTCCACGATCCGTCGGCATGGAATTCGACGTCGAGCTGATAGCTGTCGGTGCGGAACGCCGCTTCCAGAAACGCGGTTGAACAGATGCCATATTCAGTCTGGCCACGCTCGGCGCGCACCGACAGCTTGCGTGCATCGGGCGCCGCGTGTCCCGCCGCAATCGCGATCTGCCCGCGCGGGATCGCCAGCGTTTGCAGGATCAGACCGGTCGCCGGTTCGTAGAGCCAGTAACCGACCTGGTCGTGGAAGGTGATATCCTCTTCGGGCGTGTTGATGTGCAGATGGTAGCGCAGGCCATAGAATAGCTGCGGCCCGTTCGCCTGCGGGTCGATCGGCTGCATCTCGACCCGCTCATAATAGTTGCGGGTTTCTGGGCCGTCGGCCTTCGGATTGACATCGACGCCGCGCTTTCCTTCCCAGATGCCGGCGAAATGGCGCAGTGGGCCGAGATTGGCGAGCGTGTCGGGGTCGACATTCTCGGGCTCGGTGAAGATGTCGTTCGGCACGTCCATGCGTTATCCCCCAATGCGTGCGCTCAGATGTCCTCGGCCAGTCGTCCGTAAAGCTGCGGCCGGCGGTCGCGGAAAAAGCCCATGCCCGCTCGATGCTTCGCGGCGCGGTCGAGATCGATCGTTTCGACCAGCACCCCCGTTTCGGCGGCGCCGAATGCCTGCGTCAGATCACCCCATTCGTCGGTGATGAAGCTGTGGCCATAGAAATTCGCGTCACCCTCTGCGCCGATGCGGTTGGCGGCGATCACCGGCATGCAGTTCGACACCGCATGACCCTGCATCGCGCGGCGCCACATGCGGCTGGTGTCGAGGTCGGCGTCATAGGGCTCGCTGCCGATGGCGGTCGGATAAAAGAGCAGTTCGGCACCCATCAGCGCCATCGCACGCGCGCATTCGGGATACCACTGGTCCCAGCACACGCCGACGCCGATCCGCGTTCCGAAGACGTCCCAGACCTTGAAGCCCGTGTTGCCGGGGCGGAAATAATATTTCTCTTCATAGCCCGGCCCGTCGGGGATGTGGCTTTTGCGATAGATGCCCATGATCGCGCCATCGGGGCCGATCACCGCGAGCGTATTGTAGTAATGCGGCCCGTCCTTCTCGAAGAAGCTGGTCGGGATCGCAACTTTGAGCTTCGCGGCGAGCGCCTGCATCGCCTTGACGCTGGGATGGTCGGCGGTCGGGTGGGCGTTGGCGAACAGCGCCTCTTCCTCGACCTGGCAGAAATAGGGGCCTTCAAACAGCTCGGGCGGCAGGATGACCTGCGCGCCCTTGGCCGCCGCTTCCTCGGCGAGCGCCGTGACCGCGTCGATATTGGGTTGCATGGGGCCGGGCAGGGGAAGCTGGAGCGCAGCGACGGTGATGGAGCGGGTCATGAGGCGGATATAAGCAAGCCGGCGCATCTTGCCACCGCAAAAGCGGATGAGCGGAGAGCGTTGTTATAGCAGGGGGCGTCCGCAAGCGACCGGTTGCGGACTTATTTTCCTTCGTCATCCCGGACTTGATCCGGGATCTATTCCGACGCTGCGTGAATGGATCCCGGATCAAGTCCGGGATGACGAAGGTATGAAAGTCTCGCGTTGATATTGTGTGCCCCGGCGAAGGCCGGGGTCCAGGGCTTCACAGCACCAACACCGATTTTTTAACGCTCTGGACCCCGGCCTTCGCCGGGGTGCACAATGCGGTTAACCGTAACGTCCGCATCCCACCCCAAAACCGACGCTTGCACCACCATCTGTGCCTACGCGTCGCCTCAGGCCGGCACCTGCTGGCTCGAGCAATGGAAGCTGCCGCCGCCGGCTATGATTCCGCGCGCTGGAACGCCGACGGAGCGGCGATCGGGGAACAGAGCCGCGAGCGCCTCGACCGCCGCAGCATCGTTGGCGACGCCATAGGTCGGGACGACAACAACCGTGTTGCCGATGTAGAAGTTCATATAGCTCGCCGCGACGATCTCGCCGTCCATCTCGATCCGGCCGGGCGAGGGGAGGTCGACGATCTCGATGCCGCCGAACGCCGCGGCGCGCACGCGGGCATCCTCGTAAATATCGGCGTTGGGGTCGTCGCTGCCCGCCGCCACGGGCAAGGCCAGCCGCCCTTCGCCCACGAAGCGGGCGAGATTGTCGACATGGCCGTCGGTATGGTCGCCGACCAGCCCCTTGCCGAGCCACAGCAGGCGGTCGATGCCGAGCGACTGGTGCAGTCGCACCTCGATATCCGCGCGCGTCAGCGACGGGTTGCGGTTGATGTTGAGCAGGCATTCCTCGGTCGTGACGCAAAGTCCGGTGCCGTCGACGTCGATCCCGCCGCCTTCGAGCACCCAATCCTGCTCATCGACGGGCAGGCCGCTTTCGGTCGCCAGCGCCGCGCCGACTTCCTGATCGCCCGGCATCACGAATTTCTCGCCCCACCAGTTGAAACGAAAGTTGCGCGCGCGCCTTTTCAGGCCCGTTCCCACAATGATCGGTCCCGTGTCGCGCAGCCAGATGTCGCCGAGCGGTTGCACCAAAATGCGCACCGCGGGATAGACGAGAGTCGCAGCAATCTGCGCCTGCCGCTCGTCATTGACCACCAGCCGCACCTCCTCGCCGCGCCCGCCGTCGTGGACAACGTTGGCAAAAGCAGCGACATCGGCCCGCGCCGCATCGATTTGTCCCGCCCACTCGTCATCGAGGTGCGGAAAGCCGATCCACACTGCGGCGTGCGGCGCCCATTCGGCGGGCATGGGGAGCGTCATGGGCGCCGCCTCGCTTATTTGCCTTCGCGCGATTTGTCGCGCGCGGCGCGGAACTCGTCGCCTTCGTTCCAGTTGGGCCAGCTATCGGTCGATGCGAGCATCCGGCCCGCGGCATAATAGAGGCGGAGATCGGCGAGCATGCCGTCCCAATTCTTTATCGCCGCATATTCATCGCCGGGCGCGTGGTAGCGGTTCTTCTCATAATCCTCGGCGGCTTTCTTGCCGGCGTCCTTACCGCCTGCGACCAGATCTTCGCCGGCGCCGAAGTTGAAGAAGGGCACGCCGCGCTTGGCGAAGCTGAAGTGATCCGAGCGATAGTAGAAGCCCTTTTCGGGGGTCGGTTCATCGACAATCGTCACCTTCGCCGCCTTGGCGATCTTCTCCAGATAGGCGTCGAGTTGCGACTTGCCGCGGCCGACGACGACGATGTCCTTCGCGGGCCCATTGGGGTTGAGCGCGTCCATATTCACGCCGCCAACCGTCTGCGCGAGCGGAAACACCGGGTTCGCGGCATAATATTCCGATCCGAGCAGACCCGATTCCTCCGCCGTCACCGCCAGGAACACGATGCTGCGGTCGGGCGCGCCCGCCTTCTGATAAGCCTGCGCCAGCGTCACTAAGGCGGCGGTGCCGGTCGCATTATCGACGGCGCCGTTGCAGATGTCGTCGCCGTTCACCGGCGTGCAGCGGCCAAGATGGTCCCAATGCGCGGTATAGAGCACATATTCGTCGGGCCGCTTCTTGCCGGGTAGAATGCCGATGATGTTATGCGACAGCTTCTTGGAAATCTGGTTGTCGAAGCTGAGCGAGGCCTTGACGCCGGTGAGCGGAACGGCCTTGAAACCCTTCTTGCCCGCCGCTTCCCGCAGCTTGTCGAAATCCTGCCCGGCGCTTGCGAACAATTCCTTCGCCTTGTCGAGCTGGATCCAGCCGTTCGCCGCAGTCTGATCGGCGCCGCCATCCTTCTTTTCGGCGAGATATTGGGTGCCGGTGTTGCTGCTTTCCACGACGTTCCAGCCATAGGCGGCGGGTTCGGTGTCGTGGACGATCAGCGCGGCGGCGGCGCCCTGACGCGCCGCTTCTTCATATTTATAGCTCCAGCGGCCGTAGTAGGTCATCGCCCGACCATTGAATTCGCCTTTGGTTTCCGGGGTTTGCCAGTCGGGGTCGTTGACGAGGATGACCACCGTCTTGCCCTTCACATCGAGCCCGGCATAATCGTTCCAGCCCTTTTCAGGCGCGTTAATGCCGTAGCCGACGAAGACGACGTCGCTGTCCTTGATTTCGGTCTTGGGCTGCACGCGGTAGCTGAACGCGACATAATCCTTCGCATATTGCAGCGTGACCGGCGCCTTGCCGCCGGTGAAGCGCAGCGGCGTCGCATTCTTCGCTGTGATCTCGACCAGCGGGACTTCCTGCGTCCACTGGCCGTTGTTGCCGGGCTTCAGCCCTGCCGCCGCGAACTGGCTCGTCAGATAGGCAATCGTCTTTTCCTCGCCCTTCGTGCCGGGCGCGCGGCCCTCATAGGCGTCCGACGACAATTCCTTTGTCACATCCTGCAAAGTCTGGAGCGACAACTCAGGGAACTGGACATCGGGCAGCACGGCAACCGCGTCGGCCGCCGTGGCGCCGGTCGTCGGTGCATCGGCATTGCACCCGGCAACGCCGAGCAGAACCGCAAGAGCTGCGGTGGTTCGGGGGAAGCGAAGCATGGAATTTCCTTGGGTTTTCGTGTTCGACGGGAGGCTTTTGCCAGCCGGGCCGCCCCGATGCAAGAAGAGTGAGGCGGGCTTCAGTGCAGCCAGTACTGCAGCATTGATGCTTGAATCGCTCCCCGTATCTGGCACTTTTGTCCCCCGATTTAAGGGAGTTCTAGTGTGATTTCGAAAAGACTGATGGTTCGCGGAATTTCCCTCCTCACAATGCAGTTGTTCATGCTGCCGGTCAACGCAGCCCATGCCGAAGATGTTGATCTGGCCACGCGGTTTGGCGCGCTGGAATCCGTGCTCGACGTCAGCCTTTCGCCCGATGGGTCTCAACTTGCCTTCATTGACCAAGGCGCAAATCGAAAGAGGCAATTGTATGTCGTTGGCACCGCAGACGCTGCGGAACCGCGGCTGATTCTCTCGAGTGACGGGACGAGCGGCGACAATCTGAACTGGTGCGGGTGGGTTACCAATAGCCGACTTGCTTGCCAGACCTTCGTCCGCGACAGCGTGGCAGGAAACATTTTGGCAGCGACCAACATCATCGCCGTCGATGCGAGTGGAGACAATCTGCGCGTACTCAGCAAGCAACGTAGTTCGCGCTCGCTATATGCCGACTTCCGCGGAGGCAGTGTTATCGACTGGTCCTCATCGGATAATGGCTCGCTCTTGATGACGCGCAGCTACGTTCCTGAAGCAAGCACTGGCACGCATATCGCATCCAAAGCGGAGGGACTGGGGGTCGACCGGGTCGATACGGTGAGTGGGAGGGCTCGCAAGGTCGAATCAGCAAATCGTGATGCAATATATTATTTGTCCGACGGCCGCGGCAATGTCCGTATCATGGCGACGCAGGGATACAGCACTAGCATCGGACAGTTCGAGCCTGTCGTCCGCTATTCTTACCGGGCGGCGGATGGGGGAGGCTGGAAGTATTTCGCCCAGCACGACGTTGTTACGAATGAGGGGTTTGAGCCCGTGGCAGTCGATGCCGAAGCCAATCGGGTGCTCGGTTTTCAAAAGATCGACGGACGCCAAGCCGTCGTCGCTATCTCGCTCGACGGGGCGGCTCAGACGACGGTCGTCTATGCGCATCCCGAAGTCGATGTCGACGACATCATTCGTGTCGGCCGCAATGGACGAATCGTGGGTGTGTCTTTTGCGACCGATCGGCGGGTTGCGGTCATGACCGATCCGGCCATGGCCAAAATGACGGCCGCGCTGTCCAAGGCGCTTGGCGAGAGCTCAATTGTGGTGATCGATGCCTCGGCCGATGAAAGCCGCTATATCATCCGTGCTGAGGCTGATACCGATCCAGGAGTTTATTATCTTTTCACTCCTGCTGCCCAGGAATTGCGCCCTTTGTTGCTGTCGCGCGAACCGCTCTCCGATCTGAAGCTTTCGCGCGTAAAGGCGATAGATTATGCCGCTGCCGACGGGACCAAGATTCCGGCGTACCTGACCTTGCCGCCCTCGCGTACCGATATGAAGGGCTTGCCGGCGATCGTTATGCCGCACGGTGGGCCTTCTGCACGCGACGAATGGGGGTTCGATTGGCTGGCGCAATATTTTGCGCAAAGCGGCTACGCGGTCATCCAGCCCAATTATCGCGGATCCGCTGGCTATGGCGATCAATGGTATGAGAACAATGGCTTCCAATCGTGGCGGACGGCCGTCGGAGACGTGACGGATGCGGGCCGCTGGCTGATTTCGCAGGGAGCGGACCCCGGGAAGCTGTCTATCTTGGGCTGGTCTTATGGCGGTTACGCCGCCCTGCAATCGGGTGTGGTGGCCCCCGATCTGTTTCACGCGATCGTTGCGATCGCGCCCGTGACCGACCTGGCTCAGCTCAAGGACGAGACATCGCGTGATGGCGGCGGGCGGATCAACGCGAAATTTATCGGATCTGGGCCTCATATCCGCGAAGGATCTCCCGCGCAGAACGCAAGCCTAATCAAGGCACCCGTGCTGATGTTTCACGGTGCGCTCGATCAGAATGTCAATATTGCGCAATCGCGGACGATGTTGCGAGCACTCGAGAATAGCGGCAATCGCGTTGAACTGGTCGAATATAGCGACCTTGCTCACTCGCTAGAAGCATCGGAGGCCAGAACCGACATGTTGCGCAAAATAACCGCGTTTCTTCCGCATTGATGCGAAAGGGGGCGGCCAGTCTCCTGGCCGCCCCCTTGATTTTGCTTCGGTGGAAACCGGATCAGCGCGAATAGAATTCGACGACCAGATTGGGTTCCATCTTCACCGGATAGGGCACTTCGTCGAGCGTCGGCACGCGGACGAAGGTCGCCTTGGTGCCGTCGAGCGCCAGATATTCGGGCAGGTCGCGCTCGGGCAGGCTCTGCGCTTCGGCGACCAGCGCCATTTCCTGCGCCTTCTTGCCGAGGGTGACTTCGTCGCCCGGCTTCACCAGGCGGCTCGCGATGTTGCACTTCACGCCGTTCACATAGACGTGACCGTGGCTGACGAGCTGGCGCGCCGAGAAGATCGTCGGCGCGAACTTGGCGCGATAGACGAGCGCATCGAGGCGGCGTTCGAGCAGGCCGATCAGATTCTGGCCGGTGTCGCCCTTCATGCGCGCGGCTTCGATATAGTTCTTCTTGAACTGTTTTTCGGTGATGTCGCCGTAATAGCCCTTGAGCTTCTGCTTGGCGCGGAGCTGGATGCCGAAGTCCGACATCTTGCCCTTGCGGCGCTGACCGTGCTGGCCGGGGCCATATTCGCGGCGGTTGACCGGGCTCTTCGGGCGACCCCAGATGTTTTCGCCCATCCGGCGGTCGAGTTTGTACTTGGCGCTCTGGCGCTTCGACATATGTCGTCTCCAATTTGCTGTGTGCCGAAGAATTTCGGCGGATCCCGGATCGCACCACAGGACCGCTGTCCTGTGCGACCGCCGCTTCACCGGGGTGCGGGGTCAATTTGCGAAGGCGCGCGGTTAGACGGTAGGCGCGGCCGAGTCAAGTCGTGCCGGACGCTGGACGGCGCGCAAAAAGGCGCTAAAGGCAGCGCGCATGACCTCTGCCAAACTTCCCGACCAATGCGAAACCATGGCCGATGTGCGCGCCGGCGTCGATCAGGTCGACCGCGAGCTTGTCGCGCTGCTGGTGCGCCGGTTCGGCTATATGGACGCAGCGGCGCGGATCAAGACCGAGCGGAGCGCCGTTCGCGACGAGCCGCGCAAGGCGCAGGTGCTCGACAATGTCGCGCGCGAAGCCGAAAGCGCCGGCCTCGACCCGCAGCGTATCCGCGCCGTGTGGAACGAACTGGTTGAACAGTCGATCGCGCACGAATTGATGCGTTGGGACGCGGCGGCGAAGCCGGACTGACCGTCGCTGCCGGAGATCAGTTCCCGCGACCCATCGACGCAGCCGGATCGTTTCCGATATTTTGCTTATAGCTCTGGTTGACGTTATCGATATTGGCCGACTGTTCGGCAATCCACTGTTCTTCGGTCTTGCAAATGCGGCGGCCCAGATTGCTGCCGGTCATGACGATACGCTTGCACGTCTTTTTCGGTTTCGCGGGCTTGGCCGATTCGGTTGCCGGATTGGTGCTATCGGGCGTGGCGGATTCGGCGGGGGTGGCGCCGGCCATGGCAAGCGCGAGGGTCAGAACAAACATTGGGAAGGGCTCCTGTATTAATATTATAAGGCAGCCTAGAGGATTTTTTTGACGCGGCCAAGGCTTGCGATGATCCCGTGCATCATCCTGATATCATTATAGGACCAGCCGGTCTTGGTGATCGCGGTGCGGATAGTGCGTAGCGTGGCCTCGGTGCGTTCGGGCGGAAAGAAATAGCCCGCTGCGTCGAGGTCGCGGTTCAGATGCTCGATCAACTGTTCGAACTCGGCATGATCGGCCGGTGGGTCGAGCGGGACCTCGGGCGGGCTGGCGAGCGCGACGCCCTTCGACCATTCATAGGCGAGCAGGATCACCGCCTGCGCAAGGTTCAGGGATCCGAATTCGGGGTTGATCGGCACGGTGACGATGCTGTGGGCGAGCGCGACATCGTCGGTTTCGAGCCCCGACCGTTCGGGACCGAAGACATAGGCCGAGCGGCCAGCGGTCGCGTGAACCGCCTTCGCCGCGGCTTCGGGGGTCAGGACCGGCTTGGTAACGCCGCGCTTGCGCACCGTCGTCGCATAGATGTGCGTGCAGTCGGCCACCGCTTCGGCCAGCGTGTCGAACACCGCGGCATTGGCGAGCACGATGTCGGCGCCCGATGCGGCGGGCCCCGCATCGGGGTTCGGCCAGCCGTCGCGCGGCGCGACGAGGCGCAGTTCGGTCAACCCGAAATTGAGCATCGCGCGCGCCGCCTTGCCGATATTCTCGCCAAGTTGCGGGCGAACGAGGACGATGACGGGGGGAGGGGCTGCCTCTAGAGGCGCGCCCTCGTCGGGGCTCGGTCGCTCCTCAGGGCGAAGAGATGGTGAAAAGCTCCGTTCGTCCTGAGGAGGAGCAGAGACTGAGCTTGTCGAAGGCTCCGCTCCGTCTCGAAGGATTTTCGCCCGGCTCGCCAGTCTGCGAATGGCTGGCCAATCTTCGCGGATCAACGCTTCCTTCTTCGCTCGCGACCAGCCCTTTATTTGCTGTTCCGCTTCGAGTGCCTCGATCCGGGTTGGAAATTCCGCGCTCCATACCATCTTCACCGGAAGTCGCTTTTGCGTATAACCCGGCACCTCACCCGACTGATGTTGTCCGATGCGATGTTCGAGTTGATCGGTATGTCCAACATAGTAGCTGCCGTCGCGGCAGCGCAGCATGTAGGCCCAGAAAGTCACGAGAGAGGCCTGTCGATTGGGCCTTTCGAACGGCTGCACCGGGCGGGCCCTTCGAGACGGGACTTCGACAGGCTCAGCCCCTCCTCAGGACAAACGGATGTTGTAAGCCAGCCCAATCTTCAGCCCTTCTTCGCCGCCTCGGTGATCGACGAGGCGAATTCCTCGAAATCCCGGGCTTCGGTGAAGTCGCGATAGACGCTGGCGAAGCGGATATAGGCGACATTGTCGAAGCCCTTGAGCGCTTCCATCACCATCGCGCCGATCTGCGTCGCCTGAACCTCGTTATCGCCCGAGGTTTCGAGCTGGCGCTGGATGCCCGACACCAGCCGTTCAATCCGCGCGCCATCGATCGGGCGTTTGCGGCACGCGATCTGGACGCTGCGCATCAGCTTTTCGCGGTCGAAGGGTTCGCGCCGGCCGTCGGCCTTGAGGACGGCAACTTCGCGCAGCTGAATCCGCTCGAAGGTGGTGAAGCGCGCGCCGCAGTCTTCGCACTGGCGCCGGCGACGGATGGCGGCGCCGTCCTCGGTCGGGCGGCTGTCCTTCACCTGGCTGTCTTCATGTCCGCAATAGGGGCAGCGCATGGGTTAGCGTTTCACCCGCGTATAGAGCGCGATCGCCGCGCCCGCGAAGAGACCGACCGGCCAGGTCACGACGGGCAGCACCGCACCCGCGATCGCGCCGACGACGCCGCCCGTGATGACCGGCCGCGTCGAGGGATGGTCGATCCCCTGCTTGCCCATCGCCTTGACCTCTTCGATCGTCAGTTCGACCAGCGTCGGTTCTTCGGGGTGCTGCCGCGCCATCGCCCTTATCCCTGATAGATGGGGAAGCGTTCGCACAGCGTGCGGACGCGGCCGCGGACATTCGCCTCGACATCGGCATCGCCATGCTCGCCCTTGTCGCGCAGCGCTTCGAGCACGTCGGCGACCATGTCGCCGATTTCCTCGAACTCGGCGATCCCGAAGCCGCGCGTCGTGCCCGCGGGCGATCCGACGCGGATGCCGCTGGTCTTGACCGGCGGCAGCGGATCGAAGGGCACGCCATTCTTGTTGCAGGTGATCGCCGAGCGTTCGAGCGCCTCGTCGGCGTCGCGACCGGTGATGCCGAGCGGACGCAGGTCAATGAGCGCCAGATGCGTGTCGGTGCCGCCCGCGACGACATCGGCACCGCGCGCCTTCAGCCGGTTAGCGAGCGCCTGCGCATTGGCGATCGTCGCCTTGGCATAGTCCTTGAACTCGGGGCGCAGCGCCTCACCGAACGCCACCGCCTTGGCGGCGATGACGTGCATCAGCGGGCCGCCCTGCAGGCCGGGGAACACCGCCGAGTTGATGCGCTTCGCAATCGCCTCGTCGTTGGTCAGGATCATGCCGCCGCGCGGGCCGCGTAGCGTCTTGTGCGTCGTCGTGGTGACGACATGCGCATGTTCCATCGGCGAGGGGTGGACGCCGCCGGCGACGAGGCCCGCGAAATGGGCCATATCCACCATCAGCAGCGCGCCGACATCGTCGGCGATCGCCCGGAAACGCGCGAAGTCGAGCGTGCGCGGATAGGCCGAGCCGCCCGCGATGATGAGCGCGGGGCGATGTTCCTTTGCCAATGCCTCGACCTGATCGAAATCGACCAGATGGTCGTCGGCGCGCACGCCATATTGGACGGCGTTGAACCATTTGCCCGACATGGCAGGCGCCGCACCGTGGGTCAGGTGCCCGCCGGCGTCGAGGCTCATGCCGAGGATCGTGGCGCCGGGTTTGGTCAGCGCGAGCATAACCGCTCCGTTCGCTTGCGCGCCCGAGTGCGGCTGGACGTTCGCGAAGTTGCAGTCGAAAAGCTGCTTCGCGCGATCGATCGCGAGCTGTTCGACTTCATCCGACGGCGCGCAGCCCTGATAATAGCGGCGCCCCGGATAGCCTTCGGCATATTTGTTGGTGAAGACCGACCCCTGCGCCTCGAGCACCGCCTTGGAGACGATGTTTTCCGAAGCGATCAGTTCGATCTGATATTGTTCGCGTTCCAGCTCATGCTTCATCGCCGCGGCGACCGCAGGGTCGGTGGCGGCGACGCCGTCGGTGAAATAGCCGGCCGATTTGATGGGCTTGTCGAGCGTGTCGGTGGTCATTGGCTGTTCTCCAGGACGGGCGGGTGGGAAAGCTTGTCGACGCGGCGCGCGTGGCGGTCGCCGGCGAAGTCGGTGGTCAGGAAGGCGGTGACGCAGGCCTTGGCCATGTCGATGCCCGTCAGCCGCGCACCCATCGCGATGACGTTCGCGTCATTATGTTCGCGGGCAAGCTTCGCCGACAGCGGCTCGGACACCAGGGCGCAGCGGCACGCGGGGTTGCGGTTGACCGAGATCGAAATGCCAATGCCCGATCCGCATAGCGCGACGCCCTTATCGGCGCTGCCATTGGCGACGGCATCGGCGAGGCGGTAGCCATAATCGGGATAATCGACGCTCTCGGGGCCGTGGGTGCCGAGGTCGGCAACCTCATGCCCTTCGCCGCGCAGCCAGTCGGCGAGCAGCGCCTTCAGGTCGGTGGCGGCATGGTCGGATGCAATGGCGATGCGCACGGGGCGTCTCCCGCTGGGGCCTTGAGGGAATCGGATGAGCGCGCTTTAGGCGAAGCGCCGCGGATTGGCCATAAGCGGCTGCGGCTTTTTCGCCGCTATTTTGTCACAAAGCGGGTTTGACCGGCCGGCCTGCCGCCCGTAGAGCGCCGGGCATGGGCGACACGCTGCTTTCGATCGTCATGCTGGGTGCAATTGCGCTGTTGGTCGGCGCGGTCATGGTGTTTCGCAGCGGCGACCGCCGCCGCGCGCTGCTGATGATCGTCGCGGCGCTGACCATGTTCGCCAATGTCGCGATCTGGCTGGTTCCGGTGAAATAGCCTTATCGTCATTGCGAGCGAAGCGAAGCAATCCAGGGGCGGCATCACACCGCTCTGGATTGCTTCGCTTCGCTCGCAATGAGGAGAGGAGCTGAATCAGCGGATCGGCGAATCGGGCGCAAGCCGCATGTCGAGATAATTGTCGAGCGACTTCATCAGCTGATCGAGTTCATGCTCGAAGAAATGGTTGGCGCGCGGAATCTCGTCGTGGTGGATGGTGATGCCCTTTTGGGTGCGCAGCTTGTCGACGAGCTTCTGGATCGCGCCCGGCGGGACGATTTCGTCCTGGCCGCCCGCAACGATGATACCCGACGACGGGCAGGGCGCGAGGAAGCTGAAGTCGTACATGTTCGCCGGCGGCGCGACCGACAGGAAGCCGCGGATTTCAGGGCGCCGCATCAGAAGCTGCATACCGATCCACGCGCCGAAACTGAAGCCGGCGACCCAGGTCGTCTGCGCCTCGGGGTGGATCGACTGGACCCAGTCGAGCGCCGCCGCGGCATCGGACAATTCGCCGATGCCATTGTCGAACGTGCCCTGGCTGCGGCCGACGCCGCGGAAGTTGAAGCGCAGCACGGCGAAGCCGCGCGCGACAAAGCTCTTGTACATCGCCTGGGTGATCCGGTCGTTCATCGTGCCGCCGCCCTGCGGGTGCGGGTGAAGGATCAGCGCAACCGGCGCGCGCGGACGCGGCGGGGGCGAGAAACGACCTTCGATGCGGCCCTCGGGGCCGGGGAAAATGACGTCGGGCACTCAGACACCTCTGTTTCTTGAAGCTGGCCCCCGAGTCGCCAGGCAGGCGGGGTGGCGAAGCGAAGTCGGCGCCTATATAGAAATCGGGTGGCAAGTTGCAACTTTTGCGAATCGTTCGCAATAGTAGGCGTTTCTTACTCTCGTTGGTCATCCGACCAGAAAGAGCGAGCGTCGCTCGACACCAACGCGATTAGCGGGCAAATGCCGCAAATGATCTACCTCGACTATCAGGCCACGACCCCGCTTGCGCCGGAAGCGCGCGAGGCGATGCTGCGCTGGCTTGGCGATGACGGCGACAGCTTTGCGAACCCCGCGAGCACGCACAAGGCCGGGCGCGCGGCGGCGGCGGCGGTCGAGGTTGCGCGCGATCAGGTGGCGGCGCTGTTGCCGCGCGGGGGGCGCGTCATCTTCACGTCGGGCGCAACCGAGGCGCTGAACTGGGCGCTCTTCTGCGGTGCGCGCGTGATGCCCGGCGGGGTCGCGGGTCTGAGCATCGAACATGCCGCATCGCTGCAGTGCCTCGAGCGGCTGGACGCGGCGATCCTGCCGGTCGACGCGGCGGGGCTGGCGCTGCCGCCCGACGCGGCGCTGATCCCCCAAGGGGGCATCGTCGCGACAATGCTGGTCAATAACGAGGTCGGGACGATCCAGCCGGTCGCCGATTTTGCGGCGGCGGCGCATGCGAAGGACAGCCTGCTGCTGTGCGACGCGGTTCAGGGTTTCGGCCGCATCGCAATTCCCGAAGGCCCCGACCTGATCGCCGTATCGGCGCACAAGATCCACGGACCCAAGGGCATCGGCGCACTGTGGATTCGCGACGGTGTCGATCTGCCGCCGCTGATGCTGGGCGGCGCGCAGGAACAGGGGTTGCGGTCGGGGACCGTCTCGCCCGCGCTCTGTGCCGGTTTCGGCGCCGCGGCGGCGCTGGCGGCGGACCGCCGGGATGCCGACGCTGCGCATGTCGAGCGCCTGTGGTCGCTCGCGATGAACATGCTGCCCGAATGGACGATCAACGGCGCCGAAAGCCCGCGCTATCACGGCAATCTCAATATCCGGCGCGAAGGGGTGAACGGGCTGCGGCTGATGTCCGATGCGCGCAGCGTCGCCTTTTCGCTGGGCAGCGCCTGCGGCAGCGGGTCGGGCAAGGTCAGCCACGTGCTGCGCGCGATGGGCATGAGCGAAGCCGACGCGCGCGCCTCCATCCGTCTCGGTTGGGGACGCTATACGTCCGAACAGGCGTTGCGCGACGGGCTGAATGCCATCAAGGATGCGGTCCGCTTGCAGGGAGTGAATTGATGCGCGTCACCTTCATCCATGCCGATGGCAAGGGGCGCACCGAAGTCGTCGCGGAACCGGGATCGATCCTGCTCGACGTCGCGCAGGCGCATATGATGCCGCTGGAAGGGACGTGCGAAGGGCAGATGGCCTGTTCGACCTGCCATGTCATCGTCGCGAAGGAGGATTTCGGCCGCCTGCCGCCCGCCAGCGAGATGGAGGAAGATATGCTCGATCTTGCCGCCGGGGTGCGCCGGACCAGCCGCCTGTCGTGCCAGATCGTACTGACCGAAGATCTCGACGGTCTGACCGTTCATATCCCGTCCGAAAGCCGCAACATGCAGGGGCCGCGCTGATGCGTCGCCGGCGCGCCGTGGGCCTTGCCCTGACGCTCGCCGCCGTCGTCACGCTGGCCGGGTGCGCATCGTCGCCCGCAGCGACCAACAGCGCCCGCGACAGCGCGCAGGCGAGCGTCGCGAACCGGATCGATGCGCTGGAAAAGAAAAGCGGCGGCCGGCTGGGTGTCGCCGTAACCGACCAGTTCGGCAAGCTGATCGTGGGGCACCGCGCCGACGAGCGTTTTGCGATGTGCTCGACCTTCAAGCTGCTGCTCGCCGCGCAGACGCTGACCGCGGCGAAGAATGGCGTGTCGCTGCGCACGCCGCTGGCCTTCACGCGCGCCGATCTGCTGCCGCACTCGCCGGGCGCCGAGCGCCTGCTCGACGCAGAGGGGAAGGGCGAATATCGTATCGGCTTCGCTGCCGAGGATGCCGTCGTGCTCAGCGACAATCTCGCCGCCAATCTGCTGCTCGATCACTTCGGCGGGCCGACCGCCTTCACCGATCATGTGCAGGCGACCGGCGATCTGGTGACGCGGCTCGACCGGGTGGAGCCCGATCTCAACGCCAATATTCCGGGCGATCCGCGCGATACCACCAGCCCTGCGGCGATGGCGAAGAGCGCCGCCGCCTACATCTTCGGCGACAAGCTCGACCCCGCCTATCGCACCATGCTGCGCGACTGGCTGGTCAAAAGCGAGACCGGGCTTGCGCGCATCCGCGCCGGCCTGCCCCGAACATGGCACGTCGGCGACAAGACCGGGACGTGCGGCACCGCCTATAATGACGTGGCGTTCGTCGAGGAGCCGGGCGGCGACAAATATATGATCGCCGTCTACCTCGACCGCCCGGCGCTGAAGGGCGATGCCGCCAATGCGATCATCGCCGATGTGGCGCGCGCGGTGGCGGGCGACCGCACCGAATAGTCGCGCCGCTTGCAATTCGCGCCCGCCGCCGCCATATGCGCGCCGGGAGTCGGGCGGACGCAGTCTTCGCCAACCCGGTCAGGTCCGGAAGGAAGCAGCCGCAACGAATTCGCTGCGGGTCGTTCCGGCTCCCACCCATTTCCACCATTTTCGACCGAGCGGCGGCTTGACCGCCAGCAATTGCCAGCACACCCTGCGCGTCGCAGCAGGGGAGGATGGGCATGAGATATTTTGTTCCGGCCGGACTGGGCATGGCGGTCATGCTTGGCATGGGGGCGGTGCAGACCTCGACGGCGTATGAGATCAAACCGAAACAGCCCAATCATGAGCGGCTGACTGCGCTGGCCGAGCGGTGCCTTACCGCCGCCGCCGGTGCCTTGCCCAGCCATTGCCCGCTGCCCCGCACCGCGGCCGAGTTTGCCGCGACCGACATTGGCGGGTCGGTCTACGCCGATGCCGTCCGCTGGCCGGACGATCCGACGCGCCAGATCAGCGCGACGGGCCTGGGCAAGATTGCGGTCAACCTGGGCGCCGAACGCTGCAAGAAGCATGTCGGGCCGGGCAAGCCCTTTGGCGGCCTGATGTGCAACAGCCATTATGGCGCGCTGCAATTCCTGCACGCCATGCGCCCGGTGGCGGGCGAGGCGCCATCCGAAACCCGCGCCAAGATTCTCGGCTGGACGCGCGCCGCCTTTTCCATCGCAACAGGGCAGGGCGTCGATGCGACGACGGGCTATTGCGCCTATTTCCGAAGCCAATCTCCCGCGCTTGCCGAGGCTTTTGCCCCGCCCGGCTTTCCCTATTGCGACGACCGGACCGAAGACGGGAAAAGCTATAAGGCGTGGCGCGTGCATACGCTGTTCACGCTCGAATGCCGCAATCCCTTCACCTCGACCAAATGCAGCGAATTGACCGGCGACGCGGCCGCCGATCTGGCACGCAAGCGTGCGGCCGGGGCTTTGCTGCATCTGATCCAGGACAGTTTCTCGCAAAGCCATACGGCGCGCGGCGGCGCCTTTCCCGCCGGTCCCTACAGCGCCCGCGTCGTGTGCCTGCCGGTGCGCGAATATTATGATTATGCCCAGAATAGCGGCGTCCATTCGGCGGCCGACAAGGCGCCGACCTTCGACCTTGCCGGTTGCGCCGACGGGCCAGTGGCCGATCCGATCACCGCGTCGGCGCAGATGCTCTGGTTGATCGAGCAGCGCGCGAATCCCGATGCGGCGGTAAAACTGATGGCCGAGGCGGTTCTGGGCGCGGCGGCCTGACGCGTAGCGGCGCGCGCATACCCTTCGACAATCGGCGCGGCGCATCCTAAAGACCGGCTATGGACGATTCCGCCGACGACACTCCGATGCTGGGCATGGACTTGCCAGAGGCGGCGCCCGCGCCCGCCTCGAACGGGCCGTACCGCGTCCTTGCCCGCAAATATCGGCCGCAGACCTTTGCCGAACTGATCGGGCAGGATGCGATGGTAAGGACGCTCGGCAATGCGATCGCGCGCGACCGGCTGGCGCATGCCTTTCTGATGACCGGGGTGCGCGGGGTCGGCAAGACGTCGACCGCGCGGCTGATCGCCAAGGCCCTGAACTGCATCGGTCCCGACGGGCAGGGCGGGCCGACGATCGATCCGTGCGGGGTGTGCGAACCGTGCCGCGCGATCACCGAGGGGCGCCATATCGACGTGATCGAGATGGACGCCGCGTCGAACACCGGCGTCGACGACGTCCGCGAGATTATCGAGGCGGTGCGCTATGCCGCGGTGTCGGCGCGCTACAAGATCTATATCATCGACGAAGTGCATATGTTGTCGCGTAACGCGTTCAATGCGCTGCTGAAAACGCTGGAAGAACCGCCGCCGCACGTCAAATTCCTGTTTGCGACGACCGAGGTCAACAAGGTGCCGGTGACGGTCTTGTCGCGCTGCCAGCGCTTCGACCTTCGCCGTATCACCCCCGACATGCTGTTCGCGCATTTCAGTTCGATCCTGCAGAAAGAAGGGGTCGAGGCCGAGGCGCCCGCAATCTGGCTGATCGCCAATGCCGCCGAAGGATCGGTGCGCGACGGGCTTTCGATCCTCGACCAGGCGATTGCCCACGCCGATCTGGAAGCCGATGGCGCGGGCGGCGGGCGGATTTCGGCCGACCAGGTCCGCACGATGCTGGGCCTGTCGGACCGCACGGCGATTGCGCAGTTGATGGCGACAGTGCTTGGCGGCGATGCGGGCGCCGCGATCGACCTTGCGCGCGCACAATATGCGCTGGGGATCGAGCCGGTCGCGATGGTGCGCGGGTTGATGGACCTGACGCATGCGGTGACGCTGGCCAAGGTGGCGCGCCACGACGATCCGGCGCTGGCCGCCGCCGACCGCGAACGCATCGGCGATTGGGCCCAGAAGCTGGGCTTCGCGCCGCTCAACCGCCTGTGGCAATTGCTGCTCAAGGGGCATGACGAGGTGCTGCGCGCGAACAATCCGCTCGAGCATCTGGAAATGCTGTTGCTGCGCGTGATCTATGCTGCGTCGCTGCCCGATCCGGGCGAACTGGCGAAGCTGCTCGAATCGGGCGGCGTTCCGGCGATGCCGCTTGGACGGGCAATCACCGGCTAGCGGTTGATGTTTATGACCATATGCGGCTGATCGCGCTCGAACCGGGGACGCTGACGTTCGCGCCCGCGTCGGCGCTCGGCGAAGGCTTCGCCCGCGATCTGGCCGACGCGCTGCTTGCGGCAACCGGCAATCGCTGGTCGGTGCGCGCGGGTGAGGGCGAGGGCCGGCCCAGCCTGGCGCAAGTGCGCGCTGCGAAGCTGGCCGACAATGACGCGCGGATTCGCGAACTGCCGGTGGTAAAGGCCGTTCTGGCGGTATTTCCCGACGCAAGACTTGTCGAGGATGGCGACAATCGCCATAAGTCCGCCCCATGAAATCGATCGAAGAAATGATGAAGGCGGCGCAGGAAGCGGCTGCCACGGTGCAGGCCCAGATGCAGGAGGCGCAGGCCAAGCTCGACAATGTCGAGGTCGAGGGCGTTTCGGGCGGCGGTCTGGTCAGGATTACGGCGACCGCAAAGGGACGGATCAAGGCGATCGCGATCGACGACAGCCTGATGGTTCCCGCCGAAAAGCAGATGCTCGAAGACCTGCTTGCCGCCGCGTTCAACGACGCGCGCGAAAAGGCCGATCAGGCGAGCAACGAGGAAATGGGCAAGATGACGAGCGGCCTGCCGCTGCCGCCGGGGTTCAAGCTGCCGTTTTGACGAATTGATCCTCCCTGTGGCAGAGCCATGGGGAAGGGGGACCGCCGCCGCAGGCGGTGGTGGAGGGGCGACGACATTGCGTCATTGGCCCCTCCGTCAGCCCTTCGGGCTGCCGCCTCCCCATGGCTTTGCCACAGGGAGGAGAAATGCCCATTCACCGCACCGTCATTGAATGCGCGCCAAGTTACGCCATATTAGCGATAACCACCCTATTAAAAGGGCGGCGCGCGGTCTTGCGCCCGCCCAGGAGCCCTGATGAACCAGTCTTTTCCCCTTCTGCCCCTGCGGGACATTGTCGTCTTTCCGCACATGATCGTGCCGCTGTTCGTCGGGCGCGATCGCTCGGTCGCCGCGCTCGAAGCGGCGATGGAAGCCGATAAGGAAATTTTTCTCGTCGCCCAGCTCGATCCGGGCGAGGACGATCCTGTCCGCGACGATCTGTACGATACCGGCGTGATCGCGACGGTTCTGCAATTGCTCAAGCTGCCCGACGGCACCGTCCGCGTGCTGGTCGAAGGCAAGCAGCGCGCCAAGCTTCAGTCGCTCGACGATGACGGCAAGGCCGTGATGGCAACGGTCGAGCCGATCGCCGATGCCGTCGACGATAGCGTCGATACCGCGGCGCTGATGCGCTCGGTCGTCGACCAGTTCGAAAGCTATGCCAAGCTCAACAAGAAGATGCCGGCCGAAACCGCGGTGCAATTGTCGCAGATCGACGATTCGTCGCGCCTCGCCGACTCGGTTGCCGGCAACCTCAACATCAAGGTCGCCGACAAGCAGGCGCTGCTCGTCGAGAATGCGCCCGCAAAGCGGCTCGAGATGGTGTTCGCCTTCATGGAAGGCGAGCTCGGCGTGCTGCAGGTCGAAAAGAAGATCCGCGGCCGCGTGAAGCGCCAGATGGAAAAGAGCCAGCGCGAATATTATCTCAACGAACAGTTGAAGGCGATCCAGCGCGAACTCGGCAACGACAATGGCGAGGGCGGCGACGATCTCGCGGAACTGCAGGCCAAGATCGACAGCCTGAAGATGTCGAAGGAAGCCAAGGCCAAGGCGAACGCCGAGCTCAAGAAGCTGCGCGCGATGGCCCCGATGTCGGCCGAGGCGACTGTTGTTCGCAACTATCTCGACACGCTGATCGGCTTGCCGTGGGGCAAGAAGTCGAAGCTGAAAAAGGACATCGCGAAGGCGCAGGACGTCCTCGACGCCGATCATTTCGCGCTCGAAAAGGTCAAGGATCGGATCGTCGAATATCTGGCAGTGCAGGCACGCACCAACAAGCTGAAGGGGCCGATCCTGTGCCTCGTCGGTCCTCCGGGCGTCGGCAAGACTTCGCTCGGCCGCAGCATCGCCAAGGCGACGGGCCGCGAGTTCGTGCGCCAGTCGCTCGGCGGCGTGCGCGACGAGGCCGAAATCCGCGGCCACCGCCGTACCTATATCGGCTCGCTGCCGGGCAAGATCGTGACCAACCTCAAAAAGGCCGGCACGATGAACCCGCTGTTCCTGCTCGACGAGATCGACAAGCTGGGTCAGGACTTCCGCGGCGATCCGGCATCGGCGCTGCTCGAGGTGCTCGACCCCGAACAGAATGCGAAGTTCCAGGACCATTATCTGGAGGTCGACGTCGACCTTTCGGACATCATGTTCGTGACCACCGCCAACTCGCTCAACCTGCCGCAGCCGCTGCTCGATCGCATGGAGATCATCCGGCTCGAAGGCTATACCGAGGATGAGAAGGTCGAGATCGCCAAGCGCCATCTGATCGCCAAGCAGGTCGAGGCGCACGGGCTGAAGGCCGGCGAGTTCGAGCTGACCGACGAAGGCCTGCGCGACCTGATCCGCTTTTATACCCGCGAGGCGGGCGTCCGGACGCTCGAGCGCGAGATCGCGCGTCTGGCGCGCAAGGCGCTGCGCAAGATCCTCGAAGGGAAGGCGGAAAGCGTCGTGGTGACGCCCGAAAACCTCTCCGAATTTGCGGGCGTGCGCAAATTTCGCCACGGCGTTTCGGACCGCGAGGATCAGGTGGGCGCGGTTACCGGCCTTGCCTGGACCGAAGTCGGCGGCGAACTGTTGACGATCGAAGCCGTCACTGCGGCGGGCAAGGGGCAAGTACGCACCACCGGCAAGCTGGGCGAGGTTATGACCGAGTCGGTGCAGGCCGCGCTGTCCTTCGTCAAGGCGCGGGCGCCCGCCTATGGCATCAAGCCCAGCCTGTTCGCGCGCAAGGACATCCACATCCACCTGCCCGAAGGCGCGGTGCCCAAGGACGGGCCCTCGGCCGGCGTCGGCATGGTCACGGCGATGGTGTCGACGCTGACCGGCATCGCGGTGCGCAAGGATGTTGCGATGACCGGCGAGGTTACGCTGCGTGGCCGCGTGCTGGCGATCGGCGGCCTCAAGGAAAAGCTGCTTGCGGCTCTGCGGGGCGGCATCACGACCGTTTTCATTCCCGAAGAGAATGAAAAGGACCTGGTCGAGATTCCGGCGAACATTACCGCGGCGCTGAAGATCATTCCGGTGAGTCATGTCGATCAGGTGCTCGCCGAGGCGCTGGTCAGCCCTGTCGAGCCGATCGAATGGACCGAAGCCGACGAATTGGCCGCTTCGCCGCCGATTTCGGCGGGTGGAGACCCCGAATCGGCGATTCGGCACTGACCGGACCGCCGACGGGGCTTCCGCAAGAGCCTTTTCACCGCAAAATCGGCATTTTGGCCGGTTTCGCGCCGCTTTTTGCTTTGACAAGGCGGGGCGAAACATCGTTAGTGGCGCGCCATGGCTTCGGGCCATGAGAATCATTCAACAACCACACACAGGGGTTCCTTAGGCATGAACAAACAAGACCTGATCGCCGCCGTCGCTGACTCGAGCGGCCTCACCAAGGGCGATGCGAGCAAGGCTGTCGAAGCTGTGTTCGATTCGATCACCGGCGCGCTGAAGAAGGGCGGCGAAGTCCGTCTCGTCGGCTTCGGCACCTTCGCGGTCAGCAAGCGCAAGGCGTCGACCGGCCGCAACCCGCGCACCGGCGAAACGATGACCATCGCGGCGTCGAACCAGCCGAAGTTCAAGGCCGGCAAGGCCCTCAAGGACGCCGTCAACTGATCGCTGACGCTTCTTGACGAAGAAACATCTCGGGCCGTGGCGCAAGCTGCGGCCCGATTTGCATTTGCCGGGGCGCCAAGTCGCAAATCGGCGTTGCAATCGCGGCGCGAGCGGTTATGGACGACCCGCTTTCGGACGCGGCGCAGCCGCTTCGGTCCGGGACGGGCGCGTAGCTCAGCGGTAGAGCACACCCTTCACACGGGTGGGGTCACAGGTTCAATCCCTGTCGCGCCCACCATCGCCGGGTTGACCGGTCGGTGGCCGTCGCATTGCAAAACATCGGCTGACGGGGCCATTCATCGCCTATTCAATGCATAGGGGCTAAATCTCCCGGCATGATCCGCACCCTGACCTTCTCGATTGCCTCGGCACTGCTGCTTGCTGCAGCCGGTCCCGCGGCTGCGCGCGGCGATCGCGATCGCGATCAGGACAATTTGCGCGAAGCGGCGGCGCAGGGGCAGGTTATCCCGCTCAACCGCCTGATCGCCGATGTCCGTTCGCGCGCGCCCTACAACAATATGACCTATCTCGGCGGCCCGCAGTTCGATGCGCGCCAGATGGTCTATGCGCTCAAGTTCATGGACGGCAGCCAAGTGGTGATCGTCTATGTCGACGCGCGCACCGGCCGGATCGTCGGCCGCAGACCCTGACATTTTTCGCTGCAACGACATTTTGCGATGATCGTTGCGTCTTGGTAGAGAGGCGTTCGGCCCGCCCTGTCCGGCGGGTTCGCAGACGAAAGGTGCCTGAATGCGGATTTTGATTGTCGAAGACGAACCCACGCTGGGTCCGCAGCTCAAGGCGACGCTGGAGGGGAACGGCTATGCCGTCGACCTTGCCACCGATGGCGAAGACGGGCACTTCCTGGGCTCGACCGAAGATTATGACGCCGCGATCCTCGACCTCGGCCTGCCCGAAGTCGACGGGCTGACCGTGCTCGATCGCTGGCGCCGCGAAAAGCGCAACTTTCCCGTTCTCGTGCTGACCGCGCGCGACAGCTGGTCGGACAAGGTCGCCGGGCTCGACGCGGGTGCCGACGATTATCTCGCCAAGCCGTTCCAGACCGAGGAGTTGATCGCTCGTCTGCGCGCGCTGATACGCCGCGCCTCGGGCAATGCGTCGAGCGAGTTGATCGCGGGCAAGGTGCGGCTCGACACGCGCTCGGGCCGCGTCACGCTCGATGGCGAGCCGGTCAAGCTGACCGCGCAGGAGTATAAGCTCCTGTCGTACCTGCTGCACCACAAGGGCAAGGTCGTGTCGCGCACCGAACTGATCGAACATATCTATGATCAGGATTTCGATCGCGATTCGAACACGATCGAGGTGTTCGTCACCCGCATCCGCAAGAAGCTGGGTGCCGACATCATCACGACGATCCGCGGCCTCGGATATCAGCTCGACGATCCGCAGGGCTGATCATGGCCGAGGCCGACGCCGCCTCGCCGATCGCGCCCGGCACCGAAACTCGCACGGAGCCGGCTGCGCTGGCGAGCCTGACGACCGGCTCGCTCGCGCGGCGCATGATTGCGATTGCGGCGCTGTGGATTTCGGTGCTGCTGATCGGCGGCGGCTTCGCGCTCGACCGGGTACTGACCGGCGCGATCACGCGCAACTTCGATTCGAGCCTCGAATATGTGCTGATCGCGATGATCCGATCGTCGGAGATCGGCCCCGACGGTGAAGTGCGGCTGATCGAGCCGCTCGGCGACCAGCGCTTCCTCGAGCCCTATAGCGGCCTTTATTGGCAGATCAGCGGCGGCGGACAGGAGCCCTATCGCTCGCGCTCGCTGTGGGAACGGACGCTCAAATCGCCCAAGCCGCATGTCGATACCGGGCTTCATACCTATGACAGCACGCAGTTTCCCGACGAACAGCTGCGCATATTGGAGCGCAACGTCATCCTTCCGGGCAGCAAGACCAACTGGCGTTTCCAGATCGCACAGTCGCGTCAGGCGCTCGACGAGCAAATCCGCGCGGTGCGGGCGACGCTGATCCCCAGCCTGGGGCTGCTCGGCGTCGGGCTGATCGTCCTCGCCGCGCTGCAGACCTTTTACGGCCTCTGGCCGCTGCGCCACATCCGGCGCGCGATCGCGGCGATGCGCGGCGGTGAAAACCGCCGCGTCATCGCGCCGCTGCCGCTGGAGGTGCAGCCGATGGTCGAGGAATTGAACGCGCTGCTCGCGCATAATGAAAAGCAGGCCGAGGAGGCGCGACTGCACGCCGGCAATCTGGCGCACGCGCTCAAGACGCCGCTGACCGTGCTGCTCAACAGCGCCGCGGGGTCCGACAGCGACCTTGCCGAGACGATCCGGCGCGAAGCGGCGACGATGCGGCGGCAGGTCGACCACCATCTGGCGCGGGCGCGCGCGGTCGGGCGCCGCGGGGCGGCGCAGGCGCGCGCCGTCGTGTGGGACAGCGTCGACAGCGTGCTGCGCGCACTGACCCGCCTCCACCCCGACGTGCGCTTCGACGAGGCGGGCGACAAGACGCTGGTGGCGCGCGTCGAGCGGCAGGATCTGGACGAACTGATCGGAAACCTGCTTGAAAATGCGGCCAAATATGGTGGTGGCAGCGTTTTTGTGACCGTGCAGCGCGCGGGCGGGATGGCCGAGATATTGATCGAGGATGACGGCCCCGGCATTTCACCTGCCGACCGTCAGCGCATCTTCGACCGCGGCGTCCGGCTCGACAGCGGCAAGCCGGGAACGGGGCTTGGCCTCGCGATCGTCCGCGACGTCGCGGAAATCTATGGCGGCAGCGTCGCGCTGGAAGAGAGCGAGGATCTTGGCGGCGCGCTCGTAAGGCTCAAACTGCCCGCGGGCTAGGCGCGCAGGCCGCGAAAAAGAAAAGGCCCACCGGACGGACCGGCGGGCCTTCGATCGTGGAAATATGCGGGGCCGGTGCGACGTGCCTGAAAGGCGGCCGGCCCGTGGCTGCGTTACGGCGCGAGGATCGCGACGGTCAGATAGACCAGCAGCGGCAGGCCGAAGCCCAGCAAAGTCAGTGCCACAAAGGCGACGCGCGTCCACAAGACGTCGAAGCCGAAGTGGTCGGCCATGCCGGCGCACACGCCGAAGACCATGCCATCGCGACGATTCTTGCGAAAACCCTGTTTCATTTCTTTCCTTTCCGTCCCGGTCCCCATCGGGACCGGCGTTGTTCGTGGGTGGGGTCGGCTGGTCAGATGACCAGCCGGCCGAGTTCCGCACCGTTCGGGCCAGCAGCGGCCAGGAACATGATCGAGCAGTAGAGCGTGGCAACCGCCGCGATGGCGTAGCTCTTAAGCGATTCGGTGTTGAAATGAGCCATGATATAATCCTTTCGTTCCTCCCACCCGGACCATCCGGTGGATGCCCAATGTAATGCAGGAGGCGTGCCAATTTCATTCATTGGCGGTTAACCGCCGTTTTTTCGACATTGAAACTATATTGCAGCGGGAAAAAATCAATGATGTGGTGAAAATTGCCTCAAATCGGAATTTTTTGCGTTTCACCTTTGCCGGGCAGCAATGATGCGCGGGACTCGCATCGCGCTCAGGGCTGGGGTAGGCGCAATGCAGATGACGCTGATCCGCCTTTCGTTGACCGATTTCCGCAATCACGCGGGGGCCGATCTGGCGGCTGGGCCAGGCCTTGTGGCGCTTCACGGCGACAATGGCGCGGGCAAGACGAATATATTGGAAGCGATATCGCTGCTTGCACCGGGGCGCGGGCTGCGGCGCGCGGCGCTGCCCGATATGGTGCGCGACGGTGCGACCGGTGGCTTTGCCGTGTTCGGCGAGGTGCAGGGCGATCCGGCGCTCGCGCCTGTGGCGCTCGGTACCGGCGTCGAACCCTCGGCCACGGGGCGCCGGATCGTCCGGATCAACGGCAGCGCCGCCGCCGCGACCGCGCTTGGCGACTGGCTTGCCATCCTCTGGCTCACCCCGGCGATGGATCGCCTGTTCGTCGAAACGGCGGGCAATCGGCGGCGCTTCCTCGACCGCCTTGTCCTCGCCCTCGACCCGCGCCATGCCCAGCATGGCAATCGTTATGAAGCCGCGATGCGCGCACGGGGCAAATTGCTTGCCGACCTTTCCACAGCCGACCCGCAATGGCTCACGAGCCTGGAGGCGCAGCTTGCCGAGCATGGCGCGGCGATCGACGCGGCGCGTCAGCGGACGCTCGCGGCGTTATCGGCCGAACTGGCGGAGCAGCCCGACGCGCCCTTCGCGCGCCCGCTGCTCACCCTTGTCGATGCGGAGGGCGCCCCGCGCGGCGCGGCGCACGACGCCGCGGCGCTGCGCGATCTGTTCGCGGCACGGCGCCGGATCGATGCCGCCGCCGGGCGCGCGACCGCCGGCCCGCACCGCGACGACCTTTCCGCCGTCCACGCGGCGAGCGGCCGCGCCGCGGCGCGCTGCTCGACCGGCGAGCAAAAGGCGATGCTGCTCTCGCTCGTCCTTGCGCACAGCGATTGCGTGGCGCGCGACCGTGGACAGCGGCCGATATTGCTGCTCGACGAAGTCGCCGCGCATCTCGACCCGCTGCGCCGCGCCGCGCTTTACGCGCGCCTTGCCGGGCAGGGCGGGCAGGCGTGGCTCACCGGCACCGAGGCGGGGCTGTTCGACGCGATGCCGGGTCCGGTGACGCGCTTTCGGGTTGCGGGCGGGCGGATCGCGCCGGGCTAGGGCGTCGCCGCGCCGCGACGAACGCTGCGCCTTTCCATGCTTCGCCCGCTTGTGCGGCCCGTCGTTCGTCCGTAACGCTGAGGCGAATCTCCGGCGCTCGACCGGACGGATATGGGAGCAATGCGCGTGACGAGTGACGTGATGACAGAGCCGCTGGTGGCGCTCGATCCGGCCTGGCCGAAAATGTCGATGGCCGATGCAACCGCGGTGCTGACCGCGCCCGGCGCGCGCTTCGAGATGGAGACGGTGACGATCCGCGGCGTGCCGACGCGGGTGTGGAAAAATGCCCCTAACGATCTGGGCGTCCTCCTCGACCTGTCGCGCACCCATGGCGCGCGGCTATTCACAATTCTCGACGACGACCGCATCAGCTTCGAGGCCAATTGGCGCGCGACCGCGGCGCTGGCGCAGGCGCTGCAGGACATGGGCGTGGGCAAGGGCGACCGTGTCGCCTTTGCGATGCGCAACCTGCCCGAATGGCCGATGGTCTTTTTCGCGATCACGACGATCGGCGCGATCGCAGTGCCGCTCAATGCATGGTGGACCGGCGCTGAACTGGCCTATGGCATTCGCGATTCGGGGGCAAAGGTCGTGATCGTCGATGGCGAGCGGCTCGAGCGGCTGCGCGATCATCGCGAAGAACTGGACGGAGTCGCGCGCTGGATCGTCGCGCGCGGCGGCGCTGAAGGCGACACGACGGCGATCGAGGATATCGTCGGCGCACCCGCAAGCTGGGCGGCGCTTCCCGATATTGCGCGGCCTGTCGTTGCGATCGATCCCGATGACGAGGCGACGATCTTCTACACCAGCGGCACCACGGGCAATCCCAAGGGCGCGCTCGGCACCCATCGCAATCTGATGAGCAATATCCTCTCGGGCGGCTTTTCGGCGGCGCGCAGCTTTCTGCGCCGCGGCGAAGCGATCCCCGATCCGCAGCCGCGCACGACGCTGACCGTCATTCCGATGTTTCACGTCACCGCCTGTTCGGCCAGCCTGATGGGCAGCATGGCGGCGGGCAACACGACGATTTTCATGCGCAAATGGGACGCGGTGCAGGCGATGGAGATTATAGAACGCGAAAAGGTCAATGTGACCGGCGGCGTGCCGACGATCGCCTGGCAGCTGATCGAGCACCCCGACCGCGCCAACTACGACCTCTCGTCGATCGAGGCGATCGCCTATGGCGGCGCGCCGTCGGCGCCCGAACTGGTCAAGCGCATCTACGAAGAATTCGGCGCGCTGCCGGGCAACGGCTGGGGGATGACCGAAACGATGGCGACAGTGACGTCGCATTCGTCGGAAGATTATCTCAATCGTCCGACCAGCGCCGGGCCGGCGGTTGCGGTCGCCGACCTTGAAATCCGCGACGATGATGGCGTGACGGTGCTGCCGACGGGAACGGTCGGCGAGCTGTGGGCGCGCGGCCCGATGATCGTCAAAGGCTATTGGAACAAGCCCGAGGCGACGGCCGAAACCTTTGTCGACGGCTGGGTGCGCACCGGCGATCTCGCGCGCCTTGATGACGAAGGCTTCGTCTATATCGTCGACCGGGCGAAGGACATGGTGCTGCGCGGCGGCGAGAATATCTATTCGTCGGAAGTCGAAAACGCGCTCTACGAACATCCGGCGGTCACCGATTGCGCGATCATCGGCATCCCGCATCGCACGCTGGGCGAAGAACCCGCGGCGGTCGTGCATCTGGCGCCGGGGATGATGGCAAGCGAGAGCGAATTGCAGGATTGGGTGCGCGCGCGGCTCGCCGCGTTCAAGGTGCCGGTGGCGGTGCATTTCGTCGCCGACACGCTGCCGCGCAATGCCAATGGCAAGATATTGAAGAAGGATCTGAAGGCGCTGTTCGCCGACCGCGCAAGCTGACCCGCCTTTTGGGGGAACGGGGGTGCGGCTTTGCCACCCCCGCGACGTCTTCCGGGCAAAGGATAGGCCTTTGCCAAATTTTCTACATGATTCTCGGTTCGACGTTCGCCGGCTGCGCGGCGCGATGATCCTGTCCCTCCTGACGCTGGGCGCCTGCGGGGCGCCGCATTCGCCTTCTGATCAGGCGATTGCGACCTTCTCGCTGACGACGCGCGCGGGGATTACCGATTATGCGGTCGATCCCGATCCGCTCAAACATGCCGCTGCCGGCTATTTTCGCGATGTCGCGGTGGCGACGCCGGACGAAGCGGCCGGGCAGTTTCGCGCTCGCGTCGCCACCGCCATCTATTCCGAAAAAGGCGTCCACGCGTCGCTCGGTTCGGCGGCGCAGCAGGCGATCGTGCCGCGGCTCGCGGCGCTCGATGCCGCCGCGCGGAAGGACGACCGGCAGGGTGCGGGACTCGCGGCGCTCGAAATCTATCGCGCGCTGGTCGAGGATATGGCGACCGTGTCGAAGGCGACAACGGCGATGGCGCTGATCGATTATGCGCAATTGGCCGGGACCGCGCGCCTTGGGGCGGCGCGGCCCGATTGGTCCGGCGTCGATGCGGCGATGGCGGTGGCGGGGCAACATTGGGATGACATAGCGGGTGACGTCGGCGACACGGCGCTGGCGGGCCAGATGGGTGCGGCGCTGAAGGCGGCACAGGATGGCGCGGCGCGGCGCGACGATTCCGCGACCGAACAGGCGCTGCAGGCCGCACGGCCATCGATCGATCGCCTGATCGCCTATTTCAAACGGACATAGCCGAGAGGACCGCGTGCGGCGGTCGGTGTGAGCGGTGCGAGGCGATAGCGCGCGACATAGCCGATATGGTCGGACAGCATGCGGCCGTCGGCGCCGCGCCCGAACGGCACCGATATGGCCTCGGCGGTGAGCGCGGCGAGGCGGGTCGAGGCGAATAATTGCCAGTCCTTGGCGCGGTGAAAGCTTTCGAGCGCGGCGCGGGGCAGGCCGCTTGTGCTGCGCGAACAGGCGTGCATCGCATCGTCGAGCCCGCCGGTGCGCGCTGCACCCCACCAGCCGCCCGTCGCCGATGCGAAGGCGCGGGCGCGCGGCGCGATCTTGCCGACGTTGAAATCACCGGCAAAGATGATCGGATAGCGATGCCACGGGCTTTGCGCCATGAACCGTCCGGCTGCGTCGAGCTGGCGGCGATAGGCATAGTCGGCGCGTTCGTCGGAAACCCCCGACGCCCCCCGCGAATTGAAATGCGCGGTGGTCACGACGACTGGCGTCGCCGCACCCGCACCGCGACGAGCGCCATCAATATGCCCTTGTTGGCAAGGCAGTCATAACCGGCACAGGCGTAGGCGGGAAAGGGTGCGCGGCGCACCGCGAGGATCGGATAGTCCGACAGCAGTTGCAGCCCGCTGCCGAGCAGCTTGCCCGACCGCTCGCCCTTGAACCATGACGCGGCGGCGGCGAAGCGGCGGTCGGCGGCGGTGGTGGGCAGGCTGCCGCGATCGGCGGCGACCGGGCCGTCCACGACATAGCGATAACCGCTTTCCGCACCGATCCGCTGCGCGGCGCGAGTGAAGGCTTCCTGCAGCACGACGATATGCGGCTGGGTTCCCGCCTGCCGCATCGCGCGCAGCCGCGCCGCGATCTGCCCGAAGTCATCGCTGCGCCCCCAGGCGAGCGGCCAGGGTAGGCCATGGATATTGTAGGTGAGGACGCTGATCGGGGTCGCGGGGGCTGGGGGAGGCGCGGCAGTTGCGGTGCAACTTACGGCAAACGCCCCCGCCAACGCGGCGGTCCGGAGCGCGCGGCGGGACAGGAATTGGGACATGGGGCAAGGCTCCCGCTACGCAATTCGACCATCGCCCCTGTCAAATGGACGGCGCCGCGCGCGCTTTTCCGCATGGGCACGAAAAAAGCGTCGCATTGCCGATCGATGGGCGCGATCCGATTGCGGCTTGGGCGCGGCATTGGTATGGGGCGGCGCATGATCGCCGACGGTCTGGAAGGGGCGTTCCTGGCCCACCGCGCAGCGCTGGAACGTTTCGTGCGGGCCCGCTGCGGCGACGCGTCGGATGCCGAGGATATTCTGCAGGATCTGTGGATCAAGATCGGCGGTATCGCGGCGGTTCCCGATGACCCGCTGTCCTATCTCTATCGGGTGGCCGACAATCTGGTGATCGACCGCCGTCGCTCGGCACAGCGACGCGAGCGGCGCGACGATGCGTGGAACGCGCTGGCAACGGACGATGCGGGCGAGGCATCGCCAGCCCCCTCGGCCGAGCGCGCGGCGATCGCGAAGAGCGAGTTGGCGCGCGTCGCGGCGCTGTTCGACGAACTGGGCGAGCCGACCACCGGCATCTTCCGCAGCTACCGCATCGACGGCACGCCGCAGCGCGACATAGCCGCGCATTTCGGCCTCAGCCTGAGCGCTGTCGAAAAACATCTACAAAAGGCCTACAAGGCCGTATTGCAATTACGTGACAAACTCGATGCGGAAAATGACTGACCAGACCGTCCTAGCTGCGAAGGGACGGTTTTAGGCATGGCAAACGGCATGACAGAGCAGGAGGCGGTGGGCTGGTTCGTCCGGCAGCGCGATCCCGCGCATGCCGATTGGCCTGCCTTCACCGCGTGGCTGGAGGCCGATCCGGCGCACGCCGCCGCTTATGACCGGGTGGCGATCGCCGATGCGGCGATGACCGAGGCCCTCGCCGCGCGCCCCTTGGTCGCGGATCGCCCGGACGCCGCGCCCGCCAACGACAACGCCCCCGGATTCTTCCGCCGCTATGGTGCCGTTGCCGCCGCGCTGCTCGTCGCGGTGAGTGCATGGCCGGTCTATCGCGTCGCGGTGCCGACCTATGCGGTCGAGACCGCGCTCGGCGAGCAGCGCAGCGTGACGCTGGACGACGGAACGGTGATCGACCTCAACGGCGGAACGCGCGTGACGCTCGACCGCCGCAATCCGCGCATCGCGACTCTCGAAAGCGGCGAGGCGGTGTTCCGCGTCACGCACGATCCCACCGATCCCTTCACCGTCGTATCGGGCGACATGCGACTGCGCGATGTCGGCACGGTCTTCAACGTCGCACGCGAGGACGGACGTGCCGAAGTGAGCGTTGCCGAAGGCGCGGTGATGTTCGATCCCGATCGCGCGGCCCTGCTGCTCCGCGCCGGGCAGCGACTGCACATCGCGCATAGCGGCGCCGCACCGGTCGTCACCCGCGTCGATCCCGCGACAGTGGCCGGGTGGAAGACGGGCCGCCTCGATTTCACCGCGGCGCCGCTGTCGGACATCGCGCCCGACCTGTCGCGCGCGCTTGGCGCCCCGATCGCGGTCGACCCCGCCATCGCCGATCGCACCTTTACGGGCACGATCCTGATCGACGGCAAGGATAAGGCCGCTATAGAAAAGATCGCGATCCTGATGGGCGTTTCGGCCCGCAAGGTCGGCGAGGAGTGGCGACTGACCGCGAACTGATGGTGCAGCGTTACAGGCGATGGGCAGCGGCCAGCCTCGTGGCGGCTCTGGCCCCCGCGTCGGTCCATGCCGCCGAGACGCATCGCTTTGCCATCGCTGCCGGCCGGCTCGACCAGGCGATTCTTGAACTCGGGCGCCAGGGCGGCGTCAGTGTCGCGCTTGCCGATCCCGCGATGGGCGAGATCCGCGTGCGCCGCGTCGCCGGCACGATGGACGCCGAAACCGCGCTCGCGCGGCTGCTGCGCGGCACCGGGCTGGGCGTGACGATCATCGACGCGCGCAGCTTTCGCATCGTGCGCGTCCCCGTCCGGGCGCGCCCGGCACCGCCGCCGCGCCGCCCGGCGCCGCGCCCCGCGGCCCCACGCCGAGCCGACCCCGCGCCGCCCGAAGAAATTATCGTCACGGCCAGCAAGCGCGACACCGCGCTCGCCGACTATCCCGCAGCGGTTACGGTGATGCGCCTCGATGACAGTTTCGCGGGCGCGCCTGGGCAGCATGGTTCGGACGTCATCGTGCGCCAGCTTCCCTCGGTCAATTCGACCAACCTCGGCCCCGGCCGCAACAAGCTGTTCATTCGCGGCGTCGCCGATTCGAGCTTCACCGGCCCGACGCAGGCGACGGTGGGGCAATATTTCGGCTACGCGCGGCTCAACTATAACGCGCCCGATCCCGACATCGCGCTCTATGACATCGACAAGATCGAGGTGCTGGAAGGGCCGCAGGGAACGCTTTACGGCGCCGGATCGCTCGGCGGCATCATCCGCATCGATCCGGCAAGGCCCGACAGCGGCGGTTTCGCGGCGCGGATGCAAGCGGGCTATGCGCTGACCCAGCATGGCGCCGACAGCCACGATGCGGCAGCGACGCTCAACCTGCCGCTCCTGACCGATCGTGCTGCGCTGCGCGTCGTCGGCTATCACCGCATCGACGGCGGCTATATCGACGACAGCGCCCGCGGGCTCAGCGACGTCAACCGCAGCCGCATCTTCGGCGGGCGCGCGGCGCTGCGTGTGACACCGGGCGACGGCTGGACGATCGATGCGGGCTGGGTGCGGCAGGACATCCAGACGCGCGACGGCCAATATTCGGAGGCCGGGCTGCCCGACCTGACGCGGCAGAGCCTGATCGCGCAGCCCTTCGACAATGATTATTCGCTACTCTACGCCACGGTCGAAAAAAGCTGGGGTCCGCTGGTGCTGCGATCGACCGGTGCGATCGTGTCGCACGATCTGGCGAACCGCTTCGATGCGTCGGCGCTCGGCGGCGGGAGCCCCTTGGCCTTTACGCAGGATATTGCGATCCGCCAGCACGCCAATGAAACGACACTGTCGCGGCAGGGCGCGCACGGGCATGGCTGGATCGCGGGGATCAGCATCACCGACGGGAAGGACCGGACCCGGCGCGCGCTCGGCGACCCCGCGGCGCCCGTTCCGATCGCCGATATTCTGAACGAGCGCAGCGAGGTTGCGCTGTTCGGCGAATGGACCTTCGGCCTCGCGCCGCGGCTCAGCGCCAGCCTCGGCGGCCGCTATGCCCATACGCGCTTTTCGGGCGAACTGATCGATCCTGCAAACCCGAACCCGCCCGAACCGCGCCGCGCCGTCGACTATTTCGTGCCCGCCGTGGCGCTGCGCTGGAAACCGGGGGGCGGCTGGCTGATCTACGGGCGCTATCAGGAGGGATTCCGGCCCGGCGGATTGTCTGTGAGCAGTCCGGGAAGCGCGGTCGCCTTCCAGTCGGATACCATCGCGACGTTCGAACTCGGCGCGCGGCGCGGGTCGCCCGATCATGATCCGCTCAGCGTGGCGCTGTCGGGCTCCTACGCGCGCTGGGAATCGATTCAGGCCGATCTCGTCGATGCGCAGGGTTTTCCCTACACGGACAATATCGGCAATGGTTCGATCCTGGGCTTCAGCGCGTCGGCGACGTGGAACGCGACGGCGTCGCTGCGCCTCGACGGCAGCGCCTTTCTCAACCACAGCAGCCTGACCCAGGCCGCACCGGCCTATGCGCGGGCGGAGGATAATGATCTGCCCAATATCGCGCAGTGGGGCGCGCGGGTGGGCGCGCGCTGGGTGCGGAGCGTCGGCGCCGATGCCCGCCTGTCGATTGCCGCCGATGCGCGCTATGTCGGCAAATCCTATCTCGGCGTCGGCAATCTGCTCGACATCAGCCAGGGCCGCTATGTCGACACGGCTCTGAACCTGCGTCTCGAGCGCGGGCGTTTCGGCTTTGCGCTAGGTGTCACGAACCTGTTCAACGCCGATCGTAACCGCTTTTCCTATGGGAACCCCTTCACCGTGGTCGCCGGTCGGCAGGAAACGCCGCTGCGGCCCCGCACCGTCAGGATTGGCCTGGATGCAGCCTTTTGAACGGCGGTTCAGCCGCGCGCGGCGGCGGCGCCTTTGCGGGCGCGGCGCGGGTGCGAGGCGCCTTGTCCGCGTTGCGGCTGCCCCAGACGAGCAAGCGATAGACCATCGCCATCAAGGACATGTCAGTCATGCGGCTCTCCGATAAATCCTCGCGCAAATTCCTGGCCTCGATCCACGACGTCAGCCCGCGCTTCGCCGACGAGGTCGATCGCCTGCTCGACCAACTCGTCCGCCACCTTGGCGGGCCGAAGCTGGCGATGCTGGTCGTTCCCGATCATTGGGACAGCGCGCCGATCGCCGAGGACCGGGGCTTTCAGAGCCGCCTGCGCGGCTGGGCCGACGCGGGCGTTGAAATGTTCGTCCACGGCTGGGCGCATCGCGACGACAGCCGGCACAGCGGTGCGCTCGACGGTTTCCGCGCGCGCCACATGACGGCGGGCGAGGGCGAGTTCCTCGGCCTTGACCATGCCACCGCGCTGGCGCGGATGACGGCGGCCAAGAAACTGGTTGAGGACGTGACAGGGGTTGCCGCAACCGGTTTCATCGCGCCCGCGTGGCTCTACGGAGCTGGGGCTCTGTCCGCTTTGCCACAGGCCGGATTTGCGATGGCCGAGGATCATATGAAGGTGTGGAATCCACAAACCGGCGCGGTGCTCGCGCGCGGTCCGGTCATCACCTGGGCAAGCCGCAGCAGGGCGCGGATCGCCAGTTCCTTGTTGTTTTCTGCGCTCGCGCGGCATGCGCTGAAACCGATGCGTGACGTGCGCGTCGCGGTGCATCCGGGCGATGCGCACGTGCCCAGCCTTGTGGCCAGCATCGACAAATGCTGTGCCGCGCTGCTCGCGGGGCGCCGGGTCGCGCGCTATGCGGATCTCGCGGCCGATCATGCCGCCACCCGCGACGAACGCGCGGCGATCAGCGCGTCATAATGGCGGAGCAGGTCCGCGACATGGTCGCGGTCCGATCGGACGGCCATGGCGGCACGGCGCGCCGCCTGACGGACCGCCGCGCGATCGCGCGCGCAGAAACGGGCGATGGCCTGCGTCGCCGCCGCGGCATCGCGTGCGGCATAGGTTTCCGCAAATTCCGGGCGCGCGATCTCGGCACAGCCGCCTTCGTCGGGGACGATCAGCGGAAGGCCCGACGCCAGCGCCTCCGACGCCACCAGGCCGAAGGTTTCGCCTTCGCACCCGTGGATCAGCGCATCGCAGCTCGCCATCAATGTCGCCAGTTGCGGCCGGTCGTAGATTGGCTGGAACATGCGGATATGGGGATTGCCGCCGACCTGCTTGCGCAGCGCGGCGCTCGCCGGTCCCTTGCCGATCAGGATCAGACCGACGGGTTCGCGGGCGGCGGCGGCCTGCACCGCGTCGATCACCATGTCCCATCGCTTTTCGCCATGGTGCCGCCCGATGCCGAGCAGCAGGGTGGCGCTTTCCGGAAGGTCGCATTGCGCCAGCAGGTCGGCGCGCAGGCTGGCGTCGCGCAGGGTCGGTGAAAAGGCGGCGCGATCTATGCCCAGCGCGACGCAATGCGCCGGACCGATGTGGCGGTCGCTTAGCCGCTTGCCCAGCGAATCGCCGCAGACCACCAGACTGTCGAACAGCGGCATCGCGCGGCGCAGATAACGATTGAACCATTCGAAGGCCGCGTCGATCTTTTCGCGCGAGGCGATTCGTCCGAACCAGCGCTGTGGATAGGATACGACCGGGTCGCTGTGCAGGAAAAAGACCTTCGCGGCGTCGCCGGCCCATTTTCCGACGATCCACGCGGGGCGCCAGGGCGAAGAGGCTTCGACGACGTCGGGGTGCAACCGGTCGAGCCAGGCATGGATCGGCGCCGCATCCCAGAACATGCGGTAATTGGCGTCGAACGGCAGCGGCGGCGCCTTGACCCAGATGATCCGGCCGCCGGTCGCGCGCACTTCCTCGCGATCCTCGGCGCCGGGCGCGAGGACGATCAGTTCGTGGCCGGCTTCGGCAAGCAACTGCATCTTGCGGTCGACATAGGAGCGGATGCCGCCGCCCGTGGGGGAATAGAATTCGCAGACGTCGACGATCCGCATCGCCTCAATCCTTCTTGACCGGCGAAAAGCCCAGGCCGTGGAAATAATTCATCATCACGTGCATTTCCGTGACGCCGTTGCCCAGCGTCACCGCGGCCTTCGCCGATTTGGGTTTGCTCCACCCCAATTTGGGATTGCCGGGGAAGCCGACGCCGTCGGACGAAAAGCTGAACTTGTGCTTGCCGTCGCGGTCGTGGATCATCGCGAAGCTGTAGCGGCCAGGCCGCGGCGCCCGGATGCACACCGCGACCGGACCGGCGGCGGGGGCCGCAAATTCGATGCGGCGGAAGTCCTTGCCCGCTTTCTGAAGGACGAAATCATCCTCCAGAAAATCCTTGTCGTTGCTCGGGAACAGCTCGACCCGGATCCGTCCCTTCCGGTCCTTCAGCCCGTCGAGCCAGACGAGCAGCGCCGGCGTTGTCGAACCCGCGGCGCAGGCGGGCGCGTCGCCAAAGACCGCGGCGCGTGCGGACGGCACCATTGCGGCTGAAACCAGCACGGCGGCGGCGAGGGCAGGGAAGCGGAAGCGGGTCATGCGGCCACTCCCTTGCGCAGCGGCAGCCAGGTCAGTGCAAAGACGATGACGTGGCAGAGCAGGGTCAGCGCGACTGTCAGTGCCACGAGCCGCGTCACCGCGGCGTCGTTGCCGACCAGAAAGACCGCCAGATTGGCAAAGACGATGTCCTTGTTGGGGACGAGCGGCAGGCGCGCGACGAGTTGGCGTCCCGTCACGAGCAGCATCCAGAGCGCGAGCGGCACGAGCGGCAGCGCAAGATGCCAGCACAGCGCGAGCAGCCCGGTGTAGGCGATGGTGCGGACGAGGTGGACCAGGAACACCCAGCGCAGTTCACTCGCAGGAAGCGAGAACAGGCGGCCGCGGAAGAGCAGGATGGCGAGCGACAGGGCGAGCATGACCCCTACCGACCCCAGGATCGGGCGGATATGCTCGGCGGGCAGCAGCGAATAGGCGAAGGGCGTGGCGATGGCGAGCAGTGCCAGCGTGAAGATGTTGCCGACGACCGCCGACAGGATGCTGACATCCTTGATCGCCGCGAAAGGCGCCGCGACCATGTTGAGCCGCGTCCGGGCCCAGGCGTAGAAATAGGCTTCCCCCGAATAGCCGAGCAAAATCTCGTTCGCGACCAGCTTGCGCAGGATCGGCACGATGCCCGACAGCGGCAGGCCCCACAGCCGCCGGAAAATCACCAGATCGGACAGCGGCTGCACCGCATAGATCGCAAGGAAGACCAGATAGAAAAGCGGGTTGGTGGGTAGCGCCTCGTGCAGCGCGGCCAGTCCGCCGCCCAGAAGCTCGCGCATCAGTCCGGCGAGCAGCGCCAGGCTGAGCAGGCCGCTGAGCAGCGCCGGCCAGCGACTGCGGATCGGTGTCAGCGGCTCGAGCGCGGCAAGAGGCGGCGTCGATGTGGGGGCTGCGGCAACCGTCAATCCGTTCACGCTTTTATCCCGTTAGTATCGTTTCCAGCGATTTTTCGCTTCTTCAGCTTCAGACGCCGCGGCGCGGCCGATCCCGCATCGGCGCGTGCGGAAAATCGGCGCGCGCGGCGTCTTGTCGATGGAAGGGCGTCCGATGCGGGCGCCGGTGTGGCATCGGGAAGGCCTGCGGCGTGGCGCGAGCGCAGCACATCATCATCATTTTTCATGATTTTTCTTTCGGTGGGACCGAGGTGATCGCGCTGCGGCTGGCGCGCGAATGGGTGGCGCAGGGGCGCCGCGTCACCTTGCTCTGCGGCACATTCGATGGTCCGCTGCGCTCCGCCGTGCCGCGCGGCGTCCACACCGAACGTCTCGAACCCGAAATCCCCAGAAGCCCGCTCTCACGCCTGCGCCTGCGGCGTGCGCTGTCGGCGGCGATCGCTCGCCTGCGGCCTGACGTCGTCTTTCTGCCTGGCAATTTTCATCATGTGCTGGCGGGTGCCGTGCGCGATCTGCCGCGGCGACCGAAGGTCGTGGCGAAGATCAGCAATCCGTTGGCGCCTTCGGCGATCCCGGCGCTACGCGCGCTGCTCGCGCGGGCCTTTCGTTGGGCGGCGCGCGATGTCGACTGGTTCGCCGCCATGTCGACCGGGCTCGCCGACGATGTGCGTGCGCTGACAGGACGCGGGGAGGTCAGCGTGATCTTCGATCCCAATATCGACACGATCATCAATTTGCCGGACGCGAGGAAGGTGCCGGGTACCGGGCCGCTTCATCTGCTGGCGGCGGGGCGACTCGTCGAGCAGAAGGATTTCGGCCTCGCGGTTCGAATCGTCGCCGAACTGGCCAAGCACCGCGACGTGCGGCTGACGATTGCGGGCGATGGGCCCGACGCGCCGCGGCTGGCGCGGCTGGCGCGGCGCTTGGGCGTTGCGGACCGGATCGCGCTTCCGGGGCGCTTGGCATCAATCGGGCCGGCGCTCGACCATGCCGACCTGCTGCTGATTACCTCGCGCTACGAAGGAGGGCCTGCCGTTGCGGTCGAAGCGCTCGAACGCGGCGTTCCGGTTGTCGCCACCGATTGTTCGCACTTCCTGCGTGATTTGCTCGCGGACGGTGATTGCGGCGCGATCGTCCCCAGCCGCGACCCGGCGGTGATCGCCAAGGCCATGCTCGAATGGATCGACCGGCAGGATCGCCGACCCTTTTCTCCGGCGGTCGTTACCGAGCCTTTCGGCACGGCCTTTGCCGCGCGCCGCTATCTCGATCTCTTCGACCGTCTGGCTGGGGAGGGCGGTTGCGCTGCGCCGGTCAGCAGGTCAACGCCGCCGCAAACAGGCAGCGAAAACGCTCGACGCACTCGGCCCCTTCTTCGGCATCGAGCTCGAAATTATCGACCTTCATGATCGTCCGCAGGACGCCGACGCCCATCAGGATCGCCAGCAGCATATTGGCGCGCATCTCGCCCTGATCGCCGCCGATCGTTCCGGCGAGCGGCTCCAGAACGTCGCGGTTGACCAGTTCGCGGATGATATCGCCCGCCTTGGGCGACGAGGCCGAGCGCAGCATGATGACGAACATCTCCATGCGATGATGGCGGTCGGCGTCATCGTCTTCGGCGACGAGTTGCGCCAGAAAACCGGGCAATTCGTCGATGCTTTTGGGCTCGCGGAACAGATGCGGCTTTGCTTCGTCGCTGACGACTTCGCGGAACAGGCCTTCCTTGCCGCCGAAATAGCGGCTGATCAGCGCGACATCGACCCCGGCATCGCCCGCAATGTCGCGCAGTCCGACATTCTCATACGCCTCACGCAGAAAGCGTTGGTGTGCGGCCGCCAATATCGACGCGCGGGTTGCAACGGCATCGCGCCGCTTGATGGTTGAGCTTCTCTCCATTTTTGCGTCCATAATGGTGAATGAGAATAAATCAACAACTGTTGACTTACGATGAACGGCCCACTAGTTGACAGCGACCGTCATCGCGCAACTTCCCCCCTCCCTGTGGCGCGATGGCGGAACGCTTCAACAGAAAAGACAAGATCATGCAAAAGCGCTTTCTCCTCGCGCCCGTCCTGTGCCTTTCGCTCGCGCTGGCTGCCTGTTCGGGCGGCGGCGACCAAGGACAGGGCGGTCCGCCGTCGCTTCCCGTTACCGTGTCCCAGCCCCTCGTCCGCGACGTGACGGAGTGGGATGATTTTGTCGGCCGTTTCGAAGCGATCGACAGTGTCGAAGTGCGGCCGCGCGCGTCGGGATATTTGCAGCGCGTACACTTCGCCGACGGCCAATATGTGCGGGCCGGGCAGCTTCTTTTCTCGATCGATGCGCGCCCGAACCAGGCGGCGCTCGATCAGGCGCGCGCGCAGTTGGCGCGGGCCAATGCGACCCTGGCGAACGCGAAAACCGAATTCGCGCGCTCGGCGACGCTGGCCGCATCGCAAGCGGCGAGCACCGAGGAGGTCGAGCAGCGCCGCGCCGCCGTGCGCGCGGGCGAGGCCGATGTCGCGGCGGCGCAGGCCGCGGTGCGATCAGCGCAGCTCAACGTCGGCTTCACGCGCGTCACCGCGCCGATTTCGGGGCGTATTTCGCAACGGTTGGTCGATCCGGGCAATGCGGTCAGCGCCGATCAGACGGTGCTGACGACGATCGTGTCGACGAGCCCCATTCATTTCAGCTTCCAGGGGTCCGAGGCGAGCCTGCTCGGCTATGAACGCCGCGGCGACAAGCTCGACGGCGCGCCCGTGCGTATCCGCCTGCAAGGACAGCAGGATTATGCGATTTCGGGGCGGATCGACTTTGTCGACAACGCACTGTCGAACGGATCGGGGACGATCACCGTCCGCGCCGTCGTACCGAATCCCGACGGCAAGCTGCGCCCGGGCATGTTCGGCCAGCTTCAGCTTGCGGCTTCGGCGCCGCACGCCGCCGTCATGGTTCCCGACACCGCCATCGTCACCGATGCGGCGCGGCGCCTAGTCTATGTGATCGGCGACAAGAATGTGGTGCAGGCGCGCCCGGTCGAGCTTGGCCCCGTCATCGACGGGCTGCGCGTGATCCGTTCGGGCATCACCGCCAAGGATCGCGTCGTCGTCGGCGGCATCCAGCGCGCGATGCCGGGCAAGCCCGCGAAGATCGAGGCGGGCCGGATCGGTGCCGACGGCAAGGTCGTTCCCGCGAAGGCGGCCGCGAAGCCTGCCGCGGCTGGCGCAGCAGCGGGCAAGGGCGGCGCACAGTGAATTTCAGCCGATTTTTCGTCGACCGCCCGATCTTCGCGGCGGTCATCGCGATCTTCATCACGCTGATCGGCGCCTTTGCCTATCCGCAGCTTCCGCTCGCCCAATATCCGGAGATCGCGCCGCCGACGATCAGCATCACCGCATCCTATCCCGGCGCCTCGCCCGACACGATCGCCGAAACGGTGTCGTCGACCATCGAGCAGGAGGTCAACGGCGTCGAGAATATGCTCTATATCCAGTCGTCCTCGACGCAGGGTCTGGCGCAGATAACGGTGACATTCCAGCCGGGCACCGACCTCGATGCGGCGCAAGTGCTCGTTCAGAACCGCGTTGCGCTCGCCGAACCGCGCCTACCCGAACAGGTGCGCCAGATCGGCGTGCAGGTGAACAAGCAGGAAACCGGCTTTCTGATGATCGTCGCGCTGACGACGACCGATCCGGCCATCGACCTCGATTATGTCGGCAACTATGCCAATTCGACGCTGCGCGACCGGCTGCTGCGCCTGAAGGGCGTCGGCGGGGTGCAGATTTTCGGCGGCGGCTATTATTCGATGCGCGTGTGGATCGACCCCGACAAGGCCGCCGCGCGAAACCTGACCGCGACCGAGATTGTCGCGGCGCTGCAGAGCCAGAATGTCCAGGTCGCCGGCGGCTCGGTCGGCGCGCCGCCCTATGGCAAGGGCAATCCGGCGTTCGAGCTTCCGGTCGAAGTGCCGGGACGCCTCGTGACGCCCGAACAATTCGCCAATGTCGTGATCAAGACCGATACGCAGAATGGTGCGATCACACGGCTGAAGGACGTCGCGCGGGTCGAGCTGGGCAGCCAGGATTATGGCGTGCGCGGCGTGTTCAACGGTCAGCCCGGCGTCGGCATGGCGGTGATTCAGCAGCCGGGCGCCAACGCGCTCGATGCCGCGAAGCTGGTGCTCGACGAGGTCAAGGCGGCGTCGAAGGACTTCCCGCCGGGGCTGGAATATCAGATCCCCTTCAACCCGACCGAATATGTGCAGGCGTCCGTAAGCGCGGTGCAGGAAACGCTGATCGAGGCGATCATCCTCGTCGTCATCGTCGTGCTCGTCTTTCTGCAGACCTGGCGCGCGGCGATCATCCCGATCATCGCGATTCCCGTGGCGCTCATTGGCACTTTCGCGGTGCAGCTGGCGCTCGGATTCTCGATCAACTCGCTATCGCTGTTCGCGCTGGTGCTCGCGGTCGGGATCGTCGTCGATGACGCGATCGTGGTCGTCGAGGCGGTCGAGAAGCATATTCGTCACGGCCTCACCCCGCGCGAAGCCGCGCACCGGACGATGAGCGAAGTGTCGGGCGCGCTGATCGCGATCGGCCTCGTCCTTGTTGCAGTGTTCGTGCCGACGGCCTTCATCCCCGGCATTCCCGGCATCTTCTATCAGCAATTCGCGGTGACGATCGCGGCGGCGACGGTCTTTTCGCTGCTGACGTCGCTCACCCTGTCGCCCGCGATGGCGGCGCTGCTGCTGAAGCCGCACGAGGAGCATCATGCCGAACCGAAGAACCGGGTCATGCGCGTGGTCCGCCGCGCCGCGGACAGGTTCAACGACGGGTTCGACCGGCTGTCCGAACGCTATGGCACCACCACCGCGTCGCTGATCCGCAAGACGGCGCTGATGCTCGGCATCTATGCGGTACTGCTCGCCGCGACCGGCTGGCGCCTCGCAGATACGCCGACGGGCTTCATCCCCGATCAGGATCAGGGCGTGCTGATCGGCGTGGTCCAGCTTCCGCCCGGCGCGTCGCTCGACCGCACGAGCGAGGTGCTGGCGCGCGCGCAGAAGACGGTGTCGCAGATCGACGGCGTCGAGAGCATCGCGACATTTTCGGGGCTCGACGGCGCGAGCTTTTCGACCGCATCGAACGCGGGCACGATGTTCATCCGTCTGAAGGACTGGAGTGAGCGCGGCAGCGATCTGAGCGCCAGCGCATTGTCGGGCAAGCTGTCGGGCGTCCTCGCGATGGCGCTCCCTGAAGCAAACGCCTTCGTCATCGCGCCGCCCGCGGTGCAGGGCCTCGGTAACGGCAACGGCTTCACCATGATGCTGCAGGCGCGCGAGGGGCAAAGCTATCGCGACCTTGAAAAGGTGACGCAGGCGATGATGGGCGGGGCGCAGCAGGTGCCCGACGTCACGCAGGTCTTTTCGCTGTTCAACACCGGAAGCCCGCGCATCTTCGCCGATGTCGATCGTGACAAGGCGCAGATATTGGGCGTCGACCCGAGCCAGGTCTATGCCGCGCTCGGCACCTATCTTGCCTCGACCTATGTCAACGACTTCAACTTCCTTGGCCGCACCTTCCGCGTCACGGCTCAGGCCGAACCAAGCGCGCGCAGCCGGATCGAGGATGTGGGCCGATTGCAGGTGCGGTCCTCGTCGGGCGAGATGGTTCCGCTCTCGTCGGTCGCGACCTTCCGCGACGACAGCGGTCCGACCCGCGTCGTGCGTTACAATCTGTTCCCCGCGGTCGAACTGCAGGGACAGGCGGCGCCGGGCGTCTCATCGGGTGCGGCGTTGACCGCGATGGAGGGACTGGCCGCGAAGACGATGCCGCAGGGCTTTTCCTATGAATGGACGGGCCTTGCCTATCAGGAAAAGCAGGCGGGGAGCAGCGCGGTGCTGATCTTCCTGCTCGCGGTGGTCTTCGTCTTCCTGGTGCTGGCGGCGCAATATGAATCGCTGCCGCTGCCGCTCGCGGTGATCCTGATCGTGCCGATGTGCATATTGGCGGCGATGCTTGGCGTGAACCTGCGCGGGATGGACAATAATATCCTGACGCAAGTCGGGCTGGTCGTGCTGATTGCGCTCGCGGCGAAGAACGCGATCCTGATCGTCGAATTCGCCAAGCAGGCGGAGGAAGAGGAGGGGATGGCTCCGCTCGACGCCGCGGTTCACGCCGCGCAGTCGCGCCTGCGTCCGATCCTGATGACCAGCTTTGCCTTCATCTTCGGCGTCATTCCGCTCGCGGTGGCAAGCGGGCCGGGGCAGGAAATGCGCCAGGCACTCGGCACGGCGGTGACGTTCGGCATGCTCGGCGTCACCATATTCGGGCTGATCTTCACGCCGATCTTCTACGTCGTGTCGCGCAAGCTGGGCTATCGCGTCCAGCAATGGTTCGCGCGCGGCCGCACCAACAAGGGCGGCGATGCGCCGCTGGAGATGCCATGATGCGCCGTAATGTCTTGCTGGCCGGTGCTGGCGCCGCCGCGCTTGCGCTGTCGGGCTGTGCCGTCGGCCCGGCCTATGTGTCACCGACCCCCGCCGCTCCCGGGCAGACGCCCTTCCTCGAGGCAGGAAAGTCGCCAGCCTTTACCGGCGAGCAGCCGGCGGGGCATTGGTGGAGCCTGTTCGGCGATCCGACGCTCGACGCGCTCGTCGAAGAGGCGCTCGCCGCCAATACCGATCTGCGCGTTGCCGCCGCCAATCTGGCGCAGGCGCGCGCGGTGTTGAAGGAATCGCGGGCAGGGCGCCTGCCGACGACGGGGATCAGCGCCAGCGGCACTTACGCCCGCCAGCCGGGCAGCGTCACCGGCATCGGCCCGGTCGAGGGCGAAAGCTATGATGTCGGGCTCGACATCGGTTATCAGGTCGACCTGTTCGGCCGCGTCGAAAGCGCGATCCGCGCGAGCAGGGCCGATGCCGATGCAGTGCAGGCGGCCTTCGACCTGACGCGCATCACGGTCGCGGCGGAAACGACGCGCGCCTATGCCGATGTCTGCGCCTACAACCGCCAGCTTGCGGTGGCGGAGGAAACGCTGCGCATTCAGGAACAGACTTTCGACCTGACGCGCCGGCTGTTCGAAGGCGGGCGCGCGACGCGGCTCGACACCGGGCAGGCGGGGGCGCTGTTGGAACAGACGCGCGCGACGCTGCCGACCTTGAAGGCGCAGCGCGCCGGGGCGCTCTATCGCCTCGCGCTGCTGACCGGCAAGCCGCCCGCCGAAGCGCCGCAGGCCGCGCTGCAATGCCAGGCGCCGCCCGAACTCGATCGTCCGATCCCGGTCGGCGACGGCGCCGCGCTGCTCGCCCGCCGCCCGGACATTCGCCGGGCCGAGCGCCAGCTCGCCGCCGCCGCGGCGCGCGTCAATGTCGCGACCGCCGACCTTTATCCCAGCATCAGCATCGGCGGGTCGGTCGGATCGACCGCCGATGCGGTTTCGGGCTTGGGCAAGTCCGATAGCTTCCGCTTTTCGATCGGGCCGCTGATTTCGTGGAGCTTCCCGAACATCGCGGTCGCGCGTGCGCGGTTGAAGCAGGCGGAGGCCGGCGCCGATGCCGCTCTGGCGACCTTCGACGGCACCTGGCTCGGCGCGTTGCAGGAAACCGAAAGCGCGCTCGCCAACTATGCCGGCGAACTCGACCGGCTTGCCGCGCTACGCCGTGCAGCGGACGAAGCGGGCGAAGCGGCGCGGATCGCGCGGCTTCGCTATCAGGCCGGGCGCGAGAATTTTCAGGTCGTACTCGATGCCGAACGCTCGCTGGCGCAGATTCAGGCGAGCATCGCCCAGTCCGAACAGCAGCGCGCGACCCATCTGGTCGCGCTGTTCCTGGCGCTGGGCGGCGGCTGGCAGGACGGCGCCGCGTAAGGCGTCGATCTGGCTAAACAAAAACGGCCGGCGCAGCATGGGCTGCACCGGCCTTTTTCATAGCTGTGCCGCGGATCAGAGCGTCGCGTCGTCGTCGGCGGGCGAGTGGAATTCGTGCCACAAGCCGTTCAATATGCCGAAGCCGACCGCGAGGCCGAGGCCGAGTACCCAGGTAAAATACCACATGGCGTATTCCTCCGGTCAGTAGAAATCGGGGTTGGTGCGAACCTCGTCGAGTGTGACGCGGCCGAACAATATCTTGAGCACCCACGCCGTATAGGCGAGGACGATGGGCAGGAAGATCAGGGTCACGACGAGCATGATCCACAAGGTGAGGTGGCTCGACGAGGCGTTCCAGACCATCAGGCTCGAATGCGGGTCGATCGAGCTCGGCAGGATGAAGGGGAACATCGACAGGCCGACCGTCGAAATGATTCCGACCACTGCGAGGGCCGAGCCGATGAAGAGCAGGCTCTGCTTGCGCCCGGCGATCGCGACATAGGCGAGGATAGGGCCAAGGAAGCCGAGGATCGGCGCGAGCAGCATCCACGGGTGGCGGCCATAATTGTCGAGCCATGCGCCCGCCGCCGGGACCGACGTTGCCCACAGCGGGTTCGAAGGGCCGGCGGGATCGAGTTCGCCCTCCAGCCGGTAGCCAATGTTCATCGTGGCGACCATCGCGCCGCCGATTGCGAACAGCGCGATGACGAGCAGCGCGGCGATCTTGCCCCAGCGGCGCGCCCGGTCCATCACGACGCCATCCTCGGCCTTGAGCGCGAGCCAGCCGGCGCCGTGCAGCACGACCATCGCCACCGACAGCAGGCCGGTGAGCAAGGTGAAGGGCGAGAAGAGGCCGAGCAGCGAGCCTTCGTAAAAGGCGCGCAGGTCGCTATTGAGGCGGAAGGGTGCGCCCAGAAGGACGTTGCCGACCGCAACCCCGAACACCAGTGCGGGGACGAAACCGCCAACGAACAGCGCCCAATCCCAGCGGCTGCGCCAGGCAGGATCGTCGTTCTTCGAGCGATATTTGAATGCCACGGGGCGCAGGATCAGCGCCGCGAGGACAAGGAATATCGCGAGATAGAAGCCCGAAAAGCTGATCGCATAGACAAAGGGCCATGCGGCGAAGATCGCGCCGCCGCCGAGGATCAGCCAAACCTGATGCCCCTCCCACGTCGGGGCGATGCTGTTGATCGCCAGCCGCCGTTCCTCGTCGGTCCGCGCGATGAAGGGCAGCAGTGCGGCAACGCCGAGGTCGTAGCCGTCGGTAAGCGTGAAGCCGATCAGCAGCACGCCGAGAAGCAGCCACCAGATCAGGCGGAGCGTTTCATAGTCGAAGGGAATCGCCATCGTCTGATCCTCCTTATTCGGCCGGCAGCGGGGCATAGCCCGCGTCGGTGGGTTCGATGCCCGAGGCAAGGTCGCGGCCGCGCTTGGACTCGGGGCCCTTGCGGATCGCCGCGAGCATCAGCCGCACCTCGATGAAAGCGAGCGCGCTGTAGAGCAGGGTGAAGGCCGCGATGGTCGTCCAAACCTGCGCCACCGTCAGGCTCGATGCGCCGAGGAAGGTCGGCAGCACGCCCTCGATCGCCCATGGCTGGCGGCCATATTCGGCGAGCACCCAGCCCATTTCGGCGGCCAGCCACGGCAGCGGCATGATGATCACCGCGGCGCGCAGGAACCACTTCACATCGAAGCGTCGCACCGTCGCATAATAGAAGGCGAGGGCGAAGAAGCCGATGAAGAAGAAGCCGAGCCCCGCCATGAGGCGGAACAGCCAGAAGGTGACCGGGACGTTGGGCACCGTGTCCCACGCCGCCTGCATGACCTGGTCGGCGGTCGCGTTGCGCGGATCGGGGACATAACGCTTGAGCAGCATCGCATAGCCGAGGTTGCTGCGGTTCGCCTCGAAGGTCGCGCGCGCGGCGGTGTTGGCGCGATCGGCCTTCAGATCCTCGAGCGCACCATAGGCGAGCTTGCCGCTTTCGATACGTTCCTGCGCGTGGAGGACCAGTTCGTTGATCCCCTGAACCTGCCCGGTCAGGCTGCGTGTCGAAATCAGGCCGAGGACATAGGGGATCTTGATTTCATAGCGCGTCTCGCGGTCCTTGACCGACGGCAGGCCGAAGAGGGTGAGCCCGGCGGGCGCCTTCTCGGTGTGCCACATCGCCTCGATCGCGGCGAGTTTCATCTTCTGATGATCGGTGAGCGCATAGCCCGATTCGTCGCCGAGGACGACCACCGACAGCGAGGAGGCGAGGCCGAAGGCCGCGGAGACGGTCAGCGAGCGCTTCGCGAGCGCGGTGTAGCGGCCGCGGAGCAGATACCAGGCCGAAATGCCGAGAACGAAGACCGAGGCGGTAACATAGCCGGCGCTCACCGTGTGGACGAACTTCGCCTGCGCGACGGGGTTGAACAGCACCGAATAAAAGTCGACGACTTCCATGCGCATCGTGTCGGGATTGAAGCGCGACCCGACCGGATTCTGCATCCAGCCATTGGCGATCAGGATCCAGAGCGCCGACAGGTTGGACCCCAGCGCGACGAGGAAGGTGACGAGGAGATGGAGTTGCTTGGACAATTTGTCCCAGCCGAAGAACATCAGCCCGACGAAGGTCGCCTCGAGGAAAAAGGCCATCAGCCCTTCGATCGCGAGCGGCGCGCCGAAGATGTCGCCGACATAGTGCGAATAATAGGACCAGTTCATCCCGAATTCGAACTCCATCGTCAGGCCGGTCGCGACCCCGAGGACGAAGTTGATCCCGAACAGGCGGGCCCAGAAACGCGTGATGGTACGCCAGATTTCCCTTTCGGTGATGACATAGATGCTCTCCATGATCACCAGCATGAAGGAAAGCCCCAGCGTCAGCGGAACGAAGAGGAAATGGTACATCGCCGTAAGGGCGAATTGCAGGCGGGATAGTTCGACTACGGCCAGGTCCATGGCGCCACTCCTGAACAGCGACTCGGCGGGGTGCCGCACGGCTTGCGGCATCGTCATTTAATGAATATGGGAATGTGTGAATATTAGAAAAATGTCAAGTAGAGATAACGCCACATCTGCAGCTCCCGCCGCCAGCCGCGGTGCCTTGGCCGCTTGGCTTGGCGATGCCGTGGCCGCGGTGCTCTTCGCGCTCGCGCTCGCGCAATTGCTGGCGCTCCACGTCGCGCGTGACCTTCGCGGCGGCGGAGGGGGCGACGCGGGCTTCGGCATTGCGGGCTGGGCGTGGATGCTGCTGCTGGTTGGCGCGGCGCTGGCACGCGGCGCTTTGCAGGGCGGCGCCTTTGCGATCGGCCTGCGCCACGCCGCGCGCTTTGCCGCCGAGCTGCGCGCGCGCGTCGCGCCGGCGCTGATGGTGAGCGCGGCGGGGCGCGGACGCCTGATTGGTGAAGATGCCGAACTGGCGGTAACCGCGATCGACCGCATCGAGCCCTATGTTGCGCGTTTCCTGCCGCTGCGCCGTGCCGCGATGCTTTCCCCGCTGCTGATCGCGCTGGCGGCGCTGCCCGCAAGCAGCGTCGCCGCGGCGATCCTGTTCGGCACGCTGCTGCCCTTCGCGATCGGCATGGCGCTCGCCGGCAGCGCCGCGGCGCGGGCGAGCGAGGCGCAGCTGGGCGCGCTGTCGCGGCTCGGCGGCTTGTTCGTCGACCGGGTTCGCGCGCTGCCGCTGATCCTCTCCTATGGCGCCGAGGATCGCGTTACGCGGCAGATCGGCGGGGCGGCGCGCGATCTGGCGGAACGGACGCTGGGCGTGCTGCGCATCGCCTTTGCATCGAGCGCGATCCTCGAATTTTTCAGCGCGCTCGCGGTCGCGCTCGTCGCGGTTTATTGCGGCTTTTCGCTGCTCGGCCTGCTGCCCTTTCGCGCGCCCGAAAGCCTCGACTTCGCCGAAGCCTTTTACGTTCTTGCGCTCGCGCCCGAGTTTTATCTCGGCATGCGCCGTTTGGCCGCCGCCTATCACGACAAGCAGCAAGGCGAAGCGGCGCTGGCGGCGCTTGCCGCCGCGGAGGCGCCGACGGCGGTTCACACGGTTGCTTCGCCGTTGCCCGGCGCGCCGGCGGTTCTGGTGGTCGATGCGCTGGTCGTCCGGCACCCCGAAGGCGCGGCGATCGGGCCGGTCAGCGCGCGCTGGACCGGCCCCGGCCTTCACCTGATCGTCGGGCCGAGCGGATCGGGCAAGACCAGCCTCCTTCGCGCGCTCATCGGGCAGGTGCCCGTGGAGTCGGGCCGCCTTTACGCCGACGATGCCGCGATCGACCCGCGCGCGCTTGCTCCGCTGTGTGGCTGGGCAGGGCAGCGGCCCTTGCTGTTGCCCGGCAGCCTGCGCACCAACCTGCTCGTTGGAGGGTCGAATGTGGGCGACGCCGCGATCATCGCCAAGCTCGACGCGCTTGGCCTTGCATCGCTGATCGCCGCACGCGGCGGTGGGATCGACTGGGTTGTCGACGACCGCGGCAGCGGCCTGTCGGGTGGCGAGCGGCGGCGGATCGGTCTGGCGCGCGCGCTCCGCAACGCATGATCCGGCGCTGATCGCCTTGGCGGATAGCGTGGTCGAAATCGGATGATTGAGGCGTTGCTCCGATCCGCGCGCGCGGGCCAGCGCCGCGCGGTGCTGCTGGGCATGGCGGCCGCTGCGGTCGCTGCGCTGTCGGCGATCGGCCTGCTCGCAGTGTCGGGCTGGTTCCTGACCGGCGCGGCAATTGCCGGCCTTACCGGCGCCGCGGCGGTCAAGGCGTTCAATTATCTGGTGCCCAGCGCCGCCATCCGCGGGCTGGCGATCCTGCGGACGCTGTCGCGCTATGGCGAGCGGCTGTTCAGCCATCAGGCGATGCTGTTCGCTCTCGCCGAGGTGCGCGCCGCCCTGTTCGCGCGGCTGATCGCGGCGCCGCCGGCGACGGCGCTGCTCCATAATCGCGGCGATGTTGCGGCGCGGCTGGGCGGCGATGTCGAAACGCTGGAGGAGGCGCTGCTGCGCACCACGCTGGTGCCGTCGGGCATTGCGACGCTGGCGGGGACGATGCTGCTGATGGCGCTCGCGGGCTGGGCCGCTGCAGCGGCCTTGCTGGGCGCCGCGGGGGCAAGTTTCGCAGTCGCGCGCCGGATCGGGCGCGACCGGATCGCCCCGGCGCTCGACGCCGAAAGCGCAGCGCTCGGTGCGCTCAAGCGATGCTATGTCGAACTGGCGGCCGGGGGCGACGATATCGCGGTCTATGGGCTTGCCGCCGGCGTGCGCGCGGCAATCGCGGCGGCCGAAGCGCCGCTCCACCGCGCCCGCGCCGCGATAGCCGACGCCGACACGATCCTGTCGATCGTCCATTGGGGCCTGACCGGCGCGGCGGTTGCCGCAATTGTCGCGCTGTCGCCCGCGAGTGCGCCGGTTATTGCGCTCGCTGCGCTTGCGGCGACCGCCGCGATGGAGATCGTCGGCGGCCTCGCCCGGCTCGACATTCAACGCTGGAAGAGCCGCGGCGCGCGCGCGCGGCTCGATGCGATGTTTCCGGACGCCGCCGCCCCGGCGAGCGACGGCGCGCCGGCGCAGCCGATCGTCGAACTGGCGGTCGCGGGCGCCCTGCACCGCATTGTTCCGGGCGACCGCGTTCTGCTCGCCGGGCGGTCGGGGAGCGGCAAGACGCGGCTGCTCGAAACGCTGACGGGGCTGCGCGACGATGCGCCCGAAGATGTGCGGATCGGCGGATTGCATGCGGCAGGCTTGCCGCTCGCGGCGCGGCGGTCGCTGTTCGCGCTCGCGGCGCAGGATGCGGCGATGATTGCGGGCAGTGTGGCCGACAATCTGTCGCTCGCACGGCCGGGCATCACGCGCGACGAGATGCAGGCGGCGCTGACCGTTGCCTGCCTTGACGATGTCGTTGCGCAATTGCCCGGTGGGCTCGACTGCTGGCTGGGCGACGACGGCGCGCGGCTGTCGGGCGGACAGCGCAAACGGCTGTCGCTGGCGCGAGCGCTGCTGGCGCAGCGGCCGTTCCTGCTGCTCGACGAACCGAGCGAAGGGCTGGACGGCGCGACCGAAGCGCGGCTGATCGCGCGGCTGACCGACTGGTTTGCGGAGACGGGAAGCGGGTTGATCCTCGTCAGCCACCGCCCCGCGATGCGGGCGCTTGCCACGCGTCAGATCGAGATCGACGGCGATCGCGGCTAGCGCAAAATTCTCGCGAAATGGGCGGCGCTGGCGGAGGCGTCGCGGGTGCTTGTCGTCGCGGCGGGACTGGCGCCGAACTGGTCGGCAAGCGCGCGGACGGGCGCGAGCGCTTCGGGTTTCAGGCGGTAGAAAATCTGCTTCGCCTCGCGCCGCGTTTCGACGATCCGCGCGTTGCGCAGCACGCCGAGTTGCTGGCTGAGCAGCGGCTGGCCGATGCCGGTCGCGCTTTCGATCTGCCCCACGGCAAGCTCCTGATCGCGCACGGCGAAGATCAGCTTGAGCCGCACCGGATGCGCCAGGACGCGCAGCAGTTCGACCAGATCGTCGTCGATGAGCGCCTCGCCGGTCATCGCGCCGTGACATCCTTCGCGAGCGTGTAGAACCAGCCGGTGGGCTTGTCGGCCGCGAGCACGCCTTCGGTGGCGAGTTCGGGCGGGACGAGGAGGTCGTCGCCGGGCTGCCAACCCGCGGGCGTCATCGCCGACCCGTCGCTCGTGCGCTGGAGCGCCGCGACGGTGCGCAGCATCTCGTCGACCGAGCGGCCGACGGTCAGCGGATAGATGGTCAGCGCGCGAACGACGCCGTCGGGATCGATGAAAAAGGCCGCGCGCACCGTCGCGGCGCTGAAGGACTGGGCGTCGACCATGCCGAATGCGTGCGCGATTTCGAGCGAGGGGTCCTCGACGATCGGGAAGGGGATGGCAACGCCCAAGTCGTCGCGCAGCGCGCGGATCCATGCAAGGTGCGAAAAAAGGCTGTCGATCGAATGGGCGAGTAGCGCGCAATCGAGTTCGGCAAAGCGATCGGCTGCGCGTGCGATGGCCAGAAATTCGCTGGTGCAGACAGGAGTGAAATCGCCGGGATGCGAAAAGAAGAGCAGCCATCGGCCGCGATAATCGCTCAGCCGCACCGGTCCGGCGGTGCTGCGCGCGATGAAATCGGGCGCGGTGTCGCCGATGCGGATCGGGCGCGCTGCGGGCCGGTTGTCGCTGTCGTCGGGCATCGGGATTCCTCTGGGAGCTTCCTCTCGCTCGACAGCGATCATATATAATTCATAATATCGTGTAAATGTTATATGCGGTCAGCCGAACATGGCCCCTGCGCTGTGGCAGAGCATATAGGCCGCGACGACGAGGACGAGCAGCGCGAATAGCGTGTTGAGCCGTCCGGTTCGGGCCGACAGGCGCTGCGCACCCTTGAGCCCCAGCCAGCTTCCCAGCGCGCCGCCCGCGATGAACAGCCCGGCGAGCTGCCAGTCGACGAGGCCCGACCAGGCATAGTTGGCGGCGGTGGTGAGCCCGAAGGCAGTTACCGCGACCAGCGAGGTGCCGACCGCGTTGATCATCGGCATTCCCGTCGCGGCGACGATGCCGGGGACGATCAGAAAGCCGCCGCCGATGCCGAAAAAGCCGCTGAACGCTCCGCTGCCGAGGCCGTAGCCGAGCAGGCGCGGGGCATTTTCGCGGCTGATCCGGACCGCGGGATCGCCGACCTGGCCGCGCTTGCGCAGCATGATGACCGCGATGACGACCATCAGCAGCGCGAAGAGAAAGAGCAGCTTGGCGCCGTCGAAACTCTTGCCGAGGGTCGATCCGGCGAAGGCGCCAACGATTCCGGCGCCGGCGAAGGTCAGCCCGCACGGCCAGCGCACATTGCCAGCGCGCGCATGGTTGGTCAGCCCAACCGCCGCATTGGCGGCGACGGCGAGTGCGGCGGTCCCGATCGCGACATGCGGCTGCGGCACTCCGACGAGATAGACCATCAGAGGCACCGCCAGGATCGACCCGCCGCCGCCGACCAGCCCGAGCGTGAAGCCGACAAGCACCCCGGAGAGGGCGCCGAGGATCATCTGCGCAAGGCTGAGCGTCATGGGGTCGGTCATCGCGCGCGCGATCCTACAGCGTATCGAGCGGCAGCTTCAGATAGCGGGTGCCGTTCGCTTCGGGTTCGGGGAAATGACCCGCGCGCATATTGACCTGGATCGACGGGAGGATCAGCCGCGGCATCGACAGCGTCTTGTCGCGCGCCTCGCGCATCGCGACGAACTGATCTTCGTCCACGCCTTCGTGGACATGAACGTTGGCGGTGCGCTCGGCCGCGATCGTCGTTTCCCAGGCAAAGCTGTCGCGACCCGGCGCTTTGTAATCGTGGCAGAGGAACAGCCGCGTTTCGCCGGGAAGCGACAGCAAGCGCTGGATCGAGCGATAGAGGGTGCGCGCATCGCCGCCGGGAAAGTCGGCGCGCGCGGTGCCATAGTCGGGCATGAACAAGGTATCGCCGGTGAACAGCGCATCGCCGATGATCCACACCATGCACGCCGGCGTGTGGCCGGGGGTGTGGAGCACCATCCCCTCGATCTCGCCGAGCATGAAGCGCTCGCCGTCGGCCATCAGCCGGTCGAACTGCGAGCCGTCGCGCGCGAAGCGCGCATCCTCGTTGAAGATGGCGCCGAACACCGTCTGCACCGTTTCGATATGCCGACCGATGACGATCTGCCCGCCCAGCTTCTCCTGCAGATAGGGGGCAGCGGAGAGGTGATCGGCGTGGGCGTGGGTTTCGATCTGCCATTCGACGGTCAGCCCTTCGCGGCGGACATAATCGACGATCGCGTCGGCTGACGCATGGCCGGTGCGGCCCGAAGGCTGGTCGAAATCGAGCACCGAATCGATGATCGCCGCCCTGCGCGTCGCCGGGTCGTGGACGACGTGCGTCGCGGTGAAGGTCGGTTCGTCGAAGAAGCTTTTGACGACGGGGATACGGCCGGTCGCGCGCGCCTTGGCGATCAGCGCGGCGGCGGAATTGCGGTGAAGGTCGTCCATGCGATCATTCCTTCGCTTAAAATATTAGATAAAACTAATATAGTGAGGTGACGCCGTTTGTCCAGTGGAGGAGGAGGCCTATTCGATACCGCAGAGCAGGCGGAGGCGCCACGCCGCGGTCTGCACCGATGCCTGCGCTTCGGCGAGCCGTGCGGTCGCGGCGATCGCTTCGCGTTCGGCATCGAGCTCGGCGAGCGGCGGGCGGGCGCCCGAGCGCACTTCGAGGCTGGTGCGGTGACGTCGTCGCGCGCCTGACGCAGCCGCGCTTCGCTGGCCGAGAGTTTCGATTGCGCCTCGCGGACGCGCGCGCTGCCCGCGCCGCTGTCGAAGAAGGTCCAGCGCCCGCGCAGCCCGACGGTGACGCTGTCGGCGCGATAGTCGGGGAAGAATTGGTCGCGAATCCGCGCGCCCTCGGCAAAGACGCCGAGCTGCGGGCGGTTGGTCGCCTTGGCTGCGCGCACCCCCGCGGCAGCGCCGTCGACGCCAGCATCGGCCTGTGCGAGCAGGACATTCGCGGCGACGGCGGCCTCGACGGCTTCGCCGAGCGTCGCGGGAACCTCGGGGCGCGGGGGCAGGGGGGCGAGATCGCCGACAGGCTTGCCGGTCAGCCGCTCGAGGCGGGCGAGCGCGGCGGTGAGGCGGCCCTGGGCCTGGACGAGACCGGCCTGTCCCTCGGCGCGGCGTGCTTTCGCCTGGGCGACCTCGCTGCTCGTCGCATCGCCGACGTCGTAGCGCAGGCCGGTATGACGAACGATCTCGCCCAGCGCATCGACGAGCTTGCCATAGCTCGCGACAAGATCGCGCGCGGTGAGCACTTCGGCATAGGCGCCGACGGTTGCAAGGGTCAGATTCTGGCGCGCCATATCCTTGCCAAGCGTCGCCGCGCGGCTGCCCGCCGCGGCCTGATCGATCGCGGCGCTGATCCGTCCGCCGGCGTAGAGGGGATATTCGCCGACCAGTTGCACGGCGCTGGGGGTCACGCTTTGCGCGGTCAGACCGAAATAGCCGCCGGGGTCGAGTCGGCCGGTGCCGATGCTGCCCTCGACACTGGCGGTGGGACCGGCGGCGGCGCGCGCCTGCGCGAGCCGCGCGGCGGCGGCATCGGCATCGGCTGCCGCCGCTTCGAGCGCGGGCGAGTGCGCGCGCGCGTCGGCGATGGCGGTCGCCAGATCTTGCGCCGCCGCAGGATGCGGCAGCGCGAGTGCAGCAAGGCATGCCGCCGTCAGCAGGGTCGCGGCGCGTGTCACTTAAAGGCGGCTCCCTGCCGCACGCCGAGACGCTTGAAAATGGCCGCCGCGGGACAGAAGCCGGTGAAGCTTGCCTGGATCATGTTGAGCCCGGCAAAGGCGGCGAGTCCGATCCACCAGGGATGGACAAACCAGGCGAGCAGCACGCTCGTCAGCACGACGAGGCCCGCGAAGCGCAAAACGGCACGATCGAGGTTCATGGGTCTTCCTTTCGTCAGAAGCGGAGTTTCTTGATCCCGAGCGCATGCATCGCGAGCTTTTCGTAAAAGGGCTCGCTCTCGCCCTTGCGGACCTTGCGCAGGAAATATTTTTCGAAGCCGATCTTCGCGAGATGGACCCATTTGCCCGACGACGACCAGTTGAGGTTGCGCGGCGGGATCTGCGGCTGCGCGACAAAGGCAACGCCGCCGTCGCCGAAGTCGGCCAGACAGACGGCGTTCCACGTCGCCTCATGCTTCGGCGGCTGACCGGCGAGTTCGAGTTTCAGATTCTGCGCGATCGCGGTGACCATCGATTCGATCATGAAGCCCGTCTTGGGCACGCCCACCGGGACGGGGGTCGGGCCGACCGGCGGGATCGCGACGCAGACGCCGAGCGAATAGATGTTGGCGAAGGTCGGATTGCGCTGATGCTTGTCGGCGATAATGAAGCCGCGCGGATTGGTCAGGCCTTCGATGCCGAAGACGGCATCGACGCCGCGAAAGGCGGGCAGCAGCATCGAATAGCCGAAGGGCAGGTCGTGCTTGGCCTTGACGCTGCCGTCCTCGGCGACTTCCTCGACATGCGCCATGCCGGCCTCGAAGCTGGTGACGCGCGCATTGGTGATCCATTTGATGTGACGGTTGCGCAGCTCGCTTTCGAGCAGGCTCTTGGTATCCCCGACGCCATCGAGGCCGAGATGGCCGATATAAGGTTCGGCGGTGACGAAGGTCATCGGCACCCTGTCGCGCAGCTTGCGGCGCTTGAGTTCGGTGTCGAGGATCAGCGCGAATTCATAGGCCGGCCCATAACAGGAGGCGCCCTGTGCGGCGCCGACGACGATCGGCCCCGGGTTTTCGCAGAAGCGGTCGAAGGCATCGGCCGCGGCGGCGGCATGATCGGTCGCGCATACCGATACGGTGTTCGCCTCCGGCCCGAAGCCCTCGATCTCGTCGAAGGCGAGTTTCGGCCCGGTCGCGATGACCAGATAATCATAATCGACGAAGGCGCCGTCGTTCAGCTCGACCTGATTTTCCTTGGGGTGGACGCGCTTTGCGCCGACCGCGGTGAAATCGATCCCCTTGCGCTTCATGACGGGGGGCAGGTGAACGCAGATCGCCTCGGGTTCGCGCCAGCGGACCGCGACCCAGGGGTTGGAGGGGACGAACCAGTAATTTTCCTGATCGGAAATCACCATCACCTCGGCCTTGCCCTTGGAAGCCTCCCGTATCTCGTAAGCTGCGATAGTGCCGCCGAGTCCGGCACCCAGAACGACGATCCGCGGTAACGACATCTTCTCTCTCCTTGCTCCGGCGCGCGTGGGGCGCCGCCGGCTTTCCCTGGGGGTGGCCGCGATGCGGGGCGGACGGTGTGCCTCCGCATCGCGACCGCACTCGATTTGGGGCGACCCAGAAGGATCGAGTGCAATATCTGTTGACCTTCATATTAGATTTAAATAATATTAGCAATACCTGAATTAATCAACCCGCCATCGGCCGGGTCCGCGCAAGGAGTTTTTGACCATGCTGAACCTGTTCCGCCGTCCGGCGCACAAGGAAATCACGCCGCATGCGCTTGCCGAGATGTTGGCGGCAGGCGAGGCGATTCTGGTCGATGTCCGCGAGGCCGACGAGTTTGCTAGCGGGCATGTCGCGGGCGCGCTGTCGATGCCGCTGTCGCGCTTTCAGGCGAGCGCGCTTCCGGCGGGCGGCAAGCCGGTCATCCTGACCTGCGCCGCGGGTCGCCGTTCGGCGATGGCGCTCGACAAGGCGGCGGCGGGGCGGCCCGACATCGACACCCATCTTGCGGGCGGCATGGGCGCCTGGCGCGCGGCCGGCCTGCCGGTCGTGACGGGGAATTGACGATGCGCCCATCATCCCTGCTCACCTCTGCGCTGCTCAGCGCCGCCCTGTTCGCCGCATCGCTGTCGCTCGGTGGTTGTGGCGGCGAGACGAGCGCGCCCGCCGAAAAGAGCGCGGCCGTGACGGGCGAAAGGCTGGCGTTGCAGCCGGTGACGATCACCGACTGGAAGGATGTTGGCGCGCTGGTAACGAGCGTCGACATGGCCGACGCCCGCGCGCGCATTCCCGGCATCCTCGACAGTCTGAGTGTCCGCGAAGGCGACATGGTGCGCAAGGGACAGGTGATCGGCCGCGTCGTCGACAGCCGGCTCGGCTATGAAGGCGCGGCCTATGGTGCGCAGGCGGCGGCGGCGCAGGCGCAGGCCGCACAGGCCGATGCCGAACTGGAGCGCGTGCGCTACCTCCATGCCAATGGCGTCTATGCGCAGGCGCGGCTCGATCAGGCCGAGGCGCAGGCGCGCGCGGCGCGGGCACAGGTTTCGGCGGCGCGGGCGCAGCAATCGGCGGTCGGTGCGGTCGCCGGGCAGGGCGCGGTGGTCGCCCCCTCGGCAGGGCGCGTGCTGATCGCGCAGGTTCCGGCGGGTTCGGCGGTGGCGCCCGGCACGTCGATCGCGACGATCACCTCGGGACCGATGGTCCTGCGGCTCGAACTGCCCGAAACCTTGGCCGACAAGGTTCATGTCGGTAGCGCGGTGCTGGCAACGGGGCTTTCGGACGACAAGGGCGCGGCGCCGCCGCGCGCCAGCGTCGGCCGCGTCTATCCCGCGGTCAGCGGCGGGCAGATGTCGGCCGACGTTCCGATCCCCGGACTTGCCAGCACGATGGTCGGTCGCCGCGTCACGGCGCGCGTTGCGGTCGGCGAGCGGCAGGCGCTGGTCGTTCCGCGCCGCTTCGTCGAAACCAGCTATGGCATCGACTATTTGACGATCATCGTCGGCAAGGATGCGACGTCGCGAGTGCCCGTCCAGATCGCGCCGACCGACGATCCGGCGCGGGTTGAGATATTGTCGGGCGCCAGCAGGGGCGACACGCTGATTGCCGTAGCGCGCGGAGCGGCAGGCAAATGAGCCTGGGCCTGTCGGGGCGGCTGACGCGCGCGACGATCCGCAGTCCGCTGACGCCGCTGATGCTGCTCGCCGCCATAATGGTGGGGCTGCTCGCGATCATGACGATCCCGCGCGAGGAGGAACCACAGATCAGCGTGCCGATGGTCGACCTGATGGTCGCCGCGCCCGGCCTGTCCGCGAGCGATGCGGTGGAGCTGATCGGCAAGCCGCTGGAGACGATCGTCAAGAGCGTCGACGGCGTCGAACATGTCTATACCCAGGCCGAAGACGACGGGGTGATGGTCACCGCGCGCTTTCTGGTCGGGTCCGATCCCGACGACGCCGCAATCCGCATCAACGAGCGGCTGTCGGCGAATATGGACAAGCTGCCGCAGGGCATCCAGCCGCCGCAGGTGACGGTGCGCGGGATCAGCGATGTGCCGATCGTGGTGCTGACGCTGTCGCCCAAGGCCGGCGCGCGCGGCGACTGGAACGAGCAGGCGCTGCGGTCGCTCGCCGCCCGGTTGCGGACCGAGGTTGCGAAGGTCGACAATGTCGGCCTGACCTTCATCACCGGCGGGCAGGAGGAACAGCTTCGCGTCGTTCCCGATCCGGCAAAGCTCGCGGCGCATGGCGTCTCGCTCGGCGCGCTGATGGATGCGGTGGGGCAGGCAAACCGCAGCTTCCCGCTCGGAACGGTGCGCGAGGGCGGCGCTGCAACCGCCGTCGTGGCCGGGCAGACGGTCCGCAGCGCCGAGCAATTGGCGACGATCACGGTGCGCGCGGCCAACGGCAATCCCGTCTATCTGCGCGATGTCGCGACGGTCACGCAGGGGCCGGGTGAGGATCAGGCGCGCGCATGGCGCTGGGCCAAGGGCGCGGGCGATCGCTGGTCGATGGCGCCCGCGGTAAGCCTGGCGATCGCGAAGCGTTCGGGGGCCAATGCCGTCAATGTTTCGGACGCGGTGGTCGCGCGGGTCGAGGCGCTGCGCGGCAGCCTGATCCCGCCGGGCGTCGAGGTCGCGGTGACGCGCAATTATGGCGAAAGCGCCAATGAAAAGGCGAACGAGCTGATCTTCCACCTCGGACTCGCGACGGTGTCGATCGTCATTCTGATCGGCTTCGCGATCGGCTGGCGCGAGGCGGGGGTGACGGCGGTGGTCATCCCGACCACGATCCTGCTCACCATGTTCGCGTCGAACATCATGGGCTTCACGATCAACCGCGTCAGCCTGTTCGCGCTGATCTTTTCGATCGGCATCCTGGTCGATGACGCGATCGTGATGATCGAGAATATCGCGCGCCACTGGGCGATGGCCGACGGGCGCAGCCGGATCGACGCGACGGTCGATGCGGTCGCCGAGGTCGGCAATCCGACGATCATCGCGACGCTGACCGTCGTCGCGGCGCTGCTCCCCATGCTGTTCGTATCGGGACTGATGGGCCCCTATATGGCGCCGATCCCGATCAACGCCTCGGCGGCGATGCTCTTTTCCTTCTTCGTCGCGGTGATTATCGCGCCGTGGCTGATGGTGCGCTTTGCGCGCGATACGCTGACGCAGGGGGCGCACGACCATGCGGGCGGGGGCAAGCTTGGCGCGCTCTATGGCCGCGTCGCCATCCGCGTGATCCGCGATCGCAAGAGCGCGCGCAATTTCCTGATTGCCGTTGGCGCCGCGACGCTCGTCGCCTGCTCGATGTTCTATTTCAAGGCGGTGACAGTCAAGCTGCTCCCCTTCGACAACAAGTCGGAGGTGCAGCTTGTCCTCGACATGCCCGAGGGCACGTCGCTCGAGACGACGGGGCGCACGCTCGACGCCGCCGCGGCGGTGGTGCGGCAGATTCCCGAGGCGAAGTCGATGGAGGCCTATGCCGGCACCTCGGCGCCGTTCAATTTCAACGGCCTCGTGCGGCACTATTTCCTGCGCAATCGGCCCGAGATGGGCGATTTGATGGTGACGCTGGCGCCCAAGGGCGAGCGCGACCGGTCGAGCCACGCCATTGCGCTCGATCTGCGCCAGCGGCTGAAGAAAGCGCTGCCGCTGCCCGCCGGTGGGTCGATCAAGGTCGTCGAAACCCCGCCGGGACCGCCGGTGCTCGCGACGCTGCTCGCCGAAATATACGGTCCCGACGAAGCGACGCGGCGCAAGACCGCCGCGCAGGTCGAGGCGCTGTTCCGCACCGTCCCCTATGTGGTGGATGTCGATAACAGTTTCGGCGTCCCGCGCCCGCGGCTGCGGCTGATACCCGATCGGGCGCGGATGGACGCCTATGGCATTTCGGAGCGCCAGCTTTTCGACAGTATCGGCGCGCTGCTGGGCGGGCAGACCGTCGGCTATGCGCCGCGCGGCGACGGGCGCGATCCGCTGCCGATCCGCATCGCGCTCGATCAGTCGCAGCGCAGCTGGAGCGCCGACCTTGCCGCGACGCCGGTTGCGACGATGGGACCCGGCGGGCGGCTCGTCCAGCTCGGCGAGATCGTCGATGCGCGCGAGGAGGCGGGATCGCCCGCGCTGTTCCGCCGCAACGGCCGCGCCGCCGATATGGTCACCGCCGAACTGGCGGGGGAATATGAAGCCCCCATCTATGGCATCTTCGCGGTCGACGATGCGATCGAGGCGTTCGACTGGAAGGCGCACGGGATGGAAAAGCCGGTGGTCCGCTTCAACGGTCAGCCCGACGATGAACAGGTGCCGACGCTGCTGTGGGACGGCGAGTGGGAAATTACGTGGGTGACCTTCCGCGACATGGGCGCGGCCTTCATGGTTGCGCTCCTGGGCATCTATGTCCTGGTCGTCGGGCAGTTCCGCAATTTCAAGATTCCGCTCGTCATCCTGACGCCGATCCCGCTGACCCTCGTCGGTATCGTGCTGGGGCATATGCTGTTCGGCGCGCCCTTTACTGCGACGTCGATGATCGGCTTCATCGCGCTGGCCGGGATTATCGTGCGCAATTCGATCCTGCTGGTCGACTTCATCAACCATGCGAAGGGCGAGGGCAAACCGCTGCGCGATACGCTGCTCGAAGCGGGGATGATCCGCTTCAAGCCGATCGTGCTGACGGCGGCGGCGGCGATGATCGGGGCGGCGACGATCCTGACCGACCCGATCTTTCAGGGGCTTGCGATTTCGCTGCTCTTCGGACTCGCCTCCTCGACACTGCTCACCGTGCTCGTTATTCCCGCGATTTACATCGTCCTGCGCGACGATGGCCGTGAAGGAACCCTCTCCCCATGACCAAGCCGACCGACCTTTCGATCCTGAAGCGCGATGCGCGCGAGATGGCCGACTATTTGAAGCTGCTCGCGCATCCCGAGCGGCTGCTGATGCTGTGCCAGATGGACGAGCGCGAAGTGTCGGTCGGCGAACTCACCGAGCTCAGCGGGCTGTCGCAATCGGCGGTGTCGCAGCATCTGGCGCGCTTTCGCGACCAGGGTATCGTGTCGGCGCGCGGCGAGGCGCAGACGCGCTATTATAGCCTGTCCGACGCCAAGATGCAGCGGATCATCGCGGCGCTGTGCGAGGCATGTCACGGGGACGAAGCGGCTTAACACTTGACCCGGAGCCGCCGCCGCGCTTGGAGCGCCGACGTGTTCCGGATACGCAAAACCCGTCTGCTGATCGCCGCCGCGCGGCAGCGTCGGCGGCTGCGCGAGAGCGAAGCCGCGTTCATCCTGCTCGCCGCGCTGGCGGGGCTGGCGGCGGGGGTGCTGACGAACATCCAGCAATTTCTGGCGCATGGCATCCAGCAGCTTCTTTACGGCGTCACGATCAACCGGCTGAGCGCGCTCGGCGAGATCCATCATCCGTGGAAGCTGGTCGCGCTGCCCATCGGCGGCCTTCTGCTCGTCCTGCTCGCGCGCGGCCTGCGCAACCGCAAGCGCATGCCCGTCGACGTGGTCGAGGCGAACGCGCTGCACGGCGGACGCATTCCCTTTGCCGACAATCTGGTGATCGCGTCGCAGACGATCATCTCGAACGGTGCGGGCGCGTCGGTGGGGCTTGAGGCCGCCTATGCGCAGATGGGCGGCGGCTTCGCCTCGCAGCTCGGCCAGTGGTTCGCGCTACGCCGCAACGATCTGCGCACGCTGGTCGGCGCCGGGGCGGGCGGGGCGATCGGCGCGGCCTTCGGCGCCCCGCTGACCGGCGCCTTCTATGCGTTCGAGATCGTCATCGGCAATTATACCCCCGCCGCGATCGCCCCGGTGATGGTCGCGGCGCTGTCGGCCGTGTTCGTCAGCCGCGCGCTCGGCGTTGATCCCTATCTGATCGCGACGACTGTCGACCGCGCTTTTTCGACCGCCGACTATCTTGCCTATGCGTTGCTCGGGCTGGTCGCCGCGCTGTTCGGCATCCTCATCATGCGGCTCGTCACCTTCGCCGAAATTCGCGTTCAGGGATGGCAAAGGATCGCAGGCTGGCGGCCACTCATCGGCGGCTTGCTGCTGATCCCCTTGGCGCTGGTGTCGCCGCAGACGCTGTCGGCGGGGCATGGCGCGCTGCACCTCGATCTGGTGTTGCGCCCGGCGCTGTCCTTCCTCGCCATCGTGCTGCTGCTCAAGATCGCGGCGTCGGTCGTGTCGCTCAGCTTCGGCTTTCGCGGCGGGCTGTTCTTTGCCTCGCTGTTCCTGGGGTCGCTGATCGGACAGATATTCGCGGGACTCGTCAACATGAGCCCCCTCGGCATCGCGCTCGATCCCAACGACGCGGCGCTGGTCGGCATGGCGGCGCTCAGCGTCTCGGTCGTCGGCGGGCCGATGACGCTCGCGGTGCTGATGCTCGAGACGACGCATGATTTCGCGCTGATGGGCGTGGTGCTGACCGCGACGCTGGTGTCGAGCGCGCTGACGCGCGAATGGTTCGGCTACAGCTTCTCGACCTGGCGCCTGCATTTGCGCGGCTCGAAGATCCGCAGTCCGCGCGACATCGGCCGGTTGCTGACGCTCACCGCCGGACGGATCATGCGCACCGACTGGACGGCCGTCCCCGCCGCCATGACCGTCGCCGATTTTCGCCTGCGCGTGCCGCTCGGTTCGACGGCCAAGGCGGTGCTGACCGATGGCGAGGGCCGCTATGGCGGAATCGTCGTCACAGCCGCGGCCTATCATCCCGACATTGCGGGTGATGCCCCGATCGCCAGCCTTGCGACGCTCACCGACGACACGCTGCACCCCGCAACCGGGGTCGAGGCGATGATCGCAGCCTTCGATGCCGCCTCGGCCGATGAACTGGCGGTGGTCGACGATGGCGGAAAGGTGATCGGCGTCGTCACCGAAAAACATGCACGGCGCCGCTATTTCGAAGCGCTCGAAGAGGCGCAGCGCGACCTGTTCGGCGAAAGCTGAAAAATTTGCGCCGGCGGATGGGGCCGCCGGCGCACCTCCCTAAGGGGGGAGGGAGAGGATAACGGAGTATCGTGCTTTGCTTTGCCGCTGTGGGCGTAATTGGCCGGCGGCGCGCCTGCGCTGCGTCGAAACGCGATTATCGCGCGACAAAGGTTGCGGGAGATAGGGCGGGAGGCCGGGCGCGCCCCGCCTGTGTTAGCGGGCGGCGCTCGCCGCCATCACCTGTCGTCCGTCGCTCGCGAAGGCGCCAAGGACGATGGCGTCATCGTCGCCGCGCAGCGCCAGATGTAATTCTTCACCGCAGATCGCCGGAGACGTGCCGCGGAAATCGAAGCGGGTAAGGGCGTTGTCGCCGAAGTGCCGCGCCGCGAGGTCGAGAAGCAGCGTTGCGGTGAGCGGGCCGTGGACGACGAGGCCGCGATATCCCTCTTCTTCGGTCGCATAAGGCAGGTCGTAGTGGATGCGGTGGCTGTTGAAAGTCAGCGCCGAGTAGCGGAACAGCAGCGCCTCCGACGGGACGAGCATCCGGTGCGCGTCCCAGCCCCCGGGATCGAAGCGGCCATCGCCCGGCGGCGGCGGGGCCGGTGGGGCGCCGGCGTAGGCTGGTTCGCGGAAGACGATCGACTGGATTTCGCGGACGTTCATCACCCCTTCGGTATGTATTTCATGTGCGACATCGACAAAAACGAGTCGGCCCGTCGTTCCTTGCTTTTCCGCGATTGAGGATATGTGTGACGTGCGCGTCACTGTGTCGCCGGATCGGAGGGGCCAGCCGAATTCGGTCTTGCTTCCAGCCCACATCCGACGAGGCAAAGGAATGGGGGGGAGGAAGCTTGAGGCGCCATCATCGCGGATAGGGTGGCCATCGGTGCCGAGCATGGCAGTTGGCGCACCGGGTCGGAAGATGCTCCAATGAAAGCCCTGAGGAGTTGATCCATCCTCGGGGTCGCTCCGGTCAAAGGTTGCTAACCAAGGTTCAACCGTCGCAGCTACAATGACCTCTTGGCGCGCTTCTCGTCGCCCGATCCAGGCGCTCCAATCCTTCATCAATTGCGTCCTCCTGTCAGCCCGCGCGCGATCACCTGGGCCTGTATTTCCGCCGCGCCCTCGAAAATGTTGAGAATGCGGGCATCGCAGAGCACCCGGCTGATCTCATATTCGAGCGCATAGCCGTTGCCGCCGTGGATTTGCAGCGCGGCGTCGGCGTTCGCCCAGGCGGCGCGCGCGCCGAGCAGTTTCGCCATACCGGCTTCGATATCGCAGCGCTTGCCCGAATCCTTGGCGCGCGCGGCGGCGTAGCTGAGCTCGCGCGCCATCACGAAATCGACCAGGCTCATCGCGAGCTTGTCCGAAACACGCGGGAAATGGACGATCGCCTTGCCGAACTGCTTGCGGGTGCGCGCATAGTCGAGCCCGAGTTCGAGCGCGCGGCGCGCGACCCCGACCGCGCGGGCGGCGGTCTGGATGCGCGCGCCCTCGAAGGTGCGCATCAGCTGCTTGAAGCCTTGCCCTTCCTCGCCGCCGAGCAGCGCATCGGCAGGTGCGGTCATGGCGTCGAATTGCAGCGCATATTCGCGCATCCCGCGATAGCCGAGCACTTCGATCTCGCTGCCGGTCATGCCGGCGGCGGGGAAGGGATCGGCCTCGGTTCCGCGCGGCTTGGGGACGAGCAGCATCGAGAGGCCCGCATAGCCCTTGGCGTCGGGCAGGGTGCGCGCGAGCAACGTCATCAGGTCCGAACGCGCGGCGTGGGTGATCCAGGTCTTGGCGCCGTCGATGACCCAATGGTCGCCCTCGCGGCGGGCCTTCGTTTGGAGTGCGCCGAGGTCCGAGCCGACGTCGGGTTCGGTGAACACCGCGGTGGGCAGGATTTCGCCGCTGGCGATCCGCGGCAGCCATTCGGCCTTCTGCGCATCGGTGCCGCCATGAACGATCAACTCGCCCGCGATCTCGGACCGGGTGCCGAGCGAACCGGTACCGATCCAGCCGCGCGATAGTTCCTCGGTGACGATGCACATGACGAGCTTGCCGAGGCCGAGGCCGCCAAATTCCTCGGGAATACAGACGCCAAAGGTGCCTAGCTCAGCCATCGCCTGAACCGTCGCATCGGGTATCAGCTCATTGGCGAGGTGCCAGCCATGCGCGTGCGGGATGATCGCGGCGTCGGTGAAGCGGCGATACTGGTCGCGGATCGCGTCGAGGTCGGCGTCGTGGAGCGTCTCGCTTGGCCATTGATTTTCGGCTAGCGCGGCGGCGACCTCAGCGCGGGTGGCGGCATGGTCGGCGTCGAGCAGGTTCGCGCAGGCGTCGGCGAGCACGCGCGCCGCAGCGCCGAGGCCAAGATCGGCGGGGCGGAAAATCTCGTTCTGTCCCATCGGCAGGCCGCCGGTGAGTTGGCCGATGCTTTCGGCGAAGGCGAGGGTGGCGATCTGCGCGTCGAGCGGGTTTGTACCGTTGCCGGCGTCGAGCCAGTCGAGCGTCGCTTCGAGCGCCGCGACCGTCGTTGCGACCCACGCGAAGCCATGCGCCGCGCGCTGCTCGCTGTCGATTGGGGTGGCCGCCAGCCGCTCGGCGAGCGCGGCTTGCGCCGCACCGCGATACGCCTGCGCGGCAATCAGCGCGGCGTTCAGATTAGCGTGCATCACAAAAAATCCGTACGAACGGCTTTTTGCGGAGAGGCCGCTCCAAAGTTCATTGGTCGGATATCCTTCAAGCCGCGCGCTCGAAGATCGCGGCGATACCTTGGCCGCCGCCGATGCACATGGTTTCAAGGCCGTAGCGGCCATTCCTGCGGACGAGTTCGCGCGTGAGGTTCGCAAGGATGCGCCCGCCGGTCGCGCCGATCGGATGGCCGAGCGAGATGCCCGAGCCGTTGACGTTGAGGATTTCGTTGCGGCTGTCGTCGTCGGACCAACCCCAGCCCTTGAGCACCGCGAGCACCTGCGGCGCGAAGGCTTCGTTGAGTTCGACAAGGTCGATGTCGCCCCAGCCGAGGCCGTTACGCGCGAAGAGGCGTTCGACCGCGGGGACGGGGCCGATGCCCATGCGGCTGGGGTCGCAGCCCGCTGCGGCCGAGCTGTGATACCAGGCGATGGGGGTCAGCCCGAGTTCGTCGAGCTTGTCCTCGGCGACGACGAGGCACGCGGCGGCGGCGTCATTCTGCTGGCTGGCGTTACCCGCGGTGACGACGCCGCCTTCGAGCGCCTTGAGCTTGCCGAGCGATTCCAGCGTCGCGTCGGCGCGGTAGCCCTCGTCGTGCGCGAAGACGACCGGATCGCCCTTTTTCTGCGGCACCGAGACGGGGACCAGTTCGTCGTCGAACAGACCGTTCGCCCAGGCTGCGGCGGCGCGCTGGTGGCTGCGGACGGCATAGGCGTCGCACGCCTCGCGGCTGATATCATAATCCTTGGCGAGATTTTCGGCGGTTTCGATCATGCCTGTGATGACGCCGAAGCGTTCGACCGGTTGCGACATCAGGCGGCCGCGCGTCAGCCGGTCGTGCAGCGTCAGATTGCCCGCGCGCACGCCCTTGCGGATATCGGTCGAATAATGTTCGACATTCGACATCGATTCGACACCGCCGGCGACGACGACATCGGACATGCCGGTCTGGACCATCATTGCGGCGTTGACGACCGCCTGCAGCCCCGAGCCGCAGCGGCGATCGAGCTGATAGCCCGGTACGTCGAGCGGCAGGCCCGCGGCGAGCCACGACCAGTGGCCGATGCTCGGCGCCTCACCATTGCCATAACCCTGCGAAAAGACGACGTCGTCGACCCGCGCGGGGTCGATCCCGGTGCGCTCCATGAGCGCCTTCAGGATGACCGCGCCGAGGGCGCCGGCGGTCATGGAGGAGAGCGATCCGCCGAACTTGCCGACGGCGGTGCGGATCGGGGCGACGATGGCGGCGCGGCGAAGGGTCATTTTCTAATCTCCAAACATAAATTGCGTGTGCCCCCACGAAGGCGGGGGTCCATCACCTGCCCTCTCAGCCCTCAGCAACCGCTGGCCGGCATCGCAAGGATCGGATGATGGGCCCCCGCCTTCGCGGGGGCACAGGAAGGGGAAGTGGGGCAATTCAGCCGACACCGACGATACCGGCATCGATCAGACGGGCAATTTCGCCCGAGGAGAGCGAAAGGCGCGAGGTCAGTACTTCTTCGCTGTGCTGGCCGTTGAGCGGGGCAGGGCGCGGGGGTTGGCGTTCTGCCTGCGAGATGGTCGCGAAGGCGCCCGCGGCGGGGTAGGCGAAGCCGCTGGGGTTCTGCGCCGCGCCGAAGATCGGGTTGTTCGCGACGAGCGCCGGGTCCTGAACCGCATCGAGCATCGTGCGATAGGGCGAATGGACGATCCCGCCAGCATCGAAGGCGGCGGCGAGATCGGCATGGTCGCGACTTGCGATAGCTTTCTCGAACAAGGGGTAGAGCACGTCGCGGTGGTCGAAGCGGAGGCCGTCGTCCTTGGCGAAGGAGATGCGGCGTTCGCTTTCGATGCTCGCGATGGCGTCGCCGAGATTGAGCGCGGCGATCAGATTCGCCCACTGGCGCGGGGTGACGACGACGATCATCGTCCGTTTGCCGTCGCGCGTGACGAAGTCGCGGCCGAAGAGGCCATAGACCGCGTTGCCGAGCCGCGGGCGGTTCTCGCCCGAATAGAGGACTTCGGCGACACCGCCGAGGTTTGCGACGGTGCCGATTGCGACGTCGGACAGGGGAATGCGAACCTCGCCGCCTTCGCCGCTGACGCTGCGCCGCTGGATTGCGGCGAGCAATGCGAAGGCGGCATAGGCGCCGGTGAGCAGGTCCCAGGCGGGGAGCACATGGTTGACCGGCTCGGGCCCGGTGCCGGTCAGCATCGGATAGCCGACGCTGTTGTTCACCGTATAATCGAGCGCGGGCGAGCCGTCGGCCCAGCCCATCACGCGCACGGTGATCAGGTCGGCGCGGCCTTCGGCGAGCGTGTCGTGCGACAGGAAGCCGCCCGCCGGAAAGTTGGTGATGAACTGGCCGGTCGCGCGGACCAGTTGCTGCAGCAACTCGCGCCCCTCTGGCCGGGACAGATCGAGCGCCACCGACTTTTTCGCCCGGTTCAGATTTTCCCAATAGAGCGAATTATTCTCTGCGGTCACCGGCCAGCGGCGGAAATCGGGGCCGCCACCGATCTGGTCGACGCGGATCACTTCGGCGCCGAACTGCGCGCAGTAGAGCCCGGCCGTGGGCGAGGCGACGAAGGAGGAGGCCTCGATGACGGAAAGGCCGGAGAGGAGGTTATACATGGCCAACCCCGTTGCCGTGCCCCTGCGAAGGCAGGGGCCCATCATCTGTCCCCGCGATGTCCAACGACCGGCGGCGAGAGCGCGAAAGCATCGGTGATGGGCCCCTGCCTTCGCAGGGGCACAGGATAAGGAGGTGGACCACCCTCAATTCGCCGCCGCGAACTCGCGCAGCATATGCTTCGCGATCTGGAGCTGCAGGATCTGCGTCGTGCCTTCGTAGATGCGATAGATGCGCGCATCGCGGAAGAAACGTTCGGCGTCATATTCGGCGAGATAGCCGGCGCCGCCATAGACCTGGACGCAGGCGTCGACGACGCGGCCGCACATTTCGCTGGCGAAGACCTTGAACGCCGCGGCCTTGCGGAGAACATTCTCGCCCGCGTCGGCGCGGCGCGTGACGTCGTCCATCATGCATTCGGCGGCGTAGATGTCGATCTCGCTCTGCGCGAGCATCTGCTGGATGAGCTGGAAGTTCGCAATCGGTTCGCCAAACGCCTTGCGCTCGGTCGCATAGCGGACCGCGCTGTCGAGCGCGCGGCGGGCATAGGCGGTCGCCGCGGCGCCGACCGACATGCGGCCGTTATCGAGGCTCATCATCGCATAGGCAAAGCCCTTGCCGAGCTCGCCGCCCAGCAGCGCTTCGCCTCCGACGCGGACATCGTCCATCACGATATCGGCGATGTGGCTGCCCGACTGGCCCATCTTCTTGTCCGACTTGCCGATCGAAATGCCGGGGGCGTCGAAGGGCACGACGAAGGCCGAGACATGGGAGTTCTTCGGCAGATTCTCCTTGCTCGTCCGGGCCATGATCAGGCCGACCTTCGCGAAGGGCGAATTGGTGATGTAGCGCTTGGTGCCGCTCAGAACCCAGCCGTTGTCGGTCTGCGTCGCGGTGGTTTGGAGCCCCGCCGAGTCCGATCCCGATCCCGGCTCGGTCAGCCCGAAGCAGGCGATCTCGCCCGCCGCGACGCGCGGCAGCCATTCAGCTTTCTGCGCCTCGGTCCCGCCATTCTTCAATGCCGAGGCGAACATGCCGATGTTGATCGAGATGATCGAGCGGAAGGCCGGCATCGCATAGCTGATCGTGTGGATCGTCTTGATATATTGGCTGACGTTCATTCCCGCGCCGCCATATTCTTCGGGGATCGTCAGGCCGAAGAGGCCCATGTCGCGCATCTCGGACAGGATATCGTCGGGGATCGCGTCGCTCTCGATGATCTCCTTCTCGGCGGGGAGAAGGCGATCGCGCACATAGCGCTGAAGCTGTTCGATGAACTGTTCGAAGACGTCCGCGTCCATGCCGGGGTTGCTCATGAAAGGCTCCTCAACGCATTTCCAATTTCCGTATCCCCGAGCGAAGTCGAGGGGGCCGTTCGAGCGAAGCGAGAACCGGTGCCGTGATGGCCTCGGCTTCGCTCGGCAGAGCCCCTCGACTTCGCTCGGGGATACGGGTGGGTGGGAAGATTCATATTAGATCGGGTCGTAGGGGAAAACATGCGCCGACACTTCGTCGGCGCGCGCGAAGGCGGGGCGGAAGGCGGGGATCAGCTCGTCGGCGATCGCCTCGGCGGTCCAGCCTTCGAGCTTCGCCATCGAGCGTACCGGACGCGGCTTCGAGAAAAGCAATATCTCGTTCTTGCGCACGCTGAAGATCTGGTTGGTCACATCCTTCGACAGGTCGGAGGCGAGATAGGCGACGAGCGGTGCGATCTTGTCCGCCGACATCGACTGCAGCCGCTTGACGCGCTCTTGCTCTGCCGGGGTCGTCGCCGGGATCGAACTGGTCATGCGGCTCCACGCGAAGGGCGCGATGCAGTTCGAGCGCACCCCGACGCGCGCCATGTCGAGCGCGATCGACTGGGACAGCGCGACGACGCCGAGCTTGGCGGCGGAATAATTGGCCTGGCCGATGTTACCGATAAGCCCGCTGGTCGAGGTGAAGTGGATAAAGCTGCCCGACTGCTGCTCGCGAAACCAGGGCGTGGCGGCCTTCGAGACGTTGAAGACGCCGGTAAGGTTGACCTCGATGACGCTCTTCCAATCCTCGTAGCTCATCTTGTGCCAGATGGTGTCGCGCAGGATGCCGGCGTTGTTCACGACGGCATCGATGCGGCCGAACTTTGCGACCGCATCCTCGATGATGCCGGCGGCTTCCTTGGGATCGGCGACATTGCCGAAATTGGCAGCAGCCTTGCCGCCCGCAGCGACGATGTCGTTCGCGGTGGTCTCCGCCGGGGCAGCGTCGCCGCCATCGCCCGCCTGCGCGACGCCGGGGTCGTTGACGAGGACCGCTGCGCCTTGCGCGGCGCAGTGGAGCGCCAGTTCGCGCCCGATTCCGCGTCCCGCGCCGGTAATCGCGACCACTTTGCCGTCCAGACAACCGCTCATGCCACTCTCCCGTCGAATCAATCGATAGCGCGATAGGGCGGGCAATGCATCATTTCAACATTGGGAATTGTTCTTTCATATATATGAAAATATAGCAGAGCCATGACCGGCCCCGTGCGTTCCGTTTCTCTTGCTTTCGCGATCCTGCGCCTGCTCGCCGACGCGGGACCGCTGACGCTGTCCGATATCGGCCGTAGCCTCGGCCTCAGTCCGTCGAGCTGCCTCAACCTTCTCAAGACGCTGGCGGGTGAAGGCGCGATCGAGCGCGCCGAGCCGGGCAAGCGGTACCGGCTGACGGCGGCCTGGCAGGCGGCTGAGGTGCTGCGCGACAATGGCGGCGCGGCAGCGCTCGCCGAACGGGCCCGCCCGCTGATGCTTCGCTTTGCGCAGCGTAGCGAGGCGGCGGTCGGCCTGTGGACGGCGGTGTCGCGCGAGCGGATGCAATTGCTCGCGCATGCCGAAAGCGATGCCGGAATGCGGCTGCGCCTCGCCGACGAACAGCGCCAGCCGCTCGGCGGGGGCGCGGCCGGCCGAGCGCTCGCGGCAGCGCAGGGCGTCGATGCCCGTGAACTTGCGCGTCGTTTTGCGCCGGTGCGCTGGCAGGCCGCGCTCGATTTCGAGACCTACGCCGCGCAAGTGCGCGAGGCGGCGGCGAAGGGCTTTGCCATCGACGAGGGCTTCGCGCATCGCGGCGTCGTGACGGTCGCGGCGGGGCTGGCCGAGCCGCGCCCCGGCTTTTGCCTGTCGGCGTCGATCGTCGCGGGATCGCGCAGCGCGGCAGAGATCGAAGCGCTTGGGGATGCGCTGCGGCAATTGCGCGATGCGCTCGGCGCGGGCGGGGTCGCCGACGCAGGGCGATAAGCTCTGGAGTTCATGCAATGGCGGGACCATAGTGGGCGTCCAATCGCTCGGGATACGACCATGGCCGAAGGCAAGCCCCGCTACACCCCCTACAAGCAGCCCGCGGGCGGATGGGGCGCCGCCGCGGCCACCGCAAAAGTGCTGCTGGAACAAAGCGTCGTTACCAAGGGATCGCGCGCGCTGCTGTCGATGAACCAACCGGGAGGTTTCAAATGTCCGAGCTGCGCCTTTCCCGATGCGAGCTGCACCAAGAAGCTGGAATTCTGTGAAAATGGCGCCAAGGCGCTCGCGCATGAGGCGACGAAATTCCGGGTGACGCGCGACTTCTTCGCGGCGTACAGCGTCACCGAGCTCATGGCGCAGTCGGACTATTGGCTCGAGATGCAGGGGCGGCTGACCGAGCCGATGCGCTATGACGCCGCGACCGACCATTATGTGCCGGTGAGCTGGGACGACGCCTTTGCGCTGATCGGCCGGCACCTGCGCGCGCTCGACGATCCCGACCAGGCCGAATTCTACACCTCCGGCCGCACTCCGAACGAGGCCGCTTTCCTCTATTCGATCTTCGTGCGCGAGTTCGGCACCAACAATTTTCCCGATTGTTCGAACATGTGCCATGAACCGACGAGCCGCGGCCTGCCGCCTGCGATCGGGGTGGGCAAAGGGACGGCGATCCTCGACGATTTCGACCATGCCGAGGCGATCTTCGTGATCGGACAGAACCCCGGCACCAACGCGCCGCGCATGATGACCTGCCTCGTCGAAGCGCGGCGGCGCGGGGTTCCGATCGTCGCGGTCAATCCGATGCCCGAACGCGCGCTGATCCGCTTCACCGAACCGCAGGACATCGCGCAGATGGCGACCTTCGGCTCGACCCCGATCGCCAGCGAATTCGTGCATGTGAAGATCGGCGGCGATCTTGCGCTGATCAAGGGCATGATGCGCACGATGTTCGAGCGCGAAGCGGCGGGCGAAACGATCTTCGACCATGATTTCATCGCCGAGCATACCGAAGGTTTCGAGGAACTGCGCGACGACATCATGGCGCAGGACTGGGGCGAGATGGTCGCGGTGTCAGGCATTTCGGAAGAGCAGATCCGCCGCTGCGCCGAGGTCTACATCCGCTCCAACGCCACGATCATCTGTTACGGCATGGGGCTGACCCAGCATCAACTGGGATCGCGGCTGCTCCAGCAAGTTGCAGCGCTGCTGCTGCTCAAGGGCAATTACGGCAAGCCCGGCGCCGGCATCTCCCCGATCCGCGGTCATTCGAACGTGCAGGGCGATCGCACCGTCGGCATCGACGAAAAGCCGACCGAGGCTTATCTCGATCGCGTGCGCGATGTCTTCGGCTTCGAGCCGCCGCGCGCGCACGGCCATCACACCGTCGAATCGGTCGAGGCGATGATGGCGGGGACGGCGAAGGTCTTTATCGGGCTGGGCGGCAATTTTGTGCGCGCGGTGCCCGATACCGACCGCGCCTATGACGCGATGCGCAAGCTGGACCTGACCGTCGGCATTGCGACCAAGCTCAACCGCGGACATCTGGTGCACGGCAAGGATGCGCTGATCCTGCCGGTGATCGCGCGATCCGAACGCATCGAAACCGCGGCGGGCGAGCAATTCGTCACGATCGAGGATTCGATGTCGAACGTCACCGCCTCGCGCGGGGTGCTCGATCCGGCGAGCGCACATCTGTTGCCGGAGGTGGAGATCGTCTGCCGTATGGCGATGGCGGCCCTGCCCGACAGCAAGGTCGATTGGGCGAGCTATATCGACGATTACAGCCGCATCCGCGACCGGATCGCCGATGTCTATCCCGCCATCTACGCCGATTTCGGCGAGCGCATCAAAGCGCCCAAAGGCTTTCATCTCGACATCGCGCCGCGGCGCCGCGCATGGCTGACCCCGAACGGGAAAGCCAATTTCCTGCCGCTGCCCGGATTGCACGTCGATGCGCCGGTCGATGATCCCGGCATGCTGCGGCTCGCGACGGTGCGATCGCACGATCAGTTCAACACGACGATCTACAGCTATAATGATCGCTATCGCGGCGTGTACAACGACCGGATGGTGGTGTTCATGAACGCCGGGGACATGGCGGCGCGCGGCTTGGCCGAGGGCGCGAAGGTCACGCTGGAAACGATCAGCACCGACGGCATCGTGCGGCGGGTCGAGGGGCTGACCGCGATCGACTATCCGATGCCGGCAGGTTCCATCGCGGGCTATTATCCCGAACTCAACCCGCTGCTGCCGCTCGCCTATTATGACCCGATCAGCGGCTGCCCGGCGGCGAAGTCGATCCCGGTGCGGGTCGTCGGCGCCTAAGCGAAACGATCGAGATCGGACGGGTGGTTGATGTTCGGCAAGTCGACATCGCTCTCGACCGCACGCGCGCCGATGCGGCGGGCGAAGCCGCGCACCGACCGGTCGTCCTCTTCGCTGAGGAGCGCGTCGAGCAGCGGCAGCGCCTGCACCGGCCACAGACCGATAACCGGCTGCGCAGCGAAAAACGCCGGCGGCGAGGCGAGCAGGTCGCGCAGATTTGCGGGTAGCCGAATACAGTCGACCGGCACCGTCAGCACCGCATCGAAGCCTTCGCGCGCGGCATAGGCAAGCGCCCCGGCGATGCCGCCGAGCGGGCCGAGGCCGGGCCGCGGCCGGTCGGGTATCGCGGCGGCGGGCCCGCTTTCGCGCCCTACGATGACGATCCGGTCGCATTGGGGCCGCAGCGCCGCGACGGCATGATCGAGGAGCGTCGTGCCGCCCAAGAGCGCCTGCGCCTTGTCGGAGCCGAAGCGGCGCGATTGCCCGCCGGCGAGTACCGCGCCGAGCAGCTTCATGCGATCATGCCCTGCGCGTCGCAGATGATAAGGGCATTGTCGGCGCGCGCCAGCGAAACGAGCGTCAACCCTGCCGACGCGGCGCGCTCGGCGGCAAGGCTGGTGGGCGCCGAGATGGTGACGAGCATAGGGCAACCCGCGCGCACCGTCTTTTCGACCAGTTCATAGCTGCACCGCGCCGACAGCAGGATGAAACCGCCCGCCGGATCGGCGCCGCCGCGCGCGAGTGCGCCGACAAGCTTGTCGAGCGCATTGTGCCGGCCGACATCTTCGCGAATGAGGAGAATGTCGCCATCGGGGTCGCAGAAGGCGGCGGCGTGGGCAGCACCGGTTGCACGCCCGAGCGGTTGCCGCTCGGGGAGCGCCGCAAGGGCGCGCACGAGCGCCGCGCGCTGCACGGCGATGCGGGCGGTCAGGGGTGGCAACGGGCGCAGCACCGCGTCGATATTTTCGAGGCCGCACAGGCCGCAACTGCTCTCGCTCACGCGCGTCCGGGCGCGGTCGAGCGCGCGCGCAGCGCAAGCGGGGGAAAGCCAGAGCCGCAGCGCATGGCCGCCGGGTACGGGCTGCGCGTCGATCCGGTCGATCTGCGCTGCCGTATCAACGAACCCCTCCGCCAGTGCGAAGCCGACGCCGAAATCCTCAAGATCGGCGGGCGTCGCCATCATGACGGCATAGGCGAGCCCCTGAACCTCGATCGAGACCGGCATCTCGACCGCGATCATGCGCTCGATGTCGGCATCGCCCGCCACCCCCAGACCCATCCGGCGCACCGGCCGCGGAAGGAAGGGCGGGGTATCGGCCATCAATAGGACCGCGGCATGCCGAGGACATGCTCGGCGAGGAAGGAGAGGATCAGGTTCGTCGAGATCGGCGCGACCTGATAGAGGCGCGTCTCGCGGAACTTGCGCTCGACGTCATATTCCTCGGCAAAACCGAAGCCGCCGTGAGTCTGAATACAGACATTGCCGGCTTCCACCGATGCGTCGGCGGCGAGCATCTTTGCCATATTGGCCTCGGCGCCGTTGGGCTGCCCCGCTTCATAAAGCCGCGCGGCTTCGTGAACCATCAATTCGGCGGCGCGCATATTGGCATAGGCGCGCGCGATCGGGAAGGAGATGCCCTGGTTCTGGCCGATCGCGCGGCCGAAAACATGGCGTTCGTTCGCATAGTCGGCGGACTTCCGGATGAACCATTTGGCGTCGCCGACACATTCGGCGGCGATCAACGTCCGTTCGGCGTTCATGCCCGAGAGGATGTAACGGAAGCCTTTTCCTTCCTCGCCCAACAGGTTGGCGGCCGGAATGCGCATATTGTCGAAGAAGACCTCGGTCGTCGCATGATTCATCATCGTGCGGATCGGACGGATGGTGAGCGACCCGTCGGCCAGCGCCTTTTTCATGTCGACGATGAAGGTCGAAAGGCCGTCGGTCTTTTTCGCCGCCTGATCCTTCGGCGTCGTGCGCGCGAGCAGCAGCATCAGGTCGCTATGCTCGGCGCGGCTGGTCCAGATTTTCTGGCCGTTCACGACATAATCGTCGCCATCGCGCACCGCGACGGTGCGCAGCGCGGTCGTGTCGGTGCCGCTAGTCGGCTCGGTGACGCCGAAGGCTTGCAGGCGCAACTCGCCGGTTGCAATTTTGGGCAGATAGGCTTGCTTCTGTTCTTCCAACCCGTGGCGCAGGATCGAACCCATGATGTACATCTGCGCGTGGCAGGCGCCGCCGTTGCAGCCCTCGGCCTGAATCGTTTCGAGGATCGCCGCCGCGGCCGACAGGCCGAGCCCCGATCCGCCATATTCTTCGGGGATCAGCACCGAGAGATAGCCCGCATCGGTCAGCGCCTTGACGAACGCCGTAGGATATTCGCGCCTTACGTCGAGTTCGCGCCAATATTCGCCCGGAAACTCGGCGCACAACCGCCGCACGCCTTCGCGAATCTCTAGAAAATGCTCGCTGTCATAGGGGCTGAGCTGCATCGTCGCTGGTCCAATCCTCTCTTTGCTTCGCGCCGCTTATGCCGAAGCGCCGCGCCGCCGCAACCATCAAGCGTGAGAGCGCGGGCGGCCGATCACTCGGCCTCGGTGCTGAGTCCCAGCGCCGGGATGCCGATCGACCGGCGTCCGCCGAAATCCGACCGCACCACCACCGCGCCCTGCCGCTCCATATATTCGACGAGGCGGCGAACCCGGCCCGGCGAGCGCGTGCCATAGGCGGCGCCGAGCGCATCGTCGTCGGGGCAGGGCGATCCCTCCATCGCCGCCCGCCCGATCAGCAGGAATGGCGCGAGCATGTCGTCGGGCAGGCGCGCCGCCGCGTCGAGCAGGTCGTGCCATTGCGGCTCGGCGGGATCGAAGATGCCGGCCTTGGCGAGCGCGAAGCGGCGCCGGAACTGCGCAAGGTCGAGCGGCACCTGCCGCAGCTTCTGCATCCGGCAGCGCACCGAAAAATCCTGATAGAGAAAGGATTCGGCATGGAAACCGCACGCCGGGTCGGCGAGCATGTCGCGCAGCGCTGCGATGACCACGGGTTCGGGGTCGATCGCCGGTGCCGGCTCCGACGGCGGGCCGTCGTCGATGGGCGAGGCGGCGTCTTCGGCCGGGACGACGAAGCGCTCCATCAACTCCTGCGCCGCGACCGGGCGTGGGGCCGGGGCGGGGGACGGCGCGGGTTGGGCGTCGAGATTGGCGAAGAGCATCGTCTGCATATCGGCCGGCTCGGCGCTTGGCAGCGGCAACAGGCTGTGCGTGCCCGCGCGCGTCGTGGTGCGTGTCGAGCCGATACGGATCGATACGGGCCGCCGCGTGATCGCGGGACCAAGGCCGAGGAAGCAGCCGCGGTCGAGGTCGCGTATCTGCTCGGCCTGGCGGCGCTCCATGCCGAGCAGGTCGGCGGCGCGCGCCATGTCGATGTCGAGGAAGGTGCGCCCCATCAGGAAATTGCTCGCCTCCGCGGCGACATTCTTGGCGAGCTTGGCGAGCCGCTGCGTCGCGATGGCGCCGGCGAGGCCGCGCTTGCGGCCGCGGCACATCAAATTGGTCATCGCCGACAGCGAGGCGCGCCGAACCGCGTCGGACACTTCGCCCGCCGCGCTCGGTGCGAACATCTGGGCTTCGTCGACGACGACGAGCGCCGGGAACCAGTGCGCGCGCGGCGCATCGAACAGGGCGTTCAGGAAGACCGCGACGCAGCTCATCTGCGCCTCGATCTCCAGCGTGTCGAGGCTGAGGACGACCGAGGCGCGATGTTCGCGGATGCGCGCGCCCATCGCCGCGATTTCGGCCTCGCTATAATCGCCTGCGTTGACGACGATGTGCGAATATTGGTCGGCGAGGGTGACGAAATCGCCCTCGGGATCGATCACGATCTGCTGGACGAGCCCCGCGCTTTCTTCGAGCAAGCGGCGGAGCAGGTGCGATTTGCCCGATCCCGAATTGCCCTGGACCAACAGGCGCGTCGCCAGCAATTCCTGGACATTGACATGAACGGGCCGCTGCGCGCCGTCGATTCCGATTTCGATGCTGTTGTCCACTGCGCAGCCCCTAACGAGGCGTCCGCGCCGTGACAACCGGGCTCGGCGCTCGGCGACGGCGCGCGCCGCGTCAGCGGATGATCGTCCCGCCTTTCATCACATGATCGATCCGTTCGAGGACGCGGATATCGGTCAGCGGATCGGCCTTCACCGCGATCAGGTCGCCATAGCGGCCCGGTGCCACCGCGCCGACATCGCTACGGCCCATTTCTTCCGAAGCGCGGCCAGTCGCGGCTTGGATCGCCTGCATCGGCGTCATTCCATAACGGACCATATAGGCGAATTGCCGCGCGTTGAGCCCGTGCGGATAGACCCCCGCGTCGGTCGCGAAGCCGATCTTGATTCCCAGTTCGACGGCCCGCCTGAACGCCGCGCGCTGCGTGTCGGTGGTTTCGCGATTCTTGCGCAGATATTCCTCGGGCCAGCCCTCTTTCGTGCCGATGTCGTTGATGTAATCGCCGTTGTAGATGTCCATCGCGAGCCAAGTGCCGTGCGCCTTCGCCATCTGCAGCGCCTCTTCGTCGGCGAGGCTTGCATGCTCGATGCTGTCGACCCCGGCACGGATCGCATTCTTGATCCCTTCGGCGCCATGCGCGTGAGCCGTGACGCGTTTGCCGCGTGCGTGGGCGACCGTCACGACGGCGCGAAGCTGATCCTCGGTGAGTTCGGGTGCACCGGGTTCGGTGCCGATCGCCAGCACCGCGCCGGTCGCAATCGTCTTGATGAAATCGGCGCCATGATCGAGCAGAAAGGCGGTCTTGGCCGCCGCCTCTTCGGGCGTCGCGGCGACCCCCAGCCGCATATCGGGCGGGAGCTGGTCATTGGGGACCACGCCGTTGAGTTCGCCGCCGCCGCCGGGGATGGTGATATAGGCGCCCGCGACCCACATGCGCGGCCCCGGTATATCGCCGCGGTCGATCGCATTGCGGAGTGCGACATCGGTCAGCCCGCGATAGGTGCCGACGTCGCGCACGCTGGTGAAGCCGGCGTCGAGCGTCACGCGTGCGTTGCGCGCGCCGACGAGCGCTGTTTCGGCAGGCGAGGCCTTCATCGGTGCGGCAAGATCGGCGCTCTGCCCCAGATCGGCGAGGTGCGTGTGCAGGTCGATCAGCCCGGGCAGCACCGTATAGGCCGACCAGTCGACGACCTGCGCGCCGTCGGGCGCCTTGCCGCACGGCGCGACCGCAACGATATGCTCGTCGGCGATGGTGATGCACTGCCCGGTGCGAACGGTGTCGGTCAGCCCGTCGATCAGGCGCCCGGCCTTTACATAGACGCTTGCCGCCGAAGCGGGCGCGGATGCCGCCGCCAGCGCGGCGATCAGCGCGAAGCGTTGAAAGTGTCGCACTGGCGCGGATCTCCGGTTTCCAGGCCGCGGCGCAGCCAGCTCATGCGCTGTTCGCTCGTGCCGTGGGTAAAGCTTTCGGGAACGGGACGCTGCCCGGCCGAGCGCATCAGCGTGTCGTCGCCGATCGCGTTGGCGGCGCGCATCGCTTCTTCCATATCGCCGGGTTCCATCACCGGCTGACCGTCCTTCGTCCGCGCGCGATTGGCCCAAACGCCGGCGTAGCAGTCGGCCTGCAGCTCCATGCGAACCTGCAGTGCATTGCCCTCGGCCTGCGACGATCGCGCCTGCATCTGGCGAACCTTGTCCGAAATGCCGGTCAGCGTCTGGATGTGGTGGCCGACTTCGTGTGCGACGACATAGGCCTGCGCCGCATCGCCGGCGGCGCCGAAACGGCTGGCCAGTTCGTTGAAGAAGTTGGTGTCGAGATAGACGCCCTGATCGGCGGGGCAGTAGAAGGGCCCCATCGCCGCCTGCGCCGCGCCGCAGCCCGACCGGTTTTCGTCGGTGAAGAAATTGAGCGTCGGCTTGCGATAGCCGTCGACGAGCTGACCCCAGACCTGATGCGTCGAGCCGAAGACGTTGCAGGCGAATTTCTCCGCCGCCGTGTCGCAGGCAACCCCCTGCGGTGCGCCGCGGCTTTGTGCCATCGGGTCGGCGCTTCCGCCCCCGGTGCTGAGCAGGCTGGCGCCGGGACCGAGAAAGACGAAGGCGAGCACGCCGAGCAGCAGGATGGTCCCGCAGCCCATCTTGCGTCCGAGCAGCATCGGCAGCAGGCCGACGAGCAATCCGCCCATGCCGCCACCCCCGCCGCCGAATCCGCCCCCGCCGCGACCGAGATCGCGAATGTCGTCGCCGGGATCATAATCGTCGAGGCGCATGCCTGTCTCCGCCGTCAAAGCCTTGTCGTAAAACGGTTGTGGCAGCAGCACCCCGCAATTGGAAGGGGATTCGCGCTGCACAGCACCCTTGCATTGTTCGCTGTTGCGGCGCACAAAAGACGCGGGTGCCGACCCAGAAGAGGATCGTTTCCGAGTCCATGCCTCGCCGCGCTGCCCGAGCCGCCCTGCCGCTTCCCGACCTTGTCGTGCTCGTCCTGCAAGGGGGCGGCGCGCTTGGCGCCTTTCAGGCGGGCGTTTACGAAGCGCTGATCGATCTGGGGATCGAACTCGATTGGGTCGCGGGCATTTCGATCGGGGCGATCAACGCCGCCATCATCGCGGGCAATCCGCGCGACGAAGCGGTCGGAAAGATGCGCGCCTTTTGGGAGGGCGTGTCGTCGGCGCTGCCCTCGCTACCGGTGGTCGACAATGATGCGGTGCGCGAATGGGTGCATCTGGGCGCTGCCGCGCAGGTCGCGAGTTTCGGGGTGCCGGGATTTTTCGTTCCGCGCATCCCGCCGCCGCTTTTCGCCGAACGGCAAACGCCAGCCGCGGTCAGCTATTATGACACGACGCCGCTGATCGCGACGCTCGACCGGCTGATCGACTGGGATCGGCTCAACACGGGTAATGTCCGGCTTTCGGTCGGCGCGGTCGCGGTCGAGACGGGCAATTTCCGTTATTTCGATACCCGAACCGACCGGATCGACGCGCGGCATATCATGGCATCGGGCGCCTTGCCGCCGGGACTGCCGCCGATCGAGATCGACGGGCATTGGTATTGGGATGGCGGGCTGGTGTCGAACACGCCGCTCGAGCATGTGGTCGAGGCGGCGCATGAGGATATGCTCGTCTTTCAGGTCGATCTTTTCCCGGCGCGCGGCGATCGTCCGCACGATCTGGAAGAGGCTTGGTCGCGCGAAAAGGATATCCGCTATTCGAGCCGTACGCGGCGCATTTCCGACGGTCTGGTACGGCGGCGCAAGGAGCATGCGTTGATCGATCGGATGCTGGCGAAGCTGCCGCCCGAGGCGCGCGATCTGCCTGAGGTCAAGGCGGTGCAGAAGATGGTCGATTGCAAGGCGTTGAACGTCGTGCAGCTTATCCACCAACCGCCCGCCTGGCAGACCGGCGCGCGCGATTTCGAATTCTCGCGCTCGACGATGGAGGCCAATTGGGCGCTCGGCCGCGCCGCGGTCGAAGCGGCGATGAAGGACGGGCATCTTCTTGCCGAAAGCATCGCCGAAGGGCGATCGGACAGTTTCGCGGTGCAGGCCGACCTGCTGCGGCCCAAGGCCGGCTGACCGCCATCATTATCTCCCCCCGAAGAAAGGATTATTTATGCGACTGCAAGGCAAGACGGCTCTCGTCACCGGATCGACGTCGGGCATCGGCCTCGGCATTGCCAAGACGCTCGCCGCCGAGGGCGCGAACATCATCATCAACGGCTTCGGCGAAGAGGCGGCGATCGAAGCCGAACGCGCGGCGCTGCAGGTGCTGAACGGCGGCAAGGCCGCCTATGATGGTGCCGACCTGACCAAGCCCGACGAGATCGAAGCGATGTTCAAGCGCGCCGACAAGGACATGGGCGGCGTCGACATCCTCGTGAACAATGCGGGCATGCAATATGTCGCGCCGGTCGAGGATTTCCCGGTCGAAAAATGGGACATGATCATCGCGCTCAACCTGACCGCGGCTTTCCACACCATCCGCCATGCGGTTCCGGGGATGCGCAAGAAGGGATGGGGGCGGATCATCGGGACCGCATCGGCGCACTCGCTCGTCGCCTCGCCGTTCAAATCAGCCTATGTCACCGCGAAGCACGGCCTTGCAGGCCTGACCAAGACGGTTGCGCTGGAAGTTGCCGATGCGGGCATCACCGTCAATTGCATCAGCCCCGGCTATGTCTGGACGCCGCTCGTCGAAAATCAGATCCCCGATACCATGAAGGCGCGGCATATGACGCGCGAGCAGGTCATCAACGACGTGCTGCTCGCTGGTCAGCCAACCAAGCAGTTCGTGACGGTCGAGCAAGTGGCCGCGATCGCCGCCTTCCTGACCCGCGACGAGGCCGCGAACATCACGGGCGCCAATCTGAGCGTCGATGGCGGCTGGACCGCCGCCTGACGAATCTTGCGCACGTCGCGCCCTTGAGCATTCGTCCGTCGCCTCCTAAGGGTTAACCAAAGCCGATCAGGAGAGACGGAGAATGCGGGGTCGCACTACGCTTGTTTCCACCCTGGCGCTGGGGTTGACCCTTGGCGCCTGCCAGACCGTGCCCGCCGTGCCGCCTTCGGCGGCCGACGCCCCTGCGTCCGCAGGAACGTGGCGCGCGACGGCGACCGATCAGGACAAGGAACGCATACGCAGCTGGTACAAGAGCTGGCAGGCGGCGCTGACCGATGCGCGCGCGAAAGGCTATGGCGCCGAAATCGAGCGCGAGGGCGTTTTGCTCGAGCCGATGGCGGCGCTGCCCAATCCGCACATTCCCGCCGGCGATTACCGGTGCCGGGCGATCAAGCTCGGTACGCAGGGGCGCAGCACGCTCGCCTATATCGCTTATGACTGGTTCCGGTGCCGCATCGCCGACGAGCAGGGCATCGCGAGCTTCGTCAAGCTGACCGGATCGCAGCGTCCCGTGGGCCTGATCTTTCCCGACAGCCTGAACCGGCAGGTCTTTCTGGGCACGCTGCAGCTTGGCGACGAACGGCTGGCCATCGATTATGGTACCGACCGCATGCGCGATATGGCGGGGCTGGTCGAACGGATTGGCGACAATCGCTGGCGGCTGGTGCTGCCGGCGCCGGCCTATGAATCCTTGCTCGACGTAATCGAGCTGGTTCCGGCGAACTGACGGAAAAATTTGACGGACGAGATTGACGGACAAAGGGGGATTTATGCGGATTTTGTGGACGGGCGTCGCGGCACTGGCGCTGACGATGCCGGCGGCGGCGCAATCGCTGGGCGATCAGGTGCAGCAGCAGATGCCCTCGTTGATGACGATCTACAAGGATCTGCACGCCAACCCCGAACTCAGCTTCATGGAGGTGCGCTCGGCCGGCATTCTTGCCGCCGAAGCGCGCAAGCTCGGCTTCGATGTCACCGAAAAGGTTGGCGGAACGGGCGTCGTCGCCGTGATGAAGAACGGCCCCGGTCCGGTGGTGCTGGTGCGCGCGGACATGGATGGATTGCCGGTGACCGAACAGACGGGCCTGCCCGGTGCCTCGAAGGTTCGCGTGACCACCAAGGAAGGTGTCGAAACCGGCGTGATGCATGCGTGCGGCCACGATACGCACATGACGTCGTGGATCGGCACCGCGCGGCTGATGGCGGCGAACAAGGATAAATGGTCGGGAACGCTGGTGATGATCGGCCAACCCGCCGAGGAGCGCGGCGCGGGCGCGCGGATGATGCTCGAAGATGGGCTCTATACCCGCTTTCCGAAGCCGCAATATGCGCTCGCCTTCCACGACGCGGCGCAGTTTCCGGCCGGAGCGATCGGCTACACGCCGGGCTATGCGCTCGCCAATGTCGATAGCGTCGACATCTTGGTAAAGGGGGTCGGCGGTCATGGCGCCTATCCGCAGGCAACCAAGGATCCGATCGTGCTGGCGAGCCGGATCGTCACCGCGCTGCAAACGCTCGTGTCGCGTGAAATCAGCCCGCTCGACAGCGCGGTCGTCACCGTCGGTAGTTTCCATGCCGGCGCGAAGCATAATATCATCCCCGACGAGGCGCGACTGCAGTTGACGGTTCGCAGCTATACCGACGAGGTGCGCAACCATCTGCTCGACGGCATTGCGCGCGTGGCCAAGGGCGAAGCGATCGCCGCAGGCCTCCCCGACGACAAATTGCCGGTGGTCAGCGTCGAAAAGGACGAATTCACGCCCTCGACCTTCAACACCCCCGATTTTACCGAGGATATGGCGGCGTTCCTGACGACGCGCTTTGGCGACAAGCGCGTCATCAAGATGCCGCCGGTCATGGGCGGCGAGGATTTCGGCCGCTTCTCGCGCGATGACAAGGACATCAAGAGCCTGATCATCTGGGTCGGCGGCGTGCCGCAGGCCGAACTCGATGCGGCGAAGAAGGAAGGGCGGACCCTGCCCAGCCTTCACTCGCCCTTCTGGGCGCCCGACGCGCCCGCGGTCATCTCGACCGCGACCGAGGCGCTGACGTCGATGGCGATGAAGCTGATGCCGAAGGGGTGATCGGCGGATTGGGGCCGACGCGCTGACCTGATTCGGGCGGCTCGGTCGCAGGCATGATCGGCCTGGCCCTAGCGCCATTTCCCAAATAAATTGGGATGGACCTGTCGGTGGCGCTGTGGTGAGCAAAATCCATGTCTGCGAATGACCCGTTTCCCGGCTTGTCTGCGCGTCTTACCGACCGGGAAGTGGAGGTTTTGCGCCTGTTGGTCGCCGGGCATACCGTCAAGACCATCGCGGCGCGCCTGGGGCGTTCGGAAACCTCGATCAATGAGCGCCTGCGCTCCGCCCGCCGCAAGACGGGGGTCGGCAGCAGCCGCGAATTGGCGCGCCTTCTCGACCTCCAAAAAACTTGTGACGAAAATATCGATCTTCCGAAACCGCCCTCCGATGTGGAGCCGTTGGCGCACACCGCAACCATCGGGGTTCGCGGTTCGAAAGGATTGATCGCCATGCTCTTTGCAATATCCTTGGCCGTCGCCGGATTGATGTTTGCGGCCGCCCCGTCCGCCGACCAACCGGGTTCCTTGAACGCCGCCCATGATACGGCATCGCGTTCCTTGCCGCTGGTCGGAAGCTGGTCGCTGGACGCATCGCAGTTGCCCGAAAAAGAACGGCCCCGGCGAGTGACGATCAGCTTCCGGCCGGCGCAGGACGGCAAGTGGACGACGCGCGTCGAAATCGTTGCGCCCGATGGCTCGGTCAAATATTCGGAATCGACCGCCGCGCTCGATGGCGTCGCCGTGCCGATCACCGGCAATATGGGGTTCATCGACACCGTCGCCCTGCGTCAGCCGGCACCGGACACATTGGTAATGACTTTGGGCAAGGCAGGCACCCGGGTATCGACGCGGGTCTATACCGTCGCCAAGGATCTGAAATCGATGACCGAAACGATCGTCTGGTCGAGCGACAATAGCCAGAAGCTGGAAACCACGCATTTTAATCGCGTCGAGTGATCGACGCGTAGCGTCCCGTCGCCGGCAGGCGTTCTCCCAAATGTCCCCGGGAGGACTTGCAAGCGGCGGGGCGCTATCCTACATTTGAAAAGTGCGGGCCGGGCCCCTCTGGCGTCGGCGGGATATTTCCCGCCACGTGATGTCGGACCGCATCGGGTGACACCGATGCCTTGGCGGCCCATCCTCCCCCCTACCAAAGGGCCCGGCATCGGCGTCACCTGTTTTGAGCAATCTCAATCAGGAGGCGCCTTATGTCCATGAATACCCACATTTATCGATTGACCGTGCTGCACCGCAAGCTCGACGACGCCGTGCGTCGCGAGCGCGGACGGCGTGGCGGCGATCCGTTTCGCCTGTTGCGGCTGAAGAAGCTGAAGCTGGCGGTCAAGGATCGCCTTGCCATGCTCGCGCGGCGCCCGGCCTTCGGCCGCTAATCATCGATAATCCATGATATGGGCGCGTCGCTTGCGAGCGGCGCGTCCCTTCTTTTGGGACGGACGCATATGGAATTTCTGTTTTCCGACTGGCTCGGCACGCCGGTCTGGTTCTGGGCCGCCTTCATCGGCCTTGTCGTCGCGCTGACCGCATTCGACCTTGGCATCCTGCACAAGGAAAACAAGGAGATGGGGATCGGCGAGAGCCTGAAGCTCTCGGCGCTCTATATCGGTATCGCGCTGGCCTTCGGCGCCTGGATCTGGGCGGAGAAGGGCGGCGAGGCAGGCCTGCAATATTACACGGGCTTCTTCATCGAGAAGGCGCTGTCGATCGACAATATCTTCGTCATCTCGCTGATCTTCGCGACTTTTGCCATCCCCGCGCGCTATCAGTATCGCGCGCTGCTGTGGGGCATCGTCGCGGTGATCGTGCTGCGCGGGATCATGATCGCGGGCGGCGCGGCGCTGGTTACCGAATATGAATGGCTGCTCTACGTCTTCGCCGCCTTTCTGGTCTTCACCGGCGTCAAGATGCTGTTCGCGAGCGACAAGCCGATGGACGTTGCGGGCAATCCCGTCGTCCGCTGGCTGTCGCGGCACATTCCGATCACGCCCGATCTGCACGGCGAAAAATTCTTCGTCCGCACGATCGACAAGAAGAGCGGCAAGCTCGCGCTCGCCGCGACGCCGCTGTTCCTGGCGCTGGTGGTCATCAATCTGGCCGACCTCGTGTTCGCGGTCGATAGTGTGCCGGCGATCTTCGCGATCACGACCGACACCTTCATCGTCTATACGTCGAACATCATGGCGATCCTCGGTCTGCGCGCGCTCTATTTCGCGCTCGCCGCCATGGTGCACCGTTTCCACTATCTGAAATATGCGCTGGCGCTGGTGCTCGTCTTCATCGGATCGAAGATCTTCGTTGCCGACTTCCTGCTCGGCGGGGCCAAATTCCCGCCGCTGATCAGCCTGGGCGTCACGGTCGCGTTGATCGCGGGCGGCGTGCTCTGGTCGCTCGTCAAGACGAAGGACGGCGACGCATCGGCGTCGACATAGGAAGCGTGCGGGCCGCTTCTATCCCCAACGGGGGGTGGAGGCGGCCCGAACTGCAACCTGCATGGGAACTCCGGCAGAATATGCCGGAGAGCCAGCGGACCGGATCATATCGACAGGACGAGCGTGTCTTCGTCCTTCGGCGCCACGGGCTCAAAGGCCGGGAGCGGGTCGAAGCCCTCGTCGACCAGCTCGGTCTGCGCCAGTCCATCGAGCTTGAAATGGCCGAGCCGGCGTTCGTCGTCGGAACGCCAATTCTTGTCGAGGTTGAGCGCGCTGACGAACAGCGCGCCGTGGCGTTCGAACATCAGATGCGGCGCGAGGCGCATCACATTGCCATTGTAGCGCGCGGTCACGGTTCGCTTGCGCGCGATGGCTTCCATCAGTTTCAGTCGGGTATCGTTCATGGGGAGATGCCGTTTGTGGGGAGAGGGATTTTTCTATTTCCCCCATAATGCACGCAAATCGGCGGGATACAAGGCCAATGGGGTAAGTCACCGTATCCAGACAAAAATGCCCGCCGGACATCGATCGACGTCCGGCGGGCAGGCTTTCCTCCCCAGGAAAGCTCGGAAGGCGCGGGGGGCAACGAAAACCCCCGCGCCAAACTGGGTCAGGCGGCGAACTGGTTCATCGTATTGTCCTTGCCCGCGGCCTTCAGAGCCGCTTCGCCGGCGAAATATTCCTTGTGATCGTCGCCGATGTCGCTGCCTGACATGTTCTGATGCTTCACGCAGGCGATGCCCTGGCGGATTTCCTTGCGCTGGACGCCCTTGACGTAGCCGAGCATCGCTTCGTCGCCGAAATATTCCTTGGCGAGATTGTCGGTGCTGAGCGCCGCGGTGTGATAGGTCGGCAGCGTGATGAGGTGGTGGAAGATGCCCGCCCGCTTCGCCGCGTCGCGCTGGAAGGTGCGGATGCGGTTATCGGCCTCGATCGACAGCTCCGTCTCGTCATAATCGGCGCTCATCAGCTTGGCCCGATCATAGGCGCTGACGTCCTTGCCTTCGGCCTGCCAGCTGTCGAACACCTGCTGGCGGAAGTTGAGCGTCCAGTTGAAGCTCGGCGAATTATTATAGGCGAGCTTCGCATTGGGCACGACTTCACGGATACGATCGACCATGCCGGCGATCTGTTCGATGTGCGGCTTTTCGGTTTCGATCCACAGCAGGTCGGCGCCGTTCTGCAGGGACGCGATGCAGTCCATGACGCAGCGATCCTCGCCGGTTCCGGGGCGGAATTGATAGAGGTTCGAGGGCAGGCGCTTCGGACGCATCAGCTTGCCGTCGCGGTTGATCAGGACGTCGCCGGGGTTGCCCGCGCCTTCGACCTCTTCGCAGTCAAGGAAGCTGTTATAGCGGTCGCCAAGGTCGCCGGGCACCTTCGAGAAGGCGATCTGCTTGGTCAGGCCCGCGCCGAGACTGTCGGTGCGCGTCACGATGATGCCATCCTCGACGCCGAGTTCCATGAAGGCGTAGCGGCAGGCGCGGATCTTCGCGATGAAATCCTCGTGCGGTACGGTGACCTTGCCGTCCTGGTGCCCGCACTGCTTTTCGTCCGAGACCTGGTTTTCGATCTGCAGCGCGCAGGCGCCGGCTTCGATCATCTTCTTGGCGAGCAGGTAGGTCGCCTCGGCATTGCCGAAGCCCGCGTCGATGTCGGCAATGATCGGCACGACGTGCGTTTCATAATTGTCGATCGCGGCCTGAACCTGCTTGGCCTTGAGCTCATCGCCCTCGGCGCGCGCGGCGTCGAGATCGCGGAACAGCATGCCGAGCTCGCGGGCGTCGGCCTGACGCAGGAAGGTGTAGATTTCCTCGATCAGCGCCGGGACGCTGGTCTTTTCGTGCATCGACTGATCGGGCAGCGGACCGAATTCGCTGCGCAACGCGGCAATCATCCAGCCCGACAGATAGATGTAGCGGCCCTTGGTGGTGCCGAAATGCTTCTTGACCGAGATCATCTTCTGCTGCGCGATGAAGCCGTGCCAGCAGCCGAGCGACTGGGTGTAGTTGGCGGGATCGGCGTCATAGGCAGCCATATCGGCGCGCATGATCCGCGCGGTGTAGCGGGCGATGTCGAGGCCGGTGCGGAACTTGTTCTGGGCGCGCATGCGCGCGACGCTCTCGCCGCTGATGCCGTCCCAGGTGCCATCATAGTCGCGGATGAGGCGGCCAGCCTGTGCCATGTCTTCCTGATAACCCATCGTCATATCCTTGTGAGAGGTGATGGGTGGATGGTGGCGAAAGTGCCGCCGAAAGTGAAAAGCTTTGTCAATAATATTTGTGAAATATGGCCATCAGGTGTAAATTAGCGTGTAAATCAGTAAAGAAAGTTACAACTATGGCGAAGCGGCGGGTGTTTGCAGGGCCGGCGGTGCGCAAGGTCCGGCGCGAAGCGGCGATGACGCAGGCGGCGATGGCCGAGGCGCTCGATATTTCGCCGAGCTATCTCAACCTGATCGAGCATGGTCAGCGGCCGCTGTCGGCGACGGTGATCGTGCGCCTGGCCGAGCGTTTCGGCTTCGACGCCGCGAAATTGGGCGCCGAGGACGTGCCCGGCGGGCTTGCAGGCCTGCGGCGGCGGCTTGCCGATCCGCGCTTCGCCGATCTCGGCATCGGCGCGCAGGAGGTCGATGAATGGCTGCAGACTGCGCCCGCGACCGCCGCGGCTTTTGCGCGGCTGTTCGACGCGGCGCCGGAGGGGCGCGCGGACGTCGAGGGCGATGCCCCCGAAGTGGCCGCGGTGCGCCGCGCCATCGAGAAATGGCGGAACCATTTCCCCGACCTCGACGCCCGCGCCGAGGAACTGGCCGATGAATTGCGCCTTGCGGGCGGCGACCTTTACGGCACGATTTCGGAGCGGCTGCGCACGCGCCACCAGCTCGGCATCCGCATCCTGCCCGCCGATGTCATGCCCGACCGGCTCCGCTGGCTCGACTGGCATGCGCGGCAATTGATGCTGAACGAACTGCTGCGTCCGGCAAGCCGGACCTTTCAGGCGGCGGCGACGCTGGCGCAGATCGAGGCGAAGGACGAGATCGATGCGCTGATTGCCGGCGCGGAATTTGCCGAAGCGGCGGCGGCGCGGCTGTTCGAGCGGCACCTAATCCAATATTTCGCGAGCGCGCTGATGATGCCCTACGGCCGCTTCCTGCGCGCCTGTGATGCGACGGGTTACGATCTGCTGTTGCTGCAGCGCCGCTTCGGGGCAAGCTTCGAGCAGGTGGCGCATCGCTTGACGACGCTGCAGCGCGTGGGTGCACGCGGGCTGCCCTTCTTCATGCTGCGCATCGACCGCGCGGGGCAGGGGAGCAAGCGCTATGCCGGCGCAAGCCAGTCGCCGCTCGTCGACGGCGATGCGCGCTGCCCCTTGTGGGGCGTCCACGAAGCGTTCGCGCGCCCCGGCGAGGTGGTCGCCGATCTCGTCGAACTGGAAGACGGATCGCGCTGGTTCACGCAGAGCCGCAACGTGGCGGCACCCGGCGCGACGGGGGGCGGGACGCCGGCGCGGTTCGCGGTGTGCGTCGGCGTCGATGCCAAGGTTGCGGCCCCGCTGATCGCCGCGCGCGGTATGGACCTGATGCGCAGCGCCGCGACGCCGATCGGCCTTGGTTGTCGTCGCTGCACGCGGACCGGCTGCGTCCAGCGATCGGCGCCGCCGATCGGTCGCCCGCTGCGCTTTCGCGAGGGCGAACGCGGCGTGAGCGCCTTCGATTTTGCGGGCGATTGAGTTTCCGTCCCAAAACGGGGCAGCGCATATACCCGCTATTAAGAAAGTCTATGTAGCGCCGGAGGTTGGCATCGGGGGGATGCCAAGGACCTGTTGGGACCGCGCGTTATGTTGGTTCGGATAAAGCCCGAAGAGGCTCAGATCGGGATGTTCGTCCACGGCTTTGAAGGCTCGTGGTTCGATCACCCATTTTGGCGCCGTCACTTTCGCGTCGAAACGATGGAGCAATTGCTGCGTATCCGCGCCTCCGCGATCGACGCGCTGATCATCGACAAGAGCCGCAGCGACATCGATGAAGCGACGGACGCGCCGTGGCCCGAGTCGGTCGCGGCGAAGCTTCCTGCGCGTCCCCAGCCATCGCGCGCCGCGGCACGGCCGATCGCCTGGCCCGAGCCCATGGTGCCGCCGCCTCCGCCGCCGCGCGACGAACCGCGCCAGCGCAAGGGCTATGCCGCCGAATGTCGCCGCGCGCGGCGCGCCATCGAACGGTCGCGCGAAGCGGTCAGCGAAATGTTCGAGACGGCCCGGCTGGGCCGCGCGGTCGAGGCCCGGCGGATGGTGCCGCTCGCCAAATCGATCGGCGCCTCGATCGAACGCGATCCCAAGGCGTTGATCAATCTCGTCCGCCTGAAGGAAAAGGACCAATATACCTATCTCCATTCGGTGGCGGTGTGCGCGCTGATGATGAATTTCGCGCGGCATCTGGAACTCGATGAGCGCGTCGTGCAGGATCTGGGCGTCGCCGGACTGCTTCACGATGTCGGCAAGATTGCGATTTCGGACGACATTTTGACCAAGTCGGGGGCGCTGTCGGATCTTGAGCGCGATTCGGTGCGTGGGCATCCGGCCGCCGGTCACCGATTGCTTGCCAATTCGAAGGATGTTCCCGAGGCGGCGCTGGAAGTCTGCCTGCGGCACCATGAGAAGGTCGATGGCGCCGGCTATCCCGATGGCCTGTCGGGCGAGGCATTGTCGCTGTTCGCGCGGATGGGGGCCATCTGCGACGTCTATGACGCGGTGACGTCGAACCGGCCCTACAAGGACCCGTGGACGCCGTGCGAGGCGCTGACCGAAATGCAGCAATGGCAGGGGCATTTCGATAGCCGTCTGCTCGAACAATTCGCCGACAGCCTGGGCATTTATCCGGTCGGGACGCTGGTGCGGCTGTCGTGCGGCGAACTGGGCGTCGTGACGGGCAGCGCGGGCGACTATGCCGAAGATGTGATGGTCCGCATTTTCTTCGATTGCGAGACGCTGACCGAAATCGCGTTCCACGACCGCGCCATCGCGCCCTCGGCGGACAATCCGCGCATTGTGGGACGCGACAGCCCGACCTTCTGGCGCTTCGCCGACTGGGACGCGATGCGCCACCGGATATTGGCGGCGCAGGTCGACATGCTGCCCGCGGAGGGGGATGGCGCGCGCCTCGCGCCCTAACCGCGCGCTTTGGCGGCGGCGCGGACGTCTTGCGAGCGGTCGAGCGGCATGACGAGAATGTCGTCGCCGTCGACGATGACCGCGACGCCCTCCATCCCGACGAGCGACACGCGCTTGCCGCCCGCGCGCACCAGATTGCCATGGCTGTCGTGCAGGAATGCATCGCCGCTGACCGCATTGCCGTCGGCATCCTTGCCGCCGGCGAGGGCGTGGACGGCCTGCCAGCTTCCGAGATCGGACCAGCCCATCGTCACGGGGACGACGGCGACGCGGTCGTCCTTTTCCATCACCGCATAGTCGATCGAATCGGAGGGCGCGGCGGCGAAGGCGTCGGCGTCGGCATAGAGCGCGTCGCCGTCATATCTGCCTGCGGCGACGGCGCGGTCGGCGGCTTCGAAGATCGCGCGGCAATGCGTGAGCATCGCATCGCGCATGCGGCCGGCGCGAAACAGGAAAATGCCCGCGTTCCAGCTATAGCCGCCTGCCGCCAGCATATGTTCGGCCTCGGCCAGCGGCGGTTTTTCCACGAAGCGGGCGACCGCGAAACCATCGTCGCCGAGCGCGGCGCCGCTGGCGATATAGCCGAAGCCGGTTTCGGGGCGATCGGGGGCGATACCGAAGGTGACGAGCCAGTCCTGCTGCGCCAGGCGCGCGCCCTTGGCGATGGCGGCGTGGAACGCGGGAACGTCGGCGATGACATGGTCGCTGGGCATGACGAGCAGCGAGCTGTCGGCGTCGGCGCGCGCCACCGCAAGCGCGATGGCGGCGGCGGTGTTGCGCGGCATCGGTTCGACGAGCAGCGCGGCCTCATGATCGCCCATCTGGTCGCGCACGGTCGCGACATGGCCTGTCCCGCACAGGATCACCGGCGGCGTGAAATGCGCCCCCGCCGGGGTGCGGGCGACGGTCTGCCGGAACAGGCTATCGGTGCCGGTTAGCGGCAGGAATTGCTTGGCGCGGTCGCCGCGCGATTCGGGCCAGAGGCGGGTGCCCGCGCCGCCGCACAGGATGATCGGTTGAATTTCGGTACTCATACCTTGGCTCTATCGTCTGTCTGCGGCGCGGTCATCCCCGAATAGGGTCCGGCGCGAGTGTAAAATTAACCGACACTTCACGCCTCGACCTTAGGATGTCAGCCCGAAAGGGCCAGGCGCAACATGCTCCGATTGTTCAAGCATTATGTCCCGCACGCGGTCGTCTGGCTCGCGCTGCTCGAATTTGCGGCGCTGTTTGCGTCGGCCAATGCGGCGTGGGCACTCTATGCACGTATCGCCGGTTTCGATGCCGGCGATTTCGGCGATCGTTGGTTGCCGCTCACCACCTTTGCCGTCGCCAATTCGCTCGCGATGATGGCGACCGGCATGTATGGCGCCGAAGCGCTGCGATCGATGAAATTCGCGACGGCGCGCCTGCTCGCTGCGGTCTCGCTGGGCGTCATTTTCCTTTCGGTGGTCGGCTTTCTCTTGCCGACCGCGACGCTGTGGCGCGTCAACAGCTTTTACGCGATGGGATTGGCGATCGCGGCGCTGTTTCTCATCCGGTTGGCGCTGACGCAGAGCGCGGGCGCCGATGCGTTCAAGCGGCGCATTCTCGTGCTGGGCGCCGGCGCGCGCGCGGCGCGGCTGCGCGCGCTGGCAGAGGCGCCGGGAAGCGGCATCGACGTCGTCGGCTTCGTGGCGATGACCGGAAACGAGCGCACCGTAGCCGAGGCGGTCCCGCGCGAAGCGATCGCCAACCTCTCCGACCATGTCGTCGCGCTGCGCGCGGGCGAGGTCGTGCTTGCGATGGAAGAGCGGCGTAACGCGCTGCCACTCGCCGACCTGCTGCGCGTCAAGACCACTGGCGTCCATGTCAACGACATCGCCAGCTTCATCGAACGCGAAACGGGCCGAGTCGATCTGGCAACGACGAACCCCAGCGTGCTGATCTTTTCCGACGGTTTTTCGGCGGGACAACGCATCTCAAAGGTCGGCAAGCGATTGTTCGACATCCTTGCCAGCCTGATCGTGCTGGTGATCGGCCTGCCGCTCGCGCTGATCGCGGCGCTCGCGGTGAAGCTCGATAGCAAGGGGCCAGTTCTCTATCGCCAGCCGCGCGTCGGACTGTTCGGCGAACCCTATGACATATTGAAAATCCGTTCGATGCGCACCGATGCCGAGGCGGCGGGCAAGGCGGTGTGGGCAGCCGAAAACGATCCCCGCATCACGCGCGTCGGTCACATCATCCGCAAGCTGCGCATCGACGAACTGCCGCAGCTGTGGTGCGTGCTGAAGGGCGAGATGAGCTTCGTCGGCCCGCGCCCCGAACGGCCGAGCTTCGTCGACGAACTCGAACGCCAGCTGCCCTATTATGCCGAACGCCACATGGTGAAGCCCGGCCTGACCGGCTGGGCGCAGATCAACTACCCCTATGGCGCGTCGGTCGAAGATGCGCGGGTGAAGCTGGAATATGATCTTTATTATGCGAAGAATTATTCGCCCTTCCTCGATCTTCTGATCCTGCTCCAGACGGTGCGCGTCGTGCTGTGGCCGGAGGGCGCGCGCTGACGATGACGCTGCTCGCCGGCCTTACGCATTTGCTCGCCGGGCTTGGAACCTTGGGCTTTTCGGGTGCCGCGATCTGGCTGCTCGTGCGGCCGCGCGCGCGCATGGCGGCCTTGCTTACCGCGCCGCGCGCCACGATTGCGGCGGCGGCGGCGATGGCCCTGTGGTGCGGCGCCTTGTGGCTCGCGGGGCCGGACAGTGCGGCCGCGCTCGTCGTTCAACCGCTGCGCGATGCGGCGATCCTGCTATGGCTCGGCGCCAGTTTCTGGAGCGCGGCGGCGCCGATGGGGCGGCCGCTGCGGCTGGTTCAGCGACTGCTGCTGACCATCTGTTTCCTGATGTTCGGTATCGGCGCGCTGTCGATCTGGCAGGGCGGCGATGCGGCCGAATCCTGGGCGGCGCCGACGCTTGCGATTTCGGCGATGATCGTCGCGACCGGCGGCTTGATCGTCGTCGATGGCGGCGTGCGCCGCGCGAGCGCCGCGATCCGCACCCCGGTGCTGGCAATCGCCGGCGGCTTCGCGATGCTGTGGACCTATGAGCTCAATATCCAGTTCATCGGGGCGCTGACCGGCACCCGCGCGACGACGCTGATCGCGCTGCTTCCCGCGGTCGCGCTGTTGATCCTGCCGCTGTTCGTGCTCGCCGCGATGGACGTCGGGCGCGAGCGTATCCGCCTGTCGCGCAGCGTCGCGGCACGGGCGATGCTGCTGCTTGCGGCGGCCGCCTATCTGGTGCTGATCGGCGTCGTCGGGGCGGTCACGCGGCTGATCGGCGGCGACTATGGCGAGGCGGCACAAGGGATATTCCTGATCGCGGCGCTGGGTATCGGCGGGCTGCTGCTGCTATCGGCGCCGACGCGCGCCTGGCTGTCGGTGATGATCTCCAAGCATTTTTTCGAGCACCGCTATGACTATCGCGCCGAATGGCTGCGCTTCACCGCGACGTTGGGCCAGTTCGGTGAGCGGGCGGGCAATGGTGAGAATGGGAGCGAGGATGGGGGCGATCTCCACCGCCGCGTTGCCAAGGCGCTTGCCGAACTGACCGGCAGTCCCGGCGCGCTGCTGCTGGTGCCCGACGGGCAGGGCGGTTTTCGGGCCGCCGACCGGTGGCGCTGGGCCGACGCGGGCGAAGGCGAGGGGCAGGGCGATGCGTCGCTGTCGCCGCGATCGGCCTATATGCTTCAGGAAACGCGGCATATCGTCGATCTCGACGCCGAACGCGCTGGCAAGCGGCAGGGGGCAGAGGATCTGGCGATTCCCGACTGGCTGCTCTCCGACCCGCGGGCGTGGGTGGTGGTGCCCGTACTGCATTTTCAGCGGATGATAGCGGTCGTGGTGCTCCACCGCCCGCCGGTGTCGCGCGCGCTCGACTGGGAGGATCTCGACGTACTGCGCATCGCGGGGCAACAGGCGGCGAGCTATCTGGCGGAAGCGCAGGGGCAGCAGGCGCTGTCGGAAGCCAAGCGCTTCGACGAATTCAACCGCCGCTTCGCCTTCATCATGCACGACATCAAGAATCTGGCGAGCCAATTGTCGCTGCTCGCGCGCAATGCCGAACGCCACGCCGACAAGCCCGAGTTTCGTTCTGACATGATCGAGACGCTGCGCATATCGGCGGGCCGCCTGTCCGACCTGCTCGAACGGCTGTCGCCGCGCGGGCGCGGACCCGCGGGGGAACGCGGGCGGGTATTGATCGAGCCGGTGCTTAACGACGTCGCGGCCGAGGTACGCGCGCGCCGTGCGCTGTTCGTCGGCTGTCAGGCGGGGCTGTCGGCGTGGGGCGATGCGGCGTCGATCCGCCAGATCGTCCAGCATCTCGTCACCAATGCCATCGACGCCTCGCCCTCTAATACCCCGGTGCAATTGATCGCGGTCGCCGAACAGGGCCGGGTGCGGATCGATGTGATCGATCAGGGTAGCGGTATGACGCGCGCCTTCATTCGCGACGAACTGTTCAAACCCTTTGTTTCGACCAAGGATGGCGGCTTCGGGCTGGGGGCGTTCGAGGCGATGGGGCTGGCGCAGGCGATGGGCGGGCGGATCGAGGTGACGAGCGAGCCGGGCAAGGGCAGCGATTTTTCGCTGTGGCTGCCGCTCGCCGACGGGCGCGACGCGGTCAATGACGATCAGGACGACAGGAAAGCGGTAAATCAATGAGCGACACCGGCGCGCCTCGCCCGAAACTGCTGGTCGTCGAGGACGATCCGGGGCTGCAGACGCAGCTCAAATGGGCGTATGAAGATTATGAGGTGCTGGTCGCGGGCGACCATGACAGCGCGATCGACCTGCTGCGCGCGGAAGAACCTTCGGTGGTCACACTCGACCTCGGCCTGCCGCCCGATCCCGACGGGACGCGCGAGGGCTTCCGCATCCTGCAGGCGATCCTCGAGCTGAAGCCCGATACCAAGGTGATCGTCGTGTCGGGGCATGGCGAGCGCGCCAGCGCCCTTGCCGCGATCGCGAACGGCGCCTGGGACTTTTATCAGAAGCCGATCGACATCGACGAGCTGGGGCTGATCGTCCGCCGCGCTTTTCACGTCCGCGCGCTCGAGGTCGAAAATGCGCGGCTCGCGGAGGCGGGGACAGGCGACAACCGCGTCCTCGGCGGCATGATCACCGGCGCCCCCGAAATGCAGAAGGTCGCGCGCACGATCGAGCGCGTCGCCAACCTCGACGTGTCGGTGATGCTGCTCGGCGCCAGCGGCACCGGCAAGGAATTGCTCGCGCGCGGGCTGCACGAGGCGAGCGGGCGGCGCGACGGCGCTTTCGTCGCGATCAACTGCGCCGCCATCCCCGAAAATCTGCTCGAAAGCGAATTGTTCGGGCATGAAAAAGGCGCGTTTACCGGCGCGGTCAAAACCACCGAGGGCAAGATCGAGCTGGCGCACGGCGGCACGCTGTTCCTCGACGAAGTCGGCGACATCCCGCTCCCGCTGCAGGTGAAGCTGCTGCGCTTCCTGCAGGAACGCACGATCGAGCGCATCGGCGGCCGCAAGCCGATTGCAGTCGACACGCGGATCGTCTGTGCAACGCACCGCGACCTCGACGCGATGATCGCCCAAGGGGCCTTCCGCGATGACCTTTATTACCGGTTCGCCGAAATGGTGGTGAAGATCCCCGCGCTCGCCGAACGGCCGGGCGACGCGGTGCTGCTGGCGCGGCATTTCCTGCATAAATATGCGCCCGAAATGAACCCGGCGGTGCGTGGCTTTGCACCCGACGCATTGCAGGCGATCGACGCGGCGCGCTGGCCGGGCAATGTGCGCGAGCTGGAAAACCGGATCAAGCGCGCGGTTATCATGGCTGACGGCAAGCTGGTGACGAAGGACGATCTCGACATGGCGGGGCGCGGCGACGAGCCCGGGGAAAGCCACCTCAATCTGCGCAGCGCGCGCGAAGCCGCCGACCGCGTGGCGATCCGCCGCGCGATGACGCAAAGCGAGGGGAATATCTCGCTTGCCTCGAAATTGCTCGGGATCAGTCGCCCGACGCTTTACGACCTGCTCAAGCAATATCGGATTCAGGCCTGAATGGCATGGCGCGGGCCTTGGCTGGCCGTGCTGGTCGCGGCGTCGGCGCTCGCCGGCTGCGCCGCGCCGCAGCCGCCGGGTTCGCGCGCCGACCTGCAGGAACGCCGCGCCGAACTGCAACGGGCGGTCGCCGACGATCCGCAATCGTTCGAACCGCGCATCCGGCTGATCCGCATATTGTTCCGGCTTGGCGACGGAGTGGCGGCTGAGGCCGCGGTCAAGGCGACGATCGAGGCGGGCGGCAATCGCGCCGTGCTGCGCCCGCTGCTCGCGCGCGCCTATGCGATGCAGGGCGACGGCCGCCGCGCCTTCGACGAACTGGACAGCGGTCCGATCGCGCCCGAAATGATGGGGGAGGCGGCGTGGGTCGCGGGCAACGTCCATCTGGCCAATGGCGACCTTGCGTCGGCGCGCGACGCCTATGACCGCGCGGTGCGCGAATTACCGCGCGATTCGATGCTGTGGGTCGATGTCGCGCGCTTCCGCAATGCCAATGCCGATATCAAGGGCGCCCGCGATGCGGCCGACTATGCGATCGAACTTGATGGAACGAACAGCGCCGCGCTGGCGCTGAAGGCCAATCTCGTCCGCACCGAGGAGGGGCTGCGCGCCGCGCTGCGCTGGTACGACGCGGCGCTTGCCGCCGATCCCGACAATGCCGGGGCGCTGATCGATCAGGCCGCGACGCTCGGCGACATCGGTCGCTATCGCGACATGCTGGTCGCGTTGCGCCACGCTGCGACGCTGATCCCCGGCGATCCGCGGATCTATTATCTGCAGGCGGTGCTCGCGGCGCGCGCCGACAATTATCAGCTCGCGCGCAGCCTGCTCCAGCGCACGCGTGGGCAGATGGACGACGAACCGGCCTTCATGCTGCTGAGCGCCATCGTCGAGCTGCAACTGGGCGGCGAGGCAGTCGGCGCGAGCTGGGCCGAGCGGCTGCTTGCCGAACAGCCCGACAATTTCACCGCGCGGCGCGTGCTGGCTGCGGCGAACTGGGCCGATGGCGACGACGACGGCGCGATGGCGGCGCTGCAACCGATCGTCGATCGCGGCGACGCCGATAGCTGGTCGCTGCTGCTTGCTGCACGCGTCGCCGCCGAAGAAGGCCGAGGCGGCGTATCTGCGGATTATCAGGCGCGCGCCGCCAGTCTGGCGCGCGGCGAGGCGGGGCCCTTTGCGGTCGATAACGACTATGGCCTGGTCGCGATGGCGGCCGATGCCGCCCCGCTCGATCCGGCAAAGGCGATCCCGGCGATCGCGGCCGACATGGCAAGCGGCCAATATGCCCGGGCCATCGCGCGCGCGACCCGGCTGCGCGACGCCAATCGCGGCGTCGCCGACGCGCATATCCTGCTCGGCGACGCGGCGCTGGCGGGCGAGCGCTATGATCTTGCCATCGCCGCCTATCGCGCCGCGCGCGATCTCGACGCGGGCGAGCGCACGACGCTGCGGCTCGCCAACGCGCTCTATCGCTCAGGCGATCCGGCGGGATCGGGCGCGGCGATCCTCGCGCTGCGCAATCGCCAGCCATCGAGCCTCGCCGCCGAACGGCTGGCGGGGCACCTCGCGATGGACCTGCGGCATTGGGATCAGGCGATCGACCATTTCGACCGGGTGCGGCAACGGATCGGCAACCGCGACGTGGTGATCCTGCGCGAACTGGCGCGGGCCTGGGCCGCAAAGGGCGACGACGCCCGCGCACTCCCGATGATCGCGCTCGCCTATCGCCTGCAACCGCTGAACGCCGACATCATGCGGCTCTATGCCGATCTTCTGGAACGACGGGGGAATGACCAGGCGGCAGCCGACCTGCGCGACAAGGCCGATCAGATCGGACGGTGAGGGCGTAGCGTGTCTGCCCTTGGCACAGATGATTGTGACAGGCGTGCGCTTTGCGCTAAGGACGCCCTAGGATTTCGGCCCAGGCGGGTGGGACGGCCGCAAGGAACAATGCAATGCAAAAGGAAGCGATGCCGCGCGTGAAGCGACGCAAGCGGCTGGGCCCTCAAGTTCGCGAGGAGGGTCTGGCGGCGGCGCGGCGTTTGCTGCTCAAGGGCGGACCAGGGGCGGTGACGCTGGCGAATATCGGTGACGAGATCGGTATGTCGCATGCCAATGTCCTGCATCATTTCGGGTCGGCCGCCAGCCTGCAGTCGGCGCTGATGGGATCGATGATCAAGGACCTGACGGTCGCGCTTGGCCATGTCGTCGAATTGCTCAAGTCCGACGCCGCGGCGCCGCGCGCCGTGACGGATCGGGTTTTCGACGCCTTCGACAAGGGCGGCGCCGGGCCGCTCGCGGCCTGGATCATCCTGTCGGGAGATGTGGCGCACCTTGAACCCGTGCGCGACGCGGTTTGCTCGCTCGTCGAAGCGATCGTAGGGCAATCGACGGACGAGGGCGCACAGAACCGGGTACGGGCAGCGGTGCTGATGATGGCGGTGAGTGCATTCGGCGACGCGGTGATTGGCCCTTATTTGCGCGACATGCTGGACCAGAAAGACGATGCGATGCGCGACCTGATGGCGCGGATCCTGCCGTTGTTTCTGCTTCCGTCGGGGATTCCGCCAGCCGTGTCCTGATCCTAGAATTGTTTTCGGCTATTAAGGCGGATGGTTCGGCCCAATGGGTCGATTTCGTCGCGCGTCAAACCGCGTCGCGTGGTCGCGCCCAAAACCGTCACCCTTTGATATCCGTTCAGAATATTCTGGAGATCGAGGGATACTCTTAGATTGGACGCCCAATTTCGCGCGCGATATTCCGCCCCACCGTTCGGGCTCGACAAACAACCCCAGATTGAACTGCGCCCAGGATGGATAACAAAATTCCGTCGCGCCGGCGGCGGCGTCCGAGCGGACGCGCGCCGGACCATTCCAGCTTCCGTTCAGCGACGCCCCCATTCCGCGGCGCCCAACGGTCAGATCAAGCGCAACATTATGCCGGGGCAGCCCGCTGTCGCGTAACCGGTCGAGTACAGGAAGGCCGGGCCGTATGACCATTTTGCTCGCCTGACCCGCCGGAAGCTGGAAGATAGACCTCAGAATCGCTTCACGATACTGAAGCCGAATATTCTGGGATCTAACGTAAATACGTTCGTGCTTAGTCCCGTGTCGTCGCTGTTGGTGAAAAAGTCGGTGATGGGCGATTTGTTGAAGACATTTTTAACGTAGAACTGAAATGTCAATTCATCATCGGGCCGCATCAGTGTTACCGCCAGGTTGACATTGTCCCATCCCTTCAAGCGGTCATAGGCGCTATTATATACGCGTGCGAAGCTTTTGGACTGACGGTAATAATCGCCTCTCAGGGTCAGTTCCCAATCACCATTGTCGATGGGAATAGTATATTGGGCACCGATATTGAATGTCAGGCGCGGAGCGTTGGGCAGCTCGTTGCCTTCCAGATCGGCAAAGAATCCGCGTCCGCCGTTGGGTGCGTCGGTGATCGGATTATATTCGAACCCGTAAAACTGATAGAGCGGCAAGCCGTCGGTGATGGACGGGTCGAAGGTTCCCATTTCCTTGGACCCACCGCACAACGCCTGCAGGGCATTCAGGCCCACTCCGAACTGGGTCACGGGATTGCTGAGGATATTCTCGACGATCTCTCGCGGCGCGATGCAGTTCGATGGCAGCTGGATCCACGGGCGCAGCAACACCCAGTCCGGATTGCCCTGTGTGCGGTTCATCACGTCGATTGATCGGGCACCCTTCTTGAGGCGGGTTCGCAGATAGCCCAGATTGGCGTCGACCCGGAATGCGCGCGACGGCTGCCATGCGGTTTCGAGTTCGAGGCCCCAGCTCGTCGCGTCGAAATTTTCATTGAGCGAAATGCGATCGACGATTTGCGAGATCTGGTAGTCTTCGTAATCATAATAGAATGCCGTCGCGTTCAGCGTGACCCGCCCCCCGTCGAAGCTGTTTTTCGTCCCGATTTCAAAGGCGGTCACATATTCGGGCTTGAAGGTCGCCGGCAGTGGCTGAAACTGGACGATACGCGGGTTCAGATTTGGGCGCGGCGGGTTGGTGCCGCCGCCTTTGTAACCGCGCGAGGCAGACGCATAGATCAGAGTCTGGTCGGCAAAGCCCAGATCGGGCTTCCAGTCGATCACGATGCGGCCCGTCGGTTCCGACCATTTCTGGACGACATCGGGATCGGTCGGATATCCGAAGCTTACATTGCCGCCGCTCGTCCCGATGGTCCCGCCGCCGCCGCCAAGCAGCAACTGGCTTTGCACCGGCGTGGTGGTTTTCTTGTCCTTGGTCCAGCGCAGGCCTGCGGTGATCTTCAGATTTTCGGTGACGTTCCAATAGGCCTCACCAAAAATCGCCCAGGATTTCGTCCGCACCAGATTGCGGCTGAGAAAATAATTATGGCCCTGTTCATCGAGGGAATCGATCGGATTGGGGTCGACGTAAACGCAATCGCTTCCCGTCGTTCCGATCGGGCAGGGGTCGTAATTGGTCGTGCCATAGGGGGGCGAACGATTGTACAGATTATATGCGATGTAGGTGAAGGCGTTGTTGAAAACGAAATAGTCGTCCTGCGTTTTGAAATCGAGATAATTGACGCCAAGGTTGAAATTGAACGGTCCGTCGAAGGAGGATTGCAGACGGAACTCCTGCGACCATTGACGATTGCGCGACCGGCTGAGATCGACCGCCAGCAGGCGGTTGGAACAGCCCAGCTGCGGGTCGCAGAAAATGCCGCCCGGCGCGGCATGAGCCTGGCTTATCGGAATCCCTGTTTGCGGGTCGAGCAGCCCGGTCGTATCGCTGAACAACGGTCCGGATACGAAGCGATTATAATCCTGCGACGAATAGTAGCGATCGCGGGCATAGGCGGTCTGCGACACGAAGGTCAGGGCATCGGTGACGTCGAATTCCACATTACCCTGGAAGATATCGTTCTTGGCGCGAAAAACCGGATCATAGCCGGTCGCGATTTCCCTGAGGTTGCGCGACTGGGTTGCATCGACAAAAGGATCGGTCGGAAGGAAGGCATAGACCTGCTGAAAGGCATTGCCCGGCGGAAGGCCCATCGGAATGACCACCTGACCGGCGACGACAAAGGCAAGGCCCGATCCGTTCGGCGTGCCATAGGCGGCATCGTCGTACAGCGACGCGGATTGGCAACCCTGGCTGAAGCGCCCCCGCAGATTCTCTTCAAGTGGCGTGACGACGCCCGGCTGCGTCCCATCGGGAATCCGGATGCCATTGATCTCTGCCGGGCCGGGATCGCGCGTGCACAATTGTTTGCCGGTGCGCGACCGATCGTCATCTTCGTCGAAATGCTGCCAGATAGCATTGATTTTCAGGCGATCGCTGGGGTCCCACTGCATCGACAGGCGGGTCGACCAGAGCTGGCGGCCGTTGACGCGTCGCTGGGTAAATGTGTTGTAGTCGAACCCGTCGCGGCTTGTCAGTGCGCCGGCAGCGCGGATCGCCAGCGTGTCGGTGATCGGGACGTTGATCATCCCGCTGGCCCGCATCGTCTTGTAGTTGCCGACCTCGACCTTGGTATCCAGCCCGAACATGTCATCGGGCGGCGCGGGAATCAGGTTCACCACCCCCGCCGTGGCGTTGCGGCCATAAAGCGTTCCCTGCGGGCCGCGTAGCACTTCCACACGCTGCATGTCGAAGAGTTCGGATTCGAACAGCCGGTTGCGGATCAGCGGCGTGTTGTTGAAACTCACCGCGACCGCGGGATCGCTGGACGCCGAAATCGCCTTGGTCCCGATCCCGCGGATCGAGAAGTTGTACATGCTGAAATTGCTCTTGGAGAAATTCACGTTCGGGACCGCGCGCAGCAACTCCGAGCCGCTTTCGATCTTGTAATTGTCGAGCGCCTCGGCGGAGAAGGCCGATATTGCGATCGGCACATCCTGAATGGCTTCTTCGCGCTTCTGCGCCGTCACGATGATCAGATTGCCGTCCGTTGCTTCCTCGGCCTGTGGCCCTTGCTGAGCGGCCGCGGGAGTCGCGATGGCGATTCCCAACGCGAGAAGGCTGACCGTGCGCGAAGTGCGAGCGGGCCGGATGTGTAGCATATTCTCTCCCCTGATTTTGTGCCGGTAGCCGGCTGGAGCTTTCTCCTGCCAGGAAGCTGAGCCATGTTGATATTGATGTCAATATACATTGAAACCAATGTATATATGAATGAAGGAATGGCTTTATTTTAGTGGCTTAGTACGCGTCTATGCTATGCTCCGCCCGCTTTCGGTCGCGTCCGCGCGCCCGAACGGAAGGCCGCCCCCTTATCCGGAATCGTCCTTTGCGCGTGATGCGGCCTGCGATCTTTGCCATCGCATCATGGGCGGGGCGCAAGAGGATCGCTATCGTCGTTGCAGCCGATCTGAACGGTATCGGCTACGCGGTTTCATGTCTCCGGGCGCACGCTCGCGGCGGCCGTCGCGCAGATCACAGGGCTGGGTTCCGCCGACGATGCGGCAGGATCGAGTCCCGTTCCATCCATTGCGTGCGGGTATCGGCGATCGCGTGGCGTCCCAGCGGCGAGCCAATGGATCGACGCCCCTCACTCGCCGCGTTGCGGCCCCGCGGCGGGATCGGTGTCGAGCAGGTCTTCCAGAAACAGCGACATCAGCATGGCCTGGCTGCCGACGCCCGCCTTGGCATAGACCTGACTGAGCTGCGCGCGCACGGTGCCTGGCGCAGCGCCGCGGAGTCGAGCGATTTCGGCGACGTCGCAGCCCTTGAGCGCGAACAGCGCGACGTCGCTCTCTCCGCGCGTCAGTGACCAGGCATCGAAGCGATGGGCAATATGGTCGGCGAGTGCGCCGCGCGCGCGGGCGAGCGCATCGTCGGCGCGTGCGAGATCGGCTGCGATCCGGCGCAGGTGGCGCGCGCCGAGTACGACGCCGGCGAGCAGTGCGAGGGCGACGAGGCATTCCATCATCACCTCGACGCTGAAGCCGCGTCCGGCCTGTTCGATCAGATCGTCGATCCCGTCGACGACGAAATAGCTCGCGGCGACGGCTTGAAGCGCCACCACGGCGATCGGGCCGATCAGACGGGACGAAAAGCGGCTTTTACCGGGCGCAGACTGGATAGATGGCATGGCACTTCCGCTTATCGGGACGGGAATAAGCGCCTGCTTATAGGGCGAAACGCTCCGCCGCGCTAATCGTGCGCCACACAAGGAGATGCAAATGACCGATAGGGAAAAGCAGGTGCTGACCAAGGTGCCGGCGGTGACGCTGGGTTTCTGGATCATCAAGATATTGGCGACCACCTTTGGCGAGACCGCGGGCGACACGGTGAGCATGTCGATGAATCTGGGCTATCTGGTCGGCACCGCGATTTTTGCGGCGGTGCTGGCGATCCTGATCGTCTGGCAGATTCGCGCCCGCGCCTTTCATCCCTTCCTCTATTGGGCGACGATCATCGCCTCGACGACGGCGGGCACGACAATGGCCGACTTTGCGACGCGCTCGCTCGGTATCGGCTATCCCGGCGGTTCGCTGCTCTTGCTCGGCGCGGTGCTGGCATCGCTCGCGGTCTGGCACCGGATGCTCGGCAGCATCTCGATCCAGTCGGTGCATGAGCCGCGGGCCGAGCTCTATTACTGGCTGACGATCACCTTTTCGCAGACGCTGGGCACCGCGCTCGGCGACTGGATTGCCGACGGCCCGCTCGGCTACCTCGGGTCGGCGATCATCTTCGGTGCGCTGCTCGCGTTGCTCGCCATCGCCTATTATCGCACCGCGATCAGCCATGTCGCGCTGTTCTGGGCCGCCTTCATCCTGACCCGTCCGCTTGGCGCCGTGGTCGGCGATTTTCTGGACAAGCCGGTCGACCATGGCGGGCTGGCGCTGAGCCGCGCCGGTGCCTCGGCGGTGCTTGCCATCGCGATCGTCACGCTGATCCTCGCTCTGCCGCAGCGCGCCGCCGCGGCGCATGACGATCGCGGCGGCTGAGCGACCGGCTATTTCCGCTCGACCAGTTCGCACAGCAGGAAGGCGTGGAGCATGGCCGCGCGCACCGCGTCCTCGGCATGGTCGGCGCCGACCGAGTGGCCGCCCTCGAGATATTCGTGATAATAGACGCGGTTGCCATAATCCTGCAGCTTTGCGGCCAATTTGCGGGCGTGGCCGGGATGGACGCGATCATCCTTCGTCGAAAGGTACAGAAAGATCGGCGGATATTTCACGCCTTTGCGGACATTCTGATAGGGCGAATATTTCGACAGGAAGGCCCAGTCGGCAGGATCGTCGGGATTGCCATATTCGGCAACCCACGAGGCACCCGCGAGCAGCTTGTTATAGCGCTTCATATCCTCGAGCGGCGAGCCCGCAATGACCGCGCCATAAAGATCGGGGCGCTGCGTCATCGCGGCGCCGACCAGCACGCCGCCGTTCGAGCGGCCCGAAATGGCGATCCTGCCCTTGCTGCTGATACCGGTCTTGACCAGATCTTCCGCGACGGCGTGGAGGTCGTCGAAGCTGTTCTGGCGCTTTTCGCGCAGCGCGGCCTGATGCCAGGCGGGGCCATATTCGCCGCCGCCGCGAATGTTGGCGAGGACGTAAGCGTTGCCGTCCTCGACCCAGAACAGGCCGAGCGGACCGGCGCGATAGGGCTGACCGGTCAGATAGCCCGGCGTCTGCGCAGCGCGGAAGCCGCCATAAGCGTGGATCAGTGCGGGGACGGGGCCCTTGGCGCCGGTCTTGTGGACGAGGAAATAGGGGATTTTGGTGCCGTCCTTCGATGTCGCGAAGCGCTTCTCCACCGTCATGCCCTTGGCGTCGAAGGTCGCGGGGAGGCTTTGCACGACGCGCGGTGCGGCGCCATCGGTGACGGCATAGAGCGTCGGCGGGTCGAGCATCGTTTCGGCGGTTGCGAAGATCGTGTCGCGCTTGGCGATCGCGCCCGCGAGATGGACCGTCGCATTGGCCGCGAGCGGCACCTTGCGCTGCGTCCAGCTGCCGCTCGCGGGATCGCGGCGCAGTGCGAACAGCTTGCCTTCGACATCGTCGAGCGCCTTGACCCAGAGAATATTGTCGGTCGCGCTGACCTCCTCGATCGCCTGCGCTTTCGTCGGCGCCATCACCGCCGCCATTTTCGCGGGGCGTCCGGCCGCCGCGTTGGCGAGCGACAGCGCGACGAGCGAGCCTTCGCCGAAGCCGTCGGCGGGCTTGTTTAGGAAGATGATCGCCTGACCGCCGATGACATCGCGCAGGTCGGCGGTGTCGGGGATCGGCGCCGGGACGAAGCCGGAGCCGTTGGCGGCGCGGATACTATAGTCGCTGGTATAGAAGCTCTTGTTGCGGGCAATGAGAACCCAGCGCGTCTTGCCGTCGTCGATCGCGATCGGATTGATCCCGACGTCGCTCGCTTCGCCTTCGGCGACGACCGCGGCGCTGGCGAGCGGCGTGCCGCGCCTCCAGCGCTTGACGATGCGCGGATAGCCCGACGCGGTCATGCTGCCTTCGCCATAGTCAGTGGCGACGAGCAGCGTGTCGGCGTCTTCCCATACGACCGCGCTCTTCGCCTGCGGCAACGCAAAGCCGTCGGCCACGAAGCGACCGGTGGTGCGGTCCCATTCGCGCACCACGTCCGAATCGGTGCCGCCGGGGCTGAGCGAGACGAGACAGCGCGTGTAGGTGGGGGCAAGGCAGTCGGCGCCGTGCCAGACCCAGCTCTGTCCCTCCGTCTTTCCGAGCGCATCGACGTCGATCAGCGTCGTCCATTCGGGCGTTCCCGCAAGATAGGCACTCAGCGGACTTTGCCGCCAGATGCCGCGCGGATGGTCCGCATCGCGCCAGAAGTTGGTAATGGTATCGCCCATCACCTGACCTGGGTCGACAATCTGGCGGTCGTCGTCGAGGATCGCTTTCGCGCGCGCCCGATCCTGTTCGAAACCGGGGCGGTTCAGGATCAGCTTGTCGGTCGCGGCATTTTCCGCCTTCACCCACGCCAGCGCCTTCGCCCCCTCGATATCCTCCAGCCACAGCCAGGGGTCGGTATCGGTCGCGGCAAAGGCCGCCGCGGACAGCGAACAGGCAAGGGCGAGCGCGGCAAGGCGGGCGCGGGTCATCTCGGTCTCCATGAGCAGGGTCTGAAGCTGCTGTGCTAGCACTATCAGACACCCGATGGGAACCGCCTACTGGTCGATGACGATCGTTCCGGGGTGATGCTTGTCGAGATGCTTCCGGATGATGCGCAGGTTGCGCGTGTTCGACCGGAACAGAAAGTCGAAGGCGTCGCCGACAAGCGGGATGGCCCCAAGCGCGGTATCGACGCCGAGATTGCCCATCATCCGCCACAGCTTCCATTTGGGCATGCCCAGATTGCGCGCTTCCCAGATGATATAGGCCCCCATGACGGCGGTCACGACATCACCGACGACGGGCACCAGCCCGACGATCGCGTCGAGCCCGACCGGCCGGTTGATACCGGGAATGGTGAAGCTGCGTTCAAGGAGAAACTCCAGCGTTTCGATGCGCTTGCGCAGCGCCGCGGGATTGTTGCGATCGGCAACCAGGGCTTCGAAAATCGCGTCCGTATTGGGCGTCGAGGGGGGCATCGGCGTCCTTTCCAACCGCGCACGACGATGTGCGCCTATTATTAGTTGGGTCTGGCGAGCAGGCGATTCAATGGGTGGGCGGCCCGCGCATTGGGTTTGAACCCCGTAAGCCGCTGCGACGCGACCGACCAGCGCAGCGGGGTGGCGATCGGAATGAACGGGGTGTAGCGCCCCAGCATTGTCTCGATCTCGCCGATCTGGCGCGCGCGCTGGCCACTGTCGATATTGAGCACGGCCTGATCGATCTTCGCCTGCGCTTCGCGGTTGCACAGCGTGTCGCGCTGGCACGACAGCCGGCGAAGCGCCCAGAGGGCGTCATCATTCGGCGCCACCTCGTCGATAAGGCGCAGGTCCGATGCCGCATCCATCGCGACGCGGCGGCTTTCGATACCGATGCGGGCAAAGTCGGCGGCGACATAGGCAAAGAGAATGCGGCCGCCCGGTGTCTGGGGGACCGCGATGCGGAGCGGCGCAATCTCTCGCCCGGCGGCGCGCCAGCTATCGACCACCCGCTTCGACTGGGCGAAGCGTGAATCATTGTCGAAGTCGGCCCAGGCAGGCTGCAAGGGTTCGGGGCCGCCATCGCGGCGGTACACCGCCGGCCGAAGCGAACGCTGCGGTTGCCATTCGGCAAGGCCAAAGGCGTCGATCAGGCGCTGCCGCCGCACGACGCGCGACAGGGCGTCGCGGTTGATGTCGGAGGCGAGGAACCCTTCGGCGCTGGTGAAAGAAAGGCCGAAAAGCCCCGGCACCGGATCGACGATCAGGCGTGAACGGCCGATGCTGGAGACGAGGAAATAGGGGAGGGTCGAGAAGCGGCCGCCGATCACGCCGTCGGCATAGCCATTGTTGTAGCGTGCGAGCGCTCCGGCGGGCGTTGTGCCGACAAGTTCGACCGATGCGGCGGGATCGTTTGCGGCGGCTTCGGCGGCCTCGGGATCGTCGGCGAGCGGGTCGGGCGCGGGCGTCAGCAGCAGCGCGCGTCCGGCCTTGCGCGATCGCATCGGTCCCCAGCCCATGCCCTTGTAAACGATCGTCATCGAAGGCTGCGCGAGCAGTTCGAGCATATTGGGCTGCGGCACCGCGAGCCGGATTTCGATGACCTGATCGGTCATCGCGCGGACGGTCTCGATCTCCGGGAAATCATCCCGCAGCAGATTGCGGCTGTTCGTGCCAAGATAAGCGCGCAGCACCGAAACCACGTCGTCTGCGGTCACTTCGCGTCCGTTCGACCATTTTGCCTCGCGCAACCGGAAAATATAGCTGCGCCCGTCGCCGGTCACCGTCCAGCGTTCGGCAAGGCCGGTGTCGATCTGGCCGTCGGCGTCATAGCCGACAAGCCCCTGCGCCGTCATTTCGAGCAGCGCCGCATTGGGGGCGGACAGTTCGCCGTTGAGCGGGCTCGCTGCGGCGTTGAGCGGCCCCATCGCGGCGATCCGCACCGGACCCCCGCCACCGCCGAACAGGCCGCATCCGGCGAGCGCGGCGACCAGCAGCACGGTGCCCGCGAACCGCGCGCCGCGGCGCGAACGGAGGCTGCGGCGCGTCATATCCCTGTGCTTCCCCTGTGCCAGCGGTTGGTGCGGACGGCGGGACTCGAACCCGCACACCCGTTCGGATAGCAGATTTTAAGTCTGCTGCGTCTACCGATTCCGCCACGTCCGCGCACCGCGGCCTGTCATGCCGATGGGCGAGGGGAGGTCAAGTCATCTTTGCCGCTTTGTCCCGGCGCGCTCCTCGGCTAGACCGTCGTGCATGACAGCGGTTCTGGAAATTTCAGGTCTGGGAAAGACTTACAAGAGCGGGCATCGCGCCTTGGCGGGTGTCGACCTTCGCATCGAGAAGGGCGAGATATTCGCTTTGCTGGGTCCCAATGGGGCGGGCAAGACGACGCTGATCAGCATCGTCTGCGGGATCGTCACGCCGAGCGAAGGCACGGTGACGGTGGGTGGTCACGACCATTCTCGCGATTATCGCGCGGCGCGATCGATGATCGGGCTGGTGCCGCAGGAACTGCACACGGATTCGTTCGAAACGGTGATGGCCACCGTCACTTTCTCGCGCGGGCTGTTCGGCAAGCCGCGCGATCCGGCGTTCATCGAGCAATTGCTGAAGGATCTGTCGCTGTGGGACAAGCGCGGCAGCAAGATCATGGAATTGTCGGGCGGAATGAAACGCCGCGTGATGATCGCCAAGGCGCTGAGCCACGAACCCGAAATCCTCTTCCTCGACGAACCGACCGCGGGGGTCGACGTCGAGCTGCGCCGCGACATGTGGAATATGGTGCGGGGCCTGCGCGAGCGCGGGGTGACGATCATTCTGACCACCCATTATATCGAAGAGGCCGAAGAAATGGCCGACCGCGTCGGCGTCATCACGCGCGGCAAGCTGATCCTCGTCGAAGAGAAGAACGCGCTGATCAAGAAGCTGGGGCGCAAGACGCTGACGCTCAATCTTGCCGAACCGCTCGATGCCATTCCGGCCGAACTCGGCGACTGGACGCTCGAACTGGCGGGGGAGGGGCATGAGCTTGTCTATGAATTCGACAGCCAGGCCGAGGCGACCGGCGTACCTTCGCTGCTGCGGCGGATGACCGATATCGGCATCGCTTTCAAGGATCTGCACACGCGGCAAAGCTCGCTCGAGGATATTTTCGTCGGGCTGGTACACGAACCCCGGGACGGCGAAGGAGCGGCGGCATGATCGGCAACGTCCGCGGTATCCGCGCGATCTACATGTTCGAGATGGCGCGCTTCGGGCGTACGGTGTGGACCAGCCTGATGCTGCCCGTCATCACCACCACGCTCTATTTCGTCGTCTTCGGATCGGCGATCGGCAGCCGGATGAGCGATGTCAGCGCCGTGCCCTATGGCGCGTTCATCGTGCCGGGGCTAATGATGCTGACGATGTTCACCGAAAGCATCAGCAACGCGAGCTTCGGCATCTACATGCCCAAATGGACGGGGACGATCTATGAGATGCTGTCCTCGCCCATGTCGCCGCTCGAATTGCTGATCGCCTATGTCGGCGCGGCGGCGACCAAATCGGTGATCATCGGCGCGATCATTTTCGCGACCGCGCATCTGTTCGTCGATATTCAGGTCGCGCATCCGGTGCTGATGGTCGGCTTCATGGTGCTGATGGCGGTGACCTTCTGCCTCTTCGGCTTCATCATCGGCATCTGGGCGCAGAGCTTTGAACAGCTGCAGGTGATCCCGTTGCTCGTCGTCTATCCGCTGACCTTCCTGGGCGGCGCCTTCTATTCGCTCGACATGCTGCCCGCCGCGTGGCGCGCGGTGACGCTGTTCAATCCCGTCGTCTATCTGATCAGCGGCTTTCGCTGGACCTTTTTCGGACAGGGCGACGTGGCGATCGAGGTCAGCATGGGCGCGGTGGCGCTCTTTCTGGCGCTGTGCCTCGGCCTGATCTTCTGGATGTTCCGCACGGGCTACCGGCTCAAGAACTGAGGCTGAAATTCGTCATTGCGCGTGTAGCGAAGCAATCCAGAGCCGGCGTAAACCGCTCTGGATTGCTTCGCTACACGCGCAATGACGAGGTGTGAACCTTCAGCCGTTCAGCCGCTCGCGCATTTCTTTGCCCGGCTTGAAATAGGGCACGCTCTTGGCGCTTACCGCGACCGGCGCGCCGGTGCGCGGATTGCGCCCGGTGCGCGACTCGCGTTCGCGGGTCGAGAAGGCGCCGAAGCCGCGCAGCTCGACGCGGCCCCCCGCCGCAAGCTGCTCGACGATGGCGTCGAAGAATTCATCGATGATGCGTTCCACCTCTTCGAGGCGCAAATCGCTGTTTTCACTCGCGATCATTTGAACCAGTTCCGACCGGATCATCAGCTTCCCCTAGTTATCACGCGCGCCCCACGGGCGCAGGCCATCCGGTCTTTGCCGGTTCCACAGCGTGAGGACCCCTCCCAACGCGGCATGGAACCTATCATGATTCAGGGTTCTTTCAAAACATATCGCTGAAAGAAAAAGGCCCGCAGAGGGACACTCTGCGGGCCTTTTGTTTCACCGCGAAAGCGGGGAAGGATTAATCCTTCTTGCCGGCCTTCAGCGCTTCGCCGAGGATGTCGCCGAGCGACGCACCCGAATCCGACGAACCGTACTGCGCGACGGCTTCCTTTTCTTCGGCGATCTGCATCGCCTTGACCGAGAAGCTGGGCTTCTTCGAACGATCGAAGCCGGTGACCATCGCGTCGAACTTCTGACCGACCTGATAGCGTTCGGGACGCTGTTCGTCGCGGTCGCGGCCAAGGTCGGCGCGCTTGATGAAGCCGGTGGCGCCATCTTCGCCGGCCTGGACTTCGAGGCCGTTGTCGCGGACTTCGAGGACCGAGACGGTGACGACATCGTTCTTCTTCAGCGAGCCCGAAGCGGCGACACCGCCGCCGACGGCCGGAGCACCCTTTTCAAGCTGCTTGATGCCGAGGCTGATGCGTTCCTTCTCGACGTCGACGTCGAGAACGACGACCTGCACATTCTCGCCCTTGCGGTGGAGGTGCAGTGCTTCTTCGCCCGAGATGCCCCACGCGATGTCCGACATGTGAACCATCCCGTCGACGTCGCCCGGAAGGCCGACGAACAGACCGAATTCGGTCGCGTTCTTGACTTCGCCTTCGACGACCGACCCAACCGGATGCGCTTCGGCGAAGGCACCCCAGGGGTTCGACTGGGCCTGCTTGAGGCCAAGCGAGATGCGGCGCTTGTCGCTGTCGACTTCGAGGACGATGACGTCGACTTCCTGGCTCGTCGAAACGATCTTGCCGGGGTGGACGTTCTTCTTGACCCACGACATTTCGCTGACGTGGACCAGGCCTTCGATGCCGGGTTCGAGCTCGACGAACGCACCATAGTCGGTGATGTTCGTGACCGTGCCGGTGAGCTTCGCACCGACCGGGTACTTGGCGGCGACGCCTTCCCACGGATCGCTTTCGAGCTGCTTCATGCCGAGGCTGATGCGCTGCGTGTCGCGATTGATGCGGATGATCTGCACCTTGACCGTGTCACCGATGTTGATGACTTCGCTCGGGTGATTGACGCGCTTGTAGCTCATGTCGGTGACATGGAGCAGGCCGTCGATGCCGCCGAGGTCAACGAACGCACCATAATCGGTGATGTTCTTGACCGCGCCTTCGATGATCTGGCCTTCTTCGAGGTTCTGGATCAGGCCCGAACGCTGTTCGGCGCGCGTTTCTTCAAGGATGGCGCGGCGCGACACGACGATATTGCCGCGGCGGCGATCCATCTTGAGGATCTGGAACGGCTGCGGCAGATCCATGAGCGGGCCGACGTCGCGCACGGGGCGGATGTCGACCTGGCTGCCGGGAAGGAACGCCACGGCGCCGCCGAGGTCGACGGTGAAGCCGCCCTTGACGCGGCCGAAGATAACGCCTTCGACGCGGGCTTCCTTGTTGAATTCTTCTTCCAGGCGGTCCCATGCGGCTTCGCGGCGAGCGCGGTCGCGCGACAGCATGGTTTCGCCATTGGCGTTTTCGACGCGGTCGACATAGACTTCGACTTCGTCGCCGACGTTGAGGTCGGCCTTCTGGCCGGGCATCGCGAATTCGCGAAGCGGCACGCGGCCTTCGCTCTTCAGACCGATATCGATCACTGCCAGGTCATTTTCGATCGCGGTCACGGTGCCCTTGACGACGCGGCCTTCAAAGCCGCCATCAGCACCACCCAGCGATTCGTCGAGCATCGCGGCGAAATCGTCGCGCGACGGAAAAGCCGTAGAGGCCATATGGGTTCTTCCTTACTTCATTTGTTCCGGCCAAGCGGTTGGTTCCGCTGGTCTTGTGGCCGATCCGTCCTGCCCGCCGAATGCGAAGCAGAACATCCTCGGGACCGGTTGGCGGCAGAAGCACGGGCAAAGCAAAAAGGGCGCGACGGGGATAGCCCATCACGCCCGACGCTCGATAGAGAGCGGCGGTTCGTCCGTGCCTCGACCGGCCACAAGGCCCGTCGGACGGCGCGCGTATAGTCGCGAACGCGGCTTTCGGCAAGGCGAAAAGCCCGCTCCGCCGCGGACTCCCGTCAGCCGCGCGCCTTTGTCCGTTCCGTGACGAAGGCGATGGCGGCGGCGATCGCGGCATCGCGGTCCATCGCCGAGGTGTCGAGCAGCATCGCATCGTTGGCACGGAGCAGGGGGGCGTCGGCACGGCCCGTATCGCGGGCATCGCGAGCGCGAACATCGGCGAGCACCGCATCATAGCCGATCTCGACCCCGCGCCCCAGCATCTCGGCATGCCGGCGGCGGGCGCGTTCCTCGGCACTCGCCGTGACGAACAGCTTGGCGTCGGCGTGCGGCGCAATCACGGTGCCGATATCGCGCCCGTCGAGCACGGCGCCGCCGGGCTGGTTGGCGAAATCCACCTGCCGCTGGAACAGCGCCTTGCGCACCGCGGGATGCACCGACGCGCGGCTGGCGAGGCTGCCCGTACTTTCATAGCGAAGCGCGGGATCGTCGAGCAGCGTATCCGGAAAATCGCAGGCGGCGAGGGCGTCCGCGGCCTTGTCGGGATCGCCATGATTAAGCTGCGTCTGATAGCCCACGGCGCGATAGAGCAACCCGGTGTCGAGCACGGGGAGGCCGAAATGCTCGGCAAGCGCCTTGGCGATGGTGCCTTTGCCCGAAGCGGTGGGGCCGTCGACCGCGACGATCACAGGATCAGACCGTCCGGAAAATGGATTTTTCCCGCGTCCGCCGAAACGTCAAAAAAACCGACCCCATGCTTGGCTGCCAGCCGAGTGACGGCAGAGAAAGCTTTTTCCCCCACCGACCAACTGAACGCGCAGTAGATGGCGTGCCTTGCGATGCTGTAATCGGTCAGGTGCAGATCGTCCCAAATGGGGGAGTCGTACGGTCGATCTGCCGCGTCGGGGCCGTTCATAGCAGGAAAGGTTGTGAGCATTTCTGTATACCACCGACGCAACCTGTCGGTGGTGATCGAGACGTCGTCGTAGGAATGTTCTTCACCCCATGCCGTCAGTTCGCCGTACCATGACATGAAACCGGCACGATCGCGCGGTGCTACCGCAGGATCGAAAACCATCAGGTCATAGCTCATGCGGCTTCTCCATCAGGCCCTCCAGCAACGCCTCGAAATTGGGAAAGCTCGTTGCGACCGGTGCCATATCGTCGATCGTCACGGGGGCCTTGCTGACGAGGCCCGCGATGGCGAAGCTCATGCAGATGCGGTGGTCGAGGTGGCCGGCGATGGTCGCGCCGCCGGGTAGCGGGTCGCCGCCGGTGCCGTGGATGACGAGGCCGTCCTCGCTCTCCTCGACCCGCACGCCGATCGCCGCGAGGCCCGCGGCCATGACCGACAGCCGGTCGCTTTCCTTGACGCGCAGCTCGTCGAGGCCGGTCGTCACCGTCGTCCCCTCGGCAAGCGCGGCGGCGACGAAGAGAATCGGATATTCGTCGATCATGCTCGGCGCGACTGCCGGATCGACCGCGATGCCGCGGAGCAGGCTGTGGCGGACGCGCAGGTCGGCGACGGGCTCGCCGCCGACTTCGCGCGCATCGAGCAGTTCGATATCCCCGCCCATTGCCGTCAATACCTCGACCAGGCCGGCGCGGGTCGGGTTGAGGCCGACATTGGCAATGGTGACGTCCGATCCGGGGACGAGCAGCGCTGCAACGATGAAGAAAGCGGCCGACGAGGGGTCGCCCGGAACGACGATCGTTTGCGGCCGCAATTCGGCTTCGCCCATCACCGAAATCCAGCGGGTGCCGTCGGGCTCCACTTCGACCTCCAGCGTAGCGCCAAAGCCCTTGAGCATCCGCTCGCTATGGTCGCGCGTCGGCACGGGTTCGATCACGGTGGTGATTCCCGGCGTATTGAGGCCGGCGAGCAGGATCGCCGACTTGACCTGCGCCGAGGCGACCGGAAGGCGATATTCGATCCGCACCGCGGGCGCGAGGCCGCGCACCATCAAAGGGAGGCGGCCGCCCGGCGAGGCCGAGATGTCAGCGCCCATCTGCGACAACGGATCGATGACGCGCCCCATCGGGCGCCCCGACAGGCTGGCATCGCCGACGAAAGTGGTCGCGATCGGATGGCTGGAAACAAGGCCCATCAGTAGGCGCGTCGAGGTGCCGCTGTTGCCCATGTCGAGCGCTTCGCGCGGCTGGAGCAGGCCGCCGACGCCGACGCCGTCGATCACCCATTCGCCGTCGCCGGTGCGGTCGATATTCGCGCCCATCGCGCGCATCGCCGCGGCGGTGGCGAGGACATCATGCCCCTCAAGCAGCCCGCTCACGCGGCTGGTGCCGACCGCTAGCGCCGACAACATCAGGGCGCGATGCGAAATGCTCTTGTCGCCGGGAATCGCGATCCTACCTTTAAGCGGAGCGGACGCGGCGAAGCTGCGGGGGCGGGCAGTCTGGTCAGTCATGGCGTGCGGCTTTTGACAGCGGCCCGACAATCTGGCAAGGCGCACGCCGATTTGACGGATCGCCGGCCCGGCGCCGATCTTTTTCCGAAATATCAACCGATTTCCAAAAGGTTACGAGGCTTATATGGTAAAGGCTGAATGGGGCACGAAGCGTAGCTGCCCGAAATGTGCCACCCGATTCTATGATTTGACCAAGGATGATCCGGTCAGCTGCATCAATTGCGGCTATTCCTGGATTCCGGAATCGGTGCTGAAATCGAAGCAGCCGATGCCCTTCGAGGAAGTCGAGAAGCCGAGCAAGGCCAAGGAAGAGGCGATCGACGAGGATCTGGATCTGGACGTCGATGTCGATGAAGACAGCGATTCGCCGGACAATGACGTCGATCTGGGCGGCGATGACGATCTGGGCGTCGCCACCGGCGACGACGAAGACGACGAAAGCTGATTTTTCGGCGAGGGGCCAAAAAAGCATCGCGGAGATGCATTTGGCCCCTTGCATCGGACGCAGGCGCTGCTAAAGGCGGCGTCCCGGTCGCACCACCCAGGGCGGCCAGACGAAATGGCACGGGGCCTTAGCTCAGCTGGGAGAGCGCTACAATGGCATTGTAGAGGTCAGCGGTTCGATCCCGCTAGGCTCCACCATTTCCTCGAAAGCAGAAGGTCCGGCGCACCAGCGTTCGGGCCTTTTTCTTTGCCGTGCCGGTGGGGCGGCGTGTCAGAGCGCCATTTCTTCCTTTTCGAACACGGGTTCGAAGCCGATCGGGTCGGCCAGGCTGATCCGGTCGAGGATCGCGGCGGTATCGTCGCGCACCTTCAGCATGAGCGTGCGCATCCGGCATTCGGCTTCGGGCAGGCAATTCTTGCAGGTTTCGTGGGCGTTGCGGCTGGCGCACGGCACCAGCGCGAGCGATCCGCGCGTCAGGCGCACAAGATCGCCATAGCTGATGTCGACCGGCGGCAGCGCGAGCTGATAGCCGCCATCGCGTCCGCGCTGCGAGATGAGCAGCCCTTCGCGCGCCATTTCCGACAGGATGACGGTCAGGAATTTGGGCGGGATATTCTGCGCCTCGGCAATGTCCGCGAGTTGGACCTGACCCTTGCCCCAATGATCGGCAAGATGCTGGAAGGCACGTATCGTGTAGCGGGTCTTCTGCGAGAGCATGGCGCGCTGTCTGATCCACTTTGCCGATAATTTCAACCTCCCGACATGACAATTATCGTCTCGGCGCCAGCCCCATTGCCAGCCCCATTGATTGAAATCACAGCGCGGCGTAGTTTCGCGGCGATAAGCGGGGTCGCGATCACAGGTTTTGGCACGGGTTTTTTGGAGCCGCATATGAAGCGAATCATGTTGGTCCCCGCCTGGGCCGCCGTCACCCTGCTGGCGGTGGCGCCCGCGCAGGCACAGTTCGGCGGGCTGCTGCGCAAGGTCACGACGCCGACCCCCGCCCCGACGTCGAGCGAAAGCGACAACGGCGGTTGTCCCAAGGGCAAGAAGGGCAGCAGCGTCGGCCGCGGCATATTGGGCGGTGTGATCCGCGATGCGGTGGGCGACGCGGCCAGCAAGGCGGGCGTCTATTCCTATGTGCCGATCGCCGAGGTCAGCGGGACGCTGACCGACGCCATCGCTTGCCGCCTCGACCCCGCCGAACAGGTGCAGGCCGCCAAGGCCACCGAAGAGGTGACACGCGGCGAAGCGGTCGGCGCGACGTCAAACTGGACCAGCGAAACGCGCGACAATGTCAGCGGGTCATCGACCGTGGCGTCGATCAACGAAGAGGGGAGCGGCAGGAAGTGCATGACCGTCAACGACTTCGTGATCGTCGATGGCGAGGAAACCCGGGTATCGAAACGCATGTGCAAGGGGCCGGGTGATACGCGCTATGTTCTTGCGGCCTGAATTGCCGAAGCTGGTCCTAGCGGCGCTTGCGGTCGTCAGCCTGACCGCGGCGACCGAGATGGACCCGATCAATCCGACCTGTCCGCTCAACCCCAATTGGTCGGCCAATCCGACGATGAAGCTGACGGTCGAAAAGCGCGGCACGATGAAGGTGATGCTCGCCGAAGGTCGCGTCGATTCGGGGCTGCCCGACCGGCTGACCGCTGCGCTGAAGGCCAATCCGGACGTATCCGAGATATGGCTGCGTTCGCCCGGCGGCGATGCGCGCGCCGGCAATGCTGCGGGGCGGATCATCCGGTCGAATCCGGGCCTTGCGACGCGCATCCCGAGCGGCTGGGCCTGTTTCAGCGCCTGCAATTTCGTCTTCATGGGCGGAGCACCGCGGCTGATCGAACCCGGCGGCGAGTTCATCGTCCATATGTTCACCAGCACCGGCGACCGCTCGCTGATCGACGAAAGCGTCGCGATGGGAACCGATGCGACGACCGAACTGATCGGCGACGTTGAACAGGACAGCGCCCTGCTGGCGAGCGAGGACAATGATTTCCTGATCAAGATGGGCGTGTCGCGCAAATTGCTGACCGACATCATGTACCGGCAAAAGGCAGTGAAGGGCAGCGGCCCCGACAAATCGACCCGCCGCTGCCTGACGCTCGACGAAGCGCTGAAATATGGCGTGACCTACGCCGTCGAATAGGTGCGGGCGAACAGCGTTGCAAATCGCAACGAAAGGCATAGACTGGCCGCCGATATATGGGAGAGCCAGCCATGAATGACATGACGCACGATCACGCGTCCTTCCGTTCGATGATCGACGGGACGCAGGAAGATTGGGATATCATCGCGCGCGAGCAGAAGGAATTTGCGCCGCAGAACGGCAAGCGCATCCTCGATCATCTGAAACTGCTGGGCGGCGATTATGGCGGCTTTCCCGTCGACCGGCTCGAGCATTGCCTGCAGACCGCTACGCGCGCGCATCGCGATGGGCGCGACGAGGAATATGTGGTGATGGCGCTGCTCCACGACATTGGTGACACGCTGGGCGCGTTCAACCATCCCGATGTCGCGGCGGCGATCCTCAAGCCCTTCCTGTCAGAAGAAAATCTTTGGATCGTCCAGCACCACGGCATCTTCCAGGGCCATTATTTCTTCCACTATCTCGGGCTCGATCGCGACATGCGCGACCAGTTCAAGGACCATCCCTATTACGCGGCGTGCGCCGAATTCTGCGAGAAATACGACGCGCCCGCGTTCGACCCCGACTATGAAAGCGAACCGCTGGAATTCTTCGAGCCGATGGTGATGCGTCTCTGCTCCTATCCGCGCACGAGCATCTACAAGAAGGTGATGGTCGAAGAAGCGGCGGAGTAGGCCGCAGCGTTCATGGGTAATACCCGGCGAAAGCCGGGGTCAGAAGGCGCGCAAAAGGACCCCGGCTTTCGCCGGGGAGCACTAGTAGTTCACTTGCCCTTGAACTCGGTCTTGCGCTTCTGAAGGAAGGCCGCGATGCCCTCGGCGGCATCGGCGCTGTTGCCGGCCAGATACTGGCCCATCGCCTCGGCGTCGAGCGTGTCGGCATAGCTTTGCGTCAACCCGCCGCGCAGCACCTTGCGCATCGTGCCGAGCGCAACCGTCGGTCCGCTGGCCAGCCGCTTTGCGAGCGCTTCGGCTTCGGCCATCAGCGCGTCATCCTCGACCGCCTTGTAAATCAGTCCCCAATCGGCGGCCTGTTCGGCCGAGATTTTCTCGCCGAGCATCATCATCTGCGTCGCGCGCGGCAGGCCGACGAGCCGTGGCAGCAGCCACGACGAGCCGCCGTCGGGGACGAGGCCGATATTGACGAAAGCCTGGAGGAAATAGGCGCTTTTGCCAGCAATCGCGAAATCGCCCGACAGCGCAAAGCTGCATCCGACCCCTGCGGCGGGGCCGTTGACCGCGGTCACGACCGGAATGTCGAGATTGGCGAGCGCGAGCAGCATCGGGTTATAATGGTTGCGCAGCGCCGTGCGACTGTTCGCGCCGCCGCCGACAGCGGTTGCGCTGCGATCGCCCGCCAGATCCGCGCCCGAACAGAAACCGCGACCCTCACCGGTAATCAGCAGCGCACGCGCTCCAAGGACGCCCATCCAGTCGAGCGCGGCGCGGATATCGTCGGCCATCGCGGGCGGCATCGAATTGAGCCGTTCGGGACGGTTGAGCGTGATCTTCGCGACATTGTCGCTGCACGCGAGCTTGATCGTGTCGAAGGTCGGTATGTCGGTCATGGGGAAGAATCCTCTCGCGGTCTTTACCTTTACGTTCACGTAAAGGTGTGACCGATTCGGAGGATGAGTGCAAGGGGCGTTGCACGGTAGCGACAGTGCGCTCGGGCCCCGATGCCCCGCGCCGGTTTGACATCGCGTCGGCAATCGCACACCGGAACAGATGATAACTGGGGTGATTTGACCGGGGGGAGGGCGACTGTGAATCTGGAGCCATATCGCAGACATCGCCGAATTTTGACCGCAAGTCTGGTCGGCACCGCGGTCGAATTTTATGATTTTTATATCTACGGCACCGCCGCTGCGCTGGTCTTCGGGCCGCTTTTCTTTCCTTCGGAATCGCCGTCGGCGCAGCTGATGCTCAGCTTCATGAGCTTCGGGCTCGCCTTTTTCGCGCGGCCGGTCGGTGCCGTCGTGTTCGGCCATTTCGGCGACCGGATCGGGCGGAAGTCGACGCTCGTCGCCTCGCTGATGCTGATGGGGGCCTCGACGCTGCTCATCGCCTTTCTGCCGACCTATGCGATGGTCGGCTGGGTCGCGCCGTTGCTGCTGTGCATCTTGCGCTTCGGCCAGGGCTTCGGGCTGGGCGGCGAATGGGGTGGTGCGGCGCTGCTCGCGGTCGAAAATGCGCCGCCCGGATGGCAGTCGCGCTTCGGCATGTTCCCGCAGCTCGGTGCGCCGGTCGGGTTCATCGCCGCCAACGGGCTATTCCTGTTGCTGGGCCTTTGGCTGAGCGATGCCGATTTTGCGGCGTGGGGCTGGCGTATCCCCTTTCTTGTTTCCGCCGTGCTCGTCGGCCTTGGCCTGTGGGTGCGGCTAAAGATCGGTGAGACGCCGGCCTTTTCGGAGGCGCTGGAGCGCGACGCGCCCGTCGGCGTGCCGATCGGCGAGTTGTTGCGCGGCCACTTCGTCGCGACGCTTGCCGGCACCTTCGCGGTCGTCGCCTGTTTCGCGATCTTCTATCTCGCAACCAGCTTCGCCCTTGCGCACGGCACCACCACGCTCGGCTATCCGAAGGAGGAGTTTCTGCTCATCCAGCTCGGTGCGATCCTGTTCATGGCGGGCGGCATCGTCTTTGCAGGCTACGCGAGCGATGCGTCGAGTGCGCAGCGTGTGCTGCGCTGGGGCTGCGGCGCGACGATGCTCATCGGTTTGCTGTTCGGTCCGGCGCTGGCCTCGGGGAGCTGGCTGACGATCTTCGCAGGTCTCGCCACATCGCTGTTCGTCATGGGCCTCGTCTACGGCCCGCTCGGGAGCTGGCTGACCGGCCTGTTCCCCGTGCGCGTCCGCTACACCGGCGCGTCGGTCGCCTTCAATGTCGGCGGCATATTGGGCGGCGCAGCCGCGCCGATCGCGGCGCAGGCGCTCGGTGACTGGCGCGGAACCGAGGTCGTCGGCCTCTATCTGGCGCTCGCCGGACTGGTCAGCTTTTGCGGCCTGGCCTTGGTGGCAAAAATTGAACGCGGTGACGCGTGAGGCGCAATGTCATTGCCGCGTCATCATTGAATCTCTAACAAGCGGATAGTCTCCCACCACCGCGAGATTTGCCCATGTCCTTGATCGCCCGCCGTTCTTTCATCGCCTCATGGCCGGTCATCGCCGGCCTCATGCTGCCGGGTTCCGCGGCCGCTTTGGCGCCTACAGTCTTCGCCGCACCGATCCGGCTGCAGGGCAATCGCGTCTGGCTTGATGTGTCGGTGGAAGGCTTGCCTCCCGAACCGTTCATTCTCGACACCGGGACCACGGAAAGTCTGATTTCGGATAGCTGGGCGAGTTCCGTCAAGCTGCGCGAGCGGGGCGCGAGCATAATCGGCGGCCTGGGCGGGGTCGAGCGAACGTCGGTCCTTCGGGTCGAGGATGTCGTGATCGGCGGCACTTTTCGCATCCCCTATATGGAATTTCACGGCACCAAGTCGGTCGTCGATTCGCGCACCCGGGGATTGATCGGCGCGCCGCTGTTTACCGATATGGACAGCGATCTTGATTTCGTCGCGAACCAGTGGCGCATCTATCCCGATGGCCGTAGCGAGCGGCCTGGCATGTATCTGATACCGCAAAGCTATATGCCCCGCCGGGCGAGCTACGGTTTGACCACGCCCGTGCAGATCGGCGATTTTTCCGGGCGCTTCCTGATCGACACAGGCGCACCCCGCAACATCCTGCTCGATGGCAAGGCGGCGCGCGACATCGGTTGGTGGGATAGCGAACGACCCTATGTTCCCGTGCGTGCAAGCGGCTTCGGCAAAGGAAGTCTGCGGACCCGTATGTTCCGGGCGGACAAGGTCCTTCTTCACAAATTCGCCTTTCCGCGCGCGCTGGTCACACTTGCGGAGCCCGGCCCGCGGAACGGCAATTTCGATAATGTCGAGGGGTTGGTCGGGTTGGACATGATCCGCCATTTCCACCTGTCGACGGACCCCAAGCGCAAACAGCTATGGATGGCGCCCAACGGACTCAATTTTGCAGGAACCGAGCGCTATCCGATGTCGGGGCTTTGGCTTGACCGCAAAGGCACGCGTATCGTGATCGAGGATGTCGGCAACGGCAGCCCGGCCAAGGACGCCGGGCTGCAACCGGGTGATGCGCTTGTGGGGGTCGAATGGAACGCGATGTTGCGCCGACTTGGCGGCAAGCCGGGCGATGAAATCGCGTTCGATTACGAACGCGACGGGACGCGCGGTCACGCGCAGTTCAATCTGAAACCCTATCTTTAGGCAGTACGGAGCAGCGTCAGCTTAGCTTTTCCGACCTTTCGCTCCGCTTCGATCGCGAAGCCCGCGACGTCGACGCTTTCTTTCTCGCCTGTTTCGATCGAGATCCAGCTATCGGCATCGACCCAGCCGAGCCGCGCCAGCTTGTCGAGCGCGACGCTGCCGGCACCCGTCGCATAGGGCGCATCGAGCAGCAGCAGATCGAAGCTGCGCGGTGCCGGGCCAAGCGCGAGGACCGAACCGGCCCGTACCTCGGCACGGGCAGCCGCGCCGAGCGCCGCCAGATTCTTGCGCAGGGCGTCAATTGCTTCGCGATCCTGCTCGCCGAACAGGCAATGCGCGGCGCCGCGCGACAAGGCCTCGATCCCCAGCGCGCCCGACCCCGCGAACAGGTCGGCGACATACAAGCCCTCGAAACTGCCGAGCCGGCTTGCAAGCATCGAGAAGAGCGTCTCGCGCGTGCGGTCGGCCGTCGGGCGGGTCGCATCATTCCTGGGCGCGATCAGCTTGCGGCCGCGCCATTCGCCGGAAATGACGCGCATCAGCCCATCCGCCGCCGGAACTGGAACAAGGCATCGCGTGGTACGACCTCGACCGCGCCGACATCGAGGCCGTCGAGCTCGAAAGCGCCATATCGCGTTCGGATCAGGCGGCTCACCTGCAGCCCCAGATGTTCGAGCACGCGGCGAACCTCGCGATTCTTGCCCTCGGTCAGCGTCAGCTCGATCCACTGATTGCGCCCCGTCCGCCGCTCGAGATTGGCATCGATCTTGCCATAGCGGACCCCGTCGATCTCGACCCCGTCGACAAGTTCCTCCAGCTGCGCTTGGCTGATGTCGCCAAACGCGCGGGCGCGATAGGTGCGCTCGACCCCGCTGGCGGGCAGTTCGAGCTGGCGCTTGAATTCGCCGTCATTGGTCAGCAACAACAAGCCCTCGGTATTATAGTCGAGCCGCCCGACGGGCATCAGCCGCGGCAGCCCCTTGGGCAGCACGTCATAAATCGTCTTGCGTCCCTTCGGGTCGCGCGCCGCGGTCAGGCAGCCGACCGGCTTGTAGAAGCGATAGAGGCGCGTCGATACGGGCTTTGCGACCGGATTGCCGTCGACGGTCAAGCCCTCGAGCGATGAGAGCAGCGGCGCCGGTTGCACGATCACCGCGCCGTTCAGTGCAATGCGGCCTTCCTCGATCATTCGTTCGACATCGCGCCGTGACCCGACGCCAGCGCGCGCCAGGAGCTTGGTGATGCGCTGCGGCCCGTCCTCGCGCTCCTCTTCCTTCGGCGGAGCCTTACGCGGCGGTTGTGCAGCGCGCGCGCTGCGGCGGCCACGCGGAGCGTCACCCTGCGGGGAAGCGGGCGGGCGGGACGGCGAACGGGGTGGGCGGCGTGTCGTCATCGGAACGGATGCGGCTTTCATATCGTTATTCGAGAAAAGGGATGTTGTAATATGGCCACGCTCATAGCCGGAAAAGTGTCGCTTCGTCGATGGCAAGCAAAAGCAATCTTGCGAGGACGCGCACGCAGAGTCATGCGGCGGACGGAAGGTAGGTAAAATGCTCTTCGCGTCCCGCCCGTCCTGCTTCAAACGGCTGCTGATCGTCGAGGATGACGGGGCGTGAGGTTGCGCGGCTCGCGCGGGATCGCGGCGTTGCCGTGCTGCTGGTAACGGGGCAATGTCCCGAAGATGCTGGCGATATCGCGCTCGCTTGCCTGACCAAGCCGCATGGGGCGGCGGCCCTTCTCCACGCCGTTCGTGCGGTCGAGACGATGGTGTGTAAGCACAAGATGCCGCGCAAGGTGAGCGGGATGCAGACCTATTGGCGTCCCGAGGCCGCGTAACCGGCCCGCTGCCTCCACCGAACCGGCGGTTGAGTGCCGATGTGCGAGGAGGTTTTCCGTTGAAGATATTGCTTCCGCTGTTCAGCCTGGCTCTGGGGGCGGCCGCCGCGCTCCTGTTCGGGCCCTCCGATCGACCGTCCGCCGCCATCGCGGCTTCGACGCCGCCCGCGGCGCCCGTGCTGGTCGAATTGTTCACCAGCCAGGGTTGTTCCTCCTGTCCGCCCGCCGACCGATTGCTTGAAAAGCTGGATGCCGAAGGCGCCGTGGTCGCGGTCAGCCGTCCCGTCACCTATTGGGACCGGCTGGGATGGAAGGATACGCTGGCGCGCCCCGCAAATGATGCGCTTCAGGACCGCTATGCGCAGCGCGGGCTGCCGGGGGCGGGCGTTTATACCCCCGAAGCCGTCGTGCAGGGGAGCGCGGCCGCCGTCGGATCGGACGAGCGGGCGCTGCGCCGGATGATCGGCGCCGCTCCAAGCGACGCGGCGCTTCGCCTCGACGGCGGCCGGGTGGTCGCTTCGCGGTCCGCAGCGGGTGCCGAATTGCGCTTCCTGGCGATCGCGCACCGCGCCTCGGTTGACGTCGCCCGCGGCGAGAATGGCAACCGGAGGCTGGGTTATACCAATGTCGTGCTGGCCGAGGCGGCGGCTCCTTGCCCCGCAAGCGGCGCCTGCGCGGCTGCAATACCCGCAGCGATCGCGGGCCAGCGCGGCGCCGACCGCTGGGCGGTGCTGTTGCAGGACCGCGCCGGCGCGCGCGTGCACGCCGTCCGCTGGATCGGGCGCCCCGCCAAATAGCTGCTTCCAATTTGCCGCCGACACTTTAGGCCTTTCGCACAATGATCGGAGGGTCGCGCCGCGGCCACGCGGGGAGCAATGCATGTCGGTCGATTTGATTCGGTTTATAATTTTTGTGGCGGTCCTCGCGGGGTTGGTCCTTGTCGCCATCTCGATTCCCGCCTTTCGACCGTACCTGCGCAAGAATCCTTTAATTACCTTTCTGCTTGGCATTTCGAGCGGATTTCCGCTCACGTTGCTGATCGCAACGATGACATTTTGGCTCGCGAAAGTCGGGATCGACACCGCGACAATTGGTTTTGCGGTAACTCTCGGCATTCCTTACACAATTAAATTTCTATGGGCGCCGCTTGTCGACAAACTGCCGCTGCCGTTGCTCACCAAGACGTTCGGACAGCGCCGCGGATGGCTGTTCTTCGTCCAAGGACTGCTGTTCTTGTCGGTGTGGAAGCTCGGAGCCAGCGACCCGCAACCCGGCCACCTCGGAGCCTTTGCAATTTGGGCACTTGTTACCGCGTTTCTCTCAGCGACGCAGGACATCGTGATTGACGCTTATCGTATTGAGATTCTTGAAGATGATGAATTTGCCCATGGCACTGCAAGCAATCAGTTCGGCTATCGAACGGGCAATTTGATTGCCGGTGCTGGGACGATCTACTTTGCCTCTCAAGAGGGGCTCGGGCTTGGTTGGGCGACCGCATATGGCCTGACCGCCTTTTGCATCGTGCCAGCCATTATAGGGGCTCTGTGGGCGGGGCCCGGCAAGTTTGTCGACCGCTTCGCCCATGTGTCAGGTATGCAGCCGAGCCAATGGCTGACGGAGGCGGTGGTAAACCCATTCCGCGAATTCCTGTCGCGTCGCGGTGCATTTTTGATTTTGGGGTTCGTCCTAGTTTACAAGATAGGTGATGCCATGGGCCAAACGATGCTTGGCCCGATGATCGTCGATCTTGGATTTCCTGACCTTGATTATATTTCGGCAAATAAGCTGTGGGGTTTTGGAGCCCTCATTGTCGGCTCAGCTTTGGGCGCCCCATTCATCCTCTGGCTCGGCATGGGCCGTGCTCTACTTATATCTGGACTTCTGATGATGTTCTCGAACGTCATGTTCATGATTCTGGCGGCGACCGGAAACAATTACTGGGTACTTGTTGCAGCCATAGTAACGGAAAATCTTACTAGCGGAATCGGGCTCACGGTGTTCACGACCTATTTGTCGGGTCTGTCGAACATAGCTTATACGGCGACGCAGTTTGCGCTGCTGTCATCCTTCGCCGGAGTGGGGCGAACCTTCATGGCAGGCCCCGCGGGAATAGTGGCGGAAAATTTGGGCTGGATCGGATTTTGGGGTTTTACCATCGTAGCGGCGGTGCCTGGAATGGTCCTCCTCTGGGTACTCTGGACCAAGGGTTATGTCGTGCAGGGTATTCGCCAAGCTGTCGTAGATAGCAAAGGCCAGTTGGCGCAACGGGTCGGGGCCTTGCGGATATTTGGCTTTATGTTGATCGTTGCAGGCTTGGTAGGGATATTGCTGGGGCAATCGCTGGGGTTGTCCGGTAATATTACCTTTGTATCGGCTGCCGTCCTGATCGCAGGTGGGGGGATCGCTTGGAAAAGCGGAAATATGAAGACCGCTTAATTAGGCACTTCGCCGTTCGCGCGGAGCACCTCGCCCGCAAGGTAGAGCGAGCCTGCAATCAGAACGATCTCGCTCGCCGGGTCTACGGCCAATCCGGCCAGCGCAGCCTCGACGGTATCGGCCGCGAGCGCTTCCGGCCCGAAGGCTGAGGCGCCATGATGCTCGTGCCCGGGCACCGGCACGACGGTGATCGAGGCGAGCTTGCCGGCCAGGGGATCGATCAACGCCGAGGGATGCTTGTTGGCGAGCATCCCGGTGACCAGATGGATGCGGCGCGCATCGCCCGCAAAATGCTGCGCGAGTTGATGCCCTGCATCGGCGTTGTGGGCGCCGTCGAGCCACACCGTCGTGGCGGGCGGGAGCAGCTTTGCGAGCGGTCCGCTCTCCAGTCGTTGCAACCGCGCCGGCCAGTAAGCCGCGGCGATGCCGCGCTCGATCGCGCCCGCATCGGGTTTCGGACCCGGCGCGATATGGAGCATCGCAATCGCAAGCCCCGCATTGCGCATCTGATGCCCGCCCGCCATGCGCGGGCGCAGCAAGGCGGGGAGTTCCCCGTCCATCGACCGCCAGCGAAAGGCGTCGCCGACGGCTTCGACCGACCAGGTTTCGCCCTCGACGAACGGGACCACGCCCGCCGCCTCGGCCCGGTCCGCGATTACCCGCGCCAGCGGCGGCGGATAGGCGAGCGTCGCCAGCGCGGCGCCGTGTTTGATGATGCCGGCCTTTTCCCACGCGATCCGTTCGGCAGGACGCGTCGGGGTGCCGTCTTCGGGCGTGAGCAGAAAGGCCTCATGGTCGATGCCGAGCGAGGCGATGCCGCACACCGCCGGGGCCGGGATGATATTGGTCGCATCGAGTCGTCCGCCCAGCCCGACCTCGATGATGCAATCGTCGGCGGGTATGCGCGAAAAGGCAAGGAAAGCCGCCGCCGTCGTCACCTCGAAAAAGCTTGCGTGCAGCCCTTCCGCGACGTCGAGGACTTCGCCAAGCAAGGCGGCGAGCGCCGCGTCGTCGATCAGGGTGCCCGCCAGTCGGATGCGCTCGTTAAACCGGACGAGGTGCGGGCTGGTATAGGCGTGGACCCGGCGCCCCTGCGCCTCCAGTATTGCGCGCAGATAGGCGCAGGTCGATCCCTTGCCGTTGGTCCCTGCGACATGGAAGGTCCGCGGCAGCCGGTCCTGCGGATCGCCGAGGCGCGCGCACAGTTCGGCGATGCGGTCCAGCCCCAATATGTCGCGACCCGGCGACAGCGCCGCGAGGCGGTCGAGCTGCGCCTGAACGGCGGGATCGGAACTGTGCGCGTGGTCGGGCATGGATTCTCCCTCCGTCCGTCAGGAGGAGGGATCAAGCCGCCTTTTCGGGCGCGAGATAGCCGATCAGGCGGCCGAGCGTCGCGGGCAGCTCCTTGCGATGCACGACCATGTCGATCATCCCGTGATCGAGCAGATATTCGGCGCGCTGGAATCCTTCAGGCAGCTTTTCGCGGATCGTATTTTCGATCACGCGCTGGCCCGCAAAGCCGATCAGCGCATTGGGTTCGCTGATCTGCACATCGCCCAGCATCGCATAGCTGGCCGTCACGCCGCCCGTCGTCGGGTCGGTGAGCAGCACCACATAAGGCAGGCCCGCGCGGCGCAGCCGCTGGAGCGCAACCGTCGCGCGCGGCATCTGCATGAGCGACAGCGTGCCTTCCTGCATCCGCGCACCGCCCGCGGCGGTGATCGCGATGTAGGGGACGCCGCGCTTGATCGCGGCCTCGACCCCGGCGACGAACGCCTCGCCGACCGCGACGCCCATCGATCCGCCCATGAAGGCGAAATCCTGCACGCCGATCACGGCGCCCTGGCCCGAAATGCGGCCGAAGGCGTTTTGATAGGCGTCGCGGTCGCCGGTCTGCGCGCGTGCGGCCTTGATGCGGTCGACATATTTCTTGGTGTCGCGAAACTTCAGCGGATCTTCGGGTGCAGCAGGGGCGGCGATCAACTCGTGCAGGCCGCCGTCAAAAAGCTGCGCGAAGCGCTCTTTGGCGCCGATGCGGTCGTGATGGTCGCAGCGCGGGCAGACGTTCAGATTGTCTTCCCACTCCTTGACGAACACCATCTGCTGACACTGTCGGCATTTGTGCCAGAGGTTGTCGGCGGTGTCGCGCTTGGCGGTGAAGGGCAGGGCGTTGCGAACGCGGTCGAGCCAGCTCATGCGGCGATCTCCTTTGCGCCGTGGATAGCATCGGCGAGCGAACGGGTGAAGGCTTCGACATGCGGCGCCGCGGCGTCGCCATGCTCGGCAATGATGTCGATGAAGGCCGATCCGACGACGACGCCGTCGGCAACCTTGGCGATGTCGGCCGCTTGCGCGGGGGTGCGAACGCCGAAGCCGACCGCGACCGGCAGGTCGGTCACGGATTTCAGGCGCGCAACCGCATCCTCGATGCTCGCCTGTGCGGCTTGCTGCATCCCGGTAATCCCGGCAACCGAGACATAATAGAGGAAGCCGCCCGCGCCGTTCAGCACGTCGGGCAGGCGCGCCGCGTCGGTCGTCGGCGTTGCGAGGCGGATCAGGTCGACCCCGGCAGCGCGGAGCGCGGGGCCGAGTTCGGGATCTTCCTCCGAGGGAATATCGACGCAGATGATGCCGTCGACCCCTGCTTTCGCGCATTCGGCAGCGAACCAGTCGGCGCCACGGATCGTCATCGGATTGGCATAGCCCATCAGCACGAGCGGCGTGTCGGGATGGCGCTGGCGGAAGGCGGCGGCGATACCGAACAGGTCGGCGGTGGTCGTCCCCTTGGCGAGGCTACGCAGGTTTGCGGCCTGGATCGCGGGGCCGTCGGCCATCGGATCGGTGAAGGGCATGCCCAGTTCGATCACATCGGCGCCCCCTGCGACGAGCGCGTCTAGGTTCGCCGCGGTGTCGCCATCGCCGCCGGTGATGAAAGCGACAAGCGCGGGGCGCGGTTTGGCGAAGGCGGCGGCGAAGCGGGTCACAATTCCACCCCCAAGGCTTCCGCCACGGTGAAGATGTCCTTGTCGCCGCGGCCCGAGCAATTGACGATGATGATCTTGTCCTTGCCCAGCGTCGGCGCGATGCGTTCGGCAGCGGCGATCGCGTGCGCGCTTTCGAGCGCGGGGATGATGCCTTCGAGCTTGGTCAGCTTCTGGAAACTTGCGAGCGCCTCTTCGTCGGTGACCGGTTCGTAACGCGCGCGGCCGATGTCATGCAGCCAACTATGCTCGGGGCCGATGCCCGGATAGTCGAGCCCCGCCGAGATGCTGTGCGCCTCGGTAATCTGGCCGTCCTCATCCTGCAGCAGATAGGTCTTGTTGCCGTGGAGGATGCCGGGTTTGCCGCCCGCGAGGCTGGCGGCGTGCTTGCCGCCCAATCCTTCGCCCGCGGCTTCGACGCCGACGATCTCGACGTCTGTGTCATCGAGGAAGGGATGGAACAGCCCGATGGCGTTCGACCCGCCGCCGACGGGGGCAATCAGCATGTCGGGCAGGCGCCCTTCGGCTTCGAGAATTTGCGCTTTCGCTTCCTCGCCGATCACCGACTGGAAATCACGCACCAGTTCGGGATAGGGATGCGGCCCCGCGACGGTGCCGATGATGTAGAAGGTGTCCTCGACGTTCGCGACCCAGTGGCGGAGCGCCTCGTTCATCGCATCTTTCAGCGTCTTCGCGCCGCTTTCGACCGCGACGACTTCGGCGCCGAGCAGCTTCATGCGGAAGACGTTCGGCTGCTGCCGCGCGACGTCGACCGCGCCCATGAAAATGGTGCAGGGCAGGCCAAAGAGCGCTGCCACGGTCGCGGTCGCGACGCCGTGCTGGCCGGCGCCGGTTTCGGCGATGATCTTGGTCTTGCCCATCCGCTTGGCGAGCAGGATCTGACCGATGCAATTGTTGATCTTGTGCGCGCCGGTGTGGTTGAGATCCTCGCGCTTCAAATAGATCTTCGCGCCACCCAGATCATTCGTCAACCGCTCGGCGAACCACAGCGGGCTCGGGCGGCCGACATAATTTTTGAGCAGATAGTCGAACTCGGCCTTGAACGCAGGGTCGGCCTGCGCAGCGCGATAATGGCGTTCGAGGTCGAGGATGAGCGGCATCAGCGTTTCGGCGACATAGCGGCCGCCGAAGGCGCCGAAATGGCCGCGCGCGTCGGGCTGGGTGCGGAGGCTGTTGGGCAGGGTCGGTGCTTCGGTCATGGTCATTTCCATCGGTTACGGGTGGGCGCGCACTTGAAGATCGGGTCTCAAGCGGTCAGCGCCATCGTTTTCCGATGCGCATCATGAGGAACTGCGGTGTCAGCATCTGCCGACCGCTTTAAGGAAAGCGGCGATCTTGTCCATATCCTTGACGCCCGGTGCGCTTTCGACCCCCGACGACACATCGACGAGCGGCGCGCCGGTTTCGGCGATCGCCTGTGCGACATTGGCCGGGGTCAGTCCGCCTGCGACGCCCCAATCGATCGAGTGGCGATGGCCCTTGAGCAGCGACCAGTCGAAGCGGGCGCCCGTGCCGCCGGGCAACGCCGCTGCCGGCGCATCGAACAAGATGCGGTCGGCCGCACCTTCAAACTGCCGGACGCGTTCCAGGGTTCCGGCATCCTTCAGGCCGACCGCCTTCCAGACTTCGGCGGGAACGAGCCGTTTGACCGCGGCGAGCCATTGGGGTGTTTCATTGCCGTGAAACTGAACGATGTCGGGGCGCACCGCGCTGAGCGCCTCGCCAGTCACCTGTTGCGAGGCATTCACGAGAAGGAGCGCAACCTTCACTTTCCCCCCGGCGCGCTGGCGAAGCGCGGCAGCGGTCTTCAGATCGACGTGGCGCGGACTCGGTTCATAGTGAACGAGGCCGATGTGCGTCGCGCCGAGCCGGATAGCGGCGTCAACCGTTTCGGGCGTAGAGAGGCCGCAGATTTTGACAAGTGGGGGCATAATTTCCGGATTTCATAATTCTGTTCGCTTCGAGCGAGGTCGAAATGTCCCTCGACCTTGGCTGTTTCGACGGGTGTCTCGACTTCGCTCGACACGAACGGCAACGGGAAGAATGTCTAGAGCGTCGCTTCGATCGCGCGCGCCGCGAGGTCGGGGTCCTGCGACTGGCTGATCGGTCGGCCGACGACGAGGATCGAGGCGCCGTCAGCCATCGCCTGCGCCGGGGTAACGATACGCTTCTGATCGCCGGCACGGCCGTCAGCAGGGCGCACCCCCGGTACGACAAAGAAGCCGCCCGGCCATGCCTTGCGCGCGGCCTTCACTTCCTGGCCCGAGCAGACGATGCCGTCGAGACCCGATTCGCGGGCCAGCGCGGCGAGGCGGACGACCTGGTCGTGCGGGGTGCCGCCGACGCCGATATCATCGAGATCGGGCGCGTCGAGGCTGGTGAGCACGGTAACGCCGACCACCTTGGTCGCGCTTCCCGCGACTGCCTTGGCCTCTTCCATCATCGCGCGGCCGCCCGCGGCGTGGACGGTCAGGATCGCGGGTTCGAGCGGACGCAGCGCCTGGATCGCCTTGGCAACGGTGTTCGGGATGTCGTGCAGCTTGAGGTCGAGGAAGATCGGCAGGCCGAGCTTCGCCATTTCGTGCACCCCGTGATGGCCGTTGGCGCAGAAGAATTCGAGGCCGAGCTTCAACCCGCCGACATGGTGGCGCACCCGCTGCGCCAGCGTCAGCGCGGCATCGAGGTGGGGGGTGTCGATGGCAAGATAGACAGGCGAGCTCATTGCGGATCCAGCGGCGAGGGTGGGATGTCGTTGACGGGCTTCGACTGCGGCGCCGGTTCGGGGGTGAGCGGCGTCTCGGCGGGGCGGTTGGCCATGGCGCGTAAGTCGGCAAGTTGCCGTTCGCTCGTTTCGATACGGCGCTTCAGCGACCAGCGTGAGGTACGCAGCGCGATCCACAGCGGCAGGCTGCCGATCAGGAAGGCGGCAAAGATCAGCACCGGCAATTTGGTGTCGAGCACCTGTCCCGGCCATATGGTCACGGTGACCGGATTCCAGTTGGCCATCGAAAAGACGACGAGAATGATGGTCAGCAACACCCAGATGACGGTTCGCACGATTCCCACGTTATTGCGCTCCTTTACCGGCCTCTGCATCGAACCCTAAGCGACTTTGGCGCACGATGCGAGTCTCTGAGCGAGGCCCGGCGCGTTCAGCCGCCGAACACCCGCGCAAAGATCGTGTCGACATGCTTCATATGATAGTCGAGGTCGAACAGTGCGTTCAGTTGCTCCGCCGACAGACGCGCGGTCACGTCGGTGTCGGCCTTCAGCAGTTCGAGCAACGAAAGCTGGCCGTCGCTTTCCCAAACCTTCATCGCATTGCGCTGGACGAGCGCATAGCTGTCCTCGCGGCTCGCCCCTGCCTGGGTCAGCGCGAGCAGGACGCGCTGCGAATGGACGAGGCCGCCCATGCGATCGAGATTCTTCTGCATGCGCTCGGGATAGACGAGCAGCTTGTCGACCACGCCGGTCAGTCGCGCGAGCGCGAAGTCGAGCGTGATCGTCGCGTCGGGACCGATGAAGCGTTCGACCGACGAATGGCTGATATCGCGCTCGTGCCACAGTGCGACATTTTCCATCGCCGGGATGGCGGCGCTGCGCACCATGCGCGCGAGCCCGGTCAGATTTTCGGTGAGCACCGGGTTGCGCTTGTGCGGCATGGCCGACGAGCCCTTCTGCCCCGGCGAGAAATATTCCTCCGCTTCGAGCACCTCTGTGCGCTGAAGGTGGCGGACCTCGACCGACAGGCGTTCGATCGACGAGGCGATCACGCCGAGCGTTGCGAAGAACATGGCATGGCGGTCGCGCGGAATGACCTGCGTCGACACGGGTTCGATCGCAAGACCCAGCTTCGCCGCGACATGCGCTTCGACGCGCGGGTCGATATTGGCAAAGGTGCCTACCGCGCCCGAAATCGCACAGGTCGCAATTTCTGCGCGCGCTGCGACCAGCCGCGCCTTGCAGCGGGCGAACTCGGCATAGGCTTCGGCCATTTTGAGGCCGAAGGTGACGGGCTCGGCGTGGATGCCGTGGCTGCGCCCGATCGTCGGGGTCAGCTTATATTCGTATGCGCGGCGTTTGATCGCCTCGAGCAGCGCGTCGAGGTCTGCGAGCAGGATGTCGGCGGCCTGCGCGAGTTGCACCGCGAGGCAGGTGTCGAGCACGTCGCTCGACGTCATGCCCTGATGCATGAAGCGCGCTTCTTCGCCGACATTTTCGGCGACCCAAGTCAGGAAGGCGATGACGTCATGCTTGGTGACCGCCTCGATAGCGTCGATCGCGTCGACGTCGATGACGGGTTTCGTCGCCCACCAGTCCCACAGCGCCTTCGCGGCGGACTGGGGAACCGTGCCCAGTTCCGCGAGCGCCTCGGTCGCATGCGCCTCGATCTCGAACCAGATGCGAAAGCGATTTTCCGGCGACCAGATGGCGGTCATGTCCGGGCGGGCGTAGCGCGGAACCATTGATGTACCTTCCTTTTGTGCGCCGCTGTTCGGCGCCTTGTCGCAAAACCGCGACGGAATCACGATGGGGCGCCCCCTAGCAGGGGTCGACCGCTTCGCCAATCACCCGCGCTCCGCAACTTCCAGCGAACGCGGACGGTTGCCCCCATGCCCCTTCAGAAAAGGCGGCGGATCGCAAACAGATGCAGGTCCGCCGCCGATACAGGAGATAGATAATGTTGAAGCAAGTTCTATTGATCGGCGCCGCCGCGATCAGTTTCCCCGCGCTGGCCCAGGAAGCACCGCCGTCGCCGGGCACCACGCCGCCGACCGAGCAGCCGGAGGCTGCGCCGATGCCCGATAGCGCGCCGGCACCGACCGACACGACGGCTCCGCCGGCCCCCACCGATACGATGGCGCCGGCCAGCGAGGCGCCTGCGCAGACCGCGCCGGCCCCGTCGAGCAGCGCAGCCGCGACCCCCGCGCAAATCGCCCAGATCGTCGAAACCGAATTTCCGACCTATGACGGCGACAAGTCGGGCGACCTTAGCGCCGCTGAATTCGGCGCATGGATGAAGAAGCTGCGCACCGCGCAGGATCCCGCGGTTGATCCCGAATCGGCCGATGTAAAGAGCTGGATCGATCAGGCTTATGGCGCGGCCGACGCCGACAAGTCGGGCAGCGTTACCAAGGAAGAACTGGTCGCGTTCCTTTCGCGCGGCGGCTGATTTCGCAGTCCTCCCCGCTTGGGGCAATGCAGCCGTCGGAGCGATCCGGCGGCTGCATTGCCATGACCGTCATGCCGCGCGCGGCGGCTGCATGACTGCCCGGATCGTCAACGCCCGTTCGTGGCCGTCGCGATCGGGCCACAGGATCGCGCTGCCGGCGCGCATTCCGATCAATCCGGCGCCGATGGGCGTCAGGATCGAAATCCGCCCCGACGCGATGTCGGCATCCGACGGATAGACCAGCCGGACGCTACGAACGGCGCCGCTCGCTTCGTCGACGAAATCGACCTCGCTGTTCATCGTCACGACGTCGCGCGGGACGTGGCGTTCCTTGTGGACGGTCGCACGGCCGATCTCACGCATCAGCAACTCGCTGACCTGCGGCATGCGTTTTTCGATGCCAAGGGCAAGATCGGTAAGCGCATCGGCCTCCGAATCAATCATGTGAATGGGTGGGCGTTTGCTCGCCTTGGTGGAGGTGGTCTTGGCTACTGTCATTCTTTTGGCTTTCCGCATGGAAAGGGCAGGGCGCGGCCGCGCTCCTGTCGGGATGGTTCGGAAATCTTGCCCCGGTCCGGGGCATGGCACGCCACAGCCCGGGGCTAGAAGCCCGCGAGAAGCTGACCCGCGTGAAGGCGGAAGCGAAGATGGCGCTGCCGAATCTGCATGACGCGATGATGTCGCCTGACACCCGGCAAGTAAAGCCCGGCCTTTCCGGCCTCCTGATTCAGAGCAGCCCGAGCGCGCGGAGGCTGCGGTGGCCGCTGCCGCCGATGATGATATGATCGTGCAGCGCGATGCCCAGCCGCCCTGCGGCATCGGCTAGGTCGCGCGTGATCGCGATATCCTGGCGGCTCGGTTCGGGATTTCCGCTGGGGTGATTGTGGACGATGATGATCGCCGCGGCGCCGAGTTCGAGTGCGCGCTTGACGACTTCGCGCACATAGATCGCCGATTGGTCGATCGACCCCTCGCTCGCGACCTCGTCGCGGATCAGCATGTTGCGCGAGTTGAGGTACAGCACCCGCACCCGCTCGACCTCGATCGGTCCCATGTCGGCGCGCAGCCAGTCGAGCAGCGCATCCCAACTCGACAATAGGGGCTTTTCGCGGAACTCGCCTTTCAGCATCCGGAGGCTGGCCTGCTGGACGATCTTGAGCGCGGCGATCGCGCCGTCGCCCATGCCGTCGATTCGGCGCAGCGATTCGGGATCGGCGCTGACGAGCTGTGCGAACGAACCGAATTCGCGCAGCAATGTCTTGGCGAGCGGCTTAGTATCGCGCCGCGGGATCGCAAGCGCGAGGAGATATTCGACCAGCTCGTAATCGGCCATACCGTCGGCCTCGCCGCCGAGCAGGCGCGCGCGAAGCCGCGACCGGTGGCCCGCATGATCGGGAAGGGGGGCGGGCGCGTCGGCCATCGTCAGGGCAATAACCGCCTTGTGGGCACCACTCAACGCTCATAGACACAAGCGCCTATGTCGCGGCGCTTTTTCCTGCATCGAATGGCCTTGCCCTGCGTTGCCGATGGGCATGGGACAGCAATGGTAGGCGCAGTGAGCTTTGGCCGGGCATATGATGACGGCGTGACGTCACAGGCGGTCGATGGGTTCGGCCGCGGGTGAGCGAGGCAGAGACAGTCCGCGCGCGGCGGCGGCGCAAGGCGCCGTGGATCGTCGGGGGCGCGCTCGGTGCGCTGGCGCTCGGACTTTGGGTTGCCCGCGCCCCGATCGCCGACCGTTTCATTCAGGACCAGCTTGCGAAGAAGGGCGTGCCGGCACGCTACACGATCGAGCGCATTGGCCTGTCGACCCAGCGGCTTAGCAATGTCGTTATCGGCAATCCGGCGCGTCCCGACCTGACCGCGCGGGTGCTGGAGGTGTCAGTCGGGCTTGGTCTGTCGGGGCCCTATGTCGCATCGGTGCGCGCCGACGGCCTGCGGCTCTACGGCCGCTTCGTCGATGGGCAATTGTCGCTCGGCGCGCTCGATAAATTTCGCGACCCGACCGACAAGAGTCCGTTCACATTGCCCGACATGGCGGTCCGGCTGAGCGACGCGCGGGCGCGGCTCGAAACGCCGTGGGGCAATGTCGGCGCGGCGCTGAACGGCGGCGGCAATTTGCGCCGCGATTTTGCGGGAACCCTCGCGCTCGTGGCCCCGCATATCGCCGCTGCCGATTGCCGCGGGACGGGAATCACTTTCTACGGCAAACTCGCGGTGCGCGATGTGCGCCCGCGGCTGACGGGGCCGTTGCGCGGCGCGGCCGTGAATTGCGGCGGCGCTCAGCCGGTCGCGGTCGCCGCGCCGCAGATCGCGCTGGACGTCTCGCTTGCCGAAAATCTGCAGCAATGGGACGGCACCGCCGACGCGCTGGTCCAGCGCCTGACGATGCCCGCGCTCGCCGCCGAGCGGGTCGGCGTGAAGGGCCGCTTCACCGGCACCGCCGATCGCACCGCGCTGACGCTGGCAGCGGATGTTGCCAAGCTGGCCGGGCGCGACTTCGCAGCGAGCGGCGTCCATCTCGAAGGCAAGGGCGCGGTCGGCAGCGTCACGCCCAATTTCGAAGGCCGGCTGCGCTTCGCCGATGCAAGCGCGAGCGCGCGTCTGCGCCGGTCGGTCGCGGACAGCGCCGCGGCGCTGGACGGCACCCCGCTCGGCCCGCTCGGCGACCGGGTGGCGCGCGCCTTTGCCGCGGCGCTGGCGGGTGCAAGCGGCGAAGCGGCGGTCGCGCTGACCGGGCAGGGCGAGGCGCTCCGTTTCGAGCTTGCCGCGCCCAGCCTGTCGAGCCGTAGCGGCGCACGCTTCGCGGGCAGCGCCGACAGCCGCATCGGTTACCTCTTCGCGGCACCGCGCCCCGAAGTCATTGCGACGGGGCGCTGGACCTTCGGCGGCGGCGGCCTTCCGGTCGGCGCGATGGAACTCGACCGCCGTGCCGACGGCCGCATGACCGGGCTGGCGCAAATCGACGCCTATCAGGCGGGCGGCGCGCGTCTGGCGCTCGATTCCGTGCGCTTTTCGAGCGCGCCAGGCACCGCGATGCGCTTTTCGACCAGCGCCACCTTGTCCGGACCGCTCGCGGGTGGGCGGGTCGAGGGGCTTCGCGTGCCGATCGCCGGTGCGCTCGCGGCAACCGGCGGGATGGCGTTCAACGGCGGCTGCCACCGCGTCACCGCGAACAAGGTCGACGTATCGGGGCTGCGCCTCGTCAACAACGGTGTCGATCTGTGCAGCGCCCCCGGCGCGCCGCTGTTCAGCGTGGGACCGGCGGGGGTGCGCGGCGCCGTGCGGCTTCCGGGCCTCAAGCTGCGCGGCACCAGCGGGGCATCGCCCTTTGCGCTCGATAGCGGTCCCGGCGAGATCGATCTGGCGCGGTGGCGCTGGTCGCTTGCCAACGCCGATGTCCGGATCGGGGCCGGGGACAGCGTGACGCATTTCGCCGCCGGACGCCTTTCGGGCGCGGCGGGGGGACTGGGGATGGCCGGAACGCTTGCCGATGCGCAGGGCAAGATCGGCGCCGTCCCGCTCGACATGAGCGAAATTGCCGGCAACTGGCGCTGGGCCGACGGCGCGCTGACGCTCGACGGCGGGCTGGTGCTGACCGATGCGGCGGCGGACAAGCGCTTTGCGCCGCTGATCAGCCGCGACGCGCATCTCCGTTTCGCCGACGGCGTGATCGACGCAAGGGCGGGTTTCGACGAGCGTGAAAGCGGCAGGAAGATACTCGACACCGTGATCCGCCATCGCTTTGCCGACAGTAGCGGCGCCGCCGATCTGATCGTCAAGGAATTGCGGTTCGACGATAATATCCAGCCCGAACAGCTCACGACGCTCGCGCAAGGCGTCGTTGCCAATGTCCAGGGCTCGGTCGTCGGCGACGGGCGGATCGAATGGAACGCCGACGGCGTGACGAGCCGGGGCACCTTTGCGACCGCCAATACCGACCTCGCCGCTGCGTTTGGCCCGGTGACCGGGCTGACGTCGACGCTGACGTTCGACGATCTGCTGGGGCTCCATTCGGCGCCGGGGCAGACCGTCGCGCTGAAGGAAGTCAATCCGGGCATTCCGGTCGTGGACGGCAAGATCGACTATCAGCTTCTCGGCGGCAATCGGGTGCGGATCGAGGGCGGGCGCTGGCCCTTCGCGGGCGGCGAGCTTCTGCTTCACCCCGCCACGCTCGATTTCAGCGCCACCCAGCCGCGCCGCCTGATGTTCGATGTGGTCGGCGTCGATGCCGCGGTTTTCCTTCAGCAGTTCGGGTTCGAGAATATCAACGCGACGGGCAAGTTCGACGGGACGCTGCCGGTCGAATTCGACGGGCTTGGCGGGCGCGTGGTCAACGGACGGATCGATGCGCGCGACGGCGGCGGGACGCTCGCCTATGTTGGCGAGCTTTCCAATCACAACCTCGGCACGATGGCCAATTTCGCGTTCGGCGCGCTGCGGTCGCTGAAATATGACGACCTTACGATCGTGCTCAACGGCAATCTGGACGGCGAAATGGTGACAGAAATCCGCTTTGGCGGGATTGGGCAGGGCGTCGGCGCGAAGCGCAATTTCCTGGTCGATCAGGTCGCCAAAATCCCGCTGATCTTCAATATTCGTGTCGAAGGGCCTTTCCGCGGCCTGATATTCTCTGCAAAGAGCTTTTACGATCCATCGGTCCTGGTGGAGCAGAATTTGTCGCAGCTCTTGCAAGCCCAGCGCGACGCCGAAGCCGCCGCAGCGGCGAAGGCGGCGCCCGTTCAGCCTCCAGCAAGCGAGCCCGTGCAATGACGGTAAGGAAGACAGGAAAGATGAGGAGAGCGGCCATAGGCGGTCGGTGTATGTTGCTGACGATCGGAACGATGGGCCTTGGCGGCTGCGTTCAGGTGTCGGCGCCCGACAAGCCGATCGAGATCAACCTGAACATCCGCATCCAGCAGGAAGTGGTGTACAGGATCGACGGCGACGCGAAAAAGCTGATCGAACAAAATGGCTCTATCTTCTGACAGGGACGAAACAAGATGATGAAGCAGATGTTCAAACCCGCAATCGCCGCACTGGCCGCCGCCGGAGCGGTCGCCGCGCTGGTCACGCCGGCGCTGGCGCAGCGCGACCCCGCCTATGAAAATGCGCGCGCTGCGGGCCTTATCGGCGAACAGCCCGACGGATACCTCGGCTTTGTGACCACGCCGACCGATGCGGTGCGCAAGCTGGTCAGCGACCTCAATATCAAGCGCAAGGACGCTTATACGCGCAACGCGCCGGCGGGCAGCACGATCGAACAGTTCGCCTTTGTGACGGGCTGTAACCTGATCCTGAAAACCGCGCCGGGCGAAAAATACCGCACGCCCGACGGCAAGTGGCTGACGCGCGACAGCAGCCCGCCGGTGCGCGATCCGCGGTGCGCCGCCAACTGACGAATTAGCAGCAGGCCTTCGTGCCTCATTATGCCGCCGCGCCCCTAAACGCGGCGGCATTTTTGTGCGCCTGCGCACGGGCATTGACTTAATCGGGCGGCGTTCCTAAACGGGCCGCGCCTTAGGGGTCCCCCGGCTTTTTCCGGGCCTTTTTCGCGGGCGGCACCGATTCTTTTCGGTTCTGTTTCAGGAGGATGGCGGAAGATGACGGGGAAGGGCAGCGATCCGGATCAAACTTCGGAGGATTCGCGCCTGGTCTCGCTCGAAGAGCGATTGGACCGGGCCGAAGCCGCAGAAGCGAAACGGACCGCAGGCACCGCCAGTCCGGAATCCGATGCCAATTACCGGCTCGGGAACCGGGTGCTGGCGGAACTGCTGGGTGGATTGATCGGCGGCGCCTTGTTCGGCTGGCTGATCGACCGCATCGCGGGCACGTCGCCCTGGGGGTTGTTGGGAATGTTGTTCATGGGAATCGTCGTGGCGTTCCGGAACATCATTCGCATCGCTTCGGGTCCACGCAAGTAGCGCGGATCAAAGGGAATTTCTGGCGGGACGGCCCGATGAGCCGCCCCGCAATGCGCGTGGAGTGAAGAGTGGCGGCGGAATCCGGCAAGATCGACCCGATGCACCAGTTCGAGGTGACCCCGCTCGGCGGCGGTTTCCATCTGGGCGGGCACGAAATCCTGTTCACTAACAGCGCGCTGTGGATGGTCGTCGCGGCCATCACGCTCGGCATCTTCATGTGGGGCGGCATGCGCCGTCAGCTCGTTCCCGGTCGCTGGCAAGCCGCGGTTGAAGGTTTCACGGGCTTCATCTCGAGCATGATGACCCAGAATATCGGCAGCGAAGGGCGCAAGTTCACGCCCTATGTCTTCTCGCTGTTCATGTTCATCCTGTTCTGCAACCTGCTCGGCATGCTGCCGCTCGGCGTATTCGGCATTCATCCCTTCACCGTGACCAGCCACATTGCGATCACCGGCGTTCTCGCGCTGGTCAGCTTCGCGATCGTGCTTGTCGTCGGTTTCTGGCGCCACGGCCTGCACTTCTTCTCGCTCTTCGTACCGCATGGCACGCCGCTGCCGATGATTCCGATCATTGCGCCCATCGAGTTCGTGTCCTTCATGGTCCGTCCCTTCAGCCTCGGCCTGCGTCTCTTCGTCGCGATGACGGCAGGTCACGTTCTGCTCAAGGTGCTGTCGGGCTTCGTTATCAACGGATTCAACGCCGAAACGGTCTGGCTCGGGTCGATCGTCTCGGTCCTCAGCTTCATCCTGATGATCGGTATCAGCGCGCTCGAACTGCTCGTTGCCGGTATCCAGGCCTATGTTTTCGCCCTGTTGACCTCGCTTTACATCAACGACGCGGTCAACCTTCACTAATCCCGTTTATACCAAACGCTTACACCCAAGGAGTATTACAATGGACGCAGAAGCAGCAAAGCTGATCGGTGCTGGTCTCGCCGCTATCGGTGCCGGCATGGCCGCCATCGGCGTGGGTAACGTCTTCGGCAGCTTCCTCGAAAGCGCGCTGCGCAACCCCGCGGCCGCCGACGGCCAGCAGGGTCGCCTGTTCATCGGGTTCGCGGCTGCCGAACTTCTCGGCCTGCTCGCGTTCGTCGTCGCGATGATCCTGCTCTTCGTCGTCTGATTTCGGACGATCCGGCGTGGCCGGTCCTCGGATGGGGACCGGCTGCACCGATTTGCAGGTTTTTCATAAGTTTAAGGTTCGCCTTTCATGCCCCAGATAGCCCAGCTAACCGCTGATAACTGGTATCTCGCCTCGCAGCTTTTCTGGCTGCTGGTCGTGTTTGCCGGCATCTACATCGTCATCGGCCGCGGCATGCTGCCCAAGATCGAGGCGACGGTTGACGCGCGCGATCGCAAGGTCGCCGACGATCTGGCGGCGGCCAAGGCCGCACACGCGGCCGCCGACGGCCTCGAGGAAAGCTATCGCCAGCAGAGCGAGGCGAGCCGCGCTGCGGCGCAGAAGGCGGTTTCGGACGCCAAGGACAAGGCCGCTCGCGACGCCGAAAAGCGTCTGGCAAAGGTCGATGCCGAGCTTTCGGAAAAGCTGGCAGCGGCCGAAGCCGATGTGGGCGCTGCGCGTACCTCGGCAATGGCGGAAATCGAATCGGTCGCTGCCGAAGCGGCGACCGACCTAGTGGCCAAGCTGTCGGGCGTGAAAGTTGCCGCAACCGACGCAAAGGCTGCGGTGAAGGCGGTGCTGCATGGCTGATTTCCTGATGATCCTGTCCGAAGCTGCCGGCGCTGCCGGGGAGGCGCATGCCGATCCGACGGCTTTCGGGCTTAACGCCACCGTGTGGGTGTCGATCGCGATGCTCGCCTTCCTCGGCATCCTTGTCTGGAAGAAGGTGCCTGCGATGATCGGCGCGTCGCTCGACAAGAAGATCGCAGAGATTTCGAAGCAGCTCGGCGAAGCCGAACAGCTTCGCCTCGATGCCGAATCGCTCAAGGCCGAATATGAGGCCAAGCTTGCCGATGCGGCGAAGGAAGCCGACGAGCTTCGCGCCCGCGCCGAATCCGAGGCCGAAGCGCTCGTCGCCAAGGCGAAGGGCGATGCGACCGCGCTGATCGCTCGCCGCAAGCAGATGGCCGAAGACCGCATCGCGGCGGCCGAAGCCAACGCGGTTGCCGAGGTTCGTGCCGCGGCGGCCAAGGCGGCGACCGATGCCGCCGCAGCGCTGATCGCGGCCAAGCATGACGCGGGCGCCGACAAGGCGCTGATCGATCAGGCGATCGCGGCCGTCGCCAAGAGCTGATCTTTCCCGATCGGGCCATGAAAAGCGGCCGTCTCGTCTAAGCGAGACGGCCGCTTTTTCGCGTCAATACTCGTCGAAATTGTCGGCCGCATCGCTGAACGGATCGCTGACCGCGGTGCCGCCTTTGCGATAGCAGGCGAAATCCATGATCGCCTCGTTGATGCTGTTGGCGGCGGGCGTCTTGTGCTCGGTGATCGTCTCGGACGGTTCGCTCTCGATGAAGCTGCCGTCGGCGCGATAATAGCTATATTCGAGCGTGCGGAAATAATTGCCGCCGCAATCGAGCTCCTCGCGAATTTTTGCACCCACGATCGGTCCGCCGTTGAGCGGTTTGGCATAGACGCTCAGCACGTCGCCGACGATCTTGCCGCTCAGCGCGCGCAGGCTCGCAAGGTCGACATAGGTGCGGGTCGAATCATTGCCGCCCACCAGATACCATTCGGCGGCGGCAGCCGGCGTGGCGAGCGGCAACAGCGTGGCCGCCACAAAAATCATGCGCATAATATCCCCCCTTATGGTGCGCCCCGTGCACGGCCTGCCACAGCCGTTCGGGCGCGCAAAGCCGAAATTGGCGGCCTCAATATTTGATCATGATCCGGCGGGCGAGGGCGGGCGAGACGCTGTTGACGAGTTGCAACAGCTTCACCGCCCCCGCATTCACCTCGCGCTTGCCGGCGCGGATGCCGCGCACGATTTCGGCGGCGCAATCGTGCGCGCTCATCTTCTTCCCGGCGCGACCCGCGGTCATATTGGTTTCCACCACCGGCGGCAGCGCCTCGATCACCGCCACATTGCTGTCGCGCAGCAGGTGGCGGATCGCCTGCGTATAGGCGCGCAGCCCGGCCTTGGTGGCGCAATAGATCGAACCGCCGGCGCGCGGTGCGATCGCGAGCCCCGAGGTCACATTGACGATCGCGGCGGCAGGCTGGGCGCGCAGGATCGGCAGCAGCCGCGTGCAGAGTGCGATCGGCGCGTCGAGGTTGGTACGGATGCACTGCGCCGCGCTGTCGAGAGTTGCCGGCTCGTCCAGCTCATAATCGCTGCCGACCCCGGCATTGTTGACCAGAAGCGCCAGCGGTCGCCCTGCGACCCCCGCGACGACGGCATCGATTCCGGCCGGCTCGGACAGATCGCCGGCGATCGTTTCAAAACCCAGCGCCCGCATCCCCGCCAGTTTTTCGGGTGAGCGGCCCGTCACGACCACCTCGGCGCCCGCCGCCTGCAATTGCAGTGCGATTTCGCGCCCGATTCCGTCGCTTCCGCCCGTCACCAGCGCCAGTTTGCCGTGTAATTCCATCGCCCCCTCCATGCTTTTACCTGCCACACTATGGCGGGCCGCGCGGCCATCGCCTACATGGAAATGATGGTCCGTCCCAACGCTCCCGAACGATTCAACGAAGAGAAGGCCACCTATGTCGTCCGCGGCGAGGGGGAGGGGGCCGACAAGCCCGATCTGGAGCGCGGTGCCGAGGTCATTCGCGGCGTCGTGCGCAAGCTGCCGGTGCGCCCCGGTGTCTATCGGATGCTCGATGCGCGCGGCGACGTTCTGTACGTCGGCAAGGCCCGCGCGCTGAAGAACCGCGTCACCAACTACACCCAGGTCGCGCGGCTGCCGCAGCGGTTGCAGCGCATGGTCGCGCAGACGCGCGCTATGGAGATCGTGACGACGACAAGCGAGGCCGAGGCGCTGCTGCTCGAGGCACAGCTCATCAAACGCTATCGTCCACCCTACAATGTCCTGCTGCGCGACGACAAAAGCTTCCCCTTCATCCTGCTCCGCATGGATCATGACTTCCCGCGGGTACAAAAGCATCGCGGCGCCCGCCGTGCCAAGGGACGCTATTATGGCCCGTTCGCCAGCGCGGGGTCGGTGAACCGCACCCTCAACGCGCTCCAGAAGACCTTTCTGTTGCGCAGTTGCACCGACAGCTTCTTCGCCAATCGTTCGCGGCCGTGCCTGCTCTATCAGATCCGCCGCTGTTCGGCGCCGTGCGTCGATCGCATCGACAAGGCCGATTATGCCGAACTCGTCGGCGATGCGCAGGACTTTCTGGAGGGTCGCTCGACTGCGGTGCAGAAGCGACTGGGCGACGCGATGACGCGCGCGGCCGAAGCCATGGATTTCGAGCTCGCCGCGGTGCTCCGCGACCGGTTGAAGGCGCTGACCTTCATCCAGGGTAGCCAGTCGGTGCATGCCGACGGGCTGGGCGATGCCGATGTCTTTGCGCTGGCCGCGAAGGGCGGGCAGCTCTGCATTGCCGGTTTCTTCATTCGCGGCGGGCAGAATTGGGGGCATCGCAGCTTCTTTCCCGCGCATGTCGCGGGGGTGCCCGAACCTGAGGTGATGGCGAGCTTCCTCATGCAATTTTACGAGGGCGTGCCGCCCCCCAAGCTGATCCTCGTCGATCGCGAGCCCGAGGACGCCGCGGTCCTTGCCGAAGCGCTCGGCGAAACGGCGGGCCGCAAGGTCGAGATCAGCGTCCCGCAGCGCGGCAATCGCAAGCGACTGCTCGAACAGGCGGTGCGTAACGCCGGCGAAGAACTCGACCGCCGCCTTGCCGAAAGCAGCAGTCAGGCGAAACTGGGGCGTGAACTTGCCGATCTGTTCGATCTCGACGAACCGCCGCAGCGGATCGAAATCTACGACAACAGCCATATTCAGGGCACCAATGCGCTCGGCGCGATGGTCGTCGCGGGGCCGGAAGGCTGGATCAAGGGCGCCTATCGCAAGTTCAACATCAAGCGCCCGGAAACGCAGCCGGGCGACGATTTCGCGATGATGCGCGAAGTGTTCCAGCGCCGCTTCGCGCGTGCCCTCGAGGAGGATCCCGAACGCAACAAGGGCGAATGGCCCGATCTGGTGCTGATCGACGGCGGCAAAGGGCAGGTGTCCGCAGCGGGCGCCGTGCTCGCGGAACTCGGTATCGACGATCTTCCTTATGTGGGCGTCGCCAAGGGACCGGATCGCAACGCCGGGCGCGAGACATTCTTTTTGCCCGACGGCCGCGAATTCACGCTGCCCCCGAACAATGCCGTGCTTTTCTACATTCAACGATTGCGCGACGAGGCACATCGCTTCGCCATTGGCGCGCATCGGCAGAAGCGCGCGAAGGCGATGGGCAGCTCGCCGCTTGACGAGGTTCCGGGCATCGGACCGGCGCGCAAGAAGGCGCTGTTGATGCATTTCGGCACGGCGCGCGCGATCCGCGGCGCCAGCCTCGACGATCTGAAAAAGGCGCCGGGCGTCAGCGCGGCGGTCGCGCAGGCCGTTTATGATTTCTACAATCCGGGAAGCTGAGGAGAAGAACGTGGATTTCGCAGCCGCCATGCCGCTCGCCGGAACGCTGGGCGTGACGATACAGGAAGGGACGAAAGAGCGCGTTACCGGGCGGTTGCCCGTGCGGCCCGACATCTGCACCGCGGGCAATATCGTCCACGGCGGCGCCATCATGGCGTTTGCCGACTGTCTGGGCGCGGTCGGCGCCTTCCTGACCTTGCCCGACGGCGCAAGCGGCACCACGACGATCGAAAGCAAGACCAATTTCCTTGGCGCCGGCCCGGTCGGGTCGGTGCTCGTCGGCGAAGCGACGCCGGTCAAGATCGGGAAGCGCCTGTCGGTCTGGCAGACGCGTATCCGCACCGAAGCGGGCGAAGAGGTCGCGCTCGTCACCCAGACGCAGATGGTGCTTTGGCCGGCCTGACCGCCGATGCCATCGTCTGCGCGGTTCGGGCGCATGGCGAACATGGCGCGATCCTGCGCGCCCTCACCGAACGCGCCGGCCTTGTCGCCGGCTATGTACGCGGGGGGCGATCGCGGCGCCTGCGCCCGATACTTATGCCGGGAAACCTCGTCGCGCTCGACCTGCGGGCGCGGACCGAGGATCAGCTTGGCGGCGCAACGGTTGAAATGATCGCCAGCCGCGCGCCACTGCTCGCCGAACCGCTGGCGGCCGCCGCGATCGACTGGGCGACCAGCCTGACCGCTGCGGCGCTTCCCGAAAGCCAGCCCTACCCGTCGCTCTACGCCGCGCTGTCGGCGCTTCTGGAGGCGATAGCGGTGGCACCGGCGGCGCGGCTGTGGGCCGCAGCACTCGCGCGCTATGAGCTGCTCTTGCTCGCCGAACTGGGTTTTGGCTTGAATCTCGAAGAATGCGTCGCGACGGGTTCGGCGAACGATCTCGCCTTTGTCAGCCCGCGATCGGGGGGAGCGGTCAGCATCGGCGCGGCCGCGGGCTATGAAGATCGCTTGTTTCGCCTGCCGTCCTTTCTGCGCGGGCCGGGCAGCAGCCCGTCGACGGAGGACGTTCTCGACGCGTTGACCATTACCGGCCACTTCCTCGACCGCGACATCCTTGATGGCCGAAACCGCGACTTGCTCACCGTAAGGGAAAGATTGGTCGCGCGGCTGGGCAGGGCGGTTGCGTGAGGGGCCGCCGCTGTCTAGAGCGGCTGCGCCTTTGAGCATCAAGCTCTGTGCTCCCGCGAAGGCGGGAGCCCATCTCCGGCGGGCTCTATATGGAACCGGCAGGTGATGGGTCCCCGCCTTCGCGGGGACACATGATCTTTTCGCCACGGCACCATGAAACGGCACCATGAATGCGCGAAGGGGGTCCTGAATTGAAAATCCTGCTGCTGGCTGGTGACGGTATCGGACCGGAGATCATGGCCGAGGCCGAAAAAATCCTCGCTGCCCTGGCGCTCCCCGTCACGCTCGACCGCGCGCTTGTCGGCGGCGCGGCCTATGCCGCCACCGGCCACCCGCTGCCGCCCGAAACCCTCGCAAAGGCGAAGGTCGCCGATGCCATCCTGTTCGGTGCGGTCGGCGATCCGCGCTTCGATGCTGTCGAGCGTCATTTGCGGCCCGAGCAGGCTATTCTCGGCCTCCGGTCGGAACTCGGCCTGTTCGCCAATCTTCGTCCGGCCAAGCTGTTCGCGGGACTGGAAGACAGCTCTGCGCTACGGCCCGAAGTCGCCTCGGCGATTGACCTGCTGATCGTGCGCGAACTCAACGGCGACGTCTATTTCGGCGAAAAGGGCATGCGCACGACCGCGACCGGGGAGCGCGAAGGCTATGACATCATGGCGTATAGCGAGAGCGAGGTGCGGCGTATCGCGCATGTCGCGTTCCGCGCCGCGCAAGGGCGCCGGAAGCGGCTGTGCTCGGTCGACAAGGCGAACGTCCTCGAAACATCGCAGCTGTGGCGGGACGTCGTGATCGAGGTCGCGGCCGACTATCCCGACGTCGAGCTCAGTCATATGTATGTCGACAATGCCGCGATGCAGTTGGTGCGCAATCCGGGGCAGTTCGACGTGGTCGTCACGGGCAATCTGTTCGGCGACATTTTGTCCGATCAGGCATCGATGTGCGTCGGCTCGATCGGTCTTCTCGCATCGGCCTCGCTGAGCGAAGGCCGCCAGGGGCTGTACGAGCCCATTCACGGCAGCGCCCCCGATATTGCGGGTAAAGGGATAGCCAACCCGCTCGCGATGATCCTGTCGCTTGCGATGCTGCTTCGCCATTCGGGCGGCGACGAGGCGAGCGCGGCGCGCATAGAGAGTGCGGTAGCGAAAATCCTTGCCGACGGATGCCGCGGCGCCGATTTGGGCGGCTCGATGGGCACCGCGGCGCTTGGCGATGCCGTCGTTGCGGCTTTGAACGGATAGACCGAAATGAAAAAGACGACGGGATTCGATCGCAGCAAGACGAGGAACTGGCGTCCGGCGACGCAGGCGGTGCGCGGCGGGACGTGGCGCAGCGAACATGGCGAAACATCCGAAGCGCTGTTCCTGACCTCCGGCTATACCTATGACAGCGCCGAGGAAGTGGCGGCCCGCTTTGCCGGCGAGGCGCAGGGCATGACCTATTCGCGGCTGCAAAACCCCACCGTCGCGATGCTGGAGGAACGCATCGCGTTGATGGAGGGGGCCGAGGCGTGCCGGACGCAAGCCACCGGCATGGCGGCGATGACGACGGCGCTCCTGTGTCAATTGTCCGCTGGCGACCATGTCGTTGCTGCGAAAGCGGCCTTCGGGTCGTGCCGCTGGCTCGTCGATACGTTGCTGCCGCGCTTCGCGATCGAGACGAGCGTCGTCGATGGCCGTGACCTTGACGCGTGGAAGGCAGCGATCAAGCCGAACACCAAGCTTTTCTTTTTCGAAACCCCCGCCAATCCGACGATGGATATCGTCGACCTGCAGGCGGTGTGCGATCTCGCCAAGGCGCATGGCATCACGACCGTCGTCGACAATGCCTTCGCGACCGCCGCGCTTCAGCGCCCGCTGGAATTCGGCGCCGACGTCGTTGCCTATTCAGCGACCAAGCTGATGGAGGGGCAGGGCCGCGTCCTCGCCGGAGCGGTGTGCGGAACGGAAAAATTCATCAACGAGGTGCTGCTGCCGTTCCAGCGCAATACCGGCCCGAACCTGTCGCCGTTCAACGCATGGGTTGTTCTGAAGGGGCTGGAAACGCTCGACCTGCGTGCCCGCCGCCAGTCAGAGAATGCGCTGGCGGTCGGCAAGGCGATCGAGGGGCGCGTGCGGCGTATCCTGCATCCCGGCCTGGCCAGCCACCCCCAGCATAATCTGGCGATGCGCCAGATGGATGGCTGTGGGCCTATCTTTTCCTTTTTCCTCGACGACAGGGCGCAAGCGATGGCGTTTCTGAACGCGCTCGAACTCGTCGATATTTCGAACAATATCGGCGATGCGCGCAGCCTGTGCTGCCATCCTGCGTCGACCACCCATTATGGCGTCAGCGCCGAGGCGCGCGCCGACATGGGCATCGAAGAGGGGATGCTGCGCATCAATATCGGGCTGGAGGATCCGCGCGATCTGATCGCCGATCTGGACCAGGCATTGACCAAGGTCGGGCTTTGAGCGACGCTGGCGGCGCGATGATCGACTCCCTCTTCCCCTTCGCCGCGACAACCGGGCCGATCACGGTGCGCGTGTCGGTCAGCTACCTGCCCGAACAGTCGCATCCGGCGCTGGGGCGCTGGTTCTGGGCCTATCATGTCCGCATCGAAAATCACGGTGAGGCCGCGGTGCAGCTGTTGACGCGGCATTGGCGGATCACCGACGGCCGCGAGCAGGTGAGCGAGGTTGAGGGCGAAGGCGTTGTCGGCGAACAGCCGCTCATCGCGCCCGGCGGGTCGTTCGACTATGTTTCGGGATGCCCGCTGCCGACGCCCGAAGGCGGGATGGTCGGCACCTATGTGATGGAAATGACCGACGGATCGCAGATGCTGGCGGCAATTCCGGCCTTTCCGCTCGTCGCCCCCGCGACCGCGTCATGAAGCGCACCCATCTGCCCCTCAACGCGCTGCGCGTCTTCGACGCCGCTGCCCGCCATCTCAGCTTTACCCGTGCCGCCGACGAACTGGCGGTGACCCCGGCGGCGGTCGGCCAACAGATCCGCGCGCTGGAGGACATGCTGGGCGTCGTCCTGTTCCGCCGCACCCCTAAGGGTCTTGAACTGACGGGGGAAGCACATGCCGGGCTCGACGCGCTGCGGCAGGGCTTTTTGCAGTTCGAGGAATCGGTCCGCGCAATGCAGGCGGGGCAGTCGTCGCAATCGCTGACCATCGCCGCGCCGCGCGACCTGACCGCCAAATGGCTGGCGCCGCGTCTCGCCCGGTACAGCCAGCAGGCGCCCGACGTGCGGTTCACGCTTGTGTCAGCCGATAGCGGCATCGATTTCACCGAGGCCAATCTCGATCTCGCGATTTTCTGGACCGATGGCGCCGGCGACCATGAAGGGGTCGCTCTGTCGGCGCCATCGATGGTCACCGTGGCCGGTCCTGGCGGCGGCAGCGACACGCGGATTGCGTGGCCGGGATGCCCCGTTGCCGAGGGTGAGCCCGCGTTGCGGCTTGGCGATGCCGGGCTTGCGATCGACGCCGCAGCCAACGGTCTGGGGCAAGCCTGCGTCCCGGCCATGCTCGCCGAGGCCGATATTGCCGCCGGGCGGGTGCGCCAAGTGGGTGAGGCGATGGATACGAAACGCGGCTATTGGCTCGTCGCGCCGACCCCGCAATGGCGGCAGGCGAAGGTCAAGGCGCTGGTGGCGGCGCTGACGGCGTAACGCCCTCCTTGGCTGCGAGCGCGAGCAGCCGGGTGACGAGACCGGCGAACTTGTTGCCGTCGAGGTCCAAGGCCGCATTGTTCCAGCTTGCCGTGACGACGAACCATTTGCCGTCGGCCTTGCGCTGGCCGAGCAGGCTCATCGACACCACGCCAAGCTCCGACCCGCCCTTGTAGCCAAGGTAGGACCAGTCCGCCGCCGCTGCGGGGCCGACGCCATTGTTGATCGCCAGCGCCGCCATCGTCGGCGCCGAACCGCGTGCCCGCAGATCCGCAAAGGCCCGCGCCACATCCATCGGTGAGGCGAACCATTCGAGGCTGTCGATAAAGCGCGGTTTTCCTTCGAAGCTGACGCCGTCAACATTGGCGAGGGTTAAGCGATCGGCATTGTCATCGACGATCTTGCGTTGCTCCGCTTCGCTGCCGGAGAGAAAGGCTGAACGGAGATCAGCGAAATTGTTGCCCTTGAGCGCGAAGGCCTCGACCGTCGTCAAAAAGGGCGTGTTGCGTGCGGGTGCGCTATTGCCAGCCGCCCGCATCCGCGCTTCGATCGTCTCGCGGCCGAGCAGATGGATCAGCGTGTCGGCGGCGCCATTATCGCTGACCGAAATCATCCAGTTCGCCAGCGTTTGTAGCGTCACCGGCGTATTCAGCGGCCAGTTGGCGGTCGCCGCCGACGAGAAGCTGGGATGGGCAAGCGGGGCGACATCGTCCCAATGCCGCTTCCCCGCCGCGACCTGCGCAGCAAGCTCATCGAGAACATAGAGTTTGAATATCGATCCGACGGCAAAGGGCCGATCGGTGCCCGAACCCGCAATCTGACGAATGTTGTCGCCGTCAACTTCGGCGACAAGAAACCCGGTATCGCCCGGTAAAGCAGCGATTTCCGCTGCAACTGCGGCGATGCTATCGTTGGCAGCCACAAATCCGGTTACTCGAAGTCCCAGCACCAGCGCTTCGGGGGCCGGGCCGACATCCAGGCGGATCGTCGCGGTCCCGCGTTCGAAGCGGAGCAGTATCGTGCCCGATTGACCGTCGTCTGATGTCGCTCGCTTGACCGCGACCGGCTTGCCATATTGGCCGACCAGATTTTCGCTGATCTCCCGAAACCGCGCTTCGGGGATCGCCGCGCGAAAGGAAGGCGCAAAATAGTCAGCATAGGGCACCCGCCCTTCGAACAGGGCGACGAGCTGACCGGCGCGGCGGTCGAAGGCGCTCTGTTCGGCGCGTGCGGCTGTGCCCGGCTGAGCATGGACGGTGCCGACAGGCAGCGCGGCCAAGGGGACGGCGAGCAGGGCAACTGCAGCAAGGCGGTGCAGGCGGTTCATATCATTCTCCTTGTTCGGGGGCAGGGGCAGGCGGATCGCGATCTATCCGCGCTATCTGGCGCCGCAGCATCGCGGCGCCGCGCCGGTTGAGGAGCCAGATGGCCCCGAAAAGCAGCAACGGCCCGCCGATCAGCACCGTGCTACCAACCATGCCATAACGGTCATCCAGGGCCTGTGCGGTCATGAACAGCAGCAGACCGGGCAGCAAAGGTGCAAGATACCAGCGCCCGACGCGCGACAGCATATGCTCTTCACGAACGAGGCGCGCGCGATAATAGGACCGGATGTCCGCGGCTTCGGCCGCCGGATCGGGACGCGAGGTTCGGCGGGTTAGCTGCCAGCTGACGAACAGTGTCCCGGCAATCACGAGCAGACTGCCCAGCTTGAACAGCAGGCCGGGAAGGACCACGGCATAGACGGCAAAACCCGCAATCACGATGGCGGCGGCCATATATTCGCGGCGATTTCGCCGGGCGACGATGTCGCCGAGCCGCGACGCGCGGCGCCTGACTTCCTCGACCGGCATCGGGTCGAACGCGGCCGTATCGCTTTGCCACAGGGTGTGAAGGGTCATGTCGTCGGAATAATCGGTCATGATGCGTCTCCGGGGCTCGCGAAACGGCGCGTGAGCATGGATTTGAAGCGATGGACCTTGGTTGCGACGGCCTCGGACGATACGCCCGTGACCTCGGCGATTTCGGTCGCCGCCAGCCCCTCGAGATAAAGGAGCAATATCTGCCGGTCGGGCGGCCCGAGCCGGTCGATGATCGCCAGCATCAAGGCGAGCGCCTGATCGGTCTCGGCGCGCTCGGCGGGCGAGGGGGCTTCATCGGCAAGCGCCAGATCCTCGATATCGACCCACGGCCGCCGGCGCTTGCGGGCTTGGGCGGCGACGTGCGAGGCGGCGCGATTATGCACCACGCGCCAGACCCAGGTGCTCATCGCGCAGCGGGCATCGAAGCGGGCGAAGCTCTGCCAAAGCGCGACCTGCAACTCCTGGAGAAGGTCGCGTTGCAGTTCGGGATCGGCTTCATAGCCGCGCGCCATGCGGGCGATAGCGCCGCCGAAGCGGTCGATCGCCTCTTCGAACAGCCTGTCTTGCGCCTTTCCGGTCACCCCGATCTCCCAAAAGCCCGTGCCAATATCCGGTTAGTCGCCGGCGGCGCGTGTTTCTGACAGGGGAGGCGAAAAATTCGCTTCAGGCGTCGATCGCCGCCTCGTCCAGTGTTGCGGCATTGGCCTGAATGAACTGGAATCGATGCTCGGGATGCTTGCCCATCAGCCGGTCGACCAGATCCTTGACGATCTGCCGCTCCTCATACTCCTGCGGCAGCGTGACCTTGAGCAACGACCGCGTCGCCGGGTCCATCGTCGTTTCCTTGAGCTGGTTGGGATTCATCTCGCCCAGCCCCTTGAAGCGTCCGACCTCGACGCGCTTGCCCTTGAACAGGGTCGCTTCGAGTTCGGCACGATGGGCGTCGTCGCGCGCATAGGCCGACGTTGCCCCGGCGGTGATGCGATAAAGCGGGGGCTGCGCCAGATAGACATGGCCGGTGCGGACGATGTCGGGCATTTCCTGGAAGAAAAAGGTCATCAGCAGCGTCGCGATATGCGCGCCGTCGACGTCGGCATCGGTCATGATGATGATCTTGTCGTAGCGCAGGCGGTCGGCATCGCAATCCTTGCGCATCCCGCAGCCGAGCGCGAGCGCAAGATCGGCGATTTCCTGATTGGCGCGGATTTTGTCCGCGCTGGCGCTGGCGACATTCAATATCTTGCCGCGAATGGGCAGGATCGCTTGCGTCTTGCGATCGCGCGCCTGTTTGGCACTGCCGCCGGCGCTGTCGCCCTCAACGATAAATAATTCCGTGCCTTCCGGGCCGTTGTTCGAACAATCTGTCAGCTTGCCGGGCAGGCGCAGCTTGCGCGCGCTGGTCGCCGTCTTGCGCTTGACCTCGCGTTCCGCCTTGCGCTTGAGCCGCTCGTCCATCCGTTCGAGGATCAGCCCGAGGAGGGCGCGGCCACGATCCATATTGTCCGAGAGGAAATGGTCGAAATGGTCGCGCACGGCATTTTCGGTGAGGCGCGCGGCCTCCGGGCTCGACAGCCGATCCTTGGTCTGGCTCTGGAACTGGGGGTCGCGGATGAAGACCGACAGCATCATCTCGCCGCCGTTGAAGACATCTTCCGCGGTTATCTGCGCCGCCTTTTTCTGCCCGATCAACTCGCCAAAAGCGCGCAGCCCCTTGGTCAGTGCAGCGCGCAGCCCGGCTTCGTGCGTGCCGCCTGCGGGGGTGGGAATGGTGTTGCAATACCAGCTATAGCTGCCGTCCGACCACAGCGGCCAGGCGATTGCCCATTCGGCGCGTCCTTGTTCGTCGGGGAACTCCTGCCGCCCCACGAAAGGTTCGGCAGTGGCGCACTCGCGTGTGCCGATCTGTTCCTTCAGATGGTCGGCGAGTCCGCCCGGAAACTGGAACACCGCCTCTGCGGGCGTGTCGTCGCCAATCAGTTCGGGCGCGCATTTCCAGCGGATTTCGACCCCGGCGAAAAGATAGGCCTTCGACCGCGCCATGCGATAGAGCCGCTGCGGCTTGAACCGGCCATGTTCGCCGAAGATCGCGGGATCGGGCACGAAGGTCACGCCGGTACCGCGGCGGTTCGGCGTCGGCCCCAGTTCCTCGAGCGCGCCCAAGGGCAGGCCTTGCGAAAAAGACTGTCGATACAATTGCTTGGAGCGCGCAACTTCGATGATGGTTTCGATCGATAGCGCGTTGACGACGCTGACCCCGACGCCGTGCAGGCCGCCCGACGTCGCATAGGCCTTGCCCTCGAACTTCCCGCCCGAATGGAGCATGGTCAATATGACTTCCAGCGCCGATTTCCCCGGAAACTTCGGGTGCGGATCGACCGGCATACCGCGGCCGTTGTCGACTACGGTCAGCCGGTTGCCGACGTCGAGCGTGATCTCGATCCGCGTCGCGTGGCCCGCAACGGCTTCGTCCATACTGTTGTCGATGACTTCCGCTGCAAGATGATGCAGCGCACGCTCGTCGGTGCCGCCAATGTACATGCCGGGACGGCGACGGACGGGTTCGAGCCCTTCCAGCACCTCGATCTGGGAGGCGTTGTAGCTTTCGGTAGCGGGGGCGGAGCTGTCGAACAAATCGTGACTCATGGCCTTGCTATAGGGGGCCGGGAAGGGCGCTGGCAAGCGCGGTTTTCGGGCGATCCAGGGCGCGGCGCGGACCGATTTCCTGCCGCTCGGCTCGTCCCGTTTTCAGCACAGGCAGGAACTTCGCCGAAAGCCGGCGGGTTGATCGGGTGACTGCAAAGTCACTCAAAAAGTGGAGAAAATATATGAAACTCGCCTCTCTCCTCGTCGCTTCGGCGGCGACGATGCTGGCTGTCCCGGCCATGGCCCAGGACAGCGGATCCACCGCGCGCGACAGGTCGCAGGATTTCAACGGCCCCTATGTCTCGGTCGGCGGCGGCGCGACGCTGCAGGGCAGCGACCGCGGTGAAACGCTCGTCTTCGATACCGATCGCGACGGCACCTACGGCGATCAGGTCACGACCTCGACCGGCGCCGACGCCTTCTCGCCTGGTTTCTGCAACGGCGCCGCGACAGGCACCGCGAACGGCGGCTGCCGCAACGACAAGGACGGACCCGAATTCTTCGGTCGCGTCGGCCTCGACAAGCGTATGGGCAATTTTGTCGTCGGCGCGCTGATCGAGGGTGGTCACAGCGTGGCGCGTGACAGCGTCAGCGGCTTCTCGACGACCCCCGCGAGCTACACGATGAGCCGCGAAGCCGATTGGCAGGCCAGCGCGCGCCTGCGCGCCGGCTATACGCCCGGTGGCGGCGCCCTCTTCTATGTCACCGGCGGTCCCGCCTATGCGCGGCTCGACAACCGCTTTTCGACGACTAATACGGCGAACAGCTTTGCCGACAATGGCAAAACCAACGCCTGGGGCTATGCCGCCGGCGGCGGGGCCGAGGTGATGGTCACGAACAACATCGCGGTCGGGCTCGAATATCTCTACACCGACGTCAAGGACGATGATTATGTGGTGAACGTCGGCGCGGGCAGCGCCCCCGCAACCAACCCGTTCCTCCTCAACGGCGGCGGCACCAATATCCAGCGCAGCGATCCGCATTTCCGGACGCACAGCGTTCGCGGAACGTTGAGCTTCCGTTTCTAACAGGTTGGAAATGAAGGAAAGGCGCCGGAGCGATCCGGCGCCTTTTCGTATGTCAGTCTAGCGGCCGAGAGGCGCGTCGAAGATTGCGAAATTGCCGTTGGCACTCGCGACGAGCCGGTCGTCCTGATAAAGACGCGCGTCGATATTGGCGATGCGTTTGCCCTGATGCAGCACGCTCGCATCGCAGATCAGCCGACCCTCGCGTACGCCGACATGATAGTTGAACTTGATTTCGAGCGTCGCGCACCATTTGCTGTCGGGCATCTGGCTGGTCAGCGCGCCGCCCATGGCCGTATCGGCGAGCGAATAGGCGACGCCGCCATGCGCAACGCCCTGCGGATTGAAGTGCCGCGCGCGGTCGATGTCGATCGCCATCCGGCATCGACCATCGCCGCGTTCGACCATTTCGAACCCCATGAAGCGCGCGAATTCGAAATCCTGTCCGAACGGCCTCACCGGACGCGCGGCCCCCCGAAGGGCGGCGGCGGCGGCGGGCGGCGCGTCCCGCGCGGCAGTTGCGCCTGATAGGCGCGTCCGCAATGTTCGACGCAATAAGGGAAGCCGGGGTTCACCGCCTCACCGCAGAAATGGAAATCGGGCTCGCCCGGATGGCCCATCGGCCAGCGGCAGATACGATCGTTGAGATCGAGCAGGCTGGTCTTGTCGGCGATCTCGGGGCTCGGCTTTGCGGGCACAAGGCGGCGCGGCGGCGCCGGCGGAATCGGAGCCTGCTGGTCGCCGGGTCCCTGACGAATGAAGCCTCCCGGGCCGATCGAGACGATGCGCGGCGCATCAGGCTTGGATGGCGCGTCGGTTTCCGGGGCCGAGGCATCGGCGGCAACCGGCTTCGGTTCGGCCTTGGGCGGTGCGGCTGCCGGACGCGGAGCCGCCGGTGCGGCAGCACGGGGTGCAGCAGGCGCGGCCGCCGGCTTGGGTGCAGCGGGCGCCGCCGCCTTGGGCGCGGGCGCCTTTACCGGCTTGTCGGTGGCCTTGACCGGCGACGGGCGCGATTTCAGCCCCAGACGGTGCGCCTTGCCGATGACGGCATTGCGGCTGACCCCGCCGAGCTCGTCGGCGATCTGGCTGGCGGTCAGGCCCTTTTCCCACATGTTGCGCAACTGTTCGATGCGCTCATCAGTCCATGACATCTTTATTCCTCATCATTCCACGCCGCGGGCGGATCGCATTCCCGAAAAGGACGCGCGCAGTCACAGCCCAGCTTGCGGTAAGATCGGGGAGGCGATAGGCGAGAACGCCATGAACGACCAGCCCCAAATTTCGCGCCCGGAGTCGGGCACAGGCTCAGGCGATTTCCGTGCCGCGCCGCATTTCGCGGAACCCGGTGTCCCGCATATCCGGACACTCAATGTTCCGGGGATGCAGGCGCTATATGTCAAGGAGGTGCGGCGCTTTTTCAAGGTGCAGCTCCAAACTATCTGGGCTCCGGCGGTCACGACACTCCTTTTCCTCGTCATTTTCACCGTCGCGCTGGGCGGTGCGGGTCGCCGCGTCATCGGCGTTCCCTTTGCCGACTTCATTGCCCCCGGCCTGATCATGATGGCGATGCTGCAGAACAGCTTCGCCAATTCGAGCTTCTCGCTCCTCGTCGGCAAGATACAGGGCACCATCGTCGATTATCTGATGCCGCCACTCGCCGTGGGCGAGCTGATTATCGCACTTGTCGGCGCCGCGGTGACGCGCGCGATCCTCGTCGGAATCGCGCTCTGGGCCGCCATGCTGTTCTGGCCCGGCGTCCACGTCGCCCCGCAGCATCCCTGGGCGGTTGCTTTGTTCGGCGTCCTCGGGGCGATGATGCTGGGTTTCCTCGGGCTGCTGACGTCGGTGTGGGCGGAAAAATTCGATCATGCCGCCGCGGTCACCAACTTCGTCGTCACGCCCCTCGCGCTGCTGTCCGGGACGTTCTACTCTGTCGACAAGCTCGCCCCCTGGTTCCAGTCGGTCGCGCACGGCAACCCCGTCTATTATGCGATCATGGGGTTCCGGTACGGCTTCATCGGCACGGTCGATTCGACGATTGCCAATCCGGTCGCGACCGCAGCGCTGTTCCTGATCGGCGTAAATGCGCTGTTGGGCGTCATCACCTATCGTCTTCTGGCGTCAGGCTGGAAGCTCAAGGCCTGAAGAGTCCGCACCGACCCGCGAGGGCCGGTCAGGTCAGTGGCGGTGGATCGAGCGCACGCGGTAGCGACCGCGATCGAGCCCGTCGAACATCGCCTCGACCTGCGGGTGATCGACCGGCCCTTCGTCGCCGTCGGCCACCAGATTCTGCTGGCTGACATAGGCGATATAGGCGCTGTCCTCGCTTTCGGCGAGCAGGTGGTAATAGGGCTGTTCCTTGGCCGGGCGGATCGCCTCGGGGATCGCCTGATACCATTCCTCACTGTTCGCGAAGACCGGATCGACGTCGAACACGACGCCGCGAAAATCGAACATCCGGTGCCGCACGATATCGCCCGGCGCAAAGCGCGCGCGTTCGATCAGCGGCGCGGAAATTGCGGCGGAGGGCGTATCGGGCAGGGAAGTATTCTTAATCGTCATGTCGTTAACTTATGACGATCCGCGGGGGATTCAAGTCCATTCCCCAGTCCGGCGACGGGCCGCGCCACGGGTCGAAACATGGGGAAAAATGGAGGAGAGTGAGTCCGTAAATTCGAATCGCCACGAGCCGTCATGGTTCGTCAAGATTCGAAACAAACGCTTGATATTCCGCCACAATGATTCGTCATGAGGCGTCATAGCTTGTCAGAGTTGAAAGTGCTTGGCGAGACAAAACGGTCAGTGGAAAACCGACCGCTCACCAGCACTGGACACCCGGATATGACCATTACCGCTTCCAAGAAATCACTCGACGCCCGGACAGCCGCCACGCTCGTTCGCGCCGGTCGTCCCGGCATGTGGGCTGCTCGGCACGGCCTGCAATTGGTCATCGCTCAAAGCGGCTCCGCATCGTGGTCGCTTCGCTACAGCACAAGGGACGGCAAGCGGCGGCTGATGAAGCTAGCCGACTATGAACCCATCAGCGCTGCCACGCTTGCGGCACTTGAAGCCGAAGCCGCCGAACATCGGTCGGCAATAAAAAAAGGGCACGATCCGCTCGCGGAACGAATTCAGCTTGCCGCGCCAGCCGCGCGCCCGGTCACGCCATTAGCCGAGACGTTCAAATCGGCGGCGCTCGGTTTCATTGCCGAAAACAGGGATGGTTGGAAAAACGAAAAGCATCGGACGCAATGGGAGAACAGCCTAAAAACCTACGCCTATCCGATTATCGGCGACAAGCTAGTTCACGAAATCAACATCGAAGATGTTAAAGGCGTCCTGTTGCAGCACCATCGGCGCGGCGGACCATTATGGAAGGTCGCGCGGGAAACTGCATCGCGAGTCCGCAGCCGAATGGAAATCGTTATCAATGCGACGAAGGCGAGGGCGTTGGCTGACAACAGCAACCCCGAGCGGCAAGCGCTTTGGAACAACCATCACAACCCGGCGCAACTCGCGATCCTGCGCTATGCCGGACTGAACGGAAAACAGGTTAAATCGCATTTCAAGGCGATGGACTGGAACGATGTCCCGCTATTCGCCAAACAGCTTTTGAGAAAATCGGACTACTCCGCGAAGGCGCTGGCGCTGACCATCCTTTGCGCCACCCGATCCAATGAGACGTTCAACGCCACATGGTCTGAAATCGATCTGGACGGCGCGGTGTGGGCGATCCCCCCTGAACGCATGAAGGCCGGAAAGGAACATCGCATTCCGCTGTCTGATGCGGCGGTGACGCTCCTACGCGGCGTGCATCGGCTTGATCGCAATCCGTTCGTCTTTCCCGGCGCTCGCAAGGGACAGCCTTTGAGCAATATGGCGATGCTCGAAATGTTGCGCGGGATGCGTCCCGATGAACGCTTCACGGTGCATGGCTTTCGGTCGGCGTTCCGTGACTGGATCACAGAAACGACGCTTCACCCGGACAGCATAGCCGAACAGGCGTTGGCCCATACAATCGATAATCAGGTTGAGCGGGCATACCGGCGTGGCGACGCATTCGATCGTCGCCGGGACTTGATGCAGCAATGGGCGGACTATCTGTTGATCGGTAGCGAGGCGTATGCAGAAAAATGGTTAAAATTTATCGCTTAAAGGGCTAGAACTGTCGGCCTGCCGTGAAATCGATAATCGCGCCCTTGGCGCACTGATACCGCACTGTCCGATTGACGTTTCGGTCGGGGATTATTGATTGATCGGTCAGGACCAGTGTTGCCCGGTCAAGCGTCAGCGAGACGAACACTGGTCCCATTGGCGTCGTTAGCAAATCCGGATTCGGGCCGCGTATTGTGATTTGTGTTTCGGTGATTTGGTGCAGCGCTTTCCATCCGTCGCCATCATCGAACCGGCGCTTTTTAAGGTCGATGTTCAACCGCATTTCCGAACCGTCAGCGGCAGCGCAGACGAATCCGGCCTGCTCGTTGGTCGCCGCGTGAACAGGAACCGCGCAAATCAGTATGAAGATGGACATACATCGCATGGTCGTTTGACTCCGATTACGCTATTCGTATCGTCCAGTTTCGGGGGCGATGCAAAGGGCGAGTTATGGCGGCGAACATTGATCGATTTAAGAAGGATGTGGACGGACTTGTAGCGAAGGGCGAGAACCTTGATTTGATAATGCTGTTTTCCGTTATGGCATGGGAAAAAGTCGAAAATGTCTTGAAGGGACAGGGTAAGTCCGACGACGATATCAAGCTGGTTCGGATGGAAATGCACAGATTTCCGTCAGACTATCAGGAATGGTATTCGGAAAGTGGGGCTTTAATTAAGCAGGTTCTCCCTGATCGCCTTGACGATTTTAAATCGCAGTATGAGGTGCCGCGAGTTCGGAAAGAAATCAGCTTCTCCAACTATGTCATCTCCGATTATCTGATAGGGCTTCAAAGGACGCGAGGCGGTGACGTTGTTGTCGATAAGAGCGCTGGGATTCCCAAATTCAAAATCCAGTTGGCAATTTTGAAAGCCGCAAGAAAGCGCTTTGAATCGTCGCTTTTTGAGATTCGGCAATTGGTCCAAGCGGACCTTTTTGATGGGGAAATCGAGTCCGCGCGCGAACTCTTGAAAAACAAATATCTGCGTGCCGCTGGCGCAATCGCTGGCGTCGTCATCGAAAAACACCTGCGGCAAGTGTGCGTTGATCACGGTGTCCAAATCGCAAAGAAGAATCCCGGAATTTCCGACTTGAACGAAGCACTTAAGGCGGCGGGTGTTATCGAGATTCCGCAGTGGCGACACATCACTATGATGGGTGATATTCGGAATCTTTGCGATCACAATAAGCAGAAGGAACCGACGTCCGAACAAGTTTCCGACTTGGTTGATGGTGCCGACAAAATTTTGAAAACAATTGCGTAGCGCATTCGTCCGAAAAATTTTCGAGTGCCTTTCCCACTGACCGGGACGGTCGATTCCGACCGGGGGCGAGAGGGGGTGATCCAGCGCTTGCGCTGATGTTCCTTTTATGTTCTCATTGCGTAATGGAACGAATGGACACTAACCGAGTCGCCGAAGCGATCCTTTCCGCACCGGGTTGGGCGCGTGTTGGCATTACAGCACCAAAGGATCATCTGCGTATTGAAGCCGCCTATGAACTGGCACGCGCTATCGTCAATGATGTGTTGAATGGTCACAGCACGCCCGGACCTGATCAGCTAGGCTTGTTGCTGTGACGGAAATACTTTTCGTCACGATGGGCAGACGCTAACTATTCGGTATGCGCGCATCAGAACGAATGGACCTGCTCGAAAAAGTCGGCAGTGAGCTGCAAAACCGCTACACCTTCAAAGACATTGATGCGTTCTTTGCTGCATCCAACATATCGACAGCGAATGTTCCGGATTTGGGTGGAGCGAATAGCAAAAGAGTCTACGCTAAAGCGGTGTTAGCGCGGGTATCGGAAACCGATCTAATCCGCGTGGCAAGCGAATTGGACATTCTGCCAACTTCCCACGCCGGGGTGGCTATCGAGCCGCCAAAAAACTGGCAAGACACGTCTGATTTCCGCCTTTTTATTTCGCACATCAGCAGGGATAAGGCGATTGCGACGAGGCTCAAAGCCGCGCTTGCAGGATATTCCATTGCCGGTTTCGTTGCACACGAGGACATTCATCCGACGCTTGCATGGCAAGATGAAATCGAACGCGGGCTGCAAACGATGCATGCCTTGATCGCGGTCCATACTCCAGGATTCTCCGCGTCGATATGGACGCAGCAAGAGATCGGCTATGCGCTAGGCCGGGGCGTGAAAGTTATATCGTTCAAGATGGGCGAAGACCCTACCGGGTTCATCGGAAAACATCAGGCGCTGCCGCGACGGAATCGCACTGCTGAACAGATCGCAGCGGAAATCAACAAGCTGCTTGGAGCCGATCCACGCACATGTGATCTTCTCAACTCTGCACAGGGTGCGGCGATCCCGTTCTGACGGGCAGGCATTCCGATTATTCAGCGAGGGTGCGGTATGGCGTTAAAAGATTTTTTCTGGACGATCATCGCGGCAGGCGGCGGCGGTGCAGTTGTCGCGTTCGCTATTTTCAAGGGATTTGGTGAAAAATGGCTCGACAGCAAGTTCGCTGGTCGGCTGCAGAATCTGCGCCATGAACATGAGCGTCAAATGGAAACTGTGCGACTGGAAACCTTGCGCACTCTTGATCGATCCACGCGATTAAGCGAACGGGAATTTGAAGTGTCTGCCGAAGCATGGTCGCTCGTGTTCGATGCTTACACGCGCACAATGGGTGCGATGCCCGGATTGCGTCAGTATAGCGATTTTGCGAGACTATCTGATGACCTTGCCAGAACGGTTGCTGAAGCCAGTAGCTTTGAGCCGTGGGAAATTGACGAACTCATGAACAGAGCGAAGGCTGATCGGCTCAATTATTTTGCCGAGCGGATGAGAATGCGAGAAATGCAAAGTGCAAAAAGCGCCATCCGTGATGCGAGCAATTACCTGAACCGGAAGGCTCTCTTTTTGGATCGAGAAGTGTTTACGCGTCTAGATGCATTTGTGGATTTTGCTTGGAAAGCCGTCGTTGCGCGTGAAATAGTCTCGGAAGTGCGCAACGGGAATCTTGAAGGGATTGTCCGCGACGATGAAGATTTCCGCAAGGGCGCCGAAGCCAAGATCGGAGAACTAGAACAGCTAGTGCGTGGGCGATTTTGGCCAGCAATCCAGCCGCCTGCGGCCTAATCTATCTATTAAAATTTGATGCGCTTGACGGCGCATGGCGCATGGTGCAGATTCACGCCTGCTATCGAACAGGTCTGACCGATAGAGCAAGGGCCGGACAGCCCATACCACGGTAAAGACGTGGTGCGGCGGGGGGACACCCGCGATCCCGAAATCCCGATCACGAGGCTGTCCATCATGACCAGCGAACCCATTGTGCTTTCCGTCGAAGCGGCTTGCCGCGAACTGTCGCTTAGCGAACCGACCATGCGTCGCCGCGCTGCCGACGATCCGACCTTCCCCCGCAAGATCAAGTTGAGCGCGCGCCGGGTCGGATATCTTCGATCCGATATCGAAGCCTATCTGCAACGCCAGCGCGAACAGGCATTCGCGGCCTAATGGTCAGCGCCATTGGTGAGTTGCACTAAATTCGCCAATGAAATCAGCAAAAAAGGCGGAGAACTGATCCGTTTTCCGACCATGCCTGAAAAATAACCCGGCACCGCCGAAGCGGGCCGGGTCACAGTTGGACTGACTATGACCTTACACCAAGTCGCTATTTTAGCGCAAGAATATCATCAGGCGGCGACCTACATCGCGGCGCTGACCCAATGCGACCCGCAAGAGATCGCCGTGGACGTGCGGATGATTCATGACCAGCGGGTCGATGTCCCGGCAATTCCGATGCGCGGCAAGCTGCCCGAATTGTGGCAGGCAATTTGCAACTGGCAATCACAAGGCTACGGCGCGTTCGTCAACATCAGCGATATGGACGGAGTTGGTCGCGAACTCCCGAATGTTCGTGCCTGCCGAGTTGCAGTCGTTGATCTGGACAATCTGTCGGCGCGACAGAATATGGAACGCGCCGCCGCGTCTAATCCACCCCCGCAGTTTGGTGTGATTTCTAGTCCCGAACGATTCCACGTCTATTGGTGCGTTCCATACTACACCGGCAACGATCATTTCACGGCGCGACAAAGCAAGCTGGCGCATGTGTTTGACGGCGATCGGAGCATCATCGACGCCGCGCGCGTGCTACGCCTGCCGGGAACGCTTCATTTGAAAAATCCAGCGAGTCCGCATCTCGTCACTTATTTCGCTATGCCCGGTCAGGGCAACATCACGGCAGCGGCATTGCTCGACGCTGCATTAGCGCATGTCCCGGTCATCAGCAGCGGTGCAGGCACGCGCCACGAACTAGGCGATCGGTCATTGGCTGCGCCGTCTATCGAATGGTTGCTACGCGCGCTCGAACTGATCGATCCCAATTCGCTAAGCCGCGCCGAATGGGTCGCGGTCACGGCGGCGATCAAGCAATCCGGCTGGACGCTGACGACACCTGATCATCTATGCGTCCTTTGGTCCGCATGGTGCGCGCGATATGAGGGCAACAACCCCACCGAAAATCAAAAGAACTGGAATTCTATCCGCAATAGCGAGGTCGGTTGGCCGTCGCTGCTTCGGCGCGCTCCGCAACTGATTGCCGAACAATATGCGCCGGTCGCATCGGTTGCGCCGATCAATGGTCAAGTCGTTCTAGCGCCGGTTGATATGCCAATGGACGTGACGACCGGCGCGCCAGCGGTGCTTACTATCATGCAAGCATTGAGCGAATGGAATGCGCCGTTCGCATTCGATCAATTCGCGGGATTGGCGGTGCTGACTGGCCCGCTACAACGTGCGGTCAATCAATCCTATCCGCGTCCTGTCGAAGATGCAGACGCGACGGCGATCGCGATCCTGTTCAATGCGATGGCGCGGAAGCCCGCGACGGCAACAATTCACGAAGCAATCAACTACTATGCTCGATTGCACCCGTTCAATCCTGTCACCGATTATCTAAATTCGCTGCAATGGGACGGACTGCCACGGCTTGACCATTGGTTAGCAACATACTGCGGTGCGATGCAGTCTGAATGGACGGCTTTGATCGGGCGAAAGGTGCTGATCGCGATGGTTGCACGAGCAATGGAACCGGGCTGCAAGGTCGATACCGTTCTGATCCTCGAAGGGGCGCAAGGTATCGGCAAATCAACCGCATTCGAGATTCTGGCGGGAAGCGAGCATTTTACCGACGATCTGGACGGGATGCAGGAGAAAGACGACAAAATGGCGTTGATGGGTCGTTGGGTCGTCGAGATAGGCGAACTGTCCGCGATGCGCCGGAATGAGGTCGATCAGGTCAAACGATTCATCGCGCGGAAAGATGACAAGTTTCGATTGCCGTTTGCACGCAATGTCTCGTCGAATCCGCGCACATGCATTTTCATCGGAACGACCAATTCTGACGAGTATCTGAAAGACGAAACAGGCAACCGGCGCTTTTGGCCGGTGCGATGCAGCCGGATCGATTTGGACGGCCTGCGCCGGGACCGCGATATGTTGCTTGCCGAAGCGGCGCACCGATACCGCTCGAACGAACGATGGTGGCTAGAGGGCGCAGAAAACGAGCTAGCGGCTATCGAACAGGACGCACGGACAGAAGCGCATGATTGGGAAGCGATCATCGCCGAACATATCGCACAGCGGCACGGCGTGCCATTCACGACCGAAGATGTCATCGGTTGGGTTGGATACAGCAAAGCGTCGCTCAACGATCCGAAGATTACTCGACCCATCAAAAGGATTATGACCCGGTTGGGCTTTAAAAAGAGCAGGCCGCGCCGCGACAATCCCGGTTATCGTGAAATCTACGTTCTGATCGGACTATGATCGGACTGAAAATGGCGGTTTTCTGCGCTGATCGGACTGATCGACCATAAATCGGACTACTTTCCATATTCATATGCGCAGCATAGCATTCTTTGCTGTTTATCTCTTCTAGTCCGATCAGTCCGATCAGTCCGATCACTATCGAAAAGACACGAAAATCCGCGCATTTTTGATCGGGATTCTACGCGTCCGATGATTGATCAGTCCGATCAGGTTACGGCCTGATAAATCCTCTGAGATATTTCCTAAAATAAATCCAAACGACCTTTCGATTCGAAATGTTGAAAAACTTACAGGAGTGTAAAAATCATCATGATGATACGATCGGCAGATATTTGAGTAATTATATAAAAGTTACCCTCCCAGCTAGGTAGGGTGCAATATTTTGGATAGGGGAGGTAGGGAATTATTTGATACTTAAACTTGTTGACAGGAGATTATACTTATGGAGTCTGCGGTCAAACATTACAGGAGTTTGACGACATGGCGCAGTTTACATCTCAAACCGATGACTCGGTCATCGCCTTTTCAGCCGTCAGCGAAAGCGGTCAGCGCGCAACGCTGGCGATCCGCAAGGGAAGCCCGTTCGAGCCGCAGATTTCGGCCATTGCGATTGCTGGCGGGATCGTCGCCAACGAAGCCGAAGCCGTCCGCGCGGACCTGAAACCGGAGGCTTTGACCCGAACCATTCGCGACAGTCTCGCGAAGCATATGCCTACCCCATACATCACGGCTCGCGATGCGATCGTCGCAGCCAAGCGGACGAACGATCAGCGCGTGACCGATCTGGAAAAGCCGCCCACTGATCCCATCATCGCCACCGAAACGCGGACCCTCTTTCGTGGCCTTTCCGTCCCCGATCAGCATCATTGGGCGCGAGCGGCAGGACTTGAGAGCCTTCGCGCCATCATCGTGCCGGGGCGCGCGCATTGGCCCGATTTGACCGATGATCTATGGCAGGCGTTGACCGACAGGATGCATCGGCTCGCGTTCGTCGAAATTTCGGGGATCAGCGGGCGATTCCCCAAGCAGGCGACGATCGATCAACCTTGCCCGGTTGGCGTCGATCTGGACGCTGTTGAAAAATTCGCCGACGAAGCGATGGAAAATTTGCGCGCCAGTCAGTCCGCCGTTGAAGGGGCGGAAAGCGCGCTGTCGCGAACGATCGCGGTCGTCGCAGTTGCAGGCGACATGACACCCGCCGAAGCGTTCGCCCTGTTGAATCGCGCCGCGTAACCATGCGCCGTCCCCGCTTGCTTCCTGACGCTGTTACGCTCCCGGTGCGACCAACCATCGCACCGGGGCGGGCCTATGCTGCGATCGGTGTAAGCCGACAGGTCGCGGCGATCTGGCGCAAGAAATACGCATTCCCGCAATCTGACGTTCGGACGGGCTATCTCGATACGTCCGCGCTGGCGGCATGGCTGACGGCGCGCGGTGTCGGGGTGCGCTGGTTATGAGCGTTACGCCATTCCCGACCGTTCACAAGGATGCGAAAGCGGTCGCACAAGCCGAGAATTGGGAGGCGTTGAACGCGCTCTATCCCGCCGCGCTTGAAGCGTTGAGAGAACGCCTTGCGACTTGCAACGATATGGCGGCGGTGAAGCTGATCGTTGAATTATGCGCTCCGAAGCAACGCGCGGTCGCATTGAACGACATATCGCCCGCTGGCATTCGTGAAGCGATCCGAACGGGCAGGCTAAGTCCGAACGAAGGGGCGGCGGTCGCGGCTGCGGTCAAGTCGTGCGCCGACATTGAAACGCTGGACGCGCTGGCGCTGCGGATCGAAGCGATCGAACGCGCCATAGGTGCGGCATGACCATTGCTGCCATCCGGCGATCGATCCGCGACATTGAGTCCGCCACACGCGGGACGCTGTTCGGTCGGTTGATGGCAATGAGCGATGACGAGTTGGACGCATATCGCCAGTATCGCGCTGAATCGCGCGAATGGTATGCGCGGCACCCGGACGCATATGCGCGTTATCTGGACGGCGAAATTGCGCCGCCCGCGCCACCCCCAGGACTCTTTCCGCCACCGATCATCTTGCGCGTTGGTGACAATGCCGCCGAAGAATGGCGGCGGGCAATCGAAAGGCCCGATTGATGCTTTTTAGAACGATCGACCGCAATTTGTTCGTCGGCGTTGTGACGCCGCTGCGGTCGCTGATTTATATGTCCGCAACGTCCGTCCAAAGTCAGTATTCAGGCAAGGTCGGAGAATTGCCGGTCGCAACCTTCCAATGGAGCAACGATCGGGAATGCGTGACGTGGGACCACCATAACCGCGCGATCATCATGGGCGGCTGGTCCGTCTATCTCGACATCTTCCATTTCGCTGTTGAGAACATCTATCGCAAAGGCACTGACGCACGACGCGCGCGTTATGCTGAAAGCCTTACAAACCGCATGATGTTCGGTGACGAGAATAGGCGACCCGATCTGGACGAGTTGCGGGGCATGGCCGACGCGATGATTGGTCGATCGGATACATGGGGTGAGCGCGCATATTTTCAGCGGCGCGGCGTTGACGCGATCGAGCGATTGGCGAAGCGTCCCACGATTGAGGTTCGTGCCTGACCATGCCGCCCCGTTATCTCTCCAGTAGCCAACTTCGCGAAATGATCGGCGGCGTGTCGGAAATGTCGATCTGGCGATGGTCCACAGACGAGTCGATCAACTTTCCACGCCCTGTCCGCATTGGACGGCGGCGCTTTTGGCGAGCCGATGAGGTCGAAAGCTGGATGGCTGACCGGCAATGCGCCGACCGGTGAATCGAGGTTGAGCCGTCATTGGGCGTCATTGCCCGCCAATCGCCGTCAGGAGAGTGGTCATAGGATTGGTTAGCGCTGGTCGATGATTTTTAGTCAAACCCCTGAAATATGGCGATTTCAAAGGGGTTGACTGGAGGAGAGTGAGGGATTCGAACCCTCGGTACCGTTGCCGGCACTTCGCATTTCGAGTGCGACGCTTTCGACCACTCAGCCAACTCTCCTCGCTGAGGCGGTTGCCCCTAGCGGCGGTCAGCATATGTTGCAACCCCTTCGTCACAAAATTGCGTCCCGCCGCCATTTTTCACCGGTGCATCAGGGTCGGTCGGCCTCCCACCAATAGGGATCGCGCTTGCGATTGCCGGTTTCGGCTTCGTTGAGCGTCATCGGGTCGTAGAGCCGTCCGCCGAGCATCACGCGGTGGATCCGTTCGGTGTTGCGGATATTTTCGGTCGGATCGGCATCGAGAATCAGCAGGTCGGCGAGCTTGCCGGCCTCGAGCGAGCCGACGTCCTTCGCATAGCCGAGCGCCGTGGCCGGCATGATCGTTGCGGCGCGCAATGCATCGATATTGCTCCAACCGCCGCGCACGAAGGACCATATCTCCCAATGCGCGCCGACGCCGGCCTGCTGGCCGTGCGCGCCGATCGACACGTTGCGGCCGACCGCGGCGATCTTGCCCGCTTCGCGCGCGGAATCATCGTCGACATAATCGCTTTCGGGCGCAATCACGCGGCGCTTGTTGTCCGCTGCCAGGATCGCAGGCGGGATGTGGCGCGCGAGGATCGGCTGTTCCCACACATTGGTATGCGCGCGCCAATAGGGATCGCCGGCAGGACCGCCGTATGTCACCACCAGCGTCGGGGTATAGTCGGTATTCGTCTGGCCCCACAGCTGCACCAGATCCTTGTAGAAGGTGTGCAGCGGAATATTGTGCTCGACGGTCGTGTTGCCGTCCTGGATAAGCGTCAGGTCCATCGTGTAGAGTGAACCGCCCTCGGGCACGACCGCCATATTTTCGGCCTGCGCGGCCTTGACCACCATCTGTCGCTGTTCACGGCGGGGCTGGTTATAGTTTTTGACGCTATGCGCGCCTTGGGCCTTCAGGCGGCGGACATGCGCCAGAGCGTCTTCATAGCCGTCGATTTCGGCATAGATGCCTGCCGCCTTGGCGCCGTAGATGATCTCGCCGGTCGAAAAGATGCGCGGCGCGAGGATCAGGCCGGCACGCTGCATTTCCGACGATACGAAGATTTCGGACGCGCGCGACGACGGGTTGTGACTGGTCGTCGTTCCCATCGCGAGGTTGACCATCTCCGACCAATTCTGCTGCGGCACCAGTTCGTCATCGCCATGCGGGCCGTGGGCATGAGCATCGACAAAGCCCGGAACGATCGTCTTGCCCGTCGCATCGACCGTCACCGCGCCCGCGGGAACGGTCACGGCGCCGGCAGGACCTACGGAAACGATGCGGTCGCCGTCGATGACGATCGCGCCATTGTCGATGATGCCGCCGTCCTTGGCCGCCATCGTCACGATTTTGGCACCGGTTATCACGACGATGCCTTTGTGCTTCGCCGCAGCCTGCGTCATCGAAAGCGAAACGCCCTCGGTAGGCGGCGTGAATTTCACCGCCCGGTCATCGCCCGGAGCATCGGCGAACATTGCGCCTAGGTCGGCGCTGAACAAGGTTGCGCCGCGCGTCCAGTGGAGACGCCGGCCGCCGTCCGACCAATGCATATAGTCGGCGCCGCTGCCGCTGATCCGCGTGACGGGCAGGGCGCCGCTCTTGGTCGAAAGCGATACGTCCTGACCGCCGGGCATCAGCGGGGTGACGTAGGCGTCGTAATTCTCGCGGAAGGCGAGGGTGCGGCCGTCGGGCGAAATTTCATAATCGCTGACCAGGTCGCCGCTGGCATGAACGCGCTTGTCCTGGCCGTTGAGATCGGTGCTGACGAGTTGGTTCTTGCCGTCGCCCGACGCGACCATGAAGATGCGGTCGCTATCGGTGCCGAACTGCGGCTTGGCGCCATTGTCGGTGATCCGGACGGGGGCGCCTCCGGTCGCTGCGACGCGGTAGATGCCGGGGTCGTCGCCCCAGCGCTGTGACGTCAAGCCGCCGCCTGAGCGACGCTCGAATGCGATCAGCTTGCCGTCGGGAGAAAAGCGCGGTTCGGCATAATGGCCGGGGACGCTCGTCACCTTGCGCGACGCTCCGCCGCCTGCGGCAATCGTATGGATTTCGCCAAGACCGGCGTCGGTCCAGCGCACGAAGGCGATCTGCTTGCCGTCGGACGACCAGCTCGGCCAGAGTTCGAACGCGGCGCTTTTGTCCGCGGTCAACCGGCGCGCGGTGCCGCCCGTCGCGGGTTTGACCCAAAGCTTGCCGAGCGTTTCGAACACCACCTGCTTGCCGTCGGGCGAGACTTCGGCCCAGCGCGGCATCTGGGTCTGGAAGCTGTCGGGCGCGACCTCGACCGCGGGATGCGTCGCATCGATGATCACGCGGTCATCATTGATCTGGAAGGGAATGATCCGCGCGTCACCGCCTCCGGCGGCCACGCGGCGCAGTTTTCCGCCGGCCCAGAACAGGATTTCGCCGCTATCGGGCGTCCACGCCATATTCGGGTAGACGCCGGTGACCGCCCAGGTTTCCTGCACATCCTGATCGAGCGTGTCATAGACCTTCTTCTCGGCGCCCGAGGTCAGATCCTTGACGTAGAGTTTCGACTGCGCGCCCTCGCGGCGGACGAAGGCGAGCTTCTTGCCGTCGGGCGAGGGGGTGGGGCGCACCGCGCCGCCATCGCCCGATGCGGCGGTGTCGACCTCTCCCGTGTCGAGATTATAGCGTTCGATATGGAACAGGTCGGTGTTGCTGTCCTGCGCATATTCGAAAATCGGCCCCGGCGTGACGTTGCGCGTGTAATAGACATGCTTGCCGTCGGGCGCGAAAATCGGTTCGCCCAGCTCTTTCTGATGCCGCTCGTTCGGGCGCTTGACCAGCGGAACGCCCGCCCCGCCTGACACATGATAGAGCCAGACTTCGCCGGTGCCGAGCGAGCGCCCGGTGGTGAAATGCTTCTTGGCGACGATGAACTCACCGTCGGGACTCCAGCTCGGCTGGTTGAGCAGGCGGAAATCTTCCTTCGACAGCTGGCGCTTGTCGCTGCCGTCACGGTTCATGATCCAGATATTGTCGCCGCCGCCGCGGTCGGAGACGAAGGCGATGCGCTTGCCATCGGGCGAGAAGCGCGCCTGATGCTCATAAGCGAGCCCTTCGGCGATACGGGTGGGCGTGCCGCCCGCGATGGGCATGGTGTAGATATCGCCGAGCAGGTCGAAGGCGATCGTCTTGCCGTCCGGCGCGACATCAACGTTCATCCAGCTGCCTTCGTCGACCGCGATCGGTACCTTGTGCGTTACCATTCCGGGCGGCGCGTTGACGTCCCATTTTTCGGGTTTTGCGTCGGCCGCAGGCGCGGCTGCCTGTTGAGCGAAAACCGATGTCGAACAGGCCAGAGTCGCGGCCAGGGCGAGTGCGATGCGCGCCATGAAATTATCCCCTGTTGTAATTATGCTGTGAGCATATGGCGCTCCCCGCAAAGCGCAAGCGGTCGCTTTCGATGAAGACGCTGGCCGCGTCGACGGACGACTGCTAGCGATAGGTGGCAATAAAAAACCGGGAGGGATTTGTGCCGCTGACGGGAATACGCGTGCTGGATTTCGGGCGCTATATTGCGGGCCCCTATTGCGCCGCCTTGCTCGCCGATTATGGCGCCGATGTCATCCGGATCGAGGCGCCCGGCGGCAATGATGACCGTTTTACCGTGCCCGTCGCCGAGGATGGATCGGGCGCGATGTTCATGCAGATGGCGCGCGGCAAGCGGAGCCTGAGCCTGAAGCCCGGAACGCCCGAAGGGCGCGAGATCGTACGCAAGTTGGTCGCCGGCGCCGATGTCGTGATCGCCAACCTGCCGCACGATGTGCTGGGCAAGCTTGGACTGGACTATGAGAGCCTGTCGGCGATAAATCCCCGCATTATCCTGGCAACCGCCTCGGCCTTCGGCAGCGAGGGGCCGCTTTCGGGGAGCGTGGGCTTCGACGCGGTGGGTCAGGCAATGTCGGGGACGGTTCACCTGACCGGCACGCCCGACCAGCCCTATCGCGCGCAGGTCAATTATGTCGATTTCGGTACTGCGCTGCACTGCGCCTTCGGGGTCATGGTGGCGCTGCGCGAACGCGAGCGGACGGGGCGGGGGCAGTGCGTTTCGGGATCGCTTCTCGGCACCGCTCTGGCCTTTTCGAATGCGTTGACGATCGATCATGCGATCAACGGGATCGAGCGTCAGCCGATGGGCAACCGCAGTTTCAGCTCGGCGCCCACCGATCTGTTTCGCACCCGCGACGGCTGGATCGTCACCCAGATCGTCGGCGGCGCGATCTTCGCGCGCTGGGCGGCGCTGGTCGGGCGCCCCGAAATGGTCGACGATCCGCGATACGCAAGCGACATCGATCGCGGCGATAATGGTGCCGAACTGAGCGCGATCATGCAGCGCTGGTGCATCGAACGCAGCACCGAGGCGGCGATTGCCGAGATGGGCGCTGCGCGCGTTCCCGCCGCGCCGATCCTGAAGCCCGGCGAAGCGCTGGCGCACCCGCAGGTGGCCGCGATGGACCTGATCGAACCGCTTGCCTACCCCGGCTCTCCCGCGCCGGCGCCGGTGATCCGTGCGCCGATCGGGTTGTCGGATGCGGCGAAGGCCACAGCGCGGCGCGCACCGCAGGCGGGTGAGCATAGCGATGCGATCCTTGCGGAGCTTGGTTATAATGCCGCCAGCATTTCCGCTTTGCGCGCGCAAAGGATTATTTGATCCGCCTTGCGGTGGACGGGGTAACATCGCCTTCCTAAGTTGCGAACCACAACCGAAATCTAGCGCAGGAGTGTCCGATGGCCGACCAGAATGACTATGTGCCGCCGAAAGTGTGGAGCTGGGACAAGGAAAGCGGCGGACGTTTCGCCAACATCAACCGCCCGATCGCCGGACCTACGCACGACAAGGATTTGCCCGTCGGCAAGCATCCGCTCCAGCTCTATTCGCTGGGTACGCCCAATGGGGTGAAGGTGACCGTCATGCTGGAGGAACTGCTCGCGGCGGGTCACGCGGGCGCCGAATATGATGCGTGGCTGATCAACATCGGCGACGGCGACCAGTTTTCGAGCGGCTTTGTCGACGCCAATCCGAACAGCAAGATCCCGGCGCTCGTCGATCGCAGCGGCGACACGCCGATCCGGGTGTTCGAATCGGGCGCGATCCTGATCCATCTCGCCGAAAAGTTCGGGGCTTTCCTTCCCACCGACCCCGCGCAGCGCGCCGAAACGCTGTCCTGGCTGATGTGGCAGATGGGGAGCGCGCCGTTCCTGGGCGGCGGCTTCGGCCACTTCTATGCCTATGCGCCGTTCAAGCAGGAATATCCGATCAACCGCTATGCGATGGAAGTGAAGCGCCAGATGGATGTGCTCGACCGCCGTCTGGCCGACAATGAATATATCGCCGGCAGCGATTACAGCATTGCCGATATGGCGATCTGGCCCTGGTACGGCGCGCTCGCCAAGGGGTTGATCTATGACGCTGGCGAGTTCCTGCAGGTGCAGGACTACAAGAATGTCCAGCGCTGGACCGATCAGCTTGCGGCGCGTCCCGCCGTCAAGCGCGGGCGGATGGTCAATCGGGTGATGGGCGATCCGGCGAGCCAGCTTCGCGAACGTCACGACGCGTCCGATTTCGATCTGCGCACCGAAGACAAGCTACAGGCAGCGAACGGATAATTTCGCGTATTTTGTGCGCCGGGCACGCGGGCGATCGTTAACATTTGCCCGCGCGCCGCGCATTCCGGCGCCCGGCGCCGTATCTATAATCGGTAATTAGCGCAAAATTCCGGCACGTCGTCTTTGGGCGATGCTTGACGCGTGGCGGTCATGTTGGCCGCATGACAGGTTCATACCCCCGAAACGGCATCCGCCGCGCGGCCATCATCCGCGAGGCTCAGCGTCTGGCCCGCAACGAGCGGGCGGCGGCGATCGTCGAAATGGCGCTGGTGCTGCCGCTGTTTCTGACGCTGCTCATCGGCATCCTGATCTACGGGCAATATTTCCTCCTCGCCCATAATGTGCAGCAGGCTGCGAACGATGGCGCGCGCGCCGCGATCGTCGGCCTTGACGCTGCCGATCGCCGGGCGGTGGCGATCCGCGCGGTCGATCGCAGCATGGCGAGCATCGGCGATTACAGCCCCGCCAACCGCACCATAGCGGTCAGCGAGACAAGCGAGGCGGTGACCGTCGCGTTGACCTACACCGTTCCCGCCGACCATTTCCTCCGCTCCTCCTTCGTTCCGGCGCCCGGCCATGTGATCGGCGCCCGCGCGACCTTCGAACTGCCGGCAGATTGACGATGCGCCGGCCCATCCTCGCAAGACTGGCGCGCGATACGCGCGGCGGGATCAGCATCGCATCGGCGCTGGCGATGACGATGCTGATCGGCTCGGCGGCGCTCGCGGTCGACTTCGGATCGCTCTACCTCGACCGCCGCAAGCTTCAGGGCATCGCCGATGCCGCCGCGCTGGCGGCGGCGGGACGCCCCGGCAACGAACGGGCGGCGGCCGACCGGATCATCGCCGCCAACTGCAATTGCGCGATCACCATATCGGCCTTCGAAGCCGGAACCTATACCGCCAATCCCGGCATAGCCGCCGAACAGCGCTTCGCCCGCGGCGGCTACACTCCCAACGCAATCCATGTCGTGCTCACCCGCGAGCGTCCGCTGTTCTTCGGGCGCTTTCTGACCGGACGCGATCATAGCGTCATTCATGCCAGCGCCACCGCCGCGCGGCAGGGCTATGCCGCCTTCTCGCTCGGCTCGCGCGTCGCCGCGGTGCACGGCGGTCTGCCCAATGCGCTGCTGTCGGCGCTCACGGGGAGCCAGGTCAATCTGAACCTGATGGACTATAAGGCGCTGGCCGATGCCGACATCGATCTGCTCGCCTTTTCCGACGCTCTGCGCACCGAACTCGATGCCGACGTGCTGACCTTTGGCCAGACGCTCGATACCCAGGCGACCTTACCACAAGTGCTGGGCGCGCTCGCCAAGGCAAGCGACGGGCAGGCGGCAAAAGCGATCGGCACGCTCGCCGATGCGGCACTGCCGCGTAGCCTCCTGCCGTCGCGCGCAATCGACCTCGGCCCGCGCGCATCGAGCATCCGGATCGACCCAGCCAATCCGGTGAAGGTCAACGCGCTCAGCATGGTGCGAACGATGCTGTTGCTCGCCAACGCCAATCGCCAGCTCGATCTTGCGACCGGCGTCACCATTCCCGGGGGTTCGGGGGTCGATGTGGCGTTGATGATCGGCGAGCCGCCGGCCAACTCGCCGCTGATCGCGGTGACCGAAAAGCAGGACGTCATCGTGCGCACTGCGCAGGTCAGGCTCAAGCTGGCGGCGAGCGTCAACACGCCGCTCGCCGCAATCGATATCCCGGTCTATACCGAATTGGGATCGGCCGAAGCGCGCATTTGGGACATCGACTGCCACCACGGCAGCGACGCGGTAACACTGGGGATCAAGACGGCCCCCGCAACCTTGTCGATCGGCAAGGTCAATGCGATCGATTTTCAGAATATGCAGCGCCCACTGAACCCGCAGCCGGTCAAGCTGCTCAGCCTGCCGCTCGCGAGCGTAAACGCAAAGGCCGAACTGGTGCTGTCCGATCTTTCCGAAAAGCCCGCACGCTTCACGCGCGACGACATCGACGATGGCCGCGTCAAGACGGTCGAAAGCGGCGGATTGGTATCGGGCGCCGCCAAATCACTCGCCGATCGGATGGATTTGTCGGTCAACATCCTCGGGATCGGATTGAACGCCAAGGCGCTGACCAGCCTTGTCGGCGACACGGTCGGGCTGGCCGCGCCCGTGCTCGACGGCGTGCTCGAAAGCGTCACCGCGACGCTGGGGCTGCATCTCAGCGAGGCGGATGCACGGGTCAACGCGCTGCGGTGCGGGAAGGCGCGATTGGTCTGATCGCTCCGTTTCGGCGCCATTGCCGGTACGCCGCGCCGCCAGCCGCCCCGCATTCCTCCCATAATATGTCCATGGCTTCGAAGGGGAGGCGAATTTGGCGACAGCACAGGAACCCGAACGGGTATCGGCGGCGGACTTCATCCGGGGATTTGCAAGCTGGCGGCTCCGGTCGGCGCGGCGGCCGGTCGTGGTGACGCACCATGGAAAGGACGCGCACGTCCTGATCTCGCACGACGATTACCGGCGGCTGCGCAAGCCCGCGAGCGGCGAAGTGGTCGACGCGCTGCAGGCCTCGCTTGCGAACCTCGTCGAGGCGATCCGCGATGCGGTGCTGCTGTTCGATCGCGACCAGCGCATCGTGGCGCTCAACCCCGCCGCGCGCGATTTGGTCGCCGGTGATGACGATCTGCTCGGGCGCCAATTGGTCGATATATTTCCGGGTTTCGGGGCAAGTCTGGTGGCGAGCCATGTCGCGCGGCTGATCGAATGCCGCGAGCGCTTTGCGGGCGAGGTGCCCGGCCTTTTGCACCCGCGCCAGTGGCTGCGCGTCGACCTCGTGCCGGTTCCCGCGGGCGGCGCGATGATCCTTCGCGACACAAGCGCGACCTTCGAGGGGCTGGCCGAAGGCGACACGCGCGCCGCGACGATAGCGGCGATCGAGGCGCAGGGGATGATCGGCCACGCCCGCCTTTCGGTGCGCGAGGCGATCGAGGACGCCAATTCCGCGCTGATTTCGATGGTAGGCGTCGACGCGCTGGCGATCCGGCGCGTGCGCTTTTCGGCGCTGCTGTCGATCGCGACGCGGCGCTGCTTTGCCGAAGCGCTCGAAACCGTATTCCGCACCGGCGAACCCGCGCGCGTCGAAGCCGAGTTGATCAGCCGCGAAGGCGAGGCGGTGCCCGTAACCTTGTCGATCGCCGAACGGCGCGGCGCCTATGCCAGCGATGGCGCGGTGGTCGTGGCGGTACCAAGGTCCCCGCGGGCCGGGTGAACAGTCGATAGCGATCGATTCCGGTCATTCCCTCCAAATCGGCGGCGAACGGCGGTTACTGGGTGGAAAGTCGGCCTATGCCTGCTACATCTAGGCGAATGAAGAGTGTCCCAATGGTCCTCGCCCTGCTTTGCTTTTCCGGGTGTGCAAATCATGCAATCTCGGTGGAGCAGGCTCGTGCAGAAGAGAGGCTTCCAACGTCTGACGAGGTTGCCGCCTATATCCGCTTGCAGTGGGAAACGGACTACGGCCCACGATTTGCTCGATTTGCGTCTCGCCCGTCGCAGAAGCCCGTTTTAGTGTCTGTGACTAATGTGCGGTGCGACTATTACATCGCCACGCCGGAATGCTCTTTTGAAGTTGTGGCCCACTTTCTTAACGAGCTCCCGCAGCCGCAGAACATGGTAGATCGATACGGCTGGACAGATGACGGCAAGCTAGAATCGGTGATCGTGATGTATCACCAGCGGAGGCGATAGGCGCGGCCATCTCGCATCGGCCGCAACCGGTCGCTCGCCGTCATTATGACTCCCGTCCCCGAATTGCTAGAACCAGTTCCCCCGCGTGATCGCGGTGCTGCCCGCGGGAAGCGAGTAAAAGTCGCCGTCTTCGCCGACGACGATCGGCCCCGGATAGCGCCGCTTCGCATCGCCCAGAAACGCGGCGTCAAGGTAGCGCGACGGATAGGGCGGGACGATATGGCTGAGGACGAGCATCCGCACCCCGGCGACTTTCGCGCTGTCCGCCGCCTGCGCAGGACTTGCATGATAGTCGAGGATGTCGTGCATGATCTGCCCGGTCTGCGGCCGACCCGACGCCTTGAGCTGCGCAGCGATCAGTTTGACCATTTCGGGTTGCAGCGCTTCGTGCACCAGCAGATCGGCGCCCTTGGCGACCCGTTCGACCATCTTCGACGGCGCCGTATCGCCGCTCAGCACGACGCTGCGCCCCTTGTAATCGAAGCGATAGCCGACCGCCGGTTGCACCGGACGGTGATCGACCGGAAAGGCCGTCACGCGAAGGCCATCGGCTTCATAGACGACAACCGGTTCGGTGGGCGTTGCGAAGGGCAGGGCCGTGGCACCCGCCGCCGCGGGCGGGGTCACGACCGGCCCGTGGTGCGCGGTGCGATAGCCATTGTCGAGCGCATAGGCCGCGTTGAAGCCGCCGATCAGCTGATCGAGGCCCGTCGGGCCATAGACGGGCAGGGGCGCCTTGTTGCCGCTGCCCGTCCAGCGCAGCAGCATCATCGGACCCATGCCGTCGATATGATCCGAATGATAATGGGTCAGGAACAGCGCCTTGATCTGGCCATTGGGGAGCCCCATCAAAGAGATGTTGCGCGCGCCGCCTTCGCCGGCATCGACAACGAACATCGCCTTGCCGGCAATCACCACCGTACAGGCGCCGGCACGATCGCGGTTGGGGAGCGGCGATCCGGTGCCGCATAGCGCCACGTGCAAGCCGTCGGGCAGACCGGCGAGATGGTCGCGACCGACGACGCGTTCGACGCCGCGCTTGAACACCCACATGCCGATCTGTTGCTGGAACAGCATCGCCGCGCCGCCGCACAGCGCGATCAGCACCGCAAGCGCGACGAGCAGTCGCAAAGATTTCCGCATTTTCCTCTCCCGCCCCTTGGTCCGCTCCTTTCATGCGACGGCGCGGGCATCTGGACAAGGGCCGATGTTCGGCGCAGTCTCCGGACGACTGCGTTTCGTCGCGCAACTTACCTTTACGTAAACGTGAGCGCTTTCTATAAGGGCGCCATAGCCCAAGGGAGAATCAGAAAATGGACATGGAGTTCAGCCCCGAAGATCTCGCTTTCCAGAAGGAAGTGCGCGACTTCATCGCCGAAAATTACCCCGCCGAGCTGCGCGGCAAGCAGGACGAAGGGGATGAACTGACCAAGGAAGACTTCCTTGCGTGGCACAAGATTCTCTACAAGAAGGGCTGGGTCGCGCCGGCCTGGCCGGTCGAATATGGCGGCACCGGCTGGACCCCGACGCAGCGCTTCATCTTTTCGGAAGAAACCGCGCGCGCCGATTGTATCCGCTTGATGCCCTTCGGCCTGTCGATGGTCGGCCCGGTCATCTACACCTTCGGAACCCCCGAACAGAAAGCGCGCTTCCTGCCGCGCATCCTGTCGGGCGAGGATTGGTGGTGCCAGGGCTATTCGGAGCCCGGTTCGGGATCGGACCTTGCCTCGCTGCGTACCGTCGCGGTGCGGGACGGCGATGAATATGTCGTCAACGGCCAGAAGACTTGGACGACGATGGCGCAGCATGCCGACTGGGGCTTTTTCCTCGTTCGCACCGACAAGGACGCCAAGCAGCAGGAGGGCATTTCCTTCCTGCTGATCGACATGAAGTCGCCCGGCATCACCGTGCGTCCGATCATTACGCTCGGCGGCGAGCATGAGGTCAACGAAGTGTTCCTCGAAGACGTGCGCGTGCCGGTCGAGCAGCGCGTCTATGAGGAGAACAAGGGCTGGACCTGCGCCAAATTCCTCCTCGCACATGAACGCACGGGCATCGCCGGTGTCGCCTCGTCGAAGCGCGGCGTCGAACGCGTCAAGGCGATCGCGCGCACCGAACTCGACGGCGACAAGGCGCTGCTTCAGAACCCCTTCTTCAAGCGCAAGGTCGCGGAGCTCGAGATCGACCTGACCGCGCTTGAATTCACCGAACTGCGCAGCTTGGCCGGTGCCAATGCCGGCAAGGGGCCGGGGCCGGAATCGAGCCTGCTCAAGATCAAGGGGTCCGAAATCCAGCAGCGGCTCACCGAACTGACGCTGGAAGCGGTCGGCCATTACGGGGCGCCCTATTTCCGCGGCTTCGGGGAAGGCGATAACGAGCATCCGATCGGTCCCGACTATGCACACCGCGCCGCGCCGACCTATTTCAACATGCGCAAGACCACGATCTATGGCGGGTCGAACGAGATCCAGCGCAACATCATCGCGAAGATGGTTCTGGGGCTCTGATCAAATAATCAACGTCATCCCGGTGGAGGCCGGGATCTCGACCTGTTGCCATGATGCGGCGGTGAGATTCCGGCTTTCGCCGGGATGACGTTGAAATCGAGGATAACGACAATGGATTTCACCTATACCGAAACGCAGGACATGATCCGCGACACGCTGTCGCGCTTCCTCTCGGACACCTATGATTTCGAGACGCGTCAGAAGTTCATCAATTCGGACAGCGGGCGCGATCCGGCGATCTGGACCGCGCTGGCGCAGGAACTCGGAATGCTTGGCGCCGCCTTTTCGGAAGAACAGGGCGGCCTTGGCGGCGGGGCGCTGGAAAATGCGATCGTCATGGAGGAACTGGGCAAGGTCATCGGGATCGAGCCCTATCTGCCGACCGTGGTGATCGCGGGCGGCGCGTTGAAGGCCGTCGGCGGCGCGCAGGCCGATGCAATGATCCCCGAAATCATCGGCGGCAACGCCATCGTTGCCTTTGCCTACGCCGAACCGCAGGGGCGCTATGATCTCGCCAATCTGCGCACGACGGCAAAGAAGGATGGAGCGGGCTATGTCCTGAACGGTCACAAGGGCGTCGTCTATGCCGCACCCTGGGCGACCCATCTGCTCGTCACCGCGCGCACCGGCGGCGGCCAGCGCGACCAGGATGGCGTGTCGCTGTTCCTGATCGACGCCAATCTTCCCGGCATCGTGCGCCGCGATTATCCCACCGTCGATGGCAACCGCGCATCGGAAATCTATTTCGAAAATGTCGCGGTCCCGGGCGATGCGCTGCTCGGCGGCGAAGGCGCCGCGCTGCCGCTGATCGAACAGATCGTCGATGAAGCGACCGTCGCGGTCTGTGCCGAGGCGACCGGCGTGATGCAGAAGCTGCACGAAGGCACGCTGGAATATACCCAGCAACGCAAGCAGTTCGGCGTTCCGATCGCCAAGTTCCAGGTGCTGCAGCACCGCATGGTCGATATGTTCATGGAAGTCGAACAGGCGCGGTCGATGACGATCATGGGCACGCTGAAGCTCGACCTCGCGCCCGATGCGCGCAAGGCGGCCGTTTCGGCGTGCAAGTCGAAGGTGAGCCGCGGCGCGAAATTCGTCGGCCAGAACGCGATCCAGACGCACGGCGGCATCGGCATCACGCAGGAACTGGCGATCGGCCATTATTTCAAGCGTGCAACGATGATCGAGGGGCAGTTCGGCAGCGCCGACTATCACCTCGACCGGTTCGAACAACTGACCCTCGCCGAATGAGGGCGTGCCGTCGGCATCGCTTTCAATAAGCGATGTCGACGGCGACCCGCAGCGTCCGCGGCCGCAGCGGTGTCAGATAGCCGGGGCCTCCCTCGACAAAGGGCGTGCCGAGCGCGAATCGATTCCCTTTTGAATCGAGCAGATTGGTCAGCGTCACCGACAGGCCGCGCCGCCCGTTGCCGAGCCGCATCGCAAGACCCGTATCGACATAATCGCCCTGGCCTTCGCCAAGTACCGGTCCGATGCCGAGCCGCGACGGTCCGATATAGTTGGCCCAGCCGTTGATGCGGATTTCCTCATCGTCGCCGACGGGCGCGGCATAGGTGATCGCCCCGCGCACCGCATGGCTTGCGACATTGGGAATCCGCCCCAACCGGCCCGGTGCGAAATCGGCGACCAGCGCGATTTGCGGTGCCAGATCGTCGACGCGGCTATGGTTGTAGACCGCTCCGAGATCGAAGGAGAGGGCAGGCGTGACGCGAACCGCGAGCGATCCCGATATGCTGGTGATCCGCCCGTCGCCGATGTTCGCGGTTGTCGGAAAGCCGTTGCCGTCGATGAAATCAGCCTGAATGTTGAACCAGCGCGTGTGCGATACGGAGATATTGGCATCGAACGGGGTACGGCCGCGCTCGCCGAGCCTTATGCCGCCCTCCCACGTATGAACCCGGTCGTTGCGATAGCGGCGGACGAAATTGCCGTCGACGGCGAGGCCGCCGGGCCGAAACCCCTCCTGATACCGCGCATAAAGCGTCAGGTTCGATAGCGGCCGCGCGAGAATGGCGAAGGAAGGAAGAAGGTCGCTTTCGTTGCGATGCGCGGTGATCGCCTTGCCCGCCGCTGCGAGCGCCAGAGCGAGGGCGACATCTTCGCCGCTTCCGCCCAAGCGTGCGTGCGAGTAACGCAGCCCCGCCGTAGCAATCACATCGGGCAAAAGCTCGGCCGTCAACTCGCCATAGCCGGTATATTCGGTAACGCGGTTGGTGACGCCGGTCAGTGCCGACCGCATCTGGATGCCGCCGAATTCGCGGCGCTGCTGCGTTTCGTTGTCGACGATGCTTGCGCCGACCACCCAGCCCCAACCATCGCTATAGGGGCGCGACAATCGCGTCTCGCTCGCCCACATGCGCGTGTCGTTGAACTGGTCCAGAACGCGCGGGTCGCCCCCCGCGGGGGTCGCATCGAAGCGCTCGTAAAGCCGGTGATCGATATAGGCGTTCGAGGATTGCAGGCGCAGATTGTCCCAGTCGCGTGTAACAACGAGCGTGCCCATCCCGTAACGGCCGCGCGCATTCTGCTCGACGAGCGAATTGCGCGTCAGCGGCGGTGCATCCTTGTCGGCATATTGGGCATCATCGGCGGTCGTCGATTGATAGACGCCGCCGATATCGACGGTCCAGTCGTCCGCCGGGACAAGGCGCAATGTCCCCCGGCCACCGCGCACCGTGACGCGATTGACGTCATTCTGACCGAGCAGCGGATTGTCGATATAGCCGCCGTCGGTGATCATATAGCCAACAAGGCGCAGCGCGCTGCCGCCGTCGCCGATCGGGACATTGGCGATGGCGCCGATATCGCCGCCCGGTTCGCCATGTTGTGTCGCGGTCAGCCCGGCGATCGCCTGCACGCTCGCCTCGCGCCCGTCGGGTGCGCGCGGCACGACGCGGATGATGCCGCCGAGCGACCCGGCGCCATAGAGCGTGCCTTGCGGCCCCTCGAGCACCTCGACGCTGTCGATATCGTAGAGGCGTAGGTCGGGGTCGGGGGCGTTATAGCTCAACCGAATGTCGCCGAAATATTGCCCGACGGTTGCCTGTGTCGGCCCCGTAAAGCTGGAATCGGCGATACCGCGGATGAACAGCTTGTTGCGACCCGAGCCAAGATGGGTGGATGACACGGTGGCCATGCGCGACAGGATGGATTCCGTACCGCGCTCGCCTCCGAATGCCAGGTCGTCGCCGTCCATCCGGGTGACGACCCCGGCAAAGCGGGAATAGGGCAGGTCGGCCTTCGTCGCGGTCACGATGAATTCGTAGGGCGGCGCTTCGGGCGGCGGCGCTGCAGCAGGCGCCGCAGGCGGCGGGGGCGGGCGACGTACGGAGCGCGGGGCGACCTGCTTCTCGATCCGCCAGCTTGTCGCGCTGACCCGCACCGCGCGCGCGCCGGTGCCGTCGAGCATCTGCCGGATCGCTTCGTCGACCGACATCCGCCCGCGCACCGGGCGCATCCGCGTCCGCCACAGCGCCGGGTCGCTGACGCTGATGCTGACACCGCCCTGACGGCTGAGCAATGGAAGCGAGGTCGAAAGACTGGCGCGCGGCACGTCGAAGGCGCGTTCTTCAGCCGCCATCGCCTGCGCGGGCAGGGTGATCGTAGCGAGCCCCAGCGCAAGAGACAGGCGCGTGCGCATCGTCAGCGGCTGACCACCCAGCCATCGCCGCGCCGCTCGGCTTTGGCGCCCGACAGCGCCGCAAGGTCGGCCACGGTGCGATCGCTCGCCTTGTCGACGACGAGGGTGCCGCGGAACGACAAGCGCGACGCCGAGGGATCGATCTGCACGGATATCCCAGCCGTCCGCTTCAGATCGTCGGCGACGGTCTGAAGCGACGCGCCGTCATAGACCAGCAGACCGCTCCGCCATCCACCGACGGTGGCGGTATCGACGCGGCGTATGCGCGGGGGCTGCGTATCGCCGTCGCGCGCATCGATCGCTTGCCCTGCCACCAGCCGCAGCTTGGCGCGGTCAGGAGAATAGAGCACGATGCCTTCCGAAACCGCTACCGCGGTCCGATTGTCGGCGCGCACCACGTTGAAGGCCGTCCCCAGATCGACGATCCGCGTACCGCCCGTTTCGACGACGAAAGGGCTGTCGCTGCGGTGCACGACATGGAACATCGCTTCGCCGCTTTCCAGCCGGGCAAAGCGTGGACGGTCCTTGTCGAGTCGCAGGGTCGAGCCGCCGTTGATCTCGATCCGCGAGCCGTCGGCAAGGGTGATCGTGCGATGCTCGCCCGCGGCGGTCTGGATCACGTCGCGGCTGCCCGACAGGTCGAACGAGGGGAGGGCAACGACGCCGAAGATCGCCGCGGCAACCGCCCCGCCAAGCCACCAGCGACGCGGCGTACTCCGATTGTCGTCAGCCGGATCATTCGCCGGCGAAACCGACGGTGCAGTCGGGGGCAGCGCAGCGAGATCGACGTCGAGGCTCGCCAGCGCATCGTAGATTTCGGCATGTCCGGGGTCTTCGGCAAGCCAGTCGGCAAAGCCGTCCCAATCGTCAAAATCGGGCGCGCGCTGGCGGACGATCCAGTCGATCGCCTGAGCTTCGGTCGCGGTGACAGGGTCAGCCGACATCGAATTGCCTCCTGACAGCGGCAAGCGCGGCATAGACCTTGCGGAGATCGGCCTCGACCGTGCTTATGCTGATGCCCATTTCGGCGGCGATATCGCGTTGCAGCATGCCGTCGAAGCGGAATCGACGAAAGATATGCGCCGGGCGATCGCCGGTCGCCGCGATGGCGCGCTCGGTCATCGCCAATTGCTCGCGCGAGATAAGCACCGCCTCGGCGCCGGGTTTCTGCACTGCGCTCGCTTCGCCCCAGGCCTTGTCGCGCAACTGGCTCTGACGCACCGAGCGGTAGCGGTCGAGCATCAGATTGTTGGCGGCGCGCATGACATAAGAGAGCGGGTCGGCGACGGGGCCGCTGTGGCGTTCGGTCAGGCGCATCCACAAATCCTGAAACAGATCTTCGGCAGCATCGCCTGCGCCGCGAACCGACAGAAACCGGATGATCCGGTCGCGGTTGGCGAGCAAGACGCCCTCGATACCGTGGGCCGCGTCGGATCGGTCATTCGCCTCGGTCATTCGGAACTTGTTTCGGAACGCCATTCCTCTTCGGTCCCGGTCCGCCCGACCGGCACCCTGCGCCCCCCCGCTGATGCCGCCATATAGCGGCAGCGGGGATGCTTGCAACCAAGGTCGATCGGGGCCGTGCACCGGCGCCTGTGCAAATGCGCACGCCGGCAGGGAGTTTGAAGCTGTCACTCTGGCGGCCTTTGCAAGGGGGAGGCGGGGGTAGGGAGTGCCTCCCCCTTGCGGCTGCGACCGGCCCCGATGGGGGGCTTAGAGGCCGACGCGCAGGCTTGCACGGAACGCCCAGCCGATATGGCTTTGCTGTTCTTCCGCGGACACTTCGGCGCCGGCCTGAAAGGCCGAGTTGCCGACGATGCCACGGATGCGGCCGACCCAGCCGCTCGTGCGATCATCGGGGACCAGGGTAAACGGCGTGCCGTCCTTGAACGACGCAACCGTCGCACCCAACGACCCGCTGACGATCTGGCGGCGGCCACCTTCGATTTCGAAGCGTGTCCAGCCGTCATATTCGTCGGCGCCCCCGAACTCGAGCCCAAGCGCGACGGTACCGCTGACCGACAGTTCGTCGCTGCTGCGGCCGGCGACGGTCAGATCGAGCGCGTCACCGCCGCCGGTTTCGGCATAGCCGTCTTCCTTGAGCTTGAAATAATCCACCGCGAGCGTGGGCCGGAAGCTGATCCCGCCAAGCTGCGCGTCGCGCGCGATCGAGCCCGATGCCGACCACAGCGTCGCATCCCATTTGCCGCGCATCGTTTCGCGAATATCCTCCGCGCCCGCTTCGGCGCTGAAGACGCGCGTGCCCTTGAGCCGGATCGGAGCGCCCGAAACGCGCGCGTGAGCAAGCCAGTCGTTCGAATTCAGGCGCCAGTAGAGCGCCCCTTCCCACTGGGTCGAGCTGACCTCGCTGTCGTTGCTGCTGTTGCCGTCCTTGCCGCTGAGGAAGGCCGCCGACGCACCGAAATTGCCGATGCCGCTCTTGATCTCGGCGCCGAGCGAAATGCCCCAGCCGCTGACATCATAACCCGCGGTATCGCCGATGCTCTTCGACGTGCCCCAGACGGCCTGGTTGACCCAATAGCCCCATTTGCCCTCGTCCTGGAACGGCGCGTTTGGGTCTTGCAGATAGCGCGCGAGAGCGCGCGAGCCCGAGGTGACGGTTTCGAAGACGCCGCCTTCATGTTCGGGCAGCATCTGGTTGAGCTGATTGCGGAACTGGTCGCCGTCGACGATGTCGAGGAACACGCCTTCGACGACCTGGTCGGCCGAAAGCGCATCGACGACTGCGTTGAACGCCGATGCCTGCGACCGGTTGAGGCCCAGCTCGCTCGTGCTCTTGCGTGCGATGTTGACGCGCAGCTCGTTCGCGGTCGAGGTCAGGGTGCCCTTGTAGAGGAAAGGCACGAGCGTCGATGTGGCGGTCAGATTGTTCGCGCCGGTCAGCGTTCCTGCGGTCAGGACGACATGGTCGCCCTCTGCATCCTCGATGCTCGACAGCTTTAGCGCCAGCTTGGAATCGGCGGCAAAGCTGGCCGTGCCCGTCACCTGCAACGCCGTGCCGGTGCTGCCGCTGTCGAGCGTGACCGCAACGATCCCCTTGTTCGTCACCGCCAGCGACGAGATGGTGGCCGCACCGGCAATGTCGAAGGTGCCGCCATCGACCGACACCGCAAGACCCTGTGCATTGGTGAGTTGCCCCGCAAAGCGTGCGGTGCCGCCGATCGACAAGCTGTCCGTGCCGCCGCCGAAGTCGGCATTGCCGGTAAACACTGACGTTCCCGTCAGCGCCATCGTGTCATTGCCGCTGCCGAAGCGCGCATTGCCAGCATAGGTGGCGTCGCCCGACAGCGCGAGGCGGTTGTCGCCGGCGCCGAAATAGCTGTTCCCCTTCACCGAACCGTCGGCGATATCGAAGACATCATTGCCGGTGCCGAAGCGAACGTCGCCGGTGATCGACGGCGCGGTGACACCCGATGCGACCGCTGTCTGCTTGACAGTCGCGCCGCCGCCGTTGGCCGACAGGTCGATCGCGACATTGCGATCCGACGATGCGAGCGCGCCGCTCGCGCTGATCGCGCCGCTATTCTCGACCATGTCGACATTGCCCGACAGATCGACGATCGCACGCGCGGTCGCGGCATCGCCCCCGGCCTTGGCCGAGATCGACCCGCTGTTGCGGATCAGCGCCACGTCGGCCCCCGCTTCCACCAGGATGCCGGTGATCGACGAGGTTGCGCTGCTGCCGCCCGTCGCCTCGATCTTGCCCGCGTTGCGGATTTCGGGCGTGATCGTTCCCGCACCCGCGCGGATCGCGGTTGCCGAGGCGTCTTTCGAGGTTGCAGACACGCTGCCGCTGATGCCGACACCGCCGGCGATGGTAACATTATGCCCCATGCCGCCCAACTGGATCGCGGTCGCGTCCTTGCCGGCATAAAGGCCGTTGCCCTGAACCGAACCGTCGATGATCAGGCCGAAGCCGGTTCCCGTTCCGGCAACGGCACCGATCGCGATGTCGCGGTCCGCCGAGCCGATCCGCATCGCGGGGGCCGAACCGAAGGAGCGGACGACCGCCGATCCTTCCTTGTCGTCGTCGATGCCGTCCTTGTCCTCATCCTTGTCGGCAGCGTTCGTGTCCTTGGGCGGGACAGCCAGGACGATACCGCCGCTGACATCGCCTTCGATCGACAGTGCCGGGCCGCCGATCAGCAGATCGTCGGCGTCGAGCTTCGACGGGTCGGACGGTGCCGTCGTGTAGCGATAGCCGGTGGCGGTGAGCGTCCCCTGCACGACAAGCGCGCCGTTGATGTTGCCCGAAAGCCGCGCGGCGACTGCATCCACGCCCTGCGCCGTAATCGTGCCGGCGAGGCGGACATTGCCGGTGACGTCCTGCAGCCCGACACCAAGCGCGCGGTCGCCAATGACCGATACCTTGCCGTCGGTCGTGAAATTGCCGGTCAGCGGCCCGCCGAGCCGGATGCCCGCCGAATCATTCCCCTCGACCGTCACTTCACCGCTGTTGACGATATTGCCGGTAAAGGCGCCGCCGGTTGCGATGCCGACGCGGTTCGATCCGACCGCAAAGGGCCCGTCGAGATCGCCGTCATTGTCGATGTCGGTGGGGGTGTAGCTTTCGTCGATGATGATCTTGCCGGTCGCCGAATTGGTGATCGTGCCGGTCACGCCCGCATTGGCAAAAATGCCGCGCGCGCCGTCCGAATTGGTGATCTGGATCGTGCCGTCGTTGGTGACCTTGTTGTTGCTGTCGATCGTGACCGCCGTGCCGCTCGTCGGCTTGATCGAGCCTGCGGAGCCGATCTTGATATCGTCGGCTGCGCCCGATTTGACGGTCGAGGTGCTGACCGGCGTGGTCGTCGCGGTGGTGATGCTCGTTTCGGCGTATGCGGGCATGGCGATGATCGTCGCCAGGCAGGTCGATGCCAGCAGGGTCTTGCGCATGGAGTTCCTCTTTTGATGTCCCCCCGGGTCGATGGCCCGGAACCGAACACAAGACGGAGCGCGCCGCGCGCGACCTTGGAAAAAAGTCCTGCGCCGGCTTTTGGCCGCAAGAAACGGAACGGATCGGGTGTACGGTCCCGCTATTCGCCGCGTCTCACCGCACGACGAAGAGGAAGGATGCCAATGACCGCCGAGCCGGAAATACGGACGCCGCAGCTTGAATCCGATCTGGAAGGGCGGGGATGGCACCGGCTTCCGAAGCTGCTCACCCCGTCCGATTGCGCCGATCTTTCCGCGATGTTCGACGCCGACGAGCGCTTTCGCAGCACGGTGACGATGCAGCGTCATGGTTTTGGCCGCGGCGAATATCGCTACTTTGCTTATCCCTTGCCCGCTGTCCTCGAACGGTTGCGGCAGCGCCTGTATGAAAGCCTGGCGCCGCTTGCGAACCGATGGGCGGCGCGTTTGGGAGCGAACGCTTCCTTTCCCGCCGATCTGCCCGCCTTCACAAGCCTTTGCCACGCGTCGGGACAGGTCCGGCCGACGCCGCTGCTGCTACGGTACCGCGCCGGCGACTATAATTGCCTCCATCAGGATCTTTACGGCGACCTCCATTTTCCGTTTCAGGTGGCGTTCCTGCTGTCCGAGCCGGAAGTCGATTTCGACGGCGGCGAATTCGTCCTGACCGAACAGCGCCCGAGAATGCAGTCGCGCGCACATGTCGTGCCGCTGCGGATGGGTGACGCGGTCGTGTTCGCGGTCAACGAAGCACCGCGAGCCGGAACGCGCGGCACCTACCGCGTCAAAATGCGCCACGGCGTCAGCGAAATTCGCAGGGGCGAGCGCTTCACGCTCGGCATCATATTCCACGACGCGCGTTAGGGGCATGGGCAAATGGCGGACAGGGTGGGATTCGAACCCACGGTGAGCTTGCACCCACGGCGGTTTTCAAGACCGCTGCCTTAAACCACTCGGCCACCTGTCCTTGCGGCGCCGACATAGCGCGGCGGCGGCGCGCGGCAAGCGAAACCTTTGGTGCGCGCGGCGCGAACGGTCCGGCGCGCGAATGACTCGTCCTGTCCCGCCGGCGGCTGGCCAAGGGGGCTGTATCCGTGGCAGACACGCCCTATAGGGTGGGACATATGCACGCTAAACCATTCAGAATCGGACGCCTCCTTGCCCGGATCGGTGTCCTCCTATCCGCCTGGACCATGGCGGCTTCGGCGCCGCTGCACGCGCAGGCGGCCGATCCCGGCTTCGATACCTATGTTCAGTCGCTCTGGCCCAAGGCACAGGCGCGCGGCGTTTCGCGCGCGACCTTCGACCGGGTGACGAGCGGGCTTCGCTTCAATGCGCGCGTCGTGGCGCTCGATCGCGACAATCTGGGCGCGCCGCCGCGTCCCGATACGCCGATCCCGGCCTTTGCACCCTATAAGGCGAAGCATGTCGATGCCGCGCGCATCAACGGCGGGCGCCGCGTCCACGACCGCCTGTTGCCGCTGCTGTCGCGGATCGAGGAACGGACGGGCGTCCCGACGAGTATCATGATCGCGATCTTCGGGCACGAAACTGCTTATGGCGCGGTAACCGGCAATTTCGATCTGCCCGAAGCGCTGGCGACGCTAGCCTATGAGGGGCGCCGCCGCAGCCTTTTCGAACCCGAATTCATCGCGACGCTCGAAATGGTCGAAAAGGGCGTTCCGCGTGACGTGCTGAAGGGCAGTTGGGCGGGGGCGTTCGGCTATCCCCAATTCCTGCCTTCGGTCTATCTGAAGGTTGCCGAGGACGGCGACGGCGACGGCGTCGCCCGCATCTGGTCGAGCGAAGCCGACGCGGTCGAGTCGATCGGTTCCTATCTGCGCCGGGCCGGCTGGCATGCCGGCGAACCGTGGGGTGTCGCCGTGCGCGTTCCCGACGGCTTTGATCGCTCCGCAATGGCGACCCGGCTCGAGCCGACACGCTGCCCGCGCGTTTTCGCCCGCTACAGCCGCTGGCGGTCGATGGCGGAATGGCGTGCCGCCGGGTTCCAGCCAGTGAGCGGACGCTGGCCGGCGGACCATATTCAGGCGACCTTGCTCGAACCCGACGGCCCGGGAAAGACCGCCTATTTGCTGACCGGTAATTATCGTGCGATACTCGACTATAATTGTTCGAACTTTTACGCACTTTCTGTGGGGTTGCTGGCGGATGAAATCGATCGTTAGGGGCGGGGGCGCGGCCACGCTGGTCGCAGGAACGGCATTGGCGCTGGCGGCATGCGGCAGCTTTGACGGCAAGAGCAATACGGCGGTCGCCGCTGCGCCCGCGACAGCTCCTGCCGACAATGGCGTATCGGACGTGCCGGTGAAACTCGGCGATCCCTATACCATCGCGGGCACGACTTACACGCCCGCGGATGTCGCCGATTATGACGATGTCGGCTATGCAAGCTGGTATGGCGAAGAAGCGGCGGGCAAGCCGACCGCCAATGGCGAGATATACAACCCCGACGGTATCAGCGCCGCGCACAAGACGCTGCCGCTTCCCAGCTATGTCGAGGTAACGGCGCTCGATACCGGGCGCACGATATTGGTGCGCGTCAACGATCGCGGACCGATGAGCAACGACCGGCTGATCGACCTGTCGCGCGGCGCCGCCGCACAGCTCGGGCTGACCGATGCGGTGAGCGCGGTTCGCGTGCGCCGGACCAATCCGCCCGCGGCCGAGCGCGCGCAGCTTCGCGCTGGCAGGCCGGTACCCGAGCGGCTGTCAACGCCCGAATCGCTGCTGTCGATCCTGCGGACCAAGATCAAGCAGGTGCCCGTGCCCAAAGCGGCTGCCGCCACGGTTCCCGATCAACCGGCGCCGCCGACGGCATCGGCCCAGGCCAAGCCCGGCGACGACCGGATGGCGGTAACCAGCAGCAAAAAGCCCGAACCTTCCAAGCCGGCCCCGGCGGCCAAGCCGGCTAGACCCGAAAAGAAAGCGGAACCGGCACCCAAAGCGGTTGCGGGAAGCTTCGTCGTTCAGGTCGGCGCGTTCAGCAGCGAAGCGCGGGCCAATGTCGCAGCGAAATCGGTCGGCGGCCATGTCGACAAAGCCGGCAAATTGTGGCGCGTCCGCATGGGTCCCTTTGCCAGTGACGGCGAAGCAAAAGCCGCACAGGACAAGGCGAAAGCCAAGGGCTTCCGCGACGCGACCGTCCTGCGCGACCGATAAGCGGTGCGGCGTCGAAACGGAATCGCGCGCGCCATCGGCGCCGGACTGGCGGCAATCGCGCTCGCAAGCACCTTTCCGGCGGCTTCGGCAGGGAATGACAAGCCAAAGCCGGGTGCGGTGAGCCGCCCGCTTTATTTCACCGAAGCGCCGATCGTGATGTTGAAGGATCTCGATTCGGGCGCGATCCTCTTTTCCCGTGGCGCCGACAAACGCTTCGCGCCGGCATCGATGGCGAAGGTGATGACCGCCTATGTCGTACTCGACCTGATCAAGCGCGGCGAACTGTCGCGCGAAAAGGTCTTTACGGTCAGCGAAGCGACCTGGCGCAAGTGGAATGGCAGCAACGGCGGGTCGACGATGTTCCTGCGCGCCGGCGAAAAGATTTCGGTCGACGAATTGCTCAAGGGCCTGATCACCGTATCGGGCAATGACGCCGCGGCGGCGCTGGCGGTCGGGATCGATGGCAACGAAGGCGATTTCGTCAAGCGAATGAACGCGATGGCGACCAAAATCGACATGACGTCGAGCAAGTTCGGAACCCCGAACGGCTGGCCCGATGGCGGCGTTACCAAGGTAAGCGCGGCCGATCTTATCACGCTGGCGGACCGGCTGATCCGCGACCATCCCGATGGATATGCGCGCTATTTTTCGATTCCGCGCCTTCAGCATGGGGTTTCGCCCGAAGGCAAGCCGATCGTCCAGCCGAACCGCAACCCGATTCTGGGGCGCTTTGCCGGGGCCGACGGGCTCAAGACCGGCCACACCGCTGAAGCAGGCTATTGCTTTCTTGGTTCGGCAAAGCGCGATGGCCGCCGCCTGATCATGGTGGTTGCGGGCATGAAAAGCGAAAAGGCGCGGCGCGAAGAGGCCGAACGGCTGATGCGCTGGGGCTTCGACGCGTGGGAAGGCCGCGAACTGGTGCCCGCTGGAACCAAGGTCGGGCAGGTCGAGATACAACAGGGTGCACGGCCGAGCGTGACGGCCGAGACCGATATTGCGGTCCGAATGACGGTTCCCAAGGGTTATGCCGGCGGCTATCGCGCCGCGATGCAGAGCCGCAGCCCGCAAACCGCCCCGATCGAACGCGGCACACCGATCGCGCGCCTGATCGTGACGCCCGATGGCCTGCCACCGCAAACCACGCCATTGCTCGCGGCGAAGGATGTTGCGCGGGCTGATGGGGCCTGGACGCGGCTGCGCAGCGGGTTTTATCGGCTCGCCGGGCGATGAGCGGGCGCTTCATCACGCTGGAGGGCGGCGAAGGGGTCGGCAAATCGACGCAGATTCGCGCGCTGGCCGTGGCACTTGCCGAGCGCGGGGTCGACGTCGTCGCGACGCGCGAGCCCGGCGGCAGCGCCGGCGCCGAGGCGATCCGCGCACTGCTGATGGAGGGGGCCGACGATCGGTGGGACGCGCGCAGCGAAGCGCTGCTCTTCGCCGCCGCGCGCGCCGATCATGTCGCGCGCACGATCCGGCCCGCGCTCGAACGTGGCGCCTGGGTGCTATGCGATCGCTTTGTCGATTCAACCCGGGCCTATCAGGGCGCGGGAGGGGGGATCACCGACGCCGACATCATGATGCTGCACGGCTTCGGTTCGCTTGGCCTGTTGCCCGACCGGACCTTCCTCCTGACCGTTTCCGCGGCAGAGGCGCACCGGCGACTGGCGGCGCGCGATGCCGCCGGTGCCGATCGCATGGGCAGCAAGCCCGCCGATTATCAGGCCCGGCTCGCCGCGCGCTTCGCCGAGATTGCGGCGGCGGAGCCCCAACGCTGGCGCCTTGTCGACGCCGATGCGCCGGCGACCGCGGTTACCGCCGCCCTGTTGTCGGAGCTTGCCGAATGGCTGCCATGATCGGCCATCACGACGCCGAGAAGGCCTTTCTGGAGCCCTGGACAAGCGGCCGTCTCCACCACGCCTGGCTCCTCGCCGGGCCGCAGGGAATGGGGAAGGGCGCCTTTGCCGCACGGGTCGCCCGCTTTCTGGTCACGCACGACCGGGCGGGCGAGGGAGGGGCGCCGCTGTCGCTCGACGATCCCGGTGACGATCAGGCGGGGCGGTTGGTCGCGGCGGGCAATCACCCCGAGATCATCCATCTGACGCGGCAGGTGAAGGACAAGAGCAAGGATCTCGCGCGCAATATCACGATCGATCAGGTGCGCGGCATGATCCGCCGCCTGCATCTGTCCTTGTCGCTCGGCGCGTGGCGCGTCGTCGTCATCGACGCGGTCGACGACCTCGAAACCGACGGGGCCAATGCGCTCCTCAAGACGCTTGAAGAGCCGCCGGCGCAAACCTTGTTCCTGCTCGTCAGTCATTCGCCCGGGCGCCTGTTGCCGACGATCCGGTCACGCTGCAGAATTCTGCGTTTTCAACCCGTTGAGCGTGACGTCATGACGGCGTGGCTGCACGATTTGCGTCCGATGCTCGACATGGCCGAGGTGCGCGCGATCGTCGCGGCGTCGGGCGGGGTTCCCGGCAAGGCGCTGGCGCTCATCGACAGCGACGTCGCGGTCATGGAAAAGAAGCTGATGGCGATCGCGACCGGCGGTGATCGCGACAATCGGCTACGCGAGGCGTTGGCGCGCGAAGTCGGCGGCACCAGCAACCGGGCGCGGCTCGAACTGGTGATCGACATCGTGCCGGGCCTGCTGGCACGGCTGGCGCGCGAACGCCCGCTGGGAGAGATCGCACCGGTGCTCGGTCAATGGGACCGCATCCAGCGGACGGTGCGCGATGCGGTGCGCGGGTCTTATGACGGGGCGATGGTGGGGTTCGAGATCGGCAACTGCCTCGCCGAACTCGCGCCGCGCGGCGGGCAGGCGGCACGCTGACGCTTTCCCTTGGCCGCGCCAGCGGCTAAGGCGCGCGCATGTCCGAACCATTTTATATCACCACCGCCATCAGCTATCCCAACGGCCGCCCGCATATCGGTCACGCCTACGAGGCCATCGCGACCGACGTGATGGCGCGCTTCCAGCGGATGCGCGGCCGCGACGTGCGCCTGATCACCGGTACCGACGAACATGGGCTGAAGATGTATCAGACCGCGCGCGACCAGGGTCGCGCAACGATCGATCTTGCCGATGAAATGTCTGGATATTTCCGTGAGATGTATGGCAAGCTGAATATCAGCTATGATAATTTTATGCGCACGTCGGACCCGGCGCACCATCGCGCATCGCAGGCGATCTGGCGGGCGATGGAAGCCAATGGTGACCTCTACCTCGACCGCTATGAAGGCTGGTATTCGGTTCGCGACGAAGCTTTCTATGATGAAAGCGAACTCACAGACGGGGAAGGGGGCGTTCGCCTGTCGCCGCAGGGGACGCCGGTCGAATGGACCGTCGAGGAAAGCTGGTTCTTCCGCCTGTCGGCCTATCAGGACCGTCTGCTCGCGCTCTATAACGACAATCCCGACTTCATCCGCCCCGAAAGCCGCCGCAACGAGGTGCTGCGCTTCGTCGAGGGCGGATTAAAGGATCTGTCGGTATCGCGCACGAGTTTCGATTGGGGCGTCCCGGTGCCGGGCAGCCCCGGGCATGTGATGTATGTCTGGGTCGACGCGCTCACGACCTATTTGTCGGGCATTGGCTATCCCGACATGGACGGCGATTTCGCACGATTCTGGCCGGCGAACATTCATATGATCGGCAAGGATATCGTTCGTTTTCATACTGTTTACTGGCCGGCCTTCCTTATGAGTGCCGGTCTGCCGCTGCCGCGCCAGGTGTTCGGTCACGGCTTTCTACTCAACCGCGGCGAGAAGATGTCGAAATCGCTCGGCAACGTTGTCGATCCGATGACGCTCGCCGAACAGTTCGGCGTCGATGCGCTGCGCTATTATCTGCTCCGCGAAGTGAGCTTCGGACAGGACGGCAGCTATTCGGCCGAAGCGATCGTGCGAACCGCGAATGCCGACCTCGCCAACAGCTTCGGCAATCTTGCGCAGCGCAGCTTGTCGATGATTTTCAAGAATTTGGATGGCGATATTTCGAACGATTATTCTCCCAGCGAGGAAGATTTAGCTCTTAGGAGCGCCGTTCGCGACGCCGCGGTAAATTTGCTTCCTCGTGAGTTTGAAGAGCTGTCATTTTCCGTCGGCATTGAGGAATGGCTCCGCGCAGTTTTTGCCTGCAACCAGTATGTTGATACGCAGGCCCCGTGGGCTTTGCGCAAGACCAATCCAGAACGGATGCGTGCTGTGCTGATGACTCTCTTTCGGGCTATTCGCACACTCGCGATTGCGATCCGTCCGGTGGTGCCGTCCGCGGCCGACGCGCTGCTCGACCAGATGGGAATCGCTGACGATGCGCGCGACTTCGCCGCGCTTGCCGACACCGAATGGTTTGCGAAGCTTGCTGCCAGCGGTTTTGCGATCGGCCAGCCGGTTCCTATCTTTCCACGCCTTGAACTGCCCGAAGGGGAAGGGGAGGCCTGATGCTCGTCGATTCGCACTGCCACCTCAATTACAAGGGGCTTGCCGAGCAGCAGGGTGAGGTGCTGGAGCGCGCGCGGGCGCGCGGCGTCACCGCGATGCTCAACATCGCAACGCGCGAGAGCGAGTGGGACGACGTCCTGGCTGCTGCCGAAGCCAATGCCGATGTATGGGCTAGCGTCGGCATCCATCCGCACGATGCCGATCATCATCCCGATGTCGATACCGCCAAGCTGGTCGAGAGGGCCGCGCATCCGCGCGTGATCGGGATCGGCGAGACTGGGCTGGACTATTATTACGACAAGAGCGACCGGGCGCGGCAACAGGATAGTTTTCGCCGCCATATCCACGCGTCGCAGCAGACCGGCCTGCCGATCATCGTCCACACTCGCGATGCCGAGGCCGATACGCTGGCGCTGCTCGGCAAAGAGATGGAAAGGGCGCCTTACACCGGCGTGATCCATTGCTTCACCGCCAGCGACGACTTTGCCAAAGCGGCGCTCGACCTTGGGCTGTTCATCTCGATCTCGGGGATCGTGACGTTCAAAAATGCCGCGGATCTGCAGGCCACGGCGAAATGGCTGCCGCAGGATCGGCTGCTGATCGAGACCGACTCCCCCTTCCTTGCCCCCGTTCCGCATCGCGGCAAGACCGGCGAGCCCGCCTTTGTCGCCGATACGCTGGCGTTTCTGGCGGACCTGCGCGGCGACGACCGCGAGGCGTTGGCGGCGGCGACAGGCGCGAATTTCTACGCACTTTTCAACAAGGCGGCGCCATGACGTCACACGCGTCATGAAGGTTCGCATTCTGGGGTGCGGTACTTCGTCGGGGGTGCCGCGGATCGGTAACGACTGGGGGCAGTGCGACCCCGACAATCCACGCAACCTACGCAGCCGGGCCTCGATCATGATTTCGCTCGGTGGGTACCGGTTGATCGTCGACACCAGCCCCGACATGCGCCTGCAATTGCTCGACGCCGGGATCGGAGAGGTCGATGGGGTGATATGGACGCACGAACATGCCGACCATACGCACGGTCTCGATGATCTGCGCCAGATTATGCACCTGCGCGGTTCGGCCGTCCCCGCCTACGCCCGAGCGCATGTTCTCGATATTCTGAAATGGCGCTTCACCTATGCCTTTGCCGGCAACGCCGGCTATCCGGCGTCGGTCGATCCGATCGAACTGGCCGATCATCAGTGGATCGGACCGATCGAAGTGTCGGCACTCGAAATGCCGCACGGTCCGATAAAGGCCAGCGGCCTGATCTTCAGCGACGGTGCGCACAAGATCGGCTATGCGACGGATTTTTCACGGTTTACCGATGAAATGGTTGATTTCTTCCAAGGGGTCGATCTTTTGGTGATCGACGCGCTCCGGCGCTATCCGCACCCCACGCACCCGCATCTCGCGATGACGCTCGAAGGGCTCGCCAAGGTGGGCCAGCCGCGGGCGATCATCACGCATATGGACAATACGATGGATTATGACGATCTGGCCGGCGAGCTGCCCGACGGCGTCGAGCCAGGGTACGACGGGCTCGAGGTGGAATTGTGAACGGCGATACCACGGTGCAGATGATCTGGTTCGTCGGGGCCTTTGCGCTTGTCTTGAGCTCGCTCGCGGCCAGACGGCTCAACCTAGCCGACGGATTGAAGATGGCGCTCGCGTGGGTGGCAATCTTTGCGCTCGTATTTCTCGTCGTCCGGACGTGGCAGCTTTTTGCGTGACGATTCAACGAGAGGGGGGCCAAACGAGCCTCCCTGTTATATCAAATTTAACATAATATATATTATCGGATAATCTTATGTCGAAAACGCCTTCGCTGTCCCCCATCGACCGACTGCTCGCGATCATGCGTCAGTTGCGCAATCCCGATGGTGGGTGTGAGTGGGATTTGGCGCAGGACTTCACAACGATCTCACCTTACACGATCGAGGAAGCCTATGAGGTTGCCGACGCCATAGCCTCCGGATCGCCCGATGCGATTTGCGACGAGCTTGGAGATTTGCTGCTCCAGGTCGTCTTTCACGCCCAGATCGCCACCGACAAAGGCCTGTTCGGGTTCGACGACGTCGCCAATGCGATCAGCGACAAGATGGAACGGCGCCACCCGCATATCTTCGGCGATGCAACGACGCATGACGTTCGCCAGCAATGGGAACAGATCAAGGCGGCCGAGCGCAGCGCCGACGGCGCCAAAAGCGTGCTCGACGGCGTGGCGTTGTCACTGCCGGCGCTCCTGCGCGCGCAAAAGCTGCAAGGCCGCGCTGCGCGGGCGGGATTTGACTGGCCCGATGCCGACGGACCGCGCGCCAAGATCGCCGAAGAACTGGAAGAAGTCGAAACGGCCCCTGACGACGCAGCGCGGGCGGAGGAAGTCGGCGACCTGCTCTTCGCGGTGGTGAACTATGCGCGGCACCTCGGCGTCGATGCCGAAAGCGCACTCCGTGACGCCAACGCCAAGTTCGCGCGCCGCTTCATGGCCGTCGAAGCACGCGCTGGCGCCGACATGGCGCATATGCCGCTCGATGCGCTCGAAGCGCATTGGCAGGCGGTCAAGGCTTCGGAAGCCCCTTAGCCGGCCAGAGGCGGCGGAAGCGGGCCTGATCGGCGGGATCGAGCCGAACGGTGAGCACATGCCCATCACCCTCTGCCCTGTTATCAAGGACTTCGCCACGGGCGTGGAGCCAGGCAAGCGCCTCCCCTTCGTCAAAGCCGAGAAAAATCTGCTGTATTTCGTGCCCTTCGGTCAGCCGCGCCGCCATCAGCGTCCGCGCCGCATCGACGCCCTCGCCGGTGAAGGCCGAAATGACCGCGACGTCGCTGCGCCGCGCGGCGATCTCGACGATCTCGGCGCGCCGTTCGGGGGGCGCGGTGTCGATCTTGTTCCAGATTTCGATCTGCGGAATCGGATCGGCGGCGTCCTCCCCTTCCCCATCCAGCGGTCCGTTGACGCCCAGCGAGTCGAGGATCGCCTTGACGTCGTCATATTGGGCGTCGCTGTCGGGATGGACGATATCGCGGACATGGACGATAAGATCGGCGGTCGTCACTTCCTCCAGCGTCGCGCGGAAGGCGGCGACGAGTTCGGTCGGAAGGTCGGAGACGAAGCCGACCGTGTCGGAGAGGATTGCCTTGTCGATCCCCGGTAGGCGGATTTCGCGCATCGTCGGATCGAGCGTCGCGAACAGCATATCTTCCGCCATGACGTCACTTCCCGTCAGGCGATTGAAAAGCGTCGATTTTCCGGCGTTTGTATAGCCCACCAGCGCGACGACGGGCCAGGGCGCGCGCTGCCGCTTGGCGCGTTGGAGTTGGCGCGTGCGCCGCGCATCGTCGAGCTGGCGGCGGATGCGCGCCATACGATTGCGGATCATCCGGCGGTCGGCCTCGATCTGCGTCTCGCCGGGGCCGCCGAGGAAGCCGAAGCCGCCGCGCTGGCGCTCGAGGTGGGTCCAGCTTCGCACCAGCCGTCCCGCCTGATAGTCGAGATGCGCTAGTTCGACCTGCAACCGCCCCTCGGCGGTCGCGGCGCGCTCGCCGAATATCTCGAGGATCAGGCCGGTGCGATCGATCACCTTCGTTCCGAAGGCGGTTTCCAGATTGCGCTGCTGGATCGCGGTCAGCGCGGCGTCGACGATGACAAGTTGCACGTCGTGCGCCGCAATCGCGGGCTTGATAGCCTCGATCTGACCGACGCCGATCAGCGTTGCCGCGCGCGTCTGGCGGAGGCGCAGCGGATGCGCTGCCACCACCTTGAGCCCGATCGCGACCGCGAGCCCCTTTGCTTCCTCAACGCGCGCGTCGAGATCGCGCGACGGGCGCTGGCCGTGCCATTCGGGCACGACAAGCAGCGCGGGCGCACCGCGCGTTACCTCTTCGGCGCTATCGGACATCGGGTCGATCAGGCGTCGCCGTCGGCTTCGCCATGGTCGGTCAGATTGATCGGGCCGTTGGGCTGAACCGTCGAAATGGCGTGCTTGTAGACAAGCTGCACCTGGCGTTCGCGTTCGAGCAGCATGCAGAAGAGATCGAAGGCGACGATATCGCCCTGCAGCATGACGCCGTTGACAAGGAACATCGTCACCGACTCTTCGGAACGGCGCACCGCATTCAGGAAAACGTCCTGAAGCGCCTTGCCCTTGGCGGTGGGAACTTCGCGCACATCGGCGCCGAGCGAGGCCAGGTCGAAATCATGCGACGGCATGATCGTCGAGATCGCGTGCTTGTACACGAGCTGCGACTGGCCGTCGCGGCGGAGCAAGAGCGAGAAATTGTCGAACCAGGTGATTATTCCCTGCAGCTTCACGCCCTTGACGAGAAACATCGTCACCGGGGTCTTGCTGCGACGCAGAGCGTTGAGAAAAAGATCCTGAAGATTCTGGTTTTTATCGGACACATTTGCCTCCTGTTTTTGGCGGCCGAGCCGCGAGTTCGATGCGCCGACGATCAGCCCCGTATCGTCTTCGCAGCCGCAATATGCGGCAAAGAGCGGATCAGGTCTAGGGTAAAGCCACTACCCTTCCCCGTCCTGATTCTCGGTCAATCCCAACAGCTTCAGCTTTCTATGCAGAGCCGAACGCTCCATCCCGATAAAGGCTGCGGTGCGCGAGATATTTCCCGAGAAGCGATTGATCTGGATGCGCAGATATTCGCGTTCGAAATTCTCGCGCGCCTCCTTGAGCGGAATCGCGGTGATCGATTCGCTGTTGGGCAGGATGTCGGTGCCGCCGCGGACCAGCTCCGAAGGCAGCATATCGGCATCGATCCGGCCGAGCCGATCGCTCGGCGCGAGGATCATCACTCGCTCGATCACGTTGCGCAATTCGCGCACATTGCCGGGCCATTCATGCGCCTGGAGCGCCGCCATCGCCTCCGAGCTGATCTCGGGCGGCGGCACGCGCCGTTCGGCGGCATAACGGCCGACGAAATGGTCGCAGAGGCTCGCAATATCATCGCGCCGCTCGCGCAGCGGCGGAATGTGCACGGGCACGACATTGAGGCGGTAATAGAGATCTTCGCGAAAGCGCCCTTCCGCGATTTCGCTCATCAAGTCGCGCGCGGTGCCCGAAATGATGCGGACGTCGACGCGGATCATCGTTCGCCCACCGACACGCGTGAAGCTCTGGTCGGTCAGGACGCGCAATATCTTGCCCTGCGTCGTCAGCGGCATGTCGGCGACTTCGTCGAGGAAGAGCGTCCCGCCATGCGCCTGTTCGAGCAGACCGACGCGGATCGCCCCGTCGTCGCTTTCCGACCCGAACAATTCGATCTCGACCGTTTCGGGGTCCATCCGCGCGGAGGAAATGACGCGGAACGGCGCATTCTGCCGCCCGCTCCAGCCATGGAGGACGCGCGCCGCAACCTCCTTGCCGACGCCGGGAGCGCCGGTGACGAGCACCCGGCTGCCGGTTCCCGCCACGCGTTTCAGCGTCGCGCGGACATTGTTGATCGCGGTGCTGCTGCCCGTGAGTTCGTCGGCGGGACCGGCCTTTTCGCGAAGCTGTTCATATTCGAACTTCAGCCGCTCGCTCTCGGTCGCGCGCGCGACGAGGTGCAACAGACGCTCGGCCTCGAACGGCTTTTCGATGAAGTCGTAGGCGCCGCGGCGGATCGCCGCGACGGCGGTGTCGAGACCGCCATGGCCCGAAATGACGATGATCGGCAGCGTCGGGTCGAACTCCTTGATCGCCTCGACCAGCCCCAATCCGTCGAGCCGCGACCCCTGCAGCCACACGTCGACCAGCGCGAGCGACGGGCGCCGCTGGCGGATCGCTTCGAGTGCGGCATCGCTGTCGGAAGCGGTCCGCGCTTCATAGCCTTCGTCTTCCATGACGCCGGCGACCAGTTCGCAAATGTCGCGTTCGTCGTCGACGATCAAAATATCAAGCGCCATGTTCTTCTCTGTCCTGCCGGTTTCTGATGCGCCCCGGCACCGATTCAATCTGCCCTGTTGGAACTCCCCCGCCCTTGCCAGCCAATGGCCGCAGGCGATCGGCGTGCAGCGTCAACGTGACCTGCGTCCCCCGCCCTTCCGGATTGTCCGAAAATTCAAGCTCGCCATAATGTTGCTCGACGATCTTCTTGACGATGGCAAGGCCGAGCCCCGTCCCGCCCTGCCGCGTAGTCATATAGGGTTCGGCGATCGCGTCGCGCGCCTCGGGCAGCCCGATGCCATCATCGGTGACGCGGATGACCACCGCATCCTGCGGGCCGATGTCGAGTTCGGCGCGGATATGGCCCGAAACCGGGCCATCCGATTTTTTCGTATTTTCCTCGATGGCCTCAACCGCATTTTTGACGATGTTCGTCAGCGCTTGCGATAGCAGGCGCCGGTCGCAGACGAGCGGCTCGATCTCGTTCGGCGTCGTGACGCTGAATATGATGTCGGGCTTCGCGACCTCGAACAGGAACACCGCCTGGCGCAGGATGTCGCGGATATCCTCGACCCCGAAGGTGGGCTTCGGCATTCGCGCAAAGCTAGAAAATTCGTCGACCATGCGGCGCATATCGTGGACCTGCCGCACGATGGTGTCGGTCAGCTTGCGGAAGGTTGCGGCATCGCCCTCGACCTTTTCACCGAAGCGGCGCTGCAAGCGTTCGGCGGCGAGCTGGATCGGGGTCAGTGGATTCTTGATTTCATGCGCAATGCGGCGCGCGACGTCGGACCAGGCGGCGCGGCGCTGATCGAGCAGCTGCTGGGTGATATCCTCGAAGCTCAGCACGAAGCCGTCGCCTTGCGCGACCGCCTTCGCCGCGAGCGTCGCGGGTTCGGCATCGCGGCGGGCCAGCTGAACGATCCCTTCCTGCTCCCCGCCGCTCAAGAGCGCGGCCAGTTCGGGCGCGACATCGCCGAGCGGTTGCCCGGTCAAGGTCTCGGCGCTTTGCCCGATCAGGCTTTCGGCGGCGGCATTGGCGAGAAGAATGCGATGCTGCGCATCGACCGAGACGACCGCCGATGAGACGCCGCTCAGCACGGCTTCGATGAAGCTGCGCCGCGTTTCGAGCTGCTCATTGACGTTGACGAGCGCGCTCGTCTGCCCCTCGAGCTGCTCGGTCATGCGGTTGAAGGCGCGCGTCAGCACGGCAATCTCGTCGTCGCGGGCCGGCGGCGTGACGCGCACCGACAGATCCCCGCCCGCCGCGGTGCGCGTCGCGCCGATCAGGGTGCCGAGCGGGCGCGTGATGCGGTCGGCGACAACGATCGCAGCGACAACTGCAAGCGCGAGCAACAGAAGCGAGCCGAGATAGAGCGCGCCGTTGAACTGGAGCTGGAGCTGCTGCGATCGCTGGAACAGATCGTTATAGTCGGCGAGCACCGTGCTGGCGCGCATCGACTGTTGGAACCCCGGCACATTGGCGTCGCGCGACGCATAGACATAAGCCCGCGGCTGGCGCGGAAGCCTTGTCACGGCTTCGATGCGGTCGGGCTGAACATTCACGACGACCTGTTCGCCGGCGTCGAGGCGCTTGACCGTCGCAGGCGTCAGGCGGCTTTCGACTGCGCGTTTGTCGGGGTCGATCATCGCGGCCGTGCGCGGAATGCCGTCGGTCCCGATCTCGATAATCGCCGATTCATTCAGGCTGCGCACGACAACCTGCTGGAAATAATAATCGGAAAATTCGGGGCTATCGATCGCGACGCGGCCGAGCTGATCGCTCAAATCCTTGGCCATTGCGAAGGTGTTCGCGCTGACTTCGCGCTGATTTTCCTGATAATAGCCCTGCGCCAGACTGGCCGCATTTTCGAACATGCCACGCGAGCGGTCCGAGAACCAGAAATCGACGCCGAACTGGAACAGCAGCGAGGCGAAGATCACCACCAACAAGGTCGGCGTCGCCGCGATCAGCGAAAAGAGCGCGACGAGGCGCACATGCAGCCGCCCGTTGCCGCCGCCCATCGTCCGTTCGGCGCGCGCACGGGCCACGCGGCTGCCGATCAGCACGATCAGCGCCATCGCAGGAACGAGGTTGGCGACCATGATCGCCGCGACGAGCGCCGGGGTCAGCAGCCGCTCGCTCTGCGCGTCGCCGGTGACGAAGATGTAGGTACCGATCGCGACGCTCGCGATCAGCGCGAGCGTATAATATTCGGGCGCGCCGAACCGCCACCAGCCGCTCCGCGCGTCCGTATCACCGGGTTCGCCGTCAAGAGCCGAGGGGAAAGGCTGCGTCATTGTGGCTGCGATACGACAATCCTGTTGCATAGAAAACACACAATATGCGCCGGCGCGCCGATAAGTGTGCTTTTCCGGTCAACGGGAGCGCGTGCGATGCGGCGCCTAGGGATGCGCGGGATCGATGTCGAGTTGCCCCAATCGCTTGCGCAGCGTGTTGCGGTTGATCCCGAGCCGTCGGGCTGCCTCGAGCTGGTTGCCGCGCACTTCGCGCAGCACGCGGCGGAACAACGCGGCTTCGACGATGGCTTCGAGGTCGCTGTGGATGGCGCCGTCGCCGTCGGTACCCGCCACCCGTTCGCGCGCCCAATCGTCGACCGCGTGCGCGATCAGGTCCGCCGGCGCGGTGAAGGCGGGCGCCATGCCGCCGCTTTCGCGCAGCACCGTCTCGACATCGCGGGCGGTGACGACGGTGTCGCGCGCCAGAATGGCGAGACGCTGGACGACATTGCCGAGTTCGCGAACATTGCCCGGCCAGTCGTGGCGTTCGAGCAACTGCATCGCCTCGGGCGCGAATTCGCGGTCGGGCAGCCCCGACTGGCGCCCGGTATCGACGAAATAGCGCACGAGCGCGGCGATGTCGCTGCGCCGGTCGCGGAGTGGCGGCAGGCTGACCGGGATAACGTTGAGGCGGTAGAAAAGATCCTCGCGGAAGCGTCCTTCTGCGACAAGGCTGCGCATCTCGCGGTGCGTCGCGGCGACGACGCGGACATCGGCTTTCAGCGCCTGGCTGCCGCCGACGGTCGAATATTCGTTGGTTTGCAGGACGCGCAGCAGCCGCGTCTGGGCCTCGAGCGGCATGTCGCCGATTTCGTCGAGGAACAGCGTGCCGCCCGACGCCTGTTCGAACCGCCCGGCGCTGCGGCTGTGTGCGCCGGTGAAGGCGCCCTTTTCGTGACCGAACAATTCGGCCTCGATCAGTTCGCGCGGAATCGCGGCCATGTTGATCGCGACGAAGGGGCCATTGCGGCGCAGGCCCGTCGCATGGATCGCGCGTGCGACGACCTCCTTGCCCGTCCCCGATTCGCCGAGGATCAGGACAGCAAGGTCGTTCGAGGCGAGCCGCGCGATGGTGCGATATACCGCCTGCATGGCGGGCGCCCGGCCGATCAGCCCGTGGCTGTCGGTTTCGGCCGCATCGACCTTTGCGAGCGGTTGCCGGCCCCGCGCCAGCGCAGCGCGAACACTGGCGGTCAGTTCCTCGAGATCGAAGGGCTTGGGCAGATAGTCGTAGCTGCCGATCCCCTGTGCGCGGACCGCCGTGTCGAGCGTGTTCTGGGCCGACAGGACGATGACCGGCGTTTCGGGCGCCACGCCCGCGCCGGGCAGCGAATCGATGCCGTCGCCGTCGGGCAGGACGACGTCGGTAATGATGAGGTCGGGGCGATGATCGGCGAGCCAGGCATTACGCTCGGCGATGCTGCCGACCGCAGCGAACAGCGCGCATTCGTCGCCCAGCGTCTCGCGGATGATGAGCGAGATCGCGGGATCGTCCTCGACCAGCAGGATCGTCTTGTCGGTGGTCATGGCCGCGGCTCCTTGCGCGCCGAGGACTGCGCGGCGGGCAGATTGACGCGAAAGCGCGTCCACTCGCCATCGCGGACATGCTGGACGGTGCCGCCCATGTCGCGCGCGAGCTTCGCGACGAGCGCGAGACCGAGCCCCCTGCCCTCGCGCTTTGTCGTGACGAACGGGTCGAAGAGGTCATCGCGGATGTCGGCGGGGACGCCGGGACCGTTATCGCTGACGCTGACCTCGATCGGCAGCGCGATGCGGCCGCGACCGTCGCCATTGTCGATCGACAGCCCGTGGCGATAGGCGGTGGCGATGCGGATGACGCCATCGTCACGCCCGCCGAGCGCCTCGCCGGCGTTGGTGACGAGGTTCAGCAATATCTGGACCATGGCGTCATGGTTGCCCTGCACCATCGGCAGCGACGGGTCGAAATCCTCCGAAAAGCGGACCCCGGGCAATTGACGCGCGCGTACCGCCTCCAGCGCTTGATGGATCGGCTGATAGAGGTTGATCGGCGTGCAGGCGATCGGCTGCCCGCGCGAAAAATGCTCCATCTGGTCGATCAGCGTCGTGATCCGGTCGACCTCGGCGCAGATCAGCGTCGTGAAGCGCTCGCCGCTCGCGTCGGTCTTGCGCGCAAGCAGCTGCGCGGCGCCCTTGATCCCGGCGAGCGGGTTCTTGATTTCGTGCGCCAGCATGGAAGCGGCGGCCCCCGCCGCACGGCCCGACCGTCCGATCGCGCCGCCCATCAGTTCGGCTTCGCTTTGCGACGGAACGAGCGCGAGGATGCGGTGGCCGTTGCTGCCGTAGGGCACCATCTGCATATCGACGAAGATCGACTTGCCGCCGCCGATGCGGATTTCGGCGCGATGGGCGAACAATGCCGAGGTGTCGGGATCGTTCATGCGCTGACGATAGCCGCGGTCCATGCCGATGACGTCATAGACGACGCGCCCGACCATCGCCGACCGGCTGATATTGCAAAGCTGTTCGGCGGCCGCGTTGACAAACAGGACGACGGCCCCGCGGTCGATCAGCAGCGTCGCGACCGGATGCGACTGGATGATTTCGTCATGGTCGAACGTCGGGATGCTCGACGTCAACGCGCTCACGCAGCCGCCTTGCTCAGATAGGGCGCGTAAAATTCCTCGAGCGCATCGAGCACGCCCTTGCTGTCGGGGATCTGGTTGACGCGGTTGCGGAATTCCGCCGAACCGTGGAGCCCCTTTACATACCAGCCGAGATGCTTGCGCGCCATATTGACGCCGGTCATTTCGCCATAATGGTCGATCATCGCCCGATAATGCGATGTAATGACGTCATATTGTTCGTCGATGCCGGGGTCGGGACGCTCGCCCTCGCCGCGCAGCGCCGCCATCACCTGCCCCAGCAACCACGGCCGGCCATAGGCGCCGCGGCCGATCATCACGCCATCGGCGCCGCTCTGATCGAGAGCGGAGCGCGCATCGTCGACCGAACAGATGTCGCCATTGACGATCACCGGGATCGATACTGCATCCTTGACCCGGCGCACGAAGGCCCAGTCGGCGCTGCCGCGATACATCTGGTTGCGTGTGCGGCCGTGCACGGTAACCAGTTTCGCGCCGAGATCCTCTGCGATATGTGCGAGTTCGGGGGCGTTGAGGCTGTCATGGTCCCAGCCCATGCGCATCTTGACCGTCACCGGCACACTGACCGCCTTGACGCAGGCTTCGATCAGCGCCGCAGCCAGCTTGAGATCACGCATCAGCGCCGATCCGGCATCGCCGTTCGTGACCTTGCGCACCGGACAGCCCATGTTGATGTCGATGATCGCCGCGCCGCGCTCTTCATTAAGCTTCGCGGCCTCGCCCATTTCATAAGGCGTGCAGCCGACAAGCTGCATCGAAACGGGTTCCTCGACCGGATCCCAGGCGGCTTTCTGGATCGATTGCCGCGTTTCACGGATCGCGGCCTGGCTCGCGATCATCTCCGTGACGTTGAGCCCCGAGCCGTAATAGCGGACGATCTTGCGGAACGGCAGATCAGTGACGCCTGTCATCGGCGCGAGGATCACGGGATCCGCGATGGTAATATTGCCGATCTGGATGGGCCGGAGCGGCGCCATAACGGGGAGCTTTCGTTGAATTGCCTAAATTTTGTGCAGCCACTACACGCTAAGGCGCTTTTCCGCAAGCCGCGGCTGCGCTAACCGGCGCGCGTCATGACCGACTCCGCGCCCATGCCGTCCGGCTCCGTCGCTGTCGTGCTGCTCGCCGGCGGCGTCGGCGCGCGCGCGGGCTTTGCGCTTCCCAAGCAGCTTGTCCCGATCGGCCGCAAATCCGTGCTGCGCTGGAGCCTCGATGCGTTCGCCGCGCACCCGGCCATCGGTGCGGGCGTGCTCGTCGGCGATGATGACGTCGTGGCGGCGGCAGGCCCCCTGCCCGCCAGCTGGACGACCGCTGCGCCGGGCATCGAACGCCAGCAGTCGGTTGCGAATGCGCTGGGCGCACTGGCCGACTGGAGCGACGATGCGATCCTCCTCGTCCATGATGCGGCGCGCCCCGGCGTTTCGGCGGCGGTAATCGACCGGCTGCTCGCCGCCGTGGCGGAGGGGGCTGTCGCGGCGACGCCGACGCTGCCCGTTCCCGATACGCTGATAACCGAGGTTGACGGGGTGGCGGGTGACGTCACCGACCGCAGCCGACTCGCGCGCGTCCAGACGCCGCAGGCCTTCCGGCTCGGTGCGCTGCGCCGTGCTCACGCGGGTGCCGGCGACGAGGCGGCGACCGACGATGCGCAACTCGTCCGCCGGCTCGGTCATGCTGTGGCAACGGTTCCAGGCGACGCGCGGCTGCACAAATTGACCTATGCCGACGATCTCATCATTCTGTCCGCCCTGCTCGGAGGAGGCAAAGCCGCGATGCGTACCGCCGTCGGCATGGGTTATGACGTTCACCGCCTTGTTCCCGACAAGCCGCTGTGGATCGGCGGGATTGAAATCGAGCATAGTCATGGGCTTGAAGGGCATAGCGATGCCGATGTCGCGCTCCACGCGCTGACCGACGCGATCCTCGGCGCGCTTGCCGATGGCGATATCGGGGACCATTTCCCGCCGAGCGATCCACAATGGCGCGGCGCGGCGTCATGGCGCTTTCTGGCGTTCGCCGCGGAACGGGTCGCGGCGCAGGGCGGACGGATCGCCCATGTTGATCTGACGATCATCGCCGAAGCACCGAAAATCGGCCCGCATCGCGCCGCGATCCGCGCGCGCCTGTCCGAAATTCTTGCGATTTCGATTGAAACCATTAGTGTGAAGGCAACAACCACCGAGCGGCTCGGCTTTACGGGCCGCCGCGAAGGGATCGCCGCACAGGCCATCGCCACTTTAGAACTTCCGGAGAATTGAACCTTGCCGTCCGCCGTCGAAACGCGCCAGACCGCGCGCGAAGAAGCCGCCACGTCCGTTCTTGCCGCCAATCGCGCGGCGGGGCGCCGGGTCGCCATCGCCGAAAGCTGCACCGGCGGCATGGTGTCGGTGGCGCTGACCGACATCCCCGGTAGTTCCGATGTCTTCAGCGCCGGCTTCATCACCTATTCGGCCGATGCCAAGAAACGCCAGCTCGACGTCAGCAGTGAAATTCTGGAAACTTTCGGTGAGGTGTCGCTGGCGACCGCCTGGGCGATGGCCGCGGGCGTGCTGGCGAACAGCGACGCCGATGTCGCGGTGTCGATTACCGGGATCGCCGGCCCCGGCGGCGGATCGGACAAGAAGCCGGTGGGCATCGTCGTCTTCGCACGTGCGCTGCGCGGCCAGGACCCCGATGATTATTTCACCCAACGGGTGCAGTTCGATTCGACCGATCGCGCGACGATCCGCCATCACGCGACGATGTTCGCGCTCGACCTGCTTCAGCCCGACAAGGACGCGCTGCGTCCGTCGGAGGATGTCACGCTTCCCGCACCGTAAAGCGCATCGGCGCGCGTTTCGAACGCCGCGATCATCTTGCGGAGCGCCTTGTCGAACATCTGCCCGGCCAGCGCCTCGAAGACGCGGCTGCGGAACGAGAAATCGACCATGAAGTCGACCTTGCACCCGCCGCTGTCGAGCGGCGTGAAATGCCATTCATTGTTGAGGTGGCGCATCGGGCCGTCGATATAATCGACGATCACCTTGTCGGGCGCGCGCTTGTGGACGCGGCACGAAAAGCTCTCGCGCAATCCCTTGAAGCCGACGATCATGTCGGCCACCGCCTCGCGATCGCTGTCGGCGCGGACGCGCAGCGCGACCACCCACGGCAGAAATTCGGGATAGCGCGCGATATCGGTCACGAGCGCGAACATCTGTTCGGCGCTATAGGGCAGCTCGCGCGTTTCGTGATGCCTCGGCAATGCGGCGTCAGTCCGCCTTGGCGCGCGCGAGCTGGGCTTCGCGTGCGGCGCGCATCTTAGCGAAATCGTCGCCCGCATGATAGCTCGACCGCGTCAGCGGCGAAGAAGCGACCTGCAGGAAGCCCTTGGCGCGGGCGATCTGGGCATAGGCATCGAACGCCTGCGGCGTCACGAAGTCGATCACTTTCGTATGCTTGGGGGTCGGCTGGAGATATTGCCCCATCGTCATGAAGTCGATGTCGGCGCTGCGCATGTCGTCCATCACCTGATGCACTTCCATCCGCTCTTCGCCGAGCCCGAGCATGATGCCCGATTTGGTGAAGATCGACGGATCGCGGCGCTTGACGCTTTCGAGCAAGCGGAGCGACGCATAATAGCGCGCACCGGGGCGGATCGTCGGATAGAGCCGCGGAACCGTCTCCAGGTTGTGATTATAGACATCTGGCCGCGCATCGACGATCGCGGCGACGGCATCGTCGGGCTTGTTGCGAAAATCGGGGGTCAGAATCTCGATCGTCGTCTGCGGCGTTTCGCGGCGTAGAGCCTCGATCACCTTGACGAACTGGCTGGCGCCGCCATCCGGCAAATCGTCGCGGTCGACCGAGGTGATGACGATATGGGTCAGCCCCATTTTTGCCGCCGCCGCCGCCGTATGTTCGGGTTCGAGCAGGTCGACGGGGCGCGGCATGCCGGTCTTGACGTTGCAGAAGGCGCAGGCGCGCGTGCAGGTATCTCCAAGGATCATCACCGTCGCGTGCTTTTTGGTCCAGCACTCGCCGATGTTCGGGCACGCCGCTTCCTCGCACACCGTATGCAGATTGAGGTCGCGCATCAGCTTGCGCGTTTCGGCATAGCCGGGGCTGGTCGGCGCCTTGACGCGAATCCAGTCGGGTTTGCGGGCGCGATCGGACGGTTTTTGCAACGGAGCGTTCATGGCGCCCACATAGGCGCACACGCACATCTTCTCAACCGTCCATCCTGTGCTAAAGCGCGCGTCATGACTCGCTTTGCAGAACTGATCGACGGCTATCGCCGTTTCCGCGCCACCGGCTGGCAGCAACAGCGCGACCGGTGGGATGAATTGGCCGAGGGCCAGTCACCCAAGGTGATGGTCATCGCCTGTTCGGACAGCCGCGTCGAACCGTCGCAGATATTCGACACCAATCCGGGCGAGATATTCGTCGTGCGCAATGTCGCCGCGCTCGTCCCGCCCTTTGAAACGACGCCGGGCCGTCACGGCGTATCGGCCGCGCTCGAATTTGCGGTGCAGTTTCTGAAGGTCGAGGAAATCGTCGTGATGGGCCACGGGATGTGCGGCGGCTGCCACGCGGCGCTGCACCGGACGATGGAGGGGGCCGAACCGGGCCGCGGCGGCTTCATCGCCGACTGGATCGCGCTGCTCGACGATGCGAGCGCCGATGTGCGTGCGGCGCATCCCGACTATGACAATCGCGTAGCGGGCCGTGCGATGGAGATGGCGGGCGTGAAGGTCAGCCTCGACAATCTGCGCACCTTCCCGTGCATCGAGGAGAAGGAAAAGCGCGGCACGTTGCGGCTGCGCGGCGCCTTTTTTGCGATCAGCGACGGCGTGCTCCACATTCTCGATGAAAAAACTGGAGAATTTTCGCCCGCCTGACCCCGCCAGGGGTTGCGCTCCCCCGCGCGGGGGTCCAACAGGCGCGCCATGCTCTCCAAGCCCAACCTGCCGCGCTGGATGCGTCTGTGGCAGTTGCGCGCCGGCCGGCGCGCGCGCAGCGAGGTCGTCGATATCCGGCGGCGCGTCGCGATGGTGGGCGGGGCGCTGCTCCTTGGCTTCGTTGCCCTCGTCTTTGCAGCGGCGGGCGACAAGGTTCAGCGGCTGATCTTTCAGATATCGGCGGTCGCCTGGTGGTTGCCGCTGCTTATCACGCCATCGGTATTCGCGCTGATCGTTTGGTTGACCAACCGCTATGTCCCCGATGCGCGCGGATCGGGCATTCCGCAGATCATCGCGGCGGGTCGCTATCCCGATCAGGCGGCCGACGGCCCGCTGGTGTCACTCAAAACCGCCTTTGCCAAGCTTGCGCTGACGCTGACGACGCTTGCCGCCGGCGGATCGGTCGGGCGTGAGGGACCGACGGTTCAGGTTAGCGCGGCGATCATGGTCGCGATGCACCGGCTGCTCAAGGTCCGCATTTCCGCCGGGGTGTTCATTGCCGGTGGCGCCGCGGGGGTCGCCGCAGCCTTCAACACGCCGCTTGCCGGCATCGCGTTCGCGATCGAGGAACTGGCATCTGCCTATGAACAGCGCGTCGCGGTGCTGACGATGGGCGCGGTGATGATCGCCGGTCTCGTCAGCCTGTCGGTTGCGGGCGACTATGTCTATTTCGGCGCGATGCGCGAGACGCTACCTGTTGCCGATGTGCTGTTGATCGCGCCGATCGCCGGGATCGGCGGCGGTTTGGCCGGCGGGCTCTTTGCGCGTATCGTGCTGGCGGCGAGCGACCGTTCTGCCGACTGGGCGCGCAAGGCGGCGGCGCGCCCGATCCTTTTCGCAGCCGTTTGCGGCCTAGTCGTCGCGGGGGTGAGCATCGCGACCGGCGGCGCGACGTGGGGCACCGGCTACGACGTCACCAAATTCCTGGTCGAAGGTAACCACGGCAAACTGTGGTTCTTTCCTGCCAAGTTTGTTACCGCGCTCGCCTCGACGTTGAGCGGCGCGCCGGGCGGCATTTTCGCGCCTTCGCTCGCGGTGGGCGCCGGGTTCGGCAACCTTTTGACGCCCGCCTTTCCCGACAGCCCCACCGGCGCGGTGGTGATGATGGGCATGGTCGCCTATTTCGTCGGGGTGGTGCGCGCGCCGCTGACCGCCGTCATCATCCTGATTGAAGCGACCGCCGCGCGCGGCGTGATCCTGTCGCTGTTCGCAACCGCACTGATCGCCGACTGGACGAGCGCACAGGTCTGCCCCACCCGCCTCTATCATGGGTTGTCGAAGAGGATGATGCCGACGAAGCAAAAAGCGTCGGCTACGCCATCGGAGGGCTAAATTCCGGGCGCAGGGTGGCGGCTTTGGGGTGGAAAGCGGACACGCTACCTAAGGCGAAGTTCGCTCGACCATAGTTGATTTTCTTCGAGAGACCTTGGGTCCAGCTTTTCCAAAAAGCTGGCAAACGATTCTCGCAGGCTTGGGGAAAGCGCACCGTCAAAGTTCGGCGCGGTTGCGGCTTCGTCGATTAAATCACGATATCGCAGAAGTGCTGCCGCAAGAGTTGGAACATCGTGGTTTACGTATGACGGCTCAAACTTTCCGTCGTGATCTAAGAGCAGGACGGTGCCAGCTTTATCGATAACTATAGGATTCCCGGCGCCGTCCGACCCGATGGGCAGGTAGTTGTTGCTGGCGCCATCCGGCGGCCAATTGAGCGACTGCTGTCCAAAGCTTAGGCAGGGTGCTGCTTCAGCCGGCAAGCCGGCGATAGTCAAAAAATGCTCGGCCACGGTCGTTGTCCGAGCGCGACCAATCTCTTCGCCGGTAAAGCGATACAGCGTGTCGCCATTCTGCTCCCATGCTGCTTTGAAATCCTGTGCATCCATCAGAGCTTTATGGAAACTTCTTTGGGCGTCCGCAATCGGTCGTAACCGGCCATTCGCCTGGATATACACCCGCCTAGGGAATAGCGTAGGTCACGTTCGCCTGTCCGACCGGCTTGTCGGGATCGTCGGTCCACACGCGGACATCCATCACCGCGAGCCGCTTGCCGAGGCGCAGCATATAGGCGTCGGCCATGACCGGTCCCGGTCGGCACGGGCGCAGGAACTGATAGTTGAGCGCGCTCGTCACCGCCATCGCGACGGGGCCGATATGCGCGAGGACGAGGGCGTAGGCGGCCATATCGGCAAAGCCCATTTGCGTCGGGCCGGAAATCAGCCCGCCGGGGCGCAGCGCCTTGTCGTTGGGATCGATGCGCGCCTGGATATGGCCCGGCGCGGCCGCAACGACATGGCCACGCGACCCCGGTTCGGAGTGGGGGAAGGCTTCGGCCATGAAGGCGTTGAGCGCGTCCGCATCCATGCGGATCGCGCTCGCCGAGATGGGCGCCTCCCCCGCCACGATTTTTAGCGCGACAGCTTCTTGTAGGTCGTCGCGTGCGGGCGCGTCGCTTCGTCGCCGAGGCGGCGGATCTTGTCCTCCTCATAGGCTTCGAAATTGCCTTCGAACCATTCGACGTGGCTGTTGCCCTCGAACGCCAGAATGTGGGTCGCCAGACGGTCGAGGAAGAAGCGGTCGTGGCTGATGACCACGGCGCAGCCGGCGAAATTTTCGAGCGCTTCTTCAAGCGCCGCTAGCGTTTCGGTGTCGAGGTCGTTGGTCGGTTCGTCGAGCAGGAGGACGTTGCCGCCCTCCTTCAGCATCTTGGCCATATGAACGCGGTTGCGTTCGCCGCCCGACAACATGCCGACCTTCTTCTGCTGGTCGCCGCCCTTGAAGTTGAAGGCGCCGACATAGGCGCGGGTCTGCATCTGATGCTTGCCGATGGTCATCAGTTCGTGCCCGCCCGAGATTTCTTCCCAGACATTCTTATTGGGGTCGAGCGCATCGCGGCTCTGGTCGACATAGCCGAGGCGCACGGTGTCGCCGATCACGACCTCGCCGCTGTCGGGGGTTTCCTGACCCGTGATGAGCTTGAACAGCGTCGACTTACCCGCGCCGTTCGGCCCGATGACGCCGACGATGCCGCCCGGCGGCAGGGTGAAGGACAGATCTTCGAACAATAGCTTGTCGCCATAGGCCTTGGAGACATTGTGAACCTCGATCACCTTGCCGCCCAGACGTTCGGGCACCTGAATGACGATCTGCGCCTTGCCGGGGGTGCGGTTCTCCTGCGCTTCAACGAGCTGGTCGAAGCTCTTGATACGGGCCTTGGACTTGGCCTGGCGTGCCTTGGGCGACTGCCGGATCCATTCGAGTTCGTCCCGGATCGCCTTCTGGCGGCCCGCTTCCTCGCGCGATTCCTGTTCGAGGCGCTTCGCCTTCTTTTCCAGATAGGTCGAATAATTGCCCTCATAGGGGAAATAGCGACCGCGATCGAGTTCGAGGATCCAGTTCACGACATTGTCGAGGAAGTAGCGATCGTGGGTGACGAGGATGACGTTGCCCGGATAATCAACGAGATGCTTTTCGAGCCAGGCCACGCTTTCGGCGTCGAGGTGGTTGGTCGGTTCGTCGAGCAGCAGGATCGATGGCTTTTCGAGCAGCAGGCGCGTCAGCGCGATACGGCGTTTTTCACCGCCCGACAGGCTTTCGACGCCCCAGTCGCCCGGCGGACAACGCAGCGCTTCCATCGCGATTTCAAGCTGGTTGTCGAGCGTCCAGCCGTCGACCGCGTCGATCTTTTCCTGCAACTCGCCCATTTCGGTCATCAGCGCGTCGAAATCGGCATCCTCGGGCGGATCGGCCATCAGCGCGCTGATCTCGTTGAAGCGGTCGAGCATGTCGGCGACGGGGCGGACGCCGTCCATGACATTTTCCTTCACCGTCTTCGTCGGATCGAGTTCGGGTTCCTGCGCCAGATAGCCGAGGGTAATCCCCTCGCCCGGCCACGCTTCGCCGGTGAAATCGGTATCGATGCCCGCCATGACTTTCATCAGCGTCGACTTGCCGGTGCCGTTGGGGCCGACGATGCCGATCTTCGCATCCGAATAGAATTGCAAATTGATGCCGTTGAGCACCGGCTTTTGCGCGCCGGGATAGGTCTTGGTCAGACCCTTCATCACGAAACTATATTGGGCGGCCATGAAATGCTCCGAAACTGGCTGAGCCGCGCAGCGCGCGGCCGGAAGAGAATGAGGTCGCGGGCCGGTTAGCGAATGGGCGCGCGCTTGGCAATCGACGCTTGCGGCAGGGCGTATTGGCTGGTTAGGACAGAGGCATGACACATCGCCGCACCATCGCTCGCCTGACCGGCCTCGCCGCTTGTCTTTTGTCCACCGCCGCCTTCGCCGCGCCGAGCGCCGTCGAGATGGCGCAAACGGGCGAAGACCCGGCGCTCAAGATCACCGAAGACCTTACGACCGAGATCGGACCGCGCATGGCGGGGACCGAAGCCGAGGCCGCTGCCCGTAAATGGGCGGTCGAACGGCTGCGTTCAATGGGCTTCGCCAATGTTCGTGAGGAAGCCTACACCATGCCGGTCTGGGTCCGCGGCGCCGAGATGGCCGAACTCACCGGACCGTTCCACCCCCAGAAGCTCGCGATCGCCGCGCTGGGCAACAGCGGCTCGACCGGAGCCGACGGCATCGAGGGCGACATCGCCTATTTCCCGAGCTTCGACGCGCTGAAGGCCGCGCCCGATGCCGCGGTCAAAGGCAAGATCGTCTTCATCGACAACCAGATGAAGGCGGCGCAGGACGGCAGCGGCTATGGCTATTTCGGACGCGGGCGCTTCGTCGGGCCAAACGCGGCCGCCAAAAAAGGCGCCATCGCCATCGTCATCCGATCGATCGGCACCGACAGCCATCGCAATCCGCATACCGGCGTGACCAATTTCGAAGCCGGTGTCACGCCGATCCCGGCAGGCGCCATCTCCAATCCCGACGCCGACCTGCTGGTCCGGCAGTGGCAGCACGGCAAGCCGCTGCGGCTGAAGCTGTTGCTGACCCCGAAAACACTGGGCGACCAGCCATCGGGCAATGTCATCGCCGAAGTCCCTGGCAGCGATCCCAAGGCGAGCCCGGTCATCATCGCCTGCCATCTCGACAGCTGGGATCTCGGCACCGGCGCGATCGACGATGCGGCGGGCTGCGGCATCATAACGGCCGCGGCGAAGCATATCATGGCCGCGGGGCAGCCGCGGCGGACGATCCGCATCCTGTGGGCCGGTGCCGAAGAAGTCGGCGTGTTCGGGGGCAAGGCCTATTTCGATGCCCACGGCAAGGAACGCCACGCGGTCGCCATGGAGTCGGATTTCGGTGCCGACCGCGTCTGGCGCGTCGATTTCAAGCTGCCCGAGGGCGCAGCCGGGCTTGCCGACCGCATCGCCGCGGCACTCGCGCCTTATGGAATCACCCGCGGAAAGCAGCCTGCGGGTGGCGGCGCCGATGTCGGCGCCCTGGTCGAGTCGGGGGTGCCGACCATCGACCTGCAACAAGATGGGACACGCTATTTCGATATTCATCACACGCCCGATGACACGTTCGACAAGGTGGATCCCGCGCAAATCCGCCAAAATGTGGTCGCCTGGACGGTAACGATCGGGCTGCTTGCAAATAGCGCCGATGCCGAGCTACCATGACGGACAGCGCGGGGTAATCAGAACAGGGCGCGCCTGCCATCTCAATTATTTTTGTTGACGATTGGTACGGAACGTCTAAATCCCGCCGCTCGCGGGACGGGAAAGTTTCCCCAGCGCGGAATGGCATTTTAGGGAGCCCACACATCATGAAGAAGTTTGCTGCTATCGCTGTTGCTGCCAGCATGTTCGCCCTCGCCGCTTGCGGTGAAAAGGCTGCTGAAGAAGCGACCACCGAAGCTCCGGCTGCTGACACCGCCGCTGAAGCTGGTGCGGACACCGCCGCTATGGCTGCTGACTCGGCTGCTGCTGCTGCCGACACGGCTGCTATGGCTGCTGACACCGCCGCTGCCGCTGCTGACTCGGCTGCGACCGCTGCCACGGCAGAAGAAAAGAAGTAAGTCACAGCCCTTCGGGGCAATGACCGAAACAAAGGGCGGTCTTCCTTCGGGAAGGCCGCCTTTTTCTTTGCGCGATGCCTTTTGCCTTCGTCAGCCTGAGCGCACGCCGCGGATCAGTTGATCCGGCCCTCGATGCTCAGCGTGAAGCTGGTAGGCGTGCCGGTCGATCCCGCCATGCTGCCCTGCGGCCGCAGGCAGACATAGCGGACCGCGGGGTCGTAGGTGGTGACCGGCGAATAGGTGCAGGCGGCAAAGCTGGCCGGCGCGGTTGCAGCATTGGAATAGCGGATATCGCTCGCGGCGCTGAAGGTCAGCGCGCTCGTCGGCGATCCCTGGGTGAAGACCGGCGATGCCGCAGTCCCGACGCTGATCTGCGCCGGCAAGCTGTCGACGATGAACACGCTGTTGCTGTCGGTCGCGGTCGGTCCGCTGTTCTGAACCGTGAAGCTGTACCGCACGACCGCCCCCGGTATCGCTTTCGGGTTCGTCGTGCCGTTGACCGGATCCGATACCAGCGTCGAACTTTTGGCGATTGCCAGCGTGGCGTTCGATCCGCGCTTGGTATTGGTGATGACGCAGGCGATCACGTCGCCCATTTGCGGCGTCACACTGCCGCCCGCGGCTGTCGGCAGGACCGTCGAAGAGGTCGCCGCATTGGTGCAGTTCATCGTCGCCGTATACTGGCCCAGCGTCGTCGTCCCTGCGGCCGCTTCCAACAGGCTGTACGCCGTGCCGGCGCTGAGCTGCACCTGCGGCGTCGAACCATTCGACACGGCCGCCCCGCTGCCCGTCGTGGTGGTGGTGCCGATCACCGTGGCACCCTGCGCGATCGTCAGGGTGAACTGGTCGCCGCTGAACTGACGGCCGGACGCTGCCAGAGCCTTGGTCAATGTCAGATGCGGATAAGGCGTCTCGGTAAAGGTGCATTGCACCGCATCGCCGAACTGGAGCGATCCGAAATTATAGGCGGTGGTGACGACATTCGTCGGCAGCGGCGTGCTCGAACCGGTTGCCGTGTTGGTGCAGGTCAGCGCCGAGCGATAATGCGACAGGCTGTTGACGCTGCCGGCGGCCATCGTCTGGTTCAGTGTCAGCGGGATCGCCGCCGAGCTCGACAGGGCGGCCGAGGTGAAGGGACCAAGGCCCGTGCCGCTCGACGTCCCCGTTGCCAGCGTTGATCCCGTTCCCGTCGTGTTGACCGAAAAGGTGAACTGGTCGGCCGGGTTGGCGCGTGCGCCCGAAATCTGCGTGTTCAGCCGGATCGAGGCGAAGCGCACCGCGAACATCGCGCCTTGCAGCCCCCCGCCCACCAAAGTCGTCGTTACCGACGTCGGCGATGTCGACCCCATGATATAGGCGCCGACGGTCCCCGCAGCGCCTGTTTCGGTGAAGCTGTTCGTTCCCGTCCCGGTCGTCGTCGGATAGGTGCTGCCGCTGATCGGCCCGGCGCGATCGAGCTCCTGCCAGTTGCCGCCATTGGTCTGGAATCGCAGCGATTCGCCTTCGTTGCTCGACTCGCCGTCGGCGGCGACGAACATATAGGCGCTGATCGTCCCGGCTGCGGGCGGCGTCAGCGCGATGCTGCTGATCGCGATGGTCGTTGTCCCGGCCGCGGTCTGATACATGATCGGACGCCCGGCGATGCCAAGAAAAGCCGTATTGCCGACCGCACTGCCCGACCAGGACGGCGATGTAGCGGCGGTCATCGCCGCTCCCGACACCTTGAGATTGAAGCTCATCACCGTGCCGTCGGACAGGGTGAAGGAAAAATTCTGTCCGGACGCCGATCGCGCCGTCGTTTCGCTGTAACCGGTAAAGTCGAGCCAGCAATAGGTCTGCCAATCGGCAGGCCCGGTCGATCCCTGAGCGGTCGCGTAATAGCAATTGGCCGCCATTGCGGGACTTGCAGCGCACAGCGCCGCAAACAGCGCCGCCAGCGCCGCGAACAGTTTCTTCAGACTGCCGCCGGTCATCTCGATATCTGGTCCCTATCTCGACCCACGAGCATAGAGCGGATTGTTTAGCAGCGGGTTAAGCATGGCCTCGCGCGGCCGGAGGAGGCACTGCGGCGAAGCATTGGTCGGGGAGACAGGATTCGAACCTGCGACATCCTGCTCCCAAAGCAGGCGCGCTACCGGGCTGCGCTACTCCCCGACCGTGGAGGCGCCTTTAGACAGGCTTGGGGCGCAAGTCTATCCCGCTGACGTCGCGATCAACCGCGCATAGAAATCGATCATGCGTTTGAAGCTGTCGACGGCCATATGCTCGTTGGTGCCGTGGATCATTGCCGACTCCTTCAGCGTGAAGTGCATCGGCATGAAGCGATAGACGTCCTCGGACACGCCCTCCATGCTGCGGCTGTCGGTGCCGCCGACGACGAGCATCGGGCTGAGCACCGCCTCGGGCGCGTCGGCGCGCGCCGCCGCGGCGATCCATTTCCAGCCCTGCGACGTCGTCGAAGAGATGCGCGACGGTTCGCGCGGCGGCTTGACCCAGGCGAGATCGACCTTGGCATCGCCCACTGCGGCCTTCGCCCGCGCCATGATGTCCGACGACCGGTTCCAGGGCGCGATGCGATAGTTGATGAGCGCGTTGGCCGATTGCGGCAGCACATTCTCCTTGGGGCTGCCCTCAAGCATCGTCGGCGCGATCGTGGTGTGAAACGCCGCCGCGGTCGACGGCGAGCCGGTGAGCTGGCGCTTGAGTATCGGCCCGAACAGCCACTGGTTGGCGACCGCCATCTTGGTAACGCCGCCTTTCTTCGCGGCGAGCACTTCGATCATCGAGGCGCCGGGGCCGCGCACTTCCATCGGAAAGGGATCGCCGGTGATGTCGAGAATCGCCTTGGCCAGCGTTTCGACCCCGGTTTCGGCGGGCGGCATCGAGCTATGCCCACCGGGGGCATTGGCCGTGACCTTCAGCGTGCCATAGCCCTTTTCGCCGACGCCGATCAGGATGGCCGGGCCGTTGATGACCGGCGTGTCGGTGAGAACGATGCTGCCCTCATCGATAGTGAAGATCGCCTTGACGCCCTTCGCCTTGAGCTGTGCGGCGGCGGCGATCGCACCCGATCCACCCGCCTCCTCGTCGTGGCCGGAGACGAGGTAGATGCTGCGCTTCGGCTTGAAACCCTGCACTGCCAGCGCCTCGATCGCCTCGAACAGGCCGACGAGCGATCCCTTGTCGTCGACGGTGCCGCGGCCCCATACCGCGTTATCGGCAATCGTCCCGGCGAAGGGCGGATATTTCCAGTCCTTCTCGGTCCCCGGGGTCACTGGCACGACATCCTGATGCGCCATGACGATGATCGGCGCCGCGGCGGGATCGCTGCCCTGCCATTGGTAGATCAACGTCTTGTTCGGCAGGATGGTGCGGGTCATCGCCGCATGGGCCGCCGGATAGCTCGCCGCGAGCCAGCCGTGCAGCCGGTCCCACTGCGCCCCGTCGTTGTCGGCGGCATCCTGATGCGAGATGGTCGGAATCTGGGCCGCTTCGCTGAGGTGCCGGACGGCGGCCTGCAGGTCGTACGTAGGCGCGGGCGCGAGCGTCACGTCGCTGCCGTCGGCGATGTCCTTGGGCGCAAAGGTCGCGATTCGCACGCCCACGACAGCCCCGACCGCCACGATGACCGCCAGCCCGCCGAGCAGGATCGTCTTCTTGCTTGCCATGTCCCTCTCCCTTTCAACTCGGCCCAATGGACAGCGACCGGTTGCAATTTGCAAGGGAAATGGTGGGCCCGGCAGGACTCGAACCCGCAACCTAGCCGTTATGAGCGGCCAGCTCTAACCATTGAGCTACAGGCCCCCGAGAGGGATCAGCGGGCGATAGCCGAGCGCGTCGCCATTGCCAATATGCCGTCGGTATCGATTGCGGCGATGCCGCGCCGCGCCAGATGGTCGAGCACCACGTCCCACCAGCGATAGAAGAGATCGAGGTCCGCGTCGCTGCGCACATAGGGCGTGTTGCCCGGTTGCAGCGAGGGCGAGTGGAACGAAAAGTTGAGGATGGGCAGGCTTTGCTCGATCGCGATGTCGATTGCGCGGCACGCCTTGTCGGCGGGAATTCCTTCGGGCGTCAGCGCGATGCGTTCGACGAGCCCCAGGCGCGCGAGCGCGGCGCCGGCGCGCAGGCCATCGCGCGCCACCCGGTGATAGACCGGCGGACCGAGACGGCCGAGCGCGCCCCCGAAGACGGTTGTGACGGGGACTTCCAGAATGGCATCGCTCCCCTGCCCCACCCACCAGGGCCGGAGCGGCGCGCAGCGATAGTCGGGACCATGGCCGGGACGATAGTCGAAGCCCGACCGGACCGAAGTGTCGAGCCGAAAGCCGAGATCGGCGAGCATCGCGGCGCTGCTGCGTCCCAGCCCGTAACGCCCCGCACGATAGGCGAGCGGCGCGGTGCCGAACCGGTCGCGGATGCCGTCGCGGAGCGTCTGCATCTTGGCGCGCTGCAGTGTTTCGGGGAGATTCCCGGTGTAGCTGTTGCGGTCATTCACCGCCTCGTCGAACGGCGGCGTGACCCAGGGATGGAGTTGGGCGCCGATGTCGCAGCGGCCTGACGCCAGCGCCGGTGCTAGAATGGCGACCGCCCGGTCGTCCTGCACGATCGGCCAGTCGACGAGATAGATGGGACGCACCCCGGCCCGTTCGAAATAGGATTGGCAGGCGGACAGCGCGGGGACCGAATCGAGCCGGAAATCGGTCCGCGAAAATGGTCCGTTCCAGTCGAAATCTTCCTCGGTATCGATCGTCACCCAAAAGCGCGGCGCCTCACCGTCCTTGAGTGCAATTTGACCGGATTCCGGAGGATAGGCCTGAATATTGGCCGCAGAACCCACCTTATTCCCCTTTACCCCGCCCCTATGCGGTTCGGCTATTCGCCGTGTTGGGCACCTAGTTCGGTGTCGGCCCTTGGGTTGGCCGAGGGAAGATACAAGGTCAAGGCATTATGACCGATATCGAGTCGTCCCCCGGCGCCGCGCGCCAGGCTGTCGACCAGTCGCAACGAAAAGCCGAGGCTGAGGATCGCGGCGCCGGGCGCCTCGCCTTCGGGGCTGAAGCCCGGATCGAGCAGATCGGCCGCCGATGCGAAGCGGATCGCGGCGGGACGCACGATGCGCAGTTGCAGCATGTCATCGGGACCGGCCTCCGCAACCAGTTGCCCGACAAGCGTCGTACCGGCTTCGCAAATATCGACGAGTGCGGTGAGCAGCCGACCAACCATCCGCCGCGAATTGGCATCGTCGGCATGAGCCAGAAAGGGACCGCCGACGCGCGAAATGCTGAGGTCGATCCGCTGGTCGGCGAGCAGCGGCGCCAGGTCGCCTTCGATCTGCGCCATCACCGTCGCAAGGTCGGCGACCTCGTCGCTCGCCTTCGTCTCAACGACGCCTGTCGAACGTGCCGCGACCTCAAGATCGTCGATGATGTCCTGAACCGCGCCCGCGTCGGCGATGATCGAATCGGCCATCTTGCGATAGGCGCCACTGACCGGACCGAACATCTGTCCCGAAATAATCTGGGCAAAGCCCGAGATCGCATTGAGCGGGCTGCGCAGTTCGTGGATCAACTGCCGGATCGAATCGCCCGAATCGCTCGATTCCGGGCGGCCATAGGGCAATTCATTGCGCTGCGGCCGCCGCGCCGTCCCGCGATAGCCACGGAACTGGCCGGTCGCGGGATCGAACCAGGGCAATGCCGAAAAGCGCCACTCGCCTGCATCGGCGGCCGATCCTTCGAGGATCATGCGAGCATTGACGATTTCGGCGCGCTGACGAAAGGCGCCGACCGCGGCGCCATCGGCGCCCGGCTCGCCGCCTAGGGCACTTTCCGCAATCGACAGGCCGATCGCCGCGCCGCGGGTAATGCCGTCGACCCAGCGGATCACGCCGTCGGGTCCGGTTTCGAACAGGAAGCTCGTGCGCGGCCTTGCCGGAGCAGGCTTGCTGCGCGACGACTGATATTTGTCAATTCGCCGAACCAGCTCGCTGATCTGGCTCGCAGGTGCCTCGTCGACGACGTCCGATGCCGCGACGTCGGCGGCCGCGAGGGCGGGTTGCGGCAGCGCGACCGATCCCGCTCCCAAACTGACCAGTGCGCGGCGCACGCTCACGGGCAGATCGCTACGCCCGGCGAGGATCGAGCGCGCGGTTGCGGCGGTCGTCGGCAGCATCGCCAACCAATCTGCCTCCGCCAGCCGCGCGCGGCGCAGCATCGTCGCAGACACGGCCGGCACATCATTCGCGTAAAAGGCGACCAGCGGCGCAAAGCGCCCGTGGCGGGCCACCGCGACGGCGCAATCGCGGCGCACTTTTTCAGGCACATCGCGGCGCAGCACCGCGAGCGCGTGGAAGGCGCGGCGAATATCGGTCGTATCCAGTTGATTGCCGCGCTGCGCCAGAATATCGGTGAGTTGGCGCCACGCGGCGATGCTCGCACGGCGGTCCGCCGGCGCTTGCCGCAAGATGGTCGCGATCATCGAGTCAGCGGTCACGCGAAGCCAGCCCATTCCCATTTTGTTGGTTAGCGGAAGCTTAGCGGCTAGCGTGAATCATTCGCTCACGAAAGAGGGTAAGGACCCCACGTCACATTGTGGGACAATTGCAATCGCCTGAAATAATATTATGGTGAGGGCAATCGGGGAAAGCGGATGTTTCAATGATGGCAAGCCAGAAGTTCGATCAAATTGATTTGCAGATCCTCAACGAGCTGCAGAAAAACGGGCGGATAACCAATGTGGAATTGGCACAGCAGGTGGGGCTGACGGCTCCCCCGTGCCTGCGCCGCGTCCGCGCGCTGGAGGAGTCGGGCGTGATACGATCCTATCACGCCGATCTCGATGCCGCGAAGCTGGGTTACGGGATCACCGTCTTCGCGATGGTCAGCCTGCGCAGTCAGGCCGAATCCGACCTCAAGGCGTTCGAGGATTATGTCGGCGGGCTGGCCGAGGTGCGCGAATGTTACATGCTCAACGGTGAAATCGACTTTCTGCTGAAGGTCGTCGCGCGCGACTTGCAGAGCTTTCAGTCCTTTTTGACGGCGCATCTTACCTCGGCACCGAATGTCACGAGCGTGAAGACGTCGCTTACGATTCGCACCGCCAAGCAGCTTGCGGGCATCCCGGTCGAGCCATAATTACGGTGCGCACGAAAAAGGGGCGCCCTCCTTAGCGGGAGGGCGCCCCTTTTTATGCCTATTCAGTTTGCCGGCGCGGCGGCGGCAGTGGGCGCCTTGGCCGACAGGTGGATGGTCCACAGATTCGCCAGACGTGCCCGGTCCCCCTGCACCTTCGCGAAGCTGGCGATCGCCGCATCCTTCTGTCCAGCGAGAGCCTGCGCCACGCCGAGGCGATATTGCGCAAGCGGGTCGCCGCCGGCAGCCGCCTTTTCATACAGCGAGATCGCGGTCGCATAGTCGCCGATGCCGACAAGGCCGTCGGCGGTCTGGCGCGCCAGCTTGGGGTTCGCCGCGGTTGCGGGCTTGGCCGCGTCGGCCTTGAGCGCGACGGCGTCGGCCTTGGCGCGCGGTTCCTGCGATTCGAGGATCGTGTTGAAACGTTCGTCGGACGTCTGGATGACGTTCGCAGCCTGACCTTCCTTGATCACGGCAACCGCTTCACTCGGATAGCCTGCCTCGGTCGCGAGCGCGGCATATTCAAGATATTCGGGACGCTGCGTCATCGACTTGGTTGCTCGCATCAGGCGGAACGTGTCGAGGTTCATGACCTTGTCGCTCGCTTCCTGCTGCAGCAGGATGAAAAGCGTGTTCCGCCAGATCACGGGCTGCGGATAATCCTCCAGGCGCATCGCCAGCATATCGAGCAGTTCGCCATTGCGCTTCGCCGCCTGCAAGGCGCCTGCCGGACGAACATAAAGTTCTTCCGACGGCACACGGCCCGCGGCACGCGCCGCAGCGATCGCATCCTTCGCGACCGCCAGCCCCTGATCGACCTGGTTCAGCTTGAGATAGCTGTCCATCAGAAGAACCGGCAGGCCTTGCTCGGTGGACCCGGCGGCCTTTGCGGCTTCCAGACGCTTGACGGCCTTCGCATAATCCTTGTCGCCATAGGCGAAATTGCCCGAGAAGAAATTATAGGCGGCTAGGCTTTCCGGCGGCGTCAGGCCCGATTCGAGCATGCCGTCGAGCGCCTTGCCCTGGATCGCCTTGTCGCTCTTGCCGATTCCGAGTTGGAGTTCGTAGAAAGATACGAGATATTTGTCGTCGGGGCTCGTCGCGCTCGCCTGCCCTTCGGCCAATGCGGCTTCGAGGGCCGCCATGTCCTTGGCCTTCGCCGCCTCGGTCAGCTTCTTGAGCGCAGGGCTGAATTCCTTGCTGGGCTTGAGCTGCGCGCCCTTCTGCTCTTCTTCCTTTTTCGGCTTTTCCTTCGCGCCGGCGGGCGCGGCGACAATCAGGGCGCAGCCGAGGACGGCGGCAACGGCGGTTGCGGACGTCTGGCGGAAACGCTTGAACATCGAAATCTCTCCTTTGTATCGGCCGCCGGTTTCCCGCACGAACAGGTCCGGCCACGTTCAGCAACGCGGCTAGCCCCGTCGCGTTGCCATGGCAAGACGAGCACGGTCGATATTTCCAATGGAGATTGCCGCCTGAACGGCGTTTGAACCCGAAACCGGGTCAGCCGATGGCGTCGATGGCGGCGTTGATATCGCGCAGCACTGCCGGATCGCCCGGGACCCCGGCCATCGCGCCTTCCGCTAGCTCGATCAGCGAGATGACCCCGAAGGTCGCGGCGAGGCTCTTGAGCCGCAGCGCCGCCATATGCCAGTTGGCATCGCAGCGCGACCGGCGCATCAGGTCGGCAAGCTCGCGGGCGCTGTCGGCAAAAACGGCGCGCAGATCCATGGCCATCGCCGCATCGTCGCCGATGGCCGAAGAGAGAAAGCGATCGAGAGGGCCGCTGTCGAACGACATTCCACAGCCTTGACAGCCCATGGTTAAGTTTCCGTTTCATGGTGGGCATTTGATGCTAAGATAGCCCGATGACGGGGGAAAAGAAAATCGTCGGTCTGTGGCGGGAGTCCGCGGCAAACCCGGAGAATGATACGCCGGCGCAGACCGATGCACCGGCGAGCGAAACCGCGCCCGCCCTTGAGACCGATGCGCCGGTCGAGCGCGAATGGCTCGATATGTCGGCGCTTGCGACCGATGCCGGGGATATGAACGCGGACGCCCCGGTCGGCGCGTGGAGCGACCGTCTGTTGCCCGCGCTAATGGTGATGCTCGGCCTCGGCTGGTGCCTGTTCGCTCTGTTTACCGCGACGAAGGGTTTCGCGCGTCCGGTCGCGCTCGATCAATGGCCGGCGCTTGTCGCGACCCTGTCGATGCCGCTCGTTTTGCTGACTCTGCTCTGGATGGCGCTGCTTCGGTCGAGCCGGTCCGAACAGGCGCGCTTTGCCCGCCTCGCCGCGGCGCTGCGCCATGAAAATGATGCGCTTGCGCAATCGATGGCGGTGCTTGGCGAGAAACTCGGCGAGGCTCAGCGTCAGCTTTCGGAACAGGCGCGCAATGTTCAGCAGCTGGGCGTCGATGCAGTGCTCCGGCTCAACGACAGCAGCGACAAGCTCGCAACCAATGCGTCGGTCATCGCCAACGCCCACGACCAGCTCGCGCGATCGGGCGATGTCGCGATGCAGCGCATGGACGGCCTGCTCGCCGGGCTGCCGCGCATCGACGATGTGGCGCAGCGGCTCGCGGTCAATTTCCGCGAAGCGGGGCTCGTCGCACATCAGCAGGGCGCGAATCTTGAAGCCAAGCTCGCCGAACTCGGCGAAGAGGCGGCCAAGGCCGCGCGGACCGGCGAAGCCGCCGCAGCGGGCCTCCACGAAGCGCTCGGCGCGCTGCAACAGCAGACGCAGGAAACCGAATCGGGGCTGATTGCCGCGGCGTCGCAAGTCACCGACGCGCATGGCGTCGCGCTGGCGCAAATCACCCAATCCTCGGCTTCGATCCGCGATACGCTGCAGACGACGGTCGACAATCTGGGCGCGCGGCTCGACACCACCTGGCAACAATATCGCGACCGGGTCGATGCCGCCGCAGACCAGATGGATGCACGCCTTGCGTCGGCAGAAGCAGCCGGCACCGCGCTTGGCGACCAGCTCGCGGCGCATGGCACGGCGAGCGAGGAACTCGCGGCGCGGATTACGGCGCATGTCACCGAAACGCGGCAGCAGCTCGAGGTGCTCGATGTCAGCGTATCGGCTAGCACCGGCGTCATCGGCCGCGCGATCGACGATACCAAGGCACAACTCGGCGCCTTCATCGCCGATGTGCAGACGGGGAATAATTCGGCGCATCAGCTGATCACCCACGCCGAGTCGCTGTTGCTCGCACTCGATGCGGTGACGCGCGAACTCGACGAAACGCTGCCGCATGCGCTCGACCGCATGGCCTCGCACGGCAAGGCGACCCAAGGTGCGCTCGGGCAGATCAAGCCGCTGCTCGAAGCCTCCGAACTCGTTGCGCAATCGACCTTGTCACACGTCAACGCAGTCAAATCGACGTTGCAGGCGAATGAAGCCAAGATGGCCGAGCATGGCGAATGCCAACAGGCGCTGACCGACCGGGTCAACGCAGCGCTTGCCGACGCCGATGCGGCCCTGGCCCGGCTGCGCGCCGGGGCGGACGATTTCGCCGACCAAGGCGGGGCGCGGATGATCGCGACGCTTGCCGAAGTTCGCTCAACCGCCGAGTCCGCAGCCGACGAAGCGCGGCAGACGCTCGAGCGACTGGTCGGGAATGCCCGCGATGCGATGCAGGCGACCGCGACCGAGGCCATCGACGCGGCGTTCAAGACCGAAGTGGCGGCACAGCTCAAGGCGGTCGAGGATGCCTCGCAGCGCGCGGTGGAAGCCGCGAACGGCGCCGCCGATCGCCTCATGCGCCAGCTCATCACGATCATGGACACCAGCGCCAGCGTCGAACAACGCGTCGCCGAAGCCGAGCAGGCCATTGCCGCATCGGATCGCGACTCGCTCGCGAAACAGGTCGGCATCCTCACCGAAGCGCTCAAATCGAGCGCGATCGACATTACCAAGGTGATGTCGAGCGAGGTCAGCGATGCCGCGTGGGATGCCTATCTAAAAGGCGATCGCGGCATCTTCGCGCGGCGCGCGGTGAAGCTGCTCGACAACAGCGAAACCAAGGAAATTCTGCGCCTCTACCAGAATGACGATGGTTTCCACGCAGCGGTCAATCAGTTCATCCATGACTTCGAGGCGATGCTGCGCCTGTTGATCGGCGCGCGCGACGGATCGGCGATCAGCGTGACGCTGCTGTCGTCGGACATCGGCAAGCTTTACGTGGCGCTGGCGCAGGCGATCGACCGCCTGCGGAACTGATTGCGTAACCAGGGCGCGCGGCAGTGGATGGGCTGCTATCGACCAATTGGGGACTTTCGGATCTATCTGACCCGTTTGCATCGAGCGAAGTCGAGATGCCCATCGGGCTAGGTGTCGCGTCGACGGGTGTCTCGACTACGCTCGACACGAACGGAAAAATGAGGTTCGTCGGCTAGCGACCGATTGCAGACGTCGCCGACAATCGGCAGGATGTGCTGATGCGATCTGCTTTCACCAGTTTTACCCGCCCAATGCTATCCGCGGTTGCTCTGGGGCTATTGGCGACTTCCTGCACCAGTCAGGCCGTGAAGGCAGAGGATCGCCTGGTGGATGGCATCGAGCTCCCTTCAGAAGAAATGCTGTTAAGGGAGAAAATCGAGATCAACCAGGGGTTCGGTGGAGAGGGGTTTGGCGAGCATTTTCTTTCGTATGAATTGGCTTCGAATAACTCCCTCATTGTTACGTACACATTTCGACCTGAAGATAAAGTGATCGGAACGGAGGTTTTCGTTCTAGACCCTGATTTTGCGATGAAGGCGCGAAAACAGTTATGGCGCGTTCGCCCTGATAAGCTGGAGGGTATCGAAACCAACGTTCGTCCATCAGGCTGCCTGCGACGATGGGATCATGACTCACCTGACCTTGCGGTCGGTTTTGCGGCTCCAGACGCGATGTATGGGGTATTTGATCTGCCGCGTCCTATTAGCTGTGATACGCCCGCCGCGAAGGCCGCGAGGCGAATGCTCCATGGTGTTTTGGCGAGCTTTCCGAGATCAAAGGTCGCGGAGACTTTCATCAAACAGCGCGCGATCGAATGACCGCTTCCCACCCCACTTCCGCCGTTCGTCGCTAAACCGCCCTGCGACGTCAGGCGCGGCCGCTCAGGACGTCAGGGTTTGTCCAGCCGTTGATATAGGCGACATAGAAGAGGCCGAAGGCGATCGTCGCGACGATCGTGATCTGGATCAGGATGCGCAGCGGGTGGAAGCGCGCGGGCGCGCCCGGCTCCTGGCCGTCGATCAACGGCACGGCATCATCCTCGGCACGGCGGCCGTGGAAGGGCAGCACGAAGAAGGTGCTGAACGCCCAGATAAGCAGGTAGATGGCGAGCGCAGAGGTCCATTTCATCGGTCAGATATCCAGAATCAGCACATCGACGATCGGCTTTTTGCCGGTCCAGTCGGTCGCGATGCGCCGGACGCCAAGACGGATCGCTTCCTTGAGGGCATCGCGGTCGCGCGCCGGGGATTTGGCTGCCTTTTCTGCAGCGGCGTTCATTTCATCGAGAAAAACCTCGCGCTCGTCCTCGACCGGCACGCCGCGATATTGGATCGCGCTGTCGGTGAATTTGCCGTTCGACAGCACGACAGCGACCGAAATCTGGCCGTAGAAGGACAATTTGCGCCGCTCGTTGATCGTTTCGCCATCGGCGGGCAGGATCACGTCGCCGTCGAGGATGAGTCGACCCGAGCGCACGCGCTCGAGGATACGAGCGGGACCGGGGGCCAGGCGCACCAGATCGCCATTTTCCTGCACCAGCGCGTCGGGGACGCGTTGTTCGAGAGCGAAGCGCGCCTGTTCGTGCATATGGCGGATCTCGCCATGCACCGGGACGATCAGCCTGGGGCGCAGCCAGCCATAAAGCGCCGCAAGTTCCGGCTGCCCCGGATGGCCGCTGACGTGAATATGCGCCTGCTTTTCGGTCACGGTCAGAATGTCGCGCGCGGCGAGCTGGTTCATGATCCGTCCGATCGCAATCTCGTTGCCGGGGATCTGCTTCGACGAAAAGACGACCGTATCGCCCGCCTCGAGCTTGATCTGGTGAATCCCTTCGGCGATGCGCGCGAGCGCGGCGCGTGGTTCGCCCTGCCCGCCCGTCGCGACGATCATCACCTTGTCGCGCGGCAGCCGCATCGCTTCGTCGAAGTCGACCGTCGCCGGGAAATCCTTGAGATACCCCGCGGTGCGTGCAACGCCCAAAATGCGATCGAGCGACCGCCCCGCGACGCACAGGGTGCGCCCGGTGGCCTTGGCGACCTGCCCCAGCGTGTCGAGGCGCGCCGCGTTGGAGGCGAACGTGGTGACGACCACCCTCCCCTTCGCCGCGCCGACGGCGGCGAGCAGACCATCGCGCACGCCGCCCTCGGTACCCGATGCCTGCGCATTGAAAGCATTGGTCGAATCGCAGACAAGCACATCGACGCCTTCATCGCCCACCGCGGTCAGCGCCGCGGCGCTCGACGGTGTGCCGATGACCGGATCGTCGTCGAGCTTCCAGTCGCCGGTGTGGAAGACGCGGCCATAGGGCGTGTCGATCACCGCCGCGCTCATCTCGAGGATCGAGTGGGCGAGCGGCATCAATCGGATACCGAACGGGCCGATGCGGAACTGCGCATCGATATCGACAACCTTCAGCTCGACCTCTTTCTCCAGCCCTTCCTCGGCGAGCTTGTGCGCGATCAGGCCGGCGGTGAAGCGATTGGCGTAGAGCGGTACGCCGAGGTCGGCGGCGAGATAGGGAATCGCGCCGATATGATCCTCGTGCCCATGGGTCAGGATGATACCGAGCAGGTCGTCCTTGCGATCCTCGATAAATTCGAGGTCGGGCATCACGATGTCGATCCCTGGATAATCCTGCGACCCGAAGCTGACGCCGAGATCGAGCATGATCCACTTGCCGTCGCAGCCATAGAGATTGGCGTTCATGCCGATCTCTCCCGAGCCGCCGAGCGCGAGGAAAAGCAGTTCCTTGCCGGGAACGGTCATGCCGAAATGCCTCTCTGATTATAGAGGTGCATCAACCCGTTGAGCGTCAGATCGGGTTCGACCCGGTCGAACAGATGCGCCTGTTCCTGAAACAATATCGCGAGCCCGCCGGTGGCGATGACGGTGACAGGCTTGCCGATTTCCGCCTTCATGCGGTGCATTAGCCCCTCGATCATCCCGACATAGCCCCAATAGACGCCGATCAGCATCTGGCTTTCGGTGGTGCGGCCGATGACGCTGTTCGACGCCGGTGCCTCGATCGCGATGCGCGGCAGCTTGGCAGCGGCGTTGACGAGCGCTTCGAGCGACAGATTGACCCCGGGCGCGATGATGCCGCCGAGATAGGCACCGTCGGGCCCGATATGATCGAAGGTCGTCGCAGTGCCGAAGCTGATCACCAGCTTGTCCTTGCCCGGCTCTATGGCCTGCGCCGAAATGGCGTTGCAGGCGCGGTCGGCGCCCACCGCCTGCGGCTCGTCGACCTTGAGCGCGATGCCCCAGCTTACCGGTTCGCGCCCGGCGACGAGTGCCTCGACACCGAAATATTTGTCGGCGAGCAGTTGCAGATTGTGGAGCGCACGCGGCACGACGGTCGAGATAATCACGGCGTCGATTTCAGCGCGGTCGAGCCCTTCGAGCCGCAGCAATTGATCGAGCCACACCATATATTCGTCGGCGGTGCGCCGGTCGTCGGTCGCGATGCGCCAGCGCGCGACCGCCATCGAGTCGCGGAAAACGGCGAATTTCGCGTTGGTGTTGCCGACATCGATCGCGAGCAGCACGGCTATGTCCCCTCCTCTACGGGTCGCCGCAATTCGACGTCACCCGCATGCACCAGCATGACCTCCCCGTCGGCGCCGCGCAAGCGCAGCGCTCCGTCGGGCGCGAGGCCGTCGAAATATCCGTCGAGTGCCTGTTCGGACACATGCAGCGGCGTGCCCACGGGATGCCCCAGCGGCAACCAGGCGCGCACGATGCTTTCGACGCCTTCCTGGCGCCAGCTCCAGAGCGCGTCGGCCATGGCGACCGCCAGCGCATCGGCAAAGCGGTCACGCTCGATGACCGCGCCCTTGTCGGCGAGCGATGCGGTGGCACGGTCGGGGAGATCGGGCGCCGAAACCAGATTGACACCGACCCCGATGACAACGCTGTCGCCGCTGCGCTCGAGCAGGATGCCCGAACATTTGGCACCGTCGGCCAAGACATCATTCGGCCATTTGAGCTGGAAGTCGATCGCCGGCGCGAGCGCGCGGATCGTCTTCGCCAGCGCGACCCCGGCGACCAGCGCCAGCGTCGCGGCAAGCGGGTCGCCGGCGCGCAACTGCACCACCGTCGATCCCATGAAATTGCCGAGGCCATCGCCCCATGCGCGTCCCAGTCGCCCGCGCCCGGCGGTCTGGCGGTCGGCGACGAGCCAATGCCCCTCGCCGACATGCTCGCCCGCCGCCAGCCGCGCCAGCAGGTCGGCGTTGGTCGAACCTGTCTGCGCGATCCGCTCGATCGGCGGGATCAGAACAGCACCGCAGCCGCGGTGGCGGAGACGACCGCCAGCACCGGAATGAAGAAATAGCCGACGACCGACAGCCACAGGGCGCTGGCGGTAATGACCGCATCCTCGACCACGACGCCGCCCGTGCCGAATTCAACCTCCGACTTGTCGTCGAAGTACATCGTCTTGATCACCGCGATATAATAGAAAGCACCGATTACCGACGCGACGATCCCGGCAATCGCCAGCGGCAGCAGATTGGCATCGACCGCGGCCTGGAACACCAGATATTTGGGCCAGAAGCCAAAGAGCGGCGGAATGCCGGCGAGGCTGAACAGGAACACCGCCATCGCCGCGGCAAGCCCCGGGCGGCGCTGCGAAAAGCCCGCGAGCGCCGGGATGCTTTCGATCGGATTGCCCGCGGTATCGCGCAGCTGGAGCACGACGAGGAAGCTGCCGATCGTCGTCACGACATAGACGAGCAGATAGGTCAGCACCGACTCGACGCCCTGCTGGGTGCCGGCGGCCAGGCCGACGAGCATGAAGCCGACATTGTTGATCGACGAATAGGCAAGCAGGCGCTTGATATTCTTCTGCCCGATCGCCCCGACAGCGCCGAGGATGATCGACGCGAGCGCGAGGAAGATCATGATCTGCTGCCACGCCGCGGTCGCCGGACCCATGGCTTCGATGACGACGCGCGTCATGAGCGCCATCGCCGCGACCTTCGGGGCGCTGGCGAAGAAGGTCGTCACCGGGGTCGGCGCGCCTTCATAGACGTCGGGCGTCCACATGTGGAACGGCACCGCGCTGATCTTGAACGCCAGACCGGCGATCACGAAGACGAGGCCGAACAGCAGGCCGTTGTTCATGCCGCCGCCCATCGCCTGCGCGATGCCGGCGAACTGCGTCGTGCCGGAAAAGCCGTAGAGCAGCGAAATGCCGTAGAGCAGCATCCCCGAAGCGAGCGCGCCGAGGACGAAATATTTGAGTCCCGCCTCGCTCGACCGGTCGTCCGAGCGCATGAAGCTGGCGAGAACATAGGCGGCAAGGCTGTTGAGCTCGAGCCCGACGTAAAGCGTCATCAGGTCGCGCGCCGATGCCATGATACCCATGCCGAGCGCGGCGAACAGGATCAGCACCGGGTATTCGGCGCGCATCGCGTCCTTGAAGAAGCGCGGCGCGATCAGGATGCAGATGAAGCTTGCGGCATAGATGAGCAGCTTGGCAAAGCCGCCGAAGGCGTCGACTTCCAGCGTATTCGAAAAGACCGAAGCCTGCGTCCCGAACATCGCAACAACCGCCGCCGCCGCGGCAGCGAGCGTGACGAGCGACGCGAGCTGATAAAGGCCGACCTGACGGTCACCACCAAAGGTGCCGAGCAGCAGCGTAACGAGCCCGCCGATCGTCAGGATCAGTTCGGGCCAGATGAGGGCGAGATCGGCGGTCATTGGATGCCTCCCGCATGATGCGCTTCGCCGGCGGCGGCGGCCTCTCCATGCGCGTCGTGCGCCGCCGTGGGCTTGCCGGCGGTGACGTGGGCATCGCCGGCGGGCTTGGCGGGCGCGAGGCGCGCTACCACCGTGGTCACATCGCCGCGGATCGGGGCGAGGAAGCTTTCGGGATAGACGCCCATCCACAGCGCCACCGCGGCCAGCGGCACGAAAATCGCCCATTCGCGGGGATTGATGTCGGGCATGGCCTTCACATCGTCCTTGGTCAGTTCGCCGAACACGATGCGGCGATAGAGGTAAAGCATATAGGCGGCGCCCAGGATGATCCCGGTCGTGCAAACCAGCGCGACCCAGCTCGACGCTTCGTAGATGCCGGCGAGGCTCAGGAATTCGCCGACGAAGCCGCTGGTCCCCGGAAGACCGATCGACGCCATGGTAAAGAGCATGAAAAACAGCGCATAGGCCGGCATGTTCACCGCGAGGCCGCCGTAGCGACCGATTTCGCGCGTGTGCAGCCGATCATAGATCACACCGACGCAGAAGAAGAGCGCGGCCGAAACGACCCCATGGCTGAGCATGATGATCATCGCGCCTTCGATGCCCTGCTGGTTGAAGGCGAAGAGGCCCGCCGTCACGATCGCCATGTGGGCGACCGAGGAATAGGCGATCAGCTTCTTCATGTCGCTCTGCACCAGCGCGACGAGGCTGGTGTAGACCACCGCGATCATCGACAGCGCAAAGACGATCCACATCAGCTGCGCCGAGGCATTGGGGAACATCGGCATCATGAACCGGATGAAGCCATAGCTGCCCATCTTGAGCAGCACGCCCGCCAGGATCATCGAACCTGCCGTCGGCGCCTGGACGTGCGCGTCGGGAAGCCAGGTGTGGACCGGCCACATCGGCATCTTCACCGCGAGGCTGGCGAAGAAGGCAAGCCACAGCCACGTCTGCATTTCCGGCGGGAAATTATAGACGAGCAGCGTCGGGATATCGGTCGTCCCCGCTTCGCGGATCATCGCGATCATCGCGATCAGCATCAGCACCGAGCCGAGCAGCGTGTAGAGGAAGAATTTGAACGCCGCATAGATGCGGTTCGCGCCGCCCCAGATGCCGATGATGAAATACATCGGGATCAGGCCAGCTTCGAAGAAGATATAGAAGAGCAGCAGATCCTGCGCCGCAAAGACGCCGATCATCACCACTTCCATGACGAGGAACATCGCCATGTAGAGGCCGACGCGCTTCGTCACCGATTGCCAGCTCGCCAGGATGCACAACGGCATCAGGAAGACGCTGAGCATGATCAGCACCAGCGCGATTCCGTCAATGCCGAGCGCATAGTTGAACGGGCCGAAGATGCCGCGATGCATCTCCTGAAACTGCCACTGCGCGCCGCCGATATCGAAATTCGCCCACAGCATGACGCCAAGCGCGAAGTCGATCAGCGTCGCCGCGAGCGCGATCAGGCGCGCGTTGCGATCGCCGGCGAAGACACAGGCGATGGCGGCGACCGCAGGGACCGCCAACATCAGCGAAAGGATCGGAAGACCGCTCACTGGAACTTCACCATGGCCCAGCTGGCGAGGCCGACAAGACCGAGCAGCATCACGAACGCATATCCATAAACATAACCCGATTGCAGCCGGACCGCGAGCCGGGTGCCCCCCTGGACGAGTGCCGCCACACCATTGGGACCGAAACGGTCGATGGTGCCTTCATCCCCACGCTTCCAGAAGAAGCGGCCGATCGCGAACGCCGGCTTGACGAAGAGGAAGTTGTAGAGCTCGTCGAAATACCATTTGTTGAACAGGAATTTGTGCAGCAGCGAGAACTGCGCCACGAACCGCGCAGGCAGCGTCGTGTTGCGAATATAGCTGTTCCAGGCAAGGAACAGGCCGATCGCCATCACCGTGAACGGCATCCACTTGACCCACAGCGGCACTTCGTGCGCCGCGTGCATCAGATGCTCGTTGAACGCCAGACTGCCCTTCCAGAAGGCTGCGCCCTCTTCGGGGTAGATGAACTGGTGGTTGAAGAGCATCCCCGCGAACACCGCGCCGAGCGACAGCACGCCCAGCGGGATCAGCATGTTGATCGGGCTTTCGTGCGGATGATAGCCCGCCGTGCCATCGCCGTGCGCGTCTTGGTGAGGGGCATGGGCGTGATCGTCATGGCCGTGGCCATGATCGTCGTGCACCGCATGCTGGATATGCTCGCTCTGCTCCCACCGCGGCTTGCCATAGAAGGTCAGGAAGACGAGACGCCATGAGTAGAAGCTCGTCAGCAACGCGGCGAAAATACCGACCCAGAAGGCGATCTGGCCGCCACCGCCAGCAGCGAACGCTGCCTCGAGGATCCCGTCCTTCGAATAGAAACCGGCGAAACCCGCCACGCCCGCGATGCCGACGCCTGTGATTGCCAGCGTCCCCATCATCATCGCCCAATAGGTCAGCGGGATATGCTTCCGAAGGCCGCCATAATAACGCATGTCCTGTTCGTGGTGCATCGCATGGATGACCGAACCCGCGCCCAGGAACAGCAGCGCCTTGAAGAAGGCGTGCGTGAACAGGTGGAACATCGCCGCGCCGTAAGCGCCGACGCCCGCCGCGAAGAACATGTAGCCGAGCTGCGAACAGGTCGAATAGGCGATGACGCGCTTGATGTCCCACTGCGTCGTGCCGACGGTCGCGGCAAAGAAGCAGGTGGCGGCGCCGACGAAGGTGACGACGCCCGCCGCGACCGGCGCGGCTTCGAACATCGGCGACAGGCGGCAGACCATGAACACGCCCGCGGTGACCATCGTTGCGGCGTGGATCAGCGCCGACACGGGGGTCGGACCTTCCATCGCGTCGGGAAGCCAGGTGTGCAAGCCAAGCTGCGCCGACTTGCCCATCGCGCCGATGAACAGCAGCAGACAGAGCACGGTCATCGTGTCGAAGCGGTGGCCGAGAAAGCCGATCGTCGATCCCGCCATGCCCGGCGCAGCGGCCAGAATCTCGGGGATCGAGACGGTGCCGAACACCAGGAAGGTGCCGAAGATACCGAGCATGAAGCCGAGGTCGCCGACGCGGTTGACGACGAACGCCTTGATCGCGGCGGCATTGGCGCTCGGCTTCTTGTACCAGAAACCGATGAGCAGATAGGATGCGAGGCCAACGCCTTCCCAGCCGAAGAACATCTGGACGAGGTTGTTCGCGGTCACGAGCATCAGCATCGCGAAGGTGAAGAGCGACAGATAGGCGAAGAAGCGCGGCTGATCCGGATCTTCGCTCATATAGCCCCAGCTATAGAGGTGGACGAGCGCCGAAACGGTCGTAATGACGACCAGCATCACCGCGGTCAGCGTGTCGACGCGCAGCTCCCAGTTGAACTGGAGCGCGCCCGACGAAACCCAGTGCAGCACCGGCGTGACGCCGGCTTCGCCCGTTCCCGCGACGAAGGACAGAAAAATCGGCCAGCTCAGCGCGCAGCTTGCGAACAGCGCACCGGTGGTCACGAGCTTTGCCGCGGTGGTGCCGATGGCGCGCTGGCCCAGACCTGCGACAAGCGCCGCGAGCAGCGGCAGGAAAACGATCGCCTGAATCACCGGCTTACCCCTTCATCCGGTTGGCATCGTCGACGGCGATGGTGCCGCGGCCGCGGAAATAGATGACAAGGATCGCGAGACCGATCGCGGCTTCGCCCGCGGCAACGGTCAGCACGAACATCGAAAAGACCTGCCCCACCAGATCGCCCAGCGCGGCGCTGAACGCCACGAGGTTGATATTCACGGCAAGCAGGATGAGCTCGATCGCCATCAGGATGACGATGATATTCTTGCGATTGATGAAGATGCCGAGCACGCCGAGCGTGAACAGCACCGCCGAAACGGCGAGATAATGGCCGACCGAAATCACAGTTCCATCCCCTGCCCGACGCCCGGATCGACGAGGCGCGTCGCATCTTCGGGACGGCGGCGCACCTGCTGGCTGATATTCTGTCCGCGCACGCCGCCGCGCTGGCGGTGGGTGAGCACGATCGCGCCGATCATCGCGACGAGGAGGACGATGCCCGCCGCCTCGAACAGGAAGATATAGCGCGTGTAGAGCAGTTCGCCGACCTGCTGGATATTGCTCTTGTCGCTGACCACGGGCGCGGCGCGCGCCGCAAGATCGATCCCCCCGGCGCTCCAGGCGCCGACCGCGAACACCAGTTCGGCGGCAAGGATGATCGCGACGAGCGCGCCCAGCGGCAGATAGCGCACGAAACCGGCGCGCAGCTCGGCGAAATCGATGTCGAGCATCATCACGACGAACAGGAACAGCACCGCGACCGCGCCGACATAGACGATGACGAGCAGCATCGCGATGAATTCGGCGCCCGCGAGCAGCATCAGCCCCGCCGCGTTGAAGAAGGCGAGGATCAGCCACATCACGCTATGCACGGGATTGCGGGCGAAAATTACCATCGCGGCCGACGCGATCACGATGGTCGCGAACAGGTAAAAGGCGATCAGTTGAATCATGTCCGCGCGCCCTTACCGATAGGGCGCGTCGGCGGCAAGATTGGCCGCAATCGCGCGTTCCCATTTGTCGCCATTGGCGAGCAGCTTGGCCTTGTCATAGAGCAGTTCCTCGCGCGTTTCGGTCGCGAATTCGAAGTTCGGCCCCTCGACGATGGCATCGACCGGGCACGCTTCCTGGCAGAAGCCGCAATAGATGCATTTCGTCATGTCGATGTCGTAGCGCGTCGTGCGGCGCGAGCCGTCGTCGCGCGGCTCGGCCTCGATCGTGATCGCCTGCGCCGGACAGATCGCCTCGCACAGCTTGCACGCGATGCAGCGCTCCTCGCCGTTGGGATAACGGCGCAGCGCATGTTCACCGCGGAAACGCGGCGACAGCGGGTTCTTCTCGAACGGATAGTTGATCGTCGCCTTAGGCTTGAAGAAATATTTGAGCGTCAGCCAATGGGCTTTGACGAACTCCCACAGGGTGAAGCTTTTGATGAGGTGGGCGATGGTGCTCATAGCTGTGCCTGTACCTTCGGGCTGAGATCGCCACGGCAGAGGCCGTCCCAGCTATTTTTTTGGGGAGCTGCGACCGAGTAGGTCTTGCCGGCCTCTAGGTCCGTAATCTGAGAGATGTGGACCCGTTCGCTGGTGGGACAGTCACCGTAACGCGTCAGCATCAGATAGCCGGAAATCAGGAAGACCCAGAAGAGCGAGATCGGCAGGAAGACTTTCCAGCCCAGCCGCATGAGCTGGTCGTAGCGGTAGCGCGGGACGGTTGCCTTCACCCAGCTGAAGACGAAGAAGAAGAAGAGTATCTTCGCGAACAGCCAGATGATGCCGGGGACAGCATAGAGCGGCGCCCAGTCGACCGGCGGCAGCCAGCCGCCCCAGAAGAGCACCGCGTTGAGCGTGCACATCAGGAGGACATTGGCATATTCGCCGAGCCAGAAGAGCGCGAAGCTCATCGACGAATATTCGGTCTGATAGCCCGCGACGAGCTCGCTTTCGGCCTCGGTCAGGTCGAACGGCGCGCGCGCGGTTTCGGCGAGCGCCGAGATCAGGAACATCACCGCAAGCGGGAAGAGCAGCAGGTTGAAGCCGAAGGCGTTGACGAAGCCCAGCCCATGTCCCTGCTGCGCCTTGACGATCTCGTTGAGGTTGAAGCTGTCGGCCCACAGGACGACGCCGATCAGGATGAAACCGATCGACACTTCATAGGAGATCATCTGCGCCGAAGCGCGCAGCGCGGAAAAGAAGGGATATTTCGAGTTCGACGACCAGCCCGACAGGATGACGCCGTAAACGCCAAGCGACGAAATCGCGAGGATGTAGAGCAGCCCGACATTGATGTCGGCGAGCACCGCGCCCGAATTGAACGGGATCACCGCCCACGCCATCAACGCCACGGTGAAGGTGATGATCGGCGCGATCAGGAACAGGCCGCGGTTCGCGCTCGACGGGATGATCGTTTCCTGCAGGAACACTTTCAGGCCGTCGGCGAAGCTCTGCAGCAACCCGAAGGGACCGACGACGTTCGGACCGCGGCGCAGCGCGATCGCGGCCCAGATCTTGCGGTCGGCATAGATGATCATCGCCACCGCGAGCATCAACGGCAGCGCGATGAGCAGAATGCCGCAGATCGTGGCGACGCCCCACGCCCATTCATAGGACATGCCCAGGCTTTGGAAAAACTCGGTCATTCCGCGGCCTCCGCATAATCCGCGCCATGCAGCAGTTCGGCCGAGCAGCGCTCCATCGTCGGCGATGCGCGGCAGATGGCGTTGGTGAGGTAGAAATCCTTGATCGGCGACGGGATCGTGCGCGCCTCGGGCTTCGCGTCGAGCTTGGGCACGAACCAGCCGTAATCGGCCAGCCCCTCGACGCCGAGCGCCGGCACCGCCGCGATCATCGCCGCGCGACATTCGTCGAAGCTGTCGAAGCCGACGCTGACGCCGAGCGCATCGGCGAGCGCGCGGAAGATGCTCCAGTCCTCGCGCGCGTCACCCGGCGCGAACACTGCTTTCTCGCTGCGCTGGACGCGGCCTTCGGTGTTGACCGTCGTGAAGTCCTTTTCGGTCCAGGCCGCGGCCGGCAGGATGACGTCGGCGGCATGCGCGCCCTTGTCGCCATGATGGCCGACATAGACTTTGAAGCTCTTGTCGAAGGCCGCGAAATCGACCTCGTCGGCGCCCAGGAAGAAGGTCAGCTTGGGCTTGGCGGCGATGATGTCCTTGATCCCGCCCGGCTGCGCATAGCCGAGCATCAAGGCCCCCATGCGCGCTGCCGAGAAATGGACGACATTGAAGCCGTTCCAGCCGTCCTTGACCGCATCGACGCTCTTGGCGAGCGCCAGCGCGGCGCCATGGACGCCCGGCACCGACAGCGCGCCGCCGCCGAATACCAGCATCGGCCGCTCGGCGCCCTTCAGCGCATCCATCGCTGCCTTGGGCAGTTTCGCGACCAGCGAGGCATCGTCGCCGAGCCATTCGGTCTTGTAGGTGAGATCGACTTCGGGCCCGATGCCGAACACTTTCGCGCCCTTCTTCCACACCGCCTTGCGGACGCGCGTGTTGATGAGCGGCGCTTCCCAGCGCAGATTGGTGCCGACGAGCAGGATCACGTCGGCATTTTCGGCCTCAGCGATCGTGGTATTGAAATTGACCGCCGACAGGCTGGTGACGTCATAGGCAAGGCCCGTCTGGCGTCCTTCGAGCAGGTCGGAGCCGAGCGCATTCACCAGCGCCTTCGCCGCGAACATCGTCTCACAATCGACCATGTCGCCCGCAATCGCCGCGACCGACTTGCCGGCGTTCGCCGCCTTGATCGCGGCAAAAGCTTCGGCCCAGCTCGCCTCGACGAGCCTGCCGTCCTTGCGCACATAGGGGCGGTCGAGGCGGCGGCGCATCAGGCCATCGACATGGTGGCGCGTCTTGTCGCTCGCCCATTCCTCGTTCACATCGTCGTTTACGCGCGGCAGCACGCGCAGCACCTGGCGCCCGCGGCTGTCGATGCGGACGTTGGTGCCGACCGCGTCCATCATGTCGATGCCCAGCGTCTTGGTCAGTTCCCACGGCCGCGCCTCGAACGCATAGGGCTTGCTGGTCAGCGCGCCGACCGGGCAAAGATCGACGACATTGCCCGACAGCTCGCTCGCGACCGCGCGCTCGAGATAGCTGGTGATCTGCATATTCTCGCCGCGATAGATCGCGCCGATATCCTCGACCCCGGCGACTTCCTCGGCAAAGCGGACGCAGCGCGTGCACTGGATGCAGCGCGTCATCACCGTCTTGACGATCGGCCCCATATATTTCTCGGTCACCGCGCGCTTGTTCTCGTCATAGCGCGACGCACCGCGGCCATAGGCGACCGACTGGTCCTGCAGGTCGCATTCGCCGCCCTGATCGCAGATCGGGCAGTCGAGCGGGTGGTTGATGAGCAGAAACTCCATCACCCCTTCGCGCGCCTTTTTCACCATCGGGCTGTCGGTCTTGATCACCTGCCCTTCAGCGGCGGGCAGCGCGCACGACGCCTGCGGCTTCGGCGGGCCGGGCGACACTTCGACAAGGCACATGCGGCAATTACCGGCGATCGACAGGCGTTCATGGTAGCAGAAGCGCGGGATTTCCTTCCCCGCCTGCTCGCACGCCTGCAGAACGGTCGCGCCCTGCGGAACGTCGATTTCTACGCCATCTACGGTAACTTTAGGCATCAGCCGGAACCCCTGCACTAGCCTCTTGAGCCTTCATAGCCATTCGATAGAGCGCTATTGCCAGGCGCGCCCGAAGCGATTGATCCGTAATATTTGTACTCACATCGCCGGCCAAACTTCGGCATGTGGTAGCGTCCTTCCTTAGAGCTTTTAGAGCCCGCTTTTCGCTGTCGCTGCCGGGTTCAACTTTCAGAATACCGAAAACCCGTTCGGCAGATTGACGAACCTCGCATTCACTGAACACGTTAAGAAGCATGCTGTTGCGACCGTCGTTATTCCTCCACGCTAAGGCCATTTGAACGTCCGTTACCGGTTCCATGTCTTCAAATTTCGGCAGTGGAGTCGACCGAAACTCTCTCTTCAACAATGCTTCAGCCAAGGCACCCCGGAAGTTCCAATACTCCATATCAACGGAACGACATCCCGACCGTGAAGCAGCTGCGTGTATCTCCTTATATATCAGACCTGGCCCGTCCCACTCGGTCCATGCCTTCATGCGCGTGGCATCGTGATCGACGAGACAATCCGCAAATTCGTTCAAGGGGCGCGATGCATAGGCAGGACTGGCGACAAGGCCGACACAAAAAGCAAATGCCAAGATGCAATGGTGAATGCTCACTCTGCCGCCTCCATCACGCCGCCATTTTCACGGATGCGGCGTTCGAGTTCGGGGCGGAAGTGGCGGATCAGGCCCTGGATCGGCCACGCCGCCGCATCACCGAGCGCGCAGATGGTGTGGCCTTCGACCTGCTTCGTTACGTCGAACAACGTATCGATTTCGCTGATGTCAGCGTCGCCGGTGCGCAGTCGCTCCATCACGCGCCACATCCAGCCGGTGCCTTCGCGGCACGGCGTGCACTGGCCGCAGCTTTCATGCTTGTAGAAGTAACTGATGCGGCTGATCGCCTGAACGACGTCGGTCGACTTGTCCATCACGATCGCGGCGGCGGTGCCGAGGCCCGAGCCGAGTTCCTTGAGGCCGTCGAAATCCATCGGCGCGTCCATGATCTGCGCCGCCGGGACGAGCGGCACCGACGACCCGCCGGGGATCACCGCGAGCAGATTGTCCCAGCCGCCTCTTATACCGCCGCAATGCTTTTCGATGAGGTCGCGGAACGGAATGCCCATCTCTTCCTCGACGACGCACGGGCGTTCGACATGGCCCGAGATCTGGAAGAGCTTGGTGCCCTTGTTATTCTCGCGCCCGAAGCTGGAGAACCACGCGGCGCCGCGGCGCAGGATCGTCGGAACGACCGCGATACTTTCGACATTGTTGACCGTCGTCGGGCAGCCGTAAAGGCCTGCCCCCGCCGGGAACGGCGGCTTCAGGCGCGGCTGGCCCTTCTTGCCTTCCAGGCTTTCGATCATCGCGGTTTCTTCGCCGCAGATATAGGCGCCGGCGCCGCGATGGACGAAGACGTCGAAGTCATAGCCCGACTTCGCGGCATTCTTGCCGAGCAGGCCGGCGTCATACGCCTCCTGCACCGCCGCGAACAGCGTCTCGGCCTCACGAATGAACTCGCCGCGAATGTAGATGTATGCCGCGCGCGCGCGCATCGCATAGCCCGCGATCAGCGCGCCCTCGATCAGCTTGTGCGGATCGTGGCGGATGATCTCGCGGTCCTTGCACGAGCCGGGTTCGGATTCGTCGGCGTTGATGACGAGGAAGCTCGGGCGGTCGGCGCGCGGCTCCTTCGGCATAAAGCTCCATTTGAGCCCGGTCGGGAAGCCCGCGCCGCCGCGGCCGCGCAGGCCCGACGCCTTGATCTCCTCGATGATCGCGTCCTGGCCGCGAGTCATCAGATCCTTGGTCTTGTCCCAATCGCCGCGCGCCTGCGCGCTTTTGAGGTTCCACGGCTGGTAGCCATAGAGATTGGTAAAGATGCGATCCTTGTCGGCGAGCATCAGTTGGTCCCACCCTTGTTTTGCATCATCTTGTAAACGACGTAACCGAGCGCGAGGATCAGCAGCGGACCGATCAGCGCAAAGGTCACGCGCAGCACGAAACCGAGCACGACGAGCGCACCGATGATCGCCAGGATCGTGATGATGTCCTTCTGGGTCATCACCATTCCTTCCGATAGTCGTGGTTGGCCTTGACCATGTCTTTCAGGGTCGTCGGGCCGCCTTCGGGATCGCTCGTATGACGCTGCACATTCTGGGTGCCGGTCTTGGGCTGCTTGCCCGCCGCCAGATCCTCGAGGATGCGGGTCATGCTGTCATAGTCGAGATCTTCGTAATTATCGTCGTTGATCTGGACCATCGGCGCGTTGGTGCAGGTGCCCATGCACTCGACCTCGGTCAGCGTGAACAGCCCGTCGGGCGTGGTCTTGCCCTTGGTCATCCCGCGGTTCTTGCACGCCGCCATGACATCGTCCGACCCGCGCAGCAGGCACGGCGTCGTGCCGCAAACCTGCACATGATAGCGGCCGACCGGCGCGAGATTGTACATGGTGTAGAAGGTCGCGACTTCGTAGGCGCGCATGAACGGCATATCGAGCTCGGCCGCGACATATTCGATCACCGGCACGGGCAGCCAGCCCTGCGTCTGCGTCTCGGCACCGACCTGGCGCTGCGCGAGATCGAGCAGCGGCATCACCGCCGAACGCTGACGCCCCGCCGGGTAGCGCGCGACGACGGCCTTCGCCTTCTCGGCATTTTCCTTCGTCCACGCAAAAGCGCCCCAGCGCGCGCGGACTTCGGCTTCGTCGGGGATTTGGGGTGCGTCAGCCATTTTCTTTAAATTCCGAAGTTTTACTGACCGATAGAAACAATTGGGCGAGGCCATAAACCCCTCCACCCAGTGCAGAGATCAGAACGGCCCCTAATGGAAAGAAGAGAAACGCCATGCTGGCCGTACCGTCTCCGGGGTAGGTCAACATGTACCAAACCCCGAAGCCTACGAACGCTGCACCTATGGCGACACAAATCCACGAAAAAGTACGAAAATACCCCAAGATGCGAGCAAACCGGTTACTGCGACCCGCGGCTTCCTCAGCCAGTTGATGGCGATAAGCGGCGAGCCAATTCACCGGTCGCACTCCCCGAACACGACGTCGATCGCGCCGATGATCGCGGTCGTATCGGCAAGCATGTGCCCCTTGCACATGAAGTCCATCGCCTGAAGGTGGCTGAACGCTGTCGGGCGGATCTTGCAGCGGTACGGCTTGTTGGTGCCGTCGCTGACCAGATAGACGCCGAATTCGCCCTTGGGGCTTTCGGTCGCCACGTAAACCTCGCCCGCCGGGACGTGAAAGCCCTCGGTATAGAGCTTGAAGTGGTGGATCAGCGATTCCATCGACTGCTTCATCTCGCCGCGCTTCGGCGGCGAAACCTTGCGGTCGAGGCTGGCAACCGGGCCGCTGGGCATGTCGCGCAGGCACTGCTTGATGATGCGAGCCGACTGATAGACTTCCTGCACGCGGACCATGAAGCGGTCGTAGCAGTCGCCCTTGGTCCCAACGGGAATGTCGAAATCCATCTTGGCATAGGCGTCATAGGGCTGTGCCTTGCGCAAATCCCACGCGATGCCGCTGCCGCGGATCATCGGGCCCGAGAAGCCCCAGGCCAGCGCGTCTTCCTTGCTGACCACGGCGATATCGACGTTGCGCTGTTTGAAGATACGGTTGTCGATGACGAGGCTCATCGCATCGCCGAACAGTTCGGGCAGGCGCTTATCGACCCATTCGCCGATATCGACGAGCAGCTTTTCGGGAACGTCCTGATGGACGCCGCCGGGGCGGAACCAGGCCGAGTGCATCCGCGCGCCGCTCGCGCGTTCGAAGAAGTTGAGGCAATCCTCGCGCAGTTCGAACACCCACAGGTTCGGCGTCATCGCGCCGACGTCCATCACGTGCGACCCGATGTTGAGCATATGGTTGCAGATGCGCGTCAGCTCGGCGAACAGCACGCGCAGATATTGCGCGCGTTCGGGCACTTCGAGATCGAGCAATTTCTCGATCGCCAGCACATAGCTATGCTCCATGCCGAGCGGCGAGCAATAGTCGAGCCGGTCGAAATAGGGCAACGCCTGCAGATAGGTCTTATACTCGATCAGCTTTTCGGTGCCGCGGTGGAGCAGCCCGACGTGCGGGTCGACGCGTTCGATAATCTCGCCGTCGAGTTCCATCACCATGCGCAGCACGCCGTGTGCCGCGGGATGCTGCGGGCCGAAGTTGATGGTGTAATTGGTAACGACCTGATCGCCCGCCGTGTCGGCGGTATCGACCGGATAGCCTTCGAACATGTCGCTTCCGTGGTGCCGGACCGTCGCATTATCGGTCATGCGTCACCTCCTGCTTTGGGCTTGCGCGGCTTGATCGGCGCCTTGGCGGCTGCCTTGGGTTTTGCCGGAGCCTTTTCGGCCTTCTTGGTCGCGGGCGTCTTGGCCTTTGCCGCAGGCTTGGCCTTGGCGCCGTCCTTGCTCGGCTTCGCGGCTTCCTTATTCGCCTTTTCGCCCGCGCCGGTCTGCTTGCCGTTGTCGGTCGTCTTGGGCGTCGGCGGCGGTGCCTTCTTCGCCTCGTCGGTCTTCTTGACCGCCTCTGCGGTCATCGGCGTCGGCGCGCCCTTGCCCGGCGCCTCACCGGTGCCGCCCGCCTTTTCGTCGCCGGGAAGGATATAGTCGGCGCCTTCCCACGGGCTGAGGAAGTCGAAGCTGCGGAAATCCTGCGCCAGCTTTACGGGCTCGTAGACGACGCGCTTGTCCTCTTCGGAATAGCGCAGCTCGGTATAACCGGTCAGCGGGAAGTCCTTGCGCTGCGGATGCCCTTGGAAACCATAGTCGGTCAGGATGCGGCGCAGGTCGGGATTGCCGCTGAACAGCACCCCGTACATGTCGAACACTTCGCGTTCGAGCCAGCCGGCGTTGGGCCAGACAGAGACAATGCTCGGCACCGGAGTTGCCTCGTCGGTCAGCACCCGGACGCGCAGACGGTGGTTCTGGGTCACGCTGAGCAGATGATAGACGACTTCGAACCGCTCGGGCCGGTCGGGATAATCGACCCCGGCGATCTCCATGAGCTGCTGATAGGCAAGTTCGTCGCGCAGGCCGACCATCACCCCGGCAACCGCTTCGCGGCGCACGGTAATGCTGTCCTCGCCCACGGCGAAGACATGCGCGATCAGATCGCCGCCGACGACTTTCTTCAGCGCCTCGACAATGCCGTCGCGCGGCGCGATCAGGGGAGCGGGACTGGCCATCAGCGTTCGATCGTTCCCGTGCGGCGGATTTTCCGCTGCAACTGCATGACGCCGTAGAGCAGCGCTTCGGCGGTCGGGGGGCAGCCGGGGACATAGATGTCCACGGGCACGATACGATCGCAGCCGCGCACCACCGAATAGCTGTAGTGGTAATAGCCGCCGCCATTGGCGCAGCTACCCATCGAAATCACATATTTGGGGTTCGACATCTGGTCGTAGACGCGGCGCAGCGCCGGGGCCATCTTGTTGCACAGCGTGCCCGCGACGATCATCACGTCGGACTGGCGCGGGCTGGCGCGCGGCGCAACGCCGAAGCGTTCCATGTCATAGCGCGGCATGTTGACGTGGATCATTTCGACCGCGCAGCACGCGAGGCCGAAGGTCATCCACCACAGCGAGCCGGTGCGCGCCCAGTTGAACAGATCCTCGGTCGAGGTGACGAGAAACCCCTTGTCGCCGACCTCTGCATTGAGATCGTCGAAAAAGCTCTGGTCCGGGGCTGTCCCCGGAGCGACCGGCATCGAGCCGGGGGTCAGGATGGTCGAATTGCTCATTCCCAATCCAACGCCCCTTTCTTCCACGCATAGACAAGACCGATCGCGAGCTCGGCCAGGAAAACCATCATCGTCGCCCAGCCAGCCCAGCCGATTTCCTTCAGGCTGACCGCCCAGGGAAAGAGGAAGGCCGCTTCAAGATCGAAGATGATGAACAGAATCGCGACGAGATAGAAGCGCACGTCGAACTGGCTGCGCGCATCCTCGAAAGCGGGAAAGCCGCACTCATATTCGGTCAGCTTCGCCGGATCGGGCTGATGCGCCCCGGTCAGCCGCGCCACGCCCATCGGCAGGAACACGAACGCCGCCGACAGCGCGACGGCGATGCCCAGGAACAGCAGGATCGGCAGATATTGAGTCAGATCGACCATGGGAGCTCGCAGTCATGATTTCGGGCGTTTGCCACCCCGTTTCTGCGGGCGCTTTAGGCCAGCATGGCGCTGCCCGCAAGCGCTGCGGACAGGAAAATCGCGTTGCGAACACCAAAAGCGCGGGGAACACTGGCAAGGACGGGCGAAGCTATGTTAGGCGGCTAGACGGGACGCGTGTTGCGGTACGATTTGCCGCCATCCAACTGGGGGACTTTATGCGCCAACTGCCATTTGCCACTGCTCTTGCCACACTTGCCGCGACCGCGCTCGGCGCGACGCCGGCCCATGCCGAACTGGTTACGCCCAAGAATCCTGCGGCAATCGTCGCGATCGTCGAATCGCAGGGCTGGCCGGCCAAGCTGGTGACCTCCAGCGATGCCGACCCCTATATCGAGAGCAGCCGCAACGGTCTGAAATTCCTCGTTCTGTTCATGAACTGCAACGACGCGCACAAGGAGTGTAAGACGCTGCAATATTATATGGGCTTCAACGACGCGAAGAATCTGTCGTTCGAAAAATTCAACAGCTGGAACAAGGAAAAGCGCTTTGCGCGCGCCTATCGCGACAATGAAGGCGATCCGGTGCTGGAAATGGACGTCGATGTCGATTTTGCCGGATTGCCGCGCGAAAATCTGGGCGAGAGCTTCAACACCTGGGCGTCGCTGATGGATGCCTATCGCGAATTCATCTACGGCGATTGATCCGGCGAAACGCGGACAGCAAAAAGGCCATCCCGGTTATCCCGCGGATGGCCTTTTTTGCGCTTACATAACGCGTCAGGCGTTGCGCAGCGCGCCCGCGACCAGCTTTTGCAGCTTGGAATGCACCGCGCCGCTGCCCGCGATGAACTCGCTGCGCTCGATCGCCCGATCGCCACCGCGGAAATCGCTGACAAAGCCGCCAGCTTCGCGCACGAGCAACATGCCCGCCGCAACGTCCCAGATCGACAGATCGGCTTCCCAGAAGCCGTCGAACCGCCCCGCCGCGACCCATGCGAGGTCGAGGCTGGCGGCGCCGAAGCGGCGGATGCCCGCAACTTCGGGCGCAACCGCACCGAAAATGCGGCTCCACTGGCCGAAATCGCCATGGCCCATATAGGGGATGCCGGTCGCGATCAGGCATTCGTTGAGATTGCGGCGCGACGAGACGCGCAGGCGCCGGTCATGCAACCATGCGCCGCGACCGCGTTCGGCCCAATAGCTTTCGTCGGTAACCGGCTGATAGATCAGCCCCGCGGTCACATCGCCCCAGCCGCCGCCGAGCTTCGGTTCCTGCACCGCGATCGAAATCGCGAATTGCGGGATCGCGTGCAGAAAGTTCGAGGTGCCGTCGAGCGGGTCGATGATGAAGCGGGGCTTGCCGGGCTCGCCTTCGATCTCGCCAGCTTCCTCCATCAGGAAACCCCAACCCGGACGAGCATGGGTGAGTTCGTCATACAGCGTGCGCTCGGCGGCCTGGTCGGCCTTGGACACGAAATCCGCCGGTCCTTTTTGCGAAACCTGCAGATGCTCGATCTCGCCAAAGTCGCGGCGCAGCTTCGTACCCGCCTTGCGCGCGGCACGTTCCATGACGGTGATGATGCCGGATACGGCCATTTTCCGCCAGATTGCTCGCGGCCCCCGCCTTCGCGGGGGCGACGTTACTTAATCAGCACGGCGGACATATTCCCGGTCATAGACGTTGACCACGATACGCGTACCGCTGGTGATGTGCGGGGGCACCATGACCCGCACGCCATTGTCGAGGATCGCCGGCTTGTACGACGAAGAGGCCGTCTGGCCCTTAACCACCGCGTCGGCCTCGACGATCGTCGCTTCGATCTGTTCGGGCAGCTCGACCGAGATCGGGCGCTCTTCCCACAGTTCGAGCACGACTTCCATGCCGTCCTGCAGGAATTCGTGGGCTTCGCCGACGACATCCTTCGAGATGGTAATCTGTTCGTAGCTGTCCTTGTCCATGAACACGAGGTCGTCGCCCTCGGCATAGAGGAACTGGAAATCCTTGGTGTCGAGGCGGACCTTCTCGACCGTATCGGCGCTGCGGAAACGGTTGTTGAGCTTGCGCCCGTCGATCAGATTCTTTGCTTCGACCTGCATATAGGCGCCGCCCTTGCCCGGCTGGGTGTGCTGGATCTTGGTGACCTTCCAGATGCCGCCCTCATATTCGATAATATTGCCGGGACGGATTTCAACGCCGGTGATTTTCATCGCGCACACTCGCTAGTTCAAGGATGGAAAGAGCCGCCGGCGCAGCGGGTGCGCCGGTCACAGGAGCGCGCCCTTAGCCGCCTGCGCGGCCAAGGGCAAGCGCGTTAGACGCTTTCGGTCGCGCGGCGCGTGCGCCGATAGCTGTATGCGATCAGCGCGACGAAGAGCGAAAGGCCGACGATGATCGCCGTCGGCTCGAAGCTCTCCCCGACCAGCGCCAGCGGCGCATCGCTTCCCGAACCCGCGACGACGCCCGCGAACAATACCCCGAAAATGCTCTCGCCAACGATGAAGCCCGTCGCCAGCAAGACGCCCATCCGGCTGTAGAATTCGGGGCGAGCGCTGCGTTCGGCGCGCTTTTCCCAGAAATGGCCGATCACCGCGCCGATCGGAATGAGCAAGGTCAGCGACATCGGCAGATAGATGCCCATGCCGACGCCGAGCGGCGGCAGGCGCAGCTTGCCCATGCGCCCCAATATCTCGTCGGCGGCGATGATCGCGGCGCCGATCAATGCACCATAGCCGATCAAATCCCAACGCAGGTCGCCGCCGAGCACGCCTTTGGCCAGCGCGCTGATCAGGGCCGCTTGCGGCGCCGGCAGCGCATTGGCGCCCGCCCCCGTGGCACCGGCAAAGCCAAATGCCTGGTTCAACAGGTCGAGCACCGGCGGAATGATGAGCGAACCGAAGCCGACACCGATAACCAGCGCGAGCTGCTGCATCCACGGCGTCGCACCCACGAGCTGGCCGGTCTTCAGATCCTGGAGATTGTCGTTGGAAATCGTCGCGACCGAAAAGACGATCGCAGTGGTGAACAGCGCATAGGCGACAAGCGCGGCAGTATCGGCTTCACTGTGATTGCGCCCGAAGAAGAGGAGCAGCATCAGCGAAGCGGCAATGATGGCGAGGATGCCGACGCCCGACACCGGACTGTTCGACGCACCGATCAGGCCGGCCATATAGCCGGTGACGGCGGCGATGATCGCGCCGACGAACAGCACGAACAGCAGCGTCGCGAAAATGACGCCGACCGGATTGGCCGCGATCGGGCCGCTCTGCGCAAAGAACCACAGCAATCCGGCGATCGGAATCAACGAGCCCAGGATCGTCCCCGCGACGATGCCGAAGGACAGGTCACGCTCGCCCAGTTCGACCACCTCGCCCGCGCCGCGCGCCCGCGACGACGCGATCGAACCCTTGATGCCCTTGACGATCGGGCCGACGATCTTGAGCAGCGTCCACAGCGCCGCGACCCCGATCGTCCCGGCGCCGATGAAGCGCACCTGCTGCGAAAACACCATGCCGACCACATCGTCGACCGGTCCGGTCAGCCCCTGCGCCGCGGTCAGCGCGGGCATCAGCCCCGCCCATGCGATAACCATGCCGATGAACATCGCAACGCCGACCGACAGGCCGACAAGATGCCCCACGCCGATCAGCGCGAAGGACAGGCTGCCGCTGACGCCGGTGGCGCCGGCGCCGAGCTTGAAATTCTTCGACACTTCGAGCGCCGCGAGCTTCATCGCGCCAAGCAGCGAGAAACCCGCGCTGATCAGCGATCCGAGCAGGATCGTACGCAGGCCGCGCTGGTTCTCCTCGGCCCCCTCGCCCGCGCGCGACCCGACCTTGAGCACTTCGGCCGCAGCGACGCCTTCGGGATAGGGAAGGTCCGACCCGGCGACGAGCGCGCGGCGCAACGGGACCGAGAACATCACGCCCAGCGTTCCGCCGATGAAACAGACGGCGGCGGTCGTCCAATAGGGGAAACCCTGCCACCAGCCGACGATGACGAGACCGGGCAGGACGAAGATGATGGCCGCAAGCGTCCCCGCCGCGCTGGCGATCGTCTGGACGATATTATTCTCCAATATCGTCGCCCCCGAAAGGAAGCGCAGGATCGCCATCGAAATGACCGCGGCGGGTATCGAGGTCGCGAAGGTCAGTCCGACCTTCAACCCCAGATAGACGTTTGCCGCCGTGAACAGCAGCGTGATCAGTCCGCCGAGGATGATCCCGCGGACGGTGAGTTCGCGCATCGAAACGCTGCGCTGGTCGGTATCGGACATAAACTTCTCCCCGCGCGCTGTGTTGCGGGCGGCGCCGGATTAGGCAAGTCAAAACAGGCATCGAAACACGACGAAGCGAAACCGAATTGACGCTTCGATCCAATCATCGCCACGCAGCGTGGCGCATAGAGCCGGGCATGACAACGGCCCTTCCCGATCCCAAGCCGCATCCCGGCCCCGACGCTGCCGCCTCGGCCAAGCGCCCGGCGCCCTGCGCGGGCCTTTTCGGGTGGCGCAAGTGCGACGACGTACCGCGCGATGAGCGTCCGCGCACGCGGACCTGACGCGCGCGGCCTAATCCGCTGCCATCAGCGCGGCGAAAGCCTGCACCGCCGCGGCCGGGCCGTCCGGATGGTTCCAGACGCCGCCCGATACGGCAAGGAAATCGGCGCCAGCATCGATCAACAGCTCCGCATTCTCGACCGTGATCCCGCCGATCGCAACGCAGGGCAGCTCGAACAAGCCCTGCCACCAGCTGAGGATTTCGGGGTCGGCGCGGTGTTCGACCGCCTTGGTTGTCGTGGGGAAGAAGGCGCCGAACGCGACATAATCCGCCCCCGCCTCGCCCGCTTCCATCGCAAGGTGACGGCTGTTGTGACAGGTGATGCCGATCTGCGCGCCGGGGCCAAGCAGCCGCCGCGCCTCCTGCGGATCGCCGTCGCCCTGCCCCAGATGGACGCCATCGGCCTTGAGCCGCTTCGCCAGCGCCATGTCGTCGTTGACGATGAAGGCAACATCATGCGCGGCGCAAATCGCCTGTAGCGGTTCGGCAAGGCGCGCCGCTTCGTGCTGGGTCAAACCCTTGACGCGGAACTGGAACGCGGCAACCGGGCCGGCGGCCAGCGCCGCTTCGAGTTGCGCCGGAAAGTCGCCGCCGACATCGGGTGGCGAGATGAGGTAAAGCTGGCAGGTCGGTTCGGTCATGGCGGGTTCATAGCTACGCCGCCAGCATGCCGCAAATGCAGAAGATGTTTCGCGCCGCCACCCTGTCCCTCGTCACTGCTGCGACCGTTTCGGCCTGTGCAGCGACTCGCGACGTTACCGCATTGCCCGACGCCGCCAATGTCGCCATCGGCCAGCGCGCCTATGCCGACGGCCCGTTGATCCAGCCGGTCGCGGTGATCGAGGACAGTCGCTGCCCCGTCGGAGTCGCCTGTGTGTGGGCAGGCCGCGTCCGCGTGAAGATGCTCTGGCTTCGTCCCAATGGCGAGGCACAGCCTTTCGAAGCGGTGCTGGGCGAGCCGACGCCGCTGGCCGACGGCACGATCACGCTCGAATCGGTGCATCCCGACAAGCGCCCCGACCGACCTATCAAGGCCGGCGATTACCGCTTCGCCTTCCGATTCATGGGCGGTCTTTAGGCGACCCGCGCCAGCACGAAGCCGTCCCATCCCTTCGCGCCGACCGTCTGCACGGCGGTGGCGTCGATGCGCGGGTCGGATTGCAGAAAATCGAACAGCGCGCGTGCGCCCAGGATGCCGGGATCGTTGCTGGCGGGATCGAAGACGCCGCCTTCGCGCACGACATTGTCGACGATGATCGTCGTGCCGCTGCGGCCGAGGCGGATCGCTTCGGCGACATAATCGACATTCCTCTGCTTGTCGGCGTCGATGAAGACCATGTCGAAAGGCGCGACGTCGGTCATCGCGGCAAGGCTGTCCATCGCCGGGCCGACCCGGATCTCGGCGCGATCAGAGAGGCCGGCGCGATCGAGATTCGCCTGCGCGACGCGGGCATGCATGTGGTCGACTTCCAGCGTCACCAGCGCGCCATCGTCCGGTAGCGCCCGCGCGAGCCAGATCGTCGAATAGCCGCCGAGCGTCCCGATTTCGAGGATGCGCCGCGCGCCGGCCATTTGCGCGAGCAGATAGAGCATCTTGCCCTGCGCCGCCGAGACGTCGATCGGTGGCAAGCCGTTTTTGGCATTGTGCGCGAGTGCGGCCGACAGGATCGCGTCGTCGCCGATCAGCTTCTCGCCGATATAGGTGTCAACGCGGTCCCAGCTTTCGGCCATCAGGCGACCGATGCGGCGTGAATTTCGTCGATCGCGCCGCCGAGCGAGCCGTTGAATTCCTCGTCGCTCATCGACGCGCGCAAATCTTCCAGCAGCGCGCGGCTGAAGCTCGCGATGATGCCAGGGTTGCGCGCGAGTTCGGCGCATGCTTCGGGGCGCGCGAAGCCGCCAGACAGCGCTACGACGCGCAGCACCTTGGGATGATCGACCAGCGGCTGGAACAGGCCGGCTTCGGTTGGCAGCGACAGCTTGAGCATGACCGGCGCGCCGGTCCACGCGTCAAGCGCCGCGAGCGTTTCCGCCAGCAACAGTCGGTCCGCCGCATCGCGCTCGGGGCTCTTGATATTCACTTCGGGTTCGATGATCGGCACCAGGCCGTGCGCGGCGATGCGCGCGGCTTCGGCAAATTGCTGCGCGACGATCGCTTTGACGCCCACCGGGTTGGCGAGGTTGACGACGCTGCGCATCTTGGTCCCGAACACGCCCTTCGCAACCGCCCGCTCGCACAGCGCATCGAGATCGGCGTTGGGCTTCATCAACTGAACGCCGTCAGCTTCGGCTTCGAGGCCTTTGTCGACCTTGAGGAACGGGACCACGCCGCGCTCCCACAGCAGAGCCGGGATCGGCTTGCCATCGGCTTCGCCGTCCATGGTGCGTTCGAACAGGATCGCGCCGATCACCTTATCGCCGTTGAAGCAGGGTGCGGTCACGATCCGGCTGCGCATTGCATGGATCAGCGCGAACATTTCCTCGTCGCCCGAATATTCACCTTCTTCGATGCCATAGCCCTTGAGCGCCTTGGGCGTCGAACCGCCACTCTGGTCGAGCGCGGCGATGAAGCCCTGGCCCGATTTGATCTTTTCCAGCATCTCGGCATTGGCGGTCGTCATAACGTCTCCGTGGGTTTGCATACGTATGGTGCGGCGCACATAGCGGCCCGTTGCCTGGGACGCAATGCGATGGAAAAACGGCCGATCAGCAACGCGTCAGCGTCGGCCCCTTGGTCAGACTGGTCTTGCCGCCGCGCTTGTCGCGGCTGTCGACGCGCACGACGATGCCGCCGTTCACCATCTGCTTCAATTCGTCATCGCCGCACATCAGCCGGCGCATCTGCTCGATCGGCTGCAGAAAGGCGGTCTGCGGATAGGTGTCGAGATCGCGGTCCATAACGAAGACCTGCTCGCCATTGTCGAGGCCCTTGTACGACAGTTCCCATCCCTTGGGGATCGAGAATTCCGACATATAGAAATCCGCGATGATGGCGCCGGGGAACTCCTCGGCCGCCATGACCGGCACGCTGATCGCGGTAAGAGCCAGCGCGACAAAAATCCTGATCTTCATGTCGCTATCCCCCTTAGCCCCCATCAATTCCGCAACGCATCGACACCGGGAAGCGGTTTTCCTTCCATCCATTCGAGGAAGGCGCCGCCCGCGGTCGATACGAAGGTGAAATCGCCTGCGACCCCGGCATGGTTGAGCGCGGCGACGGTATCGCCGCCGCCGGCGACCGAAATCAGCGATCCTTCGCGCGTCAACGCCGCGGCCGTCCGGGCGAGCGCGACCGTCGCGGCGTCGAACGGCGGAATCTCGAAGGCGCCGAGCGGACCGTTCCACACCAGCGTTCGGCAGCTTTTCAGCACATCGCCGAGCGCCTCGACCGCCGCGGGTCCGACATCGAGGATCATTTCGTCCGCCGCGACTTCGTGGATGTTCACGGTGCGCGTCGGCGGGTTCGCGGCAAATTCTTTCGCGACGACCACGTCATAGGGCAGATGGATGGTGCAGCCTGCGGAGTCCGCCGCGTCGAAAATCGCGTTGGCGGTATCGACGAGGTCGTGCTCGCACAGCGACTTGCCGACATCGACGCCGCGCGCCGCGAGGAAAGTGTTCGCCATCCCGCCGCCGATGATCAGATGATCGACCTTGCCGACAAGGTTGCGCAGCACGTCGATCTTGCTCGACACTTTCGCGCCGCCGACAACCGCCGCAACCGGATGCGCGGGATTGCCGAGCGCGGCGTCGAGCGCCTTGAGTTCGGCCTCCATCGCGCGGCCGGCATAGGCGGGCAGCCGATGGGCAATGCCCTCGGTCGAGCCATGCGCGCGGTGCGCCGCCGAAAAGGCATCGTTGACATAGATGTCGCCGATTTCGGCAAGCGCATCGGCGAACGCGGGGTCGTTCTTTCCCTCACCCGCATGAAAGCGCGTATTTTCGAGCACGGCGACGTCGCCGGACGCGAGGACCGCAACGCCCGCCTTGGCGCCTTCGCCGATGCAATCGGGAATGAACATCACCGAATGGCCGAGGACGTCGGCGACGCCGTCGATGACGAGGCTGAGCGACTGGGTCGGGTTCTTCGCCCCTTTCGGACGGCCGAAATGGGCGAGCAGCAGAACGATGGCACCCTTGTCCGACAGTTCGCGGATCGTCGGCATCGCTGCGCGAATTCGCGTGTCATCGGCCACGGCGCCATCGGACATCGGCACGTTGAGATCGACGCGCACCAGCACCTTCTTGCCGGTGACGTCACCGATGTCGTCGAGCGTCTTGAAATCTGCCATCTTTCACTCCGATCCCGGAGTGTTCCCCCGCGAAGGCGGGGGTCCATCTCCTGCGCTCTTATCCCCTGATCACCGCCGGTTTCATTCCGATGCGGTCGGAGATGGGCCCCCGCCTTCGCGGGGGCACAAGGATATTGTTAAAGGAACTTCGCGATCACGCCCGCCGTGTCGATCATGCGGTTGGAGAAGCCCCATTCATTGTCGTACCAGCTCAGCACCCGCACCAGCTTGCCGTCGATAACCGCGGTTTCAAGGCTGTCGATGGTCGAGCTGGCGGCGTTATGGTTGAAGTCGATCGAAACCAGCGGTTCCTCGGTATAACCAAGGACGCCCTTCAGCGCGCCTTCGGCCGCGGCCTTGAGCACCGCGTTCACTTCTTCCTTGGTCGTTTCGCGCGACGGGGTGAAAGTGAGGTCGACCACCGACACATTCGGCGTCGGAACGCGGATCGATGACCCGTCGAGCTTGCCCTTCAACTCGGGCAGGACGAGGCCGACGGCGACCGCCGCACCGGTCGAGGTCGGGATCATCGACATTGCGGCGGCGCGGGCGCGGCGCGGATCGTCGTGGATCTGATCGAGGATTTTCTGGTCGTTGGTATAGGCATGGATCGTCGTCATCAGGCCGCGTTCGATACCGATCGCTTCGTGCAGCACCTTGGCAAAGGGCGCGAGGCAGTTGGTGGTGCAGGACGCGTTCGAGATGATCCGGTGATCGGCGGTGATCTGGCTGTCATTGACGCCGTAAACGACGGTCAGGTCGACTTCCTTGGCGGGCGCCGAAATGAGTACGCGCTTCGCGCCGGCGTCGAGATGCTTCTGGCCGCCGGCCTTGTTGGTGAAGAAGCCGGTGCATTCCATCACGATGTCCACGCCGTTGGCGGCGTGCGGCAGAGCGGCGGGATCGCGCTCGGCGGTGACCTGGATGCGCTTGCCGTTGATGATCAGGTCGTTGCCATCGACTTCGACGGTGCCGTTGAAGGCGCCATGAACCGAGTCATGGCGAAGCAGGCGCGCATTCGCCTTGGCATCGCCCAGGTCGTTGATCGACACCAGTTCAAGGTCATGGTCGGTCCGCTCGAGAATGGCGCGCGCCACATTGCGACCGATACGTCCGAAACCGTTGATTGCGACTTTCACTGCCATGTCGGTTAGTCCTTTCTGCGGAAGGTGGCGGCCGGTCTTATGCGCCGAGCCGTGCCAGAATCTTGGGGGTGATGGCGTCGACCGTCAGGCCGAAATGCCGGTAGAGATCGTCGATCGGCGCCGACGCGCCAAAGCTGTCGATGCCGAAGCGCAGGCCATGGCGGCCGGTGTAGCGTTCCCAGCCGAAGGTCGTCCCGGCCTCGATCGAGACGATCAGGGCATCGTCGGGCAGCAGATCGGCCTGATAGGCCGCATCCTGTTCGTCGAACAATTCGGTCGACACCATCGAAACGACATCGGCGCCCTGCCCCGCCGCTTCGAGCTTTTCGGCGACGTCGAGCGCCAGCGACACTTCGGAGCCGGTCGCGACCAGCACAACCTTGCGCGCCGCGGCGGCGCTGCGAAGACGGTAACCGCCTTTCAGACAGAGATTTTCCGTGACGTCATGACGCAGCGGCAGCAGATTCTGGCGCGTGAGTGCGAGGAGCGTCGGACGGCTGTCCTGCGCCAGCGCGATCGCCCAGCATTCGGCGGTTTCGACCGCGTCGGCGGGGCGCATCACCAGCAGATTGGGCATGGCGCGCAGCGACTGCAGATGTTCGATCGGCTGGTGCGTCGGTCCATCCTCGCCCAGCCCGATGCTGTCGTGCGTCATCACGTAAACGACGCGCTGACGCTGGAGCGCCGACAGCCGGATCGCGCCGCGGCAATAGTCCGAAAAGACCAGGAAAGTGCCACCATAGGGGATCACGCCGCCGTGCAGCGCCATCCCGTTCATCGCCGCCGACATGCCGAATTCGCGGATGCCATAATAGATGTAGCGACCCGAATAATCGTTCCTGTTCAGCGGCTTGGTCGACGATGTCTTGGTATTGTTCGAGCCGGTGAGGTCGGCGCTGCCACCGACAAGCGAGGCGATGTCGGCGGTCAGCGCGGTCAGCGCATTTTCCGACGCCTTGCGCGTCGCGACCTTCGGCGGTTCGGCAACCAGCCCGTCGAGATAGGCCTTGAACGCCTCGCCCGGCGCCACCTTGCCGCTCAGGCGATCCTCAAAATCATTTTTCTTATCGCTGCTTACAAGGCGATCGTTCCACGCAGCATGAAGCGCCTGGCCGCGCTGTCCAAAGCCGCGCCATGCGTCGGCAATGTCGGCGGGAATGACGAACGGTTCGGCGGTCCAGCCCATATTGGCGCGCGCCGCCGCCACCTCGTCTGCGCCGAGCGGCGAACCATGCGTTGCCGACGTGCCCTGCTTGTTCGGCGCGCCGAAGCCGATCAGCGTCTTGCACGCGATCAGCGACGGGCGACCGTCCGCCAGCGCCGCGTCGATCGCGCGGCGAATATCGGCAGCATCATGGCCGTCGCAGCTGTCGACATGCCAACCGGTCGCCGCATAACGCGCTTTCACGTCCTCGCTGGTCGAAAGGTCGGTCGACCCGTCGATCGTGATCTTGTTGTCGTCCCACAGCACGATCAGGCGGCCAAGGCCCAGATGGCCGGCCAAGCCGATCGCTTCGTGATTGATGCCTTCCATCAGGCAGCCGTCGCCGGCGATGACCCAGGTGCGATGGTCGACGAGGTCGTCGCCGTAAATGGCATTGAGATGGCGCTCGGCGATCGCCATGCCGACCGCAGTCGCAAGCCCCTGCCCCAGCGGCCCCGTCGTCGTTTCAACGCCGGCAAGCTCGAAATTTTCGGGATGCCCGGCGCAAGGACTGTTCAGCTGGCGAAAATTGCGGATTTCCTCCATCGTCGGATGCGCATAGCCCGCGAGATGGAGCGTCGCATAAGCGAGCATCGAGCCATGGCCCGCCGACAGGACGAATCGGTCGCGATCGGCCCATTTCGGATCGGTCGGATCGAATTTCAGATAATCCGAATAGAGGACGGTCGCGACGTCGGCCATGCCCATCGGCATCCCGGGGTGACCGCTGTTCGCGGCCTGTACGGCGTCCATCGCAAGCGCGCGGATCGCGTTGGCGAGCTGGCGTTCGGGCAGTGTCATCTTTTCCCCGCTTATGTCTGGGCTGGCGTGCGCGACTGCCCTTTGCGGCGGCGCCGCCGAGAGTCAACCGCCCGCGGCAAGAATTCGCGCGCATTTCGGCGCCGACAGGCGATTGCACCCCTCCCCCGGCGCTGCTACCCCTGTGGCATGGAACTCGATCTCGACGAATCCAGCCTCGCCATCGGCCGCATCGAGCGCGCGCTGAGCCGCATCGAAAAGAGCCTGGCCGAGCGCGCAGAACGCGGCGCATCCGATCAACCGACAAGCGATCAATCGGCCCTGAAGGCCGAAGTTAACGCTGTTATCGGCGAACTGGACCGACTGATTGCGGAGGCGAATCGTGGCTGATGTCCGACTGAACATAGCCGGGCGCACCTATGACCTGACCTGCGCCGACGGCGAGGAGCCGCAGCTTCAGAAGCTCGCCGGGCTGATCGACGAAAAGGTCCGCGCCATCCCCGGCAGCACCGAGGTACGCCAGCTTCTCTTCGCGGCGCTCATGCTCGCCGACGAGGCGCAGGAAGCAAAGGCCAAGGTCGACAGGTCCGAGCCCCAATCCGATTCGCTGCGCGCCGCGGTTGCGCTAGCGGAAAGCCGCGAAACGCAGGCGCGCGACGAACTCGCTGCGGCCCGCAGGGAAATCGAGGCACTTAAGGCCGCGCCGCCGCCCGCTGTAGCAGCCGCGCCGCGCACAACGCACGACCGCGCACTGCTCCAGATCGCCGACCGGATCGAAGCGCTCGCCGCAAAGGTTGAGCAAAGCGCTTGAGGATGGGGCCCCGCGTCCCTAAATAGGCATCGGCGGGTACTGCCCGGCACGAGCCGTTGCGAAAATCCCTGAGGCGATACATCATCCAAGGGAGCTGTCCCTGCCCGGACCCTGGTCCGACGTACATGGCCCCCACCTGACGTTACTGGCGTCAGAGGATCTTCCGGAAACCGACCCATGGTGGTCCCGCCAACCCGACAGGCTTTGAAGGAGGCCCGGCCCGCATGACGCCCGACCTCGCTTCGCAGAAACAGGCGCTGCGCGAACGATTGCGTTTTCGCCGCCGCCATTTCGTCGCCAATCTCGACCCGATGGGGCGGCTCGCTGCCTTTCGCGCCGTTCCCGACACGCTCCGCAAGCTGCTCGATGCCAGCCCTGTCGTCGGCGCCTATGCACCGTGGGGCGACGAACCCGATATCCGCCCGCTGCTGCTGCTGGATGGCCGGCGCATCGCGCTGCCGCATCACGCAGACCGCACGGCCGCCATGACCTTTCGGATATCGGACGATGGCGATGCGCTTCGAAAAGGGCCGTGGGGATCGCCCCAGCCGCCCGAAAGTGCCGAAATCGCGCATCCCGACATCATCCTCTGCCCGCTCGTCGGTTTCGACCGCCACGGCGGCCGTCTCGGCCAGGGAGGCGGGCATTATGACCGGTTCTTTGCCGAAAATCCGGCGGTTCCGCGCATCGGGATCGGCTGGTCGGTGCAGGAAGTTGACACTGTTCCCATTGAACAAACCGACATTTTGCTCGATGCGGTCCTCACCGAGCAGGAATATATCATTACCGGAGACCGATTGTGAGCGAGCCCCCCGCCGATCCGCAGCCGAGCTGGCGCAAGCCGACCGGCATCCTTCTGATCTTGGCGCTGATCACGGCGTGGGCGGCTGCCGTCGTCAGCCTCTCGCCGTGGGTCGGCGGCTGGCCGGTGCTGGTCCAGGCGATTTTCTATCTCGTCGCGGGGATCGCCTGGGTATGGGTGCTGCCGCTGCGGCCACTGCTGTGCTGGATGGAAACCGGGCGCTGGCGCGCCCCACAATAGGGATTGGCACCGCCCGATTATTCGATAGCCTGCGCGCACCATTGGGGAGGCAGGCGCGATGCGGGTATTTATGGGAACGGCGGCTCTCCTGTCGCTGATTTTGGTGAGCACCCCGGCGGCGGCGCGTGATGACGGCCTGCGCAAGCAGGTGAAGGCGCTCGTCAAGGCGTGCCCCGCCGCTGCCAAAGGCTATGATCTTGCCGCCCTGACGCCCGACGGCCTGGCCACGCCGGACTATCGGGCAAGGTTCGAAGAATGGGCCGGGGCGCCCGATCCCGATACGCAACCGGGTAGCAGCGGCGCAACGATCATGCTGCGCGGCGTGATCGGTTCAAGCATCACGCAGGATATCCGCTTTTCGACCGTCAGCACCCTGTGGCGCGACGCGGCCGGGGCATGGCAAGTCTTGCGCGTCGATCATGGGACGCTGCCGCCCGTGCCACCGCCCCCGCCGCCGCCCGAATTGTTCGAAGAGCCCGATGCGGCCTATGGTTTCATGATCGAGCAGGTCAAGCCCGCCCCCGACAAGAGCCGCCGCGTCCAGCGCGGCCGCCTGCTTCCGGCGGCGGCGGCGGAACTCGATCGCCTGCTTGCCGATCCCTGTCTGCAACTCGAACAGATGGGGCTGACGGCGCACCGCAGCAAAAGCGAGGTTCCGCCCTGCCCCTATGACTATGCCGGGTCGACGATCGAGGTGACGCGCGATGCGCGAAGCTGGCTGATTTCGACCGACTGCCGTCGCGAACTGCCGAGCGCGAAGATCGCCGACATTCTCTTTTATCCGCAGGCCGATGTTGCCATGCCTGACTGGGACAGGACAGCGTGCGCCGATTGCGTCCGCTATGTCCTTGTCGCCGAATATTTCCGGCGCGCCGAGCGGACTGGCGACGCCGCGACCGATGCGGTGATCACCCGCGCTTATGCTGCCGTGGCCGGACGCGATTATGCCGGGGCGCGGCGCTTGCTCGAGCCCCTGGCAAGCGAGACGTCCGCCTATCCGCTGCGTTGGTTGCTGATGCCCGAACTCGCGTGGCTACGCGACAAGACCGGCGATACGGACGGTGCAATCACGCTGCTCGCCATCGCAGGCGCAGCGGCCGATTATCAGCGAGGCCGGCTACGCTGCGATGCCCCGATCGGCAATCTCACCGAATTTCAGGACGTCATGCAGCGGCGTTTCGGCATTGCGCAAGTCTGCGATGCGCCGGAGCAGTTCGCCATCCCCGACGGGTTCGATATGGCGCCGGTGGAGCTTGCCCGGCAGAAGGCCGGTGCGATCGAATATCCGATATATTCGCGAAAGACGGAAGCGACCCAAGCCAAGGATTGAAGGAGGCGCCACCTGCCGAAATTCAGGGCAAGTGGCGCGAGTGACGGGGCTCGAACCCGCGACCTCCGGCGTGACAGGCCGGCGCTCTAACCAACTGAGCTACACCCGCTTGCGCTTGGGAGCCGCGCCAATATTGCCCTCGTCCCGACCTGTCAACCGTCCCGATCAAACTCTTTTCGATTTAATCGCTCGCGCATCTCTTCGGTCGCGGTGAGCGTCCCATGTTCGAAAAGGAAACCGGCAAGATCGGGGGTGCCGGTCGAGGCCAGGACGGTCTGCACGATCAGGAGCAGCGGCACCGCGAGCAGCGCGCCCGGCGTCCCCCACACCCATCCCCAGAAGCTGAGCGAGACGAGAATCAGCAGCGGATTGACCGTCAGCCGCCGCCCCAGCACGAGCGGCGTGATCAGATTGGCCTCGACCAGATGCACCCCGATGAAGATGACGGCGGGCAACAGTGCCACCCCCACCGCATCGAAGGTCATCAGCCCGCCGAGACCCAGGAGCATCGCGGCGACGATCGGCCCGAGATAGGGCACGAAATTGCACAGCGAGACGATGCCGCCCCACATGAAGGGCGACGGCATGCCAAGCGCCCACAGCAACAGCGAGACGATCAGTCCCAGCAGCGCGTTGATCATCGTGATCGTCGCGAGATAGTCGGCAGTCGCATCGACGACATTCTGGATCACGCGCGCGGTCTGCATCGCGCCGTCGAAGCTGCCGCGCCGCCGGATCGTGCTGCGCCGCAGCCGCGTCCATCCGGCGAGGAAGAAGAAGATCACGAGTACCGCGAAGAGAAGCTGCACCGCCGCGGCGGGCGCGGCCGAGATGAAATAGTCGACGACCGAGGTTGGCGCGGTGGCGGCCATAGCCTGCGCGGTCGCTTCGGACCCGCTCGCGACCGAGGTCAACGTGCGGTCGACGAATTTCTGCAAGGTCGAATAGAAATCGATCACCGGCGCGAGATTGCTCTGGATGCGCGGGATCGATTCGGGGATGCGCGCGAACCAGCCCGTCGCGGGAACGACGATGATCGCCAGCGCCGCGTTGACCAGCATCAGAAAGCTCGAGAGCGCCAAAAAGGCCGCCAGCGCCGACGGAACGCGGCGCCGCTCGAGCCATTCGAGCAGCGGAACGAGGGCAATGGAAACGACGATCGCCGCGGTAAGCGGCAGGAAGAATTCGGCGCCGGCCTGCAGCGCGAAGGGCAGCCCCAGGCAGAAGGCCGCACCAATGATAAGCGTCAGCGCCGCGAGCAACCGGTCCCGACGAAAATCATCGATCTCAACGCGTTGCGCTGCGTCTTTGAGCAGGGGTGGCACCTTCGGGTGCTCGCTGTCCTCCATTGCGTCGATCGCTCCCGTTGAACCCGATCCTCTTAGGCGCACTTTGGCGTCGGCGCCAGTGGCGCCCGAATGGATTGGCCCAATGGTGCGCCATTATTGCCCTGTCCCCATTTAGGACAAAAGGCCGAGTATTTTCACCATTTTAACCAGAAATTACCCTTTTTCCGCGAGGACGGCTCCCAAGGACCAGCAATTATGGAGCCAATTCGATGATGAAAGCGCCTGTGGGGGGCGCGAAGCATCAGCTTCTTCGACCCTCTTCTTCCACCCTGTTGCTTTGTGCGCTCGCCCTGCCGATGCAGGCGCATGCCGCGGGCACGGTGGCCGGATCCACCATCAGCAACACCGCCAGCGCCAGCTTCGACAACGGAGCGGGAACGCAGACGATCGATTCGAACACCGTTAACCTGCGCGTCGACGAGCTGCTCGACGTGACGGTCGCCTCCAACAACCCGTCGGATGTCGCAACGACGCCTGGCGGCACCAATCAGGTGCTTACCTTCACCGTGACCAACACCGGCAACGGCCAGGAAGCCTTCGGGCTCAGCACGATCGCCAATGTGGGCGGCGACAATTACGACCCGACCATCACCGGCATCTATATCGACAATGGCGACGGCATCTTCGATCCCGCCACCGATACGCTCTATACCGCCGGGTCGAACGATCCGGTGCTCAACCCCGACCAGAGCGCGCGCATTTTTGTCGTTGCGACGACGCCGGGGACGGTCGCCGACAATGATCGCGGCATCGTGACGCTGGTCGCGGCGGCCAAGACCGGCACCGGCGCCCCGGGCACCACCTTCGCGGGCCAGGGCCAGGGCGGCGGCGATGCGGTCGTCGGTTCAACCGGCGCCGACGGGCAGGACAATGGCGCCTACAAGGTGTCGGCGGCCACCGTCACGCTCGTCAAATCGGCGGTCGTCGCCGATCCGTTCGGCGGCAGCGAGCCCGTTCCGGGCGCGACGATCACCTACACGATCACCGCGACGGTCGCGGGTACGGGGTCGGTCAGCGGTCTCGCGATCACCGACAATATTCCGGCCGACACATCCTATGTCACCGGCTCGATCACTCTTGGCGGTGCGCCGCTGAGCGATGCGAGCGACGCCGATGCCGGCGACTACAACGGCACGCGGATCCGCGTGCAGCTCGGCACCGTCGCGGGCGGCCAGACCCACACCGTTACCTTCAAAACCAAGATCGACTGATGGAGATTCGCATGCGCAAGGCTCTTTTCCTTCTGATCGCCGCCCTCGCACCGGCACAGGCGTTCGCCGCTAACCAGGTCGCGCTCGACAATAATGTCTTCGTCGAGCGGGTGACGACCGACGCGGCCGGCAAGCAGCGCGTCCTGCTCGAGGAACCAAAGGTCGTCGTTCCTGGCGACCGGCTGGTCTTCGTGCTCAACTATCGCAACGCGGGCGCGCAGCCTGCCGACAAGTTCGTCATCACCAATCCGATGCCCTCAGCGGTCCGTTTTGCGGGCGCCGGCGATACGCCGCCGCTCGTCTCGGTCGATGGCGGCAAGATGTGGGGACAGCTCGCCGATCTGACCGTGCCGATGGCCGATGGAACGCGCCGCCCGGCGCAGCCCGCCGACGTCACGCACGTTCGCTGGGCGTTCCAGAAGCCGATCCCGGCGGGAGCGACCGGCAAGCTCATCTTCAGGGGGGTCGTAAAATAACCCTCTGATCATAACCGCTTAAAGGTCACCGGCGGTGGGGCAATAGGGGACCGAACAAGCCTGGAGTTCAGCTATGACCAGCAAGCTGACTTATGTGGGCGCCATCGGAATGACAGCGGTCGCGTTGATCGCTGCCAGCCCGGCCTATGCGGCCGGCACGACCGCGGGCACCACCATTACGAATAACGTCACCGTCGACTATCAGGTCGGCGGCGTCGCACAGGGCCAGCAGACCGCGTCGAACAGCTTCGTCGTCGACCGCAAGATCAATCTGCTTGTCGAAGAAGTGGGTAGCGTCACGACCGAGGTCGTGCCGGGGCAAAGCAATGCCGTCACGACGTTCCAGTTGACGAATACGTCGAACGAAGTGCTCGATTTCGCACTGACGGCCAGCCAGATCGCTGGCGGGACGGCTGCGCATGGCGGCACCGACAGCTTCGATGTGAGCAACGTCCGCATCTACCGCGACAATACGTCGTCGGGTACGGTCGGCAGCTTCGATGCGGCCGATACGCTCGTCACCTATATCGACGAGCTTGCAACCGATACGCCGATCCGGCTGTTCGTCGTCGCCGACGTCCCGGCCGGTCTTTCCACCGGTGCTGTTGCGGGCGTCCAGCTGCGCGCGACGGCACGTGAAGGTGGGGCTTCGGGCACGCAGGGCGCCGCGATTACGCAGACTGCCGGGGCCAATACGGCCGCCAAGGACACTGTCTTTGCGGACGTCGCCGGGGTGAATGACGCCAATCGCGACGCGTCGCATAGCGCCGCCGACGATTATACGGTCAAGACCGCGACACTCACTGTAACCAAGACCAGCCGCGTGGTCGACGATCCGTTCAACGGAACGACGAATCCGAAGCTGATCCCGGGCGCGACGGTGGAATATTGCATCCTCGTCGCCAACGCCGCGGGCGGTGCCAGCGCCACGTCGGTCGCAATCAACGACAGCGTCCCGACGCAGTTGACCTATGTCGCCGGTTCGGCGCGGGTCAACGGCACGGTTACGGCAGGCACCTGCAACACCGACGGCGTCGCGGCAGGGACCAACTATGCCGCGCCGGTCGTGTCGGGCACCGTTGCGACGGTGGCCGCGGGCGACACGCGCACCCTGTTGTTCCGCGCGACCGTCAACTGACAGGACCAGCGAAGGGGGCGGCGGCGCGCACGGCGCGGCACCGTCCCCTTCAGGACCGGCAATGACCTTCGGCTCGAAAACCCTCTCCTATGTGACCGCCCTGGTCGCGGCAGCCCTGCTGCCTGCGGCACCCGCGGCGCATGCGCAGGTGATTTCGAATACCGCGTCGGCGCAGTGGACGGGCAGCGGCGGCGCGGCGCAAACGCTCTCCAATCGCGTCGATGTGACGGTGGTTGCAAGGCCGCCTGAGCAGCCGGTCATCAGCACCTACCGCCTGGTCGACAGCGGGGGCAACAAATCGGTGCCGGTCGTTCCGACCCCCTGCGGCGGGTCGATCATCGCCGCCCAGGGCCTGAGCGCCGCAAGCGCGGGCCAACTCATCCAGCTTGCCGGACCCTATGCCGGCCTTCCGACCAACCCGGCGTCGCTGCAGAGCACCGCCAGCTTCCGCGCGGGCGAAATGCTTGTTGTCGGCGTCACCCTCGCCTCCGCAAATACCGATCCGGCGCAGCGCGACCTGCTGCCCGTCAGCATCGACTTGCAGAATGGCGATCATGAACAGATCACGCTGACCGAAACCGCACCAAACAGCGGCGAATTTGTCGGTATCATCAACACGATCGGCGTTCCGCCCGCCGTGGTTGCCGGCGATTGCCGCCTGTCGATCACGCCGGGCGCGCCAATTCAGGTCCGCGTCACCGATCGCGCCAATGCGAGCCTCGTCGCCATCGCGACGATCGACTTTCTGGTCGATCCCTTCGGCATCGTCTTCGACAGCGGCGATGGTTCGCCCGTCGCGGGCAGCCGCGTCACGCTGATCGACGCAGCAACCGGCCAGCCGGCGCAGGTGTTCGGCGACGACGGAACCTCCTCCTACCCGTCCACGGTCGTCACCGGGCAGAACGTCACCGACAGCGGTGGCACGGTCTATACCTTCCCCGCGGGCGACTATCGCTTTCCGTTCGTAGCGCCCGGCACCTATCGACTGCTCGTCGAACCGCCCGCGCCTTACACCGCGCCGTCGGCTTCCAGCCCCACGGATCTTGCGGGCTTGCGCCGTCCCGACGACGGTCAGCCCTTCACGATCACCGACGCGAGCTACAGCCGCGCCTTCACGCTTTCCAGCCCTGCCCCGGTGCGGGTCGATATTCCCGTCGATCAGCCCGGCCAGCCATTGGTGATCGCCAAGACGACTTCGACGCAGGTCGCGGTGCCTGGCGATGTCGTCCAGTATCGCATTACGGTGTCGAACCGCGATGCGCGGCGGACGACCGGTGCGGTGACGGTCGGCGATCAATTGCCGGCCGGGATGCGCCTTCGCGCCGATACGGTTCGCATCGACGGCACCCGCGTCGACCCGACCGTGGCAGCCGACGGACGCAGCTTCAGCGTCGCCCTTCCCTCCATCGCACCCTCGGCGTCGGTCCTGCTAACCTATGTCGCTGAAGTCACCGTTTCGGCGCAGCCGGGCAGCGCGCTCAATCGCGCGACGGCGCAGGACAACCGCGGGACCGTCAGCAATGTCGCCGAAGCGACGATCGCGATCAAACGCGACCAGCTTGGCGACCGTATGACGATCATCGGCCGTATCACCGACGGCGGCTGCGCCGTCGACCCGGGCAAGGCGCGCGGAATCGGCGGCGTCCGCGTGATGCTCCAGGACGGCAGCTACACCGTCACCGACGAGGATGGGCGCTATCATTTCGAAGGCGTTCGCCCCGGTCTGCACGTCGTCCAGATCGATCCTTCGACCCTGCCGCTCGATCGCGCGCCGGTCGATTGCGCCCGCTCGACCGTCGATGCCGGCAGTGCGATCTCGCGCTTCGTCGAAGGTCGCGGCGGGTCGCTGAAGCGCGCCGATTTCCGCGCCGCGATAAGCGCGCCGCGCGCCGCCCAGGCAACCAATCCTGCCGAAACCCGCAAAACCCTCAGCGACCCCGAAGCCGCAGGCGCCAATCGCGACTGGCTTGCCGGGCAGGCACCGGGCATCGGTTGGATATTTCCCGAACCCGATCATAATCCGCGCGCCAAGTCGATCCGCGCCGCTGTCAAGCATCTGCCGGGGCAGCGCGTGACGCTCAGCATCAATGGCAAGCCGGTCAATGCGCTCAATTTCGAGGGCGTCAGCAAGTCGGCCGACGGGAGCGTCGCCGTCAGCGTCTGGCGCGGGATCGAGATTGCCGAGGGTGAGAATCGCCTCGAAGCAAAGGTCGAGGATGCGAACGGCGCGCCAGTGCAGACGATCCAGCGCAATGTCCATTATTCGATCACGCCGATGCGCGCGACGCTGGTGCGCGACAAATCGGTGCTTGTGGCAGACGGTGTCACGCGCCCGGTGATCGCGGTGCGTCTGACCGATCGAGACGGCAAGCCGATCCGCGCGGGACTGACGGGCGATTTCAGCGTCCCCGCACCCTATTACCCGGCGGTCGAGGCCGAAGCGCAGCAGGCGCGCCAGCTTGCCGGGCTCGAACGCGCGCAGCCGGTCTGGAAGACCGAAGGCGACGACGGTCTTGCCTTCATCGAGCTCGAACCGACGACCGCTTCGGGAACACTGACGATCGATTTCCGTTTTCGCGACACCAAGGTCGAGCGCCAGCAGACGATCGAAACCTGGCTCGATCCGGGCAATCGCCCGTGGACGGTGGTGGGCTTTGCGGCTGGAACGCTCGGCTACAATACGCTGGACGACAGGATGGAAGCGGTCGCGGAGAAGCTCGACGACCTCAACGCCGACGCCCGGCTCGCGCTCTATGCCAAGGGCCGCATCCAGGGCAAATGGCTGATGACGCTGGCCTATGACAGCGACAAGGAACAGGACGACGCGCGCTTTGGCGGCGTGATCGATCCGCGCGCCTATTACACCATCTACGCCGACCGCAACGAGACGCGCTATGATGCCGCATCGGTTCGCAAGCTCTATCTGCGCCTCGAACGGCCGCAATTCTATGCGATGTTCGGCGATTTCGAGACGGGCATTTCGGAGCCGCAGCTCGCCCGCTATCAGCGCGCGCTCAACGGTGCCAAAGCGGAGTATCGCGGGCGCAACCTCGCCGCGACAGCCTTCGCCGCCGATACGCCCTATCGCTTCCGCCGCGACGAGATTCAGGGCAATGGCCTGACCGGTCCCTATCAGCTCGCTGCGCGGGACATTCTGCCGAACAGCGACCGCATCACGATCGAAACTCGCGACCGGCTGCACAGCGAACGCATCGTCGACAGCAAGACGCTGACGCGCAACATCGACTATGACATCGATTACGCCGCTGGCACGCTGCGCTTTCGCGAGCCTATACTCAGCCGGTCCTCGGCGCTAGATCCGCAGTTCATCGTCGCCGAATATGAAGTCGATGGCGTCGGCGAACGCGTGCTCAATGCCGGCGGCCGCGTAAGCTATCGCAGCGACGACGACCGGCTGCGCGTCGGCGCGACGCTGATCCACGACGAGGATAATGATCGCAAAACCAACCTCGGCGGCATCGATGCGCGCTTCCGGCCCGATACCGATACCGAGGTTCGCGCCGAAATCGCGGTCAGCGACGCCAGCAGCAAGGCAGGCAGCAGCAACAGCAGCCCCACCGGAACCGCGAAGGCGTGGCTGATCGAGGCCGAGCATCACAGCAGCAGCGCCGACTTCCTGGCCTATGTCCGCGAACAGGAAAGCGGATTCGGCACCGGTCAGATCAGCAGCAGCGAAAACGGCACGCGCAAGTTCGGCTTCGACGGACGGCTGCGCGTTGGACGCCAGCTTTCGGTGACGGGCAGCGCGTGGCAGGAAGATTATCTCGACACCGATGCCCGCCGCCGGGCGGCGCGCGCGCTGGTCGAATATGACAATGGCACCACGCTGCTCCGCGCCGGACTGACCCACGCCGACGACCGGCTCAGCGACGGCAGCACGAACAAATCCGACATCGTCCAGCTCGGTGCGACGCAGCGGCTGTTCGACAAGCGCCTCGAACTCGATGCGCAGAGCGAATTTGCCTTGGGCGGACAGGATGCAAGCGTCGATTTCCCGACCCGTCAGCGGCTCGGCGCGCGGTTCGCGATCACGCGCGACGTCAATCTGGTCGGTAGCTACGAAATCGCCGACGGCAGCAGCGTGAAGGCCCGCACCGCGCGGCTGGGCTTCGACCTCGCGCCGTGGGCCGGGGCGCGCCTGCTCGCGACCGCGAGCCGTCAGGATATCAGCGAATATGGCCCGCGCAGCTTTGCGGCCTATGGCCTGTCGCAGTCGCTGCGGCTCGGCGAGCGTTGGTCGGTCGATCTGTCGGTCGACGGAAACCGCACCTTGGGCGGTATCCGCGCGGGCGATGTGTTGAACGCGGGTCAGCCTGCGGCGTCGGGTGGTTTCCTTGCGGGCAACGGGACGCTGACCGAGGATTTCGTGGCGGTCAGCACCGGCGCCACCTATCGCGCCGATCGCTGGACGATCACGGGTCGCGCCGAATATCGCGATGGCGAGCTGGCCAATCGCTATGGCCTCACACTCGGCGGGCTGCGCCAGCTTGGCGAAGGCCGGGCGCTCGGTGCGCTCTTCACCTATGCGAAGGCCAGCGGTGCCGGCACCACGCCGTCGACTGAAGTGATCCAGTTTGAACTCAGCTGGGCGCATCGTCCCGCCGATTCGCGGCTGTCCTGGCTCAACAAGACCGAAGTCCGTTCGGACAAGGTGCGCGATGCAGTCGCGGGTCAGGCCGGGCCGATCGGCGGCGCCGCGCTGACAATCGATGGCGATGCCACCAGCCGCCGCGTCATCAACAGCCTGTCGGTCAACTGGTCGCCGCTCGGTGATCGCGGCGATCGGCGCGACGGCGATGGGCTATGGTATGAACGCGGCGAATTCGGTTTCTTCTGGGGCACGCGCTATAATTTCGACCGCTTCGGCGCCGATGACGTCAAAGGCTGGTCGAACATGTTCGGCGCCGACTTCCGCTTCAATCTGGGTGAGCATGTCGACGTCGGCGCCTCGGGCAGCGTCCGCGTCGGCACCGGCGGCGATACCGTCGCCTGGGCCGCCGGCCCGACGCTGACTCTCGCGCCGATGGCCAATGCGAATGTCACCTTCGGCTATAATTTCGCGGGCTTCCACGACCGCGACTTCGAGGACGCGCGCTTCGCCCGCTCGGGCGCCTATGTGACCTTCAAGCTGAAGTTCGACCAGACGAGCTTTGCCGGGCTGGGATTGTAACGCAGCTTGGATAGCCGTCATTGTGATCGCAGCTAAGCTCCTCGCAATGACGACATAGACTCAGTCCGCGAACAGCAGAACCGGCGTCTCGATCAGCTTCTTGAGCGCCTGCACATAGCTTGCGGCGTCCCAGCCGTCGACAACGCGGTGGTCGCAACTGATCGACAGGTTCATCAGCTTGGCGCGGCGGATGTCGTCGCCGTCAAAAACCGGGCGTTCGACGATCTTGTTCGGGCCGATGATCGCGACTTCGGGCCGGTTGATCACCGGGGTCGTCGCGATGCCGCCGAGCGGGCCGAGCGAGGTGACGGTCAGCGTGCCCCCCGTCAGTTCCTCGACCTTCGCCTTGCCCGTGCGCGCGGCCTCCGCCAACCGGCTGATTTCGCTCGCGAGCTGCCAAACATTCTTGTCCTGCGCGTCGCGGATCACCGGGACCATCAGTCCGGCATCGGTCTGCGTCGCCATGCCGAGATGGACGGCACCATGCCGCGTCACAACACCCGCTTCGTCGTCGTAACGCGCGTTGATCATGGGAAATTCGGGAATCGTGCGGCAGATCGCGACGATCAGGAACGGCAGCATCGTGAGCTTCGGCCGGCCGCCGCGATTGGCGTTGAGGTCGGCGCGCATCGCTTCGAGCGCGGTGACGTCCATTTCCTCGACATAGGTGAAGTGCGGGATCGCGCGCTTCGACGCCGCCATATTCTCGGCGATCTTGCGGCGCATGCCGATGACCTTGACCGGTTCGTCGGCGCGCGCACGGCTGGCGCCCGGGGCGTGATAGCCCTGCCCGCCGCTATAGCGGAGAAATGCGTCGAGATCGGCATGGCGAATGCGGTCGCCATCGGAATGGACCTGCCCCAGATCGATGCCCAAATCCTTCGCCCGGGCGCGAACGGCCGGCGATGCGAGGATGGCTCTACCCTGTTCCGTTCGGGCTGGGCTTGTCGAAGCCCCGTCCTTCTTTTCAACGGTGGAAGACAAGGACGGCGCTTCGACAGGCTCCGGGCGAACGGCTTGGAGGGACGGCGGCGCTTCCGCCACCGCAGCCTCTTCTACACCCGGCGTTTCGGCCGCGATGTCCTCTTCGAATTCCTCTTCGGCGATCATGTCTTCGACCGCGGCTTCGCCGTCGGTTTCGATCACCGCCAGCGTCGAGCCGATCGAAACCATGTCGCCGACGTCACCGGCGAGTTCGACAACGACCCCCGACACGGGCGATTCCATTTCGACCGTCGCCTTGTCGGTCATCATGTCGGCCAGCTGGGCGTCCTCCTCGATGCGCTCGCCGATCTTGACGTGCCAGGCAACGATCTCGGCCTCGGCGATGCCCTCGCCAATGTCGGGCAGGCGAAATGAATAGCGAGCCATGGCGGTCAATCCTTCATGATCTTTTCAAGCGCGGTCGCGATGCGCACCGGCCCGGGGAAATAAGCCCATTCGAGGCTGTGGGGGTAAGGCGTGTCGAAACCCGTCACGCGCTCAACCGGCGCCTCGAGATGATAGAAGCAGCGTTCCTGAACGAGCGCCGCCAGTTCGGCGCCAAAGCCTGAGGTGCGCGTCGCTTCATGGATGATGAGGCAACGCCCGGTCTTCTTTACCGAGGTTTCGATTGCATCAATGTCGAGCGGCAGCAGCGTCCGCAGGTCGAGGATTTCGGCGTCGACGCCCATCTCCTCGATCACCGTCTTGGCGACGTGGACCATCGTGCCATAAGCGAGCACCGTCACCGCCTCACCGGCGCGCACCGTCGCCGCCTTGCCGAGTTCGATGCGATAATAATCCTCGGGAACCGAGCTCGCATCATGCTTCGACCAAGGCTCGACCGGGCGGTCGTAATAGCCGCTGAACGGGCCATTGTAGATACGTTTGGGTTCGAGGAAGACGACGGGGTCGTTATCCTCGATCGCTGCGATCAACAGGCCCTTGGCATCATAGGGGTTCGACGGAATGACCGTCTTCACGCCGCAGATATGCGTCATGATGCTTTCGGGCGACTGGCTGTGCGTCTGGCCGCCAAAAATGCCGCCACCGAACGGCGTGCGTACCGTCATCGGGCAGATAAAATCGTTCGCCGAACGATAGCGCAGCCGCGCCGCCTCGCTCACGAGTTGGTCGAGCCCGGGGTAGATATAGTCGGCAAACTGGATTTCGGGGACCGGACGCAGGCCATAAGCGCCCATGCCGACGGCGACGCCGATGATGCCGCATTCGTTGATGGGGGTATCGAAAACACGCGTCTTGCCGTGCTTTTTCTGCAGGCCCGCGGTGGCGCGAAAGACGCCGCCGAAAAAGCCAACGTCCTCACCCATCACGACGGTGTTAGGGTCGCGTTCGAGCATGATGTCCATGGCGCTGTTGATCGCCTCGATCATGTTCATCGTCTTGGTCTGGGTTTCGCCGGCCATCATTCGGGCTTCCAATTGGGGCCGAACTTCTTTTCCTGTTCGGCCAGCATTTGATCGCACTGCTCCTTGAGATGCCAGGGCATTTCCTCGAAGACATCCTCAAACATCGTTTCGAACGGCTGGTGCATGCCGTGACCCAGAATCCCGAGCTTTTCCGACTGCTTCTGCGTCGTCTTTACCAGATCGTCGAGTTCGGCGCGCAGCGCATCATGCTGCGCATCGTCCCATTCGCCGAGCGCGATCAGATGCTGCTTCAGGCGCGCGATTGGATCGCCGAACGGCCAGGCGCTCGCTTCCTGCGCGGCGCGATAGGCGCTCGGGTCGTCCGAGGTGCTGTGCCCTTCGGCGCGATAGGTGAAATGTTCGATCAGCGTCGGACCGTTATTCGTCCGTGCCCGGTCGGCCGCCCATTGCGTCGCGGCATAGACGGCAAGCGGGTCGTTGCCGTCGACGCGCAGGCCGGCGATGCCATAGCCGACGGCGCGCGCCGCAAAGGTCGTCCGCTCACCCCCGGCAAAACCCGAAAAGCTGGAAATCGCCCACTGGTTGTTGACGACGTTGAAGATGACCGGCGCGTTGTAGACGGTCGCGAAGGTCAGCGCCGAATGGAAATCGCCTTCGGCCGACGACCCTTCGCCGCACCACACGGTCGCGATGCGGCTGTCGCCCTTCGAGGCCGATGCCATCGCCCAGCCGACTGCTTGGGGATATTGCGTCGCGAGATTGCCCGAAACGCTGAAAAACCCGTGCTCGGGCGCCGAATACATGATCGGCAATTGCCGCCCGAGCAGATGGTCGCCGCGGTTCGAATAGATCTGGTTCATCATCTGGATCAGCGGATAATCGCGCGCGATCAAGATGCCTTGCTGGCGGTAGCTGGGAAAGCACATATCGGCGCGGTCGATCGCCATCGTCGAGGCGACCGAGGTCGCCTCCTCGCCGGTGCATTTCATGTAAAAGCTGGTCTTGCCCTGGCGCTGGGCGCGGAACATGCGGTCGTCGAAGGCGCGGACGAGCATCATGTAACGCAGCATCGCCCGCAGCCGTTCGGCGCTGAGCTTAGGATCCCACGCGCCCTTCGCCTGTCCGTCGAAATCGAGCACGCGGACAAGGCCGTAGCACATGTCGCGCATCGCATCGGGCTTGGTCGCTTCGCCCGGACGCGGGGTCGCCTCGACCGCCGGAACATCGATATCGCCAAAGTCGGGCGTGTCGCCGGGGCGATAGCGGGGTTCGGGAATATGGAGCGACAGCGGCGGCAGATTGCTCGCCGGGCGCCGATGCGTTTCGGGCATATCTTCGTCCCTTCAGGGCGCGAATCGCCGCGCCGTTATATTTCAATTGGACGACATATTATTACTTCCTGCATAGCAATGCAATGTCGGCCTCTCAGACCGCAACGGGCGCGGAAATGTGCGCCTGCGGGGCGTAATTCTCGACCGCGAAATCGTCGAACGCATAATCGAAAATGCTCGAAGCCTGCCGAAGGATGCGCAATCGCGGTGCGCCCGATGGAACGCGCCGAAGCTGCTGCTCCACGAGCTCTGCGTGATTGAGGTAAAGATGGACGTCGCCGCCGGTCCACACCAGTTCATGGGCATGAAGGCCGCATTGCGCCGCAACCATCCGCGTCAGAAGCGCGGCTTCGAATATGTTGAAGGCAAAACCCAGGCCCAGGTCGCACGACCGCTGGAACAGAAGGCACGACAGTCCGCCGTCGCTCCGCACATGAAACTGATAGGTCATGTGACAGGGCGGCAGCGCCATGCGGTCGAGATCGGCGACATTCCAGCCTGTGAAGATATGCCGGCGCGATCCGGGGTTGTTGCGGAGCGAGTCGATCAGCGCGGCGATCTGGTTGTGCCCCTGTTCCGCGCGGCGGAACAGCCCCTCGCCCGCCGGCTCATAGCGCGGCCAATTGACCCACTGATGACCGTAGACCGGCCCCAGATCGCCCCACGCCGCCGCGAAATCAGGATCGGCGACGATCCGCGCCTCGAACGCTTCGGCGTCGATCTGCTCGCCCGTCGCGCGGCGATATTTCTCGAGCGGCCAGTCGGTCCATATGCGGACGCCCTGCGCAACGAGCGGTCGGATATTGGTGTCGCCGGTCAGGAACCACAACAGCTCGCGCAGCGCCGTTTTCCAGTACACGCGCTTGGTTGTGAGCAAGGGAATGGCATCGTCGCGCAGCGAAAAGCGCATCGTTTCGCCGAACAGCGAGCGCGTCCCGACCCCGGTGCGGTCGACGCGTTCGTCGCCTTCGGTCCATATCCGACGCATCAAGTCGAGATATTGAAGTTCATAATGGATGGTTTCGGACAAGACTCGCTCCCGGCATTGCGGCCTCTTTGCTAGGCGGCAGCGGCGCGGCCCGCAAGCGCCCCGCCCGACCTTGCACCGTTTCGGCCCAGTCCCGGCTTGGCGCGGACCGCCCTGCAGCGCAGATTTCGGCTATGGCGCTCGCTTTCCCTCCTGCCCGCCCTTTCGACGGCCCGACGCTGAGCGGCTTCGTCGATCGCGACGCGGAGGACGCGGTGGCCCGGGATCTGCTGCGCGCCGAGTTCCCCGCTGACCGCGAGCGGTTGATCCTGGCCGGATTCGACGGTTTCGGGCGCCTGATGCGGATCGAATGCTGCGAAGGCGGTATCGACGGCCGCTGCACGATCGCCCCTGCCTGCTGGCACCGGCTGATCGGCCGGGGCGCCGCGACCGTGTTGATGGCGCATAATCACCCGTCGGGCTGCGCCTACCCGAGCGAAGCCGATCTGACAGCAACCGGCGAGGCGATGGATTTTCTCCGCCGAATCGCCGTCGATTTGACTGATCATCTGATCTTCGTCGATCATGGCCATTTCAGCTTTCGCCGCGCGCAATTGCTCTAAATCGGCGAATATCGCCAAAGCTGCCGATTGACGCTTGAAGTTCCGAAAAGGCGCGTCTAGAGGACCGCCCTGCCCTCGCGCCGGTCCGCCGGCGCCAGAGATCGGTCGGGGAGTAGCTCAGCCTGGTAGAGCACTGTCTTCGGGAGGCAGGGGCCGGAGGTTCGAATCCTCTCTCCCCGACCAGTTTCGCATTGCTGCAGATTTTGCACAGACGCGTCTTGTAACGTGTCGCGACCCATCCTAAATTGATCCTACGCCGCCATGGTTTTCCCCCCTTTCCATCGCGGCGAGCGCCTCGTCCTAGCGGACGTGGGTGCGTCCTCCCTGGACCCTGGCCACCTCGTACTCCGGTACGAGGTGGTTTTTTATTCGGCGGCCAGCGGCAGCATGTCGCCATCGGGACGCATCTGCCCCGCCGCATCGATCAGGCCGGCGAACCAGCGTGCAAGCGCGCCCGAACGGGCCGCATCGACGCTCTTGTCGGGATGGAGATAAAGACTCCGGTCGATTTCGATCTGAACCGCATGGATGCCCGCCAGCGGCCGCCCGTGCGTGCGCACGATATGCCCGCCCGCATAGGGCTGGTTGCGCGTCACGGCGACGCCGAGCCGTGCGGCACTGTCGAGAAGCAGGTCGGATAGCCACTCGCCCGCCGATGTGCCGAAGCGATCGCCGATCACGATGCGCGCCCCATGACCTGGCTGTCCGGGCGGAATCGAAGGCATGCTGTGCAGGTCGATCAGAATGGCGTGGCCGAAGCGATCACGCGCCGCGGCGAGTTCTTCGGCAATTGCTGCATGATAGGGCCGATGCAGCGATTCGAGACGCCAGTGCAGCGCGGCCCGGTCGATCGGACGTTTCCACAATGTACCGCAGTCGGCGAGCCGCGTCGGCACGACGCCCAGCCCGGCACGCTCCTTGCGGCCCGGCGCCGAAAATTGTGCGCGAAGCGGCACTGCGACCTCGGCGGGCGCCATCTGCCCCTCGCCGCGATTGCAATCGGCGACAGCGCGCGCCCACAGCGCCTGCACCACCGTCGCGCCGGCCTCGACCGCACCCGCCGCGATGGCATCGCACCAGCGATCCTCCAGCCGCTCGAGATCGGCGATCGGCACGCGCGCCGCTGCAAGTATTTCAGGCGGATAGAGGCGCCCGGCATGCGGGATCGACACGACGACGGAGCCTGGCGCGTCGGGACGTTGGACCGCGATTGCGGCGGGCGGAAGGGTGCGGTGGGGCATCGATATGAGAGGGTGGCAAAAAAGCGCCGACGAATCCAGCGGCGCGGGAATTTGTTAAATCTCTCCCGCTATGACACAGTTTCATTCGAGGGGTGCGGTACGCGCGATTACACGATCGGGCACAGCCGGAAGACAGGGGCAGAATTTTACGATGATCCGCATCTTGCTCGCCGAAGATGATGATGTGATGCGCGAATATCTGGCGCGGGCGCTGACTGGCGCGGGTTATCATGTGACCGCGGTCGACCGCGGCACCGAAGCGGTCCCCTATATCGATTCGGGCACATTCGACCTGCTCCTCTCCGACATCGTGATGCCCGAAATGGATGGTATCGAGCTGGCGCAGCACACCGCAAAGGCGGCGCCGCAAACGCAGGTGATGTTCATCACCGGATTCGCGGCGGTATCGCTGCGCGCCGAAGAGAATGTCCCGCAAGCCAAGCTGCTGTCCAAGCCCTTTCACCTCAAGGATCTGGTGCGCGAGGTCGATATGCTTTTCGGCCGCGCCGATCGCAGCAACCAACAATAATTTCAACTTTGCGCGCGAAGGGCTTGCCAGCCTGCGCCGAGGCCTTTAAGGGGCGCGTCACCCCAAAACGTGTGGGCGTGTAGCTCAGTGGTAGAGCACTGTGTTGACATCGCAGGGGTCGCAAGTTCAATCCTTGCCACGCCCACCATTTTCCTCCCTTTCGATTGGCCCTGATCCCGTCGCCGGGTGGCGGCAGACCATGATCTGCCGTATCGCAGACATCATGAACATCGACATATTTCGGCGGATCGGAATCGTAGGCTCGGGCCGCGTGGCGCGCGCCTTGGCGCTCGGACTGAAGCCCGCATCGCACGAACCGCCCTTGCTATGGGGACGTTCGCCCGCGCGGCTTATCGAAGCGCGGTCACAGGTCGATGGCATCGACACCACCACGACGCTTGGGGCACTCACCGAAGCCTGCGATGCGATTGCGATCGCAGTTGCCGATGACGCCATTGCCGGCATCGTGACCGCATTGGCGATAGCAGCATCGACGACTGAAGCGTCGCCTTTCGTTTTCCACGTCAGCGGCCGCAGCGGGGCAGCGCTTCTGGCACCGCTGCACGATGCGGGATGGACAACGGCCGCCATCCATCCGGCGATGACCTTCACGGGCAACCCGCCGGGCGAAGTCGCGCGGATGGCGGGCGCGCGCTTTGCGATCACCGGCTCAAGCGTCGACGCAGCCGTGCAAGCCAGGCGGGTCGTCGGCCTGCTCGGCGGTGTTGCGGTCGAAATTCCCGAAGAGCGCCGCGCGCTTTATCACGCGGCGCTCTGCCACGCGTCGAACCATCTCGTGACGCTGATTGCCGATGCCGCGCAGGCTCTTGAACGCGCAGGAGTCGACGCGCCGCGCGCGCTACTCGCGCCGCTGGTGCAGGCGGCGCTGGACAACAGCCTCGACCGCGGGTTCGACGCCCTTTCGGGACCGTTGCTGCGCGGCGACGTTCAGACGATCCGCGATCATGTTGCGGCGCTTGCCGCGCATGATCCTGACCTTGTCGCCGCATATCGGGCGATGGCGATGGCCACGATAGACCGGCTTGAACACGAGGGCGCGCGGCCCGACGCAGCGCTGCGCCGCGCACTGGACAGCAGCGGCGCTGTTCCCTAATCGTTCGCGCATAATGGACACCCCCTCATCCCTCCCCGAATTGCCACCGCCCTCACCGTCGGACCCGCCCTATCTACAGGGCCTGAACGGCCCGCAGCGGCAGGCCGTTCTCACCACCGAAGGGCCAGTGCTGATGCTCGCCGGGGCCGGCACGGGCAAGACCGCCGCACTGACGGCGCGGCTGGCGCATATCATCGCGACGCGGCGCGCCTGGCCGTCGGAAATCCTGGCCGTCACCTTCACCAACAGGGCAGCGCGCGAGATGCGCGAACGCATCGGGCGGATGATCGGCGACGCGGTCGAGGGCATGCCCTGGCTGGGCACTTTTCACAGCATCTGCGCGAAAATGCTGCGCCGTCACGCCGAACTCGTCGGCCTGCAAAGCAATTTCACCATCCTCGACACCGACGACCAGCTTCGCGTGCTCAAGCAGATCATCCAGACCGAGGGGCTCGATGAAAAGCGCTGGCCGGCGCGCCAGCTCGCGGCGCTGATCGACAAGTGGAAGAACCGCGGCCTGACGCCGCCCGACCTTGATGCGGGTGACAAGGAAGCCTATGCCGACGGCAAGGGCGGTCATTTCTATGCGCTGTATCAGGCGCGGCTGAAGACGCTCAACGCCTGCGATTTCGGCGACCTGCTGCTGCACATGCTGGTGATTCTGAAAAATCACCGCGATGTGCTCGAACAGTATCAGCAGCGCTTCAAATATATCCTCGTCGATGAATATCAGGATACCAACGCCAGCCAGTATCTCTGGCTGCGGCTGCTGGCGCAGGCGCGCAAGAATATCTGCTGCGTCGGCGACGACGACCAGTCGATCTATTCGTGGCGCGGCGCCGAGGTCGCGAACATCCTGCGCTTCGAAAAGGACTTTCCCGGCGCGACGGTAATCCGGCTCGAGCAGAATTACCGGTCGACCCCGCAGATATTGGCGGCCGCGTCGGCGCTGATTGCGCAGAACAGCGACCGCCTCGGCAAGACGCTGTGGACCGAACTCGATGCGGGCGACAAGGTGCGCGTCGTCGGCGTGTGGGACGGCCCCGAGGAAGCGCGCCGAGTCGGCGAGGAACTGGAAGATTTGCAACGCCGGCGGGTTTCACTTGACCGCGCCGCCATCCTCGTCCGCGCACAGTTCCAGACCCGCGAATTCGAGGATCGCTTCATCGCGATCGGCATGCCCTATCGCATCGTCGGCGGCTTCCGCTTCTATGAGCGCGCCGAAATTCGCGATGCGCTCGCCTATTTGCGCCTCGTCCAGTCGCCAGCCGACGATCTGGCGTTCGAGCGGATTGTCAATGTCCCGAAGCGCGGATTGGGCGACAAGGCGGTGGCGCGGATCCACCAGTTCGCGCGGATCGACCGGACCCCGCTGTTTCATGCGGCGTCACGGATCACCGAAACCGACGAGCTGACTCCGCAGGCGCGGCGCCAGCTCGCCAATTTCGTTGCGATGATGCGCGGCTGGCAATCGAAGGCGGGCGAGCTGTCGCACCCCGAGCTGACGCAGCTCATCCTCGACGAATCGGGCTATACCGCGATGCTGCAGGCCGATCGCAGCGCCGAGGCGGCGGGACGGCTTGAAAACCTCTCCGAACTTGTTCGCGCGATGGAAGAATATGACTCGCTCGAAGCCTTCCTCGAGCATGTCAGCCTGGTGATGGACCGCGACAATGACGACCAGACCGAAACGGTGACGATTATGACGATCCATGCGGCCAAGGGCCTCGAATTCGATCATGTCTTCCTCGCCGGATGGGAGGACGGGGTCTTTCCGTCGCAACGCGCGATGGATGAAGGCGGGACGGCGAGTCTGGAGGAAGAGCGCCGGCTCGCCTATGTCGCGATCACCCGCGCCCGTCAGCGCGCCAGCATCTATCATGCCGCGAACCGGCGCATCTACGGCCAGTGGATGAGCAGCATCCCCAGCCGCTTTATCGGCGAAATCCCGCCCGAACATGTGGCAAGCGAGAACAGCTTCGGCGGCGGCCAGAGCCTTTGGCGGGCCAACTGGTCGGCACAGGGCGATCCTTTTGCGCATGTTGCCGAGCGCCAGCCCGCCCGCACCATGACGCGCGGCCCGGCGTGGCAGCGCGCGGTCGCGCAGTCATCGACCGTCACCCGCGCGCCGGCGCCGTCCGAGCGAGCGCCCGCTGCGTCGGTGGGGGCAAAGCCGCGCGCCGACCTCGCCATCGGTATGCGCGTGTTCCACGAAAAATTCGGCTATGGCGAAATCATCGACATCGACGGCAACAAGCTGGAGGTCGAATTCGAGCAGGCGGGCGCAAAGCGGGTGCTCGACGGCTTTGTGAGGGCGGCATGACAACCAAGGATGAATGGCTGCGCAAAGCACGCGAAGCCCATGGCAGGGGCGATTCAGCCGCCGAAGCAGCGGCGCTCGACGCGCTCATTCGAGCGGATCGGACCAACATCGCGGCGTTGATCGCGATGGCGGAACTCAAGCGTCGGCTCCACGACGAACGTGCCGCCAGCAGCTTCTATCGCTTGGCGCTGGCAACCGCGGCCCAGGCTCGCGATGTCCATCCTGCGCTGCACCCTTCGTTGCAAAGAGCGGAGCAATATTTGTCCGATGTCGACAATGTTCTGGCCGACCACCTATTCAGCCGCCTTCGCGCAGCCGGACTCGACCAACGCACCGCGACCCCGCGTGTAGCCGAGGCTCTGCGGCTATTATCGGGCGAACAACCGCTGTATCAGCAGCAGCCTAATATGTTCTACTTTCCCGGCCTTGCGCAGCGGGCATTTTTTGATCGGTCGGAATTTGACTGGGTTTCCGAAGTGGAGACCGCCACCACCGCCATCCGCGACGAGCTGCAAGCCTTGTTGAACGATCCAGGCGAGCATTTTTCGCCCTATGTCGCGGCCAACCCCGATCGACCTCCGCCCAATAATCCATTGCTGGACAAGCCGGACTGGGGTGCGGCTTGGCTGTGGCGAAGTGGCGAGATCGCAAGCGGCATGGATCCCTTGTGCCCTCAAACGCTCGCGGCGCTAGCGCGCGCCCCCCAGCCGGTGATTCCCGGACGCGCACCCATAGCGTTGTTTTCGCGTCTCAAACCCGGAACCCACATTGCGCCGCACCACGGGTTGCTGAACACTCGGCTTATTTGCCATCTGCCACTCGTGGTGCCCGATGGCTGCGGCATCCGCGTCGGCGCCGAGACGCGCGCATGGCGCGAAGGTGAATTGATGATCTTCGACGACAGCTTTGAACATGAAGCGTGGAATCGCGGCACCAGCGACCGCACGGTGCTGTTATTCGAGATATGGCGTCCCGACATCGACGCCGACGAACGCGAGCAGCTCACGATGCTGTTTTCTGCCATCGACGCCTATGATGACGGTCACTGATCAAAAAATTCGAGGAATGTCGCTGGTGGAGCCGAGGGGAATCGAACCCCTGACCTCTGCAGTGCGATTGCAGCGCTCTCCCATCTGAGCTACGGCCCCGCGACGGGGCGCTCTTAACGGGACTGGTTGACACTGGCAACGGCTTTTCTGACGATGGGAAATATCTTCGGATAATTGGGGGGAAGGATCGATGGCGAAGGCATGGCATCTGGTGCGTCGTCCGCAAGGATTGCCGACGATCGACGATTTCGCGCTGCGCGCGCTTCCCGATCTGCCGCTCGAAACCGATCAGCTTCGCGTGCGCAATCACTGGCTGTCGGTCGACCCCTATATGCGTGGCCGGATGAACGATGCCAAAAGCTATGCCGCCTCCTTCCAGCTAGACCAGCCGATGACTGGCGGGGCGATCGGCGAAGTCATCGAAAGTGCAATGGACGGCTTTGCGCCGGGCGACATCATCCTGCACATGGGCGGCTGGCGCGACGGCGGAACCATCGGGCTGGAGATGACGCCGACCAAGCTGCCTGCCGATCTGCTCGCCGCTGGCATGCCGCCCCAGACCTTTCTCCACAATATGGGGCTGACCGGGGGCACCGCGTGGATCGGCCTTCTCCGCATTGCAGCGGCAAAGCCCGGCGACACGGTTTTCGTGTCCGCCGCCGCAGGCGCCGTTGGCTCGGCGGTGGTCCAGATCGCCAAAGCGCGCGAGATGACCGTCATCGGCTCCGCCGGCGGCGCAGAAAAATGCGCCTGGGTCAAGGATTTAGGAGCCGATGCCGTTGTGGATTACAAGGCGGGCCCGCTTGTCCCCGCGCTTACCGAAGCGCTGGACGGCGTCGGCAAAAGCGGCGTCGACGTCTATTTCGACAATGTCGGGGGAGATCATCTCGACGCGGCCTTCGCGGTCGCCAATGATTTCGCCCGCTTTGCCATCTGCGGCATGATCGACGTCTATAATGACGGAAAGCCCCAGGAAATGCGCAACCTGATCCGGACGATCCCGGCGCGTATCCGCATGGAGGGCTTTATCTATACCGACCAGTTCTTCGACTGCATGGAAGAATTCTACGCCGACATGGCAGGGCTGATCGCGAGCGGTGCGGTGACGATGCGTGAAACCGTGCGCGACGGGGTCGAAGCGGCGCCCGACGCGTTCCTTGGTTTGTTTTCCGGCGCGAATATCGGAAAGATGCTCGTCCGCGTCTGACGCGAACGCACCGCCGATCCGGGCCCGGTTTTAGCTACCGAAACCGACCGAAAGGAAGCCCGGCATCGGGCCGTTCCAGCCGTCGTCGGGTTCGTCGTCGCGAACCGGCTTCTGGCGCGGCGCATCGGGCGTCTTGCGTTCGGGGCGCCTGGATGCGCTGCTTTTGGATTCCGCGCGGGGCGCATCGTCCTTTGATTTCGGTTTCGCACCGCCGCGCCGGCTCTTCTTCGCTTGCGGCGGTTGCTTTTCCTCAATCTCTTCGGTGGGTTCCTGACGCTCGCCGCCCGCAAAGATATCGATCTTGTGGCCGGTCAGCTTCTGGATGTTGTCAACCGCCTCCGCATCGGACGGGCTGACGAGCGTGAAAGCGCGGCCCTTCGCCCCTGCCCGCCCGGTACGTCCGATGCGGTGGACATAGTCATCGGGATGCCAAGGCGCGTCGAAGTTGAAGACGTGGCTGACGCCCTTCACATCGAGACCGCGGGCCGCGACGTCGGACGCGACGAGGATGTTGATGTCGCCCTTTTTGAAGCGATCGAGTTCGGCAATGCGGCTCGACTGATCCATGTCACCATGGATCTCGCCTGCGCGATAGCGGTAGCGCTGAAGCGATTTGGCGAGCTCACGCACCGTCGTCTTGCGATTGCAGAAGATGATCGCGGTGCCGATATCCTCTTCCTCGAGCAGCCCGCGCAGCGTTTCGCGCTTGCCGCGCTCGCTGGTCTTGACCAGGAACTCGGTAATATTGACGTTGGTGCTCGCGGGCCGCGCGACTTCGATCGTCTTTGGATTCGACAGGAATTTATCGGCAAGCTTCTTGATCGGCGGCGGCATCGTCGCCGAAAAGAGCAAGGTCTGGCGATTCGCCGGCAGCTTGGTGCAGATATTCTCGATATCGGGAATGAAGCCCATGTCGAGCATCCGGTCGGCCTCGTCGATCACGAGCAAGTCGCAGCCGGTGAGCAATATCTTGCCGCGCTCGAACAGGTCCATCAGGCGGCCCGGCGTCGCGATCAGTACGTCAACGCCCTTTTCGAGCGCCTTGATCTGATCGCCCATCTGGACGCCCCCGATGAGCAGCGCCATCGAAAGCTTGTGATATTTGCCGTATTTTTCGAAATTCTCGGCCACCTGCGCCGCGAGCTCGCGCGTCGGTTCGAGGATCAGCGAGCGCGGCATCAGCGCGCGGGCGCGGCCATGCGCCAGAATGTCGATCATCGGAAGCACGAAGGAGGCGGTCTTGCCGGTACCCGTCTGCGCAATGCCGATAATGTCGCGCATCATCAGAACCGAAGGGATGGCGCCCGCCTGGATCGGTGTCGGTTCGTCATAGCCCGCTTCGGTCACAGCGCGCAAAAGTTCGTCGGAAAGGCCGATGTCGGCAAATTTCATAAGGTCATCATGTCCGGAAAAAATGTTGCAGCACGGCTTCCCACGCCAGCCGTTGCTGCCGCGCCCCTAGGGGAAGTGGCGGTGAAAAGTCAAGAAAAGCCGACCGATCTGGCCGAAAAATCGCGCGTCGCCCCGCTCAATCGTCGTCGCGCGCCACCGGTACGAGCAAGCGAAACTCGTCTACCTCGCACTTTGCGCCGGTCCGCGCATGGATTTCGTCGCGGCCTTCGCAAAGCTGACCGTCCTTGTTTCCCTTCATGTAGAAGCCAGCATAGAAATCGAGCGCCCGGCATCCGCGGTTCAATTGCGCGCGCAGCAACTGTTTCTGACGGGTGATCAGGTCGATGCTGTCGCGCTGCACCGCCTCCATCCGCACGATATTCTTCATCGCGACGCAGCGCGGCCCCTTCTTCTCCTTCCAGACCACCTGCGCCTCGCGCGGACGAAGGGGCGGCGGCGGCGGCGCGGGGGCTGCGAAATTGTTGATCGGGCTGCGCTGAGCGGGAACGCGGATAATGATCTGCTGCTCGATAACCACTTGAAAGAAGCCGGCGTCGGGAGGCGCGATTGGGGGTATGGACGCCTCCACCGGCGGCAGCGTTGCCGCGACGGGCACGTCCGACGCGGGTGCCGCCGCCGCGACCAGCAAGGCCAGCGCCGTCACCACGGACGCACGGGCTCCGCATCACTGTGCCAGGCCGTGGCGTTCACCCGATACTCCCGTTCGCTGCAAGGCCCCCAAAGGTGGCAATTCATCTGCCGACCCTTTAACGACCATGATTGAACAGCAAATGAATTGATGTCGACCCCCTTATCGCGCTCCAACGCCCCAACGAGACGTCCTGCATGACTCAACCGCCTTCTGCCGACCTGCTCACCCGCCTCGCCGACCTGCTCGGGCCCAAAGGGTTCAGCCGCGATCCGGATGATATGGCACCCTGGCTCACGGATTGGCGCGGCCGTTATCAGGGACAAGCTGCGGCCATGTTGTCGCCCGCCAATCGCGAGGAGGTCGCCGCGGTCGTCAGGCTGTGCGCCGCGGAGCAGGTTGCCATCGTCCCGCAGGGCGGGAACAGCGGCATGGTCGGGGGCGCAACGCCCGACGCGACGGGCCATCAGCTTTTGCTCAGCCTGCGGCGCATGAACCGGATTCGCGATATCGACGTCGGCGCCGGATTGGCGATCGTCGAAGCTGGTGTCGTGCTCGAAAATCTGCATGACGCCGTCTTGGCGCATGGACTGCGCTTTCCCCTGACCCTTGGCGGCAAGGGGTCAGCGACGGTCGGCGGGCTGGTTTCGACCAATGCCGGTGGAACTCAGGTGTTGCGGTTCGGAACGATGCGGGCGCTGGTCGAAGGCGTCGAGGCGATACTGCCCGACGGTGAGATTCTCGATGCGCTGGCGCCGCTCAAGAAGGATAATCGCGGCTACGACCTGCGGCATCTGTTCTGCGGCGCCGAAGGCACCATCGGCGTCGTGACCGCCGCGACGCTGCGCCTCGTCCCTGCCGCCGCCGCGCGCTGCACCGCGTGGATCGGCCTTGCCTCGCCGCACGATGCGCTACTCCTGCTGCGCCGGCTCGACGCCGCGCTCGGCCGCACGCTCGAAGGATTCGAACTCATCCCCGACGCCTGTCTGCAAGCCGTGCTGCGCCATATCCCGCAGACCCGCGCGCCGCTCGCGGCCTTCGATCCCTGGTATGCGCTTGTCGAGCTCGCCGGAGATGATGATGAGGCGCTGACCGAAGCGTTGGAATCGTCGCTCGCGAAGGCGATCGAGGACGGGCTGATCCGTGACGTCGCAATCGCCAAGAATGAGAGCGAAAGCGAGCAATTCTGGCGCCTGCGCGATTCGATCTCGGAGGCCGAGCGCACCGAAGGCCCCGCCCTCCAGCATGACGTCAGCGTTCCCGTAGACCGGATGCCGCAGTTCATTGCGGAAAACCCTGCGCGCCTCGATGCCGCGTTTCCGGGCACGCGGGCGCTGTCCTTCGGCCATCTCGGCGACGGAAATGTCCACCATCATGTTCAGCCCCCCGTGGGGGTCGACGGTCGCGCATGGCTCGCGGCGCATGGTGAGGACGCAAGCCGGATCGTCTACACCCACGTACTCGAACTCGGCGGCTCGATCTCGGCCGAACATGGTATCGGGCAGATGAAGCGCGAGATGCTCGCCGAACTCGACAGCCCCGCCCGCCTCGCCGCGCTGCGTGCGGTCAAAGACGGACTCGATCCGCTGGGGCTATTCAATCCCGGCAAGTTGGTCGCCCAGAAGGCGCCCTTGGCCTAACGCCCCTTGCGCCGCGCCGCGCCTGCCAATAAGGCGCGCGATTATTCCTTTCGTCCTCGATCCCTTTGGGGGCGCCAATCCGGAGTTTCACCATGGCCACTGCGCCCGCCGATAACCTGCCGCTTTTCTATGGCGACATCGTCCCGCTTTCGAGCGTCGATCATGCCGATTTCCATGCCCGCCCGCTCGCCGAAGCGAAGTTTCTCGTCGGCCAGCATGCAATTCCACTGACCTCCGACGAATTTACCTCGGCGTGCCGCTTTTACCCGATTATCTTTTCGGCCGGAGAAAATCCGGTGCCGTTGGCGCTCATGGGCCTCAACGAAGGCGTAAACGTGTTCGTCGACGACGAAGGCAAGCTGCTGAATCCGGTCTATGTTCCGGCCTATATTCGCCGCTATCCTTTCCTGCTCGCTCGCCTTCGGCCAGACAGCGACGAATTGTCGCTCTGCTTCGACCCGACATCGGGCGCAGTCGGCCAGTTCGACGAGGGCGACGCCCTTTTCGTTGACGGCCAGCCCAGCGAACAAACCGCCGCCGTCCTCGATTTCTGCCGCAACTTCGAAGAAGCGGGGCAGCGCACTGGCATGTTCATCGACGAGCTGAAGAAGGCCGACCTACTGATGGACGGCGAAGTCGCTATCCAGCCCGACGGGTCGGACAAGCCCTTCGTTTATCGCGGTTTTCAGATGATCGACGAAAACAAGCTGCGCGAATTGCGCGGCGACGTGCTGCGCAAGCTGATGCAGAACGGCACGTTGCCGCTCATCTATGCGCACCTGCTTTCGCTCCAGCTGATGCGCGACATCTTTGCCGAACAGGTAAAAGCTGGCAAGGTGCCGGCAATGACGGACGCACCCGTCGCCTAAGGAGAACGCGATATGGCCACCCTCGCCGATGCCGGATCGACCGCCGACCCGCGCTATACGAAGGTGGCCATATGGCTGCATTGGCTGATCGGCCTTTCGGTCATCGTCAATATCGGCCTTGCGATGCTGACCGAAGGTCTGCCGCGCGAAGCGCACCGCGAAGCGATGAACGTCCACAAGGCGCTGGGGATAACGATCCTCGTGCTGACCGCGCTGCGCATATGGTGGCGCCTCGGGCACAAGCCCCCGCCGCTGCCCGCCGGAACGCCCGCATGGCAGCGTCCGGTCAGCAAGATCCTGCATTTCCTGTTCTATCTGCTGCTGATCCTGCTGCCGCTGTCGGGCTGGGTCTGGATGTCCGCCGCCGATCGGCCGATCGACTTCTTCGGATTGTTCACCGTTCCGTCGATCGCCGCGCCGTCAAAGACGCTCGCCGACACGCTGCACGAACGACACGAACTGCTGGGCATCACCATGCTCGTGCTCGTCGTCATCCACATATTGGCGGTGCTGAAGCATCAATATGTGGACCGCACGCGCCTGATGGGCCGGATGAACCCCTTCTGATCCATGCCGCTTGGCGGTCGATCAGAAGTCGATCGCCAGACCTTTCAATTCCCAGTCGCCATAGCGTACCGGGTTGCGGCCGCCGGGCTGCGCCTCCGCGGCGTCTTCGACAATCGGTTGCGGCTTGGGCAGCGGTTCGTTGGTCCAGTTTGCGGGCGGTCTGACATCGCCCGGACGCTTGGTCGCGCGGGGCGTGCCGCCGATGGGGTCGGATTGAGGGTCGTGCGCCATGATGAATCCGATATAGGACGTTGTGATGAAGAACGCCAATGATAGCCGACGGAAAATGCCCGAGCGCCGCGGACGCCGGCCACGAGGCGGCGAAAGCGAGCCCGCCGGCACCGCGCCGCGCCGCGCCGCGCTGCGTCTGCTCGATGCGGTCCTGCGCCGCGGCGAGGCGCTCGACATCGCGGCGCATGCCGCCACGCAGGGCCTCCCGCCGTCCGATCGGGCCTTTGCCATTGCCATCGCATCGGAAACGCTGCGCTGGACGGTCGACATCGACGCGCTGATAGATAGCGCAACGCCCCAGCCGCTGCCCGAGGACGTGAAGTCGCGCGCCGTGCTGCGGCTCGCGCTCGCCCAATTGCTCGCGCTCGGCAGTCCGCCGCATGCGGTGGTTGCCACCGCGCTGCCGCTCGTAGCGGGTGGGCCGCGGCGACTGGTTCACGCGCTTCTGTCGCGCGCACAACAAGACGATGGGCCGAAGCCCGATCGCTCGCACCGCGGCACTATCGCCTGCCGCGGGGCAGCGCGGTCGAAGACCTGCCCGGCTTCCGCGATGGCGGCTGGTGGGTGCAGGATCTTGCCGCCAGCATCCCGGCCCGCCTGCTTGGTCAGGGCAATGGCCGATCGGTGTTCGACCTGTGCGCCGCGCCGGGCGGAAAGACGATGCAGCTCGCCGCGGCGGGCTGGGCGGTGACGGCCGTCGACACCAGCGCGCGCCGGCTCGAACGACTGACCGACAATTTGCGCCGGACGCAGCAGACCGCGGAGATTGTTCAGGCTGACATCCGGCGCTGGGAGCCGGACGCACAGGCCGATGCCGTGCTGCTCGACGCCCCCTGTTCGGCAACCGGCATTTTCCGCCGCCATCCCGATGTGCTGCACCGCATCGAAGACCGGCAGATCGACGAGCTTGCCGCGCTGCAAGGCGAGTTGCTCGCGCGCGCCGCCGGTTGGGTCAAGCCGGGCGGGTCGCTCGTCTATGCGACCTGCTCGCTGGAGCGCGCCGAGGGGGAGGAGCAGATCAAGGCGTTTCTGGGCACCAATTCGAAATGGCAGATCGACCCCGTACTGCCTGACGAACTGCCGCAAGGCGTGTCACCGGATGCCATGGGATGCGTCAGAACCTTGCCGGGAATGCTGGCCGATGTGGGCGGGCTCGACGGCTTTTTCGTGGCGCGGCTGCGCGCGCCGTCAACCTGACGCGCGTCAGACGAAAACCCCGGCGACGAGCGAACTCGCCAGCCGGAACGCCCGATCGACGCGCCGATTGACAAGGCAGCGCACCACCGTACGGGTCGCGGCCTCCAGCCGCACGCCGCTCGCCAGCCGCTTGCAATAGTCGACGAACTCACTGTCGGCCATGCTGGCGACAGCATAGCGGCGTGCGGCGATGATATCGGTCTCCACCATCCGCCCGATGCCCGGCTTTTTGAGCAGCGCATCGAGATCGGCGAGAGGCGGCAGCCGCGCCATGTCGCGGAAGGGATCGGCGGCGCCCGTCTTGCGCACCAGATGCGCGAGCCGGGCATAGGCGGCCTGTTCGGTCTGCTGCGCGTTGTTGGCGACGCTCATCTGTTCGGGCGACCGGCGATAGAGCAGCAGCGTGTCCGGCAGATTGTCGATATCAGCGATCTCGGAGAGCCGCAGAAAGAGGTCGTAATCCTCGCAATAGCCGAACGCCGGGCGATAGAGCCCGGCCTTTCGCAGCGCATCGGTGCGGAACATCACGGTCGGATTGGCGACCGCAGGCCGCAGTTCGAGTTCGGCGCGCACGTCATCGCAGCCCACCGGTTGCCGGAAATGACCGCTCCGTCGGCGCCCGCCATTGTCGATCTCGACATATTGCCCACCGAGCGCACCGAGTGTCGGCGTGCGATCGAAATGCGCCAGCTGCAGCGCGAAACGGTCGGGCAGCGAGATGTCGTCGGCATCCATACGCGCGACGAAGGGCGTTTCGACCAGCCCAAGCATCCGGTTCATGCTCGCAACGATGCCCTGATTGGACTGGCGAATCAGTCTGATCCGCCGATCGGTCGCCGCCTTGCGCGCGGCGATGTCCCCCGACGCGTCGGTCGAACCGTCATCGACGATGTAAAAGATAAAATCGCCCATCGTCTGGGCCAAAATGCTGTCGATCGCCGCTTCGACGAAGCGTGCCGCATTATACATGGGCATGACGACGCTGAGCCGCGATGCAGACATGTGGACCGACTTTCAAAAAGCCAGTCAGCTGATTGGGGCAACTGCTGGGACGATATCGATTCGCCATTATCCGCGCCCGGCAGGGCCGTCAATTTGGCTTAACCATGTCCCGGCAGCCCCAAATTGGGGCAGGTCGGTGCCGACCAACCAACGGTCGGCCGGCACCTTGCGCGCTGAATGCGATCAGAAAACCGCCTTCGGGCTCGCTTCCTTCATCATCGCTGCGCGCACCATCGGGATCGGCGGACCGCCGTAGGAAAGGAATTCGTCGTGGAAGGCTTTCCACTTCGTCTTGTCTCCCTTGGTCCAATCCTCGCGCAGCTTGCGGATCATGAGCTTGCCCATGGTGTAGTTGAGATAGAGCGGATCATAAGTACCACGCGCCGCCTGCTGCCGAGCGTTGCCCTCGTCCTGATAACATTGCTCCTTGAACAGCTTTTCCGAATCCGCGACCGTCATTCCCTTGGTGTGGAGACCGATCGCCGACAGGTAGCGGCAGTTGCGCAAAAGCGCGTTCGACAGCTGGCCGATGTGCGTTTCGGGGTCGCCATCGCCGAGCCCTGCATCCCACATCATTTCCTCGGTATAATGCGCCCAGCCCTCGGCGAAGGCATAGCCGACGAACAGCTTGCCGAAGATGCTCTCCGCCCGGTTCGAGTGCAGGAAATTGAGGAAGTGACCCGGCCAGACTTCATGGACCGAGGTGAAGAGCAGATCCTTCTTGCCCGGCACGAAGTCGAGCTGCGTCTGCTTGTCCCAGCTCGGGTCGGGCGGCGAGATGTAATAGACCGATGGCAGGCCCTTCTCATAGGGTCCGGGGATGTCGATATAGGCGCTGTTCTGCCGGTTGTAGGGCGGCGATTCCTCCACCTGCGCTTGTTCGGTGCCCGGGATCGATACCAGATCCTTTTCGACGAGGAAGGCGCGCAGCATCGGAAGCTGGCGCCGCGCCTCGGCCACCGGACCATCGGCGGGCTTGTCGGACCCCATCTTCTTCATGCAATCGGCGATCGTCATGCCCGCCGCATAGGTCGCGCACGCGGCCTTCAACGCATCCTGATTGCGCTTGAGGTCGGCCTGGCCGATCCGTTCGAGTTCGTCGAGCGGCGTGTCCACCGCCTCGTTCGTGAGCAGCATCTTCGAAAATTTGTCGGCGCCGAGCGCCCAGCCGTCGGCGCTGCCCGGCTGCGACGCCACATAGGCGGCAAGATCCTTCATCGCCGTAGCCGCCTTGGCCGCGACCTCGTCGAACTGCTTTTGCAGCGCCGGGTCCTTGACATCGGCAAAGGCGGCCTTGGCATCCCCGGTGTAATAGTCGGCAAAGCCACCGAAGCCGGCGCTGCCATATTTGACGAAGGTTGCGGGCATCGGCAGTTTCAAATTGGCCTTGATCTGCGCAGCGGCGGCCGGAACCTTTTCGGCGTAGGAAATGAACGCCTTCATGCGCGTCGCCGGATCAGCATAGGGGCGCGAGATATAGACGTTGGGGTCGAGCTGCCCGACATAGAAGGCCGGGTTTTTATGCGGGAAATCGGCGTCCTTCAGAAAGAAGAGCTGCCCCTGGGCAACATGGACGAGATAATCGCGCTCGAATTTCTCGGCATCGCTCATCTTGCCGTTGAATGCCTGGGCATCGGCGATCGTTTTTTCGAGGAAAGCGATCTGCTTCTGCAATCCCTCTGCCGACCAGTCGGGAAGCTGACCGTCGAACTCATGCTTGCCCTGATAGACCGCAAAATTGGGATTCAGCGGGAAATAGCCGGCAAGAAACTGGTCGCGAAATTCGGTCCAGTTGGCGGCGGATCCGGCGGACTGCGGCGCCTTTTCGGTGCTGCATGCGGCAAGCACGAGCAGCGCGCCGGCCATCGCCGCGCCGCCGAAGCGGGCTAATTTACGTGTCATTCGATGCGTCTCCCTTGATCGATGGCGACTGTCTGCCACCGCGTCCAACGGGCTGCACCCGATAATCGACGAACGGCGGCGACAAAGCATGCTGGACAGGCGCCGAAAGACGGTTAGGGCAAATCGCAATGGCCACCTCCTCCTCCATCGACGGCCCGTCGAAGCCCCCCTCCCCGCTCAGCTTCGCCGATTATCGCTATTACTGGTTCGCGCGCTTCACCGCGGTCATGGCGACGATCGCGATGGTCGTCGTCATCGGCTATCAGCTCTATGATACGGCGCGCTCCAGCTATGGCATGTCGATCAAGGAAGCGTCGTTCCAGCTCGGTTTGCTCGGCCTCGTCCAGTTCATTCCGCTTGCGGTGCTGACCCCCGTCGCGGGTTGGGCCGCCGACAGGTTCGAACGGCGCAGCGTCGCGATCTTTTCCAACATGATTGACCTGACGATCGCCGCGACGCTCGGCTGGTTCACCTGGACCGAGGGACTGACGCTTCCGCTGCTCTTCACCCTCGCGGCACTGCACGGCGTCGCCCGCGTTTTTTCCGGCCCGGCGATGAGCGCGATCGCGCCGAATATCGTGCCGCCGGCAGTGCTGCCGCGCGCGATCGCGATGAGCAGCATCGCCTGGCAATCGGCGTCGGTCGTGGGACCGGCGGCGGGCGGCCTGATCTATGCCGTCCATCCGACATCAGTGTATATCTTCGCGGCGGCGTTGCTCGTCCTTTCGGCCTTCACGGTCAGCAGGGTCCGCCCGGTTTTGCCGCCGCCCGCCGAAGTGCGCCGACACCCGCTGCGCGAGATGGTCGATGGGCTGCAGTTCGTCTGGACCGAGCGTTTCCTGCTGGGCACCATCACGCTCGACCTGTTCGCGGTGATCCTGTCGGGCGCGACCGCGATGCTGCCCGTCTATGCCCGCGACATATTGCACACGGGGTCCGAAGGGCTGGGTTTTCTACGCGCGGCCCCCGCGGTCGGCGCCGCGATCATCGCCTTGGGCCTCGCGTGGCGGCCGATCGAGCGCAATGTCGGCGTCAAGATGCTGTGGGCGGTCGCGGCATTCGGCGCCGGGACGGTCGCTTTCGGCCTGTCGACCAACTTCCTGCTGTCGCTCGCGCTGCTCGTGGTCATGGGCGCCGCCGACATGTTCTCGGTCTTCGTGCGCGGGACGCTGATTCAGCTCAACACGCCCGACCATATGCGCGGCCGCGTCAGCGCGGCGTCGGGGCTCGCCATCTCTGCGTCGAACGAATTGGGCGAAATGCGCGCCGGCGCAATGGCGGCGGTGCTTGGCCCGGTGAGTGCGGTGGTCGTAGGCGGCGTCGCGGCGATCGGTGTTACTGCGCTGTGGGCCAGGATATTCCCCGAACTGCGGCACGCCCGGACTTTCGAGGCGCGGTTCGACCCGGCGAATGATTGAGCGCTGTTGATGGCGTTTCGGCGCAAAATCGCCCCGCCTTGTCCAGCACCTATTGTCAATGTATTTAATTGAGTTAAACCGGACGCACCCGTCACCGCGGCTTCCCTTCCCTCTCTCGATGGAACGACCGCTATGCACAGCTCGACAATCCGCCACAAAATTCTGACCATCCCGGGCCTCGACAACAGCGGGCCGGGGCACTGGCAAAGCCTGTGGGAACAGAAATTCCCCGATTGCGAACGCATCGACCTCGGCAATTGGAACGCGCCGACCAAGGGCGAATGGGTCCAACGCATCGCCGACACGATCGCGACCGAGGACGCACCCGTGCTTGTCGCGGCGCATAGCCTGGGATGCCATGCCTTCGCCCACTGGTTCGCCGGCGCCAGCGCTTTCGCGCGGACGCGGATTGTCGGCGCGCTGCTCGTTGCGCCGCCCGACCTCGCTTTGCTGCGCCGTAGCAATCGCATCACCGGATTCGATGATACCCCGGCCTTTTCGGCTCAAACTCCGATGATCGTGGTTGCAAGCGACAATGATCCCTACGCCAAGTCCGCGCATGTCTGGCGCCTGTCGCGCAAGTGGGACGCGCGCTTCGTCAATGCCGGCCCCTTCGGGCATATCAACGCCGACTCGGCGATCGGCGACTGGCCTTATGGACAGTATCTGCTGGCGTCGTTACAACACGCTCCGACGCCCGCCCTGGCCGACGAAAGGCTGTGGGTCCGCGCCGGAGACTGGCCGAACCGGGTGCGCCGCGATCCGCGCTTCGACTTCAAGGAAAGTGCATAGAGACGATGAAAGCCAATTCGATCCTCGAAACCATCGGCAACACGCCGCACATTCGCGTCGCGAAGCTGTTTCCCGACGCCGAAGTCTGGGTGAAGTCCGAACGCGCCAATCCGGGCGGGTCGATCAAGGATCGCATCGGGCTGGCGATGATCGAAGCGGCCGAGCGCGACGGCAGCCTGAAACCGGGCGGCGTCATCGTCGAGCCGACGTCGGGCAACACCGGCATCGGCCTGGCGATGGCCGCCGCGGTCAAGGGATACAAGCTGATCCTCGTCATGCCCGAAAGCATGTCGCTCGAACGCCGGCGCCTCATGCTGGCCTATGGCGCGACCTTCGATCTGACGCCGCGCGAAAAGGGCATGAAGGGCGCCATCGAGCGGGCGATCGAACTGGTCGAAACGACCCCCGGTGCCTGGATGCCGCAGCAGTTTGAGAACGAGGCGAACATCGACGTCCATGTCCGGACCACCGGCCCCGAAATCCTGAACGATTTCAAGGACACGCCGATCGACGCGCTGATTACCGGCGTCGGCACCGGCGGACACATTACCGGCGTTGCGCAATTCTTGAAACAGCATTGGCCCAATCTGAAGGTCTATGCCGTCGAACCCGTTGCTTCGCCGGTCATCTCGGGCGGCCAGCCTGCTCCGCATCCGATCCAGGGCATCGGTGCCGGCTTCATCCCGCGTAACCTGCATACCGATCTGCTCGACGGCGTGATCCAGGTCGATGCCGCCGATGCGAAGGAGATGGCGCGGCGCTCGGCGACCGAGGAAGGGATGCTCGTCGGCATCTCGTCGGGCGCGACGCTGGCGGCGATCAAGCAGAAGCTCGCCGAGCTTCCGGCGGGCAGCCGCGTCCTGGGCTTCAACTATGACACCGGCGAGCGCTATCTGTCGGTCCCCGACTTCCTGCCGGAGATCTGAGCAGCAGCCATGCTCCCAATGGAGCATCCGGATACGACGCAGAACCCGCGCGAATGGCGTGGCTGGCTGTTCGCGCTTTTGAGCTTTGCAGCGATTGCGGCGGTGCTGCATTTCAGCGGACAGACGAGCCGCCCGCTGCCGGTGATGCCGCACCCCGTTGCGCCGCCCGCCAACGTCGTGCCCGACGTCCAGCCGATGGAGTTCGCCCCGGTTACCGAGCAGGACGCGCGTGCCGAAAATGCGCGCATAGCCTTTGTGACCAAGGGCTTCGTTGCAGCGCGCCCATTCGTCTATCCCGGCGCGGGCGAGGCACGCGATCGCGCCCGCGACTGCATGGCAGCGGCGATGCTTTACGAGGCCGGCGACGATAGCAAGGGACAGCTTGCGGTCGGTCAGGTTGTCATCAACCGCGTCCGCCATCCCGCCTTCCCCAAGACGATCTGCGGCGTCGTATTCCAGGGATCGGAGCGCACCACCGGCTGTCAGTTCACCTTCACCTGCGACGGCGCGCTCAATCGCCGCTATACGGACGCCGCATGGACGCGCGCGCGCAGCAATGCCGATCGCATGCTCGCCGGACTGATCGATCCGAAAGTCGGGCTGGCGACGCATTATCACACCGACTGGGTGCGCCCCTATTGGAGCGACAGTCTGGAAAAGATCGCGAGCGAAGGCACGCACCTCTTTTTCCGCTGGCCCGGTTTCTGGGGAACGCCCGGCGCGTTCCGCGGCGCGGTGTCGGCGAACGACGCGCCGATTGCGAAGATGGCGGGCCTGTCCCCCGCCCATGCGCTTGCCCTCGCGCCGCCAAGCGACCTGGCCGAAGGCGCCGCCAGCATTGGCCCGGTCAAGCTGGTGACGGGCGCCGGAGACGCGGTGGGGCGCGATACCATCTATGTCCAGCTCGACCGCCGCGCGACGCCCGAAAGCTTCGTCACGCTCGCGCTGCGTCTTTGCGGTGAGCGCGCCTATTGCAAGTTCATGGGCTGGACCAACCCGGTCATGAAGCCCGACAGCGATGCGATGAACGATATGCAGCGCGCGGCGATGAGCTTTTCCTATCTGCGCGACGAAAAATCGGGCTTTGAAAAGGCGCTGTGGAACTGCAGCGAATATGCGCGCGACGACACGCGGCAGTGCATGAAGCGCTGAGCGAAGCGATCCAGCCTGGTTCAATCAACCCCGGATCACTTCGCTCGCAGTGCTGCAGCCCGTTTGAAGGCTCCAGCGCTCAACCATGCGGGCGGATCAGATATTTCTCGCCCGTGCGCTTGGCATTATAGGCGTTCGCGACGTCGAGGTTGAGCGCGTCGGCCAGCGAAATCTGGTGGCTGTAATGGCTCTTGAACGTCGTCGTCAGTTCGTCGACGACACGCTGACGCATCCGCATCGCCGTCTCCATCCCGGCCTTTTGCAGGAAGGGCGTGAGCAGGAAGCCCGAGAGCGACCAGCTGAAGCCGAAGCTGCGGTTGAGCAGCGTCGGGCCGAGGTCGAGCGCGCCGTAGATATAGACCTGCTTGAAGGTGTCCGAGCCATAGCGGCTGTAGCTGGTCATGCGCTTGACCGCCGCCGCTTCCATCGCCGCGAGAATTTGCCCCGCAAGCTTGCCGCCGCCGATCGCATCGAAGCCGATCGTGGCGCCGGTTTCGGTGATCGCGGCGACGAGCTGGTCGACGAAATCATCGTCGCTGCTGTTCACGATATGCGTCGCGCCGATACCCTTCAGCAATTCGACCTGCGCCGCGCTGCGCACGATGTTGACGAGCGGGATATTGTCCTTGGCACAGATCTTGACGAGCATCTGGCCGAGGTTCGACGCCGCCGCTGTGTGGACGATCGCGTTATGACCCTCCATCCGCATGGTTTCGGTGAAAGCAAGGCTGGTGAGCGGATTGACGAAGCAGGATGCCCCATCGACCGGATCGGTGCCGTCGGGCAACGGCATTGTCATCTGAACGGGAAGGCAGCGATATTCAGCATACATCTCGCCGCCAAGCAGTGCGACGGTCTTGCCCATCAGAGCCTGCGCCTCGGGCGACGACCCCGCCTTGACGACGATGCCGCACCCTTCGTTGCCGATCGGGAGCGCATCGCCGATCCGGCTCGCCATCGCGCGCATGCCGGGCGTCGGAATATCGGCCGTGATCATCGGCAAGTCGTTGCGGGTGCCGGCGCGCGCGGTGCTCATGTCGGCACCACCGAACAGCAGGCCGAGATCGGACGGATTGATCGGCGTGGTGAGAACCTTCACCAGCACCTCGTGCGGCTTGGGCTCGGGCATCGGGCGGCGTTCGAAATAGACTTCGAGCTCGCCCTCCGGCTTGGCGAGCGTGAGCATCGTCAGATTGGTTTCGGGCAAATCGGTCATCGCACGTCTCCCTTGGCGTGATTTGGTTTCTCGATGCAACGGGTTAGGGCGAAGGGCCGCCGCTGGCAATGCCGCCCGGTTCAGCCGGGCGAATATTCCGACGCGAGGCGCAGCACCTCGTCTGCCAGTTCGCGGCGGCAGATGAGCAGGTCGGGCAGATAGGTATCGGCATTGTTATAGCGCAGCGGCGAGCCATCGACGCGGCTGACGTGCAGCCCCGCAGCCTGCGCAACCGCAACGGGCGCGCAATTGTCCCATTCATATTGGCCGCCGGTGTGCAGATAGATGTCGGCCTCGCCGCGCACCACGGCCATGGCCTTCGCTCCCGCCGAGCCCATCGCAAGCAGGTCCGCACCCATCCGTTCGGCGACCTGAACCGCCTCGGCAGCGGGGCGGGTGCGGCTGACAAGCATCCGCAGCGGCTCGTTGGCAGGCGCCAATGCGGTCGGCGCGCCCGAGGTCAGCGTCAGCCCGAGCCCTGGCAACGCGACCGCGCCGACGCTGGCGACGCCATCGATCGCGAGCGCGACATGCACCGCCCAGTCGGACCGGCCCTCGCCATATTCGCGCGTGCCGTCGAGCGGATCGACGATCCACACGCGGTAACTGGCAAGTCGCGCCGAATTGTCCTTTTCCTCTTCTGACAAGAGCGCATCGTCGGGACGCGCCGCGCGAAGTTCGCGGCAGAGCATCGCGTTGGCGGCCTCGTCACCCGCCTGCCCCAGCGCCTTGCCCGCAAGATCGCCAGCCGCGCGCAGATCGAGCAGGATACGGCCGGCGGCGTCGGCGAGCCGCGCCGCCAATTGTTCGTCATTCTCGGTCATCGCTGCGTGCCAGAGCCGTCGCCGCCGCCTTCGTCAAGCCTTTCGGCTCCCGGCTCGCGCGGAGTCTTGTCCATGCCCCAGGTCACGCGGCTCCACGCGCGTTCATGCACATAATAGAGCAGCATCTTGGTCAGCACTTCGGTGCTCGCAATTGCGCCGGCGGCCTTCACATTGGCGGTGAAGATGTAGCTGAGGATGAAGGTGTCGACGCTGCCCAGAGCGCGCCAGCTGACCGCCTTGGCGAAAGATCGGCTGTGCGCCTCGCGGCCCCGGAACAGCAGCACCGGCTAGCCCAGTAGCCGTTCGACGATGAGGTCGGCGGCCTCCTCTGCCGTCATCGCGGTCGTGTCGATGCGAATCTCCGGTGCCTGGGGCGCCTCATAAGGGCTGTCGATGCCGGTGAAATTCTTGAGCTGACCCGCTCGTGCCTTCTTGTAGAGGCCCTTGACGTCGCGCCGTTCCGCCTCGGCCAGCGGGGTGTCGATGAATATTTCGAGAAACTCGCCCTCGGGCAGCATCGCGCGCACCATTTCGCGCTCGGCGCGGAAGGGCGAGATGAAGGCGGTGATGACGATCAGCCCGGCGTCGGTCATCAGCTTGGCAACCTCGCCGACGCGGCGGATATTCTCGATCCGGTCGGCTTCGGTGAAGCCCAGATCCTTGTTGAGCCCGTGGCGGACGTTGTCGCCGTCGAGCAGGAAGCTGTGCCGGTTCATCCGGTGCAGCTTCTTCTCGACAAGGTTCGCGATCGTCGATTTGCCCGAGCCCGACAGGCCGGTAAACCACAGCAGCGCCGGGCGCTGGTTCTTGAGGTTCGCGCGCATGTCGCGATCGATGTCGCTCGCCTGCCAATGGACATTCTGTGCCCGGCGCAAGCTGAAGTGCAGCATCCCGGCGGCCACCGTCGCGTTGGTCAGCTTGTCGATCAGGATGAAGCCGCCGAGCGCCTTGTTGTCGGCATAGGCTTCGAAGGTGATCGGCTTGTCGGTCGATACCTCGACCACCCCGATCCCGTTCAAGTCCAGCGTCTTTGCGGCCAGCCGGTCGAGCGTGTTGACGTTAATCTCGTACTTCGGCGCCTGGACGGTCGCCGAAACGCTCTGCGTCGCGAGCTTCAGCCAATAGGCGCGGCCGGGTATCATCGCCTCGTCCGCCATCCAGACGAGCGTCGCTTCGAACTGGTCGGCGGTTTCGGGGGGCGCATCGGCAGCTGCGATGACATCGCCGCGCGAACAATCGACCTCATCCGTCAGCGTCAGCGTCACCGACTGGCCCGCCACCGCCTCGTCCAGATCGCCATCGAGCGTAACGATCCGGTCGATCGTCGTCGTCTTCCCGCTCGGCAGGATACGGACGGCGTCGCCCGGCTTGACCTTGCCGCTTGCAAGCTGGCCCGAAAAGCCCCGAAAATCCAGATTCGGGCGGTTGACCCATTGAACGGGCATCCGGAAAGGCTTGGCTTCGTCGGCGGTGCCGCCGATCTCGACCGTTTCAAGATGGTCGACCAGCGCCGGCCCCTTGAACCAGGGCGTATTCGCTGACAGCGCGGTGATATTGTCGCCCTTGAACCCCGAGATAGGGATGGCGGTGAAATTGGTAATGCCGATCTCGCTCGCAAAGGCACGATAGGCAAGCGTGATGCGATCGAAGACCGCCTTGTCATAGCCGACAAGGTCCATCTTGTTCACCGCAAGCACGATATGCCGGATGCCGAGCAGGTGCGCGAGGAAGCTGTGGCGGCGCGTCTGCGTCAGCACGCCCTTGCGCGCATCGACGAGGATCACGGCAAGGTCGGCGGTCGACGCGCCGGTGACCATGTTGCGCGTATATTGCTCGTGCCCCGGCGTGTCGGCGACGATGAACTTGCGATTTTCGGTCGTGAAAAAACGATAGGCGACGTCGATCGTGATGCCCTGCTCGCGCTCGGCGGCAAGCCCGTCGACGAGCAGCGCGAAATCGATCTCACCGCCCTGCGTACCGACGCGCTTGCTGTCGGCCTCGAGCGCGGCGAGTTGATCCTCGAAGATCATCTTGCTGTCGTAGAGCAGGCGTCCGATCAGCGTCGATTTGCCGTCATCGACGCTGCCGCAGGTGATGAAGCGGAGCAGCGACTTCCGCTCGTGACTCGCGAGATAGGCGTCGATATCCTCGGCGATCAGAGCGTCGGTGACATAGATGGGGTCGGTCATATTCTTACTTCGTCATTCCCGCGACAGCGGGAATCCCGCTTCGTCCGTTGATACAGAAAGAGGCCCCCGCCTTCGCGGGGGTTGACCCTTCGTCAATCTGAAGATTGACGCGGCGGGTCAAAAATACCCCTCCTGCTTCTTCTTCTCCATCGACGCATCGCCGCCATCCTTGTCGATGATGCGTCCCTGCCGTTCGCTGGTCGTCGTCAGCAGCATTTCCTGGATGACTTGGCTGAGCGTTGTCGCCTCGCTTTCGACCGCCCCGGTGAGCGGATAGCAGCCGAGGGTGCGGAAACGTACCGAGCGCATCACGGGCTCTTCACCGTCGCGTAGCGGGAAGCGGTCGTCATCGACCATCAGCAACAGCCCGTCGCGTATCACAGTCGGTCGGGGCGCCGCGAAATAGAGCGGCACGATCGGGATATTCTCGCGCGCGATATATTGCCAGATGTCGAGTTCGGTCCAGTTGGAGATCGGGAAGACCCGGATACTTTCCCCCTTCGCCTTGCGCGCGTTGTAGAGGTTCCAGAGCTCGGGGCGCTGCTGCTTGGGATCCCAGCCGTGGCTCGCGGTGCGGAAGGAAAAGATGCGCTCCTTCGCGCGGCTCTTTTCCTCGTCGCGCCGCGCACCGCCGAAGGCCACGTCGAATCCGTGAAGGTCGAGCGCCTGCTTGAGCCCTTCGGTCTTCCACATGTCGGTATGCAGCGGCCCATGGTCGAACGGATTGATTCCGCGCGCCTTCGCCTCGGGGTTCTGATGGACGATCAGGTCCATCCCCGATTCCGCGGCCATGCGGTCGCGCAGTTCGTACATCGCGCGGAATTTCCACGTCGTATCGACGTGGAGCAGCGGAAAAGGCGGCGGCGAGGGATAGAAGGCCTTGCGCGCGAGATGCAGCATCACCGCGCTGTCCTTGCCGACCGAATAGAGCATCACGGGATTGACGGCGTCGGCCATCACTTCGCGCATGATGTGGATGCTTTCGGCCTCGAGACGGTCCAGATGGGTAAGCGTGTCGATCATGCCCCGCCCTTGCCGACCCCCATGGCGGCACGCAAGCTGTATGGCCTTTTCGCCTTGCAAGCCAGACTTGTCCGCTGCGCTTCAAACCGCGTCCGCTTCCTGCTAGTCGCATCCGAAACCAGAAACAGAGGACGATATGCTCGCCACACCCGATTTCGATTTTGCCCTTGGTGAAACTGCCGAGATGATCCGCGACACCACCGCCCGCTTCGCCGACGAGCAGATTGCGCCGCTGGCCGACAAGGCCGACCGCGAGGACTGGTTCCCCCGCGACGAGCTCTGGACGCAGATGGGCGCGCTGGGCTTGCACGGCATCACGGTCGAAGAAGAATGGGGCGGCCTCGGCCTCGGCTATCTCGAACATGTTCTGGCGGTCGAGGAAGTCAGTCGCGCGAGCGGCGCGATCGGCCTGTCCTATGGCGCCCATTCGAATCTGTGCGTCAACCAGATCCGCCGCTGGGGCAATGCGGAGCAGAAGGCGAAATATCTGCCGAAGCTGATCTCGGGCGAGCATGTCGGCAGCCTTGCGATGTCGGAAGCCGGCGCCGGGAGTGACGTCGTCTCGATGAAACTGAAGGCCGAGCCGGTTCAGGGCGGCTATGTCCTCAACGGCACGAAATTCTGGATCACCAACGCCCCCTATGCGGACACGCTGGTCGTCTATGCCAAGACGACGCCCGAAGCGGGGTCACGCGGCATCACCGCCTTCCTGATCGAAAAGGATATGCCGGGTTTCAGCATCGGGCAGAAGATCGACAAGGTCGGCATGCGCGGATCGCCGACCGCTGAACTCGTCTTCACCGATTGCGAGGTCAGCGAGGACCAGGTGATGGGGCCGGTCAACGGCGGCGTCGGCGTGCTGATGTCGGGCCTCGACTATGAGCGCGTCGTGCTCGCCGGGCTCCAGCTCGGCATCATGCAGGGCTGCCTCGACACCGTCATCCCCTATCTTCGCGAGCGCAAGCAGTTCGGCAAGCCGATTGGCTCGTTCCAGCTCATGCAGGCTAAGGTTGCCGACATGTATGTCGCGCTCCAGTCGGCGCGCTCTTACGTCTATAATGTCGCCAAGGCATGCGACGCCGGGCTGACGACACGGTTCGACGCCGCGGGCGCCATCCTGCTGGCCAGCGAAAGCGCGGTGAAGGTCGCGGGCGAAGCGATCCAGGCGCTTGGCGGCGCGGGCTACACCAAGGACTGGCCGGTGGAGCGCTATTGGCGCGACGCCAAACTGCTCGACATCGGCGCGGGCACCAACGAAATCCGCCGCATGCTGATCGGCCGCGAACTGATTGGCGCCGGCGCGTGATCTGGCTAGGGCTGTCGGCCGCCTTCATGGTGACGACCGCCCTGGTCCACGGTCTGTTGGGCGAAAGGCGACTCGTCGGGCCGCTGATGTCGCTCAACAGCGGCATCATGGGGATCGACTTGGCGCGCCGGGTGTTTCGTCTGGCATGGCATGCGCTCTCGCTCCTGATGCTGGTGTCCGCCGCGTCGGTCCTGTGGCCCGGAACGCCGCGCGGTCTGATCCTGCTGATCGGCGCGGCGTGGACGGCGACCGGTCTGTTCGATGCCGTATATACGCGCGGCCGACACATCGGCTGGCCGTTTTTGACTGCATCCGGACTGCTCGCGATTGCCGGGGCCTTATGAGCGCGCGCGGCCTTGTCCATCATATCGACCTGACGGTTCGCGACGCGGCGCGGTCGCGGATTTTCTATGATGCGGTGCTGGGCTTTCTCGGCTACCGGCGCGCCGCCGATTATGATCATGGCAGCGATTGGGACCGCGACGGCGAACCGTTCCATTCGATCGGGATCGTCGAAGCGCATGGCCCCGGCGCGCTACGGAGCCACGACCGCTTTTCGCCCGGACTGCATCATCTTGCCTGGACTGCCGAAAGCCGCGCCGACGTCGATGCGCTGCATGATTTGCTGCGCAGCATAAGCGCGACGATCCTCGATGCCCCCGCCGATTATCCGCGCTACGGACCGACCTATTATGCGCTGTTCTTTGCCGACCCTGACGGGTTGAAGCTCGAGTTCGTGTTCGGGGCGACCGGCGGATGAGCGATACGCTGCTCGACGCGCTGCAATATTATGGCGCCGGGGCCGGAACGCTCGCGGCGTTGATTGTGTCGCTCAATCTCGGGCGACGCCCGACCGGCTGGGCCTTCGTCATTTTCGTGACCAGCAGCATCGCGCTCGTCGCGTGGGGCTTTCTGCAAAGCGACAGCGAAGGCATCGGCTGGCAGAATATCGCGCTGCTGTGCATCAACTGCGTCGGCGTTTACCGGTACCTGATCCTCAAGGAAAAGCCGGGGGCGCCGCCGGCATCAGAAAAATAGCGTCTTCGCGAGCGCAGCGAAGCAATCTCCAGCGTCCCGACTCAAGCCCGGACAGATGACTGGAGATTGCTTCGTCGCTCCGCTCCTCGCAACGACGAGAAGTGGACATCACCCCCAGACGCGGACGCGCTGATCGGGGGCGAGATACAGCTTGTCGGTCGGCTGGACATTGAACGCCTTGTACCACGCGTCGAGGTTGCGGACGGTGAGTGCGCGGTAGTTGCCGGGCGCATGGCCGTCGGTCGCGATCCGCGCGCGCAGCGCCTCGTCACGCATCTTGGTGGCCCAGGTCTGCGCATAGGCGATGAAGAAACGCTGATCGCCCGTGAAGCCGTCGATCACCGGCGCTTCCTTGCCGTTCAGCGACGCACGATAGGCGTCATAAGCCGCCTGCAGGCCCGCGACGTCGGCAATATTCTCACCCAGCGTCAGCTTGCCGTTGACCGCAAGATCGGGGAACGGCTTGTAGCTGTCATATTGCGCGGCCAGCGCCGCCCCCGCCGCCTCGAACTTCTTGAGATCCTCGGCCGTCCACCAGTTGCGCAGCGCGCCGGTCGAATCGAAGGCGGCGCCATTATTGTCGAAGCTGTGGCTGATTTCGTGGCCGATGACGGCGCCGATCGCCCCGTAATTATAGGCGGGATCGGCCTTGGCGTCGAAGAAGGGCGGCTGCAGGATCGCGGCGGGGAAATTCAGCGCATTCTGCACCGGCAGATTGACGGCGTTGACCGTCTGCGGGGTCATCCACCATTCGCCCTTGTCGAAGGGCTTGCCGATCTTGGCGAGCTGGTGCGCATATTCGGCCTTCTCGCCGGCGATTTCGTTCGCATAGGCGTCGTCGGCGCTGATCGTGTAGCTGCCATAGTCGCGCCAGTTTTCAGGATAGCCGACGCCGACGACGATGGTTTCGACCTTCTTGATCGCTTCCTTCTTCGTTTCGGGCGCCATCCAGTCGATCGTATTGACGCGCTTCGCAAAGGCGGCCTTGATCCCCTTCACCATGTCACCGACTTCGGCCTTGGCCGACGCCGGAAAATATTTCTCTGCATAGACGCGGCCTACCGCATCGCCGAGATAGGTGTTGAGCGCGTCGAGCGCGCGCTTGTCGCGGCTGCGCTGCTGCGGCGTACCCGACAGAGTGGTGCCGTAAAAGGCAAAATGCGCGTCATCGAGCGCGGTGGGCAGCACATCGGTATGGCTGTTGATCTGATGGAAGACGAGCCAGTCCTTCCACGCGTCGAGCGGCTGCGACGCGACGAGCGCCGACAGGCCGGTGATCGCCCGCGCATGATAGGCGCCAAACTTCGCCGCCTTGTCGAGCCCGGCGGCGGCAAAATAAGCGTCCCAATCGATCCCGGGCGCCTTTTTGGCAAAGTCGGCCTTGGTCCAGACATCCGCCGATTTGGTGAAATCCTCACTCTCCTCGCGCGTCGCATGGACGCGGGCGATCTTGGTTTCGAGATCGAAGATGCGCTGCGCCTTGGCATCGGCATCGGCGATGCCTGCCTGGGTCAGCAGCTTGGAGATATAGGCTTTGTAGGCGTCACGGATGCCCACCATCTTCGGGTCGGCCGACAGATAATATTCGCGCTCGGGAAGGCCGAGCCCGCCCTGCAGCATATAGGGAATAACCTCGCCCGGCGTCGCCAGTCCCTGCGAAACGAAGATGCCGAAGAGATTCTCGGTGTTGAAGTCGGTGGCGTTGAGCGGATCGACGTCGGCGCGCGTCTGTTCGCCCAGGATGGTCGACAGCGCCGCCTTGTCGGCGATGGTGTCGAAGCGCGCCAGATCGGCCTCGACCGGTTTCATCCCGGCGGCGTCGATCGCCTTGGTGTTCATATAGGCGTTGTAGAAGGCAGCAATGCGGCCGTCGTCAGTGCCCGCATCGCCGCCGCTCTTGACGATCGCATCGACGAGTTCGCGTGTCCGCTTCTCTGTTTCAAGGAAGGCGGTGTAGAAGGCGCCGATCGACGAGCGGTCGGCGGGGATCTGGGTCACCTTTTGCCAATTGCCATTCGCATAGGCGTAAAAATCGTCGCCCGGCTTGACGCTGGTGTCCATCGCTTCCTTGCTGATGCCAAGGTCGGTGCCGAGCGTGTAAGCAGCCTTGTCGCCGTTGGCGCTGGTGCAGGCGATCGGCCCGGCGACGATCGTCGCGGTGGACAGGAGGATGGCGAGGACGGTCTTTTTCATGGCGTTGCCTTGCTTTCTGGGGGGTGTCGGACGGCGATACGCCTGTGACAATCCCGTTTCAATACCAACCATTTTCGGCCTGCGGTGCTTTCCAATCGACGAGCGACCGGCTAGGGCGCAGACAGTTTCAGGGAGAGAGTGAACCGTGAGCGCCCCCGTCCTTTCGACGCAGTATAATCCCGACGATCCGCAGACCCAGGCACGCGCCGCGCACAACCGCGGCCTGCGCGACGCGCTCTATGCCCGCGTCGCCGAAGCGGCGCTCGGCGGCCACGAAAAGTCGCGCGAGCGGCATACCAGCCGCGGCAAGCTGCTGCCGCGCGAGCGGGTCGAGCGGCTGCTCGATCCGGGTTCGCCCTTCCTCGAGATCGGCCAGCTCGCGGCGGGCGACATGTATGAGGGCGAGGTTCCGGGCGCCGGGATGATCGCCGGCATCGGCCGTGTGTCGGGTAAGCAGACGATGATCGTGTGCAACGACGCCACGGTGAAGGGCGGCACCTACTATCCGATGACGGTGAAGAAACATCTTCGCGCGCAGGAGATTGCCGAGGCGAACCGCCTGCCCTGCATCTACCTCGTCGACAGCGGCGGCGCGAACCTGCCGCATCAGGACCAGGTCTTTCCCGACCGCGACCATTTCGGGCGCATCTTCTTCAACCAGGCGAATATGTCGGCGAAGCGCATCCCGCAGATCGCCTGCGTAATGGGCAGCTGTACCGCAGGTGGTGCTTATGTTCCCGCGATGTCCGACGAGACGGTGATCGTGCGCAACCAGGGTACGATCTTCCTCGCCGGCCCGCCGCTGGTGAAGGCCGCGACGGGCGAAGAGATCAGCGCCGAGGATCTGGGCGGCGGCGACCTGCACGCGAAGAAGTCGGGCGTGGTCGATCATCTGGCCGAGAATGACGAACATGCGCTGACCATCGTGCGCGATATCGTGTCGACCTTCGGGGCCGACGATGGCTTCGACGTCGCGATGAAAGACCCGCGTCCGCCCAAATATGACGCCGAAGAGCTCTACGGCATCATCCCCGAGGATGTCCGCGCGCCCTATGATGTGCACGAGGTAATTGCGCGCATCGTCGATGCCAGCGAGTTTCACGAGTTCAAGGCGAACTATGGCAGCACACTCGTCTGCGGCTTCGCGCATATCTGGGGTATTCCGGTCGCGATCCTCGCCAACAACGGCGTGCTGTTCAGCGAGAGCGCAGTCAAGGGCGCGCATTTCATCGAGCTGGCGCAGCAGCGGCGCATCCCCCTGCTCTTCCTCCAGAATATCTCGGGCTTCATGGTCGGTGGGAAGTACGAGGCCGAGGGGATCGCCAAGCATGGCGCGAAGCTGGTGACGGCCGTCGCGACCGCGACGGTGCCGAAGATCACGGTGCTGATCGGCGGCAGCTTCGGCGCGGGCAATTACGGCATGTGCGGGCGGGCCTACTCGCCGCGTTTTCTGTTCACCTGGCCCAATGCGCGGATTTCGGTGATGGGTGGCGAGCAGGCGGCGTCGGTGCTGGCGACCGTCCACCGCGACGCCGACAAATGGACGCCCGAGGAGGCCGAAGCCTTCAAGGCACCGATCCGCCAGAAATATGAGGATGAAGGCAACCCCTATCACGCCACCGCGCGCCTCTGGGACGATGGCATCATCGACCCCGCGCAGACGCGTGACGTGCTCGGGCTCGCCTTTTCCGCAACGCTGAACGCCCCGGTCGAAGACCGCGGCTTCGGCGTGTTCAGGATGTGATGCGATGGCAGAATTGTCTTCCGAGATACACGAGACAATCAGCCAGTTGAGTGCCGAGGGCGATGCTCTGGCGGAGCGTGGAGGCTACGAGGCTGCCATCGAGAAATATAATGCCGCTTGGGCACTGGTTCCTGAACCCAAGTCCAATTGGAACGCATCAACTTGGCTGATGGAAGCAATCGGTGATGCCGCATTTCTAGGCGGCTATCTAACCTCGGCACAAGAGGCGCTTGAATATGCAATGCATTGTCCTGACGGATTCGGAAATCCGTTCATCCACTTACGGCTTGGGCAAGTTCTCTACGACAAGGGAGAATTGGATCGGGCCGGGGATGAATTGACGAGAGCATATATGGCGGCTGGTGATGAGATATTTGCGGCCGAGGAACCAAAGTACCGCACTTTTCTTGCGATGAGAGCCAAATTGAAATGACCATGATCCAATCCCTCCTCATCGCCAATCGTGGCGAAATCGCCTGCCGTATCATCCGCACCGTGCGCGAGATGGGCATCCGGACCGTTGCGGTCTATTCGGACGCCGACGCCAAGGCGCTGCACGTGCGCGAGGCCGATGAGGCCGTGCATATCGGGCCGTCGCCAGCGCGCGAATCCTATCTGATCGGCGAGAAGATCATCGCCGCCGCGAAGGCCACCGGGGCCGAAGCGATTCATCCGGGCTATGGCTTCCTGTCCGAGAATGCCGAGTTCGCGCAGGCGGTCGCCGATGCCGGGCTTGTCTGGGTCGGGCCGAAACCGTCGTCGATCACCGCGATGGGCCTGAAAGATGCCGCGAAGAAGCTGATGGCCGACGCCGGGGTGCCGGTGACGCCGGGCTATATGGGCGCAAATCAGGACCCGACCTATCTCGCCGAACAGGCTGCGCAGATCGGCTACCCCGTCCTCATCAAGGCGGTCGCCGGCGGCGGCGGCAAGGGGATGCGCAAGGTTGACGCCGCGGCGGACTTCGCCGACGCGCTCGCCTCGTGCCAGCGCGAGGCGGCCGCCTCGTTCGGCAACGACCATGTGCTGATCGAGAAATATATCCTCACCCCGCGCCATATCGAGGTGCAGGTCTTCGGCGACACACACGGCAATGTCGTCCATCTGTTCGAGCGCGACTGTTCGTTGCAGCGCCGCCACCAGAAGGTGATCGAGGAAGCCCCGGCCCCGGGCATGGACGAAGCGACGCGCGCCGAGCTGTGCGCCGCCGCAGTGCGCGCCGCAAAGGCCGTCGACTACGTCGGTGCGGGGACGATCGAATTCATCGCGGACGCCAGCGAGGGCCTGCGCGCCGACCGTATCTGGTTCATGGAAATGAACACGCGATTACAGGTCGAGCATCCGGTCACCGAGGAGATCACCGGCGTCGACCTGGTCGAATGGCAGCTGCGCATCGCGAGCGGCGAGCCGATCCCGCTGGCACAGGACGAGCTCGCGATCAACGGTTGGGCGATGGAGGCACGGCTCTATGCCGAAGACCCGGCCAGGGGTTTCCTGCCCTCGATCGGCACGCTCGAACTGTTCCAGCTTCCCGAACATCTCGGCCGCATCGACACCGGCGTCTACGAAGGCGCGCAGGTGTCGCCCTTCTATGACCCGATGATCGCCAAGGTGATCGCCTATGGCGACGACCGCGACGAAGCCCGCGAAATGCTGGCCGAAATGCTGGAGGACAGCGCGATCTGGCCGGTAAAGACCAATTCGGCCTTCCTGATTGCTGCGCTCAATCACCCCGATTTCGTCGCAGGCACCGTCGATACCGGGCTGATCGGCCGCGATGGCGATAGCATGACGGCCGAGCCGATGCCCTCGGATCAGGCGTTGACCAATGCCGCGATGGCGATGGTTCCCCGCTCGCTGCAGTCGGGTTTCCGTCTCAACGCGCCCGATGTGCGCACCGCGCCCTTCCTGCTCGACGGCAAGCGCGTCGATGTCACGCTGCACGGCCCCGGCGCCGAGGAGCCCGCCCCCGCCATGCTCGTCGCCGAAAGCGGCGCGGTGTGGCAGCTTACGCCCTGGCGCGCCGCGGGCGGTGCCGGCGGGGCAGCGGGCGACGGCGCGATCCTGTCACCGATGCCGGGCAAGATCATAGCGGTCGACGTCGCCGCGGGCGACAAGGTGACCAAGGGTCAGAAGCTGCTGACGCTCGAAGCGATGAAGATGGAGCATAGCCTGACCGCGCCGTTCGACGGCATCGTTGCCGAACTCAACGCTGCGGCCGGGGCGCAGGTGCAGGTCGAGGCACTGCTCGCGAAGATCGAGGCCGCCGAGTGAGCGGCCTGATCCTTCGCGATGCGACGGCGGCGGATCTTCCCGCCATCCTCGGCATGCTCGCGGAGGACACGATTCCGCCGGCGCGTGAGGCCGATCCCTCGGACCCGCGTTACATTGCCGCGTTCGATGCAATCGACGCCGACCCGAACCAGCGGCTGATTGCAGCGGAACTCGATGGCCGCGTTATCGGGACGATGCAACTCAGTTTCCTCCCGGGGCTTTCCTTTATCGGAAGCTGGCGCGGCTTGATCGAGGCGGTGCGCATTGCCGCCGACCTGCGCGGCCAAAGGCTGGGCGAGCAGATGATCTTGTGGGCGGTGGAACAGTGCCGCGCGCGCGATTGCAAACTCGTCCAGCTCACATCGTCGGCGACACGGACTGCCGCGCACCGCTTCTACGCCCGGCTCGGCTTCGTGCAGAGTCATGTCGGCATGAAATTGCATTTGAGGGACTGACGATGGCAGGCAAGTTTTTCGACGAATGGCAGATCGGCGATGCGATCGTGCACGAGATCCGCCGCACCGTGACCGAGACGGACAATCTGCTGTTCACGACGATGACGCACAATCCGCAGCCGCTGCATCTCGACATCGAGGCTGCAAAAGCATCGGAATTCGGCCGGATCCTCGTCAACGGCACCTTCACTTTCAGCCTGATGGTCGGGCTGTCGGTCGGCGACACGACGCTCGGCACGCTCGTCGCCAACCTCGGCTATGATAAATTGGTGATGCCCAAGCCGGTCTTCATCGGCGACACGCTGCGCGCGACGAGCGAGGTGATCAGCCTCAAGGAATCGAAGTCGCGACCGAATGCGGGTATCGTGACCTTCCTCCATCGCTGCATCAACCAGCGCGACGAAATCGTCTGTCAGTGCGAACGGTCAGCGCTGATCAACAGGAAGAACGTCTGATGCGCCTCCGATCCCTTCTCTTTGTCCCCGGCGACCGTGCCGAACGCTTTGCGAAAGCAGCGGCGTCGGGCGCCGATGCGATCATCCTCGACCTCGAAGATTCGGTGTCGCCCGCCAACAAGGAGGCTGCGCGCGAAGCGGTTGCCGCCTATCTCGCCGGAACGCGCGAGGTGTTCACGCTGGTCCGTGTCAATCCGCTCGACGGGCATATGACCGCCGCCGACGTTGCTGCCATTGTCGGCGGGCGCCCCGATGCGATCATGCTGCCCAAGGCCGAGGGCGCGCCGAGCATCGCTCAGCTCGATACGATCCTTCGTAGCGAGGGGGCCGCCGATGCGTCGCTGCCGCCGGTGCTCCCGATCGCGACCGAAACCCCGGCAGCGATCTTTACGCTGGGCAGCTATCGCGAGGCGAAGGCCCGGCTGGTCGGCCTCACCTGGGGCGCCGAGGATCTGCCCGCCGCCATCGGCGCGGCGACGAGCCGCGAGGCCGACGGGCGCTACACCGAACCCTATCAGGTCGCCCGCGCGCTGACCTTGTTCGCCGCACATGGTGCGGGCGTCGCGGCGATCGATACGGTGTTTCCTGCGATCAAGGACGAGGCGGGCCTTGCCGCCTATGCTGCGCGCGCGCGGCGCGATGGCTTTACCGGCATGATGGCAATCCACCCGTCACAGGTCGCGCCGATCAATGCCGCCTTCACGCCGTCGGCCGACGAGGTTCAGCGTGCGCAGGCGATCGTCGATGCCTTCGCCGCCAATCCGGGCTCGGGGGTGCTTCAGGTGGACGGCAAAATGGTTGATGCCCCGCACCTCAAACAGGCGCGGCATATCCTGTCGCTGGCGGACTGACGCCGCGCTGTCATCTCCGCCGGAACGGGCGGTGACGCTTCATCCAGGCTTTGCCGCGGTGCCAGTTCCGGCGCAGCCCGCGCTCGGCGATCCCTTCGAACATCGCATCGGGATTTTCGGGATCGAGCAGTTCATGCTCGGCGATATAATCGTCGAACGGCCCGGGCTCGACGAGATCGAGTAACTCGAGCGAGCGGCCCGGCCCGCGCAGCGCCTCGATCGCATCGATAAGCGACCCCGTTGTTTCATAAAGGCGGCCGACATCGGCCGGGTCGACGTCCAGATGCTCGCCGATCAGCGATTCGCGCAGCGCCCGGATCGTCGGCTCCACCCCGCGGTTCGCGGGCAAAGCGGCATCGATCGTCACATCGCATTCGCTGTCGAGCCCCAGCGATCGATTGTTCATGTTCGACGATCCGATACGCAGCAGGCGATCGTCGACGACCGCAGTCTTTGCATGAACATAGATCGGATCGCCGCCCGCGGTGTGCGGGACATATACGCGCAGGCGGTCGCCGTGCCGCGCCTTGGCGATCGCGCGCACCAGCTTCACGCGCGCCGCGTCCATCGCCATCTGCTCGAGCCACCCGTCGGCGGTACGCGGCATCACCATGACGAATTCGGGCGGATCGTCCTCGTCCAGCCGCTCGGCGATCGCCGCTGCGATCTTGGCCGAGGTAAAATATTGATTTTCGAAATAGATGAAGCGCTTCGCCGCGGCGATCATGTCGAGATAGAGCTGCTCAATCTCGCGAATTTCGGGATAGCCGTCATATTCGGCGCGCGTGCGCGATATTGCGACATCGACGTTCGTAAAATCGGGTTCGAGATTTTCGGGCCAGTTTTCGCCGTCGCCCTTTACGTCGCGCAATTGCTTGTTCGTTGCGCGCTGCCAGCGTTCGTTGCCCAGATCGGCAAGCGCTTCGCCGACCGGCCCAGCAAGGATCATCGTCGAATCGTGCCACGGCATATAGGGCTGGCCGTCGGGATTGGTGCGCCGCGGATCACCGTCGCGGTGGCCCCGCGTATCCCAGCGCGACGAGGACACGTCGATACCGCCGCACACCGCCAGATGATCGTCGAACACCGCGACCTTCTGGTGGTGGCTGCATCCAGTGGGGTGCGCGCTGTCGAGCCGGAAGCTGATCGAGCGCGTCACCTTCCAGCGCAGCACCATCGAGACGATGCGCGGCATGAGGAACTGTTTGAGCCCGCCGAAATTCCAGCGAAGAATGTCGATATCGCGGTCGGGTTTCGCATGGGCCAGACGCAGCAGAAAATGCCCCAGCGATTCGCCCTTGCCCGCATCGTCGGGCGTCAGGGCAATCCGCGGGTCGAAGTCCCAGCCGATCAGCAGGATGCGCTCTTTCGCGCGCTCCATCAGCCGGACGAGCAGCGCGTAATAGTCGGCCGCATCGACGATCATCCGCGCCTTGTTGGCGCGTTCGATCCGCCAGCAATTGCGGCCTTCCTCAACGATCGGGGTCAGCGCATCCTCGCTCATCGCCGCCTACACGCACGGGCGGCGGCGATGGTTGCGAGCCTGCACGTCAGGCGGCGAAGAATTGATCGGGCGTCAGCGCCATCATCGCTTCGCTGCCGGCCTCGATCTTGCGGCGCAACGCGCCCGCATCGGGGATGAAGCGTTCGCCGAAATGACGCGCGGTAACAAGCTTGGCTTCGAGGAACGCCTTGTTCCCGCGCCCTTCGTCGAGCGCCTTCTGTGCCGCTTCGGCCATGCGCAGCCACATGAGGCCCAGCGCGACGATACCCATGATGTGCATGTAATGATGCGCGCCCGCGCCGACATTATTGGGGTTGGTCATGCCATTGGCCATGAACCACATCGTCGCGGCCTTGAGCTCGCCACTGGCCTTTTCGAGTTGCCCCGCAAAATCGGCGAAGGCCGGCTTGTCCTTCGCCGCCGCACATTCGGCGTCGACGATCGCGAAAAAGGCCTGGATGGCACGGCCGCCATTCTGCGCGAGCTTGCGGCCGACGAGATCCATCGCCTGTACGCCGTTGGCGCCTTCGTAGATCATCGTGATGCGGGCATCGCGGACATATTGGCTCATGCCCTGCTCTTCGATGTAGCCGTGGCCGCCGAACACCTGCTGCGCGTTGGTCGCGACGTCATAGCCCTTGTCGGTGCCATAGCCCTTGATCACCGGGGTCAGCAGGCTGACGAGGTCGTCGGCCTGCTGCCGCTCCTCTTCGGACGCGGCGCCATGCGCCAGATCGACCTGCAGCGCCCCCCAGAGGCACAGGCCGCGCAGTCCCTCAACCACCGCCTTGCCATCCATCAGCATGCGACGCACGTCTGGATGGACGAACAGCGGGTCGGCCTTCTGGGTGGGATCCTGCGGCCCGGTCAGCGCCCGGCCCTGCCGGCGGTCCTGCGCATATTGGACGGCATTCTGATAGGCTATGTCGGCCTGACCCAACCCCTGTATGCCGACGCCGAGGCGCGCGGCGTTCATCATCACGAACATCGCGGCAAGGCCCTTGTTCTCCTCGCCGACCATCCAGCCTTTTGCGCCGTCATAATTCATCACGCAGGTCGCATTGGCGTGGATGCCCATCTTGTGCTCGATCGACCCGCACGACAGCGTGTTGCGCTCACCGAGCGAACCGTCGTCGTTCACCAGATATTTGGGGACGATGAATAGCGAGATTCCCTTGACGCTGTCGGGCGCGTCGGGGGTCTTTGCCAGCACGAGATGGATGATATTGTCGGTGAGGTCATGCTCGCCCGACGAGATGAAAATCTTCGTCCCCGTGATCGAATAGCTGCCATCGCCGTTCGGCACCGCGCGGGTGCGGATCAGGCCAAGATCGGTGCCGCACTGCGGTTCGGTCAGGTTCATCGTGCCGCCCCATTCGCCCGACACCATCTTGGGGACATAGAGCCTCTTCTGCTCGTCCGACCCCTTGACCAGCAACGCCGAGACCGCCGCCTGCGTCAGCCCCGGATACATGGCGAAAGCCTGGTTCGCCGCCATCCGATATTCCTCGACCGGAAAGCCGAGGACGTGGGGCAGTCCCTGACCGCCGAATTCTTCGGGCTGGTTGAGCAGCGTCCAGCCCGCCTCGCAATAGGCCTTATACGCTTCCTTGAACCCCTCGGGCGTGGTGACCGAACCATCTTCATGCCGCGTGCAGCCTTCGAGGTCGCCCGATCGGTTGATCGGGAACAGCACCTCTTCGCAGAATTTGCCGGCCTCGGTCAGCACCGCCTCGACCATATCGGGCGACGCATTGGCGAAGCCCGGCAGGTCGGCGTAGCGATCGATGCCGAGGACATCGTTGAGCTGGAACAGCGTATCTTGGATCGGGGCGCGGTAGACAGGCATGCGAAATCTTTCCGATAAATCAGGTGTTGGCAATCAAACTTGCCCGGGGAGGTTCTGGTTGCCGAAGCTCAGCCGACTTTTTCGCCAGCGTCGACCTTTTTCACCATATCGATGAAACGTGTCAGTTCCTCGACGGCGCTGTCGATGTCATCGCGCTGACGCTGGAGCAGCGCGATGCGCTCCTCGCATTTTTCGACCGTGACCTGGCGCTGGAGCTTGCGGCCGTCGCCGACGTCGTAAAGGTCGATCATCTCGCGAATGTCGGCCAGGCTGAATCCGGTACGCTTCGCACGCAGAATCCAGGCAAGCCGGGCGCGGTCGCGTTTCGAATAGATGCGCGACAGCCCCTTGCGCGAAGGGCTGATCAGCCCTTCATCCTCGTAGAACCGAAGCGCGCGCGCGGTGACGCCGAATTCGGTCGACAGATCGGTGATGCTATATTGCTCGCGCCCCAGATGATCGGGCGTGTCGATATGGGCGTGGCCGTATTCTTCGGTCATGCCGAAAGACTAGTTTCCGTTGACGTGAACGTCAAGGCCATCGGATTCAGGGACAAGCGCCGCTTACGGCGATCCGCAAGGCCGGATCATATTGCCGCGTCGATCGCGCAACTGCAAGCCCTTTGCATCATCCGCAGACCAGCTTGCGCGCGGCAGGCGCAGGCCGGAGAGCGAGGCGCGCGACGGACACAGGCTGTCGCATTGCGAAGGCAAGCGCCCCGGCAGGCGCAGTTCGTCATCCTCTTCGTGAACAAGAGCCTCACATCCCTCGACCCCGGCAAAGCGCATCCGCCAGTCCTCGCCGTCCTGGACGATAGTGCCGCGCGCATTGCACGACAGGCCGGGGCCGAACGACGCGCTCACCGCAAAGCGCCACTGCCCGGCGCCCTCAGGGACAACGCACATCGCATCGCGCCCAAGCTCGTGCGTGCGTTCGAACAGGCCGGTCGGATCGCTTGCATCGGCGCGTACCACTCCGCGTTCGCGCGCCGCGATTTCCAACGGATTGCGCGTATCGATCGCGGCATCGGCGGCGTCGCGTTTCGCCCGGTCGCAGCCGCTGAAGAGCAGCAAAACCGCGACGAGGAGGTACGCGACGCGTGGGCTAGGCATCGGTATCGAGGAAGGTCAGGCTGCCGTCGCACTCGATCCGGCGATAAAAGCAGGATCGGCGACCTGTGTGACAGGCCGGACCGGCGGGCTTCACGCGCAAGAGCAGCGCATCCTGATCGCAGTCGACGCGCATTTCGACAACCGCCAACCCGTTGCCCGACGTTTCGCCTTTGCGCCACAGCGCGGACCGCGACCGCGACCAGAAATGCGCCTGCCCCGTCTCCTGCGTCAGCGCGATCGCGTCGGCATTCATATGCGCGACCATCAGCAGTACGCCGCTGTCGGCGTCGGTCACGATGGCGGTCACAAGCCCCGCAGCGTCGAAACGCGGCAGGAAACGGTCGGCGGTGTCGCGCGAAGCATCCATGGTCGGCGCTTTAGAGCAGGTGGAAAGCGGCTGTCACCCCCCGCGCGCGGCCGTTGATATCAAAAGGTCAAATATGGGGGGCGACATTTGGGTTCGGCGCTCCTATATGCGCGGCAGTCCCAGCCCCCTGCCCCTGGATTGACATGCTGACGACCCATCCTTTTGACGACGACAAGCTCCGCGAGGAGTGCGGCGTCTTTGGTATTCACGGCGCCGAAAGTGCCGCTGCGGTCGCGGCGCTGGGGCTTCACGCCCTGCAGCACCGCGGTCAGGAAGCCGCGGGCATCACCGCCTTCGATGGCAAGGATTTCCATACCCACCGCGCGATGGGGCATGTTGCGGGCAATTTCGACCGCGACGACATCATCCGCCAGCTCGCGGGCGCGTCGGCGATCGGCCATGTCCGCTACTCAACCACCGGCGAGACGGCGCTGCGCAATGTCCAGCCGCTGTTCGCCGACCTGGCCACCGGCGGCTTTGCAGTCGCGCATAACGGCAATATTTCCAACGCGATGGCGCTGCGCAAGATATTGGTGCGCCGCGGATCGATCTTTCAGTCGACGAGCGATACCGAGGTCATCATCCACCTCGTCGCCACGTCCAACTATCGCACCCTGCTCGATCGCTTCATCGACGCGCTGAAACAGGTCGAGGGTGCCTATTCGCTGATCTGCCTGACCGCGGAAGGCATGATCGGCTGCCGCGATCCGCTCGGCATTCGTCCGCTGGTCATCGGCAAGCTGGGCGATGCGTACATCCTCGCGTCCGAAACCGTGGCGCTCGACGTCGTCGGCGCCGAATTCGTCCGCTCGGTCGATCCCGGCGAACTTGTGATCATCCGCGACGGCCAGCTTTCGTCGCACCGCCCCTTCGCCGATCGCGCGGCACGGCCGTGCATCTTCGAATATGTCTATTTCTCGCGCCCCGATTCGATCGTCGACGGCACCAGCGTCTATTCGGTGCGCAAGGCGATCGGCGCCGAACTGGCGCGCGAAAATCCGGTCGATGCCGATCTCGTCATCCCGGTCCCCGATTCGGGAACCCCCGCGGCGATCGGCTATGCGCAGGAATCGGGCATTCCCTTCGAGCTCGGCATCATCCGTTCGCACTATGTCGGCCGTACCTTCATTCAGCCGGGCGACAAGGTTCGCCATCTCGGCGTCAAGCTGAAGCACAATGCCAATCGCGCGCTGATCGCCGGCAAGCGGATCGTGCTGATCGACGATTCGATCGTGCGCGGCACGACCAGCCTCAAGATCGTGCAGATGATGCGCGACGCGGGGGCCGCCGAAGTGCATATGCGCATCGCCAGCCCGCCGACGTCGCATAGCTGCTTCTACGGCGTCGATACGCCCGAACGCGCCAAGCTGCTCGCGGCGCAGATGACGGTCGGCCAGATGGCCAATTTCATCAACGCCGACAGCCTGTCCTTCCTGACCATCGACGGCCTGTACCGCGCGCTGGGTGAGGCGCGACGCAACGACGATTGTCCGCAATATTGCGATGCCTGCTTCACCGGCGACTATCCGACCACGCTGACCGATTTCGACGAGAACAGCCTGGAAGATCAATTTTCGCTGCTTGCCGAACGGGTTGTCTGACAAAATGACGATGAAATCTGAAGAACTGGCGGGCCAGACGGCGCTCGTCACCGGCGCGAGCCGCGGCATCGGTGCTGCGATCGCCGAATCGCTCGCCCGGCGCGGCGCGCATGTCGTGATCACCGCGCGCACCGCTGGCGGGCTCGAGGAACTGGAAGATCGCATCCACGACGCGGGCGGCAGCGCGACCATTGCGCCGCTCGACCTGACCGACGGCGATAGCATCGCCCGGCTGGCGACCGCGATCGCCGAACGGTGGCAGCAACTCGACATGCTCGTGCTCAATGCCGCGATGCTCGGCACGCTGACCCCGGTTGGCGCGATCGACAGCAAGGAATTCAACAAGCTGCTGACGCTCAACCTCGTCGCACAGCAGGCGCTGATCGCCAATTTCGATCCCTTACTGCGCCGCGCGCCTGCGGGTCGCCTCGTCGCATTGTCGACCGGCGTTGCGCGAACGCCGCGCGCCTATTGGGGCGCCTACGCCGCGTCGAAGGCGGCGTTTGAGGTGCTGGTATCGAGCTATGGCGCCGAAATGCGCAATATCTCGAACGTCCGCACCGCAATTCTCGACCCCGGCGGCACGCGCACCCAGATGCGCGCACGCGCCTATCCCGGCGAAGACCCGCAGAGCATCAAGGATCCGGCAGTCGTCGGCGAATTCGTCGCCCGGATGATGGTCGATGGCTTCGACAGCACCGCCTATCACGCGCTGCCGAAGGTGATGGCAGAGGCTTAACGCGATATTTGCTTTCCCGGGCTATCACGCGCTCTCAGGCGTTTCGACAAGCAAGGGCATGAAAATGGGCGGCAATATTCTACGTTCCGCGGTCGCGGCGGTTATCGGCATTGCGGTTGCCTTCGGCCTGTTGTGGATCGCCCAATATGCGGGCGGCGAATTCGCTCCCGAAGTCTATGACCTCGACACCGGCGAAATCCTGATCCCGCTCGGCGCGACAATTGCGTTGCTCGTCGGCTGGTTCGTCGGCACCTTCGCCGGAAGCTGGCTCGCGATGCGCATTTCGGACGGCACCGGCGCCGGCTGGGTTGTTGCCGGAGCGATTCTGGGCGCAGCCATCTATCGTTCGATCACCTTGGCTGATGCCTGGTGGGTGATGGCGCTGGGCGTCCTGATCCCGGTTGTAGCCGCCTGGCTCGCTCAGCGCGCTACCGCTACGCCGGTCGTCTGAACGGCACTGTGGCGCTAGACGCATCAAAAAATCAGCGGCTGCTTTCCCGGTCGACCGCAGCCTGCACCGCCTTGTAAAAGGCCTCGCGCGCCGCGCCCACGCCTTCGGGGTCGGTTGCAGTCGGCCAGTTGCCGTTCGATGCGATGACGAGCCGTCGTTTGGGGTCGATGAAGATGCCCTGCCCGAAGATGCCCTGCGCGGCGAAGCTGCCGTCGTCGTTGGTCCACCATTGATACCCGTAGCCGCGCCCCGGCTGATCGATCGCGGCCTGCTTGGTCGTCGCGGCGGCGAGCCAGTCATCGGGCAGAACTTTCTCCCCGCCAGCCACGCCGCCGCCGAGAATGAACAGACCGAAACGGGCATAATCGCGCAGGCTGGCCGATACGCAGCAACCGCTGATCTCGTGCCCCGTCGGGCCGAGCATCCAGACGGCGTCCTGATCCATGCCGAACGGCTTCCATATCTTTTCGGACAGATAGGATGAGAGTGTCTTGCCCGTCGCACTCGACACGAGGACGCCGATCAAATTGGTCTCGCCGGTCTTGTAGACCCATTTCGACCCCGCGGGCGCCTCGCGCGGCAAGGTCTTCATATAGCTGACGGTAATATCCTCGCCCGCGATGGGCTTTTGCAGATTGAACTGCGCCACGTCCGATTTGGGATCGGTATAATCCTCATTCCAGCGCACGCCCGAGGTCATCGTGAGAAGCTGGCGCACGCTGACGTCGTCATAGGCCGAACCGCGAAGTCCAGGGATATATTGCGTCACCTTGTCGTCGAGGCTCTTGATATAGCCGTCCTTCACCGCCGCGCCGACGAGCGTCGAGGTAAAGCTCTTCGCGACCGAAAAGCTCGTCCAGCGCCCTGCAGGGCCATAGCCGAGCGCATATTTTTCGAGCCGGATCTTGCCGTCCTGAACGATGATCAGCCCCGCATTGCGCTGGCGCGCCATATGCGCGTCGATGTCGACCCCGACATCGAGCGGCTGTCCTTCGGGCAGCGGATAGACCGGGCCGCCCGCCGCAATGGTGTGCACGACGACCTTGGGCACCGATTCCATCGTACGGAAAGCGGCGTCGCGTTGATCCTGGCTCCAAAACAGCACATTCTGATCCTTTGGCATGGCGTCGGTGGTCTGTGTCGCGGCTGTTCCGGCAAGGCCGGCCAGCGCCACGGGCAATAGCAAGGCGGCCAATCGTCGTCGCATTCCCCTCTCCCTCTTCTCGATTACAGTCGACTATCCGTCGATCTTTTCCAGCGTGACCTGCGCGACGTCGATCCCGCCGCCGCGAAAGCCGCCTTCGCAATATTGCAGATAATAGCGCCACAGACGGATGAAGCGTTCGTCAAAGCCCGACGGGAGTTGCCCCGCCGACACCGCCTCGTCAAAGCGTTCGCGCCACTGGCGCAGCGTCTCGGCATAGTCGCCGCCGAAGTGGCGCACATTGCCCCATGCCAGCCCGCGCGCTTCGGCCAAGGCCCGGAAGCGACTTTCGGAAATCAGGCAACCGCCGGGGAAAATATAGGCCTGAATGAAGTCGCTGCTCGCCGCATAGCGTTCGAACAGCGCGTCGTTGATCGCGATATACTGGATCGCCGCCTTGCCGCCGGGGCGGAGCAGCCGCGCGATCGCGTCGAGATAGGCCGGCCAATAGGCCTGCCCCACCGCCTCGACCATTTCGACGCTCGCAATCGCGTCATAGGGGCCCTTGGCGTCCCGATAATCGCAGATTTCGATACGCGAACGCCCCGAAAGATCGACCGCCTGCAATCGCGCCTCGGCCACCTCCGCCTGCGACGGCGACAGGGTGATACCGGTGTAAAGAACATCGTGGCGCTCGACCGCGCGTTCGGCGAGTGCGCCCCAGCCGCAGCCGATTTCGAGCAGCCGCGTCCCCGACCGCAGGTCGAGCCTGTCGAGGATCGCATCGACCTTGACCTCCTGCGCCTCTTCCAGCGTCATGCTAAGGTCGGTGAACAAGGCACTCGAATAATTAAGTCCGCTGTCGAGCCACAGCCGGTAGAAATCATTGCCCAGATCGTAATGCGCCAGAATATTGCGCTTCGAACCGCTGCGGCTGTTGCGGTTGACGATATGGGCGGCGCGATTGATCCAGTGCAGCGGCCCGCGCGAGCGCGCGACATTGCCCAGCGTTTCGCCGTTGCGCATGAACAGATCGAACAGCGGGACCGGATCGGGCGAACTCCATTCGCCCAGGTCCCAGGCCCGGTACCAACCGACCGATCCCGACATCGCGAGGCGCACCAGCGCCGACCAGCTTTTCAGATGAACGATCGCGGTCGGCCCCTTGCCCCGCCCGCCCAGGATGCGCACGCTGCCGTCGGGCAGATGTCCCTCCAGCGTCCCCTTGCCCAGCCCGGCATCGATGCGGTCGAGCAGGCGATGGAACAGCGCCGACGGGGCGCGACCGACGAGGCGCGCGATAAAACCACCCGACCGAAAAACCCTGTCGGCGCGAAGAAGCGCTTTGCCGCGACGGGGGCTGACATGGGTGTTCATTAGCATTCCCTGCCGCAAAACCTGCGCCATGACAATCAGTTGTCGTCGGCCTTCATGACGTCATAAGCCGCCAGCGCCCGCGCGCGGGCTTCGCGATGCCCAATGATTTTCGGGGGATAGCTTTGCGGACGGCGGCCGAATTCGTCAGGATCGTGGATTGCGGGCTCGCCAATGTCGGCCAGTTCGGGCACCCATTGGCGGATATAGGCGGCGGCATCGAATTTCTCCGACTGACTGAGCGGCGCCATGATCCGCGGAAACATGTTCGAGTCGACACCCGACCCCGCGACCCACTGCCAATTCACCGCATTGGACGCGTAATCGGCATCGACCAGCGTATCCCAAAACCATTTTTCGCCGCGCCGCCAGTCGATGAGCAAATGCTTGATGAGGAAACTCGCGGCGATCATCCGGACGCGATTGTGCATCCAGCCGGTTGCCCAGAGCTGCCGCATGCCGGCATCGACGATCGGATAGCCCGTACGTCCCTGTTGCCAGGCGGCGAAATCGGCGTCGGCCTCCTCGCCACTCCGCCAGGGCAGCGCGGTATCGAAGGCTTCGCGGGCACTGCGGCCGCCGTAATCGGGATATTGCAAGATCACCGTCTGCGCATAGTCGCGCCACCCGATCTCGGCGAGGAACACATCGACCGATCCCCCCGCGTCCGCGACGGCATGCCAGATCGCGGCGGGCGAAATCTCGCCGAAGTGAAGATGCGGCGACAGGCGCGAACTGCCTTCGATCGCGGGCAGGTTCCGTTGCTCGTCATAACGCGCAGCGATCTCGGCAAAAGCGCCGAGTCGCACCTGCGCGCCCGTTTCGCCCGGCGTCCATTCGCCTTCGAACCCAGTCGCCCAATTGGGCCGGGACGGCAGCAGTTTCCAATCGTCGAGTCGGTCCGACGCCGGCCAGCGGTCGGGCGCATCGAGGCCTTCGGGCGCATCCACGGGCACAGGCGGCGGCATATGATCGCGCAGCGCGCGCCAGAAGGGGGTGTAGATTTTATAGAGACCGCCGCTGCCGGTCTTCACCGATCCCGGCGGCGCGAGGTAATTGCCGTCGTGACATATGAGATCGAGGCGCTTCGCGACCGCGCGCTCGGCATTGCGCCACCACGGCTCGTAATGACGGAGGCAATGCACGGCGCCGGCCCCACTTTCCCCGGCAATCTTCGCCAGTTCGTCCTCGCACTTGCCGCGCCGCAGGATCAACCGCGAACCGCGCGCGCGCAGGCTTTCGTCGAGCGGCGCGAGGCTGTGATGCAGCCACCAGCGCGACGCGCCGCCCATCGCCCGATGCCGCGGCGTTTCGTCGTCGAGAATATAGACGGGAATGACCGGCCCCGATGCCGCCGCAGCGACAAGCGCCGCCTGATCGGCGAGCCGCAGATCGCGGCGAAACCACAGGATCGTCGGCGGCGCCATCAGGGGTAGCTGGCGGTATCGGGTGCGGTCACGCGCACCGTAAAGTTGTCGCGCGCCAGCGGCTGCATATAGCGCTGATCGTGCAGGACGATCGCATCGCCGTCGCGCGTCGCGACCGGCATCCGCGCCCAGAAAAGGAAGGCGCGCGCGCGCGGATCGGACTTCAGCCACTCGCGGAGGCGCAGATCGTCCATGCCCGTCGGGACCCCCGGCTCTACCGTGCTCCCCCGCCCCAGCGCATAGCCGCCGCTGCCATAGCGCCCGCCCCCGCGCCAAAAGATATCGCGCCGCCAGAAGGCGATCGGCGGCGGGCTCGCGACGACCAGTGCGCCGCCTTGTCCGCTCCGGCGCAGCAGGTCGGCCGCCTGCGCCTCGGCCTGCCCCGTCATGACACCGTTGGCTAAGATATAGGCGCAAACGGCGGTGAAACCGATCCAAGCCGGTCGTCGCCAGTCAGGCGCCCCGCGCCGTTCGCGTCGCATCGACAGCCAGACCGACAGGCCGAGCGCCAGCCATATCCACAGGTCGATGATGAACAGCGTATCGCCATAGAACCAGCGGTGGCTGAACGGTTCGAGCAGCCGCACGCCATAGTTGTTGAGCCAGTCGAGCGCCGGGTGGCTGAGGCACCCGATATAGGCGAGCGCGAGCAACCAGCCGCGATGCAAGGGCGGCCTTGTAGCGGGCCGCGTTCCCCGCCGCGTCTGCCAGCGGTCGAAGGCGATCATCGCCGCCCAGAGCAGGACCGGCAGCAAAAGCAGCGCGATCGGCCCATGGGTGATCCCGCGGCGCATCGCGAGCGATTCGACGCCATAAAAGGCGCAGCTTGCATCGATGTCGGGCAGGTTCGCGGCGAGGATCAGCGTCGGCATCGCCAGTGCGGTCCTTTTCTTGAGCCCCATTTGCCCAAGAACCGCGCCGACGAGGCTGTGGGTCAGATTGTCCATGCGCCCCTATAAAGCCGACGCGCGCATAGACCGCAAGCGATCAGAGATCGGGTCCGCCTTCGCTGACCGTCCAGGTCTGCCCTTTCTTGAGCAGGCTCTGCAGATCGGCCTTCTTGCCCTCGGCCGCCGCCTTGTTCTGGCGCCATACGTCGGCTTCGAAAGTCGGACGCGGATCGTCGTAGAGGACACCGAGCGCCATCGGGAATTCGCCGAAGCGCATTTCCACGAGCATGTTCGCGACGCTGCGGTTGGTGACGTCGTGGACGATCACGCCCGCTGCCTGCCAGTCGCCATCGACGACATCGACGACCTTGAGCGTCAGCGCCTCCTGATCGAGCGCGATGCCCTTCGCGCCCTTGGCAAACAGCATCGGTTCCCCGTTCTGGAGCCAGAGCTGGCGGTCTTCAGCGCCCTTCGGCGCGGCGAAATCCTGGAACACGTCCTTGTTATAGACGATGCAGTTCTGGAAGATTTCGATAAAGGCCGCGCCCTTGTGCGCATGGGCCGCTTTCAGAACATTCGGCAGTTCCTTCGACACGTCGAAGCCGCGCGCAACGAAGCGGGCGCCCGCGCCGAGTGCGAAGGCGCAGGGCTGCGCCGGGCGGTCGACCGAGCCGAACGGGGTCGACGGGCTGTTGGTGCCGACGCGGCTGGTGGGCGAATATTGGCCCTTGGTCAGCCCGTAAATCTCGTTGTTGAACAGCATGATCTGGCAATCGAGGTTGCGCCGGATGAGGTGCATCGTGTGATTGCCGCCGATCGACAGACCATCGCCGTCGCCGGTGACGATCCACACGTCGAGTTCGGGATTGGCAAGCTTCAGCCCCGTCGCGAACGCAGGCGCACGGCCATGGATCGTATGGAAGCCGTAGCTTTCGACATAATAGGGAAAGCGCGACGAGCAGCCGATCCCGCTGATGAACACGGTGCTTTCGGGCACTGCGCCAATTTCGGGCAGGGTGCGCTGCACCGCCTTCAGGATCGCATAGTCGCCGCAGCCGGGGCACCAGCGCACTTCCTGATCGGTTTCCCAATCCTTGAGCGTCGTCGTGCGGGCGATGGTCGTCATCTCGTTCACTGGAGCGCCTCCTCGATGGCAGCTTCGATTTCGGCAATCCGGAAGGGCTGGCCCGACACCTTGTTGAGCGGCTTGGCATCGACCAGATACTGGTCGCGCAGCACCGTCTTGAGCTGGCCCGTGTTCATTTCGGGCACGATCACCTTGTCATAGCTTTTGAGCAATTCGCCCAGATTGGCGGGGAGCGGCCAGATATGGCGCAGGTGAATCTGGCTGACGTCCTTCCCTTCGGCGCGCTTGCGGCGCACCGCCTGATGGATCGGGCCATAGGTCGATCCCCAGCCGACGATCGCAAGCTTGCCGCCCTCGGCGCCGAGTTCGACGATCTGGTCGGGAACCTTGACCCCGTCGATCTTCGCCTTGCGAATATCGGTCATCGCCTGGTGATTTTCGGGCGCATAATTGATGTGACCGGTGTCGATCTCTTTCTCGATCCCGCCGATCCGGTGCAACAGGTCGGGCGTACCCGGCTTCACCCACGGGCGCGCGAGCTTTTCGTCGCGGCCATAGGGTTTGAAGCCGCCTTCGGGTACCTGGGTCAGAAATTCGACCGGGAAGGCTTCATAGGCGGTCAGGTCGGGGACTTTCCACGGCTCGGCCGCGTTGGCGATATAGCCGTCGGTCAGCAACATCACCGGCGTCATATATTGGACCGCGATCCGGCACGCCTCGATCGCGCATTCGAACGCGTCACCAGGCGAGCGCGCGGCGATCACCGGCATCGGCGCATCGCCGTTGCGGCCATAGACAGCCTGATAGAGATCCGACTGTTCGGTCTTGGTCGGCAGGCCCGTCGACGGGCCGCCACGCTGCGAATTGACGATGACGAGCGGCAGTTCGGTCATGATCGCGAGGCCCATTGCCTCGCCCTTCAGCGCGATACCCGGTCCCGACGAGCTGGTGACGCCCAGCGACCCTGCGTAGCTCGCACCGATTGCCGAACAGATGGCGGCGATTTCATCCTCGGCCTGAAAGGTCGTGACGTCATATTCCTTGAGCCGTGACAGATGGTGGAGGATTGCCGATGCGGGCGTGATCGGATAGCCGCCGAAGAACATCGGCAGATGCGCAAGCTGCGCCCCGGCGACAAGGCCGAGCGCGATGCCCTCGGCGCCGGTCAGCGTACGATAGAGGCCGGGTTCGGCGGGCGCCGGCGCGACATGATGCTGCTTGAGCGGTCCCGCGAGTTCGGCGGTTTCGCCATAGGCATGGCCCGCATTGAGCGCCGCGATATTCGCTTCGGCAAGATTGGGATCCTTGGCGAATTTCGCCTTCAGCCACTCGATCAGCGGCTGGCGGTCGCGGTCGAACATCCACAGCGCAAGGCCGAGCGTCCACATATTCTTGCAGCGCAGCGCTTCCTTGTTGCCGAGCCCGAACGGCTTGACCGCATCCATCGTCGCCTGACTGATGTTGAGCTTCAGAAGCTGCCATTTCGCAAGGCTGCCATCCTCGAGCGGGTTGGCGTCATATTTCGCCTTGGCGAGATTGCGGTCGTTGAATTCGCCTTCGTCGGCGATGATCAGGCCGCCCAGCTTGAGTACGCCGACATTGGTCTTGAGCGCCGCGGGGTTCATCGCGACGAGCACGTCGGGGGCGTCGCCCGCGGTCGTGATCTCGCTCGACCCGAAATTGATCTGGAACGCCGAAACGCCGAACAGCGTGCCCTGCGGCGCGCGGATTTCGGCTGGAAAATCGGGGAAGGTCGCCAGGTCATTGCCCGCGAGCGCGGTCGAAAGCGTGAACTGACCACCGGTAAGCTGCATCCCGTCGCCGCTGTCGCCTGCGAAACGAACCACCACTGCGTCGGAAAGGGGGGACTGCCGATCTTCGGCCCGGTCCTCGACCACTGTCGCCATTTTCTGTTCTGCCTTTAGAGTCCTGCGAATTACCGGAATGGGCCTAGGCCCGTCTTACGCCGCCCGCAATTCAGAAAAATTTGTGCGCTGCAAAGCGGATCGGCGCGCGCCTGCCGCAATCAGTTTCCAATTGCCATTGAATTATGCCGCCCGATGGCGAATAGCAGCGGCAACAACATAGCAAGGGATTTGACGGATGACCGACGGCACGACTCCTTATGTTCGCCCCGATGTGGCGGCCTTTCTCGCTTTCCTCAATGCCCAGGAAGGCCCCAAGATGGAAGAGATGCCGCCCGAGGCGGGGCGCGAAATGATGCGCGTGATGGGACAGATGGCCGACGTGCCGCGCGGCGCGATCGCGAAGGTCGAGGATCGCACCATTCCCGGACCCGCCGGTGAGATTCCGATCCGCATCTATGACAACCATCCCGATCGCGAGCCCGGCCCGGTCATGGTCTTCTACCATGGCGGCGGCTGGGTGATCGGCGATCTCGACACGCACGATCCCTATTGCGCCGAAGCGGCGCGTCAGCTCGACATGCCGGTGATCGCCGTCGACTATCGCCTCGCACCAGAACACCCCTTCCCTGCGGCGCCCGAGGATTGCGAAGCGGCGACGCGCTGGGTCGCCGACAATATTCCTTGCACCGGGCTGGTCCTGTCGGGCGACAGCGCGGGCGGCAATCTGACCATCGCGACCGCGCTTGCGCTGCGCGATGCGCCGGCATCTAAGCCGGTGGTCGCGATCCATCCGATCTATCCGGCGGTCACGACGCATCAGGACTGGCAAAGCTATCGCGATTTCAAGGATGGCTATCTGCTTACCGAAGGAGGCATGACCTGGTTCGGCGACCATTATGCCGCCGATCCCGCCGATCGCCGTGCGTCGCCGATCGATTTCGACGCCGCCGGCCTGCCGCCGACCCTGCTCGTGACCGCGGGGCTCGATCCCCTGCGCGATCAGGGCCGCGCTTATGCCGGCAAGCTGATCGCCGCCGGCGTGCCGACGACCTATCGCGAAGCTGCGGGCACCATCCACGGCTATATCTGTCTGGCGCAGGGCATTCCGAGTGCCAAGGACGACATCCGCGGCAATCTGACCGTCCTCAAGGCGATCGTCGCCGAAGCGACCGCATGATCGACGCCAGCGCCCTTCCCTATCGCCCCTGCGCCGGGGTGATGCTCGCCAATCGCCACGGCCGCGTTTTCGTCGGTCAGCGCCTCGATTCGGCCGAAGACGCGTGGCAGATGCCGCAAGGTGGAATCGATCCCGGCGAGGAAGCCGAAGATGCCGCAATCCGCGAACTGGGTGAGGAAACCGGCGTCCACGCCGGGCTGGTCGACATCATCGCGCGCAGCAAGACCGAGCATTTCTACGATCTGCCCGACCATCTGATGGGCAAGATGTGGGGCGGGAAATATCGCGGTCAACGCCAGTCTTGGTTCCTGATGCGCTTCATGGGCGAGGATAGCGATGTCGATATCGCGACCCGGCATCAGGAATTTCGCGCCTGGCGCTGGGCCGAACTCGACGAGCTCGAACGGCTGATCGTCCCGTTCAAGCGCCAGCTTTACCGCGCTATCGTCGACGAATTCCGCCCGCTGGTCTGATCGCGCAGCGCGATCGCCGAACGAAACACGTCTGCGAACATCGCCGGCGTCAGCCGCCCGGTGTTCGTGTTGTAGCGCGAGCAATGATAGCTATCGACCAGATGGCGCCCGTCGGGCAGACGATGCACCACGCCATGTGCGAACCGATAGGCGGCGAGCCGCCCGCCCCCAGCGCGAACCGCCGCGTCATGCGCAATTCGGCCGAGTGCGATCAGCACCCTGACCTGTGGCAGCGCCACGAGCTGTCCCTCGAAATAGGGTCGGCAGGCGGCGATTTCGGCGGGCGTCGGCTTGTTCTGCGGCGGCAGGCATTTGACGCTGTTGACGATGATCGTTCCGTCCAGGCGCAGCCCGTCGTCGATCCGCCCGTCATAGACGCCGCGGCTGAGCCCGAAGGCGGCGAGCGTTTCGAACAACAGGTCGCCCGCATAATCTCCGGTAAACGGCCGCCCGGTGCGGTTGGCGCCGTGCTTTCCCGGCGCGAGCCCGGCGATGGCGAGCCACGCATCGGGGTCGCCGAAAGCATAGACGGGGGCATTCCACCAATCGGGATGCTCGGCGCGACAGGCGGCACGCAACCCGACAAGGCGCGGGCAACGTCGGCAATCGCGCGGCGGCTCGGTACCGGGCAAGGGGCTGTCAATCTTCACCCCGCTGCGATAGGCGCATGGGCATGACCAGCGCAACGCCCCTGCCCCTCTATGCTATCGGCCTTGGTTCGAACCGCCGCCACGTCCGCTTCGGCGATCCGCGTCGCGTGTTGCTCGCCGCGCTCGCAGCGCTCGAAAGCGACGATATCGAACCCGTCGATGCGAGCCCGATCGTCGCCAGCGCGCCGCTCGGTCCATCGCGTCGCCGCTACGCCAACGCCGTCGCGCTCGTCGCCTCGCCGCTCAGCCCGCCCGAAATGCTGGGCCGGCTGAAATCCATCGAAGCTGCTTTCGGACGGCGGCGCGGCCAGCGCTGGGGCGCACGCACGCTCGACCTCGACATATTGCTGTGGTCGGAGGGCGCATGGAGCGATGCGGCGCTCACCGTGCCGCACGCGGCAATGACCGTGCGCGATTTCGTGCTCGGCCCGCTCCGCATGATCGCACCCGCCTGGCGCCATCCACTCAGCGGCCAAAGCGTCCGCCAACTCGCCGCGCGTCTTTCGCGGGCAAAGCCGGTTGACCACGGCGCTTCGGCGCACTAGGGCGACGGCTCGCTTTCGCACACCGCCCCCCGGCGGTCCGCGATGGGCCCTTAGCTCAGTCGGTAGAGCAACTGACTTTTAATCAGTAGGTCGCTGGTTCGAACCCAGCAGGGCTCACCATAACCGCCGAAATCGGCGCTTTACCTCAGGCGAAGTGCAGCTTGCGATATTTGCCGCGAAAGTAGAGCAAGGGATCGCGGCGCGGTTCGAAGATTGCTTTCAGGACGCGGCCGACAAGAATGAAATGATCGCCGCCCGGATGCACTGCCTCGCGCGCGCATTCGAAACTGCTGAGCGATCCCGACAGCACCGGCGTACCGAATTCGCCGATCTCCCACCCGGTTGCCGCGAAGCGGTCCTCGCCCTTGCCCGCAAAGCGATTCGACGTCGGCTGCTGGCCGATCTGGAGCACATTGACCGCGAAATGCTCCGCTTCGCGCAGCACCGCCGCGCTGCCGGCATTGTTGGCGATGCAAACCAGGAGGAGCGGCGGGTCGAGCGATACCGAGGTGAAGCTGTTGGCGGTGAGGCCGATCGGCTGGCCCGCCGCATCGATAGCTGTGACGACGGTAACGCCGGTCGCGAAACAGCCGAGTGCGTCGCGAAAGGTCCGCGCATCGGACCCAGCGCGATATTCGGGCCAGCCGCGCGGCGCGCGGCGCTCGAGAAAGTCGATCAGATGCGCGCCAAGCGCATCGATCCGGTCTTCGGTGACGACCAGCGCGGCGTCCTCCACCTCGACCAGTTCGCCATCGGGGAGCTGGCCGACGAACGCCGCCGCCGAGGCGCGCGAGACGAGTTCGCTCATCGCGCCGCGGACATAGAGCGTCGGCAAGGCTATATTGGGGGCGATCCCGGAAAGCCGCTCGGTCACGGTAGCGGCGTCGAAGGCTTCGAACAGCCGGGCGTCCCATGCCGCCTGACCAGGCGCGCGGTTGGCCGCTTCGCGCAGGCGGTCACCGATGCGCTGCGCCATCGTTACATCTTCACTGACCGGCAGGTCGACGAGCACCAGCCCCGAGGCGAGCACCGCCGCGTCGCGTTCGAGCGCGGCAGCGGCGATCCATCCTCCGAGGGTCGAGGCGACAACGACCGGCCGCGTGCCGAGCTGTGCCAGCACCGCGCGCAGATCGCCGACCAACGCATCGAAATCATAGCGCCCATCCTCGGGCCACTCGCTACCGCCATGACCCCGAAGGTCGAGGCTGATGACGCGGCGGCCGGCCTGTTCGAGCGCGTCGGCGACATTCGACCAGATCGCGCGCGTCTGGCCCGCGCCGTGAAGCAGCAGCACCGCCGGATCATTGTCCGATCCGATGACGTCCGCTTCGAGGCGGATTCCTGCGAAGCCCTGATAATGAACGATGCTCATGCCGTGAAAATCTCTTTCGTCCGGTGCCGCGGCGGCGACCGGTCGGGCATGATTATTTTCGCTTGTTGATGCAAGTCAAAGTCGGGGAACCGCACCATTGCCAAAAGCGGATGGCAGGTTCCGGTGATCGAACCTGCGTTCACGGCAACCCTGCACCAGTTGCCACCCAGATCACCTCCCCCAACTGCCCTGCCGGCGTCCCACCGGCGGGGCATTTCTTTGGGAAGGCCGTTCAGGCGCGAAACCCGGCCAGTCGCTGATCAAGGACAGCCTCCGCCTCGGCAATGATACGGTCGATCAATTCCTGGCAGCTCGGAATATCGTGGATAAGGCCCTGGACCATCCCGGCCCAGAACACACCCTTCGTCAGATCCCCCGTTTCGAGGAGTTCGCGGCCGGCCTTGCCGTTGACCAGTTCGGCGACGTCGGCAAAGGTCGCATCGGGCTGCGCAAGGCGGCGCACCACCTCCTCCGACACTGCGCTCTTGCCGACGCGCGCGGTGTTCTTGAGGCTGCGGAAGATCAGGAAGCTGCCGCGCTCGTCATTGTCGACATAGGCCTGCTTCACATTGTCGTGGATCGGCGCTTCCTTGGTCGCGCAGAAGCGCGTCCCCATGTTGATGCCTTCGGCACCGAGCGACAGCGCTGCAACCAGCCCGCGACCGTCGCCGAAGCCGCCCGACGCCAGCATCGGGATCTTCACCTTGTCGGCTGCCGCCGGGATCAGGATCAGCCCCGGAATATCGTCTTCGCCGGGATGGCCCGCACATTCGAAGCCGTCGATCGAAATGATGTCGCAGCCCGCCTTTTCGGCCGACAGCGCATGACGCACGGCGGTGCATTTGTGGAGGATGGTAACGCCATGGGGCTTGAGCATTTCCCAAATCTCGCGCACCGCTTGGGTGCCCGCCGTTTCGACGATCTTGACGCCGCCGTCGATGATCGCCTGCGCATAGGCCTTGTAATCGGGCGCGTTGATCGTCGGGAACACGGTCATGTTCACGCCGAAGGGCTTGTCGGTCATCGACCGGCAGCGTTCGATTTCCTCACGCAGAGCGTCAGGGCTTGGCTGGGTCAGCGCGGTGATGATGCCGAGGCCGCCGGCGTTCGACACAGCGCTCGCCAGTTCGGCATAGCCGACGCTCTGCATGCCGCCCTGCACGATCGGATGCTCGATACCCAGCATTTCGGTGATGCGCGTCTTGAAAGCCATGGTCCATCCTTCCCTTCTGTCTCTGCCGTTACGGCACCGTTGCTTCTCCCTTGAATTAACTTGACGCTTACGTCAACGTCGGGTTGAGAGACGATATAGTTAGACAGCGAAGGGAATCGGAATGGCGGCGACGCACCAAGGCATATCGGATCGGGCGCTGGCGATCGCAGCCAAGGTCGAGGCCTTCGTCCGCGAGACGGTGGTCCCCTATGAGAAAGACCCGCGCCGCGACCATCATGGCGCACCGACCGACGAGCTGGTGATGGAAATGCGCGAGCATGCGCGGGCCGCGGGCGTGCTGACGCCGCACATCCTGTCCGATGGCAGCCACCTCAATCAGCGCGAGACGGCGGTCGTCCTCATCAAGTCAGGTCTGTCGCCGCTCGGTCCACTCGCTTGCAACACGATGGCGCCCGACGAAGGCAATATGTATCTGCTCGGCAAGGAAGGCAGCCCCGAGCTCAAGGAACGGTTCCTCAAGCCGATGGTCGAGGGCCGCGTCCGATCGGCCTTTTTCATGACCGAACCCGCCGAAGAAGGCGGTGCGGGGTCCGATCCGTCGATGATGAAAACGACCTGCCGCCCCGACGGCAATCATTGGGTCGTGAACGGCCGCAAGACCTTCATCACCGGCGCGGAAGGCGCGCGCGTCGGCATCGTCATGGCAAAGGCCGAAGAAGGCGCGTGCATGTTCCTCGTCGATCTGCCCGATCCGGCGATCCGTATCGACGAGATTCCCAACACGATCGACAGTTCGATGCCCGGCGGGCACGCGACGCTGACCATCGACAATCTGCGTATCCCCGCCGACCAGATGCTGGGACAGGCGGGCGAAGGCTTTCGCTACGCGCAGGTCCGCCTGTCCCCCGCCCGGCTGTCACACTGCATGCGTTGGCTCGGCTGCTGCATTCGCGCGCACGAAATCGCGACCGACTATGCCAACCGGCGTGAAGCCTTTGGCAAGCCGCTGATCGAGCATGAAGGCGTCGGCTTCATGCTCGCCGAGAATATGATCGATCTGAAGCAGGCCGAACTGATGATCGACTGGTGCGCCGGCGTTCTCGACACCGGATCGCTCGGCACGGTCGAAAGCTCGATGGCAAAGGTTGCGGTCTCCGAAGCGCTGATGCGGATCGCCGACCGCTGCGTTCAGGTGATGGGCGGGACCGGCGTCACCGATCGCACGATCGTCGAACAGGTGTTCCGCGAAGTGCGCGCCTTCCGCATCTACGACGGTCCGACCGAGGTCCACAAATGGAGCCTTGCCAAGAAGATCCGCCGCGACTGGAAGGCCGGACGCACCTGATGCCCCTGTCAGTTGCGCTTTGCCGCCCGATCCTCCAGCCGTAGCGTCAAAACGACTTGACGTTTACGTTAACGTCCGGATGATGGGTGAAAACATAAAGGGTAGAGGACTCGGACCGATGTCGATTTTGCACGACGAAGGACAACAGGCGATCGCCACCGAATCGCGCCGCATATTGGAAGCGCGCGTGAACAAGGACGATCTGCTCCCGCTGCTCCAGACAAGCGGGCGCTATCACGAAGCCTTCTGGGCCACCGCGAAAGAACAAGGCTGGACCGCGCTGGCCTTGCCGGAAGCCCATGGCGGCCTTGCGCTCGGCCTAGTCGAACTCGGCCTGATCGCGCACCAGGCGGGCCGCACGCTCAGCGGCGCACCCTTTCTGACCTCGAATTTCGGTGCGGCAAAAGCGATCGAGCTATACGGCAGCGATGATCAGAAACAGCGCTGGCTACCTGGACTGGCAAGCGGTGACGTCATCGGGGCGGTCGCGATTGCATCGGGGCCTGACGCCCTGCCCGCCCATCCCAAAGTCACGCTGACCAATGATCGCCTCGATGGGGTGAAGGACGGCGTTTCGGGCGCATTACATGCCGACGTCGCCATTGTCTTCGCCAATGGCCCGGGTATGCCGGTCCTCGCGTTGGTCGATCTTGCCAAGGTCGAAAAGACGGCGATCGACAGCTTCGACAACAGCCGCTGCCTCGCCGACCTGCATTTTGCCGATACACCCGCCGAGACGCTCGTCAGCGGAAGCGCCGCGCGCGCGGCGGCGCTGCACATTCGGGCATTGCAGGCCGTCATCACCGCGCACGAACAGACGGGCGGAGCCGAGGCGCTGATGGAAATCGCGCGCGACTATGCCGTCACGCGCAAGGCGTTCGGGCAACCGATCGGCGCCTTCCAGTCGATCAAGCACCGCATCGCCGAACTCTACGGCCTCGTCGAACTCGCGCGCGCCAATTGCATCCACGCGGCCTCGCGCGAGGGGCAGAGCGACTTCGTGACGGCGACCGCCGCGGCGCGGCTTTCGGCGACCGAAGCCTATGACACCGCGGCGCGCGATTGCGTGCAGATCCACGGCGGCATCGGCGTGACCTGGGAAATCGGCCTGCACCTTCATATGCGCCGCGCCCGCACCCTGGCGCTCGAACAGGGAAGCAGCCTGTTCTGGGAAGATATATTGGTCGACCGCCTGGCAGGAGAAGCAGCATGAGCGATCTCGAAGCCTATCGCGCGAAGGCCGCAGCCTGGTGCGAATCCGTCGCGCCCACGTTCGGCAAGGCGGCCCGCAAGGGCCTGAGCGTGGAAGAGGATCTCGCGCTCGGACGCCGCTATCAAAAGGCGAAATTCGATGCGGGCTTCGCGGGCATCAACTGGCCTACCGACCTCGGCGGACAGGGCCTTGGCCATATCGAGAAGATCACCTTCGAAGCCGAGGAGATGAAGCACGGCTTCCCGAACGTCTATTTCGGCATCTCGCTCGGCATGCCGGTGCCGGTGCTGATGCAGTTCGGCTCTGACCGCGATTTCGTGAAGGAGCGCGTGCTCAAGGCGCTGCAGGGCGAAGAAATCTGGTGCCAGCTCTTCTCCGAACCATCGGGCGGCACCGATCTTGCCGGCCTGCGCACGCGCGCCGAAACCGATGGCAACGGATGGAAGATTAACGGCCAGAAAGTCTGGACGAGCTGGGCGCAATATAGCGACTATGGCGTCATCGTCGTGCGCACCGACCCGACCGTCGCCAAGCACAAGGGCCTTACCTATTTCTGGGTCGACATGAAGGCGCCCGGCGTCACCGTGCGCCCGATCAAACTCGCCGGCGGCGACAGTCACGTCAACGAAGTCTTCTTCGATGATGTGAAGATCAGCGACGACCACCGCATGTCTCCGGTCGGCGGCGGCTTCTCGGTCGCGCTCGCGACCCTGATGATCGAACGCTATGTCGCGACCGACAGCGCCGGATTCGGCCCGCACCTCGACCTGTTCGTCGATCTGGCGAAAGACCTGATGATCAATGGCCGACCGGCGATCGAGGATGGCCGCATCCGGCAGCAGATCGCCCGCAACTATGCGATGCGTTCGGGACTCGATTCGATCAATGTCCGCGCACGATTGATGATGCAGGCGGGTATGACGCCGGGCCCCGAAGGCTCGCTCAACAAGCTGGTCGCGGTGCGCTCGCGCCAGAAGCTGTCCGAACTCGCGATCGACCTGCAAGGCGTGGGCGGATTCCACTTCGACGAGCATGCCTCGCCCAAGGACGATTGGGCGTCGAGCTGGATCAATGCGCCGACCGGCCGCATCGCCGGCGGTTCGGACGAAACGCTGCTCAACACGATTGCCGAGCGCATCCTCGGTCTGCCGCAAGACCATCGCCCCGACAAGGGCGTCCCCTTCAATCAGATTCCAGCCTGAGGAGCCTCCCCATGAAACTCGATTCCTCGACTGCGGCCGTCGTTACGGGCGGCGCGTCCGGTCTTGGCCGCGCAACCGCCGAAGCCCTTGCCGCCGCGGGTGTGAAGGTCGCGATCTTCGATATCAACGACGCGCTGGGCGAAGAGGTGGCGCATTCGATCGGCGGCCTGTTCGTCCATGTCGATATCACCGACGAACAGTCGGTTCTCGACGGCTTTGCCAAGGCGCGCGCCGCTCATGGTCAGGAACGCATCGCGGTCCACTGCGCGATGACGTCGCGCCGCGGCAAGACGCTCGCCTATGACAAGGAAACGGGCAAATTTCGCCGGACCCCGACCGCCGATTATGAATATGGCGTCGCGGGCATATTGACCGCCAGCTACCGGATCGGATCGATCGCGGCCGAAGGCATGGCGACATTGCCCGAACTCGAAGACGGCGAACGCGGCGCAATCATCTTCACTGCCTCGGTCGCGGCACAGGACGCACAGATCGGTCAGGTCATCTACGGATCGGCCAAGGCCGGTGTAAACGGCCTCGTCCTGCCTATGGCGCGCGATCTGATGGATCTCGGGATCCGGGTCAATTCGATCATGCCCGGTGTGTTCGGCACCCCGCTGCTCGGCAATATGAACCCCAAGGTCAAGGAAAGTCTCGAAGCGTCGGTCCCCTTCCCCAAGCGGCTCGGCAAGGCCGAGGAATATGCCAGCTTGGCGATGGAAATGATCCGCAACACCTATTTCAACGGCCAGGCCGTCCGCCTCGACGGCGCGATCCGCATGGCGCCCCGGTAAACCTCGCGGTGGCCGCATGGCCCCGCGTCAAGACTTTCAAGGAAGGAACATCGTCATGGCCGAAGCCTATATCATCGACGCCGTCCGCACGCCGCGCGGGATCGGCAAGCCCGGCAAGGGCGCACTGTCGCATCTTCACCCGCAGCATCTCGCCGCGACCGTCCTCGCGGCGATCCGCGACCGTAATCATCTCGACACGGCAACGGTCGACGATATCGTCTGGTCGACCTCGTCGCAGAACGGCAAGCAGGGCGGCGACCTTGGCCGCATGGCGGCGCTGTCGGCTGGGTACGACACCAAGGCCAGTGGAACGACGCTCGACCGCTTCTGTGGCGGCGGCATCAGCTCGGTCAATTTCGCCGCGGCGAGCGTGATGAGCGGAATGGAAGACTGCGTCATCGCCGGCGGCACCGAGATGATGAGCTACACCACCGCCTTTGCCGCCGAGCAGGCGAACGCGGGACTGCCGCCGCGCCTGATGGGATCGGGCCATGAAGCGCTCGACGAAATCCACCCGCAATCGCACCAGGGCATCTGCGGCGACGCGATCGCGACGATCGAAGGCATCAGCCGCGAAGCGCTCGACGCGCTCGCGCTCGTCAGCCAACAGCGCGCCGACAGAGCGATCAAGGAAGGCCGCTTCAACAAGTCGGTCGTGCCCGTCCTGAACCCGGACGGCAGCGTTGCGCTGGACCATGAAGAGTTCCCGCGCCCCGAAACCACCGCGGAGGGCCTTGCGTCACTCAAGCCCAGCTTTGCCGCGCTCGCCGATTTCGACATGGGCGGCGGCTTCACCTTCCGGAAGCAGATCAACCGCCGCTATCCCGACCTTGAAATCCAGCATTTCCATCATGCAGGCAATTCGTCGGGCGTTGTCGACGGCGCCGCCGCGATTTTGCTGTCATCCAAGGATTATGTCGACAAGCATGGCCTGAAGCCCCGCGCGCGCGTCGTCGCCTATGCCAATATCGGCGACGATCCGACGCTGATGCTCAACGCCCCGGTTCCGGCCGCCAAGAAGGTGCTCGAAAAAGCCGGACTGACCAAGGACGACATCGACGTCTGGGAAATCAACGAAGCCTTTTCGGTGGTCGCCGAAAAGTTCATCCGCGACCTCGACCTCGATCGCGAAAAGGTGAACATCAACGGCGGCGCGATGGCGCTCGGTCACCCGATCGGCGCGACCGGTTCGATCCTGATCGGCACCGCGCTCGACGAACTCGAACGCTCGGGTGGCCGCTATGGCCTCGTCACCATGTGCGCCGCGGGCGGCATGGCACCGGCCATCATCATCGAACGCATCTAAGACAATCATCGTCATTGCGACCCCGGCGAAAGCCGGGGGAAGCAATCCAGGGCGGTTTACGCCCCCCTGGATTGCAGCGTCCCCCGGATCAAGTCCGGGGTCCTCGCAATGACGATGCAGGCATGGGAGACACGACATGGCCGGACCCCTCAAGGGCATCAGGATCATCGAATTTGCGGGGATCGGTCCCGGCCCCTATTGCGGGATGATGCTCGCCGACCATGGTGCGGAGGTGATCCGCATCGATCGTCCCGGCGGTTTCATGGACCCGCGCGATCCGCTGTCGCGCAACCGCACCTCGATCGCGCTCGACATGAAAAATCCCGATGCGGTCGCGATCGCGCGCGATCTGTGCAAGAGCGCCGACGGCATCATCGAAGGCTATCGTCCGGGCGTCATGGAGCGGCTGGGGCTCGGCCCCGATGTGCTGCTCGCCGACAATCCCAGGCTTGTTTACGGACGCATGACCGGCTGGGGCCAATATGGCCCCTATTCGCAGGCGGCCGGACACGACATCAACTATATCGCGCTGTCGGGCGTCCTCCATACCGTTGGCCGCGCGGGAGAAAAGCCGGTGCCGCCCGTCAATTATGTGGGCGATTTCGGCGGCGGCGGCATGATGCTGGCCTTCGGCATGGCAAGCGCGCTGCTCCACGCCGCGAAGACCGGCGAGGGTCAGGTCATCGACTGCGCGATGACCGACGGGTCGGCATTGCTCGCGGGGATGAGCTGGGGCTTTTATGCCATGGGCCGGCTGCGCGACGAGCCGGGGGTCAACATGCTCGATACCGGCGCCCATTTCTACGACACCTATGCGTGCGCCGACGGCAAGTTCATCTCGATCGGCTCGATCGAGCCGCAATTCTATGCCTTGCTGCGCGAAAAGACCGGGCTCGACGCCGATCCCGCCTTCGATGCGCAGATGGACCCGTCGCAGTGGGAACCGCTCAAGGACAAGCTGACAGCGCTGTTCGCGACCAAGACGCGCGACGAATGGTGCGCGCTGATGGAAATGACCGACGTGTGCTTTGCTCCCGTCCTCTCGCTCGCCGAAGCGCCGCAGCATCCGCACAATGTCGAGCGCGAAACCTTTCTCTCGGTCGGCGGCGCCACCCAGCCCGCCCCTGCCCCGCGCTATTCGGCGACGAAGGCCGACACGCCGCGTCCCGCGCCGGCGGTGGGCGCCGACGGCGATGCGGTGCTTGCCGCGCTCGGCTACGACGCCGAGCGAATCGCCGCGCTTCGTAGCGGAGGCGCGGTCCGCTGAACCGATGCGGCGACCGGGCGCCGATCCGCGCCCGGCGACGCCATCTGCAACTTGCCAGAACAGACCGCGGGGCATAGCCTGTCCGCGGTACAGGAGACGTGACGATGGGCGAATTTCTGAGTGTCGAGCGGCGAGGAAAGATCGCCATCCTGACGATGATCAAGCCCGAGAGCATGAACGCCATCGGCACCCATGCCGACTGCGATGATATCGTCGATACGCTTCGCGCGCTGGGCGAGGATCGCAGCGTCAGCGCGATCATCCTGACGGGCAGCGGCAAGGCGTTCAGCGCGGGCGGCAATCTCAAGTCGATGCAGGATCGCAAGGGGATCGGCGTGCTCGATCAGCCTGATTCGACCCGCGCCAATTATCGCCGCGGCGTGCAGGCGGTGATCCGCGCGCTGATGGATTGCGAAATCCCGATGATCGCTGCGGTCAACGGCCATGCCGTCGGCCTCGGCTGCGACCTTGCCTGCACCTGCGACATCCGTATCGCGGCGGAGAGCGCCAAATTCGCCTGCAGCTTCATCAAGGTCGGCATCGTCCCCGGCGACGGCGGCGCCTGGCTGCTTCAGCGCGTCCTCGGCTATCCGCGCGCGGCCGAACTCTTCCTGACCGGCGACCGCTTCGATGCGCAGACGGCAAAGGACTATGGGCTTGTCACCGAAGTCGTCCCCGACGCCGAACTGCTCGACCGTGCGGTGGCGATCGCCGAGCGCATCGTGTGCAACCCGCCGCGCGCGCTGCGGCTCACCAAGCGGCTGCTCCGCGAGGCGCAACACAGCCGGATGAGCGACATCCTCGAACTCAGCGCCGCCTATCAGGCGATCGTCCACGAAACAGCCGACAACCGCGAGGCGATCAACGCCTTCGTCGAAAAGCGCGCACCCGTCTTTACCGGAGAATAGCCATGATCGCCGACCGCGTCCTGCCGCTTTCGGGCATCCACAATTTCCGCGACTATGGCGGCTATGCGGTCGAGGACGGCGGACGGCTGCGGCAGGGACTGCTCTGGCGTTCGGCGCACCACGAACAGGCGACCGACGCGGATCTGGGCGCGGTCGATGCGCTGGGCCTCGAAACCGTGATCGACCTGCGCGGCGACGATGAGCGCGAAATGCATCCCTGTCGCCGCTCCGACAATTTTTCGGCGCGCGTCCTGTTCGCAGGCGGCGTCACCGCAGGGCTGGCGCCGCACCTTCAGGCAGCGGGCGGCGCGATCGACGTCGAGACGGCACGGGCACGAATGATCGATACCTATGCCGGCATGCCCTATCGCTCGGCGCTCGTCGCGACCCTGCGCCTCTATCTGGCGGCGCTCGCCGAATATGATGCGCCGAGCCTGGTGCACTGCGTCGCGGGCAAAGATCGCACCGGCTTTGCGGTCGCGATCGTCCACCGGCTCGTCGGCGTGCACGAGGATGATCTGATGCACGACTATCTGCTCACCAACACGGCGGGCAAGATCGAGGAACGCATCGCGCAGGGCGCCGCGCACATCCGCGCCCGCTATGGGGCGGAGATCAAGGACGAGGCGGTGCGCGCACTGATGTCGGTCAATCCCGCCTATCTCGACGCCGCGCTGGCGACGGTGCGCCGCGATCATGGGGATATTCCAAGCTATGCCGAGGCGGTGCTGAATTTCACCCCCGCGATGCGCGAGGCCCTGATCGACAAGCTGGTCGTCTAGCCCCTTTCCTCAAGGGCAGATTATTCGCCCTTCACCAGCACCCCGCCCTTCACGACCGCGGCCACATGCTCGAGCCGGGTTACATCGGTGAGCGGGTCGCCATCGACCGCGATGATGTCGGCGTAGCGACCGACCGCGATCGCGCCGAGGTCGTTCGTCATGTCGAGCGCTTCGGCGCCGCTGACCGTCGCGGCGCGGATCGCCTGGAGCGGGGTCATCCCCCACTCAACCATCTTTGCGAATTGCTTGCCGTTATCGCCGTGCGGATAGACGCCGGCGTCGGTGCCGAACAGCATCCGCACCCCCGCCTTCACGGCGCGCTGAAAGGTCTGGCGCTGGGCAAGTCCGATCGCCTTTTCCTTGTCGAGGCTTTCCTGTTCGGTGCCGTTGGCAGTGCCGGTCGCGAGAATATAATCGTCGTTATAGATATCCATGTCGAACCAGGTCTTGTGCTCGATGGCGAGCTTGATCGCCGCATCGCTCGCAAGGCTGGCATGTTCGATCGTATCGATGCCGGCAAGGATCGCCGTCTTGATCCCGTCGTCGCCATGCGCGTGGGCCGCGACCTTCAGCCCCAGCATATGCGCCTCGTCGGCAATCGCCTTCATCTCGTCGAAGGTCAGTTGCTGGGCGCCGACGCTGTCGCCGAGCGAAAAGACGCCGCCGGTCGCGCATATCTTGATGACGCGCGCGCCATATTTGTGCAGCCAGCGCACCTTCGCGCGCGCCTCTTCGGGGCTGTCGATCACCGACGCCTCCTTGCGGTCCATCGAGGGCGGCAGCCCACCGCTGTCGCAATGGCCGCCGGTCGCGCCGATCGCCCACCCCGCCGGAATGACGCGCGGCCCCTGAATGAAACCGCCCTCGATCGCCTGCTTCAGCCCGACATCCTCAAAATCGGCCGACCCGACATTGCGCACGGTGGTAAAGCCCGCGTCGAGTACCTTCTTCGCATTGGCGACGCCGACGACGGTCCAGAAGCTGTCGGTGTAGCGCAGCCCCTGATAGCCGCCGACTTCGGCGAGCGACGTCAGGTGGACGTGCATGTCGATGAGGCCCGGCAACAGCGTGCGGTCGCCGAGGTCGATCTGCCGGACGTCGGAGCCCCAGCGCACGGTGCGCGCATCGGCGATGCCAGTGATGCGCCCGTCTGGCCCGACGAAGATAGCGGGATGCTCGACCGTCTTGCCGGTCAGCACGTCGAGATAGCGCGCCGCGGTGATCACCGTCTTCTGCGGCGCCGCCGCGTCCTGCGCCGATGCTGTCCCAACGGCAAAAATCGCCGCCGCACCGATCGCGATTCCTCGCAGAAAACTGCCGAACTTCACACTGGATTGCATCGCGCGTCCACCCTCTGTTGCTGCCCGCAGACTTGATGGCAAAAGCCGCCCCTGTAGGACAGCGAAATTTGCGTCAGGCGGCGATTTTATGCTGCGCAAGATAGGCATAGTCGGCGCGGCACGCATCGGCGACGGCGTGCGCCTCGGGCGACAGCGGCGCCGCTGGCTTGTCGGGCGCACCGAAGCCCGTGCTGGCGGCGACCGCATCATACCAGTGCGAGGCCCATATGCCGTCGGTGGCGTGGATTCCGGGTTGCCACTGCAACATGGCGGGGTCCCATTCGATGCCGAACGCTGCGCACAATTTCTGCAGCATCGCCGGCGGGTCGCGCAATATGTCGGCGCTGTCGATCACCGGCGGCGCATGGCCGAGCCGGTCGGCCTCGCGGTCGAAAAACTCGACCTGACGCGCGGTGCCGAGATGGTCGGGGCGGACCATCACGCGCTTGGCCGCATAGCTCGCGACGACGCGCGCCGGGTCGCGGATCAGGAAGGCGTGGCGAAGCCCGGGCAGATCGTGATGCGCGATCGGGCCGACCATATGGTGCGCCATATGCTTCTGATACCAGATCGGCGTGGCGGCGGGATTCGGCCCCGTCAGGGTGCGCGCCACGCTGCGCCAATCGCAGTCCATCGACGCAATGACCTGCTCCATCAACGGCTGCGGGTCGCCGGTTTGCCGCAGATAGGCACCGTAAAAAGGTTCATCGGTGACGAAGCTGTCGGCGCGGCTGCCGAAACTGCGCATCATCGCGGTCGACAGGTTTCGCGGCCCCGACCACATGGCGATGCGGATGCAATCGGTCACGGTCGTCCTCGCGCCGCGATATCGGCCTCGATCAGCGCGCGATAGAGGCCCTGCAGGCGCTCGACCATCGACCCGCGCCCCTCGGTCAGCTTGCGCCCGTCGATCGTGTGCGCCGGCACGACGCCGGCGAAGGTGCCGGTCACGAATGCCTCGTCGGCGCCATAGACATCGGTCAGCGAAAAATTCCGTTCATGGACCGCTATTCCGTTGTCGCGGCAGATGCGGATGACGTTGCCGCGCGTGATCCCGCCCAGGCAATAATCGCCGGTCGACGTCCACACCTCGCCCTTGCGGACGATGAAGAAATGGGTCGAATTGCAGGTCGCAACGAAGCCGTGCGGATCGAGCATCAGCCCCTCGTCGGCGCCCGCCTGCGCCGCCTGGATGCAGGCCGTGATGCAGTTGAGCTTCGAATGCGAATTGAGCTTCGGATCCTGCACCGCGGGATCGCCGCGGCGGACGTGGACGGTAAAGAGCGACAGCCCCTTTTCGACCGTCGCGGGCAGTGGGTCCTTATGTTCGGCAATGATGACGATCGTCGCGGGCGAAACGATCACGCGCGGATCCTGATAAGGGGTCGAGCGGATCCCCCGCGTCACCATCAGGCGGATATGGCACGCGTCCATCCGGTTGGCATCGATCGTGTCGTAGAGCCGCCGTTCGAGCGCTTCGCGCGAAATCCCGATGTCCATCGCGATCGCCTTTGCGCCCTCCCACAACCGATCGAGATGCTGGTCGAGAAACGCCATGCGGCCGCGGTGAACGCGGATCCCCTCCCACACTCCGTCGCCAAGCATGAAGCCACTGTCGAACACCGACACGCTGGCTTCGGCGCGCGGAACGAGCGCGCCGTTGACGTTGATGAGGATCGCGTCGTTGCGCGGATCGGGGACGAAGTCGTGCGTGCCTTGTGCCATCATTCCAACCTAGCCGCTTGGACGGCGCTGTCGAGCGGTCATACCGGCCCGGCGCGCTCCGAACGCGCCCACCACGCGGCCGCCAGCGCGAAAGCCGCGCCGAGCAGGGTGCCGCCGACGACATCGCTCGGCCAATGCACGCCGAGCATGATGCGCGACAGGCCGGTCAGGCCGATCATCAGAACCGCGAGGGTCCATGCTGGCCGCCGCCATCGGAAAGGCGCAAGCAGTGCCAGCGTCAGGTAGAACGCCGCCGCGCTGGTGGCGTGGCCGCTGGGGTAGGAGGCGCTGCTGACATGATCGAGATGCGCGATCAGGTCCGGACGTGGGCGATCGAAGGCGGCCTTGAGCAGGCTCGATGCGATGTTGGTGAACAACACCGCAGCCACGATCGCGAGCGCCGGACCCCGCCCGCGCCAATAGCGCACTGCCGCCGCGATCAGGCCGACCAGCACCCAGCGCGGCGTACCGCCGCCGATCCAGCTTATCGCCTTCATGAAGGTGATCAGTTGTCGGCTGCTATGATCGACCTTGAGTGAAAGCCCATGCGACAAAAAAAGATCGATACGTACCGTCCAGCCGACTTTGACAATCAAGCCGAGCAAAACGACGGCCAAGATTGATATCCCGGAGAGCCACGGCTGACGAGGACATCTCGATATCATTGCGCCCCTGTCTTCGCCCTGCGCGCTTCACGCAATTGGGCCAAATGCTCTTCAAATTCGATCAATGCTCTTTTCCCGCCCCTAACGACGTTGTCGCCGATAGTGATGTATTTTCCTTTTCCTCTATTGGCGCGGTAATAGATTCGAAGCCCCCATCTAAGCTTCAACCCCACCCCGGCACCCCATAGGCTGGACCGCGAAGCAGCATATGCGACAGTATGTGCGATTGCGTCGACTGCGGTCGGAGGTAACCTGTCAGCGCGATCGACGACAGTCCCTTCCACATCTCCAAGCGACAGAGGCTCTACGGCAAAGCTACGGTGAAATACCAGTCCCTCCGATGTAACCGCTACCGCGGATTCCCTTGAAAATACTCGCCAGATCGATCTAAACAACCAACGAGCTGACCACAGCGCCAGTAGCCCGAATCCCACGAAGAACAGCCAGCCGCCACTTGCCAGATTCAGGTGTGCCAACCATGCACGACGACCGTCAGCTTCGTGCGGTTCGTCGATGAACGCCAGCCAGCAAGATAGCCATGTCAACGCCCCGAAGAGCAGGGTGTGAATGATGCACCAACCGCGCGAGAAGCGAAGCGTCATCTCGATTAGATATGCAGCGCCCGCCCATAGGCGCCGAGCACCGCTTCGTGCATCGTCTCGCTGATCGTCGGGTGCGGATAGACGGTGTGCATGAAATCCTGTTCGACCAGTTCGGCGGTCTTGCCGACGGTATAGCCCTGGATCATCTCGGTCACTTCGGCGCCGACCATATGCGCGCCGAGCAGTTCGCCGGTCTTGGCGTCGAACACGGTCTTCACGAACCCTTCGACCTCGCCGAGCGCGATCGCCTTGCCGTTGCCGATGAAGGGGAAATTGCCGACCTTGACGTCATAGCCCGCTTCCCTGGCCTTCGCCTCGGTCAGCCCGACGCTGGCTATCTGCGGGTGGCAATAAGTGCAGCCGGGGATGTTCTTCGCATCCATCGGATGCGGGTGCGCGTCCTTGTTGCCCAGTTCCTTCGCAATCGCCTCGGCCGCGATCACGCCTTCGTGGCTGGCCTTGTGCGCGAGCCACGGCGGCGCGGTGACATCGCCGATCGCCCACAGGCCCTTCACATTGGTGCGGCAATAGGGATCGGTGTCGATATGCCCCTTCGTCGTTTTGACGCCGAGCGCTTCGAGGCCGATATTTTCGGTGTTGGGAACGATGCCGATGGCGACGATCGCATGGCTGTAGTCGCCCGCCTGAACCTTGCCGTCCTTCGTCTTGATCTTCGCCGAAACGCCGCTCGCGGTCGCTTTCAACTCCTCGACGCCGGCGCCGGTCAGGATCGTCATTCCCTGCTTCTTCAGCGACTTTTCGAGGAAGCTCGACACGTCAGCATCCTCGACAGGGACGATGCGGTCGAGCATTTCGACGACCGTCACCTCGGCCCCCATATCATTATAGAAGCTCGCGAATTCGATCCCGATCGCGCCCGATCCGATGACGAGCAGCTTCTTGGGCATTTCGGCCGGGGTCATCGCGTGGCGGTAGGTCCAGATGCGCTTACCGTCGGCGGGCGCGAAAGGCAGGTCGCGAGCGCGGGCGCCGGTCGCGACGATGATATGCTTGGCGGTCAGCGTCTCGCTGCCCTTGTCGCCCTTCACCTCGACCTTGCCCGCACCGGCGAGCTTGCCGTCGCCCATATGAACGGCGATCTTATTCTTCTTCATCAGGTGCGTGACGCCCTGATTGAGCTGTTTCGCGACGCCGCGCGACCGCTTGACCACCGCATCCAGATCGGCGCTCATGCTTGCGGCGGCGAGACCGTAATCCTTGGCATGGCTCATATAGTGAAAAATCTCGGCCGAGCGCAGCAGCGCCTTGGTCGGGATGCAGCCCCAGTTGAGGCAGATGCCGCCCAGATTCTCGCGCTCGACGATCGCGGTCTTCAACCCAAGCTGCGCCGCGCGGATCGCCGCGACATAGCCGCCGGGGCCGGAGCCGAGGACGATGAGGTCGTAATTTTCAGCCATGTTACGCCACCAGTCCAAGCGGGTTTTCGACGATCTGCTTGAACGCCTGCATCAGTTGCGCCCCGTCGGCGCCGTCGATCGCGCGGTGGTCGAAGCTGCCGGTGGCGGACATCACGGTCGCGATGGCGAGCGCGTCGTCGACAACATAAGGCCGCTTCTCGCCCGCGCCGATCGCCATGATCATGCCCTGCGGCGGGTTGATGACCGCCTCGAACTGCTTGATGCCGAACATGCCCATGTTCGACAGGCTGGCGGTGCCGCCCTGATATTCGTGCGGCTGGAGCTTGCCTTCCTTGGCGCGGCCCGCAAGTTCCTTCATCTCGGTCGAAATCTTGCTGACCGACTTGTCGTCGGCGCCGACGATGATCGGGGTGATCAGGCCGGCGGGCACGCTGACCGCAACCGAGATGTCGGCGCGTTCGTAGCTGATGAGCTGGTCGCCGGCGAAGCTGACATTGCATTTCGGCACCTGGATCAGCGCCTTTGCCAGCGCCTTGATCAGCAGGTCGTTGACGCTGAGCTTGACGCCCTGCGGCTCGAGTGCCGCGTTGAGTTCGCCGCGCAGCTTGAGCAATTTGTCGAGCTGGACATCGACCGTCAGATAGATGTGCGGCACCTCCTGCTTCGACTGGGTCAGGCGGCGCGCGATCGTCTTGCGCATATTGCTGAGCTTTTCGGTGCTGTGCGGGATGTCGGTTTCGAACGGCTGCGCGGGGGCGGGCGCAGCGGCGGGCGCAGGGCTGGGCGCGGCCGCGCTTGCCGGGGCGGCGGTCGACGCAGCAGCGCCTTCGAGGTCGGCCTTAACGATGCGGCCGCCGGGTCCGCTGCCGGTCAGCGCAGCGAGATCGATGCCCTTGTCGGCGGCGATGCGCTTGGCGAGCGGGCTCGCTTTGATCCGCTCGCCCTGCGCGGCAGGGGCCGGGGCGGCGGTCGGCGCCGGAGCGGGTGTAGCCGCGGGTGCAGCCGCGGGAGCAGGCGCGGGGTCGGCCTTGGCGGCGGGCGCCGGTGCAGGTGCAGGTGCAGGCGTAACCTTGGTGCTGCCCGCATCCTCGTCCTCGCCGGCGATAACGGCGATAACGGTGCCGACCTTCACATTGTCGGCGCCTTCGGGGACCAGAATTTGCGCGATCGTGCCTTCGTCGACCGCTTCGAATTCCATCGTCGCCTTGTCGGTCTCGATTTCAGCCAACAGATCGCCGGACTGGACGCTGTCGCCCTCCTTCACCAGCCATTTGGCGAGGGTCCCTTCCTCCATCGTCGGCGAAAGGGCGGGCATCTTCAGTTCAATCGGCATCGTCGCTTTTGTCCCTGTCAGTCTTGCAGGCGCAGGCCTGCCGCTACGGATTCGTCCTCGTCATAAGCGCATCGCGGGTCAAGGTCTATCGGGCGGAACTTGCCTTTCATACGAATGTGACGCACTGTCCGCCCGCAAAAGGCATAGCGGGGGCCGGGGCATGCGCACCTATCTGGTGGTTATCGACGACAGTCCGGAGGCGACGCTGGCGCTGCGCTTCGCGGCGCGGCGCGCGGCGCGCACGGGCGGCGGCGTGATGGTGCTGGCGATCGTGCCGCCGCAGGATTTTGTCGCTTTCGGCGGTGTCCAGGCGACGATCGAGGCCGAAGCGCGCGAACATGCCGAAGAACTGGTCGCCGCCGCCGCCGATGCGATCGCGCAGGAAGCGAATGTGACGCCGCAGATCATGGTCAAATCGGGCAAGCCCGCCGAGATCGTGCGCGACGTGATCGGCGCGAACGACGAGATAGCGGCGCTCGTGCTCGCCACAGCCGCGAGCGGAGCGCCGGGGCCGCTGGTGGCGCATTTCACCGGGCACGACGCAGGAACGCTGCCATGCCCGGTGATGCTGGTTCCGGGCGCAATCGACCTCGCCCGGCTCGACGCGCTTAGTTAGGCCGCCGCTGCGCGCGGGAGCGCCGCCGCGCCCTTCGCTTCGAACAGCGCGAGTTCGAGAACGACAATCGCCTGCACGATCAGGATTGCGACGCCGGTCCAGCTCATCTGGCCCGCGAACGTCGCCAGCACCGCAAAACTCGCAGCGACCCAGCCGAGATTGCCGATGGCGATCAGATTGGCGAGCGCGCGGCTCGGGTTCTTCTGCCCGGCAACGAACAGCATCAGCGCCGCCGACGGTAGCCCGATCCAGCCCGCGGCGGAGACAAGACCGGTCGGCAGACCGAGCAGCGCCGCGACCGGCGCGGTCGCGAACACGCACGCCAGGAACAGGATGCTGCAGGTAATCGCATCGATGACGAGGCTGTTCTTGAGATTGAAATAGGACATGATGGATTCTCCTTTCGAACCCCTCCTGAATGGCGCCGCGACGTCATCGCGTCGATTACGCGCCAGGTAATGGAAATCGCGCACCGCCATCGCTAACCAGAGGCAAAAGGAGACAGGCGATGCAGATGGTGCCGCTCGGCGAGCAGCTTCGCGAATGGCGCGCGCGGCGCCGGATGAGCCAGATGGACCTCGCCCTCGACAGCGAGATTTCGACCCGCCACCTGAGTTTCATCGAAACCGGACGCTCGAAGCCGAGCGCCGCGATGATCCAGCGCATCGCCGATTGCCTGGAGGTGCCGCACCGAGCGCGCAACGCAATGCTGCTCGCCGCCGGATACGCCCCCGATTATCGCGAGCGCCCGCTCGACAGCCCCGAAATGACCGGGATGAGGGCCATCGTCGACCATGTACTGAAAGGGCACGCGCCCTATCCCGCGCTCGCGGTCGATCGGCACTGGAACATGGTCGCCGCGAACGACGCCATCGCGATCCTGACCGCGGCCGTGTCCCCTGCCCTGCTCGAGCCGCCGGTCAACGTGCTACGCATCGCGCTCCATCCGGAAGGGCTGGCGCCGCAGATCGTCAACCATGCCGAATGGCGCGCGCATATCCTGCACCGGCTGGATCAGCAGATCGAGGCGAGCGCCGATTCCGGGCTCGCCGCGCTGCGCGACGAAATCGCCGGCTACCCCGCGCGGCCGGGCGATCAGCCCGCCCCGCCCGCAAGCAGCATCGCGGTCCCGCTGATCGTCGACACCGCCGCCGGGCGGATCGGCTTCGTCTCGACCGTGACGATCTTTGGAACGCCCGTCGATATCACCCTGTCCGAACTGGCGATCGAGGCCTTTTTTCCTGCCGATGCCGAGAGCGCGGCGTTGCTGCAGCGACTGGCGACGGAGCCATAGGCTTCGTCGGCGCACGGAGCCGAGGGCAAGGAGGCAAGCGCTGGCTTTCCGCGTTGCGAAAGGTGGCAGGCTGGAGATTGCTTCGTCGCTGCGCTCCTCGCAATGACGAGGGACGATTATCGGCGCTTGCCTTGATGGCGGATATTGCCGGGCCGTCCGCGTTTACCGACCGCATGCTTGCCCGCCTTCTTCACACCGTCGCGGCGCGGCGGTCGATTGCGGAAGCCGCCTTCGGGCGCGTCGGGCAATTCGAAACGCAGCGCGCCGCTGACCGGGTTCGCCTCCATCAGCCTGAGGTCGAGCCGCTGGCCGACGCTATAGCTGACCCGGCCATGCTCGCTGTCGAGCGTGCGCGCGGCTTCATCATAGAAAAACCGCTCGCTGCCGAGCATCGAGACCGGCACCAGCCCGTCGCCGCCGAGGCCATCGACGGTCGCGAAGAAGCCGAACGGCTGCACCCCCGTTATCCGCGCCGGCACGATTTCGCCGACCTTGCCGGCGAGATAAGCGGCGACATAGCGGTCGACCGTCTCGCGCTCGGCCTCCATCGCGCGGCGTTCGAGCCCGCTGATCGCCTCGCCGATGCGCGAAAAGCCCTTTTGGTCGGCCTCGCCGAGCCCGCTGCGCTCGGGCAGGCCCTTGGGCTTGCCGGGCACTTCGAGACGATAGCTGTCGACCAGCGCCCGGTGGACGAGCAGATCGGCATAGCGGCGGATCGGTGAGGTGAAATGCGCGTAGCTGCCAAGCGCGAGGCCGAAATGGCCCGCATTGGCGGGGCCATAATAGGCCTGCGTCTGGCTGCGCAGGATCGCCTCCATGATTTCCGGCAATCGGTCGTCGCCCGAAAAGCCGTCGATCAGGCGGTTGAACACCGCCGGCGTAATGACCTGTCCCAGCGCGAAGCTTTGTTCGAAGCTTTCGAGATATTCCTTCAGGCTGACGAGCTTTTCGCGGCTCGGCGGTTCGTGGATGCGATACATCACCGGCGATTTCTTCGCCTCGAGCGCCTTCGCCGCCGCGACATTGGCCGCGATCATATAATCCTCGATCAACCGGTGCGCGTCGAGCCGTTCGCGCACGCGTATTTCGGCGATATTGCCCTGCGCGTCGAGAATCACCTGCCGTTCGGGCAGATCGAGGTCGAGCGGCGAGCGCGCCGCGCGCGCCTTGGCGAGCAAGGTCCAGCAGCCCCAGAGGTGGCGGAGCGCCGGCATCACGTCGGCGTCCCAGCCCTTGTCGGGCGCGTCGGCATCATAGGCCGCCTGCGCGCGTTCATAGGCGATGTTGGCGCGCAGCCGCACCAGCGCGCGGGTGAAACGCCATGACGTCACCTTGCCATGCTTGTCGACGGTCAGGTGGCACGCCATCGCCGCGCGGTCCTGCCCTGCTTTCAGCGAGCAGACGCCCGCCGACAGTGTTTCGGGCAGCATCGGAACGACGCGGTCAGGGAAATAGACGCTGTTGCCGCGGCGCCGCGCCTCGCGGTCGAGCGCACCGTCGGGGCGGACATAATAGCTGACGTCGGCGATCGCGACGATCGCCTTCCACCCACCCTTGTTGCCGGGATCCTCGTCAGGGATCGCCCACACCGCGTCGTCATGGTCGCGCGCATCGGCGGGGTCGATCGCGACGATCGGCAGATCGCGCAGATCCTCGCGCCCCTCGGGCGTCAGCGGCAGCGTCGCTGCGCGCTCGGCCTCGGCGAGCGTCTCGTCGCCGAACACATGCGGGATATCGTGCTTCGCAATCGCGATCATGCTGAGCGAGCGCGGCGCGAAAGGGTCGCCGATGCGGTCGATCACGCGCGCCTTGGTCGCCGGGCCGCGTCCCGACAGTTCCGCCCGGACCAGGTCGCCGATTGCCGCATCTCCCATGTCCGCCACGGCGAAGTCGAACCGCGCGCGCTTGTCGGCGGGGCGCAGCCAGGTCATCGGCTTGCCGCCGGGGCCGGTATCGGCAACGAGCACGCCGATCACGCTTTCACCGCCCGACTGGAGCTTTTTCATGGGATGCGCGACATGGCCGGTGCCACGCTCCTCGGTTCGGGCAAGGATACGGTCGCCGACGCCGAGCGCACTCTTGCGGCCCTTTTCCATCACGCGAAGGCGCGGCGCCGGGCCGCTCCCTTCCCAGCGGTCGGGTACCGCCCAGACCGTATCGCCCTCGACCGCGGCAACGCGCAGCACGGTGACTTTGGGGAGGCCGCCATGCTTGTGGAACGCCCGCCCCGGGGCCATGTCGACGACGCCTTCGTCGGTCATGTCCTTGAGCAGCGCCTTCAGCGCGATCTTGTCGGCACCGCGCAGCGCGAAATGCTTGGCAATCTCGCGCTTGCCGACCGCACCGGGGCTGTCCTGAATGAAGCGCAGGATCTGCTCGCGCGAGGGCAGACCCGCCGGCTGCGGCCGCTTCGGCGCCTTTGCCAATTAATAGGTCCGCCCGATGAGCACGCGTTCGACCGCGGGCTCGCCGGTGAAGAAGCAGGCGCCGTCGGCGGGCGCGGCGTCGAGGGGAGTGTTACGCATCGTCAGCTTCAACGCTTTCAACTGCTCAACGATCCCTTCGAGCGCGGCGCCCGTCGGACGCGACCATTGCACCTCGGCCCAGCCGACGAATTTGTCGTCACCGCCGAAATGCGCCGCAAGGTCGGTGACGTCCCGGCGGATGTTGGCGTCGAGGCGCGCCTTCGCGTCGGCATAAAGCCCCTGCTGGATCGCCTGAAGAATGGTCGCGGCTTCGGCGACGAAGGCGTCTTTCGCGACGAAGGCAGTGTCGAGCTTGCCGCTCTCCTGATACAATCGGTCGCGGCGGATGACCGCGACATTGCCGCCCGCGACGTCGCGCGGGCCGACCTCGACGATGATCGGCGCGCCCTTCTTGACCCAGCCCCAGCGCTTGGTCTGCGCCTTGTTCGCGCCAGTGTCGAGCAGCACGCGCACCGGTTCGCGGAACGCGTCGAGCGCCTTCAGCTTCATCTCGAGGTCGCGGCAATAATCAAGGATCGCGGCATCCTCTTCATTGTCGCGCAGCATCGGCACGATGACGATCTGGTGCGGCGCGATGCGCGGCGGACAGCGGAGGCCATCGTCGTCGCCATGCGTCATGATGACGCCGCCGATCATGCGCGTCGACACGCCCCAGCTCGTCGTGTGGCAAAGGCTGTGACCGCCATCCTTGTCCTGATAGCGGATATTTGCCGCCTCGGCGAAACCGGTGCCGAGATAATGCGAGGTGCCGGCCTGCAGCGCCTTGCCGTCCTGCATCATCGCCTCGATAGAATAGGTCGCGACGGCGCCCGGAAAACGCTCGTTTTCGGGCTTTTCACCGGCGACCACCGGCATGGCGAGGACGTCCTCGGCAAAACTGCGGTACATTTCGAGCGCGCGCAGCGTCTCGGTCATCGCATCGCCTTCGTCGGCGTGCGCCGTATGGCCTTCCTGCCACAGAAATTCGCTGGTGCGCAGGAACATGCGCGTGCGCATTTCCCAGCGCACGACGTTCGCCCACTGATTGACTTTGAGCGGCAGATCGCGCCAGCTCTGCACCCAGCGGCTCATCGCGGCGCCGATCACGGTTTCCGAGGTCGGGCGAACGATCAGCGGCTCCTCGAGCTTCGCCTCGGGGTCGGGGACCAGCTTGCCCTTGCCGTCACCGATCAGTCGGTGATGCGTGACGACCGCCATTTCCTTCGCGAAACCATCGACATGGTCGGCTTCCTTCTCAAAGAAGCTCAAGGGAATGAAAAGCGGGAAATAGCAGTTCTGCACCCCCGCATCCTTGATCGCGGCGTCCATTACCGCCTGAATCCGTTCCCAGATGCCATAGCCCCACGGCTTGATGACCATGCAGCCGCGTACGCCCGATTCCTCGGCAAGATCGGCTTCGGCAATGACATCCTGATACCAGGCCGCGAAGTCGGCCTGACGGGTTACGCTGAGCGCATGCTTGATCATCTGTCCTGTTTTCTGTGCTGGGGGCGGGAGAGGCCCCGATGTGTCACTTCTTTTTGGCGAGCTCGGCCTTGAGGTCGGCGATTTCGGCCTTGAGCGCGGCAATTTCGGCATCCCTGGCCTTGCCGCCGCCGACACCCGGGATGAAGGCGCCCGCCGCCTGCTGGAACATTTCCATGTTGCGGCGCGTCAGTTCGGCGAGCGGGTTCGATCCCAGCGCGCCCTCGAACGCGGCACGCACATCCTGCTGGTTCTTGCGGAACGCGGTCATCGACGCTTCCAGATATTGCGGCACCATCGACTGCATCTTGTCGCCGTACATGCCGATCAGGTGGCGCAGGAAATTGACCGGCAGCAGCGTTTCGCCGCGCGTTTCGGTGTCCATGATGATCTGGGTGAGCACATTGTGCGTGATATCGTCACCGCTTTTGGCATCGACAACCCGAAATTCGCGCCCCTCGCGCACCATGGCGCCCAGATCGTCGAGCGTGATGTAACAGCTGCGTTCGGTGTCATAGAGCCGCCGGTTCGCATATTTCTTGATCGTAACGACGTCGCCCTCGGCGGTCGTCTTGGACTTGGCCATGCTGCGGCGGCTCCTCTTCCGGCGCGGCGCGCGATCGCTTGCCGCGGCGCCGATGTGACAAAGTCCGGCATTAGCATCAATCCATGACGCGCCGCAACATAAGTGCCGCAACATAAGTGCAGTCGGCGGTGATGATTCGGCCAAGCGCCGCCACGGATTCCGCCACAGCGGCGTGGGCCGCTTCATTTCTCAACGGCAGATTTCGGCACGCCCCGCTGTAGTAGCGCAAGGATGACCACGCGACCCGCAAATGCGGCTACGCAATATAGTTTCACGAGAAACCTCTATTTCGTCATCATTCGCCCTTAGGATAGGTCTATGCAGACAGAAATTTCGCTAGAAGATAAGCAAATTAGTATCACGAGGGAGAGCCGCCATGGCGCCACTGTTGCGCCAAAGACACAGAATCAGCCGATCGTCTTCAACCTGTAAGAAAATTGCCTTGAGGGGCTTGTGCGCGCCCGGCTTTCCGTCTTTCTAGAGCCCAATCCGTTCATTTGGCATTTTGAACGGGCAACCGGGGAGTTATCTATGACTAAGTCGCACCTGCTTGTGGGTGCTGCTGCATTTGCAGTAGCAATTTCCGTGAGCCAGCCTGCCTTTGCGCAGGACACTGCTGCCGAATGCGTCGATGCCAACAACAATGGCATCTGCGATTCGGATGAAAATACCGAACGTTCAATCGTCGTGACGGGTTCGCGCATCTCGCGCCCGACGCTCGATTCGTCGGTTCCGCTGACGTCGGTCGATGTCGGTGAACTGACCGACACGGGCGACGTTTCACTCGGCGATGCGCTCAACGACCTGCCGTCGCTGCGCTCGACGTTCAGCCAGGGCAACTCGACGCGCTTCATCGGCACGGCCGGCCTGAACATCCTCGATCTTCGCGGTCTCGGAACGTCGCGTACGCTGGTTCTCGTTAACGGTCGCCGTCACATCACGGCTCTGCCTGGCGATTATCTCGTTGACGTCAACACGATCCCCGTTGACCTGCTCGAGCGCGTCGACGTTGTCACAGGCGGCAACTCGGCGATTTACGGCTCCGACGCAGTCGCCGGTGTTGTGAACTTCATCACCAAGCGCGACTTCGACGGCATCAACCTCCGCGCGCAGGGCGGTGTCTCGTCGCGTGGCGATCGCGGCAACGTGTTCGTTGCTGGCACCTTTGGGCGCAATTTCGCCGACGGCCGCGGCAACATCGCAATCTCGGCAGAATATGCGGAACAAACCCCGCTCTATTTCACTGATCGCGACGCGCTTACCGGCGCCTATTCGGGCCGCTGCCAGTGGCAGCTGACCGACAACACGGTCGGCGAGCCGGCTGCTGGTGACGGCATCCCCGACAACACCTTCCTTTGCGGCATCAAGAATGCCTCGATCAGCGACGGTGGCACGCTCGGTGCGATCGATCCGTCTTCGGCGGCTCAGCGTCGCTATCTGCGTTTCGATTCGAACGGCAATATCGTCATCGACACGCCCGACGCGAGCTATTCGGCTGCCGGATCGGGCAACCAGCAGGGCGGCACCGGCTCAACTCTGCGCAACACGGGTCAGCTCGCTGCCGGCCTGAAGCGTTACGCGATCAATTTGCTCGCGCATTATGACGTCAGCGACGCCTTCCGTCCCTATGTCGAAGCAAAATATGTCCACGTCGATGCACGCCAGGAAGGCCAGCCGAGCTTTTTCCAGGGCAGCATTCCGGGCTTCTTCGGCGGTGGCTCGAACCTCCGCTGCGACAACCCCTTCCTGACCTCGCAGGCATTTTCGACCCTGGCGTCTTACGGTGTCTGTAACACCACGCCCGACGCAACGCCGTTTGCAATTTCGCGTTTCAATGTCGATTTCGGCGGTCGCGGCGAATTGCACGACCGTGACACTTTCCGTGTCGTCGGTGGCGTCGAAGGCACCTTCAACGACGATTGGACCTATGACGTCTCGGTCAACTACGGCCACCTGAAGACGAAGATGCGGTCGCTGAACAATCTCAAATTGTTCGATCTCGACGGCAACCCCGACGGTTTCCTGCTGGCGCTCGACGCGACCCGCAACACCGCCGGCCAGATCGTCTGCCGCGTCAACGCCGACGCAGACCCGACGAACGATCGCCCGGACTGCGTGCCGATCAACGTATTTGGCTATGGTGCGCCGAGCCAGGCGGCACTTGATTTTGTCAACACGACCGCCGTTCGCAGGGAGAAGGCCACCGAGTTCGTCGCTTCGGCGAGCATCGCTGGCGACCTTTCCCAGCTGTTCGAACTGCCGGGCGGCCCGATCGGCTTCGCACTTGGCGCCGAATATCGTTCGGAAACCGCATCGAGCGCGTTTGACGATCTCACAGCAAGCGGCGGCACCTTCCTGAACGCGATTCAGCCGTTCAACCCCCAGAAGTTGACGGTGAAGGAAGCGTTCGGCGAAGTTAATATCCCGCTGCTTTCGAACATGCCGTTCGCGGAAGAACTGTCGATCAACGCTGCGGCTCGCGTGTCGGATTACAACACGTCGGCTGGCACGGTTTGGGCATATAACGTCCAGGGTCTCTACGCGCCGATCCCCGATATCCGCTTCCGCGCGGCCTATGCGAAGTCGGTTCGTGCACCGACCCAGAGCGACCTGTTCTCGCCGCTCAGCCAGAACTTTGCATTCCTGGCTGACCCTTGCGACAGCGCCAACATCAGCGGCGGTCCGAACCGGGCAGCGAACTGTGCGGCGGCGGGCGTTCCCACGACGGTCAACACCGCTACTGCGGCAGCCTGCGCCGGGACCGCCTTCAACGGCCCCGTCGGCTCGCCGTGGCAGAACTGTACGGCTCGCACCTCGTCGACCAGCTACCTTTCGGGCGGCAACCCGACGCTGCAGAACGAAATTGGCAAGAGCCTTACGATCGGCGCTGTGTTCGAACCCAGCTTCCTGCCGGGTTTCAACTTCACGGTCGACTATTACAAGATCAAGGTTGAAAGCCTGATCGCGACACTCGGCGCTCAGACGATCATCAATCTGTGCTACGACAGCCCCGATGGTATCAACAACCAGTTCTGCGCCACGGTCAACCGTGACTCGTCGACTGGCCTGTTTGATCCCGATCTGGGCGCAGTGATCTCGGGCGGCGTGAACTTCGCCTCGCAGAAGACCGAAGGCATCGACTTCGACCTTGCCTATCGTCGCACGTTCGAAAATGGTCACCGCGTCTCGTTCCGCGCGATCGCGACGTATCTGATCCGTCTCGACAACTATACGGATCCGCTGAATCCGGCCAACCCGAACCGTCAGATGAGCGAACTTGGTGATCCCCGCTGGGCCGCCAACGCGAGCATCAACTACGACTTCGGCGCGCTCGACCTCACTTGGTCGGTTCGGTACATCGGCAAGCAGACGATCGGAACCTGGGAAGCGCAGAACCCCTACAAGGGTCCCTGCCCGTCGAGTGGTACGAACCCGACCACCGGCGGCACTTGCACGCCCGGCGACATCATCACGCTGCCGCCGACGAATGCTGACCAGTTTCCGCGCATCTATTACCCCGATGCGCTGTATCACAACATTCGTGCCAATCTTGACATCAACAAGCAGTTCAACTTCTACGTTGGTGTCGATAACCTGTTTGACAAGCAGCCTCCCTATGGGCTCTTGGGGACCGCCAGCGGCGATCCTTACGACACCTTTGGTCGCTATTTCTACGCTGGCATCAAAGCCAGCTGGTAATCGGGACCAACGCAAAAGGGGGTCGCCTTCCGATTGGAAGGCGACCCTTTTTTTGTTGAAGTTATCTTCGTGGAGAAGTTCGCCGAATTGGCGGCGCTACATCCGCGCAAACCGCGCGCCGAGGCCCGTCAGCAATTCATATTGCGACAGTCTGCTCGCGGCGGCGGTTGCCGGCAGGTCATAGTCCAGCGCCAGCCAGTCGCCCTCGCCTATGCCTTCGGCGGCGCTTGCGTCGAAGGCGGTGAGATCCATCGAGACGCGGCCGATCAGCGGCAGGGCGCTACCCTCCCATGTCGCACTGCCGGTTCCGGCGTGGCAGCGCAGATAGCCGTCGGCATAGCCGAGGTTCGCCACCGCCACCCGCGTGGACCGCGGGGCGGTCCAGGTGGCGCCATAGCCCACCGTTTCGCCCGCCGGGACAGTCCGCACCTGCAGCACGCGCGTTTCGGGATAAGCGACCTGCCGGATTTGCCCCGCCGCCTCGCCGCGCGGTAAGCCGCCATAGAGCGCAAGCCCGGGACGGGTCAGGTCGAAGGCATAGTCGGGGCCGAGGCAGATGCCGGCGCTGTTCGCGAGGCTGTAACGCTGCGCCGGGATCTCGCTGCGCACCGCGCGGAAAGCAGCAAGCTGCGCCGCATTTTGCGCGCTGTCCTCATCCGCCGAAGCCAGATGGCTGAGCAGATTGACGATGCCGAGCCCGTCGAGCGCCCCGCCCAGCGCCTCTTCGACACGCAGGCCGAGCCGGTTCATGCCCGTGTCGACCATCACGTCGCACGGACGGCCTTCGCCTGCCGCGCGCCAGCGCGCCACCTGTTCGACGCTCGCGAGCACAGGACGCGCGGGCAGCGTGCGCGCGGCGACCATGTCGGTCACGCCCACGCCGTGCAGCACCGATAGCGACACGCCCGCAGGCAAGGGCATCAGCGCCGCCGCTTCGGCCCAGGTGGCGACGAAGAAATGCCGGCATCCCGCCGCCGCAAGATGGCGCACGATGGCGCCAGCGCCGAGGCCATAGCCGTCGGCCTTCACCGCCGCGCCGCACGCCGCGGGGCCGCTGCGTTCGGCCAGCCAGCGCCAGTTATGGACGAGCGCGGCGGAATCGAGACGGAGCCGGAGCGGCGAAGCAATGTCGATCATCGCTTCGCCCTAGCCGGGAACGAACCCGCCGCCAATGGCCGTTCAGGCGTCGGCGGCGCGCTTGTCCCACTCGCCGGGCACGGGCTCCTTGAGCATGAAGGCGGCGACCAGGAACGCGACGAGCACGACGCCCCATGTGTACCACAAGCCCGCATAGGCATTGCCCGTCACCGCGGCGATCAGGCTGGCGATGAACGGCAGGAAGCCCCCGAAATAGCCGGTGCCGATATGATAGGGGATCGACAGCGAGGAATAGCGTACGTGCGGCGGAAACATCTCGGCGAGCAAGGCGGCGACGGGGCCATAGGTAAAGCCCGACAGCGCGCTGAGGCCGAGCAGCGCGAGCAGGATCACCGCGAGGCTGCCCACCCCCGGTACCTGCTTGTCGAAGCCATAGCCCATTGCCTCGAGCGCTGGCCGCAGCAGCGCCGGATCTTCGCTGGCGACCTCGCGGCCGCCGATATGGATTTTCACGCTGTCCAAGCCGCTTCCCGACGGCTGCACCTTATAGGGTACGCCCAGCTTGGTGAGTTCGGCAATCGTGCGGCCGCAAGCCGTCGTCTGCTGCTTCTGTTCGAAGGGATTGTAGGAACATTGGCTGCCGGTCACGACGACCGGCGCCTTTGCCGCCGCCTCCTTGAGCGCAGGATTGGCAACTGCGCCCATCATCCAGAAGAGCGGAAAGAGGACAACCAGCGTCACCGCATAGCCCCAGACGATCGGCTTCTTGCGCCCGATCCGGTCCGACAATTTGCCCGCCCAGATGAAAAATCCCATGCCGAGCGCGGCGGCGAGGCCAACGATGACCTCGGCCGCAGTGTCGTCGACCTTCATCGGGCCTTTCAGGAAAGCGAGGCCCGAGAACATCGCGGTGTACCAGATGACGGTCAGCCCCGCCGCGATCCCGAACAGCGCGACGAAGATGCGCTTGGGGTTGCCGGGATAGGTAAAGCTTTCCTTCAGCGGATTCTTGGCGATCTCCCCCTCTTCCTTCATCGCCTGAAACACCGGGCTTTCGGAGAGTTTGAGCCGCATCCACAGCGAAATCGCGAGCAGCAGCAGCGACAGCAGGAATGGCACGCGCCAGCCCCAGCTTTCCCAGACATCGGCGGGCATCGCCGCCTTGCACGACAGCACGACGATCAGGCTGAGGACAAAGCCGCCGACGACGCTCGCCTGGATGAAGCTGGTATAGAAACCGCGCCGTTCGGGCGGCGAATGTTCAGCGACATAGACCGCGGCGCCGCCATACTCGCCGCCGAGCGCCAATCCCTGCAATATGCGCAGCAGGATGACGATGATCGGCGCCGCGATGCCGATCGTCGCGGCCGAGGGGATCATCCCGACCCCGGCGGTGGCGATCCCCATCAGGGTGACGGTGACGAGGAAGGTATATTTGCGCCCCAGCCGGTCGCCGAGAAAGCCGAACAGCACCGCGCCGAGCGGCCGGAAACCGAAGCCGACGGCAAAGCCGGCCCACACCAGCAGCACTTCCAGCGTCGCGTTGTCGCTCGGGAAAAAGGCTTTGCCGATAATCGCGGCTAGCGTGCCGTAGATGAAGAAATCGTACCATTCGAAGATGGTGCCCGCCGACGAGGCGGCGATGACCATGCGAATATCCTTCGCGGTCGGTTCATAGACCGCGCCATGATCGGCGACGGCGGCTGCGTCGGTCATATACTCTCCCCTGCCCCGGTTCGGGCTTGCCACCGTTTCTAGCGGGCGCCCAACCGCGCGCAAGCCTTCGCTTGGCGCCGCGGCCTATCGGTGGCAGATTGCGGGCCATGCAGTTCATCGACCTTTCGATCCCGATCACCAACGACGTCGTCTCCGACCCGCCGGTGATGCGCCCGCAAATCAGCTACATGACCCACGAGACGACGTGGGAACAGATTGCGATGTTCTCTCCGGGACTCGCGAAGGATGACCTTCCCGACGGCGAAGGCTGGGCGGTCGAAAGCCTGACGTTGAGCACGCACAACGGCACGCATATGGACGCGCCGTGGCATTTCCATTCGACCACCGATGCGGGCGCAACGCCGGCGCCCTGCATCGACGAAGCGCCGCTCGACCTCTTTTTCCGGCCCGGCGTCAAACTCGACTTTTCGGATCGCCCCGCGGGCCATGTCGTCAGCGCGGCCGAGGTGGAGGCCGAACTGGCGCGGATCGGCCACACCCTCCAGCCCTTCGACATCGTGCTCGTCCAGTCGGGCGCGATCTACGGCACCGACAATTTCACCGATCAGGGCTGCGGCATGGGGGCCGAGGCGACGCTTTATCTGACGGAACGCGGCGTGAAGGTCGTCGGCACCGACGCGTGGAGTTGGGACGCCCCGTTCAGCCACACCGCGAAACGCTGGGCCGAAACGCGCGATCCTTCGATCATCTGGGAAGGCCATAAGGCGGGACGGATCAGACCTTATTACCAGATCGAGAAGCTGACGGGGCTCGCTGCGCTGCCCCCGACCGGCTGGACGCTGTCCTGCTTCCCGGTGAAGATCGAGCGCGCGAGCGCCGGCTGGATCCGCGCGGTGGCGTTGATCGATGGCGCACCGGTTTCGCACACCGATTGACGGCGGCGGGCGAACGGCGCAGCATCGCGCCATGGCTTTCACGATCACCCCCAGCGGTCAGGCGTGCGGCGCCGCGATCACCGGCGTCGACCTGACGCAGCCGCTTTCGGCCGGCGACGTGGCCGACATCCGCGCGGCGTGGCTCGACCATCATGTCCTCGCCTTTCCCGGCCAGTCGCTGCTTGACGACGATCTTGAGCGGTTCACGCAATATTTCGGCGGCTTCGGTGACGATCCCTTCATCGCACCGATTGCGGGCCGCCGCCATGTCATCGCGGTCAAGCGCCGCGCCGACGAAACCGCGCCGCTATTTGCCGAAAATTGGCACAGCGACTGGAGCTTTCAGGCGCGGCCACCGGCCGGAACCTGTCTTTACGGCATCACCATCCCGCCCGTTGGCGGCAACACCGAATTTGCGAACCAGCATGCGGCGCTCGCCGCCATGCCGGACGCGCTGCGCGCCCGGATCGAGGGGCGCCGCGCGATCCACAGCGCGCGCGGCGGCTATGCCCCCTCGGGCATGTATGGCGCAAACGACAAGGGCCGCAGCATGGACATCCGCCCCGGCGAAGCGGCGATGGCGACGCAGGCGCACCCGATCATCCGCCGGCACCCCGAAACGGGCCGCGAGGGCCTGTTCGGCTGCGCGGGCTATATCGTAAAGATCGAGGATATGGACGATGCCGAAGCGCTGCCGCTGATCGTCGAGTTGTTGCACTGGCAGGGGCGCGAGGAATTTCGTTACAGCCACAAATGGGACGCGGGAACGCTGCTGATGTGGGACAATCGCTCGGTCCTCCACCGCGCGACCGGCGGCTATGACGGCTATGACCGCCTGCTCCACCGCACGACGATCGCCGCGTGGGACGGCTGACGGCCGCACAAAGCGCCACCTATTTCGCACCATCTCCGGAAAGCTCTCCCATGCGTCTCCTCGCCCTTGCCCTGCTTCCCTTTGCCGCCTTGCTCACCGGAGGCGCCGCGCCGGAGCGCCCGCGCGCGCCGTTCGATGGGGCGTGGATGTCCTGCGAAACCTATCGCGGCGCGCAAATCTGTTCATACAAGCTGATGCGGCAAAGTGGCGCGCGCGTGTGCGGCGTTCAGCAATATTTCGCCACCAATGCCTATTATGTGCAGCGTTTTATCGCGAAGGCCGACGGTAACAGCGCGCATGTCGAACGCATTTGCGGCGATCCCGGCTCCGAAACGTCCAGCTATTGCACCGGACGGGCCCCCTCTGGAGCCGCCAAGGTCGGATGGGAACCAACCGATCGGGTACTCCATGCCTGCGGTAAACGATTGTACGCAACCGCTCCCGGCCAGAGCTTCAGCTGCGCGAGCGCGCGCCCCGATACGGGTGTGCCGAAGGTTCGCTCGCTCGCCGGAAACGGCCCCGCACCGGAGGATGCCGTATGGCTGGCCTCGTGCATCGAGGGCAACGACGACTAGCGGACGCCCGGCGCTAGGCTCGGTCCCTCTCGCGGCTCAGTGTCGATACGACGCCCCAGGCGATCAGCGCCTGCCCCGCGAAATAGAGCGGCCAGACGAGCCACAGGGTGACGTCTTTCGAAAGCGCGCCGCCTTCGCCGGCAAAGATGAACAGGTCGCTCGCCAGGAACAGCATCGCGCCGATCCCGGTGCGATAGCGCGGAAAACGGCTCGTCCACGCCGAAGCTGCCATCGCGGCGACGAGCGCGGTATAGCCGACCGCCGCCGCGCCGTCGGGCGCACCGCGCGTCAGCCCCCACGCGATGACGAGCGCCGCCGGAACGGTCAGCCAGCCGAGCCAGCGCTGCGGGGCCGACAGTGCCGGGCGCCGGTTACGCCAGTAAAGGATGATCGCGGTGACATGCCCAGCCGCAAAAGCCAGCGCGCCGACGATCAGCCCCCTGGCGTCGAGCAGATAGTCGCCGAGCGCCCCGAAACCGAGCGTCAGCGCGATCAGGCGGCCATCGGTGCCGCGCGCATTCGCGGCGGCCCACAAGGCGAGCAGCGCAGCCCCGCTCGTCTTCCACGCCCAGATCGCGGGGCCGTGCCAATGCTGATGAACCGCGACGAAAAAGCTGACACCGCCGACCAGCGCGAGCCACCAAAGCCACCGCGCGCGATCCCAACCCCGTTCATCGCTCATCGCCCACCCCTTTGCATCTTGCTCACAAGGCGCCTACTGCGCGGCGGATCGGGTACAAGTCAACGGATAGCGTATAGTGGCTCACGACATTCATATCATCGGCGGCGGCCTCGCAGGATCGGAGGCGGCATGGCAGCTTGCCGAGGCGGGCTACCGCGTGCGCCTGTCCGAAATGCGCGGGGGCGGCGACATGACCCCGGCGCATCAGGGCGACACGCTCGCCGAAATGGTGTGTTCGAACAGCTTTCGCAGCGATGACGGCGACAGCAACGCCGTCGGTCTGCTCCACCGCGAGATGCGCAGCCTCGGCTCGATCATCATGCGCCAAGCCGATGCCACAAAAGTTCCCGCCGGGTCGGCGCTCGCGGTCGACCGCGATCTCTTTTCGGGCGGCGTCACCAAAGCGCTTGCCGAGCATCCCAATGTCACGATCGTGCGCGAACGCGTCGACACGCTGCCGACCGAGGGCATGACGATCGTCGCGACGGGACCGCTCACCGCCGCCAGCCTCGCGGAGAGCATCGGCGTCGCAACGGGGAAGGACGCGCTTGCCTTTTTCGACGCGATCGCGCCCATCGTTTACCGCGACAGTATCGACATGGACATCGCCTGGATGGCGAGCCGCTGGGACAAGGTCGGGCCGATCGGCGACGGCAAGGATTATATCAACTGCCCGATGGACAAGGATCAATATTACGCCTTCGTCCAGGGGCTGATCGACGGCGATAAGACCGAATTCAAGGACTGGGAAAAGGACACGCCCTATTTCGAGGGCTGTATGCCGATCGAGGTGATGGCCGAACGCGGCGTCGAAACGCTGCGCTTCGGGCCCATGAAGGGCGTCGGGCTGGACAATCCGCGCACCGGGCGCTGGCCCTATGCCGTCGTCCAGCTCCGCCAGGACAATGCGCTCGGCACCTTGTGGAACATGGTCGGCTTCCAGACCAAGCTGAAGCATGGCGCGCAGGTCGAGCTGTTCCGCACCATTCCGGGGCTCGAAAAGGCCGAGTTCGCGCGGCTAGGCGGTCTTCACCGCAACAGCTTCATCCGGTCGCCCGAACTGCTCGACGGCCAGCTTCGCCTGAAATCGGCGCCGCATATCCGCTTTGCGGGTCAGATCACCGGCTGCGAAGGCTATGTCGAAAGCGCCGCGATCGGCCTTGTCGCCGCGCGCTTCGCGATCGCCGAGCTCAGCGGTCGTTCGCTACCGCCGCCGCCGCCCGAAACGGCGCTCGGCGCGCTGCTCGGCCACATCACCGGCGGCGCCGACGCTGCATCCTATCAGCCGATGAACGTCAATTTCGGGCTGTTCCCGCCGGTTGCGGAGGATGTCCGCAAGAAGGACCGCAAGCTCGCCTACACGCAGCGCGCGGGCGCGGCGCTGGCCGAGTGGATGAAAGTGGCGGACGGCGTCGCCGCGTAACCGCGCGCGCCCCGCGATCAGGGCGCGTCGCCCAATATCCAGTCGATACCTGCGGCGACATGGATGCGCGCCGTATCATACACCGGCAGCACGTTTGCGTCGGGATCGACAAGCATCACCAGTTCGGTGCAGGCCAGAACAAGCGCCTGAATATCCTGCTTGGCGATGTCGGTGATGAAGGTGCGCATCGTCCGGCGCGAATCCTCAGTCACCTTGCCCTGCATCAACTCGTCATAGATGATGCGGTCGATCTCCTCGGCGCGGCTCGCGTCATAGGGGGCGAGCGTCAGGCCGTGGCGCACGAGCCGCTGGCGGAACCAGGGTTCGGTCATGACGTTGCGGGTGCCGATCACTGCCGCCGCCTTCACGCCGTCGGCGCGCATCTTTTCGCCCGTTTCGTCGACGATATGAAGCAGCGGGATCGAAATCGCCGCAGCGACGTCGTCCGCCACCTTGTGCATCGAATTGGCCGCGATCATCAGCGCCGTCGCCCCCGCCGCCTCGAGCCGCCGCGCCGATGCGATCAGCACCTCCTTCGCGTGATCCCATTGCTCAGGTGTCGAGAGCCGCGACAGATCGCAATAATTCAGGCTTTCCATCAGGATCGGCGCGGAACAGCCGGTGCCGACCCGCTTTTGCAGCCCCTTGTTGAGGTGCCGATAATAAAGCTCGGTCGATGCCCAGCTCATTCCTCCGATCAAACCGATTTTGCGCATGGATGACGTCTATCCCTTCATCGTCACCCCGGCGAAGGCCGGGGTCTCGCCGTCCATTTCCGACGCGAGGTTGAGATCCCGGCCTTCGCCGGGATGACGATTCGGGTCAATGCCCCTCAGTCTGGAGGCGGCGGGCCCGTCGGGGCACCGCATCCGCTTTTCTTTGACGCGGCTCGCCGCACACGGCAGACCGGCGCGATGGACGCGATCCGGCACTATTTTCTGGCCCAGCTCGCGGAGCAGGAAGCCGAAGCGGCCCGGCACCTTGGCGACAGCTATTGGACCGACAGCCGCACCGGGCGCAACGTCGGGCTGGACGAGCTGCAGGCGATCGGCGCGATGAAAACCATCGCGCTCGACCCGCGCCCCGGCGAGGAAGATGCGCACATCTATCTGAGCCGCCTGCTCGCCGATCTCGACGATGTCGCGAGCCGCTTTCGCGCGGCCGCGCCCGATCCCGACGGTTATGGTATCGCGACGATCGGCACCGTCGCGCGCCGGCTTGCGGCCTTCGGCTCTGACCCTAGTGTCCGCTTCCGCTCAGCGCCTTGACGATGTCGTCAGCCATCTTCTTGGCATCGCCGAGCAGCATCATCGTCTGGTCCATGTAGAAGACGTCGTTATCGACGCCAGCATAGCCGACGCCGCCCATCGACCGCTTCACGAACAGCACGGTCTTTGCCTTTTCGACGTCGAGCACCGGCATGCCATAGATCGGCGACGACTTGTCGGTCTTGGCGGCCGGGTTGGTCACGTCGTTAGCGCCAATCACAAAGGCGACGTCGCATTGCGCGAATTCGCCGTTGATGTCCTCAAGCTCGAACACTTCGTCATAGGGCACATTCGCTTCGGCGAGCAGCACGTTCATATGGCCGGGCATGCGGCCCGCGACCGGATGGATCGCATATTTGACGTTCACGCCCTCTTTCTTGAGCATGTCCGACATTTCGCGCAGCGCGTGCTGCGCCTGTGCCACCGCCATGCCGTAGCCGGGAACGATGATGACATTTTCCGCCTGGCTCATTAGGAAGGCCGCGTCTTCGGCGCTGCCAGGCTTCCACGGGCGCTGTTCCTTCGAACCGCCCGCACCGCCGCCCGAATCGTCGGCGCCGAAGCCGCCGGCAATGACGCTGATGAAGCTGCGGTTCATCGCGCGGCACATGATGTAGGAGAGGATCGCGCCCGACGAACCGACGAGCGCGCCGGTGATGATCATCGCGGTGTTGCCGAGCGTGAAGCCCATCGCCGCCGCGGCCCAGCCCGAATAGCTGTTGAGCATCGACACGACAACCGGCATGTCGGCGCCGCCGATCGGGATGATCAGCAGGAAACCGATCAGGAAGCTCAATGCGGTGATCGTCCAGAAAACCCACGGCGACTGGTCGGTCAGGAAATAGGCGACAAGGCCGATGATCGCGGCGAGCGTGCCGAGGTTGATGACGTGCCGCGCGGGCAGCATGATCGGGGCGCCCGACATATTGCCGTTGAGCTTCAGAAAGGCGATGACCGAGCCCGAAAAGGTGATCGCGCCGATGGCGATGCCGAGGCCCATTTCGATCCGGCTGACCGCAAAAATCTGCCCCATCTCGTCGGCGATATGGAAGGCGCCGGGATTGAGGTAGGCCGCCGCCGCCACCGCAACCGCCGCAAGGCCGACGAGACTGTGAAACGCCGCCACGAGCTGCGGCATCGCTGTCATCGCGATCCGGCGTGCCATGACGATACCGATGATGGCGCCGATCGCGATCGCGCCCAATATCTCCGCCATCGCCGTGACATCGATCCCGACATAGCTGTTCGCGGCGTCGCCGCTTTTCCACGGCGCTTGGGTAATCAGCGTCGTGACGACCGCAATCGTCATGCCGATCATGCCAAAACGGTTGCCGCGCCGTGACGATGCCGGGCTCGACAGACCGCGCAGCGCGAGGATGAACAGGATGCCCGAGGCGAGATAGGCCAGCGCCACCCAGGGATTGATCGGTGCTACTTCGTGCATGCTAATTCCCCCGTCGGGCCATCCGTCCATGGCCCGTCAAATCCTTGGTTCGCAGCGCCTTAACGCTCTTTTTTCTTGTACATTGCGAGCATGCGTTCGGTGACCGCAAAGCCGCCGAAAATATTGATGCTCGCCATCACGACCGCGGCGAGGCCGAGCCATTTCGAGCTTGCCGAGCCCGCCGCCGCACTGGCGATCAGCGCGCCGACGATGATGACCGACGAAATCGCGTTGGTCACGCTCATCAGCGGCGTGTGCAGCGCCGGCGTCACCGACCAGACGACGAAATAGCCGACGAAACAGGCCAGGACGAAAATCGAAAAGATGGAAATGAAATCCACGGCGCGCTCCCCTGCTGATTCCGCGTCGGCACCTCTTGCCGTGGGAGCGAAGGCCTGTCGACTCCAAAGCTGTCAAAAAGTCGCGCCCGCGCATCTCCAGGCCGGAAGTCGCGGGCGCTTTGTGAAATATAATTGCGCGTCAGGACAATTTACATCTTGGGTAGCAGCACCGCGTCGATGACATGGACGACACCGTTCGCCTGTCCCACGTCCGCCTGCGTCACCGCTGCCTTGTTGCCGCTCGCGCTCGTCAGGATGATCGCCTCGCCCGATTTGGTCGCGGTCAGATCCTGCCCGTCGAGCGTCTTGAGCACCGCCTTGCCGCCGCCCGCATCGATCTTCGATGCCAGATCGGCGGCGGTCAGCCTGCCCGGCACGACATGATATTTGAGCACGCCGGCCAGCACCACCTTTTGCGCCGGACGCGCCCAGCCGTCGCGCGTGACCGCCGGAACCTGCGCAAATGCGGCATCATTCGGCGCAAACAGCGTGAAAGGCCCCGGCCCCGACAGCGTATCGGCCAGTCCGGCCTCATTCACCGCCGCGGTCAGCTGGCTCAGTATCGGCGAGGCAGCCGCATTGGCGAGGATCGTCTTGTCAGGCGCCATCGCGGCACCGCCGACCTGCGGATTGGCGCTCGCGGTGACGACATCGTTCATCGCGCCGCTTTCTGTTTCGGCCTTGGGCGGATCGGGCGTCTTGTTGCAGCCGCTAAGCGCCAGCGCCGCCACCATGGCGCCCATGAGCAAGCCGGATTTCGTCACCTCTGATCTCCTTGCGGAAACGGCCCGAACGGCCCCGTGCCACATCGCGCGGCACCCCGATTCGCAACGCCATTGGCGCGCGAAAGTTTCAGAAAAAAGTCAGCCGGACGCGTCCAGCGGAACGCCTAACCCAACAGCCGCTCGTTCACGACCTTGCCGCCCTGCGTCAGCCGCACGGCATTGCCGATTTCCTCGTCGAGCACGGGCTTGCCCGCTTCCTTGTCCCAGAAGGCCGACAGGAAATTGAACAGGTTGCGGCTGAACAGCGCGCTGGTGTCGGCGGGCATCAGTGCCGCGATATTCTTTGCGCCGATCACGGTGACACCGTGGATCTGCTTCGTTTCGCCGGCCGCCGAGCCTTCGACATTGCCGCCGCTTTCGGCCGCCATGTCGACGATCACGCTGCCCGTGCGCATCGTCGCGAGCTGCGCGTCCGAAATCAGCCGCGGCGCGGGGCGCCCCGGGATCAGCGCGGTGGTGATGACGATATCCTGCTTGGCGATATGCCCCGACACCAGCTCAGCCTGGGCTTTCTGATATTCGTCGGACATTTCGGTGGCATAGCCGCCCGCACCTTCGCCCTCGATCCCCGCGACGCTTTCGACGAAGATCGGCTTCGCGCCGAGGCTGAGAATCTGTTCCTTGGTCGCCGAGCGCACGTCGGTCGCGCTGACCTGTGCCCCCAGGCGCCGCGCGGTCGCGATCGCCTGGAGCCCGGCGACGCCGACGCCCATGATGAACGCCTTGGCCGCGCTGACGGTGCCAGCAGCGGTCATCATCATCGGAAAGGCGCGGCCATAGGCGTTTGCCGCCATCAGCACCGCCTTGTAGCCCGCGAGATTCGCTTGGCTGGACAGGATATCCATCGACTGCGCGCGCGTGATACGCGGCATGAATTCCATCGCCAGCGCCTCGATGCCAAGCTTGGCATAGTCGTCGACCCGCGCGCGCTCGCCAAACGGGTTGAGCCCCGCCGCCAGCCACGCCCCGTCGGCAAATCCCGACAGGCTCTTGGGATCGGGGCCCTGAATGCCGAGGATGATATTCGCACCCTTTAGCACCTCGGCGCGGCTGCTAACGCTCGCCCCTGCAGCGGTGTAATCGGCGTCGGCGATCGAGGCCGTAACCCCCGCGCCACTTTCGACGGCAACTTCAGCGCCCAGGCCGATGAATTTCTTCACCGTTTCCGGGGTCGCAGCGACACGGGTCTCGCCCGCGGCGAGTTCCTTCAGCACGGCGATGCGCATGACCGGCGCCGCTTAGGAAGAGATCAGAAGGACGACGACCACGGCGGCGATCACGGTTGCGATCGTGCCGACCTTCAAAAGGCCCAGAAAGCCTTCATAGGTCTGGTTCGCCGTTTTCATATCCTGTTCCGCCATGGCCATTCCCCTTTGCCTTGTACCCGCTTGATACGTGGTATCCGCTTGTTTCCTGCCCGCCGGCGCTGCGCCGGGCGCCCGCCAGAATCGGATATCGCGCCGGTCTTAGCCATGCGCCCCCTGATGCTCAATAGCGGGTTTTGCGCCGCGGCGCATAGCGGGCAAAAGCCTGGTGGCCTTAATCCGGCCTTTACCCATCCCGGTTACACATGGCGGCTACCGCGGACACCGGCACCTTGCGTGCCGACAAAAGGGGCAATTGGGAAGCGATGGCGAACGCGCGCGACACGCGAATGGTGATGATCGTCGACAGCGAACCGGCGCAGCAGCGATTCCTTTCGGCGCTGGTGTCGCGGGGCGGCTGGCGCAGCGTCGTCGCCGCCGACACCGACACCGCGCTCGCGAAGCTCGGCACCCAGGAAGGCATGGCGCTCGACGCCGTGCTCGTCGATCAGGGCGCGCCGGGTGTGCCGATCCCCGAATTCATCGCCGAACTGCGCCGCTGGCGCCCGGCGCTGCCGCTTATCGTCATCACCATGCGCAACGGCGTCGAAGTCGCGGTTGCCGCGATGCGCGCAGGCGCGAGCGATTTCGTGCAAAAGCCCATCGCGCCCGACCGGCTGCTCGGCGCGCTCGACCGCATCGTCTCGCAGACCGGCCCGCAGGGCGAATTGCGCCCGCTCACCGAAAAGCTGCGCGCGCCGCTCGCCTTCGAAGAAATCATCGGTTCGTCGCCTAATTTCCGTAGCGCGCTGGCGATCGCCGCCAAGGCCGCGCGCGCCCGCGTGCCGGTAATGATCAACGGCAAGCCGGGCACCGGCAAGGAAGTCTTTGCCCGCGCGATCCACAGCGCCAGTCCGCGTGCGCGCGGCCCGCTGGTGATGGTCGATTGTTCGGCGGTATCGCCGGGGCTTATCGGATCGGGGCTGTTCGGCCACGAACGCGGCGCCTTTCCCGGCGCCTTCGACCGGCAGGTCGGCCGACTGGTGCAGGCCGACGGCGGCAGCATCATCATCGACCATGTCGAATGTATCCCGCTCGACACGCAGGCGAAACTCGTCGAATTTCTGAACAGCGGCGAAGTGCAGATGATCGGCGGATCGATCCGCCAGACCGTCGATGTCCGGATAATCGCGACGAGCGCCAGCCCGCTCGACAAGCTGATCGAGGCGGGACATTTCCGCGAAGACCTGTTCTACGCGCTGTCGACCGCGCAATTCACTCTGCCCTCGCTTTCCGAACGGCGCGGCGATGTCGGACCGCTCGCCCGCCATCTGCTCACGCGCATCGGCGGCCTGCCCGGCATGGGACCGATCGGCATTACCGACGATGCGCTGCGTCTGCTCGCCGCCTATGCGTGGCCGGGCAATGTCCGTCAGTTGCAGGACGTGCTCTTCCGCGCGGCGGTCGAGAGCAAGACCGACGTTCTGACGAGCGCCGATTTCAAGGCGATCGAAGCCGCGCTCGGCGGCAGCGTCGGCGGCGACGCCAATGTCGCGATCAACGGCGAAGCGATCGGTGTCACGCTTTACCTTCCCGACGGCAATCTGCGCCCGCTCGAGGATATCGAAGCCGACGTCATCCGCCTCGCCATCGGCCACTATCGCGGCCGCATGAGCGAAGTCGCCCGCCGGCTCGGGATCGGGCGCTCGACGCTGTATCGCAAGCTCAGCGATCTGGGGATCGACACCGCAGCCTAAGCCGCGCCGATCGCCTGCTCGATCTGCGCCGTGTCGGCATTGGTCAGCGTCTTGGCGAGTTCGCCGACCAGCCGCTTTTCCAGTTCGCGATGATAATGACCGCGCATCACGCCAAGCGTGTGCGGATCGGCAATCACCAGCAGTTTTTCGATTTCGTTGTCGAGGATGCGCTTGTTGAGCAGCGCCGCGACCCCCGCCGCGTGACCGCGTTCGTCAAGGTCGCGGGGTTCGGGCTTCGCGCCGCCGCGGTTTCCGGCGTCGACCTCCGGGCTGGCCGCATCGACAAGGTTGATAAGGTCGGCATCGCCATCGTTGCGAAACAGAACGAAGCGGTTGCCGTCGGCAACGGCGACATGGGCGCCATGGGGAAGTTGCATGGAAGTCTCCTTCGGAGCCCGCAATCGGAGCGGGCCTTCAAGAAGGGGACGCATGACAGTGCTGCAGGGTTTCCTCTCCCGCGACCGATGGAGGAACTCAGGCGGTCAGCGCCGCATCCCGCAGCCCGCGCCACACCCGCAGCGCCTGCCGGTTTTCGGCCACATCATGCACCCGCAGCAACTGTGCGCCCTGCGTCGCAGCCTGATAATGCAGCGCGACCGTGCCGCCAAGGCGCTGGTCTGCAGGGGCTTCGTTATCCAGCGCACCGATCAGGCGCTTGCGGCTCGCCCCGAAGAGCAGCGGGCAGCCGAGGGTGTGGAAGAGCGCAAGACCATTGATCAGCGCCAGATTGTCGGCGACCCCCTTGCCGAAGCCGATGCCCGGATCGACGATGATCTTTGCGGGGTCGATGCCCGCCGCGATGCAGTCTGCGACACGCTCGGCGAGCATGTCGTAAACATCGAACAGGACATGCGCGTAGGTGCCGCCTTCGTGCGGATCGCTCTTTGCCGACGGCGCGTGCATCAGCACGACGGCGCAGCCCGCGCGCGCCACGACCTCCGTCGCACGGTCGTCGTAGCGCAGCGCCGAAATATCGTTGACGATCGTCGCCCCGGCTGCGAGCGCCGCCTCCATGACCGCCGCCTTGCGCGTGTCGATCGACACCGCGGTTCCCCCGCGCGCAAGCGCCGCGACGACATTTTCGACGCGCTTGACCTCATCGCCTTCCCAGACCAGCGGCGCGCCGGGCCGCGTCGATTCCCCCCCGACATCGACGATCGCCGCCCCTGTCGAGGCCATGGCGAAACCGGCCTCGATCGCCGCTGCCTCGTCGACCGTCTTGCCGCCGTCGGAAAAGCTGTCGGGCGTGACGTTGAGGATGCCCATGATCTGCGGCTCGCCGAGCCGTACCGTGCGCGCGCCCAGCGTGAGCGCGCCGCGCGGTCGTTGGGTCGCGGCCCGCTGCGCGCGCGCTGCCTCGGCGAGCCGGCTGGGCATCGCGGCAATCCAGTCGTCGAGTTCGGCCACCGGCACCACCGCCGAGCGGATTATGTCATTGTCGCGCAGGCTGACATGCCAGGCGGCGAACCAGATCATCGCGTCGGCGAGGCGCAGGCAATGCTCGTCAAGTTCGTGCGGCCGATCGACGAAGCAGGTCGGGCAGAGGTAAACGCGCGCATCCTCCCATGTCGTGCCGAAGTCCGGCTTGGTGAGTGGAACGAACATGCAATCCCTTTCCCCTCGCCCCCGCGGAAGCGGGGGCCGTAGTCGGCTTGTCGCGGCGCGGCAGTGCGATCTAGCCCACGGCCCCCGCCTTCGCGGCGACGACCAGGCTTATGCCTCGTTCGCGAGCAACCAGTCCTGCCGCACCGTGTCGATCACGCGCAATTCCTTGCCCGTATCGACGTGCCAAAATGTCCAGCCGTTGCAGCTCGGCGCGCCCTGCACGCCCGCACCGACCTTGTGGATCGACCCCGCGGGTTGCCCCTCGCATTCCAGACTGCCGTCAACACGCACCACCGCCTTCCAGCGGCGCTTCGTATCGGTGAGCGTCGTTCCCGGTGCAATCATGCCGCATTCGACCAGCGTGCCGAAGGCGACGCGCGTTGCGGCCTTGGGCGCCATCATCGTCCGCACCGTGCTTTCGTCGAGCGGCAGCGCCATTTCGATGCGCTCCTTTGCCGCTTCGATATAGCCGTCCTCGCGTTCGATGCCGATGAAGCGGCGGCCAAGGCGCTTGGCGACCGCGCCGGTGGTTCCGGTGCCGAAAAACGGGTCGAGGATCACGTCGCCGGGGTTCGAGCAGGCGAGCAGGATGCGATACAACAGCGCCTCGGGCTTCTGGGTCGGGTGCACTTTCGTGCCGCCCTTCTTGAGCCGTTCCTGACCGCCGCAGATGGGGATCAGCCAGTCGGAGCGCATCTGAAGTTCGTCGTTGAGCGTCTTCATCGCGCGATAATTGAAGGTGTAGCGCGACTTTTCGCCCATCGAGGCCCAGATCAGCGTCTCGTGCGCATTGGTAAAGCGCGTGCCCTTGAAATTGGGCATCGGGTTCGCCTTGCGCCACACGATATCGTTCAGGATCCAATAGCCATTGTCCTGAAGCGCGGTGCCGACGCGGAAGATGTTGTGATAGCTGCCGATCACCCAGATGCTGCCATTGGGTTTGAGGATGCGCTTCGCTTCCTTGAGCCACGCATGGGTGAAACGGTCATAAGCCGCGAGACTGTCGAACTTGTCCCAATCATCGTCGACGGCGTCGACCTGGCTGCCGTCGGGACGATGCAGATCGCCGCCGAGCTGGAGGTTATAGGGCGGGTCGGCGAAGATCATGTCGACCGATGCCGCCGGCAGGCTGCGCATCATGGCGATGCAGTCGCCTTGCAGGATGCTGTCCAGCGGCAGATCGAGCGGGGCCGCTTTCGGCGTCCGCTGTTTTGCGGCCGGCGCCTTGACCCGTTCCATAACACCCATGTTTCGCCCCTGTCCTTGTCCGAAAGAAGCCCCTGATGAGTCCGGCGGAGTCCGCCGTCAAGCGCAGGATTCTAGGGATTCCGCCTCTCGAAATGGTTAACGCGTCGAGAACGAAAGGAGTCTGCCACGACATATGGAGTCTCGCGCGACTCGGGGACTCAACCACTGGTGGTGTGGCCGTCAGGACTCAGCGGCGAATTTTTTTCGATTTGGCGCCCAACCAAGTGCCATTCGGGTTCAAATTCCCGGATCGACCCCGGTGAGGTCGACCGAACGCTCCCACAATTCGCGCCCCAGCTTCGGGTCGCGCGCCGCCTTGGTCGCGCGCGCGGGTCCCGACGCGCCGCTGATCTCGCCCAGCCCCTGCGGTCCCAGATAGTCGCCGCCCTGCACATGGGCGCCCGTTGCCGCCTGCAAGGTCGGCCAGGCGCCCTGCGCCGCGCTGTTGAAAAATGGCGTGGCCAGCGGCGTCATCGACCGCAGCGGCCACGGCAGATGGCGTGTCAGCTCGGTGAGCGCGACACCCGGATGCGCGCCGATCGCCTGCGTCGCCCGCCCCGCCGCGCCCAGCCGGCGATCGAGCTCGAACATATAGGACAGATTGGCGAGCTTGCTCGCCTGATAGCGCGACCAGCCATGATAGCCGCGCCGGGCATCCAGATCGCTGAAGTCGATCGTTCCGCTCTTGTGCGCCAGGCTGGCGGTGACGACGATCCGGTCGTCGACATGACCATGTATCAAGCCGGTAAAGGCAAAAGTACCGAGGTGATTGACCCCGAACTGCAATTCGAAGCCCTGCGCGGTCAGCGACCGCGGCGGGATCATGACGCCCGCATTGTTGACGAGGACGTCGATGCGCGGTCCGGCGCGTACCGCGGCCGCCGCCTCGCCAACCTGATCGAGATCGGCGAGATCGAGCCGCACGAAGGACAGGTCGGCGCCGGGAACATCGTCCGCGATGCGCGCCATTGCCGCCTCGGCGCGCGCTGCGTCGCGGCAGGCAAGTACCACCGCCGCCCCGCGCGCCGCCAGGATGCGCGCGACTTCGAAACCGATGCCGGCATTGGCGCCGGTGACGAGGAAGCGGCGACCGGTCTGCGCGGATACATGCTCTGCCGAAAATCCGCTCATCGCCCTCTCCCGTCCGTCAGATCAGCGTCAGCTGTGCGACCGGCGCAAAGCTCGCGCGGTGGAGCGGTGTCGGCCCCAATTGCCGCAGCGCCGCCAGATGCTGCGCGGTGCCATAGCCCATATTCGTCTCCCAGCCAAAACCGGGAAAGCGGCGCGCCGCATCAGCCATAAAGCGGTCGCGATGCTCCTTGGCGATGATGCTCGCCGCCGAAATACAAGGGTGCAGCGCATCGCCGTCGACGATCGCCTGCGCGCGCCAGCGCCATCTGGGCAGGCGATTGCCGTCGACCAGCACCTCGCCGGGCTCGACCCCCAGTGCCTCGACCGCGCGCGTCATCGCAAGGAAAGTCGCCTGCAAAATGTTGATGCTGTCGATCTCGGTCACGCTCGCTTCGCCGACGCCCCAGCGGCAACGCGCCTTGATTTCGACCTCCAGCGCGGCACGGCGCTTCGCGCTCAATTTCTTGCTGTCGTCGAGACCGTCGATCCCGTCGTCGCACAGGATCACCGCGGCCGCGACCACCGGACCCGCGAGTGGTCCGCGCCCCGCCTCGTCGACGCCGACGACGATCATATCCGCCACGGCGGATAACGCCGGTATTCACCCGCCTGATAGAGGCACAGACGATTGCCCGCGGGATCGGTCAACCGCGCCTCGCGCCAGCCCCATTCCTCGTCGCGCGGCATCTGGTCGAAGCGCACCCCGCGCCGCGCGAGATAGGCGACCCAGGCGTCGAGCGCGCCGCTTTCCAGATAGGTGGTCGTTCCGCCCGCGTCGCCGTCGCCGACATGAATCGAGAGGGTGACGCCGTTCGCCGCCTCGAAGCGGGCATAGCCATTTGCGCCGCTATCGACGATCTGCGTCAGCCCCATTTGTTTGTAGAAGGCCACCGACGCCGCATAATCGGTCGCCGGCAGGGTGATCTGGTTGAGTGCGGGGCCGGTAAACAGCCCGTCGTTCCGCACCCCCTGCTGTCCCATCGGTCCATGCCCCTCGCCCAATCCAGGCGCATCCATCAGCGCCAAACGCACAAAGTCGCGTGCGCGCGCCACCGCGGGCTCGAGCGGCATACCCTGCGCCAGCCCTGTCGCGATCGCGCTGGCGAGCGTACAGCCGGTACCATGGGTGTTCGTCGTCGCGATACGCGGGGCTTCCCAGCGCGCCACTTCGCCCGCATCGGCTTCGATCAGCCGGTCGACCACGGTGTCGCCTTCGCCATGCCCGCCCTTGGCGAGCAGCGCGCAGCCATGGGCCAGCACCGCCGCCTCGCCGCCGAGCGCCGCCAGTTCGCCAAGATTGGGCGTCGCCACCGCCGCCCGGTCCAGCAGCGTCTCGAACGCGCGGATCGTGTCGGCGTCGGCAAGCACCGATCCGCTGGTGGCGACCATGACCGGGTCGAACACCACCGCGGCCCCGGCCATGTCGGGCCGGCGAAGCCGTTCGGCGACCGCCGCCGCGGTTGCCGCGCTGCCGATCATGCCGATCTTGACCGCATCGATGCCGATGTCGGCGACGACGCTGTCGATCTGCATCAACACCATCTCGGCCGGGACCGCGTGGACGCCCTGGACGCCCATCGTATTTTGCGCCGTAATCGCCGTGATCGCGGTCATCGCATGGCCGCCGAGCATGGTGACGGTCTTGATATCCGCCTGAATGCCCGCACCGCCGCCGCTATCGGAGCCGGCGATAATCAGAACGCGTGCGGTCAACGCTTGAACTTTCGCTCCGTCGAAGCGGGGAATTTCGCCAGCGCGGCGCCTTCGCGCAGCGGACGGTCGAGCAGGTCGCCGCCGCAATTGGGGCAGCGTTCGTCGAGTTTGTCGGCGCAGGTCGCGCAAAAGGTGCATTCGAACGAGCAGATGAAGGCGCCGTGGATGTCCGCGGGCAAATCGCGGCCGCAGCGTTCGCAATCGGGTCGCATTTCAAGCATGTATATATTCCTTAAAAACCGTTCGCCCCAAGCTTGTCGGAGGGGGCCGTTCTTCCTGCTCCGCTCATAGAGAAGAGAATGGTGCTTCGACAAGCTCAGCACGAACGGGGTGAGACTATTCGGTTTTCAATTCGCCGCCGCCGCGCGCACCGCATCGCAGATCATGTCGACGACCTGTTCAACCTCACCCGCATCGTCGCCTTCGGCCATGACGCGGATGACGGGTTCGGTGCCCGAGGCCCGGATCACAAGGCGGCCGCGGCCGTCGAGCATGGTTTCACCTTCGGCGATCGCCGCCTGCACCGTCGGCGCGTCGAGCGGCTTGCCGCCGGCGAAGCGCACATTCTTCAAAAGCTGCGGGACCGGGTCGAATTGGTGGAGCAGTTCGCTCGCCGGTCGTCCGGCGCGGACGAGTTCGGCAAGCAATTGAAGCGCGGCGAGTGTCCCGTCGCCCGTCGTCGCATGATCGGACAGGATCATGTGCCCCGACTGCTCGCCGCCGACGTTGAAACCGCCCGCCTTCATGCGTTCGAGGACATAACGGTCGCCGACCTTGGTCCGCTCGAGCCGCAGCCCCTCGCCCTCCAGAAAGCGTTCGAGGCCAAGGTTCGACATCACCGTCGCGACGACGCCGCCGCCTTTCAGCCGTCCCTGCCGCGCCCAGCTCGCCCCGATCAGCGCCATGATCTGATCGCCGTCGACGATGCTGCCCTTTTCATCGACGACGATCAGCCGATCGGCGTCGCCGTCGAGCGCGACGCCGATGTCGGCGCCGCTCGCGACCACCGTTTCCTGAAGCAGCGCCGGCGCGGTCGATCCGCAGCGGTCATTGATGTTGGTGCCGTTGGGTTCGACGCCGATCGCGACCACGTCGGCGCCCAGTTCCCAGAATACGGTCGGCGCGCTGTTGTAGGCGGCGCCATTGGCGCAATCGAGCACCAGCTTCAGCCCGTCGAGGCGCACCGAGCCGGGCAGGCTCTGTTTCACCGCGTGAATATAGCGCCCGCGCGCATCCTCGATCCGTTTGGCGCGGCCGATATGCGCGGGTTCGGCAAGCGCCGGCTCCGCGTCGAGCAACGCCTCGATCTGCATTTCATCGGCGTCGGACAGCTTGTAGCCATCGGGACCGAACAGCTTGATACCGTTGTCGTGGAAGGGATTGTGGCTGGCAGAGATCATCACGCCCAGATCGGCGCGCATCGACTGCGTCAGCATCGCCACTGCAGGCGTCGGCATCGGGCCGACCTGCACCACGTCCATGCCAACGCTAGTAAACCCCGCGACCAGCGCATTTTCGAGCATATAGCCCGACAGGCGCGTATCCTTGCCGATCACGACGCGGTGCTTGTGCCCGCCGCGCAGGAAATGCGCGCCCGCCGCCATGCCGACGCGCATCGCCACTTCGGCGGTCATCGGCACCTTGTTGGTCAGGCCCCGGATCCCGTCGGTTCCGAAAAACTTGCGCATGCCGTCTCCGCTTCCTAATCCTCGGGGTTCACGCTCGCCCACCCCGGCAGTCCGGACGGCACTAAGTCACCCATATTTGCTTGGCAAGCAGGCCGGAGGTTTTGAACTTGAAATCGGCATGGATCATCCTGTCATCGCTGATTGCAGGCATGCTGCTCGGCATCCTGCTCGACATGGCCGCCCCGACAGCGGGCACGGCGTCGCTTCCCTATGTCGAAACCGTCGGCCTGTTGTGGCTGAAGGCGCTGACGATGACGATCATCCCGCTGATCGTCGCGCTGCTTATCACCGGCATCACTGCGACCGCCGACGCCGCGCGCGCTGGAACGCTTGCGGCGCGGTCGGTCGGCATCTTCATGGTGTCGATTTTCCTCACCGGCCTGATGTCGCTGCTCGTCACGCCGCTGTTGCTCCGCCTGTTTCCGCTGTCGCAGGGCGCCGCGGCGGCGCTGCGCGGCGGGCTCGGCGGGGCGACCGAAGCACCGCCCTCGCCGACCTTTTCGGATTTCATCCTCGGCCTGATCCCCGCCAACCCGATCGCCGCGGCGGCGGAGACGACGGTCCTGCCGCTGATCGTATTTACCACCATTTTCGCTTTCGCGATGACGCGCATCGCCCCCGACGCACGCGCCAGCCTGTCGGGCCTGTTCAAGGCGTTGGGCGACACGATGCTCGTCGTCATCGGCTGGGTGCTCGCGCTCGCCCCGATCGGCGTCTTCGCGCTCGGTTATGCGCTGGCGATCAAGGCCGGGCTCGCGGCGTTCGGCGGTCTCCTCCACTATGTGCTGATCGTCTCGGGCGTTGGCGTCTGCTGTATTCTCCTCGGCCTCGCGCTCGCCTGGCTGGTCGTCGGCGTCGCACCGGCGCGCTTCGTCCGGGCGATGGTGCCGACACTCGCGGTCGCACTGTCGACGCAAAGCTCGCTCGCCAGCCTGCCCGCGATGCTCCGCGCGACCGAGTATCTGGGCGTCGATCCCAAAAAGGCCGATATCGTGCTGCCGCTTGCGGTCGCGCTTTTCCGCTTCACCAGCCCGGCGATGAACCTGGCGGTGGTCGTCTATATCGCCTGGCTGTTCGGCCTGACGCTGTCGCCGTGGACGATGGCGGTCGGCCTTGCCGTCGCGATGGCCGCGGCGCTGAGTTCGGTCAGCCTGCCCGGATCGATCAGCTATGTGACCTCGATCGCGCCGATCGCGGTGTCGATGGGGGTGCCCGTCGCGCCGCTGGGGCTGCTCGTCGCGGTCGAGACCTTTCCCGACATATTCCGGACATTGGGCAATGTTATCGCCGACGTCGCCGCGACCAAATATGCCGCCGACGGCGTTCGCGACGAACCAGAAGGAGAAGCAGCATGAAATATCGCAAGCTCGGCCACGGCCTCGAAGTCTCGGCGATCGGCGTCGGCTGTATGCCGATGATCAAGGGCGGCAATATCCTCTATGGCGAAGCCGCCGATATGGACGAGGCGACGCGAACGATCCACCGCGCGATCGACATGGGTGTCACCTTCTTCGACACCGCGCAAATCTATGGCCCGTTCACCAATGAGGAACTGCTCGGCGAAGCCATCAAGGGCAAGCGCGACAGTCTTGTCATCGCGACCAAGTTCGGCTTCCGCTTCGACGGCAAGCAGATCGTCGGCGTCGACGGCAGCCCCGACAATGCGCGCCGCGCCTGCGAAGGATCGCTCCAGCGCCTCGGCATCGACACCATCGATCTCTTCTACCAGCACCGCGTCGACCCCTCGGTACCGATCGAGGAAACCGTCGGCGGGATGATGGAACTGGTCAAGGAAGGCAAGGTGCGCCACATCGCGCTATCCGAAGCCGGTCCCGAGACGCTGCGCCGCGCCGCCAAGGCCGCGCCGATCACCGCCCTGCAGAGCGAATATTCGATCTGGGAGCGCGACGTGGAGGACGAGATCCTGCCAGTCTGCCGCGAATTCGGTATCGGCTTCGTCCCCTATTCGCCGCTCGGCCGCGGATTCCTTGCGGGCGCGGTGCGCAGCCGCGACGAGCTGCCCGAGCATGACTGGCGCCGCAACGACCCGCGCTATTCGGAGGAAAATCTGCCCGCCAACCTGCGCATCGTCGATGCGATCGGCGCAGTCGCCGACCGGCACGGCGTGTCGAAGGCGCAGGTCGCACTCGCGTGGCTGCTCGCGCAGGGCGACGACATCGTCCCCATTCCCGGCACCAAGCGCCGCGCCACGATGGAAGACAGCATGGCCGCCGCCGACCTGACCCTCAGCGCCGACGATATCGCGGCAATCGACGCCGCCGCGCCGAAGGGCGGCACCAGCGGCCCGCGCTACGGCGAACAGGGAATGCGGATGGTGCGGCTTTAGGGTTTCGGGTTTCGGCCGGAACAAGTCCCGTCGCCCCCGCGCAGGCGGGGGCCGCTGTCGGTTTACGCAGCGCCGCAGAAAAAAGGCCGATTGCGGCCCCCGCCTGCGCGGGGGCGACGTTCTGAAGCAACGTCCGCTAACGACCGATTGCGGACATCGGGTGCTGCTGCCATTCAGAGGCAATGGTCCACCTTAGATCCTCCATTGACAGTGCGCGCCTTAAACGCGCTCGCCGCCGAATGCGGGGCTACTTCCTTGGGAGTGGAGTAGTGTTGGCGTTTCTCTATCTCCTTGCGGCAGCTTTCCTCGTTCAGATTTTTGGCATTGAAGTGTCACGCTATTGGTCAACCGTTATGATGGTCGCCGGAGTTATGCTTGGCGGCACATACGGCCTTGTGATGCTTGTCTGGCTTGGATTCCATGTCGCAAGGAGGCTGATCCAAGGTAAACGAGTGATGGATGCCGACGACTAAATCGACGTCCGCTTTCCACCCCAAAGCCGCCGTCCCCTACCCGCTCCGATCGAGCCGTTGGCTCAAATCTTCGACCTTCTCGACCAGGTCGGCGATGCGCATGCGGTCGATCTTTTCGTGCAGGCGCATGATTTCCAGTTCGGCGCGCAGGTTGATTTCATAATCGAGCCGGGCCGACAGCCGGTCCTTCGCCGCCTGCCGATTCTGGCTCATCATGATCACCGGCGCCTGGATCGCCGCGAGCATCGAGAGCATCAGGTTGAGGAAGATATAGGGATAGGGATCGAAGACGAGCCCCGCCCGCGCGAGGACGCTCGAATTGAGCAGCATCCACGCGACGAGCACGACGCCGAAGGCGATGATGAAACCCCACGAACCGCCGACCGCCGCCACCCGGTCGGCCAGCCGGTCGCCGAAGCTCGCTTCCTCATCGTCAATCTCGCCAGCGTTGCGGCTGGTCGGTGCGCGTTCGGCGATGGCGCAGATGACGCGCTGTTCCTGTTCGTCGAGTTCGTTGAACGCGCGCCCGAGCAGGCGCAGCGCCATGTCCGCGATCCGGGCTTCGTCATTCATGGCGATCAGCCGATCCAGCGCCAGATGCCCGCGGCCATATAGCCAAGCGCGCCATGCCCCCAGGTCGCCGCGAGCCACAGCAGGATGCCGCCGAACAGCGCATGGCCGCGCGGGATCGCATCGCCCCACGGCGCCGCCCCCGCAACCTGGCGCCCGAACGGCACGAAGCTCGTCCGCGCCGCCCAGTGGCGCCACGCATCGCCCATCAACCGCGCCTTCTTGGCGTCCTGCCCCGCCGATCCGACGAGCGCGAGGAAGGCGATCGTCGCCGACAGCAGCAACTGCGCGCCCGTCGGCATGACGAGCGCGTGGGCGAACGCCCACAGCGCAAAGCCCCACATCATCGGATGACGGGTAATCGCGAAAACCCCGCGAGGCGCCCCCTGGGCGGCGAACGCCGCCTTGGGCGACGGCAGCGCCGGATTGCCGATCAATGACCCCATGAACAGGATGCTCGCAAAGAGCACGATCAGCGTCGCCAGCGCCCACAATGGATCGTCGACCGTCCACAGCGGCGGTTCGGGCGGCATCGCGCGCCACGCCTGGACGAGCGGAATGAACGTAGCGAAGGCGACGATCGAATAGACGATCTGGAACCCCCGTTCGCCGAGCCGACTTGCCAGCCCGTCGCGCAGCGGGTGCGACAGGAGGAGGTGCGAGCCGACAAACAGCACCGCGGTTGCGATCAACAACGACATCGGGTTCATCGGCTCGCCTCCTTCATCTCGTGGCGCGCTCAGTCTGTCTGGCGCTTACCGGTCATAGGCCTTGGGCAATGCGCCTTCTTGCGGCGTCGCATAGCGATCGCGCAAGCGGTCTTGTCGCGTCACGAGCGATTGGCGCTTGCCGTCGATCCACACCGCAGTCGGCCGGCTGCCGAGTTCGAGCGGGTCATTGTCCCAGATCACGACATCGCCGACGCGCCCGGCGCGCAGCGATCCGATCGTGCCGTCCATGCCGACGGCGCGCGCGGGGGCGCTGGTGATCGCGGCGAACGCTTGATCCCAGTTCAGCCCGCTGGCGCCCGGCAGTTTGGTCAGCGCGACCAGATTGCCGGCATATTGCGTGGTATATCCCATCTTGTGCGCGTCATCGTCGTCGAACACGCCGACCGAAACATCGACGCCCGCGGCTTCGAGCCGCCCGGCGTTCGATTGCGTCGCGCCCAGCCGTTCGAAGCTTGCGGGCAGATCGCTCAGCGGCGAGACCAGCACCGGCACCTTCGCCGCTGCGATGTCCCGAGCGACAAGCCAGCCCTCGGTCGCGCCGACGAGCACCAGCTTCAGCGCCGGAAATTCGCCCTTGAGCTTCAGCACGTTCAATATGTCGGCGGCGCGATCGACGCGCACGAACAGCGGGGTCGTGCCGTTGATCACGCGAACCAGTGCGTCGGCGTCGGCGCGCTGGATCAGCGCGTCGCTGCCCCATTCGGCAAGCGTCGCGGGATTGCGGGCATAGCTGCGCGCCGCGAGCAATTGTTCGCGGAACATCAGGAAGGTCGCCGCGCGGCTTCCCCCCGCGTTCGATGATCCGCCTTCACCGAATTCGATGAATTGCAGCGCGCGCGGGCGCGTCACCATGTCATTGTCGTCGCCCAGATCGACGACCGCCCCCTGGCCGGCGAACAGCCCGCTGCTGTCGCCCGGCGCGACGATCGCGCGGGTGACGCCGGCGGCGCGGTTGACCGCGACGGGTGAGCCCATCGGGTTGAGCGCGGGCGCGATGTCGATACCCGCCGAAAAGCGCGAACGACGCGCCGAGCGGTCGTTGCTGCCCTGCACGGCATCGACCTCGACCAGTCCGACACGGCTGAACGCCGCGACGATGCCGGGCGTCACCCAATGGCCGCCGGCGTCGACGCGCTCGATCCCTGCGGGGACCGCGACGCCCGCGCCGGCGGCGACAATCTTGCCGCCGCGCACGACGACGGTGCCGCCCTCGATCGGGGCGCTGCCGTCGCCGATGACGAGCCGCGCGTTGGTGATCGCAACATCCTGTGCCGCGACCGGGGCCGCGATCACCGCGGCGGCCGAAAGCAGAAGCGCGCGCATCATTTCACATCTCCCTCGCCGGGCTGACCCAGCTCGAAATCGCTTACCGGTCGCCGTTTGGGGTCGGTTGCATCAAACATCAGCGCGCCGTCGATCCAGACCTTTTCGGGCCGCGTATAGACGCTGAACGGGTTGCCGTTCCACAGCACGACGTCGGCCATCTTGCCCGGCTTCAGACTGCCGGTCTTGTCGGCGATCCCCAGAGCCTTGGCGGGATTGTACGACAGCCAGGTCCACGCCTGCTCGTCGCTGATCTGCATCCCCATGCGCCGCCCCGCGGCAAGCCCCTTCGCGGCTTCCTGGTTCAGGCGTTGAATCTGGTTCTCGTCGTCCGAATGGACGATCGTGCAGGCCCCCGCCTTGTAAACGAGCGCGATATTTTCGGGCACCGAATCATAAGCTTCCATCTTGAAGCCCCACCAGTCGGCCCAGATGGCGGCACAAATGCCTTCCTTCGCGAGCACGTCGGCGATCTTGTAGGCTTCGACCGCATGGTGGAAGGCCGACACCTTATATCCGAACTCGTGGCTCATATCGATGACCTGCGCCATTTCGTCGGCGCGGTAGCAATGGTTCTGCACCAGGATTTCGCCTGACAGTACGCCGGCGAGCGTTTCCATCGCCAGATCGCGATCGACCGGCTTCCCTTCGTCGAGCTTCTTCTTATAGGCTGCGGCCTTGGCCCAGGTCGCGCGATCGACCGCGAAATTGCCCATGCGGGTCGAGGGCATGCGCCCCTTGCTGCCATAGACGCGCTTCGGATTCTCGCCGCACGCCATCTTCATGCCATAGGGGGCACCGGGGAATTTCATCCCCTGCACCGTGCGCGCCGGAACATTTTTGAGGACGACCGAGCGGCCACCAATCAGATTGGCGCTGCCCGGCAGAATCTGGAGGCTCGTCACCCCGCCATTGGCGAGCGCGCGGCTGAAGCCCGGATCCTGCGGCCAGACGCTATGCTCGGCCCAGACTTCGGGCGTCGTCGGGCTGGTCGCCTCGTTCCCGTCCGAATGCGCATCGACCGACGGGCTCGGATAGACGCCGAGGTGGCTGTGGATGTCGATCACGCCGGGGGTGAGATATTTACCGGTGCCGTCGACGACGTCATAGCCCGCGGGGATCGCCGTATCGGGGCCGCCGATGCTCACCACCTTGCCGTCGGCAAACAGCGCGACGCCATTGTCGATGCGTCCGCCTTCGCCGTCGAAGATCGTCACGCCGCGCACCGCCGTCGGGCGGCCTGCATAGGCGTGATAGGTCGACGGATAGGGATCCTTGTTGAACTTCACAGGCTTTTCGGCGCTCGCGGCCGGCTTGTCGCCCGCCGACTGCGCCGAGGTGCCCGACGCCGCGCAACCCGCGAACGCCAGCGAAACGGCAGCCAGCAGACTGCCCTTCACGCCCCTGATCATATGCTTATGCCCCCTTCGGTTCGGGATGCGTCCCCGCCGCTTGCGGTTCGGCAAGTTCGCCAGCTCCGGCAACGCTGTCGTCGCGGTCGCGCAGCGTGTCGAGGTGCATCCACTTCTTCACGATAGGCGACAGCGCCAGCACGACGACGCTGACGCCGATCGTGATGAGGCCGATTTCCTGATAGATGGCGAGCGTCGCCTCCTTGGTCATGTCGCCGCTTTCGCCGCCGGTCGCTTCCCCGATCTTGCCGGCGACGAAATTGCCGACCGCGGTCATGTAGAACCAGGCGCCCATGATGAGCGACGCCATGAACGACGGCGCGAGGCGATTCATCGCGCTCAGCCCCACCGGCGACAGGCACAGCTCGCCGGTCGTGTGGAGAAGATAGAGCAGGAAGACGAAGAGGACGGGCGTCGCGACCTCGGGTCCGACGCTGCTCGCTCCCCACACGAAGACGAGGAAGCCCGCCCCGACCTGCGCGAGCGCCAGCGCGAATTTCGCCGGCGCCGAGGGTTCGAGCCCGCGCTTGCCCAGCCACTGCCACAGCGCCGCAAAGACCGGCGCGAAGAGGATGATGTAGATGGGGTTGATCGACTGGAACACCGACGCGGGCACGCCGCCCTTGTCGACATAGCGGTCGGTGTAGAGGTTGAAGCTGCCGCCGGCCTGTTCGAACAGACCCCAGAACAGCGGGTTGAGCGCGATCAGGAACAGAATGGCGAAAATGCGTTCGCGCGGTTCCTTCTCGAGCTTGAAGGCCTGGAACAGCACCCAGCCGAGCAGACCGAGGCCCGAAATGACGAGCAACGTCTGGATCACATCCTGATACTGGACGAGCGCCCACATCACGCCGACGGCGACAAGGCCGACGCCATAGATGCTCCACTCCTTGGATTTCGCGAGCGGTGCGGGCGCCTCGCCGGCGCCGAGCAGGACATTCTTGCCGAGCACGAAGACGATCAGGCCGGCGACCATGCCGATGCCGGCAAGGCCGAAGCCATAGGCCCAGCCGATCTTCTGGCCGAGATAGCCGACGAGGATCGTGCCGAGCGCCGCGCCGACGTTAATCCCCATGTAGAAGATGGTGTAGGCCGCGTCGCGGCGCATGTCGGTCAGGCGATAGAGCTGGCCGACCATCACCGAGATATTGGCCTTGAGGAAACCCGAGCCGACGATGATGAGCGCGAGCGCGAGCCAGAAGATGTTGATCGCGGGATCGGCCTGCTTCGTCGCGGCATCGGTGATGCCGTGATCGCCCTCGAAGGCCATGAACAAATGGCCGAACGCGAGGAGCACACCGCCGAACAGCACCGCCTTGCGCTGCCCCAGATAGCGGTCGGCGAGATATCCGCCGAGCACGGGGGTGATGTAGACGAGCGCGGTATAGGCGCCGTAGATCAGGTTCGATTTGCCGTCCGAAAACAGCCAGTGCTGCGTCAGGTAGAAGATCAGCAGCGCGCGCATGCCGTAGTAGGAGAAGCGTTCCCACATCTCGGCAAAGAACAGCATGTAGAGGCCCTTGGGATGGCCGGCGAATTCAGGTTTCTTGCTGGCGGCGACCAAAGCGCCGATGCTCAAAAAGACCCCCAGGATGACCAGCGCGATAACCGCGATCCAGTCCCCCTCGTCCCATAAGGCCATATCTTTCATCTATATGCGTCCCTTTTCCCGGATGGTTTTGCCGCGGACTTCTGCCGCGCGAATGGGGCAACCTAGCGCGAAAATTGCGTATGGGAAGAATCTAATTGCGCATGAAACCAAAGCGCCCGGCGCGGCGGGGTTGCGCGGATGCGGGCGAGACGCCACATGGCGCGCGATGTTCAACGACACCTCTTCGCTGAAAAGCCACCTCGCCACGCGCCGCTCGGGCAAGGCGCGCGACATGGTCACCCCCGGGCCCGACACGGACGAATTGCGCGCGATCATCGAACTCGCGCTGCGCACGCCCGATCATGGCAAGCTCGCCCCCTGGCGCATCATCACGATCGCGCCTGAACAGCGCGATGCCTTTGCCGCGCTGCTCAAGCAGGCATGGGTGGCCGAAAATCCCGGCGCGGCCGGCATGGACCTTTCCGCACTCGACCAGTTCGCGCATCAGGCGCCGACGCTGCTGCTCCTCGTCTCGACGCCCGTCGCGGGCAGCAAGATCCCGCTGTGGGAACAGCAGATGTCGGCAGGAGCAGTCGGCATGAACCTGCTCCACGCCGCGCACGCCCACGGCTATGTCGGCAGCTGGCTCACCGGCTGGGCGGCGTTCAGCCCGAACGTCGGCGCCGCATTCGGGCTGCGCGAAGGCGACGCGATCGTCGGCTATTTCTTTATCGGCACCCCCGGCGCCGACCTGTCGGAACGCCCGCGTCCAGATTATGACGAAATCGTCAGCGCTTGGGACATTTAGTGTCGCCTAATATCAGCAGAAACTAATTTTCTTCAATTGACTGTGCTGCTGTCTTATGGCATTAAGGCGGCATGCTCGATCAGACCAAACCCGTTTATCAACGGCTTCGTGACGTGATCGCCAATGCGATTCTCGACGGCACCTTTCGCGACGGCGACATGCTCCCGTCGGTCCGGTCGCTCGCTGCCGAGGAAGGCGCCAACCCGCTGACCGTCGCCAAAGCCTATCAGACCTTTCAGGACGAAGGTCTGGTCACGGTGAAGCGCGGGGTCGGCATGTTCGTGGCCGAGGGCGCGACCGACCGCCTGCGCGCGCTGATGCGCGAAGATTTCCTGACCAACGTCTGGCCGCCGGTCGCAGAACAGATGCGCCGTATCGGCCTCGACGCGCGGACGCTGCTCGACCTCACCGACGCCTGATCGTCATTCCCGAACGCGACGAGCGGGGCCGCTGCGCCGCCGCTGCGCGAAGACACGATGCTGCGTCAGCCCTTTCCACTGACGCTGCCACCTGCTAGGCGCGCCGCGCCATGTCCCAGAACCACCCCGACCGCCGCACCTTCGCCATCATCTCGCACCCCGACGCGGGCAAGACGACGCTGACCGAAAAGCTGCTCGTTGCGGGCGGCGCCATCCATATGGCGGGCGAGGTCAAGGCACGCGGACAGGCGCGGCGCGCCCGCTCCGACTGGATGAAGATCGAACAGCAGCGCGGCATTTCGGTGACCTCGTCGGTGATGACCTTCGAACATCAGGGCCTTGTCTTCAACCTGCTCGACACGCCGGGACACGAGGATTTCAGCGAGGACACCTATCGCACGCTCACCGCGGTCGACAGCGCGGTGATGGTGATCGACGCCGCCAAGGGGATCGAGCCGCAGACGCTGAAGCTGTTTGAGGTGTGCCGCCTGCGCTCGGTGCCGATCATCACCTTCATCAACAAGGTCGACCGCGAAGGCCAGTCGCCCTTCGAACTGCTCGACGAGGTCGCCGACCGGCTGGCGCTTGACGTCTGTCCGATGAACTGGCCGGTCGGGATGGGCGGCACCTTCTCGGGCCTCTATGATCTGGTCGAACCGTCGCTCGCGGTCCCCGGCAAGGAAGCCTCGCGCGCGTTCGAGGGCGAACGGATCGCGCTCACCGGCCATGACGATCCGAAGCTCGCGGCGGCGGTCGATTCGCGTGCGCTCGATCAGTTCAACGAAGAAATCGAGCTCGCCTCCGCGGGCTATGCGTCCTTCGACGTCGACGCCTATCGGAACGGCGACCTCACCCCCGTCTATTTCGGCTCCGCGCTCAAGGAATTCGGCGTCGTCGATCTGCTCGCCGGGCTCGCGGCGCATGCGCCGGGGCCGCAGCCGCAGCCTGCCGAACCCGCGCCGGTACGGCCCGACGACGATGCCGTCACCGGCTTCGTCTTCAAGGTGCAAGCGAATATGAACCCCGCGCACCGCGACCGCATCGCCTTCATGCGCCTGTGTTCGGGCAAGTTCGAACGCGGGATGCGGCTGACGCAGGGCGGCACCGGCAAGGCGATCGCGATCAGCCGTCCGATGCTTTTCCTCGCGCAGGACCGCGAAATGGCCGAAGAGGCCTGGCCCGGCGACATCATCGGCATCCCCAACCACGGGACGCTGCGCGTCGGCGACACCCTCTCCGAACGCAGCGACGTGATGATCACCGGCCTGCCGAACTTCGCCCCCGAAATCCTGCGCCGCGTCGCGCTCGTCGATCCGACCAAGACCAAACAGCTCCGCAAGGCGCTCGACGACATGGCCGAAGAAGGGATCATCCAGGTCTTCTATCCCGAGATCGGCGCCAACATGATCGTCGGCGTCGTCGGCCAGCTCCAGCTCGACGTGCTGATCAGCCGGCTCGAGGCCGAATATAAGGTCGAGGCGAAGCTCGAGGCCAGCCCGTGGGATACCGCGCGCTGGATCGCCAGCGATGACGCCGCCGCGCTCAAGCAGTTCCAGGCCGACAATCGCGGCGCCGCCGCCACCGACCGTGACGGCGCGCCGGTCTTCATGGCCAAGGATGCGTGGGAAGTCGGCTATGTGACGCAGCGCAACCCGTCAATCCGCTTCACCGCGACCAAGGAACGAGTGTTCGCACCGGCCCAATAATCTCGCCGCCCCCGCGAAGGTTGGGGTGACCTATATATCAGAGCAGGCTCAGCAAATCTGCGGGCGCAGCGGCCGTGTCGCTCTCCTCTTCTTCGCCCTCGAACTTGCTCAGCGTCACGCCGAGCAGCCGGATCCCCTGCTCGACCGGCAGCAAGGGGGCGAGGATCGCCTCCCCCGCCGCGAGCAGCGCCGCCCCGTCGGCGATCGGCGCCGCCACCGACTTCGCGCGCGTGATCGTGCGGAAGTCGGCATAGCGCAGCTTCAGCGTCACCGTCCGTCCGCGCGCGCCCTTCTTCGCCGCCCGGTCCCATACCACGGTGCAGACATGGGCGAGCGCCTCGCGAATTTCGGTGTCGCTGACCAAGTCGTTGAAGAAGGTCCGCTCGCCGCCAAGGGACTTGAGCGGCCGGTTCGACCGGACACGGCGATGGTCCACCCCGCGCGCCAGATTATAGAGCCATTCGGCGCTATTGCCGAAATGCGCCGCCAGCCACGCGCGGTCCTGCGCCGCCAGATCGGCGCCCGAAAAGATGCCGAGCCCCTCCATCTTCGCGGCGGTCACGGGGCCGATGCCATGGAACCGCCGGATCGACAGCGTCTGGACGAACGCCGCGCCTTTCCCCGGCGGAATCACCGTCATCCCGTCGGGCTTGTTCTGATCAGACGCCAGCTTGGCGATGAACTTGTTGTACGACACGCCCGCGGAAGCGGTCAGGTCGGTTTCGGCGCGGATGCGTTCCCGGATCAGCCGCGCGGTTGCCGTCGCACTGCCCAGCCCCGCCTTGTCGCGCGTCACGTCGAGATAGGCTTCGTCGAGCGACAGCGGTTCGACATCGTCGGCGTAGTCGTGAAAGATTGCGCGGATCTGATGCGATATCGCGCGATAGGCGTCGAACCGCGGCGGCACGAAAATCAGCTCGGGACACTGGCGCTTCGCGGTGATGCTCGGCATCGCCGACCGGACGCCGAATTTGCGCGCTTCATAGGATGCGGCGGCGACCACCCCGCGCCGTGAAGACCCGCCAACCGCGACGGGTTTGCCGCGCAACGCCGGGTCGTCGCGCTGCTCGACCGAGGCGTAAAAGGCGTCCATGTCGACATGGATGATTTTGCGAACCGGCGCCTCGCCGCCGTCCGCTTCGCTGTCGCCGGTCTCGCTCACACGCCGATTCCTAGCATGTTGCCACGATGTTCTCAATCGCCGCTGCGTGTTCCGCTTGACGACCCCGCCCCAAACTGGCAATCGCGCGCACCTTGGCGAAGCGGGTATAGCATAGTGGTAATGCTCTAGCCTTCCAAGCTAGCTAGGCGGGTTCGATTCCCGCTACCCGCTCCAATTTCCCATACATCGCCGACCGTCATTGTCTGGACTTTTCCCAGAAATCTGCCATATTTGGCGTCTGAACTGATCGCGGACGTTCGCGACTGAGCGCTGACAGCCGGAAAATCTTGGGGCCTTTTATGGGGGCCTTTTGGGTTTCGGGCCCGCCATCGAATAAAATGGCCCCCAATATGGCCCTCACTGATACGGCGAGCCGCAACGCGAAGCCTGCTGAGCGCAACTATTCCGAATCGACGGCAAGGAGCGCAAGCTATCGCTGGGGCGGTATCCCGACGTCAGTCTGAGCGAGGCCCGCAAGCGACGCGATGCGTCCCGTGCGCAAATTGCGCCGGGCGCTGATCCGGCGCGCGAAAAGCAGCGGGAGAATACCAGGGCGAAGCTGTCGGTCGACAACACCTTCGAAGCCATCGCCGCGGAATATTGTGCCAAGCGGCAGCGCGATGGCGAAAATGGTTGGGCGCAATCGACCGTTGTTCGCACCGAATCCCTGCTGACTCGGCTCAACGCTTCGATCGGGCGATTGCCGATCGGTGAGATCGAACCCGTCGACGTGCTGGCGGCGGTCCGCAAGATCGAAGCGCGGGGCAAGTTAGAAAGCGCCCGCCGCACCCTGCAATTGGCGAGTCTCGTCTTTCGCTATGCCATCGCAACGGCGCGGCTGACTTCCGACCCGACGCGTGACCTACGCGGCGCGCTGACTTCGCCGACCGTTACGCATTACGGCGCGGGCCCAGCTCAAGCGCATTTACGCGAAAGCGGGCGTGCATTCGCAAGTCGCCCTCATTGCGACATTATTCGACGACCTCCTCATCAGCGACGCGATCCCGCCACCCTCATCCAACCTGGCCGAGAGAGATTTACAGCGGTAATTCGGCAGCCGAGCTCGGGCAAAAAAATCGCTGCTCACGTCCTCGATCGAGATTATTCGCTGGCCGCCAGTTGCGGCGGACTATCGGCGGGTTGCCGCGCATAATATCCGAAGCCGGCGATGACGGCGTAGCAGAGCGCGGGCAGAAGCAGGGCGAGGCCGAGGCTGCCGGTCACGTCGGCGAGCGCACCGGTGGCGAGCGGAACGACGGCGCCGCCGAAGATTGCCACGTTGATGATTCCTGACCCGTCGGCGGCGCGGGAGCCGAGTTTTTCGGATGCCAGGCTGAAGATGGTCGGGAACATGATGGCGTTCATCAGTCCGATCGCAAGCAGGCTGTAGCCCGAGACGACACCGGTCGTATTTGTCGAAACGAGGATCAGTGCGATGGCGCCGACCGCGACGCAGGCGAGCAGCTTGCCGGGACTGATCAAGCGCATCACCGCCGAACCGACGAAACGGCCGACCATTGCGCCGCCCCAATAGAAGCCGATCAGCTTGCCCGCGGTCTGTTCGGGCAGCGCCATGACATGCCCCTGCATGAGATAGCTGACGATCAGCGACCCGATCGATACCTCGGCCCCGACATAAAGAAAGATGCACAAGGCGCCGAAACCGAAGCGCGGACGCTTGAGCAGATCGATCCCCGCCAGTCCGGCACTGGCCTCGTGGCGCTCACCCTTGAGGCGGTTGCGGAACATCCACACGGCGGCCGCGACGATTGCGAGGGCCGCCGCTATGCCAAGATAGCCGTGGACGATCGCCTGGCTTTCGGCGGTTCGATAAGCATCGAGTTCGGCACCCGTCAGCTGATCGGCGGTCACCGAAGCGAGACTGCCGAGGATCAGTGCCGATCCCGCGATGGGGAACAGCGTCGTGCCCAGCGAATTGAACGCCTGCGCAAAGGTCAGGCGGCTGTGCGCAGTCTCGGGCTTGCCGAGCAGCGAGATCAGCGGGTTGGCGACGACCTGCACGATCACGACGCCGCTCGCGAGGATGAACAGCGCGAAGAGAAAGAGCCCATAGACCGCATTCTGCGACGCCGGGATGAACAGCAGACAGCCCACCATCATCGTCAGCAGCCCCGCGACCGCGCCGCGCATATAGCCGATCTTCTTGACGAGCTTGGCGCCGGGAATGCCGATCAGCAGATAAGCGGTGAAGAAGCAGAACTGGACCAGCATCGCCTGGGTGTAGTTGAGCGTGAACAGCTCCTTCAGCTTCGGGATGATCACATCGTTCAGCGAGGTAATGCCGCCGAAAATGAAGAAGAGCCCCATGACGAACAGGCGCAGCTCAGGCGCGTCGACATGGTGAGCGCCGCCGACAGGATCGTCGGCAATTGTCGATGCGTCTTGGGGCACGAGCGCCATATCACTCTCCTCGGGATAATCGGAACATCAGCACGGCACCGCTCATCAATGGGCGCCCCGCGGCATGGCCGCAAGCAATGCCGCGGCGATGAAAGTCAGCATCGCCAGCAGCAAAAAAAGACCCGCGAATCCGAAATCGGGAACGATTGCGATCGCGATCCAGGGCATGATCAGGGACGGCGCGGTGTTTGTCAGGTTGAACAAACCGATCCCGGTCGCGCGCCGCGCGGGGTCGGGAAGCACGCGCAGCGTCTGACTGGCGTGGAGCGCAAGAAAGGCAGCGCTGGCGCCGCTGAAGAGCAGGTAGGCGAGCTTGGCCAACCCCGGTGATGGTGCCGCCGCCATCGCGCCGAGCAGCAGGCCGGTGCATGCCGCGAGCAACGCCAGAACGGCAAAGGGGCGATCGCGCCGGTCCGACCAGCGGCCGAGCGCCATCGCGGCGCCAATCGACAGCGACAGACCGATGGCAAAGAGCAGCATTTTCTCGCGATTGGTCATCGACGGATCGAGCGCGCGGAGCCAGAAATAGAGATAAGAAGCGAGCGCCGCACCAGGGACCTGCATCGCGAGGCGCGCAAGCCACATTCGTATCGCTGCGGCCGATTTGCGCCGCGGCGCTTGAACGATGTCCACCGATCCCGGATCGGTCGGCAGCGGTCGTGGCCGGCCAGCGACCAAGAGCGGTAGCATGGCGGCAACGGCGACCATGGAGACAAGCCACAAATTGTCCGCGAAACTCGCCGGGGTCTCGCGGGCCACGAGCAGCGACGACCAAGCACCTAGCGCGGGAGCGAACGCGAGCAGACCCCCAAGAAGGCCCTTCTGCCGATCGGGGACAAAGTCGCCCGCCCATGCGATCAGCGGCGTCAACATGAGGTTGAGCGCGAGCTGCCAGGCAACAACGAGCCAAAGCAGCGCTGCCACGCTGGTAAAATGCGCCATCGAAAGCTGGAGCGCGATCGACAGGGCGAGTCCGGCTCCGATCCAACCGCGCCGGTTCCGCGTCCGGTCGCTGAGCCAGCCCGAGGCGATCGCCGACACGCTTGCCGCGAGGGCACCGGCGAACAAAATATAGCCCAGCCAGCGAATATCCGCCGCACCCGCCAGTTCGGCCACCCGCATCGGGAGCAGCAGCATCAAAAAGGGAGTATAGGCGATGACGGCCCCGGCATAGGCAAGCGCGTAGAGAAACAGCAATGCGAGCGGCTGCCGCTTGTCCGCCGTTCGGGTTTCGCTCGCCACCCCCGCCCCCATGCCCAAGCGCCGGCTTGCGCGATGCAACCGGTCGCCTCATCCATCTAGCCATGCTTTGCGCCATAATATAGTCGCCCCGCGCCGACGACGCGCGGGGCGGCCCTTGCCAGCGATCAGAAGTTCACGCGAACGCGAAGACCGTAGGTGCGCGCGTCGTTCAGGAAACGGATGTTGAGCGACGAGCCCACGAGCGCCTTTTGCGACACCTCCTCGTTGAGGAAATTGCTCGCCCAGGCCTCGATGCGAAAATTGTCGATCGTATAACCGATTCCGAGGTTGAGGGTGACATAACCCTGCTGACGGTCGGGAAAGCCCGCTGCGAACGCCGTCTGGCGCGTTCCGTCGAGGAAGACGATGTCGGCTTCGTTGAACTGGCTGAGATAATAGGATGAACGATAGTTGAGCAGTGCCTGCCAATCGAGGCGGCCGGGACCCGCGTCGAACCATTGCGACAGCCGCGCGCTCACATTCATCTTCGAGGCCAGCGGCAGCCGGTTGCCGACGAGGCTGATCAGCGGCGAGTTGCCGCCGGCGCCGAAATCCTGCGCGCGGGCATCGGCGACGATGCCCCGGGTGATCTTTGTGTCGAGATAGGCCGCGTTGATGTCGAGACCGAAATTACCCGGGAAGCGCAGACGCATCTCGGCCTCGGCCCCGTAGATGCGCGATGCACCGATGTTGCGGTTGACCAGCGAATAGCCGTTGCAGACCGGCGGCTGCTGGGTCGTATCGAGGTTGATGCAAGTCAGGTCCTGAAATACCTGGTTGGTATAGTCATAATAGAAGCCGGTCAGATTGAAGACGCCGCGGCGCCCGAACATGTCGAAGCTGTTGCGGCTACCGATCTCGTAGACGAGAAGCTTTTCGGGACTGAAAGTCTCGGGGATCGGCGATCCGTCGAAGCTGTCGTTGAAGCCGCCCGATTTGTGACCGGTCGAAACCTTGGCATAGAGCATGTTATCGTCGCTCAGATCATATTCGATGCCGGCGCGCCAATCGACATAATTGAATTTCGAGCTTCCGATCTGCTGCCCCGGAATGGTGAAATTGGCGTAGCTGAAGCCGCCATTGCGATCCGACGGGTTGAGCGTCGGGCAATTGACGAAGCCATTGTCGATGTCGGGGCGATCGATGCAGGTCCCGTTGGGATTGGTGCCATCCGCGATCGCGCCGATCTGCGCAATCAGCGTGTCGCGCAAACCCGGCGTCTTGACGCCTTCGATGAGGAATTGCGCCATGCCCTGGGGCGTCGTGATATTCGAGACGTCGAAATTGGGGCGGTCCAGCAGCGCCGGCCGGAAACCTTCGGTGCCGATGCGCGTGGCAAAGCAGCAGTCGAAATTTTCACCGCCGAGCGTCAGGGCCCAGTTGCCCCCAATGCCGTAGCGCGACTTGCGCTCGTCGGTATAGCGAATGCCGGCGAGGAAGCGGAGCCGGTCCGCGACGTCATAGGTTCCGTCAACGTAGAAAGCATAGCTCTCGCCCTTGACGTCGGGCATTACGAACTCGGTCGCCGAATAGCAGCAAAAGCCGCGGTCGGCGAGCGCGAGATAGCCCACCGCCTGATCTTCCTTGAAATAGAATGCCCCAAGGTTCCAGCGGAAGCGTTGATCGTCGTTCGCGAACAGGCGCGCTTCATAGACCTGGCTTTTCGAACGGGTCTGCCAGAAATTCCCCGAATAATTGTCATATTGGACTGCCGACAGATCGCGGCCCGGATAATCGATACCGTCACTTGAGGCATTGACCTGATAAAAGTCGACCGAACGATAGCTGCCGGTGAGCTCTGCGCCGAAGGTCCCGAAATCATAATTGATCTTGCCCTGAATGCCCCAGAGCTCATTCTCCATATCGCCCTGAAGGCCGCGATAGACGACATGCTTGAGGTTCAGCTTGTCGGGGCGCAGGCCGCTGCCGACGACGGCGCTGAAGATATTGGCACCCGGATAGCCGGTTCCTGTTTCCTTGCCATAGTCGCCGACGATCGAGACGCTCAAGCGATCGCTGGGCTCCCAGAGAAGCGACAGGCGCCCGGCATAATTTTCCTCAAGACCAGCGGGCTTCAGATCGCGCGCTTCGGCGCCGGTCGAGACATTTTTGAAGCCATAATCACGGTTGATATAATAGCCCGCGGCACGCAGCGCCAAAGTCTCGCCAAGCGGAATGTTGATCGCCCCCTCGGCGCCATAGGACGAGCGATTGGCGATTTCGGCCTGCGCATAGCCGCTGAACTCGCCAAGCCGCGGCTTTGCGGTGATGATGTTGAGCGTGCCGGCAAGTGCGTTCCGGCCGTAGAGCGTGCCTTGCGGCCCCTTGTTCACCTCGACCCGGTCAAGATCGTAAAACATGAGCCCGAGCCCGCGCGGACGCGGAATATAGGTTCCGTTGAGATGCGGCGCAGCGCCCGGGTCACCCAGTTCGGTGTTGTTCGCCGACCCCACACCGCGGATGAAGATTTCGACATTGCCTTCCTGGTTGGCAATGCTCAATCCGGGGATTGCAACCTGAAGCTGACGCAGTTCGGAAATGCCGTCCTGCCGCAGCTGTTCGGCGCCAAGCGCCTGGACGACGCCCGAGACATCCTGCGAATCTTCGGCACGCCGATTGGTGGTGACGATGATTTCGTCGTTGTCGCCGCTCGCCCGATCTTCTGCTCCGGCGGTCTGGGCGTAGGCGGGCATCGCTGCCGTCGTCGACAGCAGCGCCAGCAACATTGCTCCTGAAATTTTACCCCTGTTCATGACATCCTCCCTTTTATCACTCTTTATTTGCACTGCAGCACCGGCCCTGACGGCGAGACGATCCGCGCCGACGACAGAATGAGATCAAGCTTTCCCGAGGTTGTGATGCTGAGCGGCGTCTCGACGCGCGCCATGTCGACGCCGGCCTTCTCGAAACAGCGAAGCGGGATCGCAATACGCGTCCATTTCCGACTCTTCGCGGCCTCGGTGAGCATTGCACCAAGCGGAAAACCGCCGGCACATTTCGCTCCGCAGCCCATCACGAGGCTCACCTCGGCCGACGGCGGCGTATTGACTCTGACGTCCAGCTCGAGTGCGAGATCGCCGTTCGACTGGCGCGAAAGATCCGTCGGCAAATCCTGAACGATCGCCGCGACGGCTGTCCCCGCGCCGGTCCAGCGAAGGCGCACCGAATCCTCCTGCGCGGCGCGGTCGGCGCCGCGCGCTTCGATGAGCTGGGGACCGGGATTGGTGGAAAGCGCCCCGGGTGCTCCGAGCAACAGGCGCCGCCCGCTACCAGGCTTTCCGGCGGCGAAAAGAACGCCGGGGTCCACGGCGGCGACGCTGGCACGGGCTTCCGACAGCGGTGCAAGGTCGCCGTTGTCGGTTGAGGTCAAACCGAAGCCATAGGCAAACAGCGGATCATAATCCGCATCGCCAACATTGACCGCGGTCTGGTCGCTCGTCTTCGGCCAGCTGTAGGGGAGCTTGCCGCGAAATTCGGCCTTGCCGAACAGCATGTCGGCCACGCCGCCGCCCTCCGAACCCGGCAGCCAGGCTGCAACAAAGGCGTCCGAGGCATTGAGGAACGGGTTGACCCACATCGCACGCCCCGAGAGGAACACCGCGACGGTGGGCACACCCTCGGCTTTCAGCGAACGCAGCAGCGCGAGGGTCTTGGGGTCGTCATAGCCGACGTCGGGCCGGTCGCCCTGGAACTCCGCATAAGGATCTTCACCGAAAACCACGATCGCGACATCCGGCTTTTTCGTATAGCGTCCGTCAGGCGAAAGCATTGCCGACCCGCCGGCAGCCTTGACCTCGGCCGCGATGCCTTCCCAGATCGACTCGGCGTTGGGAAAATCGCTGCGCTTCGTTCCGGTGCCTTGCCAGCTCAGTGTCCAGCCGCCGGTCTGCTTGGTAAGATTGTCGGCGCCGTCGCCCGCGACAAGGATCGTCGCCTCCGGCTTCAGCGGCAACAGACCGCTGGCGTTCTTGAGAAGGACGAGCGATTCGCGCACCGCCTCGCGCGCCAAGGCCCGGTGCTCCTTGCTCCCGAGCAGCTCGAACCGTCCGCCATAGAGTCTGTCCGAGGGCTTGCCCGCTTCGAACAAGCCGGCGCGTAACTTGACCCGAAGAATGCGTCGAACCGCGTCGTCGAGCCGGGCCATCGGGAGCGTCCCGTCGCGCGCGTGCGCGAGCGTAGTGCGATACAGATCCTTCCAGCTGTCGGGCGCCATATACATGTCGAGCCCGGCAACGGCCGCCGCCGCGCAATCGGTCGCCGTACATCCCGCGACCTGACCATGTCCGTTCCAGTCGCCGACGAGGAAGCCGTCGAAGTTCCACCGTTCTTTCATCACCCCGGTGAGCAACGACCGGTTGCCGTGCATCTTGACGCCGTTCCAGCTCGAAAAGCTGACCATCACCGACTGGACGCCCGCATCGAGAGCGGGGAGGTAGGGCGAACTGAAGAGGTCGCGCAGCTGCGCCTCGGGCATCTCGGCATCGCCCTGATCCTTGCCGCCATGCGTTCCCCCGTCGCCGAGGAAATGTTTGGCGGTCGCGATGATATGCGGGCCGCGGAGCCAGTCCTTGTCACCGATCCTTCCCTGTAGTCCTTCGATCAGCGGCGCGGCGTAGCTCGTCGCGATCTCGGGAGCTTCCCCAAAGCCTTCATAGGTACGCCCCCAACGATCGTCGCGGACAACCGCGAGCGTCGGCGCAAAGGTACAGTCGAGACCGGTGACCCGCATCTCGATTGCGGTTGCAGCGCCAATGCGGCGGATGAGGTCGGGATTGCGGGCGGCGCCGAGGCCAATATTGTGCGGAAAAAGCGTCGCGCCCACGACATTATTGTGCCCATGAACGGCATCGCTGCCCCAGATCACCGGAATGCGAGGCAACTTGCCATTCGGTTTCATCGAAGCGGCGTAAAAGGCGTCGGCGGCTGCAAGCCAATCCTTCGCTGGCGCATTATAGCGGCCGCCGGGATCGGAATTGCCGCCGTTCAGCACCGAACCCAGATGATAGCGGTAGACGTCATCGGGCGTGACACTGCCGATATCCGCCTGAATGATCTGGCCCACTTTCTGCTCAAGCGACATCGCCGCCAGCAGTTCATCGATGCGTCGCTCGACCGCGGGGTCGAGAGCGAGCGTCGCAGGCCGCGCAGGCCAGTTGGCGGGATTGGCCCGAGCGGCGGAGACGGAATCCGCAACCGGCGCCTGGGCGGCCGCGACCGTAACCGAATGGGGAATGGTCAGCGCTGCAAGCGACGTGAACCCAAGCGCCATGACAGCGCCGCGCGGCAAGTTCATTTCCTCTCCCCGTTTATGTCAACGTTTACCGATTCTCAGTCAACGTTTACCGTTGGACATCGACAGATGTCAAGCCAGCCGCTAAGACCCGTGAAATTGCATGGCATCGGACCGGGGTCGGTGCTCTGGCGCAGCGGGGAGAGGGGCCGATTTCCAAGCGAACTACTATCGTCGATATCGCGCGCGTCGCCGGCGTCACGCCCAAGACTGTGTCGCGCGCGCTCAACGACGCTCCCCATGTGAGCGAGGCCGTTCGCCAAAAGGTGAAGGCAGCGGCGGCCGAACTCGACTATCATCCCAATCTCGCCGCGCAGAGCCTGATTGCACGCCGGTCCTTTCTCATCGGCCTCACTTACGAACGTCCGAGCCCAAGCTATGTCGTCGACCTGCAGAACGGCGCGCTCGGACGTCTTGAGGACGGGCGCTACCGGCTGGTTGTCCTTCCCTTCAACCATGTCGCGAGCCGTCCGGAAGAACTGGGGAAGCTTCTGCTCCGCGCGGGGCTCGATGGCGTCCTCCTTGCGCCCCCCGCCTGCGACCAGCCCCTGTTACTCGACATGCTCGACCGGCAGAAGCTGCCCTATGCGCGGATCACGCCCCACCGCGACCTCGATCGCGGCATCGTGGTGACGATGGACGAAGTCGCTGCGGGCCAAGACGTAGCGGCCCATCTCCTGTCGCTTGGACATCGGCGCATCGGCATCATCCTTGGCGATCCTTCGCACGCGGCCAGCATGGGCCGGATGGAAGGCTATCGACGCGCGTTCGACAAAGCGGGCGCGGCTATCGACGACAGGCTGATCGTCACCGGCGATTTCACCTATGACGTCGGCTACCGCGTTGCGCGGACTCTGCTCTCGCTGTCACCGCGTCCCACCGCCATCCTGGCGCAGAATGACGATATGGCCGCGGCGGCCGTCGCCGCCGCGCGCGATCTTGGCCTATCGGTCCCCGCGGACCTTTCGGTGGCGGGGTTCGATAATTCGGAAGTCTCGCGTACCGCCTGGCCGCAACTTACAACCGTCAACCAGCCGGTGCGCCAAATGGCCTGGGACGCCGCGGATCGGCTGATTGCCTCTATCGACCAAAAAGGCGATGTTGCGGGGCCGGAACGACGCGACCACGCGCATGAGTTGCTGGTACGCGCGTCGACCGCGGCACCCGCCGCCGCCTGAACAAGCGACTCATTCGGACGCAAGCGGCGGATTGGCCAGTTCGATCAGTTCGCGTGCCTGCGCTGCAAACCACTGCCCGGCGGGCGGCGCCTCGACCGAACGTTCGGGGTCGACGGGTCCCGCCGTTCCGCGCAGGCACGCGCCGTCCGACTCACCGGGCACCTTGATCCAGAGGAAGGCATCGACATAGCGGTTCCCGCTTTCCAGCGAGGGCAGTCGTCCCAGTCCGCGACCGGGAGGGTTGCACCAGACCTCCGCATCGCGATATTTGCCGGCGGGTGGATACCACGACCCTTGGCCGTTGCGGCTCGTGTCAATCACCGCATGCTTCTGCTGATCCGGCGCGTGCGTCAGTCGCAGCTTGGCAAAGAGCCGATCATAGGCCGCATCGGTGGCCGTCCAGCTCGCGGTTTCTTCGAAGCGTGCCGGGCTGAACTGGCTTGGACATTCGCGCGGATCGAGCCCGCCGCGGGTGATAAGCGCGATGCAGTCACTCACCCACCGCGCATAGGGGATGATGCGGTCATCGCTCTCGAAATTCGAGACGTTGAGAAAGAAGCCCGAGGCTTTGGTGACATCTGCCCTGATCAGCCGAGCGGCGATCTCGCCGGGCGCCAGCCACCCGCTGCCGGTACCGTCCAGATAGATACGAACGTTCGGCAGCGCAGACAGGATCGCGACAGCGCCGCGCAGTTCCTCATAGCGCCGCGCCGCCGCGGCTTTGCCCTGCCCTTCAGGCCGGCAACCCTCGAATTCGCCGGTAAGCGTCCGATGCCATGGAATGACGCCAAGCCCGTCCGGTTCCAAAATCACGATCGCCGGACGGTCTCCGATCCCGCGCGCCAGCCCGCCGATCCAGTCGTGATAGGCTCCGCTGTCGGCCGCCCCACCCGCCGAGTAGAGCGCACAATCGCGATAGGGGATATTATAGGCCACCAGAACCGGCACCTGCCTTGCTGCCAAGGCGCGGCTGACGATATCGCGCGCCTTTGCCTCGACGATATCCGGTGAACCATAAGCGAGCCACGATGCGGAGGGAAACCTGGCGAGGAAAAGCGCATCGTCTTTGGCAGGTCCATTCAGCCTGCCGGCAGCCTCTATCGTCGTACTTCTGGAATCAACGAACAATGATGGCGCCTGCGCTGGGGCCGCAGGCGCGCAAATCGCAAACGACGACAGCAGAGCCGCGATGAAAAACCGTGTCATAGAGCCCTCCCAACCAGGCTGCCGCATGGACCATTGCCACCTTTGTTAGCCGATGCGTGAAGACTGATAGGGGTCGGCGGTCCGCGCGCGCAAGATGCATCGCGATCAGGGACTGTTAAACAATTACGTTCGCATCGGACCGGTCGCCGAGAAAGAGTTCGACGACAAGCAACGCAGGTGCGGCATCGCGGAATGCGACCCCTTGCCACCTGACGATTGGCAACGCCTTTGCGCCGGGGCGCGCGTCGAGGCGATCTATAGCGCCCATGGCGCAGAACTTACCCGCTATTTGCGCCGTCGCGCCCCGGCGCAGGATGTTGGCGATCTCGTCCATGAGTGTTGTCGGCGGTTCGCCGGCTAAGGAGGATATCCACAGCGTTCGGCTTTCCGGCGAGCGAGGATCACCGCCTGCGTGCGTCAGGCGAGGATGTCGGACCTGAGGATGAAGGCCGACCGTCTCGCAAGGCGGCGCCAATTCGTCAGCGAAATGGGGACATCGTGGCGTCACGCCTGCCCGGTCGACAATCCGGTTAGAGCGACAAGGGTCGTCGAGCGTCCCGTACGGCCTTCCGCGCGCGTTCCACCAACGCGGGATTGCCGATTGCAACGACCCATCGTTCGACGGTGAACTCCTCCACTTGCCGGGCCACGACCTCTGGAGTGTCTGAATCATATCCAGGAACGACGGCCAAACCGATGCCGGCCGACACGAGCGCCAGAACGCTCTCTTCGTCATGTGCCTGCGCGACGATGATCGGTTTGATCACGTCTCTGGGGAGGATGTGCGGTCGCTCGCACGCGCACCGCGCGATCATCCGCATGCCGACGAGATCGGCAATCCGGAGCCGTTCGCGCCGCGCAAGCGGATCCGTCGCCGCCATCAGCAATTCATAACGTTCCGCCCAAAGGGGTTGTTCGCGGCGATCGCCCTCGCCGGGAACGATCGCGAGATCGGCCTCGCCCCGATCCGCGACCAATCGCAGATCGACTTCAGGGCCGGTGCCGATTGCTTCGAAAATGCGAGCGAGCTTTCGCAGCGCGACGGTCGGGTGGACGAAAAGCCGCACGATTGCCGCAGGCGCCTCTTTCCGGCTGATACTCGCTTTGAGTCCGGCCACATCGGCGAGGATGGCGCGGGCGCGGTTCGCGAGTGCGATCCCCGCGGGTGTCGGTGTCAGCCCAGTCACGGATCTTTGAAAAAGCTGGGCCCCGAGCACGGCTTCGAGCTTCTGCACGGCGTGCGACACTGACGGTTGCGCCACATTGCAGCGGCGTGCGGCACCGCTGATCGAACCCTCTTCGAAGGAGGCGACGAAATAGCGCAGAGAACGGAGATCCATAGGCCTGTCCTATACCATGCATCTATATAATATATTTTTCGATGATATCGCAATCGGCCATGCGGGGCTCGTCGATCAGAGGAGCCGTCATGGTCAAGACCGCAATCACGCTTTTGGGCATCGCCCTCGTCGCTGCAACCTGGTGGTATGTCTTCGACAGCCGCGCGCCGCGAGAGGCGGACGATGCGATACCGCTCGAGGCGCTCCGCACGGCGATCGCCGCAGATGATGCGAGGCATCTGCCCCGTGAGGTCGAACTTTATCGTACCGGGCGGGGCACGGCGCCGATGTTCGCGGTGGAAGCCGGAGGCGGCCTGGGAAAGTTCGAGATGGCCTATACCGCGTTCGGCATCCGCTATCGGGACAGTCGCGTGATGATCGATGCGGCCGCGGATCGCGAGACCGCGATGGCAATTGGTGACAAGGCGGCGGCGCGATTTGACGATGCGGCTTACGCCCTGCTGCTCGACCGGATCGCGCAGGCGGATCAAGTGATCCTGACCCATGAACATAAGGACCATGTCATGGCGGTCGTGCGCCATCCTGCGTTCGGCGCATTCGCCGATCGATTTCGCTTTCCCGAAGCGCAGCGCTACGGCCTCCTTCGTCATAGCGGGTCCCAAGCGATCGCAGAGGCGATCGGCTCCCTCGCGGCCACGCCAATCGACGGGGCCACGCATATTGCGCCCGGGATCGCGGCCGTTCCTGCGCCAGGTCACTCGCCGGGCAGCATCATCATTCTCGTCCGCCTCGCCAACGGCAGGGAGTATCTTTTTATCGGAGACATTGCGTGGAGTTTTGACGACATCACGAAACTGCGCACCCGCCCGCGATTCCTGCAGTGGCTCATGTTCGATCCCAAGGAAGAGCGCGGCCAAGTCTTGCGGCAGCTGCGCGCGCTCCATGACCTGCATCTTCGCGAACCGGCGCTGGTGATCGTCCCCAGTCATGATAATCGCTGGTTCAACCGGCTGATCGCAGAGCGCCTGATGAAATCCGCAAAGGCTGAAACGCGATGACCGGCAGCCGCCGCCAGCCTCATCCAGCAATTGCCGGACCGTCTCGACAGGCGATCAATGCACCGCCACCTAAATCGGGTTAGAGTAAATCCCCGATTGCGGCGGGATTGCATAGTATGGGGTCAGGACCAACTTGATAGCACCGCCATCTCGCGCATCGAACAGCTGATACGCCTTGGCCCCTTCGCTCAATGGCAAACGGTGGCCGATAAATTTCTCCGGCCGCAAGCGTCCCGACTGCACCAGCCGGAATAGGGTGGGAAGCTCCTCTGGCACCGAGCACGTCCCAGCCCTGAACGTCAGGCCCGCTGCAAAAAACGTTCAAGCGGAAAGGCGTAGCGTCGCGATTGCTGCACACCGATGACCGAAACGGTATCCCGCGCGCGGACGAGGCGCAGCGCGAGATCGACCGTCTCATCGCGTCCAAAGACCGCAATCGCGCAGTCGGGTTTGCGCCCCTTAGTCACCTCGCGGATCATCTCGACCGCCTCGCCCGGATGGAGCGCAATAGCGCCGGCCTCCTCCGCCAGCACACGCCGCTCGGCGACCGGGTCGATCGCATAGGCGATATGCGCGCCCATGATGGAGGCGCTCGATCACCATCAGCCCGATCGGCCCTAGCCCGATTACCGCGACGCTGCTGCCCGGCAAGATATCGGGGCTGCGCGCGCCGAACCATGCGGTCGCAAGCGCGTCGGTCATCAGGAGCGCCTGCTCCTCCGATACGCCGTCGGGAATGAGCACGGCGTTGACGTCTGCGGGGTTTCTGTGGACGCCCTCGGACCAGAGAGTGGTGGACAGGGCTGGATTCGAACCAGCGTACGGGAAACCCGGGCAGATTTACAGTCTGCTGCCTTTAACCACTCGGCCACCTGTCCATGGGGTCCGCGTTGGGAAGCGGTCCAATGGCGAAAGGAGTCTTGCCTGTCAATGGCAGTCATGGGAAAGGCCGCCGCTATGAGACAATTTTCCCGTCATCGCCGCCCGCAGGGGCAGACTCCGCGCGGTCAGGGCGTCCGTTTCTGGGGACGCCACGCCGTTCTGGCCGCGCTCGCCAACCCCGAACGTCGCGTCAAGCGAATCTGGGGGACGCGCGAAGCGCTCGGCCAGCTCGATTTGCCGCCGGTTGTTCCCATCAGTTTTGCCGACGTTGCAGACTTGGCGCGGCTCGTTGCGCGCGATGCCCCGCATCAGGGGCTGGTGATCGAGGTCGATCCGCTCGACGAAATCTATCTCGGCGATCTGTTGCAGGATGAAGTCGATGCGGAGAGCAAGCGGCCGATCGTCGTCCTCGACCAGGTCACCGATCCGCACAATATCGGCGCCGTGCTGCGCTCCGCCGCGGCCTTCGACGCCGCCGCTATCGTCACGCAGGACCGCCACAGCCCGCCCGAAAGCGGCGTGATCGCCCGCTCGGCATCGGGCGCGCTCGAAACCGTGCCGTGGGTGCGCGTCGTCAATCTGTCGCGGGCGCTCGAGGAAATCGCCGAAGCGCAATATTGGCGAATCGGCCTGACCGGCGACACCGAAACGACGCTGGGCGACACGCTGGACGGCAGCAAGGTTGCGCTGGTGCTCGGGTCCGAGGGCGACGGTATGCGGCACAATGTCATGGAGCATTGCGACGTGCTGGCGAAACTCCCCATCTCGCCGCGGATGGAGAGCCTCAACATCTCGAACGCCGCGGCGATCGCGCTCTACGCGGTCGCGACGGCTGGAGCCTGAGCCCATTAGCAGTCACCCCGGCGAAGGCCGGGGTCTCAACTTCGCGTTACAGCTGAACCGTCGAGATCCCGGCCTTCGCCGGGATGACGGATGAAATCAATCTTCGGCCGCGATCCGAACCTTCAGCCCGTCGAGCGCGTCGCTGAACGGAATCTGGCACGACAGGCGCGAGGTGTCGTCGCGGTCGCTGGTCGAATCGAGCAGATCATTCTCGTCCTCGCTCATCGCAGGAAGCGCCGCGGCGTCGCCCGCCTCGACATGGACGTGGCAGGTCGCGCACGAGCAGCAGCCGCCGCACAGCGCGAGAAGTTCGTCGAAACCGGCGTCGCGGATATTTTCCATCACGGTCAGGCTGGTATCGCCTTCGATTTCATGTTCGGTTCCGTCGCGCGTCACGACAATCAGCTTGGCCATGCTCGTCCCCATAGTTTCGATTCGGCTGGGCTATGTCGTGCGTTGCGCGGCAAATCAAGCGTTGCTAATGACAGCATCCGGAACAAAAGGAGAATATCGATGGGGCTGTCGCAGGAGCAATTGAACGCCGGGATTGATGCGCTTGCGGCACGCGAGCCCAATTTCGCGCGCGCGCTGGGCAATGCCGGCTATCCCGAACCGCGCATCCGCGAGCCCGGCTATACGACCTTGCTGCGTACCATCGTCGGCCAGCAGGTCAGCGTCGCAGCGGCGACCTCGATCTGGAACAAGCTGGAAGCGGGTTTCGGGGCGGGTTGCCCCGCCGAGGTGATGGCGGCCGCGGAGTTCGATGCCCTTCGTGCCTGCGGACTGTCGGCGCAAAAGCAGGGCTATGCCAAAAGTCTGGCGCAGCTCGTGCTCGATGGTGAACTCGATTTCGCCGCCCTCCCCGCCGATGATGAAGACGCAATCGCGCTGTTGACCAAGGTGAAGGGCATCGGACGCTGGTCGGCCGAAATCTATCTACTCTTTGCCGAGGGGCGCCCCGACATCTGGCCCGCCGGCGACTTGGCGGTCCAGGAGGCCGTGGGCCGCATCCTCCGCCTCGACGCACGCCCGAGCGAGAAGCGCGTCCGCGAAATCGGCGAGGCATGGCGTCCCCACCGCGGCGCCGCCGCCATCTTCAGCTGGCATTGCTACAATATGGATGTGATCTAGTCATGCGGTCCACCACCCTCGCCTTTCCTGCGAAAGCGGGAACCCGGTAGCCGCGCCAAACAAAAAGGCCGGGCGGAGCATCCTCCACCCGGCCTTCATTGTTCCATCGCCGCAGGATCAATCCTTGGCGGCAGCCTTTTTGGCCGGAGCCTTCTTCGCAGGCGCCTTCTTGGCGGCTGCCGGCTTTTCCTCGGCATCGGCCTTGGCCGCTGCCTTCTTCGCCGGCGCCTTCTTGGCCGGAGCTTCGGCCTTCTCGGCCTTGGCTTCTTCCTTCACCGCGTCCTTCTTGGCAGCCGGCTTTTTCGCGGCCGCCTTCTTGGCGGGCTTGGCGTCATGATCATGGTCGTGGCCACAGCCCGGACCATGGACATGATCGTCGTCAGCCTCGATCGCGGCTTCCAGCTCTTCGCGGGTCACTTCGCGATCGCTGATTTCCGCCTTTTCGAACAGGAAGTCGACGACCTTGTCTTCGTACAGCGGAGCGCGAAGCTGCGCCGCGGCGAGCGCGTCCTGCTGGACATATTCGACGAAGCGCTGACGGTCTTCGGGGCGATACTGCTGCGCCGCCTGCATGACCAGACGCTGCATTTCCTGCGGGCTGACCTGTACGCCATGCGCCTGACCGATTTCCGAGAGGAGCAGGCCAAGGCGGACGCGGCGCACCGCGATGCTGCGATATTCGTCGCGATCCTTTTCGAGTTCAGCCTTCGCCGCCTCGGGATCGGCTTCGTGGCTCGCTTCATGTTCGAGCTGCTGCCAGATCTGGCCGAATTCGGCTTCGACCATCGTCGGCGGCACGTCGAAATCGTGGCTCGCGGCGAGCTGGTCGAGCAGCTTGCGCTTCATATAGGTGCGCGTCAGGCCATTATGTTCCTGTTCGACCTGACCCTGCATCAGCTCCTTGAGCTTTTCCAGGCTCTCGAGGCCGAGCGACTTGGCGAACTCGTCGTCGATCGCGGTCTTGGCAGGAACCTTCACTTCCTTCACCTTCACGGCGAATTCGGCGGGCTTGCCCTTCAGATTTTCGACCGGATATTCGTCGGGGAAGCTGACCTTGACGGTCTTTTCGTCACCGACCTTCACACCGACGAGCTGATCCTCGAAACCGGGGATGAGCTGGCCCGAACCGATTTCGACCGCCATGTCTTCGCCGGTGCCGCCGTCGAAGGCGACGCCATCGACGCTGCCGGCGAAGTCGATGATGACCTGATCGCCGGTCGCGGCCTTCTTCGTCTTGGGCGCATCTTCAAAGCGCTTCATTTGCGCCGCGAATTCCTCGATCTTGGCCATTACGGCGGCATCGTCGGCAGCGACGGTCAGGCGTTCGAGCTTCAGCCCGTCGATCGACGGCGCTTCGATTTCGGGCAGCACTTCGAGCGCAACCGTCAGCTCGGCATCCTTGCCGCGCTCATAGCCGTCTTCCAGGCTCACAGCGGGCTGGAGCGCCGGACGAAGCTTTTCCTTCGTCATCAGATCGCGCACGCCGGCGTCGATCGCCTTGTTCAGCGCGTCGGCCGACAGCGCTTCGCCGTGCATCTTGCGGATCAGGTTCGGCGGCACCTTGCCGGGGCGGAAGCCGGGCATGCGCACGGTCGGCGCGATCGCCTTGACTTCGTCATCGACGCGCGCGTCGATGTCCTTCGCGGTGATGGTCAGGCGATATTCGCGCTTCAGGCCTTCGTTCAGCGTTTCGACGGTCTTCATTGCCTTGGTCTTATCCTTGCTCAAAATCTCTTATCGCAAACCCGGCCCGAAAGCTGGGTTCTTCTATCCGACCTCGCTCTTGCGGACATGGTGCGGGCGAAGGGACTCGAACCCCCACATCTTGCGATACTGGTACCTAAAACCAGCGCGTCTACCAATTCCGCCACGCCCGCATGAGCTGTCGGCCGGGTGCACGAATCCATGCGCTGTGCCGCGCACGCCCGTGCGGGCCGGGCGGGGCTATAGCAGACGCGTGGCCGAGGGCAAGGGCGGAAGGCCGCGATATTCCGTGAGCGGAACGATGAAGACGGCTATAGGTTGATCGAGTCTGAGGAGACGATCATGACCAGCGGCACCAATAGCTTGCCCGACCCCCTTCCCAAGCCCAAGCCCGATGTCATCGAGCCGCAGTCGCCACCCGAACGACCGGTGCAGCCGACGCCGCACGAGGACCCCGCGGGGCAGCCGCAGGAGATACCCGGAAGCCCCGGTGGCGGCGATATCGACGAGCCCGGCCGCGGCCCCGACGAAGCACCGCCGCAGCACATTTAGCTTGCTAAGCGCTTGACCCTCCCCCTTCCCCGCCGCCAAGAAGGCGGCGGGAGAGAGGGATATGAAAAAGATCATCGGGGCGTTAGCCCTTTTTGCCGCGCTGGCCACACAGTCGGCCGGCGCACAGGATCGCCCGACCATCTATCGCGGCGGACCGATTGTCACGATGGACGGCGACACGCCGCATCTGGCCAAGGCAGTCGTCGCCAGCGACGGCAAGATAATTTTCGTCGGCGATGAAAAGGGCGCGCGCCGGGCCGCCGGCAAGGATGCCCTGATCCACGATCTTGCCGGCTCGACAATGCTGCCGGGCTTCGTCGATGCCCATTCGCATTTCGCCGTCGCGCTCCAGATGGCGGGCGGGCTCGACCTGTGGGACAAGTCGCTGCCGGCCGTCACCGACATCGCCAGCCTGCAAGGCGTGATCCGCGATTTCATCGCGCGGCGCGCCATCCCGAAGGGCGGCTGGGTCGTCGTGTGGCAATATAATGACGAAGCGCTGAAAGAGCGGCGCCATATCACCCGCGCCGAGCTCGACGCGGTATCGCCCGATCACAAGATCGTCGTGCTGCACATCTCGCTCCACGGGCTCGTCGCGAACAGCGCGGCCCTCGCCGCGGCGGGGCTGTCGGATGCAAGCCAGCCGCCGCCGGGCGGACTGATGCTGCGCGACGACGCCGGACGGCTGAACGGCGTGCTGCTCGAAAAGGCGATGTACCAGATGCTGCCCGCGATGCCGCAGCCGACGGCGGAGCAAAAGCTCGCGATGCTCGACGCGGCGCAGGCGCGCTATTTCGCCGAAGGCTATACCCATGCGCAGGACGGCGCGACCTCGCCCACCGACCTGGGCTTTTTCACCAGCGATGCGGCCCGCGCGCGGCTCAAGATCGATCTGGCGCTGCTGCCGATCTACACCAGTCTCGACGCGCTGCTGGCGAAACCCGACATTCAATTTCGCACCTATCAGGACCATGTGAAGATCGAAGGGGTGAAATTCATCCTCGACGGCAGCCCGCAGGCGCGCACCGCCTATTTTACGCGCGATTACGAACGCGGCAGCCCGAGCGGCGACCACCCGTGGCACGGGCAGCCGATCGTCAGCCAGAAAGAGTTCGACACGCTGGCCCGCAAGGTCAACGACCGCGGCTGGCAGATATTCGTCCACGCCAATGGCGACGCCGCGATCGACATGGCGATCAAGGGCTTCGATGCGCTGGGGATCAAGGCGGCAGACGATCGCCGCCCGATCGTCATCCACTCGCAGTTCCAGCGCCCCGACCAATTGCCCGCCTATGCCCGCATCGGTGTCGGCCCCGCCTATTTTTCAAACCACACATGGTATTGGGGCGACGTCCACCGCAGCAATTTCCCGAAGGAGGTGGTCGACTTCATCAGTCCCTTCCGTGCCGCGCGCGAAGCCGGCCTCATCGCGTCGAACCACAGCGATTTCAGCGTAACCCCGCTCGACACGCGCTTCATGCTCTGGACGTCGATGGCACGCGTCTCCCCGACCGGCGTTGTCGCCGGTGCCGACCAGCGGCTTGACGCCTATGCAGGACTGCAGGCGCTCACGACCGGTCCGGCGTGGCAGGTGTTCGAGGAGAATCGCAAGGGCCGTATCAAGGCCGGGCTGCTCGCCGACTTCGTGATCCTCGACAAAAATCCGCTGGCGTCGCCGGTCGATGCCATCAAGGACATCAAGGTGCTGGAAACGGTGAAGGAAGGCCGGACGGTGTGGAAGGCGTCCGCCGACTAAGGGTGGCCGCCCTCCCCTACCAACATCGCCAGCGCCTTCAGGAAAGTGCCTTTTTCAGCAGCTCGTTCACGACCTGCGGGTTCGCCTTGCCCTGCATCGCCTTCATTGTCTGACCGACGAAGAAGCCAAACAGCGCTTCCTTTCCGCCCCTATACTGCTCGACCTTGTCGGCATTGGCGGCAAGAACCTTGGCGATTTCCGCCTCGATCGCGCCCGTGTCGCTCGTCTGCTTGAGGCCCTCGCGATCGACGATCGCGGCGGCGCCGTCGCCGGTTTCGAGCATCTTTTCGAAGACCTGCTTCGCGATCGTGCCCGAGATCGTGCCGTCGGCCACTAGGCCAAGCAGTTCGCCCGCCTGCGCCGGGATCACCGGGCAATCGCCGATGTCCTTGCCGAGCCGGTTGAGCGCACCGAACAGCTCGCTCGTCACCCAATTCGCCGCCGCCTTGGGCTCGGCGCCGGTTTCGAGCAGCGCGTCGAACCAACGGGCATTTTCGACCTCGGCGGTCAGTACGTCGGCGTTATAGGCCGAAATGCCCAGCCCTAGGTAGCGCGCGCGCTTGGCGTCGGGCAGTTCGGGCAAGGACTCGCGGCATTCCGCAAGAAACGCATCGTCGAGTTCGAGCGGCAACAGATCGGGATCGGGGAAATAGCGATAGTCGTGCGCGTCTTCCTTCGACCGCATCGTGCGCGTCGTTCCCGTGTCGGGGTTGAAGAGGCGCGTTTCCTGATCGACCGTGCCGCCGGCCTCCAGCACCTCGACCTGGCGCTTTGCTTCATATTCGATCGTCTGCATAACGAAGCGCACCGAGTTCACATTCTTCGTCTCGGTGCGCGTGCCGAATTCGTCGCCGGGCTTGCGCACGCTGACGTTGACGTCGGCGCGCATCGAGCCTTCTTCCATATTGCCGTCACACGATCCGACATAGCGCAGGATCGCGCGCAGCTTGCGGACATAGGCCCCGGCCTCGGCGGGCGAGCGCATGTCGGGCTTCGACACAATCTCCATCAGCGCGACGCCCGAACGGTTCAAATCGACGAACGACATCGTCGGATGCTGATCGTGCATCAGCTTGCCGGCGTCCTGCTCGACGTGGATGCGTTCGATGCCGATCACCTTGTCGGCGGCGATTCCAGCCTTCTCATCGGCTTCGATCGTCAGCGAACCTTCGCCGACAAGCGGATGATAAAGCTGCGAAATCTGATAGCCCTGCGGCAGATCGGCGTAGAAATAATTCTTGCGGTCGAAGCGCGACCATTTGTTGATCTGCGCGTCGATCGCCATCCCCGTGCGCACCGCCTGGCGGATGCACTCGCGGTTCGGCACCGGCAGCATGCCGGGCATCGCGGCGTCGACGAGGCTGACCTGCGTATTCGGCTCGGCCCCGAACGCCGTCGCGGCGCCCGAGAACAGCTTGGCGTTGGAGGTGACCTGCGCATGGACCTCGAGGCCGATCACGACCTCCCACTCGCCGGTTTCGCCCTTGATGCGATAATCAGACATCTTCGTTCCTTCTTGTATCCCCGCGAAGGCGGGGATCCAGTGCGGGGCAGCGCTAGGCCGCTCTGGGCTCCCGCCTTCGCGGGAGCACACCGCTAAATCACCACCACTTCTCCGCCCGCGCGGTGAAGCCCGCCCGCTCCTCGATCGCCAGCCCGGCGTTGAGTACGCCCTGCTCGTCGAACGCCTTGCCGATGATCTGCAAGCCGAGCGGCAGCCCTTCGCGGTTCAGCGCCGCGGGGACCGACATCGCGGGCAGCCCGGCGAGGCTCGCGGGCACCGCGAACACGTCGTTCAAATACATCGACAGTGGATCGGCGGTCTTTTCGCCCAAACCGAACGCCGCCGACGGCGCGGTCGGCGCGAGGATCACGTCGCACGTCTCGAACGCCGCGGTAAAGTCACGCGAGATCAGCGCCCGCACCTTTTGCGCCTGCGTGTAATAGGCGTCGTAGAAGCCCGCCGACAGCACATAGGTGCCGATCATGATGCGACGCTTGACCTCGGGACCGAAGCCGTCGGCACGCGTCGCGGCATACATGTCCTGCAAGCCCGCGCCCTGCGGCAGATCGCGCAAACCATAGCGCACGCCGTCATAGCGCGCGAGGTTCGACGACGCCTCGGCGGGTGCGATGATATAGTAAGTCGGCAGCGCGTACTTCGTGTGCGGCAGGCTGATCTCGATGACCTCGGCCCCCGCATCCTTCAGCATCGCGATGCCGGCGTCCCACATTGCGTCGATCTCGGGATCGATGCCCTCGAGGCGATACTCCTTCGGAATACCGACCTTTTTGCCTTTGAGATCGCTCGACAAGGCCGCTTCCCAATTGGGCACGGGCAGGTCGAGGCTGGTCGCATCCTTCGGATCGAAGCCCGCCATATTTTCGAGCATGATCGCGCAGTCGCGGACATCGCGCGCCATCGGCCCCGCCTGATCGAGCGAGCTCGCGAAGGCGACAATGCCCCAGCGCGAGCAGCGGCCATAGGTCGGCTTGATTCCCGAAATGCCGGTGAACGCCGCGGGCTGGCGGATCGAGCCGCCGGTGTCGGTCCCCGTCGCCGCAGGACACAGCCGCGCCGCGATTGCCGACGAAGACCCCCCCGACGATCCGCCCGGCGCGAGCGCGGCGTTGCCACCGTCGTTGCGCTTCCACGGCGAAATCACATTGCCGAAATAGCTCGTCTCGTTCGACGACCCCATCGCGAACTGGTCGAGGTTGAGCTTGCCGAGCATCCCGCAACCAGCGTCCCACAATTTTTGGCTGACGGTCGATTCGTACCGCGGCACAAAACCTTCGAGCATATGGCTCGCGGCGGTCGTCTGGACACCGTTCGTCGCGAACAGATCCTTCATGCCGATAGGAACGCCCGACAGCGGCTTCAGCGTTCCGGCCGCGCGGTCGGTATCCGCCACTTTGGCGGCCTCGATCGCGCGGTCGGGCGTTTCCACGATGAACGCGTTGAGCGCCTTGGCCGCGGCGACGTTCGCGTTGAACGCCTCGGCCACTTCGACGGCCGAAAAATCACCCGCCCGGTGGCCGTCGCGAATTTCTGCAACGGTGAGATTCGTAAGATCAGTCATTTCCCAAACCCGCTCGTACTGAGCTTGTCGAAGCACCGTTCTTCATTTTTCGAACGGTGAAGAGAAGAACGGCCCTTCCCCCGGACTTGATCCGGGGTCAGGGCAAACGGAAAAAGAGCAAGGCGTATCATTCGATCACCTTCGGCACGCCGAAGAAGCCGTGCTGCGGTTCAGGCGCATTGGCAAGGATATCGTCGCGGCGGCCCCCACCAGTCAGCGGGTCGGCGTCGACGACATCGTCACGCAGGCGCAGCGTGTTCGGGATGACGGCGGTCATCGGCTCGACGCCGGTCACATCGACCTCGCCCAATTGCTCGACCCAGCCGAGGATACCGTTGAGTTCGCCTTCCATCGCCGCCGCTTCGTCATCGGTGATGGCGATGCGCGCGAGCGACGCAATTTTCCGGACTGTTGCTTGATCGATTGCCATGTCTGTCGCCTTATCGGGAGAAGCAGCGCCGCTAGCACCCTCGCCGCACCGCATCAACTATGATCCTGACCGCCGCGGCGCGGCTAGATCCGGTGACGCCCCTATTCGAAATTGCCGCCCACGGCCTTGCCACCAACGAAAAGCTGTCGGCGCTGGACCGTGCGCAGTTCGACCGGCGCCTTGACCAGATCGTCGACGGTCAACGCCGTGTCGCCGCGCGAGGGGCTAGCTTCGAACGCATAATTCTGGCTCCAGCGGCCCTTGGCGTCGCGTTCGAGCATCATCACCCGCGCCTGCCCCCGTCCGATTACCGCGACGCGCTGGTCCGACAGCCAGTAGAGAATGCAAGGTGCGTCGCGGCACCATTGCTGATCCTCGATCGCTTTTTCGACATCGGGAATCATGCTTCGCCCCGCCGGCAGAACGCGAACCTTGTCGGCGAGCGGCGTCACGCGATAGGCGACTTTCGCCGCATCGCCGTCATCGCCGCGGCCCAAGTCCCAGCGGTTCTTCGCGCTCATGGCGATTTTCGCGCGGTTCGCGCGCGCCTTGTCGGGCGACTTGGCGAGACGCGCCAACGCCTGCCGCCCGCTCGGCCCGAAATCGAACGCCAGCGCCGCCCAGTCGAACTTGTCCGCACCGACCTTGCCGTTTTCCAGCCGCGCAAGCTGATCGCGCGTTGCGATCGCGCCGAAATCGACGATGGGCAGCGCCAGAAAACCTGCAAGCAGGACCAGACCGATCGCCAATTTCTGTTGCAGGGGCCGCAACAGATCGTCGAAATCATGCCGTCCGCGTGCCACCGACCACAGCCCTGATATGCCATAAGCGACGGCGATTACCGCCGCGATCACGCCCCACAGCCGCTCGGGCGTCCAGCCATATTGGAGCACGCGCAGGTGCATCGAATAAAAGGCAATCACCGCGAGCGGCAGAACCACCGCGACCAGCGCCGCCGCGGCAATATGCAGCAGCCGGTTGCCCGCGCGCTCGTCCCGGCCGTTGCCGATCGCGGCATTGGCGAGCAACACGGCAAAGGCGGCCGCCGCCATCATCAGCGCCGCGGTCGAAAAGCCCGAGCGCCACAAGGGTTGCAGGCCCGTCCCGACAAGCGACAGCAAAAATATCAGCAACGCCGCAGCGAGTACCGGGGCCAGCACCGAAAGCACGATCATCACCAGCCGCTGCAACGTCGCGACGAGCTTGTCGCGCTCCCGCAGCAGGCCGACCGCGCCGCCGAACGCTGCCCCCGCGAGCATCCAGCCGAACCATTCGCCGCGCAGCAGTTCGCTGATCAGGTCGATACCGATCAGGTGGAACATCTCACCGATCAGCACCGTAAGGAGGAAGGACAGGCCGACGAACGCCAGCGAGGCCGCGCCGATCACTGCGTCGGTCCAGGCGTGGCTGTGCAGCCGGTCATAGGGCATCTTCCACAACTTCCAGAACCACCCGTCGGGTGCGACGTCCCGGCGTGTCTGAAAGAGCGGCGTGGCGACCAGAACCGCCAGCAGCCCCGACCAGAAAGGCCATTCGAAGGGCGAGGCATCGAAATTATAGCCAGCGCCGTTCCACACGATCAGCGCCATGATCGCGCCCCACAGGAGCGCGAAGCCTGCGGCCCAGTGCACGCGGCGGACTTCCATGCCGAGCGTGAACACCAGCGTTGCGACCGCGACGAAGGTCGCGAGCGCCATCCGCCAGCGGTCAAGCGGATCGCCATAGTCATGGTCGATGCAGGCGTGAAAAAGCAAGCCGGCGGTCGCGCAGAGCGCCGCCATGACCCAGGGACGCTGCGGCCACGGCGGATCGCTGTCGTCGAGGCGAGTGGAAAGCACGGGCGAATCGGGCGCGGTGCCGCTTGCGATGCTGTCGGTCATGCCCCACATCTGGGCTTGTTTGATGGCGCGGCGCAAGCCAGATAGCGCACCCATATCTCCCGCCGCATGGAGCCCCGACTTGGCCCGCAAATTCCTCTATTTCATCGCCGCGATCATTCTGATGATACTCGGCGTCGGCATTGCCTATCAGCTCAATCCCGGCTGGTTCGGCCGCGTTGCCTTCGTTCCGAGCACCGAATTCAAACCGCAAGCGGCGGTGGCGGCCAACGCCTATGACGATCCCAAAATGTGGATCGCCCGCCCCAGCCTGCCCGATGACCCGTCGGCCTGGCGTCCGCCCGCCGCCGAAGCGGAGGCCGGAGGCGGCGAAGCAAGTGCCCCTGAACCGGGCGCACGGCCGCTGATTGCGCCCGCAAAGGCGGCCGAAACGTCGGGGGTCGCACCCATCGCTCCGCTCGGCGATGCCGCGGTCTTTTTCGTCCACCCGACAAGCTATTACAGCAAGGCGAGCTGGAACGCGCCGCTCGGCGATGCCGACGCCGATTATCGCGCCACGCTGTTCGTGCGGGGTATGGCAAGCGCATTCGGCGATGCGGGCGCCATATGGGCGCCGCGCTATCGCCAGGCGACGCTCGGCGCGTTTCTGGCTGAAGACCGCGTCACGGCGGGAAAGGCGATCGACGCCGCCTACCGCGACGTCGAACAGGCGTTCGACGCTTTTCTCGCGGCGATCCCCAAGGACAAGCCGATCATTCTCGCGGGCCATAGCCAGGGCGCGCTGCACCTCACCACGCTGCTGAAGAACCGTATCGCGGGCACGCCGCTCGCGAAGCGTATCGTGGCCGCCTATGTCATCGGCTGGCCGATCAGCCGCGATACCGATATGGCCGCGCTTGGCCTGCCCGCTTGCGACACGCCCGATCAAAAAGGCTGTATTCTGTCATGGGCAAGCTTTGCCGAGCCCGCCGATACGTCGATGGTCACCGGCGCCTATGACGGCACGATCGGCTTCGACGGGCGGCCGCGCGCCGGCACGCGCATGCTCTGCACCAACCCGCTCACCGGCACGCCCGATGCCGCCGCTGGACCGGAGGCGAACATCGGCACGCTCAAGCCGTCCGATGGCTTCCGCAAGGGCGAGCTCATCACCGGCAAGGTCGGCGCGAAATGCGACGACGATCGCGGTTTCCTGTTGATCGGAGATGCCGACGCGGCGCAGCATTTCGTCGTCGCGGGCTATGTGCTGCCCGGCAACAATTATCATGTCTATGACATCACCCTGTTCTGGGCGAACGTCCGCGCCGATGCGCTGCGGCGGCTGGCAATCTTCGAAGGCGAACCCTCGCCGGTGCCGCCCCCGGCAGCGCCGGTTGCGGCGACGACGCCCAGCTCTAAATCCTGACATCGTCATTGCGAGCGAAGCGAAGCAATCCAGAGTAGGCGCAAACCGCTCTGGATTGCTTCGCTTCGCTCGCAATGACGCGGCTTTAGGGTTAAGGGCAGCCCGATGATCACCACCGCCGCCTCCGATTTTGCCGCTGCCCTGCCCCGCGGCGGCCGCCTGATAGGCCTCGATGTCGGGACCAAGACGATCGGTGTTGCGCTGTGCGACGCGGGGTGGAGCTTCGCAACGCCCGACAAGACAATCGTCCGCAAGAAATTCACGGTCGATCTGGAGGCGCTCAAGACGCTGGTCGCAGCGCAGTCGGTGGTCGGCATCGTCGTTGGCCTGCCGCTCAACATGGACGGCAGCGACAGCCCGCGCACCCAAAGCACCCGCGCCTTCGCCCGCAACCTCGCACCGCTTGCGCTACCCCTGTTGCTCTGGGACGAGCGCTGGTCGACCGCCGCGGTCGAGCGTGCGATGATCGCCGCCGACGTCAGCCGCGCCAAGCGCGCCGAGCGCGTCGACAGCGCGGCCGCCGCCTTCATCCTTCAGGGCGCGATCGACGCGCTGGCGCGCTGACTTTAACATTTCGCGGGTATTTCGCGTTTATACGGCCGAAAATGACCGCCTATGTTCTCTATTGGCTTATCGCCGCCAACCTGATCGCTTTTGCGCTGATGATAATCGACAAGCGGCGCGCCGACAAAGGGCTTTGGCGCATCCGCGAAGCGACGCTACTCGACTGGGCGAGGATCGGCGGCGCGATCGGGACCGTCGCGGCCTCGCGCCTCGTTCGCCACAAGACGCGCAAACAGCCCTTCGCGGACGATATGCATTTTCTGTTCGCGATGGAGGTCGTACTTCTGGCCTTGTGGGCGTTCGGCCTCTTCGATCCCCTCCTGTCCGAAGCGGAGAGCAAACTCGGTCCGTTCGTATCCACGGCGCTTGCCTATTTGCGCGCTGCGACCTAAAGGCTCGGCTTTAATGACAAGCGCAACTCCTCGACCCGCCAGCGACTATCCGCCCGGCGGCGATGCCTTTCGCCATCGCCACCTGACCGGTATCGCCCAGCTCACCCCGTGGGAGATTTCCTACATCCTCGACGCCGCCGAAGAGTGGGTCGAACTCAATCGCAGCGGCGCGGCGAAGCATGACGACCGGCTCAAGGGGCTCACGATCATCAACGCTTTCTTCGAAAATTCGACGCGCACGCTCCTGTCGTTCGAGATTGCGGGCAAGCGCCTCGGCGCCGATGTCGTGAACATGCACGCCGCGCAGTCGAGCGTGAAGAAGGGCGAAACGCTGATCGACACGACGATGACGCTGAATGCCATGCGCGCCGACGCGATGGTGATCCGCCACGCTTCGTCGGGCGCGGTGCAGCTGATTGCCGACAAGGTCGATTGCCCGGTGCTCAACGCGGGCGACGGACGCCACGAACATCCGACGCAGGCGCTGCTCGATGCGCTGACGATCCGTCGGCGGCTCGGACGGGTCGAAGGGCTGACGATCGCGATCTGCGGCGACGTGCTGCACAGCCGCGTCGCGCGTTCGAACATCCTGGCGCTCACCCTGCTCGGCAACGAGGTGCGGGTCGTTGCGCCGCCGACGCTGACGCCGCCCGCGATGGAACGGATGCATGTCGCGACCTTCACCGACATGGACGAAGGGCTGAAAGGCGCCGACGTCGTGATGATGCTGCGCCTGCAGAACGAGCGTATGGACGGCGCCTATCTGCCGAGTGCGCGGGAATATCACGCGCTCTACGGCCTGACGCCGCAGCGGCTGGACAAGGCGAAGCCCGATGCGATCGTCATGCACCCCGGCCCGATGAACCGCGGGGTCGAGATCGACAGCAATGTCGCCGACGATCCGGCGCGCTCGACGATTACCGAACAGGTCGAAATGGGGGTCGCCGTCCGCATGGCCTGCCTCGACATATTGACGCGCCGCAAGCGGGGGGTGCCCGGATGGAACTGAAGCCCCTCCTGATCACCAATGCGCGCCTGCTCGGCGGCGAAGCGGGCAGCCTGCTGGTGGCAGGCGGTCGCATCGCGGCGCTGAACCCGTCGGACACGCCGGAGGGCACCGACACAGTCGATGCCAAGGGCCAATGGCTCGCCCCCGGCATCGTCGATTTCGGCGTGTTCGCGACCGACAAGCCGGCCTTTCACTTCGGCGGCATCACGCGCGCGGCACTTATGCCCGACAGCGGTCCGCTCGACGGCGCGGGTCTGGTCGAACGCGCCGCGAAGGGCGGCAAGCCCGACCTATGGGTTCACCCACTCGCCGCCGCGACCAAGGGCCTGGCCGGCGCAGAGCTTGCCGAGATCGGCCTGATGCAGCAGGCGGGCGCGCGCGCGGTCGCCACCGGACGCGCGCGCATCGCCGATGCCGGCGTCATGCGCCGCGTCCTGTCCTACGCCGCGTCGCTCGGCCTTACCGTTATCACTCATTCCGAGGACGAAGGGCTGACCGCTGGCGCGGTTGCGACCGATGGCGAGATGGCGACGCGGCTTGGCCTTGCCTCTGCGCCCGCGATCGCGGAAGCGATGGCGATCGCACGCGACCTCATGCTCGTCGAGGAAACCGGCGCACCGATCCACGTCCGCCAGGTCACCACCGCGCGCGGGCTCGATCTTGTCCGCGCCGCCAAGGCGAAAGGCCTGCCCGTCACCTGCGGCATCACGCCCGCGCATCTGTTCCTTTCGGACACGGCGATCGGCGATTTCCGCACCTTTGCCCGCCTGTCGCCGCCGCTGCGCAGCGAGGACGACCGCCACGCCTGCCTCTCCGCCATCGCCGACGGGACGATCGACGTGCTGGCATCCGGGCACGATCCCCGCGGCCCCGAGGACAAGCGCCTGCCCTTTGCCGAAGCGCTGCCCGGCATGGCGGGCGCCGAAACGCTGCTCGCGATGGGACTGCAGCTCGTACGCGATGGTCATGTCACCCCGGCGCGCCTGTTCGACCTGCTCGCCGCGACGCCGGCGAAGCTGCTCGGGCTCGACGCGGGCGCACTGACGGTGGGTGCCGAGGCCGACCTGATCCTGATCAACGAGGGTGCGCCGTGGCAGGTCGATGCGAAGCGGATGGCCGCCTGGGCGGGCAACACCCCGTTCGACGGCATGCCGGTGCAAGGCCGCGTTACCGCGCTATGGAAGGGCGGCCAGCGGATTCGCTGACGGCCCGAACGTGACAAGCCGCATCGACGCCCGCCGCCGTTCGTCGATTGTGTCTGGAAAGTTTCATTTGCAACATTAGGGTCGCCCGAAATTTCGGGGAGTGACCATATGACTATTGCCGAGGCGACGCCGGATTTCGAAGAGGGCATGGACCGCGCCGACCGCGCCTTTCTGGGCCATCCCAAGGGCCTGGGCTATCTGGCCTTCGTCGAAGGGTGCGAGCGTTTTTCCTATTATTCGATGCAGACGCTGCTCGTGCTCTACATGGTCAAATATCTGCTGCTGCCCGAACATGCGAGCGGGGTTTTCGGGCTGGAATGGCTGCGCGGCTGGTACGGCGGGATCGACGGTCAGCCCTTCGCGTCAAAGATTTTCGGCGATTATACCTCACTCGTCTATCTGACCCCGATCGCCGGCGGCTTCATCGCCGACCGTTGGCTCGGGCGGCGCGCGACGCTGATCGCCGGCGGCCTGATCATGGCGATCGGCCATTTCCTGATGGCGTTTGAGGGCGCTTTCCTCTTCGCCCTCCTCGCGCTGATCGTCGGCGTGGGACTGTTCAAGGGCAATATCGCGAGCCAGGTCGGCGAACTTTACAAGCCCGGCGATCTGCGCCGTGCGATGGCGTTCCAGATCTTTTACATCGCGATCAACGTCAGCGTCATCGCGGCGCCGCTGATTTCGGGTACGCTGGGCGAAAAGGTCGGCTGGCACTGGGGGTTCGGCACCGCGGGCGTGGTGATGGTTATCGGCCTGATCCTCTATATCATGGCGGGACCATGGCTTCCTGCCGACAATCGGCCTGCGAAAGGCGCGGCTGCGAAAGCGAGCGAACCGATGTCCCGGCAGGACTGGCTGCGCGTCGTCGCGGTGCTGACGCTGGTGCCGGTGATGGCGCTCGCGCTGCTCACCAATCAGGAAATCTTCAACGCCTATCTGGTATGGGCCGATCAGCATTTCCAGCTCACCTTCTTTGGCGAGACGCTGCCGACGAGCTGGATGATCACCATCGACGCGACCGCGAGCTTCTCGATGCTCGCCGCGGTCGCCGCCTTCTATGTCTGGTACGGCAAGCGCCGCCGCGAACCCGACGAGCTGGGCAAGATGATCATCGGTAGCGTCTTCACCATCGCCGGCGGGCTCTGCTTGGTCATGGCGGCGGCGACGCAGGGCGACGGCAAGATCGGGCTGTTCTGGCCCGTGATGTTCCATCTGCTCAACAGCATCGGCTTCGCGCATATCTTGCCCGTCAGCCTCGCGCTGTTCACCAAGCTGGCACCGAAGGCGCTCAACGCGACGATCGTCGGCATTTATTACCTCGCCTTCTTCGGCGCGAACAAGATCGTGGGCGAGGTCGGCACTTGGTATTCGTCGATGCCGACGACCAGTTTCTGGCTGTTCCACGTCGCAACCGCCGCGGTCGGCCTGGTTGCCTTCATCCTGTTCAAGCTGTTCCTCGCGAAACGGCTGATGGGGGAACCGGGCGCAGCCTAGAGCCTCATCGTTTTGCCTGAATCGTCATCCCGGCGGAGGCCGGGATGACGAGGTAAGGACGGTGGCGTTTCAGCCTAACCCGATCACGATTCAGAACAACCGCGACCCGTTCGGCACCGCGCGGTCGGGGGCAAAGAGGATCACCTCGCCCGCCGCGTCGGCGAAACCCAGCGTCAGCACTTCGGACATGAACTTGCCGATCTGGCGCGGAGGAAAGTTGACGACCGCCGCGACCTGCCGCCCGGGCAATTCCTCGGGCGCGTAGCGCGCGACGATCTGTGCGCTGCTCTTCTTGATACCGATCGCGGGGCCGAAATCGATCCTCAGCTTGAACGCCGGTTTGCGCGCCTCGGGGAAAGGCTCGGCCGCGACGATCGTGCCGATGCGGATATCGACGCGCAGGAAATCGTCGAAGGCGATTTCAGGTGCGGCGGCTGCGTCCGCATCGTGATTTATATGCATTCAACCAACTCCGTTCGCCCTGAGCTTGTCGAAGGGCCGTTCTTCTCTCATTCCGTAGAAGAAAGGACCGCGCTTCGACAAGCTCAGCACAAACGGATTTTGAGGATCATTCCATCTCCAGGATCACCGCATCGACCGCCAGGCTATCACCCTGCGCGGCGTTGACCGTCTTCACGACACCCGATTTTTCGGCGCGCAAGATATTCTCCATCTTCATCGCCTCGACGGTCGCCAGCGGCTGACCCGCCTCGACTTTGTCCCCTTCGCCGACATGCAGCGCGACGAGCAGGCCGGGCATCGGGCAGATGAGGAATTTCGACAGATCGGGCGGGATTTTTTCGATCATGTGGCTCGCCAGCGGCGCCACATGCCAGGGCAGCACGCGCACGTCGTGGATCGCGCCGCGCGTCGTCATGCGCCAGCCGGTGCGCGTCTTCAGGGCCTTCACCGCCAGCTCGCCGTCGCCGATCTCGGCCACCACCAGCCGGTCGCCCGGCGTATATTCGAGCGCGATGTCGATCTTGTCGCCGTCGACCTTGATATGCTTGTGGCCGAGTTTGACCTTGTGGCTCGTGCCGTCGAGCGCGCGCGTCACCGCTTCGTCGGTCGGCGCGCCGTGGAAGCCCTCGGGATATTCCTCGGCAATAAAGCCCGTGGTCAGCTCGCCCGAGCGGAAGCGCGGATGCTGCATGATCGCGGAGACAAAATCGATATTGTGGCCAAGCCCCTCAAGCTCGAAGCGGTCGAGCGCTGCCACCTGCAGATCGGCCGCCTCGTCGCGCGTCTCGCCCCAGGTGATCAGCTTGGCGATCATCGGATCGTAGAAGATCGACACCTCGCCGCCATCATAAACGCCGTCATCAACGCGCACGCCATCGACCCCGCGGCGGCCATTTTCCTCGCCATCGTCGGTCCAGCCGGCGACCGGGGGTTTGTAGCGCGTCAGGCGCCCGGTCGAGGGCAGGAAACCGCGATAGGGATCTTCGGCATAGACGCGGTTTTCGATCGCCCAGCCGTCGATCTTGATGTCGTCCTGCGTCATTTCGAGCTTCTCGCCCGCCGCGACGCGGATCATCTGTTCGACCAGATCGATGCCGGTAATCGCTTCGGTCACCGGATGCTCGACCTGAAGCCGGGTGTTCATTTCGAGGAAGTAGAAGCTCTCGCCGGTCGGGTCGGCGCCCGACACGATCAGTTCGACCGTACCTGCGCTGTAATAGCCGACCGCCTTCGACAGCGCGACGCACTGCTCGCCCATCGCCTTGCGCATCTTTTCGGTGACGAAGGGCGACGGCGCTTCCTCGACGACCTTCTGGTGGCGGCGCTGGATGCTGCATTCGCGCTCGTTGAGGTAGAGGATGTTGCCGTGCTGATCGCCGAGAATCTGGATCTCGATATGGCGCGGATTGAGGATGAATTTCTCGATGAAGACACGGTCGTCGCCGAAGCTGTTGAGCCCCTCACGCTTGACGCTCTCGAAGCCTTCGCGGACGTCCTTCTCGTCATAGGCGAGGCGCATGCCCTTGCCGCCGCCGCCGGCGCTGGCCTTCATCATCACCGGATAGCCGATTTCGTTCGAAATCTCGACGGCGTGTTCGGTGTCGCGGATTTCGCCGACAAAGCCGGGGACGACGTTGACGCCCGCTTCCTTCGCGAGCTTCTTCGACTCGATCTTGTCGCCCATCGCGGCGATCGCGTTCACCGGCGGGCCGATGAAGGCGATATTTTCCTTGGCGAGCGCCTCGGCAAAGCTGGTGCGCTCGGACAGGAAGCCATAGCCCGGATGCACAGCCTCGGCGCCCGTCGCCTTGCACGCGGCGATGATCTTGTCGGCGATCAGATAGGATTCGGACGCCGGCGACGGCCCGATATGCACCGCCTCGTCGGCCATCTGCACGAAAGGCGCGCGCGCGTCGGCGTCCGAATAGACGGCGACGGTAGCAATGCCCATGCGGCGCGCGGTCTTGATGACGCGGCAGGCGATTTCGCCGCGGTTGGCGATTAGGATTTTCTTGAACATTTCTCTGCCTACTGCGCTTTCCATCGATTTATTTATTTGAGGGTCTTTGCTGTCGTCTGGTCGAATGTTTCCGTCAGGTTTCCACGTCCAGCGAACTCCTGCGTTTCCATATCATGATGAGAAACGCTGCCTGTAAAAGCAGAAACGTGATGGAGCCGATCATCGCATAGGTCGCGTATGGCAAGGCTTCGCCCGTGGGGCATGGGTCATAATCGCTGCAAGTGCCTGTCGAATAACCATAGAGCACGACTGCGACCGGCACAGTCAGAACGACCGTCACACAACTCACCATGACCTTCTGCCAAGATCGCATTGCCGTCACTCCCCCGCCTCCATCCGCATCGGCTCCATTTTTCCTTGCTCCGTGAACGTCACGAAATGGCTACGCGCCGCGACTTTCTTGCCGTCAGGGCCGACGGCCGGTTCAAACCGCGCAGTCTCCATCTTGCGGCATAACAGCGCGTCGCCTGTATCGGAGCCTGTTCCCTGGCGAGCTATGCGGCACCTCTTCACGCGCCCACGCTCATCAATGTCTACCCAGATTGATGCGGAATCCCTCGGCGGGACCAATGTTCCGCTTGGAAGGACAAGCAGCTCCCGATTATTGAGCACCGGGGGGCTATTCCGATAGCCAGCGGGATAAGGTGCGGGACTGGGGCCATGATCCTGTCCCGACGCTACGATCACGAACCGGAGCGTCATGGCTCGCTTGCCCGGCTGCGGCTGTCCCGAGGAATCAATGCCGTGCATGAAATGCCCACGGTCCTGGATAAGCCGGCAAGCCTGTTCCAGCAGATCGGTATAGTCCGCCGATCCCGGTGACGGCTCGCAACGCGTAACCTTGTCGTCCGCGCCGATGTGGAGGTCGAACGACAGGAACCGGCCAAACACAACGCCGCCGGTCACATTGGGTTTCCCCGCGAAGGCATGAGCGGGAAAATCGTCGGGAACCAGCCATGTTTCATATCCATCGGCCAGGCGGGCCGGTCGGATAAGCGTGGGGTCATCAAGGTCGCTGTCGATGGTCAAACGCACGATCTTTTTATTTTCCTGCGCCGGGTCCGCCACGGTTTGCGCCGTCGCCAGGGGCGACAGCCCGATAGCGGCAAGACATAGCAGCGAAAAGACGCGCATGGACCAACCCGCGTGTCCCCGCGAAGGCGGGGACCCATCTCCGACCCTGTCCAGATGGCACGGACCGGAGATGGGCTCCCGCTTTCGCGGGAGCACACGGCTTATTTCCGTACACGGCGCGAGCAAATTCACTCAGCCGCCTCCGTCATGCAAGTCTGGCGCATCGGCTCTTGCGCCTCCATCGGCCGCAGCCCCAGCTTGGCGAACAAGGCAGCGTCCTTGCTGTCGCCCGCGTTCGCGGTCGTCAGCAGCTTGTCGCCGGTGAAGATGCTGTTCGCGCCCGCCATGAAGCAGAGCGCCTGCGTCGCCTCCGACATGCTCTCGCGGCCCGCCGACAGGCGGACCATCGATTTGGGCATGGTGATGCGCGCGACCGCGATCGTGCGGACGAATTCGATATCGTCGATCTTCGCGAGCGGAGTGCCCTCGAGCATGTCGCCGAGTACCGTGCCCTTCACCGGCACCAGCGCGTTGACCGGCACGCTTTCTGGATGGCGTTCGAGCGTTGCGAGCGCGTGGATGAAGCCGACGCGGTCGGCGCGCGTCTCGCCCATGCCGACGATCCCGCCCGAGCAGACGTTGATCCCGGCATTGCGGACTTCTTCCAGCGTATCGAGCCGATCCTGAAACGTCCGCGTCGAGATGATGTTCTCGTAATTCTCCGGGCTCGTGTCGATATTGTGGTTATAATAATCGAGCCCCGCGACCGCCAATGTTTGCGCCTGTTCCCTGGTCAGCATGCCTAGGGTCATGCAGGTTTCCATACCCATCGCGCGCACGCCCTCGACCATCTCGACGATGCTCGCCATGTCGCGGTCCTTGGGATTGCGCCAGGCGGCACCCATGCAGAAACGCTTCGAACCGGCGTCCTTCGCCTGCGCCGCGGCCTGCAGCACCGCGCGGACGTCCATCAGCTTGGTGGCCTTGAGCCCGCTGTCGGCATGTTTCGATTGCGAGCAATAGCCGCAATCCTCGACGCAGCCGCCGGTCTTGATGCTCAAGAGCGTGCAAAGCTGCACCTCGCCGCGCGCGTGATGGCGGCGATGGACGCCCTGCGCCTCCCACATCAGCTCGTCGAACGGCAGGTCGAACAACGCGGCGATTTCCTCGCGCGTCCAGTCGGTACGGGTTTCGGTCACGCTTCGGTCTCCAATGCCTGCGCCAGGTCGGCGATGATGTCGTCGATATGTTCGATCCCCACCGACACGCGGACGACGTCGGGGCCGGCGCCGGCTTCGACCAGTTCGGCCTCCGAAAGCTGGCTGTGCGTCGTCGACGCCGGGTGGATGATCAGCGAGCGGGTGTCGCCCAGATTGGCGAGATGGCTGAACAGCTTCACCGAGGAGACGAGCTTGACGCCAGCGTCGTAGCCGCCCTTGAGGCCGAAGGTGAACACGGCGCCGCCGCGCCCGCCGAGATATTTGTGCGCGAGGTCGTGATAGGGGCTGTCGCGCAGCCCGGCATAGGAGACCCAGCTCACCGCCGGATGATCCTGCAACCATTTGGCGAGCGCGAGCGCGTTGCTGCAATGCCGGTCCATGCGCAGCGCGAGCGTCTCCATGCCGGTGAGCGCAAGAAAGGCGTTCATCGGCGCGAGCGCGGGGCCAAGGTCGCGCAGGCCGAGCGTCCGGGCGGCGAGGATGAAGGCCAGCGGCCCGAACGCATCGGTGAAGGTCAGCCCGTGATAGGAGGCATTGGGTTCGCTCAGCGCGGGATATTTGCCGCCCTTCGCCCAGTCGAACGTCCCGGCATCGACGATCAGGCCGCCGATCGCATTGCCATGACCGTTCAGGAATTTGGTCGCCGAATGAACGACGATGTCGGCGCCATGTTCGATCGGGCGGCAGAGCATCGGGGTCGCCATCGTGTTGTCGACGATCAGCGGCACACCCGCATCGTGCGCGACCTTCGCGATCGCCGCAATATCCTGCACGACCCCGCCCGGATTGGCGAGGCTTTCGATGAAGACCGCGCGCGTCTTGTCGTTTATCGCGGCCGCGACATTTGCAGGATCGTCGGCATCGACGAAATGCGTCGTCCACGCCATCTTGCGAAAGCTCTGTCCCAATTGGTTGAGCGAGCCGCCATAGAGCTTTTTCGCCGCGACGATCTCGCGCCCCGGTTCCATGATCGTATGGAAGGCCAGAAACTGCGCGGCATGGCCCGACGCCACCGCGAGCGCCGCCTGCCCGCCCTCCAGCGCCGCGATCTTGCCTTCGAGCGCGCCGTTCGTCGGGTTCATGATCCGGGTGTAGATATTCCCGAATTCCTGCAGGTTGAACAATCGCGACGCATGGTCGACATCGTCGAACACATAGGATGCGGTCTGGTAGATCGGCGTGATCCGCGCCTTGGTCGTCGGATCGGGCGCGGTGCCGGCGTGAACGCTCAGCGTTTCGGGTTTATGGTCGCTCATGCAGCATCCTCCAGCGGGGGCATATTGTGGCCGAGCAGGCGCAGGACGTCGGCGGCGCATTCCACCACATTGCTGCCCGGGCCATAGATGCCCTGCACGCCCGCGTCGCGCAGATAGTCGTAATCCTGCGGCGGAATGACGCCGCCCGCGATCACCTTGATATCGCCGCGCCCCGCCTCGCGCAGCCCCTTGATGAGTTCGGGGATCAGCGTCTTGTGCCCGGCGGCAAGGCTCGACGCGCCGACCGCATCGACCCCGCTTTCGAGCGCGAGCACGACCGTTTCCTCGGGCGTCTGGAACAAGGGCCCGGACACCACATCGAAGCCCATGTCGCTGAACGCCGAGGCGATGACATTGGCGCCGCGGTCGTGTCCATCCTGCCCCATCTTGGCGACGAGAAGCCTGGGCGCGCGGCCCAGACGGCGTTCGACCGCCTTCACCCCGTCGACGACCTGCGCCCAGCGGCTGTCGCCCTGATAGGGCGCGGCATAAACGCCCTTCACCGGCTTCGGCACCGTGCCGTAGCGCCCGAAGCTGACCTCCATCGCGTCCGAAATTTCGCCCAGCGTCGCGCGCGCGCGCGCCGCATCGACCGCGTGCGCGAGCAGATTGGTCTCGATCGACTGCGGTGCCGCCGCCGCGCGGCGCAGCGCGGTGAGCGCGGCCTGGCAAGCGACCTCGTCGCGGCTCGCCTTGACGCGGTTGATCCGCGCGACCTGCGCCTCGCGAACCTTGGTGTTGTCGACCTCCAGCGTTTCGAGCAGATCCTCGTCCTTCAGGCGATATTTGTTCACGCCGACGATGACATCATCGCCGCGGTCCACCCTCGCCTGTCGGGCGGCGGCTGCCTCCTCGATCATCGCCTTGGGCCAGCCGGCGGCGACCGCCTTGGCCATGCCGCCTTCGCTTTCGACCCGGTCGATGATCTCCTGCGCCTTGTCGATGAGCTGCTGCGTCAGCGCCTCGATATAATAGCTGCCGCCGAGCGGATCGACGACGTTGCACATGCCCGTTTCTTCCTGGATCACGATCTGCGTATTGCGCGCGATGCGGGCCGAAAAGTCGGTGGGCAGCGCGATCGCCTCGTCGAGCGCGTTGGTGTGCAGCGATTGGGTGCCGCCCAGCATCGCCGCCATCGCCTCGATCGTCGTGCGCATGACATTGTTGTAGGGGTCTTGCTCGGTCAGGCTGACCCCCGACGTCTGGCAATGGGTGCGCAGCATCTTGCTGCGCTCGTCCTTCGCGCCCAGCTTCGTCATCGCGCGGTGCCACAGCACGCGCGCGGCGCGCAGCTTGGCGATCTCCATGAAGAAGTTCATGCCGATCGCGAAGAAAAAGGACAGGCGCCCGGCGAACTTGTCGATGTCGAGGCCGCTCGCCACGCCATATTTCACATATTCGATGCCGTCGGCGATGGTGAAGGCCAGCTCCTGCACCTGCGTCGCCCCCGCCTCCTGCATATGATAGCCGGAGATGGAGATGCTGTTGAACTTGGGCATCTCGCGCGACGTGTAGCCGAAGATGTCGCTGATGATCCGCATCGAGGGCTCGGGCGGATAGATATAGGTGTTGCGGACCATGAACTCCTTCAAAATGTCGTTCTGGATGGTCCCGTCGAGCAGCTTGCGCTCGACCCCCTGCTCCTCGCCCGCGACTATGAAGAAGGCGAGGATCGGAATCACCGCGCCGTTCATCGTCATCGACACAGACATCTGGTCGAGCGGGATGCCGTCGAACAGGATCTTCATATCCTCGACGCTGTCGATCGCGACACCCGCCTTGCCGACGTCGCCGACGACGCGCGGATGATCGCTGTCATAGCCGCGGTGGGTGGCAAGGTCGAAAGCGACTGACAGGCCCTTCTGTCCCGCCGCGAGGTTGCGGCGATAGAAGGCGTTCGATTCCTCGGCAGTCGAAAAACCCGCATATTGCCGGATCGTCCACGGCCGCCCCGCATACATCGACGCGCGCACGCCGCGCGTGAAGGGCGCAAAGCCGGGCAGACCCGGATCGATGGTTACGTCCTCCGCCGTATAGAGCGGCTTGACGTCGATCCCCTCGGGCGTGTGCCAGGTGAGGTCTTTACCCTTCACTTCCTTGTCGGCGGCGGCGGCCCATTGGTCGAGGGTCGGTTTGTCGGTCATCTCAGTCTTCCGATCTGGTCATATTCTTCAAGTATCGAGATCAGCGCTTCGGCATTACCGCGCGCGTCGTTGAGCGGGTCATGGTCATGCACCGTTGTCCGGCGCTTTTTCCATCCCTGCGTGTCGCCGAAATTCCCGCGAAGGCCTGCGAACAGATCACCGATGCGTCGGGCCGAAAAGCCGAACGGATTAGGAATGCCTGCGCTGGCAAATCCATGGTTGATCCATTGCCAGTCGAACGCCGGATTGTCGGACCAAAACACTACACGATCGACTGCGAGCCCCTTCAGCCAAACGTCGAATTCGACCATCGCGTCCCCAAGCGTTACCGTTGCCGTCTCGACATGCTGCGCATGCGTCAGGCCTATCGACGCGTAGGCCGCATCGGCATGGCTGTCCGAATAGGGATGGATCACGGGCGATCGCCAGCCGCGCTCCAACGCGGGCTCGACGACAAACGCACCGAAATTGATCATGCTCCCGAAACCGGGGCATGGACCGGATGCTTCGCAATCTATGACGATGTGCGCTTTCATCCGAATCTCAGTGCCCGCCCTTCGGCGTTTCCATAATTTCGGTCAGCACCCCGCCCATATCCTTGGGGTGCAGGAAGAAGATCAGCGTCCCGTGCGCCCCGATCCGCGGCTCGCCCAGCACGCGCTTGCCCATCGCCTCGAATTCGGCCTTGGCGGCGTGAATATCCGGCACTTCGTAGCACATGTGATGCTGGCCGCCCGCCGGGTTCTTTTCGAGGAAACCCGCGATCGAGGTATTACCCGGCAGCGGCTCGATCAATTCGATCTGGGTGCCATCGAGCGCCCCGCCCGCTCCGGGCGTGTCGACGAAGCACACTTTGACGCCCTGATCGGGCAAGTCGAAAGGCTCATGGATCTTCGTCGCGCCCATGACGTCGCGGTAAAAGACGATGCTGTCGGCGATGGACGGCGTCGCGATGCCGATATGGTTCAGGCGGCCTAGCTTCATTTCACCAACCTCCGTCATTGCGAGGAGCCGCAGGCGACGCGGCAATCTCCAGTTCGAGACATTGCGCCCGACCGATGGCTGGAGATTGCTTCGCTTCGCTCGCAATGACGATGCTGGCGGCAATCGACGGCGTCGCAACGCCGATATGGTTCAGGCGGCCCAGTTTCATGTCAAATTCTCTCTCACTTCGTCATGCCGGACTTGATCCGGCATCCATTCGATCAGCGCCGGAAGAATGGACCCCGGATCAAGTCCGGGGTGACGACCGGAATTTACAGCGGGATATTGTCATGCTTCTTCCACGGATTCTCCAACTGCTTGTTCCGCAGCTTGCGTAGCCCCAGCGCGATCCGCTTGCGCGTATTATGCGGATGGATCACCTCGTCGATATAGCCGCGCGACGCCGCGACGAAGGGGTTGGCGAAGCGGTCCTCATATTCCTTCGTGCGCTGCGCGATCTTTTCGGGATCGCCCATATCGGCGCGGAAAATGATCTCGACCGCGCCCTTCGCGCCCATCACCGCGATTTCGGCGGTCGGCCACGCATAGTTCAAATCGCCGCGCAGATGCTTCGACGCCATCACGTCATAGGCGCCGCCATAAGCCTTGCGCGTGATCACGGTGATCTTTGGCACCGTCGCTTCGGCATAGGCGAAGAGCAGCTTCGCGCCATGCTTGATGATGCCATTATATTCCTGCGCGGTGCCGGGTAGGAAACCGGGGACATCGACGAAGGTCACGATCGGAATTTCGAACGCGTCGCAGAAACGCACGAAGCGCGCCGCCTTCTTCGACGAATTGATGTCGAGCACCCCAGCGAGCACCAGCGGCTGGTTCGCGACGATGCCCACGGTGCGCCCTTCGATGCGCCCGAAGCCGCAGATGATGTTCGCGGCGTGGGCCGGCTGCACTTCAAAGAAATCGCCCTCGTCGACCGTCTTGCGGATCAGCTCGTGCATGTCATAGGGCTGGTTCGCGTTGGGCGGGATCAGCGTGTCGAGGCTCATCTCGGCGCGGTCGTAGGGATCGCTCGTCGGGCGCACCGGCACGCCGCTGCGGTTGTTTTCGGGCAGATAGTCGAAGAAATCGCGCGCGGCGAGCAGCGCCTCGATGTCATTCTCGAACGCCAGATCGGCGACCGAGCTTTTCGTCGTGTGCGTGATCGCGCCGCCGAGTTCCTCCTGCGTCACCACCTCGTTCGTGACCGTCTTGACCACATCGGGGCCGGTGACGAACATATAGCTGCTGTCTTTCACCATGAAGATGAAGTCGGTCATCGCCGGGCTGTAAACCGCTCCGCCCGCGCACGGCCCCATGATCAGCGAAATCTGCGGCACGACGCCCGATGCCAGCACATTCTTCTGGAACACGTCGGCATAGCCGCCGAGGCTGGCGACGCCCTCCTGAATGCGTGCGCCGCCGCTGTCATTGAGGCCGATGACCGGCGCACCAACCAGCATCGCCTTTTCCATCACCTTGCAGATTTTTTCGGCGTGACGTTTGGACAGCGAGCCGCCGAAGACGGTGAAATCCTGGCTGAAGACATAGACGAGGCGGCCGTTGATCGTTCCCGATCCGGTCACGACGCCATCGCCCGGAATCTTCTGATCCTGCATGCCGAAATCGACGCAGTCATGCTCGACATAGGTGTCGAGCTCCTCGAACGAATCTTCGTCGAGCAGCACCAGCAACCGCTCGCGCGCGGTCAGCTTGCCCTTGGCATGCTGGGCATCGATACGCTTCTGCCCGCCTCCCAAAGCGGCGGCGGCGCGGCGGCGTTCCATTTCGTCAATATTGGCGGACACTCGGCTTCTCCGGTTTTCTGGAGCCTGCCATCTGCGCCCGCGGCGCCCGCTATGCAAATGCGAATTTGCAAAGTTGCAAAGTTGCATTTTGCAAAGTAGTCATTCTTCGCAGAAAAGGAGAAGGCTCGTGAGCCGCCAGCGCATCTTTGCAGGCGCCCGCTTGCGCCAGCTTCGCACCGAACGGGGCATCCGGCAGGCCGATTTCGCCGAAAGGATCGGCATTTCGACATCCTATCTCAGCCAGATCGAGCATGACGATCGGCCGTTGACCCCTGCCCTGCTCGACCGGCTGCAAAGGCTGTTCCCGCTTGAATGGGAGGAGGTCGCCGCCGATGCCGGTGACCGCCGCGCCGGGGCGCTGCGCGAGGCGGCGGCCGATCCGCTGTTCGCCGCCGCACCGCTGGCGCCCGAACAGCTTGAGCGCGCCGCGCTGCAGCAACCGCAGCTCGCCGACCAGTTCGTCGCGCTCCACGCCGCCTATCGCCGCGCGGGCCAGCGGCTCCAGATCATCGACGAAGCGATGACCGGCGGCACCGCCGAGGGCAGCCGCCTGCCGTGGGAGGAGGTGCGCGACTGGTTCCACGACGCGGGCAATTATGTCGACAGCATCGACCGCGCAGCCGAGACGCTGGCGGGCCAGCTGCGCGGCCGCGACCCGTCGCCCGCGATCGAGACGATCGAACGGCGACTACGCGAGGCGCTGGGCATTTCGATCGTCTATCGCCAGCACCAGGTGCTGCGCGATTTCGATGCGACGATGCGCCACCTGATCATCGACCCGTCGCAGCCCGCCGAAACGCGGCGCTTTCAACTCGCGCACCAGCTCGCGGCGCTGGCGCTCGCGCGCGAGATTGCGGCGGTGATCGAGGCGTCGCCGCTGCGCACCGCGGCGGCGCGCCAGTTGCTCCACGTCGGCCTCGCCAATTATGCCGCGGGCGCGGTGCTGATGCCCTATGCCGCCTTTCGCGCCAGCGCCCGCGCGGTGCGGCACGACATCGACCGGCTGCGGCTCGACTATGGCGTCAGCTTCGAACAGGCGTGCCATCGCCTCTCGACGCTTCAGCGCCCCGGCGCGCGCGGCATCCCGATGTTCTTCTGCCGCGTCGACATGGCGGGCAATATCACCAAGCGGCACAGCGCCACCCGCCTGCAATTCGCGCGCTTCGGTGGCGCCTGCCCGCTGTGGATCGTCCACGAGGCGGCGGCGATCCCCGACCGCATATTGTTCCAGCTCGCCGAAACGCCCGATGGGCTGCGCTATGTGTCGATGGCGAAGGGGCTCGTAAAACCGTCGGGCAGCTATGCGCGCGCGCCGCGGCGCTATGCCGTGGCGCTGGGGTGCGAGGCGCAATATGCCGCCGATTTCGTCTATGCCGACGGGGTCGATGTGACCGCGCCGCACGCCGCGACGCGTATCGGATCATCGTGCCGCATCTGCCCGCGCGACGATTGCGACCAACGCGCCTTTCCGCCGAGCGACCGGCCCATCCTGGTCGACCCCGACCGCCGCGACGTGGTGCCCTACCGGATCGGGTAGCGAAATGTCATTGCGAGCGGAGCGAAGCAATGACGAAGATGCTCACACCTTCACGATCCCCCGCTCGATCAGGCTGTGCGCCGTCGCCAGCACCGCCTCCTCGGGCGTCCGCATCGTCCAGCCGAGCGTTTCCATCGCGTGGCGGCTGTCGCCGCCGCGGACATTGCCCAGCTCGGCGACGAGCTGCTTGAGTTCGGGGCGGAAGATCGCGAATGTCTTGAGCAGCCAGTCGGGCATCCGCCGCGTCGGCACCTTGCGCGCCTGCTCGCCCAGGTTCGCGGTCAGGATGTTGGCAACATCGATCATCTTCATAAACGGTCCCGAACAGACATAGCGCTCGTCACGGATGCCCGGCGCGGTAAGCGCGCGATAATGAAGGTCGGCAACGTCGCGCACGTCGATGATGCCGAAGCCGACGTCGGGACACATCGGCACCTTGCCCTCGAGCAATTGTTTCACGACCTCGATCGACGTCGAGAGATCGTCGGACAGCAGCGGCCCGAACACCGCCGCGGGATTGACCGAGGCGAATTCCATGTCGCCGCCCTCCGACGCCACCCAATCGCGCGCCGCGCGCTCGGCGACGGTTTTCGAGCGCGGATAGGGCATGACCGCCGGATTATCGAGGTTCGTCCAATCGGCTTCGCTGTAGATGCCGCCGCCGTCGCCATGCCCATAGGCGATCGCCGCCATCGACGAGGTCAGAACGAAGCGCCGCACCCCTGCCGCCCTCGCGAAACGCAGCGCGCGCAACGCGCCTTCGCGCGCCGGAACAACCAGTTCATCGGCGTGCTGGGGAACCCCCAACGGAAAGGGCGAAGCGACATGCGCGACATGACTGCATCCGGCGATCGCCTCCGCCCAGCCCAGATCATGCTCCAGATCGGCCGCGAAGAATCGGAGGCGATCGTTGTCGACGGCCAGCCACCCGCGCACTTCGGCCTCGCGCTTCAGGCTGCGCACCGTCGTGTGAACCGTCCAGCCATTGTCGATCAACTGCCGGATCAGGAAGCCGGCAATATAGCCGCTGCCGCCTGTTACCAATATCGCGCCTGTCATTCGCCCCTCCCTCGCTCGATCCGCGCCAGAGTATAGCTTATCGCTCGGCAATAACACTCCGTTCGCCCTGAGCTTGTCGAAGGGCCGTACTTTCCTTCGAGTATCAGAGAAGGACGGTGCTTCGACAAGCTCAGCACGAACGGATCAGGGTGGGCCTATCGCCCTATTTCAGCAGCACCAGTTCCTCGGCCATGCTGGGGTGCAGGGCGACCGTGGCATCGAAGTCGGCCTTGGTCAGTCCCGCCTTCACGGCGACGGCGGCCGCCTGCAAAATTTCGGGGGCGTCGGGGCCGATCATGTGGAGTCCGACGACCTGGTCGGTCGCCGCATTGACGACCATCTTGTACAGCGCCCGTTCGTTGCGGCCGGCGAGGACATTCTTCATCGCCCGGAAATCGCTGGTATAGATGCGCACAGCGCCCAGCTTGTTGCGTGCCTCAGCCTCGGTCATCCCGACCGCGCCGATCGGGGGATGGCTGAACACCGCGCTCGGGACATTGGCATAGTCGACGGTCGTCGGCTTGCCGCCGAAGACGCTGTCGGCGAACGCCTGCCCCTCGCGGATCGCCACCGGCGTCAGCTGGATGCGATTGGTCACATCGCCGACGGCATAGATGCTCGGCACCGACGACTGGTTATTGTCATCGACCTTGACCGCACCATCCTTGTCGAGTTCGACACCCGCCGCTTCCAGACCCAAGCCCTTTGTGTTCGGTACCCGCCCGGTCGCGACAAGAACGGCATCGGCCGCGATCGGATCGCAATTGTCGAGATGGACCATCAGCGATCCGTCGTCCTGTTTCTCGATCGACTTGAACGGCGCATTGAAACGGAATTCTATCCCCTTGGTCATCGAAATCTGGAGCAGGCGGTCGCGGATCTGCTCGTCATAGCCGCGCAGGATCGCGTCGCCGCGGTTGACGATCGTCACCTTGCTGCCGAATTCGTTGAAGATGCCCGCAAATTCGTTTGCGATATAGCCGCCGCCGGCGATCACCACACGCTTTGGCAGGCTGTCGAGATGAAACACCTCGTTCGAGGTGATCGCATGCTCGCTGCCCGGAAATTCGGGGACGAAGGGCCAGCCGCCGGTTGCCACCAGGATGCGTTCGGTGGTGAGTTCGGTCCCGTCGGCGAGCCGCACCTTTTGCGGACCGACGACGGTCGCGCGCGTCTTGAGGACCGTAACCTTGTGATTATCGAGCGTCTGACCGTAGAGACCTTCGAGACGCGTCACTTCGCTCAGCACATTGTCGCGCAGCCGCTGCCAGTCGAAATGACAATCGGGAACGTCCCAGCCGAAATGCCGCGCATCCTTCAGATCTTCTGCAAAGTGCGCCCCATAGACGAGCAGCTTCTTGGGCACGCAGCCGCGAATGACGCAGGTGCCGCCGACCCGATGCTCCTCGGCGACCGCAACGCGCGCGCCGTGTGACGCCGCGACCCGGCTCGCGCGAACGCCGCCCGACCCGGCGCCGATGACAAACAGGTCATAGTCGAAATCGCTCATGGAATTACCTCTGACACTTGTCGCTGACATTCGCGGCGAGAGCCTATGTGGTTACGCCGCGCCGTCTTGCCAATCGATTATTTGGATCGGCGTGATCGCTTCGGGCTCTGACCCTAGTCCCCCAGCGCGGCCTGCATCAGCGCCTCGGTCGCCGGATCGAACTGCACCGTACCTTCGGCCAGCCCCTTCGCCATTTCCTTGCCCAGCTCGACCCCGAACTGATCGAAGGGATTGATGCCGAGCAGCACGGCGTTGGCGAAAACGCGATGCTCGTAGAAGGCGATTAGCGCGCCCAGACTGTGCGGCGTCACCTGTTCGAGCAGGATCGTCGTCGACGGGCGGTTGCCGGGATAGGCGCGCGCGCCGTCCTCGCTCGCACGGCCGGTCATCAGCGCTGCGCCTTGTGCGATGCAGTTGGCAACCAGCGTTTCGTGGTGCGCATCGTCGAGGATATGATCGGGTTCGCGGGCGACGACGAATTCGACCGGGGTCAGATGTGTGCCCTGATGCAGAAGCTGGAACACCGCATGCTGCGCGTCGGTGCCAACGCCGCCCCAAGTAATCGGCGCGCTCTGCTGCGCGAGCGGCGCGCCGTCGAGCGTCACCCGCTTGCCGTTCGATTCCATTTCAAGCTGTTGCAGATAGGCGGGCAGCAGCCGCAGGCGTTCATCATAGGCAAAGACAGCGCGCGTCTGGCAGCCTAGCCGGTTGGCGTAAATCTGGTCGGCGAAGGCGGCGAGCAGGCAGATATTGTCGGCGCCGTCGGCGAGCCGGAAATGGCGGTCCATCTCCGCCGCGCCTTCGAGCATGTCCTGAAAAGCGTCCCAGCCGAGCGCCAGCGCCGCCGGAAAGCCGATCGACGACCAGAGCGAATAGCGTCCGCCGACGGTTTCGCTGAACGGCAGGATGCGCGTTTCGTCGATACCCCATTCGACCGCGCGTTCGGGATTGGCGGTCAGCGCGATGAAACGGCCGACCGGATCGTCGACGCCCGCCTCCTCGAGCCATTGCAGCGCCGAGGCCGCGTTGAGCAGCGTCTCGGTCGTCGTGAAGGTTTTCGACGCAACCGCCACGAGCGTATAGGCCGGGTCGAATTTGGCGAAGACTTCGGCGAGCGCGGCCCCATCGACGTTCGAGACGACGGCCACGTCGTAGCGCGAGCCATGCCGCCCCAGCGCATCGATCAAGAGGTCGGGGCCGAGCGCCGACCCGCCGATGCCGATGTGGAGCAGATGGCGGATTTCGCCGAACGCATCGGCCTCGATCGCGTCGATCAGCATCCGCATCCGCTGGTGCAGCATCTGCGCGCGGTGGACCGATTCCGGCGCGCCGTCGCCGCGCTCGGCGCTATGCTCGGCGGCACGGTCCTCGCTCGGATTGGCGATCCCGCCCGAAAACAGCGTGCGGCGGCGCCCCGCGAAATCCTGCGCCTCGGCCAACCGGTTCAAAATCGCAATCGCCGGAGCATCGAGGTGCGTCTTGGCAAAATCGAACCGGATATCGGCAACGCTGCGCACCAGCGCCTGCAAACGCGCCGCGGGATCGGCAAGCACAAGGTCGGAAAGTGTCTGGGGCTGCCAGTCGGCGAGCGCCTGCCATGCGTTTGCGGCCGTGGTCATCGAATATTCCTTGCTGCCCCTTCGTATCGGACACGGTCGAGCCGTCCATCGGCAAGGTGCCTTACGGATGGGCATCCCGACGACGCTCGACGCGAACGGGGTTGATAGGGTTCGCCAACCTCATAAGCGTGCAGGAGCGCCCATACCAGCGTCATCCGCCGATATTTGCTTGACGCGCAGACCTATTCACCGTCAATGCGCCCCCATGACCGATGCCAGCATACCCGCCGAAAAGCCCGCCCCCGCGACACCCGAACCCGCGCCCGTATCCGCCAAGGAAGAAGCGGTCGACACGATCCGCTTTCTCGCGCTGCTCGCGATCGCGGTGCTGATCTTTCGCAGCTTCTTTCTGTCGCCCTTCAACATTCCGTCGGAATCGATGCAGCCGCGCCTGCTGATCGGCGACTATCTGCTCGTGAACAAGATGGCTTACGGCTATTCGAAATACAGCCTGCCGTTCAGCGTGCCGCTGATCCCCGGCCGCATTTTCGCGCGTACGCCCGATCGCGGCGACGTTGTCGTGTTCAAGGCGCCGCCGGTCAACGACAACGACTATATCAAGCGCGTGATCGGCCTGCCCGGCGACACGATCCAGGTGAAGGACGGCATCGTCTGGCTGAACGGCAAGCCGCTGAAGCGCGAACCGATGGCCGATTTCGTCATTCCTGTGACGCAGAATATGATCGACGCTTCGCGCGCCAACGGCACCCTCCCCTGCTATTCGCCCGAGTTCGAAGAGATCGGCGCGAACGGCCAGCGTCAGTGCCGCTACAAGCGTTTCAAGGAAACGCTGCCCAGCGGCAAGAGCTACGCGATTCTCGATATCACCTCGATCCCCGAGGATAATACAGCGCCCGTGACGGTGCCCGCCGGCCATCTGTTCCTGATGGGCGATAATCGCGACCGCAGTGCCGACAGCCGCTTCCCCGCCGTCGAAGGTCAGGGCATCGGCCTGGTGCCCGAGGAAAATCTTGTCGGCCATGCGCTGGTGACGATGTTCTCGACCGACGGGTCGGCAAGCTGGATCAACCCGATCAGCTGGTTCACCGCCGCCCGCTGGAACCGCGCCGGGGAAGGCTTTTGAACGAAGGCGTATCCGCGGAAACGCTTGCCGCGATCACCGGCGCAACGCCCCGCGACCTTGGCCTCTACCGCGAGGCGCTGACCCACGGCAGCAGCGGTGCGGGCGATTATCAGCGGCTGGAATTTCTGGGCGACCGCGTGCTCGGCCTCGTCATTGCGTCCGAATTGTTCGCCCGCTTTCCGAAAGCGGCGGAGGGCGAATTGTCGTCGCGGCTGCACGCGCTTGCGTCGGGCGAAACCTGCGCGCGGATCGCGCAGACGCTCAACCTTACCGCGCATGTCCGCTTCGGCGCGCAGGCGATCGGCGACGGCGGGCGGCATAGCGACAATATCGCCGCCGACGTGCTCGAAGCGCTGATCGGCGCACTGTGGCTCGACCTTGGTCAGGAGGCCGCCCGGGCATTCATCGTCCGCAATTGGGGCAGCATGATCGAAGGCCAGGTCGCTGCGCCCAAACATCCCAAGGCGGCGCTTCAGGAATGGGCGCTCGCGCGCAAGCGCAAGCCCCCCGAATATCGCCTCGTCCGCCGCGACGGCCCCGACCATGCCCCGCGCTTCCGCGTCGCCGTCGCGATCGGCAAGCTCGCCGAGGCCGAAGGCGATGGCCCCTCGAAGCAGGCCGCCGAAAAGGCGGCCGCCACCGCCCTGCTCGAAATCTTGACCCAGGAAGACGTAAAATGACCCAGCGCTGCGGTTTCGTGGCGGTCGTCGGCGCCCCGAACGCCGGCAAATCGACCCTCGTCAACGCCCTTGTCGGCCAGAAGGTCGCCATCGTCAGCCCCAAGGCGCAGACGACGCGCACCCGCCTGATGGGCGTCGCGATGGACGGCGACACGCAGATCATCCTGATCGACACGCCGGGCATCTTCGCGCCCACCCGTCGGCTCGACCGCGCGATGGTCGCTGCGGCATGGGGCAGTCTTGAGGAAGCCGAGGCCATCCTCGTCATGGTCGACGCCGCGGCCAAGCTGACGGGCCGCGTCGAACGCGTGCTGGAGGGAGTCGCGAACCGGCCCGAGAAGAAATATCTGGTGCTGAACAAGGTCGACCTGACCAAGAAGGACAAGCTGCTCACCATCGCAACCGAGCTCAACGCCCGGCTCGCCTTCGACGAGACCTTCTTCATCGCGGCGAGCAGCGGCGACGGGGTGCCCGAACTAAAGGCGCATCTCGCGGCGCTGATGCCCGAGGGGCCGTGGCACTTCCCCGAGGACGAGGTCAGCGACGCGCCCGAACGGATGCTCGCGGCCGAAATCACGCGCGAGCAGCTTTATCGCCAGCTCCACGAAGAACTGCCCTATCAGTCGACGGTCGAGACCGAGCTGTTCAAGACGCGCCCGGACGGCAGCGCCGAAATCCACCAGCAAATCTATGTAGCCCGCGACAACCAGCGCGCCATCGTCCTCGGCAAGGGGGGCGCCCGCATCAAGGAAATCGGCGCGAAGGCGCGCGCCGAACTCGCCGAATTGATGGGGCGCAAGGTCCACCTTTTCCTGCATGTGAAGGTCAAGGAAAATTGGGACGAGGATCGCGGCGTCTATCGCGACATGGGCCTCGACTGGGTCGATTGAATATGAGCCGCCGGCTCGATCCGCTGAATACACCCAGTGACTGGCTCTGTTCGCTGGCCGCAAACTGGAAGGCAGTCCTTTCCACCCTCATCTGTATCGGCATAGCTATGGCATGGGGCATTTTTTCCACGACGGGGACCGACAAGGTGGTCGTCGGCACGGTAGTTCGCGTCGAGCAAATCGGCACCAAGCAACTTCATACCCGCGCGGTCGTGGAGTTGAACGGAGCTGGACAGCTCGCGGTATCTTTGCCCAATCTTACAAATTGCCGCGCCGGCTCGACCATCCAACTTATACGCCGCGAAAATGCGATAGGCAGAAGCTTCCGTGCCGGACTGGCGGCCTGTCGAAATTAGGTCTGCGGAGGAAAACCATGGCGCACGACCCCTTCAACACCCCCGGCGACCGGTTTCGAGCGGTCTTCCGTTATTGGCAGGCCTATCTGCTCATCGCCGTGCTCATCGCGCTCGTCATCGAGCGCGACCGTTTCGCGAGCAGCGGCAAGGATCATCTGGTCGCCGGCGAAGTCATGCGGATCGAAACGCCGCCCGGCAAGCCGGAGCAGGCCGTCGTGCGCATCAACAGCCAGCAGCAGGCGACCGTCGCGCTGCCCGCCAGCGCGCATTGTCATAGCGGATCGAAAATCCGCCTCGTTCGTCACGACGACGTCGCCCAGCACGACTTCCGCGCCGCCGACCCGCCCTGCGCGGGATAAGCGATGGACTTGGGCCGGTCGCCCAAGCAACATCACGCGTCCTTCGCGGCCTTCTTCTTTGCCGGCGCCTTCTTTGCGGCCGGCTTTTTGGCCGCAGCTTTCTTCGCGGGCGCCTTCTTCTTGCCCTTTGCCGGTCCCTTCGCGGCGCGGGCGTCGATCAGGACGACGGCTTCCTCGACGGTCAGCGCGTCGGGCTCGACCGTCTTGGGCAGCGTGGCGTTGGTCGTGCCGTCGGTCACATAAGGCCCGAAGCGTCCGGCCATCAGCTTCATTTCGCCGCCGCTCGTCGGGTGCGGGCCGAAGGTCTTCAATGGCTCGGCCTTGGCGCGCGCGCCGCGCCCGCCACCATTCGCCGCATCGGCAATGCGCGCCACCGCCGCGTTCATGCCGATGTCGAAGATTTCGGCGGTGCCGGTCAGCTTCGCATATTTGCCGTCATGGAGCAGATAGGGACCATAGCGCCCCAGTCCCGCGACGATCGGCTTGCCGCTTTCGGGATGCGTCCCGACGTCGCGCGGCAGGCTCAGGAGCCGCAGCGCATAGTCCAGATCGAAATCCTCTGCCGGAATATCCTTCGGGATCGACGAGCGCTTCGCCTCCTTGCCGTCGCCAAGCTGAATGTACGGCCCGAACCGGCCGCTGCGCTTCGTCACCTCGAGCCCGCTTTCGGGATCGGTACCGAGCGTTTCGGGGCCGGTGTCGGCGCCGTCGCTGCCGCCCGGCTGCGCGAATTTGCGCGTGAATTTGCACTCGGGATAGTTACTGCACGCGATGAACGGACCGAAGCGCCCGCCGCGCAGTGCCAGTCGTCCGGTGCCGCAATTCGGGCAGACGCGCGGATCGCTGCCGTCGCCCTTGTCGGGGAAAAGATAGGGGCCGAGAAACTCGTCGAGCGCCGCAGTGATTTCCGACGGCTTCTGCTCCATCACCTCGCCGGTGCGCGGCTTGAAGTCGCGCCAGAAGCGTTCGAGTACCGCCTGCCACTGGGCGCGCCCGCCCGAGACATCGTCGAGCTCTTCTTCGAGCCCCGCAGTGAAATCATATTCGACATAGCGGCCGAAGAAGCGTTCGAGGAACGCGGTGAGCAATCTCCCGCTCTCTTCGGGCAGGAAGCGGTTCTTTTCGACGCGCACATAGGCGCGGTCCTTGAGCACCTGGAGGATCGACGCATAGGTCGACGGGCGCCCGATGCCGAGCTCCTCCATCTTCTTGACCAGGCTCGCTTCCGAATAGCGCGGCGGCGGCTGCGTCTCGTGGGCTTCGACCTCGACGCCGGTCTTGGCCGGCGCGTCGCCCTTTGCCATCGCGGGAAGCAGGCGCGCGTCCTCATCGTCGGCGCTGTCGTCGCGGCTTTCGTCATAGAGCGCGAGGAAGCCGGGGAATTTCACCACCTGACCGGTCGCGCGGAGCATTGTCTTGCCGGTGCCGTCGCTCAGATCGATGCTGGTGCGTTCGAGCCGCGCCGAGGCCATCTGGCTTGCCAGCGCACGCTTCCAGATCAGATCGTAGAGACGCGCATGATCGCCGCCGCCGACCTTGTCCTTGCCGAAATCGGTCGGACGGATCGCCTCGTGCGCTTCTTGCGCGTTCTTCGCTTTGGTCTGATACTGGCGCGGCTGGTCGGGAACATAGCCGCCGTCGTAGCGATCGGCGATCGCCCGCCGCGCGGCGCTGATCGCGCTGCCGTCCATCTGCACACCGTCGGTACGCATGTAAGTGATCGCGCCGTCTTCATAGAGATCCTGCGCGACCCGCATCGTGTGGCTGGCCGAAAAGCCGAGCTTGCGCGCGGCTTCCTGTTGCAGAGTCGATGTCGTGAAGGGCGGCGGCGGGTTGCGCGTCAGCGGCTTGGTTTCGACGCTGTCGACGGTGAAATGCCCCGCCTTCACATCGGCTTCGGCAGCGCGGGCATCGGCTTCGTTGGTGATCGACAGGCGCTCGATCTTGTCGCCGCGCCAGCGCGCGAGTCGCGCCTTGAACGGCGTGCCGCCCATTTCGAACTGGCCGGTGATCGACCAATATTGCTGCGCAACAAAGGCTTCGATTTCGCGTTCGCGTTCGACGACGAGGCGCAGCGCCACCGACTGGACACGGCCCGCCGATTTGGCGCCGGGCAGCTTGCGCCACAGCACTGGCGACAGGGTGAAACCGACGAGATAGTCGAGCGCGCGGCGCGCGCGGTACGCGTCGATCAGATCGTCATCGAGGCCGCGCGGATGCGCCATCGCATCGGTCACCGCCTGCTTGGTGATCGCGTTGAAGGTCACGCGGTCGACCTTTTGCGGCAGCGCCTTTTTCTGGCGCAGCAATTCCTGCACGTGCCAACTGATCGCTTCGCCCTCGCGATCGGGGTCGGTCGCGAGAATCAGACGGTCGGCCTGCTTCGCGGCGTCCTGAATATCCTTCAGTCGCTTTGCCTTGTCTGGATAGAGCTGCCACTCCATCGAAAAATCGTCATCCGGATCGACCGAGCCATCCTTGGGCGGCAAGTCGCGGACGTGGCCATAGCTTGCCAACACCTTGAAATCGCGGCCGAGATATTTCTCGATCGTCTTCGCCTTGGCGGGCGATTCCACAATCACCAATTGCATCGAAAATTCGTTTCCCCGAAAACTCTTACGTACGTACGCGCGAGGGTGGCGGGCGCCGCTCCCTTCCGTCAAGAGGGGAAATAGAACGCCCGCCGTCGGGGATCAACGCAATGCGCCAAGTCTTCCGAGCAGCAATTCGCTTGCCAGGCTCGCTGCTTTCGCCGCGCCCTCCTCATAATTTCCCGGCTTTGCAGTGAACTGGAATTTACGCGTTTTGCCGAACATCGGCAGGCCGATGTTGGCCGCCGCTGCAAGGCCGCCTGCTACATTGGCAGCCGATTGCACGGCTTTTTCGGTGCCGGTCGATGCATCGCTCTTGTCGATGAACTCGCCTTCGACGCCGATGGGGGCCTTGACCGTAATGACCGCCTGCTTGCCCGACGGGGCAATAAGCGTCATGCGCGAATAGTCTGCGCTGACAGACAGGCCGCTGTTTACGTTGACCCCGCCGCCGAAGCTGAAAAAGCCCGGGCGCTTCTGATCCGAAAAGTCGATAAGATAGACGACATCGATCACGCCGACGCCCGTTTGCTTGGCGTAATTGGACAGGGCCATATTTGCCTGCCCCGCCGACATATTGATCCCCATGCTGCTCATACCGGATCCCGTAAAGTCGCCCGGGATCATCAACAGCGACGGGAGCGCACTCGGCTTGTAATAGGTCGCCTTGCCTTTGCTGCCCTTCTCGAGCGCAATATTGACGTCGAGCGGCGCTTCCAGCGACTTGGTCTTTGCGAGGGCCGCATGGCCGAACAAGTCGGCGGCGGATTGAACGACATAGCCGCGCGCGCCCAACTGCGACACGAAATCGGCATAGGCGGCATCGGTGATGGCCTGCATCATCTCCGGCGTGACACCGACCAGTTCGCTCTTGGCCTTGGTTGTGCCGCCAAAGGCACCCATCAGACCTCCTGTCTTCTTGATCTGGTCGGTCGATTCAAAGATGAAGCCGACATTGAAGGCGCCGATCGTGACCGTTGTCACGCCCTTTGCATTGGCCGGCCCCGAAATCTTGACGGGTTCCTGATCCTTCGCAGCGACGACGACAGGCTGAAACAGCATCGCCGCAAGGGCGATGGCCGACAGCAATTTTTTCATGAAAATAAACCTCCGACCTCCCGCGGCCGGAATCGAGCCAGCGACGGGAGATTTCCCGACGCAACCCACACCCCTGCATCGGTCAGATGCAGGGGTGTGTCAATGGCTGACGTCAAAGCGTCAGTTGCTGTCCCATTTGAAGTCGGCGGGAAGCACGCATTTGCCGCCGTCATATTCGCCCACGCTGCGGATCACCTCGTCCTTGTCGGGTTCGATGCGGCGGCCGCTGATCTGGCTGTCGATCACCCGGCGCACCAGCGCGTCGAGCCGGGTCACGAGATAGCAGTCGATCGCCGGCGGTGCGTGGGGATTGCCCACGCCGCTGTCGTCGGTCAGGAACAGGTAGCGCGACTGCGTTGCCGCGGCCATCGCGCGCATCGCATATTCGGCCTCGTCCGCAACGCCGGAGGCGGCGACCGGGGTGATATGGATGCGCTTGGCCCGCGCCGCTTCGGCGGCGGCCCAGGTGCGCCCGACCTTGTCGTCGTGCGGCGGCGCATCGGCGACGAGCAGCAGCGATTTGACTGCATCGGGACGCCAGGATTGCCCCACCGCGCGGATCATCGCCTGGTCCATCGCTTCGGGATAGTCGCCACCGCCGTTCGCGTCCTGCTGTGCCAGCACGCCCTGCGCGCGGCCGATATCGCGGTCGAAGCCGACAGTGCGCGTCACATAGTCATCGCCGAGGTCACGGTAGAAGACAAAGCCCACCCGAATGTCGAGGTCGCGGTGCCGCATCGTGATTGCATTGATGATCGAACGCAGTTCGGACTGAAGATAGCGGATCTCGTCGCCCATGCTGCCGGTCGTGTCGATCACCAGCATCAGGTCGAGCTTGGTCGCCTTCGCCGCCATCTGGTTCGCGGTCAGGCCGACAAGCTGACCGCCCGGCGCATCGGCGACGAGCACCGGACGCGCGTCGGCGATCGTCCGTCCGCCCTGGCGCGCCGACACCGTGATGCGTTCGCTCAACCGGTCGAGCCCCGGAAAGAAGACCGCGCTGCCGTCGGCCTGCGTGGCCATGGTGATGCTGTTGCCGTCGCTGCACGTCACCACGACATCGGCGAAGGGAATGGGCTGCCCGTTACGATCGTTCACCTTCACGGTGACCACGCGCATCGTATCGACGCGCGGCAGGTCGCGGATCTGCTGGCCCAGATTGCTGCGCCCGACATAAGCGGCGTAAAGTTCCGGATTGAGCAGATCGTCATGCTCGCCGGCGGTCAAGATGCCCGACTGCGGCTGCGGCTGCGGATAGGGACGCGGCGGCATCACGGCGCCCGGTGCGCGATCGAAATCGGCCGACGATCCCTTTTCCATGGCGGCGGATTCGGCCGCACCGGCGCTCGCGTCGCTGCGCGAACCGGTAACGACGACGTCGCCCGCCGGCGGCGGCGCCATTTCGGCGACCGGCGCCATAATCGGCGGCGGCGGCGGCGCAGGGGGTGGCGGGGGCGGCGGCGCAGCCATCACCGGCGCCACACTGTCATAGCGACCGCCCTTGCCGCCGGTGGCCGGAACGGGCCGCGGCCGCGTTTCGGGATCGAGCTGCGGCAGCGGCTCGGCATTGCGGCAAAAGCCGCCATTCCAGCCCGGCGCCGCCGCTTGCGCCGCAACAATCGGCAAGGGCGCCGGACCGGAAGCCAGCAGCGCCGTCAATGTCACACCTGTCAGAAACCTGTTCCGCATCACCCAACTCCCCGGCATGTTATACAATATCATCAGCCTGTCGCCGCGCCGCTGAACCGTGGCTGAACCGCGCCGAACCGTTGAGGACACTAAAGCAGCGACACCCGCGCCCCCGCATGGCGCGCCAGCCGCCCGGCCAGTTCGAGTTCGAGCAGGACCATTTGCACCGACGCGGCAGGATGTCCCGACTGGCGAACGATCTCGTCGATCGCCACCGGCGTCGGGCCGAGCAGGCCGGTCACGACATCGCGGTCCTGCGTGCCCGACGGCTCCGGCACCGGCACGGGGGCATATTGCTGCACAGGTTCGCGCACCATGCGCGTGTCGATCGGGCCGAGCGCTTCCAGCACGTCATCGACCGACTGGATCAGCGTCGCGCCCTCGCGGATCAGCATATTGCATCCCTGCGCGCGCGGATCGAGCGGCGAGCCGGGCACGGCCATCACCTCGCGCCCATAGTCGCCAGCGCGCCGGGCGGTGATCAGCGATCCCGACTTCTGCGCCGCCTCGATCACCAGCGTTCCGTGCGCCAGTCCCGCGATGATGCGGTTGCGCGCCGGGAAATGCCGCGCGAGCGGCTCGGTACCGGGCGGCTGTTCGGAAATGAGGAGCTGGTCGGCGCCGATCTTGTCCTGCAAGGCGGCATTCTCGGGCGGGAAGGCTATGTCGATGCCGCTGGCAATGACCGCCGCGGTCGAACCGCCGAGCGCGCCGACATGCGCCGCGGTATCGACTCCGCGCGCAAGGCCGCTGACCACGGTCACGTCGCGCGCGGCAAGATCGCTCGCCATCTGCCGCGCAAAGCGGCAGGCGACCGCCGAGGCGTTGCGCGCGCCGACGATTGCGACGCACGGCCGGCAGAGCATGGCGGCGTCGCCGCGCACGATCAGGATCGGCGGCGCCCCTTCCGCCTCGCGCAGCAGCGCGGGATAGTCGGGCTCGTCATGGAACAGATGCCGCGCCCCGAGGTCGGCGACGCGCGCCATCTCGCGCTCGGCAAGCTCCGCGGGCGCGATGCGCGGTCTGCCGCCGCCGCCGCCGCGCAGCGCAAGCTCGGGCAACGCCGCAAGCGCCGCTTCGCCCGATCCGAAGCGCTGGATCAACTGGTGCCAGCTGACCGGACCGACGTGCGCCGTGCGGATCAGCCGGATCCGCGCCAGCCGCTCGGCGTGCGTCACGCAGCGCCCTTCTTTGCGCCGACGCGCGGTTCGGTTCCGGCGCGCAGCCGCGCGATATTCTCACGGTGGCGCCACAGCACGATCACCGCCAGACCGGCAAGGCCGACCGCATAGACCGGATAGCCGAAGGCAAGCGCCGCGATCGGCGCCGCGACCGCTCCCGCCATTCCGCCGAGCGACGAGATGCGCAGCAACAGCACGGTCCCAAGCCATACCGCCGCGAACACCAGCCCGATCGGCCAGGCGAGCGCCAGCGCGAGGCCGAGCAATGTCGCGACCCCCTTGCCGCCGCGAAACTTCAGCCAGACCGGATAGCAATGGCCGATCATCGCCGCCGCCCCCGCGATCATCGCGGCATGATCGCCGAGCTGCGGAACGAAATGACGCGCGAGAAGCACCGCGACCGCCCCCTTTGCGCCGTCGAGGACCAGCGTCGCCGCGGCGAGCCCCTTGCGCCCGGTGCGCAGCACGTTGGTCGCGCCGATATTGCCCGATCCGATCTGCCGCAGATCACCGGCGCCGAACGCGCGCGTCAGCAGGACGCCGAACGGAATCGAGCCGAGCAGATAGCCGGCGGCGGTCAACAGAAAGATGGTCATGGCGCTCCCAGGCGTTGGTTCGGGAATATTGTGGCGATGTTGCAGCGGGCAATCAATGGATTCGATGAATGTGGGTACCGGAACGGACCGGATTGACGCCGGGCGGGTGCGTGCTAACCGGCACGCATGCAGTCTCCCGCATCCGATGCGCCCATTCTCTTTTTCGACAGCGGCCTTGGCGGACTGACCGTCCTCGGGCCGACGCGCGCGCTGCTGCCGACAGCACCGATCGTCTATGCCGCCGACTATGCCGGCCTGCCCTATGGCAAGAAGAGCGACGCCGAACTCGCGGCGCGGGTCCCGGCATTGCTCGGGCGGCTGGTCGAACGCTACCATCCCCGGCTCGCCGTCATCGCTTGCAACACGGCATCGACCATCGCGCTGGGGCATGTTCGCGCGGCGCTCGACCTGCCGATCGTGGGAACCGTGCCCGCGATCAAGCCCGCATCTGAACTGACGCGCAGCGGCGTGATCGGCGTGCTGGGGACCGAGGCGACGGTGCGGCAGCCCTATGTCGACGACCTCAGCGCCAAATTCGCGCGCGACAAGACCGTGCTTCGCCACGGCAGCCCCGAACTCGTCACCGCCGCCGAGGGCAAGCTGCGCGGCGCACCGGTCGATCCCGCCACGATTGCACGCGCGCTCGCCGGGCTGACCGATCAGGCGGGCGGCGATGCCATCGACGTCATCGTCCTGGCCTGTACCCACTTCCCGCTGCTGCAGGACGAATTGCAGGCGGCTGCCGGACCCGGCGTCACGCTCATCGACGGCGCCGCGGGGATCGCGCGGAGGATCGCGCACCTCACCCAAGGGCAGGCGTGGCCCAAGACGGCAGCGCCCGGCATCGCGGTCTTCACGCGCAGCGAGGATCGCCCGCCACCGCCGCTGGCCGCGCTGACGCCTTATGGCATCGGGCGAATTGAGACAATTTGACCCAATTCTGCGAATCGTTCGCACTGGATTTCACGGAAAATCGCGCGTATTGCCGCCCGGTTATCGCGCCGGCGGGGGCCGCGCACCCGAAACTGCGGGGCATGCAAGTGAACTACGACGATATTTTCGCCCGGGCCATCGACCGCCTTCACGAAGAAGGCCGTTACCGCGTCTTTATCGACATTCTGCGCAACAAGGGGGCCTTCCCCAATGCGCGCTGCTTTGCCGGCCATAACGGGCCGAAGCCGATCACCGTCTGGTGTTCGAACGACTATCTCGCCATGGGCCAGCATCCGAAGGTCATCGCCGCGATGGAAGAAGCGCTGCACGACGTCGGCGCCGGATCGGGCGGCACGCGCAACATCGGCGGCAACACGCATTATCACATCGACCTGGAGGCCGAACTTGCCGATTTGCACAGCAAGGAAGGCGCCCTGCTCTTCACCTCGGGCTATATCTCGAACGAAGCGACGCTCGGCACGCTTGGCAAGCTGCTCCCGAACTGCATCATCTATTCGGACGAACTCAATCACGCCTCGATGATCGCAGGTATCCGCAACTCGGGCTGCGAGAAGCGCGTTTGGCGCCACAACGACCTTGCGCATCTCGAGGAACTGCTCGCCGCCGACGATCCCGACGCGGCGAAGCTGATCGCGTTCGAGGGCGTCTATTCGATGGACGGCGACGTCGCCCCGATCCACGCAATCTGCGATCTTGCCGACAAATATAATGCCCTCACCTATTGCGACGAAGTCCATGCGGTCGGCATGTACGGCCCGCGCGGCGGCGGTATCACCGAACGCGACGAAGCCGCGCACCGCGTGACCATCATCGAAGGCACGCTGGGCAAGGCGTTCGGCGTGATGGGCGGCTATATCGCTGCCGACAAGAATATCGTCGACGTGATCCGCAGCTATGCGCCGGGCTTCATCTTCACGACCAGCCTGTCGCCGGTGCTCGTTGCCGGCGTGCTCGCCAGCGTCCGTCACCTCAAGGGGTCGAGCGAGGAACGCGATGCGCAGCAGGCGGCCGCCGCTTATCTCAAGCAATGTTTCCGCGATGCCGGTCTGCCAGTGATGGATTCGGTGACCCACATCGTCCCGCTGATGGTCGGCGATCCGGTGCGCGCCAAGAAGATCAGCGACATATTGCTCGCCGAATATGGCGTGTATGTGCAGCCGATCAATTTCCCGACCGTGCCGCGCGGCACCGAACGGCTGCGCTTCACGCCCGGCCCGGCGCATGACGAAGCGATGATGCGCGAGCTGACGCGGGCGCTGGTCGAAATTTGGGGCCGGCTCGAACTCGAATTCAAAATCGCCGCGTGACTGAAGCCGAAGCGTATGACGCGGTCGTTCGCGGCCGCCGCTCGATCCGCGGCTTTCTCGACAAGCCCGTTCCGCGCGAACTGATCGCCGAAATCATCGGCGTCGCGATGCGCGCGCCCTCGTCATTCAACAACCAGTGCTGGAATTTCTCGGTCGTCACCGGCGATGCGCTCGCCGCCATCCGCCAGGGCAACACCGACGGCATTCTCGCCGGCAAGCCCGACAGCCGCGAGTTTCGCCGTTTCGACGGCATCGCCGAGGAGCATCGCTTCCGGCAGATCGAAATCGCCAAGCAGCTCTTCGGAGCGATGGGGATCGCGCGCGACGACAAGGATGCGCGGCAGGATTGGGTGCTGCGCGGCTTTCGCCAGTTCGACGCGCCGGTCAGCATCGTCGTCACCTATGACCGGGTGCTGCTCGGCAGCGATATCGCGCCTTTCGATTGCGGCGCCGTGACCAATGCGCTGGTCAACGCCGCCTGGTCGCGCGGGCTGGGGTGCGTCATCAACAGCCAGGGCATTATGCAAAGCCCGGTCGTGCGCGAACATGCGCAAATCCCCGACGATCAAGTCATCATGATCTGCGTCGCCATGGGCTGGCCCGACGAGGCGTTTCCCGCCAACGCCGTGGTATCGAACCGCAAAACCGTTGACGAGGCGGTGCGCTTTGTGGGGTTCAGCGATTAGGGCGGGCATGCCGCCTTAAGCAAAAGACCATGTGCTCCCGCGAAGGCGGGAGCCCATCTCCGGCCGGTTCGATATGGCACCGACCGGAGATGGGTCCCCGCCTTCGCGGGGACACAAGGGCATTATGCTGGCCGCATCATGCCCCAGAAATGGGGACCGCCGCCCGCAACGTCCCATTCGGCCTCGACCACGAAGCCAAGCCGCTCGTAGAGCGGCACATTCTCGGGCGTCGCCGTTTCCAGCCAGCAAGGAAGGCCATCGGCATCGGCCACCGCCGTCTGCGCCCGGATGATTCGCCCGCCGTGCCCCTTTCCCTGATGATCGGGGCGCACCCCGACATAATGGAGATACCAGAAGCGCATTTTGGGCCGGTGCGCGTCGATGCTGCCCTGTACTTTCAGCCCGCGCGGGAGCGCCGTGCCGAAGGTTGCGATGAGTGGCAGCACGGTGCGCAGAAACTCAAGCCCGCCGCTGTGCGCCCGCCCCGGCCCACGCCACAGGGCAGCGGCTTCGCCTGCATGCGATCGCAGCGCTACGCCCGCGCGCATGTCGGCGGGGACGAGCGTGCGGAACAGCCCGCGCAAAGCCCGCGCGCGATGGTCGGGATCGGGCAATATCCATGACAGGGCGGGATCGGTCTGAAACGCCTGCGCCAGCGTTTCGCCCACCGCCGCCGTATCGCCGGGCCGCGCCGTCACGATTGCCTGCTCCATCACCCGCTCTCCCCCTGTTGCGCGCATGGGGATAGCAGCTTTTCAGCGCCGCGCGAGGCCCGCGCGGATCGCATAGCCACGATAGAGCCGATCGCAGCTCACCCGCGCGGCGTCGGCCTCCCCCGCCAGGCTTGCGATCGCGATCGGCAAATCGGCGCGCGGCGCGACGTGAAAATGCGACAGCCAGCCGAACAGCAATCGGCGCCACAGGCCGGGCAATTCGTCCTGCTGGCCGAAATCGACAATCTCGAGCCGTCCACCCGGTGCGACGCAGCGCGCCGCTTGGGCGAGTGCCGCCCGCCAGTCGGGGATCATCGAAAGCGCATAGCTGATGAAGACGCGGTCGAAGGTAGGACGACCAAACAGCGCCACCGGGTCGAAATCGCACGCGTCGCCGCGAACCAGCGATGCCGCAATCCCGGCCTTTGCAAGCGATGCGTCGGCCTTTTCCAACATGGCCGCCGATATATCGATCCCGAACAGCTCCGCCTCGGGCCACGCTCGTCCGACGGCGATCAGATTGCGGCCCGTCCCGCAACCGATCTCGAGCACACTGCCACCCGCAGGCGGCGCCAGATCGGCGATCAGCGCATCGCGGCCGAGCAGATAATATTTGCGCGTGGCGTCATAGATGTGGCGCTGACCGCGGTAGACGCGGTCCATCAACGCCCCATGGCTGCTCATATGCCAGCGCCCTGAAGCACATAGAGATGCACACCGCCATATATCGCCGAGCGGTCGCGGCGCGCGAAGCCGGCTGAATCCTCGGCCCGATAGTCCCAGCGGCGCAGCAGATCGTCGGGCAGGCGGCCCGGCAGCAGGCTGGGTTCGGCCGCAGTGCGGAACAGCACGCGCGCGCCCGGCCGCGCGGTGCGCGTGACCTCGGTCCATAACGCGGCAAGCTGCGCGTCGCTCATCCAGTCCTGCGCGTCGAGGAATACATAACGATCGAAGCTCGCGGCGTCCGACGCTGCCAGCATGTCGGTCATATTCGCGTGGAGCATCCGCACGCGCCCCGCCCGCGCCTTGACCGCATCATAATGGCGGGCCTGAAGATAGGGCGGCAGCGGCGCCCTATCATCCTTGGCGTAGCCGCGCCCGAACGCCTGCCAGGCGAAATAATTTTCGGCGAGCGGGAAATCGCAGGCGAGCTTTTCGAGCCGCGCGCGCAGGACATCGGCCATCGGCTTGCCGCCCGCCAATGCGTCATATTGCGCGGGGGGAATGCCGAGTCCGAAAAGCGAAGACCGCTGCGCCGTAACCCAGCGAATGAAGCCGCGGTCGAAAAAGGGCGCGAATTTCGCGTCGAAGATCGACCGCTGTTCTGCGACACTCTTCGCGGTCAGCAGCACACGCGGATCGACGCCGTTCAGGCGCGCCGCCAGATGCGCAAGGCCGATGAAGCTGCCGAGCAGGCCGCGCCGATAGACCCCGCGTGCGAAGCCCCCGATCCGGCGCCGTCCCGCAAGATCGCGCCCCTCCCAATAAGCCCGGCTGACCGCGTCGAGATGCGGCGCGATATAATGTTGGTAGTCGGCGATATTCGCCTTGCTGTCGGCATCGCCGAAAAAGCGGCGAAGGCTGGCGTGATCGGGCAAGCGCTCGATCGCGGTGCGCTTCAGATGATTGAGCGCGACATGCGCGGTGTTGAGATCGACCGCGACGATCTCGCCGGGGTCGGCGGTGAGATAGGAGAAGACGTTACAGCCGCCGCTTGCGATCGTCGCGATCCGGTTGCCCGGTTCGATCGCAAGCGCCTCCATGTCGACCACCGGGTCTTCCCATATCTGGGCATAGACAAGGCCCTTGAAGGCAAGCGCAAAGGCGCGGTCGAGCAATCGCTGTTTCTGGTCCGCATCCTCGCGGACGACGGCGGAGGCGATCTTGCGATTTGCTTGGCTGGCCATGGGTCACGGTCTCCCGGAAAAGCGATGTATCCGGGGCCGCGCATGACAGCCTATGTTGCGATTCCCGCGGCGGTTCGATGACAAATCGGCGACACAGGCGAAAATTATGATCCTATCCCGACATCCCGGCAGAGGCCGGGCTGCCGGGATGGAGGCCAACTAGTCGCGGCAATAACCCTCGCCGCTCTTGACGATCAGGCATTCCTTCTTGCCCGCCAGATATTTGAGGCCGGTATCGTCGCCATTGCCGCGATGCAGGCTCAGATCCTCGCCGCCGCGCTTGAACTTGATGCCATGCTCGCTGTCCCAGCCGTCATATGTGCCCTTGGTGTCGAGATCGGATTGCATCTCCAGCTTGTAATGCTCGGGTTCGGTCGGGGTGATGGTGACATACATGCCCTCGACCCCGGTCCATTTGCCGGCCCAGCTGGCAAAGCGGTGCGGCGCGGTCGCGGGATCGCTCTCAGCCGCAGTGTCGGCAGTATCCGCCGGCATTGCGGTTTCGACCGGAACCTCGGTCGTTTCGGTCTGTGTCGGGGCGGGCGCTTCGGCCTTCTGACAACCCGCGAGCAGGGCCATCGCCGCGGCGCTGGCCAAAACCATGGTCTTCGTCATCTTGCGTCTCCTTCGCCTTCGTAAACGCGCCAGCGCCGACAAATATCCTTGATGGCTCAGCCGGCAATGATCTCGGCATATTTTTGCGGATCGACATTGCCGCCCGACAGGGTCACCAGCGTCGCCTCGCCCGGCTCGACCTTCCCCGCAAGGACCGCCGCCAGCGCCGCCGCGCCGCCGGGTTCGACGACGAGGTGAAGCTTTTCGAACGCGACGCGCATCGCGTGACGCACTTCATCGCGCGTCACAACCACGCCGCGCACACCGCGCGCCTGCAGCACCGCAAAATTGATCGGCCAGGTCTGCGGCGTCTGCAAAGCGTCGCATTCGGTCGGCGCTGCCAGATCCTCTACCGACAAGATTTCGCCGGCGGCGAGGCTACGGGTTACATCGTCCCATCCTTCGGGTTCGACCGCGACGATCTCGGCATCGGGACAGGCGAGCGCCAGTCCCGCCGACAAGCCGCCGCCGCCGCAGCAGGCGACGACCTTGTCGGGCCCCACAATGCCGCGCGCGGCGAGTTGCGCGCGCGCCTCGATCCCCATGCTCCCCTGCCCTTCGATGATCCACGGGTCGCCATAGGCATGGACGAGCGTGCCGCCGCGCTCGTCGAGCAAATTGGCGGCGACCGCATCGCGCGATTCGGTAACGCGGTCATAAAGCACGACGTCCGCGCCGAGCGCGCGCGTTGCCGCGAGCTTCATCTGCGGCGCGTTGCTTGGCATCACAATCGTCGCCTTGATCCCCAGCCGCTTCGCCGCCCAGGCGACACCCTGGGCATGGTTGCCGCTCGATACGCCAACCACGCCCGCCGCCGCCTGATCGGGGGTCAGGTCGGTCAGACGGTGCCACGCGCCGCGAATCTTGAACGCGCCGACCGGTTGCAGGCATTCGGCCTTGCACCATATCGTTCGGCCGCCAACATCAAGCGGCAGGAGCGGCGTTTGCGGCAGGAGTGCAGCGACTTTGGCCGCCGCGCGTTCCACTCCGGCGAGGGTCGGCGTACGGTCGGGGCTGAGCAAGGGATCGGGGCTTTGCTGAGTCATGGCTTCGTCCTATAGGGCGCGGCATACAAGACAAGCGGCGATGATCGCCGCGACAGGAGATTTTCGAATGACCAAGGTTCTGGTGATCGGCGCCGGCGGCGTCGGATCGGTTGCGGTTCACAAGATGGCGATGAACCCCGACATCTTTCCCGACATCACCCTCGCCAGCCGCCGCAAGTTCAAATGCGATGCGATCGCCGAATCGGTCAAGGAACGCACCGGCGTGACGATCAAGACCGCCGAGGTCGACGCCGACCATATCGACGCGACCGCAGCGCTCATCCGCTCGGTGGGTGCGACGCACGTCGTCAACCTTGCCCTTCCCTATCAGGATCTCACGATCATGGAGGCATGCCTGTCGACCGGCGCGCATTATCTCGACACCGCCAACTATGAACCGCGCGACGAGGCGAAGTTCGAATATCATTGGCAATGGGCCTATCAGGACCGGTTCAAGGACGCCGGCCTGATGGCGCTGCTTGGCTCGGGCTTCGACCCCGGGGTGACGAGTGTGTTCACAACCTGGCTCCGAAAGCATCATTTCGACCGTATCGACACGCTCGACATTCTCGACTGCAACGGCGGCGATCACGGCCAGCATTTCGCGACCAACTTCAACCCCGAAATCAACATCCGCGAAGTGACCGCGGTCGCGCGCCACTGGGAAAATGGCGACTGGGTCGAAACCCCGCCGATGTCGGTGAAGCAGCAATTCGACTTCGAGGCGGTCGGGCCGAAGAATATGTACCTCATGTATCATGAGGAAATCGAAAGCCTCAAAACGCATCTGCCCGAGATCAAGCGCATCCGTTTCTGGATGACCTTCGGCGATGCCTATATCCAGCACCTGACCGTGCTGCAGAATGTCGGCATGACGCGGATCGACCCGGTGATCTATGAAGGCAAGGAAATCATCCCGCTGCAGTTTCTGAAGGCCGTTCTCCCCGAACCGTCGAGCCTGGGCGAGACGACGAAGGGCAAGACCAACATCGGCGTCATCGCAACCGGTCTTGGCAAGGACGGCAAGGAAAAAACGCTCTATCTCTACAATATCTGCGACCATGAAGACGCCTATGCCGAAACCGGCAATCAGGCGGTCAGCTACACGACCGGCGTCCCCGCGATGATTGGCGCGGCGATGATGGTCACCGGCACCTGGTCCGGTAATGGCGTGTTCAACATGGAACAGATGGACCCCGATCCCTTCATGGATATGCTGATGAAGCACGGCCTGCCATGGCAGGTGAAGGAGCTCGACGGCCCGCTGGATTTCTGAGTTAAATCATGCGCGATGGTGTTCCGGCGAAAGCCGGAACCCGGAGATGGAAAGCGCAAGCCTTGCGCCCTGACGTCCTGGGCTCCGGCTTTCGCCAGAGAACATGGATGTCGAGGGATTATAGATGATCGCCTATCTTCTGCCGATCGGCCTGCTGTTCGTCTCGAACATCTTCATGACCTTCGCCTGGTACGGCCACCTCGGCGACATGTCGCGGCCGATATGGCTCGCGGTGCTGCTCGCCTGGGGGCTGGCCTTCTTCGAATATTGCCTGGCCGTTCCGGCGAACCGGATCGGCTATGGCGTCTATACCGCCGCCGAACTCAAGACCTTGCAGGAAGTGATCACGCTCATCATCTTTGCGGGCTTCGCGGTCTTCTGGCTCGGCGAGAAGCTGACGGTGAATCATCTCGTCGGCTTTTCGCTGATCGCGGCGGGCGCCTTTTTCATCTTCAAGGGGCCGATCGCGGCCTGACAGGAACGATATCATGGAAACCCGTGCCGGCGATCCCGGAGCCTTTGCCCATTTCGACCTCGATCGCGTCCCCTCGCCGGCCTTCGTCGTCGATGCGGCGAAGATTCGCACGAACCTGTCCGTCCTTCGCCACATCGGCGACGCATCGGGCGCGCGGGTGCTTGCCGCGCTCAAGGCCTTTTCGATGTGGCCGCTCGGCGCCACGGTCGCGCACTATCTCGACGGGGTGTGCGCCTCGGGGCTTTACGAAGCCAAACTCGGCCGCGAGGAATATGGCGGCGAGGTTGCAACCTATTGCGCAGGCTACAAGGAAGCCGATCTGCCCGAAATAGCGGCACTGTCCGATCATCTGATCTTCAACTCGCCGGGACAGATCGCGCGCTTTCGGCCGCTGCTCGCCGAATTGCGCGCCAAGGGCGCGACGTTCGATGTCGGGTTGCGCATCAATCCGCAGCATAGCGAAGGCGATGTCCCCAAATATGACCCCGCGGCACCGTGCAGCCGGCTCGGCTTTCCGATCAGCCAGCTTTTGCCCGAACATATGAACGGCGTCGACGGCGTGCATATGCACACGCTGTGCGAACAGGATTTCCCTCCGCTCGCGCGCACCTGGGCGGCGGTCGAACCGATGCTGCGCCCCTTTTTCCGCCAGCTCAAATGGATCAATTTCGGCGGCGGCCACCATGTGACGCGCGCCGACTATCAAACGGACGATCTCATCGCCTTCCTGAAGCAGGTGCGCGCATCGACCGACTGCGACGTGATGATCGAACCCGGCGAAGCCGTCGCGCTCGACGCAGGTATCCTGGTGGGCGAAATCCTCGACCTGTTCGACAATGGCATGGCGATCGGCATCACCGACATTTCGGCGACCTGCCACATGCCCGACGTCATCGAGGCGCCCTATCGCCCCGCGATGCTGGGGGAGGAAGATACGGGCAAGCCGGTTCGGCTCGGCGGCCCGTCCTGCCTCGCGGGTGATGTGATCGGCGACTATCGACTGCCCGGTGGCGCGCGCATCGGCCAGCGCTTCGCCTTCCTCGATCAGGCGCATTATTCGATGGTGAAGACGAACAGCTTCAACGGCGTCCCGCTGCCGTCGATCTGGCTATGGGACAGCGAGAGCGACGAACTGACGGAGATACGGCGCTTTTCCTATGAGGATTTCAAAACGCGGCTCGGTTGAACGCCAGAAGTTAACGCGCGGTCCGATAAGGGTCTTTACAGGGGGGACCCCCCGCCATATATGCGCACCCCGCTGCCCCAGGGGGACTTCCAATAACCGCAAGGCAGCCTTTGATGTTTAACGTTAATTTTGGGGGTCCCTTGAGTTGCACCAGCATCATAGCGCCCACGGGCTGATTCAGGCACTTTCGCCGGTCGAACCTGTTACGCTTGTCCGCCCGCACGCCGCGCGGCGCGCAGCGCGTTTCTTCATCGAGCGATTTCCCGGCACGACCATGTATGCGGTCAAGGCGAATCCGTCGCCCGATCTGCTGCGCGTGCTGTGGGATTCGGGCGTCACCCATTATGACGTCGCCTCGATCGCGGAAGTGCGTCTGGTCGCCCGCACGCTGCCCGACGCCACCCTGTGCTTCATGCACCCGGTGAAGGCCGAAGAGACCGTGCACGAAGCCTATTTCAAACATGGCGTGCGCACCTTCTCGCTCGACACGATGGACGAACTTCAGAAGATCGTCCGCGCGACCGAGGGCGCGCCGGATCTCAACCTGCTCGTGCGCCTGCGCGTCTCGTCCGATCATTCGAAACTGAGCCTCGCCGCCAAGTTCGGCGCCGAGCCCGAGGATGTCGCCGAACTGCTGATGGCGACCCGTCAGGCGGCCGATGCTCTGGGCATCTGCTTCCACGTCGGCAGCCAGGCAATGACGCCGCACGCCTATGCCCAGGCGATGGAGCGTGTGCGCGCGGCAATCGTCGCGGCCGCGGTGACGGTCGATATCATAGATGTCGGCGGCGGCTTTCCGTCGTCCTATCCGGGCATGGAACCCCCGCCGCTCGACGCCTATTTCGACACGATCCACCGCAGCTTCGAAAGCCTGCCGATCAGCTATTCGGCCGAGCTGTGGTGCGAACCGGGCCGCGCGCTGTCGGCCGAATATAGCTCGCTGATCGTGCGCGTCGAAAAACGCCGCGGCGAAGAGCTTTATATCAACGACGGTGCCTATGGCGCGCTGTTCGATGCCGCGCATGTCGGTTGGCGCTTCCCCGTTTCGCTGATCCGCGAGACGGCGAGCGACGAGATGACGGCGTTCAGCTTCTATGGTCCGACGTGCGACGACCTCGACCATATGGCCGGCCCCTTCTATCTCCCGGCCGATGTGAAGGCCGGCGATTTCATCGAGATCGGCATGCTCGGCGCCTATGGCTGTGCGATGCGGACACGCTTCAACGGCTTCGGTGCCGAGGAAACCCACGTCGTCAGCGACGAACCGATGGTGAGCCTCTACACCGGCGAAGTCGAGCAGGAACGCCGCAGCGCGACGGTGACGAAGCTCTTCTGAACCGGCCGAAAAAGCCAAACAAAAAGGGCTGGCGCAGCGATGCGTCGGCCCTTTTCCGTTGCGTCTGCAGGTCGGGCTACCGCGCTTTCGCCTTTTGCCCCAATGCCTGCAATTCGGCCTTGCTGACCTGATTGTCGCGGTTGCTGTCGGCTGCTTCGAACATCGGCATCGGCCCGCCGACGAATTCGGCGCGCGAGATGCGACCGTCGCGATTCTTGTCGAAATCGCGGCGGAGCTGCGTCAGGCGATCACTATCCCAGCGCGACCGCGCCAGCGCGGGCAAGTCGTCCTTGCTGAAATAGCCATCGCCGTTGCGATCCATCTTCGTCCAGCGGCCGACGCGATATTGCTGAAACTCGCCGCGGCTTACGACGCCGTCGCCGTTGCGGTCGGCGTCGCGCAATTCCTGCGCAGCGCGTTCGAAATCGCCGCCGGGCGCGGCCAGCGCACCTGTTGCCGGGAGAAACGCCGCAAAGGCGGCAAGCGGGAAGACAATCCTGATTCGCATAAATATCCTGATAGCGTCTCGATACCGTTACGGGAGGGGCGATGGGGACGCCCCTCCCAACCGGGGTGGGTCTGGAGGGGGAGGCCCCGGTTAACGGCAGGGGATAACGGCGCCCGACGCGTCGGTGCAGGTTCCGCTGTGAACAGGCTTGCCCGTCGCAGGGTCGATCGTCGTCGATCCCGAATAGCTGGTGCCGGTGGTCGAATTGGTGGCGCTCGTCGAACGGCCGCCCGACCAGCTCCCGTCGGACGCGCGCGCGACCGCGCCGCTGCTGTCGAAGGTGCCGCGCGCGCCGGTGGCCGAAGCGCTGCCGCTGTGGGTCAGCGAACCGTCGGGGTTGACCGTCGTCGTCGACTGTCGCCTGCCTTTGCTTCCATTGGCGCCGCGGAACGCGCCGCCCGAGCGCGTTGTCACCGATCCATCGCCGTTCTGCACAGCGCCGCGGCCGCGGATCACGCCGCCCTTGGGCCCGGCGCTGCCGGCGACGACGCCGTTCGAACCGCGGGCGCGGAACGAACCCTGTCGGGCCTCGGCGGCGGTAACGGCCGCCAGCGCGGCGGTGGCGACGAAGGCGGTCAAAATGCGGGCGGGGGTGTTCATCGATTTCATCCTTCCTGATAGTGAAGACGAACATCCAATGCCGCTGCCCTGTATCGCGGCGATGTCGGCCAAACGCGACTGTGCGGCAAAATGCGACAGGGGTGCCGCTTCGACATGCTTTGTCACATCTTTCGCTCTGGCGACGGTGCCACGGGGCTGGCATGTCGGGTCCATGGACGCCAAGGCACCCCGCATCCTGATTGTCGACGACGATCCCGAACTGCGCGCATTGCTCCAGCGCTTTCTGGGCGAGCATGGTTTTGCCGTGCGCGCTGCCGACGGCGGCAAGGCGATGGATATCAGCCTGACGCGCGATCCAGCCGACCTGATCGTGCTCGATCTGATGATGCCGGGCGAAGACGGGCTCGCGATCGTGCGCCGGCTGCGCGAGCGCGGCGAGACGATCCCGATCATCATGCTGACGGCGCGCGGCGATCCGGTCGACCGTGTGCTCGGCCTGGAAATGGGCGCCGACGACTATCTCGGCAAACCTTTTCTCCCGCGCGAGCTCGTTGCGCGCATCAATGCCTTGCTGCGCCGCCTTTCGACCGACCGGGCGACGCTGCGCGACGAGGTGGTGACCGTCGGTCCCTTCGTCATCAATTTTTCTGCGATGTCGGTGCGCCGCGAAGATCAGGCGCTGGCGCTCTCTTCGCGCGAATTCGCGCTGCTCGCCGCGCTCGCGCGGAGCGCCGGGCGGCCGCTCAGCCGCGCGCAGCTGATCGACCGCGCGCTGGGGCGCGATGCCGAGGTGACCGACCGGGCGATCGACGTGCAGATCGGCCGTCTCCGCAAGGCGATCGGCGACGATGCCGCCAATCCCCGCTTCATTCGGACGATATGGGGCGTCGGCTATGTGCTGGCGCCGGGCACCGATGCTTAGGCGGCTGTTCAGTCGCAACGTCGCTATGCTGATCGGCGTCGTGCTGGCAGGGCAATTGCTCGCCGGGCTGCTGGTGCAGATATGGGTAATCGGCCCGCAAACGACCCGCGTCGCCGACGTGACCGCCGACATGATCCATGCGCTGTCGACGACAGTGGGAAATCTCCCTGCCGAGCGCCGAGCAGCAGTCATCGCCGACGTCAGCGACGGATCGCGTTTGTTGATCCGCCCGGTTTCCGATCCCCCGACCGACGGGCAGCGTTTTCCCACCTTCATCGAATACAGGTTCATGCGCGCACTCGCCGCGCGCCTGACGACGCAGCACAAGCTCGACTGGATTACCGACACGCGCGGGCGGCTGTGGATCAGGCTTGCGCTCGGCCCCGACGATTATTGGGTCAGCGTGACGCCGCCGCGTCGGCGCAGCGCGATGACCAGCCTGCTCGCCGCACTCGCGGCGGCCTTCCTCGTCGCGACAATCGCCGGCCTGTTCCTGCAGCGCCGGCTCGACCGCCCGCTGCGCCGGCTCGCCGCATCGGTCGACGCCTATGATCCCGAACGCCTGTCGCCGCCCGTTGCGACCGACGGCCCCGCCGAGGTCGCGGCGGTTGCGACCGCCTTCAACCGGCTGACCCAGCGCCTGGCCCGCAACGATGCCGACCGCACGTTGATGCTCGGCGGCGTCAGTCACGACCTGCGCACCCCGCTTACCCGGCTCCGCCTGTCGCTCGAGATGATCCGAGGCGACGACGAGCTAAGGAATGTCGCGGTGCGGCAGGTCGACCGCATCGAAGCCATGCTCGGTCAGTTTCTCGATTTCGCGCGGGGGTTTGAATCCGAAACGATCGCGCGCACCGATCTCGCGCCGCTGCTGCGTCAGGTCGTCGCCGATTGCGGGGCAACCGACAGTGCGACAATATCGCTCGGCGACAATATCGTCATCCGCACGCGCCCGCACGCGCTGGCCCGCGCCGTCGCCAACCTCCTCGGCAACGCGCTGCGCCACGGCGCGGCGCCGATATCGCTTACCGCCCGGATCGAGGGCGACCGGCTGGGCATCATGGTCCGCGATGCCGGGCCGGGACTGTCCGCCGACCAAGCCGACGCGATGCTGCGCCCCTTCGCCCGCGGCGATAGCGCGCGTGGCGGCGACGGTGCGGGCCTCGGGCTGGCGATCGCCGACCGCGCAGTCCGGGCGATCGGCGGACGCTTGCACTTTGCCCGCGACAGCGAGGGCTTCGCCGTGATGATCGATCTTCCGCTCGCGATAGACAATTGATCCGCTGGCGGATTTGCCCTTCCGTTTTGTTCCGCAACCATTCTATCGTGGCGGCGAAAAGCAAATGGGAGGACAAGCTATGCGGACGTCATCGGCACGATCGGGGCGGGGGCGTGCGCAGACAGGGACCGTGCGGGCATGACCATGCTGTCTGGCATCCGCATTATCGACCTGACGACGGTCATCTTCGGCCCCTATGCTACGCAGATGCTCGCCGATCTGGGGGCCGAGGTCATCAAGGTCGAGGCACCGGGGCTCGGTGACGTATCGCGCTATCTGGGGTCCGCGCGCAGCGACCCGACGATGGGATCGATCCATCTGACCGTCAATCGCGGCAAGCGCTCGATCGCGCTCGATCTCAAGCAGCCCGCCGATGCCGCCGTGCTGCGCGATCTGATCGCCGGAGCCGACGTCTTCTTCCACAACGTCCGCGGCAAGGCGATCGAGCGGCTCGGTTTCGACTATGCGAGCTGCAAGGCGCTGAAGGACGATATCATCTACGTCCATGGCACCGGCTTCGGCCAGAATGGCCCCTATGCCGACCTTCAGGCCTATGACGACGTCATTCAGGCGGCGACAGGGACGACCAGCCTCTTGCCGCGCGTCGATGGCGACCCGCGGCCGCGCTATTTCCCCTCGCTGATCGCCGACAAGATCGCAGGCCAGTTCGGCGCGCAGGCGATTCTCGCCGCGCTGGTCCACAAATTGCGCACCGGTGAAGGCCAGGCCGTCGAAGTCCCGATGTTCGAATGTTTCGCGGCCTTCATGCTCACCGAGCATCTGCGCGATGCCGCGCTCGATCCGCCGATCGGACCTGCCGGCTATCCGCGCCAGCTCGATCCGACGCGTCAGCCCTTCCCCACCGCCGACGGCTATCTGGCGATCGTACCCTATACGCCCGAATCGACCGCGCGGCTGATGACCTTGCTGGGCAGCGAGGCGCTGCTCGCAAGTCCGGCGTTCGAAGCGGCGCGCGCCGCCGGAACCCATATGTCGCTCGTCTACGCCGAAATCGCGCGCAAGACGCCGGCGAAGACCAATGCCGAATGGCTGGAAATCTTTGCCGCCAACGATATTCCGGCGATGGTGGCGCGCGATCTCGACGATGTGATCGACGATCCGCATTTGCGCGCCTCGGGCTTCTTCCACCGGCGCGAACATCCCGATGTCGGGGCCTTTTTCGAGATGCGCTCGCCCGTGCGCTATGGCGCCGCGCCGCATGTCGAACCGCGCTTCGCGCCGCGGATCGACGGCGACGGAGCCGCGATCCGCGACGAATTGGCGCGCGGCGCACCCTGACATCAGTTTCCGTTGCATATTGCGACGCACGCCCTAGCATCGGGCGCAGGCGGCCAGGTCGTGAACGAGCCGCGAGGACAAGGGGGACTTTATGCCAGGAAATCTGCTGGCGGCCGGCGCGGTGCTCGTGCTCTGGACGCTCATCATGCTCGTCTGGGTTGCGGCAACGCGATTCCCGGCGATGGCGAAGGCCGGAATCGACGTCAAAACGGCGCAGCCCGGCGGCCGCGGCGCCGATCTGGAGCCGGTGTTGCCGCCCGGCGTGAACTGGAAATCACACAATTACACGCATCTGCTCGAACAGCCGACGCTCTTCTACGCAGTGATCGTGTTTCTGCACCTGTCGGGTGGTGACACGGCACTGACGCAGGGTTTTGCCTGGGCCTATGTCGTGCTGCGCATCGTGCACAGCCTGTGGCAGGCGACGGTCAACCGGGTTCCGGTGCGTTTCGCGCTGTTTGCGCTGTCGACATTCTGCCTGCTCGCGCTGTCGGTGCTGGCCGTTATCGCAACCTTGGGCTGAGGGGGATATCATGGACACGAATGCAATATTGGGGCCGGTCGCGACGCTCGCGCTCTGGTCGATGGTCATGTGGGTGTGGATGTATGCGACGCGCATCCCGGCGATGAACCGCGCCAAGATCGACGCGAAGAATCTGGTCGGCACCACCGGGCGCGGGCTCGACGAGGTGCTTCCGCCCGAGGTGCAGTGGAAGGCGCATAATTATAACCATCTGATGGAACAGCCGACGGTCTTCTATGCCGTCGCGCTAGCACTCGCGGTCGGCGGCATGGGCGGCGGGCTGAATGCCCAGATCGCCTGGGCCTATGTCGGACTGCGTATCGTCCACAGCATCGTGCAGGCGACGGTTAACCGCGTGATGTGGCGCTTTGCCATCTTCGCGCTCGCCAGCCTCGCGCTGATCGCGCTATGTCTGCACGCCTTCATGGGCTTTGTGCTGCATTGATTTGAAGGACACGTCGCCCCCGCGCAAGCGGGGGTCGCTCTCGAGGTAGCACTGGATAGCAAGCGCCCCCCGCCTGCGCGGGGGCGACGCTTATCTGGAGAACCGCGCGGCCAGTTCCACATGGGTCGACCAGCGGAACTGGCCGACGGGTTGTACCCAGTCGAGCCGATAGCCGCCCACGACGAGCAGCTTCGCGTCGCGGGCGAAGCTCGCCGGATTACAGCTGACATAGGCGATCACGGGCGTCGCCGCGGCGGCAAGCTGCTTCACCTGCTCCTCGGCGCCGGCGCGCGGCGGGTCGAGGATCACGGCGCCGAAGCGGTCGAGTTCGGCAGGCACCAGCGGCCGCCGGAACAGGTCGCGATGCTCGGTCGCGACGAGCGCCCGCGCGCGGTTTGCAGCGCCGGTCAGCGCGGCGATCGCATCCCGGGCGCCCTCGGCGGCATAGACTTTCCGTCCCGCCTGCACCGACAGCGCGAAGGTGCCCACGCCCGCGAACAGATCGGCCACCGTAGGCGCATCGCCGATTGCCTCGTGCACCGCGCCGAGCAGAGCCGCTTCGCCCGCAGTCGTCGCCTGCAGAAAGGCAAAGGGCGGCACTTCCACCGCAATGTCACCGAAGCACACCGTCGGCGGTTCGGGTTGCCACAGGATTTCGAGTCCATCGCCCTGATCGATCGCAAAACGCGCTAGAGCATGGGCGCCGGCAAAATCCTGCAGCGCCATCGCGGCGTCGAGCCCCTCGGCCTTCACCCCTTCGAGGATGAGTTCGACGCCCTGATCGAGCCGTTGCAGCTTGACCTTCACCGGGCGCCGCTGCGGCGCGATAAGCCCGAGCAGATTGCGGATCGGGGCGATCAGCGCGAACAGTTCGGGCGCGAGCAACGGACATTCGCGCATGTCGACGATCTGATTACTTTGCGCCGCGTTGAAGCCGATCGCGACCTGCTTGCCCGCCTTGATCGCGGTCAGGACCGCCCGGCGACGGCTATGCGGCGGCGACAGATGCGCAGGACGGACATCGCCCGCCGTCACCTGCTGACCGGCGAGCGCCCCGGCCACGCGCTCGCGCACGAAATCCGCAAGCGCCGCCTCGCTGACATGCTGGAGCTGGCAGCCGCCGCATTTGCCGAAGTGTCGGCAGACAGGAACCGCGCGGTTCGGCCCGGCGACGAGCGTTCCGTCGGCCGCCACATGGTCGCCGGGAACCCCGCCCGCGACATGGCGACCGTCGGCGGTTACGCCGTCGCCGCGCGCGGCGATGCGGACAATCAGGTCGGTTTCGGTCACGGGTAAAACTTTCGTCAGAACGGCGCGGCGACGAGATCGTCGGCGACAAGGCCGGCGCCTATACGCCGCGCCTGCGCAATATGCCAGCCGACGGCCGCGACCGCGGCGTCGAAGGGGTCGCCGCCGCGCGCCAGCATCGCGCCGCACGCCCCCGCCAGGACATCGCCGGTCCCCGCCGTCGCGAGCCACGGGCTGCCGGGCCAGGCCGCGCATATCCGCCCATCGGGCGCAGCGACCACCGTGTCGGCGCCCTTGTAGATCACCACGGAACGCGCCTGCGCCGCCGCGGCGCGCGCTCGGTCGATCTTGCTGCCGGTCGCCTCCGGAAAGGCGCGCGCGAACTCGCCCGCGTGCGGTGTCAGGATCGCGTGCGCGCCTCCGCCTGCGAGATGGGGCAGCGCGGCCGGGATCGCCGCCGCATCGAGCACCAGCGGCGTCCGGCTTGCCAGCGCGGCGGCCAGTTGTTCATCGAGTGCATCGCCGGCGGGAAAGCCGGGTCCGATGACGAACGCGCCGACACGCGGATCACCGAGCCGTTTGGCAAAGGCGTCGCCCTCCTCGACGATGACCGCCGACAGCGGCGCCGGACGATCGCTTTCGAGCACGACATAGCCCGCCCCGGCGCGCAGCGCCGCCGCCGCACTCAGCGCCGCCGCGCCTTGCATCGGGCCCGACGCGATCAGAACCATGCCTCGACTATATTTATGCGCATCGGGGGCGGGCACTGCGCGCGTCGGAGCAGGCAGCGTCTGCATATGGCGGTCCGCCGCAATCCCGATCGGTGCCAGCAGACAGCGCCCGCAGGCGGGTGCGGTCGGCAGCAGCACATGCGCAGGCTTGAGCGCGCCGAGCGCTAGCGTCACGTCAGCAGCGAGCGGCGGCAGCCAGTCGGCATCGCCGTCGCTCGCCACCCCGCTCGGCACATCGACGGCCAATATCCGCCGCCCGGAAAAGCGCCGCAGCATCGCCGACAGATCATCGGCCAGCGGCCGCGTCAGCCCGACGCCGAACAGCGCATCGACGATCAATGGCGCCGAAGCGATATTGTCGGTCAGGCTTTCGACGGGCCCGTCCCAGGCATCGCGCGCCGCCTTGGCAAGATCGGTGGCCGGAGGCGCGAGCGCAGCCACGCGCACCGCGGCACCGCGGGCCTTGAGCCGGCGCGCCGCGACATAGCCATCGCCGCCATTGTTGCCCGGACCGCACAGGATCAGGATCGGCGCGCCTGCCGCCATGCGCCAAGCGAAATCGGCGACCGCCGCCCCCGCGCGCTCCATCAAATCCCCAAGCGACACGCCCGCGCGCGCCGTCGCGGCCTCGGCCTCGCGCATGGCGGCGGCGGTCAGGATCGGTGCATCGGCGGGAACGGACATGCCCTTTCCTACCATGCGAGCAGGAAAAGTCGCGCTACTTCGCGCCGCCGGTGTTGGCAGGCAGCCGGTAGCGGTCGGGGCCGACCGCAACCTCGATCACCCCGTCGCCGATCACCGTCACCTTCGCCGGGTCGACGCCGTCGGCCGAAACGACCCCGCGGCCATCGGTTGTCACCTGCAGGCGGCGGTAGCCGCTGTCGCTGCGCCCGACGATCAGGATTGTGCCGTCGGCGCTGCTCATTTCGGCAATGGTGCAGGTGCGGTCGAACAGCTTGGCGCCGCCAAGCGCGCAATCGATCCGTCCGCTGATCGCGGCGTCCTTCGATCCCTGCGCTTCGGCCTCTGCCAGCGCGCCATTGTCGGGACCGGCATTGCAGCCCGCCAGAACGAGCAGCAGCCCTGCCCCCGCGATCGATTTCATCCCTTGCCCTTCAACTGCGACAGGTCGCGCACAGCGCCGCGCGCCGCACTCGTCGTCATTGCAGCATAGGCCTGAAGTGCTACCGAAACCTTGCGCGGGCGCGGCTTTTCGGGTTGCCAGGCAGCCTCGCCCTTCGCCTCCATCGCGGCACGGCGCGCCGCCAGTTCGGCATTGGGGACCGCCAGCGTGATCGTGCGGCTCGGGATGTCGATCTCGATCCTGTCGCCATTTTCGACCAGCCCGATCGTGCCGCCTTCGGCCGCCTCGGGCGACACGTGGCCGATCGACAGCCCCGACGTTCCGCCGGAAAAGCGCCCGTCGGTGATCAGTGCGCAGGCGGCGCCCAGCCCCTTCGATTTGAGGTAGCTCGTGGGATAGAGCATTTCCTGCATCCCCGGCCCGCCCTTGGGCCCTTCGTAGCGGATGACGACGACATCGCCCGCCTCGACCTGTCCGGTCAAAATGCCCGCCACCGCCGCATCCTGGCTTTCATAGACCTTCGCCGGGCCGGCAAACTTCAGTATCTTGTCGTCGACCCCGGCGGTCTTCACGATGCAGCCGTCGAGCGCGAGATTGCCCGACAGCACGGCGAGGCCGCCATCCTTGCTGAACGCGTGCGTTGCCGAGCGGATCACGCCATTTTCGCGGTCGAGGTCGAGCGAATCCCAGCGCCGGTCTTGACTGAACGCCGTCTGCGTCGGCACGCCGCCGGGCGCCGCGAGGTAGAAGGTCTGCACCGCCGGATCGTTGGTGCGCGCAATGTCCCATTTGTTGAGCGCGTCTCCCAGCGTCGCGCTGTGCACCGTCGGCAGATGCGCGTGGAGCAGCCCCGCGCGTTCAAGTTCGCCAAGGATCGCCATGATCCCGCCCGCGCGGTGAACATCCTCCATATGGACGTCGCTCTTCGCCGGCGCGACTTTCGACAGGCACGGCACGCGGCGCGACAGCCGGTCAATATCGTTCATCGTGAAATCGACCCCCGCCTCATGCGCGGCGGCAAGCAGGTGGAGCACGGTGTTCGTCGATCCGCCCATCGCGATGTCGAGGCTCATCGCATTTTCGAACGCCTCGAAACTCGCGATGCTGCGCGGCAATACCCGCTCGTCCCCTTCCTCATAATAGCGGCGGCACATGTCGACGATCATCGCGCCGGCGCGCAGGAACAGCGCCTTGCGGTCGGCATGCGTCGCGAGCTGCGATCCATTGCCGGGCAGCGACAGGCCCAGCGCTTCGGTGAGGCAGTTCATCGAATTGGCGGTAAACATGCCCGAACAGCTGCCGCAGGTCGGACAGGCGGACCGTTCTACCGCCGCAACCTCTTCGTCGCTATAGGCTTCGTCGGCTGCGACGACCATCGCATCGACGAGGTCGAGCGCGACCTCCTTGCCCTTCAGCACCACCTTGCCGGCTTCCATAGGCCCGCCCGACACGAACACCACGGGAATATTGATCCGCAGCGCCGCCATCAGCATCCCCGGCGTGATCTTGTCGCAGTTGGAGATGCAGATCATCGCGTCGGCGCAGTGCGCGTTGACCATATATTCGACGCTGTCGGCGATCAGGTCGCGGCTCGGCAGCGAATAGAGCATGCCATCATGCCCCATCGCGATGCCGTCATCGACCGCGATGGTGTTAAATTCCTTGGCAACACCGCCCGCCGCTTCGATCTCGCGCGCGACCATCTGCCCCAGATCCTTGAGGTGGACGTGGCCCGGCACGAACTGGGTGAAGCTGTTGACCACTGCGATGATCGGCTTGCCGAAGTCGCTGTCCTTCATTCCCGTGGCGCGCCACAGGCCGCGCGCGCCCGCCATGTTGCGGCCGTGGGTGGTGGTTCGCGAACGATAAGAAGGCATTTTAGCGTCTTTCTGATAATTTTATTTCATAAAATAGCGACAGAAGGCGCCTCTACACGCCTAGCGCGGTAGAATCAAACCCAGTTTCTGACACATATTGGCCAGCCGATGCGCCCAGAGCGCATGCCCCGCCGGATCGCCGACCAGGTCCTGCCGCATCTCGATCCCGACATAGGGGATGCCATTCGCCTCGGCGTGGCGGTTCATCGTCGCGTTGAGGAGCTTGCCCGAATAGGGAAGCTGGTCGCCGACGATCAGCCCCTCGTCGCCAAGCGCCGCAATCGCTGCGGGCGCCAACCGCGCGTCCTCATTATAGAGAACGCCGACGTGCCACGGCCGCACCTGCGTCGGATCGCTCGTGAGCTCCGGGGTGAAGCTGTGCAGCGACAGGATCATCGCGGGCCGGTGCGCGGCGATCACCGCCGCGATATGATCGTGATAGGGCCGGAAAAAGCGCGCAATCCGTGCCTCGCGTCCGGCGTGATCGAGCGCGTTGCCGGGGATCGCATGGCCGTCGCTGGCGATCGGCACCGCGCCCGGCGCATCCTCGTCGCGGTTGCAGTCGACGACCAAGCGCGACACGCCACCCAGGATCGCCGCGTCGACCGCGCCGTTCCGGACGAGCAACGCCGCGACCTCCGCAACGCCGATGTCGATCGCGATATGCTGCGACAGCAGCGCGGGATCGATGCCGAGGTCGATGTCGGGCGGCACGGCCGCCGACGCATGATCGCCGATCAACAGCACCCCGCCGGCGCGCGGCGTGCCCAATTGTTGCCACGCCTCGCTCATCGCAGCGCCCCCGCCATCTGCCACCAGCCGGGATGGCGTACAGCCAGCTCCGTCGCAGCGGCGTCGCGTTCGGCGGGCGCGTCGAACAGCGCGAAACAGGTCGCCCCCGATCCCGACATGCGCGCAAGCCACGGGCCCAGCCCGCCAAGCTCGGTCAATATGTCGGCGATCGCCGGGCATTGCGCGATCGCCGGGCGCTGCAAATCGTTGCGCGCCGCAAACAATTGCGCGCGCAGGTCGGCGCCGGTGAACAGCGGGCCGCGGTCGGTGCCGTCCCACGCCGCGAATACCGGCCCGGTCGCGACGGGTGCGCGCGGATTGACCAGCAGCACCGGAGTCCCGCCCAGCGTCAGTTCGGGCACCGGGCTCAGTTCGGCGCCGGTCCCGACGCCAAGGCAGGTCGCGCTGGCGACGCAGGCGGCAACATCGGCGCCGAGCGTGCCGACGAGCCGCGCGATCGCGGCTTCGCCGACGTCGGGCAGAAAATGCGCCCGCACCAACCGCGCCATCGCCGCCGCATCGGCCGATCCGCCACCGATCCCCGCCGCAACGGGCAAAGTCTTGGTCAGGCGGATGGCAAGCGGCGGCACGCGAGCCGCGCCATAGCGATCGCGCAGCAAGGCGAGCACGCGCAGCACCAGATTGTCGGCGCCGGCGCTCAGCCCGTCGCCGAAAGGACCGTCGATGGTCAGATCATCGGCGTAAGACACCGCACCCGCGATCGCATCGCCGCCGTCGACGAACGCGAACAATGTCTCGATCTCGTGATAGCCGTCGGCGCGCCGCGCCCGGACGTGCAGCGCGAGGTTGATCTTTGCCCAGCCGGTTTCGTGGAACAGGGTCATGGCGCGATCAGGGCGCGGTCGTTTGCGGCGTCAGCCCGCCTTCGAGCTTTGCCGCGACGCGCGCCGCCATATCCTCTTCGGCGAGCAGCGCCGCGGCCCGCCACGTATAGCGCGCGCGGAAGCGTTGCCCCGCCTTCCAATAGGCGTCGCCCAGATGCTCGACGATCACGGCATTTTCGGGCTCGCCCTGCTGTGCCTGTTCGAGCAGTTCGACGGCCCTGTCGGTGCGTCCGGTCAGGAAATAGGCCCAGCCGAGCGAATCGGTGATGCTCGCATTCTGCGGCTCGGCCTTCCATGCCGCCTCGATCTGACCCAGCGCGCGATCGACATCGATCCGCCGTTCGAGCGCGGAATAGCCGACGAAATTCAGGATCGTCGGGTCGTTCGGGCGCAGCGCGAGCGCGCGTTGCATCAGCGGCGCCGCACCGTCCCAATCCTTCGCCTGCAGCCGCAGTTCGGCGCGCGCCACAAGCAGCGTTGCGCGTAGCGGTGCGCTGTCGTCGCCATCGCCGAGCGCGGCTTCGAGCCGCGTATAGGCCCGCTCTGCCGCCGCGGCATCGTCGCTCTGCCGCGCCAGATCGGCGAAACGGACGAGCAGGCTGCGCGGCGCATCGCCCGCGACGGCGTCCTCGGCCATCTTTACCGCCGCAGCCTGATCGCCCTCCTCTGCCGTCAGTTCGGCAAGCCGCATCCGCAACACCGGCGGCAGGGGGTCGCGAAGACCGGCAAGAAAGGCAGCGCCGTCGGCGGCACGACCGCTGCGCGCCAAGGCGTCAGCGAGCGCGCTGCGCGCGGTCCAGTCCTGATCGTTGAGCCAGGTCGCAGCGCGCGCGAAGGTCAGCGGCAGGCGCGCATTGCTCTTGGGCAATCGGGCGAGCGTGTCGGCGACGAGCGCCAGCCAGTGGGCGGCGCCGGCCCGCGGGTTGGTCACCGCCTGTTCGGGCAGCAAGAGCAGAGGATCCTCGCGCTCACCCGCCGCCAAGGCGATACGCGAGCGCAGCGTCCCCGCCGCATCCTTCTGCCGGGCAGCATCGAGACTGGCGACAAGGCGCAGCGCGACGAGCTGGCTCAGCCGGTCCGTCGGCGTTGTTTCCAAGGCAGCGGCCACGGCAGCATCGCTTTGTCCGGCCGCAAGCTGAACCAGCGCCGCTTCGAGCGCATAGGCGGGTTCGGGGCGCCCGCGCGTCGCGGCGGCCACCAGCGCGCGTTCGGGCTGGCGCGCGCGCTGCCCGGCATCGACCCACGCGCTCAGCGCCGGATCGATCAGGCGCGATATCGCATCGCCGCCCGACTTGTCGTCCTGCGCCGTCCCCAGATAGGCGCGCGCGCCTTTCCAGTCGCTGCGCCGCATCGCGTCGACGACGAGTACGAGCCGCGCGTCGAACCGCTGCTCGCCGCTCGCCCACAGCGCCGCAGCCGCGCTGCGCGCCGCGACAAGATCGCCGGCGTCGATCGCCCGCTCGAGCATTTCGGCGCGCAGACCCGGCAGGTCGGGCGCCCGGCTTGCGAGCGATTGCAGCGCAACGAGCGCCTCGGCGGGATTGCCTGCTTCCTCGGCAAGCCGGGCCCGGACGAGCGCGTCGAGCGCTGCCTGATCGGGATCGACCGCCGCCATCGCAGCGGGCGCCGCAGCCACCATCAGGGTGGCCGTCAGCGGCGCGAGAATCGATCGGCGAGCGAACTTACATATTGGGATAATTGGGGCCTCCGCCGCCTTCGGGGGTGACCCAGTTGATATTCTGGGTCGGATCCTTGATGTCGCACGTCTTGCAATGCACGCAATTCTGCGCGTTGATGACGAAGCGCGGTTCGCCCTCGTCCTGCCCGACAACCTCATAGACGCCGGCCGGACAATAACGCTGCGCCGGTTCGTCATACATCGGCAGATTATATTCGATCGGGATCGTCGGATCCTTGAGCTGCAGGTGGATCGGCTGATCTTCCTCATGGTTGGTGTTCGACAGGAACACCGACGACAACCGGTCAAAAGTCAGCACCCCGTCGGGCTTCGGATATTCGGGCTTGGGCATCATGTCGGCGCGATAGAGCGTCGTGTTGTCGGGGTGATGCTTCATCGTGAACGGCATGCGGATGCCGAAGCTTTCCAGCCACATGGTCATCCCCGACAGGATCGTCCCCGCCAGATCGCCGAACTTTTCGACCAGCGGCAGCACGTTGCGGACGACACCCAGTTCCTTCTTCACCCAGCTGTCGTCATAGGCGTCCTGATAGGCGGTCAGCGTATCGCCCGACCGACCGGCATTGACCGCAGCGAAAGCCGCTTCGGCCGCCATCATCCCCGACTTCATCGAGGTGTGCGTGCCCTTGATGCGCGGCACGTTGAGGAAGCCGGCGCTGTCGCCGATCAGCGCGCCGCCCGGAAAGGCGAGCTTCGGCACCGACTGGTAGCCGCCGTCGCTGATCGCGCGCGCGCCGTAAGAGATGCGCTTGCCGCCCTTCAAAATCTTCGCGATTTCGGGGTGCGTCTTCCACTTCTGCATCTCCTGAAAGGGGGAGATGTGCGGGTTGCGATAGTTCAGCCAGGTCACGAACCCCAGCGCAACCTGCCCGTTCGCCTGATGATAGAGGAAACCGCCGCCATTGGCGTTGGCGTCGAGCGGCCAGCCCTGCGTGTGGATGACGCGGCCGGGGGCATGACTTGCGGGATCGATGTCCCACAATTCCTTGATGCCGATGCCATAGACCTGCGGCTCGCAATCTGCGTCGAGTGCGAACTGCGGCTTCAGCATCTTGGTCAGGTGGCCGCGCACGCCTTCGGCAAAGAAGGTATATTTCGCATGGAGCTCAAGCCCCGGCGCATAGTCGGGCTTGTGGCTGCCGTCGCGCGCGATGCCCATGTCGCCGGTGGCGACGCCCTTCACCGATCCATCGTCGTTATACAAGATTTCCGCGGCGGCAAAGCCGGGGAAGATTTCGACGCCCAGCCCTTCGGCCTGTTCGGCGAGCCAGCGGCAGAGATTGCCGAGGCTGCCCGTATAGGTGCCCTTGTTGTGCATGAAGCCGGGCGTAATCAGATGCGGGACGGAGATTTTCTTCTTCTTCGTCAGCACCCAATGCTGGTTGTCGTTCACCGGCACCTCGGCGAGCGGACAGCCCTGGTCGCGCCAGTCGGGAAGCAGCTCGTCGAGCGATTTGGGATCGATCACCGCTCCCGACAGGATATGCGCGCCGACTTCGGATCCCTTTTCGAGCACGCAGACCGACAGCTCGCTGCCCGCTTCGTTCGCGAGTTGCTTCAGGCGGATCGCCGCCGAAAGGCCCGCCGGCCCTGCCCCGACGATCACCACGTCATAAGGCATCGATTCCCGTTCGCTCACCTCAAAGCCCTTTCTGCCGTCCCCGCCGCGATCATTCATCGTAAGCGGCGCTCATTCTGTCACGATTTGCGATGCCTTCCAATTGACGCGCGCGTCAACCTCCTGTTTTAACATTTTCATGGGTGGGCGGAATTCAGCCTTGCTGGCGGAAAGCTATTGCGACTGGTGGTCGCTGGCCGGCGTCGATGCGCTGGTCGGCGAGGTGCCGGCCGGTTGGCTCGACGTGCCTGTCGCTAATGACGCTGCGGCACCGCGGCGAAGCCCCGTCCTTGCCGAACCCGAGGTCGCACCGCTGCCCGCCGCGCTCCAGCGCGTCGAAGCCCCCGCAACGGACGAACCCAAAAGGCCGGTCGCCTTGCCGGGCGAATGGGACGAATTCCAGCTTTGGCTCGCCGAGCACCCCGACGTGCCGGGCAGCCAGTGGGACGCGCGCCGCGTGCTGCCGCAGGGAACGCAGGATTCGGCGCTGATGGTCCTCGCCGCCTGGCCCGAGGTCGACGATCAGCGTGACGGGACGCTCTTTACCGGACCGGCGGGTCCGTTACTGGACGCGATGCTGCGCGCGATCGGCCTGACCCGCGGCGACTGTTACATCGCCAGCCTCGCAGTGACGCGCCCGGCGGGCGGCCGCTGCGACGAAAGCGACGCGGCGGAGCTCGACCGGCTGCTGCGGCACCATGTCGCGCTGGCGCGGCCACAGCGGCTGTTGCTCGTCGGCAGCGACATGCTGCGCCTTGCGACGGGACGCCCGCTCGCCGATGTGCGCGGAAAGTTACTCGATATTAACCATGATGGCGGCAAAGTGGAGGCGGTGGCAATCGCGCATCCCGCGATGCTCCTCGCCCGGCCAGCGCACAAGGCGGCGGCCTGGGATAGCCTGAAACTGCTCAACCGGGGACGTTGACAGATGACGAAAGCGAAATGGGCGCTCGGCGCCTCGATCCTGATTTTCCTTGCGGCCGGAACCGTCCCGGCGATGGCCGCCGACGCGCCCGATCGCGATTTCTCGGTCCCGTCGCAAACGGTGCCCGAAATCCTGTCGGCAAAGCAGAAGCAATTTTACACGCAGGTGCTGACCGCCATTCGCGGGCAGCGCTGGGCCGATGCCAAATCGATGCTCGACGGCGCCGAAAACGGCCCGCTCAACGACTTCCTGCGCGCCGAATTGCTGCTCGCGGCAAACAGCCCGCGCGCCGAAGTGTCGGACCTGATGCCGGTTCTCGCACGATCGCCCGAACTGCCGCAGGCCGACCGTCTCGCAAGCCTTGCCGCGAAGCGCGGCGCCACCGACGTCCCGGTCCTGCCCAACCAGAATCGCTTGAGCTGGTCGGGCAGCGCCCCGCGCCGGCTCGGCGCCGACAGCGTGGGCGGCGATCCGGTCGCCGCCGGGCTGGCCCGCACCATCCCAGATCGCATCAAGAACGACGATCCCGGCGGCGCCGAGGCGCTCTATGCAGCGGTCGCCGACAAGCTGACGCCCGAGGCGCGCGACGAATGGCGGCAGAAGATTGCCTGGTCCTATTATATCGAGAATGACGACGCCAATGCGCTTCGCCTTGCGACGGAATGCAGCGCGAGCCAGGGCGCATGGCCGGTTCAGGGCGCGTGGGTGCAAGGCCTCGCTTCATGGCGCCTGCGCGACTATCGCACCGCGCTCGTCGCTTTCGACCGCGTCGCCAAGGAAGCCCCCGACAGCGAGCAGCGCGCCGCCGCTTATTATTGGGCCTCACGCGCGGCGATCGCATCGGGCGAGCCGCAGCTTGTCGAGCCCCGCCTCCGTGCTGCCGCGAGCAACGAGGAAACCTTCTACGGCCTTCTCGCCGCCGAAACGCTGGGTCTGGAAACCAGTATCCAGCGCGAGAATGTCCGCGCCGACCGCAGCGCCTTCCGCGCGCTCGAAGAACTGCCCAATGTCCGCGCCGCCGTCGCGATGGCCGAGATTGGTGAGGACGGCTACGCCGACACGCTGCTGCGCCAGCAGGCGCGCATCGGCGATCCGCGCCAGCACGAACAGCTTATTGCCATGGCGCAGGCGCTCAGCCTGCCCGAAACCCAGCTTTATCTCGCCCACAACACGCCGCAGGGCCGCAAGCTCGCCGCCGCGACGCGCTATCCGCAGCCGCGGTGGGAGCCCAATGGCGGTTGGAAGGTCGATCCGGCGCTGGTCTTTGCCCACACGCTGCAGGAATCGCGTTTCCAGCGCACGGTGGTCAGCCCCGCCGGCGCCTATGGCTTGATGCAGGTGCGTCCCGGCACCGCCAAGGATCTGGCGCGGTGGCGCGGCGAAAGCGTCAATCCCGCCGACCTGCGCATCCCCGCGGTGAACATGGATTTCGGCCAGAGCTATTTGCAATATCTCAGCAAGGATTCCTCGACCGGCGGCCTGCTGCCCAAGGTGATCGCGGCTTATAATGCCGGCCCCGCGCCGGTCGCGCGCTGGTCGACCGAAGTGCGCGACAATGGCGATCCGCTGCTGTTCATGGAATCGATCCCCTATTGGGAGACGCGCGCCTATGTCGGCATCGTGCTGCGCAATTACTGGATGTACGAAGCCGAACAGGGCAAGCCGTCGGTCAGCCGCGCCGCGCTTGCGCAGGGCAAATGGCCGCGCTTTCCCGACAGCAAGGACCGGGTACGGCTGACCTATGCCGGTCCCGCCGGTCTCGCCAATGCCGATTGATCCGGCGCGCCCGTTCAAGCCCGTTCGCATCGCCATCCTGACGATTTCGGACAGCCGCAGCACCGACGACGATACATCGGGCGACAAGCTCGTCGAACTGCTGACCGGCGCGGGGCACGAGCTTGCGGCGCGCGCGATCATTCGCGACGAAACCGATCTTATCGTATCGCGGCTGCACAACTGGATCGACGACCCCGCGGTCGATGTCGTCATCACCACCGGCGGCACGGGCCTGACCGGCCGCGACGTGACGCCCGAGGCGCTGCACCGGCTCGACGGCAAGGATATTCCCGGCTTCGGCGAACTGTTCCGCTGGATCAGCTTTCAAAAGATCGGCACCTCGACGATCCAGTCGCGTGCCTGCGCCGTCGTCGCGCGCGGCACCTATATCTTTGCGCTGCCGGGGTCGACGGGCGCCGTCACCGACGCCTGGGAGGGGATTTTGGAAAGCCAGCTCGACAGTCGGCACCGCCCCTGCAACTTCGTCGACCTGATCCCGCGATTGATGGAATAGCGGAAATGTCGCCGCCGGCTTCCCGCGGGCGACGATATTTGTTCTTTATATGTTCTCAACATTCCACTAGATTACGGCAGTGGAATCGATCCGTCCTCTTGCCCCGATTTCGGGCCGCGGCGCCCCGACCAATCTCCGCCCGACGCGGACCGGATCGCTCGACCGCGCAGCCGACGGCGACTGGCTCGACACGGCCGAAGACATCGACGGCGCCGCGCCGGCGCTGCGCACCACCGTCACCGTCGAACATCCCAGGACGATCATCGCGCGCAACAACTCGCCAGACATCGGTTTCGACCGTTCGATCAATCCGTATCGCGGCTGCGAACATGGCTGCATCTATTGCTTCGCGCGCCCCACCCACGCCTTCCACGACCTGTCGCCGGGGCTCGATTTCGAGAGCCGGCTCTTTGCCAAGCCCGATGCCGCCGCCTTGCTCCGCAAGGAGCTGGCCAAGCGCAGCTATGTGCCCGCCCCGCTCGCCATCGGCACCAACACCGACGGCTATCAGCCGATCGAGCGCGAATGGGGCGTGACGCGCGCTGTTATCGAGGTGCTGGCCGAAACGCGGCATCCGCTGATCGTCACGACCAAGTCCGATCGCATCCTTCGCGACATCGATCTGCTCGCCGACATGGCGCGCGACAATCTGGTCGGGGTCGCGATTTCGGTCACGACGCTCGACCCAACAGTCGCCCGAACGTTGGAGCCGCGCGCGCCGCATCCACAGCGGCGGCTCGCGGCGATCCGCAAGCTGATCGACGCGGGCGTCCCGACGCAGGTCAATATCTCTCCGATCATTCCCGCTGTTACCGATCACGAGATAGAGGCGATCATGGCCGCCGCGGCAGCGGCCGGAGCAATCCGCGCCTCCTATATCCTGCTCCGCCTGCCCCACGAGGTCGCGCCGCTGTTCCGTGCCTGGCTCGACGCCCATTATCCCGATCGCGCCGCCAAGGTGATGCACATGGTGCAGGACATTCGCGGCGGCCGCGACAATGATCCAGACTATTTTTCGCGGATGAAGGGGCGCGGCGTTTGGGCGCAGCTAATCCGCACCCGCGTCAAGCGCGCCGCGCGCGAACATGGCCTCGACAAAAGCTTTCCGCCAATCCGCAGCGACCTGTTCCGCCCGCCCGAACGCGACGGGCAGATGGAGTTATTCTGAGGGGTTCGTCGCCCCCGCGCAGGCGGGGGCCGCTGGCGTCATGGAACTGCGCGTGACGAGAAACGCCCATGTCTACATCATGACCAACAAGCCGATGGGCGTTCTGTACATCGGCGTCACCGACAATCTGCCCGCGCGAATTACCGCCCACCGCTCCGGGACAGGATCGGAGTTCTGCAAGAAATGGCAGTTGAAGCGACTGGTCTATGTCGAACCACTTAACCGTATCGACGAAGCCATTGCCCGCGAAAAGGCGTTGAAGAAATGGAACCGGCTATGGAAACTGCGACTGGTCTACGAAGCCAATCCGGAATGGGCGGACCTGTTTGAAACCATCAGCGGTTGAGCAAGGCCTACAGCGGCCCCCGCCTGCGCGGGGGCGACGACTTGTCTATCTTGTGAACCTCCTCACGCCCCCACCAACGACCTCAGCTTGTAATCCTTGTAGTCATCCCTGATCTGGCGCTTCAGGATCTTCCCCGTCGCGGTGTGCGGCAGTTCGTCGACGAAGACGATCTCGTCGGGCAGCCACCATTTCGCGACCTTGTCCTTCAGATAATCGAGGATGCTCGCTTCGGTCGCCTCGGCGCCGGGTTTCCTGACGATCAGCAGGATCGGCCGCTCGTCCCATTTTGGATGGAATACGCCGACCGCAGCGGCTTCCTGAACGCCGGGGGCGCCCACCGCGGCATTTTCGAGTTCGATCGACGAAATCCACTCGCCGCCCGATTTGATGACATCCTTCGCCCGGTCAGTGATCTGCATGACGCCGTCGGGGTGTATTACCGACACGTCGCCGGTGTCGAACCAGCCGTCGGCATCGGCGGCATCGGCGTCGGCCTTGAAATAGCGCTGGATGATCCATGGTCCGCGGCATTGCAGCCGCCCGCTCGTCACCCCGTCGCGCGGCAGGACATTATCCTCTTCGTCGACGATACGCAGTTCGACGCCAAAGGGCGGGCAGCCCTGACGGCAGACGATATCGACGCGTTCGTCGAAGCTCATTTCGTCCCAGTTCCACGGCCGCTTGCCCATCGTTCCGATCGGCGAGGTTTCGGTCATGCCCCATGCGTGGCCGACGTCGATCCCGGCCTTCATGAAGCGCTCGATCATCGCGCGCGGCGCCGCCGACCCGCCGATGATAACGCGGTAAAGCTTGCCATAGTCGATCCCGGTCGCATCCATATGCGCGAACATCGCGAGCCAAACCGTCGGAACCCCGGCGCTGTGCGTCACCCCTTCGGCGTGCATCAGTTCGCAGAGCACCTGCGCATCGTTAGTCGCTGAAAACACGAGCTTCGCCCCCACCGTCGCGGCCGCGAAGGGAATGCCCCAGCTGTTGGCATGAAACATCGGCACGATCGGCAGGATGACGCTTCGGTTCGACATGTCGAACACGTCGGGCTGAATCTCGGTGATCGCATGGATGACGTTCGAGCGATGCTCATAGAGCACGCCCTTGGGATTGCCCGTCGTCCCGCTGGTATAACAAAGGCCCACCGGATCGCGCTCGTCGAGGTCGACCCATTCGAAGCTGCCGTCTTCGGCCTCGATCAGATCCTTGTAGGACAGATAGCCGTCGCGCGCCGGCGCATCGAACAACACAAAATGCTCGACGGTGGGAAGCTGATCGCGCAGCCGTTCGACGATCGGCAGAAAGGCCGCGTCGAAGAAGAGAATGCGGTCCTCGGCGTGGTTGACGATATAGACAAGCTGTTCGTCGAACAGCCGTGGATTCACCGTGTGCAGCACCCCGCCCATGCCGGCGGTCCCGTACCAGCTCACCAGATGATGGCCATGGTTCATCGCGAGCGTCGCGATGCGGTCGCCCTTCGTCATCCCCAGCCGCGTCATGGCGGCGGCGAAGCGGCGGGCATCCTTGCCGACCTCGCCCCAGCTCGACCGCGTCATGCTGCCGTCGGCCCAGCGCGAGACGATTTCGCGTGCGCCATGTTCGCGCGCTGCATGATCGATCAGGCTTGTAACGAGCAGCGGCTGGCCCTGCATTCCCATATGCGTCTCTCCCGTGTCTTTCGTCAGGGATAGGGCCGGAAATGCGCGGCGCGCAAGAGGGGGCGGGCCTAGCGGATGCGAAAATCGCGCGGCGCAACCAGCGAAAGCGCCACATCGGTTACACCCGCAACCATTTGGAGCCGCGAGACGGTGTCGGGGCCGAGCGCGAAGCCGCGTCCCAGCTCGATCCGGATGTCCTCGCCCGTCAGCGGATCGGGCGTCGATACGATCACCCGCCCGCGCGCATCCTCGCGCCGCTCGAGATAGCGGAGCATCTCGCCCGGCGCCTCGGCCAGTTCGACGCGGCAATCGAGTTGCAGTGCCGCACTCGCCGCAATGTCGGCAAGCGACTGCGCCCCGCGCACCGTAACGCGCGGCGTTTCCTCGCCCTCCAGCAGATCGAGTTCGACATTGAGCAGCGCGCAGCCACCGTCGGCCGCCAAGGCCTCCAATATCTTGCCCGCCTGTTCGTCGAAACAGCTCGACTGAAATTGTCCGCTACGGTCCGACAGCGTCAGATTGAGGAAGCGGTTGCCGCGCTGCGACACGCGCGGGCGCGCGCTTTCGACCATCGCCGCCATCACCATCGGGATGCGCGTTCCGGGCGTCATTTCGACCGTTTCACAGATATCGCCATAGGTCCGCGCGCCGCGCGCCGCGATCACCGCTTCATATTGTTCGACGGGGTGAGCCGAGAAATAGAAGCCGAACGCATCCTTTTCCTTCGCCATCCGCTCGGCAAGCGTCCAGGGTTCGGCGGCGGACAGCTGGAGCACCGGCGCGATCGCGACATCGCCGCCGAACAGCCCGCCCTGCCCCGTCGAGCGTTCGTGCGCCGAACTATTGGCGCAGGCCAGCAGCGCCTCGGCTCCGGCGAAGGCGCGCGGGCGGTCGGGCTCAACGCAGTCGAACGCGCCGCCGCCCGCCAGCGCCTCGATCTGGCGGCGGTTGAGCAGCTTGGGGTCGATGCGCGCCGCAAAATCGTCGAGGCTCGCAAAATCACCCTTGGCTTGCCGCTCGGCGACCAGAGCTTCCATCGCCTTTTCGCCGACACCTTTGAGCGCGCCGAGCGCATAGCGAACCGCCAGCCCATCTTCACTGCGCCCGACCGAAAAATCGGCCTCGCTGTCGTTGATCGACGGCGGCGCAATCGCGATGTCGAGGCGGCGCATATCGTCGATGAAGATCGACAATTTGTCGGTCTGGTGGCTGTCGAACGACATCGACGCGGCGAAGAATTCGTGCGGATAATGCGCCTTCAGCCACGCCGTCTGATAGGAGAGCAGCGCATAGGCCGCAGCATGGCTCTTGTTGAAGCCATAGCCTGCGAATTTATCGATCAAGTCGAACAGCTCATTCGCGGCCTTGGCGTCGATGCCATTATGCTCGCCGCAGCCCTTGACGAAGGTATCGCGCTGCGCGTCCATCTCCGCCTGGACCTTCTTGCCCATCGCGCGGCGCAACAGGTCTGCGCCGCCGAGACTGTAGCCGGCGAGGATCTGCGCCGCCTGCATCACCTGCTCCTGATAGACGAAGATGCCGTAGGTTTCGGCGAGGATGCCTTCGAGCAGCGGGTGCGGATAGGCGATCGGCTCGCGCCCGTTCTTGCGCGCGCCGAACAGGGGAATATTGTCCATCGGCCCCGGCCGATACAGCGCGACGAGCGCGATAATGTCCCCAAAATTGGTCGGCTTCACCGCCGACAGGGTGCGCCGCATCCCTTCGGATTCCAGCTGGAACACCCCGACGGTGTCGCCGCGCTGGAGTAACTCGTAGACTGCGGGATCGTCCCAGCCGAGCGTATCGAGATCGACATCGACGCCGCGCAGCGCGAGCAGGCGCCGCGCTTCCTTGAGCACCGACAGCGTCTTGAGGCCGAGAAAGTCGAATTTCACCAGCCCCGCCGTCTCGACATATTTCATGTCGAATTGCGTGACCGGCATATCCGAGCGCGGATCGCGATAGAGCGGAACAAGCTGGTCGAGCGGCCGGTCGCCGATCACCACCCCCGCCGCGTGCGTCGAGCTATGCCGCGGCAGGCCTTCGAGCTGGCGCGCCATGTCGAACAGGCGGCGCACCCCGTCGTCCTGCTTATATTCGGTCATCAGTTCGCTGACGCCGTTCAATGCGCGTTCGAGCGTCCACGGATCGGTCGGATGGTTCGGTACCAGCTTCGCCAGCCGGTCGACCTGACCATAGCTCATCTGGAGGACGCGGCCGGTGTCCTTCAGCACCGCGCGCGCCTTCAGCTTACCGAAGGTGATGATCTGCGCGACGGTATCGCGGCCGTACTTTTCCTGCACATAGCGGATTACCTCGCCGCGGCGGGTTTCGCAGAAGTCGATGTCGAAGTCGGGCATCGACACGCGCTCGGGATTGAGGAAGCGTTCGAACAGCAGCCCGAGTTTCAAGGGATCGAGGTCGGTGATCGTCAGCGACCAGGCGACGAGGCTGCCCGCACCCGAACCGCGCCCCGGCCCCACCGGAATATCGTGCGCCTTCGCCCATTTGATGAAGTCGGCAACGATCAGGAAGTAGCCCGGAAAGCCCATCTGCGTAATGACGTCGACCTCGAAGTCGAGCCGCTCGACATAGGCCTGCCGTTCTTCCTCGCTAAGGTCGGGATAGAGCGCCAGCCGTTCGACCAGCCCCGCATGGGCGTCGGCCTTGAGCTGCGCCGCCTCGCCCTCGCGGTCGCCCGCAAGGCTCGGCAGGATCGGTTTGCGCTTCGGCGCCATGAAGGCGCAGCGCTGCGCGATAACCAGCGTGTTGCGGATCGCTTCGGGCAAGTCGGAGAAACTGTCCTCCATCGCCTCGGCCGACTTCAGCCAGGCTTCGGGGTTGGAGGCGCGGCGGTCCTCGCTTTCGACATAGGCCGACTGCGCAATGCACAGCATCGCATCATGCGCGGGGTGGAACTGCGGATCGACGAAATTGGCGGGATTGGTCGCGACCAGCGGCAGCGCGCGGGCATAGGCCAATTCGATGAGCGCTGCCTCGGCGGCCTTTTCGGTCGCATCACCCCGCCGCGACAGCTCGACATACAGCCGCCCGGCGAACAGCGCCTCCAACTGCTCGACATACTCGTCCGCGGCCGTCTTCTGCTCGCCGGCCAGCAAGCGCGCCAGAGCGCCCTCGCCGCCGCCGGTCAGGCAGATCAGCCCGTCGGTCTTGCCGGCAAGGTCCGACAACAGCACATGCGGCTCCTGCTCGACCGGTCGGCCGAGATGCGCCGCCGACACCAGCGCGCAAAGATTGTTGTAGCCCGCATCGTCCTGCGCATAGAGCGCGATCCAGTCGATCAGCGGCGCGCCGCTCGCCAGCCGCTGCCCCGGCCGCGCCACGCTGAGCAGCGCACCAACGATTGGCTGGATGCCCGCTGCCTTGCATGCATCGCCAAAGGCCATAACGCCGTACAGCCCGTTGCGATCCGCGACCGCAATCGCCGGAAAGCCCCGCTCACGCGCCGCTTTCGCGATCGCCTTGGGCTCGATCGCCCCCTCCAGCATGGTGAAACTGGAAAAGACGCGCAGGGGAACAAAGGGGCTGTAGGCCATTTGATTACGCTAACGTGACGATGGCGATTCGACCATGACCTCGTTTCACAAAATCGTCATTGCGAGCGCAGCGAAGCAATCCAGAGTAGGCGTAAACCGCTCTGGATTGCTTCGCTGCGCTCGCAATGACGGTCGATTGACCGCCAATATTGCTGCTAACCCAGCAATTCCTCAATCTCTTTGCGCAACTGCTCGGGCTTGGTCGTCGGCGCGTGGCGCGAGACGACCTTGCCGTCGCGGTCTACCAGGAATTTGGTGAAGTTCCACTTGATCCCGCTGCCGAGCAGGCCGGTTTTTTCCTTCTTCAGATGCTTGAAGATCGGATCGGCGTCGTCGCCGTTGACGTCGATCTTCGCCATCAGCGGGAAGCTGACATCATAGGTCAGCGAGCAGAAATTCTTGATTTCCTCCGCGTCGCCGGGCTCCTGCGCGCCGAACTGGTTGCACGGGAAGGCCAGAACCTCGAACCCGAGATCCTTGTAATCGCGGTAGAGCTCCTCCAGGCCTTCATATTGCGGGGTAAAGCCGCATTTGGAGGCGGTGTTGACGATCAGCAGCACCTTGCCCTTGTAGTCGGCCATCGCCTGCGATCCGCCACCAGGCAGCTTCGCTGAGAAATCGTAGAGCCCCATTCGCCTTCTCCTCACTTCGTCCCCACCCGCTTGCGGGAGGGGCAGAGAGAGTTGCGAGCTTGCTCGCTACTCGCAACGGGGTGGGTTGAACCAAATCGTCACCGGTCCACCCCGCTGCGACTAGGTTCGGCTATACCGAACCAAGTCTCGCTGCCCCTCCCGCAAGCGGGCGGGGTAAAAACCTACGCCTCGATCTGTCCTTCGTGCAAGCGCCACACGCGATCCATGCGCGCCGCCAGCCGTTCGTTGTGCGTCGCGACCAATGCGGCCGAACCATGATCGCGGACCAGCTTGACGAACTGGTCGAACACGCGGTCCGCCGTCGCTTCGTCGAGATTGCCGGTAGGTTCGTCGGCGAGCACCAGCAGCGGCCGGTTCGCCAGCGCGCGCGCCACCGCGACGCGCTGTTGCTCGCCGCCCGAAAGCTTGCTCGGCTTGTGGTGCAGACGCTCGGCGAGCCCGAGCCGGCCGAGCAGGTCGGCGGCACGCTCTTCGGCTTCGGCCTGGCGCGCGCCGCGAATGAGCTGCGGCAGCACGACATTCTCGACCGCGCTGAAATCGGGGAGCAAATGGTGGAATTGGTAGACGAAGCCGATCTTCTCGCGCCGCGTCTTGGTCCGCGCGCCCTGATCGAAACGCGTCACATCCTCGCCATCGATGCGGATTGTGCCTTCGAAACCGCCTTCGAGCAGACCGACCGCCTGAAGCATCGTCGACTTGCCCGATCCCGACGGACCGAGCAGCGCGACGATCTCGCCGCGCTTCAGCGCCGCATCGACGCCGCGCAGCACGTGGATGGTAACGTCGCCCTGTGTAAAGCTGCGCTTCAGGTCGACGAGCTCCAGGACGACATCACTCATAGCGCAGCACCTGCACGGGATCGGTATTCGCGGCCTTGAGCGCCGGATAGAGCGTTGCGAGGAAACTGAAGACGATCGCCATCACCGCAATGCCGACGATTTCGAACGGATCGGGCTTCGACGGCAATTCGGTCAGAAAGCGGATCGACGGATCCCACAGTGGCTGCCCGGTGAGGAACTCCGCCCCGCGCAGCACGCCGGCGCGGAAGTAGAGCAGGCTGAAGCCGATAATCATGCCGACAATTGTTCCCGCGACGCCGATCGACAGGCCGATCGCCATGAAGATGCGCATCACCGCATCGCGCGGCGCGCCCATGGTGCGCAGGATCGCCATGTCGCGCGTCTTGGCGCGGACGAGCATGATGAGCGAAGAGATGATGTTGAAAGCGGCAACGAGCACGATCAGCGACAGGATCACGAACATCGCGACGCGCTCGACCGACAGCGCCTCGAACAAGCTGCTGTTCATCGATCGCCAGTCCGAAATCACCGCTTGCGCCGCGACCTTTTCGGCCAGCGGCTGCAATATCTCGCCGACCTTGTCGGGATCGGTCGTCTTGATCTCGATCATCCCGACCTGATCGCCGGTGAGCAGCAGCAGTTGGGCATTCTCCATCGGCATCACGACATAGGCCTTGTCGAAATCATAGACGCCGATCTCGAAGATCGCCGACACGCGATAGGCAATTTCGCGCGGCACGGTTCCGAACGGCGTCGACCGACCTGCGGGGTTGATGATCGTGATCATCGACCCGACTGTCGCGCCCAGATTGCGCGCCAATTCGCTGCCGATGGCGACATTGTCCGTCCCCGGCGTCAGCGAATCGAGATTGCCCTGCAAAACCTTGCCGTTGAGCACGCCGTTGCCGCGAATGTCGGCGACGGTCATCCCGCGCACCAGCACCCCCTCGACCCGCCCGTTGAAGGTGGTGAGCAAGGGTTGCTCGATCAGCGGGGTCGCCGACACGACGCCCGGCGTCGCCTTCACCTCCTTGAGCAGATCGCGCCAGTCGTCGAGACGGCCGCCAAAGCCCTGCACCACCGCATGCCCGTTCAACCCGACGATCTTGTCGAACAGGTCGGAGCGGACGCCGTTCATCACGCTCATCACGATAACCAGCGCCGCGACCCCCAGCATCACCGCGGTAAAGCTGAACGCCGCCGCGACGAAGATGAAGCCTTCGCCGCGTTGCGGAAGCAGATAGCGTTTGAAGATGGCGCGTTCGTAAGGACGCAGGATCATCGGGCGGACGCCCCTTCAGGCGCGGTGCGCGTTGCGGTCATGCCGCCGCTTTAGGGGGCGTCAGAGCCGCTGGCAATGGTCGCCGTGGGCCGCAATTCGCTGCGAACGATTCGCAGAATATGTTGCCGAACGGCCACAGGGCGGTGCAAAAGCGCCGCAGCCTGTCGACGAATGGGTGACAAAGCCCGGCGCGGCGCATAGCCCAATGGCTTCTGGTTCAACGCGGCGCAAGGCCCGGTTCCAGGGAGTGCAGGCCGGTCGCCTGGCCTGTGCACAAGGGGGATGGCGACGTTCGTCACAGGCGCCCGGGTCTCGGATGAGGCCCGGGCGTTGTGATTCCCGGCCATTGTGATTCCGGACCCTCGCGCCGCCCTCACTTCCGCCCGAAAAGCTTCTCCACATCGTCCATTGCCAGCTTCACCCAGGTCGGACGGCCGTGATTGCACTGGCCCGAATGGGGCGTCACTTCCATCTGTCGGAGCAAGGCGTTCATTTCGGCGACGTTAAGCGGACGCCCGGCGCGCACCGACCCATGGCAGGCCATCGTCGCCGCCACGAGTTCGAGTCGTTCGGACAGACCCAGCGCGGCGTCATAGCCCGCGAGATCGTCGGCGATATCGGTGACGAGCTTGTGGCAGTCGATCGCACCCAGCATCGCGGGTGTCGCGCGCACCATCACCGCCGCGGGACCGAAGCGCTCGATCTCGACTCCCAGCGCGGAAAGCTGCGCCGCCGCCGCTTCGAGGCGGTCGCACGCCGGCTCGTCGATCTCGACGACCTCGGGCAGCAGCAAGCCCTGCGACGGCACCGCCTGCCCCGCCATGCCGCGGCGCAATTGTTCGAGCACCAGCCGCTCGTGCGCCGCATGCTGGTCGACGATGACCAGACCGTCCTCTGCCTCGGCGACGATATAGGTGTTGGCAATCTGTCCGCGTGCGATTCCGAGCGGATGGTCGGCGGCCACCGGCGGCGGCGCTTCGGCCACTTCGGCTCGCCCTGCGATCGGCGCGGCGGCGCCCGCAAAGGGCATCATCCGGTCATAGACGCGCGCCGCGTCGGCGGGCGGCGGCGCGGCATCGGCGCCGAACAGATGCACCGCGGGCTCGCTGCGCTGGCCGAACAGAAATCCGGTCTCCGGCGCCGGTGCGGCCGGTTCCTGCTGCCACGCCGCAAGCGCCGCATCGGCCGGCCGCTGGACGCTGCGGAACCCCTCTTCGTCGAGCGCGCGGCGCAGACCGCCGACGATCATCCCGCGCACAAGCTGCGGATCGCGGAACCGCACTTCAGTCTTCGCCGGATGGACGTTCACATCGACCTCGCTCGTCGGCAGATCGAGGAAGAGCGCGACGACCGGATGGCGATCACGCGCGAGCAGATCGGCATAGGCGCCGCGCAATGCCCCGACGAGCAGCCGGTCCTTCACCGGACGGCCGTTGACAAACAGATATTGATGGTCGGCGATGCCGCGGTTGTAGGTGGGCAGGCTGATCACGCCGCCGAGCCGGACCTCGCCGCGCTCGACATCGACCCCGATGCTGTTTGCCGCCAGGTCGCGCTGGGTCAGTGCCGCGACACGGCTGAGACGATCCTGGCCGCCCTGCACGTCGAGCACGCGGCGCCCGTCATGCTCGACCGTAAAGCCCACGTCTGCACGCGCCATCGCCAGACGCTTCACGACATCGAGACAGGCGGCATATTCGCTGCGTGCGCTGCGCAGAAACTTGCGCCGGGCAGGCACGCGCGCGAACAGATCCTCGACCATCACCCGCGTGCCCTTGGCGAGCGCCGCCGGCCCTTCGGCGATGAGGCTGCCATTATCGATCACACGGCGCCACCCGTCCGCGCCGGCAATGCGGCTTTCAAGCGTCAACCGCGCAACGCTGGCAATCGACGGTAAGGCTTCGCCGCGAAAGCCCATCGTCGTCACATCCTCGATCGCATCGGTCGGCAATTTCGAGGTCGCATGGCGCTCGAGCGCGAGCGCCATGTCGGACGCGGTCATCCCGCACCCGTCGTCGTCGACTTCCAGCCGCAGGATTCCGCCCTCGGCGATTCGCACCGCAACGCGAGTCGCCCCCGCATCGAGGGCGTTTTCGACCAGTTCCTTGAGCGCTGCGGCGGGTCTTTCGACCACTTCACCGGCTGCGATCCGATTTACTAGCTTTTCCGGCAGGCGGCGTATTGACATGGGGGCTGTCCTAGCGCAGTCGGACGCAAATCGCGACCCATCCGCTCAGCCCTGATCATTTTGTCCAGCCACCCCAGCCGGGAAGAGCCGGAATCTCCCCCTGATTGGTCCTGTGCCGGTAGGCGCGCGGGTTCACATTCGATGGCGGCAGGCCCAGACCGACCCGGCTGGCGGTGCCGATGACAGGAAGCAGTATCGATGTCCTTCTTTTCCCGTTTTCTGAAGTTCAATTCCCAAGACATGGCAATCGACCTCGGCACCGCGAACACGGTTGTTTACGTTCGCGGCAAGGGCATCGTGCTCAATGAGCCGTCGGTCGTCGCGGTCGAAACGCTGAACGGAATCAAGCGGGTCAAGGCGGTCGGCGACGACGCAAAGCTGATGATGGGCAAGACCCCCGACAGCATCGAAGCGATCCGCCCGCTGCGCGACGGCGTCATCGCCGACATCGATGTCGCCGAACAGATGATCAAGCACTTCATCACCAAGGTACACGGCGGCAAGGCCAACGCCTTCCGCAGTCCCGAGATCGTGATCTGCGTGCCGTCAGGCTCGACCAGCGTCGAACGCCGCGCGATCCGCGACGCCGCATCGAACGCCGGGGCAAGCCAGGTGTGGCTGATCGAAGAACCGATGGCGGCCGCAATCGGCGCCGACATGCCGGTTACCGAACCGATCGGATCGATGGTCGTCGACATCGGCGGCGGCACCACCGAAGTCGCGGTGCTCTCGCTGCGCGGCCTCGCCTACACTACCTCGGTCCGTGCCGGTGGCGACAAGATGGACGAAGCGATCGTTTCCTATGTTCGCCGACACCATAACCTGCTGATCGGCGAATCGACCGCCGAGCGGATCAAGAAGGATTTCGGCATCGCGCGCGTGCCCGCTGATGGGGTCGGCATGACGATCCACATCAAGGGCCGCGACCTCGTCAACGGCGTGCCCAAGGAAATTTCGATCAATCAGGCGCAGATCGCCGAAGCCCTGTCCGAACCGATCGGCACGATCGTCGAAGGCGTGCGCATCGCGCTCGAAAACACTGCCCCCGAACTCGCGGCCGACATCGTCGACCAGGGCATCGTCCTCACCGGCGGCGGCGCTTTGATCCGCGAACTCGATGAACTGCTGCGCGACGCAACCGGGCTGCCGGTGACGGTCGCGGAAGACCCGCTGACCTGCGTCGCGATCGGCACCGGCCGCGCGATGGAGGATCCCGCCTTCCGCGGCGTGCTGCAGCAAGCCTGATCGCGGACAGACGGTCCATGGTTCGCCCGGCACATCGGCGTCCGGGGCAATCCCGAAAGGCCCAGTACAGCCTGTTCGCCGCCTATGTTATTGCGATAACGGGCGCGCTTGCGGGGCTGTTGCTGGCAATCCTTTCGGTCGCCGACCCCGTCGGCTTTGCCGCCCTGCGCGTCGCCAGTCAGGAAATAACCGCGCCGATCGCGCGCGGAACGCGGTCGGTGATCGGGTCGATCTCCGGCGTCGACGACACTGTGTCGGCCTACGTCGGCGCGGGATCGCAGAACCGCCGCTTGCGCAAGGAACTGGCCGAGGCGCGCCGCCGTCTCGTCGCGACCAGCGCGCTCGAAGAGGAAAATCGTCAGCTCAAGTCGCTGCTCGGATTGCAACAGACCGATCGCTCGGCGCTCGCCCATGGCTATCTGCTCACCTCGACCTCGACGAGCAGCCGCCGCATCGCGCTGCTCAGCCTCGGGCGCAACCGGGGTGTTTCGGCGGGCCAGCCCGTACGCGGTGCCGACGGCCTGATCGGCCGCGTGCTGACCGCCGGACCGTCGGTGTCGCAGGTGCTGCTCCTTACCGACGTCGAAAATGTCGTGCCGGTGCGCCGCGCGCGCGACGGCCTGCCGGCGCTCGCAACGGGACGCGGCAACGGCGATCTCGACGTCCGCACGCTCAACATCGCGAACAATCCCTTCAAGCCCGGCGACATCCTCGTGACGTCGGGAACCGGCGGCCTTTATCCGCCGAACATTCCAGTCGCTATCGTCGTGCGGCGCCAGGACGATGGTGCGCTCGCGCGTCCACTTGCCGACCCGGCAAAGGTCGATGCGGTGGCGGTGCTGCGCCCCTATACGCCCGATAATATCGAGGCGCAGGCCGTGCCCGCCCAATCCTCCACGGCCGCCGGCGCGCCATGAACCGGCACGGACAGCGGATTGGCGAGCCGGCCTCGCGCTGGCGGATGCAGATCGTGCCGATCGCGACGGTGATGATCGCGTCGGCGCTGCCGTTGATGCTGCCGCTCGTCGCCAGTTCGCCCGTGCTGCCCCCGCTCGGCCTCCTCTTCTTCCTGAGCTGGCAACTTCTGCGCACCGAAATGTGGCCGGTGTGGATCGGCCTGCCGCTCGGCCTGTGGGACGATCTGTTCAGCGGCGCGCCGATCGGCACCGCCATCGCGCTGTGGACCGCCGCGAGCATCGCGATCGCCTATCTGTCGCAGCGCATCTATTGGCGCGGCTTCCTGCACGACTGGGCGATCGGCGCCCTGCTCGTCGCCGCTGTTCAGGCGCTTGCGGTGTTTATCACCTTTCCACACGCTCCCGCCGGGCATATGCTCGGCCTTGTCCTGCCGCAGATCATCATTTCGGTGCTGCTGATGCCGCTGTTCCTCCGCCTGACCGGCAAGTTTGACAATTTCCGTCTCAAGCGCCGATAATCGCCTGCCTCCCGCCCCCGCCTTAGCCTTCGCCCCAGATTGCCAACGAATTTCCGCTTTCATGTCCCGCAAGAAAAGTCCGCCCATTACCGAAGCCTGGAGGGGCCTCACCTTCACGCGCCGCACCCTTGTCGTCGGCGGCGGACAAATCGCCGTGGGCGCCGCGCTCGCGACGCGGATGGGCTATATCTCGATCATCGACAATGATCGCTACGTCCTCGAATCCGAAAGCAACCGCGTCAATCTGACGCTCATCCCCCCGCGCCGCGGCTGGATCGTCGACCGCCACGGCAAAGCCCTTGCCAACAACCGCGTGTCGCTCCGCATCGACATCATTCCCGATCGCATGCACAGCAAGGAACTGGTTCTGGGCCAGCTCCGCACGCTGTTGCAGCTCGACGGCGACGCAATGGCGCGCATCGAACGCGACCTCAAGGCGGCATCGGGATTCCAGCCGGTTGCGGTTGCGGAGGACGTGACCGAGCAGCAATATGCATCGATCCTCGTCCGCCTCCCCGACCTGCCGGGCATTGCCCCGACGCGCGGTTTTGCCCGCAACTATCCCACCGGCGCCGCGGTCGGCCACCTGATCGGCTATGTCGGCGCCCCGACCGCCGAGGAATATGAAAAGGTCAAGGATCCGCTCTTCATCACCCCCGGCTTCAAGACCGGCAAGGACGGGTTGGAGAAATATTTCGAGGAATTGCTGCGCGGCAAGGCCGGCGCCAAGCGCGTCGAAGTCACCGCGCGGGGCAAGGTCGTGCGCGATCTCAGCACCCAGCCCGATACGCAAGGCAAGACCGTCCACCTGACCATCGACGCCGATCTGCAGGAATATGCCGCGCGCCGCATGGGTCCCGAATCGGGGGCGGCGGTCGTCATCGACTGCCTCAATGGCGACATCCTCGCCTTCGTCTCGATGCCGTCGTTCGATCCGAACAGCTTTTCGGACGGGATCAGCAATGCCGAATATGGCTGGTTGCGCGCCGACGATCATCAGCCGCTGATCAACAAGGCGACCCGCGGCCTCTACCCGCCGGGATCGACGCTGAAGCCGATGGCCGCGATCGCCGCGATCGAACATGGCATGGACCCGAGCGAGCGCCACACCTGCATCGGCGGCTATCGCCTCGGCAACCGTTTCTTCCGTTGTCTCGGCACCCACGGCAGCGTCGACATGCCGACCGCGATCATGAAAAGCTGCAACAGCTATTTCTATTGGGTCGCCGACCGGCTGGGCTATGACGCCATCGCGCCGACCGCGAAGATGATGGGGCTGGGCGAGGAATTCCAGCTTGCCGGAAGCAACCAGCGTTACGGCACCATCCCCGACAGCGCGTGGAAGATGAAGAAATACGGCCAACCCTGGTCGGCGTCCGATTCGCTGAATGCGGTGATCGGCCAGGGCTATGTCAGCGTGAATCCGCTCCAGCTCGCCGTCATGGCGTCGCGTATCGCCTCGGGCCGCAAACTCTACCCGCGCCTCGTCAGCCGGCAATTCTCGAACGAACCCCTGCCCTTTTCGGCCGAGGCCTTTGCGACCGCGCGCGAGGGGATGAACCGCGTCGTCAACGCCCCCGGCGGAACCGCGGGGCGCAGCCGCCTGCCGCTCGACGGCATCCAGATGGCGGGCAAGACCGGCACGGCGCAGGTGCGCGGCCTCAACACCGGCAACGGCAAGGGCGGCACGTGGAAATTTCGCGATCACGGCCTGTTCATCTGCTTCGCGCCGGTCGAAAATCCGCGCTATGCCGCGTCGGTCATCATCGAACATGGCATGGGCGGCAGCCGCGCGGCTGCGCCCGTTGCCAAGGACATCTTCACCTTCCTCTACGACCGTGAAAAGGCGATGGAGGCACTGACCGCCTTCGAGGCCGGCTGGGGCGGCACGATCAAGGAGCGGATGGACCGCGACTATGCTGCATGGAAGGCGGGTATCACGCGCCCCGATCCGGGGCTCGCGCAATGATCCCGGTTCCGCCCGCCGTCCAGCGCATCCCCTGGAAGCTGATCGCACTTCTGTCTGCGATCACCGGCTTCGGCCTACTCGTCCTCTATTCGGCCGCTGGCGGCAGCGTGACGCCCTGGGCGCTGCAACAGGGGGTGCGCTTCATCGTCTTCCTGCTCGTCGCGCTCGCGATCGGACGCATGCCGATCCGCATTTTCGAGGATTTCTCCTACCTCGGCTATCTGGGCGTCGCGCTTCTGCTCCTCGCGGTCGAGGCGCTCGGCTTTGTCGGCGGCGGCAGCCAGCGATGGCTCAATCTAGGTTTCATGAACCTCCAGCCGTCGGAACTGATGAAGGTCGCGATCGTCCTCGCCCTCGCGCGCTTCTACGCGCAATTGCCGCCGGGCAGCACGCGGACCTTCAACGCCTTGTGGCCCGCGCTGGTGATGATAGGCATCCCCGCGGCGCTCGTGATGCTCCAGCCCGACCTCGGCACGGCGCTGGCGATCTGCGCCAGCGCGGCGATCGTGATGTTCGTGTCGGGCCTTCCGCTGTGGTGGTTCGGCAGCGCCGCGCTCGCGGGACTGGCCGCGCTGCCGATTCTCTTTTCGATGCTGCACGACTATCAGCAGAAGCGCGTGCTGATCTTCCTCGACCCCGAAAGCGACCCGCTCGGTGCCGGCTATCATATCAGCCAGTCGAAGATTGCGATCGGATCGGGCGGCATTTTCGGCAAGGGCTTCCTCAACGGGTCGCAAAGCCACCTCGATTATTTGCCCGAAGGCCATACCGACTTCATCTTCGCGACGATGTCGGAGGAATGGGGGCTGGTCGGCGGACTGTTGCTGCTCCTCGGCTTCTTCTTCCTGCTGCGCTGGTCGACGCGCGTCGCACTCAATGCACGGACGCGCTTCGGCCAATTGACCGCGACGGGCCTCACCATGACGATCTTTTTCTATATCGCCATCAATCTGGGGATGGTGATGGGGCTGGCGCCGGTCGTCGGCATCCCGCTGCCGCTCTTCTCCTATGGCGGATCGTCGATGCTGACGATCATGACCTGCATCGGCATCATCCTCGCGATCGAGAATGACAGCAAGAAGCGGCACAGCCGGCTGAGCTGACGACCGCAGCGACGCAGCGACCGCGCGTGCCGCCTATTCGTGCCGCAGCGCGTCGATCGGATCGAGCTTCGACGCCCGGCGCGCCGGATAATAGCCGAATGTTATCCCCATCAAGGCGGAGAACAGAAAGCTCATCACATTGACGACCGGATTGAAGATGAAGGGCACGTCGATCACGCTCGCCATCCCCCAGGACAGGATAAAAGCGAGCGCGATGCCGACCGCACCGCCGAAACAGCACAGCACGACGGCCTCGGTCAGAAACTGGAGCTGCACCTCGCGCGCCAGCGCCCCGATGGCGAGGCGTATGCCGATCTCGCGCGTCCGCTCAGTGACCGAGACAAGCATGATATTCATGATCCCGATCCCGCCGACAAGCAGGCTGATCCCGGCGATCACCGCAACCATCGCGGTCAACGCGCCCGTCGCCGCGCCGAGCGCTTGATTGACCTGCGCGGTATCGACGATGTTGAAGTCGTTGGTGGCCGCGCCTTGCAACAGGCGCCGCTCACGCAGCAGGCCGACGAGCGAATCCTGAATGGCGGTGCTGGCGTAGGCGCTGTCATATTTGATCACGAAATATTGGATGTCGTCGCTACCGGTGAACCGGCGCTGCGCCATTTTCAGCGGGACCATCACGACATTGTCGCTGTCCTGATCGGGACCGCCGCCCTCGCCGCGTTCCTTGAGGACGCCGATCACGGTGCAGGACACATTGTTCAACCGGATATTTTCGCCGAGCGGGCTGCTCCCGGCGACGAATATCGCCTTTTGGACCTTGGGCCCGATCAGGCACATATTCTTGCCCGCGCTTTCCTCCTCGTTCGTGAACGCGCGGCCGCTTTCGACCTCGACCGACCGGGCGCGCAGGAAGTCATTGCCGACGCCCTGCACCGTCGTCCGCCAGCTCTGCCCGTTATGAAAGGCCGTGACGCTGGACGACACGCTGCCCGACACATCGACGACGCCGGCGATCTGCCTGCTCACCGCATCGACATCGGCTTGCTTGAATGGCCGCGGCCTGCCGCGATCGCCCTGCACGGGAAAGACGATCAGCACGTTAGACCCCAGCGAGGATATCTGGTCCTTGATCGATGCCGTAACGCCATTGCCGAGCGTCACCATCGTGATCACCGCCGCGACCCCGATGATGATGCCGAGCGTCGTCAGGAACGAACGCAGCAGATGGCGCCGTATCTCCCGAAAGGCGAGCAGGAGCGTCGCGCCGAACATCAGGCGGGTTCCTCGCTGCGGGTGCGCCGGCCGCGCTCGACCCGTTCGACCAGCCCGTCGCGAAAGCGCACGATGGTGTTGGCAAAGGCCGCCATTTCCTCCTCATGCGTGACCATCAGGATCGTGATGCCCTCGCCGTTCAGGCGCGTGAGCAACTGCATGATCTCGATCGAGCGTTCGGTATCGAGATTGCCCGTGGGCTCGTCGGCGAGCAGCACGTCGGGCTGGGTGACGAGCGCGCGCGCGATCGCCACCCGCTGCTGCTGCCCGCCCGACAATTCGGCGGGCGTGTGATCCGCCCAGGGCGCAAGACCCACCTGATCGAGCGCGCGCATGGCTGCGGCGTGACGCTCGCTCTTCTTTTCGCCGCGATAGAGCAGCGGCAATTCGACATTTTCGACGGCACTGGTGCGGGCAAGGAGATTGAAGCCCTGAAAGACGAAGCCCAGATATCGCCGCCGCAGCAGGCTGCGCTGATCGCGATCGAGCGCCTGCACCTCGACCCCGCGAAAGCGGAAAATCCCGCTCGTCGGGACGTCGAGGCAGCCGAGGATGTTCATCGTCGTCGACTTGCCCGATCCCGACGGCCCCATCACCGCAACGAAATCGCCGCGCTCGATCCGCATGTCGACGCCCTTGAGCGCCTGAAAGGCCGCCTCGCCCCGGCCGAAGGTCTTCGTTATCCCTTCGAGCTCGATCAACGGGATCTCGGGGGGCGTCACTGGCCCGTCGCCCCCTTGCCCGTCACCACCTTCATGCCGGGCCGCAGCCCCTTTACCGTCACCGCGGTCAGGCGGCCGTCGCTCTGCCCCGTCACCACATCGACGGGCTTCAGCGTCCCGTCGGCCTGAAGCACCCAGACGCGCTGCTGGCTGCCCACGCCGATCGTCGCGCGCTGTTCATTCTTTTCCAGCCCGATTTCGGGATTGAGTACGCCGGCCTTTTCCTTTTCCTTCGCATCGGGCTGAAAGCGCAAGGCCCCGTTCGGAACCAGCAATTGTTTGGCCGTGCTGCCCGTTGCGATGGTCGCCGTAGCGGTCATCCCCGGACGCAGCAGCCCGTCGCCATTGGCCACCGCCAGCCTCGCCTCATAGCTGACGACCGCATTGGCGGTTGCGGTGGCCGTCTGCTGGCTCGCCTGCGAAGCGGTGTTGCTCGACGCCTGATCGACGCGCTCGACGACCGCGGGAAAGCGGCGACCGGGATAGGCATCGACCGTAAAATCGGCCTTCTGTCCGGTCTGAACCTGTCCGACGTCGGCTTCATCGATCTCGACGCGAAGCTGCATCGCGGACAGATCTTCGGCGATGATGAAGAGGGTCGGGGTGTTGAAGCTTGCCGCGACAGTCTGCCCGGGCTCGACCTGGCGCGCGAGCACGACACCCGAAACGGGCGAACGGATCACCGCGCGGTTGCGGTTGGTCACCGCCGACGACAATTGCGCCTCGACCGCGCGGACATTCGCCTGCGCCGCGGCAACGGCGGCGGTATCGCGCTTCACCGCCGCGCGGCCCTGATCGAGTTCGACCCCGGAGGGAACCTTGCCGCCCGAGATCTTGAACACATTTTCCAGCCGCGCGAGCTGCGCCTTGTCGACGTCCAGCGTCGCCTGCGCCTGCGCCACCTGCGCGCGCGCCGCGTTGAGATTGGCCTCGGCTTGGGTGATCTGGTCCTCGATCACGTCGGTGTTGATCTGGGCGAGGATCTGCCCCTTGGAGACGCGATCATTCACATCGACATAGATGTGATCGATCTTGCCCGACACTTCGGACCCGACCTCGACCTGATTGGTCGGCCGCAGATTCCCGGTCGCCGTGACGCTGAGCGTCAGCGACTTCTCGGTCACCGGCTCGGTGATATATTTGGCCTCGCCCTTCCCCCGCGAACAAGTCGCCATCGCCAGCAATATGACGAGTATCAGCGCCGCGGGCAGCCAATATTTCATCCAGCGCCGCCATTTGGGACGCGGCTTGGCGCCCAGAAAATCGTCGAGCTCCTGCGGCGCAGTGCCGGTATCGGTCATTCGCTAATCCCCTGTGTCCGAACACCGGCGTCCGGATCGAAATTGGCCCCGTCCCAGCCGCCGCCAAGAGCCTGGTTGAGGCTGATAAAGGCGTTGGCGCGCTCGGCCTCACTCGCCGCCAGCGCGTTGCGGGCCGACAGCAGTTGGTTCTCCGCGGTCAGCAAAGTCTGAAAGTCGATCAGCCCCGCCTGATACTGGCTCCGCGCCAGCAACGCCGCATTGCTCGCCGCATCGCGCGCTGCTGCGAAAAGACTCACGCGTTCGCCCGCCGCGCGCTGGGCCGCGGCAGCGCTCTCGACATCTTCCAGCGCGCCGAGGATCGCCTTTTGCCATGCCGCAAGCGAAGCCTGCGCGGCTGCATTGGCGGCATCGACACCCGCGCGCGCGCGGCCGCCGTCAAAGATCAGCTGGCTGATCCCCGCAAAGAGCCGCCCGGTTATTACATCGAACAGATTGCCGATGCCGAACGAGGCGGTGCCGAGGTTTCCGGTGAGGTTGACCAGCGGCAGCATCTGCGCGCGTGCAACGCCGATGCGCGCCGTGTCGGCGAGCAGCGTCGCTTCGGCCTGGCGGACGTCGGGGCGATGGCGCAGCACCGCAGCCGGCGCGTCGAACCCCACCGCGTCTGGTGGAACCGGAATTGGCTTTGCTTCGCCCTCGATCGCCGTCCGCACCGGGCCGGGCGCTTCACCGATCAGGGTCGAGATGCTGTTCGCCGCTTGCGCGAGATCGCGTTCCAGCGCCGGAATGCTCGCCGCGGTCTGCGCCCGCTGCGCGGCGGCCTGCTCGACATCGAGGCTCGATACCAGCCCCGCTTCGCGGCGCCAGCGCGCGATCTGCAGATTATCGTCCTGAATGGTCAGCGTCTCGCGTGCGATCGCGAGTTGCACCGCGAGCGTTCGCGCCGACACGGTCGTCTGCGCCACCTGCCCCACGATCAGGCGCTGCAGATCGGCAAGGCCATAGCCGGCGGCGGCAAGATCGGCCCGCGAGGCGGCGACATTGCCGCCGATCCGTCCGAAAAGATCGACCTCCCACTGCGCGTCGGCGCCGAGCGAATATTGCAGCCGCTCGTCGGCCAGATCGCCGACATCGCGCTGCACGCCCCCGGAGGCCGTAACCTGCGGGAAATAGCCCGCGCGCGCTGCGCGCACACCCGCGCGCGCCTGCGCCAGGCGCGCCGCCGACTGGGCAATATCGCGATTATTCTCCAGTGCGCGCGCGACATAGGAATTGACCAGTGGATCGTTCAGCCGCGTCCAATAGGACGCCGTGACGGCCGGACTGCTTCCCGATTCGACCGACCATTGCTCGGGAACGGGAAGGCCCGGCCCGGATCGATATTCGGTCGGCGCCGAAACGCAGCCCCCAAGCCCCCCCGCCAACAGGGCTATTGTCAGCCAGCGCCGTCCCGTCTGCATGCGCCCCTCAAAGTCCCACCGCGGATGCAAAATCGCCGCGCTTGCTGGACGGCAGACCATAAATTGCTGGAATGCGCAAGCTTTCGGGCGCCGCGCGAGCCACCCGATGCCTCCATTTTGCCCACCGACGCTCCCTCATGCCCGACATTTCGCGGCGCCGCCGTCCGACGCCCTCAACGCAAAAGCCCGATCGCACGCCTCGCCCAAGCAACGTAAATTGCCTTTTGTGAAAAAATATTGCCGAAGCCCATTGCCATGCCCGAACGAGCATGATAGCGGGCCGCTCTCTTCGCAGCACAAAGCCTTTGTGGCCGCCGCGAAGTCCGCCGAAAACCGGCACGTGGACGCATAGCTCAGTTGGTAGAGCAGCTGACTCTTAATCAGCGGGTCCTAGGTTCGAGCCCTAGTGCGTCCACCATTTTCCAGACACTTGATAGGAAATTAACCCGCCCGTCGCGGACTGGCTTGTAGTCTGTTCCGAATGGGCAACGGCAAGCATTAGGTTCCTCGGCGCGGGCAAGGAGCCTTCATTGTCGGTTGCCAAGTTTGACCGGGTGCCGGCGCGCGATATCGTCCGAACGCCGCCGGTAGAGCTATAAACCGAACACCGATTTCCCGACGTAGCCCTCTCCGCATATATTGCTCCGGCGACGATCCGGGCGCTGAACGCTAGACTTCGCTTTCGCTGATGTCCTCGAGCAGATCGGCGTCGAGGACGCGTACGCGCCCCTGTTCGAGCGCGATGATCCCCGATTCCTCCCAGCTGCGGAGCTGGCGGTTGATATGTTCGCGGCTCATGCCAGCGAAATTGCCAAGTTCGGTCTGGCTGAGTTCGACCTTATGCTCGGCATCGACGCTGTCCTTGCGGATCAGGCGCTTGAGGTAGCGCGCCAGGCGCGGTCCCGAGGCATAGGCGCGATCGCTTTCGATCGTCTGGTCGGCGGTGCGCAGGCGGCGCGCAAGCTGCTGGAGCAGCGACCAGGCGAAGTCGGGATGGCTGGCGGCGAAATCGCGCATCGCGTTGCGGCCGAGTTGCAGCGCGCTGCCGGCGCTGGTCGCGACGACCGATGCGGTGCGTTCGCCGCCGTCGAGCAACGCGATCTCGCCCAGGACGGCACCCGGCTCGGCATAGGCCAGCACGATCTCGCGCCCGCCCGCGGTCAGCATCGACACGCGCGCGGTGCCTTCGGTCAGGATCAGCATGATGTCGCCGGGATCGCCCTGGACGAGCAGTTCCTTGCCCTTCGCAAAGTTGATCTGCACCGCGCGGCTGGCGATATCGGACCAGTCCTCCAGCGACAGGCCGGAAAAGATGCTGTCAGGCCCCTGAAGCTCGGCGAGTTTCGCGTGATCCATGGGCCCCCTTCCCCTGTTGATCCGTCAGACGAGCCGGCTCTGCTTTACCGCGGCCTCGATGAATCCCTTGAACAGCGGGTGCGGATCGAAGGGCTTCGACTTCAGTTCAGGGTGAAACTGCACCCCGATGAACCACGGATGGTCCGGACGTTCGACGATTTCGGGTAACATGCCATCGGGCGACATGCCAGAAAAGACGAGACCGCCGCTTTCGAGCCGGTCGCGATAGGCTCCGTTGACTTCGTACCGGTGGCGGTGACGCTCGCTGATGTCGTTGGCGCCATAGATGGTCGCGACATGGCTGTTGGGCGACAGCTTCGCCTCATAGGCGCCAAGCCGCATCGTCCCCCCAAGATCGGTGTTCGCGCCGCGCTTCTGCAGCCCCTCGGCGCTCATCCATTCGGTGATCAGGCCGACGACGGGTTCGTCGGTCGGGCCGAATTCGGTGCTCGAGGCTTTCTCGATCCCGCTCGTATTCCGCGCCGCCTCGATGCACGCCATCTGCATGCCGAGGCAGATGCCGAAGAAGGGGACGCCGCGCTCGCGCGCGAATTTGACGCTCTCGATCTTGCCTTCCGAACCGCGCTCGCCGAAGCCGCCGGGCACGAGGATGCCGTGCATCGGCTCGAGCTGCGCGGCGAGATCGTCGCCACGTTCGAACATTTCGGCGTCGAGCCAGCGGATATTGACCTTCACCCGGTTCGCCATGCCGCCATGCGCCAGCGCCTCGTTGAGCGATTTATAGGCATCGGGCAGCGACACATATTTGCCGACCACGCCGATCGTCACCTCGCCTTCGGGGTGCCGCTTGCGGTCCATGATGTCGTACCAGGCGGTCAGGTCGGGTTCGCGCACGTCGTGCAGGCCAAACGCGCGCAGCACTTCGCTGTCGAGCCCTTCGCCATGATATTGCACCGGCACCGAATAGATCGAGTCGGCGTCGAGCGCCGGAATCACCGCTTCCTTCCGCACGTTGCAGAATTGCGCAATCTTGGCGCGCTCGCCCTCGGGCAGCGGCTTTTCGCAGCGGCACAGCAGGATGTCGGGCTGGACGCCGAGCGAGGCGAGTTCGCGGACGCTGTGCTGCGTCGGCTTGGTCTTCAATTCGCCCGCGGCGGCAATATACGGAACCAGCGTAACATGCACCGACAGCGTCTTGTCGCGACCCTCTTCGTTGCGAAGCTGACGGATCGCTTCGATGAACGGCAGCGATTCGATATCGCCGACGGTGCCGCCGATCTCGCACAGCACGAAATCGAGATCGTCGGTTTCGGCGCGCGCGAAGGCCTTGATCGCGTCGGTGACGTGCGGGACGACCTGCACGGTCGCGCCCAGATAGTCGCCGCGGCGCTCCTTGGTGATGATGTCGCGATAGATACGGCCAGAGGTGACATTGTCGCTCTGCCGCGCGGCAACGCCGGTAAAGCGTTCATAATGGCCGAGATCGAGGTCGGTTTCGGCCCCGTCGTCGGTCACATAAACCTCGCCGTGCTGATAGGGCGACATCGTGCCCGGATCGACGTTGAGATAGGGATCGAATTTCCGAATGCGGACGCGATAACCCCGCGCCTGCAACAGAGCCGCAAGGCTAGCCGCCATCAAACCTTTGCCAAGGGAGGAGACCACGCCGCCGGTGATAAAAATGAACCGCGCCATGGGAGGAAAGACTTACTCAAAGGGTGGGTGACGGCGCAAGCCGTCGAATCGCATCCCGCGGAAAAAATTCCGCAGCATGCGGGGACGAAGCTGGAAGCCGGAGCTTCCGGTTATTACTTGGCGGGAGCCTGCTCGGCCGGAGCGTTCTGATTTGCAGCGGCGGCGGCGGCGGCAAGCGGATCGTCGCTTACCGGCGCGGCCGGAGCACCTTGAGCGGGCTGCTGCGCCGGGCCGGTCAGCGGCGCTGCGCCCCCGCTCGGCTGCTGCGCGGTCTTCGACAGCGAGGTGTCGAGCGCCGTGGTGCCGGCACTGCCGACCGACGCCATGGCGGCCAGAACGATCGAAAGGCCGACGAACAGCGTCGCCAGCACGGTCGTCGCGCGGGTCATGAAATCCGCGGCGCCGCGGGCCGAGAGCAGGCCCGCCGGGCTACCGCCGACACCCAGGCCACCACCTTCCGACTTCTGCATCAGGATGACGCCGATCATCGCTGCGGCGACGAGCGCCTGAACGACGAGCAGAAAGGTAAAGAGGCTGGACATCGAATTTTCCCGAAAGCGTTGGTTGGCGCCGGATGGGCCGTGCTTGCGGCGCACATAGAGACGAAGCGCCTCCGCTTCAACCCACAGCGTGCGCCGCGCGTCAGCCGAGCGTCGCCGCCGCCGCGACGATCGGCAGGAATTTCTCCGCGGTCAGGCTCGCCCCGCCGACAAGCGCGCCATCGACGTCGCCCGCGCCGAGCAGTTCGGCGGCATTGTCGCCGTTGACCGAACCACCGTAGAGCAGCCGCATCGCCGCCGCCGCATCGGCGCCGACCTGCGCATCGAGCTGCGCGCGGATCGCGCCGTGCATCGCGGCGACATCGCCGACGGTCGGCACCAGCCCGGTGCCGATCGCCCAGATGGGCTCATAGGCGATAGCGAGCCGCGCCGGATCGAATTCGGTGGGCAGCGACCCCGCGACCTGCGCCAGCACATAGTCGATCGCACCGCCCGATTCGCGCACGCCGCGCGGTTCACCGACGCACAGGATTACCGCAAGTCCGGCCGCCAGCGCCGCCTCGGCCTTGGCCCGGACATCGGCGTCGCTCTCGCCGAACCCCTCGCGGCGTTCGCTATGGCCGACGATGACGAGTGCGGCCCCGGCATCGGCCAGCATCGGCGCTGACACCGATCCCGTGTAGGCGCCCGACGCCGCGCTGTGGCAATCCTGTCCGCCGACTGCGCCCTCGGGCGTTGCCGTCGCCATCGCGGCCACCAGCGTAAAGGGCGGGCACAGCGCGACATCGACCGCGCCATGCGCACGCGCGCCGTCGAAAATCGCCCGCGCCTCGTCGATCGAAGCCGCAAGACCATTCATCTTCCAGTTGCCGATCACATATTTGCGCCGTGCCATCGTTTCCTCTCCTGCGATCGAGCCGTTGCGCCGAGCCCTAGCGGCGGTGGGGATCGAAAGGCAAGCTGCACTGCACCCCGGCGAGAAAAGGGGCTTTCCCGCCTTGATGCCCGCCGCCTCCCCGCCTAAAGCAACGCCGAAACCGCGCGCGATGCGCCACGCCGAAAGAAACGTTCCTCCATGATTACCGCAATCCGTCGCCTTTTCGGATCCCGGCTGGGCAAGGCCCTCGCACTGGCCTTCGTCATCATCATCGGCGTCGGCTTCGCGCTTGCCGACGTGACCGGCAATTCGAGCTTCGGCGGCCTCGGCGGCGCCAATGTCGCGCGGGTGGGCAAGGAGAATATCGGCATCGGCGAACTGCGCGAGCGCGTTCGCAACGCCTATAATCAGGCGCGCCAGCAGCAGCCGACGCTGACCATGGCTGGCTTCGTCGAATCGGGCGCGGTCGATCAGGTGCTCAACCAGATGATCGACGGTCTGGCGTTCGAACAATTCGCCGACAAGCTGGGCTTCGGCGTCAGCAAGCGCCAGATCGACGGACGCATTGCCGATATTCCCGCCTTCGCCGGCGTGTCGGGCAAGTTCGACCAGACCCGTTACGAAGCCTTCCTGCGCCAGAATAATCTGAGCGAGGCGCAGGTGCGGACCGAGATCAAACAGCAATTGCTGCTCGAACAGTTTGGCGCGCCGATCGGCAATTTGCCGACGATCGCGCCGGGCGTCGCGCAGCCCTATGCCGCGCTGCTCCTTGAAAAGCGCGCGGGCCAGGCCGTCTATATCCCCTCCGCGCCCTTTGCGCCGACCGCCGACCCCGGCGATGCCGCGCTCAAGACCTTCCTGTCGCAGAACAAATCCAAATTCACCGTGCCCGAACGCCGCGTGCTGCAATATGCGCTGTTCGACCGTAGCGCCGTCCCGGTTCCGGCGGTCACCGACGCCGAAATCGCCGCCGCTTACAAGGCCAATGCCGCCCAATATGCAGCGAGCGAGACGCGGCGCTTTGCGCAGGTCATCGCGCCCGATCAGGCGACCGCCAACAGCATCGCGGCGAAGGCCCGCGGCGGCGCCACATTGTCGGCGGCGGCGCAGGGTTCGGGACTTGCCGCTTCGACGACCGGCGAACAGACGCTCGCTGCCTTCACCGCTGCGACGTCGGACACCATCGCCAAGGCGGCCTTTGCCGCCAAGCGCGGCGAAATCGTCGGGCCGCTGCAGACCGGGCTGGGCTGGACCGTGCTGCGTGTTGAGGATGTGATTGCCAAGCCCGCGCGCACGCTGGCCGATGCGACCCCCGAAATTCGCGAGGAACTGGCCAAGAACAAGGCCAATGAAGCGATCGTCGATTATTACAACCAGGTCCAGGACGCCGTGAACAGCGGTGCGTCGATCGAGGAGATCGCGGCCGACCGCAAGCTGAAGCTGGTCCAGACGCCCGCCATCCTGCCGAGCGGCCGCGCGCCGAACGAACCCGGCTTCGCGCTGCCCCCCGAACTGGCGCCGATGGTCGGTCAGGCCTTCCAGGTCGCCGGCGAAGGCGAATCGCAGCTGGCGACGCTGGTCGAGAATGAAAAATTCGCCGTCTATGCGGTGAAATCGGTCGTCGCCGCGGCACCGCCGCCCTTCGCCCAGATCCGCAGCGCCCTGCTCGCCGAATGGCGCCTGTCCGAAGGCCAGAAGGTCGCGCGCGACAAGGCCCGCGCGATCGTGAAGGCGGTCGAAGGCGGCAAGAGTCTGCCCGATGCAACGCGCGCCGCCGGCCCCAATCTGGGCAATGTCCAGACCATCGGCGGGCTGCGCGGCGACATGGGCCGCGATGGCAAGCCGGTGCCGCCCGAACTCGCCCTGCTCTTCTCGATGGCCAAGGGCAGCGTCAAGACGCTCGAAATCCCAGGCAACCGCGGCTGGATGGTCCTGTCGCTGACCGAGGTGAACCGCCCCGATCCCAAGCAGATCGAACCCGCGCGCGTCGCCGCGATGGCCCAGCCGCTGTCGCAGGCCTTCGGCAACGAACTGGTCGAACAGCTCGCCGCCGAGGCGAAGCGCCGCGTCGGCGTGAAGATCAACAAGGATCTCGTCACCCAGCTCACCAGGGAGCTGACCGGCGCGTCGCCGGTCGGCGAATAACCCCGGTGGCGCTCGAAGGCAGGGCCGCCGCGCTCGAAGCGTTGGCCGCGGGGCGCGGCGCCGTCGTCTGGCAACGGATGATCGCCGACGTCGAAACCCCGGTTTCGGCTGCGCTCAAGCTTATCGAGCCCGGACGCGGCGACTGGGTCCTTGAATCGGTCGAAAGCGGCGAGACGCGCGGACGCTACAGCCTGATCGGCCTCGACCCCGACCTGCTCTTCGAAGTCACCGGCGACACGGCGCGGATCAACCGCGACTGGCGCCACGACCGCGAGGCCTTTCGCCCGGTCGAGGCGGGGGCGCTGCAAGCGCTACGCGATCTGGTCGCCGAATGTCGCTTCGACGTTCCCGAAGCGCTGCCAAAGGCGCTTGCGACGCTCGTCGGCTTCTTCGCTTATGAAACGATCGGCCTCGTCGAGCGGATCCCGCGCGCCGCGGGGGCGGGTCTGAACCTGCCCGACATGGTTTTCGTGCGCCCGACGACGATCCTCGTCTTCGACCGGCTGGCCGACGAGCTGTTCCTGATCGCGCCAATCTGGCCCAATCCCGACGCGCCGATCGACCGGATGATCGACGGCGCTCAGGACCGGCTCGACACCATTGCCGCCCGCCTGTCGCGCGCGAGCGCGCACGGCGCGAAGGCAGAAACGGCGCTGATCCCCGACATGGTCGCGGCGCAGCCCGCAACGACGCCCCAGCGCTTCGCCGAAATGGTCGCGGCGGCGAAGGAATATATCGCGGCGGGCGACATATTTCAGGTGGTGCTGTCGCAGCGTTTCTCGACACCCTTCGACCTGCCGCCCTTCGATCTCTACCGGGCGTTGCGGCGCATCAACCCATCGCCCTTCCTCTATTTTCTCGACCTGCCGGGCTTTGCGCTGATCGGTTCGTCGCCCGAGATATTGGTGCGCGTGCGCGATGGCGAGATCACCATTCGCCCGATCGCGGGCACGCGTCCGCGCGGCCGGACCAGCGCCGAAGACGCCGAAAATCGCGAAAGCCTGCTCGCCGATCCCAAGGAGCGCGCCGAGCATCTGATGCTGCTCGACCTCGGCCGCAACGACGTCGGCCGCGCCGCGGTCGGCGGCAGCGTGACCGTCACCGACAGCTATAGCGTCGAATTCTACAGCCACGTCATGCACATCGTGTCGAACGTCATCGGCCGCATCGCGCCCGACAAGGATGCGATCGACGCGCTGTTCGCGGGCTTTCCGGCCGGAACCGTCAGCGGCGCGCCCAAGGTGCGCGCGTGCCAGATCATCGCCGAACTCGAGGCCGAAGCGCGCGGGCCCTATGCCGGCGGCGTCGGCTATTTCGCGCCCGACGGCAATATGGACAGCTGCATCGTGCTGCGTACCGCGATCGTGCAGGACGGGACGATGTATGCGCAGGCCGGCGCGGGCATCGTCGCCGACAGCGATCCCGCCTATGAACAGCGCGAATGCGAGGCCAAGGCCGGCGCCCTGTTCGCCGCCGCGCGCGAGGCGGTGAAGCTGGCCGGCATGCCGGGTTACGGACAATAGCTTGACCGACGGGCGCGGTGCGTTAGCGTCGCGCTCATGCTGAAACGCCTCCTCCCGCTTGCCCTGCTGCTCGCCGCTTTTCCCGCTCAGGCCCAGATGGTCGAGGGCGCGACCGACGGCGATGCAATCCTGAAGGATTTCACCTTCCGTTCGGGCGAAAAACTACCCGAACTCAAGATACATTATACGACGCTCGGCAAGCCGCAGCGCGACGCGAGCGGCGCAATCGTCAATGCGGTGATGATCCTCCACGGCACCGGCGGAACCGGCAAACAATTTCTCCAGCCCCAATTTGCGGGCGAATTATTCGGTCCTGGTCAGCCGCTCGACACCGCAAAATATTACATCATCCTGCCCGACAATATCGGTCATGGCGGATCGTCGAAGCCGAGCGATGGGATGCGCATGGCGTTTCCCAGATATGACTATGACGACATGGTGGCGGCGCAGCACCGGCTGCTCACCGAAAAGCTGGGGATCGGTGAACTCCAGCTCATCCTCGGCACCTCGATGGGATGCATGCACGCCTTTGTCTGGGGTGAAAGCTGGCCTGGCTTTGCCAAGCGGCTCGCGCCTTTCGCTTGCCTGCCCGTCGAAATTGCTGGCGAAAACCGGATGTGGCGCACGCTGATAATCGACGCGATCAAGGCCGACCCGGCATGGAACGGGGGCAATTACACGCAGGAGCCCGCTGCGGGCCTGCGCACCGCCGCCTCGATCGGGCTGATCGCGGGATCGAACCCCTATGCGCTGCAGGCGCAATATCCGACGCGCGCCGCCGCCGAAGCCTATAAGGACACCGCCTTCGCGCGTAGCTACGGCCGCAACGATGCCAATGACGTTATTTATCAGTTCGATGCCTCGCGAACCTATAATCCCTGGGCGGATCTCGAAAAGATCGACGTACCCCTTTTGTGGGTCAATTCGGCCGACGATTTCATCAATCCGCCCGGCTACGGCATTGCCGAAAAGGCGGCCGCGCGCATGCCCAGGGCCCGCTATGTCCTGATCCCCGCGTCACCCGAAACCAAGGGGCATGGCACGCATAGCTGGGCAAAATTCTGGAAGGACGATCTGGCGAAGCTGATGGCGGAATAAAGCCCGCTTTGGGGCCGCCGAAGCTTCTATCCCTTCCCCCCGCCGCGCAAAAGCATTAGGGCCGCGCCATGATCCTGGTCATCGACAATTACGACAGCTTCACCTTCAACCTCGTTCATTATCTGATCGAGCTCGGTGCCGAGGTGCGCGTCGTGCGCAACGACGATCTGACCGCTGCCGAGGCACTGGCAACCGGCGCGGAAGCAATGCTGATCTCGCCGGGGCCCTGCACGCCGAACGAAGCCGGGATCAGTCTCGACCTCGTCGCTGCCTGCGCCGCCGCCCGGCGACCGCTGCTCGGCGTCTGCCTGGGACATCAGGCGATCGGCCAGCATTTCGGCGCGACCGTCCAGCGCGGACATCTGATGCACGGCAAGACCTCGCCCGTCTGCCACGACGGCACGGGGCTGTTCGCCGGCCTGCCCTCGCCCTTCACCGCGACCCGCTATCACAGCCTCGAGGTCGTCGATATTCCCGACTGCCTCGCGATCAATGCGACGAGCGACGATGGCGCGGTGATGGGGTTCCGGCACGTCGACCTGCCGATCCACAGCGTACAATTTCACCCCGAAAGCATCGCGACCGAACATGGTCACGCAATGCTCGCCAATTTCATGAGCATAGCCGGACTGCCGGTTCGCGCCCGCCAGACGGCATGAGCCGCTTCGGTCCCTTTCCCGACCCGACGGGACAACTCGCGCCCGACGAGGCGGCGCACGCCTTTGCGACGATGCTCGACGGCGGCGGCAGCGACGAAGAGGTCGCGGCCTTTCTCGTTGCGCTATCCGACCGCGGCGAGACGATGGTCGAAATCGCCGCTGCGGCGCAGGCGATGCGCGACCGGCTGATCCCGATCGACGCGCCCGAGGGCGCCATCGACGTCTGCGGCACCGGCGGCGACGGCCACCACACGCTCAACGTCTCCACCGCCGTATCGCTGGTGGTTGCAGCATGCGAAGTACCCGTTGCAAAGCACGGAAATCGCGCGGCTTCGTCAAAGGCGGGTGCCGCCGACACGCTCGAGGCGCTCGGCCTCGACATGGCGCGCGCGGGCCGGATGGCGGAGGCGCAGCTCGCCGACCTTGGCATCTGTTTCCTGTTCGCGGCGAACCACCATCCCGCGATGGCGCGCATCCAGCCGATCCGCAAAGCGATCGGCCGCCGCACTATCTTCAACCTGATGGGGCCGCTCGCCAATCCGGCGCGCGTCACGCGCCAGCTCGTCGGCATCGCGCGTCCCGCCTATGTCCCCGTTTATGCCGGCGCGCTGCACCAGCTTGGCACCGATCATACACAGGTCGTGTCGGGCGACGAGGGGCTCGACGAACTGTCGCTCGCGGGCGGCAACGAGGTGGCGGTGGTCACGCGCGCCGGGGTGCAGATGCAGCGTAGCAGCGCCGCCGACGCCGGACTGCCGACGCATCCGATCGCGGCGATCCGCGGCGGCGACGCAAGCTATAATGCCAAGGCGCTGCGCGCGCTGCTCCAAGGGGAAACCGGGGCCTATCGCGACGCCGTTCTCTATAATGCCGCCGAAGCGCTCATGGTCGCGGGCGCGGTCGACACGCTGGCGGAGGGGGTCGAGGAGGCCGCCGAAGCCATCGACAAGGGGCTCGCCAACGCGCTGCTCAACTGCTGGATCGCGTATAAATGAACAGGCTCACCCAGATCCTCGAAACCAAGGCCGGCGAAGTCGCCGTGCGCCGTGCGCGGCGCACGCTCGCCGATCTCGATGCCGTCGATGCCGGGCCGGTGCGCGGCTTTGCCGCCGCGCTGCGCCGCAAGATCGACGCGGGCGGCTATGGCCTGATCGCCGAAGTCAAGAAAGCATCACCGTCCAAGGGGCTGATCCGCGAAGATTTTTCCCCTACCGACCATGCCCGCGCCTATGCGGCGGGGGGCGCCGCCTGCCTGTCGGTGCTGACCGACGCCCCCTATTTTCAGGGGCATGAGGATTATCTGATCGCCGCGCGCGCTGCCTGCCTGCTGCCCGTGCTGCGCAAGGATTTCATGATCGACCCCTGGCAGGTCGCCGAAGCACGCGCGATCGGCGCCGACGCGATCCTGATCATCGTCGCGGCGCTGGATGATGGCGCGATGCGCGAGATCGAGGCGGCGGCGGTCGAACGCGGCATGGACGTGCTGGTCGAAGTGCATGACGAAGCTGAACTCGACCGCGCGCTGGGCCAGCTTGCGTCGCGGCTGATCGGCGTCAACAACCGCGACCTGCGCAGCTTCGAAACCGACCTTGGCGTCACCGAACGGCTGGCGAAGCTTGTGCCCGCCGGCACCCTGCTCGTCGGCGAAAGCGGTATCGCGAGCCACGCCGATTGCGCGCGGCTTGCGCAGAGCGGGGTTCGCGCCTTTCTAGTCGGGGAAAGCCTGATGCGCCACGCCGACGTCGAAGCGGCGACCAGGGCGCTGCTGCTCGGCTAAGCTTCGCGCGCGGGCAGGCTCAAGGTGAAACGGGCGCCCTGGCCGGGGGCGCTGTCGACGGTGAGGTCGCCGTCCATCGCGCGCGCCAGGCGGCGCGCGATATAGAGGCCAAGCCCCGAACCGCCGCTGTCGGTGCGGCCAAGCCGTTCGAATTTTTCAAACACTAACGCCTGCTGGTCGGTGGCAATCCCCTGCCCCTGATCGGCGACCGTCACCATGGCGCGGTCGCCTTCGCGGTCGACGCGAATCCAGATTTGCGACTGTTCGGGCGAATAGCGGATCGCATTGCCGAGCAGGTTGAGCAGCACCTGGAGCACGCGGCGGAACTCGCCATAGGCGGGCATCCGGTCGTCGACGCGCGGCGCGTCGATACGGATGCCCTTTTCCTCCGCTTTCATGCCAAGCAGGCCGACTGCGCGGCGCGCCAGATCGCCCAGGTCGATTTCATCGCGCGCCGCCTTGAACCCCGGGCGTTCGATATTCTGCAAGTCGGCAAGATCATCGACCAGTCCCAGCAAATGCCGGCCTGCATGCGCGATATCGCCGGCATAGCGGGCATAGTCGGCGCGGATCGGGCCGTCGAACTGACCGTGGATCGTCTCAGCAGTCGCGATGATGCGGCTGAGCGGACCGCGCAGCGCGCCGTCGATCCGGCGCCCGAATTGCGGATCGGACAGCGGCAGCGAGCCGAAAGCGGGGTCGATGGTGCCGGGTACCGGCGTAGCGTCCGGCGTTTCGGGATCAGGTGTCGCCATGCCCTGAAAGCCAGTGAAGCCTCCCGTCGCGTCGAACAGCGCCTCGCCCGCCACCGTCATCGTCAGCGGCGCGCCGCCGATCTCGACGCGAACGCGCTGGCCCTCGAAACTTGCCTGCCGCGCGAGCGCGCGCAGCACCGCGAAGCGCCCGTCGGCATCGGGTTGAAGCTCGAACAATTCGGACAGTGATCGCCCTTCCCAACCGGCGGGAATCGCCGGAGCCTCCGCCCCGGCGCGCAGTGCCACGACGCGCAGATGCTGGTCGCATTCCCAGGCCCAGCCGTGCGGCGCAATCGCCACTTCGGCGACCGGCGGCGTCTGCGGCATCACGACGGGCCGTGTGCGCCAGTCGCTGATCTCGATCGTCGCGCCGTCGGCATCGGGGGCAATCCGCACCAGCGCATGAATGTCGCTATGATCGTCGGCGGCATAGAGCGGTCGGCTGATGTCGCGCTGAAGCCGCTGCGCCAGCGCGACGAGCCGCGCGAGCTGCGGCAGCGCGAGCGGACGGCCAAGCCCCGCCCCGGCGCGTTGTTGCAGGCGGAGCAGCGACGGATCGGCGCTGACCAGCGCTCCGCCGGCATCGACGCGGCCGCGAATGATGCGTTCGCCGCTCATGCCGTGGCCCCCGAACCGGCATCATCGCCAGCCAGCGCCCGCGCCGGCAGCATCGCCAGCGACGCCTCAAGCGGCGCCAGCGCAGCCGAATCGAGCCGCAACGGTGCAAGAAGGACCGGCAACGCGGCCGCCTCGGCAGTAATCAGCGCCAGCGCCATATCGGCATAGCGCCGCTTGCCCGCCGCGGCCGCGAGCGCGACGAGCGTCGTCCAGTCGTGGCGCGCGATGGCCCCGGCCGCCGCGTCGGACAAATCTCCATTCGCAACCAGAAAGGCGTGATAAGCCTTTGCTTCGGTGTCAATTCCAGCGGCACCTTGCTGCGCTTCGCAGGTCGTCCGCACCGCTTCGCCGAGCGCGGCCGCGCGATCGCCGTCGCCCCTGTCTCGCGCCAGCCACCAAGCCGCAATATCGAGCAGCAGGGCGCGGAGCAGGTCGGGATCGAGATCGGCGACCGCAATTGCCGGGCTGCCGAGCGCATCGAAACGGCGCCGGTCGGCGATGCGCAGCGCAAGAAAGGCCCGCTGGGTATCGCTGAGCTCGCTTTCGCCGGCCCCCTGCGGACCGTCCGCGGTTTCGGCTGCACCCGGCGATACCGTCGGCGCGCGCTGCGCCGATTGCTGGCGCCACCGATATTCTTCGGCGCGCGCGAAACAGGCGGGGGCCAGCCGCTCGGCCGAGGGAATCCCGCCCGCCAGCCAGTCGTCCCACAGCGCCGCGCCATCGATTCCGACATCGAGATCGCGGGCAAGCGTCGCCACGAGCCGCCGGGCAATGCCCAGCGACAGCGCGCGCTGTTCCTCGGTCAGATGCCCCGCGGTCGGCGCCGCAAGATAGGCCGCCAGTTCGCGCAGCCGCGCCGACAGCGTCGGCGACGGCACATCGAAACCGGTCGAGGGGAAGGATTCAGCCATGCACGCTCGCGGATAGCAGCATGTCGTTAATAGGCATTAAACCTTGAAGGCCTTTGTTCTACTTGGCTTCCGGTCGCCGCGCGAGGCGCATCCAGAGCAAAATCTGGAACAGCGCCAACAGCGGCAGGATCGCGAACATCAGCGGCGCCACGCCGAAAACCAACGCGGGTGCGAGCATGATCCATGCCTGATCGGCGTCGGGAAGCAGCCAGTGAAAGCGGCGCTTTTCGCCCGCATCTTCATAGAGCAGGCGCGCGAGCAGGATCGTCGCGGCAAGGCATGGCGCAAGCGCCGCTTCCGAAAAGCGCGGCATCGCGTGCGCCGCCCCGCCGAGCGAGAGCAGCCAGGGAAAAGCCGCCAGCAACAGCCACGCAAAACTGCGGATGATCGCGCGTACCCGGTCGTGCGCCGCGCTCTGGGCGCGAAAGGAGGCGAGAAAGCGCATCGCGGCGAGGCAGAGGCCGCCAAGCACCGCGACCAGCGCGCCCGCCGCCGCCAGCCCGCTTGCGGCGAGCAGCGCAACGCCGATCCAGAGCAGCGCGGTGACATAGGGCAGATAGCGCGCGGTTTTCGGCGATCGCACGAGCAGCGGCCCCGCAAGCCGGATCAACGGCATCATGATCGCCGAGCGGCCGAGCCCCATGCCGCCATAATCGACCTGCTGCAGGCTCGATTGCTCGATCAGCGCCGCGGTCGGCCGGTCGGTGACGATCGCGATGTCGCCCTGCTCAAACAGCGCGGGCTCGCAATAGAGTCGGCGCGCGCCGGTCTGCACCGCCATGCGCAGCAGCGTCAGCATCACGTCCCATTCGCCGGGCATATTGGCCAGATCGCGCACCATCGCGTCCGAAATACAGGCAAGCCCGCCCCAGCGCCGGGTCGCGTCGATGCGTTCGAACCCCTGCGTCAGCAGCGTGTCGGCGGTGACGAGGATCGCCGGCGAACCCGGCTTGGCAATCGCCGCATAATGGGCGCTGCCCGCACGCAAACCGTCGGCGACCAGGATGATGCGATCGTCGCCCTCGACCAGCGCCATCAGGTCGCTCGCCTCGCGCACCGGCGTCACCTTCATCCCGCGGCGGCGGATACGGTCGCACGTTGCCAGCAGGTCGGCCGGCACTGCGCCTACCGCGACCGCGATATGCGTAACCCCGACGTCGGCAAGCCGCGCTGCCTGCCGCTCGATCAGCGTCTCGCCCGCAATCGCGACGAGCGCGCGCAGTCCGCCGTCGGGCAGCATTTCGCTGGCGCCGACCAGCGCGATCAAGGCCATCGGCGCCCCCCATTTGCAGCACAGGTCATCGCCGCCGACCTTTAGGCGCGAAGGACCGATTGGCAAGCGATCATCTTCCGAACCGCCGTCATGACGTCATCCCTCCCGCCCCGCGTAAAAGCCTTGCCGAGCCGGGAAAAAATCGCGCCGAAAGGCACCGAATCGCTGGCAAAGACGCCGGTCATGGGCTAGGCCCGAAGCATCTCCCGATAGCGCAACAGAAGGCCGGGCTTTGACCGAAGAAAATACGCATTTGCCGCCGTCCGACGACGGCATTTCGCCGATCAACATCGTCGACGAAATGAAGACGTCTTACCTCGATTACGCGATGAGCGTGATCGTCAGCCGCGCGCTGCCCGACGTGCGCGACGGGTTGAAGCCGGTGCATCGCCGCATCCTCTACGCGGCGCAGGAAGGCGGCTTCATTCCCGGCCGCCCGTACAAGAAATCGGCGAAGATCGTTGGCGACGTCATGGGTAACTACCACCCGCACGGCGACAGCGCGATTTATGACGCTCTCGCCCGCATGACGCAGGACTGGTCGCTCCGCGTGCCGCTGATCGACGGTCAAGGCAATTTCGGCTCGATGGACCCCGATCCGCCGGCGTCGATGCGCTATACCGAAGCGCGCCTTGCCAAGACCGCGATGGTGCTGCTGAACGACCTCGACAAGGATACCGTCGACTTCCAGCCCAATTATGACGCGAGCCGCGACGAGCCGACGGTGCTCCCGGCGCGTTTCCCGAACCTGCTCGTCAACGGCGCGGGCGGCATTGCGGTCGGCATGGCGACCAACATCCCGCCGCACAACCTTGGCGAAGTCGTCGATGCGACGCTCGCGATGATCGAACGCCAGCTCGAGGGCGGCCCGGACATCACCCTCGAAGAACTGATGGCGATCGTCCCCGGCCCCGATTTCCCGACCGGCGCGATGATGCTCGGCCAGGGCGGCGCGCGCAACGCCTATGCCACCGGCCGCGGCTCGATCATGATGCGCGCTACGCACATCATCGAGGAAGGCAGGAACGACCGCCAATCGATTGTTCTGACGTCCATTCCTTTTCAGGTCGGCAAGTCCGGACTCGTCGAGAAGATCGCGGAGGCGGCGCGCGACAAGCGCATCGAGGGCGTCGCCGACATCCGCGACGAATCGAACCGCGAGGGCGTGCGCGTCGTTATCGAGCTGAAGCGCGACGCCACCGCCGAGGTCGTCCTGAACCAGCTCTGGCGCCATACCCCGGCGCAGTCGAGCTTCCCCGCGAACATGCTCGCGATCCGTGGCGGCCGCCCCGAAATGATGGGGCTGAAGGATATTCTTTCGGCCTTCATCGCCTTCCGCGAAGAGGTCATCACCCGCCGCTGCAAATTCGAACTCGCCAAGGCGCGCGACCGCGCGCACATCTTGCTCGGCCTTGTCGTCGCGGTCAGTAATCTCGACGAGGTTGTGCGCATCATCCGCGGCTCGAACTCGCCCGCTGCGGCCCGCGAAGCGCTGCTCGCGCGCGAATGGCCGATCGGCGAGATCGCGCCCTATATCCGCCTCGTCGAAGCGATCGAGGGCGAGATGGAGGACACCGCGACCTATCGTCTTTCCGAAATACAGGTGAAGGCGATTCTCGACCTGCGCCTGCATCGTCTGACCGCGCTCGGTCGCGACGAAATCGGCAAGGAACTCGGCGAGTTGGCGAGCGAGATTGAGGAACTGCTTTCGATCCTCGCCGACCGCGTCAAACTCTATGGCGTGATGCGTGAAGAGCTGGTCGCGGTGCGCGACGAATTCGCCACCCCGCGCAAGACGCTGGTTGCCCCCGCCGCCGATGGCATCGACGACGAGGATCTGATCGAGCGCGAGGAGATGGTCGTCACCGTCACTCTCGACGGCTATATCAAGCGCACCCCGCTCGACACCTTCCGCGCCCAGCGTCGCGGCGGCAAAGGCCGCGCCGGCATGGCGACGAAGGACGAAGATGTCGTCACCGAATTGTTCGTCACCTCGACGCATACGCCGGTGCTGTTCTTCTCCACCGCGGGCAAGGTCTATCGCATGAAGGTATGGCGCCTGCCCGAAGGCGGGCCGGCCACGCGCGGCCGCCCGATGATCAACCTGCTCCCGCTCGCGCAGGGCGAGACGATCTCGACCGTCCTCCCGTTGCCCGAGGACGAGGGCGAATGGGGCAAGCTCCACGTCATGTTCGCGACCGCGAAGGGTAGCGTGCGTCGCAACAGCATGGACGCCTTCACCAACGTGCCCTCGAACGGCAAGATCGCGATGAAGTTCGAAGGCGATGACGAAGACGATCGCTTGATCGGCGTCGCGCTGCTCGACGAAAGCGACGATGTGCTGCTCGCGACGCGGCAGGGCAAGGCGATCCGCTTCGCCGGTGACGATGTACGCGAATTCCAGAGCCGCAATTCGACCGGCGTGCGCGGTATGCGCCTCGCCGACGGCGACGAGGTGATCTCGCTCTCGATCCTCCACCGCGTCGGCACCAGCAGCGAGGAGCGCGAAGCCTATCTGCGCGCGGCCCCGTGGAAGGACAATGAAAACGCGCCGACGCTGCCGGCCGACCGGATGGAGGAGCTCGCCGCACGCGAACAGTTCATCCTGACGATCTGCGCCAACGGCTATGGCAAGCTGTCCTCCGCCTATGAATATCGCCGCACCGGCCGCGGCGGCCAGGGGATCACCAATATCGACAATATCGGCCGCAACGGCCCGGTCGTGGCGAGCTTCCCGGCAACGCAGGCGCATCAGCTGATGCTCGTGACCGATCAGGCAAAGCTCATTCGCATGGGGCTCGACAGCCTGCGCGTCATCGGCCGCGGATCGGCGGGCGTGCGCCTGTTCGACGTCGCCAAGGACGAACATGTCGTGTCGGCGGCGCTGATCGAGGATAGCGAGGACGAAGTGCTCGATGCGGCCGACGCTCCGGCGGAAGCCGCGGAAGCGGCCGGCGGGACCACCGACGCGGGACCGGACGGCGCCGGCGAATGACCGCCGGCACCGCCTTCAAGGTGCTGACCGCCGATCAGTGGATGGATTTCGAGCGCGAAGGCCTGTTCCACGGTGCCCCCGTGGACCATGCCGACGGCTATATCCACATGTCGACCGCCGAGCAGCTTGCCGAAACGATCGCCAAGCATTTCGCCGGTCAGCAAGGGCTGGTGATCGCCGAGGTCGATCTTGCCCCGCTGGGCAAGGCGGTCCGCTGGGAAGAGTCGCGCGGCGGCCAGCTCTTCCCGCATCTTTACGGCACGCTGCCGATGACGGCGGTCGTCAGCGTCGAAAGCCGCGACTGACGACAGTTCTCGCCGTCGGCCTCAGGCCATGCCGCGCGCCAGGTCGAGCCGCGATGCGTCGCCTACCTGGCTGCCGCCATCGCAGTCGAGGATCGTTCCGGTGATATAGCTCGCGGCGGGTGAGCAGAGGAAAACCGCCGATTCGGCGACCTCCGAAACCTTGCCCCAGCGTTTCATCGCGATGCGCGCATAATGCGCCTCGCGCGTCGCATCGTCGGGGGCGAGGCGCTTCATACCCTCGGTGTCGGCGATCGGACCCGGCGAGATGCCGTTGACGCGGACATCGGGGCCCCATTCGAGCGCCAGCACGCGAACGAGCTGGTTGATCCCCGCCTTCGCCGCACAGGCGTGCGCCTGCAACGCCGAGGCATTGACCGCCTGCCCCGCGGTGATCGCGATCAGCGAGGCACCCGGCGTATTGAGCAGATCGTGACAGCCGCGAAACACGTTGAAGGTGCCGTTGAGATCGATGTCGACCACGGTGCGAAAGGCGTTAGCCGACATGCCGAGCACGGGCGCGAGGAAATTGCCAGCAGCGCCCGATATGACGATGTCCATCGGGCCAAACTTGTCCGCGACCGTCTCCATCACCCCGCGAATCGCGCCATAATCGCGCACATCGCCCGACAGCCCGATCGCGTCATGGCCGATTTCGTCGGCGGCGCGGCGCGCCTTGTCGGGATCACGCCCCGCGACGGCCACGCGCGCGCCCAGTTCGGCAAAACGCTTGGCGATACCAAGGTTGATGCCGCTCGTACCGCCCGCGACGAAAGCGGTCTTGCCGGCGAGCAGATTGTCGCGAAAACTGGTCATGGCCTCACTCTTCCCTTCGCTGTTTCAGCGCCTTCGCCTCGCGCCGCCGGCCCATGTGGGGTTGACGGATCGGATTCGGTCGCCTTTTGAAACGCAACCAGACAGCAAGGATGATCAGATGGCAAGTGGCCCCACGTCGCACTCCTACATCTCGCAGCGGTTGAAGCTGCACTATGTCGATTGGGGCAATGCCGACGCGCCGCCCCTGCTTCTCGTGCATGGCGGGCGCGATCACTGCCGCAACTGGGACTGGGTCGCCGAAAAGCTGCGCGATCGCTATCATGTCATCGCGCCGGACCTGCGCGGCCATGGCGACAGCGCCTGGTCGCCCGACGGCAATTACGACATGGACGCCTTCGTCTATGATCTGGCGCAGCTCATCCACCAGCTCGACCTGTCGTCGGTGACGATCGTGTCGCATTCGATGGGCGGCAATGTCGCATTGCGCTACACCGGGCTCTATCCGGACACCGTATCCAAGCTCGTCGCGATCGAGGGGCTCGGCCCCTCGCCCAAGCTGATCGCCGAACGCCTCGCAACGCCCGTCGCCGACCGGTTCCGCAAATGGATCGACGACAAACGGCAGGCGGCGGGCCGTTCGCCGCGCCGTTATCCGACGCTCGACGATGCGCTGGCGCGGATGATGGGCGAAAATGCCTATCTGACGCCCGAACAGGCGCGTCACCTGACCATCCACGGCATCAGCCGCAACGAGGATGGAACGTGGAGCTGGAAGTTCGACAATTATCTCAACATCTGGTCGGTTTTCGATCTGTCGCACGATGAAATCGCATCGCTGTGGGCCGAAATCACCTGCCCGACGTTGTTGCTCTATGGCGCCAACAGCTGGGCGTCGAACCCCGCGAAGGACGGTCGGATCGCGCATTTCAAGTCCGCGCAGGTGATCGAGTTCGAAAACGCCGGCCACTGGCTGCATCACGATCAGTTCGACCGGTTCATGTCCACGCTAGACGATTTCCTCTAATATCGCCTCCGAAGGCGCGCGATGGGCGCGTGCCGGGACCGGGCGATGGCATATAGCGGACAGCTTCCGGCGCGGCAGCGCGCTCTGGCAGGCGGCGGTGCGGCCCTGGCGGCGCTGCTGGTTGGCGCCGCGCTCGTCAGCAGCCTCGACATCGCGGTGATCCGCAAGGCCGGCGAGGCGATCAGCGCCATCGCGCTCCCCGCCCCACAACCTCCGCCGACACCCGCAACCCCCGCCCCGGCACAGAGCGATGCGGCGAGCGGCAAGGCGTCGGCGGCGAACCGCTTTGCCAAGGCCGCGGCAGTCGCAGCACCCAAGCCCCTGGTCGTCCCGCCCGAGCCGCCTCCGGTCGCGGCGGCGCCGCAGCCCGGCAGCGGCAACGATCCATCGGCAGGCGCTACCCCGACCCCCGGCGCTGGATCGGGCGCCGGCGGACGCGGCGACGGCACCGGGGCCGGCGGTGCAGGCAGCGGCACCGGCGGCGGCACGCGCGCCGTCTGGCGCAGCGGAACGATCGAAGACGATGACTATCCCCGAGAGGCGCGCCGCGCGCATATCGGCGGCGTCGTCGAAGTGCGTTTCACCATCGAGGCCAGCGGGCGGGTCAGCGGATGCCGGATCAGCCGTTCGAGCGGCGATGCCGCGCTCGATTCGACCACGTGCCGGCTGATCGAGGCGCGCTTCCGCTTCCGGCCCGCGACAAATGCGCGCGGCGAACCCGTCGCCAGCCCCTATGGCTGGCGGCAGAGCTGGTGGCTCGAGCCGCGGCATTAGGCCCTGCCCCGCAAGCGTGACCACGCCCCGATCATCGCCGCCCGCCGCGACAAATTTACGACATTATCGCGAACGATTCGCATTATTGTTGACTCTGCGAACGACTCTCAATAGCGGACCCCCAACAACAACCATAAGGGGGTAACACCGTGAAGCCTGTTTCTTTCCTCGCTCTCTCCTGCGTCGGCAGCCTCGTCAGCGCGCCCGCGCTCGCCGCGACCGCCGACGATGCGCAGGATGCGCCCGGCTATCGGGAGAATATCATCGTCACCGGCACCAACGGCGTCGCGGTGGAAACACCCAAATCGACCGCGCCGATCGTCGATACGCCGCAGACCGTGACCGTGGTGTCGGAGGAACAGATCAGGCAGCAGAATCTGCTGACGCTGCGCGACGCGCTTTCGACGATTCCGGGCATCACCTTCGGCGCGGGCGAAGGTGGCGGGGGCTATGGCGACTCGATCAACCTGCGCGGCTATTCGGCGAGCAACGACATCACCGTCGACGGCGTGCGCGACAGCGCGCAATACAGCCGCACCGACCCGTTCAACCTCCAGCAGATCGAAGTCTACAACGGCGCCAACTCCGTCTTCAACGGGTCGGGAAGCGTGGGCGGGACGATCAATCTCGTCAGCAAGATCCCCTTCGCGCGCGATGCGACGACGGTGCAGGCCGCCGTCGGCACCGACAATTATTATCGGGCGGCGGTCGACAGCAACTGGCGGCTCAGCGACCTGATCGCGGTGCGCCTCAACGCCATGTATCATGAAAATGACGTGCCCGGCCGCGACGTCGAATCCTATCAGCGCTGGGGCGTGGCGCCGTCGATCACCATCGGCGTCGACAGCGACACCAGCCTGACGCTCGCCTATATTCACCAGGATGACAACAACACGCCGATCTATGGCGTCCCCTATTTCCTGAGCGGCGTGAACGACGGCCCGCTGCCGGGCGTCGACGACAGCTCCTATTTCGGCATCGTCAATCTGGACGAACAGAAGACCAAGGTCGACCGCTTCACCGCGACCTTCCGTCACGCGTTCAGCGATGCCGTGTCGATCCGCAACCTCACGCGCTGGCAGCGCGTCCACCAATATAGCCAGACGAGCGCGCCGCAGGGTGTCTTCTGCCTCGCCAGCGGCCTGCAGCCGATCGGCGCGACGCCCGATGCGACCGTCGGCGTCCCCTGCCCCAGCGGCCAGGACATGGCGGGCAATTATTACCCGGCCGGGCCGCGCGGACTGGTCCGCGATCAGCTCAACGAACTGCTCTACAACCAGACCGACCTCACGATCGTCAGCGGCACCAAGGGCGGCGTCCACAACACGCTCGTCATCGGCGGCTCGCTGAGCCAGGAGGATTATTCGATCGAGGTCGCGCAATTGCTGCGCAACGCCGGCGGCGCAACGCCCAATCCCGTGCAGGGGCCGATCAGCCTGGCGAACCCCGACACCTATTGGTCGGGCCCGGTCAATTATGTCCGCACCGGCAACAGCTATGGCGATACGCGCGGCTGGGCGATTTACGCCTTCGACACGCTCGAGCTTTCACCGATGTTCGAACTGAACGCAGGGCTGCGCTATGAAAATTCGCGCGCCAAGTTCCGTGCGGATACGGTGACGACGCCCGCGACCGGCGCTGTCTACACCCGCGGTGCCGACCAGATCAGCGACGAAAATCTCTTTTCCTATCGCGTCGGCGCGGTGTTCCACCCGGTCGAAAATGTCAGCCTCTATGCCGCCTACGGCAACAGCAAGACGCCGTCGTCGGCGACGGTCCGGCTCGGTTGCGGCACCAATTGCGACGTCGCGCCCGAAACCGGCCGCACTTACGAGATCGGGGCGAAGGCCGAGCTCTTGGATAAGAAGTTGCTGCTCACCGCCGCGCTGTTCCGCAACGAACGCAGCAATTACCGCGTGCCGTCGAACGACGCCTCGCTGCCCAGCTCGCTCCAGGTGCTCGACGGCAAGTCGCGCGTCGACGGCTTCGCGCTCGGCCTGACCGGCGCGATCACGCCCAACTGGTCGATCTTCGCCAATTACACCTACCTCGACGGAACGGTGCGGCAGAGCGTGTCGGACTATTGCCTCGCCAACCCCGGCGGCGGCACCTGCACCAACAGCGCCGCCCTGCCCGACCCGCAGGCGGGCGACCGCTTGATCCAGACCCCGAAACATTCTGGCAGCCTGTTCACAACCTACACGCTGCCGTTCGGGCTGCAGATCGGCTATGGCCTGACCTATCAGGGCAGCTTCGCGACCAGCCAGCGCAACATGGCGCAGCGCTCGCAATATTTCGTCGACGATTATCTGATCCACCGCGCGTTCGTGTCCTATGATTTCGGCAACGGCCTGGTGGCGCAGCTCAATGTGTCGAACCTGACCAACGCGGATTATTACACGGGCGTGCGCAACAATGTGAACAGCACGACCGGCATCGTCACCGGCGGCTGGGCGACGCCCGGCGAGGAACGCTCGGCGGTGCTGAGCCTCTTCTACAAATTCTGATCGACCCCGGGCGCGGCGATTGCCGCGCCCGGGCTTTTCGGCATAGTAACGCGCATGATCCGCATCATTCCCGACCTGATCGACGCCGCGGGCGTCAAGGCGCTCCGCGCCATCCTCGATCGCGCCGACTGGATCGACGGCAACGAGACGTCGGGGCCGCAGGCGGCGCTGGCCAAGCGCAACCAGCAGCTTCCCGAATTCGGCGATGCGGCGGTCGAGGCGGGCCGGATGGTAATCGACGCGCTCGGCCGCTCGCCGCTGTTCATGGCCGCGGCGCTGCCGCTCAAAATCTATCCGCCGTTCTTCAACCGCTATTCGGGCGGCGAGGCGTTCGGCGATCATATCGACAATGCCGTGCGGATGCGGCGCGGCACCGATTTCCGAATCCGCAGCGACCTGTCGGCAACGCTGTTTCTGGCCGACCCCGACAGCTATGAAGGCGGCGGCCTGGTCATCGAAGGAATGGCCGAGGCGCCCGGCCTCAAGCTTCCCGCCGGCCACCTGATCCTCTATCCGTCGAGCACTGTCCACCGGGTCGAACCGGTCACGGGCGGCGTCCGTGTCGCCAGTTTCATGTGGATCCAGTCGATGATCCGCGATCAGGCGCAGCGTAACCTGCTGTTCGACCTCGACCTGGGGGTTCAGGGCGCCGCCGCGGCAATGGGACAGGGCGATCCGACGGTCGTCCGTCTGACCGGCGTCTATCACAATCTGCTGCGCCAATGGGCCGACGCCTGAACGCCTTGCGCTTCTAATCCAGCATCGCGCGCCACTCACGCGAGGCATATTCGCGGCCGTCCGCGATCATCGACGCCGCAAGGCCCTGCGCATCGGCAAGTGCCATGCCCCGCTCGGGACCGACGATGGTCAGCGCGGTTGCCCAGCCGTCGGCGATCATGCAACTGCGATGAACCACCGTCACCGACGCTACGCCGTTGACGATCGGGCGTCCGCTGCGCGGATCGAAGCTGTGCGAATAATGGCGGCCGCCGTCGGTAAAGCCGCGCCGGTAATTACCCGAGGTTGCGACCGACAGGTCGTGCAGCGCCAGCCGCCAGAGCGCGCGCGACAGGCCTGGCGGCGGCTCGACATCGACCCACCAGGGCTGCCCGTCGGGCTGCACGCCCTCGCCGCGCAATTCGCCGCCGACCTCGATCAGGAAATGCCGCACCCCGCTCGCGAGCAGATGCTCGGAGGCAAGATCGACGCCGAACCCCTTGGCGATTCCGGACAGGTCGAGCGCCGCGCCCGGCCCCCGCCGGACACGCGCCGGCGCGGCATCAAAGGCAATGTCGGGCGGCGCCTCGGGCGGCGCGATGTCGGGCGCCGCAGCGACCGGCCCCGCCGCACCGAAGCCCCATCGCTCGGTCAGCAGGCCCAGCGCCGGATTGAATGCGCCGTCGCTCGCTTCGGCAATCGCGGTCGCCGCAGCCATCACGCGCGCAAATTCGGGCGGGATCGCGTGCCATTCCCCCGCAGGCGCGCGGTTCAGGCGCGACAGGTCCGATTGCGCTTCCCACTGGCTCATCTGCCGCACGACGCGGTCCAGCGCGCGCCGGACGCCCTCGCCCGCCGACGCCGGTGCGTCGACCGCCTGCAACGACCAGCTCGTGCCCATCGTCCGCCCCGAAAAGCGGCGGACCGACGCCTCCGGACGGCGCGCCGCAAAGGCGGCGGGCGTCAGCGCCCGGGGGATCAATATCCGGTCGGTCAGGGGGCCATGACCTCCAGCGTCGTCACATAGCTGGCGCGGCGGGCAAGCGGCGGCGGGCCGCCCGCGCCCTCTTCGCGCTCCGCCTGCGGCGTGGTGACGTTGAGCCAGTACATGCCCGGTTCGGGCCAGTCGATCGCGACCGTGCCGTCGGCACCCGTCTTGAGATCGATCTGTCCCAACTGGTCGCGATAGCGGATCCCGCCCGGGATCACCGTGACGGGCAGGCCCGCCGCGGGCTTGCCGTCGAGCAGGAACTGAAAGGTCGCGGTTTCGCCCGCGAACAGATCATTGGGGTGCGTCACCGGCACCAGCTCGATGCCCTTGCCGGTCGGGGTGAACAGCGTCGTCGTCGGCTCGCCCACCGTCACGAAAATCTCGTTGCGGTTGTTCGCCTCCGCGGTTCGCACATTGGTCGCCCCGGCGGGCAGGCGCTCGGCCAGATTGGCCGCAGTCGTCCCGCGCGGCAGGCGTTCGGTCTTGCCGTCCAGATCATAGCTGCCCATCAGCATGTCGGCGACCGACGCGATGCGCCACGTTCCCTTCTGCGTCAGATGCACGTCGAAGGTGCTGCGATAGCGGCCCGTCGCCTTATTCTCGATCGGCGCCTCGCTACCATCGGGTGCCCATGCCTTTACCGCGTCGAGCCGCAGCGGCTGATGCTCGAAATAGAACAGGTCGTTCGACACGGCGGCGTCGACCGTCACCCACACATCGTCGCCCGACAGCACGGTCGAGGATGGCAGCATCCACTGGCGGTGCGCCTGCGCGGGGGCGGCGGCGAACAGGGCCAGGGCGGCGCTCGCGGCGATCAGCAATCGGGTCTTCATGATCGGTCCTCTCTGGATCAACGGAAGGAAATCGAAACGGTGCCGAGTTCGGTCTTGCCGACCGCGCGGCCCGCGGCTCCGGCTTTGGCGGGCCAGCGGAACGGAATGCGCAGCAACTCGCGCCCGCCGACTTCGCGCGCGGCCTCGATCACCAGGACATAATCGCCGGGCGCCTGCGCGCCGAGCTGGGCGCGGCTGAAGGCAATCTTGTGCGTGCCCGGCGCGCGCGTTGCGCCCGTTACGCCATTGGCCGGAAAGCGCATCGAACGGCCCGAGGCGCGCCACCACTGGCGCACGTCGCGCAGCCATTTGGTGCCCTCGTTATTCTTCATGTCATGGTCGTACCAGATCGCGACGGTCTTCGCGGGCGCGCCGGCCTTCTCGACCCAGATGGCGACATAGGGCCGATGATATTCGGCGACCTTGAGCTGCGGGATGGTAACGCTGACCTCCATCGCCCCCGGATCGGCGGCGAGCGCCGGGGCCGACAGCACCGCGCCCAGCCCCAGCGAGGCGCCGGTCAGGACGGATCGAAACTCGGTTTGCATGGCATCTCCTTAATGGATGAAGAGGATCGCGATGGCGGCGGGGATCGCCACCCCCGCGCCCACGAGCGGCCAGGTGCTCTTGCGCTTGGCCGAATGAAGCTGAAGCAGCACAAGCCCGGTCAGCGCGAACACCAGGCAGGCAAAGGCGAAGATGTCGATGAACAGGCTCCACGCGCCGCCCGAATTGCGCCCCTTGTGCAGATCGTTGAGATAGGAAATCCAGCCGCGGTCGGTGATCTCGGCGGTGGCGGCGCCCGTCGCGCGGTCGATCGCGACCCACGCATCGCCGCCGGGACGCGGCGCGGCCATATAGACCTCGTCAGCGGACCATTCGGCCTCGCCCGCGCGGACGGGAAAATTCGCCTCGACCCACGCCGCGACCGGCCCGGGCAGCGCGCCCTTGCCGCCCGCCGGGTCCGCCGCGGCTAGCGCTTCGAGCAGCGGCGCCGGCAATTGCGCGCTACGCTCGGCGACGCGCGGCGCCCCCTCGATATCGGCGGCATGGTTCAGCGTGAAGCCGGTGATCGCGAACAGCAACAGCCCGATCAGGCTGATCGCCGAGCTCATCCAGTGCCACATGTGAAGCTGTTTGAGCCAGAAGGCGCGGCGGCTCTTCTTGGTCGGCGTGCGCGTTGGGGTCGGTGCGTGCATGGAGGAGAGAGGCCCTTGAAATTTGGCCTTCACTATCGCGAACGATTCGCATTTACAACAGATAAGCAGGCGAAATTTGCACGCATGTCCGCAGCCGCAGGCGATCGCGGCGAGCTGCTCGGGACAGATGGAAGGAAAAGGTGGCGGAGACGGAGGGATTCGAACCCTCGGTACGGTTCCCCGTACGACGCTTTAGCAAAGCGTTGGTTTCAGCCACTCACCCACGTCTCCGCATGGTCTACCGCGCGAACGGCAGGTTGGCCTGAGCGGGCGCTATAGCCAGACCGATCCCGCCCCGCAACGCCTAACATTGGCCTTTTTGTCACTTATTCCCCTATTGGTCGGTCGAAATGATTCGGTCCGGCGCAAAATCGACTCAAGTCATCGCCCGTTCATTGCCGCGCCGACAGGATGAGTCATGGTTAACCCGGCTTGCGGCGCCCGAAGCCGCCGATTTTTGGGGGATTATATGCGGAATGCGTTCACCAATCTTGCCGTTGCGGCGGTCGCCTCGATCGGGCTGATGCTCGCCGGGCCGGCGGCGCACGCGCAGATGACATCGGTCGATCCCAATACGGCGATCGATTCCGACCTCAACAATCCGGCACCGCCTCCCCCGCCCGCCACGACGACGAGCGACCCGTCGCTCGACAGCGACCTTGCCACGGGCGCCGAACAATATTCGGTCACCTCGCCCGATACGGGCACGACCACCACCGCGCCCGCGACCGGGACGGCGGCCGCCGACGACACCACAACCTACAAGGAAGACGATCTGATCGGCGCTGCCGAAGGCGTCTTCGGCAAGGGTGCGCAGGGCCTCGCCGGCCTCATCGAAGATATTCTGAAGAAGCAGGGCGAACCCAACGCCTATATCGTCGGCCGCGAAGCCGGCGGCGCGCTTGGCATCGGGCTGCGCTATGGGTCGGGCACGCTGTACCACAAGATCGAGGGCGAACGCCCCGTCTACTGGACGGGCCCCTCGATCGGCTTCGACGCGGGTGCCAACGCGGGCAACACCTTCGTGCTGGTCTACAATCTGTTCGACAGCGAGGATCTCTACAAACGCTATCCGGCGGGCGAAGGCGCCGCCTATCTCGTCGGCGGCTTCAACGCGAGCTATCTGCGCCGCGGCGACGTGGTGCTGATCCCGATCCGCGTCGGCGTCGGCGCGCGGCTCGGCGCCAATATCGGCTATATGAAATTCCGCAAAAAACAGAGCTGGGTGCCCTTCTGAAGCACCCGCCACCCCCAAAGGGCGATGGGCCCGCGTCTCCGGACGCGGGCCTTTTTCTTTGGGAGAAAGCCGCGTTGCTATGCGGTGGGATATGACTGGAATCGGCCCTTAAGCAGACTCTAGCTCAATCTTCTGATCCGCCTTTCGGGGCACGATCCATCCGAATATCACCGGCACCAAGCTGATGATTGATCCGCCGATGTTGAAAGTTACATGATCCGAAAGATGCCATGTTGGTCCGATGCCAAACTGGAGGATCATCAAAAGCAACCATGCAGTGGATAGTTTCGCATCGCGAAGGCGATGATACGTCATTATCGTCAGGGCAATCGAGGCAACGAATGCGACGAGAAAGATAAACCACGCGGGAATGCCGATATTTACCGACGCTAAAGCAACGCAAATAATCGCTACAAGAGCTGCCGAACCAATCCGGTAGCGCGACCTCTCCCCGTAGCGTCTCATATTCATCGGCATCAATGACAACCTAAGATATGATCCGCCCGCTCACCACCCCAAAACCGCCGCGCCTCAATCGCCGTCGAAGGCGATCAGCGTTTCGCACGCAAGGCCCGCGGCCTTGAGCCGCTGCGAGCCGCCGAGGTCAGGAAGGTCGATGACGAACAGCGCCGCGGCGACGTCGGCGCCGACGCTGCGCATCAATTCGGCGGTCGCGAGAATGGTCCCGCCGGTGGCGAGCAGATCATCGACCAGCACGACGCGGTGGCCCTCGGTGACGGCGCCTTCGTGCAGCTCGAGCCGGTCGGTGCCATATTCCAGTTCATAGTCGACGCCGATGGTCACGCCGGGCAGCTTGCCGGCTTTGCGCACCGGCACCAGCCCGATGCCGAGCGCGGTCGCCATCGCCGCGCCGAACAGAAAACCGCGCGCCTCGACCGCCACGATCAGGTCGGGACGATAGCGGGCGGCGCGGTCTGCCAGGCGGCGGACGCTTTCGGAAAAGCCCGCCGCGTCGCCGATCAAGGTCGTGATGTCGCGAAACTGGATCCCGGGTTTCGGGAAATCGGGGATCGTGCGCACGAGCTCCGAAAGGTCAAGGTCGGGACGCGGCGGAAGGGCGATCATCGTAGACCGCCCTTCGCTATGCCCGCGTCCCCGATCCTCAATGTTCCTTGCCGGCCCAGATGTTCCGGTACGACAGATAGGCGAGGATGGTGAAGATCAGAAGGTAAAGGAACACGGCCCAGCCGGTCCACACACGCTTCACCAGCTTAGGTTCGGCCGTCCACACGAGGAAGGCGGTCACGTCCTTCGCCATGCTCTTGAGGTCGTTCGGCGAACCGTCGGCGAACGTCACCTGACCATCGGCCAGCGGCGGCGCCATCGCGAGGTTGAGGTTCGCGAAATAGGGGTTGTAGTGCAGACCGGTCGCGGGCTGCAGTTCCTTCGGCAGGTTCGCCGGCGGGTTCTGGAAGCCGGTGATCAGCGAATAGACGTAATTCTTGCCGTCTTCGCGCGCCTTGGTGATCAGCGAAAGATCGGGCGGCAGCGCATTGTTGTTCGCCGCGCGCGCCGCGGTTTCGTTCGCATAGGGCGCCGGGAAGTGATCCGACGGCAGGCCGGTGCGAGTCGCCGGTTCGCCCGTGTCGGGGTTGATCGACGGGATATTGTCATAGCTTTTGGCGAAGCTCTTCACCTGACCCTCGGTATAGCCGAGTTCGGCGATGTCGCGGAACGCGACGAGGTTCAGGCTGTGACAGGCCGAGCACACTTCCTTGTACACCTGCATCCCGCGCTGCAGCTGGGCCTTGTCCCAATGCGGGAACATGCCGTCGCTGGCGAGCGCGAGGTGGCGCGGGTGCTTGTGGAATTCATGCACCGCGTTGGGCTCGTTCGAGAGCGGCGTGGTGAAGATCGCGCACAGCAGCGCCAGGATGAAACCCAGGCCGACGAGAAATCCGAGCGGACGAACCATGGCTGTATCAGCTCCTATAAAAGTCCGGCGCTCAGGCCGTTGCCGGGGCCGACGACGCGTCGGCATTCTTGGCGAGGACCGCCTCGGTGATCGAATTCGGCATCGGAAGCGGCCGTTCGATCCGCGAGATGATCGGCAGGATGATCAGGAAGTGCGCGAAATAATAGGCCGCGCACAGCTGGCTGAGGATCACATAGGGCTGCTCCGCCGGGCTCTTGCCGCAATAGCCCAGGATGAACACGTCGACGACGAGGATCCAGAAGAAGATGCGGTTGAGCGGACGATAGTTCGACGACTTCACCGGCGAGCTGTCAAGCCACGGCAGGAAGAACAGCAGCGCGATCGCCGCGAACATCGCGATGACGCCCCACAGCTTCGCATCGATCCACAGGAAGTTGAAGGTGAAGGCGCGCAGGATCGCGTAGAAGGGCCAGAAATACCATTCGGGAACGATGTGCGCCGGCGTCGAAAGCGGGTTCGCCGGGATATAATTGTCCGGGTGACCGAGCAGGTTCGGGCTGAAGAAGGTCAGCGCGACGAAGATCATCAGGAACACGCCGAGGCCGAAACCGTCCTTCGCAGTGTAATAGGGATGGAACGGGACGGTGTCCTGTTCGTCCTTCACCTCGATACCGGTCGGGTTCGACGAACCCGGGATATGCAGCGCCCAGATGTGCAGGATGATGACACCCGCGATCACGAAGGGCAGCAGATAGTGGAGCGAGAAGAAGCGGTTGAGCGCGGCATTGTCCGGCGCAAAACCGCCGAGCAGCCAGGTGCGGATCGGTTCGCCCACGGCGGGTATCGCCGAGAAGAAGCCGGTGATCACCTGCGCGCCCCAGAAGCTCATCTGGCCCCAGGGAAGGACATAGCCCATGAAGGCGGTCGCCATCATGAGGAGGAAGATCACGACGCCGAGCAGCCACACCATTTCGCGTGGCGCCTTGTACGAACCGTAATAAAGGCCGCGGAAGATGTGCAGATAGACGACGATGAAGAACATGCTCGCGCCGTTCATATGCGCGTAGCGGAGGAACCAGCCGGCGTTCACGTCGCGCATGATATGCTCGACCGAGTTGAACGCGACGCCCGCATTGGCGGCATAATGCATCGCCAGCACGATGCCGGTGATGATCTGGATCGCCAGCGCGGCCCCGGCGAGGACGCCGAAGTTCCAGAAATAGTTGAGGTTGCGCGGCACCGGATAGCCGGCCCCGATCGCATTATAGACGAGACGCGGCAGCGGCAGCTTCGCGTCGAGCCACTTCATCAGCGGCTGCTGGGGTTCATAGTTCTTGGCCCAGGGAAAGCTCATCTTATCTCGCTCCTCAGCCGATCGTCACGACGGTGTCGCTGTTGAATTCATAAGGCGGCACGAACAGATTCTTCGGCGCCGGGCCTTTGCGGATACGCGCCGCGGTGTCGTAGTGCGAACCGTGGCACGGGCAGAAATAGCCGCCATAATCGCCGCGCGGCTCGCCCTCGGCGGCGCCGAGCGGCACGCAGCCGAGGTGGGTGCAGACGCCCAGCGTGATCAGCCAGTTTTCCTTGCCGGGCTTGGTGCGCTCGTCGAGCGTCTGCGGATCGCGCAGGTCGCTTAGCGGCACCTTCTTCGCCTCGGCGATCTCGACGGGCGTCAGGTTGCGGACGAACACCGGCTGCTTGCGCCAGCTCGTCTTGATCGCCTGACCCGACTGGATCGCGGAAATGTCGATTTCGGTCGACGACAGCGCCAGCACGTCCGCCGACGGGTTCATCTGGTTCACCAGCGGCAAAACGACGGTGGCCGCACCAACACCCGCGAAGCTGACCGCCGCGATATTGATGAAGTCCCGGCGCCGCACGCCATCCTCGATGCCGGCGTTGAGATTGGATTCACTGGCCATTCGATTGCCCTTGCGCTGGGTGAACTGACAATGGTTCTCGGAAAACTGGCCACCCCGTTTTACGCGCGCAAAGCGTCGCAAATCCCGGCGGCCCCTCCGGGAATTGCGGGCCTGATAGCCGCACACAACAGCCTTGCCAACAGGCAATTTCCGCTTTGTGACCGCTATGTTGCCCCCTCTCGATTCCGCAGGCGCGCGAAGCTAAGGCGGAGCGATGCAAATCGCCCTGTTTCAGCCCGACATCGCCGGTAACGTCGGCACCATCCTGCGCACCGCGGCCTGCTTCGGGGTTCCGGCGCACATCATCGAACCGTGCGGCTTTCCCTTTTCGGATCAGGCGCTGCGCCGCGCCGGAATGGACTATGCCGTGCGCGCCAATGTGCGGCGCCACGCCGACTGGGCGGCCTTCGGCGACTGGAACCGGGCCGAAGGCGGGCGGCTGGTGCTGATGACCACCGCAGGCGCGACCGCCCTGCCCGATTTCACGTTCGAAGCGGGCGACGTGCTGCTGCTCGGCGCGGAGTCGTCGGGCGTCCCTCCGCACGTCCATGCCGCCGCCGCGGCGCGGGTCGCGATTCCGATGCGACCGGGCTTTCGGTCCTTGAATGTCGCGGTCGCGGCTGGCATCGCGCTGGCCGAGGCACTCCGGCAGACGAAAGGCTTTGCGTCATGATTTCGCTCGATCCCCAGCAACAGGCGGCGCGCGACTGGTTCGAGTCGCTGCGCGATCGGATCTGCGCCGCGTTCGAGGCGATCGAGGCCGAGGCGGGCAGCGACGCGCGTTTCGCCTATACGCCGTGGGACCGCGAGGCCGAAGGTATTGCGGCGGGCGAAGGCGGCGGCGGCGTGCGCGGGGTGATGACCGGCCGGGTTTTCGAAAAGGTCGGGGTCAATGTCTCGACCGTCGCGGGCGAGTTCGCGCCCGATTTCGCCCAATCGATCAACGGCGCCGAAAGCGACCCGCGCTTCTTCGCCACCGGCATCAGCCTCGTCGCGCATATGGCCAATCCGCATGTTCCGGCGGTGCACATGAACACCCGCTTCCTTGCGACGACGAAGCGCTGGTTCGGCGGCGGCGCCGACCTCAACCCGCCCATCCCCTATGCCGAGGACACCGACGCCTTTCATGCGCGGCTGCGCGCCGCCTGCGCGCCCTTCGGTCCCGATGCCTATGCCCGCTATTCGAAATGGGCGGAGGATTATTTCTATATCCCGCATCGCGGCGTCCATCGCGGCGTCGGGGGGATATTCTACGACCATCTCGAATGCGCCGACGATGCGGGCTTCGACCGCAACTTCGAATTCACCCGCGCCGTGGGCGAGGCCTTCCTCGACATCTTCCCGCAGATCGTGCGCCGCCGGATGAACCAGCCCTTCACCGAAGCCGAGCGCGAGGAGCAGCTCGTGTGGCGCGGCCGCTACGCCGAATTCAACCTCGTCTACGATCGCGGGACGTTATTCGGGCTCAAGACCGGCGGCAATATCGACGCGATCCTGATGAGCCTGCCGCCGCTCGCCAAGTGGAGCTGACGAAAAAGGGGCGCCGCGTCGGCCGCGGGCGCCCCTGATTCTTGCGATATTGACCGTCGATCAGGCGAACACGCTGCCCGCATCGACGGGCCCGAGCGCGCGGTAGATGCCCGCCGGAATCCCGACCTGCAGATAGGCGACGGGAATGCTCATCACGATGCTGCCGACGATCAGCCCGACCATCGATCCCGCGCCCGGCATCCCGCCGCTCGCAAAGACCGAAAAGCCGACCACCGCGCCAAGGATCATCGCAATCACCAGGAAGGCGATGCCCAGCAGGATGAAATAGGCAAAGATCTTCCACTGCGCCGCGCCGGTGATCCGCCACGATTCGGACAGGCCGGTCAGGACATTGAAGGTTCGCTTGTCGGCCATGATCGGCCCGGTGCAGCACAGCCGCGCCGCGAGCCAGACGATGAACAGCAGGAACAGCGGCACCAGGATCAGCATCGCGAAGCCCATGCCAGCCAGCGCCGATTCGCTCGGCTGGCGGCCGCTGAGCAGCGCCGGCGCAAAGGCGCCGCCGAAGAGCAGAAAGCCGAGGATGCCGATCACGAAGAGGATCGCCGCCGTGAAAAGGAGCACGGGCAGCGCGGCCACCAGCCCATAGCTCAGCGCACCGCCGACATTTTCCTGACCGTCGCTGAAGCCCAGTCGCCACGAAGCGAAATAGCTACCGGTCTGGAGGATGTAATTGACCAAGCCGAGCAGGATCGCAAAACCGCTGAACGCGGCGAAAGCCCCTGCCCCGCTCGTCATCCGCGCCGGATCGAAGGCGGCCATGCCGCCGCCGAGCGCGAGTTGCAGGATCAGCGGCACCGCAATGCCGACGCCGATCAGCGCGATGGCATGCTCGGCGGCGCGGCCGCTGAAAAAGCTGGTCGCATAGGACCAGGCCTGACTGATGCTGATATTGTTCACATCCATTCTCCCCTGTTGGACATGGTCAGGCGAAGATATCCCCCGCCTGGGTTGTCGCCAGCTGCCGATAGGCGGCCGCCGAAATCGCGATTGAGATCATCGTCGCGACGAGCCCGAAGCCGGCTTCGACCAGCCCGCCGAGCATCTTGCCGACGCTGCCCGCACCGCCGATCATGCCGACCAGCCCGCCCACCAGCGATGCCGCGATGATGACGACGAGCGTGACGAGGAACAGGAACAGGAAAATGCGCCAGCCATTACCGCGCGTCATCTGCCAGCTCGTCGCGATCACCTCGACCGGATTGCGGATCGCGCGGTCGGCGACCAGCGGCGCAACGAAAGCGAGCCGCCCGATCAGATAGAGCCCCGGAATGATGAGCAGCAGAAAGCCGACGCCCAGCATCAGGCCGGTCAATATCTGCACCGCCAAAATGGTGAGCAGCATCGACGCGGCAAAGCCCAGCGCCTCGCCGACGCTGGTGCTCGACCGCGACAGCCACAGCCGCATGATCGCCACCGTCCCGAACATCGTGAACAGCGCAACGCCGATCTGATACGGCAGCATCTGCAGGATATTCTGCTGCATCGCCGCGGTCAGCTGGTCGATCGTCGCTCCGGCGGGCGGCTCGATCGGCGCCGGGCCGAACCAGGCCACCGCAAGCGCGGGCAGGAACAGGAAAACCGCCGCGATGGTGCCGGTGAGCGGGCGGTGCGCCTTCAGAAGCTGAATGGCATCGTCCCACGCCGCGCCCATATCGAATTTTGCCATTGATACCCCGTCATTTATCGCTTCGGATTGGCGCCGAACCTGACCGGCTTCGCGCCCAAAGTCCAGCCCCGTTCGGCGCGGATGCCGCCCCCTTGCGCTTCGCGCCCGCGCGGGGCAGAAGCCGCGCGATGTCCGCGCTCCCGCCTCCCGAATGGACCGTTTCGCCTGGCCTTGTCGATTATCCCGCCGCGCTTGCCGATATGGAGGCGCGCGCCGCCGCGATCCACGCGGGCACGGCGGGCGAGCGCATCTGGCTGCTCGAACATCCGCCCCTCTATACCGCCGGGACGAGCGCCGACCCCGCCGAGCTGCTCGACCCGCGCTTTCCGGTCTATGACGCGGGTCGCGGCGGGCGCTACACCTATCATGGCCCTGGCCAGCGCGTCGGCTATGTCCAGCTCGACCTTGCGCAGCGCGGGCGCGACGTGCGCGCCTATGTCCATGCACTCGAAGGTTGGGTGATCGACGCGCTCGCGCGGCTCGGCGTCGCGGCGCGCCGCGCCGAAGGGCGGATCGGCATCTGGACCGACGATCGCGACGGCCGTGAGGCCAAGATCGGCGCGATCGGTGTCCGCGTCCGGCGCTGGGTGACGCTCCACGGCTTTTCGCTCAACGTCGCGCCCGACATGACGCATTTCGGCGGCATCGTGCCGTGCGGCATCGCCGAATTTCCGGTGACGAGCCTGGCGGAGCTTGGCCGTCCCGCCGATTTCGCCGCTGTCGACGCCGCGCTCGCCGATGCCCTTCCGGCCTTTCTCGACAAGCTGGCGGCCAGCGATTAGGACCGGCACATGACGCGGATCATCCTCACCTCGCTCCTCGCCCTGTCGCTCGCCGCCTGCGGAGGCAGCGAAGGCAGCAAGACCACGACCAAGCTCGACGCGGTCGAAGTCGAACCCGGCACGATCAGCGACTCGATGATCGTCCTCGACGATGCGGCGAGCGACGGCACCGCGGTCGACACCAGCGTGCCCGGCAACGACGCGAAAAAGACCGACAGCAAGGCCGACGACGAAAGCGCCGACAGCAGCAGCAGCGACAGCGCGCCCGCGGATCAGAGCGACAATCCCGACGCCGTTCCCGCACCGGCGGCAAAGAAGGCCCAGGTCGACAGCCAGTAGGGCGGCCGCCGCTGCTGCTTCTCTCAGCGTAGCCCCAGCGTCTTGTGCGTCTGGAGCGACAGGCGCCAGCGCGGATCGCGCATCACCAGATCGATGCAGTGCCGGACATTGTCCGCGGCGTTGGCATCGTCGAGCGGCTGGATCAGCCGGTGCGCGAAATCGAGTTCTGCGAGCCGTTCGACATCGCTCCCCGGCTGCGGCCACACCAGCTTGAGTTCGTCGCCGCTTGTCTGGACCAGTTCGCTGCCCGCCTTGGGGCTGATGCAGATCCAGTCGATCAGCCGCGGCACCGGCAGCGTGCCATTGCTTTCGATCGCGACGGTGAAGCCCTCGCCATGCAGCGCCTCGATCAGCGCATCGTCGACCTGCAACATCGGCTCGCCGCCGGTCAGCACGACATAGCGGTCATCTTGCGCCGCCCCCCATGTTTCGCCAATCCGCTCCGCCAGCGCCGCGGCATCGGCATATTTTCCGCCCAGCGTCCCGTCGGTGCCGACGAAATCGGTATCGCAGAATTTGCAGATCGCCTTGGCGCGGTCCTGCTCGCGCCCCGTCCACAGGTTGCAGCCCGCAAAGCGGCAGAAGACAGCGCGACGTCCGGCCTGCGCGCCCTCGCCCTGCAGCGTCAGGAATATTTCCTTGACCGCATAGGCCATGGGTCAGGGCTCGACGGCGTAGCGCGTCGGGTCGGCGAGCCCGGCGTCAGCGAAGCCCTTGCGGCGCAGGCGGCAACTGTCGCACAGCCCGCAATGCAGCCCCTCGGGCGTCGGGTCGTAACAGGACCAGCTCATCCCCGCATTCATGCCGAGCCGCGCCGCCTCGGCCGCGATGTCGGCCTTGGTCATATGCTGCAGCGGCGCGTGGATCGTGAAATCGACCCCCTTGTCGCCGTCGCGCGTCGCGAGCTGCGCGAGATGCTGGAAGCCCGCGATGAATTCGGGGCGGCAATCGGGATAGCCCGAATAATCGAGCGCGTTGACGCCGATGAAGATGTCCTGCGACCGCCGCGCTTCGGCGAGGCCAAGCGTCAGCGACAGGAAGATCAGGTTGCGCGCGGGAACATAGGTGACGGGAATATCCTCGCCCACGCCGTCCTTGGGCACATCGATGTCGGCGGTCAGCGCCGACCCGCCGAAGCGCCGCAGATCGAGCGGCAGCACGATATGCTCGGCCGCGCCCACCGCCGTCGCAATCCGCGCCGCCGAGTCCAACTCGACGCGGTGCCGCTGGTTGTAATCGACGGTCAGCGCGACGATCCGCGCCCCCGCCTCGCGCGCCAGCCCTGCGCAAACCATCGAGTCCAGACCGCCCGACAGAAGGACGATCACCGTTTTTCCGGAAAGATCCTGCATCGCCGCGCGATACGCCCGCGTCGCGCTTCGCGCAAGACCGCGATTTGTGCGGCGCACCAAAGAAAATGGGCCGCGCGTCGTTCGACGGGCGGCCCAGTGCGGCATGAATGCCGTTAGGGAGAAGGACACACATCGGCGTGTCGCAATCCCCCTTCTAGTGAAGGATGGTTAACAAAGGGTTTGCTTCAGCAGCCGCCGGCGCGGCGCGCCTCGATCGCCTGCGAGAAGGGCTTGCCGTCGGCGATCCCCTGCGTGTCGATCTGGACGAGCCGGTTCGTTTCGCTGCGGATCGTGGTGCGGCCATGCCCGGCGCCGGGGCAGGTATAATGCACCGTTACCGATGTCGGCGTATCCTCGATCACATAGCGCGAGCAGGTCGCGCGCGGATGATAGACCTGGATCAGGCGGCGCGCATCGCCCAGACATACGGTCTGGAGCACCGCATCCTTGCCGCGCTCGCGCAGCTGCCAACTGCCCTTTTCCAGCCGGTCGAGCATGGCCAGCGTCGGCGCCTGCGCAGGCACCGCGCTCGCCGCTCCGGTCAGGGCAAGCGCCATCGCCGATATGCGAAACATGGGAGAGAAGATCGTCATTTGCACCTTGTCCACCGGCCGTTCCGTGTGGAACGGCAACGACCCCTGCACATCACCTAATCATCAAACCCGCGTATTTCAACCATTCAGCGCACGCCTGCCTCGCTTCATCGACGGCCCGTGCGTCAGTGGCGCGTAGCGATCTCGTCTAGCGGAACGGGGAACAGCCGCGAACAAAAGGCACAATCGACCTGGATGATCCCGTCGTCGTCGGCCATTTCCTGCCGTTCGGTTTCGGGAAACTGTGCCAGAACCCGCGCATAATGGTCGATGTTGCAGCGACAGCCGCGCGACACCGCCACGCCGGGTTCGACGCGCACTTCCTCTTCGTGGAACAGCCGCCACGCCAACGTTTCGAGCGAGGCCGCGGCGTCGGTCAGTTCCTCGTCCTTCAGCGTCGCCGCAATCGTGCGCGCATGTTCCCATTCGGGATGATCGGCGCGCGCTTCGATCCGGTCGCGCCCGACCTCGCCGTCGGGCAGATGCTGCAGCAGCAGACCCCCGGCGACGCAGCCCAGCTCCGCGTCGTGCCGCACGCAAAGCCGGACGAGGCTCGGTATCTGTTCGGACTGCTCGAAATAATGTTCGGCGGCATCGGCGATCGACGATCCTTCGAGCGGGACGATCCCCTGCCAGCGCTCGCCGCTCACCGCCTGATCGAAGGTGATCGCCAGAAAACCCTCGCCGAACAGACCGAACAGCGTCGGATCGGGTCCGACTTCGGCCAGCCGTTCGGCATCGAACTTCAGATAGCCACGCAGCTCACCAGCGCGATAATCGCAGACGAGCAGATCGACGGGGCCGCCGCCGGTCTGCGCCTGCAGCGTCATCTGGCTTTCATCGTCCTTGAGCGTCGAACCGAGCAGCACGGTCAGCACCAGCGCTTCGGCGAGCAGCTTTTCCATCACCGGCGGATAGCTGTGCGCCGCCATGATGCGGTTGAGCACCGGCCCCAGCCGCACGAAGCGGCCGCGGACATGCCGCTCGGCGATGGTGAAGATCAGGGGTTCGTCGAACCAGGTTTCGCGCGTCTCGCTCACAATTTCCCCAACGCCCACAAAAGAACCGATTTCTGTGCATGGACGCGGTTTTCCGCCTCGTCCCACACGCGCGACTGCGCGCCGTCGATCACCGCATCGACCACCTCTTCGCCGCGATGCGCGGGCAGGCAGTGGAGGAACAGCGCATCGCCCTTCGCCTTGCCCATCAATCGCTCGTCGACCTGATAGGGCGCCATTGCGGCCAGCTTGTTGTGCGCATGGTCCTGCCCCATCGACACCCAGGTATCGGTGACGACGATGTCGGCGCCCGCCACCGCCTCGGCCGCGTCGCGCACGATGTCGATGCGCGCGCCCTGCGCGCGCGCCGCCTCGACGAAGCGCATGTCGGGATCGTAGCCCTGCGGCACCCCGGCGCGAACATTGAAGCCGAACAGCCCCGCTGCCTCGATCAGCGAGGCGAGTACATTGTTGCCATCACCAAGCCACGCAAGTTCAAGACCGGGCAAGGCCTTGCCGCCCTCGACGATCGTCAGCAGGTCGGCGACGATCTGGCACGGGTGCGACAGGTCGGTCAGCCCGTTGATAACGGGGACGCTGGCATATTCGGCCAGCTCCTCGATCTTTGCATGATCATCGGTGCGGATCATGATCGCATCGACATAGCGCGACAGGACGCGCGCCGTATCGGCGATCGTTTCGCCGCGGCCGATCTGCATCGACCCCGCTTCCATCACCATCGCGCTGCCGCCGAGCTGGCGGATCGCCATGTCGAACGACGCGCGCGTGCGGGTCGAATTCTTCTCGAAGATCATCGCCAGCACATGGCCCGCAAGCGGCGCGTCGGCGTCGACCCGGCCCTTGGGCCAGGCCGCGCGCGCCGCCTTGCGGTCGATCGCATCGGCCAGCATCGCCGCGATGGCATCCCCGCCCGCGTCGGACAGGTTCAGGAAATGCCGCAGCGCAGGTGTGCTCATGCTTCCGGCGGCGTGTAGCTCGCCGCCCCCGCCGACAGTTTCTCGATACATTCGTCGATATGACCCTGTTCGATGTTCAGCGGCGGCAGGATGCGCACGACATTGTCGCCCGCCGCGACCGTCAGCAGCCCGTGATTGTCGCGCAGATGCGCGACGAAGGCACGGCTGTCGGACTTCATCTTGATGCCGAGCATCAGGCCCATGCCGCGGATGCTTTCGAACAGATGATCGTGATTGGGGATAAGCTGTTCGAGCGCGCCGCGCAGCCGCTCGCCGGTCGCCTTGACCTGATCCATGAAGCCATCCTCCAGGATCACGTCGAACACCGCCTGCCCGGCGGCCATCGCCAGCGGATTGCCGCCATAGGTCGATCCATGCGTGCCGATGACCATCCCGCGCGCCGCCTTTTCGGTGGCAAGGCAGGCGCCGAGCGGGAAGCCGCCGCCGATGCCCTTTGCGGTCGCCATGATGTCGGGCGCGACGCCGAACTGTTCATGGGCATAGAGCGATCCGGTGCGCGCGACGCCGCACTGGACCTCGTCGAACACCAGCATCAGGTCGCGTTCGTTGCAGATGTCGCGCAGCCCCTGAAGGAAGGGTTGCGACGCCGGGCGGATGCCGCCTTCGCCCTGCACGGGTTCGAGCAGGAAGCCCGCCGTGCTGTCATCGACCAGATCGAGCGCGGCGTTGAGATCGTCGAAGGGCGCATAGGCAAAGCCCGGAAGCAACGGGTCGAAGCCTTTGCGCAGCTTTTCCTGATTGGTCGCCGAGATCGTGCCGAGCGTGCGCCCATGAAACGCGTTGTTGAAAGTGATGAGCGTATGCTTGTGCGCGTTGCCGGCGCTCGAATGATAGGCGCGCGCGGTCTTGATCGCACATTCGACCGCCTCGGCGCCCGAATTGGTGAAGAACACCGTATCGGCGAACGTATTGTCGACCAGCCGCTGCGCAAAGGCTTCACCCTGCGGGCTGCCGTAAAGGTTCGACACATGCATCAGCGTCGCCGCCTGATCCTGGATCGCCTTCGTCAGATGCGGATGGCCGTGACCGAGCAGATTGACCGCGATACCGCTCGCGAAATCGAGATAACGCTCGCCGCGCTCGCCGATCAGATAGGCGCCCTCGCCTCGCACCGGACGCACACCGCACCGGGGGTAAACGGGCATCAGCGGCGTGATCGACATATCGGGCACCTTTCCAAAAAGCCTAAAGTAAAAAGGCGACCCCAAAGCGGGCCGCCCTTGCACGGGCCGCCCCTATACCGCCGCCGCCAGAGGCGCGTCAACACGGCGCCTGACCCTGTTCTGTTCGATGCAACCAAGCCCGTTGATCCGCGTTCGCCCAATGATGCGAAAGATGCCCGCGCTTCTGTTGCTGCCCCTGCTGCTCGCCGCATGCGACGGCATGCCGCGTGATGCCAGCGGCACCAGCGAACGCATTTCCCGCACCGGCACGATGCGCGTCATCGTCCTTCCCGCGACACCCGACGCCGCGCCCGCGCTCGACCTGCTCGGTCGCTACGCTGCGGCGCATGGCGCAACCGTCGCGCGCATCGAGGCGCATGGCGAGCACGCCCTCCACATGCTCGAAGAAGGCGATGTCGATGCAGTGGTCGGCCATTTCGCCAAGGCCTCGCCGTGGAAGACCGAAATCGCGCTGTCGAAGCCGCTGACGCATGGCGAGCCCGACGATGCCGACATGCCCGTGCTGCGCATCGCGCGCCGCAACGGAGAAAACGCCCTCGTCCTCGCAACCGACCGCATGGTCGCAGAGGCGCGGCGATGACCGTCCACGGCGGTATTGATCCCGTCATCGCCTCCGACGTCCGGCGCGGCGAGCGGCTCGAATGGTGGACGCTGTTCTGGATGAGCAGCGTGATCGTGCTGATGTGGCTGACGATGGGCGCCAGCCAAGCGATGAAATCGGCGGTGATCGAAGATTTTCTGAGCCTGGTGCCTGCGATCGTCTTCCTGCTCGCGGCACGATGGGAACGCCGCGATCCGAACCGGCGCTTTCCCTTCGGCTATCGGCGGGGCAACAGCCTGGCCTTTCTGATCGCGGCGACCGCGCTGCTCTCGGTCGGTGCCTTCCTGTCCTATGAAAGCATCACCACGCTCGTCCGTCGCGAACATCCCACCGTCGGCGGCGTCACCCTCTTCGGACACACGGTCTGGCTCGGCTGGCTGATGATCGCGGCGCTGGTCTATTCGATCGTCCCGCCGATCATTCTCGGCCGGATCAAGCAGCCCGTTGCCGAACGCATCAAGGACAAGGTGCTGCACACCGACGCGCTGATGCAAAAGGCCGATTGGCAGACCGGGCTGGCGGGCATCGCGGGCATCGTCGGTATCGGTCTCGGCTGGTGGTGGGCCGATGCGACGGCGGCGCTGTTCATCGCGCTGTCGATCGTCAAGGACGCGCTCGGCGCGCTCGATCAGGCGGTCGCCGAACTGCTCGACGGGACACCGCGCAAGCTGGCCTCGAACGATCTGTCCGACGACGCAGAGGATCTGATCGCGACGCTGAAGGCCCGCTATGGCGATGTCAGCGTGCGGCTGCGCGAAACGGGGCGCTATATCGATGCCGAGGTCGATTGCCCCTCGCCCGCCGACGTGCCGACCGCCGCCGACCTGATGGGCGACGACGCGGCGTGGCGCCTCGCCAGCCTGAGCTTCCGTCCCGAACCGAGCGATCCGCCCGCCTGATCAGAGGCGCTTCGCCGCCTCGATCGCGATGGCGAGCGAGCGCTTGCGCGCGCCATGGTCGTACATCGACGATGCGACGATCACCTCGTCGACGCCGGTGCGCGCCGCAAAGCCCTGCAGGCCCGCGGCGATGTCGTCGACCGTGCCGACCGCCGAACATTGCAGCACATGGTCGAGGATCGCGCGCGCATTGGGCGGCAGGCTGTCCTTGTAACCCGCCAGCGGCGGCTTCATCTTGCCCGGATTGCCGGTGCGCAGCGCGACGAACGCCTGCTGCTGTGACGAGGCGAGCAATTCGGCCTCCTCGCGCGTGTCGGCGGCGAAGACGTTGAACGCGGCGGCGGCATAGGGCTCGGCCAGCTGCTCCGAGGGGCGGAACTGGCGGCGATAGATGTCGAGCGCCTCGTCGAGCGCATCGGGCGCGAAATGGCTGGCAAAGGCATAGGGCAATCCGAGCATCGCCGCGAGCTGCGCGCCGAACAGGCTCGACCCCAGGATCCACAGCGGCACCTTCGTCCCCTCGCCCGGCACCGCGCGGATACCCAGCCGGTCGTCCCCGGCAAGGAACGCCTGCAATTCGACGACGTCCTGCGGAAACTGGCGCTCGTCGCTCGCCAGATTGCGGCGCAGCGCCTGCGCGACGCGGCCGTCCGATCCCGGCGCGCGGCCAAGGCCCAGGTCGATGCGGCCGGGAAACAGCGCCTCCAGCGTCCCGAACTGTTCGGCGATCACCATCGGCGCATGATTGGGCAGCATGATCCCGCCGGCGCCGATCCGGATGGTCGACGTCGCTTGGCCGATATGCGCGAGCACCACCGACGTCGCCGCGCTCGCGATTCCCGCCATCCCGTGATGCTCGGCCACCCAGTAGCGCGCATAGCCGAGCGCTTCGGCATGACGGGCGAGATCGGCGGCATTGGCGAGCGACTGGGCGATCGTGCCCGTGTCGGTGACGGGGACGAGATCGAGGAAGGACAGTTTCAGCATGAAACCGATATGCGGTGGCGGACGATGCGGTTCAAGGTGTTACCCTCGATCAAGCCCGCTCGTCCTTCGGCGAATCCATCAGTACATAGGTGGTGATCGAATGGACCTGCGGCAGCACGCCGAGCACTTCGGTATGAAAATGCTTGTACGCCGCCAGATCCTGCGTCTCTACGCGAAGCAGATATTCGATCGTCCCGGTAATATTATGGCATTCGCGCACTTCGGGTGCGAGCGCCATCGCCGCTTCGAAATCGCCCTGCGACTTCTTCGTGTGCGACGACAGGCCGACGGTCACATAGGCCAGAAAGGTCAGCCCCAGCTTCGCCGGATCGACCACCGCGCGATAGCCCTTGATGACCCCGCTGCGCTCGAGTTCCTGCACGCGGCGCAGACACGCCGAGGGCGACAGCCCGACGCGGTCGGCGAGCTCGATATTGGAGATTCGCCCCTCGCTCGCAAGTTCGCGCAATATCTTGCGGTCTATCTGATCCAATCCAGCCATAAGTTGCAAAACTTATCGCATCGGCGCCCAAATTTGCAACCCGTCGCGAGAGCATCGCCATTATATTGCGCGGCATGCAACAGACCACCTTCGCCGCGCTTGCCGCCTTTGCCCTCGTCTCGTCGATCACGCCGGGGCCGAACAATATGATGCTGATGGCGTCGGGCGCCAATTTCGGCCTGCGCCGCACCGTGCCGCATGCGCTCGGCGTGGGCTTCGGCTTCACGCTGATGATCGTCCTCGTCGGCGTCGGGCTGATGGGCCTGTTCGACCTGTTTCCGGTGCTGAACCTCATCCTCAAGATCATCAGCGTCGCCTATCTCTTGTGGCTGGCGTGGAAGATCGCCAACGCCGGCGCGCCGAGCGGCGGCGACAGCCCGCGCGGAAGGCCGATGAGCTTCGGGCAGGCGGTGCTGTTCCAGTGGGTCAATCCCAAGGCCTGGTCGATGGCGCTGACCGCGATCGCGCTCTATGCGCCCGATCGCAATGTCGCCGCGGTCCTGCTCGTCGCCGCGATCTTCGGCATCATCAACCTGCCATCGACCAGCCTGTGGGCGGTCATGGGCGTTTCGCTGCGCGGCTGGCTGTCATCGCCCGCACGGCTGCGCGCCTTCAACTGGACGATGGCCGCGCTGCTCGTCGGATCGCTCGCTTTGCTGATCTGATTGCAAGGTTGCGATCCGCAACCTATGCACGGGCCTCCCACCCTCTCTCGAGACCGGAGATCCGCCCCATGAAAACGCGCCGCCTGGGCCAGAGCGCCATCCATGTCACCGACATCTGTATGGGCACGATGACTTTCGGCAGTCAGACCGATGAGGCCGAGGCGCTGCGCATCCTCGACCGCTGCTTCGACGAGGGGATCAATTTCTACGACACCGCCGAAGGCTATCCGGTGCCGCCCGACATCAAATGGGTCGGCCGCACCGAAGAGATCGTCGGCCGCTGGCTCAAGACCAAGAACCGCGACGCGATCATCCTCGCGACCAAGGTTTCGGGGCCGAGCCATGTCTGGTTCAAATCGCCGTGCCGCGGGGGCATGACCGCGCTCGACCGCCACAATATCCGCACCGCGATCGAAGCAAGCCTGATGCGGCTGCAGACCGACTATGTCGATCTCTACCAGACGCATTGGCCCGACCATGACGCCCCCTATGAGGAGATGATGGACGCGCTCGACGAACTGGTTCGCGAAGGCAAGGTGCGCATCCTCGGCTGTTCGAACGAGACGAGCTGGGGCCTCATGAAATCGCTCGCTGCCTCGGAAAAGCTGGGAGTCGCCCGCTATCACACGATCCAGAACAATTTCAGCCTCAACAACCGCCGCTTCGAGGACGAACTCGCGCAGGTCTGCCGCCAGGAAGGGGTCAGCCTGATCCCTTACTCGCCGCTCGCCGGCGGCGTCCTGTCGGGCAAATATCAGGGCGGCGCGACGCCCGAAGGCGCGCGCTTCTCACGCTATCTGGCGATGGAGGGGCGGCAGGCCGCGATGGGCCGCCGCTTCGTCAACGACAAGTCGCTCGCCGCCACCGAACGCTATCTCGCGATCGCCGCCGAAGCCGGGATCGACCCGGTGACGATGGCGACCGCCTGGTCGAAACAGCATGATTTCGTCGCCTCGACCATCGTCGGCGTCAGCAGCTACGACCAGCTCGAACCGATCCTCGCCGCAAAGGAGCTGGTGCTCGACGCCGCGCTGATGAAGACACTCGACCGCGTCGGCAAGGATATCCTCTACCCGATGGGGTGAGTTTCCGACCGCGTCATTGCGAGCGGCGGAGCCGCGCGGCAATCTCCAGCTATCGTCGTTGAAGGTCGATCGCTGGAGATTGCTTCCCCCGGCTGCCGCCGGTTTCGCAATGACGCGGTAAAAACTACAGCGCCGCCTTGAACAGCTCGAGCATCCGCCCCCACGCCTTTTCGGCCGCCGCCTCGTCATAGGCGCGGCCGTCGGGCGGGCACCAGCCGTGCATCGCGCCCTTATAGACCTCGACCTCGTGCCACTGCTTGCGCGGCGATAGGACCGCGTTCAGCCGGGTCTTTTCCTCGGGGTCTTTCGCATCGTCATTATCGGCGATCGCGAAAAGATATCCGGCGTCGCTCGCGGGAATCAACAGATGCGGGCTGTCGGGCTTGTCGGTCGCGACCGACGCGCCGTGAAAGCTCGCCGCCGCCTTGACCCGCGCCGGGTTCAGCGCCGCGGTATAGATGACCATCGGCCCGCCCATGCAATAGCCCGCGGTGCCGATCCCTTTCGCCGTATCGACCTCCGCCTGTGCATCGAGGAAGGCAAGATGCGCCTTGGCGTCGGTCTGCACGAGCGTCCGGTTCAGTTGCTTGAGATAACCGAACAGCGTCTCGCGCACGCCGGGATCGTCGAAATCATGCCCCGAATAGACCACCGGCGCCTTCGCCCAGCGATAGAAGGGATTGACGCACAGCACGGCATAGCCCGCCCCGGCCAGCCGGTCGGCCATCTGGCGAAAGGCGGGGCGCAGCCCGCGAATGTCGGGCCACATCAGCACGCCGGGATGCTTGCCCTCGCCCGGCGCGACGAAATAGGCGTCGACGGTGCCGTCGTCGGTCGTGATCGTGACGTCGCGTCCCTTGATCGTCCCGGCGGCACAGGCCGCGGCGGGCAGCATCGCCGCCACCGCCCCGACGCCCATCAGCGCGCCGAAATCGCGGCGCCGCACGGGCAGACCGGCGCGGTCGAGGTCGGCTTCGGTAAATTCATCGCACATTTCGCGCGGACGGATCGCCGGGTTACCCGCAGCCTAACCGGCCTTTCCCTTGCAGGACAGCAATTTATGCGGTGGCTGCAATCGGCAGGCGGTGCAGCGTGGCGAAGTCCTCCGCAATATGGTGCACGCCGACGGCGCGCAGCATCGCGCCATGCGCGCCGCGATCGACAATATGCCCGGCGCCGCAAAAGCCGACGACGGTCATCCCCGCGGCAAGCGCCGCCTGCGCGCCCGTCGGCGAATCCTCGATCGCCAGACAGGCGGCGGGATCGGCGCCGATACCCTTCGCCGCCGCCAGATAGATGTCGGGATGCGGTTTGCCGCGATCCCAGCCGTCGGCGCTATAGACGTGCGGGCCGAAATGATGCGCAAGCCCGAAGCGGTCGAGCGACATGGCGATATAGGCAGGGCTGCTCGACGAGGCGATGGCGCGCGGCCGGTCGCCCAGCGTCGCCAGAAACTCGGGCGCCCCCGGCACCGGCGCAAACCCCTCGGCAAAGCGCTCGCGCGCCCGCGCGCGGTGCTGTTCGCGAAAATCGGGCGGCAGCGGCCCGCCCAGCCGCGCCTCGATCCGCCGCTGCGTCTCCTGCCAATTATGGCCGTAATAGTCGCGCAGACATTCGTCATAGCTCGTCGGCAGGCCGATCGCGGTCAGGCTTTCGGCAAGCGTCATGTTCGCGCGCACCTCGCTGTCGGCGATGACGCCGTCGAAATCGAAAATGATGGCGGTGGGCATCACGCGAAACTCATTATCTTCATACTTCACCGATAGAGCGGCCGGGGTCAGGAGACACAGTCATGAAATTCATTACCCTGAAATCGCGCGGCGGCGACTATCTCCTCGTTGCCGAAAATGTCGCCTGGCTTCGCGACTATGAAAATGGCCAGACGCAGGTCGGCATGGTCGGCGGTGCGCCGCTTCTGGTCGCCGGCAAGATCGACGACATTGCGGCATCGATCCTGGCGCAAGCGAACGCGGCGGAGTGAACCGCCGGCCTCAGGGCATCACCGCGGCATCGCGCGCATAGCCCCACGCCCCCTCGCCCGACCAGCCGCGCCCGTCGGGAAAGACGAGCTTCAACCCGCTCAGCCGGTCGGGCGCGAACAGCCGCATGTTGACTCCCATCAGATCGACCGCGCCGCCCATCCGCTCGATCAGCCCCGCGGTCGCCGACCAATGCGTCGAACAGCCGCAGGCAGCGCAGAAATGCAGGTCCGAATTGGGGCTCGCGCGGTCGGCGCGATTATAGGTCCGCGTCGCACCCTCGATCGTCACGTCCTTTGGCGAATAATAGGCCCACAATATCCCGTGCGAAAAGCAGAGCGAACAATTGCACTCCGCGACCTCTTCTGGCGCCTTGGCGAGGCGGACCGAGACGGCGCCGCAGTGGCAGGTGGTGTTCAAGGTCATCTCGATTTCATCGCCCGTTATCATAACTGAAGTCGGTCATAACTCATCGGAACGCGTTATGTCGCCTTCGTCCAAACCGTGCTCCGCGGCGAAATCCGGATCTACCCAGACCGATACGACCTTCGACGCGGCGTCTGAATTGCCCTCCAGTTCAAAGGCATCTTCATGCTCAAGCCCGCGCACGAACGCTTCGAAATTTTCGGCTACGAAGGTGATCTCATAACCGCACTCCTGGTCAATGTGCACGACCTTGGGCTCACCTGACGGCCCACATTCCCGGTAGTCGAGACATAGCATGTCATGACCCGCCGACGGGCAATCGCCAAAGTAGATGCCGATGTCCGGATAGCCCCATTCCTCATGAGTCTGCCTGCTTCCCAGCTGACCGCAAAGAGACCAAATCTTGGTTCTCCCAATGCCTTTGATTCCCGTTATCGCGACATGATCTTCCGCCCACGATGTAGCCGTGGCAGTCCGATGACATGTATTTAGGGGGCAGCCTCCGTTCTGCGACAGCATCAGTTCGATATACGCCGCAGGCAATTTATACCCGAGCTCCTGTTCCACCGATCCAATAAGGTCAGTGCTTGGCAATGGCTCGACATACTCTCTGTCAGCCCAGTTTGAAGCCTCCCAGAAAGCCGACAAGTTGAGATCGTGGAATATCTTCGACAAGGCCAAATTCTCCGATGTGCCTATTCCACCGTCACCGACTTCGCCAGATTGCGCGGCTGGTCGACGTCGGTGCCCTTCGCCACTGCCACATGGTACGCCAGCAGTTGCACCGGCACCGCATAGACGAGCGGCGCGATCAGCGGGTGGACCTTGGGCATTTCGATCGTCGCCATGCAGCCATCGCCGGCTTCGGCGAGGCCTTCCGCGTCCGAAATCAGCACGACCTTGCCGCCGCGCGCCATCACTTCCTGCATGTTGCTGACGGTCTTTTCGAAGAGCGGCCCGCTGGGCGCGAGGACGATCACCGGGACCGCCTCGTCGATCAGCGCGATCGGGCCGTGCTTCATCTCGCCCGAGGCATAGCCTTCGGCGTGGATGTAACTGATTTCCTTGAGCTTCAGCGCGCCTTCGAGCGCCAGCGGATAGTCGGGACCGCGCCCCAGATAGAGAACGTCGCGCGCCGGGGCGATCAGATGCGCCATCGCCGCGATTTCCTCGTCATGCGCGAGCGCGGCATTCAATGCGGCGGGCGCTTCGATCAGATGCTTCACGATCTCGCGCTCGTCACCCTCGGTCAGCTTGCCCTTCTTGAGCGCGAGGTGCGCGGCGAGCGCGGCGAGCACCGCGAGCTGACAGGTGAAGGCCTTGGTCGACGCGACGCCGATTTCCGGCCCCGCATGCGTCGGGAGCAACAGGTCGGCCTCGCGCGCCATGCTGCTCGTCGGCACGTTTACGACGACCGCGATCGTCTGGCCGTTCGCCTTGCAATGGCGCAGCGCGGCGAGCGTGTCGGCGGTCTCGCCCGATTGCGAGATGAAGAGCGCGAGTCCGCCGGGCTGCAACACCGGATCGCGGTAACGGAACTCGCTCGCGACATCGATGTCGACCGGAACGCGCGCAAAGGTCTCGAACCAATATTTGGCGACCATGCCGGCATAATAGCTGGTGCCGCACGCGACGATGGTGATGCGGTCGATCTTCAACAGGTCGAAATCCATCTGCGGCAGCGCCACCGTCTGTTCGAGCGGACGGATGTAGGAGGAGAGCGTCTGCGCGACGACGGTCGGCTGCTCGAAAATTTCCTTCTGCATGAAGTGGCGGTAATTGCCCTTCTCGACCGCCGCGGCGGTGACGCCCGACGTCGTGATCTCGCGCATCACCGGATTGTTGTCGGCATCATGGATCTGTGCGCCGTCCTTCGTGATGACGACCCAGTCGCCTTCTTCGAGGTAGGAAATCTTCTGCGTCAGCGGCGCAAGCGCGAGCGCGTCGGAACCGAGATATGTCTCCCCCTCGCCATAGCCGACGACGAGCGGCGAGCCGAGGCGCGCACCGATCAGCAAATCGGGATGCTGGCGAAAGGCGATGGCGAGCGCAAAGGCGCCGCGAAGCTGCGGCAGCACCGCCTGCACCGCCTCCTGCGGCGATTTGCCCGCCTCGACCTGTTCGCTGACGAGGTGCGCGACGACTTCGGTGTCGGTTTCGCTTTCGAACACGCGGCCGCGCGCCTGCAACGCCTCGCGCAGCGGCTTGAAATTCTCGATGATGCCGTTGTGGACGAGCGCCACTTCCTGCGTCGCGTGCGGATGCGCGTTGCTCGTCGTCGGGGCGCCGTGGGTCGCCCAGCGCGTGTGCGCGATCCCGACGGTGCCGGGCGCCGGATGGCCGGCGAGTTCCTTGACGAGATTATTGAGCTTCCCCTCGGCGCGGCGGCGGATCAGCTGGCCGTCCTCGACCGTGCAAACGCCCGCCGAGTCATAGCCGCGATACTCCATGCGCCTCAGCCCGTCGACGAGGCGATCCGCCACCTGGGCCTGGCCGATAATTCCGATGATTCCGCACATGGGGGCTAAGCTTTCTTCTAGAGCGTGTAAGGAACGCGGATGCCCGGCATCGCCGCCGGAAAATCCTTGATGTTTCGGGTCACGAGAACGCGCCCCCTGATCTGGGCCGTCGCAAGTATGATGGCATCGGGCGATTTCAACCGCGGCCGATCGCGGCGTAGCGCCGCGGCGCGCTGGGCGATCTCTTCGTCGATTTCATCAAGCCCGAAGTGCGAGAGGAACGCGGTCGCCTCGCGGACGATGGCGTCATGTCCTTTCGACAGCACTTCGATCCACGCCATGCGGCTGATCCACGGTCGCGAACCATGGCTTACCGCACGTTGGATCTCCGCGCGGGCCGGCGGGTAGCCCGCGAGCGCATCGATCACGATATTGGCGTCGAAAGCATAACCGCTCACGGCCGGGGCGGTGCCTTGGGCGCAGGATATTTGCCTGCAAGCATATCGAGATAGAGCTGGCGCTGCCGATCATCCTCGGCATCGAACAGGTCGGGAGATTCGGCCCGAACCTCCTCATAATCATCGTCCCACGGGCGCGTCCATTCCGCGCGCCGGCGCCGGGCATAATCGGCCGGATCCTCTGCCAGACCATGCCTGGCCCAAAGGCCGAAGCCCTGATCGATCCAGTCGCCACCCTCTAGCGAGGGCTGCGCATTATAGGCCGCCACCGCCTCGCGCAGTACGGCCGCGCGGCTTTTGCCCTGCTCGCGCGCAATGCGGTCAAGGCGCTCGATGTCCTCATCGGGCAGGTCGGCAAGTATCCGCGTCATTGATATACTGATATCATATCATGATATCATGTCAATCCTTACGCGCGCCCGAAATTGCGGTCGACGAAGGTCATCGCGAATTGCACCGGATCGGCGGGGCGGCCGTGCGCGGCGGCGAATTTGACGCGGCCGTCGTCCCATATCTTGCGGATCTGCGCCGAAAGGTCGGGCGCGAATTTCATCTGCTGCGCGACCATCTCCTGCCAGCTTCCGGCAAGGCCCAGGCTGTGGCGCAGCGTCGGCTCCATCGCCGCGCAATAGGTGCGCGTCGGGTCGTCGAGATGCCCGATCGCGTCGAGCACCCAGGCGTCGACATAACGCAGGAAGGGCTTGTCCTCGTACCGGTCGCTCATGCCTTTTTCTCCGCCGCCTTCTTCTTGCGCATCGCATCGTGGAAGCGGTCGGCCCAGCCGGGCTTCACCGACTGTTCGGCGCGGACGAGGCGCAGTTCGCCATCCATCACGTCGCGCGTCACCGTGCTGCCCGCCCCGACAATCGCGTCGGCGCCGATCTTCACCGGCGCGACCAGCGCGCTGTTCGACCCGATGAAGGCGCGTTCGCCGATTACCGTCTGATATTTGAAATAGCCGTCATAGTTGCAGGTGATCGTGCCCGCGCCGATGTTCGCGCCCGCCCCGACGGTCGCATCGCCGATATAGCTGAGGTGGTTCGCCTTGGCGCCCTTGCCGAGCACCGCCTTCTTCACCTCGACGAAATTGCCGACCTTGGCCTTGTCTTCCAGCACCGCGCCGGGCCGCAGCCGGGCATAGGGGCCAACCTCGCACCCCGCACCGATGCTCGCGCCCTCGATATGGCTGAAGGCGCGGATCGTCGCGCCGTCGGCGACGCGGACGCCGGGGCCGAAGACGACATTGGGCTCGACCGTCACGTCGCGGCCGATTTCGGTGTCCCAACTGAACCAGACCGTTTCGGGCGCCCGCAGCGACGCGCCGCCCGCCATCGCCTCCTCGCGCTTGAACGCCTGCCACTGCGCCTCGGCGGCGGCGAGTTCGGCGCGGCTGTTGATTCCGGCCACTTCGGCGGCGCTGGTTTCGATCACCCGAACGCGTTTGCCTTCGCCGATTGCCCCCGTTGCGACATCGGGCAGATAATATTCGCCCTGCGCATTGTCGTTGCCCACGGCTTCGAGCAGGCGCCACATATCGGCGGCGTTAGCGACGATGACCCCCGAATTGCAAAGATCAACCGCGCGTTCGGCATCGCTGGCGTCCTTATATTCGACCATCTTGCGAACCGTGCCGTCGGCATCGGCGATGATCCGGCCATAGGCGGCGGCATCGGTCGGACGGAAACCCAGCACCGCAACGGCGGCGCCTTCATCGAGTGCACCGCACAGACGCAGCACGGTCGCTGCGGTCAACATCGGACAATCGCCGAAACAGACGAGGACGATCCCGTCGAAACCCGCCAGCGAATCCTTTGCCTGCAAGGCGGCATGCGCGGTGCCGAGCTGCGGCTCCTGCACCGCGACGACCGCGCCGGTGCCGGCGAGCGCCGCTTCGACCTGCTCGCGCTTGTCGCCAACGACGACCACCGTCGCAGCGGGCGCCAGCCCCGCCAGCCCGCCGAGCAAATGCATCAGCATCGGCCGCCCCGCGATGGGGTGCAGCACCTTGTGGAGATCGGACTTCATGCGGGTGCCCTTGCCCGCGGCAAGGATGACGGCGGCGATTGCGTTGCTCATGCCGCGTGCCATGCCAGCAAATCATTGCGGATTCCAGAGCGAGCGGCCATGCGGACCGGCATGAGCGACTTTCCCTTCCGCATCGTCGGCTTCGATCTCGACGGTACGTTGGTCGACACCGCGGGCGACCTCACCGCCGCGGTCAACCATGCGCTGGCGCGGATCGGGCGCGCCCCGCTTGCCGTAACCATGGTGCGGCCGATGATCGGGCTCGGTGCGCGTCACATGCTCGAACAGGGGCTGATCGCGACCGGCGGCGTTCCGGCGGGGGATTTCGATCGCTTGCTCGGCGAACTGCTTGCCTATTACGAGGCGCATATCGCGGTCGAGAGCCGCCCCTACCCCGGCCTGATCGCGGCGCTCGACGCGCTGGAAGCGCGCGGGGTGCGCTGCGCGGTGGCGACCAACAAGGCCGAACATATGGCGCGCAAGCTGCTCGGCGAACTGGGTTTGGCCGAGCGCATGGCGGCGATCGTCGGCGGCGATACGCTCGGCGTGCGCAAGCCCGCGCCCGAACCGGTGCTGGCGATGATCGAGCGGAGCGGCGGCGGACGGGCCGTCTTCGTCGGCGATTCAATCTATGACGTCATGGCGGCGCGCGCCGCCGGCGTGCCCAGCGTCGCGGTGCGCTTCGGCTTTCTCGACCGCCCCGCCGAAGCCTTGGGCGCCGACCATCTGATCGGCCATTATGACGAGCTTCTGCCGCTGCTGGCCCGACTATAGGCCCTCCTTGTTCGTCATCCCGGCGAAGGCCGGGATCTCACCCTCCCCACATGAAGCGACGGCGAGATCCCGGCCTTCGCCGGGATGACGATATAGTCGGAAGGATCGCCCTAGCTCTTCCGCCACTTCGTCCAGAGGTGCTTCGCGAGCATCACCGGTGGCATGCGCAGCCAGTGCGAGCGGATGTAGAAAGCCTGTTGCAACGCGAAATGCGTGGGTCGTCCCCAATCGTCGCGCGCCAGCAGGCGGCGGACGAACCAGCCATCGCCCGCCGCATTCCGGTTCCAGCCCGGCGGCAGCGCCGCACCGTAAAGATCGCGCGCCAGCCGGGCGGCGCGCTGCACCGGCGCGCGCAGCCCGTGAAGCGCGGCGCGCGCATCGAGCTTGCCCCAGAAACCCGCATCGGCGGCGAAATCGCGCGTCAGACAATGGAAATCCCACAGATTGCGCAGGCCGCCCTGCAAATCGCCGTCGGCGAGCAGGTGCGCGGCGCAGTGGCACGCCATGTCGGTCGGACACAGCACGGCAAAACCGCCATCGGCCACGACCGCATCGCCGATCATCGCCAGCGCGTCGGGCGTGACGCGGTGCGTGCGCGGCAAAATCGTGTGGTGGACGTCGATCATCCGGTCGCGCGCCTTGTGGATCAGCGGCGGCAGCTCGTGCATATGTTCGCGATAATAGGCGTCGTCATAGGGATCGGGCTTCACCCATTCCCATCCAGCCTCGATCAGCTCATTTTCGGCGCGGCCGATGTCGTGCCAGCCGACCAATATGTCGAGGTCGCCGATCTGGCGCCCCTCGGCGCACGACAGGCCCGCCGCCGCATAAGCGGTGCCCTTCAGCAGCACGAACGCGATCCCTTCGGGCGCGAGCGCGCGGCGCGCCATCTCGGCCTCCCACAGCGCCTGCGCCCGCGCGACCGCGGCGGCGGCGCGCTGGTCGGCGAACAACGCCGCGACGGACGGCGGCAGCGCCGCGTTCGCAAGCCGGTGGGCGAGCGTCGCGAGCAGCGCCTCGGCGCGCGCGGCGCCGATCACCCCGTCCCAGTCGCGCGGCGCGAGGTCTTGCGCATCGCGCCGCCCCGCGAGCAGATCGACCAGCGTGCGCACCGCGCTCATCGCGCCGCCTCCGCCCATAATTGCTCGACCAGCGCCATGCCCGCCGCGCTGTCGGGATAGCTGATGCCGAAGGCGGGGGTTTCGCGCACCAGCCGCGCCAGCGCAGCAAAGCCTGCTTCGCCGAGCGCGACATAGTTGGTCGATGCCTCGGTCAGGCGGACGAACACTTCGCCCGGCGCCATCGGTTCGATCGCCGCCGCGCCGCCGAAGCGCGGAAACAGGATCAGCGCGGGCCGGGCCGGTTCGTGCATCGCGGCGATCGCGTCGGCGCGCGGGATCAGATGGCGGATATCGCCCTTCGGCGTTCCGGCGAGCAGCGGGCCGAGCCGCGCGGGGTCGACGCGCGCCGCCATTTCGGCGATCGCCGCATTCTTCAGGCTCACGGCGCGCGGAAAGCCGAGCGCGTCGCCGCTAACCGGTTCGATCAGCGTGAATTCGTCGCCCATCAGCCGCCACGCGCCTTCGCCGAGCAGCGCCGCGAGCGTCGATTTCCCCGATCCCGATTCGCCCGACAGGATCACCGCGCGCCCGTCACGCGCCACCGCGCTCGCGTGGAGCAGCATGTGCCGCCGCCAGCCGAGCGCGACCTGCAAATTCATCCCCATTTCGGCCGCCAGCAAGCCCATCGACAGCGGCAGCGGCAGCGCGTCGGGAACGATAAAATCGCCGCCGATATGCACCGACGGGCGCAGCCAGCGGCGCCACGGGCGCGCAGCGAACAGCCGCACCGTCGCATCGGCAGGGCGCGCCATGTCCTTGGGATAGCCCGCATAGAGGCGATCGAGCGCGTCGATCGGCGCGCGCCAGTCGCTGCCGATGCGAAACTGGACCGGCCCTACCGCAATGCGCGTGCTGTGCCTCACGCCGCCGCCACCAGCCCCAGCGCCGCAAGCTCGGCGAGCCGCTCGCGCAATAGCGCCGCGACATCGTCGCCGTCCGCATCCGCCAGATCGAAGGCGGCGGCAAGCCGCTCCGCCAGCATCGCTGCGTCGCACGGCGTATCGCCCATCGCGGCAATTATTTCGGGCATCGGCGCGACGACCAGATGCGTCTGCATCGATCGCCGATCGAAGATCGCGGTCAGGTCGCCAAGCGGCTCGATACGCAGCGCGCCGGCTGCGGGGGCACGATAAAGCCTATCCGCCATAATCTTCCGCGGCGCTCGTCAGTTTGGCGAGGATCGCCATCAGCGCGGCGCGCTCGCCCGCGTCCAGCGCCGCCTCCAGCTTCGCCTCGCTCGCGAGCGCGGCCGGCACGATCGCGTCATAGAGCGAGCGCCCCGCCGCGGTCAGTTCCAGATGGTGCGAGCGTCCGTCGGCCTCGTGCGCCTGGCGCGCGATAAGCTGGCGGTCGGCCAGTGCCTTGGCGGCGCGATTGACCGTCACCTTGTCCATCCGCGTCGCGGCGACCAGTTCGCGCTGGGTCAACGGCCGCCCTTCGCCGAGCACCGCCATCAGCCGCCATTCGGGGATCTTCAGGCCGAAGCGGCTCTGATATTCGGCGGCAATCCGGCTCGATACCGCGTTCGACGCGATCGACAGCCGATAGGGCAGAAATTCGCCGAGATTGAGTGTCTTCGCCGCCATGCCCCTATCCTTATCGCCTCTGCGCCGCCTGCGAAATCAATAAGCGGCGCGTACCCCCACCCACAAGGTCCGCGGCGTCGCGCGTTCCAATATGCCCGCCGACGACAGCGCCGCCGGAACGAGCGCGTCAAAGATATTCTCGCCGCGCGCTTCGATCCGCAAGCCCTGCGTCAACCGCAACGACAGCCCGGCATCGACGGTCAGCGCGTCGCCGAGCGGTTGCAGCCCCAGATCATCCTCATTCTGCCTGCCGATATAGCGCAGGGTCGCGAAGCCGCCGAACGGCCCCGCCTCGCCCGTCCGCAGCGACAGGCTGGCGCCATGTTTCGCGATCTGCGCCGGCCGCTTGCCGTCAAGCGCAGCCGCGGCGCCCGACGCCGCGACGCGCGCATCGGTAAAGGCATAGGTGGCGCGCAGCGTCAGCGGGCCGGCGCGCTGTTCGGCGCTGACTTCGATGCCCTTGCTGTCGATTGCATCGAGATTCTGGCGCTGGCTATAGCTCGCCCCCGCCGCGACGAAACCGACGCCGGGAAAACTGCCGGGACCGGTACCGAGCGTGACATTGGCGATCGCATTGTCGAGCCGGTTCGCGAACAGCGTGACGCTCAGCTTCGTACCGCCGCGCCGCCAGTCGGCGCCGATCTCGCCGCCCCACAATCGTTCGGGGGCCAGCGCCTCATTCGCGGCCGTCGCATCGGCGCCGACGCGGAAGGGCCGGTAGAGTTCGTTGAGCGTCGGCAGGCGCCAGCCGCGATAGGCGGCGGCGCGCAGCGCGATGCGGTCAAATTTCCAACGCACGCCCGCACGCCCGCTGCCTTCCCAGCCCTGCCGCGCCGCAAAGCGGGCGTCGGTGATCGTCGATCCACCGAAATTATATTCGTGCCGGTATCCGGTGCCGATCCACCAATGATCGACCCGACCGCTGAGCGTCCACAGCAAGCCGCCATCTTCGCTACCCCACGTCCATTCGGCGAAAGCGCCGACGGTGTCGCTGCTGCCCCCCGCGCTGCGGTGACGGCCGGGGTTGAGTCCGGTGAAGAAATAATCCTCCTCGGTCCGCCCGACCGTGCGGCGCCAGTCTACGCCGATGCGCAGCGGATGCCTCGTGGTAGCGCCGGACCCCGAGCGATAAGTCTTGCGGACCACAGGCTGCCATTCCAGGCGCGCGCCGATGCCCGTCGCAGGCACCTGCTGATAGAGCGCCGGCGCGGCGCTGTTGCGGTTCGCCGCAACGCTGGCAAAGCCCGTATCGAAATCGCGGAGTTGAACATAAGCGAGCGCGAGCCAATTGGTCGCCCCCAGCGAATCCTTCACGAAACGCAGGCTGGCATCGACCCCGTCGACTCTGCTCGTCGTGAAATCGGTGCCGCGGTCGCGCCGGTCCGAAAAGCCGCGCAGGCTCGCCTCGATCCGGCTGTCGGGGCCGGCATCGAAGCGCAGGCGCGCTCCCAGGCCGCCTTGCTCATAGGGCGCCGCCCGATCGACAGCGCCGCGCTGACCGGCAACGACAGGCACGAAGCCGTCGCCCCGGATGTAACGGCCGTCGACCGCGACCTTCCCCTCGCCTAGCCGCGTGCCGAGGCTGAACGCCCCGTCCCAGCCATCGCGGCTGCCATAGGCAAGGCTCGCCTCGCCGCCGTCGGTCATCTGTGAATAGAGGGCGACGGTACCCGCCAACGCGCCCGGTCCGTCGGCCCCGCTACCGCCGCCGCGGGTGATCGCGACACCGCCCAGCCGGATCGCGTCGTAAGCACTCCACGCCACCCAGCCGCCGAACGGATCGGCCTGCGGCACGCCATCGAGCGTCACCAGCGCGCGGCTCGACGCATTGCCGCCCAGCCCGCGCAGCGTGACGCCCTGGCTCGTGGGATGCGCCGATCGGCTGTCGCTGCGGCGAAACTGGACCAGCCCCGCTTCGTCGCGCAGCCGGTTCTCGACACGCGCGCCAAGGCCCGGCCTCCCGTCCGTCACCACAGTCCTGGCCTCGACCGAATCGCCACCTTCGATCCACGGGAGGCCCGCACCTTGCACAAGAATCACGTCAACGCGCGGCAGCGGCAGAACGACGATCTGTTCCAGCGGCGGGTCCGCCTCCTGCGCCAGCGCCGCCGCTGACATCGCCAGCGCGGCCACCCCCACCGCCAGCCGGATCACGCGGGCTTCACCGCATCGGGATGCGCGCGCCGGAACGCCTCATGCTCCATGCACGCTGCGTCGATTTCCATGAGGCGCGGATAATGATCAAGCGGCACCTCGAACCGGCGCGCATTGTACATCTGCGGCACCAGACAGCAGTCCGCGATCCCCGGTTCGTCGCCGCCGAGATAGGGGCCGTCGCCAGCCATCGCCTCCAGCGCGTCGAAGCCCTGCAATATCCATTCGGCGATCCAGCGATCCTTGGTCTGCTCGTTGAGCCCCAGGTCGCGGGTCAGATATTTGAGTATGCGCAGATTGTTGAGCGGGTGGATATCGCACGCGACGACATAGGCCTGCGCCAGCGCCACTGCGCGCGCCATCGGATCGTCGGGGATCAGACGCGGCTCGGGGTGCGCGCGGTCGAGCCAGTCGATGATCGCAAGGCTCTGGATGATCGGCTCGCCGTCGGCGACGAGCATCGGCACGAAGCCCTGCGCATTTTGCGCAAGATAGGCGTCGCTCTTCTGCTCGCCGGCGATCAGGCTGACCTCGACGCGCTCATAATCGAGACCCTTGAGGTTCAGCGCGATGCGAACGCGAAAGCTGGCCGACGAGCGGAAATAATCATGGAGGACGAGAGCGGTCATCGGGCCAGCCTAATGCGCGTCTTTGGGCATCGCCGCAATCCATTCCCGCAACAGCGCCGCGCCTTCCTTGTGAACCGTCGAGCGGCCAAGTTCGGGCATCGCGATGCCGGGATCGAGGCTTTCGAGGCGGTAGATCAGGAAGCTGTGGTCGGGATCGCCCGGCTGGATCGCGAAATCCATGCCGCCGCTGCCCCGCCCGGCGGCGGTGGGACGCTTGCCGATGCCGTAATTGACTCCGACCGGGTCGGTCCAGCGCAGGAACAGCCCGCTGTTCGACGCGCTGCCCTCGGGATTGTGGCAATGCGCGCAATTGGCCTCGAGATAGGCGCGCGCGCGGTCCTGCAACGTGCCGCTCGCCGGATCGTCCCAGCGCGGCATCACCGGTTTCAGCGCGCCGGGGTTGGTGAAATAGAGCGCGCGCGTGTCGGCGCCGACCGTATCCGCCAGCACCATGTTGCGCGCCTTGGGGCCGATGGGGACGATTGTGCCCGCGCGGCTGTGGCATTCCTTGCACTGGTTGCGGTTGGGCACGCTATATTGGATCGCATGCGCCGTCCCGTCGGGGCTCTTGAGCGCCACCGGCACGCGCCGCCCCGCAATGGCGAGCGAGGCGTCCTTGCCGTCGGCATCCCAGATGTAGGGCAGCGCCACCCAGCCGCTCGCGCGGTGGATCAGCAGCCGCGTTTCGACCGGACGGCCCTCGTTGAAGTCGGGCCAGCCGAAGCTTTTGACGATCACCGTGCCGACCGGAAAATCGACCGTGCCGTCGGCCAGCACCGTCGCCCGCTTGCCCGCCGGGATCGACACGAACCGGTGCTTTTCGGCATAGTCGCTGAACAAGGGCGTGCGCAGCGTATAGGCAAAGCTCGCGACCGGCCGCGCCGGATCATTGCCCGCGAACAGCCCGAAGGCGGAAAGCTTCGCGGGCATCGCGCTGCCCTCGATCAAGGCCTGATCGACCGCGGCCGGCGCCGCCCCGCCCCCCGCGCTGGCGCAGAGCAGCGCCGCGATCAGCGCGGCGGCGATGCGCTTCACTGGACCTTGGCCTCCATGCCCTCCGGCAGCACGATCGCGGGCAGCGCGGGCGGCGGGGTGCCGCCCAGCTTGACCGGCACCGGCTTCGCTTCGCTCTGCGGCGTCGTCACGTCGGGCAGGCCGAGCGACAGCACGCCGACATCGTCGAGGACGATCGCGTCGCCCGCGCCGTCCCACAGCACCGGCGGAATCGCCCCGCCCATCGCGGCCGCAATCTCGGCACCGCCGGCAAAGGCCGGCGCAAAGCCCGCCTTGCCATGAGCATTGTCGCGGACGACGATCTGGCGCGGCAGCGGCTGATATTTGGGGTCTTTCTGGTCGTAGCGATAGCCGACGATCATCACATTGGCGGTGCCATTGTCCTCGAACACATTGTCGAAAACCTCGACATTGCGGTTCGCCATCACCAGCACCCCGGTCCCCGTCGGCACGCTGGCGACGATATTGCCCTTCGGCGCGAAATTGGGCGTGCTGTTGTCGCTGACGACATTGTCGAAGACGCGGACATTATGCCCGCCCTGCTGCGGCAGATTGGGCAGGTCGAACACCAGGATCCCGCCGGTATTCTTGGTCGCGATATTGTCGTGCACATCGGCGTCGAAACAGTTTTCGATCTCGATCCCGGCGACATTTTCGGTCGCGATCGAATCGCGCACGACGATGTTGCGCGACTGGCCCACATAGATGCCGGCGTCCGATGCGCCGCGCACATAGACGCTGTCGATCAGCACATCCTGGCTTTCGACCGGATAGATGCCATAGGCGCCGTTGGTTTCCTTCGGCCCCGCGGTCCATTCGACGCGCAGTTCGTTATAGACGATGCGGTCGGCGCCTTTCGACTTGATGCCGTCGCCGCGCGTGTTGAGCACCGCGAAATTGGCGAGCAGCACATCGTCGGAAGTGACGAGCAGCCCCTCGCCCGCCCCTTGCTGTCCCGAAAAGTCGAGGATCGATCCGCCCTCGCCCGTCCCCGCGCCGCGCAGCGTGACATCGTCGACATCGAGCGACAGCCCGTCGGTCAGCTTCCAGGTGCCCGCGCCCAGCTGCACCACGTCGCCGGGTTCGGCGAGGATCAGCGCCTCCTGCAATTTCTCGTTGGCGTCGGCCCCCTCGGCTGAGACATTGATCGTCTTGGCAGCGGCCGGACTGGCGGCGACCGCGACCATCGCGGCGGCCAGCGACAGGACATGGAATCGCATTGCACACTCTCCCTTGTTTTGCCTGAGCATGCGGCAAGACTTGACGGATGCCAAGCGGCTTGCTGACAAGCATGTCATTGGCGCGGCGGCACGCGCGCGGGAGACAGGCCGATGATCGACAATCGCTTCGTGCAGATGATGGCGCGCTACAACGGGTGGCAGAACCGCGCCGCCTATGCCGCCGCCGACACGCTGACCGACGCCGAGCGACGGCTGGATCGCGGCGCCTTTTTCACGTCGATCCACGCGACGCTCTCGCACCTTCTGTGGGCCGACCGTATCTGGCTGTCGCGCTTCGACCGCTGCCCGCCGCCCGATTGTCCGGGTAAGGAAAGCGGCGGCTTCGTCGCGGACTGGAACGATCTGAAGGCACAGCGCACCGCGATGGACACGCTCATCGTCGCCTGGGCCGACGCGATGGCGCCCGGCACCGTTACCGGCAATCTCGACTGGTACAGCGGAGCTGCGGGCCGGAACGTCTCCGCCCCGCTCGGCATCGTGCTGCCGCATATCTTCAACCACCAGACGCACCACCGCGGTCAGGTCCACGCAATGCTGACCGCCGCCGGGTGCCGCACCGAAGACACAGACCTCTTCCTGATGCCACCCGCCGACTGGCTGGGCTTCGATCCCCGAAGCTAGGCCCCGAAGACTCGACCGCGCGGACAAATTCCAACGCTGCAGGGACGGCAGCTAACCGCCATGTCGTTCCGAAAGCTGCCTTTCCGGACACGACCCCGTTTCGGTCATTAACAAAATGCTGTAATTGGCTTTCTATGGTGCAGGGCCCCTCGAAATCTGAGCGCATGGAACTTCGCAAAGCGATTGGGAACCGAGCGATTCCCGGACCCGATGCTGGGGTCCGACCTCGCGGACCAGATTACTTGGTCGCACACGCGTGCTTCGAGTGCCGCAAGTCATGGAAGATTTCAGAGGAAAGCACTGCCACTTGCCCCGAATGCGGCCGGCCGCTGCATTGGATGGGGCGAGCTTTCAAAGCGCCAAAAAAGTCTGATTTCGAGCAGTGGAAGAAGGTTGAACTTCTTTGGGGAGCCGGTTTCAGATTTATCTCGCACACGGGCTGGCAGGACGTGGAGCCTTATCCCGAGCGACTTCGCGAGGTTGCAGCGTTTATCGAAGGCAATCGTGAGCATCCGTTTAGGGTGAGATGCTAGCGGCAGAAAACCACCCCCATCCCGCTCATTCGTTCGATGCCGAACATTCGCGAAAGCGGACGTTCGATCAGGTTGGAATGTGTCCACGCGCCTTAGCTCCCCGAAGCTGGCGCCCCGTCAACAGCGGCATTTCGGTTTTGCCGCCGGCTTCGGCGCGGTCGTCGCGAATTCGGCGCGGGTCAGGTCCCCCGACTTGTCGGCGTCGGCCCCGGCAAAGCGGTCGCTCGTCGCCGCCGCCCATTCCTCGAAGCTGAGCAGATTGTCGCCATTTTTGTCGAGCTTGCGAAAGGCGGCGCTGCGCGTCGCCATCATCTCGACGCGGCTGATCCGCTCGTTACGATCGCGGTCATAGCGGTTGAAGCGGCGCTCCTCGCGCGATTCGGCCTTGGCGGCAGGCAAGGCAGGCGGCGCGGCACCGCGCTTCGGCGCATCGGGGCCCGCGACCGGCAGCGCGGCAAGCCGCGGCGGCGGGGCCGGCACCACATCCTCTGCGGCAATCTGGCTATAGCCTTTCCACAGGAACACACCGCCCGTCAGCAGCAGCGCGCTCGCCACGCCGCCGAGCAGAAATCGCGAAGTCGCCATCACGCCCCCTTCATGCCCACCTTCGTCGCCCACCTTCGTCGGCCATCGATCCGGTCCGCTTGCCTGCCTATCATGCGACCGCGGCGCATATAATCGACAAAGCCACTCGAAATCGCCGATCCGATTGCTATATTCGATCAATGCAATATTACCTGCCCTCGCTCAAGCAGATGCAATATCTCGTCGCGCTGCACGAGCACGGTCATTTCGGCCGCGCCGCCGATGCCTGCAACGTCACCCAGTCGACGCTGTCGGCGGGCATCCGCGAGCTGGAAACCCTGCTCGGCCAGACCCTGGTTGAACGCACGCGCCGCGTCGTCCGCTTTACCGCGCTCGGCGACGCGATCGTCGAAAAGGCGCACCGCGTGCTGCGCGAGGCGGAGGAGCTTGCCGACATGGCCGCCGCCGCCTCGGCGCCGCTCGTCGGCGAATTGCGGATGAGCGTGATCCCGACGATCGCTCCCTTCCTGCTGCCCGACCTGTTGCCGCG